>JAESFU010000014.1_pt1 | contig 1046226 bp, 940 predicted proteins | sample 9269461 | NCBI WGS metagenome assembly JAESFU01 (sample SAMN14502556, study PRJNA617107) | algae metagenome | isolation source: Stenomitos rutilans HA7619-LM2 and co-occurring heterotrophs from cave walls | place: USA: Waikapalae cave, Hawaii | collected 2009-07-28
GAGTCCATGCGGTAGGTCCGGCCCGGGCAGATCACCCGGATCGGCGGCTCCTGCGACATCATCGTCCGGACCTGAACCGGCGAGGTATGGGTGCGCAGAAGCTTGCGCTCGCCATTGGCATCCGGCGCGAAGAAGAAGGTGTCGTGCATCTCGCGGGCGGGATGGCCGACCGGGAAGTTGAGCTTGGTGAAGTTGAGGTCGTCGGTCTCGACATCAGGCCCTTCGGCGACGGCGAAGCCCATGTCGCCGAAGATCGCGGTAATCTCGTCGATGACCTGGCTGATCGGGTGGATGCGCCCACGCGCCTCCGGGCCCTCGCGCACCGGCAGCGAGATGTCGAGACGCTCGCTCGCCAGCCGCGTTTCCAGCGCCGCCTCGCCGAGCGCGTCCTTGCGGGCAGTGATCGCCTGCTGGACGGTGTCGCGCAGGCCGTTGATGCGCGGCCCCTGCTCCTTGCGCTCCTCCGGCGTCATCGTGCCGAGCGTTTTGAGCAGGCCGGAGACCGAGCCCGACTTTCCGAGCGCCGCGATGCGCAGCTGCTCGAGCGCCGTCTCGTCGCTCGCCGCCTCGATCTCACCGACAAGTGAATCGCGAAGGGTGTCGATGTCGTTCATGCCTGCTCTGGTCCGTTTGCGAGGCATCTTCTATGGTGTCGGCGGCGGTGAAGCTAGGGGCAATCGTGCTGGCAAAGCATCTCGCCAGCACGGAAATGCCACCCGAAATCCGGGATCGCGTGCAAAGATGACAATCTTGTCTCAAGCCTGGCGTCGCGCACTTCTGTCCACGGCTTTCGCCGGGCTGGTCGCTGCCGCGGCACCGGCATCGGCCCAGCAGAGCGGTCAGCGCGTCACCATCACCGGCGAGATCAGCGACAGCTGGTGCACGATCAGCGGGCTGATGTTCGCCAAGGGCACGGCGCATCATCAATGCGCGGTCTGGTGCGCGCTCGGCGGTATCCCGGTCGCGATCCGCGACACCGGCGGCAATCTCTATCTGATCCTGAAGATCGGAGACGACGCGGACAGCGCCGGGAACCCGCGCGTCGCGAAGATTGCGACACACGAGGTCACGGTCGACGGCGAACTGCTGGAGCGCGACGGGGTGAAGTACCTGCTGGTCGACCGGATCGCCGACGACAAGGGCGTCATCACGATGACGCATGAGGAACACGGCATCCAGCCGTTCGGGAACTGAAGCGATGCGAGATAGCCTCGCGGCACTGGTCATCGCGACCGGACTGGCAACAGCGCCGGCGCACGCTGCCGAGCCCTGGAACATCCCGCATGAGAAGCAGGCCGTGCTGAAGGGCCGCGTCGTCGATGCGCTCTGCCAGCTCAAGGGAAGCTGCACGCCGGATTGCGGCGGCGGCAAGCGCCAGCTGGGACTGGCACTCGCCGACGGCACATTCAGGCTCGTGGCAAAGTCCAACATCGACTTCGCCGGCGCGACCAGCGACCTCGCCGGCTATTGCGGCCGCGAGATCGAGGCCGACGGCCTGCTGATCGAGAACCCGGCAGTGACCCTGTTCTTCGTCCAGCGCCTGCGCGAACGACCTGACCAGGACTGGATCGTCGCCGAGCGCTTCAAGGCCGATTGGGAGGCCAAGAACGGCAAGGCCGAGGAATGGTGGCGCGGCGATCCGCAGGCCAACCAGATCATCGCCGAGGATGGGCCGTTCGGCATCAAGGGCCTCCAGCCGAAACCTAAGCCGTGAGCGCGGGCATCGCGCGCCGGAGCCTCCTCGCCGGCATTGTCGTGACGCTGGCGGCGCGAGCATCTGGGCATGATCACAAGGCAACCCCGGCCTCCCCTTCTGCTCCCGACCCGCTCGCGACGCAGTTCGGCGGCCCGTTCGCGCTGACCGACCATACCGGCAGGCGCGTTACTGATGCCGACTTCCGAGGCAGCTTCATGCTGGTCTATTTCGGCTTCACTGCTTGCACCGATACATGCCCGGTAGATTTACCGGTGATCGCCCAAGCTCTTGATGCGCTCGGCTCGCCCGCCGAGAAGATCACGCCGCTGTTCATCAGCGTCGACCCGGTCAACGACACCCCGGCTGTGATGGCAGCCTATGTCGCCAATTTCCACCCGCGCCTGATCGGACTGTCCGGCAGCGAGGCCGAGATCGCCGCCGCAGCCCGCGCCTACAAGGTCCATCGCCGGAAGCTGACGCAGGCGCATCACGGCCAAGGCCAGTACACGATCGACCATGGCTCGTTGACCTATCTGATGGGACCGGACGGGCGTTTCCTGACCCTGCTGCCGCATAACTCGGGCACTGAGCGCATGGCGGGCGTGCTGCGGAAGTACGTCTCGTGACGTGATAGGCGTGACGCATCGTTTCAGCGCAACCCGCCCGACCGATCCAACTGCCCAATCCGACTGCCTGAGAGAGAAGCCCGCCCATGCCCGACAATAGCGCCCAGAAGAATTCGCCCTCCTACCGGGTCGCCGCGCTCGACCGGGATTTTCTCCTCGGCGATTCGACGCGCGGGGCGCGCTTCATGCTCGAATACCAGAAGTCCGAGGACGCCCTGCGGGCCCGCGGCATCGTCTCGACCATCGTCGTCTTCGGCTCGGCGCGGGTGCGCGAGGGCAATCCCTGGTACGAGGCAGCGCGGGCGTTCGGCAGAATTGCCTCGGAACGCGGCGGCGCGCTCGACGGCAAGGAGAGCGGCCGGCACCATGTCATCGCCACCGGCGGCGGGCCGGGCATCATGGAGGCGGCCAATCGCGGCGCCACCGAAGCCGGTGCGGTCTCGATCGGCTTCAACATCACCCTGCCGCACGAGCAGGAGCCGAACGCCTGGTCGACACCCGACCTGACCTTCCGCTTCCACTATTTCGCGATGCGCAAGATGCACCTCGCCATGCGGGCAGCGGCGCTGGTGGTCTTCCCCGGCGGCTTCGGCACGCTCGACGAGCTGTTCGAGATCATGACGCTGGTGCAGACCGGCAAGATGCCGCCGGTGCCGATCGTGCTCTACGACAGCGCCTACTGGCAGGGGCTGATCAATCTCGACCGAATGGCCGAGGCGGGCTTCATCCGGCCGGAGGACCTGAAGCTGTTCTGCTATGCCGACAGCCCGGAGGACGCCTATCAGCGCATCGTCGAGGGTGCGGGAGAGAGCTGGACGCCGAAGGCAGTGGGCAAGGTGCAGACGTAAGCGTCGTCATTGCGAGGAGCGCAGCGACGAAGCAATCCAGGGGCGGCAGAGCTCCACGTCCCCCTGGATTGCTTCGCTACGCTCGCAATGACGGGAAAGCCGTCACCAGACAAACAAAAAGGCCGGCGCTTCCGCCGGCCTCTTGTGTTCCGATCGGCTAAGTCCGCTCAGGCGGCCTTGGCTTCCGCGCCGAGCGCGCCCTTGACCGTCTCGACCACCGCAGCGAAGGCAGCAGCGTCGTCGATGGCGAGGGCCGACAGGGTCTTGCGGTCGAGCTCAAGGCCCGCCTTGGCGAGGCCACCGATGAACAGCGAGTAGGTCAGGCCATGCTCACGCACCGCAGCGTTCAGACGCTGGATCCAGAGCGCACGGAAGGTGCGCTTCTTGTTCTTGCGGTCGCGATAGGCGTACTGCATCGAGCGATCGACGGCCGCCTTGGCGGCGCGGATCGTATTCTTGCGGCGGCCATAGAAGCCCTTGGCGGCCTTGAATGTCTTCTTGTGCTTGGCGTGGGACGTAACGCCCCGTTTCACGCGAGCCATGATTGATCTCCGGAAAAGTTAGGGGCGTCAGCCGTTGGGGAGGAAGTACTTCTTCACGTTGGCGGCATCGCCTTCGAAAAGAACGTTCGTCCCACGGTGATTGCGGAGCTGCTTGTTGGTCCGCTTGATCATCCCGTGACGCTTGCCGGCCTGGGTGTAGAGCACCTTGCCGGTTCCGGTGACCTTGAACCGCTTCTTAGCGGCCGATTTAGTCTTCATCTTGGGCATTTCAGCTCCTCATAGGTCGCGAGCGCGAACAATGCGCCGCTTCAATTTTGCTTTGGGAAGCAAAGTACGACCGCCACGGCAGCCCTTATCAGCCGGGCGATCGAAGGTGGCGCCTATGACAGAAAAGCCGCGCCCATGCAAGCGCGGCTTTCCTTTTCAGCTAGGCGAGCGCCGGTTCGGGCTCGCGCCGCGGCTCGACGATCAGGCAGAATCCGACGGTGACGATCGCCAGCGCCGAGAACCCGCCGGCGACAGAGACATAGAAGCCGGTGCTCGCGCCATAGACGTCGATCAGCCAGCCAGAGGCGGCCGAACCCGCCGCCATGCCGATGCCCATGCCGGTCATCACCCAGGTGATGCCCTCGGTCAGTTTCGCCGCCGGCACATGCCGCTCGACCAGCGCCATCGCGACGATGACGGTCGGCGAGATCGAGGCGCCGGCGATGAAGAGCACGGTGCCGAGCATCCAGAGCGACGAGACGATCAGCAGCGGCAAGGTCGTCGCGGCGGCTAGCGCGATCGCGAGCAGCAATTGCGTGGCAAGCGGCATGCGCAGGCGCAGCGCGCCGAAGACGAGGCCGGTGATGAACGAGCCGGCGGCATAGGCCGCGAGCGCCAGGCTCGCCGCCGCCTTGTTGCCCTGCGCCTCGGCGAAGGCAACCGCCGTGACTTCGGCCGTGCCGAAGACCACACCGAGCGCGACCATCAGCAGCGCGATGATCTGCACCGGTACCAGCCAGATAGCGGAGCAGCTGCTGCCGACGCTCTGTGAGTGCACCGGCGGCTCGGTCGCGCGCTGCGCCACGAACAGGGCCATGCCGACGGCGAGCATGATCGTCGCCGCAAGCGGCCCGGCTTCCGGGAACCAGATGACGCTGAGGCCGATCGAGATCACCGGGCCGAGCATGAAGATGACCTCGTCGATGACCGATTCGAAGGCGAAGGCGGTGCGCAAATGCGGCGTATCGCGATAGATCTCGGTCCATCGGGCACGCACCATCGCCATCATGCTCGGCTCGAGCCCGGCGAGAGCGGCAAAGAGGAAGAGCATCCAGATCGGTGCCTCCAGACGCGTCGCCAGCATCAGCCCGATCAGCGCTACAATGGTCGCGAGCGTCGCGGGGATCAGCACCTTGCTCTGGCCGTGGCGGTCGACCAGCCGAGAGATCTGCGGCGCGATCAACGCGTTTGAGAACGCGAAGGTCGCAGCGACGCCACCGGCGAGCCAGTACTGGCCACGCGCCTGAGAGAGCATGGTGACGATGCCGATCGTCAGCATCGAGAATGGCATGCGGGCGAGGAAGCCGGCGGCCGAAAAGCCGACCGTGCCAGGAGCCCGGAAAATTTCGCGATAGGGGTTAGGCATGGACGTCTCCGTCACATCGAATGCGTAATTGACATACGTTGTGTATGTGACATGAGTAATTACATACGAAGCGTATGTCAATTCACATACGCGCCGTATGCGAAAGGAACATGGATGATGCGCAAGCCGCGCACCCAGATGATCGCCGAGACGCGGGCCAAGCTGATCGCTGCGGCGCGCGCCGCCTTCGGCACGGTCGGTTATGCGCAGACCTCGATGGACGATCTCACCGCTTCGGCCGGGCTGACGCGAGGTGCGCTCTACCACCACTTCGGCGACAAGAAGGGCCTGCTGGTCGCGGTAATCGCGCAGATCGACGGCGAGATGAACGCGCATATGCGCGCCGTCACGGACAAGGCGCCGGACCCCTGGACCGGATTCCGCGACGAATGCACCGCCTACATCGAGCTGGCGCTCGATCCGGAGATCCAACGCATCATGCTGCGCGACGGCCCGGCCGTGCTCGGCGATCCCTGGGACTGGCCGACTCTGAGCGAATGCATCCGCTCGATGACCGAAAGCCTGACCAAGCTGGCGGAGAGCGGCGTAGTCGCCCCGATCGATGCCGAGGCCAGCGCGCGATTGATCGCTGGGGCAACGCAGTACGCGGCCCAGTGGATCGCGAATGCGCCCGATCCGGAAACGACCTCGCGCAAGGCGATCGAGGCCTTCAACCTGATGCTCGACGGGCTGCTGGTGCGGCGCTGAGCTAAGCTCCGAAGCGAGCGGCAATCAGACCTCAATCAGAAACAATTGTTTCATTTAATCAAAATCTGAGAATTTGTTTCACATTCCAGTTTGCCCTGCTAAGGTCCGGCCCATGGACAAGCCCGGCCTGACGGCAAGCCTCACCGAGAGCTTCGAGCAGTTGCCGCAGCAATTGCAGGCGGCGGCGCGCTGGGTGCTCGACCATCCCGCCGATGTCGCACTGCTGACGACGCGCGAGCAGGCCAAGCGCGCCGGCCTGGCTCCGGCCACCCTCACCCGGCTGGCCCAGCGCTTCGGCCTCAAAGGCTATGACGAATTGCGCGCCGTCCACGCAGCGGCCTTGCGGCGGCGGCCGGAAGGCTTTGCCGGCCGCGCCGGCGAATTGATGCAGCGCCATGGCGAGGAAGGCCCAGGCGCGATCGCGCAGGACATGTTCGCGGCGCTGGCCGAGCATCTGAAAGCGTTGCGCGAGCCACAGGCGCTCGCACGCTTCGAACAGGCTGCCGACCTGCTCAGCGAAGCGCAGACCGTGTTCTGCTTTGGCCTGCGCTCGGCTTTTCCGGCCGCGTTCATGCTCGACTATATCCGCGACCTGATCGGTGCGGGCTCTGTGCTGGCCGACGGCGCCGGCGGTCGCGGCATCGACGCGCTGCGCCGGATCGGTCCGGGCGATGCGCTCTTCGCCGTTTCGGTCGCGCCCTATACGCGCCAAACGGTGCAGGCGGCCGAGATCGCCAGGGAGAGCGGCGCAAAGGTGGTGGCGCTGACCGACAGCGCGCTTTCGCCGCTCGCCGCCATCGCCGACGTGGCGCTGCTGGTCCGGACTGAGACGCCGTCCTTCTTCCATACGATGACGCCGGCCTTCGCCGCGGTCGAATGCCTGGCGGCGCTGATGACGGCGCGCAAGGGGAAGCCTGCGCTCGACGCGATCGCCCGCCACGAGGCCGCACTCGATGCTGTCGGCACCTTCCTCAATCCGAGATCATCCAGGCGAGGCCATCGATGAGCCACATCCTGCACCGCATGCTGAGCAAGACCTACCCGACCGCGACCGGCGGCGAGGGCATGCTGCTGCGCGACCGGAACGGACGCGAGCATATCGATGCCTCGGGCGGCGCCGCCGTCTCCTGCCTCGGCCATGCCCATCCCGACGTACTGGCGGCGATGCATGCGCAGATCGACAAGCTCGCCTATGCCCATACCAGCTTCTTCACCACCGACGCGGCCGAGGAGCTCGCCGACCATCTGATCGCGCGGGCGCCGGCCGGAATGGATTCGGTCTATTTCTGCAGCTCGGGCTCGGAGGCGATCGAGGCCTGCCTGAAGCTGGCCCGGCATTATTTCGTCGAGAAGGGCGAGGCTAAGCGCGTCAACTTCATCTCGCGCCGGCAGAGCTATCACGGCATCACGCTGGGAGCGCTCTCGGTCGGCGGCCGGATGAAGGATCGCGCGCCTTTCGCTGAGATGCTGATGCAGGGCCATCACATCGCGCCCTGCTATGAATATCGCGGCCGCCGCGCCGACGAGACCAGCGAAGAATATGGCTTACGCGTCGCCGACGAGCTGGAGGCGAAAATCCTGGAGCTCGGGCCGGAGACGGTTTGCGCCTTCGTCGCCGAGACGGTCGTTGGCGCGACGCTCGGCGCGGTGCCGGCCGCGCCCGGCTATTTCAAGCGCATCCGCGAGATCTGCGACCGCCATGGCGTGCTCCTCATCCTCGACGAGGTGATGAGCGGCATGGGCCGCACCGGCACGCTGCACGCCTGCGAGCAGGAAGGCATCGCGCCCGACCTGATGGCGATCGCCAAGGGCTTAGGCGGCGGCTATGCGCCGATCGGCGCCATGCTGGCTTCGAAGCGAGTCGTCGAGGCGGTCCGGCAGGGCTCGGGCGTTTTCCCGCACAGCCAGACTTACGTGGGCCACCCCCTCGCCTGCGCCACCGCGCTCGCGGTGCAAAAGGTGATCGAACGCGAGGACCTCCTCGCCAATGTCCGCAAGCAGGGCGCGCGGCTGGAGCAGCGCCTGCGCGAGCGCTTCGGCAATCATCACCATGTCGGCGACATCCGCGGACGCGGCCATTTCTGGGGCGTCGAGATCGTCGCCGACCGCTCGACCAAGACGCCCTTCGATCCGGCCCTCAAGCTCAACGCCAGGATCAAGCAGGCGGCGCAGGAGCGCGGCTTGCTGATCTATCCGATGGGCGGAACGGCCGACGGCACGGCGGGCGACCATGTCCTCCTCGCCCCGCCCTTCATCATCGACGCCGCGACCGTCGACACCATCGTCGAGCGGCTCGGCGACGCGCTCGATGCGACCTTGGCCTCGGCCCGACCGGCCTGAAGCTCACCACGATCCGGGCCAGCAAGAGCCCGGTGCTTCCACAACAGGGGACCACCATGAAACAACTGAAACATTTGCTCCTCGCCGGCCTCGCCACGCTCGGCCTCAGCGGGGCGGCTCATTCCCAGACCGGCACCCTCGAACGCGTCAAGGCACGCGGCGAATTGATCTGCGGCAATCACATCGCCCTGCCCGGCTTCGGCATCCAGGGATCGGACGGACGCTGGGACGGACTCGACATCGATCTTTGCCGCGCGGTCGCGACGGCGATCTTCAACGACCCCAACAAGGTCAAGTTCATTCCGACCACGCCACAGATGCGCTTCGTCGTGGTGCAGTCGGGCGAGGTCGATATGCTTGCCCGGAATGCGACCTATACGATGTCGCGCGACACCTCAGCCGGCATGTCCTGGCCGATCATCAACTATTTCGACGGCCAGGGCTTCATGGTGCGCAAGTCGCTGGGGGTCGCCGAGGCGAAAGGACTCGACGGCGCCTCGATCTGCGTGACGCAAGGGACAACGACCGAGCTCAACCTCGCCGACTTCTTCCGCGCCAATAAACTGAAATACGAGATCATCGGCTTCGCCACCAATGAGGAGGGCGTGAAGGCGCTGGAGGCCGGGCGCTGCGACGCCTTCACGACCGACACCTCCGGCCTCGCCGCCGAGCGGCTGAAGTTCTCCAAGCCCGACGACTTCGTCATCCTGCCGACGCTGATCTCGCGCGAGCCGCTCGGTCCGGCGGTCAAGCGCGGCGACGAGAGCTGGGTCGCGCTGGTGAAGTGGGTGCACTACGCCATGCTCAACGCCGAAGAACTCGGTGTGACCAAGGCCAATGTCGATGAGCAGCTGAAGTCGGGCAATCCCGAGATCAAGCGCCTGCTCGGCGTCGAGGGCAAATTCGGCGAGGGCCTCGGCCTGACCAATGACTGGGCCTATCGCGTCATCAAGCACATCGGCAATTACGGCGAGAGCTTCGAGCGCAATGTCGGTGGGGGATCCAAGCTGCAACTGAAGCGCGGGCTGAACGACCTCGCCTCGAAGGGCGGGCTGCAATACCCGCACCCGATCCGCTGATGCGGATCGCGCTGATCCACGCGCTGCGCCATTCGCCGCCTCCGATCGAGGCGGCGTTCGCGCGGCTGTGGCCTGAGGCCACGCTGATGAACCTGCTCGACGACAGCCTCTCGGCCGATCTTTCCCGCGACGGGCGGATCACCGAGGCGATGACCGGGCGCTTCCTCAGTCTCGCCGGCTATGCGCGGGCGACCGCCGCCGACGGCATCCTCTTCACCTGCTCGGCCTTTGGCCCCTGCATCGAGGCGGTGCAGCGTGCGCTCTCGCCCCTGCCGGTGCTGAAGCCGAACGAGGCGATGATCGAGGAAGCCGAAGCGATCGGCGGCCGGATCGGCCTCCTCGCCAGCTTTGGGCCGACGCTGCAATCGATGCCACCGGAATTTCCGGGATCGCTCACGGTTAAGCCGAAGCTGGCAGAGGGCGCGCTCGCCGCGCTCGATCGCGGTGACGGGGCCGAGCACGATCGGCTGGCTGCACTGGCGGCAAGCGATCTGGCGGAGTGCGATGCGATCGCGCTGGCGCAGTTCAGCCTGGCACGCGCCGCGCCAGCGGTCGCAGCCGCGACGGGCAAGCCGGTGCTGACGACGCCCGACAGCGCGGTGCGCAAGCTGAAACGGCTGCTGAGCTGAACGAAAAAGGGCGCACCGCCGGCGCGCCCTTTTTCACGTCTTTGCGATACTCGCGCTTACTTGGGCGCGAGCACCATGACCATCTGGCGGCCTTCGAGCTGCCAGTCGCTCTCGACCTTGGCGACTTCGAGCGTATCGGCCTTGACGCGCTCCAATACCTTCACGCCGAGATCCTGGTGGGCCATCTCGCGGCCGCGGAAGCGCAGGGTGACCTTCACCTTGTCGCCTTCCTCGAAGAAGCCGTGCATCGCCTTCATCTTCACGTCGTAGTCGTGCTTGTCGATGCCAGGGCGAAGCTTGATTTCCTTGATCTCGATGGTGCGCTGCTTCTTGCGCGCCTCGGACGCCTTCTTCTGCTCGAGGAAGCGGAAGCGGCCATAATCGAGGATCTTGCAGACGGGCGGCTGCGAATTGGGGGCGATCTCGACCAGGTCGAGGCCGGCGTCCTCAGCAATCTTGAGCGCCTCGAAGAACGACACCACGCCACGGTTGGCGCCGGTCTCGTCGATGAGCTGGACGTCGCGAACGCCACGGATGTCGCGATTGGCGCGGGGACCATCCTTGACGGGGGCTGGAGCGGCACGGAAGGGACGACGAATGGCTGTATTCTCCTGTGAATGGCGCGCATCGCGCCGTTGGTGAGACACATTGCACAACGCGAAGCGTTGTCAATGGATCAGAGTGAGGTTCGATCTGTCAGCGCCCGAGCAGGGCGCAGTAGACGTCGAGGGTTTCGTTGACCATCGAGGCCAGCGAAAAATGGCGCTCGACATGCAATCTGGCACGGCGTGCCAGCGCATCGCGGGCGGAGGGCCGCAGCGCCAGCGCCTCGCGCAAGGCTTCGGCGAGCGACGCGGCATCGTCAGGCGGGACATGCCAGCCGGAACGCTCTTGCGGTGCGACCTGAGGCGGCGCCAGCACCGTTTCCGGTACGGCGCCGAGATTGGAGACGACCACCGGCGTGCCCATGGCCTGCGCCTCCACCGCGACGCGGCCGAACGCCTCCGGCTCGGTCGAGGGCACTGCGACCACGGCCGCGGCCAGGAAAGCCGCCGGCATGTCCGAGCAATGGCCGACGCGGCGGACGCGGCCTTCGAGGCCGGCCTTGGCGATGGCGTCGTCAAGTTCGCGGACATAGCCGTCACGGCCCTGCGCATCGCCAGCGAGGACGAAGGCTGTGTCGGTGTCGCCGGCATCGCGCAACTGGCGCGCCGCCTCGATCAGCACCTTCTGGCCCTTCCAGCCGGTGAGCCGGCCAGGCAGCAGCACGATGCGCTGATGGGGCTCGACCCCCCAGGCGCTGCGCAGCGCGCTGATCCGCTCGGGGCTGACCACGGACGGTGCGAAGGCCGAGAAATCGGTGCCGCGGTGGACGACGCGGATGCGCTCGCGGGCGAAGGGGTGGCGGGCGCGGATCAGATCGGCGGTGTAGCCGGAATTGGCGATGACGACGTCACTGCGCGCCATCACCGAATTATAGAGGTTCTTCACCGTCGAGCGGGCGTTGTAGGAGCCGTGATAGGTGGTAACGAAGGGCAGCTTCAACGCCCGCGTCGCCGCCAGCGCGACCCAGGCCGGGGCCCGCGAGCGGGCATGGACGAGGTCGACGCGCTCGCGCTTGCACAGTAGGGCGAAGGTCCGGACATTGAGCAGCATCGAGACCGGGTTCTTGGCCGCGGCCGGGAATGGCAACCAGATGCCGCCCTTGGCCTGCAGTTCGGCGACGAGCCGCCCGCCCTCAGTCGCGACCAGCGCCCGCGCACCGACCTCGGTCAGCCCGGCGGCGATGTCGACGGCCGTGCGCTCGGCCCCGCCCGCTTCCAGCTCCGGGATGATCTGCAGCACGGTGCGCCCGGCCAGCGGATGCGTCTCGGTCGACGGCAGGGAGAGTTGCGCGCCGGAACGCAGGGAGGTGTTCACTGCTCGAATGGGCCTTCTGCTTGGCGACTCGCCGATGCTATCGGGGGTCTGATGATCACTAAATCGGGCGGGATTGCAGCACGTAATGCCTGCTTTCGCCCGGTTCATCACAGGAGAGAATAAAGTGATGAGGCCTGAGCCGCAATTTTTGAGCGTCGGCGCCGACAGCGAGCGCCGTGAGATCGCGGTGCTGGCGCAGCCCGGCAAGGGCCCGCCGGTGGTCTGGCTCGGCGGCCTGCGCTCGGATATGCGCGCCACCAAGGCCGAAGCGCTCGCCACCTGGGCGGAGCGCACCGGGCGCGCCTTCATCCGCTTCGACTATGCCGGCCATGGCGAATCGAGCGGCGACTTCGCGCAGTGGACGATGTCGCACTGGATCGAGGACGCGCAGGCAGTGCTCGCCGCTCACGCCCAGGGTCCAGCCGTCCTGGTCGGCTCCTCCATGGGCGGCTGGGTCGCGCTGCTGACGACACTGAAGCTGCGCAAGACCGCGCCGCAATTGCAGCCGGCCGGCCTCGTGCTGATCGCCCCGGCGGTGGATTTCACAGAAGAGCTGATGTGGGCGCAGATGCCGGAAGCCATCCGCCAGGTGATCATCCGGGACGGCGTCTGGCAGCGGCCATCGGAATACTCGCCGGAGCCGATGCCGATCACGCGGGCATTGATCGAAGATGGCAGGCGCCATCTCCTGTTCGGGCATCCGCTCGAAACCGGTTGCCCCATCCATGTCCTGCAGGGAATGAAGGATCCCGACGTGCCCTATGGCCAGGCGCTGAAGCTGGTCGAACACCTGCCGCACGACCCGGTCGTGCTGACCCTGATCAAGGATGGCGACCATCGACTGTCGACGCCGGGCGACATCGCGCGCCTCGTCGCCGCCGTCGAGGGCATCGCGCCCGCGACGGCATAGACAGTTCGGGTCAGTGCAGGCTGACCATCCGGAGATCGTGCTCCCAGGCGTTGGCCGTCGCGGCCTCGCGGGAATCGGTCACCAGGATCGGCGCGCCATCGGCCGCCAGCAGCGCGAAGAGCTGCAGGCCGGGCTCGATTTCCGGCGCCTGCGGAAAGATGCGGGCCAGCTCATCCGACATGATCGGCTTGAGATAGGCGACCTGGCCGTTGCCGAGGGCGGCGAATTCGGCCGTGGTCAGAGGGTTGTTTCTGGTCTCAGTCATCGCGCCCTCCTTCAGAGCAGTGCGAGGCGGTTTGATTGTTGACTCCTGATCATGAACGGAAGGCAAACCGCATGCCCCCTCGTACCGACCTTCTGTAGCCCTCAGTGAGCTAGTCGCGGCTCATGATATCGATACGCCGGACGAGCCGTTCCGGTTCCGGACGGGCCAGATCAATCGCGAGCAGCCCGTTCGAGAGATCAGCCCCCAGGACCTGCATGCCGTCGGCGAGCAGGAAGGAGCGCTGGAACTGCCGCGCGGCGATGCCGCGATGCAGGAAATGGCGCGTCTTGTCGTCGATCTGCCGGCCGCGGATGGTGAGCTGGTTCTCTTCCAGAGTGATCTCGAGCTGGTCGCGCGAGAAGCCGGCCACCGCGAGCGTGATCCTGAGCTTGTCGGGCTCGTCCTCCGTGCGCGGCATGCGCTCGATATTATAGGGCGGATAGCCATCGCCGGCGCCTTTAGCGACCCGGTCGAGGGCCCGCTCGATATCGTCGAAGCCGAGCAGGAAGGGATGCGACAGACTAGGCGGACGCGTCATCACGAAGCCCTTGAAAGGCGCCTCTGGAACTACCGGAGCCCGCTAGCGCAGCGCTCCGTACGCGAAAGGCGAGCCCAACCGCGTGACTGAGATATGGCGAGTGGCTTACCCCGCTGCAAGTCCCGCAGACCGCCGCCTCAGTCCAGCGTGGCGATCGCCTCGATCTCGATCAGCAGGCGCGGATCTACCAGGGCGGTGACGCCGACCATGGTGCTTGCCGGGTACGGGCCGTCGCCGAGATACTTCATCCGCACCTTGCGCACGGCGACCGCCTTCTCGGTCGAGAGGTCGACGACATAGGTCACCAGCTTGAACACCTTGGTGAAGTCGGCACCGGCAGCGGCCAGGGCGGCCGCGAGGTTGGCATAGACCTGCTCGGCCTGGGCGCCGACATCGCCCTCCCCCACCACCTTGCCCATCGGATCATAGGCGACCTGGCCGGAGACATGGATCTGCCGCTCCGCCTTGACGACGGCGACGTGCGAATAGCCCGTCGGCGGCGAGAGCGAGGCCGGGTTGAGGAGATCGATCTTGCTGGGCATGGCGTACTCCCTAGGCTGGCGGCTTCACGCCGCGCGGCAAGCTAGGCCAGCGCGGGGCACGCACGCAATCTTGGGAAGGACCGGAATGGAAGAGAAAGATGGTACAGCCACCCCGGCTTGAACGGGGGACCTCTAGATCCACAATCTAGCGCTCTAACCAACTGAGCTATGGCTGCACGGCTCACGCCAATGTCGCGGCACTTCAGAAGCGGTCCGGCGACGGCGCGGAACCTAGTGCCACGCCTCGCCGAATGCAACGGGCAAATGCGGCCGGCGCGTGGAAAACCGCGCCGGCTTTCAAAATCAGCGACGCGGCAGTTCCTGGCGGGCCGTCGCGGCAAGATCGCCGAGATGGGCGGCGAAGGATTCGTAGCTGCGGCGGAAGGCCTTGGCCTGGAGCGCGACCGCATCCGCGGTGCTCTGGGTGCGCGCCAGCGTCTCGACCTCGCCCAGCGTCGCCTTCAGCTCGGCGCAGGCATGGTCGAGCATCTTGGCCTGGACGGCGCCGAAGGCACGCGTCAGCGCCAGTGTCGGCTCGAGCCAGGCGGCGGCCGAGAAGGTGGGGACGGCAAACGGCTTGATCGCCTCGACAGGCTTGGCGATGGCGGAAGTGGCAGGCGCCGCGGCTGGCTTGGAGGCCTCGACGATCTTGACCGGGGCCGGAGCGGGCTTTGCGGCGACGGGCGCCACCGGCTTCGCCACAACCGGATCGACCTTGGCGGGAACGAGTTGGACGGGGGTGGGCTGCGCCTTGACCGGCTCGGCAGCGAGCTTGGCCGGCGCCGGCGCGGCCACCGGCTTGGCAGGCGCGGGCTTCGCAGCCACGACCTTGGCGGCCTCGACCTTCACGACGGGAGCGGTGACCTTTGCGGCCGGCTTCGCGACCTTGGTCTTCTGGGGAGCGACGCGCTTGACGGGCCCGGCAGCGGGCTTCGCGACAGGCTTTGATACAGGCACCCCGGGCGCGACAGCGGCAGGCTTCACCAGGGGCTGCGGGGCAGCCGCAATGGGAGCGGCGGGCTTGGGAGCGGCGGCAACAGGCTTGGCCTCGACCTTGGCGACGGGCGCCGGCGTGGGCTGTGCGGCGACAGGCTTCACGGCGACCACCGGCTTGGTCTCGACGGGCTTGGCCTCTGTAGCCTTCGCGGGCACGGCCGCTGCGGCCGGCTTCGGCTCGCTCAGGGCCTTGACCGGCGCGAGGCTGATCGGCGCCTTGCCGGGGGTAGTCTGCTTAGCCATCGGATCTCTCCTTCACGGTTCCGGCAGGCGAACCTGCGCGATCGACGAAACCGGGCTCGGCCATGTCCCCGTGGGATATCTCATCCCGATCGAGGCTCTATGCGCCGGCCCGGCCGCTTGGTCGTGAAAGCCCGCTCCGCGCCCCGAGGCGCTTAAGGCTTCACTTCAGCTTGGTCGCCTTGGCAGCAGTCTCGGCGGCCTTCTTGGCGGCGTCCTGCACGCTCGTGCCGACATCCTTGAGCTGCGACTGCAGCGCGGCCATCTGGGCCTTCAGGAACTCGGACTGGTGCTGGAGCACCTCGTTCATGTCCTTGGACTTGACCAGCTTGTCGGCAAGGTCAAAGGCCGCGGCAATGTTGTTCTCGGCGTAGGACATCGCCTTCTTGGTCATGTCCTGGACGTTGGCGCGGGCCGACTCGGCCGAACCATGGGCGCTGTCGACGGCCTTCTGGGCGGCGCCGATGAAACCGTCGAAAGCCTTGCGCGCCTGGTCGACGCTCTTCTCGGCGAAGTCGCGCATTTCGGTGGGAACTTCGTAGGGGTTCTTGCCGTCCATGGTGGTCCTCCTGCAACCAAGCCTAGCGCCTTCGCCGTATCCGACGTCACGCCGCTATTGTGCACTGCAATATCATTATTGCAGTGCAATGACAACGCCAGCCCTGCACAGGCGGCGATGGCCATATTAACGCTGTTTGGAAACGTCAGGGGAGAGGCAGGGTTCCCGCATGGATTCGCCCTGCTCGCGCGGTTATTAAAGATTTGTTAGGCATATTCGCGCGGGCTGGAGTCGCCGGCAGGTTGAGCGGAGCAGGATGAGCGAATCCGGACAGGATTGGGACGGCGTTGCCGGCGCGCTGGCGCAGGATCCCGCACTCGCGGGCTTCACCGGCGAAGGCGCGCTGCTGCTCTGGCCGGCCGGCGGCGATGCGCCGACCTTTGCCAATGCCGGAGGCCGGGCCCTGCTCGACGCCTTCGGCGGCGCTGCGAAACTACCCACGGCGACCCGAGAGCGCTTGCGCCTGCTCGCCGGTGGACTCGCCTCTATTAGCGCGCTCAGGCTTGAAAGATTGCGGCTCGGCGCATCGCTGACCGGGCTCGTGACCTGCGGCTGCAAGCGCGTCGAGACCGGTACCGGGCTCGCGCTGGCCGTCGGCATCACCGCCTCCGAGCTGCGGCGTCTCGGCATCGCCGTGCCGAAGGAAGAGCCACGCGCTCCTGCGACGCAGAGCGCAGCGCCCTCCCCTGCTACCGCTGTGGAGGCAGATGGCCGAACCGAATCAGCCAAGCTGCCGCGCCGCGCCAATCTGCGCTTCCTCTGGGAGAGCGACCTTGGCGGAACGCTGATCAGCCTCTCCAGGGACTTCACCGATCTCGTCGGGCAGGAAGCCGCCGGCGCGACGCAGGGACGCTCCTGGTCCGCTTTGCTCGCGAGCGATGTCGCCGATCTCGAAGGCGATCTCGCCGGGCGTCTCGCGACCTCCTCGACCTGGAGCGGGCGGACCGTGCTCTGGCGCGTCCGTGCCGGCGAAGGCGCCCGCGTCGAGCTTTCCGGCTTTCCGCTGTTCGACAGCGAGCGCAACCCCGCCGGCTTCCGCGGCTTCGGCCTCGCCCGCTCGCCCGAGAACGAGGCGTTTCCGGAACGGGAAGCTCCACAGGAGGAGACCGTTTCAACCGCTCCGGTCATTGAGGCTTCCGAGATCGAGCATCCGGAAGCTGTCGCTACCGACGAGCCTGTGTCCGAGCGCGCTCTCAACAGCATTGTCGAGACCGAACCCCTCGCGCAGGCTGAAGCGGACAGCTCCGAGCACAGCGTTGAAGCCGACACTCCGGCTGAGACGGAGCCGCCGGCCGAGACAGCTGAGCCGATAGAAGCCAGAGAGACTGCTCCCGAGCCCGCAGCTTCCGATGACGATGCCACGACGGAGCGAGCCGAAGACAAGGACGATGCGCCGGAGGCCAGTAAGCCGAAGCCGCCGACTCCGGCAGCGCCGCCGGCCAATGTCGTGCCACTGCGCAACGGCCATCTGACAACTGTGCGCCCCGTGCTGGAGCCGTCCAAGACCCTGCTCTCCTCAGCCGAGCGCAACGCCTTTCGCGAGATCGCCAAGGCGCTCGGCGCCCGCATCGCCGGCGAGGAGGACGAGACTGGCGAGCCGCGCCTGCCTGCCGCCGCTCCGCTGCGCGTGCGCGACAAGGAAGAAGCTTCAGCTCCGGCCACCGCCGCGCCGCCGCCGCCCGCAGCGCCCGAACCCCGCCCGCGCGTCGCCAACGCCCATGCGGAGATTCTCGATCGGCTGCCGATCGCAGTGCTGGTCAATCGCGACGAGACGGCGCTCTACGCCAACCGTACTCTGCTCGACCTGCTCGACTATGCAGATCTCGACGATCTCACCTCGGCCGGCGGCGTCAGCACGCTGATCAGGGGCCTCAGCCCCAGCAGCGACGGCGCGATGATCCTGGTCGACCGCAAGGGCGGGCTGATCAGTGTCGATGGCCGGCTCTCCAGCGTGAGCTGGCAGGGCGAGCCCGCGACACTGATGGCCTTCCGCAACAGCGTGCCGGGCGGCGATCTCAAGATGCTGACGCCCGAGGAGGCGGAGGAGCAGGAGCTCGCAGCCGAATTCGCAGCGGAAGAGGAAGAGGCCGCCGCCCGCATCGAGCAGCTCAGGATGGAGGGGCAGGCGAACAACGCTCGCGTCTCCGAGCTCGCCGCCATGCTCGACACCGCGACCGATGGCGTCGTCACCGTCGACGGGCGCGGGCGTATCCTCGCGCTCAACAAGAGCGCCGAGGCGCTGTTCGGCTACGACCAGCGCGAGGTCGCCGGCGAGCTCTTCACCCTGCTCTTCGCGCCGGAAAGCCATTCGCCGGCGCTCGACTATCTCGACGGGCTGATTGGCGGCGGCGTCGCCTCGCTGATGAACGACGGCCGCGAGGTCGTCGGCCGCGTGCGCCAGGGCGGACGCATCCCGCTGTTCATGACCATGGGCCGCATCGCCGAGAGCCCGGACAGCAAGTTCTGCGCGGTGCTGCGCGACATCACCGCCTGGAAGAAGACCGAGGGCGAACTGGTCGAGGCGCGCAAGGCCGCGGAGAAGGCAAGCGCGCAGAAATCCGATGTGCTCGCCAAGATCAGCCACGAGATCCGGACGCCGCTCAACGCCATCATCGGCTTTGCCGAGGTGATGGCCGAGGAGCGCTTCGGCCCGATCGAGAACGAGCGCTACAAGGAATATCTGCGCGACATCCACCAGTCGGGCGGCTACGTCATCAGCTTGGTCAACGACCTGCTCGACCTCGCCAAGATCGAGGCCGGCAAGCTCGATCTCGACTTCGGCAGCGTCAACCTCAACGACATCGCGCTGTCCGCCGTGAACCTGCTGCAGCCGGAGGCGCAGCGCGGCCGCGTCGTGCTGCGCTCCGGCCTCGCGCCGAAGCTGCCGCCGGTCGTTGCCGACGAGCGCTCGCTGCGCCAGATCGTGATCAACCTGCTCTCCAATGCCGTGAAATTCACCGATGCCGGCGGGCAGGTGATCGTCTCGACCGCGCTCGGCGACCAGGGCGAGGCGATCCTGCGGGTACGCGACACCGGCATCGGTATGGACGATGACGAGATCAAGCTGGCGCTGGAGCCGTTCCGGCAGGTGCCGACGACGCGTAAATCCGGCGGCACCGGCCTTGGCCTGCCGCTGACCAAGGCGCTGGTCGAAGCCAACCGGGCCGCGCTGACCATTACCAGCGCCAAGAAGGAGGGCACGCTGGTCGAGGTCACCTTCCCGCCACAGCGCGTGCTGGCGAGCTGACAGGCGCGGCGGCAAGCTAGTTCTCCTGCGGGACCGCCTGCGCACGCACGACCTGACAGGCCATGTCGCGCATTGGCGCGCAGCGCGGTCCGCTTTACAGTCCCGGCCCCGTCCTCGACCGGCGAGCATCCGCATGCAGTTCGCGCTCAGCGAAGAAGAAGAGCTCATCCGCGACAGCGCCCGCAAGCTCGCGACCGACCGGCTGGCGCCGCTGGCCGAGCAGCTCGACCGCGGCGAGGGCCGGCCAGAGTTCCTGGCCAATCTCAAGTTGCTCGCACAGAACGGCTTCATGGCGCTCAACGTCAAAGGGCTGTTCGGCGGAACTGAAGCTGGCACCGTCGCCTTCGCCCTGGCGCTGGAGGAACTCGCCGCCGCCTGTGCCTCGACGGCGGTGACGACCTCGGTGACCAACATGGTCGGCGAAGTCATCCAGGCTGTGGGCAGCGAGGATCAGAAAGAGAACTATCTGCCGAAGCTGGCCGATGGCACCTATCCAGCCGGCGCGTTCTGCCTGACCGAGGCCGGGGCGGGCTCGGACCCCGCCGGCATGAAGCTGCGCGCCCGGCGCGATGGCGACGACTACGTCCTCGACGGCCAGAAGATCTTCATCACCTCCGGCGAATATGCCGGGCTCTTCGTCGTCTGGGGCGTGACCGCACCCGAGGCGCCGAAGGGCAAGGGCATCTCGGTCTTCCTGGTGCCGGCCGATACGCCTGGGGTCAGCGTCGGCAAGGCCGAAAAGAAGATGGGCCAGACCGGTTCGGCGACCAACACCATCCATTTCGACGGCGCCCGCATCCCAGCCGTCAACCTGATGGGCAAGGAGAATGACGGCTTCCGCGTCGCGGTCGGCGAGCTCGCCGGCGGGCGCATCGGCGTGGCCTCGGTCTCGCTCGGCATTGCCCGCGCCGCGATGGACGCTGCCAAGTCCTATGCCCGCGAGCGCAAGCAGTTCGGCCAGGCGATCTCCGAATTCCAGGGCCTGCAATGGATGATCGCCGACCGCGAGCTCGACCTGCACGCGGCGCGGCTGCTCATCCTCGACGCCGCCGCGAAGAAGGACCGCGGCGAGCCTTTCGCCAAGGAGGCCTCGATGGCCAAGCTCTTCGCCTCGGAAGCCGCGCATCGCTGCACCGATGCGGCGATCCAGATCCATGGCGGCGCCGGCTATTGCCGCGACTTCCCGGTCGAGCGCTATGCGCGCGATGCCCGCATCACCCGGATCTATGAAGGCACTTCCGAGATTCAACGATTGATCATCGCCCGCGAGACCTTGCGTCAGCTCGGCTGAGCTTCCTGGATCATCGCGCGTCCGAAAGGACGCGGTCACGATGATCTAGCACATTGTTATCGCATCGGATTTGCCCGAAAAGTGGATTCCACTTTTCGGTCCGATGCTATAGAATTTTCTTCTCCGCATCCGCCGGATTCGGAATTCCTCCCGCCTGCCGGAATCCTGCTCATGTCACTGACCATCTATGGCTGCTATCGCTCGCGCGCGACGCGCAATGTCTGGCTCGCCAACGAGCTCGGCATCACCTTCAAGCATGTGCCGGTGATCCAGGCCTATCGCCTGCCCGATCCCAAGGCGGCCGATGCGCCGGTGCATACCCGCAGCGCCGAGTTCCTCGATGTCAACCCGAACGGCCATATCCCGACGATCGACGATGACGGCTTCGTCCTGCACGAGTCGCTGGCGATCAACCTTTACCTCGCCCGCAAGCATGGCGGGCCGGTCGCGCCGAAGGACGTGCAGGAGGAAGGGCTCGCCGCGATGTGGGCGCTCTGGGCCGCTACCGAGTGCGAGACCGACGCGCTCAATCTGACCTATCATCTCGCCGCCTATCCGCCGGAGAAGCGCGACCCGGCCCTCGTCAGCAAGGCTCTGGAGGCGCTGGCCACGCCTTTCGCTGTGCTCGACAAGGCGCTGGCGGAAGGCGGCGGCTATGTCATGGGCGGGCGCTTCACCGTCGCCGACATCAACACCGCCGAGGTCATCCGCTACGCTAAGCCAGCGACCCAGCTCTTCGACGCCGCGCCGAACGTCAAGGCCTGGCTCGACAAGCTGCACCAACGCCCCGCCTTCAAGGCGATGTGGGCCGCGCGCGAGGCCGAGCCCGCGTGAGGCGGGAGCAGGATGCGAAAAAGTGGGAACCGGTTTTTCGCATGAATACTGCTCCAAGTTTCTGACAAGCGACGGATTCAGACTTCAAACGGAACCGCTAAGCGGTTTCGTTTGAAGTCAACCGGCTCTAGGCGGAAATCGGGTGGCCGGACCTGTCCCGGCTGCCTACTGACGCAGGATGACCCGAGCTGGGAGGACAGATCCTGCCATGACACAGCCGAACTCCACCCCTTCGCTGCGCATGGGCCCGACCGAGTGGCTCCTGCTCATCATCCTCTCGATCCTGTGGGGCGGCTCGTTCTTCTTCAACAAGCTCACCGTGGCGGAATGGCCGCCCTTCGCCGTCGTACAGGTGCGCGTCGGACTTGCAGCACTGGCGCTGCTGCTGGTGGTCCGCATCACCGGGCAGTCCATGGCGGTTGGGCGCAGTATCTGGCTCGCCTTCTTCGGCATGGGCATCCTCAACAATCTGATCCCGTTCAGCCTCTTTCTCTGGGGCCAGCAGCAGATCGCCAGCGGTCTCGCTTCGATCCTGAACGCGACCACCCCGATCTTCGCGGTGCTGGTGATGCATTGCTTCGGCAATGAGAAGGCGACCGGGCTGAAGCTCGGCGGCGTTCTGGCCGGCCTAATCGGCGTCGGCATCCTGATGGGTCCCGATGCGCTGAGCGGCCTCGGCTCGAACCTGGCGGCGCAACTCGCCTGCGTCCTGGCCGCTGTATCCTATGCCTTCTCCGGCCTGTTCGGCAGGCGTTTCCGTGGCCTGCCGCCGCTCGTCGCCGCGACCGGGCAGCTTTCCGCCTCGACGGTGATGATCGTCCCGATCGTGTTCTTTCTGCATCCGCCCTGGACGCTGCCGGTGCCCTCGCAGCAAGCGGTGCTCGCGGCAATCGGCCTGGCGCTGATCTCGACGGCGCTCGCCTACATCATTTTCTTCCGGATCATGCGCACGGCCGGGCCGAGCAACGTCATGCTCGTGACCTTCCTGATCCCGGTCAGCGCCATCCTGCTCGGATCCGGGCTGCTCGGTGAGGAGCTGCTGCCGCGCCATTTCGCCGGCATGGCCGCGATTTTTGTCGGACTCGCGCTTATCGACGGCCGCGTCGCCGGGCTGTGGAGCACGAGGCGAGCCGACGCTCCGACGGCTTGACCGGCCTCGCCCGGGCGCTCACAACCGTCTGAAGAATCAATTCATTACGGCACTGCTCTCCTGCCGGAGCGGCGTTCACGCTGTGGACGCCGCTCTCGTCGTGACGAGCTTTGTTGCCAAAAAATTATGAATTGCTCTAGGGTCGCAAAACTGGCGATAGGCGCTAAAGGGCATAACAGAAACGACTGGATGATATCACAAAAAACGATACGCCAGAGGGGAGCGCGACAACCATGGACTTGCGGCAACTGCGATGTTTCATCGCGGTGGCGGAAGAGCTGCACTTCGGCCGGGCGGCCGAGCGGCTCGGCCTCGCACCACCAGCCCTTTCACGCCAGATCAGCGCGCTTGAGGATGAGCTCGGCGTCAGCCTCCTGACTCGCACCACGCGCCAGGTCGCGCTCACGCGCGCCGGCCTGATCATGCTGGAAGAGGCCAAGGCCATCCTGGTCCGGATGGAGCGGGCTTCCCGCTCCGTGCGAGAGGCCTCGCTGGCCTCGAGCAAGGTGCTGCGCGTCGGCGCGATCGACGCAGCCTCGTCGAGCTTCGTGCCAGAAGCGCTCGTCACCTTCCGCTCGCGCCATCCCGGCATCGAGATCAAGTTCGTCGAGGCGATGACGGCGCCGCTGGTGCAGATGCTGGAAGCCGGCAAGCTCGACCTCGCGCTGCTGCGCCCGCCGCGTAAGCCGACCGACTGCGCCTTCGAGATCCTGCGCGTCGAGCGGCCGATCGTAGTGCTGAGCGAGAACCACCCGCTCGCCGCGCGCGAACACCTGACCATGCAGGACCTCGTCGGCGAGCCTTTCGTAGTGCCCTCGAAGCGCATCCGCCCCTTCGCCTACGACCTCGTCATGGCCTATTTCGAGAGCGTCGGCGCGGTGCCCAACGTCACCATCGAGGCGACTGAGAAGCCGGCGATGATGTCGGCGGTCGCAGCCGGGCTCGGCATGGCGCTGGCGCCGGACTGGGTCTCGCGCCTGAGCTTCCCGGGCGTCACCATGCGGCGCCTGCGCGGCGCTCTGCTCGATCCGCCACCGCCCGGCGCGCTCGTCGGCGTCGCCTGGCGCCCGCATCAGAAGCTCGCCGCCCGCGACGATTTCCTCGCCATCCTGCGCGAGAGCGTGACCCTGATCGACGACGGCAACGTCCTGCCGTTCAGCGTAACCGGGCGTGGCAGGAAGCCTGCCGCGCGTACAGCAACCACCCGAGCCGGAGGACATTGATGAGTCTGAACAAGATCGAGGCTGCGCGAGGATGGCGCATCCGCTCGACGCAGGACCTGGCCGCCGGCCTGTTCATGATCGTGTTGGCCTTGCTGGCGCTGTTCCTGTCCCGCGACCTCGCGGCCGGGACGCTGCGGCAGATCGGCCCCGGCATGCTGCCCAAGGCCTTCGCCTGGATCTGCGCCGGGCTCGGCGCGCTGCTTGCCTTCAACTCGCTGCGCTACAATGGCGAGAAGCTCGCCGGCTGGTCCTGGCGCGGCGTCATCTTCGTGCTTGGTGCTGCCGTGGTTTTCGGCTTGACGGTCCGCGGCTTCGAGATCGGCCCGCTCAAGGTTCCGCAGCTCGGCATGCTCGTCGCCGGCCCGCTCGTCGTGATCATCTCCGGCCTCGCCGCCGAGGATGTGAAGATCACGGAACTCCTGATCTTCGCCGCCGTAATGACCGTCGGCTGCGCGCTCCTGTTCAAATACGCGCTGGGTCTGCCGATCCCGCTGGCGCCCTGGCTGCTGGGAATCTGAGCCATGAGTGAAATGTTCGCCCATCTCTCGCTGGGCTTCGGTGTCGCGCTGACGCTGAAGAACATCGCGCTCTGCTTCACCGGCTGCCTGGTCGGCACGCTCATCGGCGTGCTGCCCGGCGTCGGCCCGGTCGCCACCATCGCCATGCTGCTGCCGATCACCTTCGGGCTCGACCCGGTCGGCGCGCTGATCATGCTCGCCGGCATCTATTACGGCGCGCAATATGGCGGCTCGACCACCGCGATCTTGGTCAACATCCCCGGCGAGGCGACCGCCGTCGTCACCACGCTCGACGGCCACCAGATGGCCAAGCAGGGCCGCGCCGGCGTCGCACTCGGCACCGCCGCGATCGGCTCCTTCGTCGCCGGCTGCGTCGCGACTGTGATCATCGCCGCGCTCGGCGCGCCGCTGACCCGGCTCGCGCTGCTGTTCGGCCCGGCCGAGTACTTCTCGCTGATGGTGATGGGCCTGTGCTTCGCGGTCGTGCTGGCGCGCGGCTCGATCCTCAAGGCCTTCTGCATGATCATGCTGGGCCTCTTGCTCTCGACCATCGGCACCGACCTGGAGACCGGCCAGGAGCGCATGACCTTCGGCTTCCCGCCGCTCTCGGACGGCATCGACTTCGCTGTGCTGGCTATGGGCGTGTTCGGCTTCGCCGAGGTGCTGCGCAACCTCGAGAACCCTGAAGCGCGCGACGTGGTCAAGGCCAAGATCGGCAAGCTGCTGCCGGACTGGAACGACCTGAAGCAGTGCATCGCGCCGGTTCTGCGTGGCACCGCGATCGGCGGCACGCTCGGCATCCTGCCCGGCAACGGCGCAGTGCTCGGCCCGTTCGCCAGCTATACTGTCGAGAAGAAGCTCGCCAAGGATCCGTCTCGCTTCGGCAAGGGCGCGATCGAGGGCGTCGCCGGACCGGAATCGGCGAACAACGCCGGGGCCCAGACCGCCTTCATCCCGCTGCTCACCCTCGGTATTCCGCCGAATGCGGTGATGGCGCTGATGGTCGGTGCGATGACGATCCACGGCATCATCCCCGGCCCGCAGGTCATGACCAAGAACCCCGATCTGTTCTGGGGCATGATCGCCTCGATGTGGATCGGCAACCTGATGCTGCTGATCATCAACCTGCCGCTGGTCGGCGTGTGGGTGAAGCTGCTGCAGGTGCCCTACCGCCTGATGTTCCCGGCGATCCTGATCTTCTGCTCGATCGGCATCTACTCGGTGAACAACCAGCCCGTCGACGTCGCTTTTACCGCAATGTTCGGCCTGTTCGGCTACCTCTTGATCAAGCTCGGCTTCGAGCCGGCTCCAATGCTGCTCGGCTTCGTGCTCGGCAAGCTGATGGAAGAGAAGCTGCGTCAGGCGCTGATCATCTCGCGCGGCTCGTTCATGACCTTCGTCGAGCGGCCGATCTCGGCCGGTTTGCTGCTGGTCGCCGTCGCCATCCTCGTCATCGCGCTGCTGCCGTCGATGTCGAAGAAGCGCGACGAGGTCTTCACCGAATGACGGGGTTGTCGCCCAACCCCGTTTCCCCATCTTCAGTGCATTGAGTCAGGGAGGACTACCCATGAAGACACTCGCCCTTAGTCTCGCCGCAGCGCTCGCCTTGGCGCTGCCGGCGCAGGCCCAGTCCAAATATCCGGAGCGGCCGATCACCATGATCGTGCCCTTCGCGGCCGGCGGCCCGACCGACATCATCGCCCGCATCGTCAGCGAGAACATGTCGAAGACGCTCGGCCAGCAGATCGTGGTCGAAAACGTCGCCGGCGCCGGCGGCACCACCGGCATCACCCGCGCGGTGACGGCTGCGCCGGACGGCTACACCATCGCGATGGGGCATCTTGGCACCTTCTCGGCCGCCCCAGCGACCTATCCCGGCCTGAAATACGACCCGATCAACGGCATGACGACGATCGGTCTCGCCGGCGGCACGCCGATCCTGATCGTCGCCAAGAAGGCCTTCGCGCCGAAGGACCTCAAGGAGTTCGTCACCTATGTGAAGGCAAACACCGACAAGGTGAACGAGGCCCATGCCGGCGTCGGCTCGGTGTCGTGGACGACCTGCACCCTGCTCAAGGGCCAGCTCGGCGTGCCGAAGCTGAACTCGGTCGCCTATCGCGGCACCGGCCCGGCGCTGAACGACCTCGTTTCCGGTCAGGTCGATTTCATGTGCGACCAGATCGTCAGCGTCGCCGAGCAGATCAAGGCCGGCACGATCAAGGCCTACGCCGTCGCCTCGGCCGAGCGCTCGCCCGCCCTGCCGGACGTCCCGACCACCAAGGAAGCCGGGCTGCCGGACTACCAGATCGAAGCCTGGAACGGCATCGCCGCGCCGAAGGGCCTGCCGAAGGATGTCGTCGACAAGCTGGTCGATGCGCTCGACAAGGCGCTGAACGACGAGACCGTCAAGAAGCGCCTGCTCGACCTCGGCACCGTGCTGCCGACCAAGGAAGAGCGTACGCCTGCCGGCTTCGCCGCCCTGATCAAGCGCGATGCCGACAAGCTCTCGCCGGTGCTCTCGGCCGCGCCGAAGCAGTAAGCAGAAAGACGCATGCAGTTGCGGACGGCGGGTCGCAAGGCCCGCCGTTTTCTTTTGGCCACAGCGCACTACGATGCCGGCATGCGCCACGTCGTCCTGTCCGTCTCCCCTCTCTCCACTGAGGCCTTCGCGCCCTATGGCCGTGTCCTGTCTCCTTCGGGAGATCGCGACACAGGCCGCGAAGGCTACAACATCTGGATCCAGCCCTTTGCCGCCGAAAGCCGGCCACGGCTCCAGATCGTCCGCTATCACGCCCGGCCCTTCGTCGTTGCACTGGTCGAGCGGCATCTCCATGTCACCGAGGCACGTCAACCGCTCGGCGGCCCGCCCGCTATCATCGTCGTCGCCGAACCGTCCGAAACGCCACCGGAACCCGAGGCGCTGCGGGCCTTCCGGCTCGATGGCGAGGGCGTGCTTTTCCACCGCGGCACCTGGCACGCGATCGACGCCTATCCCGAGCGCGGCAGCCACGCCGATTTCCTCTTCCTGTCGGAGGAAGCGACGGTGAACGAGCTGTTCGAACACCCCGGAAAGACACCTGCGCGTACGCAGGTCCACGATTTTCAAGCTGCCGGCATCGAGATTGTGATCGACGCCAACATCTTGTTTAAACAGAAGAATCCGTAGCAGCCGGTCACGATCGTACACAGCTCGTGACCAAGCCGGCGGAACTACAAGCCGAGCTTCCCGTTCCTTCTGCCGAAGTTTCTACTCTGGAAGGAGAACGATCATGTTCAAGAAGCTTGCTCTTGTTACGGCCCTTGCCATCGTTCCGGCCGCGGCCTTCGCCCAGAATCCGGATGGCGCCCAGGGCGGCGCGGCCAGTGGCATCGTCGGCGGCGCGACTGCCGGTGCTGTCGGCGGCGCCGTGGTCGGCGGCCCGGTCGGTGCGGTGGTCGGCGGTGTCGGCGGCGCCGTGGTCGGCGGCTTCACCGGTGCGGTGATCGGCGACAATGCTCCGCGCTTCCGCACCTATGTGGTCGAGCAGCGCGTCCCGTCCTACACCTATGCCGAGCCGGTGGCCGTAGGCACCGTGCTGCCGCAGCAGGGCGTGGTCTATCGCGAGGTGCCGGCCGAGTTCGGCGAGCGCGCCAGCGGCTATCGCTACACGGTGGTGAACAACCGCGCCGTGCTGGTCGAGCCGCAGACCCGCCGCGTGGTCCAGATCATCGAGTGATCGCAGCTGATCCGCTTGCCGCTCGCGCCATCAAGGCCTGAGTGACCATCCGGATCACAGGGCCCGTCCCGAAAGGGGCGGGCCTTTCGCGTTTCAGCGCGTCAGTGGCAGCCAAAGCCGCCTGTCGAAATCAAAGGGCTGCGTTCCGACGACCGCGATGGCAGCGGCATCGCGGTGACGCGGATTGATCAGGACATTGGCGCTGCGCGGCGCGATGAAGGACGGCACCCTGAGTAGCGCAGTCTCACCGGCACTCAGCCAGGCATCTCCGAGTGCTCTCGGCTCCTCCGCACTTTCGTCCTCGCTGATCGACGCCGCTCCGGTCTCGATCTCGATCAGGACATAGTCGTCCGGGATCAACTCGGGCGCGAGATCGAGATGGACGCGCACCTCCAGTATGGCGAGCGCGGGGTTCTCGGCCGAATAGACGACTGGGCGACCAGGCGAATTCCAGCGCCCGCCATAGAGCCTCGCGCCTTCGCCGCTGAGATCGGCGAAGGCGGCGCGAGCGACGCGCCATAAGCGCATCAGGCGGCGATACCGTGAGCGATCCTGCCGAGCAGCGCCTCGACCTGCGCCGCGCCCTCGCCCGTGTCGAGCAGCGCCAGCGGCTTCTCGCCATCGAGCGCGGTCGTCGGCCGACGCAACCAGGCCGCCGCCTTGCCCTGCGAGCCGAAGGTGACCTCAGCCTCGGCGATGACGCGCGCAGCGCGCATCAATCGGTCGGATTGCTCGGTCGTCAGCGTCCCGATCTTGCGGCGGTGGCTCAACGTCTTACGGGGCAGCACGAGCTCGTCGATCTCCGCCAGCGTCATCCGGCCGCTTTCGATGACGTGCTCGATCGTGCGCACCGGAAAGCCGTTCCGAACGGCGGCGATGAGTTCGCGGCTGCTGGCGGCGGGCCGGCCCAATGCGGCCTGGCCGCCAACGACATCGAGTGCGGTAACGGTCGCCATCTCACTATTCCTCGGCGATATGCCTACAAGATAAGTGCATATCGCCGGAGCTGCAAGATTGGCGCGTCAGCGCGTGCCGAACATCCGGTCGCCGGCATCGCCCAGGCCGGGGACAATATAGCCGTGATCGTTGAGGCGCTCGTCGATCGCGGCGGTCCAGATGCGGACATCCGGGTGGGCATCGCGCATGCGGGCGATGCCCTCGGGCGCCGCGAGCAGGCAGACGAAGCGTAGATCCTTGGCGCCACGCTCCTTGAGCCGGTCGACCGCCGCCACCGCGGAATTGGCGGTCGCCAGCATCGGGTCCATCACCACGATCATGCGGTCGGCGATGTCGGAAGGCGCCTTGAAATAATACTCGACCGCCTGCAGCGTCTGCGGGTCGCGATAGAGGCCGATATGGGCGACGCGGGCGGCGGGAACCAGTTCCAGCATGCCGTCGAGGAAGCCGACGCCAGCGCGCAGGATCGGAGCGAAGACCAGCTTCTTGCCGGAGATCACCGGCTGCATCGACTTCTGCAGCGGCGTCTCGATCTCGATCATCTCGGTCGGCAAGTCGCGCGTGACCTCGTAGCAGAGCAGCATGCCGATCTCGTTCAGGAGCTGGCGGAAGCTCTTGGTCGAGCGATCCTTCTCGCGCATCAGCGTCAGCTTGTGCTGCACCAGCGGGTGGTCGACGACTGTGACGCCGTTAGCGCTCGTGGCCATGCAATCCTGATCCCCTTCGTCTTCTTGTCTTTGTCTAGAATACCGTGCCGTCGCTGACGATGGTCAAGGGCGGGCCGCCGCCTTCGCGCTTCTCGCGGGCGATGCGGCGGCCGGCAGCCCAGGTGCCGCCCTCCAGCACCTTGGCGAGCGGCAACTGCTCGGCGCTCAGGCCGAGCCGTTCGCGCACCAGTTCGCCGATCCTGTCGAGCAGCGCAACCGTCAGGGCCCGCCACTCCACGACGAGCTGCGAGCCGACCTCATGGGGACGCGCTGCATCACCTACGTCTTTCAATTCGAGCACGCCGAGATCAAGCAGGAGCCCGCCATTGCGGTATTCGGGCAGGCCGGTCAGATCGTCGATGCCGACGACCTGGATGCCGGCCCATTGCAACGGCTCGATCAGGGAATAGCTCAGCCATTGCGAGAGCTTGTGGAAGGGCACGATCCCGCGGGTGATCTCGTCGGGCGCGATCAGCGGGTGCTTCCAGCTGTCGCCGAGCGCGATGCCGGCATAGCTCAGACGCGAGGGCCAGATGCCGCCCAGCACCTCCAGCACCTGCGAGAGGATATAGGCGGCGCGGATCGAACGCCCCTCGGCCGCCTCCACCAGATGGTCGAACAAGTCGCCTGGCCGGGAGAGCCCATGCTTCTCCAGTTCTTCGCCGAGGCGGTTGAGCAGCGCGGCGCGGCCTTCGAGGCCGACCAGCGGATTACTCTCCGAGACCTGGAATCCAGAGGCCAACGCAGCGGCGTCGAGATGCCTGAGCGCCTCGCTGTCGACCCGCAGCGGCTGCGCTGGATCACTGGAAAAGGCGCCGGCGGCGAACATGTCGAGCGAGGCCAGCGCCAGGCCTTCCGAGCGGCCGATGTTCTGGCCGGTCACCGCATCGCGATAGCGCCAGTCGGCGCCGGCGCCGGCATCGAGCAGGACGCTGACGACGGCGAGGTCGTAGGCGGCACGGCCCCTCGCCCGGGCATCGGCAAAATGCGCCTTGGCATCCAGCACCTTCCAGCGATCCATGCCGGCGATGACGAAATGGCGCCAGCGGGCATGGAAGGGAATATCGAGGGAAGGGTAGTTCTGACGGATCGTCTCCAGCACATAAGCGGCACAGGCCGACAGGTGCTCGAGATTGACGCTGAAATGCGTCAGCCGGCCTTCGAGGCCGAGCCGCAGCATCTCATGGGCGCGCTCGCGGACGGCGGCCGGCTTGAGCAGCTGGCGGACGGCTTCGGGGTTGTTGTCAGGCATAGGCGCTATCAGAACTTCTCAAGGTCGCGGCCGACGGTGGCCTTCAATGCGTTGTCGCCGGGCGTGCCGTCGGGCGAGTAATAGCCCGCCGCCTTCTTCGCCTCGATCTCGACCGAGGCGTCCGGCGGGATCAGTTCCGGCGGGATCGCGACACGCTCGCCGATCTCGATGCCGCTCTCGACCATGGCGTCATATTTCATGTTCGACATCGACATCAGCCGGTCGATCTTCCTGACACCGAGCCAGTGCAGCACGTCCGGCATCAATTGCTGGAAGCGGGCGTCCTGCACGCCGGCGACGCATTCGGTGCGCTCGAAATAGGTTGCGGCGGAATCGCCGCCCTCCTGGCGCTTGCGGGCGTTATAGACGAGGAATTTGGTGACCTCGCCGAGCGCTCTGCCCTCCTTGCGATTGTAGACGATCAGGCCGACGCCGCCGCTCTGCGCCTCCTTCACGGCCTCCTCGATGCCGTGAACGAGATAGGGACGGCAGGTGCAGATGTCGGAGCCGAAGACGTCGGAACCATTGCACTCATCATGGACGCGGCAGGCGAGCGTCTTCTTCGGATTGGAGATCGCCGAGACCTCGCCGATGACATAGGCGGTGATCGAGCCGATCGGCGGCAGGAAGACCTTGAGGTCGGGCCGCGTCACCAGCTCGGGATACATGCCGCCGGTCTGCTCGAACAAGGTGCGGCGGAGTTCGTTCTCGGTGGTGCCGAAGCGGTCGGCGATCCCCGGCAGATGCCAGACCGGGTCGACAGCGATCTTGGTGACGCTGATGTCGCCGGAGCCGTGCAGGATGGCGCCATCGGCCGCGAGGCGGTGCCCCGCCATGGCGGCGAGAATCTCGGGCAGGTTCAGCCGCGCCTTCGTCACCGCGATGGTCGGGCGGATGTCGATGCCCTCGCCGATCCATTTGCCGAAATCCTGGGCGACGCGGTGGCCGAACGGATCGAGCGAAACGATCCGGCCCGGCTCGAACCATTGCGGCTGGGGCAGGATGTCGGAGGTCGGATGGGTGTTGGTCAGGTCCGGGCGCTGCGCCGGGTTCATCGCGCGGGCGGAGATGGCGAGCGCGCGATAAACCGAATAGGAGCCACCATGGGCGCCGATGACGTTGCGGTCGGCCGGATTGGTGGTGGAGGCGATGACCGGTCCTCGCTCCTGCGGCGTTCCGGCGCCCCATTGGATCGGGAAGCGGGCGGCGGCGCTGCCGGGCTCGGGATGCGAGGTCAGGCGGATATGGCTGGTACGGTTCTGCGACGTCATCGCGATGATCGCTCGATCTCGAACGGGAAAGGGCCCGAGACGGGTCGCGTCCGGGGCCCTCTGGACCGCTGAGAGTCTGGATCAGCGCGGCATTTTCGTCAATTGCCGGTTGAAGACGTCACCACCGCCACGGTCGGGCCTTGTCCCGACCGTCCATGTGCTCGCCGGTCACGGGCGATGTTCGCATGGATGCCCGCCACGGGGCGGGCGTGACGGCGGCCCCTTTGGCTAGAAGACCGCGAGATAACGCAGCAGCGAGAGAATGCCGATGATGATGACGATGATCTGGATGATGTTCTTGACGTTGCTGTCGATCGGCAACATCCGCACCAGATAAAGCACCAGAACGATCACCAGAACGGTGATCAGGAGCGAAATCAAAAGGCCCATGGCTCAAATCCTCTTGTCGCGGCCGAATGCCGGCCCCCCGAGGCGCTCGCTGCGATGCGTTCGCAAGCGGCGATCTCAGGCAAGAGAACGTGAAGCCCTGGGAAAAAGTTCCGGAAGGGTAGCTGGCTGAGGGATTGGGCGCGCGCTGCGGCGAAGGGCGCGACGCCTCCCTTCTCCCGAATGGGAGGAGGTGGCGCGGAGCGCCGGATGAAGGCCTGCCCTATCAATAAAAGGCTCAGCGGGCCCGCCTCGCTCTAACAATCAGCGGCGGTCCCTCACCCCTGCCCCTCTCCCACTCGGGAGAGGGGTTCGCGTCGCGTTCCCTACGCCCTATCCCGCGATCCGCCCAAAATCCGCCACGGCGCGGGTCGCCTCGCGCAGCTGGTTCAGCAGCTTGAGGCGGTTGGCGCGCAAGGCCGGATCGGGGTCGTTGACCGTGACCTTGTCGAAGAAGGCATCGACCGCCGGCCTGAGCTCGGCGAGCGCCGCCATGGCGCCCTCATAGTCCTCGGCGGCGATGGCAGCTTCCGCCTTCGGCGTCGCCTGGGCGAGCGCGACGGCGAGCGCCTTCTCCTCGATCAAACCGGCAGCGGCGATAAGCTGGAGATCGGCCTTGCCGGCGAAAGCGCCCTCGCCGTCCTTCTTCTCCTCGGCCTTGAGGATATTGGCGGCGCGGCGATAGCCGGCGAGCAGGTTTTTTCCATCCTCGGTATCGAGGAAGCGGCCGAGCGCGGCGACGCGGCGGGTGATGAGCAGGAGGTCGTCATTGGCCGACGCGCCCTCGCCCAGCACCGCATCGACGAGATCATGCCGCGCGCCCTGGTCACGCAGCATGACCTTCAAACGGTCGTGGAAGAAGGAGAGGAGGTCGCTGCCCTTGGCGAACCTGGAGAGCTCCAACCGCACCCCATTCTCGACGACCAGCCTTATCACGCCCAGCGCCGCGCGGCGCAACGCATAGGGGTCCTTGCTGCCGGTCGGCTTCTCGTCGATCGCCCAGAAGCCGACCAGCGTGTCGAGCTTGTCGGCGAGCGCCACGGCCACCGACACCGGATCGGTCGGGACGCGGTCGGAAGGGCCGAGCGGCTTGTAGTGCTCCTCGATCGCGGCGGCGACCGAGGCGCTCTCGCCCTGCAGCTCGGCGTACTTCCGGCCCATCAGCCCCTGAAGCTCGGGGAACTCGCCGACCATCTCGGTCGGCAGGTCGGCCTTGGCGAGCCTGGCAGCGCGCTCGGCCAGCGCCGGATCGGCACCGACGATCGGTGCCAGTTCCTTCGCCAGCGCGGCGATGCGCTGGACTCGCTGGCCCTGCGTGCCGAGCTTGGCGTGGAAGACGACGCCGAGCTTGTCGAGCTTGGCCATGCGCTGGTCGAGCGGCTTGGCGAGGTCGAGGCCAAGCTTGTCGGCGCTCTCCTTCAGCGTGTCGAGATCGGGCAGCGGCCCGCGATCGGTCTGCCAGAAATAGGCGGCGTCGGAGAGGCGGGCGCGGACGACGCGGCCATTGCCGGCGGTGATCGCCAGGCCGCCATCGCTCGCCATCAGGTTCGAAACCGGGATGAAGCGATTGGCGAGCTCGCCCGTCGCGGGATCGCGCAGCACGAAGCATTTCTGGTTGGCGCGGATGGTGGCGCGGATCGCCTCGCCGGGGATGTCGAGGAAGCGCTCCTCGAAATCGCCCATCAGCACGACCGGCCATTCGACGAGGCCGGCGACCTCCTCCAGCAGCCCTTCATCCTCGACCAGTTCCAGCCCTGCGGCGAAGGCGAGGTTCCTGGCGTCGGCGAGGATGATCTCCTTGCGGCGGTCGGCGTCGAGCACGACCTTGGCCCGCTCCAGGCTCGGGACGTAGTCGTCGAAGCGCTTGACCGTGATCGGGCCCGGCGCATGGAAGCGGTGGCCATAGGTGACGTTGCCGGACTGGATGCCGTCGACCTCGAAAGGCACGACCTCCGGGTCCTCAGTCTCGGCGCCGAAGGTGCAAAGGATCGAGTGCAGCGGGCGGACCCAGCGCAGCGAGCCGCTCTCGGCCGAAGCCTTGCCCCAGCGCATCGATTTCGGCCACGGGAAGGCGCGAATGACGGCCGGCACGATCTCGGCGATGGCCGCGACCGTCTCCTGGCCGGGCTTCTCGATCACCGCGACATAAGAGTCGCCCTTCTTGGGATCGCTGACGATGGTCGCCTGGTCGAGCGAGGCGAGGCCCGCCGCCTTGAGGAAGCCCTGCACGGCGGCGTCGGGCGCGCCGACGCGCGGCCCTTTGCGCTCCTCGCGGACATCGCGGCCACGCACCGGCAGGCCGGCGATGGTTAGCGCGAGGCGGCGCGGCGTCGCGAAGGCCTTGGCGCCCTCATAGGTCAGGCCGCGCTCGACCAGCGCATCGGTGACGAGCTTCTTCAGGTCCTCCGCCGCCTTGCGCTGCATGCGTGCGGGAATCTCTTCCGAGAAGAGTTCGAGCAGAAGATCGGGCATCAGATGGCTCCCCCGCCGGCGGTCTTCAGCCAGGCGGCGCCGCAGGCCTTGGCGAGCTCGCGCACCCGCAGGATGTAGCTCTGGCGCTCGGTGACCGAGATCACGCCGCGCGCATCGAGCAGGTTGAAGACATGGCTCGCCTTGATGCACTGGTCATAGGCCGGCAGAGCAAGCATGTGCTGGGCGGAATTGGCGCCCTCACCTGCCTCGCCGGCGGCGAGCAGCGCCTTGCACTCGGCCTCGGCATCGCTGAAGTGGCGGAACAGCGTCTCGGTATTGGCGTACTCGAAATTATGCCGCGAGAACTCCTGCTCGGCCTGCAGGAAGACGTCGCCATAGGAGATGCGGTCCGCGCCTTCGAGGCCGTTGAAGTTGAGATCGTAGACGTTCTCGACGCCCTGGACATACATGGCGAGGCGCTCGAGCCCATAGGTCAGTTCACCGGCCACAGGCGCGCATTCGACGCCGGCGACCTGCTGAAAGTAAGTGAACTGGCTGACTTCCATGCCGTCGCACCAGCATTCCCAGCCCAGGCCCCAGGCGCCAAGTGTCGGGCTCTCCCAGTCGTCCTCGACGAAGCGGACATCGTGCAGGGCCAGGTCGACGCCGATCGCCTTGAGCGAGTCGAGATAGAGCTGCTGCAGGTCCGGCGGCGACGGCTTCAGGATCACCTGGAACTGGTAATAATGCTGCAGCCGGTTCGGGTTCTCGCCATAGCGGCCGTCCTTGGGCCGGCGCGAAGGCTGGACATAGGCCGCCTTCCAGGGCTTGGGACCGAGGGCGCGCAGCGTCGTCGCCGGGTGGAAGGTGCCGGCGCCGACCTCCATGTCATAGGGCTGGAGGATGACGCAGCCGTGCTCGGCCCAGAAGCGCTGCAAGGTCAGCAGCAGCCCCTGGAAGGAGCGGGTCGGGTTCATGGGGTCGGAGGACGCGGCCAAGGGCATCAGCCTTTTAAACTGCCAGAAAACGTGCGGCGTGATTAGGGGCTGGCAGCGCTCATGGTCAAGCGCCGGGGTATGAACCGCGCGTGAACCCTTCGGCAAGGATCGCATTCATATAGCGGCGGCTATCGTCGCTTCATCGAACGGTCCGCGGCATTCGGGGCGAGTGCTTGAGACGGGCCGACGCGACACGCAGGAGTCTACACATGCTGTCGAACCGCATCACCGCTGCCCTCTTCGGTGCCGGCGCTCTCCTCTTCACCGGTCTTGCCGTCGCCCCGGCCAATGCCGCGCCGATTGCCGCCGGTGCGCCTGCCGCATCGGCCGGCGCCGGGCTGGTCGAGCAGGTCCAGTATTACGGCCGGCCCTATTACGGCCCGCGCCGCTATTATGGCCGCCCGATCTACCGTCCGCGCTGCTATTTCGTCGACCGGCGCGTCTGGAATGGCTGGCGCTGGGTGATCCGCCCGGTGCGCGTCTGCCGCTGAGCGGGGCACCTTAGGCGAGCAATGCCTCGCCGCGGTGGAGCGCCTCGCTGAAGGCGGTGAAGCGCCCATCCGCTCCGTTGAGAATCAAAGCCGGCAGCAAGGCTGCCGGCTTTTTGCTGCCGAGGCGGGCGCAGACGATCACCCGGATCGCCGGCCGCTCCGCCTGGCCGTGGACTGGACGGATCTCGACCGCACCGAACCCCGTCTCAAGCCCTGCGAGAATCGCGCCCAGCGCCTCGGCGCGGTGGATGATGCTGACGCCACCGCCCGGCTTCAGCACATGACGCGCCGCCTTGAGCCAGTCAGCAAGCGGTTGCCCGGCGACATGGGCTACGCGCCGGTTGGCAACCGGAGAGGCGCGCACCTCGCCCGTTTCGAAGAAGGGCGGATTCATCGCGACCCAGGCCATGGATGCGGCCGTAAGCCCTTCGCGCGCGAAATCGCCATTGCGCTCGCCGATCGCGCCGACCACGGCGCGCACCCGGCCCGCCAAATCGTTGAGCGCGGCATTGCGGGCTGCGAGCGCCGCGAGTTCCGGATCGCGCTCGACCAGAACGACATCGAGCGCGGGCTGGCGCAGCGCGACGGCGAGCCCGATCGTTCCGGCGCCAGATCCGAAATCGGCGAGCGGCCCCTCGCCCAATTCGGGAATCGCCGCAGCCAAAAGCACCGCATCCGAGCCGGCGCGATGGCCTTTGACCGGCTGCAGCAGGCGCAGGCGGCCGCCCAGCAGCCGATCCTCGCCGATCTCGCCGAGAGCGAACGGTTCGTCCGGGGAGGCTTCCGTCATAGCGAAGCGTCGGGACGCAGTTCGCCGCCAAAACCCGCCTCGATCAACAAAGCGCGAGCGCGCCTGCTGTCCTGCTCGCGAACCAGGAGCCGGCGCGGAAAGGCGCCGATCATGCCTTCGAGCGCGCTGATATGCTGGTCGGCGATCAGGCAACCGAGATCGGCCGAGGCCAGCAGCGCCTCGATGGCGCCGAGCAGGACGATGTCGTTGGAGCGGACGAGTTCGTGCATGCCGCCATGGAGCCCACGCGGCCGGCCGGGCGCAACAGGAAAGATCGTTTCGCCCAGCCAGGTATGGCAGCGCAGCGTCAATCTGCTGCGCCGCGACAGGATTGCCGGGGCTGGCCACGCATGCCAGCTTTGTGGCAAGGGCATAGCGCGCGGGTGCGCGAGAACAGGGCCGGAGTTTGCGCGTGGGCGTCGTCGTAGCTTTCGAAGACAAGGACACCAGCCAGGGCGGGATCGAGCCGCTGGTCGGGCTGACGCGCGCCGACATGGAGCGAGTCAACGCGATGATCCTGTCGCGCACCGGCTCCGAAGTGACGATGATTCCGGAGGTCGCGAACCACCTGATCTCCTCTGGCGGAAAGCGCCTGCGGCCGATGCTGACGCTGGCGACGGCGGCGCTCTGCGGCTATCGCGGCGAAGGCCATGTCAAACTCGCGGCCTCGGTCGAGTTCATGCACACGGCGACGCTGCTGCACGACGATGTCGTCGACGAGAGCGACATGCGCCGCGGCAAGGCCGCCGCCCGCATGCTCTGGGGCAATGAGGCGAGCGTGCTGGTCGGCGATTTCCTGCTCGGCCAAGCCTTCAAGATGATGGTCGAAGTCGGCTCGCTGCGCGCACTCGACATCCTCTCGACCGCCGCCGCCGTGATCGCCGAGGGCGAGGTCATGCAGCTCGCCGCGGCCAAGAACACCGAGACCACCGAGGACGAGTACCTCGCCGTGATCCGCGGCAAGACGGCCGAACTGTTCGCCGCCGCCTGCGAGGTTGGGCCGGTGATCGCCGGCTCCTCAAAGGGCGAAGCTGCCGCCTGCCGCAGCTACGGGCTCAATCTCGGCATCGCTTTCCAGCTCGTCGATGACGCGCTCGACTATGGCGGCTCCTCGGGCCAGCTCGGCAAGAATGTCGGCGACGATTTCCGCGAGGGCAAGATCACGCTGCCGGTGGTGCTCTCCTTCCGGCGCGGCAATGAGGAAGAGCGCGCGTTCTGGCGCCGCACCCTGCAGCAGGGCGAGGTCCGCGACGGCGACCTCGAGGAGGCGCAGGCGCTGATGCGCAAGCATGGCACGCTCGCTGACACGATCGAGCGCGCCCGCCATTACGCCAAGATGGCGAAGGATGCGCTCGGCCTTTACCCGTCATCGCCGATGAAGCAGGCGCTCAACGACGCCGTCGATTTCTGCGTCGCGCGGGCGCACTGAGCGGCGTCAACGCTGCTCGGCCGCGATCCTCAATCCCAACGTCAGCAGGAGCCCGCCCGTCACCGCCTCGATGACGCGCCGGACCTGCGAGCGCCGCAGCATGTCGCCGGCCTTAGCGACGACGAGCGCGTAGGCAGAGAGCCAGAGCAGGGTCATCGCCGCAAAGACCAATCCAAGCATGAAAAGCATGGTGAAGCTGCCGCTGCCGGCCGCGAATTGCGGCAAGAGACTCGCGAAGAAGACTGCGATCTTGGGATTGCCGAGATTGCTGATCAGCCCCTGCCGGTAAGCGGTCACAGGAGCGAGCCGCCGTAGCGGCGGCAGCTCGGCGGTCGTAGACGCTGCCTGTCCCTGACGGCGGAACGCCTCGCGCAGCGCCATGACGCCGAGATAGATCAGATAGGCGGCGCCGGCATATTGGATCGCGCGGAACACCGGCTCGCTCGCGACCAGCAGCGCGACGAGGCCGAGGCTGGTCGCCAGCGCCCAGATCGACAGGCCGGTCGCGACGCCGAACGCGGTCAGCACGCCACCGGCGCGACCGCCGAACAAGGTGTTGCGGATCGTCAGCGCCGTGTCCGGCCCCGGGGTGCAGATCACCAGCGCCGCGACACCGACATAGGCGAGGAAAGAGGCCAGCGTCATGATGCGCCCTCCGGGTGAAGTACGACGCCTATCTCAGCACAGTCGGCTTCACCCACCAATCCGGCCGGTCATGCACCAGACGCTCGGCAGGCGCGCTTACCTTGACCCGCGCCGTTGCGACTGACCGACGCACTCGGCCTGTTCATGCCCAAAAAGCTCATTGACGATTGCTACGGACGCCTTGGCGCGCAGATCCCCTCCAGGCCGAGTTGCTACGGCGAAATGCTCGCCGAGCGCCCCCTCGTAGTCTCCGAGCGGGCTGATCGCCACAGGCCTGCCTGGCAGCTTGTCGATGAAGGTCAAGGACCAGACGCCGTCCTTCTGCCGCGCCCGCATCGCATAGCCGCGATTTGTGCCCATGTGTGTGAGACCAAAGAGGACGATCGCGCCATCCTTGGCAGGCATGAGGCCAAGGACATTGTCATAGGAAAGGACGCTCTCCTGCCCTGCGAGCGAACGAAAACGCAGCTCGCCGCGCCATTCACCTCGATCGAGGCCGATCAGGCGCCCTCCGGAAACATCCAGTTCCTTTGCTGCCCGCGTCGTTGGAGTGGGAAACTCCCTCTCCCTGTGCTTCCAAAGCCAGCGACCGCTGGGACAGGCTCGCAATCGTTCGGCCTCGGCCTGCTGCTCCACGTTGACGACCACGTCCGTCGCCGGTTGCTTGGCTTGTGCGAACACCGGCCCCACCGCGAACATCAGAGCAATCAACGGCAAGGCGACGGCATAGAGCATTGCGAGTTCCCGAAAGCGGACTCAACCTATCATCGTAGGCTTCACCCACCAATCCCGCTGCCGCTTCGCCAGACGCTTCCCCGCTGCGGCGCTGGCGCGGCAATCGTCGAACAAAGCGAAGCAGGTCGCGCCCGAGCCGGACATGCGCGCCAGCCGGCAGCCGGGCAGCTCAGACAATGTCGACAGCACCTCGCCAATGACGGGTGCAATCGCGCGGGCCGGCGCCTCCAGATCGTTGCCTGAGGCGGCCAGGGCAGCGATCAACCACGCCGAGGTGACCGGCAATTGGTCGTTCGCCTTGAACGACGCGACGCCGCCCGCATGCCCCTGCCCCGCCTGCAGACCCAGCGCGCGGAACACAGGCGCCGTCTCGACTGCAACGCCGGGATTGACCAGCAGCGCGAACAGCCGCGGCAGCCGCAAGGGCTGGCCGAGCCGCTCGCCGATGCCGCGCATCACGCGCGCGCGCGCCTCCAGGCAGACCGGGACGTCGGCGCCGATCCGGCCCGCGGCGGCGAGCAGGGCCGGATGCGACAATGGCAGGTCGTTGAGCCGCGCCAGCAGGCGCAAGGCAGCGGCCGCATCGGCCGAGCCGCCGCCAATGCCCGAGGCGATCGGCAGGCGCTTGACCAGATGGAAGCGGCCGGAATGCAGGCCGGCGATCTCCTCGCGTAGGGCGCGCTCGGCCTTGAGGACGAGATTGTCGGGGGCGGTCGAGAGACCTGCGCCGAACGGGCCGGAGATCTGCACTCCGGACGGCTCGCCCGGCGACAGGCTCAGCGCGTCGCCGACACCGGCGAAGGCGACGAGGCTGTCGAGCTCATGATAGCCGTCGGCCCGGCGGCCGATCACCCGTAGGGAGAGATTGACCTTGGCGGGCGCGCGGGTCTCCAGCGGGAGTGACATCGCGTTACGCCGTCATTCCAAGAGCGCGCCCGGACGCCAGCATCGTCACGCCAACCCCGCCCGTCATGCTCGCCCTTGTGGCGAGCATCCGCGTCTTGAACACCGCATCTGATGAAGGAAGACGTGGATGGTCGGGACAAGCCCGACCATGACGGAAAAGCGCGGAGCCATGAAAGCTCAGCCGCCATCCTTCTTCGGCTCGGCCGCATTGGCCGAGGGCGCCGGGTCTTCGAGACCCTTGTCGATCTTGCGCTGGATCCGGGTCAGGTCCTCCGGTTCCGGGCCGAGATCGCGGGCATAATTCCACTGATAGCGCGCCTCGAGATAGCGCCCGGTCTTCCAGTAGACGTCGCCGAGATGGTCGTTGATCACCGGATCGGAGGGGCGCAGCTCCATCGCCTTCTCCAGCTCCTGCGAGGCCTCGTCATAGCGGCCAAGCCGGTAGTGTGCCCAGCCGAGCGAGTCGATGATGTAGCCGTCGCGCGGCCGCAGCTCGACGGCGCGGCGCAGCATGCCGAGCGCCTCTTCGAGCTTGAGGTTCTGATCGACCAGCGAATAGCCGAGATAGTTGAGCACAAGCGCTCGCTCGCGGCCGAGCGCTTCGGGCATCAGCTCCAGCGCCTTGCGCAGATCGGCCTCGGCCTGCGGCCATTTCTTGATGCGTTCATAGGCGATGCCGCGCGAATAGAAGAGATCCCAGTTGGAGCGGCCGGGCGTAGCGAGCTTGGCGACGGCCTTGTCATAGGTCGCAGCGGCTTCCTCGAAGCGCTTGCGCGAACGATAGATGTTGCCGAGCGCGGAGATGGCGTCGATGTCTTCCGATCGCGCGGCGATGATCCCTTCGAGATACTTGACCGCCTCCTCGGTCTTGCCGAGCTGCTCGAGGCCGAGGCCGATCTGGATATCGGCGACCGGCCGCAGCGGCGAGTTTTCCGGCATGCGGCGATAGACCTGGACCGCATCCTCGGTCTGCTTGGCGCGCTCCAGAATGTCGGCCAGCGTCAGCACGGCGAGGTCATGGCCGGGATCGAGATAGACCGCAAAGCGCAGATAGAGCAGCGCGGTGGCCTCGTCTCCCTGCAAAATCCCGGCGCTGGCGAGGCCGTAGAGCACTTCGGCCGCGCCCTGCTGGGTGTTGCCGACGATCCGCTGCAGCGGCTCCTTGCTGCTCACCTTGGCGATGGCATCGCGCACCACTGGATGGTTCGGGCGCACGCGCTGCTCGAATTCGTTCAGCGTCGCGAGGGCGGCGTCGCTGTCGCCGCTGCGCGCCTGCTGGCGGGCCCAGAGATCGACGAGGCGCAGATTGGTCTTTTCGGCGTCATAGGCCGCCTTGAGCCGGCGATTCGCGTCGTTGCGGCGGCCGGCGATGTCGAGGATCAACCCGGCATGGAAATCGCGGAAGCGGTCGAAGGTCGATTCGCCCTTGAGGCGCTCCAGTGTGTCGAGGGCGCGATTGGTCTCGCCGGAGCCGGCATAGGCCCAGGCGGCGAGCAGGGTCGCGGTGATGTCGGCGGAACGGCCGCGACCACCGCGCTGCAGCTGGCTGCGGGCGGCGGTGTAGTTCTTCTGCTTGAGCGCACGCACGCCGAGCGCAAGCTGGGCGAGGCCGTTGGTGGCGTCGCGCTGGATCAGCTTCTCGGCGGCGCGGAAGGTCTCGTTCATCGCGCCATCGGCGAGGAAGGCGACAAAGCCGCGCTCAAGCAACTCGCTGTTCTGCGGATCGTTCTTGATCGCCTCGCGCAGATAGATCGAGGCCGCCCCCAGGTCGCGGGCCGAACCGGCGACTACAGCCGCCAGATAGTTGCCTTCGAGACTCTCGGCCGGCTCGAATTTCTCGACCGGGCGCGCCTGCGCGAGCGCGGGCATGCCGACATGCAAACCTGCGATGAACGCCAGCACAAGTGCGGCGCTACGGCCGTTGATCTGAAACGTCACGTTCAACTTTCTCCCTCGGTCCGCCCCGGCGCCGGGGACTGGTCCGTGGACGGGACCGTGACCTGAACGATTAGGCCGCCAACATGGCCGTTTCCGGGCCTGCCGACAAGTGCAGCGTGGCCACTGTGCGCCAGCGTCACGCTGACGTGAAAAGCGTTACTGACCGCTTGGAACAGCAGTCGAAACATTAGCTTTCCGCAAAGCAAATCGGCATAGAATCCCGCCGTCGTGGATATTCACGACGATTCGTTTAGGACACTTCAAATGAAGAAGGTCTCGCTCGCCCTCGCCGCCGTCCTGACGCTTGCCGGCATCGCCGGTGGCTGCGCCACGAAAGAGCCGGAGAAGCCCGCTCCGGTCGTCCGCAAGGGCTGATTCGTCGACTCACTCGGCACCAAGACAAAGGCCGCGCCGGATAGATCGGCGCGGCCTTTATTATTGAATATTGCTGTCGAACACTCTCACATATTCGAGTAACCCGGACCGCCCGCCCCTTCCGGCACCGTCCAGGTGATGTTCTGGGCGGGGTCCTTGATGTCGCAGGTCTTGCAGTGCACGCAGTTCTGCGCGTTGATCACGAAGCGCGGCAGCGACTGCTTTTCCGGATCGGCGTAGACCACCTCATAAACGCCAGCCGGGCAATAGAGCCGCGCCGGCTCGCCATAAATCGGCAGGTTCTGCAGCACCGGCACATTCGGGTCGGTCAGCTTGAGATGCGCCGGTTGATCCTCCTCGTGATTCGTCGCCGAGAGGAAGACCGAGGAGAGCTTGTCGAAGGAGATCTTGCCGTCGGGTTTGGGGTAGACGATCGGCGTGACCATGCCGATCGGCTTCAGCGTCGCATGGTCGGGCTTGCCGTGTTTCAGCGTGCCGAAGGGCGACCAGCCGAAGAGCTGGTTCAGCCACATGTCGATGCCACCGAGCATGACACCGCCGATGGTACCGAGCTTCGACCAGAGCGGCTTGACGTTGCGCACCGGCTTGAGATCGCGGCCGATCTCGGACGAGCGCCAGCTCTCCTCGATGCCGTCGACCACGTCATGGGACCGCCCCGCCGCCAGCGCCGGCACGAGATGCTCGGCCGCGAGCATGCCCGACAGGATGGCGTTGTGACTGCCCTTGATGCGCGGCACGTTGACGAAGCCTGCCGAGCAGCCGATCAGCGCCCCGCCGGGGAAGGTCAGCTTCGGCACCGACTGCCAGCCGCCCTCGGTGATGGCGCGCGAACCGTAGGAGAGGCGCTTGGCGCCCTCGAAGACGTCGCGGATCATCGGGTGGGTCTTGAAGCGCTGGAACTCGTCGAAGGGCGAGAGCGTCGGGTTGGAATAGTTGAGGTGGACGACGAAGCCGACCGAAACCAGGTTGTCGTCGAAATGATAGAGGAAGGAGCCGCCGCCGGTGCCCATGTCGAGCGGCCAGCCGAAGGAGTGCTGCACCAGACCCTTCTTGAACTTCTCCGGTTTGACCTGCCAGATCTCCTTGAGGCCAATGCCGTACTTCTGCGGCTCGCGGCCCTCGTCCAGGGCAAAGCGCTTGATCGCGATCTTGGAGAGCGAGCCGCGAGCACCTTCACCGAGCAGCGTGTAGCGGCCGCGCAGCTCCATGCCACGGGTGAAGCGGTCCGACACGCTGCCGTCCTTGGCGATGCCCATGTCGCCGGTGACAATGCCGGCGACCGAACCGTCCTCGTTATAGAGCAGCTCTGCAGCGGCGAAGCCCGGATAGATCTCGACGCCGAGCGCTTCGGCTCGCGCCGCGAGATATTTTGCGACAAGGCCAAGCGAACCGACGAAGTTGCCGTGATTGTTCATCAGCTTCGGCATGGCGAAATTGGGCAGGCGCGCCCCACCGGCCGGGCCGAGGAAATAGAAGACGTCCTCGCTCACTTGCGTATGCAGCGGACGGGCCTCGTCCTCACGCCAGTCGGGCAGCAGCTTGTCGAGGCCGATCGGATCGATGACCGCGCCGGAGAGGATATGCGCGCCGACCTCGGAGCCCTTCTCGACGACGACGACCGAGATGGCCTCGTCGAGCTGCTTCAGCCGGATCGCGGCGGCGAGGCCGGCGGGACCGGCACCGACGATGACGACGTCATAGTCCATGCTCTCGCGCGGCGTGCTCTGCGCTTCCTTCAGATCCATGCTGCCCTCCACCCCGCGCCGGCCATGTCTTGTTAGATAGTTTATATATGAACTATCTTGATCGACCCGCCAAGCGCTGCCGACGGGTTGATTGGAATTCCTCTATCCGGGGCTCCCACTTATTTTGCAACAGCGAACGGGCTCGCTTCGTTCCCGGCAGCGCGATATCCTGCCTCCATGTCCCTCGATGCCGTCTCCACCGCCGAACTGATCGCCTGGTACGCCGAAATGGGCGTGACCGAGGCGCTCGACGAGACGCCGCACGACCATTTCGTCGCCACCGCCGAGCCGGCGCGACAGCCTGTCGCACGCCCGCACGCAGTGCCGCAGCAGCCGGCGCGACGCCCCGTGGATGCGGCTGCCGCCACGCCGCCAGATGAGGCGGCGCTGTCGGCGCGGGCATTGGCGCGCGAAGCGACGACGCTGGACGAGCTCAAGGTTGCGCTCGCGAGCTTCGAAGGTTGCCCGCTCAAGGCGACCGCCAAGAACCTCGTCTTCGCCGACGGCAACCCGGCCGGAAAGGTCATGATCGTGGGCGAGGCGCCCGGCGCCGACGAGGACCGGATCGGCCTGCCCTTCGTCGGCCGCTCCGGCCAATTGCTCGACCGCATGCTGGCCGCGATCGGCCTCACCCGGCAGGAACATGTCTACATCGCCAACCTGCTGCCCTGGCGCCCGCCCGGCAACCGAACCCCGACGCCGCAGGAGGTCGCGATCTGCCTGCCCTTCATCCAGCGCCAGATCGAGCTCGCCGACCCCGACATCCTCGTCTGCATCGGCGGGCCGTCGGCGCAGGGACTGCTCGGCGTCTCCGGCATCCTGGCCTCGCGCGGACGCTGGATGGAATACGACACCGGCAGGCGCATGATCCGGGCGATCGCGACGCTCCACCCGGCTTATCTGCTGCGCCAGCCGCTGCAGAAGCGACTGGCCTGGCGCGATCTGCGCGCGATCAAGGCCGCCCTCGCCACGCATTGACGCAGCGGCGCGATGCCACTGCGTCACCGCAGACGGCTGCCCCATCGCATCGGCTTGATTATTCCGAGTGCAAAGTAGACGCTGCAACCAGCAGGGTCATTCGGCCATGAGCTTCGTGGCCGGCACGCCGGAGCGATGCGATGGAAATCGACGCCTTTCTGCTGTCACGCATCCAGTTCGCTTTCACCGTCTCGTTCCACATCGTCTTCCCGGCCTTCACGATCGGGCTTTCGGCCTATATCGCGACGCTGCTCGGACTGTGGCTGAAGACGGGCGACCAGAAATTCCATCTGCTCGCCCGGTTCTGGACCAAGATCTTCGCGGTGTCCTTCGCCATGGGCGTGGTCTCCGGCATCGTGCTGTCCTACCAGTTCGGCACCAACTGGAGCCGCTTCTCGGTCGCGGTCGGCAATGTCATCGGCCCGCTGATCGGCTATGAGGTGCTGACCGCCTTCTTCCTCGAAGCCTCCTTCCTCGGCGTGATGCTGTTCGGCTGGAAGCGCGTGCCGCCCTGGCTGCATTTCCTCTCGGCGGTGATCGTCGCCGGCGGCACTGCCCTCTCCGGCTTCTGGATCCTCTCGGCCAATAGCTGGATGCAGTATCCGGCCGGCCACGAGGTCCGCGACGGCATCGCCTACCCCGTCGACTGGCTGAAGATCGTCTTCAACCCGACCTTCCCCTTGCGCTTCGCGCACATGATGACGGCGGCCTATCTCACCACCGCCTTCGTCGTGCTGGCGACCGGCGCGCGCCATCTGCTCGTCGGGCACCGCACCGAAGCGGCGAGGACGATGGTGCGCATGGCGATCCTGATGATCGCCCTGACCGCCCCCTTGCAGGCTGTCATCGGCGATTTCCACGGCAAGCAGACCGCGATCTACCAGCCCGCCAAGCTCGCAGCGATCGAGGCGCATTGGGATTCGTCCAAGCCCGGCGCGCTCGTGCTCTTCGCCTGGCCGGACGAGAAGGCCGAGCTCAACCGCTTCGAGATCTCGATCCCCGGCGTCGCCAGCCTGCTCACCCATGGCAGCATGGACGCGCTGTTCCCGAGCCTGAAGGATTTCAAGGTCGAGGACCGGCCGCCGGTGCTGATCCCCTTCTTCGCCTTCCGCGCCATGGTCGGCATCGGCACGCTGATGATCATCTTCGGCTGGGTCGGCGCCTGGCTATGGAAGCGCGGCACGGTCTTCGAGGCGCGCCGCTGGCTGTGGATCGCCCAATACAGCTGGCCAGCCGGCTTCATCGCCATCCTCTCCGGCTGGTTCGTCACCGAGGTCGGGCGCCAACCCTGGCTCGCCACGGGCATATTGCGCTCGAAGGATGCGGTCTCGCCGATCACCACCGCCGAGGTCGCGATCTCGCTGGCGCTGTTCGTCTTCGTCTACTGCGTCGTCTTCGCCGCCGGCATCGCCCTGATCAACCGCCTGATCGACAAGGGACCTGACGAGATCAGCCACGAGGACCCGCCCGAGCAGCCCTCGAAGCGGCCGCTCAAGGCGGCGCAGGCGCCGGCCTCCGCCATCTTCGGCGACGGTCATCCCGGCGACGACAAGATCCAGCCGGCGAGTTGAGGGAGACCCTGCGATGGAATGGTATCTCCCCGTGATCTGGGCCGGGCTGATCGGCACTGCCGTGATGCTCTATGTCGTGCTCGACGGCTTCGACCTCGGCATCGCCATCCTGTTCCCGACGACACGGGACGAAAGCGAGCGCGACCAGATGATGAACTCCGTCGCACCATTCTGGGACGGTAACGAGACCTGGCTGGTGCTCGGCGGCGGCGGCCTCTGGGTCGCCTTCCCCTACGCCTATGCCATCATCATGCCGGCCTTCTACATCCCGGTGATCCTGATGCTGCTGGCGTTGATCTTCCGCGGCGTCGCCTTCGAGTTCCGCTGGGTGGCCAAGCCCCATCACCGGGTCTGGGACTTCGCCTTCTGGGCGGGATCGACAGTCGCGGCCTTCGCCCAGGGGCTGATCCTCGGCGGTTTGCTCCAGGGCGTGAAGGTCGTCGACAAGCAGTTTGCCGGCGGGCCGTTCGACTGGTTGACGCCATTCACCCTGATGTGCGGCGTCGGCGTCGTCATCGGCTATGCGACACTGGGCGCGACCTGGCTGGTCTACAAGACGGAAGGGCCGGTGGCCGAGCGAGCACGCCGGCAAGCCAGGACATTGCTCATCGGCCTGCTCGCCTTCGCCGTGCTGGTCTCGCTGTGGACGCCCTATGCGCATCCGCGCATCGCCGAGCGCTGGTTCACCCCGTCCAATCTGATGCTGCTCTGGCCCTTCCCGGTGCTGACCGCGTTCTGCGGCTACATGGCCTGGAAGCGGCTACACGGCGCGCATGAGTTCACGCCCTTCGCCTTCACGATCGCGATCTTCCTGCTCTGCTTCCTGGGTCTCGCGATCTCGAACTATCCCTATCTGGTGCCACCTGACCTGACGATCTGGGACACAGCGGCAGCGCCCGCCTCGCATGTCTTCGTGCTGATCGGGGTGACGTTCCTCCTGCCGATGATCCTGTTCTACACCGCCTTCGTGTACTGGACCTTCCGCGGCAAGGTGAAAGCCGATGCCGGCTATCATTGAGCACCTCCGCCGCAGGGCTTGAGTTCCGTCCCCGGCTCGCGGACATTGGCGGGGCTGCAACAAGGGCCTCGCCATGCGTTGGGAAGATTATCGCCAGTCCGAGAATCTCGAGGACCGGCGCGGCGGCGGCGGCGAATTCGCCGGGCTGCCCGGCGGGCGCGGCGGCATCGGCATCGGCACCATGGTCGTGCTCGGCCTGCTCGGCTGGGCCCTCGGCATCGATCCGCGCATTTTGATCGGCGGCGCCGAGATGATCGGCGGCATCGGCGGGCGCAGCGCACCGACGCAGGAGCAGCGCAAATCGGCCGGGCCACCGCAGGACGAGATGGGCCGTTTCGTGTCGGCCGTGCTGGCGCAGAACGAGGACATCTGGGGCAAGGTGCTGCCGCAGCAGGCGAACCGCAAATACGTGCCGCCGAAGCTGGTGCTGTTCAGCGGCGTCGACCGCTCCGGCTGCGGCACGGCGCAGGCGGCGATGGGGCCGTTCTATTGCCCCAACGACCAGCGGGTCTATCTCGATCTCTCCTTCTTCCAGGAGATGCAGCGCAAGCTCGGCGGCGGCGGCGACTTCGCCTATGCCTATGTCGTCGGCCACGAGGTCGGCCACCACATCCAGAACCTGCTCGGCATCCTGCCCAAGGTGAACGAGCTGCGTCAGCGGGTGTCCGAGCGCGAATCGAACCAGCTCTCGGTGCGGACCGAATTGCAGGCAGACTGCTTCGCCGGCGTCTGGGCGCACAACATCCAGGCCATGGACCGCATCGAGCCCGGCGACATCGACGAAGCGCTGCGCTCGGCCTCGGCGATCGGCGACGACAAGCTGCAGCAGCAGGGCCGCGGCGTCGTCGTGCCGGATTCCTTCACGCACGGCTCGTCGGCGCAGCGCACACGCTGGTTCAACACCGGCTTCAAATCCGGCTCGATGCAGAGCTGCGATACCTTCCGCACTAACCAGCTCTGATGGGGCGATAAATCAGGTCTCGGCGCGCTGGCGGCGGACCGCGAGCCGGCGCGGCGCGCGCGCGAGCCGGCCAGAGAGGATCTGCTTCTTCGGCGCCAGCAGCCCCGCCCTGACGCCGCGCGAGCGCAGCGAAACTGCCCCCCATTCCCGCAAGGCCGCGACACCGCGCAGCGGCATCAGCGCCGGCCGCATCGCCGCGGTCAGTAGATGCCGCTCGACGCTCGGCGCCCATTGCGGCTCGGGCAGGTCGCCGGCCTCGAGCAGGATGACCCAGTCGCCGCGCGCTTCCGCCACGCCGCGCGACCAGGCCTCGCCATTGGAAGCGGCGACATAGCTGGCGCCCGTCTCGTCGGCGAGGCGGGCAACGGTCGCATCGCCCTTCTCGTCGATCACGACAGCATGGCCGATCACGCCCTCAGCAACGGCCGGAATCAACACCGACAAGGTCGCGGCGAGCGCCTCGGCATCACGATTGGCCCGGATGACGGCTGTGATCATGGGCAGCGAGTTTATGACGCAGTGCAACATGTCGCAATCCTGTCACTTGCCTTTTGTTCTCTATATGTTCACATTCATTGGTCTCGGAGCCACCGATTCCGCCGGGAGACGAAGCCATGCTGCAGGCCAGGCCCTCAGCCAGGACGCAACCGCTCAAGCGCCGTGATGCCGAGCCCGGATCGGTCTCGGCGCCGATGCGGCTCACTCCTGTAGATCCGCTCGCCCATATCGGCAGCCAGATCGACCCCGAGCGGCGGCGCGGCCGCGGCGCGACGATCAATCCCGGTGGGCGCTACGAGGCCGAGCAGCGCATCAGCGAGGATGACGGCTGGGGCTCGCTCGGCGAATTGCCGCCGTTCAAGACCGAGGTCTCGGTCGAGAAGCCACGCACCATCATCACCAGGAACGACTCCCCGGATATCTCCTTCGACCGCTCGATCAACCCCTATCGCGGCTGCGAGCATGGCTGCGTCTACTGCTTCGCCCGGCCGAGCCATGCCTATCTCGGCCTTTCGCCCGGGCTCGATTTCGAAAGCAAGCTGACCGCCAAGCCGGACGCGGCGCTGCTCCTGGAAAAGGAGCTGTCCTCACCGAGCTACCAGCCACGCACCATCGCGATCGGCACCAACACCGACGCCTACCAGCCTATCGAGAAGAAGCTCCGGATCATGCGCTCGATCCTGGAAGTGCTGGCGAAATTCAACCACCCGGTCGGCATCGTCACCAAATCGGCGCTGGTGCAGCGCGACATCGACATCCTCGCGCCGATGGCGGCGAAGGGGCTGGTCAAGGTCGCGCTCTCGGTGACGACGCTCGATCCGAAGCTTTCCCGCAACATGGAACCGCGCGCCGCCGCGCCCGCCAAACGGATCGAGACGATCCGCAAGCTCTCGGAGGCCGGCATCCCGGTGACGGTGCTGGTCGCGCCGATCGTGCCGGCGATCAACGAGCATGAGATCGAGCGCATCCTCGACGCCGCCAAGGCTGCAGGCGCGCGCGAGGCCGGCTATGTGCTGCTGCGCCTGCCGCTCGAGGTCAAGGACATCGTCCAGGACTGGCTGGTGACGCACCACCCCGACAAGATGCGCCATGTCGTCTCGCTGATCCGCTCGACCCGCGGCGGCAAGGATTACGACGCCGCCTGGGGCCAGCGCCAGGTCGGATCCGGCCCCTATGCCTGGATGATCGGTCGGCGCTTCGAGATGGCGGCAGAGCGGCTCGGCTTCAACAGCGCGCGGCTCAGGGTACGTACAGACCTCTTCGTCAGACCGGAGAAGGAGAAGGCGCAGTTGAGCTTGTTCTGATCACTCCAGCCGACGAATCGCGGCACCGATCCGACCGCCATGCGTTTCCGTTCCATGGAGCGGAGGCCGTCATGGACGATTTCAGCAGCGAGGTGATCGAAACGGGCGAGGCAGCGATCTTCCTGCGCCGGCAGGGCTCCGGCCCGCCGCTCCTGCTACTGCACGGTTTCCCGCAGACGCATCTGATGTGGCGGGATGTGGCTCCGCTGCTGGCGGAGGAGTTCACCGTCGTCTGCGCCGATCTGCGCGGCTACGGCGCAAGCTCCTGCCCGCCGTCGACGATCGACCACACGCCCTACAGCAAGCGTGCACTCGCAGCCGACATGGTCGCCGTCATGGCGAAGCTGGGCTTCCAGCGCTTCTTCGTCGCCGGCCATGATCGCGGCGGCCGTGTCGCCTATCGGATGGCGCTCGACCATCCCGAGCGGATAGCTAAGCTCGCCGTGTTCGACATCGTGCCGACGGCCGAAGCCTGGGACCGGGCCGATGCCCGCTTCGCACTCGGCTTCTGGCCGTGGACGCTGCTCGCGCAGCCAGAGCCATTGCCGGAACGGCTGATCACAGCAGCACCGGAGGCGATCATCAATAGTGCGCTGACCGGCTGGGGCACGCCGGCTGCGACTTTTCCCTCAGCAGCACGCGAGACCTTTGTCGCGGCGCTTAGCGAGCCCGACCATATCCATGCGATCTGCGAGGAGTACCGGGCCGCGGCCGGAATCGACCGTGAGCATGACGCCGAAGACCAGCGGAATCGGCGGCGGATCGCCTGTCCCACCCTCGCCCTATGGAGTTCGGAGGGACCTCTTGCGCAATGGTATGAGGACGATGGCGGACCGCTTGCGATCTGGTGCCGCTGGGCCGATCGCGTCGAAGGCGAGCCCGTTCCCGGCGGGCATTTCTTCCCGGAAGCGCACCCGATGGCGACCGCGGAAGCCTTGCGCTCGTTCTTCCTCGCCTCGGGTTGAGTTGTGGATGTGACGCCAGCAGCGGCAGACCTGCGCACCGCGATCTGGCATAGCGAGGCCATGACCGCCGATTTCAGCCGCGAGCAAGCCGCGATGATTGCCGGGCGCGCCCGCGTCGCCGGCGTGGACGAGGTCGGCCGCGGCCCGCTCGCCGGACCGGTCGTCGCGGCCGCCGTCATCCTAGATCCCCTGGCGATCCCGGACGGGTTGGCGGACTCGAAGGAACTTTCTGCCGCACGCCGCGAAGAACTCTGCGTCCTGATCCTTGCCAACTCTCTGGCGGTCGGCGTCGGCAGTGCCTCCGCCACCGAGATCGACACGATCAACATCCGGCAGGCGACGCTGCTATCGATGCGGCGTGCCGTCGGAGCGCTGTCGCTCTCGCCCGATCTCGTCCTGGTCGACGGCAACGACCCGCCGGCGCTGGCCTGCGGCTGCGAGGCGATTATCGGCGGCGACGGGCTGATCGCGTCGATCGCCGCGGCCTCGATCGTCGCCAAGGTGATGCGAGACCGGATGATGGCGCGGCTTTCCCTCAGCTACCCGGCCTATGGTTTCGCTGGCCATGCCGGCTACGGGACTGCGGCGCATCGCGCTGCGCTGAAGGCGCATGGCCCCTGCCCCGCGCATCGCTATTCCTTCGCCCCGATCAAAGGTGTCTGGTCGCGCGCGCCTGTCTGAGCCTGCCGGAGCCGCCATGCCCACCTTGACCATGCATCAGGTCGACGCGTTCACCGACACGGTGTTCGCCGGCAATCCGGCCGCCGTCCTCATCCTCGACGACTGGCTGACCGAGCCGACGATGCAGGCCATCGCCAACGAGAACAATCTGGCCGAAACCGCCTTCGCTCGGCCGAACGGCAGCGGTTGGGACCTGCGCTGGTTCACGCCGGTGCACGAGGTCAATTTCTGCGGCCATGCCACGCTTGCGACCGCGCATGTGCTCGTAAGCGCCCATGGCATCTCCGGTGACATGGAATTCCTGACCCGCGTCGGCCCCATCCGGGTCTCGCGGCAGGACAATGGCTATCGGCTCGACCTGCCGGCCTTCGTCCCGGAGCCGGTCGAGGCGCTGCCTCCGGTCATCGCCGGGCTCTTCCCGATTCCGCCACGGGCGCTCTTCCGCAATTTCGAGAACGTCTTCGCCGTGCTGGCGGATGAGCAGGCGGTACGCGCCTTCGTGCCCGATGCCGCTGCGATCGCGACCATCGCGCCGCTCTGCTTCGGCATCACAGCTCGCGGCGAGAGCCATGATTTCGTCTCGCGCTATTTCGCGCCGAGCGCGGGTATCCCGGAGGACCCCGTCACCGGCTCGATCCACGCCACCCTTGTTCCCTACTGGGCAAGCGAACTCGGCAAGGCCCGCCTCGAAGCCTTCCAGGCTTCGGCGCGCGGCGGGCATCTGAGCTGCGAAATGGCCGGCGAGCGTGTGCTGATCACCGGGCAGGCCGTCACCTTCATGAAGGCCGAAATCTACCTGCCCGATTGACGGCGAGCAGGCCGGCGGAGCCTTCCCCGAGCTGCCGTAGCGGCAGGCGGCGGCCGCTTACCCTTCCTTAACTTCCATTACGGATTTCCAAACATATTCAATAGGCTAGGCAAAATCTGCAGCCCCAGAATGGGACGCATTTTTTTCAACCTGGAAACCCGACCTTTACCCTGACCGGCCAGGATCGCGAGCGTTGAAGTTGCGTAACGGTCTTGGCGTCATGAGTACCTCGCGTACCGGGACCGCCAGCGCTCCCGTCCGGATTCAGGTTTCGCGTACCGGACGGCCCGCGCTGGGGGCCCGGATGAAGGCCAAGAGCCTTCTTCCCTCTCAGATCCTCCCGCCTCGCGAGCTGCCGCTCGACCAGGTGATCGTCGGCGATTGCGTCGCCGCGATCGAAGCCCTGCCGCCGGGGAGCGTCGACCTCATCTTTGCCGATCCGCCCTATAATCTACAGCTTGGCGGCGATCTGCGCCGGCCCGACGACAGCCTCGTCGACGCCGTCGACGACGACTGGGACAAGTTCGCGTCCTTCGCCGAGTACGACGCCTTCACCCGCGCCTGGCTCACCGCCTGCCGCCGGGCGCTGAAGCCGGACGGCGCGCTCTGGGTGATCGGCTCCTATCACAACATCTTCCGCGTCGGCTCGATCCTGCAGGATCTCGGCTTCTGGATGCTGAACGACATCGTCTGGCGCAAAGCCAACCCGATGCCGAATTTCCGCGGCCGGCGCTTCACCAATGCGCATGAGACGCTGATCTGGGCGGCGCGCGGCGAATCCTCAAAGTACACCTTCCATTACGAGGCGCTGAAGGGCGGCAATGACGACCTGCAGATGCGCTCGGACTGGTACCTGCCGCTCTGCACCGGCGAGGAGCGCCTGAAGGACGAGAAGGGCGCCAAGGTCCACCCGACCCAGAAGCCCGAATCGCTGCTCGCCCGCGTCCTGCTCTCGGCCAGTAATCCCGGCGACGTCGTGCTCGATCCCTTCTTCGGCACCGGCACGACCGGCGCCGTCGCCAAGGCGCTCGGCCGCCATTTCATCGGCGTCGAGCGCGAAGAGGTCTATGCCAAGGCAGCGCGTGAGCGCATCGCAGCGGTTCAGCCACTGCCGCCCGAGGCCTTCGCCACCGCACCGTCGAAGCGAGCTGAGCCGCGCGTGCCCTTCCTCAGCCTGGTCGAGGCCGGGCTGGTGAAAGCCGGCGAGCGCGTCTTCGACGAGAAGCGCCGCCACAGCGCCACGATCCGCGCCGACGGCACGCTTGTGCTCGGCCCGGCCGTCGGCTCGATCCACAAGGTCGGCGCACTGGCACAGGGTCTTCCGGCCTGCAATGGCTGGACCTTCTGGCATGTCGAGCGCGACGGCAAAGCGCTGCTGCTCGATGTCCTGCGCGGCGAGATCCGCGCGCAGCTGGCGGCGGCCTAAAGCCGCTGCAGCTCTTCGAGTCCGGCTTCGAGCGCCTTCAGGAAGACGTTCGGAAACGCCTCCTCCTTCAGCCGGTTGAACGGCGTGAAGCGCATGCCGTCCGGCGCCTCAGTCTCCAGCGGCACGCGCCCGGCGAAGACCGTCAGCTCCAGCGGGAAATGGGTGAAGACGTGGCGGACCGGCAGCATCAGCCGCCGCCAACCGGCTGACACCGGAGCATCACGCAGGGCATCGCCCAACTCGTAGTCCGCCCGCCAGTCGCTGCCGGGCACCTCAACCATTCCTCCCAGCAGTCCCTTGGCCGGCCGGGTGCGGACCAGCACGGCGCCGTCCTCGCGCATCGCGACGAAGGCCGCGCCATAACGCGTCTTGCCGGTCTTCTTCGCCGCCTTGCGCGGGAAACTCTCCTGCGTGCCCTCGATGCGCGCCTGGCAGGGCTCGCGCCAGGGGCAGAGCCCGCAGGCCGGCGAGCGCGGTGTGCAGATCGTGGCGCCGAGATCCATCAGCGCCTGCGCGAAGTCGCCGGGCCGCTCATGCGACAGCAAGGCCAGGACCCGTTCGCGGATCAGCGGCTTGGCTGAGGGCATCTCGTCCTCGATCGCGAAGAGCCGCGTGATCACCCGCTCGACATTGCCGTCGACCGCGACCGCCGGCCGGTCAAAGGCGATCGCTGCGACGGCACCCGAGGTATAGGCGCCGATGCCTGGCAAGGCGCGCAGGCCCTCCTCCGTGTCGGGAAAGCGGCCGCCATGCTGAGCCGCGACCGCCTTGGCGCAGGCATGGAGGTTGCGGGCCCGCGAATAGTAGCCGAGCCCGGCCCAGGCCTGCATGACATTCTCCGACGGCGCCTCGGCGAGCGCCTCGACGCTCGGGAAGCGCGCCATGAAGCGCTCGAAATAGGGCTTCACCGCCGCAATCGTGGTCTGCTGCAGCATGATCTCAGAGACCCAGACGCGGTAAGGATCGGCGCGCTCGCCCGGCAGCGCGCGCCAGGGCAGGACGCGGCGATGGCGGTCATACCAGGCGAGGAGATCGGCGGCGCGAGGCTGGGGAGCAGGAGCGTCCATGGCCTCCGGTGTAGCGCGACAGCTCCGGCAAGCAAGCGCCCCGGCCCGGCAAACAGCTGTTTGTCGTGAGCACCCATAGCTATAGGATGGCGCCATGCCCGCCAAACCTCTCGCCGAACTGATCGACGATTGCCTCGCGCCCGCGCTCGCCGCCCAGGGTTTCGCGGGACGCTCGGTCGTGGCGTTCTGGCCGGAGATCGTTGGTGATCGGCTGGCGCAGCGCACGCGGCCGCTCAAGATCGACTGGCCGCGGCGGCGCGGCGCACCGGGCGAACTGTCCGACCCGGCGACCTTGGTCGTGCGCGTCGAGGGCGCCTTCGCTCTGGAGATGCAGCAGCTCGGGCCGCTGGTGCTGGAGCGGGTCAACAGCCATCTCGGCTGGCGCGCCGTCGGCAAGCTCGTTCTGAAGCAGGGGCCGGTCGCGGCGCCAGCCGCGCCTAAGCCAGCATTGCCGCCAGACCCCGCGGTATTGGCGCGTATCGAAGAACAGGTCGCAGGCGTCGAGAGCCCCGAACTGCGCGAGGCGCTGGCGCGGCTCGGACGCGGCATCGCGCAGCGGCGCCAGGTCGCGGGCGACGACACGGCTTCGTGAGAGGGAAGCAGCGAACCGATCTTGCCACAATCCTGATGGCGACTATGGTCCGCGCAATTACTTCGCCATCAGGGATCATCTCATGACCAGCCGCCGCCAGGTGTTGATCGGCTCCGCCGCCTTGGCCCTCTCGCCGCTTCTCGCCAGCCAGGGCGCCGTTGCCCAGACGCTTCCCGGCGTCGCCAACCCGCTCGGCGACGTCTGGCTCGGCAGCCCCGACGCCAAGGTCTCGATCATCGAATACGCCTCGCTGACTTGCAGCCACTGCGCCAATTTCCACAAGGACACCTGGCCGGCGCTGAAGGCGAAGTACATCGACACCGGCAAGGTGCGCTTCGTGCTGCGCGAGTTCCCGCTCGATCCGCTCGCCACCGCCGGCTTCATGCTGGCGCGCTGCAACGGCACCGACAAATACTACCCGCTGACCGACCTGCTGTTCGCGCAGCAGCGCAACTGGGCCTTCACCGAGAAGCCGGTCGATGCGCTCTCCAGCCTGGTCAAGCAGGCCGGTTTCACACAGGAATCTTTCGAGGCCTGCCTGAAACGTCAGGACATTTACGACGCCGTCACGCAGGTTAAGGAAGGTGGGGCCAAGGCTGGCGTGGACTCCACCCCGACCTTCTTCATCAACGGGCAGAAGCGCTCCGGTGCACTCAGCCTCGCCGAATTCGACAAGATCCTCGAGCCGCTGCTCGGCAGCTGAGCGGCGCGATAGCCTGACGGCGCGTCGATGCATCTGACGCGCCTCAAGCTTGCCGGCTTCAAGACCTTCGTCGAGCCGACCGAATTCCAGATCGAGCCGGGGCTGACCGGCGTCGTCGGCCCCAATGGCTGCGGCAAATCCAATCTCGTCGAAGCCCTGCGCTGGGTGATGGGCGAAAGCTCGTTCAAGAACATGCGCGGCTCGGGCATGGACGACGTCATCTTCGGCGGCTCGTCCGAGCGCCCGGCCCGCAACATGGCCGAGGTCGCGCTCACCCTCGACAACAGCGACCGCAAGGCGCCCGCCGGCTTCAACGACGCCGAGGTGCTCGAGGTCACGCGCCGGATCGAGCGCGAGGAAGGCTCGACCTACCGGATCAACGGCAAGGAGGTGCGCGCCCGCGACGTGCAGCTCCTCTTCGCCGACGCAGCCACCGGCGCGCGTTCGCCGGCGCTGGTGCGTCAGGGCCAGATCAGCGAGATCATCTCGGCCAAGCCGCAATCGCGCCGACGCATCCTGGAAGATGCCGCAGGCATCGCCGGCCTCCATAGCCGTCGGCACGAAGCCGAGCTGCGGCTCAAGGGCGCCGAGGACAATCTCAACCGGCTCGAAGACGTGCTCGCCGAGATCGACGGGCAGGTCGAGGCCCTGCAGCGCCAGGCGCGTCAGGCGACGCGCTATCGCAATCTCGCATCGGACATCCGCAAGGCCGAGGCCGTGCTGGCGCTGATCGCCCATCACGAGGCGAGGACACAGGAAGCCGCAGCAGAGCGCGCCCTCGAAGCCGCCGTCCGTGAGGTCGCCGACAAGACCGGCGTGCAGGCTGAAGCCGCGCGGCTGCAGGCGATCGCGGCGCATGCCTTGCCAGCGCTGCGCGAGGGCGAAGCCGCCGCTGCCGCCGGGCTCGTCAGGCTGAAGCGTGGCCTCGACGAGATCGAGGCCGAGAATCGGCGCGCGAAGCAGCGCACCGAGGAATTGGCAAAGCGCCTCGCCGAACTGCAAGGCGATCTCGCCCGGCAGGACAACCTCGGCAAGGATGCGAGCGACAGCCTGGCGCGGCTGACTGCCGAGGACGAGACCCTGCGTCTGGAAGCCGAGGCCGCAGCCGGTGCCAGCCAGGCCGCGGCGACCGAGCTTGCCGAGGCCGAGAAGGCGCTGGCGGCGGCTGAGACCGAGCATGCCGCGGTCCAGGCGCGGCTGTCCGAGCTGGCAGCACGGCGCGGCGCGCTCGAACGCGCCCTGCGCGAAGCCAAAGAGCGCGAAGCCCGCCACGCCGCTGAGCGCGAACGCCTGCGACGCGATCAGGCGGCGCTCGACGCAGACGGCACCGCGGCCTCGCTCGACGGCTTGCGCACCACGGTCGCGACAGCGGCAGCGGTAATGCAAAGCGCGGATGCGGCCGTAGGAGCGGCGCGCAATGCCCTGGCCACCGCCCGCGAGGAGGAAGCGCGCTTGCGCGGACCGGTCGCGGAGGCCGATCGCAAGGCGCAGCGCCTCGAAACCGAAGTCCGCACCTTGCAGAAGCTGCTCGCCCCGGCGGCGGGCGGACGCTGGCCGGCGATCCTCGACGCGATCGCGGCGGCCAAGGGCTACGAGACTGCGCTGGGCGCGGCGCTCGGCGATGATCTCGATGCCTCCGCCGATCCGGCCGCGCCGGCGCATTGGTCCGACAGCGGCAGCGGCGAAAGCGACCCTGCCCTCCCCGACGGCGTCGAGCCGCTCGCCAAGCATGTCCGTGGACCGGCGGCGCTCAACCGGCGCCTGCGCCAGATCGGCGTCGTCGCCCGGGCGGATGGCGCCGCGCTGCGGCCGAGGCTGCTGCCGGGCCAACGTCTGGTGTCCCGCGAGGGCGACATCTGGCGCTGGGACGGCTTCGCCAGTGCAGCCGAGGCGCCCTCGCCCGCAGCACGCCGGCTCGCCGAAAAGAACCGGCTCGGCGATCTCGAACGCGAGGCGCAGGCAGCTCGCGAGGCCTCCGAAGCAGCCCGCGACGGGCTCGACCAGGCGAGCGAGCGCACCAAGGCTGCAGTACAGGCCGAGACGAAGACGCTGGAGGTGGCCCGCGAGGCCAGGCGCAGCCTCGATCAAACCCACGAGGGGCTGGCCCAGGCCGAGCGCAAGGCCGGCGAGACCGCAGCCCGCCGCTCGGCCCTGACCGAGGCGATCGGCCGGCTCGGCCAGAACATCGCCGATGCGCAGGCGCAAGCCGAGACCGCGAATCAGGATATCGCCGGCCTCGCGCCGGCGCCGGAACTGGAGAGTGCTCTGCTTGCCGCCCGGGCCGAGCTCGGCGAACGACGGGCCGCCGCCTCGGAAGCGCGGGCGCGGGTGCAGACGCAAGGGCGCGAGGCGGAGCTGCGCAGCCGCCGCCGCGAGGCGATCGCCGGCGATCTGCGTGCCTGGCGTGAGCGGGCGGCCACCAGCGAGCAGAGCGCCGCCGACACCCGCAAGCGAATCGAGACGACGTCCGCCGAGCACAAAGCACTGCTGGAGGCACCCGACACGTTCCTGGTCGAGCGTCGCCGGCTTCTCGCCGAAATCGAGACGGCCGAGGGCAATCGCCGCACCGCAGCCGACAAGCTCGCCGCCGGCGAAGTCGCGCAGGCCGAGGCCGACCGGCAGGCCCGCGCCGCGCTCGAAGGGCTGTCAGCTGCACGCGAGGGCCGCGCCAGCGCCGAAGCCCGGCTGGAGGCGGCGCGCCAGCGCCTCGCCGATGTCGTGCGCCAGATCGTCGACGGGTTGGAGACCGAAGTAGCCGGCCTGCATCAGCTCGCGGGGCTGAAGATCGGAGACACGCCGCCCGATGCCGAGGATGTCGAGCGCCGGCTCGGCGGGCTCAAGGCCGAACGCGAGCGGCTGGGCGCGGTCAACCTGCGCGCCGATGACGAATTGACCGAGGTTAAGAGCAAGCGCAGTGGCCTTGCGACCGAGCGCGACGACCTGACCGAGGCGATAAGGCGCCTGCGCCAGGCGATCGGCGCGCTCAACCGCGAAGGTCGGGAGCGGCTTCTTGCCGCATTCGAGATCGTCAACGGCCATTTCCAGCATTTGTTCGGGGTGCTGTTCGGCGGCGGCACTGCCGATCTGACGCTGGTCGATTCGGAGGACCCGCTCGAAGCCGGGCTTGAGATCATCGCGCGCCCCCCGGGCAAAAAGCCGCAGGTGATGACCTTGCTCTCCGGCGGCGAACAGGCGCTGACCGCGACCGCGCTGATCTTCGCGGTGTTCCTGACCAACCCCTCGCCGATCTGCGTGCTCGACGAGGTCGATGCCCCGCTCGACGATGCCAATGTCGAGCGCTATTGCGACCTCCTCGAGGAGATGGCGCGAAACACCTCGACGCGCTTCATCCTGATCACCCATAACCCGATCACCATGGCGCGCATGGACCGGCTCTTCGGCGTCACCATGGCCGAGCGCGGGGTCAGCCAGATGGTCTCGGTCGACCTCGCCACCGCCGAGCGCATCCGCGAGGCGGTCTGACATTATTGCCGCGACGCACAAGAATCGTCCAGAACGCCTCGCGCCACCCTAAAATCATTTTATTTTTCAATGCATTAATCGCAACGAACTCGGCTTGACACCATATGACCCCGTCAATATGGTGCGCCCGATTTTCCCGGGCGGCGGGCCTTTTTTCACCGCACGGGGCGATCGGCAATCCGATGAGTGCCCGCTACGGTTATCCCGCTATGGATCGGCCGGCCAGGCGGCGCAAATCAGCGACAATTCCGGTATTGTCCGGTTCTTCAGAGGACCGAGCACGGAGGCGTCGTGTCATGATGGCGGTCGAACGGCGATGACGGGCCAGGACGGACAAGGTTCAGGCCCGGAGCGGTCTGCGGACAAGGATGCGAGCCTGGAAAATCGGCTCAAATCCCTCGATGCGGGCCTGAAGCGTGCGACCAATCAGACGGAAGCCGAGCTCCGGCGCGAAAGCACGTCGGCCGATTCCAGCGGAATCGGCCAGGCGATGCGGCTTTCCACGGAATTCGTCGCGGGCATCATCGTCGGCGGCGGGCTCGGCTGGGCCGTGGACAAATGGCTGGGAACGGCGCCCTTCGGGATGATCGTCCTGCTGATGCTCGGCTTCGGCGCTGGCGTGATGAACGTCGTGCGCGCAGCGGGCTTGATGAAATCGCGCACTGACGATAAGTCGGGCGCGCAGAATTGAGGCACGACCCCGAAAGGGGCCGTCTTATGGCAGGAACAAGGGCGAGAGATGGCTGGTCCGATCGAACAATTCGAGATCAAACCGATCGTTTCCCTCGGCAAGGTCGGCGGGAGCGAAATCGCTTTCACCAATTCTGCCCTGTTCATGGTCGCCGCCGTCGCCATCATCGTGCTGCTCTTCGTCTATGGCACGCGCAACCGCTCGCTGGTTCCGGGCCGGCTGCAATCGCTGGCGGAGATGGGCTACGAGTTCGTAGCGAACACAGTCAAAGACTCGGCCGGCCATGACGGCATGAAGTTCATGCCGCTGGTGTTCTCGCTCTTCATGTTCGTGCTGGTCTGCAACATGCTCGGCATGATCCCGGGCGCGTTCACGGTCACCAGCCATCTGATCGTCACCGCCGCGCTTGCCGCGCTCGTGATCTTCACCGTCATCATCTACGGCATCGCCAAGCATGGCGCGCATTTCTTCGGCCTGTTCGTTCCGAAGGGCGTTCACCCCTTGATGCTGATCATCCTGGTGCCGATCGAGGTGATCTCGTTCGTCTCGCGCCCGATCAGCCTGTCGGTCCGTCTTTTCGCTAACATGCTCGCTGGCCACATCGCGCTGAAGATCTTCGCCGGCTTTGTGGCGACGCTGCTCTTCGCCGGCGGCTGGGCCATTCTCTCGCCGCTGCCGCTCGTGCTGACCATCGCGCTGATCGCGCTGGAGTTCCTGGTCGCCGGCCTGCAGGCCTATGTCTTCGCCGTGCTGACCTGCATCTACCTGCACGACGCCCTGCATCCGGGCCACTGAGCGGCCCTGATCTCAAGTTCACCCCTCGACTGTCACAACTATCCCCCTAAGGAGCATTTCCATGGATCCCGTCGCAGCCAAGTACATCGGCGCTGGTCTCGCTTGCCTCGGCATGGCCGGCGCGGGCATCGGCCTCGGCAACCTGTTCGGCCAGTTCCTCTCGGGCGCCCTGCGCAACCCGTCGGCGGCCGATGGCCAGCGTGGCACCCTGCTGCTCGGCTTCGCGCTGACCGAAGCGCTCGGCATCTTCTCGCTGCTGATCGCGCTGCTGCTGCTCTTCGCGGTCTGATCGCGAACGCTACCCGAGCCTGCCGTCGGCGAGGTCCCTGAGGACGTCACGCGGCGGGCTCCCGCCTCCCTTCCCTATCGCCGTGCGAACCGTCCGGGCTCGCGCGGCCGGATGAGGTTCAGTGATGGCAGCGCCAGCCACGACCACCGGAACGACCGCCCATGGCGGCGCGGCTCCCGCCCATGGCGGCGGCTTCCCGCCGTTCCAGGGTGAAACCTTCGCCTCGCAGCTGCTCTGGCTCGCGATCACCTTCGGCTTCCTCTACTGGCTCGCCGCCAAGGTCATCGTGCCGCGCCTCGGCACCATCCTCGAGGACCGCGCCAACAAGATCGGCAACGATCTCGACGAAGCGGCCGCGATGAAGGCCAAGGCCGAAGAGGCCGGCCAGGCCTATGAGAAGTCCCTTGCCGAAGCCCGCGCCAAGTCGCAGGCGATCGCGCAGGAGACGCGCGAGAAGGTCAACGCCGACAGCGCCGCGCGGCGCAAGACGGTCGAGACCGATCTCGCCGCCAAGCTCGCCGACGCCGAGGCCAAGATCGTCGCGACCAAGACCGAGGCGATGAGCCATGTCGAGGCGATCGCCGCCGACGCGGCCGGCGCCATCGTCGGTCACCTGACCGGCACGGCCCCGGCTCCGGCCGACGCCGCCAAGGCCGTCAAGACCGCGCTGGGAGGCTGAGCATCATGTTGGCCAATCCAACCTTCTGGGTCCTCGTCGCGACCGTGATCTTCCTCGCCATGGCGGTGAAGATGGGCGCTCTGAAGGGCCTCCTTGGAGCGCTCGACGCCCGCGGCGAACTGGTCGCCCGGGAGCTCGCCGAGGCCCGCCGCCTGCGTCACGAGGCCGAGCTGCTGCTCGCCGAGTACGAGGGCAAGCGCAAGGCCGCCGAGGCCGAAGCCGAAGCGATCGTCGCCAACGCCAAGGACGAGGCCCAGCGCCTCGCCAAGGACGCCGAGGAGAAGCTGGCGGAGTTCGTCACCCGCCGGACCAAGTCGGCCGAGGACAAGATCGCCCAGGCCGAGACGCAGGCCACTGCCGAGGTCCGCGCCGCCGCCGCCGAGGCTGCGACCCGCGCCGCCGAGGTGATCCTGCGCGGCCAGGTCGCCGGCAAGGCCGGTGCCGATCTGATCGCCGCTGGTCTCAAGGACGTACGCGCCAAGCTCAACTGAGCCGTCAGCGCCATCGTGAGAAACGTAGAACGCCGTGGTCTTCGGACCGCGGCGTTTTACGTTTGTCACCGGAGCGGGCTTGGAGACCCCCTGCCCTACTGGATGGCAACCGCCGCCCCTGGAGGCGGGAGTGGCGAGGCGGTCGGAGCCGCCGCGGCCTTCGGGACGACGGGACGGACGACCGGCTGAGGCAGCTTCGCGGTGGCGGGCTCCGCTGTCGGTGCGACGACGGGCTTCGGCTTCGGCCGGCGCGGCTGGATCGTCGAGGTCATTATCCCCTGCGGCGTATCAAGCCCATAGATGTCGTCGCGGAACTGCACCAGCCCCTCGGCATCCTGCCAACCGGTCATGTAGACCCAGGCGACCGGCACGGACTTCTTCAGCGTGATGTTCTTGCGCTCGCCCTTGGCGATCTCGGCCTCGATCGCCGGCTGGCTCCATTCGGTGCCTTCGAGCAGCCAGGCCGCGAGATCGCGCACGCCCTCGATGCGGGCGCAGCCAGAGGAATTGAAGCGGATATCGTTGCGGAACAGCGACTTCTTCGGCGTGTCGTGCATGTAGACCGCCTCGCTATTCGGCATGTCGATCTTGAGCTGCCCGAGCGAATTGGTCGGACCCGGCTCCTGCCGGACGTAGAAATAGGGGTTGGTAAGGCTCGCCCAGTTGACGCCGGCCGGGTCGATCTCACGGTTCTCGGCGCCGAGAAGCTTCATGTTGGACTTGGCGATGAAGTCCGGCTCCTTGCGCATTTTCGGGATGATGTCGGCCTTCACGATCGACATCGGCACCGTCCAGTACGGGTTGAGGTTGACCGAAGTGATATTGGCCTGGAGCACGGGCGAGGGCCGGTCCGGCCGGCCGACCACGGCAAGATGGCGGCGCTGCACCACGCCCTTCTCCACCGCCTCGGCGCTGGCGCCAGGGATATTCACGACGACATAGCGGTCGGTGAAGCTGAAGCCGTTGCCCTTGAGCCGCTCCAGAGTCGCGGTGAGCTGGTTGAGGCGCACTTCGACCGGCACGTTCAGCGCCTTCAAGGTGAGGCGGCCGACCGTACCGAGATCGGACAGGCCATGGCGGCGCTGGAAGCGCTTCACCGCAGCGACGACGGCCGCATCGTAAACGTCGCCCGGCAGTGCATCCGGCGGCAGGTCGCCGCTGAGCATCAGCCGCTGCTTGAGCAGCGCGACATCCGGCCCTTGCGAATCGGGCTTCAGCGCTGTCGCCGCATTGGCGATCTTCGGCCAGCCACCGCGGCCGGCGATGTCCTCATGCGCGATCAGCGCCTCGAGCGTGCGGTCATAGGTCTTGGGGCCATAGCCCGGCTCCTCGGCGCGGGAGGCCGAGAGCATCACCGCGAAGGAGACCGCGGCGGAGAGCACATGGCGAAGGCGAACGCGATACATGGCCGAGCTTCCAAGGCGCGAGAATACACGCCAGTGGGAGCTTCCCTCGCATATGGTCAAGGAAGCCTTAAGGCAGCCGGCTCAGGCGACGAAAGGGCAGCGGCGACCGTCTTGCCCGACCCCAAGCCTGACCTATATGGTCATAATAGTCATTTTTGTGGAGGCCAGCATGACCACAATCCCAAAGGAGACGTGGACCGTGGCCAATGCCAAGGCGCGCTTCTCCGAGTTGATCGACAAAGCGAAGTCCGAGGGACCGCAGACGGTAACCCGCAACGGCAAGCCGGCGGTGGTTCTGGTGTCGGTGGAGGAGTGGGAGAAGAAGACGGCGCGAAAGGGCACGCTGTCCGAGTTCTTCCGGAATTCGCCGCTCTACGATAGCGGGATCGAACTGGTGCGGCTGGACCATCCGCCACGCAAGGTCGATCTGTGACCTATCTGCTCGACACCAATGTCGTCTCTGAGCTGATCCGGCCCAACACCTCGCCGAACGTATCCCAGTTCGTGGATACCTTCGAAGACCAACTGCACGTCAGTGTCATCACCCTTGCCGAGATTCGTTTCGGCATTGCGCGCATGGAACACGGCCGACGGCGCCAGGCTTTCGAAAACTGGCTCGACCAGGACATCGCGGCTCGCTTCGGCACCCGCATCCTCGACATTAATGGCGACACCGCAGCGGCCTGGGGCGAGTTGATGGCGCTATCGGAGCGCAAAGGCGCGAATCTCAAAGCAATGGATGGCCTGCTAACGGCGACCGCCATCGCGCGCGACCTGACGCTCGTCACACGCAACATCCGCGACTTCGACCGCCTCGGTCTGCGGCTGCTCGATCCCTGGATCGAGCAGCCCTGAGCTTCCTACTCCGCCGCGTCCTTCACCGGCGCGGGCTTCTCCCATTTCAGCACCGGCTGACGGGCTGCACGGGTCTCGTCGAGGCGGCGCATCGGGGCATGGTGCGGAGCCGCGGTGAAGCGGCTCTTGTCGTTGCCCTTGGCCGCGATGGCGAGATCGCGCAGCGTCGCGATGAACAGGTCGAGCGAGGCCTTCGATTCGGACTCGGTCGGCTCGATCAGCATGGCGCCGTGGACGACGAGCGGGAAATACACCGTCATCGGGTGGTAGCCCTCGTCGATCATCGCCTTGGCGAAGTCGAGCGTGGTGACCCCGGTGCCCTTCAGCCATTCGTCGTCGAATAGCGCCTCGTGCATCGAGGGATGGTCCGGGAAGGGCAGCGACATAAGGTCGGCGAGACCGGCGCGGATGTAGTTGGCGTTGAGCACGGCGTCTTCCGAGGCCTGTTTCATGCCGTCGGCGCCATGGCTGAGCATATAGGCGAGCGCGCGGACATACATGCCCATCTGGCCATGGAAGGCGGTCATGCGGCCGAAGGGATCGTTACCCTCGGGCGCATCGGCCTTGTGCTCGACGAGGCGCGACTTGCCGCCCTCGAAATGGATGAACGGCACCGGCGCATAGGGCGCCAGACGCTCCGACAGCACGACCGGGCCGGCGCCCGGGCCGCCGCCGCCATGCGGGGTCGAGAAGGTCTTATGCAGGTTGATGTGCATGGCGTCGACGCCGAGATCGCCCGGACGCGCCTTGCCGACGATCGCGTTGAAGTTGGCGCCGTCGCAGTAGAAATAAGCCCCGGCCTCGTGCATCGCCGCGGCGATCTCGACGATCTGAGGCTCGAAGATGCCGCAGGTGTTCGGGTTGGTCAGCATGATCGCCGCGACGTCGGGGCCGAGCAGCGCCTTGACGTCCTCGACCGCGACGGTGCCGTCGGGGCGAGCCGGAACGGCCTTGACCGAGAAGCCGATCAGCGCCGCCGTCGCCGGGTTGGTGCCATGAGCCGATTCGGGCACGAGCACGACAGTGCGGGTCGCGCCCTCGCCCTTGGCGGCGATCGCCGCCTTGATCGCCATCATGCCGCAGGCTTCGCCATGGGCGCCGGCCTTCGGCGACAGCGCCACCGCCGGCATGCCGGTCAGCGTCATCAGATAGCGGGCGAGCTCGAGCATGACGTCGAGCGCGCCGGGCACTGTCGAGACCGGCTGCAGCGGATGCACGTCGGAGAAGCCCGGCAGGCGCGCCACCTTCTCGTTGAGGCGGGCATTGTGCTTCATCGTGCAGGAGCCGAGCGGGAAGAGCCCGGTGTCGATGCCGTAATTCTTCTGGCTGAGGCGCACATAATGGCGCATCGCCTCCGGCTCGGAGAGGCCGGGCAGGCCGATCTCACCCTGGCGGGCATGCTTGCCGAGGCGGCTCTTGAACGGCGCCGGCTTGTCGATGTCGACACCGGTGGTCTCATGATGGCCGATCTCGAAGATCAGCGGCTCGATCTGCTGGAGGGCCTTGTTACCGGTGAAGGTCTCGTGACGCTGGCTCTCGCCCTCGCCAGCCTGGGTGGGACGTCCCTGACGGTTCAGCATCACAGCACCTCCGCGAGCGCCGCCACGAAGGCCGCCCGATCCTCATCCGTGTTCACTTCGGTATTGGCGACGATCAGGAGATCGTCGAGCCCGGCGCCCGGCAGCAGGCGAGAGACCGGCACACCAGCCAGAATGCCCTTGGCAGCGAGCGCCTCGGCCACCTGCGCCGCCGGCTTGCTGAGCTTCACCGTGAACTCGTTGAAGAAGCTCTCGTTCAGGACCTGGGCGCCCTTCACACCCGCGAGCGCGTCGGCGAGCTTCACCGCATTGGCGTGGTTGACCTCGGCGAGCCGGGTCAGGCCGGCCTGGCCGAGCAAGGTCATGTGGATGGTGAAGGCCAGCACGCAGAGGCCGGAGTTGGTGCAGATGTTCGAGGTCGCCTTGTCGCGGCGGATATGCTGTTCGCGGGTCGAGAGCGTCAGCACGAAGCCACGGCGGCCATCGGCATCGACGGTCTCGCCACAGAGCCGGCCCGGCATCTGGCGGACATATTTGGACTTGGCGGCGAAGAGGCCGACATAGGGGCCGCCGAAGTTCAGGGCATTGCCGATCGACTGGCCTTCGCCGACGACGATGTCGGCGTCCTGGGCACCAGGCGGGACGACCGCGCCGAGCGAGACGACCTCGGTGAAGACCGCGATCAGCAGCGCGCCATGGGCATGCGCCTTGTCGGCGATCGGCTTGAGATCGCGCAGGTTGCCGAAGACGTCAGGCGACTGCACGACGACGCAGGAGACGCTGTCGTCGATCGCAGCCAGGATGTCCTCGGTGGCACGAACGTCTGGCTTCAGCGCCACGACCTCGTCATTGGCCATCTCGGAGAGCGTCTCGACGACCTGGGTGTAATGCGGGTGCAGGCCGCCGGAAAGCACCGCCTTGCGGCGGCGGGTGACGCGGTGCGCCATCAGAACCGCCTCGGCCGTACCGGTCGAGCCGTCATACATCGAGGCGTTGGCGACCTCCATGCCGGTCAGCGCCGCGACCTGGGTCTGGAATTCGAACAGGTATTGCAGCGTGCCCTGGGCGATCTCGGGCTGGTAGGGCGTGTAGCTGGTCAGGAATTCCGAGCGCTGGATCAGATGGTCGACCGTCGCCGGGACATGGTGCTTGTAAGCCCCCGCTCCGACGAAGAACGGCACCGCGCCGGCCGCCGTGTTCTTGGCCGACATCCGCCCAAGGATGCGCTCGACCTCGAGCTCGCCCTTGGCGCGCGGCAGGTCGAGCGGCTCCTTCAACAGCTTGCCGTTCGGCACGTCTGAGAACAGCGCGTCGACATCGGTTACGCCGATGCGCGCGAGCATGTCCTCGCGATCAGTCTCGGTCAGGGGGAGATAGCGCATGGAGGTTCCGTTCTTCGATACGGCCTGGGACCGTTCAAAAGCTGCGAGGTCGTCCCGGGCGACCGGAGCGAGACCCGGGACCCACGCCGGAACGGTTCAGGCATGGGTCCCGGATCAGCGCCGCTACGCGGCTTGTCCGGGACGACTTGGTGGGAGTCAGAGCGTCTTGACGTAATCCTGGTACTCGGCCTCGCTGAGCAGGCCGTCGAGCTCGCCGGTGTTCGTCAGCTTGATCTTGACGAACCAGCCCTTGCCGGCTGGATCCTCGTTGACCGTGCCGGGCGCGGCTTCGAGCTCGCTGTTGACGGCGACGACCTCGCCGGAGACCGGCGCATAGACCTCGGACGCCGCCTTGACGCTCTCGACAACGGCGGCCTCACCGCCCTTGGCGAGCGCCTTGCCGACGGTCGGCAGCTCGACGAAGACGACGTCGCCGAGTTGGCCCTGGGCGTAGTCGGTGATGCCGACCGTGCCGGTGTCGCCTTCGATGCGGATGTATTCGTGGTCCTTGGTGTAGCGGGTCTCGGCCATGGTTTCCTCCGACGAAACAGGTGGGTTCAGCGCTTGTAGCGGTTGGGGACGAAAGGCATCGCGGCGATGATCGCCGGCAGCGGCTTGCCGCGCACGATCAGATCGAGCCTGGTGCCGGGAGCCGAATGCTCCTTGGCAACATAGCCCATGGCGCAGGGGCCGTTCAGAGTCGGGCCGAAGCCGCCCGAGGTGACCTTGCCGACGATGGTGCCGTCGGCGGTGGCGATCTCAGCGCCCTCGCGCGCCGGCGCCCGGCCTTCCGGCAGCAGGCCAACGCGGACGCGCGAGACGCCCTCGGCGAATTCGCGCTGGATTCGGGCCGCACCGGGGAAGCCACCCTCTTCGCGCCGGCGCTTCTGGATCGACCAGTTCAACGCCGCCTCGACCGGCGAGGTCGTGGTGTCGATGTCGTGGCCGTAGAGGCAAAGACCGGCTTCGAGGCGCAAAGAATCGCGGGCGCCGAGGCCGATCGGCTTGACGCTGGCATCGAGCAGCAGGGCGTCCCAGATTTCGCCGATGCGGTCGGCGGCGGCGGAGATCTCGTAGCCGTCCTCGCCGGTATAGCCGGAGCGGCTGACATTGGCCTTGACCCCGCCGAGCTTCAGCGTGCGCAGGGTCATGAAGCCCATTTCGGCGGCCTCGGGATTGAGCGCAGCCAGCGCCGCCTCCGCCTTCGGCCCCTGCAGGGCGATCAGGCCGCGGTGCTCGGCCTTGACCAGCTTCACATTGGCCGGCAGCCGCGCCTCGATATGGGCGTAGTCTTCAGTCTTGCAGGCAGCGTTGACGACGAGCAGCAGCGCGCCGTCCTCGTCCGGATCGGCCGAGCGCGTGACCATCAGGTCGTCGAGGATGCCGCCCTCCTCGTTCAGCAGCTGCGAATAGCGCTGCTTGCCGGGCGGCAGGTTGACGATGTCGGCCGGGATCAGCGCTTCGAGCGCGCGGGCGGTGGTCTCGTGGTCGGGGCCAACGAGAAAGGCCTGGCCCATATGCGAGACGTCGAACAGGCCGGCGCTCTCGCGCGTCCAGTTGTGCTCGGCCATGATGCCGGCGGGATACTGCACCGGCATGTCGTAGCCTGCGAACGGCACCATGCGCGCGCCGAGCGTGACATGGCGGGCGTGCAGCGGCGTCTTGAGCAGCGGCTCGGTGCTTGCAGTCTCGGCTTCGGCAGCCATGGCATCCCCTCAACAGAATCGAGCGCGAACCCCGGACGGATTCGTCCGGAGCGCGCCCCCTCTGTCTCGGGACCTGAGAGATTTCCCCGCCAGGCCGAAGCCTGAAGCGGGTTACCCCCGTCGGTGGGCGAGCTACAAGAGCCCGCCGCTTTCCAGAGCGCCAATTCCCACGCGGTCCGTTTGCCTGAGCGTTTCCGGGGCGGTTGCGCCTTCGGCGCCGGCTCCGGACAGGTCCGGCTCCGGTCTCTCCCGCGGGGATGATGCGGCTGAGCCAGCAATAGACGAGCAGGGGGCCGAGTCAATCGGTCCCCTGCCTCAGTTCACGGCAGCCTGCCGCTTATCTGCGCCGGCGCCGGGCCGGCTCGCCGCCGCCCGGATTGAGGCCGACGACGATCTCGACCTCGCCGGAGCCCGGCGGCACGACGATATTGCTCTCGACATGCGAGAAATCGGCGCCGGTCTGGCCGCTCGGGATCGCTCCGCCGACGCGGGCGCTGCGCCGCGCGATGACCTGGTTGTTGCGCATCACCTGGGTGTAGAGTGTCGCGCCATAATTGCCCGGGCTGCCGGCCGGGCCGATCAGGATACGGCCCTCGACGCCGACCTTGAGGTTGAAGCCGCCTTCCTTGGTCGCCTGCGCGCATTCGCGCGCGACTGTGGTGATCGAGACCTGACTGCGCAGGCTGCCGCTGTCCTGCCCCGACTGGGCGCGGATCGCAGCCCCGCCATCGGAGATGATCACCTGCGGGCAGATGAAATTGACCTCGTCATCGGTCGGCAGCTGGTTGGGCGCCGGTGGCGTGGTCGACTGGAACATCAGGATGTTGCCGAGCTTTTGCGTGGTGCTCGGCTCGCCGGTGCTCGACGAGCCGGAAGAACCGCAGCCAGCGAGCGTAAGCGCCAGAGCGGCAGGCAGGGCAAACCGGCCGACGCGGCCAGCAAAGCTATCAATCACGGCAAAGCCTCCACACCGGGACCGAATCCGTTGAGCGAAACCGGGATTCCGACCCCTTCCTCCGGCGTCTGAAACACGATGAATGTGGCGCTCTTACCACTCTTGAGCTGGCCGAGCAGCGTGTCGTCCATCACCACCTCGGCGACGCAGCCAGTGGTCAGACAGCGCACGAAGCCGGCGCGGCCGATATCCTTGTCGTCGATCTTGAGCCCGAGGCCGGAGGGCAGCAGCACGCCGAGCGGGGCGACGACGCGCAGCAGCCGGCTCTTCTGATCGGCCGTCTTCAGCACGATGACGAGCAGCGTCAGATTCGGGCGATCCTCGGCGGCGACGTTCTGCACGAGCGCACATTGCTCGGCCTTGGCGCCGGGAGGCGTCTCGCAGCGCATCTGCCAGTCGCCATGGGTGGAACGCACCGCGCCCTGAGCCTGCGCAGGCGCGACCGAAAGCCAGCCGCAGCCGAGGACGGCGAGCGCCGCGGCCACGGGACCGATGATTGAGCGCATCCCTGTCCTCCTCTTCCAAGCGTGGGCATGCGCGCATACCCACACCGAACGGCGCCCCCGCCATACGAGAGTGCGTTCCGACCATGCGTCCCGATTCCTGTCAAGGCGAAGGATCACGTGCGCCCGCGCGACCGACTCGACGCAGACTCGTAGCTGGCGGCACCGGCCGGCCGCCACGCAGCCATGCACATGTCGCGTACTTATGCCGCACGGGCTGCGTCACAGCCTTTCATTGCCCCACTGGCGCAAGCGTGATCTTTGATTTATCGCAATGCCGAAGAACCGGGGTGGCCAGACGTGGCCGTCTCGGCGCGCGCCTGTCTTGAAGCTGACGGAGGCAGATCGCGCGGCATCAAAGGAGCTATGTCGGACCGATGCGATTTGTGACCACTCCTCTCAGGAACGCGCTGGCGGCCCTTGCTGCCGCTCTGGTAGCGTTTTCGCCTGCCGTCGCATCGGCCCAGAACGGCATGCCACTGCCCTGGCAGATGAACTTGCAGCCCGCCAATTCCGAAGTGATGACCTTCATTCACTGGTTCCATGACTGGGTGAACGTCCTCATCTTCATCGTCTCGGTCTTCGTGCTGGGGCTGCTGGTCTACGTCGTCTACCGCTTCAACGAGAAGGCGAACCCGGTCCCGTCGAAGACGACGCACCACGCACTGCTCGAAGTGGCCTGGACGATCGTCCCGGTGCTGATCCTGGTCGTGATCGCCATCCCCTCCTTCCGCCTGCTCAAGCTGCAGCTCGAAATCCCGCAGGCCGACATGACCGTGAAGGTCACCGGCAAGCAGTGGTACTGGTCCTATGAATATCCGCAGGACGGCGGCGCCTTCGGCTTCGATTCGCTGATGCTCGATGAGAAGCAGCGCGCCGAAGCGATCTCGTCCAAGAAGATCGCCGAGGCCGAGGCTCCCCGTCTGCTGGCGGTCGACAACGAGGCGGTCGTCCCGGTCGGCAAGATCGTGCGCCTGCAGGTCACCGGCGCCGACGTCATCCACAAGTTCGCGCTGCCGGCCTTCGGCGTGAAGATCGACGCCATCCCCGGCCGCCTGAACGAGACCTGGTTCAAGGCCGAACGCGAAGGCATCTTCTACGGCCAGTGCTCGTTCATCTGCGGCCAGAACCACGCCTTCATGCCGATCGCCATTCGCGTCGTCAGCCAGGAGCGCTACACGGCCTGGCTCGCGGAAGCGAAGCAGAAGTTCGCCAACGCCGCCGACGCCACCAGCAAGGTCGCCGAAGCGACCCGCTGAACCCGACATCTTGAAAGAACTCACGCGAACCGCATTCGCAGGAGGAGACGAATTCCATGGCTACCGCGGCTCCCCACGCCCACGGGCATGACGACGCCCACGCCCACGAGCACCACACCCCGACGGGCTGGCGCCGCTGGCTGCTCTCGACCAATCACAAGGACATCGGCACGCTCTATCTGATCTTCTCGATCGTCGCGGGCCTGATCGGCGGCTTCTTGTCGATCATGATGCGTATCGAGTTGCAGCAGCCGGGCCTGCAGATCTTCGCCAATGGCCAGAGCTACAACGTCTTCGTCACCGGCCACGGCCTGATCATGATCTTCTTCATGGTCATGCCCGCGGTCATCGGCGGCTTCGGCAACTGGTTCGTGCCGCTGATGATCGGCGCACCGGACATGGCCTTCCCGCGCATGAACAACATCTCGTTCTGGCTGACGGTAGCGGCGCTGATCCTGCTGCTGATCTCGATGTTCGTCGAGGGCGCCCCCGGCGCCAAGGGCGTCGGCACAGGCTGGACGATCTATCCGCCATTCTCGTCGACTGGCCATCCCGGCCCGTCGGTCGACTTCGGTATCCTGTCGCTGCACCTTGCCGGCGCGGCCTCGATCCTGGGCGCGATCAACTTCATCACCACAATCCTGAACATGCGCGCGCCTGGCATGACCATGCACAAGATGCCGCTGTTCGCCTGGGGCGTGCTCGTCACCGCCTTCCTGCTGCTGCTGGCGCTCCCGGTCCTGGCCGGCGCGATCACCATGCTGCTGACCGACCGCAATTTCGGCACGACCTTCTATGACCCGGCCGGCGGCGGCGACCCGGTGCTCTACCAGCACCTGTTCTGGTTCTTCGGCCACCCCGAAGTGTACATCATGATCCTGCCGGCCTTCGGCATCGTCAGCCACATCATCTCGACCTTCTCGAAGAAGCCGATCTTCGGCTATCTCGGCATGGCCTACGCCATGGTCGCGATCGGCGTGGTCGGCTTCATCGTCTGGGCCCACCACATGTACACGGTCGGCCTGTCGCTCAACACGCAGCGCTACTTCGTCTTCGCGACGATGGTGATCGCGGTGCCGACCGGCGTGAAGATCTTCTCCTGGATCGCGACGATGTGGGGCGGCAGCTTGCGCTTCACCGCACCGATGATCTGGGCGATCGGCTTCATCTTCCTGTTCACCGTCGGCGGCGTCACCGGCGTCGTGCTGGCCAATGCCGGCCTCGACCGCTCGCTGCACGCGACCTACTACGTGGTGGCGCACTTCCACTACGTGCTGTCGCTCGGCGCCGTGTTCGGCATCTTCGCGGGCTTCTACTACTGGTTCCCGAAGATGAGCGGCTACATCATCCCGGACTGGATCGGCCGCCTGCACTTCTGGATCGCCTTCATCGGTGCGAACCTGCTGTTCTTCCCGCAGCACTTCCTCGGCCTCGCCGGCATGCCGCGCCACTATGTCGACTATCCGGACGCATTCGCCGGCTGGCACTTCTGGTCGTCGATCGGCTCCTACATCTTTGCGGCCGGCCTGCTGGTCTGGGCCTACGGCATCTTCGTCGCCTTCTCGAAGAAGGAGCTCGCCGGCAACAACCCGTGGGGCGAAGGCGCGACCACGCTGGAGTGGACCCTGTCCTCGCCGCCGCCCTTCCACCAGTTCGAGACGCTGCCGCGCATCACCGGCTCGGACCACTGATCAAACCGGCGGCGGGCTCCAAGCCCGCCGCCGCCCCTCCCTCGAGCGCCTGAGCCCAGGCGTTCCGGAGACGGGCGGATCCCGCACAGCGATGCCCGGTTGGGCATCTTCGAATGTTGAAGTGAACGAGTTTCGATGTCTGCTGCCTTCGATCAGATCACCCAGGCTGACGACAGCGCCGCGCTGAGCTCCACCGGCGAGGCGCGCGATTTCTTCGCGCTGCTCAAGCCGCGGGTGATGTTCCTGGTGATCGTGACGGCGCTCGGCGGCATGGTCGCCGCGCCGGGCACGGTCAATCCGGTGATCGGCTTTGCCGCCCTGCTGGCGATCTCGGTTGGCGCCGGCGCCTCCGGCTGCCTCAACATGTGGTGGGATGCCGACATCGACGCGGTGATGGCGCGCACTGCCGGCCGCCCGATTCCCGCCGGCCGCATCCTGCCCTCCGAGGCGCTGGCCTTCGGCCTGACGCTCTCGATCGGCTCGGTCCTGGTGCTTGGTCTCGTCGCCAACCTGCTCTCGGCGGCGATGCTGGCCTTCACCATCTTCTTCTATGCCGTCGTCTATTCGATGTGGCTGAAGCGGGCGACGCCGCAGAACATCGTCATCGGCGGTGCCGCCGGCGCCTTCCCGCCGATGATCGGCGAGGCCGTGGTCACCGGCGATTTCGGCATGACCTCGATCGTGCTGTTCGCGATCATCTTCCTGTGGACGCCGCCGCATTTCTGGGCGCTCGCTTTGGTCAAGTCGGCCGACTACGCCCGCGCCGGCATCCCGATGCTGCCGAACGTCGCCGGCCCGGCCGCGACCCGCCGCCAGATCGTCGCGTATACGCTGGTGCTGACCCCCGTTGCGGTGCTGCCGGCATTGATGGGCTTCGGCGGATTGATCTACCTGATCATCTCGGTCGTGACCGGCCTCGCCATGATCGGCCTGTCGCTGCGCGTGCTGAAGGTCACCGAAGGTGAGGCGGCGAACAAAGCCGCCTATGCCCTGTTCGGCTTCTCGATCCTCTATCTCTTCCTGCTCTTCGCCGTGCTGCTGGCCGAGAACGGCCTCGGCCTGATGTGGGCCCTGCCCAAGGTGCTGGGATGAGCGAGGACCCGCACGCCAAGAAGCAGCCGCCGGCAGCCTTTTCGCCGGAGGACATGGCGCGGCGCAATCGCCGCTCGGTTGCGCTGGCGCTCGTGCTCGGCGGGCTCGTGCTGTTCTTCTTCATCGTGACGCTGGCCAAGACCGGGCCGGCGATCCTCAACCGGCCGCTGTGACGCGATGGGCACCGCTTCCCGCAACCGCCGCACCGTCCTTGCCTGCAGCGCCGCCGTGCTCGCCATGACCGGGCTCTCCTTTGCCGCGGTGCCGCTCTACAACCTGTTCTGCAAGGTCACGGGCTTTGCCGGCACGCCGATGGTCGGCACCGCCGCGACCGGCAAGACCAGCGACCGCATCGTCTCGGTCGCCTTCGACGCCAATGTCGCTCCCGCGCTGGGCTGGCGCTTCGAGGCGGAGAGGACGGAGATCAAGGCGCAGGTCGGCGTGACGCAGACGGTGTTCTACAAGATCACCAACACGTCCTCGCGGCCGATGACCGGGATCGCGACCTACAATGTCCAGCCCAACCAGTCGGGCGCCTATTTCGTCAAGATCCAGTGCTTCTGCTTCACCGAGACGACGCTGCAGCCGGGCGAGACCCTGGAAGCGCCCGTGGTGTTCTACATCGATCCCGAGATCGAGTTGAACCGCGAGCTCGCCAGCCTGAAATCGATCACCCTGTCCTACACCTACTTCCCGTCCAAGAACGGGCAGCCGTTGGCGGAAAGCAAGGGTGACGGCACCCAACCGAAACTATAAAGCTGCGCAGGAAGCGCTGCACTTCTACGGACGCGGAGACTTAAGCACGATGGCCGGGGCTCATACCAAGAACCACGACTACCACCTCGTCGATCCGAGCCCGTGGCCGATCGTCGGCGCTGGCAGCGCGACCATCATGGCGATCGGCGCGGTGATGTGGATGAAGGCCATGCCGCTGCTCGGCATGAACCTCGGTCCGCTGGTATTCGGCGCGGGCCTGCTCGGTGTGCTCTACACCATGCTCGCCTGGTGGATGGACGTGACCCGCGAGGCCGAGACGGAAGGCCACCATACCCGCGTGGTGCAGCTCCACCATCGCTACGGCATGCTGATGTTCATCGCCTCCGAGGTGATGTTCTTCGTCGCCTGGTTCTGGGCCTTCTTCGACGCCAGCCTGTTCACCGGCGAGGCGATCCAGTACGCCCGCGCCGAGTTCACCGGCGGGCACTGGCCGCCGAAGGGCATCGAGACCTTCGATCCCTGGCACCTGCCGCTGCTCAACACGCTGATCCTGCTGACCTCCGGCACGACTGTGACCTGGGCGCACTACGCCCTGATCCAGGGCGATCGGAAAGGCCTGAAGCAGGGCCTGTGGCTGACCGTGATCCTCGGCGTCCTGTTCACGATCACGCAGGCCTACGAGTACGCGCACGCCTCCTTCGCCTTCAAGGGCAACATCTACGGCGCGACCTTCTTCATGGCGACCGGCTTCCACGGTTTCCACGTCATCATCGGCACGATCTTCCTGGCGATCTGCCTGTGGCGCGTCTATCTCGGCCACTTCAAGCCGAACCAGCATCTCGGCTTCGAGTTCGCCGCCTGGTACTGGCACTTCGTCGACGTGGTCTGGCTGTTCCTGTTCGCCTCGATCTATGTCTGGGGCGCCGGAACGCCGGCAGCGCACTGAGGTCCTGGCCGGAAGCGGCCGCGAACCTTCAAAAGGGGCGGCCGCGAGGCCGCCCTTTCCGTTTCAGGAGGCCGCGATGGCGCAGCCGCAGATTACCCCGCCCTCCCCCTATTCGACGGGCCTTGCCGGCCGCTGCCCGCGCTGCGGCGAAGGCAAGCTGTTCGATGGCTATCTCAAGCTGAGGCCGCGCTGCTCCGCCTGCGGGCTCGATTTTGCCTTCGCCGATTCGGCCGACGGGCCGGCGGTGTTCATCATGTTGATCGCCGGCTTCTTCGTGCTCGGCCTCGCCCTCTATGTCGAGATCGCCTACACCCCGCCGATCTGGCTGCATCTGCTGCTCTGGCTGCCACTGGCGCTCGTCACCTGCCTCGGGTTGTTGCGGCCGATGAAGGGGCTCGCAGTCGCCTTGCAGTATGCCCACAAGGCCGAGGAAGGCAGGTTGAAGAAGTGAGCGAGACCGCCTCCCCGGCCTCCCGGCCAAAGCTGCTGCTGCCGACCATTCTGACCGTCATCGGCGTCGGCGTGCTCGTCATTCTCGGCACCTGGCAATGGTTGCGCATGGGCGAGAAGCACACCTTCATCTCGCGGCTGGAGACGCAGGCACAGGGCTCGGCGGCACCGCTGCCGCCGACGGGCGAATGGCAACGGCTGGATCTTGCCGCGCTGGACCTCACCCGCTCCACGGCCAAGGGCAGCTATCTCGACGGCATCGCCAGCGTACGCACCACCATCGCCGCCGGCCCGCCCGGCTCGCGCCAGCTCTCCGGCTTCGGCCGCTGGATCTTCCAGGGTTTGCGGTTGGAGGATGGCACCACCGTCCTGGTCAATCGCGGCTTCGTGCCGGAAAGCCGCTTCGCCACGATCGCGCCGGCCAGCGGCCAGGCGACAATCACGGGTTTCTTGCGTGCGCCGGAGGCCCGCAACAGCTTCACCCCGGCCGACCTGCCACAGCAGCGCGAATTCTACACGCGCGACCCCGCAGGTATCGCCGCGGCGCTGGGCCTTGGGGCGGCGGCTCCCTTCTATCTGGAAGCCGAGCGCCAGGGCGACGGGCTGACACCGCCGGCCGGCGTCGATGTGAAGGAGCTGATCGCCCGCATCCCCGATAACCACCTACAATACGCCCTGACCTGGTGGGGGCTCGCGCTCACGCTGCTCGGCGTGTTCGCGGCCTATGCCTGGCAGGCGCGCAGGAAGCCCGATCCGGAGAGTTAGGTGCTCCAACGAGCTCCCGGACCTCGGGAAATCCCCTGAGCAAGGCAGGCTTGCGCAGGCGGACTTTGCCCTGCCCAGCCAACAGGCCTATAGGATCAGCACGACATCCGAGATCAAGAACCGTGCTGCATATTTCGACCCGCGGCGAAGCGCCTTCGCTCTCCTTTGCCGACGCGCTGCTCGCCGGACTCGCCCGTGACGGCGGCCTCTATCTGCCGCAAGCCCTGCCGCGCTTCAGCGCGCAGGAGATCGCCGGCTTCGCCGGCAAACCCTATGCCGCAGTGGCAGAGCGAGTCATCGGTGCGCTCGCCGATGGCGACATCGAGCCCGACGCGCTGAAGACCATGATCGGCGAGGCCTATGGCAGCTTCCGCCATCCGGCCGTTTGCCCGCTCGTCCAGCTCGGCGACAACCTGTTCTCGCTCGAGCTCTTCCATGGCCCGACGCTCGCCTTCAAGGACGTGGCGATGCAGTTGCTCGGGCGGCTGATGGACCATGTGCTGGCCCAGCGCGGCGAGCGCGCCACCATCGTCGGCGCGACCTCGGGCGACACGGGCGGTGCCGCGATCGACGCCTTCAAGGGGCTGGAACGCGTCGACGTCTTCATCCTCTACCCGCATGGCCGCGTCTCAGACGTGCAGCGCCGGCAGATGACCACGGTCGAAGCCGACAATGTCCATGCCATTGCAGTCGATGGCACCTTCGACGATTGCCAGAACCTGGTGAAGGCGCTGTTCAACCACCACGCCTTCCGCGACGAGCTCCGTCTCTCCGGCGTCAACTCGATCAACTGGGCGCGGATCGCAGCGCAGGTCGTCTACTATTTCACCGCCGCGGTCGCGCTCGGCGCCCCGCACCGGCCGATCTCGTTCGCGGTGCCGACCGGCAATTTCGGCGACATCCTCGCCGGCTGGATCGCCAAGCAGATGGGGCTGCCGATCGGCCGGCTGATGGTCGGCACCAACAGCAACGACATCCTGGCCCGCACGCTGGAGACCGGCGTCTACGAGATGCGCGGCGTCGCGGCGACGACCTCGCCCTCGATGGACATCCAGATCTCCTCGAACTTCGAGCGGCTGCTGTTCGAGGCGCATGGCCGCGACGGCGCTGCGGTCCGCCGGCTGATGCAGTCGCTGGCGCAGTCCGGCCGCTTCGAGATCGCGGCCGAGCCACTCGCCCGCATCCGCGCCGATTTCGACGCGGTCTCGCAGGACGAGGCCTCGATCGCCAGCGAGATCGGCACGGTCTGGCGCGAGGCCGGCTACCTGCTCGATCCGCACAGCGCGATCGGTGTCGCCGCCGCGCGCAAGCTGCTGGCAAATGACCCGGCGACGCCGGTGGTCGCGCTCGGCACCGCCCATCCCGCCAAGTTCCCGGCGGCGGTCGCGGCGGCGAGCGGCGTCACGCCCGCCCTCCCCGCGCATCTTGCCGATCTGATGGAGCGCAAGGAGCGCTTCAGCCAGTTGCCGAACGATCAAGGTCAGCTCGAACGCTTCATCGCCGAGCGGGCGCGGGCGGTCAGGAGTGCTGCGGCATGACGGCGGCGAAAACCCTCAAGGCCAAGACCGAGAAGCCCGAGGCTGTAGAACAGGGCGAGGCCGCCGGCCACGACCCGGCCGTCAGCCTGACGACGCTGCCATCGGGCCTGCGCATCGTCTCCGAGCGTATGGCTCATGCCTCGACCGTTTCGCTCGGCATCTGGATCGGTGCCGGCGCGCGCGACGAGCTGCCGCATGAGCACGGCCTCGCCCATCTGCTCGAGCACATGGCCTTCAAGGGCACGGCCCGGCGCTCGGCCCTCCAGATCGCCGAGGAGATCGAGAGCGTCGGCGGCGACCTCAACGCCGCGACCTCGGTCGAATACACCTGCTACACCGCCCGCGTGCTCGGCCAGGACCTGCCGCTGGCGGTCGACATCCTCGCCGACATCCTGACCCAGCCCTCGCTGACCGAAGAGGAATTGGCACGCGAGAAGGGCGTGATCCTGCAGGAGATCGGCGCCGTCCAGGATACGCCGGACGATCTCGTCTATGACCGCTTCCTGCAGGCCGCCTTCCCGGAGCAGCCGCTCGGCCGCCCGATCCTCGGCACTGCCGAGACGGTCAACGGCTTCACCCCCGACGCGATCCGCGCCTATCTCGGCCGGCACTACCATGCCGGCAACATGGTGCTGGCCGCTGCCGGCGCGGTCGACCATGACGAGTTGGTCGCTTTGGCGGAGCAGGCGCTCGCCGACCTGCCGGCGCGGCCCGATGCTGCTGCCGAGGCGCGCGCGCAGGCGAGCTATCATGGCGGCGAAGCCCGCATCGACGGCGACGAGGAACAGGTCCACATCGTCCTCGGCTTCCCCGGCAAGCCCTTTACCAACGGTGCGCACTACCCGCTGCAGATCTTCTCGGCCGTGCTCGGCGGGGGCTTGTCGTCGCGGCTGTTCCAGGAGGTGCGCGAGCGCCGGGGCCTCGCCTATGCGATCGACGCCTTCCACTGGCCCTTCTCCGATTGCGGCGTGTTCGGCATCAGTGCCGGCACCGCGCCCGAGGATGTCGGCGAACTGGTCGAGGTTGCGCTCGACTGTCTCCACCAGGCGGCCCGCGACGTCAGCGAGGTCGAGGTTGCCCGCGCCCGGGCGCAGATGAAGGTCGGCCTGCTCGCCTCGCTGGAGAGCCCCGGCGGCAAGCTCGAGCAGATGGCGCGGCAGGTGCTGGTCTTCGGCCGGGCGATCCCGCGCGAGGAGCTGGCGCGCCGGCTCGACGCAGTCAGCCTCGCCGACGTGCGCGCCGCCGGCCAGGCGCTGCTCGACGGCGTAGTCACTGTCGCGGCCGTCGGCCCGCTCGACGACCTCGCTCCTGTGGCTGCCTTGCGCGCCATGCTGGCGCGAGCTGCCTGACTCCCATGGCCCTCTTCCGCTTCGCCACCGACCCGCCGGCGCGGCCGCTGATCAGGACGCAGAACCTGATCCTGCGCGCCCCGCTCGCCGGCGACTATTCGGCCTGGGTGAGCCTGCGCATGGAGAGCCGCGAGTTCCTCACCCCCTGGGAGCCGGTCTGGACCGAGGACGACCTGACCCGCGCTTCGTTCCGGCTGCGGGTGAAGCGCGCCAGCCGCGAGATCGCGACCGACGAAGCCTATTCCCTGTTCGTCCTCGACAGCCGTTCCGAGGCCCTGCTCGGCGGGCTGACCCTCGGCCTAGTCCGGCGCGGCGTCGCCCAGGCCTGCACGCTCGGCTACTGGATGGGCCAGCGCCATGCCGGCAAGGGCCACATGACCGAGGCGGTGCGCGGCGCGCTTGAGTTCGCTTTCTCGGAACTCGCCTTGCACCGGGTCGAAGCCGCCTGCTTGCCGCATAACGAGCCCTCGCGCCGGCTGCTGGAGCGCGTCGGCTTCAAGCACGAGGGCGAGGCGCGCGGCTATCTCAGGATCAACGGCGTCTGGGCCGACCATCTGCTCTACGGCATGCTCGCCTCGGAGCTGCGCCGCACCGCCGAAGCCGATCGAAAGCTGTGAACAGCTTGCCTTGCCCTCGCCACGTCGCGCCGATACCACTGACCGCCACGCCTGAAGAGTTCCCCACAGAGTCCATCTTGTCATCGACGCCCCGCTACCTCCGGTCCGGCATCGCCGTTTTCGGCCTCCTGATGCTGGCGCTGCTCTCGCTGCTGCGGCCGGCGCTGGCGGTCGAGGCGCAGCGTGTTCCGCTCGACGTGCCGGTGCTCGACCTGACGGATGTGGTCGAGCGCAACAAATCCGACGGCGACGTCATCCAGATCTCGACCGCGCCGGGCGCCGACGGCATCGTCCGGCGCATCGCGGTCAGGGCGCGCGAATCGGGAGCACGGCCGGACTGGATCGTCTTCGCGCTCACCAATGACTCCGACGAACAGATCGACCGGCTGCTGGTCGCCCCCTTCCACCGGCTGATCGGCTCGGGCGTGGTCTGGCCCGATCTCGGCGACCGTCGCATCGAGGCAATCACAGCGAGCCAGGGCCTGCGCCCCGAGCGCGAGGAAGCGCCCGACGCCGACATCTTCCAGATCACGCTCGACCCCGGCACCACCGTCACCTTCGTGGCCGAGCTGAAATCGCCGAATCTGCCGCAGCTCTATCTGTTCGAGCCGGAGGCGTATCGCCAGAAGACCAACGGGCTGACGCTCTACAAGGGCATCATCATCGGCATCGCCGGGCTGCTGGCTCTGTTCCTGACCATCATCTTCGTGGTCAAGGGCGCGGTGATCTTCCCGGCCGCAGCGGCCCTGGCCTGGGCGGTGCTGGCCTATGCCGGCCTCGATTTCGGCTTCTTCCAGCGCATTTTCCCGCTGACGCCGGCGATCGAGCGAATATATCGCGCCGGCGCCGAGGTCGTGCTGGCGGCGACGCTGCTCGTCTTCCTCTTCGCCTATCTCAACCTGTCGCGCTGGCATGTACGCTACAGCCACATCACCTTCATCTGGATCCTCGGCCTCGCCGGGCTCGTCGGGCTCGCGGTGTTCGACGCGCCGATGGCGGCCGGCATCGCCCGCATCTCGATCGCCGCGGTCGCGACCATCGGCTTCGTGCTGATCCTGCACCTCGCCACCCATGGCTATGAGCGGGCGGTGATGCTGATCCCGACCTGGTTCCTGCTGCTGGTCTGGGTGACGGCGGCGGGCTTCACGGTCGTCGGGCAGGTCACGCGCGATCTCGTGCCGCCATCCCTGATCGGCGGCCTCGTGCTGATCGTGCTGCTGATCGGATTCACCGTGGTGCAGCACGCCTTCGCCGGCGGAGCGCTGGCGCAGGGGCTGGTCTCCGACACCGAGCGGCGGGCGCTCGCCCTCTCCGGCTCGGGCGATCTCGTCTTCGACTGGGACGTCTCGGCCGACAAGATCTTCGTCTCGCCACAGGCCGAGACGCTGCTCGGCCTCGGCAAGGGCGCGCTCGAAGGCTCGGCCGCGCGCTGGCTCGAATACATGCACATCGCCGATCGCGACCGCTACCGCGTCTCGCTCGATGCGGTGATCGAGCAGCGCCGGGGCAAGCTGCAGCTCGACTTCCGCCTGCGCTCCGCCAATGGCGCCTATCACTGGTTCAGCCTGAGGGCGCGGCCGGTGATAGGCTCGGACGGCGAAGTCATCCGGGTGATCGGCACGCTCGCGGATGTCACCGAGCAGCGCACCGCCCAGGAGCGCATGCTGCACGACGCCGTGCACGACAACCTGACCGGCCTGCCCAATCGCGAATTGTTCCAGGACCGGCTGACCGCGGTGTTCGGCTTCAGCCGCGCCGACGACGCCATCCGCCCGACCGTGATCGTCATCGACATCGACCGCTTCAAGCAGGTCAACGAATCGGTCGGCTTCTCGGCCGGCGATTCGATCCTGCTGACGCTGGCGCGCCGTCTCGGCCGTTTGCTGCGGACGCAGGACACGCTGGCGCGCATCGGCGGCGACATCTTCGCGATGATCATCGTCTCGGAGAGCGATCCCGAGCGCATCCTGGCGCTGGCCGAACTGATCCGCCGCGCCGTCTCGACGCCGATCACCTTCGCCGAGCGCGAGATCGTGCTGACGCCCTCGATCGGCCTCGCGCTCTTCGACGGCACGCCGACGGCGCGCAAGGACGATGCGCTGAAGAATGCCGAGCTCGCCATGGCGCATGCCAAGAACCAGGGCGGCAACCTGGTCGAGGTCTTCGTCCCGGCGATGCGCAGCGACCGCAACGACCGGCTCGCGCTCGAAAGCGACCTGCGCCGGGCGATCGAGCGCGGCGAGATCCAGGTGATGTACCAGCCGATCGTTCGACTGGAGGACCGGACCATCGCCGGCTTCGAGGCGCTGATGCGCTGGGACCACCCGCGCGAGGGCCGACTGCTGCCGCAGGACTTCCTCTCGATCGCCGAGGAAAGCGGGCTGATCGTCGATCTCGGCGTCTATGTGATGGACCGGACCGCCCGCGAGCTCGCCGCTTGGCAGGCCGCGCTCGAAGTCGAGCCGCCGATCTTCGCCAGCGTCAACGTCTCCAGCCGCCAGCTGCTGCGCCACGATCTCCTGCGCGACGTGAAGGCCGTGCTGGCGCGCCGTCGCGTGCTGCCGGGCACGCTCAAGCTCGAGATCACCGAGAGCCTCGTGATGGAGAATCCGGAATATGCCGCGCAGATGCTGTCGCGCATCCGCGATCTCGGCGCCGGCCTGTCGCTCGACGATTTCGGCACGGGGTATTCCTCGCTGTCCTATCTGCAGCGCTTCCCCTTCGACACGATCAAGATCGACCAGAGCTTCGTGCGGCAGATGGGCAACGGCAAGCCGCCGGTGATCCTGCGCTCGATCGTCCAACTCGCCGCCGACCTGCAGATGGACGTGGTCGCCGAGGGCGCGGAGACAGAATCGGATGCGATCGAGCTCTACCAGCTCGGCTGCCAGTACGCGCAAGGCTACACCTTCGGCCAGCCGATGACGGCGGCGGAAGCGCGGCGGCTGGTGGGAGCGTCGAGTTCGTCCTTCGAAGCGGCGTAGAGCCGCTCAAGCGTGCCCGGCATCCTTCGACAGGAAGGCCGGGTCGATGCCCAACTTATTGAGCGCGCGGGCATATTTGGTGTCGAGCGCGTCGTCGAAGAGCAGCGCTTCGTCCGCCGCACAATGCAGCCAGCCATTGGACTGGATCTCGGATTCGAGCTGCCCCGCCCCCCAGCCGGCATAGCCGAGCGCCAGAACGGCATTCTCCGGCCCGGTGCCGACGGCGATGGCACGCAGGATGTCGAGCGTCGCCGTCAGGCAGATGCCGTCATCGATCGGCAGCGTCGCCGATTCCAGGAAGAAATCGGCGCTGTGCAGGACAAAGCCGCGCTTGGTCTCGACGGGGCCGCCGCGCAGCACCTTCATCTTCTCGGCCTGGCTCGGCAGGCGGATCGCCTGGTCAGGCGGGATCACGTCGAGCTGGACGAGCAATTCCGGAAAGCGCGTATCGGCGGCCGGCTTGTTGACGATGATGCCCATCGCTCCGTCTTCGGAATGGGCGCAGAGATAGACGACGCTGCGGGCAAAGCGGGAATCGCTCATGCCCGGCATCGCGATCAGGCATTGCCCGTCGAGATAGCTGCGGCCGCTGATGCGCTGGTTCGATCCGAGATTCATGCTCCCATGCTAAAACATGTTCGGCTGGTGTGGAAAAAATTTTGGCTCGTGGCGTGGGTATTCGGATGAGGACGGAAAAGCCGTCCGGCACTCCGGCCGGCGCCGCCGTAATGCTGGCGCAAAGCTGGCGATGCTTCGCTCGATCACAGCACCGGCATCATCCTCGCAAAATTCGGCTGGATCGCCTAAATCAGACCACGTGAAAACGATCACGGCCCTTCCCGTTCTCGCCGCGCTGGCGCTCGGCGCACCGGCCTCCGCCCAGGAGGCTGCGGTTTCGCCGTGGTCGAAGGCCGCGTACTCGTCGATGCGCCTGATCGCGGGCGCGACCGCCCCATCGGGCAAGCAGCGGATCGGCGTCGAGATCACGATGTCGCAGGGCTTCAAGACCTATTGGCGCAGCCCCGGCGATGCCGGCGTGCCGCCGGTCTTTGACTGGAGCGGCTCGGAGAATGTCGGCGGGCTCGACGTGCGCTGGCCAACCCCCGAGCGCTTCGAGGACGGCGCCGGCTCCGGCATCGGCTATGTCGGCGACGTTGTGGTGCCGGTCTCGGTCCAGCCCGTCGATCCGGCGCGGCCGGTGACCGTGGTGCTGAAGCTCGACTATGCGGTCTGCGACAAGATCTGCGTTCCGGCAAAGGGCGAAGCGCGCCTCTGGCTTGAACCCGGCGTCACCTCGGTGACCTCGCCGCGGCTCGAGCAGTTCGAGGCGCGGGTACCGCAGGCGATCAAGCCCGGCCCCGCCGAGGATCGCCTTGCCATCCTCGACGTAGCGCATAGCGACGCGGCGGTGAAGCTCACGATCAAGGCGCCCGAGGGCGGCTCGGTCGACGACGTCTTCGTCGAGGGCGCCGGGATGTGGTCCTTCGGCCGGCCGATGCTGATGCCTCAGGCCGACGGCACGGTCGCGGCGAAGCTCAGAATCGTCGAGCGTCCCAAGGGCGCGACCGGCCCGACGCCTCTCATCATCACCGTGCGCGGCAAGCCGCATTCGGTCGAGACGCGGCTCGACCTCGACATTGGCAACGCGAAGCCGTAACCCTGCGCTCGAAGCGGCAACCCAGCCGCGAACCGGAGACATGGCGATGGCGATCAAGGTCGGTGACAAGCTTCCGCAGGCGACGTTTCGCGTGATGACGGCCGATGGGCCGGCAGCCAAGACCTCGGACGATCTGTTCAAGGGCCGCAAGATCGTGCTCTTCGCCGTGCCGGGCGCGTTCACGCCGACCTGCCACAAGAACCATCTGCCCGGCTATGTGAACAAGGCCGCCGAGATCAAGGCCAAGGGCGTCGAGGAAATCTTCGTCACCGGCGTCAATGATGTCTTCGTCATGGACGCCTGGTCGAAGGCGACCGGCGGGGCCGGCGTGATCACCTTCCTCTCCGACGGCAATGCCGACTTCGCCAAGGAGATCGGCTTGTCGATGGACGGCTCGGGCTTCGGCCTCGGCACCCGCTCGCAGCGCTATTCGATGGTGGTCGAGGACGGCGTCGTCACTGCGCTCAACGTCGAGGACGCGCCGGGCAAGGCCGACGTCTCCGGCGCCGAGGCACTGCTGAACCAGCTCTGAGTCCGTCATTCTCGAGCGGAACCTGTCCCCTCTCCCCTTGCGGGAGAGGGTTAGGGTGAGGGGTCCCGCGACCTCGATCGTGAGCGTCCTGCAACATTTCCCGAACCTTCAAAGACCCGAGAGACCCCTCATCCGGCCCTTCGGGCCACCTTCTCCCGCAAGGGGAGAAGGGAAGAATGCCCGAAAACGCCCCCGAGCAAATCCCAGCACCGAATCCGATCGATCCGATCTGCGCTTGTCATGAGACAGCACTGACTGCCGCCGCTAGCCTCCCAAAAACATCGAGGAGACGCTAGGCCCATGTCAGAGATCAGCATCCGCCCGCTCACGGCCAATGATCGCGCCGCCTGGGAGCCGCTCTGGCAGGGCTATCTCACCTTCTACAAGTCGTCGCTGACGCCGGAGACGACGGACACCACCTTTACGCGGCTGACTGGTGGCCAGGAGCCGATGGGCGGATTCATCGCCGAACGCGACAGCAAGGCAATCGGCATCGTCAACTATGTGCTGCACCGCACGACCTGGAGCCAGAAGGAAATCTGCTATCTGCAGGATCTCTTCACCAGCGAGGAAGCGCGCGGCCACGGCGTCGGCCGCAAGCTGATCGAAGCGGTCCGGCAGATGGCCGAGGCGAAGGGCTACTTCCGCGTCTACTGGCAGACGCATGAGAGCAATCTGCAGGCGCAGGAACTCTACGACAAGGTCGCGCAGAAATCGGGCTTCATCGTCTACCGCCAGCCGCTGGGCTGACCGGCAGGCCCCCCTCGCTCACCGAGATTGCATCGGGACATTGGCATTCGTGCATGAATGCCAAGGCGAGGCGACGGATCACGCCTATATCAGGCTCAAGGACGCCCGACGGCACCGGCCGCTCGGGCGTCCTGCTTTGGCGGACAAGCTCCGCGCTTTCGGTCGTTTACAGGCATCATGCGATGAAAAAGATCGGCTTCCTGTCCTTCGGGCACTGGACTCCCTCGCCGCAATCCCAGACCCGCTCGGCGGGTGACACGCTGCTGCAGTCGATCGACCTTGCCATCGCGGCCGAGGAGCTGGGCGCGGACGGCGCCTATTTCCGGGTGCATCATTTCGCCCGCCAGCTCGCCTCGCCCTTCCCGCTGCTGGCCGCGGTGGGCGCCCGGACCAAACGCATCGAGATCGGCACCGCCGTCATCGACATGCGCTATGAGAACCCGCTCTATATGGCCGAGGATGCCGGCGCCGCCGACCTGATCTCCGGCGGGCGGCTGCAGCTCGGCATCAGCCGCGGCTCGCCCGAGCAGGTCATCGATGGCTGGCGCCATTTCGGCTACCAGCCGGCGGAAGGGCAAAGCGACGCCGACATGGCGCGCCGCCATGCCGAGGTCTTCCTCGGCATGCTGCGCGGCGAGGGCTTCGCGCGCCCCAATCCGCGCCCGATGTTTCCCAACCCGCCCGGCCTGCTGCGGCTCGAACCGCATTCGGAAGGCCTGCGCGAGCGGATCTGGTGGGGCGCCTCCTCCGACGCAACCGCGGTCTGGGCGGCGGAGCAGGGCATGAACCTGCAGAGCTCGACGCTGAAGACCGACGAGAGCGGCGAGCCCTTCCATATCCAGCAGGCCAAGCAGATTCGCGGCTACAGGCAGGCCTGGAAGGAAGCAGGCCATGCGCGCGAACCGCGCGTCTCGGTCAGCCGCAGCATCTTCGCCTTGGTCGACGATCGCGACCGCGCCTATTTCGGGCGCGGCAATGAGAGTGACGATTCGATCGGCTATATCGACGACAGCACGCGCGCGATCTTCGGGCGCAGCTATGCGGCCGAGCCCGACAGGCTGATCGAGGAGCTGAAGCGGGATGAGGCGATCGCCGAGGCGGATACGCTGCTATTGACGGTGCCGAACCAGCTCGGCGTCGACTACAACGCCCATGTCATCGAGGCGATCCTAAAGCATGTCGCGCCGGGGCTGGGCTGGCGCTGAGAGTGAGGCGCGTCGGCGCTGGAGAGAATGGGATACCAGTCTGAAGGTCCGGTTTCCGGCTCTTTGCGGACATTGCCAATCGGAGCCAAACTCGCTTCTTCTCCAGAGTCGAGACAAGCCAGTGCTTGACAGAAGTACCGCTCAAAAAGCCCGCGACCACGTTCTGGACGCCATCCAACATATCAATTGCAGCCTGCAACTTGTTGAGGGCCAGCTCCCCGATGCGGCCTTCCAAAAGATGAAAAGAGCTGCGGGCTTGGCGATTGGCGGGCTCGACGTTGACTATCTATGTCGCATTTTCGAGTTGTTCCCCGATCTTGATGATGTCGAGGAGCGCGCGGGATCGATCACCTCGGCGGAAAAAGATTCGGGAGAGTCTAGGTAGTTACCGCTTAGATAGCGGTCCCCTCTCACCGCCCCGGCTTGAACGGCGCCATGCCGGCGCGGGCTAGCGCGTCGGCGCGCTCGTTCATCTCGTCGCCGGCATGGCCCTTAACCCATTTCCACTCGATCTTGTGCTGCTTCAGCGCGGCGTCGAGGCGCTTCCAGAGCTCCTCATTCTTGACCGGCTTGCGGTCGGCGGTCTTCCAGCCGTTCTTCTTCCAGCCATGGATCCAGCTGGTGATGCCCTGGCGTAGATACTGGCTGTCGGTGTGGAGCGCGACGGTGCAGGGCCGGGTCAGCGTCTCCAGCGCCGAGATCGCGCCCATCAGCTCCATGCGGTTGTTAGTGGTCAGCGCCTCGCCGCCGGAGAGCTCGCGCTCCTTGCCCTTGTAGCTGAGGATCGCGCCCCAGCCGCCCGGCCCCGGATTGCCCGAACAGGCGCCGTCCGTCCAGATTTCGACCGGCTCGTTCACCGCCTCAGTCCGTATTCGCGCGCGTCGCTCACCCGCTGGTGGAAGGCGAGCTTGCGGTCGTATTCCATCGGATCGAGCGGCTTGACGAAGGCGCCCGGCGGCACGTTCAGCCAGTCGACCAGCCGGGTCAGCAGGAAGCGCAGCGCCGAGCCGCGGCAGAGCGCCGGCAATGCGGTGACCTCAGCCTCTTCCAACCGGCGCACGCTCTCATAGCCGGCCAGCATCGCCTGGCCCTTGGTCAGGTTGAACGAGGCGTCGGCCTCGAAGCACCAGGAATTCAGGCAGATCGCGAGGTCGTAGGCGAAGGCGTCGGTGCAGGCGAAATAGAAGTCGATCAGCCCCGAAAGCCTATCCTTGATGAAAAAGACATTGTTCGGGAAGAGATCGGCATGGATCACGCCAGACGGCAGGCCCTCCGGCCAGCCCTGCTCATGCGCGGCGATCTCGGCGAGGATGCGGCCGGAAAGGCCGGGTGAGACCGTGTCGGCCCCTGCCCCCGCCTGCTCGGCGAGCGGGCGCCAGCCCGGCACCGAGAGCGCATTGGTCCGCATCATCGCAAAATCGCGACCGGCCTGGTGCAGCAAGGCAAGTCCGCGCCCAACCTCGCCGCAATGGATCGCGCTCGGCCGGCGGATCGAGAGACCGTCGAGGAAGGTGACGATCGCGGCCGGCCGGCCGGCAAGGATGCCGAGCGCCTCGCCGGCGCCGTTGCGCACCGGCTGCGGGCAGATCAGCCCGCGCCCGGCGAGATGCTGCATCAATTCGATGAAGAACGGCAGGTCGGCCGGGTTCACCCGCTTCTCGTAGAGGGTGAGGATATAGAAGCCCTGCGTCGTGTGGACGAGATAATTCGAGTTTTCGACGCCTTCGGCGATGCCCTTGGCGGAAAGCAGATCGCCGATGCCGTAGCCGGCCACGAAGGCGGCCATCTCGTCATCGGGCACTTCGGTATAGACGGCCACGCTGGAACTACTCTGCTGCGGTCGGGGTCGGCTCGCGCAGCTCGCGCGGCAGCGGGAAGAAGACGCTCTCATCGGCGGTCGAGACCGTCTCGACCGTGACCTCGTAGCGCTCGGCGAAGGCGTCGATGATCTCCTCGACCAGCACCTCGGGCGCGCTGGCGCCGGCGGTGATGCCGAGCCGGCGGATGTCGCCGAAGAGCGACCAGTCGATCTCGTCGGTGCGCAGGACTAGGCGCGAGACCGGGCAGCCGGCCCGCTCGGCGACCTCGCGCAGGCGCTGCGAGTTCGAGGAATTGGGCGAGCCGACCACGATCAGACCATCGACCAGCGGCGCGACGCGCTTGACCGCCTCCTGGCGATTGGTGGTGGCGTAGCAGATGTCTTCCTTGTGCGGGGCGATCAGCGCCGGGAAGCGCGCCTGCAGCGCCTGCACGATCTCGCGGGTATCGTCGACCGAGAGCGTGGTCTGCGTGACATAGGCGAGCTCCCTGCCCTCCGGCGGGCTCAGTCTCGCGACATCGTCGAGCGTCTCGATCAACGTGATCGCGCCTTCGGGCAGCTGCCCCATCGTGCCGATCACTTCGGGATGGCCGGCGTGGCCGACCAGGAGGATGTGCCGGCCGCGCTTGTGATGGACCTCCGCCTCGCGATGCACCTTGGTGACCAGCGGGCAGGTTGCGTCGATGTGGAAGAGATTGCGGGCCCGCGCCTGCGCCGGCACCGATTTCGGCACGCCATGGGCGGAGAAGATCACCGGCCGGGTCGCATCCGGCACCTCGGAGAGCTCGGCGACGAAGACCGCGCCCTTCCGCTTCAGCGACTCGACCACGTATTTGTTGTGCACGATCTCATGGCGCACGAAGACAGGGGCGCCATGCAGGGCCAGCGCCTTCTCGACGGCGTCGATCGCCCTGACCACGCCGGCGCAGAAGCCGCGCGGGGCGCAGAGCAGGATGTCGAGAGGCGGCTTGGCGGTCACTGGATGCTGGTTCCGATAAGATCGCGTCTTCTTTCGGTCTGGCGGCTGCGATGTCAAGAAAGCCCGGTGCCGCAGCGCATCCCTACCTATACGACAGCCCACTCGCAGGATGCCGCAGCAGTCCTTACATTGCACGCGCGGCCGCCGCCTCCGCACGGCCCATCTTCGCTTCAGCACGAGTTCCTGCATGGCCGATGCCGCTTCGCATGCCAGCTATTTGCCGCCGATCCTGACCTTCTGCGCGGGCGCGGTGATCGCAGTGCCGCTGTTCCGCCGCTTCGGCCTGTCCGCCGTGCTCGGCTATCTCGCCGCCGGCATCGTGATCGGGCCCTCGGCGCTCGCCGTGATCAAGGACCCCGACACCGTGCGCAGCACCGCCGAGATCGGCGTTGTCCTGCTGCTCTTCCTGGTCGGTCTCGAATTGCAGCCGGAGCGGCTCTATTCGATGCGCAAGGATATCCTCGGCGCCGGCTTCGCGCAGATGCTGCTGAGCACCGCCGTGATCGGTGCCGTCGCCTGGAAGCTCGGGCTCAGCCCCGTCGGCGCGCTAGCGGTCGGGCTGGCGCTCGCCCTCTCCGCGACCTCGATCGCGCTGCAATTGCTGGAGGAGCGCGGCGACGGCGCCGAGCCCTATGGCAGGCGCTGCTTCTCGATCCTGCTGTTCCAGGACATCTCGATCGCGCCGATGCTGGCCCTGCTGCCGCTGCTGGCGACGACCGAGGCGGCCCATGGCGGCGGCTCCGCCAAGGCGCTGACGGGCCTGGGGCTTGCCCTGCTCGCCATCGCCGCCGTCGTGCTCGCCGGCCGCTATGCCCTCAATCCCTTCTTCCGCCTGCTGGCCAAGGCCGGCGCCAAGGAGGTGATGACGGCTGCCGCCCTGCTCGTCGTGCTCGGCGCCGCGCTGCTGATGGAGAAGGTCGGCCTCTCCATGGCGATGGGCGCCTTCCTCGCCGGCGTGCTGCTGGCGGATTCGCATTTCCGGCACGAACTGGAAGCCGACATCGAACCCTTCCGCGGCGTGTTGCTCGGCCTGTTCTTCATGGCGGTCGGCATGTCGATCGACCTGAAGCTGGTCGCCGAGAATGCACTGCTCCTGGCGCTTGCGGCCCCGCTCCTGGTGCTGTTCAAGATTGCCGCGGCGGCGGCGATCCTGCGCGCCTCCTGCTCCTCGACCAGCGAAGCGATCCGCGCCGGCGCCCTGCTCTCACCGGCCGGCGAATTCGCCTTCGTGCTGCTGCCGCTCGCCGCCTCGCTTGGCCTGCTCGACGAAAAGCAGGGCGCGCTCGCAATGGCGATCGCCGCGCTCAGCATGCTGATCGGCCCGATCGCCGCCAAGCTGATCGACATCTGGCTCGCAGCCCACGCGCCGCCGGCCGAGGAGATCGAGGAGACCTTCGACGGCGTGACGCCCTCGGTACTGGTGATCGGCTTCGGCCGCTTCGGCCAGGTGGTGACGCAGGCGCTGCTGCTGCAGCATCTCGACGTCACCATCATCGATTCCGACATCGAACGGATCCGCTCGGCCGCCAAGTTCGGCTTCAAGATCTATTATGGCGACGGCACGCGGCTCGATGTGCTGCGCGCCGCCGGCGCCGGCAAGGCCAAGGTCATCTGCGTCTGCATCGACGACCGGCAGGCGGCGCTGCGCATCGTCGAGATGGCCAAGGTCGAATTCCCGGCCGCACGCATCCACGCCCGCGCCTATGACCGCGTCCATGCGATGGACCTGATGCGCGCCGATGTCGACTACCAGATGCGCGAGACCTTCGAATCGGCGCTCGGCTTCGGCCGGGTGACGCTGGAGGCGCTTGGCCTCAGCTATGAGGAAGCGAGCTTCGTGATCGAGCATGTGCGCGATCGCGACGCGCAACGCATGGAAATCCAGTTCAGCGAGGGCATTGCCGCCGGGCTGAACAAGGTGCCGCGCGTCACGCCCGAGCCCATTATCGCACCGAAGGGCAAGTCGAAGGCGCTCACCAAGGAGACGCAGGAGGTCATCGAGGATGGCGGCGCCGAGGTCGCGGTCGGCGGGGTCGGGGAACCGGCCGAGTGAACGCGCCGCCTTCGCATCAGCAGGCCGTCTTCGTCAGCGGCTCGACGCTGCGCCATGTCGCGGTGATGACCGGCACCGCCTCGGTCGGCCTGATCGCGATCTTCGTCGTCGACTTCCTGTCGCTGCTCTACGTGTCCCGGCTCGGACGTCCCGAGGCGACGGCGGGCGTCGGCTACGCCACGATCGTGCTCTATCTGATGGTCTCCTTCAATGTCGGGCTGATGATCGCCGTGACCGCGCTGACGGCGCGGGCTCTCGGCGCTGGCGATCGCGAAGGCGCACGCCGCATCGCCGGCTCGACCCTGGCGGCGACGACCATTTGCGGGCTGATCCTGAGCGTGATCATGCTGCCGCTGCTGCCCTGGCTGCTGCCGAAGCTCGGCGCACATGGCGAGTCGCTGTCGGTCGCGACCTCGTTCCTCTGGATCACCCTGCCCTCGAATGCGCTGATGGCACTCGGCATGGGCCTCTCCGGCGTCCTGCGTGCTGTCGGCGACGCCAAGCGGGCGATGTATGTCACCTTGGCTGGCGGCATCGTCACAGCCGGGCTCGACCCGTTGCTGATCTTCGGCCTGGGCCTCGGCCCGGACGGCGCCGCCTGGGCGACGGTGTTCTCCCGTATCGTCTTCCTCGCCGTCGGCTTCCAGGGCGCGCTTGGCGTGCACAGGATGATCGCGCGCCCGAGCTGGCCGGCCCTGCGCCGCGATGTCAGGCCGACCTTCGCGATCGCGGCCCCGGCGATCATGACCAATCTCGCCAATCCGATCGCCAATGCCTGCTTCTTCGGCATCATCGCCCGCTTCGGCGACCAGGTGATCGCGGCGAGCGCGATCATCGACCGGCTGGTCCCGGTCGCCTTCGGCGTGCTGTTCGCGCTGTCCGGCGCCGTCGGGCCGATCCTGGCGCAGAATTGGGGCGCGCAGCGCTATGATCGGATGCGCCGCGCCCTGACCGATTCCGTCGGCTTCGCTGCGGCTTACGTCGCCGTTGCCGGGCTATTGCTGGCGCTGCTGCGCCACCAGATCGCCGCGCTGTTCGGCACCGGCGGCGAGACGGCCGAACTCGTCGCGTTCTTCTGCCTGATCGCCGGGCCGATGTGGCTCTTCGTCGGCGCGCTCTTCGTCGCCAACGCCGCCTTCAACAATCTCGGCATGCCGTTCTACTCAACCCTGTTCAGCTGGGGCCGCGCCACGCTCGGCACGGTGCCGCTGGCCTGGCTGGGCGCGCACTATGCCGGCCCCAAGGGCGCTCTCGCCGGAGCCGCGCTCGGCGCGGTACTGTTCGGTATCGCCGCGCTGGTCACCGCCTATCGCGGCATCCGCCGCCTCGAAAGCGCTGCGCAGGCCGCCGCCAAGCAGTCGCTTGCCTGACGGCAGGCGACTGCTATCGTCGATATCGTGAGTTGGCGGGCTGGTCCCGCAGGAGCCGGATCCGACCGGGCTTCAACACCCTGGTCGGCGAATCCGCTTCCATGCTTCTAAGGGGAGAGCGCGCCATGATGAACCTGTTCGAGATGATGCAGTCGGCCCAGAACGGCCAGGCCATGCAGAATCTGGCGCGCCAGTACGGGCTCTCGATGCAGCAGACGCAGGCCGCGCTCGACGCGCTGCTGCCGGCCTTCACGATGGGTTTGCAGCGCCAGACCCAGAACCCCTACGCCTTCGGCAATCTCGCCCAGATGATGACGGCGACGCCCTTCGGCCAGATGTATGACAGCGACGGCGACGGCATCCCCGACCGGGCGATGCCGCTCGGGCAGGACGTGATGACCCAGCTCTTCGGCTCGAAGGAGGTCGCCAACGCCGTCGCGGCTCAAGCCGCGGCGACCAGCGGTGTCGGCATGGCGATCCTCAAGCAGATGCTGCCGGTGATCGCCTCGATCGTCATGGGCGGGCTATTCAAATCGGTCAACAATCAGGGACTGGGCGGCATCCTCGGCCAATTCGCCGAGATGATGCGCGGCCAGATGCCGGGCATGCAGCCTCCCGCCCCGCAGGCGAACAACTCCGCCAACCCGTGGGAGCAGATTCTCGGCGGCATGTTCGGCGGGCAGCGGCCGCCGGCCGGTCAGGCGCAGGGCGGCGGCATGCCCGGCATGCCGGCCGACATGGGCGCCATCTTCGGCCAGATCCTCGGCGGCATGTTCGGCGGCGCGCAAGGGCAGGCTCCGCAGAGCAGTCCGCAGCCCGCTCCGAAATCGCGCCGCCCCGCTCCGCAACCCGAGCCGGAGGAGCCGCCACCGTCATCGGGAGAGGCCAGCCCGGGTTCGATCGGGCTCGATGCGCTCAACCAGATGTTCGAGCACGGTCGCCAGGTCCAGGCGAGCCAGCAGGACGCGCTGCGCTCGATCTTCGAGACGATGCTCGGCGGCGGCCAGCGCAAAGCCTGAGCAACAAACGAACGGCGGCCTTAAGGCCGCCGTCGATCAATTTCCGTGATGCAGCTCAGGGTCAGGCGCGCAAGCGCTGATCCCATTCGTAAGCGTCGTCCGCGACCGATGCGCTCGTCCGCAAGTGTCCATCGCCGCCGGTGCGGAAGCTCGCGACCAGCTGGTTAAGCCGCCCGATCTGGCCGCTCAACGAGGTCGCCGAAGCGGCGCTCTCCTCTGCCAGCGCCGCGTTCTGCTGGGTCATCTCGTCCATATGGGCGACGGTCTGGCTCATCTCGTCGATGCCGTTCGCCTGCTCGGCCGCCGCGGCGGAAATGTCCGAGACAGTGGCCGAGACCTTCTTCGAGGCCTCGACGATCCGGCTCAGCGCGTCACCCGCGGCCCGCACCAGGCCGACGCCTTGCTCGACCTCGGCGCCCGACTCGCTGATCAGCGTCTTGATATCCTTGGCGGCATCGGCCGAGCGCTGCGCCAGCGTCCTGACCTCGGAGGCCACGACAGCAAAACCCTTGCCGGCGTCGCCGGCGCGAGCCGCTTCCACAGCCGCATTCAGCGCGAGCAGATTGGTCTGGAAGGCGATCTCGTCGATCACCGAGGTGATGTCCGAGATCTTGCGCGACGTCTGCTCGATCCGCGTCATGGCGTCGACTGCCTGGCCGGCGACTGCTCCGCCATTCACCGCGACCTCGGTCGCTTCATTGGCGAGCTGCACGGCCTGCCGCGAGGCCTGCGCCGAAGCCTTGACCGAGGCGGCAAGCTGCTCGGTGGTGGCGGCAGTCTCCTCCAGAGAGGACGCCTGATCCTCGGTGCGTTTCGACAGATCGGCGGCGCCGGAATTGATCTCGCGCGCGGCGTTGCCGACATCGACCGAGGTCGCCTGGATAGTGGCGATCGTCTCAGCCAGATGGCTGACGGCGGCGTTGAAATCCTGCTTCAGGGCGACATAGTCCGCGGCCACATCATCTTCGACGCGCGCGCTGAGATCGCCCTGTGAGAGCCGGGTCAGCCCCTCGGCCAGGGCCCTGACCACGACCGCCTGCTCCGCTGCGAGACGCTGCTGAGCCGCGGCGGCGTTCGTGCGCTCGGCTTCGGCGGTCAGGCGCTGACGTTCCGCGGCGGTGCGCCCGGCTTCCGTCTCGCTCTCCAGGCGCTGGACGGCGAGGCCATTCTCCCTGAACACCTGGACGGCGCGGGCCATCTCGCCGACTTCGTCCTTGCGGTCCTGACCCTCGATCTCGGCGGTGTAGTCGCCCTTGGCGATCTGGCCCATACGGAGCTTGAGCCGCTCGAGCGGGCGGGTGATCGCGGCGCCGGTCAGCAGCGCGCCACCGATCAGGCCGAGCAAAGTGCCGGCGAGACTGAGACCGATCGCGACCATGGTGACGCGGCGCGCATCGGCCGCCAGCACCTCAGAGGTGGCCTCGGTGTCCTTCTTGATCTCGTCATTGACCTTGGCAGCGGCGCCGGCGATCTCGCTGATCGTCTTGTCGAGCTGCGACATGATCGAGAGTGCCGGCAGGTCCTCGTCGCGCGCGGCTTGGGCGATGATCTGGTCGATGTCGGACTTGGTCGCCTGCAGGCGCCGGCTCAAGTCGTCAAAGCTCTCCGCCCGTTGCGGAAAGCTGATCTTGGCCTCGACCAGCGCCTGGAGCGAGGCCGCATAGGCGGTCTTCACTTCCTCGATGCTGGTCGTGTTCTGCTTCATGAATTCGGGATAGGCGATCGCTTGATAGAGATTGCCGACGATCTCGCCCATGGCGCTGGCGGCGCGGGCCGAGTCCAGGATCGCGGTGGCGCGCTGCGAGATGAGGTCCGAATAGGTCTTCTCGATCCTGGCGAATTCGAGCGCGCCATAGACGGCTGATCCGATGCCGATCGCGCCCATGACGAGCATCGGAATGGCAATCTTGGTCCTGATCCGCAGATCATGAAGGCGGAAGCGAAAGCGTCGCATGGAAAACCCCGGGGCGAGGGATCGGGGCGCCGGAGCCGGCGCATTGCGGCGCAAATGTGGTCGAACTTGCTGAATGAAGCGTTACGCGACGGATTCAGCCGTTAACGACGGCTTTCGGGCTTGCTGCCGGGCACAAAAAAGGGCGGCAGCCGAAGCCACCGCCCGCAGGGACGCGTCACGCCAAGGGGTCAGGCGTTGCACGCGATCTTGATCTCCTTCGCAGCCGGCCGCACCGCAGCCTGGATCAGCACAGGCCGTCGAAGCCCGGCCTCTCGCCGGCTCGCGGCGGCGGACTGCTGTTGATCGGAGCGGGCCTGCAGCACGCTCGACGGATCGCTCAGCCAGGAGACGGCGAGCGCGCCGTCGATATCGGAACGGACGAGGCCGATATCCTTCAGCCCGCGCTCGTCGAGCTCGCTGAGGCGCATCACCTCGCGGCGGTGCAGGACAGCGCGCACCAGATTTTTTGTGCCCGTGACCGAATGGGCGGCAGCACGCGCCGCGCCGCCGGAAACGGCAGACAAGGTCTTCGTGACGAAGGTCATGACCAGCATGACAGCCTCCTCGGGGTTGGACGGTTCATGCTCCTCCCGGATCGCGACATCGGCCGGTAGGAGCGAGACAGTGACCAAACGATAACTCTACGCTAGCCATCAGCCAAACGAATGATTATGATGCTTGACACAACCGATCTTGATGAACCTCTGGGAGGAGGCCGGCATGGCCCATGTGCTCGACGCCGATCAGCTCAAGACCTTCGTCGCCATCGCCGACACCGGCTCCTTCACCCGCGCCGCCGAGATCGTCTTCAAGACGCAATCGGCCGTTTCGATGCAGATGAAGCGGCTGGAGGAGCGGGTCGGCCGGCCCCTCTTCGGCCGCGACGGGCGCCATGCCAAGCTGACCGAGGATGGCGAACGCCTGCTCGACTATGCCCGCCGCATCGTCCGGCTGAACCTCGAATGCGTCGCCAGCTTCACCGAGGCCGATCTCAAGGGCCGCATCCGGCTCGGCGTGCCCGACGACTACGCCGACCGCTACCTGCCGGAGATCCTGGCGCGCTTTGCCCGCTCAAATCCGCGGACCGAGGTCACCGTGGTCTGCGAGCCGACGCCGATGCTGGCGGAACGGATCGGCGGCGGCGACATCGACCTCGCCATCATCACCCATGTCGAGGGCCGCGGCCAGGGCGAGATCATCCGGATCGAGCCGCTGCTCTGGGTGACCTCCGCCCGCCATTGCGTCCACGAGGAAGATCCGCTGCCGCTGGCTCTGGGCCGGCCAACCTGCAACTGGCGACAGGCGGCGGTCGAGGCGCTGGAAAGCAAGGGCCGCCGCTTCCGTGTGCTCTATGCCAGCTGGAATTCGACCGCGGTCGGCGCGGCGGTTGTGGCGGGGCTTGCCGTCTCGGTGCTGCCGGAGAGCGCGGTCCGGCCTGGCATGCGCATCCTCGGGCCGGCGGAAGGCTTCTCCACCCTGCCCTCCTGCAAGATCGGCCTGCTGCGGACCCGGCACGACCCGTCGATCCTGTCGAACGCGCTCGCCGAGCACATCATCCAGAGCCTGGACAACCTGCAGAGCTTCAAGGTGGCGGCGGAGTAGGAAAAGCAGGCGTTTATGTCGCTGGAGGGCGATAGCTGAGAACAACTTTGAATGCCCGGAAATTCTTGGTCGTGAACCCCCAGTCGTTGGCCAGGCCGAGAATAATGGGCTGATGGGTATAGGTCGCGACAACCGCCACGCCTTTGTCCTTGTTCTCCAGCCGCCCCATGGCATCGGAATTCACATCCGATGGCAGATATGTCATGTATCCACCAAGCTCTTCGGCGCGATTGTTGTCCTTGGTGAAGTAAGCCATAACAATTTGTACTGCCCCAAGATTTGGGGCAATGTTCGGCCTCTTTGCAAGGACAGCTTCCATTGCAGGAATAGCGCATCCTGGAGCACCTTTACAGGCTGCCAAGACTTGCGCAACCTCGGCCGTCAGCCGATTCAAGTCGCGCCGGATCGTGATCGCTTGCGTCACATCGACGGCACCCGAGAGCATCGTGAACATGCCCATGCCGATCAGGGCGAACTCGATGGCTGCGACACCGCTCTGATCGCTGACCAGATTTCGCTGCTTTGCGGGTCGGAACATCCTGGCGAACAGCTTCATCATGGCCTCGTATATAAGGCGGCCGCGCGAACCTGGAGCGCCGGCAGGCCCGGGACGAAGGTCAATACTCGAGCTCGTGCCCGGAGCAGCATCACTGTTCCCGACGTCCCGGCGACGAATACCGCTCCAGAGACCGGCTGCGCAGTCGCCGAGTAGTTCGCCAGCGGCTGGGTCTCGAGCAGCAGATTGGCTGCGCAATTGTCGAGCGCGATCATCCGCCCGCATATCTGCGCAGCGACTTGGGTGCGGTTGCCAGCGTAGGTGCCCGCAGTTCTGCCGGTGGCGGCTTCCGACACCGCGTCATGGAGGTACATCTGCGCCATGAATGCGAGTGCGAACTGGATAATGCCAAGCATCGAGACGATGAAGATGAGACCGATGAAGGCAAACTCGACCGCGGTCGAGCCGCGAGCGTCGCGACCAAATCGCCCGAACCGCGCCGCCAATCGCTTCGCATGGGTTCGTGAAGAACCGTTCTTATCCGCGCCCGTCACGGACACACACCACTACAGAAGCGGATATAATCGATCAGGCCGCCATAGGTATCCTCACGGCCAGCGGCCTGGAAGAAGATGCGATAAGTGCCTGCCGTCGTGACTTTCAGCGGAATCTTGCGCTCGGTCCATTTGTCGGTGTGCACGCAGACATCGACCTGGTCGGTGGCCTTGTCCACGTCCTTGGCGGGCGTGGCGTAGGAGCCCGACTTCTTCTGCTGGAAGAAGGTTTCGATGCGGTTGGTCTGGCTTTCCCAAGTCGCGGCCTTGAGCTTGTCCCATACGGCCTTAGCTTCGGTGGGGTAAGCGCATAGGGTCTGGCCGGCATAGCCGGTGTTGCGGACGCGCGAGATGTACCAGTAACTCAGTTCGTAGTCGCCTTTCGCAAGATTCGTGAATTCGCGCCACATACTCGAATTGGTCTTGCAACCCGATGTGTAGCAATGGGAATCCAACTCGGCGAAGAAATTGCCGAAGCGGATCGTGTTGGCCGCGAGCTCCGGAATACCGTTGATCTCGATACCGCCTTGGGTGCTTTGGGTCGTCCAGCCGTTCCAGTTCTTCAAGACTGTCCAACTGTTGGAAGCGACGTTGTGGCCGGTCTCCCAGGATTCCATGAACAGAACCGTGCCCGGCCCACCGCCAGACCCACCAGGCGTACCCAGCACGTAATCGCAGCGGCGCTCCACGCGGAGCGCTATGGTGTTATAGCCCAGCAGTCCGCCGAATGAATTCGTGCTTGTCGCGGTTGCGACAGCGGTGATGACGTTGTTCGCCGCCGTGCTCGTCACGCTGACGCCACCGACGCCAGGCTGGGAGAGGCCGATGACCCGTCCCCTAATCTCCGTATTGGCAACAGAGGTATAGTCCTTCTTAGGGTCGGCTCCTGTCTTCTGCGACTGGGAGTAGATTTTGACCGCGGCTTCGCGGCAGCCTATCTCCACCTCGCTGGCGATGCGCTGGCGGCGTGACGCCGCCTGGCTGAAATCGATGCCCCCGCCGACCGCCAGCGCGATCGCCGGTGCGGCAAGGCCGAACAGCAGTGCGCTGACGCCGCGCGCATCCTTCAGGAAAGATCGAAATAGGCCGGACATCGGAGGGCCTCGCAAACGCTACAGGCGAGCAACAGGACGATTGCCTGAACGCTAGGCGCGACGCGATTGAGAAAACCTTTCCAAGACCTGTGAATGTCACTGGTATCGCTGGGAAAAACCGCCTGACCGCAGGATCTTCAGGCGATATGGTAAAATGCTGTTAAAACTGAATGGAGAGTCGACGCTCGAACGCAGATGGCCGGGCGCCGGCATGACGCTTCAATGCGATCGGGGGGCGCTACAGCACAAGCTCCGGAAAGACCGGCTCGACCTTGCCGCCCCAGGCGCCCTGCTCGCGCACGGCCAGGCGCTCGGCAAGCGTGCGGCCGCTCTGGGCGATGGCGACGACCGGCTCGAGATAGACCGTCTCGTCGCGGCCCTGCGCGTCGAGCCTGGCCCTGCGGGCGAGACCACTGCGGGACAGCTCGACGACCTCGCGGGCCAGGTCCCGCAGCGGACGGTCCCCGATCCTGGCATTGAGCCCGGCCTTCGGCACGGTGTCGCGCAGTTGCTGGCGCTCCTCGGTGCTCCAGCCCTTGACCAGGTCCCAGGCGGCGCCAAGCACGGCATCGTCATAGAGCAGCCCGACCCAGAAGGCCGGCAGCGCGTTCAGCATCTCGACCGGGCCGGCATCGGCACCGCGCATCTCGATATAGCGCTTCAGCCGTACCTCCGGAAACAAGGTGCCGAGATGATTGACCCAGTCCGACATAGTGGCGCGCTCGCCCGGAAGCTGCGCCAGCTTGCCGGCGAGCAGGTCGCGGAAGGAGGCGCCGGCGACATCGTGATAGGTGTCGCCGCGCTTGACGAAATACATGGGCACGTCGAGCGCCCAGTCGACATAGGCCTCGTAGGACATGCCCGCGTCGAAGGCGAACGGCAGCATGCCGGAGCGGGCATTGTCGGTGTCGCGCCAGATCTCGGAGCGCATCGACTGGAAGCCGTTCAGCCTGCCTTCGCTGAAGGGCGAGGCGGCGAACAGCGCCGCGGCCAGCGGCTGCAAGGCGAGCGAGACCCGCAGCTTGCGCACCATGTCGGTCTCGGTGGCGAAGTCGAGATTCACCTGGACCGTACAAGTCCGGAACATCATGTCGAGGCCGCGCGTGCCGACCTTCGGCATGTAGTTCTTCATGATCTGGTAGCGCCGCTTCGGCATCAGCGGCGTCTGCTCGCGCGTCCAGAGCGGCGAATGCCCGAGCGGCAGGAAGCCGATGCCATGCGGCTCGGCGACGGCCTTCAGATCGACGAGGTGCTGGTCGAGTTCGCTAGCAGTCTCATGCACATTTGCAAGCGGCGCTCCGGAGAGCTCGAACTGGCCGCCGGGCTCCAGCGAGATCGCGCCGCCGTCGGGGCCGGCAAGGCCGATGATATGGCCAGCGTCGAGGATCGGCTCCCAGCCAAGGCGCTGCTGCATGCCTTCGAGCAGTTGCCGGATGCCGCCGCTGCGGGCCGATGCCGAGCCCTCATAGGGAACCGGGCTAAGATCGTCGCGATAGAACGGGAATTTCTCGTGCTCGGTACCGAGCCTGAAGTCCGAAGCCGGCTTTTCACCCTGCGCGATCCAGCCGACCAGTTCGGCCTTCGAGCTGATCGGAGTCGAATCGGATACGTCGCGAGCCATGTGCGCTCCGGCATGCATGCACCGGCGCGTCGCCTGCTTGTCAGACAGTCAACCCGCCGGATCGAACGATGCGACACGCGAAGCGGGGGCGAACGCCCCGCCGCGCCATGCGCTGAGGAGCGCCAGCAATAGGCGAGCGGCGATCATACGACAACGACCGCAAACGCGTGCAGACACCCGCCGACCTTGCATCAATGCATGATCACAACACCGTCAGGCGGCACCGCGCAGCAGATTTGCACCCTTCGGTACCAGCCCGTCATCGTCGGCGCGCGTCTGCGCGGCGATCCAGTCGGTGACAGCGACGAGCCCGGCGCTCTGGCCTCCAGCTCCCGCGCGAGCCTCTTCGAAGATCGCGAGCTGCATGTCGGCGCTGGTTCCGCCAGCAACGATCGTGCGGCAATGGGCTAGGTCGAGGCCGCAGCCGAGCGCAGCTGCGTCCTCGGCGAGGAAGTCCACCACCTCATCCAGCACCTGCCCAACCGGAAGCATGGCGCGGCGCTGCTCGCAGACGAAGCCGCCATGCAGGCCGTAGCGCTGGGCGCGCCAGATGTTCTCGCCGGCAAGGGCGCGCGAGGCCGCGGTCAGATCGGCATTGAGCCCGGGATTGCGGGCGAGATGGCGCACGAGGCAGCGGTAGAGCGCGGTGATGGCGAGCGTGTCGTCGAGCCGCGTGCAGCTGTCGGCGACGCGCAATTCCAGCGTCGGGTGCTGATGCGAAGGCCGGATCGCCCACCAGATGAAGCCGGAATCGCGCATCGCACCGGCAGCGACCATGGTGTCGACATAGGTGCGATAGTCGGCAGCGTCCTTGAAGAGTTCAGGCAGACCGGTGCGCGGCAATTCGGCATAGGCGCAAAGCCGGTAGCCCATCAGCCCGGTCCGCCGCCCCTGCCAGAACGGCGAGGAGGTCGAGAGCGCGAGCAGCAGCGGCAGATAGGGCAACATCCGGACCATGATCGAGATGCGCTGGTCCTCGTCCGGTACCTCGACATGGACATGCAGGCCGCAGAGCTGGTTGCGACTGCCGAGCATCTGCAGGTCGCGCATGATGCCGTCATAGCGCTTGGCCTCAGTCGCGCGCTGGCGAGCCCAGACGGCGCTCGGATGGGTGCCGCAGGCGAGCAGCAGCATATCGTGCTCGCGCGCGATCGTCGCGAGCCCCGAGCGCAGCCGCCGCAGCGAATGACGGGCCTGAGTCATGCTCTCGCAGACCGGCGTCGCCACCTCGATCTGCGATTGCAACATCTCGCGCTGCAATTCCTCCGGAAAGGCGGCCTGCGCCGCCTCGATGAAACGCGGTGCGATCTTGCGCACGGCGCCGCGGCTTTCGGCATCGGACAGGAAGTATTCTTCCTCGACGCCAAAGCGGTAGGCGCTGCTCACCATGATGTATCTCCCCCCGTAGCGGGCCGCTCCGAAGCGAAGCGGCCGCGCCAGACTGCCAGTCAATGAGTCGGAACTGCGACCAGCGGCGCAGTTTCCACGCCTAAACGCGGAAGCTGCCATCGCGTTCCAACCGGGTGCGGGGAAGGCGTAAAGCGGTAAGCGACGGAACTAATTGGCAGCCCAGTCGCCGAGCGTCGCCTGAACGACGGCGAGCGCTGCGACCGCCGCGGTGTCGGCCCGCAGGATGCGCGGACCGAGCGACAGGCGCAGCACCCGCTTGCGCTGGAGAATCAGGGCACGTTCCGATTCGTCGAAGCCGCCCTCTGGACCGATCAGCACGGCGAGCGGCGCGCGCGGTGCTTCCTGCAGGGCGGCGATTGGGCTGCCGGCGTCCTGCGCCTCGTCGCAGAAGATCAGCAATCGCTCCGGCTCGAGCGCGGCGAGCGCCGCAGCGAGGGGTTGCTCGGCCTGGATTTGCGGCAGACTGAGGATGCCGCACTGCTCGGCCGCCTCGACCGCATTGGCGGTGAGCCGGTCGAGATTGAGCCGCGAGACCTGGGTGAAGCGCGTCAGCACCGGCTGGAGCACGCCCGCCCCCATCTCGACCGCCTTCTGCGCCATATAGTCGAGACGGGCATGCTTCAACGGCGCGAAGAGATAGAGGAGGTCGGACGCCGGCGGCTGTGGTCGCACTTGGCTCAGCGCCTCGAGACTCGCCTGCTTGCGCCCTTCCGCCCTGATCGCGCAGAGCCATTCGCCGTCGCGGCCATTGAAGGCGAGGATCGTGTCGCCGCTGCGCAGCCGGAGCACGTTGAGCAGGTAATTGGCCTGCTCGCGCGCGAGTTCCAGCACGGCGCCTGTAACCAGGGGCGCCTCGCTATAAAGCCGGTGCTTGGTGAAATCCCGCATGCTCTTCGAATCCGATCCCGTCAGAATGGCGCGAAAGTCGCCACAATCCCACGCTATCGGCAAGCAATCTCGGTGAAATGCGCGCCGGCGCTTGTTGGTGCAGGGCTATCACTGTTAAGGAAAGGCCCGCGACGCCGGGACGGGCGTGGGTGACGGGACAAGAGCGGAGCGGATGATGCGGCGATACGCGACCCTGAAGCTGGCTGTAGCATTGGCTGGCCTGGGCTTGGCCACGCCGGCATTGGCGCAGGTGCCTTCGGGCTGCGAGAACCTGCAGAAGCTCATGCAGGAGCGCCAGTCGATCGTCGGGCAGCTCAATGCGAACGCCAAGGCCAAGCGCAAGATGACGCCACAGGAGGCCTGCGGCGTCCTGGGGCGGCTGGTCGGCAACGGCAACTCGCTGATCAAGTTCGCCACCGCGAACCAGGACTGGTGCCAGATCCCGGCGACCTTCGTCGACGGCATGAAGGCCGACAACGAGAAGGCAGGCACGATCCGCGGCCAGGCCTGCAATGCGGTCAAGCAGCAGGCGGCGATGCAGCGCCGCGCGCAGCAGCAGGCGCAACAGCAGCAGGGCGCCAACCCGTTCGGCGGCTCTGACTCGATCACCGGCGGCCCGATGCGGGTGCCGCAGGGCGCACTCTAAAACACGGCGCCGCGATGGCGTCGTTCCCCAACGCCACCGACACGCCGCTTCCCGACGCGCTCAAGGGCCATTGGGTCGATACGCGCGCGCCCAAGCGCCTGCGGCCCTATCTCAAGCTCGCCCGGATCGAGCGTCCGATCGGCTGGCAGCTGCTGCTGCTGCCGTGCTGGTGGGCCGCCGGACTTGCCGCGATCGCCGCCGGGCAACCCGTTCCCAATCTCTGGCACGGCCTGCTCTTTCTGATCGGCGCGATCGTGATGCGCGGCGCGGGCTCGACCTTCAACGACATCGTCGACCGCAAGCTCGACGCGCAGGTGGCGCGCACGCGCGGCCGGCCCCTGCCCTCCGGGCAGGTCAGCCCGAAGCAAGCCGCCGCCTTCATGGTCGGACTGTCACTGGTCGGCTTTGTCGTGCTGCTGCAATTCAATCGCTTCACGGTGATCGCCGGCATCGCCTCGCTGGCGATCGTCGCGATCTATCCGTTCATGAAGCGGATCACCAACATGCCGCAATTCGTGCTCGGCCTCGCCTTCTCGTGGGGCGGGCTCGTCGGCTGGAGCGCGGTGTTCGGGCGCCTCGATGCGCCGGCCTACCTGATCTATGCCGCCGCGGTGTTCTGGACGATCGGCTACGACACGATCTACGCGATGCAGGACATCGAGGACGACGTGATCGCCGGGATCAAGTCGAGCGCGCGCTATTTCGGCGCCTTCACCCAGCAGGCGGTGGGGCTGTGCTATGGCGCGACGATCGCTCTTGCCGCCGCTGCCGCCTGGCTTGCGGGCGCCGGCCTCGTCGCCTTCATCGGGCTCGGGCTGTTCGCGCTGCATGTGGGCTGGCAGGTCTACAGCATCGCCAGCGCCGACGGGCCGACGGCGTTGAAGCTGTTCCGGTCCAACTGGCATGCCGGCCTGCTGCTCGCGGCCGGCCTGGCGCTCGATGCGCTGGTGAAGTTCGCGTTCTAAGCTGCTTCTGCGATCAGGACAGGATTTCGCCGCGGATCACCACCGGGCGCTCCGGCAGACGTCCGGTCTTGCGCCGCGTCAGGAAGCGCGGGCGACGGCCGGCGAGAAGGGCATGCCGACGACGGATGCGGATGGCGCCGAGCGCAACCCGGCCGACCTGCGGATAGGGTTCGCTGATCGCGCCGTCGCTGGTCTCGAGCAGGAGCGGCATTCCGCTGACGCGGCCGGCGTCGCGCCAGACGGCGATGGCATCGTCCTGGTCCAGCACGGCGACGACGACGGAACGGCCGTCACCAGCGGTCAAGGCGAGCTGGAAACGGTCATCATCGGCGATCGCGCCACCGGCGAGGCGCAGCGCAATGCCGCGCCAGCCCTTGCCGCCGCGCAGGATGCGCACCGGCCCGACCCGCTCGACGCGAGGACTGTCGGACTTGTCAGACTGCTGCGGCGCACGCGCCGGCTGCGAAGGCTGTCCGCTCTGGTTATCTGCGCTGCCGGGGAAAACGGGCACATAGCCGGCCTCCCCGGCAGCCGGCGTGACGCTGGCCATCGGTTTTAACGCCTCTCTTCTAATCCCTGCTGCCCGGAACCCTCTGTCGATGCGGGGTTCTCGTGCTTTGCAGGAAGGAGAGTGGCGGGAAGGATTGTCCGAGCGCTTAAGCTTGAGGGTTAAACAAAGGTGATGGGGCTGTTTTCCGCCCTCTTCCGGTCGGTTTCCCGGCTGATGCTTGATGGAATCTTTCCGGTGATGGTGGCTTTTTCCTTGTCCGACCGCCTCGCAAAGCCGTAACGAGGGCCGATGACATCGACGCCACTGCCAATCGCCCGCGATCTGCTGCCCGCCGTCGAAGCCGCCTGCCGCGAGGCCGGCCAGATCGCGCTCGACCTGTTCCGCCCCGGTGCAAAGACTGCGGCGAAGACCTGGTCCAAGGCCGGCGGCTCCCCGGTGACGGAAGCCGATATCGGCGTTGACACCTTCCTGAATGTGCGCCTGTCGGCGCTGCTGCCGGAGGCGGCCTGGCTCTCCGAGGAGACCGCCGACGACACGATCCGCCTGTCGCGACGCTTCGTCTGGGTGGTCGATCCGATCGACGGCACCCGCGCCTTCATGTCCGGCTCGCCCGACTGGGCGGTCTGCGTCGCCCTGCTCGACGAAGGACGCCCCGTCCTAGGCGTGGTGCACGCGCCAGCCGGGGCCACGACCTATACGGCGCTCAGCGGCGGCGGCGCGACGAGCAACGGCAAGCCGATCCGAACGCGCGAGCTCACCGCGCTGACGGGCGCGCACATCGCCGGCCCCAAGCCGATGCTCGACGCGCTGGCGCGCCACGAGACGTTCACCGCCGCCGACAAGATTCCGTCGCTGGCGCTGCGGCTGACCCGCATCGCCGACGGCACGATCGATGCCGGCCTTGTCTCGCCCGATGCGCGCGACTGGGACCTTGCCGCCGCCGATCTCGTGCTCAGCGAGGCCGGTGGGCAGGTGGTGACCGCCGAAGGCGAGCCTCTCGGCTATAATCGCGAGGTGCCGGTCCACGGCATGCTGATGGCGTCCGGGAGCGGCCTCGCCGCCGCGCTCGCCCAGGCGCTGGGTCGCCTGCGCGAGAACCAGCCGCAACGCGGGTGAGCGCGACGCAGCGCCATTGCCGCTGCGTCATGGCGAAATCTGCCGGAAATAACCGCAATTTGTTGGTGATCGGCCCTCGCGCGCGAGCGGCGTATGGCTTATCTGATCGCACGGCAAAAATGCAGGCAGGGCGAACCGGGGCGAATCCGGCAGCGCCTCGGCCTGTTTTCGACAGAGATTTCAGGACACCGGTCGGAGACGGACGATGAGCACGGGCCAGGATACCAAGCAGCTGCTGCACCTTGTGATCGGCGGCGAGCTGAGCGCGCTCGACGGGGTCGAGTTCAAAGACCTGTCGAAGGTCGACATCGTCGGCGTCTATCCCAACTACGCCGCGGCCCACGCCGCCTGGAAGGCAAAGGCGCAGCAGACCGTCGACCAGGCCCAGACCCGCTATTTCGTCGTCCATCTGCACCGCCTGCTCGACCCCTCGACGGCACAGGGCTGATCGCAGCGGCGCTACCAGACCGGTTCGATGGGATTTTCGCTGCTCAAGACGAAGTTCGCGCAGGAGGCGCTCGGGCGCAGCCTCGCCTATTATCTGCGTCTGGTCAGGCGCACGAACCGCTTCGTGGTCGAGCCCGTCGATGTCTATCAACGCGTGCGCGACGAGCTGCCGCTGATCATCGCAATGTGGCACGGCCAGCACATCATGATCCCGTTCGCCCGGCCGGACTGGATGCCGTCCTGCTCGCTGGTCTCGCGCCATGGCGATGGCGGTTTCAATGCGGTCGCCCTGCGCGAGCTCGGCATCGGCGCGATCCGCGGCTCCGGCGCTTCGGGCAAGAAGGTGCGTGAGAAGGGTGGCGCACCAGCCTTCCTCGCCATGGTCCGCCGGCTCGCGGCCGGCGACACGATGGTGCTGACGGCTGACATCCCCAAGCGGGCTCGCGTCTGCGGGCCGGGCATCGTCCAGCTGGCCCGAGCCTCGGGCCGGCCGATCCATCCGATCGCGGTGGTGACCAGCCGGCGGATCGACTTCAACAGCTGGGACTGCGCCTCGATCGGCCTGCCTTTCGGGCGCGGCGCCATCGTCGTCGGCGAACCGGTCTGGGTCGCGCGCGATGCGGACGAAGCAACCTGCGAGGCGGCCCGGCTTGCCGTCCAGGCCGGGCTCGACGCCGTGCATGAGCGTGCCTATGCGCTGATCGGCGCGCGTGATCCTGGCGCCGGCCTGCGCGAGGCCCAGGCGGCCAAGATCGCAGGCAAGGCCAGCGCCGCATGATCGGCCGCAGCTTCCTCATCCGCACCTATCGGGTGCTGACGGCCCTGTTCGAGCCGGCGGCCGCCGGGCTGCTGCTCTGGCGACGCCGACGCGGCAAGGAGGATCCGGCCCGGCTGTCCGAGCGGCGCGGCCATGCCAGCGTCGAACGGCCGGCAAAGACCCTCGTCTGGCTGCACGGCGCCAGCGTCGGCGAGACGGTGACGCTGCTGCCCTTGATTGAGCGCCTGCAGCGGCGCGGGCTCGCCGTTCTGGTGACCTCGGGCACCGTGACCTCGGCGCGGCTGCTGGCGCAGCGCCTGCCGGCCGGCGCGATCCATCAATTCCTGCCGCTCGACGTTCCCCGCTATATGCGCCGCTTCCTCGACCACTGGCAGCCCGATCTCGGCCTGATCTGCGAATCCGAGATCTGGCCGAACCTGATGATCGAGGCCGGCAAGCGCGACATCCCGCTCGTCCTGGTCAATGCGCGCATGTCCGAGCGCTCCTTCCAGCGCTGGTACAAGTTCCCGAAGACCTCGCGCTATCTGCTTTCGGGCTTCGACCGCTGCCTGGCGCAGTCGCAGGAGGATGGGCAGCGCCTCGCCCAGCTCGGCGCACCGCGCGTCAGCATCGCCGGCAACCTGAAGTTCGACGTCCCCGCGCTCCCTGCCGATCCCAACACGCTCGCCTTGCTCGATGGCCTCGTCGCCGGCCGGCCGGTCTGGGTCGCCGCCTCGACCCATCCGGGCGAGGAGGAGGATGTGCTCGCCGCCCATCTCGGCGTCAGGACGCACCTGCCCAAGCTGCTAACCATTGTCGTGCCGCGCCATCCCGATCGCGGCGGCGAGGTCGAGGCGCTTGCGCAGGCCAATGGCGTCGCCAGCGCCCGCCGCTCGCTCGGGCACCTGCCCGAGCGCGACATCGACCTCTACATCGCCGACACGCTTGGCGATCTCGGCCTGTTCTACCGGCTGGCGCCGGTCGCCTTCATTGGTGGCTCGCTCGCGCCGATCGGCGGCCATAATCCGATCGAGCCGGCCAAGCTCGGCTGCGCCCTGCTGCACGGCCCGTTGGTCCACAAATCCGCCGATCTCTTCGCCGCGTTCGACGCCGGCGGCGGCGCGATCCAGGTCACCGACCGGCAGGAGCTCGCCCAAAGCGTGCATCGCTGGCTAAGCGATCCGGCCGCCGCGCGCCAGGCCGCCCGTGCCGCGGCCCGCACCAGCACCGAGCTCAGCGGTGCGCTCGACCGGACGGTACAGGCGATCGAGCCACTACTGCTGCGCGCCGCCATCGGCCAACGCGAGGCGATAGGCTGATGCGGGCCCCGGGCTTCTGGTGGCGCTCACCGCCATCCGCCCTCGCCCGGCTGCTGCAACCGCTCGGCGCGCTCTACGGCGCAATCACGCTCAAGCGCATGCGCCAGCCGGGCGCGCAGGCCGGCATCCCGGTGATCTGCGTCGGCAATTTCGTCGCCGGAGGCGCCGGCAAGACGCCGACCTCTCTGGCGCTCGCGGCGAGGTTCGCCGCGATGGGAGAGACGCCCTTCGCCCTGACGCGCGGCTATGGCGGCCGGCTACCCGGCCCACTGCGGGCCGATCCCGCCCGGCACGACGCAGCCGATGTCGGCGACGAGCCGCTGCTGCTCGCCGCCCGCCTGCCGACGATCGTCTCTCGCGAACGACCAGCCGGTGCTGCCCTTGCTCGAGAGGCAGGCGCCAGCCTCGTCCTGATGGATGACGGTTTGCAGAACCCCTCGCTGCACAAGGATTTGCGGCTGGCGGTCGTCGACGGCCCTGTTGGGATCGGCAATGGGCTGTGCCTGCCGGCCGGGCCGTTGCGTGCGCCGCTCGCCGGCCAACTCGGGCAGGTCGACGCGCTCGTCATCATCGGAGACGGCGCGGCAGGCGACCATATCGCCACACAAGCCCTCTCGATAGGCAAGCGCGTGCTGCGGGCGAGGCTCGTGCCTCCGGTCGACATCCAGGCCGAGCTAGCCGGGCTATCGGTATTGGCGGTTTCCGGTATCGGCCGGCCGGAGAAGTTCTCGGCGACATTGCGCGCTGCCGGGGCCCGGCTCGCGGGCGCGCGTACCTTTGGCGACCACCACGCCTATACGGAGAGCGAGGTCGCGGCGCTGATCGCCGAGGCGAAGGCAAAAGCCTGCCGTATCGCCGTCACCGAAAAGGACATGGTCAAGCTCGCACCGCTCTGGCCGGCAGCGGAGCGCCCGCTCCTGATCTGCGTGCCGGTCTCGCTGGCTTTCGACGATGAGGCGGCGCTCGACGCGCTGCTGCGCGGTTGCCTCGAAAAAGCCCGTTCAGGCGCGGCCGGCGCGGCGGACGCGCAATAGCACGGCCTCGGGCGAGGCATAGGCCTCCTGCCATTCCACCGACCAATAGCGCAGGTCCTCGAGCCGGATCGGCGCGCCGGTGACGGCGCAGCGGACGAAGGCGCCGGGACGCACGACCCGGAACTCGCCATGGCCGTAATCGACCAGCGCTTCGGATCCGGAGGGAGGCAGACGTTCGTTGATGTTCATCACGGGGCCGGGCGATCGAGCGGCGGAAAGCTAGCGCACAGGTTGCAGCGGGAGGCAACCATCTCTGAAACAACGCATTGTTCCAGCATGGTCTTTCTGTGATAGCGTCAGTTGCGATGATGTCCAGCCCGACCCGCGCCAGGGCCCTGGCGATTGGTCTACTCTCCCTGCTCGCGGCGCCCGCGATCGCGGGCGGCTATGAGCGCGTCCGCATCCCGCATGACGACTATCAGCTCGATGCGGTGATGTTCCGCCCGCCGGGGCCGGGACCGTTCCCCGCCGTCGTCGCACTGCATGGCTGCGGCGGGCTCTGGCGTGAGCCGGACAAGCTCTCGACGCGGCATAGCGACTGGGGCGAGCGCCTGGCCGCGACCGGGCTCGTGGTACTGATGCCCGACAGCTATGGCTCGCGCGGGCTCGGCTCGCAATGCGGCGTCAAGGAACTCACCATCCGCGCCAGCCGCGAGCGGGTCGGCGATGCGATGGCGGCGCGGCGCTGGCTGCAGGAACGCCCTGATGTCCGTCGTGATGCGATCGCGCTGCTCGGCTGGTCCGGCGGTGGCTCGACCATCCTCGCCGCGATCCGCAAGGACCGCAGACCGGCGGACCGCCAGCCCGACTTCGCCCGCGCCGTTGCGTTCTATCCCGGCTGCCGCACGCAATCGGAATCCGGCAGCTTCGAAGCCCGCCTGCCGACCCTGATCCTGATGGGCGACGCCGACGACTGGACGCCGCCCGCGCCGTGCGACTTCCTCGCCAAATCCGCCCGCGCCCGCGGCGAACCGGTCGAGCTCGTGCTCTATCCCGGCGCGGTGCATGATTTCGATCATCCGCGCTTGGACCGGCGCGAGAAGGAAGGCGTCGCCTTCTCCGCCTCCGGGACCGGCAAGGTCACGGTCGGGACAGACCCAGCCGCGCGCGACGACGCGATCCGGCGGGTCAAAGCCTTCCTGATGGGCAAATAAAGCTGACGGCAGCCTTGGACGGCTATCGCACCGAAGCCGCGAGCGTCACGGCGGGCTTGTCGCCCAGCAGCGAGCGGGCGATGTCCTGCGCGAGGCAGGCATAGCCGGCATCGCTCATATGGAAGCGGTCACCGGCGAGCGCTTCCATGAAGCCAGCCGCATCGCGCTGATACCAGCCCAGCATCGCCTGATAGCGCGACAGCACCGGGATGGCCTGCGACCGGGCAACGTCGGCGATCGCGTCGACATAGGAGCGATAGCGCGCCGTCTCCTTGATACCGGGATAGAATTGCGGATCGAGAATGACAAGCCGGGTGCGAGCCTGCTTGGCGGCAGCGATGCCATCGGCGACGAGATTGCGGAAAGTTGCGAGATCGCCCCCGGTGACGGCGTCATTGGTGCCGACCTGCCAGATCACCAGATCGTAGCGGCCTTCCACCAGCGCGCCCTTGAGACGCGAAAGCGTCTGCGGCGCCGTCTCGCCGCCGATGCCGGCATTGACGATCTCGATAGGGCGGCCCGAGAGACCTTCGCGCAGCAGCGCTGCAAGGCGAGCCGGGTAAGTCTTGTCCTTGCCGCTGGCGCCGACGCCTTCGGTCGAGGAGGAGCCGATGGCAAGGATGCGCAAGGGGGTGCCGTCCTTGCTCCACGCGGAAGCGAGGTCGGCGGTGTCACGCGTCAGCGTCGACGGCTTGCAGATGAACTCGGATGCGCTTGCCTGCTGGGATGGCAGGCCCACGAACGCAAGCATGGCAAAGGCACAAGCAAGGCCTGTCCGGAAACCGGCGAGCATCAAGGAGCATTCCCCCAACCGCTATCAGCCAGCGATTATCCAGAGCTAGCTGAACGCTATCTGAACGGGAGCTGGCTCATCCGAATTGGTGGTGAATGACCGGTTTTCGGAATCTCAGAATAGATCGCCCTGCCCACCGCCCGCGGGCGGCTTACGCCCGGACGAGCGCGGCGCCTGCGGCGAAGAGACTCCGCCCGGCACAACGGCGCCGAAGCTGCCATCGGCGAGCGTGACCTGAAAAACCAGCCCCGGCCGTGCCGCGGCAGCGCTGCGCATGAGATTGCCGTCCTCGTCGCGCACCAGCGCATAGCCACGCGCCAGCACCGCCTGCGGCCCGAGCGAGGCGGCAAGCGCCCAGACGCTGTCGAGCCGGTCGCGGCGGCGCTGGAGTTGGCGCGTGAAGGCCGCGACCGCACGCGCGGCGACCGCGTCGAGCCGGTCATTGGCGCGGGCGATGCGATCGCGCTCGGCCCGCAGCAAGGCGCCACGCGCCGCGGCGAGCCGCTTGCCGAGTCCGTCGAGCCGGGCGGCATGGGTTTTCAGCCGTGCCGCCGGCGACTGCGTGTGGAGGCGGCGGTCGAGCTGGACGAGACGCTGTTCGTAGGCGCGAGCATTGCGCGCCAACGCCGGCCCGAGCTTGGTGGCGGCAAGGTCGAGCCGCTGACGCGGCGCCGCCAGCAGGGTCTCGGGCGTCGGCAAGGCGCGGGCGAGCGCGCGCAGGTCGCTGCGGCGGCGCTCGGACAGTCGCAGGGTCGCGCCGGACAGGCGGCGTGACAGGTCGGTGACCTGTCCCAGCAGTTCGGCCCGCACCGGCACGACCTTCTCGGCCGCGCCGGTCGGCGTCGGTGCGCGCAGGTCTGCGGCATGATCGATCAGGGTGACGTCGGTCTCGTGGCCGACCGCCGAGACCAGCGGGATCAGCGAGGCGGCAGCGGCGCGCACCACCACCTCCTCGTTGAAGCCCATCAGGTCTTCGAGCGAGCCGCCGCCGCGCGCGACGATGATCACATCGGGGCGTGGGATGCGGCCGCCTTCGGGCAGAGCATTGAATCCGGCGATCGCATTGGCGACCTCGGCCGCGCTGCTCTCGCCCTGGACGCGCACCGGCCAGACCAGGACATGGCGCGGAAAGCGCTCCTCCAGCCGGTGCAGGATGTCGCGGATGACGGCGCCGGTCGGCGAGGTCACGACGCCGACGACGCGGGGCAGGAACGGGATGAGCTGCTTGCGGCCGGGATCAAACAGGCCCTCGGCGGCGAGTTTCTTGCGGCGCTCCTCCAGCAGCGCCATCAGCGCGCCGATGCCGGCCGGCTCCAGCGAATCGATGATGATCTGGTAGCTCGACTTGCCGGCGAAGGTGGTGATCTTGCCGGTGGCGATCACCTCGAGCCCTTCCTGGGGCTTGGTCTTCAGGCGGCCGAACACGCCCTTCCAGATCACCGCATCGATCTTGGCGTTGGTGTCCTTCAGCGAGAAATAGACATGGCCGGAGCCGACCGGGCCACGATAGCCGGAGATTTCGCCACGCACGCGCACGAAGCCGAAGGCATCCTCCAGCGTGCGCTTGAGCGCACCTGAAAGATCGGAGACCGACCATTCGGGGGCATTACCGGCGGCTTGGGGCGATTCGTTGTCCATGGCGCGAACTTAGCGGCACGAGGACGCAAGCAGAAGCGTTGCCCCGTCAGCCTGCGGCAGCTATTGCGCCTTCGAGCAAGCGGAGAGATGCGATGAACATTCTTCTGATCGGGTCCGGCGGGCGCGAACATGCCCTGGCCTGGGCGATCTCGGCCTCGCCGCTCTGCGACAGGCTCTTCATCGCCCCCGGCAATCCCGGCACCGCTGAGTGCGGCGACAATGTCGTGCTGGACATTGCCGATCACCGCGCCGTGGCTGATTTCTGCAAGCTGATGGGCGTCGGCCTCGTCGTGGTCGGGCCGGAAGGCCCGTTGGTCGAGGGCATCGTCGACGATCTCGAAGCTGCGGGCATCAAGACCTTCGGCCCGTCCAAGGCGGCGGCACAGCTCGAAGGCTCGAAGGCCTTCACCAAGGAACTCTGCGCCGAATTCGGCATCCCGACAGCCGGTTTCGCCCGCTTCACCGACGAGGCTGCGGCGAAGGCTTATGTCGCCAAGACCGGCGCGCCGCTTGTGATCAAGGCCGACGGGCTCGCCGCCGGCAAGGGCGTGATCATGGCCGAGACAATCGAGCAGGCCAATGACGCGCTGGCGATGATGTTCTCGGGCGGGCTCGGCGCAGCCGGCGCCGAGGTGGTGATCGAGGAATGGATGATCGGCGAGGAGGCCAGCTTCTTCGCGCTCTGCGACGGCGCGCATGCCCTGCCCCTCGCCTCGGCCCAGGACCATAAGCGCGCCTTCGACGGCGACACCGGCCCGAACACCGGCGGCATGGGCGCCTATTCGCCGGCGCCGGTGATGACCAAGGCGATGGAAGAGCAGGTGATGGCTGAGATCATTCGGCCGACACTGGCGGGCATGAACCAGCGCGGCACGCCGTTCAAGGGCGTGCTCTTCGCCGGTTTGATGATCACCGTACAGGGGCCGAAGCTGATCGAATACAACACGCGCTTCGGCGACCCCGAATGCGAGGTGCTGATGCCGCGGCTGAAGAGCGATCTCGTGCCGGCGCTGCTCGCCGCCCGCGACGGCGTGCTCAACGCCGTCGACCTGCGCTGGTCCGACGATGTCGCGCTGACCGTGGTGATGGCGGCGAAGGGCTATCCCGGCACACCCGAGAAGGGCAGCATCATCGAGGGCATCGACAAGGCCGCAGCCGAAAAGGACGTGCTGGTCTTCCATGCCGGCACGCAGGCTAAGGATGGCGATATCGTCGCCAATGGCGGACGCGTGCTCAACGTCGTCGCGCTCGGCAAGAGCGTCAGCGAGGCGCAGGCCAAGGCCTACGCAGCGGTCGACCTGATCGACTGGCCGGGCGGCTTCTGCCGGCGCGATATCGGCTGGCAGGCGGTCAAACGCGAGCGCGAAGGCTGACAGGATCTGGCGGACTGCCTAGATAGTGTGGCGCGACGCGAGAGCAGCGGAGAGCCACGCCATGACCAACATCGACAGCCTCTTCCCCGGTTTCGAAGCACGCTGGATCGACGGGCCGGTCGGCAAGATCTTCGCCCGCGTCGGCGGCGAGGGACCGCCAGTGGTGCTGATCCACGGCTTCCCGCAGACCCATGCCGAATGGCACGAAATGGCGGGCGAACTCGCCAAGACACACACAGTCGTCTGCCCGGACCTGCGCGGCTATGGCTGGTCTGCGGCGCCGCATGGCGATGGTGGCAAGGCGCTCTATAGCAAGCGTGGGATGGGCGAGGACATCATCGCCGCGATGAGCGCGCTCGGCTTCAGCCGTTTCGCGGTGATCGGCCATGACCGCGGCGCCCGCGTCGCCTATCGCCTCGTGCTCGACCATCCCGGCCGGGTCGAGCGGCTCGTCCTGCTCGACATCCTGCCGACCGTCTCGATGTGGGAGGGCATGAACGCGGCGCGCGCCATGCAGGTCTATCACTGGACTTTCCTGGCCCAGCCCGAGCCGGTGCCTGAAAAACTGATCCAGGCCGACCCGGCCGGCTGGCTCGACCACACCATCGCGAGCTGGACGCGGGCGAAGAAGATCGAGGCCTTCCATCCGCTGGCGCTGGCCGCCTACGCGGAGTCCTTCAACGATCCCGCACGCATCCATGCCGCCTGCGAGGATTATCGCGCCGGCGCCACCACAGATATCGAGCATGACAAGGCCGATCTCGGGGCGGGCAAGACAATCCTCTGCCCGGTGCTGGTGCTCTGGGGCGAGGCCGGCATCCCGGCAAAGGGCGCGAGTCCGCTTGAGATCTGGCGCGAGACCTTCGCGCCTCAGGCGGAGGGACAGGCGATCGCCAGCGGCCATTTCCTGCCGGAAGAGAATCCGCAGGATACCCTCGCGGCAGTGAAACCTTTCCTTGCAAGGGAGGTTGCCTGAGCGGCTCCCGCACCGCAACATCAGGCCATGACCAGCGTTTCCAGCCCCATCGCTCGCTTGCCCGATCCGTCCGGACCCGAGCTCATCCTCGTGCTCGGCTCGGGCGGCGCGCGCGGGCTCAGCCATATCCCGGTGCTGGAGGCGCTCGACGAGCTCGGGCTGAAGCCGGCGCTGATCGCAGGCTCGTCGATGGGTGCGATCGTCGGCGCGGCCTATGCCGCCGGGCTCTCCGGCCGCGACCTGCGTGCCCATGTCGAGGCGAGTTTCCGTGACCGCGCACGCGTGATCGCAAGGTTGCTGGAAGCGCGGATCGGCAAGATCGCCGATCTCTGGCGCGGCGGCCTCGGCAACCCCGTGCTGATCGATGGCGAGCGCCTGCTCGACCTGTTCTGGCCGCAGGCCGTGCCTGATCGCTTCGAGGAGCTCGACATCCCCTTTCTCTCGGTCGCGACCGACTATCACCTGCATGACGAGGTCGTCCTCGGCAGCGGCCCGCTGACGCCGGCCGTCGCCGCCTCGCTGGCGATCCCCGGCCTGGTCAAGCCGGTGACGATCGGCGGGCGGGTGCTGATCGATGGCGGCGCCATCAACCCCCTGCCCTATGACCGCCTGCTCGGACCTGGGCGCCTCGTGCTCGCGGTCGACACCAGCGCGCCGGCAACCGTCAGCGACAGCCGCGTACCCGAACCATTGGAGGCGATGGTAGGCGTCTCGCAGATCCTGACGCGGGCGCTGGTCCAGCGCATGATCGAGCGCCAGCCGCCGGATATCCTGATCCGCGCCGGCGGCGAGGGCTTCGGCGGGCTCGACTTCTTCCGCTGGCAGGCGATCCTCGATGCCGCAGAGCCGGCGAAGGACGAGGTCAAGCGGAGGCTGTCAGAGGCGCTCGAACGGGCGGCGTGACGGCCTCGGGCTCATCACAGCGGAAACCGGGCAGGCCGGCCTCCAGCGCCGCGCGCCCCTCCTCCGTCAGGGTCACGGCGCGGCTGTCCCTGATCCGCGTCACCCAGCCGGCCTCGAAGCAACGGCAGGCCAAGGCAGCCGCGAGCGAGCCGGCTAGATGCGGGCGGCGCTCGCTCCAGTCCAGACAGGGACGCAGCGCGGCGCGCCTGCCCTTGCTCGCAGCGGCGGGGTCGACACCGAGCTCGGCGAAAAGCACGACGCCCGAGCGGGTCAGGCCATAGCCGCCATCGGCAACCGTGAGATGCCCGCCGGCGACGAGCGCATCATGGATCGCGATGCCCAGGCGTCCGGCGAAATGGTCGTAGCAGGTGCGGGCGCGGGAGAGGTCGACGCCGACGCGCGACGGCAGCCTCCGCCCATTCGCCTGCCCGCCGGAGAGCACCATCAGCCCCTCCAGCGCCGCGGCGACCTCCGGCCCCGCCAGACGGTAATAGCGATGCCGGCCCTGCACGGCGACGCCGAGCAGGCCGCCCTGCATCAGCTTGGCGAGATGGCCGCTCGCCGTCTGCGGGGCGACGCCGGCGAGGAAAGCGAGCTCCTTCGCCGTCAGGGCACGCCCGTCCATCAGCGCGTGCAGCATGTTGGCGCGGGCAGGATCGCCCATCAGATGGGCGATCTCGGCGAGATAGGGTCCGTGCATGGCCATGGCTCGACGCCTCCCTTGTGGCCGCCATGATGACGTCCATGCCCACTGAGGCAAGCAGGGACGCTACGGCGAGGACCGTAGTATCCGCCCGCGACAGGACCGGGCAGGACTGCGACAAGCGATCCAACGCAATCGACCGACAGGGCCGGCAGGATCATGGACCAGACGACGCTCCTCAGCTTCATCGCCGCGACCTTCGTGCTCGCTGGCTTCGTCAAGGGCGTGATCGGGCTCGGCCTGCCGACGATCGCGGTCGGCGTGCTCGGCGTGGTGATGGCGCCGGCACAGGCGGCGGCGCTGCTCGTCATCCCCAACCTCGTCACCAATAGCTGGCAGCTCGCCGGACCGAAGCTCAAGGCCATCGTCATCCGGCTCTGGCCTATGCTGGCCGGAACCTGCGTCGGCACCTGGGCCGGCGCCGGCCTGCTGGAGAAGGCCAAGGACGGTTCGGCGACACTCTGGCTCGGCGTCGCGCTGGTGCTCTATGCGCTGGTCGGGCTGAAGGCCGCCAAGCTGCGCGTGCCGGCGAAGGCCGAAATCTGGCTCGGCCCGCTGGTCGGCGTCGTCACGGGCGTCGCCACGGCCGCGACCGGCGTCTTCGTGCTGCCGGCCGTGCCTTATCTGCAGGCGCTCGGCTTCGACAAGGACGAATTGGTGCAGGCGCTCGGCCTCTCCTTCATCGTCTCGACCATCGCCCTGTCCTTCGGGCTGGTCGGCGCCGGCGTGCTCGACCTCAAGGTCGCCGGCGCCTCGTTGCTGGCGCTGCTGCCGGCACTGGCCGGGATGTGGTTCGGCCAGGCGATCCGCCAGCGCATCTCGGCCGCGACTTTCAAGCTCTGCTTCTTCGCCGGGCTGCTGGCGCTGGGCAGCTACCTGGTCGCCCGGACAATGCTCTGACGGAAGCGGGTCAGCGCCCGCGCCCGGCATAGGCCAGGCGGCGGCTGCGCTTCTTGCCATACCACGCGATCTCGCGGTCACCGACATCGACATGGACGAGACCGTTCGAATAGGAGCCGACGCCACCGACAGCTTCGATCTTCTTGGCGACGGCCGCGGCATTGCGGGGCGAGGTGGCGAGCGGGCGGAAATCGATGGCGTTGCCGCGATAGTGCTGGGAGTTGCGGGCGTGGCGGCCGCCGCAGGTCGAGGTAATCTGGATCGGGCCGATCTTCGCGGTGAGCTCCTTGATCATGCCGAGGGTTTCCGGCTTCAGGCAACCGAGCCCCTTCACCTGCGGCTGGAACGAGATCATCGCGAGATGGGTATCGGCGGCGAAGGAGGGGGACGCAGACCAACAGGCCGCAGACAGCGCAGCCAACGCAACTTTACGCATAATGGAGATTTACCGATTTTGGGGAATGGAAGGCTCAAGCCACCATTCCTTGGTCTGACCGAGCAGTGCAGCGGCCACCTACGGACGATACACGGCAAAAACATGGCAATCGATGCCAGCAACGCCAAAACCGATAAACTCGAATTCGCTCTACCCCATCGGGGTTAGGTCGATCGAACTAGGCGATATAAATCCAATACTACGAAATCTATTTTTGGAAGACTCCGGAAAACCCCCATCAGATAAACTAAATACTTTCTCCTGAAGTGCTGGCGCCAGCTCTTAAAGCATTCGCACGGCAATTCGGCCGCAACACGGGCGATGCGGGCGGCTACAGCCCGAATGCCGCCGGATAGCTGACCGAGCCCCGCTCGCCCACCAGGGCTCCCGGCACGAGTTCCAGCGCCATGAAGGCCTCGCCGGAAAAGGGCGAGGCGAGGTTCCGCGCCAGCGCCGCCGAGAAGCCGAAGCGCGGATAATAATCGGGGTGCCCGAGCACGATCACGGCCTCCGCCCCTGCGTCCCGCGCCTCCTGGAGCGCCGCCGCGATCAGCCGGCCGCCGATGCCCTGCTTCTGCAGCCCCGGCCGAACCGCCATCGGCGCCAGCGCCAGAGCCTTCACGACGCGGCCGTCCATCACCGTCGGCAACCAGCTCAGCAGGATGTGGCCGACGATCAATCCACCTGCTCCGCGACCATCTCGACGGCAACGAGACCGTCGCGGCGCAGGCGCTCGACGATGCCGGCTTCGTCCTCGCCGCCGAACGCCGCGCGATTGACCGCGGCGATGGCCTCCGCATCGGCCGGGCTTGCAGTCCGGATGATCTGTACCATCAGCGCCTCTCGCGGAAGAAATCGCGTAGCAAGTCCGCCGCCTCGCGCTCGCTCAGGCCGCCATAGACCTCCGGCGCATGATGGCAGCTCGGGCTGCGATAGAGCCGGACACCGTTCTCGACCGCCCCGCCCTTCGGATCGGAGGCGGCGAAATAGAGCCGCCTGATCCGGGCGAAGGAGATCGCCGCGGCGCACATCGGGCAGGGCTCGAGCGTGACATAGAGATCGCAGTCGATCAGCCGCTCGGACGCGATCGCCTCGCAGGCGAGCCGGATCGCCAATGTTTCGGCGTGCGCCGTCGGGTCTTTCAGTTCGAGCGTGCGATTGCCGGCGCTGGCCAGCACCTCACCGCCCCGGACGATCACCGCCCCGACCGGCACCTCCCCGCGTTCCGCCGCGGCACGCGCCTCGGCGAGCGCCAGCGCCATCGGCGACATCTCGGCCTGCTTTGCGTCGATCGATCCCATCGAACCTTCATCTTTGCCGTCGCAGCGCACGAAAACGCCTGCTACAAGCGCCGGCTAATACCAGATTCAAGAGCCGCTGCCGTCCCGGATCGCTTCGCAACCCGGTCCGCGATGATCCGGCTTCAGGAGCAACCATGAGCGACGACAACAACCAGAAAAGCCGAGGCCCGCGCAAGGGCGGCGGAACCGGCGGCCGTGGCGGCGGGCGCGATGGCGGCCCGGGCCGCGGTGAGCCCGGCGGCCGGCCGCCCGGGCGTGGCGGCAAGCCCCCCTTCCGCTCGCGCGATGGCGAGGAGCGGCCCCGGCGCGCGCCTGCAGAAGGCGCCGAGCGCCGCAGCGAAGGCGAGCGCCCGGCGCGCCGTTTCGAGAAGAAGCCGTTCGGCGAGCGGCCGTCACGCGAGGGCGGCGAGCGGCCATTCCGCGATCGTGGCAGCGACGAGCGCCGCGCCAGCCGGCCGCCGCGCGATGGCGACCGGCCCAGCCGCGACAGGGCTGGCGGCGACAGGCTTGGCGGCTTCGGACGTCCTGCCCGCGACGGCGCACCGTCGCGCCCACCGCGCGACGGAGACCGTCCGTTCCGCGGACGCAGCGGCGACGAGCGGCGGCCGCCGCGTGAAGGCGGCGAGCGGCCGTTCCGTTCGCGTGACGGCGAGGAGCGCCGGGCGCCGCGGAGCCGCGGCGATGAGACCGGTCGCAGCGAGCGACCGTTCCGCGAACGTAGCGGCAGCGGTGAGCGTTCCGCTCGCCCGCCGCGCCGCGACGACCGCGGTGAAGGCCGCGGCTTCGGCGGCGGCAAGCGCTTCGACGCACCGCGCGGCAGCAATCCGACGCGCAGCCGCCCGGACCGGGCGCATCGCAACGCCGACGAGATCGCCGAGGCGGTCTCGGTTCCGGCCGCGCCGCAGGAACCGGAGCGCATCGCCAAGGTGATGGCCCGCGCCGGCGTCGCCTCGCGCCGCGACAGCGAGGCGCTGATCGCGGAAGGCCGCGTCAGTGTGAACGGCAAGGTGATCGAGAGCCCGGCGCTCGATGTCGGCCCGAACGATGTCGTGCTGGTCGATGGCGAGCCCTTGCCAGCGCGCGAGCGCACGCGGCTCTGGTTCTACCACAAGCCGCGCGGGCTGGTGACGACCAACCATGATCCTGAAGGGCGCCCGACCGTGTTCGACGCGCTGCCGGAAGACCTGCCGCGCGTGCTCTCGGTCGGCCGGCTCGACATCAACACCGAAGGCCTGCTGCTGCTGACCAATGATGGCGGGCTGGCGCGCATGCTGGAGCTGCCGGAGACCGGCTGGCTCCGGCGCTATCGCGTCCGCGCCTTTGGCCAGGTCAACCAGGGCCAGCTCGATACGCTGCGGGACGGCGTCACCATCGACGGCGTCCAGTACGGGCCGGTGATCGCCCAGTTCGAGCGCGAGCAGGGTTCCAACACCTGGCTCACCGTCGACCTGCGCGAGGGCAAGAACCGCGAGGTCAAGACGGTGCTGGAGCATCTCGGCCTGCAGGTGAACCGGCTGATCCGCGTCTCCTTCGGCCCGTTCCAGCTCGGCGATCTGCCCGAGGGCGAGGCCGAGGAGGTCCGCTCCAAGGTGCTCAAGGATCAGCTCGGGACCGAGCTGATGACCAAGGCTGGCGTCGATTTCGACTCGCCGCGCCGCGACGAGCTCCGATCGGACGAAAGGCCCGCACGCGGCAGGTCTGCGCCCGCCGGCGACGACCGCCCGCGCCGCCGCCCGCGCGAAGAACAGGCCGAGGAGGCCCGCCCGCTGCGCGGCGACAAGCCGTGGACGCGCGGCGTCTGGCGCGATGTCGAGGCCGAGCCGCAGCGCGAGCGCAAGGCGCCGCCACGGCGCGGCGCCGATCCCAGGGAAGAACGGCAAGCCCGCGAGGCCACCGGCGCCGTCACGCGCGTGCGCGACAAGGCGATCGCCGATCCGAAGGGGCGGCGCGTCAAGGTCGAGCGCATCGCCGCCAAGCCGAAGGACGAGCCGCGCGACGACAGGCCGGCGCGGGCTCCGCGCAGCGAGCGCCCGAGCCGAGCGCCCCGCGAAGAGAGCTTCGGCCGCGACCGCGGCGGTGAAGCACCCTGGCGCGGCAGCGGCGACTGGGCCGACAAGCCGCCGCGCGGCAAGCGCCCGCCGAGCGGCGGTGCCGGCGGCGCTGACGAGCGCCCTGCCCGCCCGTTCCGCGGCAAGCCGTCTGGAGATAGGCCAGGTGGCGACCGGCCGGGCGGACGTGGCCCGCGTCCGGGTGGCGGCAAGCCTCCCCGCTCCGGCCCGCCCCGTTCTGGTGGTGGGCGCGACCGGCGCGGCTGAGGCCTGAGCCATGCGCATCGTCGGAGGGCGCTTCGGCGGCCGCACTTTGGCTAGCCCGAAGCCGGGCATCGGCGCGATCCGGCCGACCTCGGATCGCCTGCGGGAATCGCTGTTCAACGTGCTGGCACATGGCCATGGCCATGCTGCCGAGGGCGCGCGCGTGCTCGATCTCTTCGCCGGCACAGGCGCGATGGCGTTCGAGGCGCTGTCGCGCGGCGCCGCCTTCGCGCTTCTGGTCGATGACGGAGCCGAGGCGCGTGGGCTGATCCGCGAGAACCAGATGGCGCTCGGGCTCGCCGGCTATAGCCGCATCTTCCGCCGCGACGCGACGAAGCTCGGCCCGATCACCGGCATGGCGCCGTTCGACCTCGTCTTCTGCGATCCGCCCTATCGCAAGGGGCTGGGCGAAAAGGCCCTCGCCTCCGCCCGCGAAGGCGGCTGGCTGGCGCAGGATGCGCTGGTGGTGCTGGAAGAAGCCGCCGACGCGCAGATCACGCTGCCGGACGGCTTCGAGGAGCTCGACCGGCGCGATTATGGCGAGACGCAGGTGCGGTTTTTGCGGGCGGTGTGAGAGTCGCGCCCGCGCCGTAGGCGGGGGCAAAATACAATCTTATCCCCGGTCGGATTTTCGCGCTTAGTATCCGTATCCGTCGCGGAGATGCGCACGGATGTTTTCCAAACAGTCACTTCCCCAATCAAGCCGCCCAAGGCCGCTGAGCGCTCGCGCAATGGCCTGCCACATTGCAGGCGAGCGCATGATGGCGGCCTTTGCTCGCCTGCAAGCATTTGCCGATAAGGCCGGATTCAATCCCGATCAGCCGCGCGCGCCCGGAGGCGGCCAAGGCGGTGGGCAGTGGATCTATGTCGAAGGCTATGCCCAAGGTCGAGAGCCGAGCATCGGCGACAATGGCGGACCGCCGCTAGATCCGCCGGACGCTCCCAAGGAGCCGAAGGATAAGCCTTCTCGTTTGCGGGCTGCCAAGGCGCTCGCGAAGCAACTCCTGCGACGCGCCGGCCCGATCGGCGCTCTCCTCACTGCGATCGAAGTAGCAGAGCACTATTCTGAAATCCCCTCGATCACGTCCTATCAGGATCCACCGAAAACACTGTCGGAACTCCAGCAGAATGCCGGCAAGAGGCGCCCAGGCTATGAGGACCATCACATCGTCGAGCAAGGCGCCGGTGAGCGCGAGGGTTTCTCACGCTCGCAAATCGCCGGCGCCGACAATGTGGTTAGTGTGCCGAAATACAAGCATCATGAGATCACTAGCTGGTACAATAAGCCGAACCAGAACTTCGGCATGCAAACACCGCGGAACTATCTACGCGGGAAGGACTGGTCCGAGCATGTCCGAATTGGGCACGAAGCGATGCGCACATTCAAGGTGCTGAAATGAGACAGCCAAAGAACTTAAAATCGCTATCGAACACCGAAATCGTCAACCTCTTCGAACAGCTCTGCATCGAGCAATATGACGCGATGGAGGGCGACGAACAGGTGCGCGTCAATCGCCTGGTCTGGCGAATCCATGATCTCGAAATGGAACTCAAATCGCGCCCTGGCGATCAACGATATGAACTCATGAGGCTGTTCGGTCACCCGAACATGCAGGTTCGGCTTTCTGCCGCAGAAGCTAATCTTGCCGTCGACTATGCGTCTGCTCGACGCGAGATTCAGGCAATCAAGGATTCACAATGGTTTCCGCAAGCCGGCCACGCGGGCATGACTCTCTATTTTCTTGATACCGGCGAATCCAAGCCCACGTAATTGAGAATGCCCGTCACCTCCGCCCGAATAGCTTCTCGATATCGCTGAGCTTCAGCTCGACATAGGTCGGCCGGCCGTGATTGCACTGGCCGGAATTCGGCGTCGCTTCCATCTCGCGCAGGAGCGCATCCATCTCCTCAGGGCGCAGGCGACGGCCGGCGCGGACCGAGTTGTGGCAGGCCATGGTCGCCAGGACATGGTCGAGCCGCCGCTCCAGCGAACCGGCATCGCCATGCTCGGCGAGCGCGTCGGCGACGTCGCGGACGATGCCTTGCAAGTCGCCGCCGGCGACCGCGGCCGGCGCTTCACGGACCAGCACCGCGCCTGGGCCGAAGCTCTCGATGACAAGGCCGAGCGAGGCGAGATCGGCAGCCGCTGCGTTGAGCCGGTCGGCATCGACGGGGTCGAGCTCGACCACCTCGGGCAACAGCATCGGCTGACGGGCGATGCCAGCCTTGGCTCGCTCGGCTTTGAGCCGCTCATAGACCAGCCGCTCATGCGCGGCGTGTTGATCGACGATGACCATGCCGTCGCGGGTCTGGGCGACGATATAGGTGCCATGGACCTGGGCACGAGCCGCCCCGAGCGGCCGGTCGAGCGCGTCCTGCGGCGGCTCGGCAAGGTGAGCGCGCGCATCGGCCGAGGGCATGGCGAGATCGGCGAAGCCGGCCTGCAGCGGCTGGGCCGGGGCTTCGGGCATGCGCCAATCGGCGACGTTGCTGAAATTCGGGCGCTGGATCGTCGCCGGCCCGCCATTGCCGAAGCCGCCGCCTGAGAAGACCGCGCGGAAGGCGTCGAGCGTGCGGGCACCGCCGGTGGTGGTGGCGCGGTGGCCGGCGCCGGCAAGCGCGGCCTTGAGGCTGGAGACGACGAGGCCGCGCACCAGCGCCGGATCGCGGAAGCGAACCTCGCTCTTGGCCGGATGGACGTTGACGTCGACGACCGAGGGGTCGCAGAGCACATCGAGATAGAGCACCGGGTGCCGGTCGGAGGGCACGACGTCGGCATAGGCGCCGCGCACCGCCGAAAGCAGCAGCTTGTCGCGCACCGGCCGGCCATTGACCGCCATGTGGACGCCGGCCGAGGTGCCGCGATGGAAGGTCGGCAGGCCGGCGAAGCCCGAGAGCCGGACACCCTCGCGCTCGGTCTCGACCGGCAATGCGTTCTCCGGGAAATCACGACCGAGCGCGCGGCCGAGGCGGCGCAGATGACCGTCGGCGCCGATCGGCTCGGCCGGCCAGTCGAAGGCGCCGGCATGCTCGCCCTCGAGCGAGAAGCGGACCTCGGGATGGGCGATGGCGAGGCGCCGCAGCATGTCGGAGACAGCCTGCGCCTCGGCCCGGTCGCTCTTCAGGAATTTCAGGCGCGCGGGCGTGAAGATGAAGAGGTCGCTGACCTCGATGCGGGTGCCGGGTGCGGCCGCCGCCGGCCTGACCGCTCCCTTGGCGCCGGCCTCGACAACAAGGGCGCAGCCCTGCGCCGCATCGCGCTGGCGCGTGGTGATCGAAAGGCGCGCCACCGAGCCGATCGAGGGCAAGGCCTCGCCGCGGAAGCCGAGCGAGCGGATGGCGAAGAGGTCGCCATCCGGCAGCTTGGAGGTGGCGTGGCGCTCCACGCAGAGGGCGAGGTCGTCGGGGCTCATGCCGATGCCGTCGTCGACGACGCGGATCAATTCGCGCCCGCCGGCCCTGATGGTGACGGCGATGCTGGTCGCGCCGGCGTCGATCGCGTTCTCGACCAGCTCCTTCACCGCTGCGGCCGGCCGCTCGATCACCTCGCCGGCGGCGATGCGATCGACCAGGACGGGATCGAGGCGGCGAATGCTCACGGGTACGCCTCAGGCGGGATCGATCAGACCAGCCCGACCGGCCGGCCGACGGCCTGGACCAGCAGCTTGCCCTCGCCGAACAGGCGCTGGGCGACGCGACGGACGTCGGCCAGGGTCACCGCAGCGAAGCGCTGGTTGCGGGTTTCGACGAAGTCGGGCTGCTCGCCGCGGATGGCGAGGCCGAGCAATTCGCCGGCGATCTTCGGCGAGGTGTCGAAGCGCAGCGAATAGGAGCCGATCAGATAGCGCTTGGCCTCCTCGACCTCGTGCTCGCTCGGGCCTTCGGTGACGAGCTTGGCGATCTCCTCGCGGATCACGCTCATCGACTCGGCAACGCGGTCATTGCGGGTCGAAGTGCCGCCGACCAGGAAGCCGCTCTGGCGCAGGGGCACCAGGCTGGAGGAGACGCCATAGGCGAGGCCGCGCTTCTCGCGGACTTCCATGAACAGGCGCGAGGTGAAGGCCGAGCCGCCGAGGATATGGTTCAGCACCGTCGCGGCGATGAAGTCGGGATCGTCCCACATCAGCCCGGGACCGATGAAGCGCAGCACGGTCTGCGGCACATCAAGATCGACGGTATGGGTCTCGCCGAGCCCTGCAACCGGCAAGGGCGCAGCCGGCTCGATGCGCGGCGCACCGGCCGGCAAGGCGCCGAACAGGGCATCGAGCCGTGACGCCAGCTCGCTCGCCGTGATGTCGCCGACCGCGACGACCTTCAGCCCGCCACGCGTGAACAGGTCCCGCGTCAGCGCCTTCAAGCCCTCGGCCTGAAGCCCGCTGACGCTGGAGACGTCGCCGCGCTCGGGTCGGCCGTAAGGGTGGCCGGGGAAAGCCGCGGCGAAAAGCGCATTGCGGCACATGACATCGGGATTCTGCGCCTGGCGCTGCAGTCCGGCGATCACCTGTGCCTTGACGCGCGCCACCGCGTCGGCGTCGAAGCGCGGCGCGTTGAGCGCGAGGCCGAGCAGCTCGAAAGCCACCTCGCGATGCTGCGACAGCGTCTGGAGTTGGCCATGGAAGTCGTCGCGGCGGGCGTCGAAGGAGAGATTGATGGCGTGGTCGGCGAGGCGGCCCTGGAAGGCCTCGGCATCGAGATCGCCGGCGCCCTCGTCGAGCAGGCCGGAGACCAGGTTGGCGCTGCCGGCGGCGTTCGCCGGGTCTCGGTTGGCGCCGCCATCGAAGGCGAAGTCGAGTGCGAGCAGCGGCAGGCTGTGTTCCTCGACCAGCCAGGCCTCGACGCCGCAGGCAGCGGTGACGCGCTGGACGGCCAGCGAAGGACCGGGAGAGGCGGAGGCGGGAGCAAGGGAAGCGTTCATCGGCAATCCTCGACGGTGGACCGGAGCCCACCCGTAATGGCTTTAAGCGCGGGATCAGGCGGCGGCCGGCAGAAGCAGGCCGGTGACCGAGCGGTCGGGCTTGAGAAAGCGCCGGACTGCCTCCGTGACCTGCTCGCGCGTCACCGCCTCGACGCGCTGCGGCCAGAGCAGCACATCCTCGACCGTTTCGCCGACGGCGAGCGCCGAACCGAAGATGCGGGCGAGCGAGGACTGGCTGTCGCGGGCGAAGACCGTCTCGGCGACAAGGCGGGTGCGGGCGCGGGCGAGTTCCAGCTCGGTCGGCCCCTCCGCGATGAAGGCGGCAAGCGCAGCATCGAGCCCGGCTTCGAGCGTAGCCATGTCGACGCCGGGGCGCGGGCTGACCGAGAGCTGGAAGGCCGAGCGGTCGACCATCGAGCCCATGAAATAGGCGCCGGCGCCGGCGGCGAGTTCCTGCTCGACGCAGAGCTTGCGGTAGAGCCGCGAGGTCGTGCCGCCGCCGAGAATCTCGGCCGCGAGTTCGAGCGCGAAGGCTTCCTCGCGCTGCGTCGAGACATAGGTCGGCGCCAGCCAGGCGCGGCGCAGCGAAGGCTGCTGTACGCGCGGATCGGAGAGCGCGACCCGGCGGGCGGCACGTGGCTCGGGCTCGGCCGGGCGCTTGCGGATCGGCGCCTCGCCGCGGGCCGGGATCGCGCCATAGGTCTCCTGCGCCAGGCGCAGGACCGCTTCCGGCTCGACATCGCCGGTGACGACCAGGATCGCGTTCTCGGGCGTGTAGAAGCGCTGGTAGTAGGCGAAGGCGTCGTCGCGCGAGAGTTCCTCGATCTCGTGCTCCCAGCCGATGATCGGCAGGCCATAGGGGTGATGGGCGTAGAGCGCGCTGGAGAATTCCTCGCCAAGCTGGGCTGCCGGATCGGCATCGACGCGCATGCGCCGCTCTTCCAGCACGACGTCGCGTTCGGGCGCGACCACGCTCTCGTCGAAGGCGAGGCCAGTCATCCGGTCGGCCTCGTAATCCATCATCGCGCGCAGGTGCTCCTTCGGCACGCGCTGGAAATAGGCGGTGTAATCATATGAGGTGAAGGCGTTCTCCTGGCCGCCATAGCTCGCGACGATCTTGGAGAACTCGCCGGCGGGCCATTTCGCCGTGCCCTTGAACATCAGGTGCTCAAGGAAATGGGCGATGCCGGACTTGCCTGCCGGATCGTCGCCGGAGCCGTTGCGGTACCAGACCATATGGGTGACGACGGGAGCGCGATGATCGGGCGCTACCACGATCTGGAGCCCGTTGGCGAGCTTGTAGGCTTCGATCTGGCTGGTTGCGTTGGCGGGAGCGGCGTGCACCGTCATGACTTTGAAAAGCTCCTGCAGATCGCGGGGTCTAGAAACGAACCGGCCCGGGCCCGCATGGACCCGAGCCGGAGAAAAGGCTCGTTCTTAGATAGGCCGGCTGCGCCGGAAAACCAACGCAGCACGATACGATCGCTTGCGCCTATTCGTAGACCTTCTGGCCGGTGAGGAACTCGCGCTGGCCGACCGCCTGCTTGTCCTCGCGCGGGCCGGATGCGCCCGGGCCGAGCGCAGCGGTGCCGGCCGGGCGGCGATAGCCGGTCGGCGGCTCGTGCAGATAGCGGCGGGCCGGCTCGGTGCCATACTGGAGATTGGCCGTATCCGTCTGGGACTGACGGGCCGCCATCTCGCGACCGACGCGGATCGGCGCGATCTGGTTGTTGTAGTTGTTGTGATCCTCGGCGACGCCATCGGGGCCGTTGCCGCGTCCGGTCACGCGGCCGCGGCGCAGCTCTTCCTGCGACAGCAGCGGCCTGGTGTTGGCGCGATAGGATTCGGTGCTCTGGAACAGGATGTTCGAGCTATCGCGCTCGGCCTTGCGGCGGGCGACGTCCGGATCATCGGGCCAAGCGGCGCTGCGATTGGCGCCGGCTTCCTGCGGCTTCGGCAAGGTCGAGGACGGCGGCACGACCAGCGGAGCGCGCTGCTTGTACTCGATGTCCGCCTTGTCGGTGCCGAACAGGCCCATGCCCTCGACAAGGTTCTTGAAGAGCATGCCTTCCTGGGCGAAAGCAGGGGTCGTCGCCAGCAGCAGGCCACCAGCGAGCAGCATGCGCGACGCGCGGATCCGATAAGCCATCTACCTCTCCATCCCGATACCAGCCTCGTCATTGAACGAGCGACGCGGCAAAAGCATGGCGGGCCTTTTAACCCATATCCGGCAAAACGGGGAGCCCTTTTGCCGAAATGCCATGAATCAGCTGTGACCAGCCGGTTTGCGGGCGGCTGCAGCGCGCTTCACGCGGCCTTGGAACGGCCCGCACCCGGCCTCAGCGATTCCCAAAGCAGACCGAGCACGCCGAAGACGATCGCCGCATCGGCGATGTTGAAGATGTACCAGCTGAAGCTGCCAACGTGGAAATGCACGAAGTCGACGACGGCGCCGTAGACCATGCGGTCGAGCCCATTGCCGAGTGCGCCGCCGATGATGAGCGCGAGGCTCACCACCGTCAGCTTGTCGTCGCTGCGCCACATCCAGCGCCAGAGCCAGATCGCCGCGACGATCGAGAGCACGACCAAAGCCCAGCGGCCGATATCGGTCGACTGCTGGAACAGGCCGTAGGAGATGCCTCGATTCCAGGCGAGCACGATCTCCAGGAAGGAGGCAAGCTGGAACGGCCCCTCCTCGGCCAGACGAAGGCCGAAGAGCAGCCAGAGCTTCAGCGCCTGGTCGAGCACGAAAACGAGCGCGACGATCCAGACGCCGAGACGGCGTAGCGGCGTCTGGCCAGCCGTCACGCGGCGCGTCCGAGTTCGCGCAGTGCCCTGGCGTCACGCGGCGTCACCTCGGGAAAGCCGGGCTCGGCCGTCGCCGGGTCGAAATACTTCCAGGAGCGGGCACATTTGATGCCGGAGGCGCGCGCCGGCACCACCGCGACGCCGGGCACGTCCGGCAGGCGGAAGGCCTCGGCCGGCCCCTCGCCATCCGCGATCTTGGCACCAGAGGTGATGCAGATCTCGGCAAGGTCGAGCCCGCTCAGCGCCGCGCGCAGATCGGGATCGGCGATATGGACGACCGGGGCGGCTTCCAGCGAGGAGCCGATGCGCTTGGCGGCGCGCTCCAGCTCGAGGGCACCGGTGACGACGCGGCGAACGCGGCGGATTTTGGCCCAGCGCTCGGCCAGCTCCGGATCGAGCCAGGCGTCATCGGCCTTGGCGAAGAGTTCGAGATGAACCGATCCGTCGCCGTCCTTCACCTGCGGGTAGCGATCGAGCCAGGCTTCCTCGGCGGTGAAGACCAGGATCGGCGCGAGCCAGGTGGTCAGGCAGCGGAAGAGCTGGTCGACGACGGTGAGCGCGCTCTTGCGGACATGGCTGGAGCGCGGGTCGCAATAGAGCGCGTCCTTGCGGACGTCGAAATAGAAGGCCGAGAGCTCGGTGTTCATGAACTGCGAGAGCAGGTTCACCACCTTCTTGTAGTCATAGGTCCGATAGGCTTCCTCGACCTGCGGGCCGAGCTCGGCGAGGCGGTGCAGCATCAGCCGCTCCAGCTCCGGCATCGAAGCCGGATCGGAGACGCGGATCGTCTCGTCGAAATGGGCGAGCGTGCCGAGCATCCAGCGCATGGTGTTGCGCAGCTTGCGATAGGTCTCGACGAAGGTCTTGAGGATCTCCTTGCCGATGCGCAGATCGTCGGAATAGTCCGCCGCCGCGACCCAGAGGCGCAGGATGTCGGCGCCAGAATCCTTGATGACGTCCTGCGGGGCGGTGACGTTGCCCTTCGACTTCGACATCTTCTCGCCCTTCTCGTCGAGACAGAAGCCGTGGGTCAGGACCACGTCATATGGCGCCCGGCCGCGCGTGCCGCAGCTTTCGAGCAGGCTCGAATGGAACCAGCCGCGATGCTGGTCCGAGCCTTCGAGATACATCACCTTGTCGCGGCCGCCGTCGACGATGCGATGGGTCTTGAGATCGGCGCGCTTCTCCAAGGTGAAGGCGTGGGTCGAACCCGAATCGAACCAGACGTCGAGCACGTCGGTGACGCGCTCGTACTTGGCCGGGTCGTAGCCATAAGGCTTGAGGAAGCGGGCGCCGTCGGTGTCGGTGAACCAGGCGTCGGCACCCTCCTGCTCGAAGGCCTCGGCGATCGCGGTGTTGACCTTGGCGTCGACCAGGATCTGCTTGCTTTCCTTGTCGACGAAGACGGTGATCGGCACGCCCCAGGCGCGCTGGCGCGAGACCACCCAGTCCGGCCGGTTGGCGATCATGCCGTTGATGCGGTTCTCGCCGGCGGCGGGGACCCATTCGGTCTCCCTGATCGCCTTGAGCGCGCGGTTGCGCAGCGTGTCGGCATTGCCGCCGGCCGTCGGCGCCGGTGCTGCCGGATCAGGCGCGCCGGCATCGCCATAGGGCTTGTCCATGGCGATGAACCATTGCGGCGTGTTGCGGAAGATCACCGGCTTCTTCGAGCGCCACGAATGCGGATATTGATGCTTGAGGCGCCCGCGCGCGACGAGGTTGCCGCTGGCGGCGAGCGCCTTGATCACGACCTCGTTGGCGTTGCCCTTCTCGCCCTTGTCGGTGATGACCTGCGCGCCTTCGAAGCCTGGAGCCTCCTTGGTGAAGCGGCCATCGGCATCGACGGTGTAGGGAATCCTCGTCTCGATGCCGCGCTCGGCCAGCATGCGGCCATTGGCCATCCAGACGTCGAAGTCCTCGCGACCATGGCCCGGCGCGGTGTGGACGAAGCCGGTACCGGCATCGTCGGTGACATGGTCGCCGTCGAGCAGCGGCACGTCGAAGTCGTAGCCTTGGCCGAACAAGGGATGCCGGCAGATCATACCATCGAGTTGTTGCGTAGAGACGTCCGCAACCCTCTCGAATGCCTCAACCTTGGCAGCCTTGAAGACGTCGGCCGCGAGCTTGTCTGCCAGCACATAACAGGCGCCCGGCTGCGCCCAATTGGTAGGGGATGCAGCTGTTACCTTGTAGAGGCCGTACTTCACCTTCGTCGAGAAGGAGATCGCCCGGTTGCCCGGGATCGTCCACGGTGTCGTCGTCCAGATTACGACCTGCGCGTCAGCTTGAAGCAGCGGAACCACTGTGTCTGAATTGCCCGCAACGATATCGAACGCGACATAGATCGTGTCGCTGGTGTGCTCCTCATACTCGACCTCGGCCTCGGCCAGAGCGGTCTTCTCGACCACCGACCACATCACCGGCTTGGAGCCGCGATAGAGCATGCCGTTCTCGGCGAACTTCATGATCTCGCGGGCGATCTGCGCCTCGGCGCCGAAGGCCATGGTCAGGTAGGGATCGTCCCAGTCGCCCTCGACGCCGAGGCGCTTGAACTCGGTGCGCTGCACATCGACCCAGTGCTCGGCGAAGGTGCGGCACTCCTTGCGGAACTCGACGACGTCAACGTCGTCCTTGTTCAGACCCTTGGCGCGATACTGCTCCTCGATCTTCCACTCGATCGGCAGGCCGTGGCAGTCCCAGCCCGGCACGTAGTTCGAGTCGTAGCCGAGCATCTGCTGCGAGCGCGTCACCAGGTCCTTCAGCACCTTGTTGAGCGCGTGGCCGATATGGATGTTGCCGTTGGCATAGGGCGGGCCGTCATGCAGCACAAAGCGATCGCGGCCTTTGCCGGCCTCGCGCAGCTTGCGGTAGAGGTCCATCCTGGCCCAGCGGGCGAGCAGTTCGGGCTCGCGCTGCGGCAGACCGGCGCGCATCGGGAACTCCGTCTGCGGCAGGAACAGGGTCTGCGAATAATCGGTCGTGTCGGGCTTCTCGGCGGTCTTGTCGGTCATGATCCGGCTCGGCGGTGCGGATGGCGGCCTGGAGGCGCGGCCTTCCTGGAATGTCACGGGGAAGCGATCGTCGTCCCGGCCTGCGCAAGCGCCCGCGCGTTCAGCGCAGGGCGGCAGCCGGGCCGGTAATTCGCTGGAGCGAAACGAGGTGCGGAGCGGACATGAGCGGCTTCTAGCAAACGGCGATCAGGGAAGGAAGGCCGGCGTCTTCGCCAGGATGCCGCGCGCTCTCGCGCTATCGGCATCCATCTGCGCGATCAGCGCCTCGAGCGTATCGAACTTCGCCTCGCCGCGCAGGAAGGCGACGAAGGCGACATCGACCGTCTTGCCATAGAGATCGCCGGAGAAGTCGAAGACGAAAGTCTCGAGTTTTGGGGCGCCGTCGTCGAAGGTCGGGCGGCTGCCAAAGCTGGCGACGCCGTCGCGCCAGACATCGTCGACCCTGATCCGGACCGCATAGATGCCGAAGCGCAGGCGGCAGTCACGGGGCGGATGCATGTTCGCGGTGGGATAGCCGAGATCGCGGCCACGCTTGTCGCCATGGGCGATCTCGCCGCGCACGAACCAGGGTCGGCCGAGCAAAGCTGCGGCGTGGTCGACCTCGCCGGCTTCGAGCGCGGTGCGCACCAGCGTCGAGGAGACCGGCTCGCCCTCGAAGGTGAAGGGCGGCACGACAGCGACGGGGATACCGGTATGTCCGGCGCGGGCCTGCAGCATTTCGGGCGAACCGGTGCGGCCCTTGCCGAAATGGAAATCATAGCCGCAGACGAGTCCGGCGGCGCCAAGCTGGCCGAGCAGAAGATCGTCGACGAACGCCTCGGCCGGGATGCCCGCGACGGCGCGATCGAAAGGTATGACGAAGCTGGGGCTGAGTCCGAGGCCGGCGAGGAGCGCAACCTTGATCGGCTCCGGCGTCAGCCGGAAGACCGGCTGCTCCGGCCGAAACACCGTGCGCGGATGCGGTTCGAAGGTCAGGGCGGCAGCTTGCGTCCCCCGTTCTGCCGCCATCTCGCCGGCGACCCGCGCGAGCTCGGCATGGCCGCGATGGACGCCATCGAAATTGCCGAGCGCCAGCACCCGGCCGCGCAGATCTGCCGGCACCGGCTTGCCGGGTTCGAGGACGAAGGCGGGCGACGCACGGAAACGCGCCGCCTCGGAGGATGAGATCATGGAACGCAAGGTCACGCCGGGAAGCCCCGGCTAGCGCCGTGTTTGGCCCCAAGCGGCTGGGAGCGTCAAGGTCAAGTCTCTGGCTCTAAGCCGCGGCGCGCGGCAACGCGACCCAGGCCTCGCCTTCCAGCACGGCTTTGCCGTCGACCAGGCATTCGCAGAACAGCCTGGCCCGGCGCCGCTCCGGCACGAGCTCGGCCACCTCGACGCGGGCGGTGACGACGTCGCCGATCTTCACCGGCGCGAGGAAGTTGAGCGTCTGCGAGAGATAGACAGCGCCCGGCCCCGGCAGGCGCGTGCCGAGCAAGGCCGAGACCAGGCTCGCGGTCAGCATGCCATGAGCGATGCGCTGACCGAACTTGGTGTTGGCGGCATAGCGATCACAGAGATGGATCGGGTTGGCGTCGCCCGAGAGGTCGGCGAAGAGCGAGATGTCGCGCTCCATTACGGTGCGCATCAGGCTCTCGCGCTGGCCGACGACCAGATCCTCGAAGGCATGAACTTGATAGAGCGTGCTCGCCATCATCGGTCAGCTCTCGCAATTGCAGCATGGCTAGAAGGCCGCCTGCATCCGGAAACGAGCAGGAAGGGTCTCACACCTCGTTGCACCGCACCATTGAACTTTGGTGCCTGTTGCCTTGTTCCGGCATCACTCAAAGGTCGTATGCCGCTAGGTCACTCCGGGACCGGATTAACGGCTTTGAAACGCCGAGCGCCTATCAGAATTGACGCAAGGTCGCTGCTCTGCGAGAGCGGCCCCGCGCCGGCGCCGTTGGGCCCTGCTGACTACTTGCTTGGAGCGCCGTCATGGCTGTCGACCCGTCAATGCCGATCCTGGTGGTGGACGACTATCAGACGATGGTCCGGATCATCCGCAACCTCCTGAAGCAACTCGGCTTCGAAAATGTCGACGACGCCTCCGACGGCAATGCCGCGATCGCCAAGATGCGCGACAAGAAATACGGGTTGGTGATCTCGGACTGGAACATGGAGCCGATGACCGGCTACGAGTTGCTGCGCCAGGTGCGCAACGAAGACGCCATCTCCGAGACGCCATTCATCATGGTCACGGCGGAATCGAAGACCGAGAACGTCATCGCCGCCAAGAAGGCCGGCGTGAACAACTACATCGTCAAGCCGTTCAACGCGCAAACGCTGAAATCGAAGATCGAGGCGGCCTGCGCCGCCTGATCCCTCACCTACCAGGCCAGATGCGGCATCGCGTAGTTCGGCCGATGGCTCTGCCGTCCGAACCAGCCCTCGAGCGCCTCTTCGGATAGCCCCGCCATTTCCTCGGCATGGATGCCGGCGACGCACATCAGCGAGGCCAGGCCGTATTGCGCCGCGCCGGCAATGTCGGTGCGGATCGCGTCGCCGATCGCCAGGATGCGTGGCTTCGCGATCGTCTCGCCGCGTAGCTCCTGCCCTAGGCGAATAGCGAGATCATAGATCGGCGCATGCGGCTTGCCGGCATAGATCGCCTTGCCGCCGAGCTTCTCATAGGCGACGGCGAGCGAGCCGGCACAGGGCACGATGCGTCCGCCACGATCGACGACCAGATCGGGATTGGCGCAGATCAGCGTCAAGCCGCGATGGGCGAAATCCGCCAGCTGCTCGGTGTAGCTCTCGGCCGTCTCGGTCTCGTCGTCGAACAGGCCGGTGCAGAGCACGTAATGCGCCTCGGCCGCTTCCACACGCGGCGCATCGAGCCCGGCCATGAGCGGCAGGTCACGCGGCGGGCCGAGATGGTAGAGCGGCTGGCCGGCGCGGTGGGCGATCAGGTCGCGCGCGACGTCGCCGGAGGTGACGATCGCGTCGAAGGCGTCGCCGGGCACGCCGAGCTTGCCGAGCTGGATTGCGATCTCAGAGCGTGGGCGCGGCGCATTCGAGACTAGCACGACGGTGACGCCGCCGGCGCGCATCCGGGCGAGCGCATCACAGGCCGTTGCGAAAGGCCTGACGCCGTTATGGACCACGCCCCAGATGTCGCAGAGGCAGAGCTCGTACTGGTCGATGACGGCGGAAACGCCGGACAGAACACGGGTCGAGAGCGGCACGGGCAAACTCCGAACGGACAGGCGCCGCCTGTCTACGCGCCTTCGCCGGCACAGGCCAGCGCTTCTGTCCCATGAGAGTGCGTCAGGCGGTGGCGCGCCGCAGAATGTCGCGGAAGGGCACGCGCTTCACCGGCTGCGGCGCCATGGCGGGATGCTCGACCACCTCAGCGGACGCGGGCGGCGCAATGGCGGCGACAGGCGCCGGAGCGGCCTCCGGCTGCGGCTCGGCGAAGACTTCGGGGCGCACCGGCCGCGGTGGCGAGAAGACGATGCCCTGGCCGTAGGCGATGCCGAGATCGAGCATATCGGCGACCATCGGGTCGTCCTCGACCTCTTCCGCCACGAGCTGGATCGAGCCGCGGGCCAATTGGGTGGCGATGTCGCCGGCTGCGATATCGGCGAGCTTGCCGCCGCGCGACTCGGCCAGAAGCAGCGCGGCCGAGACCTTGACGAAGCGCACGCCGCGATCATGCAGCGAGACCGGGTCGAAGCGCAGATCGGCGACATGATCTAGCGCAAAGCGCACGCCATTGGCCGACATGGCGCCAAGCAGGCCGAGGCTCGCCGGCTCCAGTGTCCGGAAAACGCGCTGCGGCACCTCAATGACGAGATTGCCGATATGGTCGTGGTATTTTTCGAGGATGCGCGACAGCGCCGCCAACGCGCGCGAGGAGCCCCAAGTCGCCGCGCTGAAATTGCAGGAAACGAAGAGCTCGCCCGGCTTGCTGCCGAGATGACGGGCGATGGCGAGCGCACGCGTCAGGACGAGCGCATCGAGCGTCGGGCCGAAGCCGCGATCCTCGACCGTGGTCAGGAATTCGGAGGGCAGCAGCAGCGTCTTCTCGTCGAGCCTCAATCGCACGAGGGCCTCGTAGCCGCGCGTGCGGCGCTGCGGCAGGCTGACGATCGGCTGGAGGTGGACCTCGACCTGGCCCTTCGCAAGGGCTTCGCTGATCAGGGCGGCACGCTCCTCGGCGGCACGGCGCTGCGCCGCCTCGGCCGGATCGTGCCGGGTCGCGACCAAGGGTTCCGGAGCCCGAGGCTCGATGCGTTCGGGGACCAGCACCGAGATCCGTGCGGGCTGTTGCGGCGGCGGATTGGCGAGCCGACCCTCGATCCGGCTGAGCTGGTCGTCATGCTCGCCCAAGGTCGTCGCGACCTGCTGCAGGAGATCGCCGAGCAGGCCGACCTCGGCGGTCAACTCGTGGAGCATCGCCTTGGCGGGAGCGGCATCGGCCTCGCCCATCGGCAACTGGTCGATGCGCTTCGCCATCGAGTCGACACGGATGGCATTGGTGGCGAGGCGGACCTTGACCTCCCCGATCGCGGCAAGCAGTTGCTCGCGCTCGCGTGTCGCATTCCGGCGCGCCAGAGCCGCCGCCCCGGCCAGGCCGAGCCCGGCGCTCAGCAGGCCCAATGCGTTGGCGAGATTACCTGGCAAGAGCAGGATGGCAGCGGCGCCCAAGGAAAAGCCAACGACGCCGCTGGCGGCCGGAGAAAGAGCGCTGAGGCGGATGCGAGCCAAGGGCTGAAATCGCGCAAGAGGTTGAGGGGCAACGCAACGCTACGAATCAGCTGCGACGCACATAGAATAGCGGCCCGATTCAGCGACTGCGAGGCCAATCGACAGATTGCGCGAACGCACCCCGCGACACTCTCAGCTTCCGCTCCTATCGCGGCTGCAGCCCCAGCTGCCCGATCGCGGCAAGAATGCGGTCGGTGGCCCCCGCGGAGAAGCCCTTCCGAGTCAGATAAAGCCGGGCATCGAGCGCAAAGAGCGGTTCGACCTGGCCTAGTTGCCGCAGGGCCTCTTCGAGATCGGCGCGATCCCCGGCAGATGCGCTCGCCACAGCGCGCGCGACCAGAGCCATCGGGGTCTCCTCCGCCCTGATCAGCGCGGCCTGATTCTCGGCGAGCCTGGTCGCGCCGGTGAGATAGGCGGCGAAGTAGAGGAAGACATCGTACCAGGAGGGACGGCCGTTGCTCAGCGCGGCGGCGCGTTCGAGCAAAGGCAGCCCTTCCGCCGCCCGGTCGAGCTGGACATAGCGCGCCCCTAGATCGGCCATAATGTCGGGGTCGAACGGGTTGCGCGTCAGGGCTTCGCGGCCGGATTTGAGCGCCTCCTCGGTCATGCCACGCAGGAACTGCGCCTCCATCAGCGCCTGATGCGCCCGCGCGCTCGCCGGAGCCAGCCGCACCGCGGTGACCGCGGCGGCGAGTGCCCGATCGAGTGGAGAGCCGGGCCGGGCATTCAGACCCGAGGAGTATTCGTCCACCGTGAGCAGCGCCAGATGCGACCAGGCCGGTTGGAAATCGGGATCGCGCGCGATAAGCGCGTCGAGGCAGGTGCGCGCCGCAAGATGCTCTTCCGCCCGCATATGCCGTCGGAAGTTGAGCGCCTGATAGATGCAGCCGATCGCGGGCGACAATGTCGCCAGCCTGAGATCGGCATGCAGGATGCCGAAGGGCTGGGCCAACCGGATCGCCAGCCGCTGAGCCAATTCGCGCAGCTCCATGCCGTCGCTCATCGCCTCGAGCGTCCGCTCGCCGGAGGTGGTCCAGACGACGCGCCCGTCCTTTGCGGCGCTGAGCCGCACGAAGCCCTCGATCTTGTCTCCCGCTCGCGAGGTGTTGAGGGTCAGGACGTAATCCGCGCCTTCATCCGCCCGCTGCGCCGTGGCCGGCGTCTTGACCACCAGCAGATCGTCGAACCGAGCCATGGTGTCGACGAGATGGCGCATGAACAGGCGGGCGGCATCCTCGATGGCGGGATCGACGATGTCTCCCGCGATCACGACAGCGACGACGGGCAGGCTCGCCGGCACCGCGACCGGTTCGGCCGGTTGCTGCGCAGCGGGCTGCTCGGGTGCGGCGGTGGTTGCGGGCCGCGGCGTCGGCGCCTCGGCACCGGGCTTGGCAGTGCCCGGCTCCGGCCGGCTTCCGGTCTCATGCCAGGCGATGAGCGCGATCGCGGCAGTCAGCACCAGCGCGAGCGCCGCATAGGCCCAGAGGCGCCACGGTCTTGCAGGAACCGGCGCCGGCTGTGGCGGCTCAACGGCAATGGCGGCCGGCACCGGCTCCGGGAGGCCAAGCCGCGTGAAGCTTGGGACATAGGCGCCGACCGGAATCGCGATCCGCACGGGATCGCGAACGCCCTCGGCCGCGAAATAGAGATTGAGCGCCTTGCGCAGGCGGCCGGCCTCGACGCGCACGATCGGGTCGGATTGCGGGTCGAAATCGGGCGGGCGTCCGAACGCCTCGACCGCAATGGTATAGCCCTTGAGCTCGCCGGCGCGGCCGGCCAGGGCCTGCTCGACGACATAGTTCAGAAAGGCGGTGAGTTGCGGGGCGCTGCGGAAGATGTCGGAAGCAAGGACGCGGTCGAGCTGCGCGCGGATATCCTCCGGCGCGATCGGCTCGCTCCCGTCCCGACCGGCAACGCCTTGAGTCATTGGGGCGTAGTCCAGTGTTACCCCCTTGTTCAGACTACGCCAGAAACGACGTTACGTCACCTGCCCCGGACAGCACGCCGCGGCGCGCCGGACGCAGGCATGCCCTGAGCCAACGCGGATTTACAGCCCCGACCGCGCTGCTAGGTTGAGGAAGCTTTAAAAAACTAAATGGGACCGGATCATGACCTCTGCGCCGCGCGCGATCAGCTCGCCGAACGACCTCGAAGCCTACTGGATGCCGTTCACGGCGAACCGGTCGTTCAAGCAGAATCCGCGCATGGTCGCCCGGGCCGAGGGCATGTTCTACTACACCCCCGAGGGCAAGCCGGTGATGGACGGCACTGCCGGCCTCTGGTGCTGCAATGCCGGCCACGCCCGCGAGCCGATCATCCAGGCGATCCAGGCACAGGCGCGCGAGCTCGACTACGCCCCGTCCTTCCAGTACGGCCACCCCAAGGTCTTCGCCGCGGCCGCCCGCATCGCGGCGCTGGCGCCGGGCGATCTCGACCATGTCTTTTTCGCCGGCTCGGGCTCGGAGGCGGCTGACTCGGCGCTGAAGATCGCCCTCGCCTACTGGAACGTCTCGGGCAAGGGTTCGAAAACCCGTCTGATCGGCCGCGAGCGCGGCTATCACGGCGTCGGCTTCGGCGGCATCTCGGTCGGCGGCATGGTCAACAACCGCAAGTTCTTCGGCGGGCTGCTGACCGGTACCGACCACATCTCCCATACCTATGACCGCGAGAAGCAGGCCTTCAGCAAGGGCGAGCCGGACTACGGCGCGCATTTCGCCGATGATCTGGAGCGCGTCGTCGCCCTGCACGACGCCTCGACCATCGCCGCCGTCATCGTCGAGCCGATGGCCGGCTCGACCGGGGCGCTGCCGCCGCCGAAGGGCTATCTCAAGCGCCTGCGCGAGCTCTGCGACAAGCACGGCATCCTCTTGATCTTCGACGAGGTCATCACCGGCTTCGGCCGCCTCGGCTTCGCCTTCGCCGCCGAGCGCTACGGCGTCATCCCGGACATGATCACCTTCGCCAAGGGCGTCACCTCCGGCACGGTGCCGATGGGCGGCGTGATCGTGCGCAAGCACATCTACGACGCGTTCATGAACGGCCCCGACAACGTCATCGAGCTCTTCCACGGCTACACCTATTCGGGCCATCCGCTGGCAGCGGCTGCCTCGCTGGCCGCGCTCGACATCTATCGCGAGGAGGGCCTGTTCGAGCGCGCCCGGGCGATGGAGGACGCTTGGGCCGATGCGGTGATGAGCCTGAAGGGCGAGCCGAACGTGGTCGACATCCGCACGCTTGGCCTGGTCGGCGCCGTCGACCTCGCGCCGCGGGCGGATGGTGTCGGCAAGCGCGCCTTCGAGGCCATGGATCGCTTGTTCCGCGAAGAGGGCCTGATGGTCCGTACCGCCGCGGACACGATCGCCTTCTCGCCGCCGCTGATCATCACCGAAAGCCAAGTCGAGGAGCTGATCGGCAAGCTGCGGCGGGTGATCCGGGCCGTGGCGAACTGAGCCGAGCGGGCGTCATTCTCGGGCGGAGCGAAGCGCAGGCCCGAGAATCTCATGACGAGAAGACGCGGGCAGGAACCTCATCCTGCCTGAGATGCTCGGGTCAAGCCCGAGCATGACGCCCATCTCACCCGCGCCGTAGCTTGCTGTAGCGCGCGACCAGCCGGTCGCGCTTGAGCCGCGACAGGCGGTCGATCCAGAAGATGCCGTCGAGCTGGTCGATCTCGTGCTGATGGCAGACTGCGAGCAGGCCGTCGGCATCCTCGCTCTGCTCCTTCCCGTCGAGGTCGCGATAGCGCACGCGGATGCGGGCATGGCGCTCGAGTTCGTCGGTGACGCCCGGCATCGAGACGCTGCCCTCGGTATGGCGGATGGTTTCGCGCGAAACCTGATCCAGCACCGGATTGGCATAGATACGGACTTCGCCAGGCGTCAGTTCCAGCACGACGAGCCGCGACAGCACGCCGATATGCGGCGCAGTGATGCCGATGCCGGGCGCAGCCCGCATCGTGTCGAGCAGATCCTCGGCGAGCGCGCGCAGGTCGGCGTCGAACCGTGCGACCGGTGGAGCGGGTAGCCGCAAGCGTGGATCAGGAAAGCTCAGTATCGGTCGGACAGGCATCGCAGTATCGCCGCGCGCTCCACGATTGAAGCGTCATTGCGAATACAGCGTAACGATCCGGACGGATGCACTCCACATTCCCCAGGTTGCCACCGCGTGTCTGGCAGGTAGCAAACTGGTCGAGGTGATGCCGGAGCACAGGGCGGAGCCGATGCCGGTCGCCCTGCTCTATCCGCACCGGCAGCATCTCTCACGCCGCCTCAAGGTCTTCGCCGAATGGCTCGAGCCGCTTCTCAAGGAGCGGCTCTTCGCCTGATCAGGCCGCGGCCTTCTTCTCGGCCGCGCCGTAGAAGGTATCGCCGGTCTTGGCCATGCGCTTCAGCAGCCGGTTCGGCTTGAAGCGCTCGCCATGCTTCTTGGCGAGGCTCTCGCAGAGCTTCACGAAAGCGGCCGCGCCCATATTGTCGATATAGGAGAGCGTACCACCCGAGTAAGGCGCGAATCCGAAGCCGATGATCGAGCCGACATCGGCCTCGCGCGGATCGGTGACGACGCCTTCCTCATAGGTCTTGGCCGCTTCGAGCGCCTGCGTGGCCAGAAGCCGATGCTGCAGCTCCTCCATGTCCACTTTCTCAGGGTGGATATGGTTGGAGACGAGCTCGGCGAGGCCGGGCCAGAGCCGCTTGGGACCGGCTTCCGGATAGTCGTAGAAGCCCTTCTTGTTCTTGCGGCCGAGGCGGCCATGCTTCTCGACCATCTCGTTGAGGAGCTTCTCCTGCGCCGGGTCGACCGAGCCCTCGCCCAGCTGCGCCTTGGTCGCCTTCAGCACCTTGTAGGCGAGATCGACTGCAACCTCGTCATTGAGCGAGAGCGGCCCGACCGGCATGCCGGCCTGCTTGCCGGCGGCCTCGATCATCGTCGGCGGCACGCCCTCCATCAGCATGAGGTGCCCCTCGCGGATGTAGTTGCCGACGCAGCGATTGGCGTAGAAGCCTCTGACGTCGTTGACGACGATCGGCGTCTTCTTGATGGCGCGGACGAAGTCGAGCGCCATGGCGAGCGCCTTCTTGCCGGTCTTCTTGGCCATGATGATCTCGACCAGCAGCATCTTCTCGACCGGCGAGAAGAAATGGATGCCGATGAAATTCTTCGGGCGCTCGCTGTGCTCAGCGAGGCCGGTGATCGGCAGCGTCGAGGTGTTGGAGCCGAAGATCGTCTTGGGGCCGACCACGGCCTCGACCTTGGCGATGACCTCGGCCTTGACCTTGGGATCCTCGAACACCGCCTCGACGATCAGGTCGCAGCCCTTGAGGTCGGCATAGTCGGCCGAGGCCTTGATGCGGCCGAGCAGCGCGTCGCGATCGGCGGTCTTGGCCCTGCCCTTGGTGATCTGGTCGGTGACCAGCTTGTGCGAATATGCCTTGCCCTTCTCGGCGGCTTCGATGTCGCGATCGACCAGCACCACCTCGATACCCGCATTGGCGGTGACATAGGCGATGCCGGCGCCCATGAAGCCGGCGCCAATGACGCCGACCTTCTTCAGCTTGGAAGCCGGCACGTCGGCCGGGCGGCGGGCGCCCTTGTTCAGCTCCTGCATCGAGACGAAGAGCGAGCGGATCATCGAAGCCGCCTCCTTCGTCCGCAGGATCTTGGCGAAGTAGCGGCTCTCGACCTTCAGCGCGAGGTCCATCGGCAGCTGCAGGCCCTCATAGACCGCGCTCAGGATGGCGCGAGCAGCCGGGTAGTTGTCGTTGGTCTCGCGGCGATAGATCGCATTGGCCGGCGGCCAGATCTGCATGCCGGCCGGCGAGTGCACCTTGTTCGAGGGCAGCTTGAACTTCGGGTCTTCCCAGGGCTGCTTGGCCTGCGGGTTGGCCTTGAGCCATTCCTTGGCGGCGGCGACGATCTGGTCGCGTGGCAGGACGGCATGGACGAGGCCCATATTGCGGGCCGGCAGCGCCTTGATCTGGTCGCCCTTGAACATCATCTGCAGCGCGTCGCCGGTCTGCATCAAGCGCGAGACGCGCTGGGTGCCGCCGGCGCCCGGGAACAGGCCAACCTTGATCTCGGGCAGGCCGACGCGGGTCGAGGCATCGTCCGAGACGACGCGGAGCTGGCAGGAGAGCGCGAGCTCGAAGGCGCCGCCGAGGCAAACGCCATGGATCGCCGCCGCGAACGGCTTCCCGCAGGTCTCAAGCTTGCGGTAGAGTTGGCTGAGCTTGCGGCTCTCATCGAAGAAGCGCTGCATCGCGATCTGCTCGCCCTGCTCCTTGGCGAGCTTGACGTAGAGGTCGCGCAAACCCTGCAGCATGGTGAGGTCGGCGCCGCCGGAGAAGGCTTCCTTGCCGGAGACGATGACGCAGCCCTTGATGGCTTCGTCGCCCGCGACCTTGTCGACGACCTGATTGAGCTCTTCCATCACCTGCGGGGTGATGACGTTCATCGAGCGCTCGGGCATGTCCCAGGTCAGGGTGGCGATGCCGTCGACGTCGGTCTCGAAGCGGAAATTGACGAGGTTCATCGGCTCTCTCCTCAAACTCGCTCGATGATGGTGGCAACGCCCATGCCGACGGCGACGCAGAGCGTGACCAGAGCGGTCTGCTTGTTGGTGCGCTCCAGCTCGTCGAGGACGGTGCCGAGGATCATCGCGCCGGTGGCGCCGAGCGGGTGGCCCATGGCGATGGCGCCGCCATTGACGTTGAGCACGGCGTCATCGATGTCGAAGGCCTGCTGGTAGCGCAGCACGACCGAGGAGAAGGCCTCATTCAATTCGAACAGGTCGATGTCCTTCGGCGTCATGCCGGCCTTCTTCAGGACGAGCTCGGTGACGTCAACCGGGCCGGTCAGCATCAGCGCGAGGTCGGAGCCAGTGGTGGCGAAAGCCTTGATGCGGGCGCGGGGCTTCAGACCCGCGGCCTTGCCGGCCTTCTTCGAGCCGACGAGCACGGCCGCAGCACCATCGACGATGCCCGAGGAATTGCCGGCATGGTGGACGTGGTTGACGAACTCGACATCCGGATGCGCCGCGGTCGCTACCGCATCGAAGCCACCCATCTCGCCCATCTGGACGAAGGAGGCCTTGAGCGCGGCGAGCGCCTGCATGTCGGTCGCCGGGCGGATGGTCTCGTCGCGGTCGAGGATGATCAGGCCGTTGACGTCGGTGACCGGGATCACCGAGTTCTTGAAACGGCCCTCTTCCCAGGCCTTGGCAGCGCGCTTGTGCGAGCGCACGGCATAGGCGTCGACATCATCGCGCGAGAAGCCGTATTTGGTCGCGATCAGATCGGCCGAGACGCCCTGCGGCATGAAATAGGTATCGATCGCAACGGATGGATCGACCGCGATGCCGAAGCCCGAGGCGCCCATGCCGATGCGGGACATGCTCTCGACGCCGCCGCCGATCGTCATCTCCTTCTGGCCGGACATGACCTGCGCCGCGGCGAGGTTCACCGCATCGAGCCCAGAGGCGCAGAAGCGGTTGATCTGCACGCCCGGCACTTCCTTGCCGTAACCGGCCTTGAGCGCAACCGTGCGGGCGATGTCGGCCCCGGCCTCGCCAACCGGATCGACGCAGCCATAGACCACGTCCTCGACCAGCTTGGGATCGAGATTGTTGCGCTCCTTGATGGCGCGCAGGGTCTGCGTGCCCAGTTCGATCGCGGTGACTTCGTGCAAGGAACCATCGGCCTTGCCCTTGCCGCGCGGGGTGCGGACATGGTCGTAGATGAAAGCATCAGCCATCAAGGGCCTCCCATCGGAAGTTTTGCGGGCAACCTAGCCGTCATTGCGAGCGAAGCGAAGCAATCCAGACCATAGAGCTCTGCCGCCCCTGGATTGCTTCGTCGGCTTCGCCTCCTCGCAATGACGATGTTCAGAACTGCTCGGCGCTCAGCGCCATGGTCGCATCCGAGCCGGAGGTGATCCGCGCCAGATGCGCGGCGGTCTCGGGCAGCGAGCGCTCCATGAAGAAGCGGGCGGTGACGAGCTTGGCGTTCATGCGCTCGGTCGCGCCATTGGCGCCGGCCTTGAGCTTGTCCTGCGCGACCTTGGCCATCTTGGCCCACATATAGCCGAGCGAGACCAGGCCGAGCAGGTGCATGTAGTCATGCGCGCCGGCGCCGGCATTGTCGGGCTTGGCGAGGGCGTTCTGCATGAACCACATCGTCGCTTGTTGCAGGTGATTCAGCGAGATCTGGAGGGGCGCCAGCAGCGGCTTCAGCGCTTCGTCGCCCTCGCTCTCCTTCACGAAGGCGCCGACCTCGTTGAAGAAGGCCATGATGGCGCGGCCGCCGTCGCGGCCGAGCTTGCGGCCGACGAGGTCCATCGCCTGCACGCCGTTGGCGCCCTCGTAGATCATGGCGATGCGCGCATCGCGGACGAACTGCTCCATGCCGTGCTCAGCGATGTAGCCATGGCCGCCATACATCTGCTGGGCCTTCACCGCATTGTCGAAGCCGACATCGGTGAGCACGCCCTTCAGCACCGGCGTCATCAGCCCGAGCTGGTCGTCGGCCGCCTGGCGCTCGGCGTCGTCGCCGGAGCGATGGGCGACGTCGGACTTGATCGCATTCCAGATGACGAAGGCGCGGGCGGCCTCGTTGAAGGCCCTGATCGACATCAGCGTGCGGCGCACGTCTGGATGGACGAAGAGCGGATCGGCCGGCTTGTCGGGGCTCTTTGCGCCGGTCAGCGCCCGGCCCTGCAGGCGGTCCTTGGCATAGGCGACGGCGTTCTGATAGGCGACCTCGGACTGGGCCAGGCCCTGGATCGCGACGCCGAGGCGGGCCTCGTTCATCATCACGAACATGGCGTTGAGGCCCTTGTTCTCGGTCCCGACCAGCCAGCCCTTGGCGCCGTCATAGTTCATGACGCAGGTCGAATTGGCGTGGATGCCCATCTTGTGCTCGATCGAGCCGCAGGACACCTTGTTGTTCGCGCCGATCGAGCCGTCGGCGCCGACCTCGTTGCGCGGCACGACGAAGAGCGAGATGCCCTTGACGCCCTGCGGCGCGCCCTCGATGCGGGCAAGCACGAGGTGGACGATGTTCTCGGTGATGTCCTGCTCGCCGGCCGAGATGAAGATCTTGGTGCCGGTAATGGCATAGGAGCCGTCGCCGTTCGGCACGGCCTTGGTCTTGATCAGGCCGAGATCGGTGCCGCAATGCGGCTCGGTCAGGTTCATCGTGCCCGACCAGATGCCCTCGGCCATCTTCGGCAGATAGGTGCGCTTCTGCTCGTCGGAGCCGTGGACATAGAGCGCGGCCATCGCGCCCATGGTCAGGCCCGGATACATGGCGAAGGCCATGTTCGCCGAGGACGAGAACTCGTTGATGATAGCGCCGAGCGTGTAGGGCAGGCCCTGACCGCCATATTCCGGGTCCATGGCGAGGCCGATCCAGCCGCCCTCGGCATAGGCGCGATAGGCCTCCTTGAAGCCCTTCGGCGTCGTCACAGAGCCATCGGCGTTGCGCTTGCAGCCTTCCTGGTCACCGGAATGATTGATCGGCTGAAGCACCTCCTCGCAGAGCTTGGCGCCTTCGCCGAGCACGGCCTCGACCAGGTCCGGCGTCGCCTCGGCGAAGCCCGGGAGGTTGTTGTAGCGCTCGAACTGGAAGACGTCGTTGAGCAGGAAAAGCGTGTCCTCGACAGGTGCCTTGTAGACCGGCATCGCATCCCTCCCTGGCGTTTCGTGCAGCCTTCATGGCGAAGCTTGCCGGCTCGATATGACAGCGGCGCTTCGAGATAGTTCATATATAAACTATCTGATTGCGACTTGCCAAGAGGCCGCGCCAACTTTTTCGCTCAAATGGAGCTGTACGGTGAGATTGGCGCGGCACACGCTGCCGTTGCAAACGAAAAATGCCCCAAACCTGCGAAGGTTCGGGGCATCGTGATCCTCATGACAAAGCGGCCGGACGACCGCGCGGGATCAGGCGTCGAGACGCGCGAGCGTCGTCTCAAGCTCGGCGATCGCGGTCTCGATCTCGGCGCGCTGGCTGCGCAGCAATTCGAGCTGCTCGGCGATCTGGGCGCGGCTGAGCTGCAGGCCGCCGACCGAAGCGGACGGCTCCTTGCCCTTGATCTCCTTGCCTTCCTCATTGGCGAGCATGGCGCGAATCTCGACCAGAGTGAAGCCGAGCTGCTTGCCCTTCAGGATGAGCGAGAGGCGGGCGCGGTCACGGCCGGAATAGATCCGGGTCAGGCCCGAGCGAGCAGGCGCGAGCAGGCCGCGCGATTCATAGAAGCGCAGCGTGCGCAGGGTGACGCCGAATTCGCGGGCGAGATCGCTGATGGTGAAGCCGTCCGCTTCGTTGGCATTCGTCATCTCAGGGGAGGCAGAGCGGCCGTCGTGACTCGGTGTGGCCGCCAGAGCTGAGCCTTGGCGCGGCATATTTGGTTCCTTAAGGTTGCGGAGCGGAGCGGCTGCCTATCGGAAGGCGCCCTGCGTTGCCGGCAATGTAGGCGCGGGACCCCCTTACGTCACGTCATTCGCCCGCGGCCGGGGGTAAGTTACCGTTATGCCCGGCCCGAGCAACCTGCCGCGGCAAGCGTTTCCGGAAAATTAACGTCCGGGCCCTCGATCTTAACGCTCTATTTACCGTGACAGCGAAAAGTTGGTGCCGCGATCTCCAGCGTCAGCCGCATCAACCCGATGTTCATGATTGCCGAGATCGCAGGGCGCCGCCGCGTAAGGGGGCAGCGAGCGCCTGTTGGCTGAGAACTGCCCCTCGAGGCGAGCGTGACATGGCGACCAGCCTGCCCTGGAGCGTCAAGGGCGTCGATCCGCGCACACGCGATGCGGCGAAAACCGCTGCTCGCCGCGCCGGGATGACGCTCGGCGAGTGGCTCGACAGCAAGATCCGCGAAGAGGCTGGAGAACCCGAAACCGTCGCGCACGGGGCCGAGGAGCAGGACATCGTCGCCTTGTCGGAGCGCCTCGCGCGCTTGTCCCAGGGCGGTATGCAGACCGCCGCCGCTCCACAGCCCGCCGCAGCCAGGCCTGATCTCTCACGCGAACGCATGGACGCGTTCATCACCCAGGCCGCCATGGCCGAGCGCCTGACGCGCGACAGCAATGCGCGAACCGCAAGCGCGCTCGACTCAATCGCCCTGTGGATGGAGCGTACCGAAAGCCGCCTGTCGCAGGGCGAGCGCGCCACGGTCGAGCGGCAGGAACGCGCGACCAATGTGATCGCCGATTCCATCAAGGCGATGGGCGAGCGCCTCAATGAGATCGAACGCCGGGCCAGCGAGGCCAACCGCCGGCCTGTGGTGCAGCCGGCGCGCCCGGCACTGAACCGTGAGGGCCTGGCCGCGGCGGTTTCCGACATCCGCTCGCGCCAACGTGCCCTCGACGAGGGGGCGACGCGGACGCCCGCCTATGAGCGTCCGAGCCACGCACCGACGCTGGCCAATCTGCGCGACGATCTGCGCCAGCTCAGCGATCGCATCGCCCCGGCCCAGCCGGCGATGCGGGCCGAGGAACAGCGCGCCGCCTATAAGCCACTGGAACGGGCGATCGGCGAGCTCGGCTCCAGGCTCGACCGCCTCGACGGACGCGACCGGCTCGATCCCGTGCTGAAGCCGCTGGCGCGGATCGAGGCAGAGATCGGCCGCCTCTCCGAAACGCGCTCGCAGGAGAGCTACAACCGCTTCGAGCTGGAAGTCGCCCATCTCGCCGCCAAGGTCGATACGCTCGCCTCGCGCGGCGGCGACCGCCAATCTATCGCCCCGATCCTGAACGAGCTGGCCGAGCTGCGCGAACTCGTTTCCGCCCCGGACGGGCGGCGGTTCGACGACCTGTCGCTGCAGCTCAACGCGCTGACCTCGGATGTCGGCCGCCTGCGCGACGATACGCGCGACCTGCGCAGCCTGTCGCTGGCGATCGAGGATGTGCGCGAGAGCCTGCACAGCGACCGCCTGCGCGATCGCAGCAGCGAGAGCGGGCCGATGCTCGCCTTGTCGCGCCAGGTCGAATCGCTCGCCCAGAAGATCGACTCGCTGCCGTCGATGAACGCCTCCGTCATAGACGGGCAGGTCGACCAGCTGGTCGCGCGCCTCGGCGAACTCGATGCCAGCGGGCGTCCGGTCTCCAACGAGTTGGCCGGGCGTATCGAAGCACTGGTGATCAAGCTCGAGCATCTGGCCGAACGGCCGCCGAGCCGGCTCGAAGACCGGATCGAGGCGCTGACCGATCGTGTCGAGCAGCTCACCGCTTCCAGCGCCCTCGCCCATATGGTCGATGATGGCGGGGCTCCGCTCGCCCGGGTCGACATGCGTCCCGTCGAGGAGATGCTGCGCGGCCTCGCCGCCAAGATCGACGAGGCCGGCCGGCCCGGCGCCGGCTCCGACTCCTTCGACGCGCTCGAACGCCAGATCGCCGGCCTGACCCAGCGGCTCGACCAGCAGGCGGCGACGCGCTCTGCCGAAAACGGCATCGAGCGGACGTTGCAGGACCTTGTCGTCCATCTTCAGGGCATGCGCGAGGACACCACCGCCGCCGCGGAACGCGCAGCGCGCGCCGCCATGGCCGACCTGCCGTCCTCGCGCGGCGCGAGCCTGTCCGAGCTCAGCGACCTGATGAGCGGCCTGCGCGAGAGCCATGTCTCGACCGGGCGCGAAACCCAGGATGCGATCGGCGCCGTGCACCGGACGCTGGAGACCATCATCGGCCGCCTCGGCGATCTCGAAGCCGAGCTCGGTGGCGACCGCGATCGTCGCGACGCCCCGCCCGCAGCCGCACCGCGCGTCAGGGTTCCCGCTCCGGCCGATGAGGTCCGGGTCGCGGCTCCCGCTGTGCCCATGGCCGAGCGTTTTGCCGCCGAGCCGCGCCTGCCGCGCACCAGCGGGCTCGACATGCCGTTGGAGCCAGGCTCCGGCCGGCCGCGCCCGGATGCAGCCGCCGCGCAGGGCAATGATCCCCAGGCCGTGCGCCAGAGCCTGATCGCCGCAGCCCGCCGCTCGGCGAAGGCCGCCAGCGAAGCGGCAGCCGCCAATCCGACCCCCGCCACCGAGGCAGCCAAGCCCGGCAAGCCCGCCTCCGGTGGGCGCCTCAGGGCGATCCTTGAAAAGCGCCGGCGGCCGCTGCTGCTCGGCCTCGCCGCGCTGGTCCTCGCGATCGGCGCCGCACAGGTGTTCTCAGGTGGCCAGCAGGGCAGCGCCAAGAAGCAAGTCGCGAACGAGAGCAGCCGGACCGAGCCGACCGCTCCGGCTCCCGTCGAGGCCCCTGCCGCCAAGCCGGCGCCGCAGAGCGCCCCGGCCGAGCCGGTGACGCCGCCGGCCAAGGACCAGAGTTCTGCGCTGCCACCGCTTCAGATTGGCACGACGCCGGCTCAGGCGGCCGCGCCCGCTCCGGCCCAGGCGGCGAATGCCGACCTCCCGCCAGTCGCCTCCGTGCCCTCGATGGTCGCCTCGCTGCCGCTGCAGAGCCCGTCCGAGGCGGTCGAGACCGTGACCGGCATCGGCGAACTGCCGGGCACCGCCGGCAGCGCCGGCCTGCGCAAGGCGGCGCTCGCGGGCGACGCCCGCGCCGTCTACCAGATCGCAGCCCAGGCGGCGGACGGCCCCGGCAATCGCGACCCGAAGCTGGCGCTACGCCTGTTCGAGCGCGCCGCCGTCGCCGGCCTCGGCCCCGCCCAGTTCCGGCTCGGCAACATGTTCGAGAAAGGCATCGGCACCAATCGCGACCCGGCGCTCGCCAAGGTGTGGTATGGGCGCGCCGCCGAGCGCGGCAATGCCAAGGCGATGCATAACCTCGCTGTGCTCTACGCCGAGGGCGCCGGCGGCAAGCCGGACTATGCCACCGCGACCGAATGGTTCCGCCGTGCCGCCGAGCATGGCGTGCGCGACAGCCAGTACAACCTCGCCATCCTGCTCGGCCGCGGCCTCGGCGCGCCGGCCGATCTCGGCCAGTCCTATCGCTGGTTCGCGATCGCCGCCGCACAGGGCGACGACGATGCGGCGCGCAAGCGCGATGAGGTGGCGAGCCGGCTGCCCGCCAATGACCTCACAGCAGCCAAGGCGGCGGCGGAAAGCTGGAAGCCGAAGCCGATCGAGGCACACGCCAACGAGGTGACGCCACCAGCCAAGGGCTGGGACGAGGCCCCTGCAGCCGCCAAGAAGCCGGCCAAGCCCAGCCGCGGCTGAGCCCGGCGGCGCGGGCGGAGAGCCTGCGTTTCGAGATCGTTTCAAAGCTGCACAAATTGAAAAGGTTTCCGCTGTAGCGTCACAGCTACGGCGCGCGTTTTTCATTTGGCCGGCTCCGGCCGAGCCGCGATAATTCGTGCCGGCTCAGCTGGTCGGGCATGTTCTCGTCGCAAAAGTCGTATCCACTTTTGCGGGACCATGCCTGACATGGGAACGCGCCGACGGCCGACGGGGTTTTGGAAGAGTGCAGATCTATCTCCCGATCGCGGAACTGCCGATCAGCATTTTTCTCGTGCTCGGGCTGAGTGGCGCGGTTGGCTTCATCTCGGGCTTGTTCGGCGTCGGCGGCGGCTTCCTGCTGACACCGCTGCTGATCTTCCTCGACATTCCCCCGGCCGTTGCGATCGCGACCGTCGCGGCGCAGGTCGCCGGCTCGTCCATGACCGGCGTCCTGACTTATTGGCGGCGCAACGCGCTCGATTTCAAGCTCGGCGGCATCCTGGTTGCAGGAGGCATATTCGGCACGATCCTGGGCGTGCTGTTCTTCAACTCGATGCGGCGCCTCGGCCAGCTCGAGCTGGTGATCACGCTGGCCTATGTCACGCTCTTCACCTGCATTGGCGGGCTGATGCTGTTCGATGCGGTGCGCGCCGCACTACGCGACCGCAGGGGCAAGCCGGCCCGCCGCCTGCGCGAGGCCGGCTCCCATCCGCCCTGGATGGGCCTGCCGCTACGCATGCGCTTCCCGCGCTCACAGCTCTACGCCAGCGTGATCCCGATTGCGGGCCTCGCCATCATCATCGGATTCATCGGCGCCGTGCTCGGCGTCGGCGGCGGCTTCATGCTGGTGCCGGCGCTGATCTACTTTTTTCGGATTCCGCCGGCCGTGGTGGTCGGCACCTCGCTGTTCCAGATCCTCGTCACCATGACCGGCGCGACCGTGCTGCATGCCGTCACCAACCAGTCGGTCGACATCATCCTCGCCATGCTGCTGCTGGTCGGCGGCGTTATCGGTGCGCAGTTCGGCGGCCGGGCGGCGCGCAATCTCAACGTCTCGTCGTTCCGGTTGCTGCTAGCACTGCTGATCCTCTCAGTCGGCCTGCGCTTTGCGGTCGAGCTCTTCCTGCCGCCGAACGAGCCCTATTCGGTGGTCGTGCCGGAAGGAGCGCAGCGATGAGACGCGCGGCGCTCGCCTTCGCAGCGGCCTGCCTCTCGGCCGTCGCCAGCGTTCCGGCGAAAGCCGAGGCACTGATCGCGGCGCTGTCGACACATCGGATCGCGATCGCCTCCAACTTCACCGGCGACCAGCTCGCGGTGTTCGGCCTGGTCGAGCGCGACGGCCGCTCCGTCGCGCGTGCCGACCCCTACGACATCGTCGTCACCGTCCGCGGCCCGCAGCGCATGCTGATCGTGCGCGAGAAGGAGCGCGTCGGCCCGATCTGGATCAACCGCAACCAGCGGCGCTTTCCGGATCGCTCGCTCTATCTCTCGGTCGCGACGAATCGTCCAATCAAGGAGTTCCTGTCGGAAGAGGCGGCGCGGCGCGACCGGATCGGACTCGCCAATGCGCAGCGCCCGCAGGGAGGCTTCGACTTCGAGTTCGACATCGCCCGTTTCCGCGAGGCGCTGATCCGAACGATGGAAGGCAAGCAGCTCTATACGCTCGACGAGCGCGGCGTCACCTTCCTGTCGCCGGCGCTGTTCAGCTCGCAGATCAAGATCCCGGCAATCGCGCCGACCGGCCCCTATGAGGTCGAGGTGCTGCTCTATGCCGGCGGCTCGATCCTGGCGCGCCAGACCACCAATTTCGAGGTGGTGAAGACCGGCGCGGAACAGCGCATGACCTCGGCCGCGCACGACCGGCCGCTCCTCTATGGCCTGGCGACGGTCGCGGTGGCGCTGCTGCTGGGCTGGCTGGCGACGGTGATCTTCCGGCGCGACTGAACGTCAGCCCGTCAGCATCTCATAGGCGAGGAAGGGTACGATCGTGCCTTCGGCAATGCTGGTCAGCTCGTCGGCAAGCTCGACCAGCCCGTCGGTCTCGGTCAGCGAGGTCAGCACGCCCGCCCCGTCACGGGGGTGCTTGTGCGCAACCGCGATACCGTCGGGGCCGGGAGCTAGCGAGACCCGGACATATTCGCGCCGGCCGGCCTTCTTCTTGTAGGCAAAGCCGAGCCTGACGGGCAGCCCGGGCAGCCGCGCTGGCTTCGTTCCCGAAAGCAGCGCGATCACGGTTCGGGCGACGAAGGCGAAGGTGACGAAGACCGCCACCGGATTGCCGGGCAGGCCGATGAAGGGCGTGCCGTCGACCAGCCCCATCGCCACCGGCCGGCCAGGCTTGATCGCGACTCGCCAGAAGGCGAGCTCGCCGGCCTGCTCGACCGCCGCCTTGACGTGATCTTCCTCGCCGGTCGAGACGCCGCCCGACGTCAGGATCAGGTCGCACGTCACAGCCGCCTGGCGCAGCCTCTGCGCGAGGCTCTCGCGCTCGTCCTTGAGGATGCCGAGATCGACGACCTCAGCGCCGGCATGGGTCACCAGCGCCCGCAGCAGGCTGCGATTGGCGTCGTAGATGCCAGCGGGCGGCAGGGCTGTGCCGGGCTCGTTGAGTTCGTCGCCGGTCGAGAAGATCGCGACGCGGACGCGGTGGCGCACTGTCACCTCGGTCAGGCCGAGCGCGGCGAGCAGAGCCAGATCCTGCGGTCGCAGGCGCCGGCCTGCGGCGAGCGCCGTTTGGCCACGCGGCAGATCCTCGCCCGCCGGCCGCGCATTGGCGCCCCGCTTCAGCCCTGCCGGCAGGACGACCGCGCCGGCATTCAGCGTGACATCCTCCTGCATGAAGACCGTGTCGGCGCCTTCCGGCATCGGCGCGCCGGTGAAGACGCGAACGGCGATTCCCGCTGTCGCGACCCCGGAGACGTCAGCGCCGGCCGGAACCCGGCCGGAGAGCGGCAGGCGGGTTTCCCCGGCTGCCGCGAGATCGGCGAAGCGGACCGCATAACCGTCGACCGCCGAATTGGCGAAGGGTGGCAGGTCGACCGGCGCGACGACCTTCACGGCCAGCACACGCCCATCTGCCGCGGCGAGCGGGATCGTCTCGGTAGCCGCCACCGCGGTGATGTGCTCGGCGGCGCGCTCAGCCGCCTGCTCGATCGACAGCATCGGCCCGAAGGCGTCGGCATCCGCGCTGAGCTGCGCCATCGTCAGATCTTCCCTTCCGCCCGCGCCAGCACGGCATCGAGCGGCTGCGCCTGGGCGAACAGACAATCGGCGATGGCGGGCACGTCGTCGAGCCCGATCACCGGCCGGCCGGCCTCGGGAAACGCGGTATCGCTAGCGATCGCGACGATGCTGGGATCATCGGGATGCAAGGGCGGCTTGCCGTTGGCGGCGCGATGGACCTCGAGCTTGGCGTGCGGATCGCGCTTGAAGCCTTCGACGATGACGAGATCGACCGGCGACAGGCGCGCCAGCAGTTCCGGCAGCGCCGCTTCCGGCTCGTCGCGCAGTTCGTGCAGCAGCGCCCAGCGCTTGGCCGAAGAGATCAGCACCTCGGACGCGCCGGCCTGGCGGTGCGCCCAGGAGTCCTTGCCGGGCGTATCGAGATCGAAGGCGTGATGGGCGTGCTTGATCGTCGAGACCCGGACGCCGCGGCGGTTGAACTCCGGGATCAGCTTGGTGAGGAGGGTCGTCTTGCCGGCCCCGCTCCAGCCCGCCAGTCCGATCACGCGCATCGACAACCACATCTCCAAAAGACAAAGCCGGGCGCGAGATGCGCCCGGCTGTCATCGTGCAAATGCCGTCAGCGGGTCAAGCGCGGCAACAGCTCACTCCGCCGGCTGCAGCTTGCCGCCGTGGACATGGCCCTTCTTCATCTCCTCGGCGACCCAGAGCGAATGGTGTTGCTCGGCCCAGTTGAGATCGACCTCGCCGGAGCCCATCGCGTCGAAGGCGCCCTCCATGCCGACCGTGCCGATATAGATGTGGCCAAGAATGAGCGCGACCATCAGCACGCCGACGATACCGTGGATGATGTTCCAGAATTGCAGGTTAAGCACGCCGCCGGCTGTGGCGGGGAAAAGCAGATAGATGCCGGAGACGGCCAGTGCCGCGCCGCCGCCGACGACACCCCAGAACACGACCTTCTGGCCGCCATTGAAACGCTTCGCCGGCGGATGAGCCTTGCCGACGATGCCACCGCCCGCCGCAAGCCAGCGCACGTCGACCATACCGGGGATATTGTCCTTGATCCAGATCAGGAACATCAGGGCGATGCCGAGCATGAACGGCCAGGCGAGATAGTTATGCGCCCATTTCGCCACGATCGAGACGTTGGTGAACGCCTCTGGCCCGAGCAGCGGCAGCAGCAGCGCCTTGCCGAAGGTGACGTTGAGGCCCGACAGCGCCAGCACGATGAAGCAGGCGGCGGTGAGCCAATGGACGAAGCGCTCGAAGCCGTTGAAGCGCGTCAGCGTCTGCCCGGCGGGACCGCTTTCGATCCGGACCCGACCTCGGAAGAGGTAGAAGGCGACCAGCGCGATCAGCGTGCCGAGCACGGCGACCGCACCGATCCTGGTCATGGTGTTCTGGTGGAAGGCGCGCCATTCGCGTCCGGCCGGGCGCTCCAGCGTCGCCGCCTTGGTGTCGGGAATGCTGATGCGGCCCTGGAGTTCGGCCGAGGGATTGCCCTTCAGCGCGTCGAGGAACTGCTTCTCCTTGACCGAGTCGGCAGTCGGATTGACCTGCTGGGCGTTACCGGGCTGGGCAAAGCCGACAGCGACGGCCAGCAGCAACGCTGTGACGAGGAAGCGGAGATGAGCACGCAGCGACATTGCGGCATCCTTTCGCGAAGGCAGTAGCAACCCCGGGGAGGAACGCACCCGACCTTTCCAGGCCGTGATGCGCCCCCCTCCCCCAGCTCAGATGGTGATGGTTTCCCGGTAGGCGGTCTGCCAGCCCCAGGCTCCCGAGCCGTAGCCGCGCTTGACCACCCGTTCCTTGTAGATCTGCGCGATCACTTCGCCGTCACCGGCGAGCAGCGACTTGGTCGAGCACATCTCGGCGCAGAGCGGCAGCTTGCCTTCGGCGAGGCGGTTCGAGCCGTATTTCTGGTACTCGGCGGGCGAAAGGTCGACCTCAGGGCCACCCGAGCAGTAGGTGCACTTGTCCATCTTGCCGCGCGAGCCGAAGTTGCTGACCTTCGGATATTGCGGGGCGCCGAACGGGCAGGCGTAGAAGCAGTAGCCGCAGCCGATGCACAGATCCTTGTTGTGCAGCACGACGCCGTCGGCGGTGTTGTAGAAGCAGTCGACCGGGCAGACGGCCATGCACGGGGCGTCCGTGCAGTGCATGCAGGCCATCGAGACCGACCGCTCGCCCGGCTTGCCGTCATTGATGGTGACGACGCGCCGGCGGTTGATGCCCCAGGGCACGTCGTTCTCGTTCTTGCAGGCGGTGACGCAGGCGTTGCACTCGATGCAGCGGTCGGCGTCGCAGAGGAATTTCATCCGGGCCATGGTTCAGTTCCTCCTCACGCCGCCGCGATCTGGCAGAGCGTGACCTTGCCTTCGTGCATGGCGGTCACGGGGTCGTAGCCGTAGGTGGTGACCGTGTTGACGGACTCGCCAAGCACGATCGGGTCGAGGCCCTTGGGGTAGTTGCCGCGCTGGTCGACGCCCTGGAAGACGCCGCCGAAATGGAAGGGCATAAAGGCCGCGCCCTTGCCGACACGGTCGGTGACCAGCGCCTTGACTCTGGCCTTGGAGTTGTTCTCCGGGCCGGTGACCCAGACCATGGCGCCGTCCCTGATGCCGCGATCGGCCGCATCCGCCGTGTTGATCTCGACGAACATGTCCTGCTGCAACTCGGCCAGCCACTTGTTCGAGCGCGTCTCCTCGCCGCCGCCCTCGTATTCGACGAGGCGGCCGGAGGTCAGCACGATCGGGAAGGACTTGGCGATGCCCTTTTCGACCGCCGCCTTTTGCACGGAAGTGTGCAGGTTCGGGATGCGCAGCGTGCGCTCGTCCGGCCTGGCCGGCCATTTCGCCACGAGATCGACGCGCGGCGAATAGATCGGCTCGCGATGGACCGGCACCGGGTCCGGCAGGTTCCAGGCATTGGCCCGGGCCTTGCCGTTGCCATAGGGCACGCAGCCATGCTCCATCGCGACGCGCTGGATGCCGCCCGACAGGTCGGTCGACCAGGAGACGCCATCGATGGCGTTGCCGCCGATCCAGGAGATGGTGGCGAGCTCCGCAGGCGTCAGATCCTTGTCCCAGCCGAGCTTCTTCAGCACGCCCATTGTGAACTCGGGATAGCCGTCCTTGATGTCCGAGTTCAGCGAGTAGGAGCCGCCCTCGGCGAGCAGGGTATCCTCGACCTTGCTGCCATCCGGCAGCGTGCGCTCGCGGGTGAGGCCGAAGCGCGGGCGGAAGGTGCCGCCGCCATCCTTGGCCGCGAGCGAGGTGTTGTAGAGGATATGGGTGCCGGGGTGCTTGTACTCGGGCGTGCCCCAGCACGGCCAAGGCAGGCCGTAAAAGTCGTTCTCGACCGGGGAGCCCTTGGCGCCGCGCAGCGTCACGATGTCGAACTTGTCCTGGTTCGCCATATGCAGCTTCAGGCGCTCGGGCGACTGGCCGGTATAGCCGGTCGACCAACCGCCGCGGTTGATTTCCCTGAGGATCGATTCCGCCGTCGGCTCCAGCCCGATCTTGCCCTGGACCATCTCATAGGGCCGGAACATCTCGGTGGCGAAGCCGAGCTTCTGCGCGAATTTGTAGATGACGGCGTAGTCGCTGGCGGATTCGAAGATCGGCTCGACGACCTTCTCGCCCCATTGCACCGAGCGATTCGAGCAGGTGCGCGAGCCCGAGGTCTCGAACTGGGTGCAGATCGGCAGGATATAAGTGCCGTTCTTGCGCCCGCCGAGCGAGACGAAATTGGTCGGGTGCGGGTCGCAGACGACGAGCAGCTCGAGCTTCTCAAGGCCCTTCACCGCATCGGGCATGCGCGGGATGGTGTTGCCGCCATGGCCCATGACGAACATGGCCTTAAGGTTGTCCTTCTGGTCGACCTGCTCGGCCGGCAGGTTCGCGGCGTCGAACCAGCGAGTCGAGGTGTGGCCGGAAGTCTCCATATTGGCCTTGCGGGTACGGGCCGGGCGGCCCCCCTTGGCCGGCACCTCGTCGAAGCGCGAGACGAAGTAGTCGTAATCGACGCCCCAGACCCGGGCCCAATGGCGCCAGGCGCCTTCAACCAGGCCGTAATAACAAGGCAGGTTCGAGATATCCAAGCCGAAGTCGGTCGCGCCCTGGACGTTGCAGTGGCCGCGGAAGATGTTGGCGCCGGTGCCGGCCGAGCCGACATTGCCGGTCGCCAGCAGGAGGTTGCAGATGGCGCGGACATTGGCCGTGCCGACCGAGTGCTGGGTCACGCCCATGCACCAGACGAAGGTCGCCGGCTTCACCGTGGCGAAGGTCTGGGCGACGCGCTTCATCTGCTCGCCGGGGATGCCGGTGATGTCCTCGACCGTCTTGGGGTCGTATTTCTCGACCTCCTTGCGGACGTCGTCCATGCCGTGGACGCGCGCGGCGATGAAGGCCTTGTCCTCCCAGCCGTTCTTGAAGATGTGCCACATCAGGCCCCAGATCACCGCGATGTCGGTGCCGGAGCGGAAGCGGACATAGTCGGTGGCGTGCGCTGCGGTGCGGGTCAGGCGCGGGTCGAAGACGATGACATTGGCGCGCTGCTGCTCCTTGCCGGTCAGGATGTGCTGCATCGAGACAGGGTGCGCCTCGGCCGCGTTCGAGCCCATGAACAGCACGGTCTTCGAGTTGCGGATGTCGTTGTAGGAATTGGTCATGGCGCCGTAGCCCCAGGTGTTCGCGACACCTGCGACCGTGGTCGAGTGGCAGATGCGCGCCTGGTGATCGACGTTGTTGGTGCCCCAGAAGGCCGCGAACTTGCGGAACAGGTAGGAGCCTTCATTGGAGAACTTGGCCGAGCCGAGCAGGTAGACCGAATCCGCGCCCGACTTGCCGCGGATCTCCATCATCTTGTCGCCGATCTCGCTCACCGCCTGATCCCAGGACAGGCGCTGCCACTGCCCGTCGACCAGTTTCATCGGGTATTTGATGCGGCGGTCGCCATGGACCAGCTCACGGACCGAAGCGCCTTTGGCGCAGTGGCTGCCACGGTTGATCGGGCTCTCCCAGGCCGGCTCCTGGCCGACCCAGACGCCGTTGTTGACCTCCGCGCGGACGGTGCAGCCGACCGAGCAGTGCGTGCAGATGTTCTTGACGACCTTGGTGCCGGTGGCCGGCCCGAAATCGGCGGCTTCTGCCTTGCGGACCGAACCGATCTGCAGGGCGCCGACAGCTGCGACGCCACCGGCGACGAGGCCGGAACGGCGCAGGAAGGAGCGGCGATCCATCACGCCGGAGGCGAGGCCGCCGAGGGCGCTCTGCAGGCGGCCGCGCTGGACGTCGGCGGATTTGCGCTTGATCAGCATGACGCCGGCCTCCTCAGTAACGGTTGACGCGGTAGAAGTCTTTGACGTGCTCGCTCTCGCGATAGCGCGCCTTCGTCTCGTCCTTGCCGGGGTCGACGGCTGCCGCCGGCGTCACTGCCACCGGAGCGACGGCAGCGGTCGCGCCCGCGCCGAGCGCCTTGAAGAAGTTGCGCCGGTCGAGCCGCGCATCCTTGTCCTTGTGCTGCGACATCGTCGTCTCCTCCGTGCCGTACGTCATGCGGGCAGGCTCGCGGCCTGCGTCTCGATCGAAATGTAGAGGCTGCCGACCCGGCCGACGGCGCGGTAGAAGCGCGCCGCCTCGGCGGTCTCGAGATCGGCGAAGAAACGGTCGGCCCAGGGCCGGATATGGCGGGCGAAGAAGGACGCCTCGTCGACGCTCTCGCCCGAGACCTCACCGCGGATCAGCCTGGCCTCGATATCCATCAGCACGGCGATGTGGTCCTCGGGCTCGCCGACGCGCTCGGCCCTGGCCAGACCGAGCTTGCCCATGTCCTCGCGCACCAGAGCAAGCGGGCGCTCATGCAGGAAGCCAGTCAGGTAGTAGGAGGCATAGGGCAAAAGCTCGCCGCGGCCGACGCCGATGAAGAGCTGGAAGAATTCGTCGCGCACCTGCTCGGGGCTCGCCTCGGCAGCGGCTTCGGCCAGAGCCAGATGGGCCATGCCGAGTGGCGAAGCATCACCGCGCAGGCTCTGCAGCGCAGCCAGCGTTTCGGCCGTGGGCGCGCGCCAGAGCAGAGCGCCGATCAGTTCGAACTCGTCGGCGCGGGCAGCATCGAGCTCGTCGATCTCGGGGGTCGCAGCCTCGACGATGATCGGCTCTTGGGGATAAAGGTCGGGCCGCAGCTCGCCACGCGAGACACCGGTCAGGGCTTCGACAGACAGAACGCGATCAGCCGGAACGCGCTTCCAGGTCGAGATCGCCGGCTGCGACACGCCGACCGCCCGAGCCAGCGCACGTACGCCGCCAGCCGCTTCGATCGCCCGTTCCAGAGCCTGGTCGCGCATGTAAAAAGGCGTCTCCAATCCCGCATCGGCACGTTTCAGCGCACCGGTGCACGCAGTGATAATGCGACCTTATCGCCCTAGATTGCAATTGTTCTCAACTAAGGTTCAGAGCGGTGTCGCGCCGCCGCCGCGCCGCCTCAGGCGCGGGTTTTCGCTGCGATTTTGCAGCGCAGCGGAAGACGCCTGCGCCGTGGGCGCGGTTTCGGCGGCGATTTCGCTGGATTTTATCGAGGTTTCCGGCCCGCTCAGGCGGGTCGGTGACGGCTCGCTGCCTGTTTCCCGCTGCGGCGCAGCAGGATCGCCGCCCTCTGCTTCATTAGACGAAGGTTGAACAACTGCGACGTCGTTACGCACCGCCTCGGCTGGCTCGGCAGCCGGTTCGGGCGGTTTGCCGAAGATACTGGCCAGCATCTCCTCGACATTGTCCGACTCGCTGAGCGGCCCATAGCCCGGCGCGCCGCCCGGCGTGTTCCAGTCGAGGGCATAGTCGCGGGCCGGGTCGAGATAGCCCGAGATCGCCGGATCGCTCTCCCAGGCGCGGCGCAGCGCCTTGAGCTTCCACTCTTCCGGCACGTTCTGTTTCAGCCAATGGGCGAGATCGAAATCCTTGTCGACGAGGTCAAGCGAAGGCGGCTCGACCATCTCCGCTTCGGGTTCTGGTGGAGAGGCCTGCGAGGCGGGAGCGGGAGCATCTGGCTGCTCTGCGGTGACGGGCGTGGCCGGTTGCTGCGCCTCTTTCTTGCGGCGCGCCCAGCGGCCGAGAAAGCCTTCTTCGCGGTCCTCGTCCTCGGGGCGCGGCATCAGTCTTCTCCGCGCTCGAGACCGGGCCGCGGCCGCATTCCGCCCTTGCGCGGATCATGCTCGGTGCGCTTGCGCTTGACGAATTCGCGCTCGACATGGTGCGCCTCGAAGAAGGCGAGCACCGCTTCGGCGATCGCAGCCGGCATTGGCACGGCCTCGACGATGTCGTCGACATTCTCCAGGAAGACCTCGCCCTCGGACGGATCGGCGGTAACGCCGACCAGCTCCAGCGCCGGCTCGATCCCGGTCGGCCGGATCGAGACCCAGAGCTTGGCGTTGCCGCTCAGGAAGTTCTCGCGGAAATGGGCGGTATCGACCGAATGCAGCGTCAGCACGGCTGCGCCGAGATAGAACTGCTCGCGCCTGTCGTCGCCGGCGAGCCTGCTCCACGGCGCGAGCGGCGGCGGCTCGGGCAGCACCGCGAGCGGCGCCCAGGCATGGTCGGCCCAGGGCGAGTCCAGCTTGCGCCGCTCGACCACGACACCGACCTCGTGATGCTGCTGGGCCATGCGGCAGCTCCCTCAGTTCGCCATCTCATGCGCGGCGAGCGGCAGGCCGGTCACCAGGTTCTGCGGCTTCATCCGGACCAGCCGGTCGCCATCCATCGCCAGCATCAGGTAGATAGGCGCTCCCCTGGCCGCTGGCAGCACCGGCACCTCCGATGGCAGCGTCAGACGATAGAGTGCAATCAGGCGCGAGACCTTGTCCTCGTCGAGCGTCTCGCCCTTCCAGAGCGCATTGCCGATCGCGGTCGCCTGCGCATCGAGGCCGACGAACCAGCGCCAATTGGCATCGCGAACATTCTCGACAGCTTCAATCTCGACGTCGAAGCCGTGGATCTGCCTGATCCAGTGGCCGATCGCCTTGCCGAGCGCGACGCGCCCCGAGGGCTTGCCGCCGAGATCGAGCACCATGTCGAAGGCGTCCGAACGCTGCCAATAGCGCTCGGCATCGGCCTGTTTGAGGATGTCGAGCGAGGTCACCGCCGGGCCACCCAGCATGGCAAGCAAGGGCGAAGCGTGCCGATCGGCCTCGTGCCCCTCGATCATTTCGGCATCGGCGAGCAGGATCGTGTTCTCGTGCAGGGTGACGCGCTGCGGCCGAAACAGGCATTCAGCGGCGCGCACGACGAAGGGATCGCTCTCCTCGTCGAGCCCGGCGCGCAGGATGACGTGGACGAGCTGGTCGAGGAAGACGGGCGGGATTCCGGCGGCGCCACCGCGGATGATCCCGGCGTAGGCGCCTTGCAAGGTCGGCGCCGCCAGCAGCCGCTCGCGCCAGCCAAGGAGGAAGCGCCAGTTCTCGCGCGCATCGGCATCGGCGATGGCGGCGATCTCGCGCTCGGCGACCTCGGCCTGCGGCTCCGCCATCAGCCTGGCATGCAGCGCCCGCTCGGCATCGCAAGCCTCCTCCGGCGGCAGCACTTCCGGCCGCGCCAGATAGGCCTTCAGGAAATCATCGGTGACGACGAGGCCGCCGCTTTCCTCGCGGTCGAGCAGGAGATGGCCGGAACTCGCCCAGAAATGGGTCATCGCGGCGCGTCCTTCATCAACTGCATCAGGTCGACCTCTTCCTGCGGCTCGCCCTCGCCATCGACCTCGACGAACTCGAAGGCGCGGAAGGCATCCTTCGGCGTATCGCCGCGCGGCATCAAGGTGCGGAAGCGCTCGCGGATCTCGCCCTCCTCCAGCGTCCGATGCAGAGCGAGCAGGGTCTGCGCCGGATGATCGCAGAGCGAGGCGGCAAACGCGATCTCCTCCTCGGCTGCCGCGCGCGCAGTGGCGAGATCGGGTGCGCCGAGCTTCTCGACGAATTGCCCCGCAAGCTGCGCAATCGCCTCCTCGCGTTCCTCCGCCGTCGCTTCGGTGACGACCGCGAGCGTGCTCCAACCGAAGCTGGCAATGCCGAGGAAACCAGAGCGGAAAGCGACCCTCCCCTTGGTGTCGAGCCCGGAGACGCTCTCCGGCGTGAATAGGAAGGAGCCGGTGACGAGCCATTCGCCGGGCTCGGCCGCCTTGCGGAAGACGAAGCTGTCCGACGGATCGAGCCGGATCGCACGCGGAAGCTTGAGGACGCTCACAGCTTCGGCGCTCCGCTGTCGCGGTCGAGCCAGTCGGTCTTGGCGAGCGCTTCGGTGAGACTCCGGCGCTCGGTGCCGAACTGCGAGGTCGCGATCAGATCGCCATTGGGCTCGATGCCGTGACGCACGCCGACGACCTTCTCCAGCCGGTCGAGCCAGCGCCGCGCCGCGGCCTTGGCGCCCTCCTCCTGCCAATGGCTGACGCCGAGCATCAGATGGCGGCAGAAGGATTCGATCAGGTCGACGGCATCGACCTCCTCGAAGCCCTCCTCGGCCATGCCGACCCCGGTCTGGCCAAGCTGAAACGGCGACATCGTCGTCGCCCGGACCATGGCGCCGAAGACCAGCCAGTCCGGCACCTGCCCTTCCGGGCAATCGGCCGGCCAGCCGAGACGGCCGCCGCCGATCAGGCCGAGATCATAGGTCAGCGCATCCGGCCAGCGGAACAGTACCGGCCGCTCCGGCGGCGAATGCACGGCAAGCGCATCGGCGAGCGCGTTCATGGCGAGGTAATGCGCGAGCCTCGCTTCACCGAGGATGGCGTCGGGCTCCAGAACCACTGCAAACTCGACGATGTCGAAACGTCGCACCCAGACCAAAGTCGCAGCGCCGGCCTCGGCGGCGATCGCCTGCGCATGGGCGAAGGCGTCGCCCGATTCGCGCAAGGTGACGAGCGAAAAGCCCGGCGGCAGCACCGGCTCGCGCCTGAGATCATCCTGCCTGACCGGCCCTGCCGCCATCGTCCCTGCCCTGCCGCCCTCGCCCCACGAAAGGCTTGCCAAGGAAGGCTTGCTTCTTTGGAGCGATTCCAATTCCATATAAGGCGAGATTATCGCAAGCGCGACCAAAGACGCGCCGCGATCATGAGGATGCCTGCCCGATGACCGATGTCGCCCGCACGCTGATGGTCTGCTCGTGCGAGGACACGATGCCGCTCGACGGCAAAGCGATCCAGCGCGGCTGCGGTGGCGCCGAGATCAGCGAGCATCGCCATCTCTGCCGCAGCCAGATTGAGCGCTTCCGCGCCATGCTCGATCAGAGCGACGCGATCACCGTCGCCTGCACGCAGGAGGCGCCGCTCTTCGAAGAGATCGCTGCAGACCTCGATTACGCCGGCGACCTCATCTTCACGAACATCCGCGAACAGGCCGGCTGGTCGGACGAGTCCAGGGCTGCCGGCCCGAAGATGGCCGCCCTGCTCGCCGCGGCGAGCGAGCCCATGCCGCCGGCCTCCTTCGCGACGCTGACCAGCAAGGGCGTCGCGCTGATCTATGGCCGCGACGAGGTCGCGATCACCCTGGCGCATCGGCTCGCCGAGCATCTCGACGTCACCGTGCTGCTGTCGCGCCCCGGCGAGATTTCGCCGCCGCGCAGCGACGAGTTCCCGGTGCTGAAGGGCAGGATCGCGCAGGCGAGCGGCTGGCTCGGCGCCTTCGAGCTCACCGTCAACGACTACGCCGCCCCGAGTCCGTCCTCGCGCGGCAAGCTTACCTTCGAGGCGCCACGTAATGGCGCAGTCTCGCAATGCGACGTCGTGATCGACGTTTCCGGCGGCACACCGCTCTTCCCGGCAGGCGACCTGCGCGCCGGCTATCTGCGTGCCGACCCGCGCGATGCCGCCGCAGTCGAGCGGCTAGCCTTCCAGGCGAGCGGGCTGGTCGGCGAGTTCGACAAGCCGGCCTATGTCGCCCTGAACGAAGGTCTTTGCGCCCATTCCCGCTCGCAGAAGACCGGCTGCACGCGCTGCCTCGAACTCTGCCCGACCGGCGCGATCACGCCCCATGGCGACCATGTCGCGATCTCGGCCGAGATCTGCGCCGGCTGCGGCGCCTGCGCCGCCGTCTGCCCGACCGGCGCGGTGACCTATGCGCTGCCGCCGGCCGATGCGCTATTGCGCAAGCTGCGGACCCTGCTCGTCACCTATGCCGAGGCCGGCGGGCGCGAACCGGTCATGCTGTTGCATGACGGCGACCATGGCGAACCGCTGATCGAGGCGCTCGCCCGCCATGGCGCCGGACTGCCGGCGCGCGTGCTGCCGCTCCGCGTCAACGAGATCACGCAAGTTGGTTTAGAGATCTTCGCCGCGGCGCTCGCCTTCGGCGCCAACGCCATCCGCGTGCTCAGCCGGGCCAAGCCGAAGCACGACCTCTCCGGCCTCACCCGCAATCTCGACTATGCCAACGCGCTCGCCGGCGCGCTCGGCTATGGCGAAGCCCGCGCCGGGCTGATCGAGACCGATGATCCCGATCTGCTCGCTGCCGCGCTGGCGAGGGTCGCGCCCGGCAGCAGCGCGACGCAGCCCGCCCGCTTCCGGCCGATGGGAAGCGGGCGGCCGCTGCTGCGCCAGACGATCAGCGAATTGCACGCCGCCGCGCCGGCGCCGGCCTCGAACGTCGCGATGCCGCCGCGCGCTCCCTTCGGCACCATCCACGTCGAAACCGAGGGCTGCACGCTCTGCCTCGCCTGCGTCTCCGCCTGCCCGGTCAGCGCGCTCGGCGACAACCCGGAGCGGCCGACGCTGACCTTCCAGGAGGACCTCTGCGTGCAGTGCGGGCTCTGCGCCGCGACCTGCCCGGAAAAGGTGATCACACTGGAGCCGCGCGTCGATTTCGGCGCCTGGAAGGGCGGCCGCCGGATCGTCAAGCAGGAGGAGCCGTTCCACTGCATCGCCTGCGCCAAGCCCTTCGGCGTCAGGAGCACGATCGAGAAGATCGCGGCCAAGCTCGAAAACAAGCACTGGATGTTTACTGGCGAAGGCGCAAAGCGCGCCGCGATCCTGCGCATGTGCGAGGATTGCCGCGTCGAGGCCGTGGTCAATGAGAGCTTCGATCCGCATCACTCGCCGCAGCGCCCGCCGGTGCGCACCACCGACGACTATCTGCGCGAGCGGGCGGAACGGGGCGAGGATCCGCTGGGGTAGCTCAGCGCGTCACCTTCTCCAGCCAGTCGACCAGGGCCTGCCGGTCCTCGACGGAGCCGATGGTCTGCTCGGGCATCTTGGTGCCGGGCGTATAGGCGTTCGGGCCGATCTCGAACAGCTTCGCCACCGTCTCCTTGCTCCAGACGATGTCCATGCCCTTGAGCGCGTCGGAATAGGCATAGCCCTTAGCGGTGGCGATGCGGCGGCCGAAAATGCCGTGCAGGGTTGGGCCGGCGCGGTTGCCGTCGGCCGGTGTCAGCGTGTGGCAAGCCGCGCAGGCGCGGAAGACCTGGGCGCCGCGCTCGCCCTGGAAGGCGGCGAGCACATCCTCGCCGGCGCGCGGCACCACCGCCCCGACATGCTCGCCGGTGATCGCATTCCAGCGCCGGACCAGCCGGTCGGCGCCGCCGGAAAGGAGTTGCCTGCCATCCGGCAGGAAGGCGAGCGACCAGACCGGCAGGCCGGGACCGATCAGCGTAGCGCGAATGGTCCGCGCCTTGCGGTCGATCAGCGCGACCTGGCCGCGCAACCCACCGGCAGCGATGGTCGCGCCATCAGGCGAGATGGCGAGGGCGATCAGCGGTGTGTCGCCGACCACGACCTCGGCGCGCTGCGCTCCATCTCGCCCGAACAGACGCAAACGGCCATCGGCGGCAGCGACGGCGATCTCGCCATCGGGCGCGACGACGACGCCGTTGAGCGGCGCGGGCGTGGTGACGATCAGCGGCGCGCCGCCATCGGCGGGCCAGAAGCGCACGGTGGCGTCATAGCCGGAAGAGACGACCATGCCTTCCGGCGCGAAGGCGACACCGTTGACCGGGCTCTGATGGCCTTCTAGCACCCGTACCGCACCATCGCCGAGCGCAGTGACGCGGACCGTGCCGTCCCAGGACGCCGAGGCGAGATGCTGCCCGTCAGGCGAAATTGCCAGCGCCGCAACCGGCCCTTTGTGACCCTCGATCACCTTCGCCGGCTCGGGCGCATCGCCGCGCCAGAGCGCGATCCTGCCATCCTCGCCACCGGTGGCGAAGCCGACACCGCTGACCGCGACGGCAGCGTTGACTGCGCCCTGATGGAAACGCAGCACCTTGATGGCGCTGCCGCGCGAGAGATCCCAGAGGATTGCCGACTGGTCGAAGGAGCCGGTCAGCGCCATCGCGCCATCAGCCGAGACGGCGACGGCGCGCACCGGCCCGCCATGGCCGCGCAATTCCTGGGCGGAAGCAGGCATCGTCGTGATGAGAAGCGCGAGAAGCGCCGCGCGAACCCTTCTCCCCTCGGGGGAGAAGGTGGCAGCGCGAAGCGCTGACGGATGAGGGCCGCGCCGCAGCGGCCACCTTCCATCGCTACCCTGAACCATCCTGCCCTCATCCGTCTGCTTCGCAGACACCTTCTCCCCCGAGGGGAGAAGGGTAAAGGCCTCTGTTGCTCCCTCACGAAAAGCCATCATATGAAGCACAGCATCGTTCGACCGGCTTCGCTTATGTCTTCCATTCCGCTCAACCTACGCGGCCTCAAATGCCCCCTCCCCGCTTTGCGCGTGCGCAAGGCGTTGAAAGGCGCAGCGCCCGGCGATCTCTTCCTGGTCGAATGCACCGACCCCATGGCGGCGATCGACATCCCGAACCTGATGCGCGAGACCGGCGACGCCATCGAACTCAGCAGCAGCGAGGGCGAGCTGCTGGTCTTCCACATCCGCAAGGCCGCGGCCTAGCGTCACGCCAGCAACGGAGCCCAGATCGTGGCCCTTTCGCAAAACGACATCCTGCGCGCGCTCGAACTGGTGAAGCTGCCGGCGAGCGGGCAAACGCTGGCGGCGTCCGGCCGCGTCGGCGACATCCTGATCGACGGCGGCAAGGTGATCTTCGCGATCGGCATCGACGCGACCGAAGCGAGTGCGATGGAGCCGGTACGGAAGGCGGCCGAAAGCGCGATCGGTGGCATTCCGGGCGTGACGCAGGTGCTGGTCGGCCTCACTGCCGACAAGGCGCCGGGGCGAGCTCCTTCACAAGCAGCGGAGGCACGTCGGCAGGCGCACAGCCAGCCCGGCCCCGGCGGACCAGTGCCGAAGGCGGCGGGCATTCCCGGCGTCAAGCAGATCATCGCCGTAGCGAGCGGCAAGGGCGGCGTCGGCAAGTCGACGACCACGGCCAATCTCGCGGTCGGCCTCGCGACGCTCGGCCTCAAGGTCGGCGTGCTCGATGCCGACATCTACGGCCCGTCGGTGCCGAAGATCTTCGGCATCACCGGCAAGCCGCGGCTGGTCTCGGGCCGCACGCTGGCGCCGATGGAGGCCTATGGCCTGAAGATCATGTCGATCGGCTTCCTGATCGACGAGGAAACGCCGATGATCTGGCGTGGGCCGATGGTGATCTCGGCGATCACCCAGATGCTGCGCGAAGTCGCCTGGGGCGAGCTCGACGTGCTCGTCGTCGACATGCCGCCCGGCACCGGTGACGCCCAGCTCACCATGGCGCAGCAGACCCCGCTCGCCGGGGCGGTGATCGTCTCGACACCGCAGGACCTTGCCCTGCTCGATGCCCGCCGCGGCGTCGCCATGTTCAAGAAGGTCGAGGTGCCGATTCTCGGCATCGTCGAGAACATGAGCTATTTCATCTGCCCGGAATGCGGCCACCGCTCCGACATCTTCGCCCATGGCGGAGCGCGGCATGAGGCGGAACGGCTTCACGTGCCGTTCCTTGGAGAGATCCCGCTCGCCATGCCGATCCGCGAGACATCCGATGGCGGCCGCCCGATCGTGGCGAGCGATCCCGACAGCGCCCATGCCAAGGCCTATGTCGCCCTGGCGCGGCAGGTGAAGGCCGGGCTGTCCGGGCCGGCCCGGGCCGCGCCGCGGATCGTGATCGAGTAAGCCCAGGCCGCGTCGAAGCTAGGCCCGAAGCGCCGAAACACCGGGCTTGTCAGCCTGCGCCACGAGTTGGTCGGGAGACGCTCTCTCCATGTCCGCCCGCCGCTCGGTCAGCATCCAGATGTGCCCGAACGGATCGAACAGCGAGGCAACCCGGCGCCCTTCGGTATCGGTCTGGACCCGGTCGCGCAGCGCAGCCCCTGCAACGATCGCCTGGGCGAAACAGACTTCGATATCGGGGACCGTCAGCAGGATCGTCATGCTGACGGCGCCGGCCGCCTTGGGGAAGAACGGGCCGCCATAGGACGGCTCTTCCTCGCGTTGCGGGTTGGAACCGGCGACTGAGACGCGGGTTCCTCCGATGAGCATCTCGACCCCGGCGAGCTCGCCGTCAATCCTGTGTGTCTTGAGCTGTCGCGCTTCGAAGGCCTCGCTGTAGAAGTCTGCGGCCTCCTGCTCACGCCCGTGCTGCACGAAAATCGCCAGGCCCAAGCCGATGGTCTGCTTCATCTCGAATCTCCTGATCCGTCGCCGCTGGAATAGAGGGCAGCGAAGCCGGCGGATTCTTGGTCGATCCACGGCGAGTTCGCGCACGGCCCATCACCGATGCGCGATGACAGATAATCTTGTTCATGTTATGTTCTAGTTCAAGAAACAGTGGAGAAGCGATCATGCCCGTCCTGCCGACACGCCATATCAGCATCACGATCAACAGGCCGATCGAGGAGGTCTACGGCTTCCTCGCCGAACCGATGAACTTCCCGAAATGGGCGGAGGGGCTCGGCGGCGAGTTCAGCCATGTCGAGGGCATGACCTATCGCGCCAGGACGCCGATGGGGCCGATGCGGGTGCTGTTCAGCGAGCCCAATCGCTACGGCGTGCTCGACCACGCCGTCATTCCCGACAACGGCGCACCGATGCACAATCCGATGCGGGCGCTCGCCAATGGCAGCGGCAGCGAGGTGGTGTTCACGCTGTTCAGGCGCCCGGAGATGACCGATGACGATTTCGCCCGCGATGCCGAATGGGTCGCCGCCGATCTCGCCCGGTTGAAGGCGTTGCTGGAGGGCTAGAGCCGCACGCTGCTGGTCGCGTAGGCGACGTCGACAGAGGTCTGATAATTCGCCAGCACCAGGCTGGCCGAATAGGCGACGATAGCGGCGATGGCGACGGCGATCACAAAGGACTTCATGCGACTTCCCCCAGAAGCAGGCGAATAAGCTTCGCTTATCAGGTGAATCTAGGGGCGGCGTTTCTCCCGATCAAGCGTCGCCGAGCGCGGCATGCAGCCGCTCGGCCTCGGTGAGATCGTCAGGCCGGTTGGCGTTGAAGAAGGGATCGACCGGCTCGGTCGGCCATTCGACCGTGACGACACCATGGCGAGCGGTCCAGCGGTCGATCTTGCGCTCGTCCTCGACGGTGAGCGCATGGCGCAGTTCCTCGCGCAGCGATACCGGCCAGAGCCCGATCACCGGGTGGGTCCAGCCGCCCGAGGCGGCGCAGGCGAGCGGCACGTTGACCGCCTCACGTGCTGCATGCAACCGGGCCACCAGATCACGCGGGATGAAGGGCGTGTCGGCGGCGACGCTGACCAACCACTCCGCGCCGGGCCGGTTCGCGGCGAGCCAGTCGAGTCCTGCGAGGATGCCAGCGAGCGGCCCGGCGAAATCCGGCACGCTATCGGCGACGACAGGCAAGCCATAGTCGGAGAAACGGGCGGGATCGCCATTGGCGTTGAGCAGGAGCCCATCGCATTGGATCCCAAGCCGCTCTATGACATGGGCGAGGATGGTTCGGCCGGCGATCGTGCGCAGCGGCTTGTCGCCACCGCCCATGCGGCGGGCGAGCCCGCCGGCGAGCAGGAGGCCGAGGGTTGGTGGGCCGGTGTCAGTCATCGCCGCCCGATCCCTTGCGGCGATGCTTGCCGCCCTCGTCCTCGACGCTGTCGGGATCCTGATCGAAGACGATGCGATCCTCGCCGGCGAGCGCCAGGAAGCGCTTGCCGCGAGCACGGCCGATCAAAGTGAGTCCGGCCTTGCGGGCGAGCTCGACGCCCCATTCGGTGAAACCCGAGCGCGAGACCAGGATCGGGATACCCATGCGCACCGTCTTGATCACCATCTCCGAGGTCAGCCGGCCGGTGGTGTAGAAGATCATGCTGCCGGGGTCGACATCGTGGCGGAAGAGCCAGCCGGCGACCTTGTCGACGGCGTTGTGGCGGCCGACATCCTCCATGTAGACTAGGGGCCGGTCGCGCTCGCAGAGCACGCAGCCATGGATCGCGCCGGCCTCCAGATAGAGCGAGGGCGTGGTGTTGATCTTGCGGGTCAGTGCATAGAGCCAGCTCGTGCGCAGCTCCGCCTTCGGCAGGACGATCTCGTCGATCGCCTCCATCAGATCGCCGAAAGCGGTGCCCTGCGCGCAGCCCGAGGTCAGCGTCTTCTTCTTCAGCTTCTGCTCGAAATCGGTGCGCTCGGGCGTGCGCACCACCACGACTTCGAGCTCCTCGTCATAGTCGACGGCCTCGACCAAGTCGCCGCGCCTGAGCATGTTCTGGTTCAGGAGATAGCCGAGGGCTAGATATTCGGGATGGTCGCCGATCGTCATCATCGTGACGATCTCCTGGCTGTTCAGGTAGAGCGTCAGAGCCCGTTCGGTGACGACGCGGGTCTCGACCCGGGCGCCGCTATGGTCGATGCCGGCGACGGTCGCGCCGAGCCGGGCAGCGGCCGGGTCTGGCCGGATCAGATAGTCGTCGAGAAAATCGCTGCCAACAGGCACGGAATGTTTCCTTAGCAGGCGTCAGGCCGGCTGGCGCAGCGCCGCCATCGCCCAGCCGGTCACCGCGGCAGATTCCGGCGGCAGGCGCTGCCAGTCCTCGCCGGCGAACTCCGACCAGGCGGCGAGCATGTCGTCACGCACTGCCGTCAGCAGCGGCAGGCCGGCAACGACACCGGCAGCGATCTCGGCCCGCAGCCCCTGGCCCAGCACTTCCTGCTTGCCGAACTTGTTGACGATGACGAGATCGACCGGCCCGGAGAGCGCGCCAGAGACGGCAGCGCCGGCGGCGGCCAGCCCGGACGCGTCGAGGCGGCAGCCGGTCGAGCCGGCACCGCGATCCTCGCTGATCGCAAAGAGCTGGCCGGAGGCGAGATCCTCGAGGGCCATGCTGGCGCAACCGCTCATGCAGTCGCCACTGTTGTGCTGGACGACGCCACCCAGCCGGACGGCCTCACGCTTCAGCGTGTCGGCGACCTCCGCCATCAGTTCGTCGATGGGGAAACCCGAGGAGTAGACGATCGCGGCGAGCGGAGCAGTCATCGTTGCCCTTCATCCCACGGAACGGCTCTCACGGCCAGTGAACTTTAGGTGTTCCAAACTGCGCGAGATGCTTTGCCAGTGTTGCAGCGCACCTACAGTCGAAGCCCGTAACCGACGCTAGTGTGAAATGGGCTGTTCCCGGCATCCCGGCCGGGCGTGGCTCGCCTTCGAGTCCCGCGTACCATGATCCGTCCGAATTCTCAGACGCCTCTCGATCCCGCGACCGACGCCGCGCTGCTGCTGCGCCGCATCGGGTTTGCGACGCTGGCGCTCGCCCTGCCGCTGGCCTCGCTGGTCTCGCGCCGCGCCGCCGTCGTGCTGGTGCCAATCGGCGTCATTCTGCTGTCCATCGCCGCGCTGATCGAAGCTCCGCGCTGGTTCGCCGGCAATATCCGGGCTTCCATTTTCAGCCGGGCCGGGCTAACGCTATGGGCCCTGGTCGGCTGGGCCGTGCTTTCGCTGGTCTGGAGCCCCTATACCGGCTCCGCCACCGAGAAGGCGGCCAACCTCTTCCTCGCCGTGGCGCTCGGCTTTGCCGGCGCGGCCGCGCTGCCCGAGCGCATGCGCGCCTCGAACCTCAATCTCGCGGCGCTCGGCGCCGGCACCGCCGCGATCTTCGCGCTCGGCCTCCTGCTCACCGAGGCACTCGGCCCGGTCGACTCGCGGGCAGCCGACGCCGCCGGCAGCGTCGAACGCGGCGTCAGCGTCGTGCTGATCATGTCTTGGTCGGCGCTCGCCTGGCTGTTGTCGCGCGAACGCGGGCTGACGGCCCTCGGGCTGGCGCTCGTGGTCGGCCTGCTCGCGCTCTCGCGCATCGAGGATGGCGAGGCAATGGCGATGCTGTGCGGCGCGATCGCCTTCGGCGCGGTCAGCGCCAACCGCATCGTCGGCGCCAGGCTGATGGGCGGGATCATGGCCGGGCTGATGCTGCTCGCCCCGCTGCTGCCCTTCCTGCTGCTGCCCTTCTTCCGGCTCTCGCCGGCGGTGTTCAGCACGGTCGGCGCCGGGCTCGACATCTGGGCCGACATCATCTCCAGCCGTCCGGTGCAGCTGATCACCGGCCACGGGCTCGACACCGTGCTGCGCGGACGGACCACTGGGGCTCTGCCCCTGGAGGTGCCGACCACCATCCTGTTCGAGACCTGGTACGAGCTCGGGCTGGTCGGCGCAGCGACGGCAGCGCTGTGCCTCTATTTCGCGGTCAGCGCCGCCGGCCGCATGCCGGGTGCGCTCGCGGCCGGTGGCGTCGCGGCCTACGTCACGGCCTTCGCGCTGGCGGCGCTTGGCTTCGCCTCGTTCCAGACCTGGTGGCTGATGACGCTGACGGCCGTCGCGCTGCTCTTCACCGCGATCGCGCGCGGCCAATATCGGACCGAGCGACCGGTCGCGCCGCTCGGCCGCAGGCCGAAGGCGCCGAGCGTGCCGGGAGGGGAGTAAAAGTCTCCGGCGTCATGCTCGGGCTTGCCCCGAGCATCTCGGGCAGACGAGGCGCCATCACGCCTTTGTCCTGAGATTCCCGGGCCTCCGCTTGGCTCCGCCCGGGAATGATGGCAGATCAGGCCGCTTCCCGCCCGGCATTCACCGCATGGCAGGCGACGCCGTCGATCACCGGCGGATTCTCGACCCGGCAGCGGTCGAAGACCAGCGGGCAGCGCGGGTGGAAGGTGCAGCCTGAGGGCGGGTTGATCGGATTCGGGATTTCACCCTTCACACCCTCGTGCGCCTTGCCGATCATGGCGAGGTCGGGCACCGCATCGAGCAGCATGCGGGTATAGGGATGGCGCGGGGCGGCGAAGAGCTGCTTGCCGTCGGAGACCTCGACCAGGCGGCCGAGATACATAACGCCGATGCGGGTCGCCATGTGCCGGACGACCGCGAGGTTGTGGCTGATGAACAGATAGGTCAGCCCGAACTTCTCCTGCAGGTCGCGCATCAGGTTGAGGATCTGCGCCTGCACGGAGACGTCGAGCGCCGAGGTCGGCTCGTCGCAGACGATGAACTCGGCATTCGACGCGAGCGCGCGGGCGATCGCGATGCGCTGGCGCTGGCCGCCGGAGAACTCGTGCGGGAACTTCTTGCCGTCGTCCGGATGCAGGCCGACCAGCGAGAGCAGTTCGCCGACGCGCGTCTCGATCGCGGCATCACCCTGGATGATGCCAAAGGCGCGGATCGGCTCGGCGATGATCCGCCCGACACGCCAGCGCGGGTTGAGCGAGGCGTAAGGGTCCTGGAAGATCATCTGGATGCGTTTGCGCAGGCGCTGGCGCTCGGCGGACGCCGCCTGATCGGACATCGAGACGCCGTCGATCGAGACCGTGCCGCCCGACGGCTGGAGCAGGCCGACGACCATGCGCGCCACCGTCGACTTGCCCGAGCCGGATTCGCCGACCAGCGCGAAGGTCTCGCCCTTGCGGATGTCGAAGGAGACGCCGTCGACGGCCTTCAAATACTGCTTGTCCTGCCGTTCCAATACCCGGTTGAGCCAGGGCTTGGAGACGTCGAAGACGCGTTTGAGGTCGCGGACCTGGACGAAGGCTTTCTCGCTCACGCCGCGATCTCCGTCTTGTCGGTCGGCACCTTGGCCTGATCGTAGAGATGGCAGGCGACCTTGTGGCCGCCGACATCGATGAGTTCCGGCCGCTCGATATGGCAGCGGGCGAAGACCTTGGCGCAGCGCGGATTGAAGGCGCAGCCCTTGGGGATGTTGGAGAGCCGCGGCATCGAGCCGGGGATCTGCACCAGCCGCGCAGCATCACCGGTGATCGAGGGAATCGCGCCCATCAGCCCTTGCGTATAGGGGTGGAGCGGCTGCTTGATCACCTCGCGCACCGGGCCGATCTCGGCGACGCGGCCGGCATACATCACCGCGACGCGATCGGCGGTCTCGGCGATCACGCCCATATCGTGGGTAACCAGCATCACCGAGGTGCCGCGTTCCTTGCAGAGCCGCTTGATCAGGGCGATGATCTGCGCCTGCACGGAGACGTCGAGCGCGGTGGTCGGCTCGTCGGCGATGATGAATTCCGGCTCGGCGCAGAGCGCGAGCGCAATGACGACGCGCTGGCGCATGCCGCCGGAGAATTCGTGCGGATAGCCGTCGATGCGCCGTTCCGGCGCGGGGATGCCGACCTCGTCGAGCAGCGCGATGGCGCGCTTGCGCGCATCGGCCGCGTTGAGATCGGTGTGGGTCTGAATCGTCTCGATCAGCTGCTCGCCGACCCGGTAGAGCGGGTTGAGGCTGGTCAGCGGATCCTGGAAGATCATGCCGATGCGCTTGCCGCGGACGCGGCGCATCTGCTCGGGCGGGAGATGGTCGACGCGCTCGCCGGAGAGCACGACCTTGCCATCGGCGATGCGGCCGGGCGGATCGATCAGGCCGATGATCGCCGAGCCCGTGACCGACTTGCCGGCGCCGGATTCGCCGACGACGCCGAGCACCTCGCCGCGGGCGATGTCGAAGGAGACCTTGTCGAGCGCGCGCAGCGTGCCGCGGCGCGTGACGAACTCGACGGTGAGCTCCTGAACGGAGAGGACGGGCTGGGTCATCGCTGCTCCGGGAACGCGAAGGAAGGCAGGCGGCGGGTCATCGTCACCTCAGTTTCGGATTGAGCGCATCGCGCAACCAGTCGCCGAACAGGTTGATCGAGAGCGCGAACAGGATGAGCACGAGCGAGGGGAAGAGCAGGATCCACCACTCGCCCGAGAACAGGTATTGCTGGCCGAAGCGGATCAGCGTGCCGAGCGAAGGCTGGGTCGGCGGCATGCCGACGCCGAGGAAAGAGAGCGTTGCTTCCTCGATCACCGCCAAAGCGAGGTTGATCGTGGCGATGACGAGCACCGGCCCGGCGACATTGGGCAGGACGTGCTTGAGCATCACCGGCCAGGCCTTGAGGCCGATCAGGCGGGCGGCGTCGACATAGACCTTGTTCTTCTCGACCAGGGTCGAGCCGCGCACGGTGCGGGCGTACTGCGCCCAGTTCGACAGGCCGATGGCAATGACGAGGACGAGCAGCGTCATCTGCTCCTGTGCCGCCGGCGGGATCAGGCCACGCGCCACGCCGAAGACGAGCAACGCCACCAGGATCGCCGGGAAAGAGAGCTGGATGTCGGCGACGCGCATGATCAGCGCCTCGGTGCGGCCGCCGACATAGCCGGCGACGAGGCCGAGGCCGACGCCGAGCACCAGAGAGAACAGCACCGAGGCGGCGCCGACGATCAGCGAGACGCGCGAGCCGTAGAGGATTGCCGAGAAGATGTCGCGCCCCTGCCCGTCGGACCCCAGCCAGAAGACCTTGCCGGTGATCTCGTTGGGCTGCATCGGCCGCGAGAAGCCGTCGGAGAGATCGAGCGAGGACGGATCGAAGGGATCATAGGGCGCGATCAGCGGGGCGAAGACCGCAGCGAGCACGAGCAGCAGCGCCATGATGCTCGCCACCACCGTGATCGGCGAGGAGCGGAAGGAATAGACGAGATCGGAATCCCAGAAGCGGGCGAGGCGACTCGGACCTTTGGGAGGGGAGGAAAGCGTCGTCATGCGCCGCCCTCCGTCATTCCGGGGCGGCCCGCAGGGTCGAACCCGGAACCTACGACCGGGCGATATCTATCCAGCCGCATCTCCCACGCCATTGGCGAAAACAAGGCGTTTCGCCTGGTCGTGGGTTCCGGGTTCTTCGCTACGCGAAGCCCCGGAATGACAGAGAAGATCGTGCCGATCATCGCCGCCTCACTTCGCCGGGACCAGCGCGCTGCCGCGCAGGCGCGGATCGAGCGCGACATAGACGATGTCGACCAGGAGCGAGGTCAGCACGAAGACGAAGGCGACGAAGAGCAGATAGGCCGACATCACCGGCACGTCGACGAACTGCACGGCGTTGACGAAGAGCGCGCCGAGCCCCGGCCACTGGAACACCGTCTCGGTGACGATGGCGAAGGCGATGACGCCGCCGAGCTGGACGCCGGCGATGGTGATCACCGGGATCATGGTGTTGCGCAGGGCATGGCGGAACTCGATCTTGCGCTCGGGAATGCCGCGGGCGCGGGCGAAGCGGATGAAATCGGCGCGCATCACCTCGAGCATCTCGGAGCGGACGAGGCGCATCACCAGAGTGAGCTGCAGGAAGCCGAGCGTCAGCACCGGCATGACCAGCGATTTCAACCCGCTCACGGTCAGGAGCCCGGTCGACCACCAGCCGATCTGGACAGTATCGCCGCGCCCGAAGGACGGTAGCCAGCGCAATTCGACGGCAAAGATGTAGATCAGCCCGATGCCGATCAGGAAGGTCGGCAGGGAGACGCCGATCAGGGAGACGGACATGACGACGTTGGCGATCCAGCTGTCGCGGCGGATCGCGGCATAGACGCCGAAGGCGATGCCGGTGACGAAGGCGAAGATCGCCGAGAGCACGGCGAGCTCGACCGTTGCGGGAAGCCGCTCGAGGATCAGCGCGGAGACCTTGCGGCCCTGGCGATAGGAAATGCCGAAATCGCCGCGCGCCGCATCGGCGACGAAGCGCGCGAACTGCAGCGGCACGGGATCGTTGAGGCCGAGCCGCTGCGTCAGCTCGGCGCGGTCCTGCAGCGTCGCTTCCTGGCCGAGCATGTTGACCACGGGATCGCCGACGAAGCGGAACATCGAGAAGGCGATGAACGCGACGGCGAGCATCACCACCAGCCCCTGCATCAGCGAGCGCAGGATATAGGCGAGCATCGCGTCTAAAACCCCTTACGAACGATAAGTCGCGGGGCCGTCTTGGCGCGGCCCCTGCGACAGGTTGCCGGCTCTACGAGCCCTTGAACGAGACCATCTTCAGCTTCGGGTTGTTCGAGACGTCGACAGGGATGTCGAGGGTCGAATTCATGCCGTAGCTGAGCGACTGATGGTGGAGCGGCAGGTAGATCGTCTCATCCTTCACCTTCGCCCAGATCTTGGCGATGGTGGCGTCACGCTTGGGGATGTCGACCTCCTTCGAGAGCGTCTGGATCTGCGCGTCGATGTCCTTGTCGGAATAGCCCGTCGCATTCCAGCTGCCCTGCGAGCCGGTGCGGCTGTGGTACATGTAGGAGAAGACGTAGTCGCTATCGAAGGTCGGGACGCCCCAGCCGACGAGGTAGAACTCGGTCTCCGGCGGGTTCTTCTGGATCAGGTTGAAGTGGATCGACTTCGACTGCGAGACCAGATTCACCTTGACGCCGATCTGGCCGAACATGCCGACCGCCGCCTGGCAGATGCCCTCATCGTTAATGTAGCGGTCGTTCGAGCAGTGCAGCGTCACCGAGAAGCCATTGGGATAGCCGGCTTCCGTGAGTAGCGCCTTGGCCTTGGCAACGTCGGTCGCAGGCGCGGCGTCGAGCTCCTTGGTCCAGCCATTGGCGAAGGGCGGCAGGATGACGCCGGTCGGGATCGACTCGCCGCGCATCACGACGCGCTGGATGGCCTGGCGGTTGAGCGCCATGTTCATCGCCTGGCGGACGCGCTTGTCGGCGAAGGGATTCTTGCCCTCGACATTGTCGCCCTTCAGGTCCTTGGACGCGACGTCCATGCCGAAGAAGATGGTGCGGTTCTCGGGGCCGGAGGTGACGCGGACCTTGGGCTGGCTCTTCAGCCTGGCGATGTCCTGCACCGGCACGTCCTGGACGAAGTCGACCTCGCCGGAGAGCAGCGCCGCGATGCGGGTCGCGTCCTGCTTGATCGGCACATAGGTGAGCTCGGTGATCTCGAGCGGTACCTTGGCCTTGGCCCAGTAGTTCTCGTTGCGCTTCATCACCGTCTTCACGTCGGCTTCGCGCGAGACGAGGACGAAGGGGCCGGTGCCGTTGACGTTGCGGACGGCGTAGTTCTCTTCCTTGTTCTTGAAGTCCTGCGCCTTGGTGGCGTTGTTCTTCTCCGCCCAGGCCTTGCTCATGATGCGGATCGAGGAGGTGTTGTTGACCAGAAGCGGGTTCGGGCCCTTCGTCTTGATCCGAACCGTCAGGTCGTCGACCTTCGTGACCTTCTCGACCGAGGTCAGGTAGCCCTTGAAGTCCGAGGTCGGCTGCATGGCGCGCTCATAGGAGAACACCACGTCGTCGGCGGTGAAGGGCGCGCCGTCATGGAACTTGACGCCCTCCTGGAGCTTGAACTCCCAGGTGGTCGGATCATCCGGGAGCACCTTCCAGGACGAGGCCAGCAGGGGGTGGAGCTTGCCGGCATGGTCGCGCTCGGTCAGACTCTCATACATGTGCTGGTTGACCGAGGTCGTCAGGCCCTCGTTCTGGCCGTGCGGATCGATCGTCAGCGCATCGCCGGCCGAAGCCCATTTCAGCGGCTTGGCCTCGGCAGCGCCGAGCGCCAGCACGGAGACGCCGAACAGCGCGGCGGCAAGCGCAAGATTACGCGATTTCATCGGAATTGACCTCCCAGTCGCGGCCCGATCGCGGGCCAGCCGAAGCGCCGGATGTTAGGACCGGCCCCTTTGTCTGTCACGGGTCTAATCTGCGTAAAACACATGGCAATGGCAGGCATTTGCTGCGCGATGAGGCAGCTTGCGCAGCAAATTCTGCTCATCGCAGTCTCGGATTGAGCGCATCGCGCAGCCAGTCCCCCAGCAGGTTCACAGCAAGCACCAGAATGGCGAGCGTTACCCCGGGAAAGGTCACGATCCACCAGTCGCCGGAGAACAGATAACGGTTGCCGATCGAGATCAGCGTCCCGAGCGAAGGCTGGGTCGGCGGCAGGCCGACGCCGAGGAAGGAGAGGGTCGCCTCGGTGATGACGGCGAGCGCGAGATTGATGGTCAGGATGACCAGTACCGGTCCGATCACGTTCGGCAGGACATGGCGCAGCATGATGAGGGGCGCCGGCAGGCCGACGAGGCGGGCGGCCTGGACATAGTCCTTGTTGCGCTCGACCAGGGTCGAGCCGCGGATGGTGCGGGCGTATTGCACCCAGAAGGAGAGCCCGATCGAGATCACCAGCACGTAGAGCGCGGTATCCTCGCGGTTGGCGCCCTTGAAGATGCCGCGCACGACGCCGTCGATCAGAAGCGCGATCAGGATCGCTGGGAAGGTCAACTGCACGTCGGCGATGCGCATGATCAGCGAATCGACGCGGCCACCGAGATAGCCGGCGAGCAGGCCGAGTGTGATGCCGATCGTCGCCGCCAGCGCGACGCCGAGCAGCCCGACGATCAGCGAGACGCGCAGGCCATAAAGAATCGCCGAATAGAGGTCGCGGCCCTGATCGTCGGTGCCGAAGATGAACTTCGGATCGCCGCCATCCTGCCAGGCCGGCGGGATGTTGGCGTCGGAGAGGAAGACGGTCGCCGGGTCGAACGGATTGGTCGGCGCGATCCAGGGCGAGAAGAAGGCGCCGATGAACAGCACCAGCACGATCACCGCGGCAACTATGGTCACCTTCGAGCGCAGGAAGCTCGCCAGGATGTCGCTGTCGAGGATGCGGGCCCAGAGCGAGGGCGGCTGTTTCGCGGAGGGAGCAGGCTGCACGCTCATGACCGGCCTCAATGCGCCCCGATCGTCGCGCGCAGGCGCGGATCGACCAGCGCGTAGAGCAGGTCGACGATCAGGTTGATGCTGACGAACAGGAAGGAGATCAACATGAGATAGGCGGCCATGATCGGGATATCGACCTGCTGCACCGCCTTGAGGAAAAGCAGGCCCATACCCGGCCACTGGAACACCGTCTCTGTGATGATCGCGAAGGCGATGATCGAGCCGAGCTGCAGGCCGGCGATGGTGATGACCGGCACCAGCGTATTCTTCAGCGCATGGCCGAAATGGACGGCGCGCGTCCTGAGACCGCGGGCGCGGGCGAACTTGATGTAGTCGGTGCGCAGCACCTCGAGCATCTCGGCCCGGACGAGGCGCATGATCAGCGTCATCTGGAACAGGCCGAGCGTGATCGAGGGCAGGATCAGCGCCTTCCAGCCGGAGGCGGTCAGCAGGCCGGTGGTCCACCAGTTACCGATCTTGACCACTTCGCCGCGCCCGAAGGAGGGCAGCCAGCCAAGCGTGACCGAGAACAGGTAGATCAGGAGGATGCCGATCAGGAAGGTCGGCAGGCTGATGCCGACGAGCGAAACCGTCTGGAAGATCTTGGCCAGCCAGCTGTCACGGCGCAGCGCCGTGTAGACGCCCATGGGTATGCCGACCAGCAGCGAGAACAACGCCGACATGAAGGCGAGCTCGAGCGTCGCCGGGGCGCGCTCGCCGAGCAGCGAGATCACCGGCAGGCGGAACTGGTAGGAGACGCCGAATTCGAGCCGCGCGGCGTTGTAGATGTAGCGCGCGAACTGGACGACGACCGGCTCGTCGAGGCCGAGCGTCTGGCGCAGTTGCGCGACCTGCTCCTGCGGCGTGTCGACGCCGACCATCTGGTTCACCGGGTCGCCGACGAAGCGGAACATGGTGAAGGCGATCAGCGCGACCGCGAGCATCACGATCAGCGACTGGAACAGCCGGCGCAGGACAAATGCGAGCATGATCGCCCTTACAAGGAATCCGATGCCGGCCCGTGCGGGACGGCGTCAAAGTTGCAGATGGAGAAAGGGCGCGTGGCTCTTCGCCTACGCGCCCTTCAAGCCCTCACTGCTCCTTGGTGGCGTAGTAGAGCAGCACCGAATTGTCGGCGCGCTGAGCGAGCTTCACCTTCTTCGACACACCCCAGGCCAAGGCCTGCTGGTGCAGCGGGATGTAGGAGAACTCGTCGACGGTCATCTTGTAGGCCTCGCCGATCATGGCGTTGCGCTTGGCGGTGTCCGACTCGACCAGGATCTTGTCGGTCAGCTCGTCGACCTTCTTGTTGCAGTAATTGCCGAGGTTCGACTCGCCGCGCGAGGAGCCGGCGACGTCACGGCAGCCGAGGATGTCATAGAGGACATTGTGGCTGTCGAAGGTGCCGGGGGTCCAGCCGAGCAGGTAGAACGAGGTCTTGTAGCCACCCGGCTTCAGCACCTTGGCGAAGAACTGCGCCTTGGGCTGGGCGTTGAGGTTCACCTTGACGCCGATGCGGGCGAGCATGCCGACCACCGCCTGGCAGATCTGGCCGTCGTTGACGTAGCGGTCGTTCGGGCAGTCCATGCCAACCTCGAAGCCCTGCGGGTAACCGGCTTCGGCGAGCAGCTTCTTGGCGGCTTCGGTGTCGAACTTGGCGCGGGTGAAGCCGGCGGTCGGGAACAGCTCCGGCGCAATCATCAGGGGCGACGGCGTCGAGAGCCCGCGCATGACGCGGCTCTTGATCGTCTCGATGTCGACCGCCTGGTAGAAGGCCTGGCGGACCTTGGGGTCCTTGAACGGGTTCTTGCCCTTGACGCTCGATTCGAGCAACTCGTCGCGGGTCTGGTCGAAGCCGAGGAAGATGGTGCGCAGCTCGGGACCGGTCAGGACCTGGGCGTTGCCGGAAGCGTTGACGCGCTGGATGTCCTGGATCGGAACCGGCTCGATGACATCGACCTCGCCGGAGAGCAGCGCGGCTACGCGGGTCGCGTCCGAGGAGATCGGCGTGAAGATGACCTCTTTGATGTTGCCTTCGATCTTCTTCCAGTAGTTCTCGTTGAGCTTGAAGACGGTCTTCACGCCCGGCTGGTGGCTCTCGATCTTGTAGGGGCCGGTGCCGTTGGCGTTGAGCGAGGCATGGCTCGGCGTGGTCGCTGCCGCAGGGGTCGGGGCGACGGCGTTGTTCGCCTCCGCCCACTTCTTCGACATGATGTACCAGGTATCCCACTGCGCGTTCAGGATCGGGTTCGGCGTGGTCAGGATCACGTCGACCGTATGGTCGTCGACCTTGACCAGCTTGGCGCTGGTCGGGATGCGGGTGGTGAAGTTCGAGCCCTGGGCGCGGACGCGATCGGCCGAGAAGATCACGTCATCGGCGGTGAAATCCTCGCCGCCATGGAACTTGACGCCCTTGCGCAGGAAGAAGCGCCATTTCAGGCCGTCCTCCGAGATCTCCCACTTCTCGGCGAGAGCCGGCTCGATCTTGAGGTCCTTGCCGCGCGCCGTCAGGCCCTCATAGGGGTGGCCGAGATGCGCGTTCGTGGTGGTCTCGTTGACGGTGTAGGGATCGAGCGACTTGAGCTCGCCCTGGTTGGCGTATCGCAAGGTCTGGGCTTGCGCAGCCCCGCACATCAAGGCCAGGGCCGCTACGGCTGCCAGGCAATGGGTCTTGAACGACATGTGAGACTGCTCCCGATTGGTTGAAACCACTCCTCCCCAGGAGCGGTGCCGGCTACCTGCTTATTTTGGCGGCGGGCCGACGAAGGCGGCAGATTAATGACGGTTCCAAGCCCGCGTCCAGTGCAGCCGATCGACTTCGTTCCAGATCGAACTTTGTTGCGAATCCAACTAATGTGACGCACGAAGCTGCGAAGGGCGAGGCTAACCCGTGCAAGGAAGCGCCCCGCCCCGCGTCCTTAGCGGGCCAGATCCGCGATCAGTGCGCGGACGAAGGCCGTCCCGGCGTCGAGTTGAGCGACCGTAATGAACTCATCCGGCTGATGCGCCTGGGCGATATCGCCGGGGCCGCAGACCACGGTCGACCAGCCAGCTGCCTGGAACAGACCACCTTCCGTGCCGTAGGCGACGACATGGCTGGCATTGTCGCCAGTGATTCGCCGCGACAGCGTCTCGGCCGCGCCGTCCTTCTCCGGTGCCAGCGGCGGCGTCTGCGAGGTGATCTCCATGGCGATGCCGGTTTCCGGCGCGATCGCCTTCATCGGCCCTTCCAGCTCGGCGATCTTGGCCCGGTAGCGCGCGACATAGTCGGTCTCGTCGCCGGGCATGACGCGAACCTCATGGCTAAATGTCGCATGCTCGGCAGTGATGTTGACCGCCGTGCCGCCGGCGACGACGCCGACATGCAGCGTCGAATAGGGGGGCTCGAACGCGATGCCGGGTTGCGCCTTCGCCTTATTCTGCGCCATGACATCATCGTGCCAGGCGATCAGCTTGCCGGCGACCATCACCGCGGGGACGCCGATGTCGACGCGGCTCGAATGCACGGCGTGGCCGCGCACCGTCGTCTTCATCCGCGTGCCGCCCTTGTGGCCGGTGACGACCTGCATCATCGAGGGCTCGCCGACGATCACTGCCGAGGGTTTCAAGCCCGCCTCCGCCATCGCGTCGATCATGATGGCAGCGCCGATGCAGCCGACCTCCTCGTCATAGGAGAGCGCGATGTGGACCGGCCGCTTCAAGCCCGCTTCCAGCATCTCCGGCACCAAAGCGAGCGCGATCGCATCGAAGCCCTTCATATCGCAGCTGCCGCGGCCATAGAGCTTGCCGTCGCGCTCGGTCAGCGTCCACGGATCGGAGCTCCAGTCCTGACCCTCGACCGGGACGACATCGGTATGGCCGGAGAGGACAATGCCACCTTCGACCTTGGGCCCGACGGTCGCGTAGAGATTGGCCTTCTCGCCATCCGGGCTCGGCACGATCGTGCTCTCGACGCCGTGCGCGGCGAGATAATCGCGGCAGAAATGGATCAGCTCGAGGTTGCTGCGCCAAGACTCGGTGTTGAACGACACCAGCTTGGCCAGCATGTCCTTGGGGGAATAACGCACGGGTAGAAATCTCCAGAAATCGGCTGAGAGGCAGGAACCGTGCCGGCAGGCTACGCTGGCATTACCTGTCGTCAATCGCTTCTGCGCGCTTGACCGGGCTGCGCCCGGCGCGCTCATGTGCCGGCCAAGCAGAGATTTCCCGTGAGTCCGCCATGTCCTTCGACGTCACCCTCGCCGACATCCAGGCCGCCGCCAACCGCATCGCCGGCAAGGTCCGGCGCACGCCGACCTTCATGAGCGCAGGGCTCTCGGCCCGGCTCGGCGTCGAGACCGTAGTCAAGGTCGAGAGCCTGCAGCTCGCCGGCTCGTTCAAGGTCCGCGGCTGCTACAACAAGCTGCTCGGGCTCTCCGAGGCAGAACGCGGGCGTGGCGTCGTCACCGTCTCCGGCGGCAACCACGCCATCGCCGTCTCGCTGGTCGCCAGCATGCTCGGCATCAAGGCGCTGGTGTTGATGCCGAAGAACGTCGCCCCGCTCAATATCCGCCTGACGCAGGAGGCCGGCGGCGAGGTCGAGCTCTGCGAGGACGCGCTCGCCGCTTTCTCCAAGGCGGAGGAATACGAGGGCAAGGGCATGACCCATGTCCATTCCTATGACGACCCGGCGATCATCGCCGGCCATGGCACGGTCGGCCTCGAACTCGCCGCCGATGCCGGCGGGCGGATCGACCATGTCTTCATCTCGATCGGCGGCGGCGGCTTCTCGGCCGGCGTCGGAGCGGCACTGAAGGGGCTCGACCCGGCCGTGCGCATCCACGGCGTCGAGACTGAGGGCGCGACGACGATGACGCAGGCGCTCGAAGCCGGAAAGCCGGTGCCGATCCGCCCGACCTCGATCGCCCGCACGCTCGGCGCCCCCTTCGCGACCGAGCGCACCATGGCTGCGGCACGCCAGTTCCTAGAGGAGATCGTGGTCGTGCCGGATGCGGAAGCGGTGCGCGAGCTGGTCTGGGTGCTGCAGAATGGCAGAGTCCTGCTCGAACCGGCCGCCTCCTGCACGGTCGCTGCGGCGATGGCGCGCAAGGATCAGTTCAAGCCGGGCGAGCGCATCGCGCTGGTGCTGTGCGGCTCGAATGTCTCGCTCGACGACATCGAGCGCTGGCGGGGAGAGTTCGGGCTTTAAGACGGCCGGACCGCGCGTCGGTGACCGGCGCGCCTTCGATTTCGTACGCCGATTCTACGGAACGACCGCCCCGCGAGCCCGGCCGCCGGCGACGCGGCAGGAACAACCGGCTCCGAGATCGGCCGGATTGATCAGCTGGCAGGTGCGCACGGGCGTTTGGCAATAATTGCCGATGCCCGATGAGACCGGGGCGGCATAGTAGGGCCCGGCATAGTAAGGCCGGCGATACGCGTAGGGCGCTCCGTAATAATAGGAATCGCCGTAGTAATAGGGCGAGGCAGCGGCTGCGCCCAGAACGGCGCCGGTGGCCAGGGCTCCGGCGCCCCATCCCCAACCGCCGCCGTAATAGCCGCGCCGCCAATAGCCCGGGCGCCCGTAGAATCCGCCGCCCCAGCCTCCGGGCCGATAGCCCCAGCCGGCGCCGCGATAGAAGCCGCCTCGGTAACCGTAGCCGCCACCCCGAAAGCCGCCAAAGTTCCGACCTGCCAGGCCGAAACGAGCTCCGCCACCGAACGCACCGCCACCGGCGCGAATGCCTCCGCCGTGGAAGCCTCTGCCGCCAAATCCCTGCGCCGAAGCGTCATTGGCAGTGAAGACGAACAAGGGAATGAGCGAAGCAGCGAGAACGATCAGGCGGCGCATGGCGGCCCCCATTCAAGACGAGGCTGATCGACACAAACACACAAGCGCCGCGGTTGTTCCCTGATACCATCAGCCTGCGGCAATCAGGCTTCCGCCGCGAGCACCGAGTTCGGCGAGGAAGCGCTCGCTTGCCGGCGGCAATGTCCGGCCCCGCCGTTTCACCACCGCGATCGGTCTGGCGAAGGCTTCGCCTTCGATACGCTGCGAACTCAGGCTGCGCTCGGCCCTGACCTCCATGGCCGAGCCAGGCAGGATAGCGATGCCGAGGCCGGCTCTGACCATGCCAACGGCACTGGACATGTAGGTCACCTCGGCACCGACCAGTGGGCTGATCCCGACCGCAGCGAAGGCCGCGTCGACGACCTGCCGCACGCTCGTCGCGGCATCCATCAGGATGAGTGGGTATGGCGCGAGATCGGCGACGCCGATCCTGCGGCGCCGCGCGAGGGCGTGGGTCTCGGGGTAGACCGCATGCATGTGGTCTACCCCGCCCAGCAGAGTTTCGAGATCGGGGTTCGAGACAGCCCCGCCGGTGAGGCCGAGATCGGCTTCTCCGCTGGCGACCAGTTCGGCGACGCCGCTGGCGATCACGTCGCGGATGATGAAGTCGATGCCGGGATGCCGTCTCCTAAAGGCGGCGATCACCTCGGGCAGCACGCCCGAGGCGAAGGAAGGCAGCACCGCGAGCCGGACGATGCCGCGCTGCACGGTCGCGAGTTGGCGCGTCTCGGTCAGAACCCCATCGAGATCGCGCAGGATGCGGCCCAGCGTCGGCAGGAGCTCTGCGCCGTTGCGAGTGAGTGCCACGACGCGGGTATTGCGATCGAACAGGCGCACACCCAGCGCCTCCTCGAGCTTGCGTATCTGAACTGTGAGCGCCGGCTGCGACAGGTTCAGGCTCGTCGCGGCGCGGGTGAAGCTGCCGCTACTGGCGATGGTCACGAAAGCGCGCAACTGCCGGACATCAAGGTTCATAGCATTTCTCTATTGCTGATATCCAATAAATTCAATTGTTTAATCAATTCAAGCGTGGGCCTGATAGCGGCAGGGGAGACGCATGAAAACGCTGCGGATCGGAGCAGGAGCGGGTTACGCTGGCGACAGGATCGAGCCGGCGATCGAGCTCGCCGAGAAAGGCGCACTCGACTACCTGGTCTTCGAGTGCCTGGCGGAACGCACGATCGCCCTCGCCCAGCAGGCGCGGCGCAAGAACTCGGCCGCCGGTTTTGATCCGCTGCTCGGCGAACGGCTCCGAGCAGTGCTCGCACCGTGCCGGCGCGCCGGCACACGCATCGTCAGCAATATGGGCGCGGCCAATCCCCTGGCAGCAGCCCGGGAGGCGGCCGACGTCGCCCGCAAGCTCGGCTTGTCCGGGCTCAAGATCGCTGCCGTGACCGGCGACGACGTACTGCCGGCGATCGCGGGCAGCGAGCTTACGATCGAAGAGAACGGCGCATCGGTTGCGACGCTCGGCGACAGCCTGGTCTCCGCCAACGCCTATATCGGCGCAGAGCCGATCGCCACGGCGCTGGCTGATGGCGCCGACATCGTCATCACCGGCCGGGCCGCCGATCCCTCGCTCTTCGTCGGCCCGCTCGTCCATGCATTCGGTTGGTCGCTCGGCGACTGGCACCGGCTCGGCCAGGCGACCCTGATCGGCCATCTGCTCGAATGCGCAGGACAGGTGACCGGCGGGTATTTCGCCGATCCGGGCGTCAAGGATGTCGCGGACCTCGCTCGCCTCGGCTTCCCGATCGGGGAGGTCTCGGAGGATGGCAGCGTCGTCGTCACCAAGGTTGAGGGCTCGGGCGGACAGGTCACGACGGCGACCTGCAAGGAGCAGATCCTCTACGAGGTGCACGACCCGGCCCGCTACCTCACCCCCGACGTCACTGCCGATTTCTCGCAGGTTCGCGTCACGCAGATCGGCCCGGACCAGGTCCGTGTCGAGGGCGTGAGCGGCCGGACGCGGCCCGAGCGCTTGAAGGTTTCGCTCGGCGTCGCCGAGGGCTTCACCGGCGAGGGCCAGATCTCCTATGCCGGCCCGGGCGCGAGGGCCCGCGGCGAGCTCGCGCTCGCGATCGTGCGCGAGCGGCTGACGCTGACCGGCGTCGACGCCAGCGAGCTGCGCTTCGACCTGATCGGCCTCAATGCGCTGCATGGCTCGGTGCTTTCCACCAGCGGCGGCCACGAGCCCTATGAGGTGCGGGCCCGCGTCGCCGGCCGCACCGCGAGCCGCGCTGAGGCCGAGCGGATCGGGCGCGAGGTCGAGACGCTCTATACCAACGGCCCGGCTGGCGGCGGCGGCGTCACCACCTCGGTGCGCGAGGTCCTCGGCGTGCTCTCGACCTATCTGCCGCGCGCCCAGGTCGCGCCGGCCGTGCACATGCTGGAGAGCTGAGATGAAGCTGCGCCAGATCGCCCATGCCCGCACCGGCGACAAGGGCGACACCTCAAGCATCTCGCTGATCGCCTTCGATCCGGCCGACTATGACCGGCTGGTGCAGGAGGTCACGGCGGCGCGGGTCAAGGCGCATTTCGGCGGGCTCGTCGCCGGCGAGGTCGTCCGCTACGAGATCCCGAGCCTCGGCGCCCTGAACTTCGTGATGCGCCAGGCGCTCGGCGGCGGCGTCACCCGCTCGCTCATCCTCGACACGCACGGCAAGAGCCTGAGCTCGGCCCTGCTCGATCTCGACATACCGGGTGCCTGACGCGAAGGCGCCGACACTTTCAACAACGATCCGAAACAAGGGAGGAAGAGATGATGAAGACGAGGCGTTGGCTGCTGTCGAGTGCAGCCGTGATCGCAGCCGGCCTGGCGCTGCCGGCCACGGCGCAGGACTTCCCAGCCAAGACCATCAAGTTCGTCGTGCCCTTCGCTGCCGGCAGCGCCACCGACGCGCTGGCGCGCATCCTCGGCGAGCACCTTTCGCGGAGCCTCGGCAAGCCGGTCGTGATCGAGAACCTTCCTGGCGCCAGCGGCATCCTCGCCGCCCAGAACGTGGTCCGGGCCGACGCCGACGGCCACACATTGCTGATCACCACCAACACCACCCACGGCGCCAATCAGAGCTTGCTCAAGACCGTGCCCTATGACGCGGTCAAGGATTTCGAGGCGGTCGGCAAGCTCGGCACGATCACGCTGGCGCTGACGACGCATCCCTCCGTGCCGGCGAAGACGGTCGCGGAACTGGTCGCCCACGCCAAGGCCAATCCCGGCAAGCTCACCTTCGGCGCCGGGTCGAGCTCCTCGCGCATCGCCGGCGAGATGCTGAAATCGCTGGCGGGGCTCGACCTGACCTATGTGCCCTATCGGAGCAATCCGCAGGCGATCACCGACCTGCTCGGCGGCCAGATCTCTATCGTCTTCGCCGACATCTCGACGACGCTGCCGCAGGTGAAGGCCGGCAAGGTCAACGGCCTTGCGGTCTCGACTGCCAGGCGCAGCCCGCTCGCACCTGACCTGCCGACCATGGCGGAGGCCGGCGTCGCCGGCTACGACCTCGCCGCCTGGTTCGCCGCCTTCGCGCCGGCGAAGACGCCACGCCCGGTCATCGAGAAACTCAACCAGGCCTTCAGCGCTGCGCTCAATGACAAGGCGACGCAGGAGCGCCTGCTCGCCGCCGGCATCGAGCCCGAAGGCAGCACGCCGGACGAGCTCAAGGCCTTCGTGCCCGTCGAGATCAAGAAATGGGCCGAGATCGTCAAGGCTGCCGGCATCCAGCCGGAATAGTGCTTCCGACCGGCCTGGCGCGCCTCAAAAATAGCGCGCCAGATTTCGCCTGATCCGCTCCAGCGGCACCTCTGCCGCCGGCCGCTCGAAGACCTTGCCGGTGATCGTCTCGAACGCCTTGATGTAGACCTGCGAGGTCTGCTCGATCAGCTCGTCCGGAATCTCCGGGATCGGCTCGTTATAGGGGTCGCAGCGCGCCGCGACCCAGTTGCGCACGAAATCCTTGTCGAAGCTCTCGGGCTTCTCCCCCTTCGCGAAGCGCTCGGGATAGCTGCCGGCGAACCAGTAGCGGCTCGAATCGGGGGTATGGATTTCGTCGGCCAGGATGATCCTGCCCTCAGCATCGGTGCCGAACTCGTATTTGGTGTCGGCGAGGATCAGGCCGCGCTCAGCGGCGAGCTTCTGGCCACGGGCGAACAACGCCAGCGCGTAACCCGATAGCGTCTCCCACTGCGCCTCGGTCAGCAGGCCCTGCTCCAGGATATCAGCCGGCGAGAGCGGCTCGTCATGACCGCCGTCGAAGGCCTTGCTGGTCGGGGTGATGATAGCCTGCGGCAGCGCCTCGTTGTCGCGCAGGCCGTCCGGGAAGCGCTGGCCATACATGTCGCGCGCGCCCTGCTTGTACATGGTCAGGATCGAGGTGCCGGTGGTGCCGGCGAGGTAGCCACGCACCACGATCTCGACGGGGAGGATGTCGAGCCGCTGGCCAACGACGACATTGGGATCAGGATAGTCGAGGACGTGATTGGGGCAGATGTCGGCGGTCTGCTCGAAGCAGAAGCGCGCCGTCTGGGTCAGCACCTGACCCTTGTACGGGATGCAGGCGATGGCGCGGTCGAAGGCGGAGAGGCGATCGGTCGCGATGATGATCCGGCGCCCGTCCGGCAGGTCGTAATTCTCGCGGACCTTGCCACGGTAGTGGTTGGGCAGCTCCGGGATCGTGACATCGCGGATCGTGTTCGCCTCGGACATCGCAGCACTCGTCAGCTCGGGGTCGCCCGGAGTGACAGCCTCCGGGCTCGCCGCTCTTAACCCTTTCGCGGTGATGTGGACAGCGCTCCACGACGCATTCGCCAGCTTCCCACCCCTCATGCCGCATTCGGCTTGGACAGGATGCACGGCTCCGGGCTAGCGTGCGCGGCTGGCAACCCGTTTTCTGCCAATTCCTTCGTGCAGAGCCGCGACCCGTCGAGGATACCATGCCCAAATCCGATCTCATCGCCGCGATCGAACCCGAGATCAGCGCGATCCGCCGCGACTTCCACCGCCATCCCGAACTGCTCTTCGACGTGCAGCGCACCGCCGGCATCGTCGCCGACAAGCTGAAGGAATGGGGCGTCGACGAGGTCATCACCGGGATCGGCCGCACTGGCGTCGTCGGGGTGATCAAGGGCAAGGGCCAGGATTCCGGCAAGGTCATCGGCCTGCGCGCCGACATGGACGCGCTGCCGATCCATGAGGAGACCAATCTCGAGCATCGCTCGACCGTGCCGGGCAAGATGCACGCCTGCGGCCATGACGGGCACACCGCCATGCTGCTCGGCGCCGCCAAGTATCTGGCCGACACCCGCGATTTCGACGGCACCGCGATCATGATCTTCCAGCCGGCCGAGGAAGGCGGCGGCGGTGGCCGCGAGATGTGCAAGGACGGCCTGATGGAACGCTTCGGCGTGCAGGAGGTCTACGGCCTGCATAACATGCCGGGCATGCCGATCGGGCAGTTCGCCATCCGCAAGGGGCCGATGATGGCCGCAGCCGATCGCTTCCTGCTCAAGCTCGAAGGCCGCGGCGGCCATGCCGCCAAGCCGAACGAGACGATCGATCCGCTGGTCGCCGCCTGCCAGATCGTCACCTCGCTGCAGACGATCGCCTCGCGCAATGCCGACCCGCTCGATTCCGTCGTCGTCTCGGTGACGGCGCTGCAAGCGGGCGAGGCCTTCAACGTCATCCCGCAGCATGCGGTGATCAAGGGCACGGTCCGCTCGCTCTCGCCGGAGATGCGCGACCTTGCCGAGAAGCGCTTCCGCGAGATCGTCACCGGCACCTGCCAGGCTTTCGGCCTCAAGGTCGAGATCGAATACGAGCGCGGCTACCCGGTCACCTTCAACCATGCCGGCCAGACCGACTTCGTCACCAGCGCGACGAAGAGCACCTTCGGCAAGGAAGCGATCGACACAACCGTGCCGCCGACCATGGGCTCGGAAGACTTCTCCTTCATGCTGGAGGAGCGTCCGGGCGCCTATATCTTCATGGGCAATGGCGACTCCGCCGGGCTGCACCACCCCGCCTATGAGTTCAACGACAAGGCGATCCCGGTCGGCATGACCTATTGGGCCAGCCTGGTCGAGATGGCGATGCCGCAGCGCACGGCATGAGTGACATCGACTGCCTGGTGATCGGGGCCGGCGTCGTCGGCCTCGCTGTAGCGCGTGCGCTTGCGCTCGCCGGCCGCGAGGTCGTGATCGCCGAGGCCGCAGATGGCATCGGCACCCAGACCTCCGCCCGCAACAGCGAAGTCATCCATGCCGGGATCTATTATCCGCCGGGTTCGCTGAAGGCGCGGGTCTGCGTCGAGGGGCGCCAGCGCCTTTATGCCTATCTGCGCGAGCGCGGCCTGCCGCACCGGGCCTGCGGCAAGCTGATCGTCGGCACCCATGCCGGCCAGCGCCCGGCGCTGGAGACGATCGCGGCGCGTGCCGAGGCCTCGGGCGTGAGCTCCGTGCGCTGGCTCGATGGTGCTCAGGCCAAGGCGCTGGAGCCGGAGGTGGCCTGCGAGATCGCCTTGTTCTCGCCCGAGACCGGCACGGTCGACAGCCACGCGCTGATGCTGTCGCTGCTCGGCGAATGCGAGGCGGCCGGCGGCTCTCTCGCTCTGAACACGCCAATCCTGGCCTGGCGGCGCGAGGCGGAGGGATTCAGCGTCGATTTCGGCGGCGAAGATCCCGCGACCTATACGGCGAACACCGTAGTGAACGCGGCCGGCCACAGCGCGCCGCGCCTGCTCGGCAAGCTCGACGGCTTTCCGCCGGAACTCGTGCCGAAGCAGTACTTCGCCAAGGGCAACTACTTCTCGCTGCTCGGCAAGCAGCCCTTCTCGCACCTGGTCTATCCGGTGCCGGAAGCGGCGGGCCTCGGCATCCACGCCACCATCGACATGGCGGGCCGGGTCAAGTTCGGTCCGGACGTCGAATGGGTCGAGAGCGACCAGGACCTCGTCGTCGACCCCGCGCGCGCCAAGAAATTCTACGCCGCGATCCGGACCTATTGGCCCGGCCTGCCGGACGGCGCGCTCGTTGCCGACTATGCCGGCATCCGGCCTAAGCTGCATGGGCCGACCGAGCCGATCGTGGATTTCCGCATCGACGGGCCGGCGGTGCATGGCGTGCCGGACCTGGTCAACCTGCTCGGCATCGAAAGCCCCGGGTTGACGAGCTCGCTGGCGATCGCGGATTTGGTGGTCGAGCGGCTGGCGCGCTGACGCTCAACCGTGACGAGGAAGCGCGGGATCCCCTCTCCTGGAAGGAGAGGGGTAGGGGTGAGGTGTTCGGACTGAAAGCGTCGAGCCTCTACCCGACCGCGCGGTGAGCGCTCGCGGCACTGGTCCAACAGCCTACACCTCACCCTGCCCTCTCCTTCCAGGAGAGGGTTCCCCGCGCCTTACAATCCCTCCGCTCCCAACTCCGCACACCAATGCGCGAGCCGCGCCTTCATGACGCGCTCGCGGCCGGCCTCCAGCGCCTTCTCGTCGAGCCGCTCGATCTCTTCGAAAACGAAAGCGCCCTCGCCATGGGCGTTCCAGGCCGCCTGCAGGCTAGGCCCGCGATGGCTGCCATGGCGCAGCGTGAACCAGATGCGGTTCTGGATGGTCGAGAGATCCGGTGCCTGCCCGGTCCAGCGCTCTCCTGTCGCAAGGCAGCGCACCAGATAGATGCCGGCCACGACCTTGCGTTCCTTGTAGGCCGCGACGGCGACCTTCCTGTCCTCGTGACGCATCGCGCCCTCCTTCGATGAGGTCGCGGCAAATATCACCCGGGCAATATTGACTCAAGTATTTTTATCCGGGTATTTATTAGTAGCGCTCAGGGAATGCCCATGTCCGATGCCGACCGCCTTACGACCGCCTTCGACGGCAACGTCATCCTCACCCGCGGGCGCCTCGCCGAGGTCGCCCTCGCCGTGCAGCAACGCCTGACCGAGCGCCCCGAAGCGTCGCTGCTGACTTTCGACGATGCGACCGGACGGGTGATCGATCTCGATCTGCGCGGCACGCCGGCCGAGATCGTGGCGCGGCTGGGCGACGAGCCGCGCGGGCGCGGCCGGCCCAAGCTCGGCGTGGTCGCGCGCGAGGTGACTCTGTTGCCGCGACATTGGGAATGGCTCTCGGCACAGCCGGGCGGCGCCTCGCAGGCGCTGCGACGCCTGATCGACGAGGCGCGGCGCGGTGATCGCGGCGAGACGCAGGGGCGCATCGCCCGCGAGACGGCCTATCGCTTCATGAGCGCGCTCGCTGGCAACCTTGCGGGCTTTGAGGAGGCGTCGCGCGCGCTCTTCGCCAATGACGAGATCGGCTTTTTCCGGCAGGCGGCGGGGTGGCCGGCCGACATCCGCACCTATGCGCAGGAGCTGGCCTGGAGCGCGGTACGCGACGAGGACTAGCCGCGCAATTCCGCGACCTTCTCGCGGGCTTCCTTCGACAGCTTCGTCACCTGAGCCCAGTCGCGATTCCTCACGGCATCGGCCGGGACGAGCCAGGAGCCGCCGACGCAGATCACCTGCGGCAGGGCGAGATAATTGCCGAGATTGGCGAGCGAGACGCCGCCGGTCGGGCAGAACTGCATCTGCGGGAACGGGCCGGACAGCGCCTTCAGGCCGGCGACGCCACCGGCCTGCTCGGCCGGGAAGAACTTGCAGGTCAGGCGGCCGGCTCCCACTGCGCGCATGCAGTCGGAGGCGGTGGCGACACCCGGCAGCCAGGGCAGCCCGGTCTTCTTCATCGCCTCGTCGACACTTTCGGTGAAGCCGGGGCTGACCACGGCAAGCGCACCGGCATTGTGGACCTCGGCCGCCTGCGCCGGCGTCACCACCGTGCCGGCGACGGGCAGGATGCCGGGAACCTTCTTGGCGACGACCTCGAGCGCGGCCATCGCGGCCGGGCGGCGCAAGGTGATCTCGATCACATCGATACCGCCGGCGAGCAGGGCTTCGGCCAGCGGCACGGCGATCTCGGCCTCGTCGATGACGACGACGGGGACGACGCCGCAGGCCTTGAGGCGGGCGATTTCGGAAGCGATCGACATCGGCAGAATTCCTTTCGCGCCTCGCTTACGCCTTGGCCCAGTAGACGTCGAGCCCCTGCGGGCGCGAGAGCAGCAGGCCGACCGGGAAGGCTGCTGGCAATTCGACGGCCGAAGCCAGCACCCGCTCCTTCTCCTGGCCGGAGATCAGCAGGGCGACATGGCCGGCACTCTGCAGCCGGGCCGGAGAAAGCGAGAGCCGCGGCGGCAAGTCGGGCGGGCTGGCGGCGAGCGCATGCACGGAAGCCGGCGCGGCCAGCGCCGCGGTCTCGCCAGGGAAGAGCGAGGCGATATGCCCATCCGCCCCCATGCCGCTGACGACGATATCAAGCGGCGGCAAGGCCTTGAGCACGCGGTCGAGGCTGACCGCGGCTGCGACGAGATCGTCGCCGGCGTTGTGGAAGGAGACGAATGGCGTCCGCCCGTCGCGCAGAGGCGCGAAGGCGGCCCGGATCATGCGCTCGTTCGACGCCTGATCGCTCGGGGCGACGAAGCGCTCGTCGGTCGGCATCAGCGTGATGCTCTCCCAGGGAAGGTCTTGCGCGCCGAGCGTCGCGAGGAAGCGCGCTGGCGTGGTGCCGCCCGGCACGGCGACGAGTGCTCTGCCCTGCGCCGCGACGAGCGCACGCAGCCGGACCGCGACCGCCTCGGCTAAAGCCTCCGAAGCGTCGGCCAGTGTCTCGAAGCGATGGCGGACCAGCGGGCCAGCCGGGCTCATTCCGTAAACTCCGGATCGGCCCAGGAGCGGCCCTCGCGTTCGATCAGGCCGATCGCCTGCGACGGGCCCCAGGAGCCAGCGGCATAGCGATGCGGCAGCGGATAATACTCCTGCCAACCGGCGAGGATCGGGTCGATCCAGGTCCAGGCCTGCTCGACCTCGTCGCGACGCATGAACAGCGTCTGGTCACCGCGGATCACATCGGTGAGCAGGCGCTCATAGGCATCGGGCGTGCGCACGTCGAAGGCGGTCTCGTAACGCAGATCGAGTTGGCGCGGCACGATCTTGAGCTTGCCGGAGCCCGGCACCTTCATCATCAGCTGGAGCTGCAGGCCGTCATTGGGCTGGAGCCGGATGATCAGGCGGTTGGCGAAGAGCTCTTCGCAGCCGGGCGCGCGGCCGAAGATCGAATGCGGCACCGGCTTGAAGGTGACGGCGATCTCGGAGTAGCGCTGCGCCATGCGCTTGCCAGTGCGCAGATAGATCGGGACGCCAGCCCAGCGCCAGGTGTCGAGCTCGCAGCGGATCGCGACGAAGGTCTCGGTGCCGCTGACATGGCCGAGTTCCTCGGCATAGCCCTTGACCCTCTGACCGTCGATCACCCCCGGCCCGTACTGGCCGCGCACGGTCATGCGCTGCACATCGGGGCCGACAATCGGGCGGAGCGCCTTGAGCACGCGCACCTTCTCGTCGCGGACCGCATCGGCCTCGAGCTGGTTCGGCGGCTCGATCGCGAACAGGCAGAGCAGTTGCAGCACATGGTTCTGCACCATGTCGCGCAGATGCCCGGCCTTGTCGTAATAGCCGGCGCGGGATTCGAGCCCGACCGTCTCGGCCACGGTGATCTGGACATTGTCAATGTCGCGGCTCGACCAGGAGCGCTCGAACAGAGTGTTGGCGAAGCGCAGGACCTGGAGGTTCTGCACGGTTTCCTTGCCGAGATAATGGTCGATCCGGTAGGTCCGGCTCTCCGGCAGGATGCGGGCGACAGCGTCGTTGATCGCGCGGGCCGAGGCGAGATCGCGGCCGAGCGGTTTTTCAAGGATGACGCGAGAGGTCGGCGTCAGGATATCGGAACTCGCCAGGTTCTCGCAGATCGGGATGAAGAGGTCGGGCGGCGTCGAGAGATAGAACGAGCGCACACGTTGGGAGTCGCCGAGCGCTTCTTTCAGCGCGCCATAGGTCTCGGGCTTGACCGCGTCGAGCAGCACCATGGTCAGGCGGCGGCGGAAGGCGGCGATGCTATCCTGAGACAGGCCGGCGGCCGCGAGCTTGCTGGCGATCTCGTTGGGGATACCCTCGACATCCTCCTGCTTGCGGACGATGCCGATGATGCGGCTTTCCTCCGGCAGCACGCCTTCCTCGTTGCGCTGGGCCAGCGCCGGGAAGAGTTTGCGCAGCGCAAGGTCGCCGCCGGCCCCGAAGATCACCAGATCGAAGGGCGGGACAGGCGTGCGCTCCGGCGCAGCCTCCGGCTTCAGCAGGCGTTCGGCGATGGCGTCCATGGCGGCGTGCTCCTGATCGGGCCGACATCAGGTCGGCGCGAAGTCCCGTCGATCGATCCGTTCCGGGTCGATCGGAAAGCGCGCGCCAGTCGAACCGAATCCTGCGACGACAATGCGACCAAGCAGACGGCTTGCCAAACGGTTTAGGTGAAGAAATGACGCGCACGCCGTCATTCTCGGGCGGAGCGAAGCGCAGACCCGAGAATCTCCTGAAGAGACGGCGTTACATGGCGCCTCTTCCGGCCTGAGATGCTCGGGCCAAGCCCGAGCATGACGGTTCCTCCCTAACCCGCCCGCCGGAAGCCCTCGCTCGCAGTCAGCAATTGCTGGGCGTAGGCCGTCTGCGGCGCACGGGCGGCGAGCGTCGCGGCGGTCATCTCCTCGACACCGCGGCCGAACTGCATCACGAGGAGCCGCTCGCACATATGGCCGACCACGGCGAGGTCATGACTGACCAGGATATAGGTCAGCTTGCGCTCATGGCGCAGCGCCTGCAGCAGGTTCAGCACCTCGGCCTGGATGGATACGTCGAGCGCCGAGGTCGGCTCGTCGAGCAGCAGGATCGTCGGCTCCAGCACGAGCGCTCGGGCGATGGCGACGCGCTGGCGCTGGCCGCCGGACAGCTGGTGCGGATAGCGGAAGCGGAAAGAGGTCGGCAGGCCGACATCCTGCATGGCGCGCGTGATCTTCGCCTCGGCATCGCGGATGCCATGGATGGCAAGCGGCTCGGCCAGGGTGTCGTCGACGGTCTTCTTCGGATGCAGCGAGCCGTAAGGGTCCTGGAAGACCATCTGGACAGCCCGGTAGAAGGCCTTGTCGCGGATTTTGGGCTGGCGCCTACCGAGGATATCGACCTCGCCGGTCCAGTCGCGGTTGAGCCCGGCGAGGACGCGCAGCACGGTCGACTTGCCCGAGCCGGATTCGCCGACGATGCCGTAGCTCTCGCCCGGCGCGACGGCGAAGGAGAGGTCTTTCACGACATGCGAGTCGCCGAAGGAGACGTTGAGCTTGTCGACGTTGATCGCGGAGTTCGTGCTCATGCCAGCCATGCCGGGTCGCGGTTGAGGGTGGCGAGCTTCTCGCGCGGATGGTCGAGATCGGGCAGGCAGCCGAGCAGGCCGCGGGTATAGGGATGCTGAGCCCGGTCGAGCTCGCCGGCCGGCAGCGTCTCCATCGCCTTGCCGCCATACATGACGATGACGCGGTCGCAGAACGACTTCACCAGATGCAGGTCATGGCTGATGAAGATCAGCCCCATGCCGCGGCTGGTGACGAGATCGTCGAGAATCTTCAGCACCTGCAACTGCACGGTGACGTCGAGCGCCGAGGTCGGCTCGTCGGCGATCAGGATTTCCGGCTCGGCGATCAGCATCATCGCGATCATGACGCGCTGGCCCATGCCGCCCGAGACCTCGTGCGGGTAGAGATCGTAGACGCGCTGGGGCTCGCGGATCTGCACGGCTTCGAGCATCGAGAGGCTGCGCTCCTTCGCCTCGCGCGCGCTCGCCTTGTGGTGGACGCGATAGGCCTCGGCGATCTGGTCACCGACGGACTGGACGGGGTTCAGCGAGAATTTCGGGTCCTGCATCACCATGGAGATGTGGCGGCCGCGCAGCTTGCGGCGGGCGCGCTTGTCCATCGTCGTCAGGTCCTGGCCGCGGAACTCCATGCGCTTCGCGGTGACCACGCCGGGATGCGGGATCAGGTCGAGGATGGCGCGGCCGGTCATCGACTTGCCCGAACCGGATTCGCCGACGATGCCGAGCCGTTCGCGGCCAAGACTGAACGACAGGCCCCGCACGGCATTCACGATGCCGGTAGGGGTGTGGAAGTCGACGCGCAGGTCATCGAGCGTCAGCAGAGCTTGATCAGACATGCTGCTCACCTCGCATCCAGCACATCGCGCAGGCCATCGCCGAGCAGGTTGAAGCCGAGCGCGACGACGCAGATGGCGATGCCCGGGAAGGTCGCGACCCACCACTGGTCGAAGATCTGCTCGCGGCCGGTCGAGATCATCGCGCCCCATTCCGGGATCGGCGGCTGGGCGCCGAGGCCGAGGAAGCCGAGGCCGGCGGCCGTGATGATGATGCCGGCCATGTCGAAGGTGGTGCGTACGATCAGCGAGGGCATGCACATCGGCACGACATGCTTCAGCACGATCCGCATCTGGCTCGCGCCCTGCAGGCGCATCGCCGAGATGTAGTCGGCGTTGCGGATGATCATCGTCTCGGCGCGGGCGACACGGGCATAGGGCGGCCATGCCGTGACGGCGATGGCGATGACCGCGTTCTCCAGCCCCGGCCCCAGCGCCGCGACGAAGGCGAGCGCCAGCACGAGGCGCGGGAAAGCGAGGAAGACGTCGGTGATGCGCATCAGCACGGTGTCGACCCAGCCGCCGAAATAGCCGGCGGCGCAGCCGATCAGCAGGCCGACCGGCCCGACCGTGATGACGACGAGCATCACGATCACCAGCGTAACGCGGGCGCCGTAGACGACGCGGCTGAAGATGTCGCGGCCGAGAGCGTCGGTGCCGAACCAGTGCTTGGCCGAAGGCGCCAGCAGGCGCTGATCGAGCGCCTGCGCCAACGGGTCGTGCTGCGCGATCAGCGGCGCAAAGGCCGCGATCAGCAACAACGACACCACGATCGCCAGCCCGACCACGGCGGCCGGATTCTTCTTGAAGGCGAGCCATTGCCGGTAGAGCTGGCCGAGCCTGGCCTGCCGGCGCGATTCCGGCGAGGTCGTGGTCAGCCAGGTATGCCAGGTGATCGAGGCGGCGGTTTGATCGCTCATTGCCATCCTCCTCAGCGCGCCCGCGGATCGGCCAGCCGGCCGAGGATGTCGGAGAACAGGTTGACCGCGATGAAGACGGCGCCGACCACCAGGGTGCCGCCGAGCACCGCGTTCATGTCGGCGTTGAGCAGCGCATTGGTGATGTAACGGCCGAGGCCCGGCCAGGCGAAGATCGTCTCGGTCAGCACCGAGCCTTCGAGCAGGTGCATGTAGGAGAGCGCGATCACGGTGACGAGCGGCACGAAGGCGTTGCCCAGCGCATGGCCGCAGACGACGCGCCATTCCGAGAGGCCCTTCACCCGTGCTGCGACGACATATTGCTGCTGCAGCTCGGTTATCATGAAGCTGCGGGTCATGCGGCTGATATAGGCGACCGAAAGCAGGCCGAGCACCGAGGCCGGCAGGATCAGGTGCCAGAATGCATCCACGACCGCCTCCCATTCGCCCTGCATGGCTGCATCGAGCATGACGAGGCCGGTCACCGGCGTGACGAAGTCCTGATAGGCGATCGATAGGCGCCCCGGTCCCGCGACCCAGCCAAGCTTGGCGTAGAACAGCAGCAGGCCCATCAGGCCGAGCCAGAAGACGGGGATGGAGTAGCCGATCAGGCCGATGACGCGAGCGATCTGGTCGATCCAGCGCCCCTGATTGACGGCGGCGAGAATGCCGAGCGGCACGCCGAGCGCGACGCCGATCAGGGTGCCGAGCGTCGCTAGCTCAAGCGTCGCCGGGAACACGGTCTTGATGTCGTCGGTGACCTTCTGGGCGGTCAGCACGGAGGTGCCGAGATCGCCGGTGAAGACCTTGCCGATATAAGTGGCGAATTGCTGCCAATACGGCTTGTCGAGGCCAAGTGCGAGGCGCGCCTTGTCGTAGACGTCGGCCGGGGCGCGATCGCCGACCACCGCGAGCACCGGATCGATCGGCATGACGCGTGCGATCAGGAAGGTGACCAGCAGCAGGCCGAAAATGGTGATCGCGACCGTGGTCAGTTCGCGGCCGAGGATCTTGGCCCAGCGGGCGGCGCGGCCCTTGGCGCGCGGCGGGGCGGGTGGGGTCGGTGCGCTGATGGCGACCATCGTCGGCTCCGTCCTTTCTTGTTCTTGGGGGCATCGCCGGCCCGCACAGGGCGGGAAAGCAAGAACCCGCCGCAGCCTGGTGAGGGGCTACGGCGGGTCCGGCTGGCAGATGCCTCAGTTCTTGGTGATCGGAGCGTAGAAATTGGTGTCGGAGCTCGGTCCGATCACCCAGTTGTCGACGCCCTTGCGCTGCGCCGAAACCTCGATCTGCTGGAACATGATGACGAAGGGCGAGACCTTCTGGTGGTCGCGCTGCAGCTCGCCATAGACGGCAGCGCGCTTGGTCGCGTCGTTCTCCAGCACGTTGGCCTGGGTGACCTTGGTCATGTCCGGGATGTCCCAGGCATTGCGCCAGGCCAGCGTCTTCGACTTGGCATCCTCGCCATTGTCCTCGTTGATGGCGAAGGTCTCGGCGTTGGTGTGCGGGTCGAGATAATCCGGGCCCCACTGGCCGATATAGATGTCGTGGGTGCGGGCGCGGTACTTGGTCAGGGTCTGCTTGCCGTCGCCGGGGATGATCTCGAGCTTGATGCCGGCCTGCGCCCAGGTCGACTGGACCGCCTGGGCGATGTCGGTGATCGGATTGACCGAGCGGGTATCCATGGTGATGGTGAAGCCATTCGGCAGACCGGCCTTGGCGAGCAGCTCCTTGGCCTTGGCGACGTCGAGCTTATAGGGCTTGTCGTCGATGGCGCCGAGGAAGCCCTTGGGCAGGAAGGACTCGTGGCCCTTATAGGTGCCCTCGACGATGTTCTTCTCGATCGCGTCGTAGTCGACCAGCCACTTCAGGGCTTCGCGGACCTCTGGCTTGGCCAGGTTCGGGTTCTTCTGGTTCAGGCCGAGATAGAGGATATAGCCCTTGTCGCCCTGGATGACCTTGACGTTGGCATTGCTCTTGACCGCGGCGAGCTGGTCCTTGGAGAGATTGCGGGCGACGTCGATGTCGCCCTTCTCCAGCAGCAGGCGCTGCGAGGCCGGCTCGGCGACGTGGCGGACGATGATGCGCTTGGTCTTCGGCGCGCCCTTGTACCAACCCTCATTGGCGTCGAGCGCGTATTGCTCGTTCGGGCGATAGGCGCGGACCTTGTAGGCACCGGAGCCGGCCGAGGCGAGCTTGAGCCAGCCATTGCCCCAATCGCCGTCCTTCTCGTTGGCCTTGACCAGCTTGGAATCGACGATCGAAGCGACGCCCGAGGTCAGGCAGTTCAGGAAGAAGCTCGGCGCGAACGGCTTGGAGACGGTGATGACGACGGTGTTATCGTCGGCCGCCTTCACCTTTTCCAGCACGGTGTCCTTGTTCAGGCCGAACTGGGTGAGGATGAAGCCCGGCGACTTGTTCAGCGTCACCGCGCGCTGGAAGGAGTAGACCACGTCAGCGGCGGTGAGCGGATTGCCGGAGTGAAACTTGACGCCCGGCCGGAGCTTGAAGGTGTAGGTCAGGTTGTCCGGGCTGACCGTCCAGCTCTCGGCAAGTTCGCCGACGAGCGCGTTGTTCTTGGCGAGATCGACGCCGATCAGCTTGTCATAGAGATTGGTGACAACCTCGACGCCGGAGAATTCGAAGGCCTCGGCCGGATCGAGCGTGATGATGTCGTCGATCTGCTTGGCCATGACGATCGTGTCTTTGGGCGTCTGGGCCTGAGCGGTCGTCGCCAGCAGGGCGGCGAAGGCGGAGGCCGCCATCAGTTTCGCTACATGACGCATGGAAATCCCCATTGTGCTGTCTGCGGGCACTCCCGGGCGCCCGTTGGCGCGCACTCTGTGGCCAGATCGCGGCCGATGTCCAGCGGGGCGAAGCAGAGTTCGAGGTATGACGCGCAGCATGCACGCTTCTTGCGCAACAGCCTGAATTGCTGGCTCATTCCTGCGCAGGAACAGGCTTGCCCCGCTTGTCCCTGCCGCTATCGTAACGCTAGCGGCCAGCCTGGCCGGACCATGGCACAGCAGGGTTTGAGCTCTTGGCCATCATCGCCGCACTGCATCACCTGACCCATTATCGCTATGACCGCCCGGTCACGCTCGGCCCGCAGATCATCCGCCTGCGGCCGGCGCCGCATTGCCGCTCGGCGGTGAAGAGCTACTCGCTCAAGGTCACCCCGGCGCAGCATTTCGTGAACTGGCAGCAGGATCCGAACGGCAACTGGCTGGCGCGCTACGTCTTCCCGGAGCCGGTCACCGAGTTTCGCATCGAGGTCGACCTCGTCACCGAGCTCTCGATCATCAACCCGTTCGACTTCTTCGTCGCGAGCGAGGCCGAGGAATTCCCCTTCGCCTATCCGGACGAGCTGCATGATGAGCTCGCGCCCTATCTGGTCAAGGAGGAGGCTGGGCCACTTTTCGCCGCGTTCCTCGCCACGATCCCGCGCGAGACGACCAACACCGTCAATTTCATCGTCGACCTCAATGCCCGGCTCCAGCAGATGATCGCCTATGGCATCCGGATGGAGCCCGGCGTGCAGGAGCCGGAGCAGACGCTGCAGCTCAGATCCGGCTCCTGCCGCGACACCTCCTGGCTGCTGGTCCAGATCCTGCGGCATCTCGGCCTCGCTGCCCGCTTCGTCTCCGGCTACCTGATCCAGATGAAGGCGGATATCGATCCGCTGGAAGGGCCGCGTGGCACCGACAAGGACTTCACTGACCTGCACGCCTGGGCAGAGGTCTATCTGCCCGGCGCCGGCTGGATCGGGATGGACCCGACCTCCGGCCTACTCACCGGCGAAGGCCATCTGCCGCTGGCCGCGACGCCGCATTACCGCTCGGCCGCGCCGGTCAGCGGCCTGGCGAGCTATGCCGAGACGCAGTTCGAATTCGACATGAGCGTGACGCGCGTGCACGAGGTGCCGCGCATCACCCTGCCCTTCTCCGATGAATCCTGGACTGAGCTCGATGCGCTCGGCGAGCAGGTCGAGGCTGACCTGCAAGCGCAGGATGTCCGCCTCACCATGGGCGGCGAGCCGACCTTCGTCTCGATCGACGACCAGACCGGCGAGGAATGGAACACCGCCGCCGTCGGGCCGACCAAGCGCGAGCGCGCCGACATTCTGATCCGGCGCCTGCGCGAGCGCTTCGCGCCGGGCGGCATGCTGCATTACGGCCAAGGCAAATGGTATCCGGGCGAGAGCCTGCCGCGCTGGGCCTTCGCGCTCTACTGGCGGCAGGATGGCGAACCGATCTGGCGCAATGCCGCGTTGATCGCGCGGGAGCCGGGCGCCAAGACCGGCAGCGATCGCGAGCACGAGTTCGTGCCGACATCGGCTGCGGTCGAGACGCTCGCAGCCGGCCTGTCCGAGCGGCTCGGCCTCGGCGCCGATTATGTGCTGCCGGCCTATGAGGACACCGGCCACTGGCTGGTCAAAGAAGGCCAACTGCCTGAGAATGTCGATCCGCTCGACCCGAAGCTCTCCGACCCCGAGGAGCGCGCCCGCATGGTGCGCGTCTTCGAGCGCGGGCTCGGCAAGCCGAGTGGCTATGTCATCCCGGTGCAGCGCTGGCAGGCAGCGGCGGAAGACCGGCGCTGGCGTTCGGAGAAGTGGAAGCTCCGGCGCGGCAAGCTCTTCCTGGTGCCGGGCGATTCACCCGTCGGCTTCCGGCTGCCGCTGGGATCGCTGCCGCATGTCCCGGCCAAGGCCTATCCGCATGTCCACCCGCAGGACCCGCTGGAACCGCGCGGGCCGCTGCCGCCGGCAAGCGCCGGCTCCCCCGGAGCGCCACGCGCCGCCGATCCACCACCTACGTTCGACGGCCCGATTCAGCCGACGCGCCCGGCCGGGAGCAGCGAGCCACATTCCCCGCGCCAGGACATCGTCGAGCAGGAACTCGGCGCCGAGGCCGTGCGCACCGCGCTCAGCCTGGAGGTGCGAGACGGCGTGCTCTGCATTTTCCTGCCGCCGGTCGAGCGGCTCGAAGACTATCTCGACTTGATCGCCAGCATCGAGGCGGCAGCGGAAGAAAGCGGCCAGCCCGTCCATATCGAAGGCTACGCGCCGCCGCATGATCCGCGCCTCAATGTCATCAAGGTCACACCCGATCCCGGCGTGATCGAGGTCAACATCCATCCGGCGAAGAGTTGGGCCGAGGCCGTCGCGATCACCCGCGGCGTCTATGAGGAAGCGCGCCAGTCGCGGCTCTGCGCCGAGAAGTTCATGGTCGATGGCCGCCACACCGGCACCGGCGGCGGCAACCATGTCGTGCTCGGCGGCGTGACGCCGGCCGACAGCCCGTTCCTGCGCCGGCCCGATTTGCTCAAGAGCATCGTGCTCTACTGGCAGCGCCACCCCTCGCTGTCCTATCTGTTCTCCGGCCTGTTCATCGGCCCGACCAGCCAGGCGCCGCGCATCGACGAGGCACGGCACGACCAGCTCTACGAGCTCGAGATTGCGCTGGCGCAGACGCCCGGCCCGCATGATCCGGCGATCCCGCTCTGGCTGGTCGACCGGCTCTACCGCAACCTGCTGATCGATGTCTCCGGCAATACCCACCGCACCGAGATCTGCATCGACAAGCTCTATTCGCCCGACGGCCCGACCGGGCGGCTCGGGCTGATCGAGTTCCGCTCCTTCGAGATGCCACCGGATGCGCGGATGTCGCTGGCGCAGCAGCTCCTGATCCGAGCGCTGATCGCCTGGTTCTGGCGCGAGCCGCAGCTCGGCAAGCTCGTGCGCTGGGGCACCAGCCTGCATGACCGCTTCATGCTGCCGGAACTCGTCTGGCAGGATTTCCGCGACGTGCTCGCCGATCTGGAACGGGCCGGCTACCGCTTCGATCCGGCCTGGTTCTCGGCGCAGCACGAATTCCGTTTTCCCTTCTTCGGCAGGATCAATCAGGGCGGCGTCGAGCTCGAGCTGCGGCAAGCGCTGGAGCCCTGGCATGTCATGGGCGAGGAAGGCGCGATTGGCGGCACGGTGCGCTATGTCGATTCCTCGGTCGAGAGGCTGCAGGTCAAGGCGACGGGACTAACTCCCGGCCGATACGTCATCACCTGCAATGGCCGCGCTCTGCCGATGACCGAGATCGCCGCCGGAACCAGCATCGCCGGCGTGCGCTTCAAGGCCTGGCAGCCGGCCTCGGGGCTCCACCCCACGATTCCCGTGCACGCGCCGCTGACCTTCGACATCGTCGACACATGGGCGGGCCGCTCGCTCGGCGGCTGCGTCTACCATGTCGCCCATCCCGGTGGTCGCAATTACGAGACACCGCCTGTGAATTCCTACGAGGCCGAGGCCAGGAGGCTGGCCCGCTTCGAGGCGATCGGCCATAGTCCCGGCTCGCTGGCGATTCCCGCAGAAGAGCGCAGTCCGGAGTTCCCGATGACCCTCGACCTGCGCCGCCCGCTGGGGGTTTGAGGTCACGGATGGCTCTGCAGCGCCGATCGAGTTCGACGCGGGTCCGTAACGAGCGTCGCAACGCTCTGCTTGCGGGCTACCGGCCGCTGCCCGGCGCCTATGACGAGCTGATGGCGCCCGACGGCTCGATCCGGCCGCATTGGGAGCCGTTCCTGGCCGAATGGTCGGCGCTCTCGGCCGATGAATTGCAGCGCCGCTTCGGCCTCGCCGACCGGCATGTCCGCGACACTGGCGTCTCCTATCGCGTCCATGGCGATCTCGACGAGACCGACCCGCTCGCCGGCGAGCGCTCCTGGCCGCTGAACCATGCCCCGCTCGTGCTCACCGGCCAGGAATGGCAGGTGATAGCTGCCGGCGTCGCCCAGCGCGCGCAACTCCTCGATGCGGTGCTCGGCGACATCTACGGGCCCGGCCAACTGGTCGCCAAGGGCGCGCTGCCGGCCGCCGCGATCACCGGCAGCCCCGACTATCTCAGGCCTGTGCAAGGCACGGCCGGCGCCGGCCAGCTCCAGATTTACGCCGCCGACCTTGGGCGCGGTCCGGACGGGCGCTGGTGGGTGCTGAACGACCGCACCCAGGCGCCCTCCGGTGCAGGCTATGCGCTGGAGAACCGGCTCGCCCTCGGCCGCGCCTTTCCCGACCTGTTCCGGACGATGAATGTCGAGCGGCTCGCCGGTTTCTTCCAGGGCTTCCGCGCCGGGCTGGTCTCGCGCGCCCGGCGCATCGAGCCGCGCATCTGCCTCCTGACGCCGGGCCAGCTCAACGAGAGCTATTTCGAGCAAGCTTATCTCGCCCGTTATCTCGGCTTCCTTCTGGTCGAGGGTGGCGACCTCGTGATGCGCGATGGGCTGGTGCATGTGCGCACCATCGCCGGTTTCAAACGTGCCGACGTGATCTGGCGGCGCATCGACGGCGACTTCGCCGACCCGCTCGAACTCAACGCCGCCTCGGCGCTCGGCGTGCCCGGTCTGGTCGAGGCGGTGCGCGGCGAGAACGTCGTCGTCGCCAACGGGCTTGGCTCCGGCGTGATCGAAGCGCGTGCCCTGATGGGATTCATCCCGCGTCTGGCGCGGGATGTTCTGGGCAAAGACCTCATCCTGCCGAATATCGCGACCTGGTGGTGTGGCCAGCCACGCGAGCGCGGGATCGTGCTCGACCGTCTCGACGAGATGAGCGTCGCCGCCGCTTTCCGCGCACCCGGCGACGGACTCGACGGCGGCACCGTGCTGGTCGCCGATCTCGATGGAAGCGAGCGCGAGGCGCTGCGCAGCCGGATCGCCGAGCGAGGGCTCGACTATGTCGGGCAGGAGGTGGTCAGGCTCTCGACCATGCCGGTGATGCATGGCGGCCGGCTCGAACCCAGGCCGATGACCCTGCGGGTCTTTGCCGCCGCGACGCCCGATGGCTGGCAGGTGATGCCGGGCGGCTTCTGCCGCATCTCGGACGAAAGCGATGCCCGCGCCGTGACGATGCGCTCGGGCGTACGATCCAGCGATGTCTGGATCACCTCCGACAAGCCGGTCGAGCAGGTGACGCTGCTGCCGAGCCCGGACCGGATCGGCATCCGCCGTATCGTCGGCATCCTGCCGAGCCGAGCCGCCGACAACCTGTTCTGGCTCGGGCGCTATCTGGAACGCAGCGAGGCGACGCTGCGGCTGGTGCGGGCCCTGCTCGGCCGCCTGATCAATGCCGACGATCAGGCCCCCGGCCATACCGAGACGATCAAGCGGCTCGCCAACCTGCTCGTCGCCTGGGGCGCCTCCCCCACGACGAGCAAGGCCCGCTCGGTCGCGGCACAGGCGCGTTTCGCGTTGCACGAGCTCGACCAGTACGGCTCGGCCGCCGCCTCCGTCCGCGAGGCGCGCCGCACCGCCTCGGTCATCCGAGAGCGCCTTTCCGTCGACGCCTGGCGCCTGTTCGGCGACCTGCAGCGCCAGCTCTCCGCGCCGGGCAAGGTCACGAGCGAGGGCGAGGCCTTCGAGATCGCCGACAGTGCGCTGAAATCACTCGCCGCCTTCTCGGGCCTTTCCCAGGAAAACATGGTGCGCGGCGCTGGCTGGCGCTTCCTCGACATCGGCCGGCGGATCGAGCGCGGCGTCACCACCTGCCGCTTCGCCCGTCACTTCATCGAAAACGATGCGCCCGGCAATTGCCTCGACGCATTGCTCGACCTGACGGACTCGCAGATCACCTATCGCTCGCGTTACATGCTCGGCGCGGCTCTCCAGCCGGTTCTCGATCTCGTCATGCTCGACCCCTACAATCCACGCTCGGTTGCATTCCAGATCGAGCAGCTCGATGCCGAGATCGCCGTTTTGCCTTCGCTCAACGATGACGGCATGCTCGAAGAGCCACGCCGGCTCGCGCTCAAGCTCGCCGCCGAAAGCCGCACCGCCGAGGCCAGCCGGCTCGACCGCACCGGCATCCTCTATTTCGAGCAATTGCTGATGGGCCTCTCCAACGCGGTGGCCGAGCGCTATTTCCTGCAGAACTCGAAGCCGGAAGGTTCGCGGATGACGCGACTCGCGTAAGGGAGACGGCGTGATCTACGACATCCGCCATCTCACCGCCTACGCCTATAGCCGGCCGGTGCCGTTCGCGCGCTGCATCTTGCGCGTGCTGCCGCGCGACGGGGTGGGCCAACGCGTGCTGACGAGCCAGTTGGCGGTAACGCCGCGCGGCGCCGAGCGTCGGGACGGCGTTTGCTTCTTCGGCAACCGCACGACGGCCCTGATCATCGCCAGGCCGCACCGAGAGCTGCGGATCGAGATGACCTCGCGGGTCGAAGTGGCGCGCACCGCAGCCCCCTTCCCCGCCATCACCCGACACTGGGAGCAGGTCGCCGAGCTCGCGCTCGCGGCGCAGAGCCTCTCGCCGGACTCGCCAGCCCAATATCTCTATCCCAGCCGCCTGACGCCGACCGTAACGGAGATCACCGGCTACGCCCGCAAGAGCTTTCCGGCGAAGCGGCCGGTCTTCGAGGCTGCCTGCGAGCTGATGGGCCGCATCCGCAAGGAGTTCCGCTACGATCCCGAGGCGACCGAGGTCGCGACGCCGATCCGCGAGGCATTCGCCGCTCGACACGGCGTCTGCCAAGACTTCGCGCACATCATGATCGCCGGTCTGCGGGGCCTCGGACTACCCGCCGCCTATGTCAGCGGCTATCTGCGCACAATTCCGCCGCCGGGACAGGCTCGGCTGGAGGGCGCCGATGCGACCCACGCCTGGGTGATGCTCTGGTGCGGACCAGAGACCGGCTGGATCGGCCTCGACCCGACCAACGACCTGATCGTCGCCGATGATCATATCGTCACCGCGACTGGCAGAGACTATGCCGACGTCTCGCCACTCGACGGCGTGCTGGTCGGTCCCGGCAGCCAGAAGCTCGACGTCAAGGTCGACGTCATCCCGGTGACCTCGTGACCCGGCCGACCATAAGCGGCATCCTGTTCGACAAGGACGGCACACTGATCGACTACCAGGCGAGCTGGGCGCCGACCAATCTCAGGGCCGGCCGTCTCGCCGCCCACGGCGACACCGAGTTAGCGGCGCGCTTGCTGACCGTGGCCGGCGTCGATCCAGCGACCGGCTACGCCACCTCCGACGGGCTGCTCGCCTCCGGCAATACCGAGGATGTCGCTCAAGCCTGGGCGCAGGCCGGCGCCCCGTTCGGCGTCGCGGACCTGACCGAGCAGCTCGATACCTTGTTCCAGTCCGCGGTCGTCGCGGCGGTGCCGGTCTGCGATCTTGCCGCGCTGTTCGCGAGCCTGACGACCCGCGGCCTCAAGCTCGGCATCGCCTCCAGCGACAGCGACGCGGCAGTCGCTGCCACCGCCGAGCGCTTCGGTCTCGATCCACATCTGGCTTTCCTATGCGGCTATGATTCCGGCCATGGCGCCAAGCCGGGACGCGGCATGGTCGACGGCTTCTGCCGTGCAACGGGACTGACGGCGGAGACCGTCGCGGTGATCGGCGACTCGACCCATGACATGCACATGGCCGCTGCGGCGGGCGCCGGCCTGCGCATCGCCGTGCTGACCGGAGCCGGCAGCGCCGAGACCCTGCGCCCGCTCAGCCATCTGCTGCTGCCGAGCATCGCCGCGCTGGAACAGGCGCTGTTCGACTAGAGCTTGCCCGTCAGCGCGCGATGTTCATCCCAGTCCGATGGTCCTCGAGCCTCGCCGCTGCGATACGATTCGCGAGATGGCGGCCCAGCAGGCCCAGGCCCAGCACTGCGACCGAGCCGCCGAAACCGGGGATCATGCTGGTGCCGACCGTACCCAGCACCTGGACCACGCTCTGCAATGCGCCGCCGACCTGCAGATTGCCGGCCAGCAACTCGAACACGTTCGAGGCGGCGGGCTTGGCTACGGCCGCGCCGTTGACCGCGTCCAGGAACTGACGCAACTCCGGCACACGCGCCACGAACTCCTGTGGAATGAGGCCCTTGAACTGCTGCAGCACCTGCATCGCTTCCGGCGACAGGCCACCCCCAAGCGTCTCACGCAGGCTCTTGGCCAGGCCAGCCAGCCGGGACAGCTCGGCGGGCGTGGCATAGTTGGCCTCGGTCAGACGCTGCACATCGACGAGGAACGGCAGCAGTTGCTCCCTCGCTTGCCCGGCCGGCTTGGCGGCGCCGACCGTGTTGACGACCGCGCTGTTGCCAATTCCGAGGGCGCCGAAGGCCGCCGTGATCCAGCTCGCGATCCGGCCCATGCCCGCATCCTTGATAATCCGCGAGCCTCGCTTGGCCAGATCCTGTTCCGTCGCCTCGGTGCGGGCCGGTGCGAGCGGGCGCTCGACCGGCATCTCGAAAGCCTGTTGCGTCGCCGGGTCGAGGATTCCGGTCGCAGGCACGTCATTATCTGCCTGGAACTCCAGCAGGGCACCCCGCGTCAAGGTGCCGAACTTGCCGTCGACATCGCCGACGCCGTAGCCGAGGCGCACGAGTTCCACCTGCAAGTCGGTGACGCGCTTGCCGCTCATCCCGATCTGGAGGAAGTCGCCCGCGCCGCTCTCGCGGAAGATGATGATGGGCTCTTCGGTGACCACAGGACCGGTCTCGCTGAGATCGAAGCGGTAGAGATCGTTCTTGCGCATGATCGACTTGAGCTTCTGCCCATATTGCGAGTCGGTCGCGTAGATGCCGGTCAGTGCGTCCGCGAAGGCGTCGGGATCATCGCTGAACATCCGCGCCTTGACGTAGTGCTTGCTTGTGCCGAGCAACTCCGCATGCTTGATGAAGGCCTCGTCGAGCGTGTCGAAGACGCGGAATGGTTCCCGCTTCGAGACCAGCTTGCCGCCGATCTCCTCTTTGGTCATCGCGGCGACGCTCTTCTGGCCCGCAAGCGCCTTGATCCCGAACGGGTTGTTCGAGCCCGCCGGCATGCGTTTGCCATAGGCGCTCTCCAGCGCCCATTGCGCCAGGGTGATCGACGCCGGCACGCGCCATCTGCGCTGCGAGGCCTGCGCGGCCCTGATCACCTCGATGGTGAAACGCTCGGGGATATCTGCAAGGTCGATGCTTCCCGGCTTGACGATGATGACGTCGTCCAGCAGAGGCTGCGGGCGAATGGTTATGCCGGGCGCGGGTCCGCCCGCCAATGTCGGCATCTCGATGCCGAGCGCCTTCGCGGTCTCCGGGCCGACGACGCAATCGGCGCCCAGCTGATCGAACAACCGCTTCTGGAACTCGTAGAGCGCGATCAGCGTGTTCCGGCCGAACTTGTCGTCAGGCGTACCGATCTCGAAACCGGCTTTGACAAGAGCGGCCTGGACCTGACCGACCAGAGCCCCGCGCGAGCCGTATCGCACCAGCTGGATCAGGTCGCCATCCTTGCCGCCGGCGACGCGGGCGACCTCGTCCGCCTCGAACAGCATGCAGGTGAATTCCTGCTGGCCGCCCGTTTGATCGTAGGCATTGCGGCGAAAGGTCTTCCACGGCCCGCGCTCGACGAATTTGCCGCTGGTGGTCGACGGGAAGCCGCAGACCACGAGGCAGCCCTCGCTCGAATAGCCCGGTTTCGCCGCATCGTCATTGTAGGCGGCATGGATATTGTCCCAGACGAACTCCTCGGCTTTGGCGCTGCGGGCGAAATCGATCGCATCGGCAAGGTCGAAATCGCCATCATCGCGGGTTCGCTGCACCGGCAGGAAGATGTTCTGGCGGAACGCGTCATGCCCGCTGGGCGAGCTGCCTTTGTGGCGCCCCCGAATGTAACGGAAGCAGCCGGGAATGACCTGATTGGCCTTGGTCTTGCCCGCAAGGGCAGCGTCGATCGATTTGCGGTTAGGAACGGTCGAACCGGCGAACAGCGCGAGCACACCATCGCCGAGCTTCCACTGCACGAAGGTGCAACGCATGTGTTCGTAGTCGAGACTGATCTGCTGAATTGTGCGGCTGGCGGCGAAATTATTGTCGGAGAGATCCGCCGGCGTCGCGCCGCGAATGCAGACGAAGACCATGCCGGAGTCAGGCACGGAGAAGTTGTTACGCCGCGCAAGCCGCCGTAACAGGTCGGGCGTTAGCTCGATGGCCGCCATCTACCTCTCCTCGCCCGCTATGGTTGCATACTGGCGCGGGCGAGGAAGCGAATGCAAGCATCTTTGCGTAATCAACCGCCGCGCAGGCCGCAAACTCTCGCGACTGCCTTAATCAGCCGCGACCGGCACTGTCGAAATTCGCCTCTTTCCTTCGGTTAGGTCAGATCGAATGCTTACCCGTGCTTGGACACAAAAAGGGCCGCGCTTGCGGCGCGGCCCTGCTTCCTGCGCGAAAATCCGCCTTAGGCGAGCGTGTAGGAGGTCTTCACCGTGGTGTAGAACTCGCGGGCATAGGCGCCCTGCTCGCGCGGACCGTAGCTCGAGCCCTTCCGGCCGCCGAAGGGGACGTGGTAGTCGACGCCGGCGGTGGCGAGGTTGACCATCACCATGCCGGCCTCGGCATTGCGCTTGAAATGCGTCGCGTGCTTCAGCGAGGTCGTGCAGATGCCCGAGGACAGGCCGAACTCGGTGTCGTTGGCGATGGCGAGCGCCTCCTCGTAGTCCTTGACGCGGATGACGTTGGCGACCGGGCCGAACACCTCCTCGCGCGAGATGCGCATGGCGTTGGTCGTCTCGGTAAACAGCGCCGGCTGCAGGTAGAAGCCGGGGTTCTCGCGGTTGAGCAGTTCGCCGCCCCAGGCCAGCTTGCCGCCCTCGTCGCGGGCGATCTGGATGTATTTCAGGTTCTGATCGAGCTGGCTCTGGTCGACGACCGGGCCGATCGTGGTGCCGGCCTTCAGCGCGTCGTCGACGGTGACGCCCTTCAGCCGCTCGATCGCCGCCTCGACGAAACGGTCATGGATGCCGGCCTGGACGATCAGGCGCGAGGAGGCCGTGCAGCGCTGGCCGGTCGAGAAGAAGGCGCCCTGCACCGCGCATTCGACAGCGACCTTGAGGTCGGCGTCATCGAGCACGACGAGTGGGTTCTTGCCGCCCATTTCAAGCTGGACCTTCTTCATCGGGTTGCCGGCGATGCAGGCAGCGGCGACCTTGCGGCCGGTCGAGACCGAGCCGGTGAAGGAGATCGCGACGACGTCCTTGTGCTCGAGCAGCGCCTGGCCGACGACCGAACCGCGGCCCATCACCAGGTTGAGCACGCCCTTGGGCAGGCCGGCGCGCTGGATGATGTCGACCAGCGCCCAGGCCGAGCCGGGCACGAGATCGGCCGGCTTGATCACGACGCAATTGCCATAGGCCAGCGCCGGGGCGATCTTCCAGGCCGGGATCGCGATCGGGAAGTTCCAGGGCGTGATCATGCCGATGATGCCGACCGGCTCGCGGGTGACCTCGACGCCGACGCCGGGACGCACGGACGGGATGCTCTCGCCGTTCAGGCGCAGGCACTCACCGGCGAAGAAGGCGAAGATCTGGCCGGCGCGGGTGGCCTCACCGATGCCTTCGGGAAGGGTCTTGCCCTCCTCGCGCGAGAGCAGCTTTCCGAGTTCCTCCTTGCGGGCGAGGATCTCGTCGGAGGCCTTCTTCAGGACCTCGTAGCGCTCCTGCGGGGTGGTGCGGCTCCAGGCCGGGAAGGCGGCCTTGGCGGCGGCGACGGCATTGTTCAGGTCCTCGACCGAGCCCTGCGCGTACTCGCCGACGACGTCGTTGGTGTTGGACGGGTTGATGTTGCGCGAAGCGTTCTGCGAGCTGGCCCATTCGCCGGCGATCAGGTTCTTGAAAGGAGCATTCATCGCAAAACCTCTTGCTTGACCGAGCTTGCCTAATCGAAATGAGGAGCCGGTCTTAACCGGTTTAGGTCGCCAAGGCCATGCGCATAGGCCCGATGAGAGGCGATGCGCGCCCCGCCGTGAGCGCATGCTGCGGACCGATCAGTGCGGCCTCCGTGCGATTTTACGTCCGTCATTTCAGCTTGCTTTCACCTTTGTCTGCTTTGGGTTGACGACAATGAAGCTTGCTCGCGACGACCTCTCACAGCATGGCCGCAACCAGGGGCAGGCAACCTTCTCGGCCCTGCCGCCCTGGCGTGCGGCGGCGCTCGTCGCGGGCATCGTCTTCTCCGCGGCCCTGTTCGGCCATCTCACCAGGCCGCTCGGCTTCCTTTCCACCTTCTGGCCAGCGAACGCCCTCCTGATGGGCGTGATGGTGCGCAATCCCGGCTGGGCCGGCCCGCTCGGTTGGGCTGGCGCCGCGGCGGGCTATCTCGCCGCCGATTTCGCCATGGGCGGGGGCGTCGGCATGACCTTCTGGCTGACCGCAGGCAACCTTACCAACGCCTCCGTCGGCTATCTGCTGTTCCAACGCGTCGCGGGCATGGATCGGCGGCTCGAACGACCGCAATCACTGCTGTTCCTGCTGCTGGTCGCCTTCGCCGCAGCCGGCGTCGCCGCCATCGTCGGCAGCGGTTGCCTCGTCGTCTATTTCGGCCATTCGCCTATCCAGGCCTTCGAATTCTTCGTCACCAGCGAGTTTTCCAGCAACCTCGTGGTGCTGCCGATGGTGTTGACGGCGCCGCGATTCACCGAGCTGGTCAAGCGGATCGGCCAACACGTCGCGCCGAGCACATGGCGGCTGACCGCTGTTCTTCCCGCAATTGCGCTTCTGGCCTCAATGCTCGTCGCCACGACGATCGGCGGCTCAAGCGCGATCGCGATCCCGGTTCCGGCGATCCTCTGGTGCGCGTTGAGCTACGGTGTCTTCCCAACGGCCCTGCTGACCTTCGGGCTCGGCCTCTGGCAATGCACGGTGCTGCTCGCCAGGCTGACGCCAGGCACCGCCGAATATGCGGCCGCCCTGACCACGCATCGATTCGGCGTTGCCCTGTTCTCGCTCGGCCCGATCATGGTGGCTGCGATCAATGCCGCCCGGTCACGCCTGCTGGAGGAACTCGCCCTCGCCGCCAATCAGGACGTGCTCACACGGATTCTGACACGGCGGGCCTTCCTCGCGCGGAGCGAAGCCATTCTGGCGCAGAGTCACGGGGCGGGCAGGCCGGTGGCGCTGCTGATGCTCGATGTCGACCGGTTCAAGCCGATCAACGACCAATATGGCCATGCCGTCGGGGACGAGGTGCTGGCGAGCCTGGCTGAGCAGATGTCGGCCCTGCTGCGACGAGACGATCTGTTTGGGCGGATCGGCGGCGAGGAATTCGCGATCCTGGCGCCTGATCTGACACAGCCGGCTGCTCTCGCCTTGGCCGAGCGGCTGCGCGACGGCTGCGCTCGACTGCGCGTTCCCGTCGAGGGCCGCGCCCCGCTGATGGTCACGGTCAGCATCGGCCTCGTCTGGGGGGTGGCGGGTCCCGGTTGTTCCTTGCAGCGTCTGCTCAAGCAGGCCGATGATGCGCTCTACCGGGCCAAACGCGAGGGTCGCGACCGCGTCGTCGACGAAACCCTCCAAGCTGCCTGAGCAGAGTTCGTTCAGAACTCGGCGTCGAGTTCCTCCAACTCCTCGGGCTCGAGCTTCGCGGCGTCGATCCAGCGGCGCAGCGCCGGCCAAGCCATGATCGTCTGGCAATAGCCTTCGCTGACCGGATCGAGCACGACGTCATAAGTCAGGAAGCGCAGGCAGACCGGTGCATACATTGCGTCGGCCATGCTCAACTCCCCGCCGAACAGGTAAGGCCCGCCATAGCGACCAAGGCAGTCACGCCAGATCTCCGTGACGCGGTCGATGTCGGCCTGCGCGCCGGTCCAGACCTTGAAGCCCGGATAGTGCGCCTTGAGGTTCATCGGCAGGGCCGAACGAAGATTCGCAAAGCCGGAGTGCATCTCGCCGGAGATGGAACGGCAGTGCGCGCGCGCCTTCACCTCCTGAGGCAGCAAGCCGGCATCGGGCCTGAGCTCGTCGAGATAGCCTGCGATCGCGAGCGTATCCCAGACTTCGACGCCGTCGTGGCGGAGGCAAGGCACCAGGAATGACGGCGAGAGCAGCAGCAACTCCGCCCGCGCTGACGGGTCATCCACCGACAGCAGGATCTCCTCGACCTCGAGCCCAGCCAGCTGACAGAGCAGCCAGCCTCGCAGCGACCAAGAGGAATAATTCTTGCTGCTGATCGTCAAGGTGGCGGCCATCGGCGGCATCCTCCGCATGCTCGATCAAGGTTCATAGCAAAACATGTTCCAGAGAATGCGACATCGAAAATGCGCTTGCGAACAGCGATTGCTGCGGTGCAACATGACCTTGCGCGCTTGCCGCAGGCTCTATCAGGGTCGCTGACGGATGCTCTATCTCGCCTATCAGGCCCAATCCGACCTCATCAATCCGGCCCGCACACTCGCGCAGGCCGCGATCGCCGCACTGGGTAGCCGGGCGATGCTCGGCCAGCCCTTGAGCGCGTCCGCCGCCGCCGCGGGCTACGAACTGGTGACACGTGCCGGGCTGACCCATCACCGGCCGCCCTACGGTATCGACAAGGTGGTGAGCGGCAATCGCGAGGTACCGATCACCGAAGAGGCGGCTCTGACCCTGCCTTTCGGCACGCTGCTGCGCTTCAGGAAGGATACCGACCTGCAGCAGTCGAAGGTGCTGGTCGTGGCGCCGCTCTCCGGCCACTTCGCCACCCTGCTGCGCAATACCGTGGCGACGCTGCTGCAAGACCATGACGTCTACATCACCGACTGGCACAATGCGCGCGAGGTGCCGCTCTCGGCAGGGGCCTTCGGCTATGACGATTATGTCGACTATCTGATCCGCTTCATCGAGACACTCGGGCCTGAGACCCACGTGGTCGCCGTCTGCCAACCGTGTGTGCAAGTGCTCACCGCAGCGGCAGTGATGGCCCAGGCCGCTCACCCGGCACAGCCGCGCAGCATGACGCTGATGGCCGGGCCGGTCGACACGCGCATCAACCCGACGACGGTCAACAAGCTCGCCACCGACAAGCCGATCGGCTGGTTCGAGAAGAACCTGATCGCGCGCGTGCCCGCACGCCATCCCGGCGCTGGCCGCAAGGTCTATCCAGGCTTCATTCAGCTCGGCGCCTTCATGGCGATGAACATGAGCCGCCACGTCAACGCGCATATCGACCTGTTCACCCATCTCGCCACCGGCGAAGTGGAGAAGGCGGAGGCGATCAAGACCTTCTACGACGAGTATTTCGCTGTCCTGGACCTGCCCGCCGAATTCTATCTCGAAACGGTGCAGTGGATCTTTCAGGAAGCGCGGCTGGCTGCGGGCACGCTGACCTATCGCGGCGAGAGGGTGGATTGCCGCGCCATTCGCCGCACCGCCCTGATGACCGTCGAAGGCGAACGCGACGACATCTGCTCACTCGGGCAAACCGCGGCAGCGCACGATCTGTGCTCCGGGCTCAAGCCTTTCCGCAAGCGGCATCACATGCAAGCCGGCGTGGGGCATTACGGCGTATTCTCGGGCCGCAAATGGGACGGACAAATCTACCCGATCGTGCGCAACATGATCCTGGCCAACAGCTGAACCGTCACTTCTCCTTGATCGAGAGGCCGTTCTTGCCGACGGAAATCTCGACGCCCTCGGGCTGCTTCTTCTCCTGATAGAGCGCATAGCTGACGGCCCCGAGGCCGACGACGAGCAAACCGATCAGAAGCACAAGCGCATTGCGGGACAGCGTCATCAGGATCTCCGTTGCAGATGCGCCGGCACGGCGCCCCCATCAACGCTGACGTCTGCGCCCGGTTCCGGCGCTTTCAGCCAGCGGGCTCGCTATGTGTTGCAACAGCCTGCGCGAGGTTCGCCTCCGTCCGGGCTGCAAGACGGCCGACCAGGAAAGTAGCTAGGCTCGACCAGGCGACGCCGAGGCACCAGCCGCCGAGCACGTCGCTCGGCCAATGCACGCCGAGATAGACCCGGCTGAGACCGATCGCGATCATCAGGGTCCAGGCGACCCAGAGACAGAGCCGGGCGATATCGGCGCGGCGCGAAGCGATACCAACGAAGCTGGCGATGGTGAGTAGTACCACCGCCGCAAGGAAGGCGTGGCCGCTCGGGAAGCTTGCGGTGAAAGTCAGCGCCGCATGCTCGACGATATCGGGCCGCTCGCGGCCGAAGGCGAGCTTCAGCACCGTGCTCGCCACGGTCGCAGCCAGGACGCTGACCAGCAGGCCAACCGCCAGCGGACGATGGCCGCAGAGCCGCAAGGTCAAGGCCGCGATCACGGTCGCGATACCCAGCCCGATGAAGCTGCCGAGCGCCGTCAGGTCACGCATCGCCTCCCGGAACCAGGCAGGACCGATCGGCAGGGAGGGGTTGGCCGGGTCGCGAAACAGCATCACCAGCGCGCTGTCGATCGTCGAGGTATCGTCCGAAACGACATAGAAGGCCAGGCCGATGAATCCGAAGATCGCCGCGACGGGCAACAGGAAGCGCGGCTGGAGCAGGAACATCGAATGCCTCATGAAGGGAACTGGTACTCGGCCGGATAGGGCAGAGGTTCAAGTTCGACCGGCCGGGCCGCGATCACCCGCAGGGCTCCCGGCAGCAGCCGATAGGCGAACGGGCTGGCACCACGCTCGACCTCGCCATCGAAGGTGACATGGCCACGGCGCTTGTCACGGCGGGTGATCGTCACAGAGGTGCCGGTCAGAGAGATGAGATTATGGGAGTTGCGCCAGCCGCCGGTCAGCATCGAGAACGCGGCCTTGGTGCGCGAGAGCAAGCCGCCGGTATCGAGGATGTGGACCTCGAACTCGCCGCCGTCGAGGCGGTTGCGGCGCCATTCGGCACCGTCGAACTGGTTGACGGTGACCAGCACCGCATCGGCCTCGACTTGACGGCGCTCGCCGGCGATCTCCATCTCGATGCGGATCGCATGTGTGAACAGGATCGAGCGCGTCGCAGCGAAGAGGAAGGCGACGAGCCGGCTGAAAGGAAATTGACGGCGGGCGTATTCGCGCTGGCGCGCCATCAGGCTGAAGAAGCCCATGCCCGAGATCGAGTGGAACAGGCGGCCGTTGACGCTGCCGAGGTCCATCGCGACCGGCTCGCCCTGGCAGATCGCAGCGATCTGCTCCTCCACCGTGCCGGTGAGCCCGAGGTCGCGGCCGAGCACATTGACGGTGCCGAGCGGCAGGACCGCGACGGTACGCTTGCATTCCATCAGGATCGGCAGAGCGCCATTGATGCTGCCGTCACCGCCGGCAATCACCGGTATCATAGTGTCATCCAGAGCCGCTGCCCGCAGGCGCTCCTGGAGCTGGCGCGGCGGCACGAGCTCGACTTCGGCCCGGCAGCCGGCCGTCTCGAATGCCGCTGCGATCCGCCGTGCAAATGCGTCGGCGCCTGCTTCCAGCACCGTGCCGGCACGGGCATTGGCGATGACGCGGAAGCAGCGTGGCTGTGCTTCCGTGTCGAGTTCGGGCAGCGGGTCCGACAAATTCGCCATCAGGCGGCGATATGGGCGTGCCTCTTGTCGGGAACAAGGCGAGCCATGGTCGGCGCGTGCAGAGCGTCGTCGCCCTCGACCTCTTCGGTGATGACCTCGAAGCGCTGCAGCCAGTGCGGCCCGAACGAGGTCAGCATCGGCACGTCGGCCGCGTCGCGGCCGCGCGCGATGACGACGCGGCCGATGCGACGCTGGTTATGGCGGGCATCAAAGGTGTGCCAGCGCCCGCCGAGCCAGACCTCGAACCAGGCGTTGAAATCCATCGGCGCCGGATCGGGCGGCACGCCGATATCGCCGAGATAGCCGTTGCAGTACCGCGCCGGGATGTTGAGGCAGCGGCACAGAGCGATCGCGAGATGGGCGAAGTCCCGGCAGACCCCGATGCGTTCGTTGAACGCTTCGGCCGCGGTGCGCGTGTTGCGGGCGAAAGCGTAGCCGAAGCTGATATGGTTGTGGACGAACTGGGTGACGGCCTGGACGCGGGCCCAGCCCGGCTCGACCTGGCCGAACAGGCTCCAGGCGGTGTCCGCCAACCGGTCGGTCTCGCAATAGCGGCTGCCGAGCAAATAGGGGAGCACAGCGTCCGGCAACTCCGCAGGGGCGGCTTCGTGCGCAGAAAGGTCGGCGCCGTCGAGGGCGCCGTCATCGTGGATGAGGCCCTCGCAGGCGAGGATCACACCGCCCGCCGGCGCAGTGAGGCGGCGACAGATATTGCCGAAGGGGTCGATATGCTGGTCGATCGCGATTGATCCGCCTCGGCCCTGGAGCGGCGCGGCGCGCATCTCGTCGGGGCGGATCAGATCGTGCCTGCGGGAGGGGTGGACGTCGAGCAAGGTTAGCAAGGCGGTCGGCTGCTCGCAAACGAGCTCGATCCGGTAGCCGTAACGGATATGCATGATGTCCTCGACGCTGCGCGATTGAAACCGCCCCGCCGCGGCGGGTTGTTCCCGGCCGGCACTCAAAGACGCGCAGCGTCCGCCGAAGTTCCTCGCCAATCGGAGGTTCTCGTGCATAAAAAAGGTGCGGGCCTTTCGGCCCGCACCACGCAATCACGACGATCCGGCTGGGGGGATAGCGACCGCCGCGAGTTGCGCCTTTGTGTGGAACGCCGGCCCTGTGGCGCGCTCTCACATCATCCAGTACGGCATCGTGCCGTAGTAATCGTGGACGCGCTTGCCGTACTCCTTGTCGTGCCAGTCCGGCTCGCCATCGGCGCCATACATCGGCGCAGCTTCCAGTTTCTCGCGGGTCAGCGGTACGACATAGCCGCCCTTCTCGACATCGTAGTCGAGCATGCTCCACGGGATCGGATGATATTTCTCGCCGAGGCCGAGGAAACCGCCAAAGGACATGATCGCGTAAGCAACCTTTCCGGTCGCCTTGTCGAGCATGACGTCGTAGATCGAGCCGAGATGCTCGCCGGCGGTGTTGTAAACCTCGGTGCCGGCGACGCGTGCACCGGCGATCAGCGGGTTGGCGGCTTGAGAGGCTGCGGTCATCGTAGCGCTCATCGGTCCCTCCATGAATAGCGTGTCGGGCCGACGTTCGAGCCGGCTCGTTCCATCAACCCGGCGACAGCGACCGGGTTCCCTGAGCGACAGACAAAATCATGTCCGCTGAACCGGCGCTGGATCTGCGAGCCTTCCGAAACGCCGGCGAAGATGGATTTGGGCGAGATGCGGAACAAACGCCGGCTAACGTGGTTTTGACCATCGACCGAACGTGCGGCTGAAGCCGACACGACCCAGGCGGCGAACGAGCGCGGACGATGCGCTGCTGCGCAGTTTTCAGCTGCTCCGGCAGAATGAGACCAAGGGAGGATACCCCGATGATCAAGAAGCTTCTTCTAGTGACCGCAGCGGTGGCCGCGCTCGGCGCCTGTACGCCACGCGAGGAGCGGACCGCGACCGGTGCACTGATCGGCGCTGGAGCTGGCGCGCTGATCGGCGGCGCCGCGACCGGTCGCGCTGGTGGCGCACTGGCGGGCGCTGCGATCGGCGGCGCCGGTGGCGCCATCATCGGTAATGCGACTGCGCCAGATCAGATCTGCTACGGCCGCGACGAATGGGGTCGGCGCGTGCGTTACGCCTGCTGATGCGAGGAAGATCGCGAGTGGCGGCTACAATCCGCCACTCGCCTCAAACCGCCCCGTAAGGCCCGAAGCGGCCGACGAAGCGGTGACGGCCACCCGGATAGAGCAGCCGCACGGCGGTGATCGGTTCGGCCTGGTTCCAGGTTCGGCGCTCGACCAGCAGGCAAGGCTCGCCGGCATCGATCTTCAGTAGTTCAGCTTCTTGCGGCTCTGCTGCCACCGCGCTGATCGCGTGCTCGGCCTGCGTCCACAGGCTGTTCTGCAGCAGCCAGTCGCCAGGTGGCGTCTCGGCAAACCCCTCGTTCGCGGCCTGCGGGATGGTCGCGAGGTGGATGACCCGATCTTCCAGCACATGCGGCACGCCATCAGCGAAATGCAGCAAGGTGAGGTGCGCGACATTGGCTGCGCGGCCGAGCTCGAAGCGGGCGGCGAGGTCGCGCGAAGTCTTGCCGTCGCGCCGCTGCAGGATGCTGTAGCTATAGGCCTGGCCGAGCGCGCGCACCTCCTCCGGGATCGAGAGGATGTCGAGCATGGCGTGGCTTGCAGGCGGACTCGCAACGATCGTGCCCGAGCGGCGCCGGCGCAGGATCAGGCCTTCGCGGGCGAGTTGGGCCAACGCCCGGTGCACGGTCATGCGCGAGGCACCGAGCTTCTCCATCAGCGCATGTTCTGGCGGCACGCCCGTTCCCGGTGGCCAGGTTCCGGCCAGGATCAGATCGCGGATGGCGCGGCGGATCTGGTCATAGAGCGGCCCGGCTCCGTCCAGCGTCACGGCGTCGATCTGAGTGGTGGACATGGCTCCGTTTCGTTCAGGCGAGAAGATTGCGGATCACCTGGCCATAGCGGGCAGCGATGCGGGCGCGGTCAATGTGCCGACCGCCGCTGACCACAGACTTTCCACCGACGATCACCTCCGCGACTGGCAGTGCCGGCGCGGCGAAGATCGCGCTGTCGAGCGCGAAGTCGCCGGCCTTTCCGACGATCGCGGGATGCTCGACATCGAGCGTGACGAGGTCGGCGCGATGGCCAACAGCGATCACGCCGATGCTGCGACCGCAGGCCTGGGCGCCGCCGGCGCAGGCATCCGTCCAGAGCCGCAAACCGGCAGAGACGCCAGCTTCAGCCCAGAGCGCACGGCGGCGGTCGCGCAGACGCTGCGAATATTCGAGCACGCGCAATTCGCCGCCTGCGCCGATCTCGACATTGGAATCGCTGCCGACGCCGATGCGCCCACCCTTCGCCCGGTAGCGCACGCCATCGAAGATGCCGTCGCCGAGATTGGCCTCGGTGATCGGACAGAGGCCCGCGACCGCACCGGAGAGCGCCATGGCGTCGCGCTCAGCATCGCTGAGATGGGTGGCATGGATCAGGCACCAGCGCTCGTTCACGGCGGTGTTCTGCATCAGAAGCTCGACCGGGCGGCGGCCGGTGATGGCGAGGCTGTCCTCGACCTCGCGGGTCTGTTCGGCAACATGGATGTGCAAAGGCACATCCTTGCGCAGCTCTGCGACCCAACTCAGGTCTTCGAGCGCAACCGCGCGCAGCGAATGCGGCGCCATGCCGACGCGGGCATCGGGAAGGCCGGCGACCGCCTTCTCACTGCCTTCGATCAGGCGCGCATAGGCGTCGCGATCGTTGAGGAAACGGCGCTGGCCGGGCGCCGCCGGCGCCTTGCCAAAATTGCCGTAGCGGTAGAGCACCGGCAACAGGGTCAGGCCGATGCCGGTCTCGTCAGCCGCCGCGGCGATCGCCCCGCCCATCGTTGCTATATCGGCATAAGCGCGGCCGTCGGTGTCGTGATGGAGATAGTGGAACTCCGCGAGCGCGGTGAAGCCGCCTTCCAGCATCTCGACCATGGCCTGAGCCGCGATCGCCCGGACATCGTCGGGGCTCAGCCGGTCGAGGAAGCGGTACATCACCTCGCGCCAGGTCCAGAACGAATCCTCGGAGGCGCCGCGGCGCTCGGCCAGGCCCGCCATGCCGCGCTGGAAGGTGTGGCTGTGCAGATTGGGCAGGCCGGGCAGAGCCAACCCTGAAAGTTTCACCGCCCCCGCAGGAGCCGCCTGCCCAACCGCGACCGACATGATCACCCCATGATCGAGCGTCAGCGTGACGTTCTCGGCGAAGCCATCGGGCAAGAGCGCCTGGGCGAGATGCAGTGTCGTGTGTCCGGTCACGCGGGCTGTCCTTTTTTATTTGCATATGCAAATGGAGCTTGCTATTTGCATATGCAATTGTCTAGCATAACCTGAAAGCAGACGAAGTCGAGAGGAAGCGACGTGGCGGCGACCCCTTCCCCCAGCCACCGAGTGTGGACCAATGCCCGGCTCGCGACCATGGTGGCCGATATGGGCACACCCTATGGCGCGATCGAGGATGGTATCGTCATCGCCCGCAACGGCCGCATCGTCTTCGCCGGCCCGCGGACCGAGGTCTCGAGCTTCGGCCAGGCAGAGGTAATCGATTGCGAGGGCCGCTGGATTACGCCGGGGCTGATCGATTGCCACACCCATCTCGTCTATGGCGGCGACCGCGCCAACGAGTTCGAACTGCGCCTGAAAGGCGCGAGCTATGAGGAAATCGCGCGTGCCGGCGGCGGCATCGTCTCATCAGTCAAGGCGACGCGCGCCGCGAGCGAGGACGAGCTCTTCACCAGCGCCGACAAGCGCCTGTCCGCGCTGATCGCCGAAGGCGTCACCACGGTCGAAATCAAGTCGGGCTACGGGCTCGACATCGACAGCGAGGTCAAGGTGCTCGCAGTGGCCCGTCGGATCGGGCGCGAACGTCCGGTCGGCGTGCAGACCAGCTTCCTCGGCGCCCATGCCGTGCCGGCCGAGTTCAAGGGCCGGCAGAACGACTATGTCGACCTCGTCTGCGGCCCGATGCTCGACGCCATCGCCGAGCAGAACCTCGCCGACGCAGTCGACGTGTTCTGCGAGGGCATCGCCTTCTCGCCCGAAGAAACCGCCCGGGTCTTCACCGCGGCAAAGGCCAAGGGCCTGGCGGTCAAGATCCATGCCGAGCAGCTCTCCAATCTCGGCGGCGCGGCGCTGGCCGCCGGCTTCGGCGCGCTCTCGGCCGACCATCTCGAACATCTCGACGAGGCCGGTGTCATCGCCATGGCCAAGGCCGGCACCGTCGCCGTCGTCCTGCCCGGCGCCTTCTACTTCCTGCGCGAGACGGTAAAGCCGCCGGTCGAACTGCTGCGCCAGCACAAGGTGCCGATCGCGCTCGCCACCGACGCCAATCCCGGGACCTCGCCGCTGACCTCGCCGCTTTTGACCATGAACATGGGCTGCACCCTGTTCCGGCTGACACCGGAGGAAGCGCTGGCCGGGATGACCCGCAATGCAGCGCTCGCCCTCGGGCTGCAGGACGAGATCGGCACGCTGGAGTCCGGCAAGGCCTGCGATCTCGCGATCTGGGAGATCGAGCGCCCGGCCGAACTCGCCTACCGCATCGGCTTCAACCCGCTTCACACCCGCATCCGGAACGGACAATGACCACGCTCTCGCTCACCCCCGGCAAGGCCCGGCTCGCCGACTGGCGCCATGTCATCGACGGCGCCACCGTCGCCCTGACCGAGACCGGCGCAATCGCCGCCGCGCAGGCGATCGTCGACGACATCGTCGCCGCCGGCACCGTGACCTATGGCGTCAACACCGGCTTCGGCAAGCTCGCCAGCGTGCGCATCGCCGACAACGATCTCGCCACCCTGCAGCGCAATCTCATCCTCTCGCATGCGGTCGGCACCGGGCCTGCCTTGCCGGACGAGGTCGTCGCATTGATCCTCGCCATGAAGGCGGCGAGCCTGGCGCGCGGCGCCTCGGGCGTGCGCCCGGTCGTGGTCGAAGCGCTGGTCGGCGCGCTTAAGGCCGGCGCCCTGCCGGTTGTCCCGGCCAAGGGCTCGGTCGGCGCTTCCGGCGACCTAGCACCGCTGGCGCATATGACCGCCGCGCTGATGGGCGTCGGCGAGATCAGGCTGAAGGGTGAGGTGCTGCCGGCCGCCGAGGCGCTGAAGCACATTGGCCAGGCGCCGCTTACGCTCGGCGCCAAGGAGGGACTCGCTCTCATCAACGGCACGCAGGTCTCAGCCTCGCTGGCGCTGGCCGGACTCACCAGCGTCGCCCGCGTCTTCGATGCGGCCCTGATCGCAGGCGCGCTCTCGGTCGATGCGCTCAAGGGCTCCGACACCCCGTTCGACCCGCGCATCCAGCAGCTGCGCGGCCAGCCCGGCCAGATCAAGGTTGCGGCCTTGCTGCTCGACCTGGTGGCCGGCAGCGAGATCCGCGAGAGCCACCGCTTCGGCGACAGCAAGGTGCAGGATCCCTATTCGCTACGCTGCCAGCCGCAGGTGATGGGCGCGGTGCGCGACCTCCTCGGCAATGCCGCCGCGACGCTTTCGATCGAGGCCAATGCCGTCACCGACAATCCGCTGGTGCTGGGACCGGGCGAGATCGTCTCGGGCGGCAATTTCCACGCCGAGCCGGTCGCCTTCGCTGCCGACATGCTGGCGATGGCGACCTGCGAGATCGGCAACCTTTCCGAGCGCCGGATCGCGTTGCTGGTCGATCCGGTGATGAGCGGCCTGCCACCCTTCCTCGCCCGCGATGCAGGCCTCAACTCCGGCTTCATGATCGCGCAGGTGACCGCAGCGGCGCTGGCCTCCGAGAACAAGCAGCGGGCCTATCCGGCTTCGGTCGACACCATCCCGACCTCGGCCAACCAGGAAGACCATGTCTCGATGGCGACACATGGCGCCTTCCGCCTGATCGAGATGGCGAAGAACGCGGCGAGCATCATCGCGGTCGAGCTGATGGCCGCCGCCGAGGCGATCGAGCACCACCTGCCGCTCAAGACCTCGCCGCGGCTGGAGCCGGTGCTGGCGCTGATCCGCGAAAAAATCGCGCCGCTGACCGAAGACCGCTATCTCGCGCCTGACCTCGCGGCGGCGACGGACCTCGTGCTCTCGGGTGCGCTCGGCAAGGCCGCCGGCGTCGACAGCTTCGCGGAGCTTTCCGCATGAGCGCCGACATCGTCTCCGTCACGCGCGGCTCCTCGCCGCTGGTCCTGTCGATGCCGCATCCCGGCACCGGCCTGCCGGCCGAGGTCGCGGCGCAGCTCAATGCACGCGGAAAGCTGGTCGAGGACACCGACTGGCATATGCGCCAGCTCTACGGCTTCGCCGAGGGCTTCCAGCCGACCATCGTCGAAGCCCAGCTCTCGCGCTTCGTCATCGACCTCAATCGCGATCCGGCCGGCGTCTCGCTCTATCCCGGCCAGGCGACGACCGAGCTGGTGCCGACCACCACCTTCGACGGCGCGCCGATCTGGAATACGGCCCCGGACGAGGCCGAGATCGCCCGGCGGCGCGAAGCCTATTTCCAGCCCTATCACGATGCGCTCGCCGCCGAGATCGCGCACGCCAAGGCGCAGCACGGCTTCTGCCTGCTCTGGGACTGCCATTCGATCAAGTCGGTGATCCCGCGGCTGTTCCCCGATACGCTGCCGACGTTGAACCTCGGCACCAATTCGGGCCAGAGCGCAGCGCCTGCCGTTGAAGCCGCCGCGACCGTAGCGATGGCCGGCAGCGCCTTCACCCAGGTCGTCAACGGCCGCTTCAAGGGCGGCTGGATCACCCGGCATTACGGCCAACCGGCCGAACACGTGCACGCGCTCCAGATGGAGATCGCGCTCTCCGCCTATCTCGATGACGAAGCCGCGCCCTGGGCTTTCGCCCCGGGCAAGGCCGCCAGCCTGCAAGCCGCTCTCTCCGCCATGATCGAGGCCGCGCTCGCGGCCGCCACCCAGCTCGAACGGACGAAGTCATGACCCGCCTGGACAATACCCGCGTCATCCGCCCCGCCACCGGCACCGAGCTCAGCGCCAAAAGCTGGCTGACCGAAGCGCCGCTGCGCATGCTGATGAACAACCTGCATCCTGATGTCGCCGAGAACCCGCAGGAGCTCGTGGTCTATGGCGGCATCGGCCGCGCCGCCCGCTCCTGGGAGGATTTCGACCGCATCGTCGCGGCCCTGCAACAGCTCGAGGCCGATGAGACCCTGCTCGTCCAGTCCGGCAAGCCGGTCGGCGTGTTCCGCACGCACAAGGATGCGCCGCGCGTCCTGATCGCCAATTCCAACCTCGTGCCGCACTGGGCGAACTGGGACCATTTCAACGAGCTCGATAAGAAGGGGCTCGCCATGTACGGCCAGATGACGGCCGGTTCCTGGATCTATATCGGCACGCAAGGCATCGTGCAGGGCACCTACGAGACCTTCGTCGAGGCCGGCCGCCAGCACTATGGCGGCAATCTCAAGGGCAAATGGGTGCTGACCGGCGGCCTCGGCGGCATGGGCGGCGCCCAGCCTCTCGCCGCGGTGATGGCCGGCGCATCCTGCCTCGCCGTCGAGTGCAACCCGGACTCGATCGATTTCCGCCTGCGCACCCGCTATCTCGACGAGAAGGCCTCGAGCCTCGACGAAGCGCTGGCGATGATCGAGCGCTGGACGAAGAATGGCGAGGCGAAGTCGGTCGGCCTGCTCGGCAACTGCGCCGAGATCCTGCCCGAGATGGTCCGCCGCGGCATCCGGCCGGACATGGTCACCGACCAGACCTCGGCGCATGACCCGGTCAACGGCTACCTGCCGAAGGGCTGGACCATGGGCCAGTGGCGGCAGGCGCGCGAAGCCAATCCGAAATCCGTGGAGAAGGCCGCCCGCGCCTCGATGCGCGAGCATGTCGAGGCGATGATCGCCTTCCAGGACATGGGCATCCCGACCTTCGACTACGGCAACAATATCCGCCAGATCGCCAAGGACGAGGGGCTCGAGAACGCTTTCGCCTTCCCGGGCTTCGTGCCGGCCTATATCCGCCCGCTGTTCTGCCGTGGCATCGGCCCGTTCCGCTGGGCCGCTCTCTCCGGCGATCCGGAGGACATCTACAAGACCGACGCCAAGGTGAAGGAGCTGCTTCCCGACAACAAGCACCTGCACAACTGGCTCGACATGGCGCGCGAGCGCATCTCGTTCCAGGGCGTGCCGGCGCGCATCTGCTGGGTCGGCCTCGGCGATCGCCACCGGCTCGGCCTCGCCTTCAACGAGATGGTCAGGAGCGGCGAGCTCAAGGCACCGGTCGTGATCGGCCGCGACCATCTCGATTCCGGCTCGGTCGCCTCGCCGAACCGCGAGACCGAGGCGATGAAGGACGGCTCGGACGCGGTCTCCGACTGGCCGCTGCTCAACGCCCTGCTCAACACCGCGTCCGGCGCGACCTGGGTCTCGCTGCACCATGGCGGCGGCGTCGGCATGGGCTTCTCGCAGCATTCGGGCGTCGTGATCTGCGCCGACGGCACGGATGACGCAGCCGCCCGCCTGTCGCGCGTGCTCTGGAACGATCCCGCCACCGGCGTGATGCGCCATGCCGATGCCGGCTACGACATTGCGCTCGACTGCGCCCGGGAAAAGGGACTGAACCTGCCCGGCATCCTGGGCTGAACCCACGTGTCATTCCGGGGCTCCGCGCCAGCGGAGAACCCGGAACCCACGACTGGGTGAGCACGACCTGACCATCATATTGCACCCAGTCGTGGGTTCCGGGTTCGCCCTGCGGGCGCCCCGGAATGACAAATGTCGAGCGCGAATACGAAGGACCGCTCCATGCGCATCATCCGCGCCGCCGATTGCCTGGTCATGCCGTGGAAGAACGGCGGCGGGACGACCACCGAGATCGCAGTGGCGCCAGAAGGCGCCTCGCTGAATGATTTCGACTGGCGCATCAGCATGGCCCATGTCGGGCAGGACGGGCCGTTCTCACCCTTCCCCGACATCGACCGGACGCTGTCGGTGCTGACCGGCTCCGGCATCACGCTGGCCTTCAGCGATGGCGAGCGCGTCAGGCTCGATCGCGGGAGCGCGCCCTATCCCTTCGCCGCCGACCGGGCGGTCGAGGGGCTGCTGGTCGATGGGTCGATCGACGATCTCAACGTGATGAGCCGGCGCGGCCGCTGGCGGCACCGGGTCGAACGCCTCGCCGGCGCAGGCTCACTTACCGCGAGCGAAGGCCTGCTGGTGCTGGTCGCCCGCAAGGGCGATTGGCAGGTGAATGGCGCGGCGCTCACCGCCGGCGACAGCGCGATCCTCGACGCTCCGGGACGTGTCGGGCTGGCCACAAGCGGTAGTGAGGCTGAGCTCTACGCGGTTTGGCTGACGGCATCATAGACAACCGCGGGATCCCCTCTCCCGGATGGGAGAGGGGTAGGGGTGAGGGACCGCCGCTAATTGTAGAGACGCAACGGCGCCGCTGCGATCTCGATCGGTTAGGGCAGGCCCTAATCCCTGCCCTTCTCCCACACGGGAGAAGGGTTCCCCGCGGATGCCATCTAGGGCGTCGCCCATTCTCTCCTATGCCGCCTGTCTCGGCTGCGGGCCGACATAGACCGATTGCGGCCGGATCAGGCGGCCGGTCTCGATCTGCTCGCGGGCATGGGCGAGCCAGCCGGTGGTGCGCCCGAGCGCGAAGACACAGGTGAAGGCCTCGGGCGGGAAGCCGAGTGCCTCCAGCAGCAGCGCTGTATAGAACTCGACATTGGTCTCTAGCGAGCGGCCGGGCTTGCGCTCGCGCAGGATGGCGAGCGCCGCCTGCTCGACCGCCTCGGCATGGCGCAGGCGCCCGGCATCGGCGCCGAGCTTGGCGATCGCCTGCTTCAGCGCATCGGCGCGTGGATCGCGGACCCGGTAGATGCGGTGGCCGAAGCCCATCAGCCGCTCGCCGCGACCCAGCGCATCCTCCAGCCAGGCGCGGGCATTGGCCGGCTCGCCGATCGCGTCGAGCATCTCGATCACTGGCCCCGGCGCGCCGCCATGCAGCGGGCCTTTCAGCGCACTGATACCGGCGAGCACCGCCGAGACCAGCCCGGCCCGGGTCGAGGCGACGACGCGCGCGGCGAAGGTCGAGGCGTTGAGGCCGTGATCGGCGACGGTGACGAGATAGGTGTCGAGCGCAGCCGCCTGAGCCGCCGTCGGCACCTCGCCGCGCAGCATGCGCAGCGTGTCGGCCGCCTGCGACAGCGCCGGATCGGGCGCGATCGGGGCCAGGCCACGCTGCTGGCGCACGGCGGCGGCGGTGAAGACGGCCGGTGCGGCGAGCAGCTTCAGCGCGGTATCGGCGCCCTCACCATCGGCGATCTGCGCGGTCCAGGCGCGAATGGCCTCGACCGGTCCGAGATCGCCCGAGAGCGCAGTGCGCTCGACGATGCCGAAGAGATCGGCGCGGGCCTTGCCGAGCGCCATCAAGAGCTCCCGCCCCTTCGGCAGGCCCGGTAGCAAGCCGTCGAACATCAGAGCCGCTATCTCCTCGAAGCTGGTGCGGCCAGCGAGCTCGGCGAGGCTGTGGCCGCGGATCACCAGCCGACCGGCAGCGCCGTCGACCTCGGAGAGCACGGTATGGGCGGCGACGACGTCATCGAGACCATCGGACATGTCAGGAACTCCTCAAAAGCGTTCGTCTCGAAAATCGGCTCCCGCATTGCAACAATCAATCTTGAACAATATAATCAATATATCTAGTGGAGGAGCGATGCAGGACTGGTTGACGGCGCAGGAGGCAATGGCGCGGCTCGGGCTGAAGCCGCAGACGCTCTACGCCTATGTCAGCCGCGGGCTGATCGAGGCGCGCGGCGACGAAGGCGACTCGCGCCGCAGCCTCTACCGGGCCGAGGATGTCGCCCGGCTGGAGCATCGCAAGGCGCGCGGGCGCCGCCCGGCCGCGATCGCCGAGGACGCGATCGCCTATGGCGAGCCGGTGCTCGCCTCCGCCATCACCACGATCGAGCGCGGCGGCCTCTGGTATCGCGGCCAGGACGCAGCGCATCTCGCGGAGGGCGCCAAGCTTGAGGATGTCGCCCGCCTCCTCTGGGATTGCGGCACGCAGCGCTTCCCACCGCTGGCGACGATCGTGCCGCCGGGCGAGCCGCTGGCACGCATCTTCGCGGTGATCGCAGCGCGGACCGCGACCGACCGGCCGATGGCGGGACGGGCCAAGAAGGCACTCTATTTGGAAGCTGCCGCCGTGCTCGACACGCTGGTCGACGCCATCGCTGGCGGGCCAGGCGAAGGGCCGATCCATGCGCGGCTGGCGCGGGCCTGGGGCTGCGAGGCCGAAGGCGCCGAGCCGATCCGGCGCGCGCTCGTGCTGCTCGCCGACCATGAGCTCAATGCCTCGACCTTTGCCGCGCGTGTCACCGCCTCGACCGGCGCCTCGCTCGCCGCCTGCGCGCTGGCGGGGCTCGCCGCCCTCTCCGGTCCGTTGCATGGCGGCGTCGCGCCGCGCGTGCTCGCGCTGATGCGGGAGATCGCGCGCGACGGGCTGGAGACGACCCTCGCGGCACGGCTGGAGGCCGGCGCCAAGCTGCCGGGCTTCGGCCATCCGCTCTATCCCGATGGCGACCCGCGGGCACGGGCCCTGTTCGCAGCCTTCGAACAGCCGCCAGCCTATGCGCAGGCGCAGGCGGCCATCAGTGCGCTGACCGGAGAAGAACCGAACATCGATTTCGCCCTGTCGGCGCTGGCGGCCAAGCTCGCCTTGCCGGAGACGGCACCGTTCCAGATCTTCGCCGCAGCACGCTGCACCGGCTGGCTCGCTCATGCCTTGGAGCAGAACCAGACCGGCCGGTTGATCCGGCCGCGCGCCCGCTATGTCGGGCAGCCGCCCGCCTGAGGCGAACTCGCCGGCGAAGCGAGCGCGCTATTGAGCCTGGGCGCGCAGCGTCTCGAAATCCTTGTCGAGCCGGGCGAGCGAGGCCGCGATCGTCTCGCGCCGGTCCTTGACCCATGCGCTCTGCTCCGCGATCCGGCCCTTCGCGGCAGTCAGCATCCGCTCCATCTCGGCCGGCTGCGGGCCGCCGACGGTCGCGCGGCTGCGCACGATCGCGACGGGATCGAGCGCGGCGCGGAACTCGACCTCGCTGATCGGCAGCTCGGCAGGATACTCCGTGCCCTTGACCGCCGCTGCATAGATCCGCTTTGCCTCGGCATAGGGAAAATCGAGCGGCTTGATATCGTGATCCTTGGCGTGGGTGACGACCTCGGAGGCAAAGTGATGGCCGACGCGGAAAGGCAGCCTGTATTTTCGCATCAGCAAGTCGGCGAGTTCCTGCGAGGCCGTCCAGTCGCTGTTCAATTCTTCCAGCGCGCGCTCGGGGCTGATCACCAGCCCTTTCAGGATGCGGTCCCAATTGGCGAGCACGGTGACCGCGCTTTTCACCATCGCGCTGTTGGGTTTGACGTCCTTCGGATCGCTCATGCCGGGCGTGATGTTGTGCGCCTGGATCGCCGTGCCCATCGCCAGCGAAAGGGCCGTCGAGGCCTGCTGGCGCGTGGTGTTGAGCAGGCCGGGATTGCGCTTCTGCGGCATGGCGCTGGAGACATAGGTATTGCCGTCGCCCTCCTGCAGCAGCATCCAGGGCCGCGCGAAGGCGTATTGCGTCATCACGTCCTCGACGAAGGCGCCGGCATGCAAAGCGATGCTGGTGACGATCGCGCCGGCCTCGACCGGATGCTCGGAGGATGAGATCTGGCCGGCGTCATAGGCGTTGTCGACGATGGCGGCGAAGCCGAGATAATCGGCCATGCGCTTGCGGTTGAGCGGCCAGCTCGTGCCGTTGAGTACGGTCGTGCCCATCGCCGAGCGATCGATCCGGGCATAGGCCTCGCGGATGCGCTGGGCGTCGCGCTCGAGGCCGGCGGCGTGGCCTAGCAGGGTGTGGCCGAGGCTGTTCGGCTGGGCGGCGACGCCATTGGTGTAGTTCGGCACGATGGTCGCCGCATGCTTATCCGCCAGAGCGACCAGCGTCGCCGTGGTGCGGTTGAGCTGGTCGGCCAACGCCAGCATGTCGTCGCGCAGGATGGCGGCGCGGTAGGTCGCGTGCATGTCCTGGCTCGAGCGGCCGGCATGCAGCAGCGTCACCTCCTGCCCGCCTGCCGCGATCAGCAGCGGCTCGAAGCTGATCACGGTCGCAGGCCGCTTGGCGCCGGGCTTGGCGCCATCCTGCAGCACCTTGACGAGACCGGCGGCGATGCGCGGTGCCAGCGCCTTGTCTAGCAGGCCCTCATCCGTGTTGATCACGGCCGTCGCCTTGTTGATCTCGCCGAGCCAGAAGAACTCGTCGCGGACGGATTTTTCCTGGGCAAGGGCTGGAAGAGCTGACATCTGCGCTGCCACCGCAAGCGCAATCATCGATGATCGCACGATCGGACCTCCCTGATGCTCCCCGCCGGACCGGACCCTAGCGGGGGCATTGCAGTAGCTCAATCGCGCAGTCAGGCCGCCCGGTCGACCGTCTCGGCGACCCTGCCCTTCTCGCTCATATAGTCGCGGGTCATCGGCAAGGTGCCGAGCCGCTTGGCGAGCTGGAGCTGGAAGACGACGAGGCCGTCATGACGGAAGCTCGCCTCCGACGCTGCGAGATAAAACTCCCACATCCTGGCGAAGCGCTCGTCATACATCGCGACGGCTTCCTGCCGATGAGCGAGGAAGCGCTCGCGCCAGGCCTTCAGCGTCTGCGCATAATGCAGGCGCAGCACCTCGACATCGGTGACGATCAACCCCTCCTTCTCCACTGCCGCCGCGACCTCCGACAGAGCGGGGATGTAGCCGCCCGGGAAGATGTACTTGGCGATGAAGGGATTGGTCGCGCCCGGCGGCGTGCTGCGGCCGATCGTATGGATCAGCGCGACGCCGTCATCCTCCAGGAGTTCGCGGACCTTGCGGAAGTAGTCGCGATAATAGCCGACGCCGACATGCTCGAACATGCCGACCGAGACGATGCGGTCGAAACGTTCGGGCACGGCCCGGTAGTCCTGCAGGCGGAACTCGACCGGCAAGCCAGACTCCTCCGCCCGCCTTGTCGATGCAGCGAGCTGCTCCTCGGAGAGGGTGATGCCGGTGACCTTCGCCCCGGTTTCCCGAGCGATCGAGAGGCCAAGCCCACCCCAGCCCGAGCCGATGTCGAGCACGCGCTGGCCGGGCTTCAGCGCCAGCTTGGCCGTGATGCGGCGCTTCTTGGCCGCCTGCGCCTCCTCCAGCGTCGCCCCCGGGTGCTCGAAGAAGGCGCAGGAGTATTGCTGGTCGGCATCGAGGAAAAGCCGGAAGAACTCGCTCTTCAGGTCATAATGGTGATGGACGTTACTCCTGGCCCAGGCCGGGGTGTTGTGCTGCTTCAGCCGCCGTATCGCGGTGCGCAACCGGCTCAGCCCATCCGCCCAGGCCGAAGGTGGCTGGCGCGACAGGCCGCGGATCAGGGTTTCAAGCAACTGGTAGATCGTGCCGCGCTCGACAATCACGCGGCCATCCATCACCGCCTCGCCCAGAGCGAGCTCCGGATCGAGCGCCAGTCTGAACTCGGTCTCACGATCGGCGATACGCAAGGTGATCTCGGGCGCTGCACCTCGCCCGGCCGATTGGAGCGTTCCATCGGCGAACACGACATCGACACGCGGCTCGCAAATGAGCCGGGACAACATATTCATTAGCAGAGTGCGCATGGCGCTACCTCACGGCAGTGCCCCTTTGCCAGCAAAGATGGCGATCGCCCGCGGCAGCGTAACAGTGGGTTCGGTGCAACGCCGATCCCCAGCAGCCGCATGCAGCTGCCAACCTCCTGACTGGAAAATGGGGGCAGCGGGCCGATTTTGCCAGCCGGCCGCCCCGTGGCCTATCTGATCATGCCCATGGTGCGCGGCAGCCAGAGCGTCAGCTCTGGAATGAAGGTGATCGCCAGCAGCGCGGCGAAGAGCGGCGCCAGCCAAGGCAGGATCGCCATGGTGGTGCGCTCGACCGAGAGCTTGGCGACGCGCGAGAGCACGAATAGCACCATGCCGAGCGGCGGATGCAGCAACCCGATCATCAGGTTGAGCGTCAGGATCAGGCCGAAATGGATCGGGTCGACGCCGAGCTTCAGCGCGATCGGCAGCAGGATCGGCACGACGATGGTGATCGCCGCGATGGTGTCGAGGAAGCAACCGACGAAAAGCAGCAACAGGTTGACCAGGATCAGGAACACCCACTTGTTCTGAGTGAAACCGAGGATCAGGTCGGAGAGCAGCTGTGCCGTCTGCGACACTGTGAGCAGCCAGGCAAAGATCGAGGCGGCGGTGACGATGAACAGCACCGAAGCGGTCGTCTCGATGGTGTCGAAAGTCGCCTTGGTCAGGCTGCGCATGGTCATCGAGCGGTAACGCACCAGGCCGAGGAAGAGCGACCAGATCACCGCGGCGGCGGCGGCCTCGGTCGGCGTGAACCAGCCCATGGTCATCCCGCCGATCAGGATGACCGGCGTCATCAGCGCCATCACCGCCGAGAAGTCGAAATAATAGTCCATGGCCAGCAGCACTGCGAGCGCGATGCCGATGGCGAGGTTGGGATCGAGCCCGGCGTAAACAAGTCCATAGGCTACGACCGGGAAGCCCATGACGACCAGCACCTCGACGCCGGCCGAGCCGAGCTGGCGCAGCGAGAACTTGGTGTCCGCACCCCATTTGTAGATGCGGGCAAAGATCGCGACCGTGATCATCATGAACAGGGTCATCATCACCCCGGGAATGACGCCGCCGAGGAAGAGCGCGCCGATCGAGGTGTTCGCCATCATGCCGTAGATGACGAAAGGCAGCGACGGCGGGATGATCGGCCCCAGCGTCGCGGAGGCGGCAGTGACGCCGACCGCGACCTCGGTCGAATAGCCGTGGTCCTTCATCGCCTTGATCTCGATCGTGCCGATGCCGGCGGCGTCCGCGATCGCGGTGCCGGACATGCCGGAGAAGATCACCGAGCCGATGATGTTGACCTGGGCGAGGCCGCCGCGCATCCAGCCGACCAGCGCGACGGCGAAGGAATAGATGCGGCCGGTGACGCCGGCGATGTTCATCAGGTTGCCGGCGAGGATGAAGAACGGCACCGCCAGCAGCGGGAAGCTTTCGACGCCGGCGATCATGCGCTGGGCCAGGATCACGTCCGGCACGGTGCCGGAGACGAGGATGAAGGCGAGCGAGGCGACGGCCATCGAGATGGCGACGGGCACGCCGAGTACCATCAGTCCGAGGAAGGTTCCGAGCAGGATCAGCATGGATCAGGCCTCCGAGCCGTCGAAGGCCGAGGGACGCTCCAGCACCGAATAGCCGCGGCGCCAGTTCAGCCAGGCGACCTGGATCGCCCGCAGAGTCATCAGCGCGAAGGCGATGACGACTGCGTAGAACACCACCGATTTCGGGAACTGGATCGTCGTCATCATCTCGTCGGGAATGAGCTGGGCGTAGCGATGGGTCAGCACCGTACCGTAGGCGAAGAAGCCGATGCGGATGACATCGACGGCGGTCGAGAGCGCCCGGCCGGCGCCGGGCGACAGATAGCGGTAGAGGAAGTCGACCTGGATGTGCCGCGAGGCGCGCACGCAAAGCGAGGAACCGAGGAAGACCACGACGATCAGCGCGTAGATCGCGATCTCCTCGGTCCAGGCGAAGCTGTCGTTGAGGACGTAGCGGGTGAAGAACTGCGCCACGACGCAGGCGACCATCAGCCAGAAGGCGGCGAGCGTCACCCAATCCTCGAGGCCGTAGCCGGAAAGATCGGCCGGCGGCGGCGCCTCGTCGAAGACGTGGGCGATCTCCTCGCTGGTGACTTGGGTGTGGACTTCCGGCGTCGTGGTCATGGCTTCTTCCGCTCTAGCGAAGGCAGGCGGGCCGGCACGAGGCCGGCCCGCCGCGGCGTCACTTGATCGCCTGGATGCGCTCCCAGTCGGCCTTGCGATAGCCGTACTGCTCGAAGGTCACGTTCTTCTGGACCGCGGCGAGGAAGTCGGCCTTGTCGATCTCGGTGACCGAGAGGCCCTTGTCCTTGAAGACCTGGACGAGCTTGGTTTCGTCAGCCTGGATCTTCTTGGTGGCGCGCTCGGCCGCCTCCTGCGCGACGTCGGTGAAGATCTTCTTGTCCTCGGGCGAGAGCTTGGCCCAGAGCTGCTTCGAGACCACCGTGTTGAGGTGGTCGACGATGTGGCCGGTCAGCACGATGTGCTTCTGGACTTCGTAGAACTTCTTGGCGTCGATGGTGTTGAGCGGGTTCTCCTGCGCCTCGACCGTGCCGTTCTGCAGCGCGAGATAGACCTCGGCGAAGGCGATCGGCGTGGTGTTGGCGCCGCAGGCGCGCGGCATGGCGAGATAGGCAGGCACGTCGGGCACGCGGATCTTCAGACCCTTCATGTCGGCGCAGGTCTTAATCGGCTTGTTCGAGGTGGTGTGGCGCGTGCCGTAATAGGTCACGGCCAGGATCTGGTGGCCGCTCTTCTCCTCATAGCCCTTCGCCATCTCCTTGAAGACGTCGCTCTTCACATAGGCGAGGAGGTGATCCGGACCGCGGAAGATGAAGGGGTAATAGGTCACGCCGATCGGCGGATAGGCGCGCGCCGCGAAGCTCGAGCCCGAGATGATCATGTCGACCGTGCCGAGCGTCAGGCCCTGGTTGATGTCGGTCTCCTTGCCGAGCTGCGAAGCCGGGTAGACCGTGATCTCGTATTTGCCGTTGGAGCGCTTCTTGATCTCCTCGGCAGCCCAGACCGACTCGGTGTGGAAGGGCTCGGAGGTCTCGTAGACATGGGCCCATTTCAGCTTGGTCTGGGCCTGCGCCGGCGCGCCGGCGAAAAGGGCGCCGGCGGCGAGCGCGGCAAGAGCGTAGTGCAGTTTCATCGTCTGTCCTCCCTGAAGGTTACGAATAAGGTCTGGTCTTGCGTCATTTGATCGGGCGGGGCCGGCGCTGACGCTCGCCTGCCCGCTTGAGGTCGGTGTCGCCGAAGCTCTGCGAAAAGCGCTCCTGCGAGGCCTGGAGATGCGCGCACATCGTCGCGCGCGCCGCCTCATGGTCGCCGCGCGCGAGCGCCGCGTGGATCGCGCGGTGCTCGCGCGCCGCCGAGCGCCAGGAATCTTCGTTCTCGAAATACTGCGCGAGCTGGCGGAAATACGGGCTCATGCGCTGGTCGAAGAGCTCGCCGACGCAGCGCACCAGTACGGTGTTACCGAGCATCGCCGCGATCTCGACATGGAAGGCGCGGTCGAGCGCGATCAACTGCTCCGCCGGCAAACCGGGCTGCTCCATCTGGTCGAGGATGCCGGCGAGCCCGGCCAGCTGCGTGGGCGTCGCCTGCCCTGCCGCATCGGCCGCGACGGCGCCCTCGACCAACCGGCGCGCCGCCAGCACCTCGAACGGCCCCTCGACGGGAAAGCCGGCGCCGGCAAGCTGCGCGGCGGCCTGCGCGGGATCGACGACATAGACGCCAGAGCCCATACGAATGCGCACGCGGCCCTCGACTTCGAGCGCGATCAGCGCCTCGCGCACCGAGGGGCGGGAAACGCCGAGTTTTTCCGCAAGCTCGCGTTCGGGCGGCAGACGGCTACCAACCGGGAATTCATGCTGGTCGATGAGATGGCGCAATTGATCGGCGATCTGCCGATACAGACGCGGCGACTCGACGACTGCGAGTGGCATCAGCTCCCCGAACCTTCCCTGTGCCGCCCGTTTCAGGCGGCATTTGATTTGGCCATGTGGTCAGGCCAATTTCATCGCCATCAACCACCATACCGGTGTGGTGTCAACGGCCTGGAACGAGTCAAAACATGCCGCAGCTCGGCCGTTTCCGCGCAGCATATTTCTCATGCTATTGCTTCTCATTTATAAGATATTGATTTTAAAAAGATTTATTGGCTTGTTGAGTGTCAATAAGATAGACACCGCCTCGCGAGATGAACTGCCGATGCAGCGTTCTCAGCGCCAGAGGCACCTGCACCGGGAATAACCATGTCGCCTGCCGCCATCGCCATTCTTGCCGTCGGCATGTCGATCGACGCCTTCATCGCCTCGATCGGGCGTGGCGCCAGACTGCGCCGGACGCGCCTCGTGGAAGCCCTGCGGACCGGGCTGGTCTTCGGTGCGATCGAGACACTGACGCCGGTCATCGGCTGGACTTTGGGACTGGCGGCGAGCCGCCATGTCGCGGCGGTCGACCACTGGATCGCCTTCCTGCTGCTCGCCTTCGTCGGCGGCCGGATGGTCGTCCACGCGATGCGCACTTCGAGCGCCGAAGCGGACACGGCAGCGCAGCCCGAACGCGGGCTTGCGACATTGCTCGCCACCGCGATCGGCACCAGCATCGATGCTATGGCGGTCGGCGTCTCGCTCGCCTTCCTGGAGGTGAACATCGCCATCGTCGCGGCCGCAATCGGACTCGCGACCTTCCTGATGTCGACCGGCGGCATGCTGATGGGCCGCTTCGTCGGCGCGCGCTTCGGGCGCTGGGCCGAAATCGCCGGCGGCCTCGCCCTGATCGGGCTCGGCCTCTCGATCCTGCATACCCATCTGACCGGAGGCTAGGGGCCCGCGGTCAGGTTTTCGGGCTCAATGCCCCTCGGCCGCCAGCACCGCCTCGACCCGGATCTCCTCGACCAGCCGTTCCTTCAGCGCGACGAACTCCGGCGTGGTCTTGATCGTGTAGGGCCGGGGATGCGGCAGCTCGACCGGGATATCGGCCTTGATCCGTCCCGGGCGGGCGCTCATCACCACGACGCGCGAGCCGACGAAGATCGCCTCCTCGATATCGTGGGTGACGAAGAGCACGGTCTTCTGCTCGCGCTCCCAGATGCCGAGCAGCATTTCCTGCATCAGCGCGCGGGTCTGGTTGTCGAGCGCGCCGAAGGGCTCGTCGAGCAGCAGGATTTTTGGATCATTGGCGAGCGCCCGGGCGATCGCGGTTCGCTGCTGCATGCCGCCGGAAAGCTGCTTGGGGAAATGATCGACGAAGCCGGCGAGGCCGACGCGCTCGGCCCATTTGCGGGCGATGTCGAGCCGCTCACGCTCCGGCACGCCCTTCTCGCGCAAGCCGAAGGCGATGTTTTGGACCACGCTCAGCCAGGGGAAGAGCGTGTAGCTCTGGAAGACGAAGCCGCGATCGGCGCCCGGCCCGGTGACGGGAGCGCCGTCGAGCAGGATCTTGCCCTCGCTCGCCGTCTCCAGCCCGCCGATGATGCGCAGCAAGGTCGACTTCCCGCAGCCGGACGGGCCGAGGATGGTGATGAAGTCGTTGTCGGCGACGTTCAGCGAGGTCGGCATCAGCGCCCGCGTCGGCTGGCCCTTGCCGCGGGCGGGGAAGACCTTGCCGACCTGGTCGATCAGAAGCTTGCTCATGCCTGCGCCCACGGAAACAGGCGCTGGTTGATCGCCTTGAAAAGGAAATCGGAGATCAGCCCGATCAGGCCGATGACGATGATGCCGAAGATGATCTGCCCGGTGTTCAAGAGCGCCTGGCTGTCGGTGATCATGTGGCCGATGCCGGAGGAGGAGCCGATGAGTTCGGCGACGATGACATAGGTCCAGGCCCAGCCGAGGACGAGGCGGAAGATCTCGGCGATCTCCGGCGCGGCATTGGGCAGGAGCACGCGGCGCACCACGGAGGAATCGCTGGCGCCGAGCGTATAGGCGGCGTCGACGAGGTCGCGCCTGATGCCACCAACCGCGACCGCGATCATCAGCACGAGCTGGAAGAACGAGCCGATGAAGATGACGAGCAGCTTCTGCGTCTCGCCGATGCCGGCCCAGAGGATCAGCAGCGGGATGAAGGCTGAGGCCGGCAGATAGCGCGCGAAGGAGACGAAGGGCTCAAGGAACGCCTCGATGGGCTTGTAGGCACCCATCAGGATACCGAGCGGCAGCGCAAAGATGACGGCGAGGATGAAGCCGCCGACGACACGCCAGATCGTCATGCCGATATCGACGATGAAGCCGTGGTTGACGAGCAGGTTCCAGCCCTCTGCAACCATGGTCAGCGGATCGGCGAGGAAGAGCTTCTGGACATAGCCGCCGAAGGTGGCGATCGACCAGACCACGACGAAGAGCGCGAAGAAGGCGACACCGCAGCCGACACGGGCGGCGGCGGAGACCGGCTGAAGTGGTTTCATCGTCTAGAACTTGTTTCCTTCACGAGAGCGGCGAGTTCACGCCAGGGCTCGATGGACCAGTAGCCGGAGGCCGCTCCGGAGGTGGATGGAAGAACGACGACGCGAATGTCGTCTATGGCTGCAGGCTGAAGACCGTAGGCAAGCGCAGGACCGGCTTGGGCCAGAACGGTCTGGGCCGCGCGCTTGCCGTTGAAGGCGACGATTGCCGGCCGCTGCGCCCGCATCTTGCCAAGGAAGCCCGCGACGTCGAAGTGATCCCGCGCCAGCGCCGTATCGGGTCCGGAGGTCCGCTTCGCGACATCGGTGCAGCCGATGCCATAGCGCGGAAGTTCGCGGAAATCGGCCGGAGCCAGTTGCAGCGGGATCAGCCCGGTCTCGAACAGCGTCGGCCAGAACTTGTTGCCCGGGCCGGCATAATAGGCGCCCCGCTTGGCGGAGACGGAGCCGGCCTGCGTGCCGCAAAAGACGACGCACAAGCCCGGCCCCAAGACGTCCGGCAGGACGTGGCCTGTCACTTGCCGGCGACGTACTTCGTGTCGACCAGCGTGGTGATGTCGGGCTTGGCCTTGATCAGCCCGATCTCCAGCAGCAGCTCGGCCGCCTTGGCAGTGAAGGCCTGCCATTCGCCGGAGAAGAAGGCCTTGTTGCCGGCGGCGTCGGACCAGCGCAGATAACCGGCCGACTTGCCGAACTGCTCGCCGGTCTGCTTCACATCGGCGCCCATGATGCCATAGGCCTTGGCCTGATCGGCCTTGATCAGCTCCAGAGCCTCGAAATAGCTCTTGGTCAGCGCCACGGCGGCGGCGTCGTTCTCGGACAGGAATTTCGGCGTGCAGCCGAAAGTGTCCATCACCATCGGATAGTCGAGGGTGGTGGCGATGATCTTGCCGGCCTCGGGCTTCTCACGCACGGCCGAGAGATAGGGCTCGTAGGTCATGGCGGCGTCGTTCTGGCCGGCGATGAAGGCCTGCGCGGCCGGGCCCGGCTCCATGTTGACGACGCTGACGTCCTTCACCGACATACCGTTCTCCTTGAGGATCCAGGCGAGGGCGAAATAGGGCGAAGTCCCGGGCGCCGAGGCCGCGACCGTCTTGCCCTTGAGGTCCTTGATCGAGGCGGTCGAGCCGCGCACGGCCATGCCGTCGGCGCCATAGCTCTTGTCGAGCTGGAAGATCTGCTTGGTCTTGATGCCGGCGGCGTCCCAGACGATCCAGGTCTCGACCGTGGTCGCGGCGCACTGGATGTCGCCCGAGGCGATGGCGAGATGGCGGTCCTTCTGCGGGATCTTCTTGATCGAGACGTCGAGGCCGTTCTTGGCGAAGATGCCGGCCTCCTTGGCGAGGGTCAGCGGCGCGAAGCCGGTCCAGCCGGAGATGCCGATATTGACCTTGGTCTGCGCCTGCGCGCCGCCGGCGGCGATGAGAGCCGTCAGGCCGGTCGCGGCCAGCATCCCGATACGCTTCATACTCGTCATGACGAACCTCTTCCCCTCTTGTTCCCGCCTGCAGCGGACACCCCGGCCAACGCAGCCCGATCGCGCCCGATAAAGCAAGCTTCGTTCCAATTCACGTTAAATGCATATGCAATTCCGTCAAGGCGGCATCACGCGGACGAGGGAAAGCAATGACATTCTCTTGTTTGACACTCAGGTAGCGATCCCTTCCCCTCGGCTGGATCGGCGCAACGCGCCTTGGGCTATTGAAGAGGTTCTCCCGGATGAATGGCGCCGACCGCCTGTGCGACACGCTGCTGGTCAACGATGTCGATGTCTGCTTCGCCAATCCCGGCACCTCTGAAATGCATTTCGTCGCGGCGCTCGACCGCAAGCCGCAGATGCGCTGCGTGCTCGGCCTGTTCGAGGGCGTGGTCACCGGCGCAGCCGACGGCTATGCCCGCATGGCCGACAAGCCGGCGGCAACGCTGCTGCATTGCGGGCCCGGCATGGCGAACGCGCTCGCCAACATGCACAATGCCCGGCGCGCCCATACACCGATGATCAACGTGGTCGGCGACCATGCGACCTACCATCTCCAGCATGACGCGCCGCTGACCAGCGATATCGAGAGCCTGGCCTGGCCGATGTCGCAACTCGTGCGCCGCATCGCGAGCCCTGAGGATGTCGGGCCTGCGATCGGCGAGGCCTATGCCGCCTCGCTCTCGCTGCCCGGCGTCACCACCGTGATCCTGCCGGCCGATTGCGCCTGGGGCAGCGTCGAGCCGGCGGAGCTGAAGCGCACGAAAGTGCCGGCGCCGAAGCAGGTCGATCAGACGCAGATCCGCGAGGTTGCCGGCCTGCTGCGCAAGCACGGCTCGCGCGCTGCGATCATGCTGACCGGCTCGGCGCTGCGCGAGGGGCCGATGAACATGGCGGCGCGAGTCTGCGCCGCGACCGGCGCGCAGATCTTCGCGCAGATGTCGAACGGCCGGATAGAGCGCGGCGCCGGCCGCGTCGCGATCCCGAAGGTGTTCTATCCGATCGACATGGCACTGCAGCAGCTCAAGGACATCGACCTGCTCGTCCTGATCGGCGCCAAGACACCGGTCGGCTTCTTCGCCTATCCCGGCAAGCCGGGCCGGCTGGTGCATGAGAACTGCCAGGTCGAGCAGCTCGCCGTCCAGGGCGACGATCTGCCGGGCACGATCGAGGCGCTCGCCGACGAGCTCTCGGCGAAAGCGACGCCGCCCGCCTTCATCGCCGCGCCGCAGAAGGCGGATAGCGCCCTGCCCAGCGGCACGCTCGACGCCGACAAGGTCTGCACCATCGTCGCGCGCCTTCTGCCGGAGAATGCGATCATCTGCGACGAGTCGGTCTCCTCGGGCCGCAGCTTCTATTACGACTGCCACGGCGCGCCGCAGCACGACTATATCCAGCTCACCGGCGGCTCGATCGGCGAAGGCGTTCCGCTCTGCGTCGGCGCTGCGGTCGCCTGCCCCGGCCGCAAGGTGATCGGCATGCAGGCCGACGGCTCCGGCATGTACACGGTGCAGGGCTTGTGGACGCAGGCGCGCGAGAACCTCGACGTCGTCACCGTCGTCTTCGCCAACCGGACCTATGCGATCCTGCACGGCGAGATGCGCAATGTCGGCGTCAACGATTTCGGCCGCAACGCCAAGCTGATGCTGAACCTCGACGAGCCGGCGCTGGACTGGGTCTCGATGGCGAAGGGCATGGGCGTCGAAGCCGGCCGCGCCACGACCGCCGAGGAGTTCACCCGGCTCTTCCAGGGCGCGCTCGGCCGCAAGGGGCCGTTCCTGATCGAGGCGGTGATCTGACACCCTGTAACCAGACGCGCCGCCATGGCGAATTCAGGTGCCGATGCTTATCTGGGCAGCAGCAAGGAGGTTTGACATGACGGAACGTGCTGTACTGGCTGGCGGTTGCTTCTGGGGCATGCAGGACCTGATCCGCAAGCTCCCCGGCGTCGAGTCGACCCGGGTCGGCTATACCGGCGGCGACGTGAAGAACGCGACCTATCGCAATCACGGAACCCATGCCGAAGGGATCGAGATCGTCTTCGATCCCGCCAGGATCGGCTACCGGCAGCTGGTCGAGTTCTTCTTCCAGATCCATGACCCGACCACGCTGAACCGCCAGGGCAACGACATCGGCACCAGCTATCGCTCGGGCATCTACTATACCGACGAGGCGCAGAAGAAGATCGCCGAAGAGGCGATCGCCGAGGTGAACGCCTCGGGCCGCTGGCCGGGCAAGGTGGTCACCGAGCTGAAGCCCGAAGGCGATTTCTGGGAGGCGGAGCCGGAGCACCAGGATTATCTGGAGCGCTATCCGGCCGGCTATACCTGCCACTGGGTCCGCCCGGACTGGGTGCTGCCACGTCGCGAAGCCGCGGAGTAGTTATCCGCGCTGACGAATGAGGGAAGGGTCGCGCAAGCGGCCCTTTTTTCGTCTCACCCGGTCAAAGCGCCCTCGTCCCCCTGCCGGGACCTTCTCCCGCCCATCTCGGGCAAGCCCGAGATGGGCGGGAGAAGGGTGCTAACCTTTGAACCCACCCAAAAACGCGTCGAGGCAGTCGCCGATCGCCTCGATGGCGTAGCCGCCCTCTTGCACCACCAGGGTCGGCAGGCCGAGCGCCTTGACCCGCTCGCCGATCGTGCCGAAATCGGCGGCTTCGAGCTTGAGCACGCCGATCGGGTCGTCCTTGTGGGCGTCGTAGCCGAGCGCGATGACGAGCGCCTCGGCGCCGAATTCGCGGATGGCGCGGCCGGCGCGGTCGACCGCCGCTTCCATCTCGGCGCCGCCGGCGCCCGGAGCGAGCGGCAAATTGAGGTTATAGCCCTCCCCTGCCCCATTGCCGCGCTCATCCTCGTAGCCGGTGAAGAAGGGATAGTAGTTCACCGGGTCGGCATGGACCGAGATCGTCAGCACGTCGTCGCGGCGATAGAAGATCTGCTGGGTGCCGTCGCCGTGATGAGCGTCGACGTCGAGGATCGCGACCTTGCCGAATTTCGAACGCAGACGCTGCGCCGCGATCGCGCTGTTGTTGAGATAGCAGAAGCCGGTGGCGCGGTCGGCGCGGGCATGGTGGCCCGAGGGGCGGCAGAGCGAATAGACCGCGCGCTCGCCGGCGAGGATCGCATCGGCGCCGGAGACAGCCGTCTCGGCCGAGCGCAAGGTCGAAAGCCAGCAATACTCGCCGACCGGGACCGAGAGATCGCCGAGATACCAGCCGAGCTGGCCCATGATTCCGGTCGGGCGGCAGGGCGGACGGACATCTTCGTCGGTGCGGCCGCTCCAATAGGGGAAAGTGTTGGGCCAGGCCTCCGGTCCACGCTCGGGCAGAGCGAGCCAGCGCTCCCACAACCCTTCGAGGAAGCGGACGAAGCCTTCGTCGTGGACGGCGAGGATCGGGCCGGTGCCGTGCTCTGCCGGGCGCTCCGGCGTGACGCCGTGCTTGGCCAGCGCGCCGAGCAACCGCTCCGTCCGTTCCGGCAAATCCTTCGGCGCGACGATCTGGCCAAAGCGCATATATTGCTGCGGATCGTGCTTGGACTGGTCGGGATGATAGAAGGCGCGCATGCAAAGGCTCTCGACATCGAAACAGAGAGCGGCATAGCGCCACGAAAAGCGCGCTGCGACCAGTGCGCCTGATCAGGCGGCGGCACTATCTCCGTGCATGGCATCGCCCTTGGGCAGCAGGTCCGGCAGTTGCAGCAGCCACGGCACGCGGCCGGCCGGGGCAGGCCTGGCGTAGCGATAACCCTGGGCGAAGCGGCAGCCCTGCTCCTTCAGAAAGGCCTCCTGCTCGGCGGTCTCGACGCCCTCGGCGATGACGTCGAGGCGAAGATCGGCAGCGAGCCGGATCAGCGCCCGCACGATCGCCGCATCGCCACCATTCTCAGTGACATGGCTGACGAAGCCGCGGTCGATCTTGAGCGCATCGACCTGGAAGCGCTTGAGATGGGTGAGCGAAGCGTAGCCGGTGCCGAAATCGTCGAGCGCGACGCGCAGGCCGGCGGCGCGCAAGGTCTTCAGCGTGCGCTCGGCCTCGTCGGCATTGCGGGTCAGCAGCACGGTCTCGGTGACCTCGACACCAAAGTGCGCGGCCGGCACGCCGGCTGCCGCCAGTTGCCCGAGCAGCCGCTCCGGCAAAGCCGGATCGCGGAAGACGCTGGCCGCCAGATTGACGCAGACATGACCGACATCGAGGCCGGCATCGAGCCAGCGCCGCAGATCGCCGATGGCTCCGGCGATGATCGCATCGCTTATCCCGTTGGCGATCTCGGCGTCCTGGAAGCCCTCCTGGAAGGCGGCGGCCGGAATGATGCCGCGCTCGGAATGGCGCCAGCGCGCCAGCGCCTCGAAGCCGACGATCCGGCCGCTGTCGACCGCGACCTGCGGCTGGTAATAAGGCAGGATGCGCTCGTCCTTCAGCGCGCCGGCCAGCCCCTGGCAGACGGCGACGCGGCGTGCCATCGCAGCGCGCATCGCCGGCTCGTAGACGATTGCCATGTTGCGGCCGTTCGCCTTGGCCCGGTAGAGCGCGAGATCGGCGTCCTTCATCAGTTCGACGCCGTCGCGGTCATGCTCCGGCGCGAGCGCGATGCCGAGGCTCGCCCGCGTCGCGATCAACTGCCCGGCATGCTTGCAGGACTGGCGCAACACCTCGATCAGCGCCTCGCCCCGCACCAGCGCCTCGAACCCCGTCAGCCGCTGCGTCGAGAGCACGATGAACTCGTCGCCACCGAGGCGCGCGACGAGTTCGTCCGGACCGATCGCGGCTGCGAGCCGCGCGCCTGCCTCGACCAGCAAGGCATCGCCGGCGTCGTGGCCGAGCGTGTCGTTGATCGACTTGAAGTCGTCGAGATCGATCAGGAAGAGCGCGACCGCCCCGCCCTTGCTCGCCATCCGTGCCAGGGCCTGCTGCATTCGCTCGCCGAACAGCAGACGGTTCGGCAGGCCGGTGAGTGCGTCATGCGTCGCTTGGCGGCGGGTGCGGGCCTCGGCCGCCTTGCGGTCGGTGATGTCGACGATGCCGGCGACGACGGCGGGCGTCTCGCCGACCGGCAGCGTCGTCGCGGTGATCAGCACATCGCGCACCGCGCCGCTGCCGTCGCGCACTCGCGCTTCGTGGCCCTTGATCTGCTCATGGTCGTTCAGCAGGCGGGCGATGACGCGACGATTGCCGCCGTCGAGCAGGACGTCCTGCACCTGTGCCTGCGTGATCCCGTCGCCGAAATAGCGCTTGGCCGCGTCGTTGCCACGCAGGAAGCGGCCCTCGCCACGCGAGGTAACGACGAGCGGGATCGGCACCGCCATGAAGATGCGCTCGATCATCGCCTGGCTGGCGCCGAGCTCGTCCTTGGCCTGTCGCTCGGCCTGGGTCGCGGCCCATTCGAGCCGGCGCAGGCGGTTGCCGTGAACGACGACCAGCCCGAGCGCGAAATTGAGCATGACGAGGACGAGGATCAGCCCTGGCAGCGTCGAGGGCATTGGCCCCCGGCCGAGATAGCCTGCGAGCATCAGCGCGCTGCAGCCCAGCCCCAGTACAAGCGTCCAGCGGAAAGCCGTCGGCGCCACCAGATAGAAGATCGAGGGCAGCATCAGCACGACGAAGAGTGCGAGATCGCTGCGCGACGACACCAGCAGCGCGACCATCAGCGCGGTCGTGACCTCCCAGCCGATCAGCACGCCTTGCGCCTGCGGGAACCGCGTCGCCTTGCGCACCAGCGCAAAGCAGAGGAGCGAGGCGAACACGACCGTGAGCCGAGCCGGCACGGCGACGAAGAAATGCGGCGTGCCGAGAAAACGCCAGTCGCTGGCGAGGAAGAGCGTATTGAGGACCGCCGAGATCAGGAAGATCAACCGGCACTGCCGCAGCGTCTCGCCGAAACGTGCATCGCGAAACGCCGCCTCACGGGCAGAATCGCGGAATTCGCCGCCAAATCGAAACAAGCCGTCGCGCGTCATGCCCCACCCTTGGCCGGCACGAGTCAAGGGCAGGTTAAGGTAGAGCGGCGAGCTGTCTCAGGCCGTTTCGACCGGCGCGACCAGCGCCGTGAGTTCGCCGGCGAGCTGCGCAATGTCGAAACGCCCCTCGCGATACCAGTCGACCGAGCCGTTCATGGCGCCGAGCAGAAAGAGACGCAACCGCTCCGGTGCGATGCCGGCTGTCAGCACACCGGCTCCGGCAAGCTCCTCGATGAGCGCCCGCCAAAGGTCGTCGTAGGCTCGGCGGGTGCTGCGCACACTCTCCGGCGTCGGGTTCTCGCCGAAGCTGAAAACCTTGATACTGGCACAGGTATAGTCGGAATGGCCGTGCAGGGCGGCAAGGTGTGCCGCGATCGCCGCCTCGAGCCGCTGGCGCGGTGTCGCCTCGCCGGCAACCTCCAAGGCATACATCACCGCCTGATGAACCAAGCGGACGCCGTCATTGACGACCGCCTCGACGATCTCCTCCTTCGAGCGGAAGTGATGATAGAGGCTGGCCTTGCGGATGCCGACCGCCTCGGCGATCTCGCGCAGGCTGGTCTGGTGATAGCCATTGCTGCGCAGCAGGCGCGCGGCATGGTCGAGGATCAGGCGACGGGCGCCACCCTCCAGTTCCGCCCGCTCGGCGCGTCCGGTTACGACCGTCACAGCCGCTTCGCCACCTCTTCGAGCATGACCTCGGTGGCGCCGCCGCCGATCGCCTGGACGCGGGCGTCGCGGGCCATGCGCTCGATCGCGCTCTCGCGCATGAAGCCCATGCCGCCATGGAACTGGACGCAGGCATACATGACTTCGTTGACCAGCTCGCCGCAATAGGCCTTGACCATCGAGACCTCGCGCGTCGCGTCGAAGCCTTTGGCGTCGAGCCAGGCGGCGTGATGGACGAGCTGGCGCCCGGCCTCGACCTTGGCGGAGAGCATGGCGAGCTTCTGGCGGATCGCCTGCTTGTCCCAGAGCGGCGCGCCGAAGGCGGTACGGGTGCGGACATAATCGACGGTCAGTTCTATTGCGGCCTGCGCCTCGCCCATCGCCATGGCGCCGATCACGGTGCGCTCGTTCTGGAAGTTGCGCATGATCGCATAGAAGCCGCGCCCCTCGCCGCCGAGCAGGTTCTCGGCGGGAATCCGGCACTCCTCGAAGACCAGCTCTGCCGTGTCGGAGGAGCGCCAGCCGTGCTTGTCGAGAGCGCGGCTGACGCGGAAGCCCGGCGTGCCCTTCTCAACCAAGAACATCGAGACCGATTGCGAGGGCTTGGCCGAAGGATCGGTCTTGGCGGCGACGCAATAGAGATCCGCATGGACGCCATTGGTGATGAACATCTTGGCGCCGTTCAGCACATAGAAATCGCCCTCGCGCCGGGCCGTGGTACGGATGCCCTTCACATCGGAGCCGGCATCGGGTTCGGTGACGGCGATCGCACAGATCACCTTGCCGGCGACGATATCCGGCATCCAGCGGTCGCGTTGCGCCTGGCTGCCGGCATTGAAGACATGGACCGAGGCCATGTCGGTATGGACCAGCGCGGTGATGGCGAAGCCCGAGAAGGTCGAGCGGCCGAGTTCCTCGGCCAGCACAACGGTCGCCAGCGTGTCGAGCTCCGAGCCGCCATATTCGGCGGGATAGCGGATGCCGAGGAAGCCGAGTTCGCCCATGCGGGCCAGCACGTCGCGCGGCACCATGCCGGCCTCTTCCCAGGCCAGCCCGTGCGGCTTGACCTCGCTCGCGACGAAGCGGCGCAGCTGGTCGCGCAGCGCCTCGTGTTCCTCGCTGAAATAGGGCGAGCGCAGCGTCCCGCCGCCGACCGCATCGAAATCGTCCATCGCCGCCATCACGCTCCGCAGATCCTGCACGAGCATAACCTACCGCCCGGCAGGTAGGCAACGTTCCGGCCCTGCGCGTGAAAAGAGGGGCTGCGAGGCCCCTCTTCCTCGGCACCGTGCGATCGCCGGCTGATCACATCCCGGGATCAGTTGCAGCCGCAGCCATGCCCGCCATTGCCGATCCCGATGCCGCCCCGGCCGACGCTGACCTTGTTGCCGTTGAGAATGCCATTGCCGCTCAGCACCGAGACATTGTTGAGCACCTTGACGTTGGAGACGGCGGTCGTGACCGAGGCCACCGAGGTGACGACACCGCCGAGAAGGCTGCCGCCGCGTCCGCCCTTGCCGCCGGCGAAGGCGGGTGTGACGGAAAAGGCAGCGATCGAAGCAAGAACAATTGCGTATTTCATCTTTCTCTCCCTGCACTCGCTCCGGGTATCGAAGCGATACGCACGTTTTGGTTGCATTTTATTTTGAACACAACCTATAGACATTATTAACCATACTTGCTAGTGTTAACTGCCAATGCGGGGAATACACCTATTCAATAACTACAGCTTATTTCCTTCTTATTGAAATCTACCCTTAGAATTACGACCGTAATATTCACTATATTAACCACGTATTAAGTATGATCATCTACTCTCGACTGAGAGGGGTGATGTCCATGCGTCCTGTTCGATCAGTGTTCGCGCTCTTTTGCGTCCTGCTCAGCACCTTGCCGGCCGTCGCCGGAGAGGACACAGCCGAGACTTTGGTCTCGACGGCCGTGGTCGGATTGCGTGGCGGCGTCGACTCCAGCCCGACCAACAGCAAGGGCGAGAAGGGCAGCCCGACACTGACGAGCTTTGCGAGCTGGAACTATCTGCGCGGCACGCTGCAGGACGGTTACGGGCTCGACCTGCTGCTGGTCGATACGCAATACGATCCGCGTCAGCTTGCGGCGAGCCGGCTGCATACGCTGACGCTGAAGCACGCCACCGGGATCGGCGAGAACCTCACCCTGCAATCCTCGCTTGCGATCGAGAACGAGCAGACCTGGTCACGCCGCCGCAGCAGCCTGACCTGGCGCGAGCGGCTCAATCTCAGCCTCGGTGCCTTCAGGCTCTTCACCAATGCCGAGGCCCGGCTTGCCGCGCTGAACGAGCGCAATGTCTTCGCCTATGGCGATTTCCTGCCTCAGGACGAGAACCTGGCGACGCTCGGCATCACCCCCGGCATCGCCTGGCGCCGGGGAGACACCGAGATCGGCGTCTCCTTCATGGCGTCGAGCACGCGCTTCACCAACGGCACCGACTATCTTGGCCTGCGCCGCGACAATTACCGGCTGCAGCCCAATCTCTTCGTCTCGACCGCACTGAAGGGAGCGACGTTCGAGGCCTCGCTCTCGCCGCTGCAGATCATCTTCCCGGACAAGGAATTCGAGAACGAGAAGAAACTGCTCTATACGGCGAAGCTGCGCGTTCCCTATGAGTGGCTGACGCTCGACCTGTCCTCGGGCCGCACGGTCGAAGACACCACCCTGCCCTTCGCCGTGATCAATCTCGTGACCCAGCACGAGGGCAAGCTCACGGCGCGTTTCAACGACACGAATGCGCTGAGCCTGACGGTTCGGCAGAAACTGGAGGATTATCTCGGGCTCGATGCGAAGACGCGCACGTCGAGCGTCGGCCTCGACTATGCGCGCAGCCTCGGCAACGGCATGACCGCGACCGCCTCGGCCGCCTGGCGCAAGACCAAGGACACCGGGCTGGAGGCCGTGCCAGCCTTCGTGGTCCAGCTCGGCCTGCAGAAGCAGCTCGACTTCAGCGAGCCGGGCAAAGGCGCGAAGAAGGGCGGGTGAGCAGGTCGGCAACGGCCGGCCATCGCCGTCATGCTCGGCCTTGTGCCGAGCATCCCCGTCTTGAACACGACTCTCGACTAGCGAAGACGTGGATGGTCGGGATAAGCCCGACCACGACGGTTGTAGTTCGGTCGTCTGAAGAACTCAGGCGAGCTTGCCGCCGACCGCCTTCTCCAGGATCGCCCAGGCCTCGTCGCCGTATTTGCCCTTCCACTCGGCGTAGAAGCCGGCCTTCTGCAGCGCGGCGCGGAATTCGTCGGCCTTGGTTTGGTTGATGACCATGCCCTTCGAGGTCAATTCGGCCTGCAGGCCGGCATTGAGCTTGGCCACGTCGGCGCGCTCCAGCATGGCGGCGGCGTCGATGTTCTTGGCGACGATCGCGCGCAGGTCCTGCGGCAGCCGATCCCAGGCGCGGCGATTGGCCAGGAACCAGAAGCCGTCCCACATATGGTTGGTCAGCGACAGATACTTCTGCACCTCGAACAGCTTGGCGGTCGCGATGATCGCGAGCGGGTTCTCCTGGCCGTCGACGATCTTGGTCTGCAGCGCGGTATAGACCTCGGCGAAGTTGATGCTGGCCGGTGCCGAATCGAAGGCCTTGAACATCGAGGTCCAGAGCGGCGAGACCGGCACGCGGATCTTGAAGCCCTTGAGATCGGCCGGCGAATTGATCGGGCCCTTGGACGAGGTCATCTGGCGGAAGCCATTGTCCCAGATCTTGTCGAGGACGTGCAGGTTCGCCTTGGCGATCTGGCCGCGGACGTAAGTCCCGAGGTCGCCGTCCATCGCCTTCCAGACCGCGTCATAGTCCGGAAAGGCGAAGCCGATGCCGCTGACCGAGGCGTTCGGCACCAGCGTCGACAGGATCAGCGGCGACAGCGTGAAGAACTCGACGCCGCCGGAGCGGACCTGATTCAGCATGTCGGTGTCGGAGCCGAGCTGGTTGTTCGGGAAGATCTGGATGATGACCCGGCCATTGGTCTCGGACTTGATCTTCTCCATCGCCTCGGCGGCGCGCACGTTCATCGGATGCGCCAGCGGCAGGTTGTTGGCGTACTTGTAGGTGAACTCGGCGCTCTGGGCCCGGGCGACCGAGAAGGTGCCGATGGTGGCGGCGGCTGTCGCGCCCTGCAGGATCGTGCGGCGTGAGATGGACATGGTCTTTCCTCCCTGAAGGTTCTTCATTGGTCAGCGCACCCTTGAGCGGGCGCGTGAAGGCGTTTTGGTCATGCTGACGCGGGTTTCAGCCGCTCCACAATCGACGGGCGCGACGGGCGGCCATGATGGAGCGGCATGGCGCACCTCACAGGAACATCGTCGAGAAGGACGGCACATAGGCGATGATGGCGAGGCCGGCGAGCAGCGCCAGCAGATAGGGCCAGATCGCGCCCATCGCCTCGTCCGGTTCGACATTGCCGATCTTGCAGGCGATGTAGAAGCCGATGCCGATCGGCGGCGTCATCAGGCCGATGTTCATCGCGGTGACCACCACCATCGAATAGTGGATGTCGTTGATGCCGAGGCTCTTGGCGATCGGGAACATCAGCGGCGCCATCAGGACGATCGCCGGCAGGCCCTCGAGCACGCAGCCGAGGATCATAAAGACGACGACCGTCACTGCCATGAAGCTGATCCAGCCGCCGGGCAGATGCGACATCGCCGTGGCGAGATCGCGGGCGAAGCCGGTCTGGGTCAGCGCCCAGGCCATGGCCGAGGCGGTGCCCAGGATCATCAGGATCGCGCCGGAGAGCGCCGCGGTCTCGACCAGCATGCCGTAAAAGGTGCGCCAGCTGATGCCGCCATAGAGCACGATGCCGACGATCAGCGCGTAGAGCACCGCGATGGTCGAGACCTCGGTCGCGGTCGCGACACCGCCGCCGACGGCGCTGCGGATCAGGAAGGGCAGGACGAGCGCGGGCGCAGCAACCAGCGCCGTCTTCCAGATCACGGTGAAAGGCGCACGGCGCACGCCCTTCAGCATTTCGCCACGCGCCTTCCAACGCGCCAGGATGGCGAGCACCAGCAGCAGCACGGTCGCGACGACGAGGCCGTTGGTGAAGAGCCCGGCGATCGAGACGCCGGCGACCGAGCCGAGCACGATCAGCACGATCGAGGGCGGCACGGTCTCGGCCATGGCGGCACCGGTCGAGAGCAGTGCGATCAGTTCCTTGGGCTGGTAGCCGCGCCGCTTCATCTCCGGGAACAGGGCCGGCGCCACCGTCGCCATATCGGAGACCTTGGAGCCGGAGATGCCCGAGACCAGGAAGAGCGAGCCGAGCAGGACATAGGACATGCCGGCGCGGACATGGCCGAGAAGCGACGCCAGGAAGTCGACAATCGCCTTGCCCATGCCGGTCGAGTCGAGCACGCAGCCGAGCAGCACGAAGATCGGCACCGAGAGCAGGATCAGGCTCGACATACCCTCGTCCATGCGCCCGATCATCACGAAGATCGGCACGCTGGTGCTGAACGACAGGAAGCAGAGCGCCCCCAGCCCGAAGCAGAAGGCGATCGGCACGCCGGCGACGAGGCAGAGGCCGACGACGCCGAGCAGGAAGATGGCGATGTTGACGTAGCCCAGCGTCTTGAACACCGGCGTCAGCAGGAAGAAGGCGGCGGCGACGAGGCCGATCACCACGGCCGAGATCAGGAGATCGCGCAGCGTGCAGGTGCGCACCGCATAGGTCAGCACCAGCGCCAGCATCGCGATGATGCCGAAGGCGATCGCCGAAACGCGATAGCTCGACGGGATGTTGAGCGCCGCCGAAGTGACGTAGGATTCCTCGATAACATAGTCGATCGCCGGCCAGGTCATCACCGCCAGGAATGTCGCGACCGCGAGCAGGCCGAAGGCATGGGCGAGACCGCGCAGGCGCTCCGGCAGCATGCCGACGAACAGGGTCAGGCGCAGATGCTCATTGCGGTCGATCGCGATGGCGGCGCCAAGCATGGCGAGCCAGAGGAAGCAGATCGAGGCGGCCTCGTCGATCCAGACCACCGGGATCGACAGGACATAGCGTGAGGTCACGCCGGCGAGCAGCAGCGTGACGATGGCGACGAGCAGGCACGCGGCGATGATTTCGAGCGGGCGCACCAGCGCCGAGCCGACACGCTTCGGGGTATGGTCGAGGCTCTCCAGGACCGCTGCAACGCCATCGCTGGCATGCGCGCCGGCGGCTGCGCTCGTGCTTGTCTCGGCCATAGAGGCCGCTCCTCCCATCCGCCCGCCGATCCAGCGGGTCCACATTATGGCGAATTTAGCTCGCTCGTTCCGGCTGGAACATACACGGATCGACTGTTGTTGCAATCGCAGACACGGCCATCTACACCTTTAAGGCAGATGAGAGGTCCGCATCATGGACCCCAATGCGATCGAGGAAATGCAGTCCGAGGCCACGCCGACGCCCGATCTGTCAGGCTCGCAAAGCGTCGACCGCGCCTTGCGACTGCTGGCGCTCGTCGGTCGCGAGAGTGCATCCGGCCTGCCGCTCAGCGAGATCGTCGAGGAGAGTGGACTGAACAAGCCGACCGTCCGGCGCCTGCTGCTGGCGCTGATGCGGGCCGGCCTCGTCGAGCAGGAGACGCGCACGCGGCGCTACCATCTCGGCGAGGAGGCCTTCGTACTCGGCCTGCTCTCGGGCCAGCGCCATGGCCTGCTCGATCTCGCCATGGAAAGCCTGCACGTGCTGTCCGACACCACGCAGGACACCAGCTTCTTCTCGATCCGGCGCGACCGCTTCGCCATCTGCCTGCATCGAGAGGAAGGCACCTGGCCGGTGCGCACTCACGCCTTGCAGGCCGGCGACCAGCATCCGCTCGGCGTCGGCGCCGGCTCGCTCGCCATGCTGGCGCTGATGCCGGACACCGAATCCATGGCGATGATCGAGGCCAACCGCGCTGTGCTTACCGCGCGCTACCCGGCCTATTCGCCGGCGCAGCTGATTACCGACATCTCCCTCGCCAGGGCGCAGGGCTTTGCCCTCAACCCCGGCCGCATCGTCGCCAATTCATGGGGCATCGGCGTCGGCGTACGCTATCCGGACGGCCGTATCGCCGGGGCGCTCAGCATTGCCGCGATCGATTCGCGCATGCAGCCGCAGCGGCAGGAAGAACTCGGAGCGCTACTGCGTCACGAGGCGCGGCAGATCGAGATCAGGATCGCCGCCATGCTCGACCGGCGGCAGGCCAAGCCGGCGCAAGACGAGATCAGGACAGCGGAGACGACGCCATGACGACGAGCGCAGCGAATGCCGGCCCGGTGGGCGGGCTGACGCCGGTGACGACGCGGGTGATGAACCTGGCGCATTTCCTGACGCACAATGCCCGCCGCTTCGGCGACCGGCCCGGACTGATCTGGGGCGAGCGGCAATGGAGCTGGGCCGAGCTCGATGCGGCCGCGCATGCGCTTTGCGCTGCGCTGGCCGCGCGCGGCATCGGCAAGGGCGACCGTATCCTCGTCCACTCGAAGAATTGCGACGAGATGTTCGTCTCGATGTTCGCCGCCTTCAGGCTCGGCGCCGTCTGGGTGCCGACCAATTTCCGGTTGATGCCTGACGAGGTCGCGTATCTTGCGACCTCGTCAGGCGCCAAGGGCTTCCTGTGCCATGGCGACTTCCCTGATCATGCTGCTGCCGTTGCGAAGGAAAGCAAGGCGCTCCAATTCACCTGGCGGATCGGCGCAGGTTCATTCGGCGAGACAACGCTGACCGAGGCGATTGCCGCCAATCAAGGCAAGCGCGTTCCCGACGCCGTCGTCGACCGCGACGATCCCTGCTGGTTCTTCTTCACCTCCGGGACCACCGGGCGCTCCAAGGCGGCGGTGCTGACCCATGGCCAGATGGGCTTCGTCGTCACCAACCACCTCGCCGACCTCGTGCCGGGTTCGACGGAGCAGGATGCCTCGCTCGTGGTCGCGCCGCTCTCGCACGGCGCCGGCGTGCACCAACTCGTGCTCTCGGCCCGCGGCGCGCCGACGATCCTGCTGCCGACCGAGCGCTTCGACATCGACGAGGCCTTCCGCCTGATCGAAAAGCACCGCGTGACCAACATCTTCACGGTGCCGACCATCCTCAAGATGCTGGTCGAGCATCCGGCCGTCGACCAGCACGATCACTCGAGCCTGCGCCATGTCATCTACGCCGGCGCGCCGATGTATCGCGAGGACCAAAAGACGGCGCTGAAGAAGCTCGGCAAGGTGCTGGTCCAGTATTTCGGCCTCGGCGAGGTCACCGGTAACATCACGGTGCTGCCGACCTATCTGCACGAAGAAGAGGGCGGCCCGGAAGCGCGCATCGGCAGCTGCGGCGTCGAGCGCACCGGCATCCAGGTTGCGATCCAGAATGACGAGGGCGAAGAGCTCAAGCCCTTCGAGACCGGCGAGATCTGCGTGATCGGCCCGGCGGTGTTCGCCGGCTATTACGAGAACCCCGAGGCCAATGCGAAATCCTTCCGCAATGGCTGGTTCCGCACCGGCGATCTCGGCCACATGGACGAAGAGGGCTTCGTCTACATCACCGGCCGCGCCTCGGACATGTACATCTCCGGCGGCTCGAACATCTATCCGCGCGAGATCGAGGAGAAGATCCTGACGCATCCGGCGATCGCGGAAGCCGCCGTGCTCGGCGTGCCCGATGCGGTCTGGGGCGAGATCGGCATCGCCGTCTGCGTCGCGCGCAGCCCTATCGACGAGAACGAGCTGGCGAGCTACCTTGCCGAGAAGATCCCGCGCTACAAGATGCCGAAGCGCTTCTTCTTCTTCGAGGAGCTGCCGAAATCGGGCTATGGCAAGGTGCCCAAGCGCCTGGTGCGCGACGAACTGGAAAAGCGCGGCCTGCTCGACTTCGTCCGCGCGCCGGGGGCTTCGGCGTGAGGACGATCCAGCAGCCGGGACCGGCCGAGGCCGAGCGAGTGCAGTGGGCTGAGGCGCGTGGCCGCAAGCTCACGCTGGAGCTGAAGCCCGGCCTGCTGCTCGATGCGATCGCCGAAGCCTTCGCGGCGCAAGGCTTCTCCAGCGGCGTGCTGCGCCTGCCGGCCGGGCTCCCGCTTGCGCCCTTCGCCTATGTCATGCCTGCACTCTCGGCGACGCCGGAGCACGCGGCCTTCTACAGCGAGACCTTCCGGCCAGATGGCGTGACCCGGATCGAAACGGGAGCGCTGACCTTCGGCGAGCGCGACGGCGCCCCGTTCTTCCATGGCCATGCGCTCTGGCGCGAGGCGGACGGCCGGAACAATGGCGGCCATATCCTGCCGGACCAGAGCTTCCTGGCCGAGCCGATCACCGTCGATGCGGTCGGGCTGGATGGCGCAGGCTTCGTCGCCGGTCATGACCCGGAGACCAATTTCAAGCTGTTTATGCCGGCACAGCGGCCGAGAGGCGGCGCTGATGCGGACAGCCGCTTCTTCGTGCTACGATTGCGGCCGAATCGCGACGCCTTCACTGCGCTGGAAGACTTCTGCGCCGAGCGCGGCATCGCTCATGCCGTCATCCATGGCGGCGTCGGCTCGACCATCGGCGCGCGCTTCAGTGATGGCCGCTCGATCGAACCCTTCGCCACCGAGATCGCGATCACCGCAGGCCATATTGCGCCCGGCGAAACTGGCGAGCCGGAAGCGGCACTCGCGATCGCGTTGGTCGACTATACCGGCGGCATGGCGCAAGGCGCGCTCATGCGCGGCGACAATCCGGTGTTGATGACGCTGGAGCTGGTGCTGGAGGCGAGCTAGCCGCCGCGACGCCACTGACGCGACGAGGCCCCGATCAAATTGTCGCCTCATGCGCCTGCTCGGTTTCGCTCCTCGGAAGGAGGGACATCATGCGCACAGTACTCGCAGCGATCGCCATCGCTCTCGCCGGCTGCAGCGGCAGCGACAGCTCGCAGGGCGTCGCCAGGAATCTGACTGTCGGCACCGAGCAATGCTCGAAATTCAAATGGGGCACCGCGGAGATGGCGGCCTGTCTCGACCGCGCGGCGGAACGGCAATCGGCGACCGTCGCCAACCCGAAGGATGCCGATAGCAGCTGATTTCAGCCGGTTTGCAATTTTGTTCCATGCGCTGGCCGCTATCCCGCACCCGCTAAGATTGCTTGTGCGATGCAGCAATAGTTCATATCTAACACGTGCCTGAAGCAACCTCCCCACGTTTCGAAAGGAGCGACCCATGCTGGAACGGCACGATTGTGATTGTGTGCTCGAGATCGAGCCCGACCACGAAGACACCCAGGAAGCGCAGCAGCAGGACGGTACGGAACCGTTTTCTCCGCGCGACCACCAGGCCGGCTTCTGGAGCTAGCCTTTTCAAGGCAGAGCGGAGGGCGTGAAGCCCTCCGCAAGCCAGACTCAGCGCGAGGCGCGGCGCACAGTGCGCGTCACGGCGGGACCGGAGATCGCCCCGGCAGCGCCGCCTACGACGGCTCCGACCGGGCCGGCGACGACAGCGCCAGTACCGGCGCCGACAGCCGCGCCGCCAACACGCTGTTCGACGGTGTTGCCGCATCCTGCGAGCATGAGACAGGTTGCGGCCAAGGCCAGCGCCGACTTAAGCATATCGATATTCTCCAGAGATGGGTTGGCTGCGGAGAGTTCCGCTCCACCGGCTTCAAGGCCGGCTGAGTCGGGCTTTTCCATGGCAACGGCTATACGCTACAGCGCCGGAAGATCACCGGAGCCCGATCTCGACCGCCCTCTCAACATGTCACAGCGTCGATCGCCGCAGCCGTGGCACGATTCCTGATTAGACGGTCGCGGAACCCCACGGTAACGTCTGCAACGCATGGTGCCCAATCTGCGGATCCTCATCGTCGACGCGAACCAGGTTCGGGCTGCAATCATCGAGGAAGGCCTGCGCGAAGCGGGCTATGGCGAGCTCATCCGCATCTCCGGCACGACCGGCCTGGTCGCCGCCATCGAAGCCCATGATCCCGATGTCGTGGTCATCGACCTCGAAGACCCGAGCCGCGATGCGCTGGCGGACATGTTTCTGGTCAGCCGGCATGTGCGACGGCCGATCACCATGTTTGTCGACCAGTCGGACTCCGCCTCGATCGAGGCGGCGGTCGAGGCCGGCGTCTCCGCCTATATCGTCGACGGGCTGAAGAAGGAGCGGATGCAGCCGATCCTGCAGACCTGCATCAGCCGCTTCAACGCCTTCCGCAAGCTGCGCGAAGAGCTCGATGAAGCCCGCTCGCAACTCGAGGACCGCAAGACGATCGACCGGGCCAAGGCCATCGTCATGCGCCTGAAGGGCCTCTCCGAAGAGGAGGCTTACGCACTGATGCGCCGCACCGCGATGAACGAGAAGCGCAAGCTCGTCGACATCGCCCGCTCCCTGATCACCGCCGCGGAGATGCTGAAATGACGGTGCTGCACCTGCGGGTCGGCTTCATGCCGCTGGTCGATGCGGCGCTGCTCGTCGCCGCCGCCGATAGCGGCATTGCCGAAGGTCACGGTCTTTCGCTCGAACTCGTGCGCGAGGTGTCCTGGTCGAACCTGCGCGATCGCCTGCATGTCCGCCTCCTCGACGCCGCACATATGCTGGCACCGGCGGCGATTGCCTCGACGCTCGGGATCGGCGGCGTCACCGCGCCGATGGCGGCGCCGATCCTGCTGAACCTGAACGGCAATGCTCTGACCCTCTCGCTACGGCGCTTCGAGGAATTGGCGCGCGTGGCAAAGGGCGATCTGGCCGATCCGACCGTGTCGGCGCAGGCGCTCGCGGCGCTGGTCGCGGCCCGCAAGGCTTCCGGCCTGCCGCCGCTCGCCTTCGCCGCCGTCTTCGGCTTTTCCTGCCACACCTATCTATTGCGCGACTGGATGGCAATTGCTGGCCTCCGGCTCGGCGAGGATGTCCGACTTGAGATCGTGCCGCCAGTCCGGACAGTCGAGGCGCTGGCCAGCGGCGAGGTCGATGGCTTCTGCGCCGGCGCGCCGTGGAACACGCTGGCGGTGGAGGCCGGAGTCGGCGCGATCCTGCATTGCGGGGTCGATCTCATGCCGGATTGCCCGGAAAAGGTTCTGGCCTGGCGCGCCGACGATATCGAGCGCCGCAGCGAGGCGGTCGCGCGTCTGAACGCTGCGCTCATCGAAGCGAGTCACTGGGTTTCGAACGAAGGCAATCGGCCGGCCCTTGCCCGTATGCTCGCCGCGCCCGATCGCCTCGCGGCTCCTGCCAGCCTGATCGAAGCGATCCTGCGCGGCGAGATCATGCAAGGTGGCGGTCGCCCGCCACGACAGGTACCGTCCTATATCCGCTTCGACGCCGCCGCGATCCGCCCCGATCCCGCTCATGCCGATCTCCTGCTCGCCGCGATGGCCCGGGCCGGGCACGTCGTTGCGGCTCCGGATCTGGCGGAGCGAGCGCGAGCCATTTTCAGGCCATTCGCCGAGGACACGACGCAGCGATGAAATTCTAGGCGCGCCTGATTTTTATGCAAATGCGCCCGGATTGTGCGTCGCACAAAAACGCAGAATGTGCAGCGTGCCGTGCTCATCATTCGTGCAAGTTGAAACAATTCAAACGCTTGCAGCCCGGTGGCGAGTTGGCACGGTCCTTGTAACGCTCATCTCGACCGCGGCCAACGCTGCCCGCGAGCAAGTTCGAAATCGGAACGCACAGCAACGCCGCTGTCGAAGGAGCCCGGCAGGGCGCTTTCGCGCGGCGTTTTCGTTTTCGCGGACACCCCAACTTCGCCGCTCACGAGAGGGATCGATGACGAAGACCGTTCAGAGCAGGGCCCTGGCCCTTCCGGTTAAGCCGAGCCGACGCGATTTCCTGAATCTGACCGGCGCGGCAGCGGTGGCCGCCGCGGCCAAGCTCGCCCTGCCGAACGGCGCCTTTGCGCAGGGCACCGGCCCGGAGGTCAAGGGCACACGCCTCGGCTACATCGCCCTGACCGATGCGGCGCCGCTGATCATCGCCAAAGAGAAGGGCCTCTACGCCAAATACGGCCTGCCCGACATGGACATCGCCAAGCAGGCCTCCTGGGGCGCGACGCGCGACAACATGGCACTCGGGTTCAAGAACAACGGCATCGACGGCGGCCACATCCTGCGGCCGAAGACGCATCTCTATTCCACCGGCAAGGTCATGCAGAACGGCCAGCCGCTGCCGATGTACACGCTGCTCAACCTGAACCAGGACGGGCAGGCGATCTCGGTCTCGAACGAATACAAGGATCTCAACGTCCAGAAGGACGCCTCGCCGCTGAAGCAGGCCTTCGAGCGCAAGAAGGCGGCCGGCAAGGAACTGACCGCCGCCATGACCTTCCCGGGCGGCACCCACGACCTCTGGATCCGCTACTGGCTCGCCGCCGGCGGCATCGACCCCGACAGCGACATCAAGGTGATCGTGGTGCCGCCGCCGCAGATGGTGGCGAACATGAAGGTCGGCACCATGGACTGCTTCTGCGTCGGCGAGCCCTGGAACGAGCAGCTCGTCAACCAGAATATCGGCTACACCGCGCTGACCACCGGCGAGCTCTGGTTCAAGCACCCCGAGAAGATTCTGGGCATGCGCGCCGATTTCGTCGACGCCAATCCCAAGGCGACGCAGGCCATTCTGATGGCCGTGATGGAAGCTCAGATGTGGGCCGACAAGATGGAGAACCGCCAGGAGCTCGCCGAGATCGTCGGCAGGCGGCAATGGTTCAACGTCCCGGTCAATGACATCAACAAGCGCCTGCAGGGCGACATCAACTACGGCAATGGCCGCGAGGTGAAGGGCACCAATCTCTACATGAAGTTCTGGGGCGAAGGCGGCACCGTCTCCTACCCCTGGAAGAGCCACGACAGCTGGTTCGTCACCGAGAACATCCGCTGGGGCAAGTTCGACACCAACACGGACATCAAGGCGCTGGTCGACAAGACCAATCGTTCGGATCTCTGGTCGGAGGCGGCCAAGACGCTCGGCGTCGCCAATGCGGTGAGCGGCGACTCGCGCGGCGTCGAGACCTTCTTCGACGGCGTGAAGTTCGATCCGGCGGCGCCGCTCGACTACCTCAAGGCGCTCAAGATCAAGCGGATCGCCTGACGCTATGGCCGAGCCGCTCGTCATCGTCGGCAAGGGCATGGCGGCGACCAGGCTGGTCGACGAGCTCAGCCAGCGTGCGCTCGGCCGCTATTCGATCGCGGTGATCGGGGCCGAGCCCAGGCTCGCCTATAACCGTGTCCTGCTCTCGCCGCTGCTGGCCGGCGAGATCGGCGAGCCCGAGATCGAGCTGAAACCCGCCGCCTGGTGGCAGGCGCGCGGCGTCTCGATGCTCTACGGCAAGCCGGTCACTCGTCTAGACCGGGCTGCGAAGTCGGTGACGCTGGCCGATGGCCTGACCCTGCCCTACGGCAAGCTTGTCCTCGCCACCGGCTCGAAGCCGCTGAAGCCGCCTTTCCCCGGCGGCGAATTGCCCGGGGTCGCGACCTTCCGCGACACCGCCGATGTCGAGGCGATGCGCGCCTATGCCGAGCGCGGTGCCCGCATCGTTGTCATCGGGGGCGGCCTGCTCGGGCTGGAAGCCGCCTATGGGCTGGCCCGTGCCGGCGGCAAGGTGACCTTGCTGCATCTCGTCGACCGTTTGATGGAGCGCCAGCTCGATGCCGAAGGCGCCGGGCTGCTTGCCGCGGCAATGGCACAACGCGGCATCACTGTTCGGCTGAACGCTTCGACCAAGGGCTTCGTCGGCAAGGACAAGATCGAGGCGATCGAACTCGCCGACGGCACTCTCATCCCGGCCGATCTCGTCGTCATCGCCATCGGCGTCAGGCCTAATATCGACCTCGCCGGCGCTGCCAGCATCGCGAGCAATCGCGGCATCATCGTCGACGATCACATGGCGAGCGACGACCCGTCGATCTTCGCGGTCGGCGAATGCGCCGAGCATCGCGGCCAGGTCTATGGCCTGGTCGAGCCAGCCTATGAGCAGGCCCGCGTGCTGGCGACGCGGCTCGCCGGCAAGGAGGCGAGCTATTCCGGCTCGCTGCTCTCGACCAATCTCAAGGTCTCCGGCGTCGGCGTCTTCTCGGCCGGTGAATTCGAAGCCGGCGACGGCGCCGAAGTCATGGTGCTGCGCGACCCCTCGTCCGGTGTCTATCGCAAGTTCGTGCTGCGCGAGGGCCGGCTCGCCGGCTGCGTGCTCGTCGGCGATACCAGCGGCGCGCTGTTCTATCTCGGCCTGATCCGCTCGCAGCAGGACATCTCGCCGATCCGTGCCGACCTGCCCTTCGGCGAAGCCTATTGCGCGAGGGCGGCCTGACATGCGCCACGACGCCCCGCTCGCCGGTCCGGTCCCGACACGCACCACCTGCCCCTATTGCGGGGTCGGCTGCGGCGTGCTCGCGACGCCGGACGGCAAGGGCGGCGCGGCGATCGCCGGCGATCCCGATCACCCGGCCAATCGCGGCCGGCTCTGCTCGAAGGGCTCGGCACTGGGCGAGACGCTCGGCCTCGGCACGCGCGTGCTGCACCCGCTGAAGCGTAATGCGCGCGGCGCCTATGACCGGGTGCCTTGGGAGGAAGCACTCGACGCGGTCGCTGCCGGGCTGAAGGCGATCATCGACCGCGACGGGCCGGAAGCAGTTGCCTTCTATCTCTCCGGCCAGCTCCTGACCGAGGACTATTACGTCGCCAACAAGCTGATGAAGGGCTTCATCGGCTCGCCGCATGTCGACACCAATTCGCGGCTCTGCATGGCCTCGACGGTAGCGGGTCACCGCCGCGTGTTCGGCTCCGATACCGTGCCGGGCTGTTATGAGGATCTCGATACAGCCGATCTCATCGTGCTGGTCGGTTCCAACACTGCCTGGTGCCATCCGATCCTGTCCCGCCGCATCCAGCAGAACCGGAGCAAACGCGGCGCCAAGGTCGTCGTGATCGATCCACGCGTCACCGCGACTGCCGAGGACGCCGACATCGTCCTGCCGCTGAAGCCGGGTTCGGACAGCGCTCTCTTTGCTGGTCTGCTGGTCCATCTCGCCGACGCTGGTTTGCTCGACCTTAGCTATATCGAGCGTCATGTCGCCGGTTTCGATGCTGCGCTCGCCAATGCTCGCGCGATCGCGCCGGACCTCGCCGCCGTCGCAAACCTGACTGGCCTGTCGCAGGCGGATATCGCCAGCTTCTACGCGCTCTGGGCCGGCACGCCCGCCGTCGTCACCGCCTGGAGCCAGGGCGTCAACCAGTCGGCACAAGGCACCGACAAGGTCGCCGCAATCCTGCATTGCCATCTGGCCAGCGGCCGGATCGGCAAGCCCGGCGCCGGCCCGTTCTCGCTGACCGGCCAGCCCAATGCGATGGGCGGGCGCGAGGTCGGCGGCCTCGCCAACATGCTCGCCGCCCATATGGGCTATTCGCCGGCCGAGATCGACCGCGTCCGCCGGTTCTGGGACGCGCCGCGCATGGCTCAGGCCGAGGGCCTCAAGGCCGTCGCGATGATGGACGCCGTCACTGAGCGCCGCATCAAGGCGATGTGGGTGATGGCGACCAACCCAGCCGTCTCGCTGCCGCGTGCCGATGACGTGCAGAAGGCCCTGCGCGGCCTCGATCTCTTCGTCGTCTCCGAGAACGTGCTCTCCAACGACACGCTCGCCGCCGGCCCGCATTACATCCTGCCGGCCGCCGCCTGGGGCGAGAAGGACGGCACCGTCACCAATTCCGAGCGCCGCATCTCGCGCCAGCGCGGCTTCCTGGCCCTGCCGGGCGAGGTGAGGCCGGACTGGTGGATCATCTGCGAGGTCGCCGAACGCCTCGGTTTCGAAGAAGCCTTCGACTATGCCGGGCCGCACGAGATCTATGCCGAGCACGCGGCTCTGTCGGCCTTCGAGAATGCGGGCAATCGTGATTTCGACATCGGCGCCCATGCCGATCTGGCCCGCTTCGCCTACGACACGCTCGTGCCGGTGCAGTGGCCGGTTCCTGCCGGCACGCCAGAGGGAACCGCGCGGCTCTTCGCCGAGGGCGGCTTCTTCACGGCCGATCGCAGAGCAAAGCTGCAGCCGCTCGCCGTGCCGGCGCTCGCCGCCGCGACCAGCGAAGCCCTCCCGTTGCTGCTCAACACCGGCCGCGTCCGCGATCACTGGCATACGATGACGCGCACAGGCCTCAGCGCCCGGCTCTCCGGCCATATCGCCGACCCGACAGTGCTGGTGCACCCCGGCGATGCGGCACGCTTCGGCCTTGCCGACAGGGGCTTCGCCCGGATCACCACAGCCTACGGCGCGGTCGTGCTCAAGGTCGCGCTCGATCCGGGTGCCCAGCCTGGTTCGCTCTTCGCGCCGATCCACTGGTCTGCCGAGAATGCCTCCGACGCCCGCATCGGCGCCGCCGTCCAACCCTTGACCGATCCGTTCTCGGGCCAGCCCGAGATGAAGGCGACCCCGGCCGCCATCACCCCGGTCTCTTTCCGCTCGCGCGGCTTCCTGCTCGGCGCCGACGACTTTGTATTGCCAGGCGGGAGCTGGTGGACACGCGTCGCCGTCGAGGGCGGGCAAGGCCGGCTCTTCGCGACGCAGACCGATGCCGCCGAGCTCATGCAGCTCGCCCGCGAGGCCTTCGGCGGGGAAGGCCTGATCGAGATGATCGATGCTGAGCGTGGGCTCTATCGCTGCGCCTTGATCCGCGATGGCCGGCTCGCCGCTGCCCTGTTCCTCGGACCGGACCATGACGCCCCAGTGTGGGATGCGGTGAAGCTCGCCTTCGCCAGCGGTGGGGTCGATCCACACCAGCGTCTCGCCCTCCTCTCCGGCCGCAGCCTCGACGGCGCCGCCGATCAGGGTCCGACCGTCTGCGCCTGCTTCGGCGTCGGGCTCAATGCGATCCGCGCCGCCTTCACCGAAGGCGCGACCATCACGGTCGAGGATATCGGCCGCAAGCTGAAGGCCGGCACGAATTGCGGTTCGTGCCTCCCGGAAATCCGCCGCATCGGCGCGCAAGCCCGCGTTGAGGTGCCGGCATGAACGCACCGATCGATCACAGGAGTGACGCAATGGGTCAGGCTGCCTTGAAGTCGGCGAGCACGGGGGCGGAGGTCATCGCCTTGCCGGCGGCTGCCGCGGTGGTGGCGTTGCCACAGGCGACCGGAAAGCCGCTGCGCGAAAAGCTGACGCCGCTGGCGAAGTCAGTGCTGGTCACGGTGCTGCCGCCGCTCGTCACCGTCGCGCTGATCCTGCTGTTCTGGCAGATCGCGGCGTCCGGCCCGCAATCCTCGCTGCCGCCGCCGACAAAGATCTGGGAGGAAGCCAAAGACCTGATCACCGAGCCGTTCTATTGGGCCGGCTCGCAGGATATCGGCCTCGGCTGGCGCATCCTGGTCTCGCTGCAGCGCGTCGCCATCGGCTTCAGCCTCGCGGCCGTGGTCGGGGTGCTGCTCGGTGCCCTCGTCGGCCAGTCGGTCTGGGCGATGCGCGGCCTCGACCCGGTCTTCCAGGTGCTGCGCACCGTGCCGCCGCTGGCCTGGCTGCCGCTCTCGCTCGCCGCCTTCCGCGACAGCCAGCCCTCGGCGATCTTCGTGATCTTCATCACCGCGATCTGGCCGGTGATCATCAACACGGCCGTCGGCATTCGCAACATCCCGCAGGACTATCGCAATGTCGCGCAGGTGCTGCGGCTGAACCAGGTCGAGTTCTTCTTCAAGATCATGGTGCCGTCGGCGGCGCCCTACATCTTCACCGGCCTGAGGATCGGCGTCGGCCTGTCCTGGCTCGCCATCGTCGCCGCCGAGATGCTGACCGGCGGCGTCGGCATCGGCTTCTTCATCTGGGACGCGTGGAACTCCTCGCGCCTGTCCGACATCATCGTGGCGCTCGTCTATATCGGCGTGGTCGGCTTCGTGCTCGACCGGCTGGTCGCCTTCACCGGCGCGATCGTCACCCGCGGCACCGCGGCACAGTGAGGATCGCGACCATGACCAGCGCTTATCTCAAGATCGACCATGTCGAGAAGACGTTCCAGCGCGGCGCGGCGACGACGAATGTGCTGAAGGACATCAACCTCGTCATCGACAAGGGCGAGTACGTCTCGATCATCGGCCATTCCGGCTGTGGCAAGTCGACCTTGCTCAACATCGTCGCCGGCCTGACGCCGGTGAGCGCCGGCGCGGTGCTGCTCGAAGGCAAGGAGGTCAACGCACCTGGCCCCGAACGGGCCGTGGTCTTCCAGAACCACTCTTTGCTGCCCTGGCTCTCGGTCTACGACAATGTCGCGCTCGCCGTGAACAAGGTCTTCGACCGCGTGAAGAGCAAGGCCGAGCGGCATGACTGGATCATGCACAATCTCGACCTCGTCCAGATGGCCCATGCCAAGGACAAGCGTCCGGGCGAGATCTCCGGCGGCATGAAGCAGCGCGTCGGCATCGCCCGCGGCCTCGCCATGGAACCGAAGATCCTGCTGCTCGACGAGCCCTTCGGCGCGCTCGACGCGCTGACCCGCGCCCATCTGCAGGATTCGATCATGCAGATCCACGCCGCGCTCGGGAACACGATGATCATGATCACCCATGACGTCGACGAGGCCGTGCTGCTCTCGGACCGGATCGTGATGATGACCAACGGCCCCTCCGCCCGGATCGGCGAAGTACTCGACGTCAAACTTGAGCGCCCGCGCAAGCGGCTCGAGCTGGTCTCCGACCGCACCTACATCGCCGCGCGCGAGGCGGTGCTGAAGTTCCTCTACGAGCGCCACCGCTTCGTCGAGGCGGCGTGACGGAAACGCTCATGAGCAACGACTTCTCGCCAGAGCAGAAGCGCTATCTCGAAGGCTTCATGAGCGGCCTGCAATCGGCGCGGACTGCGCGCGGGCTGGGGCCGCTCGGTGGGGCGGGCGGGCAAGGCAATGTCGCGCCGTCAGGCCCTGACAAGGAGCATACACAGGCGCAGGCGAAGACGGTCGCCGGGGGTGGCAAGCTGGTCGATCAGGAGAAGTGGAAGGCGGCCGAGCACCCCTTCGACGCCTATGCCCGCTTCAAGCAGCAGGCCTCGTCGGGCACCTATCCGAAGCCGGAGGACAATTTCCGCTGGCGCTATCACGGCCTGTTCTATGTCGCGCCGGCGCAGGACAGCTATATGTGCCGCCTGCGCATCCCGAACGGCATCCTCAAGGCCTGGCAGTTCGAAGGCGTCGCCGACCTCGCCGAGCGCTATGGCGGCGGCTACAGCCACGTCACCACCCGCGCCAATCTCCAGGTTCGCGAGATCACCGCGCAGAACGCGCCGCTCCTGCTCGAAGGCCTCGCCGATCTCGGCCTCACGGCGAAAGGCTCGGGCGCCGACAATATCCGCAACGTCACGGGCTCGGCGACGGCCGGCATCGACCCGCTCGAACTGCTCGACACGCGCCCGCATGCGCGCGCCTGGCATCATCACATCCTCAACGACCGCTCGCTCTACGGGCTGCCACGCAAGTTCAACGTCGCCTTCGACGGCGCCGGCTCGATCGCGACCCTGGAGGACACCAACGATATCGGCTTCCAGGCGATCGAGATCGGCGAAGGTGCTTCGCTCGAAGGACAGCCGATCGAGCCCGGCATCTGGTACCGGCTCGCGCTCGGTGGCATCACCGGCCATCACGACCTCGCCCGCGATACCGGCGTCGTTGTCGCGCCCTCCGATGCCGTCGCAGTCGCCGATGCGATCGTGCGCGTCTTCATCGCCAATGGCGATCGCACCAACCGGGCGAAGGCGCGCCTCAAATACGTGCTCGACGCCTGGGGCTTCGACAAGTTCCTCGCCGCTGTCGAGGAAACGCTCGGCCGTCGGCTGGTCCGGGTCGATGCCGCCTTCGTCAAGCCGCGCCCCACTTACGACCGCCTCGCTCATATCGGCGTGCGCAGGCAGGCTCAAGCCGGCCTGAACTGGGTCGGCGTCGCGCTGCCGGTCGGCAAGCTCACCGCCCAGCAGATGCGCACGATCGCGGCGATCTCCCAGCAATGCGGCGACGGCGATATCCGCCTGACCGTCTGGCAGAACCTGCTGATTTCCGGCGTGCCGGATGCGAAAGTCGACGACGTCCTCGCCAACCTCACGGCGATCGGCCTCTCGGTCGAGACCTCGGTGCTGCGCGCCGGGCTGATCGCCTGCACCGGCGCGACCGGCTGCAAGTTCGCCGCCGCCCACACCAAGGAGGATGCGCTCGCCATTGCCGCTCATTGCGAGCCGCGCATCACGCTGGACCAGCCGGTCAACATCCACCTGACCGGCTGCCATCATTCCTGCGCCCAGCACTATATCGGCGACCTCGGCCTGATCGGCGCCAAGGTGCCGGTGGGCGAGGAAGGCGACACCGTGCCGGGCTACGACCTCCTGGTCGGCGGCGGCTACGGCGTCGATGGCGGCATGGCCCGGCCCTTCCGCGAGAAGGTGAAAGCCGAGGAAGCCCCGGCCCTAGTCGAGACGATCCTGCGCACCTGGCAGGCGCATCGCGCCGCGCCCGACGAAAGCTTCGTCGCCTTCGCCCGCCGCCATGAGATCGCGGCGTTGCAGGCGCTGGTCGCGCAGACGGGAGAGGCGGCGTGACCGTGCAGAGCCCGAACCCGCTCGTCCAGGTCCTGCCGGAGACCGCGCCGTTCAGCGAGGAGCAGCGCTCCTGGCTGAACGGCTTCTTCGCCGGCCTGCTCTCGCTCGACAATGCCGGCGTGACCGCGCTGTCGCCGGCTGAGAACGCTGCCGTGATGGGCGAAGCAGATGACGGCGCACCCTGGCACGATCCGGCCATGGCGATCGCCGACCGAATGCAGCTGGCCGAGGGCAAGCCGCTGCCGCGCAGGCTCTTCGCCGCCATGGCGCAGCAGGATTGCGGCCAGTGCGGCTATGTTTGCGAGACCTATTCGGCCGCGATCGCCGAGGGCAAGGAAGGCCGGCTCAATCTCTGCGCGCCCGGCGGCAAGGAGACGTTGCGTCAGCTCAAGGCACTTATGGAGGATGGCGGTGCCGCTCCTGCGGCAACATCGGCGGAACCCACCCCTGCGGCGCCCGCCGGCCCGCTCGGCCGCTGCCGCGAGAACCCGGCGCTCGCCACCTTCCTCTCGCGCCGGAAGCTGAATGGCGAGGGCTCCGAGAAGGAGACCTGGCATGTCGAGTTCGATCTCAGCGAGAGCGGTCTCGACTACATCGTCGGCGACGCCTTCGGCATCGTCGCGCAGAACGATCCGCGCCTCGTCGATGCCGTCATCGCTCTGCTCGGTGCGCGCCCCGATGCCGATCTCGGCGGCAAGACCCTGCGCGAGAAACTGCTGGCCGATTGCGGGCTCGGGCCGGCGCCGGATGCGCTGTTCCAGCTGATCTCCTACGTCACCGGCGGCGAGACCCGGCAGAAGGCCAAGCGCCTCGCGGCGGGCGAGGATCCGGACGGCGATCTCGACCGACTCGACGTGCTCGGCACGCTTCACAAGTTCTCCGGAGCGCGGCTCTCGCCCGAGGCCTTCGTCGAGGCGCTCGACCCGCTGCAGCCGCGGCTCTACTCGATCTCCTCGTCCTTCAATGCGACGCCGGGCCAGATCTCTCTGACGGTCGATACGGTCCGCTACAAGGTCGGCTCGCGGCCGCGCTGGGGGCTCGCCTCGACCTTCCTCGGTGAGCGTGTCCAGCCCGGCGACAAGGTGCCGGTCTATGTCCAGCGCGCCCATGGCTTTTGCCTGCCGGAGAACCCGGAGACGCCGGTGATCATGTGCGGCCCGGGCACCGGCGTCGCGCCATTCCGCGCCTTCCTGCACGATCGCAAGGCGACCGGCGCCAAGGGCAGGAACTGGCTGTTTTTCGGCCATCAGCGCCGGGCCTCTGACTTCTTCTACGAAGACGAGCTCAACGCGATGAAGCAGGAGGGCGTGCTCACTGGCCTCACCCTCGCCTGGTCGCGCGACGGCAAGGACAAGATCTACGTCCAGGACCGCATGCGCGAGCGCGGCGCCGAGCTCTTCGACTGGCTGGAGCAGGGCGCGCACTTCTATGTCTGCGGCGACGCCAAACGGATGGCCAAGGATGTCGAGCGCGCCATGGTCGACGTCGTCGCCGAGCACGGCAAGCGCTCGGTCGACGAGGCGGTGGCCTATGTCGCGGCGCTGAAGAAGGCGGGGCGTTATCAGGCGGATGTCTATTAGAGCATTTTTGAGCGAACTGGACGCCGGTTCGCGTGAAGAAAATGCAACTGGACAAAGACTAGAGCATTTCGGCGATTCGGAGAAACGCGGAAATACTCTAGAGATTAGTCAGCTGCCGCCGTCAGCGGACGCCAAACACGAAAAAACCGGCCACCCTTGCCGGTTTATGAACGTCAGCGAATACGAGAGTGGTGCCGCAAGAGGGATTCGAACCCCCGACCCCCTCATTACGAATGAGGTGCTCTACCAGCTGAGCTATTGCGGCGACGGGTGGGGCTGTATCAGCCCGACCCCGATTTGACAAGGTAGAGACACGCCACAACGCATCAGTATTCACGCTTGGCTGTGGAACTCGTCGACCCCGTGCGAGCCCCTGCCCTTCAGCTCTTCTTCAGCTTCTCCGTCTCGGCCTTCTCCTGGCCGAGTGCGACGATACCCCGGCGGATGGCGCGGGTGCGGGTGAAGTGCTTGTGCAGGGTCTCGCCGTCGCCATAGCGGATGGCGCGGGTGAGCAGCGCCAGATCCTCGTTGAAGCGGCCGAGCATCTCCAGCACCGCCTCCTTGTTGGCAAGGAAAACATCGCGCCACATCGTCGGGTCGCTTGCGGCAATGCGGGTGAAATCGCGGAAACCGCCGGCCGAGAACTTGATCACCTCCGACTGCGTCACCGCCGCCAGATCCTCGGCCGTGCCGACGATGTTGTAGGCGATCAGATGCGGCAGATGGCTGGTGATGGCGAGGACGAGATCATGGTGCTGTGAGCCCATCACCTCGACGATCGCCGCCATGCCCTCCCAGAACTGGCGGGTGCGGGCGATCGCCGCTTCGTCGGTGCCGGGCGGCGGCGTCAGAATGCACCAGCGGTTGAGGAAGAGGCTGGGGAAGCCGGCATCGGGGCCGGAATTCTCGGTGCCGGCGACCGGATGGGCCGGAACGAAATGCACGCCTTCGGGCAGATGCGGACTGACCGCTTCGACCACCGCATGCTTGACCGAGCCGACATCCGACAGAATCGCGCCGGGCTTGAGCACCGCCGCGATCTCCTCCGCAACCACGCCGCAGGCGCCGACCGGCACGCAGAGCACGATGTGGTCGGCGTCGCGGGCGGCCTCGATCGCGGTCTCGGCGATCTCATGGCCGAGACCGAGTTCGCGGGCGCGGCGGCGGACGTCGGCGTCGGCGTCGCTCAGCACGATATGGCGGGCGAGATTGAGCTCCTTCGCGGCATGCGCGATCGAGGAGCCGATCAGGCCGATGCCGATGATGGCGAGCCGCCCGAAGAGCGACTCGTCGCGGCGCGGCGCGAAGCTGTCCGGCGCGCTCACGCGGCCTTGCCCAGGAACTCGGCCAGGGCGGCCACGACGAGGCGGTTGGCCTCCTCGCTGCCGATGGTCATGCGCAGCGCATCGGGCAGGCCGTAGGAGGCGACCGAGCGCAAGATCAGCCCGCGCTGGCTTAGGAACTCGTCGGCCTCCCTGGCGCTCTTGCCGGCGCCGGTCGGAAAATGGATGAGAAGGAAGTTGCCGACCGAAGGCGTGACGGTGAGGCCGAGCTTCTCCAGTTCCGCCGTGGTCCAGGCCAGCCACTTGTCGTTGTGCTCGATCGCCGAGGCGATGTGCGCCTCGTCGGCGATCGCGGCAACGCCGGCCTCGATCGCGGCGCCATTGACGTTGAAGGGGCCGCGGGTGCGGTTCAGCGCGTCGATGATGTGGGCGGGGCCGTAGGCCCAGCCGAGGCGCAGATTGGCGAGGCCGTAGATCTTCGAGAAGGTGCGCGTCATCACCACGTTCTCGCTGGTCGCGACCAGTTCGAGGCCCGAGGCATAGTCGTTGCGCCGGACATATTCGGCATAGGCCGCGTCGAGCACCAGCAGCACATGGGCGGGGAGGCCGGCCTGCAGGCGCTTGACCTCGTCGAAGGGCAGATAGGTGCCGGTCGGGTTGTTCGGGTTGGCGAGGAAGACGATCTTGGTGCGCGGCGTCACTGCCGCGAGGATCGCGTCGATATCGGCGGTGAGGTTTGTCTCGGGCACGATCACCGGCTTGCCGCCGGCGGCGAGGATCGCGATCTTGTAGACAAGGAAACCGTGCTCGGTGAACACGCCCTCGTCGCCATCGCCGAGATAGACCTTGGTGATCAGCTGCAGCAATTCGTCCGAGCCGGTGCCGCAAACGATGCGGTTGGCGTCGAGCCCGTACCGGCCGGCGATCGCCTCACGCAGCTTCGTCGCCGAGCCGTCGGGATAGAGTTCGAGCTTGCCGGAGAGATTGCCATAGGCGGCGATCGCCTTCGGGCTCGGGCCGAGCGGGGTCTCGTTGGAGGAGAGCTTGTGCAGCTTGACGCCGGCCGGGGCCGCGGACTTGCCGGGGACATAGGCCTCGATGTCGAGGACGCCGGGACGCGGAACAGGGCGGGGAGCGGGCAGAGCCATGGGGCTGGACCTTGAAGGAGGGATCAGCGGACGGATTTGAAGGCGAAGCGGGCGGCGTGGCTGCCGATCTCGGTCAGCTCCTTGAGGCCCGCGGGTTCGAGTGCGCTGCGGATGGCCTCGACCGGGGTTTCGCCGGAGGCTGCCACCAGCAGCGCCAGATGCGAGCCGTCGGCGGCGCTGGCCGAGACCTCGGCGAGATGCTGGGCGAGGCCAGTGCGAAGCTGCTCCGACCAGCGCTCGACGCGTGCGGCATAGAGCACGATCTCGCGCACGGCGGCATCGGTCAGGGGTTTGGCGATGCAGTAGACCGGCGTGCCGGCCGGATGGTCGGGCCGCTCGATGAAGGGCAGGCGCGCGATGATCTTGGGCTGGGCGGGGCCGATCAGGTCGCGCCACCAGACGCCGGCGCTGGCGCCGAGATCCATCCGGAAGATGCCGAGATCGCCAGCCGAGTCCGCCACCGCCTTGATCACGGCGCGCGCGTCCTCATGCGTGACGAAGGGCACGGTGAAGCCGAAATGGAAGCGGGCGCTGTCACGCATCGCCGCGTCGCCGCCGGAGATGTCGGCGTGGACCGAATAGTTCGCCTGCACGAAGGTGAAGGTCGCGATGATGATGCGCCAGATGCTCTCGACCGTGTCGAGCGGCAGGAGGCCCTGATGGCGCAGCGCCAGGCGCTTCATCATGTCGGCCTCGCGGCCGGGCCGGAAGGCCGAGCCCGAAACCTGCGTCTTCTTGATCGCGATCAGCGTCTCGATGATCTGCGAGCGCTCCATCAGCAAGCCGTGCATCGCCGCATCGATGCGGTCGATCTCGCTGCGCAGGTCGGCGAGCGTGGTCGGGGCGGCTTGCGTCATGATGGCCAGACTTCTTTAATCGTGCCGGTCTCTTAGCTGTCGCCGAAGGGCTTGGCAAAGCGCTCGCAACGCATCGCCGCGTTGACAGGCGGGAAGAGCCGCGCCATCGGTAAAGTCCGCTATTACGAACGGACCGGGCGACAAGACAAATCCGAATGCCGAACCGGACGCAAGCTCCCGAACTTCTCGCCGACCCGCTGGCCGAAGCCAACCAGCCATCGAGCCTGCTCGCCCGGTTCGGGCCGGACAAGGCGCTGCAGCTCGATTCAGGCGCGACGCTGGAGCACTGGCAGATCGCCTACCAGACTTATGGCTCGTTGAACGAGTCTCGGTCTAACGCCGTCCTCGTCTGCCACGCCCTGACCGGCGACCAATATGTCGCGAGCCGCAACCCGGTCACCGGCAAGGGCGGCTGGTGGACGGCGATGATCGGGCCGGGCAAGCCTGTCGACACCGACCGCTTTTTCGTCATCTGCGCCAATGTGCTCGGCGGCTGCATGGGCACGACCGGCCCGGCCTCGACCAATCCCGAAACGGGCAAGCCCTGGGGCCTGTCCTTCCCGATGGTGACCATCCGCGACATGGTGCGGGCGCAGGCGCATCTGATCGACACGCTCGGCATCGACAGCCTGTTCTGCGTCGCCGGCGGCTCGATGGGCGGGATGCAGGTGCTGCAATGGGCAGCGAGCTATCCGACGCGGGTGTTCTCGGCGCTGCCGCTCGCCACCGCCGCCAAGCATTCGGCCCAGAACATCGCCTTCCACGAGGTCGGCCGGCAGGCGGTGATGGCAGATCCGGACTGGCGCCAGGGCCGCTATCTTGACGAGGGCACGCGCCCGGCCAAAGGACTCTCGGTCGCGCGCATGGGCGCGCACATCACCTATCTCTCGGAGCCGGCGCTGCACCGCAAGTTCGGCCGCAAGCTGCAGGAGCGCAGCGCCCCGACCTTCACCTTCGACGCGGATTTTCAGGTCGAGAGCTATCTGCGCTACCAGGGCATCAGCTTCGTCGAGCGCTTCGACGCCAATTCCTATCTCTATGTGACGCGGGCGATGGACTATTTCGACCTCGCCGCCGACCATGACGGGGTGTTGGCGAAGGCCTTTGCCGGGACGAGGACGCGCTTCTGCGTCGCCTCCTTCACCTCGGACTGGTTGTTCCCGACCAGCGACTCGCGCGCCATCGTGCATGCGCTGAACGCAGCCGGCGCCTCGGTCTCTTTCGTCGAGTTGGAGAGCGACAAGGGCCACGACGCCTTCCTGCTAGAAGAGCCCAACCTGTTCGCGACGACGCGCGGTTTCATCGGCGCCGCGGCGCGGGCCAGGGGGATCTGAGCATGGCGCTGGCCGACAACCAGACCAACCGCATAGACCTGCGCCTCGTCGCGGAGATGGTGACGCCGGGATCGCGCGTGCTCGATGTCGGCTGCGGCGATGGCGAATTGCTGTCGCTGCTGGCCGAGACCCGCGGCGTCGACGGGCGCGGGATCGAGCTATCGCGCGAAGGCGTCGCCGGATGCGTCGCGCGTGGGCTCTCGGTGATCCAGGGCGATGCCGACACCGACCTCGCCGACTATCCCGACGACTCGTTCGACTACGTCATCCTGTCACAGACCATCCAGGCGACCCGCAATCCGCGTCTCGTCCTCGAGCATATGCTGCGCATCGGCCGGCGTGCCATCGTCTCCTTCCCGAATTTCGGGCATTGGCGGATGCGCACCCAGGTCTTTTTCCTCGGCCGCATGCCGGTAACCGACTCCCTGCCCTATGCCTGGTGGGATACGCCCAACATCCATTTCTGCACGATCCGCGACTTCGTCGCGCTCTGCGACACGATCGGCGCGGAAAAGGAACGCGCCGTCGCGCTCGACGTCGCCGGCGGCAAGGTCGGCGTCAGTGCGCCCTGGTGGTTCTGGAATCTCTTTGGCGCGCAGGCTGTGTTCCTGCTGAAGCGGGGGTAAGAGGCTAGAACGCCTCTTCCCAGTTCCTGCTCAGCCGCATCGCCGAATTGATCAGTCCAACCATCGAATAGGTCTGCGGGAAGTTGCCCCAGAGCTCACCGGTTTCGAGGTCGGCATCCTCCGAGAGCAGGCCGAAACTGTTGCGGCGCTGCAGGATGCGGTCGAACAGCTCCTTGGCCTCGTCCCTGCGGCCGATCGCATGCAGCGCATCGACATACCAGAAGGCGCAGATCAGGAAGCCGGTGTGCATGAAACCGAAATCGTCTTCGGTGCCGTAGCGCAGGATCAGGTCACCGCGGCCGAGATCGCGGCCGATCGCCTCGACAGTCGCGATGTAGCGGGGATCATCGGGCTTGACGAAGCCGAGCTCGGCGATGAGCAGCAGCGTCGCGTCGAGATCGGCCCCGTCGAAGGTCGAGACGAAATGGCCCTTTTCCTGGTTCCAGATCCGGTCGGCGATGATGCCCTTCAGGCGCTTGGCCTCGCCGCGCCAATATTCCTTGCGGTCGGCGCGGCCGAGCGTGCCGGCGATGCGGGCGAGCCGATCGCAGGCCGCCCAGCACATCACGCTGGAGAAGGAGTGGACCACCTCCTTCTCGCGCAGCTCCCAAGGGCCGGCATCAGGCTTGTCGAAGAGCTGGATGGCGCGCTCGCCCATGCGCTCGAGCTGGGCGAACAGCGCCTCCTTGCCGGGCTGGATCAGGCGACGGTCGAAGAAGGACTGGGTCGCAGCGAGCACGACCGCGCCATAGCCGTCGTTCTGGATCTGCGTCGCCGCGCCATTGCCGACACGCACCGGCTGGTGGCCGCGATAGCCGGCGAGGTTCGGCACCTCGAACTCGCGCAGTTCGCCGCCACGCGTGATCGGATAAAGCGGCGGCAGATGCTCGGCCCCGCTCTCGGAATAGGTGTCGACGATGTTGGTGATGAAGCCCAGATAATCCTCCATCGTCCGCGTCGTGCCCAGGCGATTGAGGGCGTGGACGACGAAATAAGCGTCGCGCAGCCAGCAGAAGCGGTAGTCCCAGTTGCGCTGCGTGCCCGGCGCCTCGGGGATCGAGGTGGTCAGCGCCGCGACGATGGCGCCGCTCTCCTCGAAGGAGCAGAGCTTCAGCGTGATCGCGGCGCGGATGACCTCGCGCTGCCATTCGAAGGGTATCGAGAGCGAACGGACCCAGTCGCGCCAAAAGTCGGTGGTCTTGTCGAGGAACTCGCGCGAGGTCGTCTCGATCTCGGCGCGCAAAGCTTCGTCCGAACCGATGAAGAAGGAGAACGGTTTCTCGACCGCGAACGGGATGCTCTCCAGTACATAGGAGACCGGCGCGTCGGTCGTCAGCCGGATCGTCTGGTCGGCGCCGACGAAGCGGACATGGTTGGAGCCGCGTGTGATCTCGTCCGGCTCCTCGCCGAGGCCGAGGCAGGGCTTGACCACGACGCGGATGCGCGGCCGGCCGGAGATGCGGCGGACCCGGCGCACCAGCTGCGGCGGCCGGAAGAAGCGCTCATAGCGGACGAAGCGCGGAGCGAAGTCGAGGATCTCCAGCGCATTGCCCTGGTCGTCCGAGAGCACCGAGGAGAGGATCGCGGTGTTGTCGAGATAGCTCTGCTCGCAGCGGGTCATCCCGACCATCTCGATGGCGAAGACGCCCTTTTTCGGCATGGCGTCGCCATCGTCGATCTGGTTGTCGATCAACGAGCAGAAGACCGGGTCGCGATCGAAGCGCGGAAAGCAGCTCCAGACGATGCGCGCCTGCCGGTCGATCAGCGCGGCGATGGTGCAATTGCCGATGACGCCGAGATCGAGCGAGGCCACTCTCGGCGAGGCGGTGGTCGTCACAGTCATGCCAGTCCCTGAAATCAGCTCTGGAGGAAGGATTCGAGCGTGAAATCGCCGCCTTCAGCAGCAGCGAGAAGAACATGGCGCAGCGCCGTCGGCGAGGCCAGGCGATGGCGGGCGCAGGTCTCTCCCTCGCCAATCCGGATCGACAGGCCGTCAGCGGCATTGACTGCAGCGAAGCCGTCCTCGTCGGTGATGTCGTCACCGATGAAGACCGGCTTGCGGCCGACATAGCCCTCCTGCCGGAGCAGCCAGTCGATCGCGCCGCCCTTGCTGGCTGTGGCGGGAACGAGCTCAGCGACGGCCTTGCCGCGCTGCAGGCGCATGGTCGGCCCGATCTCGGCGGCGACAGCCTCCATCAACGCCAGCGCCTCATCCGCCAGGGACGGCGCCAGCCGCCAGTGCAACGCTACCGATTGGCGCTTGTCTTCGACGATGATGCCGACATGGGCGTTGGCGAAGCGGACCATTTTGCGCACGGCAGCCCGCAGCGCTTCGGACGGGGCGGCGAGCGGCGCATCTTGCCCACCGAGGCGAATCTGGGCGCCATGCAGGCCGGCCGCGTCGAAGCGATAGGGCGTCATCATCTCGTCGAGCAGCGCGACGGGCCGCCCGGAGACCAGAGCCAGCGCCCCACCCAGCCGGATACGCAGCACTTCCAGCGCGGCTGACAGGCGCCGGTCGATCTTCACATCCTCCGGCGAGGGCGCAATCTCAACCAGCGTTCCGTCGAAATCGAGGAACAGCGCGATCTGCCCGGTGCGGGCAGCGGCTTTGGCGGGAGGTTCGGCGATCTCGGGGCTCAACATCTCTGACATGGCAATCTGGTTAGAAGGCGAAGCGGGCGAAAGGACGACAATCGGGAATGGTCCCCTCATCGCCACATTCACGGTTCAGTTTGGCGCGAGGTCGCCATGATCCGGTCACGGCGGCGACGCGATCCGGCCGGGGGAGCCGGCCTGCACACGAAACATTACGCCTGCCCGCGCGTTCTGTTCCCGCGCCATTGCGGCAGCGTCAGCGAAAAAGTGAGGCATCATGCGTCTTGTCGTCGTGTCCAACCGCGTCACCATGCCCGAACGGGGCGAAAAGGTGGCGGCAGGTGGATTGGCGGTCGCGCTGCGCTCGGCTCTCGAACAGCATGGCGGTCTCTGGTTCGGCTGGAGCGGTGCTACGAAGGCGGAACCGGCGACCAGCGTCGAGCCTGTGCGGCACGGCAAGGTCAGCTACGCCGTCACCGACCTGACCGAAGCCGAGCGGCAAAGCTATTATCTCGGCTTCTCCAATCGGGCGCTCTGGCCGCTGATGCACTACCGGCTCGGCCTGACCGAGTTCAACCGCGCCGACTATGCCGGCTATCTCGGCGTCAATCGCCGCTTCGCCCGACTACTGATCCCGCTGCTCAAGCCGGACGACGTCATCTGGATCCATGACTACCATCTGATCCCGCTCGCGGCCGAGCTGCGCCGGCGCGGCGTCACCAACCGGATCGGTTATTTCCATCACATCCCCTGGCCGCCGGCCGATGTGTTCAGCGCCCTGCCCTTCTCCGCGACGCTGATCAGCACGATGACGGCCTATGACCTGATAGGCATGCAGACGCAGAACGATGTCGCCAATCTGATCGGTGGGCTGGTGGCGCTCTGCGGCGCGCGCCGCGAGGGCAACCGGGTCAAGGCCGGCCAGCGCGAGGCGGTGGTGCAGGCCTTCCCGATCGGCATCGATGTAGAGGGCTTCCGCAAGCTCTCGGTCGCCTCGGTACGAGCGGCGACGCAGCCGGTACGGGCGACGACGGCTCCCCTCGGCAGCCGCAAGCTGGTGATCGGCGTCGACCGGCTCGACTATTCCAAGGGCATCGTCCAGCGGCTAGAGGCCTTCGGCACCTTCCTGCGCAACCATCCGGAGCATCGCGGCGAGGTCGGCCTGCTGCAGATCGCGCCACCTTCGCGCAGCGACGTGCCCGAATATGCCGAGCTCGACCGGATGTCGGACGAGGTCGCCGGCCGGCTCAATGCCGCGCTCGGAGAGTTCGACTGGACGCCGATCCGCGTGGTGAAGAAGGCTTATTCGCGCAGTGCCCTCGCCGGGCTCTACCGGCGCGCCCAGGTCGGGCTGGTGACGCCGATGCGCGACGGCATGAACCTCGTCGCCAAGGAATATATCGCAGCGCAGAACCCCGACGATCCCGGCGTGCTGGTCCTGTCGCGCTTCGCCGGCGCGGCACAGCAACTCGGCGAGGCGCTGATCGTCAACCCGTTCGACACCCATGAGGTCGCCGAAGCGATCCGGACCGCGCTCGCCATGCCGGTCTCGGAGCGCCGCCGCCGCTTCGAGCGTCTCTACGCCACGATCTCATCGACCGATATCGACTGGTGGACCTCGCGCTATCTCGCCGCGCTCTCCGGTCTCGACATCGCCAGCGGCGACATCGTGCCGCCGGGGCGGCCCAAGACACCGCGCAGCACACGCAAATCGGGCGCGGATGCCAAGCCCGCACGCGAGGATATGCAGCCACAGATACGCCGGCAGGCTCGCGGCAAGTTCGATCCGATGCATCAGAAGGCCTTGCCGAACGCTCCCCTCGCTCGCTAGAAGCTCCGCCGGAGGGGGGCAGAACCCGGCTTTCGCTTGCGACTCAGCCGTTGCGGTGTCAGGTCTGCTGAGGGTATTCGGCTGACATGGCCGTGGAGGCGGGCGGAGGGCTTTCTTGATGCGAGGCGCACTCGGGGGATCGGGCGTGCTGCTGCGCCGTCTCCGCGAGGTGATGGCGGCGCCGGTCAGTCCGCAGGAGCGGCTCGACAGGCTCGTTGTCGTGATCGCCGGCAACCTCGTGGCCGAGGTCTGCTCGGTCTATGTCCTGCGTGAAGACGCCTCGCTCGAACTCTATGCCACCGAGGGCCTCAATCGCGAGGCGGTCCACCTCACCACCATGCGTGCCGGCGAAGGCCTGGTCGGCCTGATCGCCAGCGAGGCGGAGCCACTCGCGCTCTCCGACGCACAGTCGCACCCGGCCTTCTCCTACCGTCCGGAAACCGGCGAAGAAATCTACCGCTCCTTCCTCGGCGTGCCGATCCTGCGCGGCGGCGCGGTGATGGGCGTGCTCGTCGTGCAGAACCGCGCCTCGCGGCTCTACAGCGAAGACGAGGTCGAGTCGCTGCAGACCACGGCCATGATCATGGCCGAGATGATCGCAGCCGGCGGCCTGAAGGCACTGTCGAAGCCCGGCGCGACCATCGGCCTCGACCGGCCGATCCACAGCATCGGCACCACGCTCGCCGATGGCGTCGGCCTCGGCCATGCCGTGCTGCATGAGCCGCGCGTCGCGATCACCAACCTGATCGCCGAAGATCCCGGCCGCGAGGTGCAGCGGCTGGAGGCGGCGATCGCGACGATGCGGCTCGCCATCGACGAATTGATCGAGCGCGGCGACGTCGCCCATACCGGCGAGCACCGCGACGTGCTCGAGACCTTCCGCATGTTCGCGCATGACCAGGGCTGGCTCAGGCGCATGCGCGAAGTGGTGATGACCGGCCTCACCGCCGAGGCGGCGGTCGAGCGCGTGCAGTCGGACACCCGCGCCAAGATGCTGCGCCAGACCGACCCCTATCTGCGCGAGCGCCTGCACGATCTCGACGATCTCGCCAACCGGCTGCTGCGCACGCTGGTCGGCAAGTCGAACGGCGTAATCCGCGAGGAGCTGCCGGAGAACGCGATCCTGATCGCACGTTCGATGGGCCCGGCGGCGCTGCTCGACTATGACCGCGGCCATCTGCGCGGCGTCATCCTCGAGGAAGGCGGCCCGACCAGCCACATCGCCATCGTGGCGCGGGCGCTCGGCATCCCCGCTGTCGGCGAGATCGCCAACGCCACCGCACTGATCCAGGCAGGCGACGCCGTCATCGTCGACGGCCAGGCCGGCGAGGTGCAGATCCGGCCGCAGCCAGACGTCGAGAACGCCTATAAGGACAAGGCGCGCCTGCGCGCCCGCAAGCAGGAGCAGTATCGCAAGCTCAAGACGCAGCCGGCGGTGACAAAGGACGGCGTCGAGATTCAATTGCAGATCAATGCCGGCCTGCTCGTCGACATGGCCAATCTGGAGGAGACCAACGCCTCCGGCGTCGGCCTTTTCCGCACCGAGCTGCAGTTCATGGTGGCGCAGCACATGCCGACCACGGCCGAGCAGCAGGCGCTCTATGACGCGGTGCTCAAGGTCGCCAACGGCCGGCCGGTGACCTTCCGCACGCTCGACATCGGCGGCGACAAGGTGCTGCCCTATATGGAGCGGCTCGAGGAGGAGAACCCCGCGCTGGGCTGGCGCGCCATCCGCATCGGGCTCGATCGGCCGCGTTTGCTGCGCGCGCAGATCCGCGCGCTGCTGCGCGCCGGCGCCGGAAGCGACATGAAGATCATGCTGCCCATGGTCGCGACCGTGAACGAGTTCCTGCGCGCCCGCATGCTGGTGCGGCGCGAGCTCGCCATGCTGGAGCGTGATGGTCGCCCGGCACCGGCGAGCCTTCAGCTCGGCGTCATGGTAGAGGTGCCTTCGCTGCTGTTCGAGCTTCCGGAGATCGCGCGCGAGGCCGACTTTCTCTCGATCGGCACCAACGACCTGATGCAGTTCCTGTTCGCCGCCGATCGCGAGAACAAGCGCGTCTCCGACCGCTTCGACCCGCTCGGCGCGGCCGGACTACGGGCCCTGCGCAACATCATCGACGAAGCCGGCAAGGCGGGCTGCCCAGTCACCGTCTGCGGCGAAATGGGCGGCAAGCCGATCGAAACGCTGGCGCTGATCGCGCTCGGCTATCGTTCCTTTTCGATGTCCTCAGCCTCGATCGGGCCGGTGAAAGCGATGCTGCGTGCGCTCGATGCCGGCAAGGCGCGCCAGCGCCTCGATGCCTGGCTGTCCTCTTCCGACGGCGCCGCGAGCCTGCGCCCGTTGCTCGCCGCTCTCGCTGCCGAGATGAAGGTGCCGGTCTAGCGACGCTTTTCTCGCCGCCCGCGCACGCCTCCCATTTCATTCAGATCGTTTCCGCATCATGTCGCTCCAGCTCCCGCAAGACCGCCTCGACTCGATCGTCGCCCGCCACGCCGCCGCGAGCGACGCCATCAACCACGCGACCGAGGCCACCCGCGTCGTCGAACTGTCGAAGGAGCTGGCCGAGCTCGACCCCGTGGTCGCCGCGATCGCGTCCTGGCGCAAGGCGCAGATCGGGTTGGAAGAGGCGCTGGCGCTGATCGACGATCCCGCCACCGATGCCGAGATGCGCGACCTCGCCTATGAGGAGCGCGATGCGGCGAGGGCCGAAATCGAGGCGCGCGCCCGCGAGATTCTGATCGCACTCCTGCCCAAGGACGCGGCCGACGAGCGTGGCGTCATCCTCGAAATCCGGGCCGGCACCGGCGGCGACGAGGCCTCGCTCTTCGCCGGCGACCTCTTGCGCATGTACCAGCGCTACGCCGCGAGCAAAGGCTGGAGCGTCGACATCCTGACGGAGAGCGAGGGCACGGTCGGTGGTTTCAAGGAAGTCATCGCCGAAATTGCCGGCAAGGGCGTCTACGCCAGGCTGAAATACGAATCCGGCGTGCACCGGGTCCAGCGCGTCCCGGACACCGAGGCGAGCGGACGCATCCATACCTCGGCTGCGACCGTCGCGATGCTGCCGCTCGCCGGCGAAGTCGATGTCAGCCTCGACGAGAAGGATCTGCGCGTCGACACGATGCGGGCCCAGGGCGCCGGCGGGCAGCACGTCAACAAGACCGAGTCGGCGGTGCGCCTCACCCATATTCCGACCGGCATCGTGGTGCTGGTCCAGGACGAGCGCTCGCAGCACAAGAACAAAGCGCGCGCCTACGACCTGATGCGGGCCAAGCTCTATGACATGGAGCGCAGCCGCGCCGACGCCGAACGCTCGGCTGATCGCCGCTCGCAGGTCGGCTCCGGCGACCGCTCCGAGCGCATCCGCACCTACAACTTTCCGCAGGGGCGCGTCACCGACCATCGCATCAACCTGACGCTCTACAAGCTCGACGAGATGATGCAGGGGCTCGTACTCGACGAGATCATCGACGCGCTGACGGCGCAGCGCCAAGCCGAACTGCTGGCCGAGCAAGGCAGCGTGTGAAACCTTCGTCTCTCTCGCGCGTTCTGCACGCACCGACCGATTCCATGGGGAGGATAGAGAGATGAAAATCCTGTTCAGCGCCATCGCCCTTGCCGCCGTCGTCGCTTTCGTGCCGGCTTCCGCCAATGCTCAAGAGCAGACGGCCCGCAAGGTTCTGAGCGGCCAGCCGGCGACGCTGCAAAAAGCGAAGACGGAGTCGCAGGCGCGGCGCGATTGCCAGCGTCAATACCGTGGCGCTAAGGAGAGCAAGTCCGCGCTGCGGATCAAGATCAACAACTGCGTCCAGGAAGGGATGCAGGGCAACTGACCGGTCGCGTGCCGGCCAAGGGTACGCTTGACCGGAACAGACAGACCAACCAACCAGACCACGCCCGTTGCCTTGCCGGCAGCGGGCGAATCCATGTCTGCGGTCCGGAAAGCGATTGCGCTGGCTCTAAAGCGAGCTGGCGTCGCCGACTTCACCTTCGAGGCCCGCATCCTGATCGAAGACCTCGCCGGCGGCGGCGACCGGCTCGACGAGGCCGCCGCGGCGCGATTGAACGATGCGCTCGCGCGCCGGCTCGCCGGCGAGCCGCTCTGGCGCGTCCTTGGCGCGCGCGAGTTCTGGGGTCTGAACTTTACGCTTTCGCCCGGCACGCTGGAGCCGCGGCCGGATAGCGAGACCCTGATCGAGGCGGCGCTCATCCATCTCGCGCAACGCCGGCACGAGACGCTGCGGATGCTCGATCTGGGTACCGGTACCGGCTGCCTGCTGATCGCATCGCTCCGGGAATTTCCGGAGGCGAGCGGCCTCGGCATCGACCTGTCGCCCGATGCAGTCGCGACCGCGACCGGCAACGCTGCACGCAACGGCGTCGCCGAGCGCGGCGCCTTCCGCCAGGGCGATTGGGCTGCCGGGATCGATGAAAGCTTCGATCTCATCCTGTCGAACCCGCCCTATATCGGCAGTGCCGAGATCGCCGATCTCGATCGGAATGTGCGCGAGCATGACCCGCTGCTCGCCCTCGATGGCGGACCGGACGGGCTCGATGCCTATCGTGCGCTCGCAGCCGCCATCCCCAGCCATCTGAAGCCGGAAGGCATCGCAATCCTGGAGATCGGCGCCGGACAGGAAGAGGCCGTCGTCGCGCTGATGCTACAGGCCGGCCTGAGCCATCTCGACTCGCGCCGCGACCTCGGCGGCCATATTCGCGCCCTCGTCTTCAGGCACAATCCTTGAACGGTGCACAGCAAGCTGCGCGAATTTGCTTGGAAGAAGCCGCAAAACCAGCTATGCACACATGGTCTTGAAGACAGTGTCGACAGCACATAACCTTTGGCTAGGTTCCGCAGAGCGGGCCGACCCCTCGGATCACTGCCAGAATCGACGTTACTGACATAGCGAGACCGAGGCTCCGAATGTGCGATGCGGCCATTCGGAGGAGGAGCCGGCGAGGCTCCATTGGAAAGAGCGCGTGAAGACCCATATCGGCGCAGAGCCCTTCCAGGTCGAGTTTTCCAAGCGCGGCGCCGCAACCCGCCGCGCGACAAGACGTGCATGACGACCTCAAGGTTGCTTTGAATGAACACAACGCGAGACAGACGCGAATGAGACCAGGTCAGAACCGGCGTATGCGCGGCCGCAACAACAACAATAATAACAATAACGGCAACCGGAAATCTCCAAACCCGCTGCAGCGGAGCTACGAGTCGAACGGTCCGGACGTGAAAGTCCGGGGCACCGCGCAGCATGTTGCAGAGAAATACCTGCAACTCGCCCGCGATGCTCAGTCTTCCGGCGATCCGGTTGCAGCGGAGAACTATTTCCAGCATGCCGAGCACTATTATCGCATCCTGCTCGCAGCGCAGGAGCAGATGACGCAGCAGTTCGGGCACACCTTCCAGCCAAATCGCGCCTTCGTCGAAGATGCCGACGAGCTTGAGGAAGAGGGCGACGAGGAAGCCGGCTTCCAGGGTGGCCAGCCGCAGGGCGAGCGCCAGCACAACGGCATGAACGGCCATGGCGGCCAGCGCCAGGATGGCGAGGAAGGCGAAGGCGCAGGCCAGAACAATGGCCAGCGTTTCGACCGGCCGCATCGCCAGGACCGGCAAGACCGGAATTTCGACCGCAATGGTCAGCGCCGTTTCGATCGCAATGACCGCCAGGATCGGGGCGAACGCCAGGATCGGGGCGAGCGTCGTTTCGACCGGCATGACGGTCAGAACGGTTCCTATACACCGCGTCCCGAGGCTCAGCCCGGCGCCGAGCAGCCGGACATCGCGCCGGTTCAGAGCCAGGGCGAGCGCCGCTTCGAGCGGCCGGAACGCCAGGAGCGTCAGGAGCGCCCAGACAGGCCGCCGCGCGGCGAGCGTCCTTCGCGCCGCGACCGCGAGCGTGACGAGGCCCGCGCCGGCCATGAGGAGCAGGACGCTCCGGCCGGGCTGCCGGCTTTCCTGACCACGCCGACCCGGGTTCCGATCGCGATCGCCGAGGAAGCCGAGGCTCCGATGGTTGCCGCTCCGGTCGAAGCCACCGAGGAAGCGCCGGCCGAGGCCAGCGAGAAGCCGAAGCGCCGCGCGCCCCGGCGGCGTTCGCCGCGCGAGGTCATGGACGCACTCGGCAGCGATGGCGGCGAGACGCCGGCCTAGTGATCCTGCTGCCGGGATAGATTGATGAATACGAAAGAGGGCCCGGAAGGGCCCTCTTGCTGTTTCAGGCGACGCCGAGCGAGGCCGGCTCGCTGGCCTCGACCATGGTCAGCCGCTCGCCCTCGCTGAGCGTTCCGCCGGTGATGATCCGGCAATAGATGCCGCAATCGACATGGCCATAGCTCTGCATCAGCGCCTTCGGAATCTGGAGGTCGCGGATACCGGTCGCCGGGTCGACATTGGTGGCGGCGCAGCGCTCAATCCGCTTGATCACCTGGAGTCGTAAGCCAGACGGTGCGACGAGTTCGCGATCGACCAGGTCGAGTTCCGTCCAAGCCGGCAGGTCCTCGACCATGACATTGCCGCGGAAGCGCAGCGGATCGACGGGAACCCCGAGGCGGCTCTCCAGATCGGCGACGCTGGCGAGGTTGATGATCGAGACGAAGCCCGAGCGCGAATCGGTGAAACGGTAGCCTTCCGGCGCCGCCAGCAAGCGCGGCTCACCGCGCAATTCGTCCGGCATAAAGTTGTTGAAGAAGGCGCTGAGCCGCTCACGGCCCTCCGCCGCGCTGGTCTCGATCCGGGTCTCCGCGCCTTCGTGCCCGATGACGAGATCGCCACTCGCGTCCTCGTAGCGGGTACGCAGGCGCGCCAGCGCTCCGTTGCGCATCAGCATCAGGTATTTGATCTTCGGCTGATGCACCGGCTCGGCCGGATCGAAGCCGGACGGCCCGTTCTCGATGGCGAAGAGCCGGTCGCCGGGGAAATAGCCGCCAGTCGGCAACTCCGCTCGATTCAAACGCTCGGGCGAGAGGCCCTTGACCGGGTAGCGATACAGCGAAGCGACACGCATGGACTCAGGCCTTCCGATTGCGAGGCGGCGGAAACTGCCATGCCAAGAGCCAAGACACCACAGCCGGGGATGTCACGGCCGATGAAAGGATTGCATCGATCCGATCAATGCGGCTGCTACGCGCCCTCCTCCACCTCCTCCTCGTCGAGAATCGAGCGCTGACAGCCCCAGCCCGAGAGCACGTCGTCAATCGCGTCGACCACGAAGTACCGCGCAGCGTCGCGCTCATAACCCTCGGCGAGCAGACGGTCATAGTCGGTGTGGCTGTGTCTGACATGGCTGCCGAGCGCGAGCCAGAGCGCAGTGGACGGCGGCAGCGCCTTCATCTGCGCCCGGCCGGCGAGCGCCAGCACAGTCTCGGCATCAGCCAGCGGAATGCCCGGCGCGAGCGCTCGCAACGCCTTCCGAATCGCCTGTTGCCGCTTGGTGCCGACCATGCGCGCAGGCTGGGCGCAGGCTTTGACAAAGGTCAACGCCAAAGCGGTGCCCTCCCCCTTCCGTTGCGCGAAAGCAACACTATCTTTGAAGGCGAAGGGCTGCCCATCGGGGGCCCTATCACATTGAAAGGCAGCCGGCTCCGCCGCTTCGGGGCGCGACCGGCGGGCGGAGGTGACTGAATGAACATCGAGAAATATACGGACCGGGCGAAGGGCTTCCTGCAAGCCGCGCAGACGATTGCGATGCGCGAAGGCCATCAGCAGTTCACGCCCGAGCATGTGCTGAAGGCACTGCTCGACGACAGCGAAGGCATGGCGGCCGGGCTGATCGACCGGGCCGGCGGCCAGTCGCGCGTGGCCAAGCAGGCGGTCGACGTAGTTATCGCCAAGCTCCCCAAGGTGAGCGGCGCCGGCGCGGGCGGCCTGCATCTGACGCCGCCGCTGGCGCGCGTCTTCGATACCGCCGAGAAGGCTGCGGAGAAGGCCGGCGACAGCTTCGTCACGGTCGAGCGCCTGCTGCTCGCGCTGGCGATCGAGAAGGACAATGAGGCCGGCAAGATCCTGGCCAAGGCCGGTGTCACGCCGCAGGGCCTCAATGCCGCGATCGAGGCAATCCGCAAGGGCCGCACCGCGGACTCGGCGAGCGCCGAGCAGGGCTATGACGCGCTGAAGAAATATGCGCGCGATCTCACCGCCGCGGCGCGCGACGGCAAGCTCGATCCCGTCATCGGCCGCGACGAGGAAATCCGCCGCACCATCCAGGTGTTGAGCCGGCGCACCAAGAACAATCCGGTGCTGATCGGCGAGCCCGGCGTCGGCAAGACCGCGATCGCGGAAGGCCTTGCGCTGCGCATCGTCAACGAAGACGTGCCGGAGAGTCTGAAGGACAAGGAATTGCTCGCGCTCGACATGGGCGCGCTGATCGCCGGCGCGAAGTATCGCGGCGAGTTCGAGGAGCGTCTGAAGGCCGTGCTCTCCGAGGTCTCGGCCGCGGCGGGCGGGGTCATCCTGTTCATCGACGAGATGCACACGCTGGTCGGCGCCGGCAAGACCGACGGCGCGATGGACGCGTCCAACCTGCTGAAGCCGGCCCTCTCGCGGGGTGAGCTGCACTGCGTCGGCGCGACCACGCTCGACGAGTACCGCAAGTACGTCGAGAAGGATGCGGCGCTGGCGCGGCGCTTCCAGCCCGTCTTCGTCGACGAGCCGACGGTCGAGGATACGATCTCGATCCTGCGCGGCCTGAAGGAGAAGTACGAGCAGCACCACCGCGTGCGCATCACCGACTCGGCGCTGGTCTCGGCCGCGACGCTGTCGAACCGCTACATCACCGACCGCTTCCTGCCGGACAAGGCGATCGACCTCGTCGACGAGGCCTCGGCGCGCCTGCGCATGCAGGTCGATTCCAAGCCTGAAGAGCTCGACTCGATCGACCGCGAGATCGTCCGGCTGAAGATCGAGCAGGAGGCGCTGAAGAAGGAAAACGATGCCGGCTCGAAGGAGCGCTTGAAGCGGCTGGAATCCGAGCTCGCCGAGCTCGAGGCGCGTTCGGCCGCGATCACCGCGACCTGGAAGGCGGAAAAGGACAAGCTCGGCCAGGCGGCGGAGATCAAGACCAAGCTCGACAATGCCCGCAACGAGCTCGCCCAGGCGCAGCGCAAGGGCGAGTACCAGCGCGCAGGCGAGCTCGCCTATGGCGAGATCCCGCAGCTCGAGAAGGCGCTCGCCGAGATCGAGGCCAAGGGCGACACCTCCGGCATGGTCGAAGAGGCGGTGACGCCGGACCATGTCGCGCAGGTGGTCAGCCGCTGGACCGGCGTACCTGTCGACAAGATGCTGGAGGGCGAGAAGGAGAAGCTCCTGCATATGGAGCAGAGCCTTGCCAACCGCGTTGTCGGCCAGGCGGAAGCGGTCGAGGCCGTCTCCAAGGCGGTCAGGCGCGCCCGCGCCGGCCTGCAGGATCCGAACCGGCCGATCGGCTCGTTCATGTTCCTCGGGCCCACCGGCGTCGGCAAGACCGAGCTGACCAAGGCCCTGGCCTCGTTCCTGTTCGACGACGAGACGGCGATGGTCCGGCTCGACATGTCCGAATACATGGAGAAGCACTCGGTCAGCCGGCTGATCGGCGCGCCTCCCGGCTATGTCGGCTATGAGGAAGGCGGCGCGCTGACCGAAGCGGTCCGGCGCCGACCCTATCAGGTCGTGCTGTTCGACGAGGTCGAGAAGGCGCATCCGGACGTGTTCAACGTCCTGCTGCAGGTGCTCGACGACGGGCGCCTGACCGACGGCCAGGGCCGCACGGTCGATTTCCGCAACGTGCTGATCATCATGACCTCGAACCTCGGTTCGGAGTATCTGGTGAACCAGCCGGAAGGGCAGGACAGCGACGCCGTGCGCGACGAGGTGATGGGCGTGGTCCGCCATGCCTTCCGGCCGGAGTTCCTGAACCGGATCGACGACATCATCCTGTTCCACCGCCTGCGGCGCTCGGACATGGGCGCGATCGTCGACATCCAGATGGCGCGGCTCGGCAAGCTGCTGATCGACCGCAAGATCGCGCTCGACCTCTCGCAGGAGGGGCGCGACTGGCTGGCGGAGAAGGGCTACGACCCCGCCTATGGCGCGCGCCCGCTCAAGCGCGTGATCCAGAAGGCGGTGCAGGACCCCCTTGCGGAACTCCTGCTCTCGGGCGCGATCCGCGACGGCGAGACCGTACCTGTCACGGTCGGACCGACCGGGCTGATGCTGGGCGAATTCACCGCCGCGAGCGAAAGCCGTCCGGCCGGTGTGGCGCTGAACTGAGCTTCTGCTCTGTCATGAAAACGAGGGGCGCCGCGTGAGCGGCGCCTTTTTTTCTGAGACGTCATTCTCTGCCGAAGCGCAGCGCAGAGCCGAGAATCTCAGGACGAGAAGGCGCTGTCTGGCGCACTCTCCGGACTGAGATGCTCGGGTCAAGCCCGAGCATGACGCGCTTGCCTCACTCCATCCGAGCCGCGGTCCGCATCACCGCCAGCGCCAGGGTCTGCGCGGCCGGGACGATGCTCTCGACCTCGAGGAACTCGTCAGGCGTATGGGCCATGCCGCCGACCGGGCCAACGCTGCACAAAGTCGGGCAGCCCTGCGCCGCGGTGAAACCGGAATCGGCGCAGCCGCCGGTGTATTCCGCCGTCACCGCAATGCCGAGGCCCGCCGCCGCCTCGCGATAGGTATCGTAGAGCAGCAGCGAATCCGGCGTCTGCTCCAGCGGATGGAACTCGCCCCTGATGATCAGCTTGGCCGAGGTGCCCTCGACCACCGGCGTCTCGACGATCTCGCGGATCGCTTCGACCACTTCCTCGCGCTGTGCCGGCGTCTTGTAGCGCAGGTCGATCTCGCACCAGGCCGAGGGAGCGACCGTGTTGACGGTCTGGCCGCCGCCAATCAGCCCGACATTGACGGTGACGCCGGCTGTAAGATCAGTCAGGCCCTGCAGGCGCGGAATCTTGTGACCGAGATCGACGATGGCCGAAACGCCCTTCTCGTAGTTGGCGCCGGAATGGGCCGCCTTGCCGAGGAACTCGGCCCGCATGAAGACGCCGCCCTTGCGGCCCGAGGTGATCGACTGCCTGTGGTCGCGATTGTAGTCGGTGCCGGTCGGCAGGCGGCTCGGCTCGGCATTGAAGACGCAGCGCGACTCGCGTGCGGCCGCCTCGATCACCGGCCGCGACGACGGCGAGGCGATCTCCTCGTCGCTGGTGGTCAGCATCATCAGCGGCGCCTTGAGGCCACCATTGGCGGCAAAGGCGGCAGCGACAAAAGCCTCGATCACGAGCCCCGCCTTCATGTCGGCGACGCCCGGACCATAGGCGCGGCCGTCACGGATGGTGAAGGGCCGGCGCGTCGGTTCGCCCTCGGGGAAAACGGTGTCGCGATGGCCGAGCAGCAGCACCGGCCGCTGGTCGTTGGCCGTCGGATTGGGCAGGCGCGCCTTGACGGCGTCACCGAAACGGGCGTCCGGCACGATCTCGACGGAGAGCCCGTTCGCCTCGTGGAAGCGCGCCAGCACCTGCCCCGCCCGGTCGACGCCCGCCTTGTCGTAGGAGCCTGAATCGGTGTCGACCATCTCGCGCAGCAGATCGATCATCGCCTGCTTGCGGTCGCCCAGCCAGGCGAGGATGCGGGCTTCTTCCTGCGTCGTGTCGGTCATGGTCGGCTTTTCCGTGTCTGGTTGGGCCGCGAGCTTAGCCAAGCCGCTCCGGCGACGATAGGCGAAGCATGTGGGTCAGCGACGCTGGAGCCAGCACGGCCTAGGCTGCAAACTCGCGCGCATTGGCGCCGAGATAAGCGACTGCAGCGGCGACGCCGCCCTCGCCATGTGGGATGCCCTTCGCCTGCAAGGCCATCTCGACCGCGCTCAGGCTGCCCAGCACCATCGGCGCATTGACATGGCCCATATGGGCGATGCGGAAGGCCTTGCCGGTGAGATCGCCGATGGCAAGGCCGAGCGTGACGCCGCAGACCTGCCGGGCGTAGTCGGTGATACCGGCCGGATCGCCGTCGACAAGAATCGTGGTGACCGACGGGGCGCGCTGCGTAGGCTCGACGACGTTGAAGCTCAGCACCTGGCCCTCGGTCCATTTCGCCATGGCGGCCTGCGTCGCAGCCGCCAACAGGGCATGGCGCCGCCAGACCGCTTCGAGACCCTCGGCGAAGATCATGTCGAGCGCGGCACGCAGGCCGAACATCAGATGCTCGGGCGGCGTGCCGCAATGTTTCATGTAGAGCAGCGGGTCCATGCGCGCGGTCCAGTCCCAATAGGGCGTGCGCATGTTTGCTTCCCGGTGCGCCTGCAATGCCTTGGCGTTGGCGGCGACGAAGGCGAGGCCGGGCGGGGTCATCAGCCCCTTCTGCGAGGCCGACATCGCGACGTCGACGCCGAAGGCATCCATCTCGAACGGCATGCAGCCGAGCGCGGCGACGCCGTCGACCATGTAGAGCGCCGGATGACCCGCAGCATCGATGGCGCGGCGGATCGCCGGGATGTCGTTGACCACGCCGGAGGCGGTATCGATCTGGACGGTCAGGACCGCTTTGATCGCATGACCGGTGTCGCGACGAAGGCGCTCCTCCAGAGCAGCCGGATCGACCGCCGCTCGCCAGGAGCCGGCGAGCACCTCGACATCGGCCCCCATGAACCTTGCCATCTCGCCCCAGCCGATGGCGAAACGGCCGCTGGCGAGCACCAGGATCTTGTCGCCGCGCGAGAGGACATTGGTCAGCGCCGCCTCCCAGCCGCCATGGCCGTTGGCGGCGTAGAGGAAGGTTTCCCCGGCCGTGCGGAAGACCGCCTTGAGATCGGCCAGCAGGGTCTCGGTCAGGTCGACGATCGTCTTCGAGGCGAGTTCCTCGGCCGGGCGCATCATCGCCTGCAGCACGCGATCGGGCACATTGGTCGGGCCCGGCATGGCGAGCAAGGCCCGACCATTGGCGACACTCATGGAGAACTCCTGCCTTATATGCTGCCTCGCGCGCGACGGGCCTCCAACGGCCCGGCGGCGCGATGCACAAACCTTGCTAGCGGTTCAAGAATCTTTCTCAGCGGCGCGCTTCGGCGGCCATGCGCACGGCAAAACCGGCCAGCATCGTGGCCATCAGCCAGCGCTGCACCAGCGACCAGAACGGGCGCGTGCGCAGGAAGATGGCGATTCCGCCGGCGGCGAAGGTAATTAGCGTATTGACGCTGACCGAGACGATGATCTGGATGAAGCCGAGGATGATCGACTGGGCCAGCACGCTGCCGGCCGCCGGGTCGATGAACTGCGGCAGCAGCGCGAGATAGAACATCGCGATCTTCGGATTGAGCAGGCTGGTGAGGAAACCCATCGCGAAGAGCTTGCGCGGGCCGTCATGCTTGAGCTCGCGGACATGGAAAGGCGAGCTGCCGCCGGGCCGGACCGCCTGCCAGGCGAGCCAGAGCAGATAAGCCGCGCCAGCGAGCCGCAGTGCGTCATAAGCATAGGGCACGGCGAAGAGCAGCGCGGTGATGCCGAAGGCGGCGCAGACAACATAGAAAACGAAGCCGAGCGCGATCCCGCCGAGCGAGATCAGGCCGGAAGCCGGTCCCTGCGAGATCGAGCGGGAGATCAGGTAGATCATGTTCGGCCCGGGCGTCAGCACCATGCCCAAGGCGAGCAGGACGAAGGCGATGAGATTCGTCGTTTCGATCATGGGGTTCCCCAGCCTGAAGCTGGCGAACCATGACATTGCCGGCGAAAGCCGCAAGACGCACTCCATGCAGCAGCCGCATCGCCGCCATCCCCAAGCCGGTGTTTCTGACAGCAGATGGCGGGAACGAGTCGCCGCCTGCCGGGTTTCAAGACGCACAATCTCCGGGGGGAGCACATCATGACCCTGTTCAGCCGCCTGCTCTATTCGGCCATCGCCGGCGCCCTGCTGCTGGCCTCGATCCTGCTGATGGCGGTGGCGATCTCGCGGACCTTCACCGGCTTCTGGACCGGGGAAGGCGCGCTCGACACCATGCTCGACGGCATCGGCCTCGTGATCATCGCTGTCGCCGTCGCCGATGTCGGCAAGTTCCTGTTCGAGGAGGAGGTCATCGCCGACCGGGAACTGCGCCACCCCGCGGAGGCGCGGGGGTCACTGACAAAGTTCATGACGATCATCATCGTCGCGCTCAGCCTGGAATCGCTGGTGCTGATCACCAAGGCGGCGCGCGACAAGCCGGCCGACATCCTGTTTCCGTCCCTGCTGATGCTGGTAGCGGTGGCGGCGCTGGTCGGGCTCGGCCTGTTCCAGAGGCTCAGCCACCGGGTGACGGCGGCGATCCCGGACAATGCAGAATCTGACGAAGAGGAACCGGAGAAGACCACGAAGGTGAAGCCACGGCGGCCGCCGCGACGCGCGGCGGGCGCGGAAGCCTAGCCGAAGGCGAACGCCTCAGCCGCGGGCATTCACCAGCATCAGATCGGTATCGTCTGGCTTCGCGCCTGCCGCTGTCAGCATGGCGTGCGCCTGGCCGCGGTGGTGGGTCTGGTGGTTGAAGACGTGCATGACGAGGATCGGCGCCTGCATCGTCATCTCGCTTCCCGTCAAACCGGAGAACCAGGTCACATTCCCCGCAAGCCACTCCGGCGAGAGACCTTCCGCCCAACCCAGTATCGTCTCGTCGAAGTCGCGGCGCGCGATCTTCAGATCATCCCAGTCCGCGATCATCGTCGAAGAATCCCGGTTGGGCACGGCAGGCTTCGGCGTACCGGCGAAGCGCGACAGCCAGGTCTGGTCGGCCCAGAGCAGATGGCAGAAGGTACCATGGATCGAGCGGAAGAAGGCGCCGCGGTCGAGCTTGCGCGCCTCGTCGGTGAGCGTGTCGGCCGCCTCGTAAAGGCTGCGGTTCTGCCAGCGATTATAGCGCGCCATGGTCGTGACATAGGCCGTGTCGATCATGACGCGCACTCCCCTCAGATGATGTTCGCCTCTCGCAGAGGCTGACCGGCGACGATCCGCCCATGCCCGAGATCGGCGAGATCTAGCGTCAGGTAGCGGCCGCTGACGATATGCTCGGCGAGGCCGCGGCCCACTGCCGGCGATTGCTGCAGGCCGTGGCCGGAAAAGCCATTGGCGAGATAGAGGTTCGGCACGCCGACCGCCGGACCGAGGATGGCGTTGCCGTCGAGCCCGTTCATGTCATAGGGGCCGGCCCAGGCGCGGCCGGGCTTGATCGCCTCGAAGGCGGGCACGCGATGAGCGAGCGGCGCCCAGACATATTCCTCGAAGAAGGACCAGTCGACATCCTCGACATCGGCATCGGTCTCGACCCATTCGCGATCGAGCTCTTCCGGCGGCGAGGAGCCGCAGATGAACATCTGGCCGTCATTGCCGCGCTTGCCCTCGGGGCGGACATAGGCGCCGGAGGTGTCGATCAGCAGCGGACAATTGTCGACCTCGCCCTTGCAGGTGAAGCTGAAGACATAGCGCTTCATCGACTTCACGGGGATGTCGACGCCGGCGGTCGCGGCGAGCCTGGCGCCATGGGTGCCGGAAGCATTCACCGCGGCGGCGCAGGCGATGCGGCTGCCATCGGACAGCTCGACGCCGGTGACGCGGCCGCCTTCGACGACGTAACCGGCGACCTCGCCCTGGCGGTATTCGACGCCGAGCGAACGCGCCTTCTTGCGGAAGGCCTGCAGCAGCGCCCAGCCGTCAAACCAGCCCTCGCCGCTGACGCCATAAGTGCCGCAGAGGAGATCTGAGGTATTTAGCCAGCTGAATTTGCTGCGCAGCATTTCCGCAGCATAAAGCGCGACATCCGCGCCTTCCTGCTGCTGAAGCTTTTGATTTTGTTCGAGAATCTTACGCCCCTCGGCGCCGGCGACATAGAGATAGCCGCCCTCGTGCAGATCGATCGACGGCGCCTCGCCGTCGACCGAGAGGTGCTGGCCGATATTACGCAAAAACGCGATGCCGAAGAGCGAGACGCGGATGTTCACCGCGCTGGAAAACTGCTGGCGGATAGAGGCAGCCGAGAGCGCCGAGGCCGAGAGCCGATAGGTCGGGTCCTTCTCGACGACGATGACCTTGCCCTTGAAGCCGGGATCGCTGGCGAGATGATAGGCGACGGAGGAGCCGATCGCGGCGCCACCGACGATGACGATGTCGGCCGAGGCTGGAGCGGAAGACATGAGTGACCTGCGCAAGCAATGGTTCGTGATCTCAGCGCATGAATGACGACTCGACCGGCGCTTGTCGAGAGCCTAGTTCATCGCCTCGCATTCACCGACGAGCCAGTCACGGAAAGCGACCACCGCCGGCAGGCTCGCCTTGGCTTCGGGATAGACGAGATAGTAGCCCTCGGGGCCGCGCACCGGCCGGTCGACCGGGATGACGAGCGCACCGGAGCGCAGTTCCTCCTCGATCAGGAAGCGCGGCACGATCGCGACGCCGAGCCCCGCCACCGCGGCCTGCGCCACCATGGCGAATTGCTCGAAGCGCGGGCCCATCAGCGCCCGCTCCGGCGGCAGGCCCTGCTGTTCCAGCCAGTTGGCCCAGGCGCGCGGGCGGGTCGATTGCTGCAGCAAAGGCTGGCGCAGCAGGTCGGCTGCCTCCCTGATCCCGGCCCGCGCCACCAGCGCCGGCGCTGCGACCGGCACGACCTCCTCGCCCATCAGGCGATGCAGCCGCGCGCCGGGCCAGACCGGATGGCCGAAATGGATGGCAGCATCGGCCTCGTCATGAGCGAAGTCGAAGGGCACGAGCTTCGTCGAGAAATTGATGGTGACGCCGGGATGCGCCTCGGTGAAGCGCGGCAAACGCGGGATCAGCCAGCGCGTGCCGAAGGTCGGCAGGATGGCGAGATGGAGCAGGCCGGCGCCGCCGCGAAAGGCCATGGCCGAAAGCGTCGCGGCAGCCAAGCGCGAGAGCCCGTCGCGCACTTCTGCGGCATAGGCACCGCCAGCCGGCGTCAGGCTGACGCGCTTCTTGACTCGCTCGAACAGCTTCAGGCCGAGATTCTGCTCCAGCAGCGCGATCTGGCGGCTGACTGCGCCTTGCGTGAGGTTGAGCTCCTCGGCGGCGCGCGTGAAGCTGCCATGGCGCGCAGCCGCCTCGAAGGCTGCGAGCGCCGAGAGCGAGGGCACCGAGAGGCGGCCGGGGACGATCTCCGAGTTCATGATCTCATCTCATCAAGTCGTGAGAACATATCGATTGCGAAGAGCGACCGGAAGAGGGCATTGTGCAGCCGAACTGGCAGGCTTCCGGCAAGCCGCCACCCCTGGATGATCCGGCATCCGGGTCTATTTGCGTTGCTGAAGCTGCGCGATGACCCGATGACGGCAGGAGCATAGGCGAACCATGACCACCTCCCTTCCGAACGACGCCCTCGCCTTGCTGAAGCGCCTCGGCGTGCCGGACAGCGCCTATGCCGGCGCCGGCCTCAGCGCCCGCTCGCCGATCACCGGCGAGACCGTCGCGACGCTGCGCGAGACGTCGCCTGCGGAAGCAGAGGCCGCGATCGGCCGGGCCCAGTCGGCCTTTCTTGCCTGGCGCAAGGTGCCGGCGCCGCGGCGCGGCGAGTTCGTCCGCCTGCTTGGTGAGGAACTGCGCACGCACAAGGCCGATCTCGGCCTGCTGGTGACGCTGGAGGCCGGCAAGGTCACCTCCGAGGGCCTCGGCGAGGTCCAGGAGATGATCGACATCTGCGACTTCGCCGTCGGCCTGTCGCGCCAGCTCTACGGCCTGACCATTGCGACCGAGCGCCCGAACCATCGCATGATGGAGACCTGGCACCCGCTCGGCGTCTGCGGCGTGATCTCCGCCTTCAACTTCCCGGTCGCGGTCTGGTCGTGGAATGCCGCTCTCGCCTTCGTTTGCGGCGACAGCGTCGTCTGGAAGCCATCCGAGAAGACTCCGCTGACCGCGCTCGCCGTGCAGGCGATCACCCTGAAGACGATGAAGCGCTTCGGCCCCGAGGCCCCTGTCGGCTTGTCGGAAATCCTGATCGGCGGCCGCGAGATCGGCGACATCCTGGTCCAGGACCACCGCGTCCCCGTCGTCTCCGCCACCGGCTCGACCCGGATGGGCAAGGAGGTCGGCCAGAAGCTCGCCGCCCGTTTCGCCCGCGCCATTCTCGAGCTCGGCGGCAACAATGCCGCAATCGTGGCGCCCTCCGCCGATCTCGATCTCGCGCTGCGCGGCATCGCCTTCGCCGCGATGGGAACCGCCGGCCAGCGCTGCACCACGTTGCGCCGCCTGATCGTGCATGAGAGCGTCTACGATCAGCTCGTGCCGAAGCTCGCCAAGGTCTACGGCTCGGTGAAGATCGGCGATCCTCGCGAGGCCGGCGTCCTGGTCGGTCCGCTGGTCGATGAGGCCGCCTATCAGGGCATGCAGAAGGCGCTGTCCGAGGCCAAGGCCGAGGGCGGCAAGGTCCATGGCGGCGAGAAGGTCGATGTTGGAGCCGGCGGCTTCTATGTCCGCCCGGCTCTGGTCGAGATGCCCAGCCAGTGCGGCCCGGTCGAGCGCGAGACCTTCGCCCCGATCCTCTATGTGATGAAGTACAAGTCGGTCGAGGAAGCAATCGCGCTGCAGAACGCGGTCGGCGCCGGCCTGTCCTCCTCGATCTTCACGCTCAACATGCGCGAGGCCGAACTGTTCGTCTCCGACGAAGGCTCGGATTGCGGCATCGCCAACGTCAATATCGGCCCGTCCGGCGCCGAGATCGGTGGCGCCTTCGGTGGCGAGAAGGAGACGGGTGGTGGCCGCGAGGCCGGCTCGGATGCCTGGAAGGCCTATATGCGCCGCGCCACCAATACGCTGAACTACGGCACCACGCTGCCGCTGGCGCAGGGCGTCAGCTTCGACGTCGACGCCTGATCAAGATCAAGGGGAGAGCACCATGGCCGAAGCCGCCCGCAAGACCGCCCATAGCCACAAGCTGGCGGAGTTCAACTGGGAAGACCCCTTCCTGATCGACGAGCAGCTCAGCGAGGATGAGCGGCTGATCCGCGACACGGCCCGCCAATACGCACAGGAGAAGCTGCAGCCGCGCGTCGCCGAGGCCTATCTCGAGGAGAAGACCGAGCGCGGCATCTTCAACGAGATGGGCGAGCTCGGCCTGCTCGGCGTCACGGTCCCGGAAGAATATGGCTGCGCCGGCGCCAACTACGTCTCCTACGGGCTGGTCGCCCGCGAGGTCGAGCGCGTCGACTCCGGCTATCGCTCGATGATGAGCGTGCAGTCCTCGCTGGTGATGTACCCGATCTACGCCTATGGCGACGAGAACCAGCGCAAGAAGTACCTGCCCAAGCTCGGCTCGGGCGAATGGGTCGGCTGCTTCGGCCTGACCGAGCCCGACGCCGGCTCCGATCCGGCCGGGATGAAGACCCGCGCCGAGAAGGTCGCCGACGGCTACAAGCTGACGGGATCGAAGATGTGGATCTCGAACTCGCCGATCGCCGACGTCTTCGTCATCTGGGCGAAATCCGCCGCGCATGACAACCAGATCCGCGGCTTCATCCTCGAAAAGGGCATGAAGGGCCTCTCCGCCCCGAAGGTCGGCGGCAAGCTCTCGCTGCGCGCCTCGATCACCGGCGAAGTCGTCATGGACGGCGTGATCGTGCCGGAAGAGAACCTGCTGCCGAACGTTTCCGGCCTGAAGGGGCCGTTCGGCTGCCTCAACCGCGCCCGCTACGGCATCTCCTGGGGCGCGATGGGCGCAGCCGAGGACTGCTTCCACCGCGCCCGCCAATACGGGCTCGACCGCAAGCAGTTCAACAAGCCGCTCGCCCAGACACAGCTCTTCCAGAAGAAGCTCGCCGACATGGTGACCGAGATCACGCTCGGTCTGCAGGGCTCGCTCCGGGTCGGCCGCCTGCTCGACGAAGGCAAGATGGCGCCGGAGATGATCTCGCTGGTGAAGCGCAACAATTGCGGCAAGGCGCTCGACATCGCCCGCGCGGCCCGCGACATGCACGGCGGCAACGGCATCTCGATCGAGTACCATGTCATGCGCCATGCGGCGAACCTCGAGACGGTCAACACCTATGAGGGCACGCACGACGTCCACGCGCTGATCCTCGGCCGGGCCGTCACCGGGCTGCAGGCGTTCTTCTGATCTCACACGCTCCACCGTCATCCTGGCCGTAGCGAAGCGGAGCGCCGGGATCCATCGTAGGGCCCGGAGCTCTACGATGGATCCCGGGACGCCCTTCGGGCGCCCAGGATGACGGCATTCAGGATGTTGCGATGTCGCCTACCTCTCCCCTCGCCGGCCTGCGCGTCCTCGAACTCGCGCGCATCCTTGCCGGGCCCTGGATCGGCCAGTTGCTCGCCGATCTCGGCGCCGATGTCGTCAAGGTCGAGGCGCCGGAGGGCGATGATACCCGCAAATGGGGCCCGCCCTTCGTCGAGGGCACGGGCGAGGAGCATCTTTCGGCAGCGTATTTCCACTCGGCCAATCGCGGCAAGCGCTCGATCACGGCCGATTTCCGCACGGCCGAGGGCCAAGCGCTGGTGCACCGCCTAGCGTCCCATGCGGATGTGGTGATCGAGAACTTCAAGGTCGGCGGCCTCGTCAAATACGGGCTCGACGCCGCTGCGATGCGCAAGGCCTATCCGCGGCTGATCTATTGCTCGGTCACCGGCTTCGGCCAGGACGGCCCCTATGCGCCGCGCGCCGGCTACGACTTCCTGGTCCAGGGCATGGGCGGGCCGATGTCGGTCACCGGCGAGCCTGAAGGCGCGCCGATGAAGGCGGGCTATGCCGTCGCTGACATCTATACCGGCCTCTACGCCACCACCGGCATCCTCGCCGCGCTACGCCGGCGCGATGCGACCGGCGAAGGCGCCGTCCTCGACATGGCGCTGCTCGATGCGCAGGTCGCCGTGCTCGGCAACCAGGCGATGAATTATCTCACCTCCGGCAAGGCGCCCTCGCGCCTAGGCAACGCCCATCCCAACATCGTGCCCTATGACGTCTTCCCGGTGGCGGACGGGCACATCATCATCGCCACCGGCAATGACGGCCAGTGGCGCAAGCTCTGCGAGGTCGTCGGCGATGCCGGCTTCGCCAGCGAGCCCGATTATGTCGACAACCGCTCGCGCGTCGCCAACCGCGTCGCCCTGTCGGCGCGGCTCAACGCGCTGACCAGCCGCTTCGCCAAGCTCGATCTGCTGGCGAAGCTGGAAGGGGTCGGCGTGCCGGCCGGCCCGATCAACACGATCGAGGAGGTCTTCGCCGACCCGCAGGTCAAGGCCCGCGGCGTGCGCGTCGACCTGAAGAACCCTGCGGCCAAGGCCGGCTCGACCCCGACCGTCGCCTCGCCGATCGTGCTCGACGGCATCCGGCAAGTCGCGAGCCGGCCGAGCCCGCGCCTCGGCGAGCATGCCGACGAGATCCTGAACGACCCGGCCTGGGGAGGGCCGCATCATGGCTGAGCGCACTGGCGGGCAGATCCTCGTCGACCAACTCCTGATCCATGGCGCGACCGACGCCTTCTGCGTGCCCGGCGAAAGCTATCTTGCCGTGCTCGATGCGCTGCACGACGCCGAGATGAAGGTCACCATCTGCCGGGCCGAGGGCGGCGCGGCGATGATGGCGGAGGCCGCCGGCAAGCTCACCGGCAAGCCGGGCATCTGCTTCGTGACGCGCGGCCCCGGCGCGACCAACGCCTCGCCCGGCATCCATATCGCCGACCAGGACTCGACCCCGATGATCCTGTTCGTCGGCCAGATCGAGCGCGGCATGCGCGAGCGCGAGGCCTTCCAGGAGCTCGACTACCGCGCCGTCTTCGGCACGATGACGAAATGGGCGACCGAGATCGACGATGCCGCGCGCATCCCCGAGATCATCAGCCGCGCCTTCCATGTCGCGACCGCCGGCCGGCCCGGCCCGGTGGTGATCGCCCTGCCCGAGGACGTGCTGACCGACCTCGCGGACGTACCGGATGCGCAGCCCTATCAGGTCACCGAGACGCACCCCTCGCTGTTGCAGACGATCGACCTGCAGAAGCGGCTCTGGGCGGCGAAGGCGCCGATCGCCATCCTCGGCGGCTCGCGCTGGGACCCGCAGGCGATCGCGCGCTTCCAGCGCTTCGCCGAGCGCTTCGACCTGCCGGTCGCTGTCTCGTTCCGCCGGCAGATGGTCTTCCCGGCCGACCACCCGAACTTCGCCGGCGATCTCGGCATCGGCCCCAATCCTAAGCTGCTGCAGCGCATCCAGGACAGCGACCTCGTGCTCTTGGTCGGCGGGCGCCTCTCGGAGATGCCGAGCCAGTCCTACACCCTGTTCGGCATCCCCAATCCCGGCCGGCCGCTGGTGCATGTCCATCCCGATCCGGAAGAGCTCGGCCGCGTCTACCGGCCGGAGCTGGCGATCAACGCCTCACCGACCGCCTTCTGCGCGGCGCTCGAGACGGTGCACCCGCCGCAGGTGATCCCGTGGGCTGGCGCGGCCGCCGAGGCGCATGACGCCTATCTCGCCTGGAGCGAGCAGCCGGCGCCGGTGCCGGGCAAGTTCCATCCCGGTGAGATGGTGACCTGGCTGCGCCGCAACATCCCGGCCGATGCGATCCTATGCAACGGCGCCGGCAATTATGCGACCTGGGTGCACCGCTTCCACCGCTTCACCAAGTTCGCGACCCAGCTCGCGCCGACCTCGGGCTCGATGGGTTATGGCGTGCCGGCGGCGATCGGCGCCAAGCGGCTCTTTCCGGAGCGCACAGTCATCGCCTTCGCCGGCGATGGCTGCTTCCTGATGAACGGCCAGGATTTCGCGACGGCCGTGCAATACGAACTGCCGGTGATCGTCATCGTGGTCGACAACGGCATGTACGGCACCATCCGCATGCACCAGGAGAAGCACTATCCCGGCCGCGTCTCGGCGACGATGCTGAAGAACCCCGACTTCGCCGCCTACGCCAAGGCCTTCGGCGGCCATGGCGAGCGGGTTGAGACCACCGAGGAGTTCGCCCCGGCCTTCGAGCGCGCCGTCGCTTCAGGCAAACCGGCGATCATCCACTGCCTGCTCGATCCCGAGGCGATCACCCCGGCGAAGACGCTCTCGACCATACGCGCCGAGGCGCTGGAGGCTCAGGGCAAGGGCTGATCGCGGCCGAACCACATCCGGCGCATCAGCCCGTCTTTCAATAGGAGCTGATGGAACAGGGCCGCGCCGGCATGGATCGCTGCGAGCGCGGCCAGAGTGGTGAAGAGCCCCTCGTGCAGAGTGAGCATCGCCTCGTAGATGGCTTTGTCCGGCCCGATCGGGTGCGGCACGGCGATCCAGCCGAACAGTAAAGTCGGAATCTGGATCGGCGCGGCCGAGACCATCAGCAGCCCGGTCAGCGGCAGCGCTAGCAGGCAGAGACAAAGCCCGGCCCGGACGCTTGACGCGGCGAGCGCCTGCCATGCCGGCAAAGCGAGCGACTGCGGCTTCGGCAAGGCCAGTCGCAACAGGAGGCGCAAGAAGACGAGCGCCGCGACGGAAAGCCCGATGGATTTGTGCCATTGGTAGAGCGGAAAGCGGCTGATCAGGTCGCGCGTCTCGTCGCGCATCACTCGTGCGAGCCCGAACTGAACGAGGATCAACGCCAGCGTCAGCCAGTGCAGGGCGATGATCAGGGGATGCCAGCGTCTCGGGCGCATCGCCAAATCCTGCTTCCTGCCTGCCGGAGATGCGCTGTTCAGCGCACGACCTCGCCCCGGATCGAAAGGTCGACGTGATCGTCGACGACGTTGACATCGCGCCCGATGGCGAAGGCGTTGCGCGAGAAGGCCGCAGTCGCGCGGAATGGCAGCCGTTCGCCGGGACGCAATCCCGCAGGATCGCGCTCGGCAAATGCACTGACATCGACCGGCTGCGACGTGCCACGGATCGTCAAGCGGCCGCGGATCGCAAGACTTCGCGCATCGACGCGGCTGACCTGCTCGGAGACGAATATCGCCGTCGGATAGTGGCTGACATCGAGCATGCTGTCGCCCTTGATGAAGCGGTCGACCAGCGGCGTGCCGGTGCGGAGCGAAGCGGTCTCGATCGTCATCCTGATGCGACTGCGCTCGGGGTGCTCGAAGTCGAGGGAAACGGCTCCGTCGACATGATCGAAGATGCCCGAAGCCGTCGGCACGCCGAAGCGCTTGGCGACGAAGGCGACCTCGCTGGCGCCCTGCCGAAGCGAACCAGGCGATTGTGCTGACGCCGCCATCGCAAGCGCGGTGGACAGGAACAGCGCAAGGAGAGAGCGGATCGCCATGACAGCCGGCCCGGCCTGCGTGGACGATGAAGCCGCATGTTTAGGCCCATGCCGCGGCCCTCGCTATACCACGCGCGCAATCGTGTTCGCACCGGCCGCAGCAATCCGAATGCGGGCCCAGCGCAATGATGATGCAACGAACCGATCGAACTTTCCCGCCCGTGCCTCGTTGAGAGGAGCGGGTGCCTGATCTGATCGATTGCGGCGCTGACACGAACAAGCGCGACGCAGCCGGCAACGCACGAACAGGAGGTTCGGCCATGACAAGACGGATGATCCTGGCGATCGGCATGGCCGGAGGGATTGGCCTCGCCATGGCGCCGCAAGCGCAGGCTGCAGGCTTCCTCGACGATCTCAGCCGGGCGATCTTCGGCAGCCCGACGCCACCGGCCATGATTGGCATTCCGGATGGTCCGGCGATCAAGTCGAGGCCCAGCAAACCTCGCCCAGCCAGCACGAAGCCGGCCGAACCGGCGGCCAAGCTCGACCCGGCGAGCGATGCCTACTGGTATCTGCGCGATCCGACCCTGCGGAAGGGTGACATCGTCGTCACCCGCAGTGGAATCGTGGTTTTCGACGGGCAGAGATCGTCCGAGCACGCGAGCAGCGCGTTCACCGCCCTCGAAGATACCAAGCGGCTCCCCAAGGCCCAGCAGCAAACGCTCGAAGCAGCCGCTGCGCGGGGGCGGGCCTATTTCACGCCGTCCACGACAGCTCCCGTCGTTCCGGCGATGGACGCGAAGATCGACCCCAACGCGACCGCGCAGGCTCAGTAGGTCGCGCGACCGCCGGAGAGATCGAAGACCGCGCCGGTCGAGAAGCTGCATTTCTCGCTGGCGAGCCAGGCGACCAGCTCCGCCAGTTCCTCGACGGTGCCGAGCCGCTTCAGCGGGCTTTTGCCGATCATGGTCGCGACCGTCTCAGGGCTCATCTGCAGCAGCAATTCAGTCTCGATCGCGGCCGGCGCCACGGCGTTGACCAGCACGCCGGTGCCGGCGAGTTCCTTGCTATGCGCCTTGGTCAGCGCGATCACGCCGGCCTTGGCAGCGCTGTAGGCCGACAGCGTCGGCGTGCCCTCCTTGCCGGCGAGCGAGGCGATATTGACGATGCGGCCATAGCCGCGCGGCAGCATCGCGGCAGCGACCGCGCGCGAGCAGAGAAAAGTGCCGGTCAAATTGACGGCCTGCACTTTCTGCCATTGCGTCAGCGGCGTCTCGGCCACCGTCGTGGAGGGGCCAGTCAGCCCGGCATTGTTGACGAGCACGGCTATGGGGCCGTGTTCGCGTTCGGTCTGTTCGAGCGCAGCGGCGACCTGCGCCTCATCAGCGACATCACAGGCGACGAAGGCGTGACCGCCCTCGCCTTGCATGAGATCCCAGACGACCGGGACGAAGCCATCGGCGGCTAGCCGCTCGCAGACGGCGCGGCCGATGCCCTTGGCGCCGCCGGTGACGACGGCGACTTTCAGCGACGCCGCAGGGCTCACGCCGCCTTGGCCTCGTCTAGCTTGGCGGCGACGAGCTTGCGCAGGCTGCGCAGATCCTTGACGAAGCCGCGAATGCCCTCGGCGAGCTTATCGGTCGCCATCGCGTCCTCGTTCATGGCGAAGCGGAAGGCCTTCTCGTCGAGCGCGATCTTTTTTGCGCCGGCCGGCGATACGACCTGCGGCGAAGCGGCCGGCGACAGTTTGCGCGGGAGGTTGCCGGTCGCGCCAGCGAGTTCGTCGAGCAGGCCCGGGCCGATCGTCAGCCGGTCGCAGCCGGCCAGTTCCTCGATCTCGCCGGTGTTGCGGAAGGAGGCGCCCATGACCACAGTCTTGATCCCGAACGCCTTGTAGTAGGCGTAGATGCTCTTCACCGAGACGACGCCGGGATCGGTCTCGGCGGTGTAGGGGCCGCCGCCGGCCTTGACGTGCCAGTCGAGAATGCGGCCGACGAAGGGCGAGATCAGGAAAGCCTTGGCATCGGCGGCGACAACCGCCTGCGGCAGGGCAAAGAGCAGAGTCAGGTTGCAGTCGATGCCCTCGGCCTGCAGGACGCGCGCCGCCTGGATACCCTCCCAGGTCGAGGCGATCTTGATCAGGATGCGCTCGCGCCCGACGCCGCGCTCCTTGTAGGCGGCAATGATGGCGCGGGCCTTGGCGATCGTCGCTTCCGTATCGAAGGAGAGATCGGCGTCGACCTCGGTCGAGACGCGGCCGGGGACGATCTTGGTCAATTCGGTGCCGAAGGTGACGGCGAGCCGGTCGCAGACCGCCTCGACCGCGCCCGCCCCGCCTTGGCGCTTGCCCCAGGCGATCGCCTCCTTGACGAGGGCTGCATAGGCTGGCGTCTCCACCGCCTTGAGCAGCAGCGTCGGATTGGTGGTGCAGTCGACGGGCTTGAGGCGTCGCACGGCCTCGATGTCGCCGGTGTCGGCGACCACGGTGGTCATGGCGCGGAGCTGGTCGAGCTTTGAGGCGGTCATCACGTCATCCGTTGGGGTTGTTTCGGCGTCCTGCGCCAGTATGCGGCCAGCCGCCCGTCATGGCGAGCGAAAGCGAAGCAACCCGGCTCTGCATCAGCTCAGCCGGGTCGCTCAATCGATGCCTTCGTCAGCTCTTCACCGCGCCCGAAGTCAGGCCCGAGACCATGTTCTTGCGGAAGCCGTAATAGATCACCGCCGGCGGGATGGCGTAGATCAGTCCGGCCGTCATCAGGAGGTTCCAGGGCGCATCGTCGGCGGAGAGGAAGAGACCGAGGCCGACGGCCAGCGGCACCGCCCGTTCGCTCGAGAGCAGCAGGAAGGCATAGAGATACTCATTCCAGGCGAGCAGCAGCGCGTAGATGCCGATCACCACCATGGAAGGCTTCATCAGCGGCAGATAGACCAGCCGGAAGAGCTGCAGCGAGTTGGCGCCATCCATGATCGCGGCTTCGTCGAGTTCCTTGGGCAGCTTGTCGGAGGCCTGCTTCAGCACCCAGATCGCGTAAGGCGAAGCCAGCGCGACCATGGCGAGGATCAGGGCGACGCGGGTGTTGAGTAGCCCGAACGTGCCCATCGCCTTGTACATCGGGATGGCGAGGAAGGCGGCCGGAATCAGATAGGTCGCCAGCGCGAAGTTCATGATCGAGCGGCCGCCTGGCGCCTTCAGCCGCGAAATGGCGAAAGCGGCGCAGGTCGCAATGAAGAGGGTGATCAGCCCGGTCGCGATCGCGATCAGGAAGCTGTTGAACAGCTGAATCCAGAAATTGTTGAGGTAGTAATGCTGCTGGTTGAAGACGATCTGGAAGTTCTGCAGCGTCGGCTTTTCCGGCCAGAGCTTGCCGGCCAGCATCGATTCCTGCGTCGAGATCGACAGCACGAAAAGATGGTAGATCGGCAGCAGCGTCCAGATCAGGACGGGAATGGCGATCAGGATCAGCTTGCTCTCGTCGAGGACCTTTTTCATCACTCGGCTCCCTTCGACAGACGCTTCACCATGAACCAGACCATGGGCAGGATCAGCGGCATCGCGCAGATGATCGAGGCGATGCCGAGGTCGAGATTGTTGTTGCGCATATAGCGGATGCCGAGCGTCGCCAGCACATGGTTGAGGTCGCCCGGGCCGCCGCCGGTGAGCAGGTAGACGCTGTTGAAGTCGCCCAGCGTCCAGATCATCGAGAGCAGGGTCGAGGTGACGTAGAGCGTCGCCAGCGAAGGCCAGGTGATGAAGCGGAACTGCTGCCATCTGTTGGCGCCGTCGACGCTGGCGGCCTCGTAGAGGTCCTGCGCGATGGCGAGCCGGCCGGTGACGAGGATCAGCGTCCAGAACGGCAGCGACTTCCAGATATGGACGAGGATCGAGCAGGCGAAGGCCAGTGTCGGATCGGTCAGCCAACCCGGGCCTTCGATAATGCCGAACCACTGAAAGAGCTGCTGATTGATCATGCCGTTCTCAGGGTTCAGCATGACCCGGAAGGACAGGATGGTCGGGATCGACGGCACCGCCCAGGGCAGGATGAACAGCACCAGCATGAAGCGCACCCAGGCGCGCTGCTGAACGAAGAATCCCGACAGGAACAGCGCGATGATGAACTTCAGATTCACCGCGATGAACAGGAAGACGACGGTGTTGACCACCGTGCGGAAGAAGATCGGATCGGCGAAGAGCGCCCTGTAGGATTGCCAGTTGAGGCCGAGCCAGAGGCCATAGGCGACGGGGTAGACCACCATCACCGCGAAGACGAGGATATAGGGCGCGAGCATGAGCATGCCCCAGAGCACGCGATCGCGCGCCTGTCCGGATGTCGCCGTGCTCGAAACGGTTGCGGGGGGAGCCATCGCTGCCGTGGTCATCTTCTTGTTCTCCCTCAGATAGGCCCCATCGCCAGAGACGGGCCGGCATCCCGCGGCGAGGTCGCGCCGCGGGATGCCGTATTCTTCGACTTAGGCTGTGCCAGCGTCAGCCGGCGATCTGCTTGATGCGGGCAATCATCTCGTCGACCGCCTGCTCCGGCGAGACCTTGTCGACCAGCACGCGGTTGACCGCCTTGGCCCAGACGTTCTCGGCATTCACCGTGGTGAACTTGTAATTGTACACGAACTGGAACGGCACGGTGCCGTCCGTGTACTGCTTGTAGACGATCTTGCGGTGGGGATCCGCGCCGGTCCAGAACTCGGCCTTGGCGGCCTCGACCGTGGTCGGGAACCAGCGGCCGACCGAGCCTTCGACGAAGGGACGCAGGTTCTCGTCCTTCATCATGAAGGCCATGAACTCCTTGCCGCGCTTCTTGTTCTTGCCGTCGGCAAAGACGACGGCGGTCTTGACCGCCGCGAGGTTTGTCATCGGCGAGCCGTCCGGCTTGTTCGGGAACTCGGCCGTGCGGATGTTGTCGTAATAGTTCTTCTTGGCCTGGTCGCGCTGCTCCTGCGTCAGGGCCTGGTTGTTCATGTCGTCGAGATGCTTGGCCGCGATCGAGATCGTGGCGTTATGGGTCAGGATCGTCGTGCGGTTGTGGAAGGCGACGTTGTTGTCGGGGTCGAGCCAGTTCACCGAGGAGGGCGGCGTGCAGCCGCGCTGGGAGATGTTGGCGTAATCCTTCACCGCCTTGACCATCGCCGCCTTGTTGGCCGGCTGGTCGAGCACGATCTTGCCGTCCTCGTCGACAATCTTGGCGTTGTGCGCGTTGGCGAAGGTCAGGAAGCTGTAGAAGGTGTCCGAGGCGGCGACGCCGAGCGGATGGCCGACGGCATAGATGCGCTTGCCCTTGGCCCGCGCCGCGCCCTGGACCTTGTCGCACCAGAAGTCCCAATAGCCGTCCCAGCCCTTGGGAATGTCGCTTTCCTTGAAGCCGGCCTCTTCCAGCATGTCCTTCCAGTAGGTGATGTGCATCATCTGCTGCTGGACCGGGAAGGCGTAGTAGGCCTTCTTCTTGGTCTTGTCGTTCATCAGGAAGGTCGTCGCCAGCGCCTGCGGCTGGATCTGCGCCTTGATCGGCTCCAGTACGTCGGTGACGTCCTCGAGCTTGCCTTCAAAGGCCCATTGGCCGGTGGTGCGAAAGTCATAGGTGGTGCAGAAGCCGACATCCGGCGGCGTGCCGGCCTGGACGGCGCCGACCGACTTGGTCACGCAGTCTTCCGTCGCATAGAGCGAGAGGTCGACCTTGACGCCCGTCGCCTTCTGGAATTTGTCTACGACGGCGAGAAGCGCATCGTCCTCGCCCTTGTAGAAGCCCTTGGTGAACCAGACCGTCACCGTCTCCTGGGCTAGCGCCGCTCCGGACCAGCCGGCGGCGATGGCGGCCAAGGCTGCACCGGCAGCCAGAGAGCGCACGGATTTCATGGTAACCTCCCATTTCAAACGTTTAAATTGAGCTTTTTTGCCCGCTCCTCATAAACACTAGTCGATCAGCCATGCAACTCACAAGCAGCTGGGTTGCACGATTTTCATGCGATGCCCGACCGGATGCTTCCTCCAAGCCCAACCGCAAAACCAACATGAATCGGCTTTGACGACATAGCCCGGTCGCGTCAAAGAGGATGATGTCACGGATGTGTCATGAGCGCAGCTTACCCCGCGCCGCACGATCCATATCCTGACGTTCGCGCGATCTCGCCGCGCGGCAGACAGCGGAGTTTCACATGCGCGCCCTCGCAACCACCGCCATTCTCGCGCTCGGCCTCGCCCTGCCGATCGACGCCGCCATCGCGGTCGAAGGCAAGCTGGTGCTCTACACCAGCCAGCCCAACACCGACGCCCAGCAGACGATCGACGCCTTCAAGGCAAAATACCCCAAGGTCGAGATCAGCTTCGTCCGTGACGGCACGCCGCGCGTGATGGCCAAGCTCCGGGCCGAGATCGAGGCTGGCGCGCCGCAGGCCGACGTGCTGCTGATCGCCGACGCCGTGACCATGGAAGGCCTCAAGAAGGAAGGCCGCCTGCTCGCCCATGACAAGGCCGATGTCTCGGCCTTCCCGGCCGGCGTGCACGACCCGGCCAAGATGTGGTTCGCGACCAAGCTGATCACCACCGGCATCGTCTACAACACCAAGGCGACGCTGAAGCCGGAGAGCTGGCTCGACCTCGCCAAGCCCGAGGTCAAGAACCAGCTCGCCATGCCGAGCCCGCTGAATTCGGGCGCCGCGATGATCCATACGATCACGCTGACGGGCAACCTGCCGGGCGGCTGGAGCTTCTACGAGGAGCTGAAGAAGAACGGCACCCTCGCCGCCGGCGCCAATGGCGACATCCTGCGCCAGGTCGCCACCGGCGAGAAGCTCTACGGCATGATCGTCGACTTCATGCCGATCCGCGAGAAGGCCAAGGGCGCCCCGGTCGAGTTCGTCTTCCCGAAGGAAGGCGTCTCGGCGGTCAGCGAGCCGGTCGCGATCCTGAAGAGCAGCAAGAATCCGGAAGCCGCCAAGGCCTTGGTCGACTTCCTGATCTCGAAGGATGGCCAGGAGCTGGCGCTGAAGCAGGGCTATGTCTCGGCTCATCCTGATGTCGCCCTGCCGGCCGGCTACCCGGCCCGCAGCGCGATCAAGCTGATGCCGTTCGATGCCGCCAAGGCGCTGGCAGACGAGCCGGCCGCCCGCAAGCGCTTCAGCGCGATCTTCGAAGGCTGAGATCGGTCCAGGCTCCGACGCGATGACGCTCGCAGCGCCAGCAGAGCTCCGGCAGACCGGCATCCGCCCGGCCCTGCCGGGGCTTGCCTTGCCGGCCGGCCTCACCCTGCCGGCGCTCGTGCTGGTCTGCGCCACGCTGTTCGGCGCCCTGCCTTTCCTGCGCCTGCTCGCCGCCGCCTTTGCGCCGGGCTGGCAGTTCGCGCCGGAGGGCGCGCTGGCGGAGATCACCAGCCGCGCCGCGGTCAACGCGACCCTGCATACGTTCGAGACGGCGGGCCTCTCGGCGCTCGGCGCGCTCCTGATCGGCGGCACGGCGGCGATCCTGCTCGCCGTCACCGATGTGCGCGGCAAGCGCCCGCTCGCCTTCGCGCTCGTGTTCTCGATGATGATCGCGCCACAGGTGGCGGCGCTGGCTTTCCTGAGCCTGTTCGCCCCGAACTCGGTTTTGCTCGGCGTGATCGGGCTGGCGCCGGCGCCGGGCACGCCCAATCCGCTGCTCGGGCGCGGCGGCATCATCCTGGTGATGGCGCTGCATCACGCGCCGCTGGTGGCGATCACGCTCTGGACCGGCTTGCGCAGCGTGCCGCATGCGCTGGTCGAGGCCGCGCAGATGGAGGGTGCAGCGCCCGCCACCATCGTCGGACGCATCCTGCTACCGGTGCTGCGGCCGCAGATCATCGCCGCGGCGCTGCTCGCCTTCGTCGCTGGCATCGGCAATTTCGGCATCCCGGCCCTGCTCGGCCTGCCGGTGAACTACCTCACCCTGCCGACGCTGATCTATCGCCGGCTGTCGAGCTTCGGCCCGGCCGGCTTGCCCGATGCGGCGGCGCTTTCGCTGCTGGTCGCACTCGTCGCCGGAATCGGCATCGTCGCCGGGCTGATCGCGACGCGTCGCGGCGGCGGCAAGGTCGAGATCGAGCGGCCACTGCAACCCTTCTGGCAGCTGGGCGCCGCGCGCCCGTTCGTCGCCACCGGGCTCTGGCAGCTGATCGCGCTCAAGCTCGGCCTGCCGCTGCTGGCGCTGATCGGCGAGGCGCTGACGCCGGCGCTCGGCGTTGCCCTGACCTGGCAGAATCTCACCTTCGACAAGTTCGCCGAGGTGCTGCTGCGGCAAGACGTGACGGTGCGCGCCTTCCGCAACTCCTTCCTGTTCGCCGGCTCGGCAGCGGTGCTGCTGGCGCTGCTCTCGATCGCCTTCGCCTATGGCCTGGAGCGGCGCATGGGCAAGCTCCGGCGCGTGGTCGAGGTGGTGATCGAATTGCCCTACGCGTTGCCCGGCGTCGTGCTCGCCATCGCCTGCATCCTGATGTTCCTGAAGCCGCTGCCGCTGCTCGGCGTCAGCATCTACGCCACGCCCTTCATCATCCTCTTCGCCTATATGGCGCGCTTCCTGCCGCTGGCGCTGAAGGCACCGGTCGCGGCGATGGCGCAGATCGAGGCGCATCACGAGGAAGCCGCCAAGCTGGACGGCGTCACGCTCTGGCAGATGCTGCGCTTCATCGTTGCGCCGATCCTGGCGCCGGCCGCGGCCGTCTCCGGCTTGATGGTCTTCCTCGTCGCCTTCAACGAGCTCACCGTCTCTGCCCTGCTCTGGTCCTCCGGCACCGAGACGCTTGGCGTCGTACTGTTCAGCCTGAAGGAGGCCGGGCTCGCTGGCGAGGCTGCGGCCGTGGCGATCAGCGCCTGCGCCGTAATTCTCGCCGTCATGCTCGGGCTCGATGCGCTTGGCCGCAAGCTGCCGGACAACGTCCTGCCTTGGCGCATCTGAGCGGCAACGCTCCGGCAATTCCGATAAGCGCGCCTTATCGGCCGCAGGCGGCGGGCGTTTAGTTAAACCCAAATTAACGTTGCGGCAGGATGGTCTGCCACATGGAGTTCGCCCTTCCATCGCGAAGCAGAGCTTGCAACCCGCCGCATATCCCGCCGGCGCCTATCAGGGACTTGTGAGTTCAATGGCCTATCGCGCAACAGGACGCCGCCAGAGCGAACCCATCGTCAAAGAGCTCAAGGTCCTTCTGGTCGAGGATTCGCGCACCTACGCGTTGGCACTGTCACGCCGCCTTGAAGCCGAGCTGCGCCTGCCCATCGTCGTCTGCCAGTCGCTCAACGAATTGCACGAGGTCGTCACCGAGGACCGGGCCGCCTACACCATGGCGGTGGTCGACCTGAACCTGCCCGATGCACCGCGCGGCGAAGCGATCGACTTCACCGTGCAACGCGGCATACCGACCATCGTCCATACCGCGAGCTACGACCTTGAGACGCGCAACCGGATCATGGAGCGCGACGTCATCGACTATGTCCTGAAGGACAGCGCCTTCACGCTCGAAACCGTGGTTGCAACCGCCAAGCGCGCGCTCGCCAACCGGCAGACCCGCATCCTGATCGTCGACGACACCACGGCCACCCGCAAGCTGCTCGCGCATATGCTGAAGGTCCAGCAATACCAGGTGATCGAAGTCGGTTCGGGTGACGAGGCGCTGGCCCTTCTCCAGGACAATCCCGACATCCGGCTGGTCGTCAGCGACTACTATATGCCGGCGATGGACGGCTACGAGCTGACGCGGCGCCTACGCCGGCAGTTCGCCTCGAACCGGCTGCGCGTGATCGGCGTCTCATCCTCCAACGACCGCATGGTCTCGGTCGGCTTCCTCAAGGCGGGCGCGAACGACTTCATCTCCATGCCGTTCATCCCGGAGGAGCTGCAGTGCCGGATCGCCAGCAATGTCGAGACGCTGGAGCAGATCGAGCTGCTGCATAACCTCGCTTCGCGCGATGCCTTGACGGGCCTGTTCAATCGCCGCCACTTCTTCGAGAGCGCCGGCAGGCTGATCGAGGACGCCCGGGCGAAGAACCTGACGAGCGCCGTCGCGATCCTCGATATCGACGACTTCAAGCAGCTGAACGACAGCCACGGCCATGATTTCGGCGATCAGGCGCTGGCGAAGGTGGCGCGATACCTCGCCCAATCAGTCGAGGGCAGCGGCCATCTGCTGGCGCGGATCGGCGGCGAGGAATTCGCGATCCTGTTCCCGGGCCTCGACGCCAAGGCCGCGTTGCGCCTGAGCGATCACATCCGGCTCGACATCTCCCACGAGACGCTCGATGTCGACGACCGGCAAGTCAAGCTGACGGTCTCGATCGGAGTCGCGGAGATCGGCGGGCAAGGCAGTCTGGACCAATACGTCGTCGCCGCCGATCGCGCGCTCTATACGGCCAAGCACGAAGGCCGAAACTGCGTCCGCGTCGCGGCCTAGCCCCGCGCGCCTGTCTCAGCCTGCCGCGGCAAGGCGCGTGCTGCCCGCCATCAGCTCGCCCATCAGCAGCGCGCGGTTGGCCTTCGACTCGCGCACGACGAAATCGACGACCGCCCGCACCCGCGCCACGTCCTTGAGATCGGCATGGACGAGCAACCAGAATGAGCGGGTGATCGAGACGCTCTCCGGCAGCACCGGAACGAGCCTGGGTTCGTCGACCGCCATGAAATGGTGGATCACGCCGATGCCGGCGCCGGCGGCGACCGCGTTCATCTGCGCCAGCACGCTCGAACTCTGGATCTGGGCGCGTAGCCCCTTGGCGACCTCGTCGAGATAATCGAGCTCGGGGGTGAAGATCAGGTCGTCGATATAGCCGACGATCCGGTGGGCGAAGAGGTCCTCTGCCGCCGTGATCGTCGGCATGGCGTCGAGATAGTCCTGCGAGGCGTAGAGGCCGAGCCGATAGTCGCAGAGCTTGCGCGCGACCACCTTGCCTTCCTTGGGTGGGGCGAGGGTGATCGCGACGTCGGCCTCGCGCTTCGACAGCGAGAGCAGACGCGGCATCGCGATGAGCTGGAGTTCCAGCCCGGGATAAGCCTTGGCGAAGCCGGCGAAGCGCGGCGCCAGGAAGCTCGAGCCGAAGCCGTCGGGCGCGCCGATCCGGACCGTGCCGGAGAGCGCCATATCGGCACCGCCGATCTCGCTCTGGATCGCCAGCGCCTCGGTCTCCATGCTCTCGGCCTTGGCCAGGAGCTGCTCGCCATGGCCGGTCAGCGCGTAGCCCTGCGGGCGGCGCTCGAACAGCTTGGCCTTGAGCGATTCCTCCAGCGAGGTGATACGCCGCGAGACGGTAGCGTGGTCCGCTCCCAGCCGGCGCGCGGCGGCGGTGAGGCGTCCCGAGCGGGCGACGGCGAGGAAGAAACGCAGGTCGTCCCAGTCGAACCGTTCCATGCCGCTCCTCCCATATCTGTGTTTTCGCACGACGCTAGCCGATAACCGCCTATAGCCGTGCGCAAACGATAATGATAGGGGTAGCCTCAATCAACGCCACGCGACTTTAGGGGAGGACGCCATGCGTCAGATCGGTCACTTCATCGGCGGCAAGCATGTCGCGGGCACCTCGGGCCGCACAGCCGACGTCTACCAGCCGATGGACGGCTCGGTGATCGGCAAGGTCGCGCTCGCCTCCGCCGCCGAGATGCGGGCAGCTGTCGAGAACGCCGCCGAAGCCCAGCCGAAATGGGCAGCGATCAATCCGCAGCGCCGCGCCCGCGTGCTGATGAAGTTCCTCGACCTGATCGCGCAGAACAATGACGAGCTCGCCGAACTGCTCGCCCGCGAGCACGGCAAGACCATTCCCGACGCCAAGGGCGACATCCAGCGCGGCGTCGAAGTCGTCGAGTTCTCGCTCGGCGTACCCAATCTGATGAAGGGCGAGTTCACCGACGGCGCCGGCCCGGGCATCGACATCTATTCGCTGCGTCAGCCGCTCGGCGTCGTCGCCGGCATCACCCCGTTCAACTTCCCGGCGATGATCCCGCTCTGGAAGCTCGGCCCCGCCATCGCCTGCGGCAACGCCTTCATCCTGAAGCCATCAGAGCGCGACCCCGGTGTGCCGATGCGCCTCGCCGAGCTGTTCATCGAAGCGGGCGGTCCTCCCGGTATCCTCAACGTCGTCAACGGCGACAAGGAGGCGGTCGACGCCATCCTCGACGACCACGACATCAAGGCGGTCGGCTTCGTCGGCTCGACCCCGATCGCCGAGTACATCTACGCCCGCGGCTGCGCCAATGGTAAGCGCGTGCAGTGCTTCGGCGGCGCCAAGAACCACATGATCATCATGCCCGACGCCGACATGGACCAGGCGGTCGATGCGCTGATCGGCGCCGGCTACGGCTCGGCCGGCGAGCGCTGCATGGCGATCTCGGTCGCCGTCCCGGTCGGCAAGGCTACCGCCGACGAGTTGGTGAAGCGGCTCATTCCCCGCGTCGAGGGCTTGAAGATCGGCCCGTCGACCGACACCTCGGCCGATTACGGCCCGGTCGTGACCAAGGCGGCGATGGAGAAGATCAAGTCCTATGTCGATATCGGCATCGGCGAAGGCGCCAAGCTCGTCGTCGACGGCCGCGACTTCAAGATGCAGGGCTACGAGAACGGCTTCTATGTCGGCGGCTGCCTGTTCGACAACGTCACCAAGGACATGCGCATCTACAAGGAGGAGATCTTCGGCCCCGTCCTCTCCGTGCTGCGCACCGAGAGCTATGACGAGGCGCTGAAGCTGACCAACGACCACGAATACGGCAACGGCACCGCCATCTACACCCGCGACGGCGATGCGGCTCGCGACTTCGCCTCGAAGGTCCAGGTCGGCATGGTCGGCATCAACGTGCCGATCCCGGTTCCGCTGGCCTACTACACCTTCGGCGGCTGGAAGCGCTCCTCCTTCGGCGACCTCAACCAGCACGGCCCGGACTCGATCCGCTTCTACACCAAGACCAAGACGGTCACGGCGCGCTGGCCCTCCGGCATCAAGGACGGCGCCAGCTTCGTCATCCCGACGATGGGTTGAGGAGCCCCTCCAATAATGCTATCATTTTTGATAGCATTATTGGAGGCCATATTATGGGACAGGTGCTGGTTCGAAGTATCGATGACGACACCATCGAGAGCTACCGCATCAAGGCCAAGCTCAACGGACATTCGCTCGAACAGGAACTGCGCGACCTGATCGAGGCGAACAAGACCTTGACACCGGAGCAACGGGTGCAGTTGTCGCGACAACTACGCGCACGGACGAAGCCGTCTCCGGCCCTGACCCTGGATAAAATCCGCGAAGGGCTGGAATGACCGGCATGACCGTAGTCGATGCCAGTGTGGCGATGAAATGGTTCATCGATGAGGAAGACGCAGACAAGGCAGAGCTTCTGCTGAGATCACGCGAACTCATCGCGCCAGCCATCATCCTCAGCGAGGTCGGCAACGGCTTATGGAGCAAACGAGGTACCAGCAATATCGATCGCGATCTCGGCGGAGACCTCATCAGCGAGCTCCCACAGCTGCTGAAAGAGATTGTGCCTATCGAGGGCCTGATGAGAAACGCGATGCAATTCGCCTTCGACCTAGACCATCCGATCTATGACTGCATCTATCTAGCACTTGCGATTCAAAGGCGGCTGCCGCTGGTGACCGCCGACAAGCGTTTCATCGGCAAGCTCGACGGACGAGACTTCGCCATACCCGTGATCGCCTTGCCCCGGTACGAGCCATGACCGCCTTCTCCCTCACCGAAGACCAGATCGCCATCCGCGACATGGCCCAGGGTTTCGCAACCGAAACCCTGGCGCCGCATGCCGCGCGCTGGGACGAGGAGAAGCATTTCCCGGTCGAGGAAATGCGCCAGGCGGCCGCGCTCGGCATGGGCGGCATCTATATCCGCGACGATGTCGGCGGCTCCGGCCTGTCTCGCCTCGACGCGGCGGTGATCTTCGAGGCCCTTTCGACGGGCTGTCCGACGGTCGCGGCCTATATCTCGATCCACAATATGTGCGCTTGGATGATCGACCGCTACGGGTCGGACGAGCAGCGGCAAAAATACCTGCCGAAGCTCTGCAGCATGGAGCATCTGGCGAGCTATTGCCTGACCGAGCCGGGCGCCGGCTCGGACGCCGCGGCGCTGAAGACCAAGGCGGTGCTCGACGGCGACCATTACGTCCTCGACGGCCAGAAGCAGTTCATCTCCGGCGCCGGCGTCTCCGACATCTATGTCGTGATGGTGCGCACCGGCGAGGCCGGCCCGTCCGGCATCTCGACCATCGTCGTCGAGAAGGGCACGCCCGGCCTCTCCTTCGGCGCCAACGAGAAGAAGATGGGCTGGAACGCCCAGCCGACACGCGCCGTGATCTTCGAGAATTGCCGCGTGCCCGTCGCCAACCGGATCGGCCCCGAGGGTATCGGCTTCAAGATCGCGATGGCCGGGCTCGATGGCGGGCGGCTCAATATCGGCGCCTGCTCGATCGGCGGGGCGCAGGGCGCGCTCGACAAGGCGCTCGCCTATGCGCAGGAGCGCAAGGCGTTCGGTAGCCGTATCGCCGATTTCCAGGCGCTGCAGTTCAAGCTCGCCGACATGGCAATCGAATTGGAGGCCGCTCGCACCTTACTCTGGCGCGCTGCGGCGGCACTCGACGCCAAGACGCCCGATGCCAGCAAGCTCTGCGCCATGGCCAAGCGGGTCGCGACCGACACCGGCTTCGAGGTCGCCAACCAGGCCCTGCAGATCCATGGCGGCTATGGCTATCTTGCCGATTACGGCATCGAGAAGATCGTTCGCGACCTCAGGGTCCACCAGATCCTGGAGGGCACCAACGAGGTGATGCGGATGATCGTGGCGCGCTCGCTGGTCGGGCGGGCGAAAGGAAACTGAAACGCGCCGTCATTCTCGGGCGAAGCGAAGCGCAGACCCGAGAAGCTCCTGAAAGAGATGCTCGGGTCAGGCCCGAGCATGACGCGAACGATAGCGGGAAGGATACGACCATGAGCACCATCGCCTTTATCGGGCTCGGCAATATGGGCGGGCCGATGGCCGGCAACCTGGTCAAGGCCGGGCACAAGGTCTGGGCCTTCGACCTGTCGCAAGCTTCTAAGGACGCCGCCGCGGCGCTCGGCGCCGGCATTGCCGCCTCGGCCAAGGAGGCGGTGGCTGATGCAGAGATCGTCGTCACCATGCTGCCGGCCGGCAAGCATGTGCTGGGCGTCTGGGCCGACATCCTGCCTGCCGTGAAGCCGGGCACGCTGCTGATCGATTCCTCGACCATCGACGTCGAGAGCGCCCGCAAGGCCCATGCGCTCGCGACCGAGCGCGGCTGCCTCTCGCTCGACGCACCGGTCTCGGGCGGCGTCGGCGGCGCCCAGGGCGCGACCCTGACCTTCATGGTCGGCGGCAGCGCCGATGCCTTCAAGCGCGGCGAGCCCGTGCTGTCGGCGATGGGCAAGAAGGTCGTGCATTGTGGCGACGCCGGCAACGGCCAGGCGGCGAAGATCTGCAACAACATGATCCTCGGCATTTCGATGATCGGCGTCTCGGAAGCCTTCGTGCTGGCCGAGAAGCTCGGCCTGTCGCATCAGGCGCTGTTCGACGTCGCCTCGACCTCGTCGGGCCAATGCTGGTCACTGACGACCTATTGCCCGGTGCCGGGCCCGGTGCCGACCTCGCCGGCCAACAATGACTACAAGCCCGGCTTCGCCTCGGCGCTGATGCTGAAGGATCTGAAGCTCGCCCAAGAGGCGGCGCAGGCCGCCGGCGCCTCGACGCCGCTCGGCTCGGCGGCGGCGCAGGTCTATGGGATGCACAATGCCTGGGGCGAAGGGGGCACCGACTTCTCCGGCATCATCCACCTGCTGCGCGGACGCGGGAAGGATTGAGCAGCCCGCCCCGCAATCGGCGAACGTTCGCATACGTATAATTCTGCGCTCGCCCCGTTCCGGTCGGACCGAAAGGGGAGTAGGACGGGAGGCATGAACGACGCCTCCCGCCGCACCGAACGCTCAGCCCAGACCGGCTTCGCCACCAGCTCGCTCGACCGACGCGCCGATCTGCGCGACAAGGCGGACGAGATCGCTACGCTGCGCGTACGCAGCGACGCGCGCTTCACCGTCGTCGCCGGCGAGACGCCGATCCTGTTGCGAACCGGCGCCGAGACGCAAACCGTCTGGTTCGACGAGCGCGGCGCCGATGGCCTCGGCGAAGGGCAGGAAGAAGTCTTCCTCGGACTCGATCCCGAGGGTGCCCCGCGCTTCGGTCGCTTGATCGACCGCGACCTGCTCGACGGCCTGCGCGAGCAGGCGGTGCTCGTCGTGACTGACCTGCGCAGCGTCGCGCTGAAGCGTCTGGTGCCGAAGGATGAGCTCGGGCCGCTCGGCGAGGCCAAGGCCCTGCTCGACTGGCATGCGCGCCATCGCTGCTGCGCCCAATGCGGCGCGCCGACCAAGCTCGGCTCGGCCGGCTGGAAGCGGCAATGCGAGGCCTGCGGCGCGCAGCATTTCCCGCGCACCGATCCGGTGGTGATCATGCTCGCCGTGCGCGGCGACAACTGCCTGCTGGCGCGCCAGTCTCGTTTCGCGCCCGGCATGTATTCCTGCATCGCCGGCTTCGTCGAGCCGGGCGAGACCTTCGAGGACGCAGTCCGCCGCGAGACCTGGGAGGAAGCGGGCCTGCGCACCGGCACGGTGCGCTACATCGCCTCGCAGCCCTGGCCGTTCCCGGGCTCGCTGATGATCGGCTGCATCGCCGAGGCGCTGAACGATGACATCGTGCTCGATGGCGCCGAACTGGAAGCCGGCCGCTGGTTCAGCCGCGAGGAAGCCCTTCAGATGCTGGAGGGCAAGCACCCCGACGAACTGTTCTGCCCGCCGCACATGGCGATCGCCAATACGATCCTGAAGGCGTGGGCCGTGGACGGCGAGGAGCCGTAGGGCACAAAGTCGCTTCGTCGCAGCCTCGCCGCTGTGAGCTATTGGTATGAATCTACCCCAAAATGCCGGACCATCTCTTGTTCTCGTTAAACGAGTACGCTAGCAACTATTCCATCGAATGGATGCCCCCCGGATCGCTGAATGGCTACGCTAGTTCGCTACAATGTCGCCCCCGGCACGGTTACAGCTAATTGGCGGGAAACGCTTGCCTACAATTTCGTAAGCCAGAATGGCGGGACGTTGCTTGTCCTGACGAATCTCGACGGCACGCAGACGCAAGTCGGCGGCACGGGCTTCACTTTCGACGGAAGCAATAACCCAACCGGCGGCACGGTCACCGGCCTTACCCGCACGAGCGCCGATGGAAGCACGATCATCGAAGAGGTGACGGGCGCGTCAGTCTCGCTCACCAGCTTCCTGCAGCACATCTGGCTTCAGTTGGGCGGCGTCCTCTCAGGAGCGGACCAACTGACGGGCAGCGCGGCATCCGACAACCTGTATGGTGATACTGGTGACGACGTGCTCGACGGTGGCGGCGGAGACGATCATCTGTATGGCAGCTACGGCAACGATACTTACATCGTCGATTCCTCCGATGATCGGATCCATGAAATTTATAATCGCGGAATCGATACGGTCCGGTCGTACGCACAAGCCTACGCGCTGGATTATGATGTCGAAAACCTGACTGGAATGCTCTCGTCCGGCCAGACTTTAATTGGCAATAATCTTTCAAATACGATTCGTGGTGGCGCCGGCAATGACCTCCTGAACGGCTGGGAAGGGGCCGATGTCATGATCGGCGGCGCCGGGAACGACACTTATTCGGTCGACACCTGGGACGACATCATCGTCGAAGTAGCCGGAGAGGGCATCGACACGGTAGTCGTCGCGAGAGGTTCGTACACACTCCCGACCCACGTCGAGAATGCCGAGGCGCAGTTTTCCGGCAGCGGCCAGACGATTACCGGCAACGCCGGCAACAACAGGTTGACGGGCAGCCTCGGCGCCGACGTCCTCGTGCTAGGCGACGGCGATGATGTTGCCTACGGCCTCCTCGGCAACGACTACATCTACGGTGGCTCCGGCAATGACCAGGCCTCCGGTGGTCCCGGCGTCGACGTCCTGCTGGGTGGGGCTGGTAGCGACATCCTGTATGGCGATGCCAATGACGATTACCTGCATGGCGAGGCCGATCGGGACTATCTGATCGGTGGGGACGGCAACGACATCCTGTATGGAGGCGACGGCATCGATGTCCTGATCGGCGAGGATGGTGCCGACTGGCTCCTCGGCGAGGCTGGTGGCGACTATCTCTATGGTGGCAATGGCAACAACGTCTATTTCGGCGGCGAAGGCAACGACATCATTGTCGGCGGGCGCGGTCACGAAACCGCTTTTGGCGACGCTGGCCAGGATTACTTTTACATGGGCGACGGCAACGACGTCATGTACGGTGGTGCCGGGGTGGATGTCCTCCTCGGAGAGGGAGGGAACGACACCTTCGACGCTGGCTCCGGCGTCGATTATCTCTTCCTCGGCTCGGGCAACGACACCATCATCATCAATGGCGGGTCGGGTGTCCAAGTGGTGAACGAGTTCACCCCTGGCGGGGGCGACGTCGTGAGCTTCGTTGGTACCGATCTGAAGGACTTCGCCACTTTGAAGGCGAATACCTATGACTATGGATCCTTCAGCATCATCCAGGTCGATGCGGACACTGCCATCTGGCTGATCGGCGTCACACCGTCGCAATTTACCGGAGCGGAGTTTTACTTCATCTGAGTCCGGAAGCGTTCATGCGCTCCGATCTTTGTATTGCCAGTTTGTAGAACGCTCCAGCCATGCTGCCGGAGGCAGCGGGTTCAGATTGACCTTTTTGCGCAATCGTGAACCCGCCGCTAAAATCGTCTACTCCCCCGGCTCGGGGAAGCTGTCGCGGAATTCGTGGGCCGGATAGACGCCCAAAACCTTCAGCTCCTTGGAGAAGAAGGCGAGCTCGTCGAGCGCCCGCTTCAGCGCCGGATCGTCGGGATGGCCCTCGACGTCGCTGTAGAACATCGTCGCCGAGAAATGGCCGTCGACCATGTAGCTTTCCAGCTTGGTCATGTTGACGCCGTTCGTGGCGAAGCCGCCGAGCGCCTTGTAAAGCGCCGCCGGCAGGTTGCGGACCTGGAAGATCAGTGTCGTCACCGTCTTGCCCGAACCCTGCCGGGCGAACTCCGGGTATTTCGAGAGCACGACGAAGCGCGTGGTGTTGTGCTTCTCGTCCTCGATATCCTCCATCAGGATATTGAGACCGTAGACCTCGGCGGCGATATGCGGCGCGATCGCGGCGCGGGTCGGATCGCCCGCCTCGGCCACCTGACGCGCGGAGCCGGCGGTATCGGCCGCGACCTCGGCCTTGAGGCCGAGCTTGCGGATGATCTTGCGGCACTGGCCGAGCGCGTGGATATGGCTCTGCACCGTCTGCAGCGTCGCCAGCGTCGCGCCCTCGACCGCCATCAGATGGAAGCGGATCGGCAGGAAATGCTCGCCGATGATGTGCAGACCCGAGCGCGGCAGCAAATGATGGATGTCGGCGACGCGGCCGGCGATCGAGTTGTCGATCGGGATCATGCCGTAGCGGGCCGAGCCGTCCGAGACCGCGGCGAGCGCGTCCTCGAAGGTACGGCAAGGCAAGAGCTCGCAATCCGGGAAGACCTGGAGGGCGGCCTGCGAGGAGAAGGCTCCAGGCTCACCCTGATAGGAAACGACGACTGACATTTTTGGTCTTCAGGCTCCGGCGCTGGAAGTCAGGAACGCGCGGGCGCGGTCCAGATCGGGAGGTGTGTCGACGCCGCGCGGGACGTGGTCGATGATCATCGCGTCGATGCGCATACCGTCCTCGAGTGCCCGCAATTGCTCGAGCTTCTCGCGCAATTCGAGCGGCGACTGCGGCAGCGAGACGAAGCGGTCGAGCGCGCGGCGACGATAGGCGTAGAGGCCGACATGATGGTAGAGCGGGCCGTCGCCATAGGGCGCGGTCGCGCGGGTGAAGTAGAGCGCCCGCATCCGACCAGGCGATATCTCGCTGCCGATCAGCTTGACCACGCTTGGCGCTGTCTTCTCCTCGTCCTCGGTGATCTCGCCGGCCAGCGTCGCGATATCGACGGCCGGATCGGCGAGCGGCTCGACCGCGGCCGCGATCGCGGTTGGGGCCAGGGTGGGGAAATCACCCTGGACGTTGACGATGATGTCGTGCTCGCCCTTGGGGTCGACGATGTCGGCGGCCTCCTTGATCCGGTCCGAGCCGGTCTGGTGCGCGGAACTGGTCATCACCGCGCGCCCGCCGGCCTGCTCGATCGCCGCAAGGATGCGCTCGTCGTCGGTCGCGACTACGACGTCGCCGACGCGCGCCTCGATGGCACGGCGCCAGACGCGGACGATCATAGGCTCGCCCAGGATGTCGGCCAGCGGCTTGCCCGGCAGGCGCGTCGCCTGCATGCGGGCGGGGATCAGGATCAACGGGTTGGGCATTGGCTGGGGAAAGCTCGCGGGGCGGCAAAAGGTCTCAAAGCGGTGCGTGCTTATACGAGTTGCAATGCAGCGCGCAAAGCGGTTAAGCAGCGCAGACGTGCCGTCTCCCGCGAGGGTCCGGCCGCAGCGCTGTCTTGCTTCGCCGACGGGCGGGCCGGGGGTTGTGAGAGACGATGAATATCGAACTGAACAAGATTGCTGGCGCGGGTCTGTCGACCCTGCTCGTCGTGATGGCCCTGAACATGGGCGCCGGCATCGTCTTCGCCCCGAAGAAGCCTGCCGTTCCGGGCTTCGACCTGCCGAGCCTCGAGCCGGCGGCTGCCGCCGGCGGCGCAGGTGCCGCGGCCGCGGCCGAAGAGCCGATCGCGGTGCGACTTGCCAAGGCCGACCCGGCCAAGGGCGAGAAGGCCGTCGCCGCCTGCAAGGCCTGCCACACCTTCGAGAAGGGCGGCGCCAACAAGGTCGGTCCGCATCTTTATGACGTCTATGGCCGCCCCGAAGGCTCGGTCGCCGGTTTCGGCTATTCGGCCGCGATGAAGGGCCGCAACGACAAGAGCTGGGATGCCGACGCTCTCGACCACTTCCTGAAGAATCCGAAGGCTTACGTCCCCGGCACCATCATGGCCTTCGCCGGCATCAGCCGGCCCGAGGCCCGCGCCGACGTCGTCGCCTATCTGAACACGCTGGCCGACGCGCCCAAGCCCCTGCCGAAGCCCTGATCGACAGCGCCTTTCGCAGCAACGTGATCCATGAGCCGGGCCAAGCGCCCGGCTTTTGCTTGTTTGCGCCATGCAATTGCCGCCACCATCGCGGCGAATGCGGGTTGCTCTGGCTTTAGCCGAGCGCAACGACATAATCGGACGACGAATCGCAAGGGGTATCGCATGGCGATCCGGATCACCCGCCGCAGGCTGCTCGAAGCTGGTGGTGCGCTCGCAGGCGCGGCCGCACTGCCGGGCTCGCTCACGATGGCGCTCGCGCAGGAGAACGAGGTCCATGGCCTCTCGACCTTCGGCGAGCTGGCGCTGCCGGCAGACTTCCCGCATTTCGCCTATGTGAACCCGAAAGCGCCCAAAGGCGGCTCTATCACCATCCAGATCAAGCGCGCCGGCGGCAATCAGAGCTTCGACACCTTCAACACTCTCAACACCTATGTGCTGCAGGGTGACGGCGCGGCCGGCATGGATGCCTGCTTCGACAGCCTGATGGCCGGCTCGGGAGATGAACCGGGCTCGCTCTACGGCCTGCTCGCCAAGAGCGTCGTGGTCTCCCAGGACAAGCTGACTTATCGCTTCCGCCTGCGGCCGGAGGCGAAGTTCCATGACGGCTCGCGCGTCACCGCCAAAGATGCCGCCTTCTCGTTCAACCTGCTCAAGAGCAAGGGCCATCCGACCTATCGGCTGATCCTCGCCGAGATGGAAGCGGCGATCTCCGAGAGCGACGACGTCATAGTGGTCAAGCTCACACCGAAGCGCAGCCGCGACCTGCACCTCGTCGTCGCCGGCCTGCCGGTCTTCTCCGAGAAGTTCTGGTCGACCCGCAATTTCGAGGCCTCGACGCTGGAGCCGCCGCTTGGCTCGGGCGCCTACAAGGTCGGCAAGTTCGAGCAGGGCCGGTTCATCGAGTTCGACCGGGTTCCGGAATACTGGGCTAAAGATCTGCCGGTGAATGTCGGCCAGAACAATTTCGACCGCGTGCGCTGGGAGTATTTCCGCGACCGGCAGGTGGCCTTCGAGGCCTTCAAGAGCGGCGTGATCACCTTCCAGGAGGAGTTCACCTCGCGCATCTGGGCGACCGGCTACGACTTTCCTGCGATCCACGAGGGCAAGGTCAAAAAGGAAGCCCTGCCAAAGACCGAGCCGATCGGCTCGCAGGGCTGGATCTACAATCTGCGCCGCGAGAAATTCGCCGATCCGCGCATCCGCGAAGCGCTCGGCCTCGCCTTCGACTTCGAGTGGACCAACAAGAACATCATGTTCTCGTCCTTCTCGCGAGCGACCTCCTATTTCGAGAACTCGGATTCGAAGGCGGTCGGCAAGCCTTCGCCGGAAGAGCTGAAGCTGCTCGAACCCTTCCGCGGCAAGGTGCCGGACGAGGTCTTCGGCGAGCCCTTCCTGCCGCCAGTCTCGGATGGCTCAGGCAGCGACCGCGCCTTGCTGCGCCGAGCCGACGAGATGCTGCGCGCCGCGGGCTGCAAGCGCGACGGCAATGTGCTCAAGCTGCCGAATGGCCAGCCCTTCGAGATCGAGTTTCTCGACTCGACCCCGGCGCTGCAGCCACACACCCAGCCCTTCCAGGCCAATCTGAAGCGGCTCGGCATCAACGCCACCTCGCGCATCGTCGACGGCGCGCAGTACCAGCGCCGGCTTGACGAATTCGACTTCGACATGATCAGCCGGGCGATGTCCGGCAGCGCCATTCCCAGCGACACGATGCGCGTCATCTACGGGTCGGAAGCGGCGAAGACGCGCGGCTCGCGCAATGTCGGCGGCATCGCCGATCCGGCGATCGATGCCATGATCGACAAAATCGGCCAGGCCGACAGCTATGCCGAGGTGGTCGTCGCCGCAAAATGCCTCGACCGTTTGCTGCGCGCCGGCCGCTACTGGATCCCGATGTGGTGGAACGCCAGCGAGTGGCTGGCCTATTGGGACATGTATGAGCGCCCGCAGACAAAGCCGAAATTCAGTTCCGGCGCGCCGGGAACCTGGTGGTACGATCCGGAAAAGGCCAAGCGGATCGGAAAGGCGTAAGCGGGAATGCTGAATTACATCGCTCGGCGTCTCGCGCTGATGGTGCCGACCCTGTTCGGCATCCTGCTGATCTCCTTCGTCATCGTGCAGTTCGCGCCGGGCGGGCCGGTCGAGCGGATCATCTCGCAGCTCAACAATCCCAATAGCGGCGCGGCCGAGCGCGTCGGTGGCGGCTCGGGCGGTGATGCCGGGGCACAGGCGCTGGATTCAGGCTCGGCCTATCGCGGCGCGCAGGGGCTCGATCCCGCCTTCATCAAGGAGCTGGAGAAGCAGTTCGGCTTCGACAAGCCGGCGCATGAGCGCTTCCTCAAGATGCTGAAGGACTATGCGACCTTCGATTTCGGCCGCAGCTATTTTCGCGATGCGCCGGTGCTGCAACTGATCAAGGAGAAGCTGCCGGTCTCGATCACGCTCGGCCTGTGGATGACCCTGCTCTCCTATGCGATCTCGATCCCGCTCGGCATCCGCAAGGCGGTCAAGGACGGCTCGCGCTTCGACACCTGGACCAGCGCGGTCGTGATCATCGGCTACGCGATCCCGAGCTTCCTGTTCGCGATCCTCCTGATCGTGCTCTTCGCCGGCGGCTCGTTCTGGCAGATCTTCCCCTTGCGCGGCCTGACCTCGGAAAACTGGGCGCAGCTCAGCCTGCTCGGCAAGATCGGCGACTATCTCTGGCACATCGCCCTGCCGGTGCTGGCGATGGCGCTCGGCGCCTTCGCGACCTCGACGCTCCTGACCAAGAACTCCTTCCTCGACGAGATCAGGAAGCAATACGTCCTGACGGCGCGGATGAAGGGCCTGTCGGAGCGCGGCGTGCTCTACGGCCATGTCTTCCGCAACGCGATGCTGATCGTCATCGCCGGCTTCCCCGGCGCCTTCGTGCATGCGCTGTTCGCCGGCTCGCTCTTGATCGAGACGATCTTCTCGCTCGACGGACTCGGGCTGCTTTCCTTCGAGGCGATCGTCAACCGTGACTATCCCGTCGTCTTCGCAAATCTCTACATCTTCTCGCTGATCGGCCTTCTCGTGCACCTGATCACCGACCTGACCTATGCCTGGGTCGACCCGCGCATCGACTTCGAATCGCGAGAGGCCTGAGGTGAGCGACACACTTCTCGATGCTCCCCCGGTTCTGCGCCCCGCAGAGCCCGCTGCCGCGCCGCCGCAGGTGAAGCAGGGCTGGCTCAAGCTCTCGCCGATCAACCGGCGTCGCCTCGACAGCTTCAAGGCCAACAAGCGCGGCTGGTGGTCGTTCTGGATATTCCTGACGCTGTTCGTGCTCTCGCTCTTCGCCGAGTTCATCGCCAACGACCGGCCGCTCATCGTCCGCTACAAAGGCGAGACGCTGTTTCCGGTCGCGGTCAACTATCCCGAAGAGAAGTTCGGCGGCTTCCTCGCCACCACCGATTATCGCGACCCGACCATCGCCAAGGAGATCGCCAGCAATGGCTGGGCGATCTGGCCGCCGATCCGCTACTCCTACCGCACGCATAATCTCGATTTGCCGGTGCCGGCCCCTGCCCCGCCGACCTGGATGCTTAAGGACGAGCAGTGCCGCCCGATCGCCGAGCGCACGGGCGGCATGACCTGCCGCGAGATCGAATGGAACTGGCTCGGCACCGACGACCAGGGCCGCGACGTCGTCGCCCGGCTGATCTACGGCTTCCGCATCTCCGTGCTGTTCGGGCTGATCCTCGCTTCGATTTCCTCGGTGATCGGCATCGCGGCGGGCGCGATCCAAGGCTATTTCGGCGGCTGGACCGACCTGATCTTCCAGCGCGTCATTGAGATCTGGACCTCGATCCCGGCGCTCTACCTTTTGATCATCGTCGCCGCGATCATCACGCCGGGCTTCTTCGTATTGCTCGGCATCCTCCTGCTGTTCTCGTGGGTGGCACTGGTCGGCGTCGTCCGCGCCGAATTCCTGCGGGCGCGCAATTTCGAGTATGTTCGCGCCGCGCGCGCGCTCGGCCTCTCCAACCGGGCGATCATGGTCAAGCACCTGCTCCCCAACGCCATGGTGGCGACCCTGACCTTCCTGCCCTTCATCCTCAACGGCTCGATCACCACGCTGACCTCGCTCGACTTCCTCGGTTTCGGCCTGCCGCCCGGCTCTCCTTCACTCGGTGAGCTATTGGCGCAGGGCAAGGCGAACCTGCAGGCACCCTGGCTCGGCCTCTCCGGCTTCGCCGTGATCGCGCTGATGCTGTCGCTGCTGATCTTCGTCGGCGAGGCCGTCCGCGACGCCTTCGACCCGAGGAAGACCTTCGCGTGAGCGCCGTGCTATGATCGCCGGGAGGAGAGAGGCGATGAACAAGATCGTGCGCGAGCACTACCCGGTCGAGAATCTGCCCGAGGATTTGCGGGCGGAGCTTGGGGTTGCGCGGACGGTCACACTGGTCATTGAGGCCGAGGACGACCACTCGAGGAGAGACGCGCGAGCGGCCGCGATTGCTGAACTGCTTGAGCACCGAAGGAAGCTGGTGCCATCGACGAGTGATTCGGTAGAGCAAGTGCGTAAACTTCGCGACGAATGGGACAGCTAGCGGCGCAGATGGGCCTCATCTATCTCGACGCATGTGCGATTATCGACGCGAGAGAAAAGGCGACTCGGGAAAGCCAAGCTTTGGTCAACCTGATTGTAGAAGGGGCCGGCTCGTCGACACCGTTCATCACGAGCGACCTCACACTTGTCGAAGTCCTCACCAAGCCAATCCAAGGGTTGATTGATCGTACACTGGAACACGAAGATCCAACTAGCCGAGCTGATCACGATTGGTACCAAGGCAACCTGATACCGGACGGGCTGCTCATCCAGACTAGACCCTTGCATCGCGATATTTTGTTGCAAGCCGCTATCATGCGGGCTCGCACTCCATCCTTGAAAACACCCGATGCCATTCATGCGGCCACAGCCTACCATTACGGCTGCTCACATTTCGTCACTGGAGATAGCAAGCTGATCCGCGGTATTGAACGCGACGACGCTTGGCGCCAATCGCCTCGGCGATTCAGTTTCGTCGAACTAACGGTCGAAACATTAGACGCGCTGAGAAACGAGCTCATTTCGTGACCCCCTCCTCTCTCCTCTCCGTCCAGGACCTCTCCGTCGCCTTCCGCCAGGGCGGGCAGGAGACGCTCGCGGTCGACAAGGTCTCGTTCGAGATCGCCAAGGGCGAGACGCTGGCGCTCGTCGGCGAATCCGGCTCGGGCAAGTCGGTCTCGGCGCTGTCGATCCTGAAGCTCCTGAACTATCCGGCGGCGCATCATCCGTCCGGCAAGGTGCTGTTCAACGGCGAGGACCTGATCGCGGCCGACGAGGACGCAATGCGCAAGGTCCGCGGCAACGACATCACCATGGTGTTCCAGGAGCCGATGACCTCGCTCAACCCGCTGCACACCATCGCGCGGCAGATCGGCGAGATCCTCGAACTGCACAAGGGGCTGCGCGGCGAGAAGGCGCGCGCCCGCACGCTGGAACTGCTGACCCTGGTCGGCATCCGCGATGCGGAAAGCCGGCTCGATGCCTATCCGCATCAGCTCTCCGGCGGCCAGCGCCAGCGCGTAATGATCGCGATGGCCCTCGCCAACGAGCCCGACCTCTTGATCGCGGACGAGCCGACCACGGCGCTCGACGTCACCGTGCAGGCGCAGATCCTGACATTGCTGAAGGAGTTGCAGGCGCGGCTCGGCATGGCGATCCTGTTCATCACCCACGACCTCGGCATCGTCCGGCGCATCGCCGACCGGGTCTGCGTGATGCTGAAGGGCAAGATCGTCGAGCAGGGGCCCGTCGCCGAGATCTTCGGCAAGCCGCAGCACGCCTATACGCAGCGCCTGCTCGCCGCCGAGCCGAAAGGCCGGCCGGAGCCGGTGCCGGAAGGCGCCCCGATCCTGCTGGAGGCCGGGCCGGTCAAGGTCTGGTTCCCGATCAAGACCGGGCTGCTGCGCCGCACGACCAGCCATGTGAAGGCGGTCGACGGTATCTCCGTAAAGGTACGCGAGGGCGAGACGCTCGGCATCGTCGGCGAATCCGGCTCCGGCAAGACCACGCTCGGCCTCGCCATCCTCAGGCTGATCTCGTCGGAAGGGCCGATCGTCTTCCTCGGCGACCGCATCGACGGGCTGAAAAGCAAGGCAGTCCGGCCCAAGCGCAAGGACCTGCAGGTCGTCTTCCAGGACCCCTATGGCTCGCTTTCGCCGCGCATGTCCGTCGCCGACATCGTCGCCGAGGGGCTCACGGTCCAGCAGAAGGGACTAAGCTATCAGCGCCAGCGCGAGATCGTGGCGCAGGCGCTCGCCGATGTGGGCTTGGATCCGGCGACGATGGATCGCTATCCGCACGAATTCTCCGGTGGCCAGCGCCAGCGCATCGCGATCGCCCGCGCCATGGCGCTCGATCCGAAATTCGTCGTGCTGGATGAGCCAACCTCGGCGCTCGACATGTCCGTGCAGGCACAGATCGTCGAATTGCTGCGCGGACTGCAGTCCAGGCGCAAGCTCGGCTATCTCTTCATCAGCCACGACCTCAAGGTGGTCAGGGCACTGTCGCACCGGGTGGTGGTGATGCAGAACGGCAAGGTGGTCGAGGAAGGGCCGGCGGAAGAGATCTTCCAGCGCCCGCGCGAGGCCTATACGCAAGCGCTGCTTGCCGCCGCCCTCAACCTCGCGCCAGCGAACAGCGCCGCGGTGCGCGACTGATGGCGCGCGCCATTCTGATCGTGCTCGATTCCGTCGGCTGCGGCGGCGCACAGGACGCAGCCGCCTATGGCGACGAGGGCGCCGATACGCTCGGCCATATCGCGCAGGCCTGTGCCGAGGGCCGCGGCGACCGCGAAGGTCTGCGCAGCGGGCCGCTGCAAATCCCCAACCTCGCCCGGCTCGGCCTCAGCCATGCCTGCGAGGCCTCGACCGGCAGGCCGCTCGCCGGCGTGGCGCGTCCAAAGGCGCCACAGGGCCAGTACGGCTACGGCGTCGAGGTCAGCCAGGGCAAGGACACCCCGTCAGGCCACTGGGAGATCGCCGGCTGTCCAGTGCCGTTCAAATGGGGCTATTTCACCGCGCTGGACAACACGTTCCCGCCGGATCTCGTCGCGGCGATTATCCGCGAGGGTGCCCTGCCCGGCATCCTCGGCGACAAGCATGCCTCCGGCACGGCCGTGATCGACGAGCTCGCCGAGGAGCACATCCGAACCGGCAAACCGATCTGCTACACCTCGGTCGACTCGGTGCTGCAGATCGCAGCACATGAAGAGCATTTCGGACTGGAGCGGCTCTATGCCCTCTGCAAGAAGGTCCGCGTCCTAGTCGACCCGCTGCGGATCGGCCGCGTCATCGCCCGGCCCTTCGTGGGAACGAGCGAAACCGGCTTCACCCGCACCGGAAACCGCAAGGATTTCGCGATCCCGCCGCCGGACGAGACGATCCTCGACCGGCTCGCCAGCAAGCAGCGACCGATTGTAACGGTCGGCAAGATCGGCGACATCTTCGCCCATCGGAGCACCGGCGAGGAGATCAAGCCCTTCGGCAACGCCGCCATGTGGACAGCGGCGCTGGAGGCGTTCGCGAAGCTGCCCGATGGCGGCTTCTGCTTCGTCAACCTCGTCGATTTCGACACCGAGTACGGGCATCGCCGCGACATTCCCGGCTATGGGGCGGCGCTGGAGGCCTTCGATCGCGAGTTGCCGAAGCTCGAAGCCCTGCTCAACCCCGGCGACCTCGCCATCATCACCGCCGATCACGGCAATGATCCAAGCTGGCCCGGCTCAGACCATACGCGCGAGCATGTGCCGATCCTGGCTTTCGGACCAGCCGTTCCGGCCGGTCCGATCGGCCGCCGCGAAAGTTTCGCCGACATCGCGGCGAAGCTAGGAGACTGGCTGAAGCTCGGCGCGGTCGGCCCTGGCCGCGCCTGGTAGCTTTGATCTTATCGCGTTTTCTTAACGCGAACCGATACCCACATCGCTGGAAAATGCTCTAGGCCGCAGCGACCCGCTCGCAGAACTCGGCGACCTCGCGGCGGATGCGTTGGGCCTGCGAAGCCAGATCGTCGGAGGAGCTTTGCAGGCTCCCGGCAGCGGCATAGGTGCGTTCGGTGACCGCCTCGAAGCTCTGCAGCGTCTGGGCGCTACGGCTAGCGCCATCTGAGGAGATCTGCACCTCCCTGGCGATCTCGGCCGTGGCGCGATCCTGCTCACCGACCGCGTAGGCGATCGCTACCGAGACGGTCTCGACCTCGCCGATCGCCTCGACGATCTCGCGGATCGACTTCAGCGAGCGCTGCGAGGCGGTCTGGATCGCCTCGATCGAGCGTGAAACTTCAGCAGTCGCTGTCGCGGTTTGGGCGGAGAGCGTCTTCACCTCGCTGGCAACGACGGCGAAGCCCTTGCCCATGGCGCCGGCACGCGCTGCCTCGATCGTCGCGTTCAGCGCCAGCATGCTGGTCTGGGCCGCGATGCCGCGGATGATCTCGACCACGGCGCCAACGCTTTCGCCGGTGCGCGCCAGGGCTTCGATCTCGGTGCTGGCGGCGCGCGCCAGCTTTGCCGCCGATTGCGAGCTGTCGGCGGTCTGCGAAACGTTGCGACCGATCTCGGCGATCGACGAGGCGAGTTCCTGGCTGGCGGCCGCTGTCTGCTCGATACTGGTCGTCACCTCGCTCGAGCTGCGCGAAACGACCGCGATCTGCTGGCGCGCCCGGTCGGAGGCACCGGTCAAGCCACGAGCGTCGACCTGCATCGCCTCCGACGCCTTGTCGAGCACGGCCATCGCTCCATCCATCTCGTCGCGGAACTGCTCGACCATGGCGCGCAGGCGCCGGGCGCGGGCCTCTGCATCGTCGGCGAGGGCCCGTTCGCGTTCGCTCGCCAGGCGCTCACGTTCTGCAACCTCCTCGGCGCGGCGCAGATTGGCGTCGGTCTGCGCAAAAATGCGTGCGGTCATCACCGCGATCACCGCGAGGAACGCCGTCTCGACCACCACGATGACAGCATGCAGCAGGACCCGGAGCAGATTGCCGCCCTGGTAGAAGACGGCGGCGGGCAGGACGAACTGCAGCACCAGGTGGTGCGCCGCCGTCAGCGCAGCGCCCAGGATGATCGGCCGCCAGTCGCAGAAGCCGGCGAGCAGCGCAAGCACGGCGAAATAGTACATGTGCATGTCGGGCTGCCAGGGATGCCCGGAGAAGACGGCGACCAGGATCGAGACCTGGCCGATCAGAGTGACGGCGATCGCACTCTGAGCCATCAGCGTCGCACCGAAGCTGCGGTAGGCGATCAAAGCCGCGAGCGCGAGCATCAGCGCACTGAGCGCTGGAATCAGGCCGTCGCCGGCTTGCGCCAGCGAGGCCAATGCGACCAGCGGAATGTGGATGAAGGCGAGACCGATGAGGCAGCGCGCGACCAGGTCGCGAAGGCCAGGCAAAGTCAACGTCATAGGCGGCTCGCTTCGGCCTCAGGAGAAATGATGCATCCGGCGAGGCCATCAAGGCGCAGCATCAGCAAGGCGCCGGACGGCCTTGCTGCGCTTTCCGGAGCGAGAACGACGATGAAGGGTACCGTACCATGCCGCAGGATTCTGGCGCCGGTCGCCAGGCTGCGCGCCACCGCCTCCTCACCGGAGACCCAAGGCGGGAAGATCGCCGCCAGCGGTGGCGATGCGCCAGCGACCGGGCCGGGCAGGCTCGCGAGGGCCAGGACAGCGGAACAGAGCGCCATTCCTGCGATCAGACCGACATCGCGCCACGGTCGAAGCCGCCGGGTGCGGGACGCTGTCGGTATCGCGACGGGGGTCATCCTCGGCTCGGCCCTCGACTTGGCTAACGTAACGTTGCCTTCAACAACGTTCCTGATCCGGTCGCCTTAAATTTCTATTAAGCGCTTCTGAAAGCTCCACAATTTGAAGCGGCCCAGAATACAACTTTTACGTTTCATCAATGGCCTAACTGTACACCTTATGGTTGTATATCTGGAAACCAGCACGTCATGCGCTCACAACTCCAGTCGCTCAGGGCAGACCGATCGGCCAGCACGGCGGTCGAATTCGCCTTTATCGCCCCAATCCTGCTGATGCTGCTGTTCGGGATCATCGGATATGGCCACGCCTTTGGCGTGTATCACGGCGTTCAGCAGCTCGCCGCGGAGGCAGCGCGCGCCTCCGTCGCCGGTCTCGACGATGCCGAGCGCGAGCGACTGGCCCGCGATTTCGTCACGCGGAGCATCCGCTCCTACGCCTTCCTCGAGCCGAACAAGCTGACGGTCCGGACGACGGCCCTCGGCGCGCCGGCGCCGAGCTTCGAGGTCGCAATCGTCTACGACTACTCCGACAGCATCTTCAACCGGCTGAGCTCGATCGTCGCGCTGCCGATGCCGGTCGTCGAACGCCGCGCCGTCGTCCAGCGCGGCGGCTACTGACGCAATTCCGTATCGACCGGACAGGAGGCCAGCATGATCCGAGCGTTCCGGAAGCTCCTCGCCGACCGCCGCGGCATCTCATCGATCGTCTTCGCCGGCTCCTCGCTGGTCCTTTTTGGCTTCGGGACGATGGCGGTCGATGTCGGCAGCTTTTTCTACCAGAAACGCCGGCAGCAGACCGCGACGGACCTCGCCGCGCTCGCCGCTGCGGCCGACCTCCAACGTGCCGGGCTTGCAGCCCGTGCGAGCGCTAGCCGCAACGGCTTTTTGGCCAGCGCCGTAGAGACGGTGCAGACCGGCACCTATACGCCCGATGCGCGAGTGGCGCCCGATGCGCGCTTCCAGCAGGGAGCGGGACCAGCGGCCAACGCGGCCCGGATCGAGATGCGCGCGACCACGCCGATGATCCTCGGCCGAGTCCTCGCCGCCGGTCTCGGCGGTGAAACCGGAGAGGTCGCTATCGTGACCAGAGCAACCGCCGCCCAGGAGGCGCAGGCTGCCTTCGCCATCGGCTCACGGCTGGCCCGCGTCGAGGGCGGCGCTCTCAACGGCCTGCTCGGCGGCCTCCTCGGCACGAGCGTATCGCTGTCGGTGATGGACTATGAGGGGCTGGCGCGGGCGCGGATCGACTTGTTCGGCTTCGCCCGCCAATTGGCGACGCGCACCACGATCTCCGCCCTGACCTTCGACGAGGTGGCCCGCGCCAATGTCCGCATCGGCGATGTCATCCTGGCCGCCCAGGATGCGGCGCGTGCGCAAGGGGCAGGCAGCGATGCGATCGCGGCGCTGGGGCGCCTGGCGGCGGCCGCGACCGGCTCCGGCCAGCGGCTCAGCCTGCAGAGCCTCGTCTCGTTCGGCAGCTATGGCGGGCGACAATTGAGCGAGGAGGTGCCGCTCAAGGCATCGCTGTCGGCGCTCGACATCGTCTCGGCGGCGGCCCAGATCGCCAACGGCTCGCGCCAGCTCGATCTCAACCTAGCGGTCAACGTTGCCGGCCTCGCCGCGGTCTCGCTCAAGCTCGGCATCGGCGAACGGCCGGTCGGCACCAGCATGGTGCGCGTAGACCGCGCCGGTGCAAGCGTGCACACCGCCCAGACACGCCTGCTGCTGACGCTCACCCTCGTCGGCAGCGGCCAGGCCTCGCTGGTCAAGCTGCCGCTCTATCTTGAGCTCGCCACCTCGACCGCCCGCCTGACCTCGGTCTCCTGCGGGGCTGGCGATGTCACGAGCTCGCGGGTGACGCTCGGCGTGACGCCGGCGGTGGCCGATGCCTGGATCGGCCAAGTCTCCAATGCCGAGTTCAGCAATTTCAGCACCCGGCCGAACCCGCCCGCGGCAACGCTCCTCAACCTCGCGGGCCTCGCCAAGGTGACCGGCCGCGCCCATGTCACCATCGCCAATACCAGCGAGACGCCGGTGAGCTTCGGCTATGCCGAGATCCAGCGGGTCGACAAGAAGACGACCACGACCCAGAACTTCGTTGCGAGCCTGCTGTCGCGGCTGGTCGGCGATCTCGATCTGCGCGTCGAACTGCTGGGGCTAGGGCTTCCCATACCTGGGCTCGACGGCGCCGTGACCGGCATCATTGCCGGCGCCGCGGCTCCGCTCGACCAGGTGCTGACGAGCCTGCTCAACGCGCTGGGTGTCGGCCTGGGGCAGGCCGACAGCTGGGTCAGCGGCGTGCGCTGCGGCGGGGCCGTGCTGATCCAGTAGGCCTCAGGGTCGCAGCCGCGTCTTGATCCGCTGCATCAGCCCGTCGCGGACGGCGCGATAGGCGTCGAGCACCTGCTCGCGGGAGCCCTGGATGATGGTCGGATCGGGCGTCGGCCAGTACTCGACCTCGGCGGCGACGGTGCGGGTCAGATCGAGCGCCTTGTGGTGCGCCTCGGGCGAAAGCGAGACGATCAGGTCGAAGTTGAGCCCCTCCCATTCCTCCAGCTCCTCGACCGTCTTCGGCCTGTGCTTGCGCGCATCGATGCCGATCTCGTCGAGAACCTCCAGCGCGAAGCCATCGACCTCGCCTTTGCGCGCCCCGGCTGACTGAACGTAGACCGACTTGCCGAAGAAGTGCTTGGCTATAGCCTCAGCCATGGGCGAGCGCACCGCGTTGTAGGCGCACATGAACAGCACACTCTGGAGCTTGCGCGGTACCGACGGCTCCAAGCGCTCAGCCCTTCCAGTGCAGGGCGTAGATCAGGGTGAAGAGGCGGCGTGCGGTTTCGTTGTCGATCTCGACCTTGTTCGAAAGGCGCTCGACCAGCAGGACCGCCGCCTCGTCATGCAGGCCGCGGCGGCCCATGTCGATCGCCTCGATCTGCGAGGGCGTGGCCGTGCGGATGGCAGCGTAATAGCTGTCGCAGACCAGCTCATAGTCCTTGATGATACGCTTGAGCGGTGTCAGCGAAAGATGGTGCGTGACGATGGGGGCGCCGTCGGCACTCTTGACCTCGAAGGCGAGCCGCCGTTCGACCAGAGCGAGATGGATCGCATAGGGGCCGCCGTCGAAATCCGGCAGAGCGAAGTGGTTGCGCTCGATCAGGTCGTAGATCGCGACGGCGCGTTCATGCTCCTGATCGGCGCTGCCGCGCCCAAGCGAGGCTTCGTCGAGCGTGACGGCGACCAGATGGTTGCGTTCCGACATATCACCTCCGCAGGCAGATGTCGGCGCAGAATCGCCGCCTCGACGTCAGCCGTTGAGTCGGATCGTCACGGAACGCGCATGCGCCTGCAAGCCCTCGGCCTCGGCGAGCTCGGTCGCAGCGCCGGCGAGCGCCCGCAACGAGTCAGGATCACATTTCAGCAGCGAGGTGCGCTTCATGAAGTCTGGGACGCCGAGCCCCGAGGAAAAACGAGCTGAACGCGCCGTCGGCAGCACATGGTTCGAGCCGCCGACATAGTCGCCGATCGCCTCGGGCGTATGCCCGCCGAGGAAGATCGCGCCGGCATTGCGGATACGCATCGCGAGCCCCTCGGCATCGGCAGCGATGATCTCGAGATGCTCCGGCGCAAGCCGGTCGATCAATGGGATCGCCCTGTCGAGCGTTTCGACCAGGATGACAGCGCCGAACTCGCGCCAGCTCGCCCCGGCGATCTCTGCTCGCGGCAGGGTCCTGAGCTGGCCGTCCACCGCGCGCTCGACCGCATCGGCGAGCGCGGCGTCATCGGTGATCAGGATCGACTGGGCGGCGGTGTCGTGCTCGGCCTGGGCGAGCAGATCGGCTGCAATCCAGTCGGCGTTTGCGCTGGCGTCAGCCAGTACCAGCACTTCAGATGGACCGGCGATCATGTCGATGCCGACCGTGCCGAAGACACGGCGCTTGGCGGCGGCGACATAGGCGTTGCCGGGACCGACGATCTTGGCGACCGGGGCGATGGTTCCCGTGCCATAGGCGAGCGCGGCGACGGCCTGTGCCCCGCCGATCCTGTAGATCTCGTCGATGCCGGCGAGCTTGGCCGCGGCGAGCACGAGCGGATTGCCCTCGCCGCGCGGCGTCGGCGCGACCATGACGAGGCGTTCGACCCCGGCAACCTTGGCTGGGACCGCATTCATCAGCACCGAGGAGGGATAGCTCGCCGTGCCGCCCGGCACATAGAGCCCGACAGCCTCGACCGCGCTCCAGCGCCAGCCGCTCTCGACACCGAGGTGATCGCGCGACCAGGAATCAGCGGGCTTCTGACGCTGGTGATAGGCTTCGATCCGGGAGCGGGCCGTCTCGAGCGCGGCGAGCTGCTCGCGCGTGCAGGCGGCTACGGCCGCCTCGATCTCGCTTTGGGTGACACGCAAGGTCTGTGGCGTCAGGGATAGCTTGTCGAAGCGCTCGGTGTAATCGATCAGCGCCGCATCGCCGCGTGCGCGGACATCGGCGATGATCGCGGCCGCGACCTGATCGACATCCTCGGAAACCTCGCGCTTCATCGCGAGCAGGGCGGTGAACTCCCGCTCGAAACCGGTATCGCGTGCGTCAAGCCTGATCGGCATGGCAAATATCCTGACCGGAAGAGGCTCAGCCGGCGTCCGGATGGGCAGGCGTCGCGACGGCTTCCCAGATCGGACCCAGGTCCTTCATCTGCGCCTCGATGCACTCGACATCGAGGCGGATGGCGGCGCCATCGGAGAAATGCAGGGTCACCTGCCCAGCCGGATCGTCGCTCTGCGTAAAGGTGACGGCGAGCAGGCTGAGCACGGCATCGCCCGCCGCGACCTTCGTGCTGCGCGCTGCCGTCACGCGCTCGAAATGCAGAGCGGAGAGCCGGCGGCGCTTCTGGCCTTGCGCCGCGCCTTCCCAGTCGAACCGGCGCAGCGCCAGGGCGAAGCGCTTCTCGTTCGGCAGCCAGACGATGTCGCCGCGCTTCAGCACCGCATCCTGCAAATGCGCCGAGATCACCGACAAATCGTCGGCGTCCAGTGCGATCAGCTTGAGCGGTTCGGCGGCGGGATCGGACATGGAGGCTCTTGTCTTATCGCATTTTCTTCGCGCGAACCTGTGTCCACTTCGCTTAAAAAAATGCTCTCGGCCCTATCTGGCGGGGGCAGTGCCTTGCGTCAACCGCTGATGCGTTCGACCTGGGCGCCGCAGCGGCCGAGCTTGGCCTCCAGGGCCTCGAAACCGCGGTCGAGATGGTAGACGCGGTTGATCATCGTCTCGCCCTCGGCGACGAGGCCGCCGATGACCAGCGAGACAGAGGCGCGCAGATCGGTCGCCATCACCGGGGCGCCGGTGAGCTTCTCGACGCCGTCGACATAGGCCGCATCGCCGTCGAGCCGGATCTTGGCGCCGAGCCGGGCGAGTTCCTGCACGTGCATGAAGCGGTTCTCGAAGATGGTCTCGCGGATGCGCGAGGTGCCCTTCGCCTTGGTCATCAGCGCCATGAGCTGGGCCTGGAGATCGGTCGGGAAGCCCGGGAACGGATCGGTGGTGACATCGACCGGCTCGAGCGCGGCACCGTTGCGGCGGACGCGGATGCCTTCATTGGTCTCGGACACGTCGACGCCGGCCTGGCTCATCACGTCCAGCGCCGCCTGCAGCAGGTCGGCGCGCGCGCCTTCGAGCAGGACGTCGCCGCCGGTCATCGCCACCGCCATGGCATAGGTGCCGGTCTCGATCCGGTCCGGCAGCACGGCATGGTGGGCGCCGCCGAGGCGGGAGACGCCATGGATGGTAATGCGGGAGGTGCCGGCGCCCTCGATCTTGGCACCCATCTTGTTCAGGCAAACGGCGAGGTCGACCACCTCGGGCTCGCGCGCCGCATTCTCGATCACCGTGGTGCCGTCGGCGAGGACAGCGGCCATCAGCGCGGTATGGGTGCCGCCGACCGTGACCTTCGGGAAGACGATCTCGGCGCCCTTGAGGCCCTTCGGCGCGCGGGCGAGCGCGTAGCCGCCCTCGATGGTGATGGTGGCGCCGAGGCGCTCCAGCGCCATCAGCAGCAGGTCGACCGGGCGGGTGCCGATGGCACAGCCGCCGGGCAGCGAGACCTTGGCCTCGCCCATGCGGGCCAGGATCGGCGCGATCACCCAGAAGCTTGCCCGCATGGTCGAGACCAGCTCGTAGGGCGCGCAGGTGTCGACGATCTGGCGCGCGGTCAGCGCCACCGTCTGGCCGGTCTCGGCGCTCTGGCCGATGCGCTTGCCGGCGACCGAGCGGTCGACGCCATGATTGGAGAGGATGCGCGAGAGCGCGCTGACGTCGGAGAGGCGCGGGACATTGGTGAGCGTCAGCGTCTCGTCGGTGAGGAGGCTCGCGATCATCAGCGGCAGCGCCGCGTTCTTCGCGCCTGAGATCGGAATGACGCCATTGAGGCGCTGGCCGCCGGTGATGCGGATACGGTCCATCTGGGCTCGTCCTGCGGGACGGCCGGCAGGAGGCGCCGGCCGGAGAAGGTGGGATCAGGACCGGGGAGGTTCGGCCTGGGCGGGCGGTATCGTGTCCTCGGCCGCCGTGTCCGCGGCACGCCTGGCCCTTGCCTGCGCCTTGCGGCGCTTCAGATTTTCGCGGAGGGCAGCGGCAAGACGCGCCTTCCTCTCATCCTCGGCTTCGGTCTGGCGGCTCAAGGCGTCAGCTCGTGGGAATGCCGGCAGCCTGACGGCGGCTGGCGTTGGGTTCATGGTTAGCCGCTCAACCCGGTCGGGACAAGACCAGCCAGCAGCACGTCATTCCTTGCACGACCGATTGCGGCACAACTGCGGCGCGGCCGTTCTCGCGATGGGACAGCCTTGCCCCGGGCCGACTTTCGGCCCTCGTCGCTCCACTGGGTCGGCACATCGCACCGGTCACCTCGGCCCCGCCGCAAGACGCTGCAGCGACTGGTAAAATTTTTATTAACTCGGCAACCCTGACCGACAGGTGATATGCTGGCACGCCCATTGCGTGCATCGACAGCAGCGATAGCGGCGACAGCGGGACAACCAATAGGTGCGGCGTCAGGCAATGGACCAGTTTTCGCGTTAACGAGTAAAGCTTAACGAAATTAACCATTTCGAGCGGTTTGCGTTTACAGACTATTAACTTTCTCTACCCTCGGCGGCGTCGAAGGGTGCGAGACGAGGCGGAGACGAGACGATGTTCCAGAGCTATGCACCGACGGCAGACGGCAAGGCCGCGGCCGAGCTCGCAGATGGAGAGGTGATCGGGGCCATCCGCCAGCGGGCCGGCTTCCTGCCGGAGGTCCAACTTGCCTATGAGCGGGAGCTGCGCCTGCTCTGGGTCACCATCAAGCCGGAGCTCAAGCCGGTCTTCACGCTGCAATTGCTCGAAAGCCTGGGCAAGGTTCAACAGGCGATCATCGATCTCTGGGGCGCGCCGGAGCAATACCACGCCGCGCCGGTGCGCTTCCTCGCCTTCCGCGGCACTGGGCCATTCTTCACCCTCGGCGGCGACCTCGACTTCTATCTCGACTGCCTCGCCAAGAACGATCGCCCCGCTCTGGCGGAATATGCCCGGCTCTCGGTCGAAGGCGCGCTGCGCAACGCCAGCGGCCTCAACGGCATGGCCGTCACCCTGTCGACGATCCATGCCAAGGCGATCGGCGGCGGCATCGACGCGCCGCGCTCATGCAACATCATGATCGCCGAGGAGCAGGCCTCGTTCGTCTATCCGGAGATCAAGTTCAACCATTTCCCGATCACGGCGGTTGGAATCCTGTCGCGCCGGATGGGCCCGCGTGCGGCCGAGCATATGCTGCAATCCGGCGAGGAGATGAGCGCCAGTGAGTTCCTGGTAGCGGGCGGGCTGGAGGCGGTTGTGCCGCCCGGCACCGGCGAGGACTGGATCCGCAAATACGCATCCGACTCGTTGCCGATCCATGCGGCCCGCACCGCCCTGTTCTCGGCCTTCAACCGCCGCGCCGGCAATTTGCGCGAGGAGCTCGAATATCTCGGCCAGCTCTGGACCGACTGCATGCTGCGCCTGCATCCGAGCGCGATCTCGAAGCTGCAGCGCATCGCCCAGACGCAGGATCGCATGCTGGCGCGCGTCTACCAGCGCGGTCCCGAAACGGAGTTCGCCAGCGCCGGCGCCGCCTGAGACAATCTTGAAAGCGCAAGCGCGGTCGGCATTTGGGTCGATCGCGCGACTCTAGCGCGTAACTCTCATGAAACTTTTACCTTTCCCTCTTAAAGCCGTTAGGTGATGCGGCAAAGGATGGGCTCGTTCACCCGCCTCTCCAGGAACCGCCACAAGGCAGGAGTGGATGGCGGGAGTGCCGAACCGGTTGCATAGCGCCAGCGCCGACAGAGCGATCGCAGAGCAGCCGGCCGGACATGATGGCCGGAGCGCTGTCGATCTTGCCGATTATCGCCTGCTGGTCTCTTCGCTGTTCTCCTCGCCGGGCTCGATCATCCCCGGCGGCATCGCGGGCATCCTGACGCCGTTCCTGTGCTGGGTCGCGACCAGGGCCGAGCTGTTCATGGTGCTGACGATCTGCGTCGCGCTCGTCGTGGTCATGCGGATCATCACCGTGGTCCGCTATCGCCGGCTCGACCATTCCGAAGACACGCTCGGCCAGACCGCGCGCTGGGACCGAGAGTATTTCCTCGGCGCGACCGTATTCAGCGCCGTGCTGGGCTTCAGCTGCTATGCGGCGCTGGCCTGGACCGACGATCCCGCCGCCCACATCACCTCCGTCTCGTCGACGATCGCGCTCGCCTCCGGCTATGTCGCGCGCAACGCCGGGCGGCCGAAATTCGTCGCGGTGCAGTTGCTGACCTTCTGCGTGCCGATGGCGGTGGGCCTGATCCAGGCGCACAACCCGTACTACCAGTACATAGGCTATTTCGCCTTCCTCTATGTGGTCGCCAATATCGCGATCACGAACTCGCTGCATCGCAACCTGCTGGCATTGAGCGACGCGACCAAGCAATCGAAGGCACTGGCGACGGCGCTGCGCTCGCAGAACCTGACGCTCGACGCCGCGCTCAACACCATGATCCACGGACTGGCGATGTTCGACCGCAAGCTCGACCTCGCCGTCTCGAATGCGCCGCATGCCGCGCTTTACGGCATTCCCGAGACGCTCGCGCTGCCCGGCACCCCGATCAGCGCGATCGCGCGTTTCCTGGTCGAGCGTCAGGTGATGACCCCGGAGCAGGTCCGCGACATCAAGGCGGCACTCGACGGCGTGCAGGCGACCCAGCAGGCGGCCGCCTACGAACTGCAGTCGCGCAATGGCCGGATGTTGGTCGTCACCATCGCGCCGGCGGCCGAGGGCGGCGTGCTGATGCTGACCGAGGACGCCACCGAGCGGAAGGCGACCGAGGCGCGCATCGAGCAGATGGCGCGCTTCGACGAGTTGACCGGGCTCGCCAACCGCTTCGAGTTCAACACGCAGCTCGCCGACGCCTTCCGCCGGCAGGAACGCACCGGCGAGACCTTCGCCCTGCTCTATATCGATCTCGACGGCTTCAAGCAGGTCAACGACAATCTCGGCCACGACATCGGCGACCGGGTGCTGATTCAGACCGCGGCGCGGCTGAAGAGCGCGATCCGCCATAACGACCTGCTGGCACGCTTCGGTGGCGACGAATTCGTGCTGATCCTGCCGGCGACCGACGTCGCAACGGTCCGGACGATCGCGCAACGCATGATCGAGTCGATGGACCGCGCCTTCGAGCTCGACACCAAGACCGTCTACGTCACCGCCAGCATCGGCATCGCGCTCGCGCCCGCCGACGGTGCGACACCGGCCGACCTACTGCGTCATGCCGACACCGCGCTCTACAAGGCCAAGGGCGCCGGCCGCAACACCGCGACCTTCTTCGATCCGGCGATGGCGGAGGAGATGCTCGAACGCCACGAGATCGAGGTCGACCTGCGCCAGGCAACCACCGAGGGTGCGCTGGAGCTGTATTACCAGCCGATCATCGACCTGCGCACCCAGGAGATCGTAACGCGCGAGGCGCTGATGCGCTGGCGGCACCCAACCCGCGGCATGGTGCCGCCCGGAGTGTTCATTCCGATCGCGGAGCAATCCGGCCTGATCGCCGGCATGGGCGACTGGGCGATCCGCCAGGCCTGCCGCGACGCGGCGAAATGGCCGGGCGGCATCGGCGTTTCCGTCAACATCTCCCCGCTGCAGTTCCGCGAGCCCGGCCGTATCGTCGAGACCGTCAAGAACGCGCTGCTGCTCGCTCATCTCGCCCCCGGGCGCCTGACGCTGGAAGTGACGGAATCGCTGCTGATCGAGGACAACAAGACGACGCTCGAGGTCATCAACGAATTGCGCGCGATCGGGGTCAAGTTTGCGCTCGACGATTTCGGCACGGGCTATTCCTCGCTCGCCTATCTCTCGACCTACCCGTTCTCGCAGGTGAAGATCGACCAGAGCTTCAGCCGCGACGTCAACAGCGACGAAGCCTCAAAGGCGGTGATCGAGGCGGTCTGCCAGCTTGCTCGGCGCCTGTCGATGAATGTCGTGGTCGAAGGCATCGAGACCGAGGCGCAGCGCATGGCGGTGCAATTGCTCGGCGCCCAACGTGCGCAGGGCTATCTGTTCGGCCGGCCGCAGCCGGTGTCGGAGTTCAGCAAGGGCGACGAGCCGCGCAAGATCGCCTGAGGCGCGCTCCACAACCGTCTCACCGGAATTGGCCGCTTCCATCCCGCGATCACAACGTCGAACTTGATTCTGCCGCAACGGCACCGCATCTGCACGAGCGAGATAGCGACCGGGAGACGCGGCGTGAGCGAAACCGCCAGCCCAGCAACCAGCAAGGAGCCGCTGACGCCGGATATCTGCGTCATCGGTGACGGTCCAGGCGGACTCGCGGTCGCAACGGCCGCCGCTCTGTTCGGCGTCCAGGTCGTGCTGATACGGCAGAGCGGAAGCACAACATCGCTCAGCGAGGGAGCGCGCGGGCAGGCCTTGCGTGCCGTCGCCGGGCGGGCGCGCGCCGTTGCCGACGCTGCTCTCTTCGGCATCGCACAGGGGTCGGGTGAGATCGACTATGGCCGCGTCAGGGCCCATCTCGACCAAGCCGCCGCCAGAGCGGCCGTGAACGACTCGGACGAGCGCCTCACAGCCCTCGGTGTCCGCGTACTCAAGGGCGAGGCGCGCTTTCAGAACCGGCGTCAGGTCATAGTCGGCGAGAGGGTGATCAAGGCGCGGCGCTTCGTCGTCGCGACCGGGTCGCTGCCGGTCGTGCCGGACATTGCGGGCCTCGCCGATCTGCCCTGCCTGAGCGAGGACAGCATCTTCGACCTCACCAAGCGGCCGGACCGGCTGATCGTGCTCGGCGGTACGGCTGCGGCGGTCGAGCTTGCGCAGGCGATGCGCGCGCTCGGCAGCGAGATCGCGCTGATCGCGCGGGAAGGCCTGCTGCCCGACGAAGACCCGGAAGCAGTCGGCGTGCTTCGGCGCGCTATGCTCGGCGACGGCATCACCCTGTACGAGAGCCGGCCGATCCTGCGCGCCGAATTGCATCGACAGCGGCCACGCCTGCTGCTCGACGGCGACATCCGGATCGACGGCACGCATGTCCTGGTCGCGAACGGGCGAAAGCCGAACATCGCCGGCCTCGAACTCGATCTCGCCGGCGTCCGCAGCGACGATAGCGGCATCGTCGTCGATGCGTCACTGCGTACCGCCAACAGCATCATCTATGCAGTCGGCGATTGCGCCGGGGGCGCGGCTGCCGGACTGGCGTCGGGCCATGCCGCCCAACATCAGGCGGGGCTGGTGCTCCGCAACGCCCTCTTCCGCCAGCCGACCCGGTTCAGGCGTGAGTTGGTGCCGCGCACCGTCCATGGCAAGCCGGAGCTGGCGAGCGTCGGCCTGAGCGAGGCGCAGGCGCGTGCGCAGGGCGATATCCGCGTCCTGCGCTGGCCCTATGCCGAGAGCGGCCGCGCCCAGGCCGAGAGGCAGAGCGAAGGCCTGATCAAGCTGATGACCGACCGCAAGGGTGGCATTCTCGGCGTCGTCATCGCCGGGGCGCAGGCGGCCGAGCTGATCGTGCCCTGGGCCTTCGCCGTGCAGAAGCGGATGAACGTCAAGGAGATGGCGGGACTGATCGCGCCATCCCGGAGCCTGTCGGAGCTGTCGCAGAAAGCGGCGCTCTCCTTCCAGGCTCCGCTCGCGGCAAGCCCGCGCTTGCGCCGCCTGATCGGCTTCCTGCGTCGTTTCGGGTAGACTGGCTGCTGATGTCAGTGAGACGGTTCGATCCCAACACCCTGTCGATCAGCGTCGCGCGCGGGCCGACCCAGCTCGGCCTGTCGGCCAAGCTGCTCGTGCTCACCATCCTGTTCGTGATGCTGGCAGAGGTGCTGATCTATCTGCCCTCGGTCGCGAACTTCCGGCGCAACTGGCTGAACGACCGGCTCGCGGCGGCGCAGATCGCCGTGCTCGTGCTCGAAGGCTCTCCGGCCGAAGGCATGCCGGAGGGTAGCGAAGAGCGCTTGCTCGCCGGTGTCGGCGCCTCCGCCATCGCCGCGCGCGTCGGCGGCGCACGCCGCCTGCTCAGCCTCGATTCGGTGCCGCATGAGGTCGCCAAGACCGTCGACCTGCGCGACCAAAGCTGGATGCAGTCGATCATAGAGTCCGTGGCGACGCTGGTTTCTCCCTCGCATGAGATGCCGATCCGGGTGGTCGGACAGGCCGTCGGCGCCGCCGACTTCGTCGAGATGGTGATCGACGAAGGGCCATTGCGCCGCGCCATGCTGAAATTCTCGATCAACCTGACGCTGGTCACGCTGGTCATATCGATCCTGACGGCCGGGCTGGTCTACCTCTCGCTGAACTGGCTGATCGTGCAGCCGATCCGGCATCTCGCCGCCAACGTCATGGAGTTCGAGCACGATCCGGAGAATCCGCGCCGAATCATCGAGCCGACGCAGCGCGCCGACGAGATCGGCGAGGCGCAGCGGGCACTGGCGCGCATGCAGGCGACGCTCGCCGACGATCTCAGAGCCAAGAAGCATCTCGCCGAGCTCGGCCTTGCCGTCAGCAAGATCAATCACGACCTGCGTAATATGCTGGCCGCGGCGCAGCTGATGTCGGACCGGCTGACGGAGACACGCGATCCGAAGATCAGGCGCTTCGCCCCTCGTCTGATCGCGACGCTCGGGCGCGCCATCGATTTCTGCCAGGCGACGCTCGCCTATGGCCGGGCGGCCGAAGCGACGCCGACCCTGCGCGACGTGGTCCTGCGACAGCTCGTCGCCGAACAGGCCGAATTGCTCGGCCTCGGCGAGAACGGCGCGATCGCCTTCGCCAACGAGGTGCCGGCCGAAGTGGTCGCCCCCTGCGATCCCGACCAGATGGCACGCGTGCTCTCCAATCTGATGCGCAATGCGATCCAGGCGCTCGACAGCATCGCGGAGGCCGGCGAGCGGGCGCCGGCGCTCAGGATCAGCGCCGGCCGGCGCCATGAGGAGATCATTCTGCGCATCGCCGACAACGGACCGGGCGTGCCGCCACGGGCGCGCGAAAACCTGTTCCAGGCCTTCCGCGGCTCGGTCAATCCCGGCGGCACAGGACTCGGCCTCGCCATCGCCGCCGAGCTGGTACGGCTGCATGGCGGCATGATCGCGCTCGAACCGTCCGAGATCGGCGCGGTGTTCACGGTGTCGCTGCCCGCACAGCGGGCGGCATGACGGGCCTGACTACTGGCTCGCCCAGATCACCCGCGCCATGAAGGCGATCTCGGCGAGCACCAACACGCGGTCAGCATGCTCAGGATTGAGCGAGGCGAGCTCGATAGTCTTGGCGGTCTGGCGCTTGAGCTGTTTTGCCAGCACCTCGCCGTCGACGGTCTTGACCACGACGCGGTCGCCACGGCGGATCGCGGCGCCGGGCGAGACGATGATGGTGTCGCCATCGCGATAGAGCGGCAGCATCGAATCGCCGGCGATTTCGAGCGCATAGGCCTTCTCGTCCTGCAGGCCGGGAAAGGCGACCTCGTCCCAGCCGGAGCCGACCGGAAAGCCGCCATCGTCGAAAAAGCCGCCCGAGCCCGCCTGGGCGAAGCCGATCACCGGGATGGTATGCGCCGGCGGCGCACCGCGCCGGACGACGTTCATGAACTCGTCGAAGGAGGCGCCGGTGGCGGAGAGGATCTTGGCGATCGATTCGGTCGAGGGCCAGCGCTCGCGCCCATCGGCGCCGACGCGCTTCGAGCGGTTGAAGGTGGTGGCGTCGAGCCCGGCCTTGCGCGCCAGGCCGGACGGCGTCAGGCCATAGCGCTGGGCGAGCGTGTCGATCGCGCTCCAGATCTGGTCATGGGACAGCATCGCGTTGAGGCCTCGATCCTGATGGCGCCGACGCGGCGCTAGAGCCGGATCCCACTTTGAATTGGAGACCGTTTCACCGCTTCAGGCGGGGATAGAAATAGGAAATATCCCCTATTCGATAAGAATTCAATCTGTTTTCTATATCGACGCGCAGTGCCGTCCCGGCGAAGGTGACGCCTTCTCGGACGAACGCTACGCGGCCAAGCAAAAAATCGCGACCGCCATCCCGGCGCGACACGCTTTCCCCTTTTGTCGACAGCGCTCAGGCGATATGTCCGGCGCCATGCCGCTCATCTACAAGATCTGTCCCGAAGCGCTCTGGCGCGAAGCCGAGGCCGCAGGCCTCTTCCAGGGAGCGCCGGTCGACCTCGCCGACGGCTTCATCCATTTCTCGACCGGGACGCAGGTCCGCGAGACCGCAGCCAGGCACTTCGCCGGCCAGGACGGCCTGCTGCTGATCGCCATCGACGACGCCAGGCTCGGCGAAGCCCTGCGCTATGAGCCCTCGCGCGGTGGTGCGCTGTTCCCGCATCTCTACGCGCCGCTCGACCCCAGGCAGGCGCGCTGGATCGCGCCGCTCCCGCTCGGCGAAACCGGCCATGTCTTTCCTGATAATATCTTGCCGGAGGATGTCGCGTGATCGGAGCGCTGTTCGGCCTCGCGCGGCCGCTGATCCACAAGCTCGACGCCGAGCAGGCGCACCGGCTGACGATCGCGGCGCTGGCCGCCGCCCCGCCGCTGCGGCCGGCGGCCGATCCGCCGTCGCTCGCGGTCGAGGCCCTCGGCCTGCGCTTTTCCAATCCGGTCGGCCTCGCCGCCGGCTTCGACAAGCATGCCGAGGCGATCGACGGCGCGCTCGGACTCGGCTTCGGTTTCGTCGAGATCGGTGGGGTGACGCCGCTGCCGCAGGCAGGCAATCCGCGCCCGCGCGTCTTCCGCCTGCCGGAGGACGAGGCGGTGATCAACCGCTATGGCCTCAATAGCGAAGGCATGGAGACGGTCGCCGTGCGGCTGGCCGCCCGCCGGAAGAAGGGTGGCATCGTCGGCGTCAATCTCGGCGCCAACAAGGACTCGGCCGACCGCAGCGCCGACTATGCGGTGCTGGCGGGCCGGCTTGCCCCGCTCGCCGATTTCCTGACCGTCAACGTCTCCTCGCCGAATACGCCCGGCCTGCGCGACCTGCAGGCCGAGAGCGCACTCGACGACCTGATCGTGCGCACGCTCGCGGCCCGCGACGAGGCCGCTGCCGGGGCCAAGCCGACGCCGGTGCTGATCAAGATCGCGCCGGACCTCTCCATGCCCGAGCTCGACGGCATGATCGCAGTCGCCCGCCGCCGCAAGGTCGATGGCATGATCGTCTCGAACACCACGATCGCAAGGCCCGAGAGCCTGCGCAGCGGCAACAAGGCCGAGACCGGCGGCCTCTCCGGCAAGCCGCTCTTTGCCGCCTCGACGCGCATCCTCGCCGAGACCTTCCTGCGCGTGGAGCGCCAATTCCCGCTGATCGGCGTCGGCGGCATCGATTCCGCGCAGACCGCCTTCGCCAAGATCCGCGCCGGGGCGAGCCTGGTGCAGTTCTATTCGGCGATGGTGTTCAAGGGGCCAGGACTGGTCGGCGAGGTCAAGAACGGGCTCGACATGCAGGTGCGCAAGGCCGGGCTGCCGCGGCTCGACGCGCTGGTCGGGCGCGATGCCGAGGCGATCGCGCGCGGGGAGATGGGCTGAGATCGCACGGTTGGCTGCGCGCCACGAGTCAGTCGCGCGGTGGAACGGTGTCGTATTGCGGCAGGCCGTCTGCGATCTCGTAGTAGTCCCCCTTGTCGGCGACGTAGATATGCAAATTTGCAGCGGTCTCTGTTCGTCCGTCGAAAGCCCCCATTGCCACGGCGATCCAACCCCGATCCGCCCGATCCCAGAATAGAGACGATCCGCATGTCGAGCAGAAGCCGCGCCTGACGTTCTCCGACGATTGGAACCACGTCAGCTTCTCCTCGCCGACAATCGTCAAGGCCGTCCTGGGTACATCAGCAGACGCGAAGTAGTGGCCCGAGTGCTTGCGGCACATGCGGCAATGGCAGAAGTTGGGATTTGGCAGACCGTCAGCCACGGTGAAGGTAACCGCACCACAAAGGCATGAGCCGCTGTGCATCCTCGATTCACTCCCGTAGGCGTCTGATCGAGAAGCATGGCATCGGGGTTGCGGCGTTCGCAAGGACGTCCGCTGCGGGTCGAAAGCCGACGTTCATAGCGAGCGTCACGCCAAGGCCTCAGCGGCAAACACCTTCTGGACGATCTGCCAGCGCCCATTGAGGTAGAAGCACGACAGCAGGTCAGTCACCTCGCGGGGCGGGATCCGCAGGCGGAGTTTGAGCAGTGCCATGTCGCGGGTCATGGCGATCGAGAGGATCTGGTCGGAGCGCACGCCGCCGGCATCCCGCGGAGACGTCAGGCTGCGGACCGCTTCGAGCCAGGCGGCGACGGGGGTGACCACGATGCTGTCGCCGTCGCCACGCCGGGTAACCGAGGCGGCGGGGTCGAAGATGGTCGTGAACAGGTCAGCGTCCATCGCGTAGGCGGCATCGAAATAGGTTTTCGCCAAAGTGGTCAGCCCGTCTATGCTTTCTGGCGAAAATTTATTCTGCAGCGTCATTGCACTTCCCTTCAAATCCAAAGCGCCGCCGAATATAAATGCTGAGCAGATAGGTTTAAGCCGTGCTTACTAATCAGCCTTATAAGCTGTTCTAAGCAATCGAAGGTGATCATGAATCCCTCCCTTCCATCTGCCGGGGACTTCAACCAGCTCCGCGCCTTCGTAGCCGTCGCCGGCTCGCTGAATTTCAGCCGGGCGGCCGAGAATCTCGGCGTGTCATCCTCGGCGCTGAGCCAGATGGTCCGCGCGCTCGAGGAGCGGGTCGGGGTCAGCCTGTTCAACCGCACCACCCGCAGCGTCTCCCTGACCGAGGCGGGCGCCAGGCTGTTCGAACGGGTGCAGCCCGCCGTCGAAGAGCTGGCGGGGGCGCTGGGTGAGACCCGCGAGCGTCGGGCGCATCCGGCGGGGACTGTGCGGATGCACTGCTTCCGGACGGCGGCCGAGCTCCACCTCACGCCGATCCTGCGCGCCTTCAGCGACGCCTATCCGCAGGTTGTGCTCGACATTACCCTCGACGATGCCGTCGTGAACATCGTGGCCGAGGGCTACGACGTCGCCATTCGCCTGGGCGAGGTGATCGACAAGGATCTGATTGCGGTGAAGCTCGGCCCGGACCTGCGCCAGACCGCGGTCGCCTCGTCCGATTATCTCGCCCGGCACGGGACGCCGGCCCATCCGCGCGATCTTCTCGCCCATCGCTGCATCGGTTGGCGCTGGCCGGGCCAGAAGACGCCGCACAAATGGGAGTTCATGGAGAACGGCAAATGGTTCGAGGTCGCGGTCGACGGCCCCCTGATCTCGAACATGAAGGACTTCGGGGTACAGGCGGCGGTCGACGGGGTCGGCATCGCCTTCGCCAGCCAGCAGCTGATCGCGCCTCACATCGCCGAGGGCCGCCTTGTCGCACTGCTCGAGAGCTGGTCCGCTCCGTTCCCCGGATATTATCTCTGCTATCCGGCCCAGCGGCAGATGGCGCCGCCGCTTCGCGCCGTGATCGACGCCATCCGCGCCGGCCAGCATGAAGGCAACGGCGCGGAGCAGGGCGACCGCGCTCCTATCGCTTCGAGGCGAACAGCCGGCTGATCAGCCAAAGCGGCACGACGACAAGTGCGCCGGCAAGCGCCCAGCCACCGACCTCGCGGACCGCGTCGAAGCCCATATCGGTGAGCGAGCGGACGAAGCGCAGCGCCGAGTCGAAGAGACCGCGCGGCGACAGGCCGAGAAAGGCCATCGCGGCGCCGACCAGCAGCGAGATGAAGAACAGGCGCACGAGGACGCTGAGGACGGACCCGCCCAGGAAACGCTCGGTGCCACCGCCATTGGCCATGGAAATCCCCTTCGGATCGACCGCGAGAGACAAATCAGAGCCTGCTTGAACCGGGCCTGAACGTCGTCGTCAACCGTTACCCGTCAGCTCGTCGCCGAAGCGCCCTGCGCCGCCCAGCCAGCGCCGGCGATCTTGGCGGCGGCGATCACGGCCTGGGTGCGGCTATCGACATTGAGCTTGGTCAGGATCGCCGAGACATGCGCCTTGACCGTCGCCTCGGAGACGCCGAGCTCATAGGCGATCTGCTTGTTGAGTAGCCCTTCCGACAGCATCATCAAGACGCGGACCTGCTGCGGCGTCAGCGTCGCCAGGCGCCGGACCATGTCGGCGGTCTCGTGGTCGACCGGGGCGGAGAGATCAACGCCCGGTGGGGTCCAGACGCCGCCATCGAGCACGACCTGGATCGCCTCGCCCATCTGCGCGACCTCGGCGGTCTTGGGCAGGAAGCCGAGCGCGCCGAACTCGATGCAGCGGCGGATCACGGCCGGATCATCATTGGCCGAGACGACGATAACCGGAATCTCAGGGTAGGAGGCGCGCAGGAAGAGCAGGCCGGAAAAGCCCTGCACGCCAGGCATGCTGAGATCGAGCAGGATGAGGTCGATGTCGGAGGCCTCGGCCAGAGCCTGGCCGAGCGCCTCGAGCGAGCCGACCTCGCTGATCTCCGAGCCCGCCAGCCCATGCGAGACCGCCTGGCGCAAGGCGCCGCGGAAAAGCGGATGATCATCCGCGATCACGATCCTGGTCGATGGCTGGCGACTCATCGCTGGCATTCCCTCCCATCCATTATGCGCAGTCTGGCTCTGCACGACTGCGATCTCAAGCGCCACCACCAGTTTGCAGGGGGCGATCGCGAATCCCCGCGATCTCGCCCGGATCGCCTGCAGCCGCAACACGATCGCACCTGGTCTTTCGACCAAGTTCTACGTCTTTAGTTCACGTTCTTTCGTAGAGCCGCTTCAGTTAACCTTTCGGCAGGCGGCTGGGGACCGGACAAGCGCGAATCACAAGAATCCGACAACGGCCGGAGTTGCGAAAAAACAGCAATAACCGTCGGGAGAAACGTTCCATGGATTCGAAAGAAGACGATCATCATTGGCAGCGCACGAGCAAGTTGATGCTCTTGATGATGGCGCTGTGGCTCTTCTTTGGCTACGTCGTCCATATGTTCGTCGTGCCGCTCAACGGCATCAAGATCTTCGGTTTTCCTATGGGCTTCTATATGGCCGCCCAGGGCTCGCTCATCGCTTTCGTCGTGATGCTGTTCTGGTTCGCCAAGGCGCAGGACAACATCGATCGCGACGCCGGCGTGGCCGAAGACGATTGAGCGGGGGCTGCAATCATGTCCAGCCAAGAGCAAACCGGGTCGAGCAGCTTCACCTCGAGCCTCGGCCGCATCTACGGCATCTATACGGGCGGCTTCGTCGCCTTCATCATCCTGGTCGCCATCCTCGAAAGGGCCGGCGTCCCGAACAAGATCCTCGGCTACATGTTCGTCGGCTTCACCATCCTGGTCTATGCCTTCATCGGCATCATCTCCAGGACGGTGCAGGTCTCGGAATACTACGTCGCCGGACGCTCCGTGCCCGCCTTCTACAACGGCATGGCGACCGGCGCCGACTGGATGTCGGCAGCGTCCTTCATCGGCATGGCCGGCTCGCTCTTCCTGCTCGGCTATGACGGCCTCGCCTTCGTGCTTGGCTGGACCGGCGGCTATGTGCTCGTGGCGGTGCTGATCGCGCCGTTCCTGCGCAAGTTCGGCGCCTATACCGTGCCCGACTTCCTGTCGGCGCGTTATGGCGGCAACGTCGCGCGCTTCCTCGGCGTCATCGTGCTCCTGGCCTGCTCCTTCACCTATGTGGTGGCGCAGATCTTCGGCACCGGCCTGATCGCCCAGCGCTTCCTCGACATGGACTTCGTCGTTGCGGTCTATGTCGGCCTCGCCGGCATCCTGGTCTGCTCGATGCTCGGCGGCATGCGGGCGGTGACCTGGACGCAGGTGGCGCAGTACATCGTGCTGATCGTCGCCTATCTGGTGCCGGTCGTAATCCTCTCGGCCCAGAAATACGGCCTGCCGATCCCGCAGCTCACCTATGGCCAGGCGCTGCAGGAAATCACTGCGCTCGAGCAGAGCTTCCTGCAGAACAACCTTGCCACGGCAGCGACGCTCAAGCCGCATACGACGCCGTTCCTCAACTACAGCCCGGCGAACTACTTCGCCCTGATCCTGTGCCTGATGGTCGGCACCGCCTCGCTGCCGCACGTGCTGATGCGCTACTTCACCACGCCGTCCGTGCGTGATGCGCGCATCTCGGTCGCCTGGTCGCTGCTGTTCATCTTCCTGCTCTACTTCACCGCGCCGGCCTATGCGGCGTTCTCGAAGCTGGAGGTCTACTCGACCCTGATCGGCAAGAACCTTGCCGACATGCCGCAATGGGTCTTCAGCTGGGGCAAGCTCGGACTGGTGACGATCTGCGGCAAGTCAGCGGAAAGCGTACAGGCGATCACCGCCGCCTGCGGCGCGATCAGCGGCCATACAGGCGTATTGCGCCTGCAGGACTTCGGCATCAACACCGACGTGGTGGTGATCTCGACGCCCGAAATCGCCGGCCTGCCCTATGTCATCACCGGCCTCGTCGCGGCCGGCGGCCTCGCCGCCGCGCTATCGACGGCGGACGGGCTGCTGCTCGCCATCGCCAACGCGCTCTCGCACGACATCTACTACAAGATGATCGACAAGAACGCGCCGACGGCACGTCGCCTCGTCGTCTCCCGCGTCCTGCTCGTGCTGGTCGCGATCCTGGCCGCCTATACCGCCTCGACACGTCCCTCGGACATCCTTGCCATGGTGTCCTGGGCCTTCTCGCTGGCGGCGGGCGGCCTGTTCCCGGCCCTGGTGCTCGGCATCTGGTGGAAGCGCGCCAATTCGGCGGGCGCCATCGCCGGCATTGCGATCGGTTTCGGTGTGACGCTGTTCTACCTAGTGGTCAGCCGTTACTATCCGCATCTCGGCGTGCAGTATTTCGGCATGAGCTCCCTGCTCAACCCGGTCACCGGCGCGCCGCTGATCTCGGCCGAGAACATGACGAAGTTCCTGGCCGATCCGGCGGTCGCGACCGGACCGGTGCTGGTCAGCAACCCGCTCGCCTCCAAGGTCGGCTGGTTCAACATCAACAACATCTCCTCGGCACTGTTCGGCCTGCCGGCCGGCTTCCTGGCGATGTATGTCGTGTCGATGCTGACCGCCGCGCCGTCCAAGGCGATGATGGACTTCGTCGACGCTTGCCGGCGCCCGCGCGGCGGCACGCTGATGGAAGAGAAGGCGAGCTGAGCTCACCAGCTATCCTGACGAGACTGGAGGGGCGGGATTGCTTCCCGCCCCTTCTCATTCACACTGCCGAAACCTGGGTGACAGGAGACGAATCGCTTGACCGAATCCGCCGGGTTCTGGGTCTTCCACCTGCCCAATCTCGTGCTGGCGGCGCTGATCTACACGCTGCTGGGGCGCTATATTCTCTCCCTCTTCTTCCCGCCCGACAGCGACAAGGTGATCTGGCGCGTCTTCTGCCAGATCACGGATCCGGTCCTGAACGTGGTGCGGCTGGTGACGCCGGCGCTGGTGCCTGCGCCGCTGCTCAACCTGTTCGCTATCGTCTGGCTGTTCCTGCTGCGTTTTGCGCTGTTCTACCTCGTCCGCACGCTCGGGCTGCTGCCCACCGCCTCGGGATGACGCCGATGAACCAGACGACCAACGATGGCGATGATCGCGACAGGCTGGTGCGCCAGGACGGGCTGCTCGTCGGCATCGCCGGCTTCTCGCTGCTCTCCGGCATGCATTTCTCGCCCTATTTCGATCCGGCCTTCATCCTGGTGAAGTTCCTGCTGGCGCCGGCCTTCTTCGTCTCCTCGCCAATCCTGCTATTTTACTTCACCTCGCTGTTCATCGCCGTCTCCTGCCTGATCCTCGCCGGCGTGCCGGCGGCGATCTACGAACGCGCCACCGGCCGACGAAATAGTGATGCCGTCTCGCTTGGCATCTGGCTCGCCGGCGTGATTATTCTGGCGCTGCCGGCGGTGACGGGCTTTTGAGCGGAACCCGCGCGGCTCTCCTGGATTGGAAGCCGCATGCGGAAACCTGGCGATCCCGACAAGGCCGACCCGCTGCGCCGCCTGCGGTCGCTGGCGGAGATTTCGACGGCGCGCGCCTGCGGCTTTGCCGGCCTCGCCACGTTCTGCCTGATGGTCGGCCTCTCCGGTAGCCCAGCGGCCGCGCTCAAGGCCGGCGGCTATTGCGCGCTCCTCGTCGTCGCCGTGCTGCTGATGCTGGCGCAGCAAGCGCCACTGCGCCCTTACAAGCGCACCGAGATTTGGCTGATGCTCGACAAGGCCGAGCGGCCGCCCGAGGCCTATGCGCAGATGTTGTTCGCCCAGGTCCGCCGCGAGACCTTTCTGCGTTTCGCCGGCTATCACGCATTGGCCGCAGCGGTGCTTCTCGGGACGGCGATGCTCGGCGTGGTCAAGTAGCTGGCAGCAGCGCTTCCAGCGTCTCGATCCGGTCGGCCTCGCCCGGCGGCTTGTCCCAGCGGATGCGGTTGATCCGGGGGAAGCGCATGGCGACGCCGGACTTGTGCCGCGTCGAGCGCTGCAATCCTTCGAACGCCACCTCGAAGACGAGGCCGCTTGAGAGCGTATGCGTCACCTCGCGCACCGGCCCGAAGCGGTTCAGCGTGTTCTTGCGGACATAGCGATCGATCTCGATGAGTTCCTCGTCGGTGAAGCCGAAATAGGCCTTGCCGACCGGAACGAGTTCGTCCGCGCCCTCTTCCCCGACCCGCCAGACGCCGAAGGTGTAATCGGAATAGAAGGAGGAGCGCTTGCCATGGCCGCGCTGGGCATACATCAGCACGCAGTCGACCAGCCGGGCATCGCGCTTCCATTTGTACCAATAGCCCTTGGGTCGCCCCGGCAGGTAGGGTGAATCGAGGCGCTTGATCATGCAGCCCTCGACCGCCTCGGCATCAGCACCGGCTCCGGCGGCAGCCGGATCGGCGCGGGCCTGCGTCAGCTCATCCCAGCTCGCGAAGGTAATGCGCGGCGAGAGGTCGAAGCGGGTGTTGTCGAGCCGACCGAGGAACGCTTCCAGCCTGGCGCGGCGCTCGGTGTAGGGATGCGCCCGCAGATCATCATCCGCCTCGGCCAGGAGGTCGTAGGCGCGGATATGGGCCGGGAATTCGGCCAGCATCTTCGGCGTCACCTGCTTGCGGTTGAGCCGCTGCTGCAGCGTGTTGAAGCTCTGGACGACGCCATCGCGCATCACCAGCAATTCGCCGTCGATCGCGCCATCCTGCGTCAACGCCTCGGTGAGATCCGGAAAGGCGCCGCCGATCTCCTCGCCGGTGCGGGAATAGAGCCGGACGACGCGGCTGCCATCAGCGCGCGTGCCGGCGACGGCCTGGACGCGGATGCCGTCCCATTTCCACTCGGCTGCGAACTCGCCAGCGTCGAGCTTGTCGAAATCGCCATCCTCGATCGCATGCGAGAGCATGACCGGGCGGAACGGTGCCGGATCGGTCGCCTCCGGCCGCGGCGCCCTGCCCTCCAGCCAGGCGAAGAGCGCGGTATAGGGCGGCTCCAACCCATGCCAGACCTGCTCGACCTCGTCGGCCGGGATGCCGCCGAGGCTCGCGGCCGCGGTCTTGGCGAGGCGGGCAGAGACACCGATGCGCAAGGCGCCCGTAATCAGCTTGAGCAGGGCCCAGCGGCCGGTCTCGTCGAGCGCATCGAGCCAGGAAGCAATCAGGCGCGGCATCTCGGTCTTGCCGGATCTTTGCAGGCCGGCAACGACATCCGGCAGATGCGGCACGTCGTTGGCGCCATGACGGGCCGGCCACATCAGCGCCACCGTCTCGGAGAGATCGCCGACATAATCGTAGGAGAGCGCGAACAGCACCGGATCGGTGCGCTCGGCGATCAAAGCGCGGATCAGGCCGGGCTTGGCATTCTGGAACACCAGCCCGCCGGTCATCGCCGCCAGCGCATAGCCGCGATCGGGATCGGGCGTAGTGCGCAGGTAGTCAGCGATCAGCGCGAGCTTGCCATTGCGGCGCGGTTCATAGGCGAGGCGATCGAGCAGCCAGGCGAAGCGGTTCATGGCAAGACCTCTGCCGGCTTGGTCTCGGGCTCGGCTTCACCTTCGTCGCCATAACCGACGAGATGGAGCGGCATGCCCTTGAGACCGACCGTGCCGCACCAATGCGCCAGCGCCTCGGCCTCGCCATGGGTGATCCAGATCTCGTTCGCCTGAACCTCGCGGATCGTCGCTTGCAGGTCGTCCCAATCGGCATGGTCGGAGATGATCAGTGGCAGCTCGACGCCCTTCTGGCGGGCCCGGGCCCGAACCCGCATCCAGCCCGAGGCAAAAGCGGTGACCGGATCGGGGAAGCGGCGCGACCAGAGATCCTGGATCGCGCTCGGCGGGCAGATGACGATCTCGCCGGCAAATGCCTTGCGTCCCTCGGTCTTGCGCTCGCCAGGCTCGACCTTGCGGATATCGCCGAGCGGGATGCTTTGCGTCTGATAGAGCTCGGTGATTTTCTCGACTGCGCCGTGGATATAGATCGGCCGCTCGTAGCCGGCCTCGCGGATCAGGGCCATCAGCCGCTGCGCCTTCCCCAGCGAATAGGCACCGACGATGTGGGTGCGCTCGGGAAAGAGCCGAACGGAATCGAGCAGCTTGGCGGTCTCGGCATGGGCAGGCGGGTGCCGGAACACCGGCAGGCCGAAGGTCGCCTCGGTGATGAAGACATCGCAGGTGACCGGCTCGAAGGGGGCGCAGGTCGGGTCGCGCTCACGCTTGTAGTCGCCGGAGACGACGATGCGCAGGCCCTTGTGCCCGACCACGATCTGGGCCGAGCCGAGAACATGGCCGGCAGGGACGAAGCGAAAATCGACGGCGCCGATGCGCACGGTTTCACCGGGCGCCGCCACCTGTCGCGTGTCGGTGAAGGCCTCGCCATAGCGCAGCGCCATGATCGCCAGGGTCTCTGATGTCGCCAGCACGGCGCCATGGCCGGCGCGGGCATGGTCGGAATGGCCATGGGTGATAAGCGCCCGCGCCACCGGTCGGACCGGGTCGATGTAGATGTCCGCCGGCGGGCAATAGAGGCCGGCCGGCGTCGGCGTCAGCAGATCGGAAGGCTTCATCGTCTGGCCAGTGTCATCTGCCTTCGTTAAACCCGCAGCATGATCGAAAAGGGCAGCAGCGTGTACTCCGCCAGTTCCGGGGATGAGCGTCTCGACCGTCGCTATGCCTGGGCCGAGGCGGCACTCAAGGATGGCGATCCGCAGGCGGCGATCGACATCCTCGATCAAACGCTCGCGGAGAACTACGGTTTCACCGCCGCCTGGCATCTCTACGGGCTGGCGCAGGAAGCGCTCGGCCACAATGAGGAGGCCGCGACCGCCTGGCGGCAATATCTCGACCTCGACCCGAACGACCATATGGGCGCCAAGCTCGACCTCGCCCGCATCGGCGCGCTCGCGGCGGAGCAAGCAACCTCGGAGAATTTTTCGGGCGCGCTGTTCGATGGCTATGCCGAGCGCTTCGACAGCCATCTCGTCGGCACCTTGCAATATCAGGCGCCGGCGCTGCTGAGGGAGGCGCTGGCTCGCTACTGTGAGCAGGCTGGCAAGCCCTTCAAGTTCGGGACGGTCCTCGATCTCGGCTGCGGCACGGGGCTGATGGGCGAGGCGATCCGGGCCGAGACGGAGTTCCTTGCCGGCTGCGATCTCTCGCCACGGATGATCGCCAAGGCGCGCGACAAGGTCCGTGCTGATGGCCAGCCGCTCTACGACAAGCTCGCCACGGCCGGCCTCACCGCCTTTCTGGCGAGCCGGCCCGATACATCGGCCGACCTCGTCATCGCCGCTGATGTCTTCGTCTATCTCGGCGACCTCGCCCCCAGCTTGCACCAGAGCGCCCGTGCGCTGAAGGCGGGCGGGCTGCTCGCCTTCACCGTCCAGAGCCATGAAGGCGAAGGCATCACGGTCGGCCAGGACCGGCGCTTCGCGCATGCCGAGGCCTGGATCAGAGAGAAGCTCGACGAGGCAAGGCTGAAGCCGGCTCTGGTCGAGCCGCAGAGCACGCGGATCGATCGTGGCCAGCCGGTGCCGGGCTTGATCGTGATCGCCGAGCGCCGCTGACGGCACGAGGCCAGCGATAGCTAGGCCGCTTCCAAACGCGTGTCGCCGGCATCGATGCCCTCGACGGCGCGCAGGGCCGGGATGGCGAAATCGGTGAAGGCGCGTACGACCGGGCGCATGAAGCGCACTGACGGGAAGACCCAGAAGGCCTCGGTCGGCTTGACCTCGTAATCCGGCAATATCCTGACGAGCCGTCCTGCCGCGAGCTCTTCCGAGACGAGCAGAAGCTGGACGGGGCCGGCAGCGCGGCCCGACAGAAGGGTCGCAGCGATCGCGTCGGCATGGTTCGTCCGCATGATCGGCCGCACCGATATCTCGACCGCCTCGCTCCCCCGCCGCAGGGCTAGCACATCGCGCCGTAGCACCTCCGTGGCGCTGGTCACGACGTCGACCTCGGAGAGCTGCGCCAGCGTATCTATCGGTCCTGACCGGGCGAGGAATTGCGGGGCGGCGACGAGGATGCGGCGCACCTGACCGAGACGCCTGACAATCAGTTCCTGGCCGTCCGGACGGCCATAGCACAGCGCCAGATCAAAGCCCTCATAGACCAGGTCGACCGCCCGGTTCTCCAGCACCAGATCGATGGTGACGCCGGGATAGCGCTCCTGAAACGCCAACGCGATCGGATGAAGGTGCCGGACGCCGATGCAGGACGGCGCGTGCACACGCAGCAGCCCCTCGATCGCGCCCATCTCGTGGCGAACGCCTTCCAGCGCCGCGTCGATGGTGGCGAGCGCGCTCCGGCTGGCCTCATAGAGCGCCTTGCCTTGCACGGTGGGCCGGACCATGCGCGTCGAACGCTCAAGCAGGCGCGCGCCGACATGCCGCTCGAGATTGCGCAGATGCTTGGTGACGGCCGGTTGTGACACGGAAAGATCGCGCGCCGCGGCCGTGACCGAGCCACGCTCGACCGTGCGCACGAACGCTCTGAGGGCGGCGGCGATGTCCATGCATATCCATAAGTTATGACGCTTATCACCTCATAACGGATCGACGCGATCGGCGCAAATTGCTCTATCGCTGCACGAATCCCATCATGCGAGCCGAGCCTAAAATGCCCATCGATCGACGCCGCCTGCTGCTCGGCAGCCCATTCGTTCTGTCCGGCTGCGTGACGAAGCCCACACCCGAGCTTTCCAGCCAGTCACCCACCAATCGGCGGTTCGATATCGTCGATGCCGACTACGCCTCGATCTACGCAGCCGTCGAGGGCGAGCCCTTTCCGGTGCCGGCCATCGACCTCAGCGAGATCGAGCCCGAGTTCCTGCGGCGGGAGATCGGCTATCGCACAGCCGAGCGGCCTGGAACCGTGGTCGTCGATACCGGCGAACGCTACGCCTATCTCGTCGGCGAAGGCGGGCGCGCGATCCGCTATGGCATCGGCGTCGGCAAGGAAGAGAGCTTCAATTTCCGCGGCGCCGCGACGATCGCGCGCAAGGCACAATGGCCGCGCTGGACGCCGACGCCGGACATGATCCGCCGCGAGCCGCAGCGCTATGGCCGCTATGCCGGCGGCCTCGCCGGCGGCACCGGCAACCCACTCGGCCCGCGCGCGCTCTACCTCTATCGCGACGGGCGCGACACGCTTTACCGGCTGCACGGCACCGTCGAGCCGTGGACGATTGGGGCGATGGTCTCCTCCGGCTGCATCCGCCTGCTCAACCAGGACATCATGGACCTCCATCGGCGCGTGCCTGTCGGCAGCAAGGTCGTCGTATTGGGGCCGAGCGCCGGCACGGCTGCCTGAAAGACGCAAAGCCGCCGTTCCCTTTTCGTTCGACAGGGCCTATCTCTGTCCTCCGATGGATGCGCCCTCGCCTCTTCCGCCTGCCTTCTCCGCCTGGTTCGCCAGTCGCGGCTGGAGCGTGCGGGCGCACCAGCTCGCTCTGCTGGAGGAGGCCCGAGCCGGGCGCTCGACCCTGCTGGTCGCGCCGACCGGCGCCGGCAAGACGCTCGCCGGCTTCCTGCCCTCGCTGGTCGAGCTGACCCAGCGCGGTGGCGAGCGCGAGGGGCTGCACACACTCTATGTCTCGCCGTTGAAGGCGCTCGCCGTCGATATCGCCCGCAATCTGGAAACGCCGATCCGCGAGATGGGGCTCTCGGTGAAGGTCGAGACCCGTACCGGCGACACCTCGCCGGCCAAGCGCGCCCGCCAGATCGAACGCCCGCCGGACATATTGCTGACAACGCCCGAGCAGCTCGCGCTCCTGGTCTCACATCGCGATGCCAGGCCGTTCTTCGCGAACCTGCGCCGCGTCGTGCTCGACGAGTTGCACGCGCTCGTCACCTCCAAGCGCGGCGACCTGCTCTCGCTCGATCTCGCTAGACTGCGCGCGCTGGCGCCTGAGATGAGTGCCGTCGGCCTCTCTGCGACAGTGCGAGAGCCGGCCGACCTGCAGGCCTATCTCGGCGGCGCCGGCACGCCCTCCGGCCTCGTCACCGTCAAGGGCGGCGCGCAGGCGCAGATCGGGATCATGCACACAAGTCGGCGGCTGCCGCTGGCGGGGCATGTCACCGCCCATGCGGTCGACGACATCTACGCCGCGATCCAACGGCACAAGTTGACCCTGGTCTTCGTCAACACCCGCATGCAAGCCGAGTTCATGTTCCAGGCGCTGTGGAGCGTGAACGAGGAGACGCTGCCGATCGCGCTGCATCATGGTTCGCTCGATGTCGGCCAGCGCCGCAAGGTCGAGGCCGCAATGGCGGCGGGCAAGCTCAAGGCCGTGGTCTGCACCGCGACGCTCGATCTCGGCATCGACTGGGGTGATGTCGACCTCGTCATCAATGTCGGCGCGCCCAAGGGCGCGAGCCGCCTGATGCAGCGCATCGGCCGCTCCAACCACCGCATGGACGAGCCCTCGCAGGCGCTGCTGGTGCCATCGAACCGTTTCGAATTGCTGGAATGCCGCGCGGCGCTCGATGCCGTGGCGGAGGCGGCGCAGGACACGCCGCCGCCACGGATCGGGGCGCTCGACGTGCTCGCCCAGCATGTGCTGGGGGTCGCCTGCTCCGACGGCTTCGACCCCGATGCGCTCTATGAGGAGGTCCAGACCGCCTCGCCCTATGCCGATCTCGTGCGCGCCGATTTCGACGCCGTCGTCGATTTCGTCGCGACCGGCGGCTATGCGCTGAAGAGCTATGAGCGTTTCGCCAAGCTCAGGCGGAGCAAGGACGGGCTCTATCGCGCCAGCAATGCCCGGGTGATCCAGCAATACCGGATGAATGTCGGCACCATCGTCGAATCGACCATGCTGAAGGTCCGGCTCGGCCGCTCCAGGCCGGCCCGCCCTGGCGGCCAGCCAATGCTCAGCCGCGGCGGACGCGTGCTCGGCGAGCTGGAAGAGTATTTCGCCGAGACGATGACGCCGGGCGACACCTTCGTCTTCGCCGGCGAGGTCCTGCGCTTCGCAGGGATCGTCGAGAACGAGGTGGTCTGCTCGCGCACCAGTGTCGGCACCGACCCCAAGATCCCGTCCTATGCCGGTGGCAAGTTCCCGCTCTCGACCTTCCTCGCCGCGCGCGTGCGCGCCATCCTGGCCTCGCCGAAGGAATGGCAGAAGCTGCCGGACGAGGTCTCATCCTGGCTGCATGCGCAGCGCCTGAAATCGCGCCTGCCCAAGCCGGGCGAATTGCTGGTCGAGACCTTTCCGCGGGCAGGACGCTTCTTCCTCGTCGCCTACCCGTTCGAGGGCCGCCTCGCCCACCAGACGCTCGGCATGCTGCTGACCCGCCGGCTGGAACGGGCGCGCCTGAAGCCGCTCGGCTTCGTCTGCAACGATTACGGCATCGCGGTCTGGACGCTCGGCGACATGGGCGCAGCGATCGCGCGCGGAGCGCTCTCGCTCGACGAACTCTTTTCGCAGGACATGCTGGGTGACGATCTCGAGGAATGGCTGGCCGAATCGGCGCTGATGAAGCGAACCTTCCGCTCCTGCGCCGTGATCGCCGGCTTGATCGAGCGCCGATTTCCCGGCCAGGAGAAGAGCGGGCGGCAGGTGACGATCTCGACCGACCTCGTCTACGACGTGCTGCGCCGGCACCAGCCCGACCATGTGCTGCTGCGCGCCGCACGCGCCGATGCCGCGACCGGCTTGCTCGACATCGGCCGACTGGGTCAGATGCTGACACGGATCAGCGGGCGAATCGTGCATCAGCCGCTCGATCACGTCTCGCCGCTCTCGGTCTCGGTCATGCTGGAGATCGGGCGCGAGGCGGTCCATGGCGAAGCGGCCGACGAAATCCTGGCCGAGGCGGAAGCGCAGATGCTCGAAGAGGCGATGGCGTGAACCTGGCGGCGAAGGAAACGGGAGAGGTGGCGGCCGAGGCGTTCATGCTCGGCCGGCTCGCTGTCGTGCCCGATCTCTCCGGCGCGCTCTATCTGCCGGATGAGCGCACGCTCGTCGTTGCCGACCTGCATCTGGAGAAGGGCTCGGCCTATGCGGCGCGCGGCGTGCTGCTGCCGCCCTATGATTCCGCTGCGACGCTCAGGCTGCTCGGCGCCGCGATCCTGCGCTACCAGCCGGCGCGCGTGATCGCACTCGGCGATTCCTTCCATGATCGCGGCGCCGAGGCGCGCATCGACGAGAACTGCTTATCGACCCTGCGAGGCTATCAGGCTGGCCGCGACTGGCTTTGGATCAGCGGCAACCATGACCCGGCCATATCGGCCGCGATGGGTGGCACGGTCCTCGGCGAGTTCGACATCCGTGGTGTCAGGCTACGGCACGAGCCGAGCCCTGCCGGAACGCTGCCGGAGATCGCCGGGCATCTGCACCCCGCCGCCAAGGTCCGCATGCGCGGCCGGGCGCTGCGCCGGCGCTGCTTCGCGCTCTCGCCAAGCCGCTGCGTCATGCCAGCGATGGGCGCCTATGCCGGCGGGCTCAATGTCCGCGACATCGCCTTCCGGCCGCTCTTCGGCCTCGGCTTTTCCGCTCATCTCCTTGGCGACGGCAGGCTCTTCCGCATCGACCAGCGCCTGCTGCTGCCGGACTGAGGACACACTGAGATAGAACCTGTGACCCCTCCCATGTGAAGGGAGTGCTCAGGCCCCCCTCATTTTCATGTGCAGGGATATGTGCGTAACAGGTTGCGTCGAGGCGGGGCTTGTGGCATCAGGACGCCGCTTCGGAACGGCGCGGCGCCTTCCGGGTCCTCGATCGACCCGAAACGCCAGCACATCCCGGTCCTGCTGCGGTAGCTCAGTGGTAGAGCACTCCATTGGTAATGGAGAGGTCGAGAGTTCAATCCTCTCTCGCAGCACCAGCACCCAGTCGTTCCGACTGCGCTTCCAGCAATCGCCCTTGTCCTCAGAACAAATGGCCTTGGCAAGCACGCCGCCTCGTTGAGCTGCATGAAGCCGGTCCTGTGCCGAGGCTGCCTTTCCTATTGCCCGGTTCAGCTTCGCTACGCCGCCACGCGGCGCCCGGCAGCGAGCGCCACGACCGCGATGCAGAGGGGCGCGAAGGACAGCCACAGCACCATGTCCCAGCCGAAGGCGGAGAGCAGCCCTCCCGAGAGGAAGGAGCCGATCGCCATCGTGCCGAACACTGCGAAATCATTGAAGGACTGCACCCGCGCCTTCTCTTCCGGGCGATGGCACTCCAGGACCATGGCCGAAGCGCCGACGAAGCCGAAATTCCAACCCAGGCCGAGCAGGACCAGCGTCGCCCAGAAATGCGCGACGTCGATGCCGAGCAGCCCGACTGCCGACGACGCACCGGTCAGGAACAGGCCTGCCGCGACGACCTTGGCCGCACCGAAACGCGTGATCAGATGCCCGGTCCAGAAGCTCGGCCCGTACATGGCGATGACATGCCACTGCAGGCCGAGATTGGCCGATTCCTGGGACAGGCCGCAGAGCTTCATGGCCAGCGGCGCCGCCGTCATCAGGAAGTTCATCAGCAGGTAGGAGACGACCCCGCAGATCACGGCGAGGATGAAGCGGGGCTGGCGCACGATCACGCCAAGCGGGCGGCCGCCACCTGCCTGCTCCGCAGCTGTCGGCATCGGCAGCCTGACGCCGAGAAGAATCAGCGCCGACAAGGCGGCGACCGCCGCCTGGCCGAGATAGGTGGCCGCGAAGAGATAGGGCGGCCACAGGTTCATCGTGTGCGTCACCAATTGCGCGCCGATCACCCCTGCGAAAACGCCGCCCGCCATCACCAACGACAAGGCGCGCGGTCGACGCACGGGAGCGACGGAATCGGTCGCGGCGAAGCGGAAGGACAGAACGACCGCGGCATAGACGCCGGCACAGAAGGTGGCGACACAGAACAGCCAGAACGAGGCGGAAAGCGCCGCAAGACATGCGAGGAGCCCGGCCAGGACACCGCAGCCGGTGCCCAGCATGAACACCCTGCCGCGCCCATGACGCTGCGCGATGGCGCCAGCGGGCAGCGTGCAGAGCGCCATACCGACGACGAAGATCGAGACCGGTAGCGTCGCGAGAGCCTTGCTGGGCGCCAGCATGTCGCCGACGACGGCGCCCGTGGCAAAGACGACGGTGGCATTGGCGCCGGCAAGAGCCTGGCAGATCGCCAGCCGCAGGACATTGCTGCGCTCCTGGCGAAGCGAGTTCGCCGCCTCGCTGTCGGAAAGAGGGGATGTCGTGGTCATGTGGCGAGCTGGACTTTCCGGAGGGCGTTCTGTGACGAGCGGCGATGCAGCGGCCTGCTCTCGAATTGGCGAGCAGCGGACCGGTTGCAGCGAGCCGCGTCACCGTTCGTCCGCTCTGCCTATCAGAAAGCCGGCTGACCTACTTTCGACGCTTTGCCAAAAAATATAGAATAGCAGACAAAATGCGAGCGCGATGAGCTGGTCGATCGTTACCGCCCCGCCTGATGCCCTGCCGCCGCGGCCGCTGACGATGCGGGCCCAATCGATTCCGCCCCGACATCATTTCCTTGAACACGCTCATGACTGGCACCAGCTCGTCTACGCAATCGACGGCGTGCTGACGGTGTCCACGGTCGGGCAGACGTTCGTCATCTCCCCTGACCAGGCGGCCTGGCTGCCGACAGGCGTGTCGCATCGCGTCGGCTCGTTGCTCGGCGCGGCATTCCGGAGCCTCTGGATCGCGACCGAAGCCGGAGGCGGCCTTCCGCTCGCCCCGACGGTGCTGGCGGTATCGCCGCTGCTCAAGGCCTTGATCGTCGAAGCCGCGGCGATCGAGAGCCAGGACAACGGCGACGGCTATGACGGCCGGGTCGCCGCCCTCATTCTCGATCAACTGCGCCGGGCTCCGCCTTTGCCGACAGTCCTGCCATGGCCGCGCGATGGCCGCCTCGCCGCGCTTTGCGAGGCCTTGTATCTCGATCCGGCCGACGAGCGCAGCGCCGATGACTGGGCCAGGGAACTCGGCCTGTCCGGCCGGACCTTGACCCGCCGGTTCGAGGCCGAGATCGGCGCTCCCTTGCGCTCATGGAAACGGCGTCTGCGCCTGTTCCGGGCCATCGAGTTGCTCAATGGCGGGATGTCGGTCACGCAGACCGCGATGGAGCTGGGCTACAGCTCGGCTTCGGCCTTCATCTTCGCGTTCAAGGCCGAGATGGGCGCGAGCCCGCATGCCTATGGCCGCCAGACCGGGATGTAGCCGGGCATTCGAGGCCCGCAGCCATCGTCAGCTCTTTTGTGCTGTGAGCACGAACATCGGCACGTCGCCAGGATAGGGCGAGGCCGGGAAGAGGTGCTGCCAGCTTTGGGCTGGGCCGAAGCCGGATTCGCCCAGCATCGTCCTGGCATCGTCCTCCGTCAGGCCGTCATGGCGCGGCAGGCTGGCGGCGAGCGCGCCGGGATAGGTCGAACGGTATTGCGCCGCGACCGACCAGAGCCCGTCGGAGACGAGCACCAGCCCGCCCGGGCGCAGGATGAGATGAGCCTTCCGCAGCGCAGCCATCGGGTCGGGCAAGGTCCAGAGCACGTTGCGCAGTGTCACGATGTCGGCCGATCCAGACGCGAACGAGACATCCTCGATCAGCGCGTGCTCGAAAGTGACGTCCAATCCGGATGCCTCGGCAGCCTGCCGGGCTGCGGCGAGCATGCCCTCGGAGCCGTCGCAGGCGCGCACGCGGTGTCCGAGCGAGGCGGCGATCAGCGCGCAGGCCCCGGTCCCGGTGCCGAGATCGACCACGTCCTTCGCCTCCTGCGCCGCGAAGGCGGCGGCAAGGACGTCACGCCAGAGCCCGGCCTGCGCAACATGAGAGGCGACGCCATCGAAGGCTGGCGCGCGCCGAGTCCAGTAGTCCGAAACCTGCGTCTGCGCCTCGGTCGCTTTCATGACTGCCTCCGTTCCGGTTCGACGAGATATTCGATGTGCCGGCGCCCCGACGCCCCCGTACCGATCGAGACCGCGACGCCAAAAATGCGCTGGATCGCCTCGGCGGTCAGAACCTCCTCCGGCGTCCCCGCCGCCTGCAGCCGTCCCTCATGCAGCAGAGCGATCTCGTCGCAGAACATCGCCGCGAGGTTGAGATCGTGCAGCGCCATGATGCAGGTGATGCCGAGGCGGCGGACCAGGCTCAGGATCGAGAGCTGGTGCTGGATGTCGAGATGGTTGGTCGGCTCGTCCAGGATAAGTTCGCTCGGCTCCTGGGCCAGCGCCCGGGCAATATGGACCCGCTGGCGCTCGCCCCCTGAGAGCGTGTGCCAGAACTGGTCGTGCCGCTCGGTGAGCCCGACCCGCGCCAGCGCCTCGTTGACGGCAGCCTCGTCGGTATCATTCCACGATGCCAGCGCGGCGCGATGCGGCGTGCGGCCGAGGCGAACGACATCGCAGACGGAAAGCTGGATCTCGGTGGTCGCCTGCTGCTCGACGAAGGCGAGGCGGCGGGCGAGTTCGCGCCGCGGCACGATCGCGATGTCGCGCTCGTCGAGGGTGACGACGCCGCTTGCGACATTGCGCAACCGGCAGAGCAGCCGCAGCAGACTCGACTTGCCCGAGCCGTTCGGGCCGATCAGGCCGAGCACCCGGCCGGGCGCGGCCTGCAGCGTCACCCCATCGACGATCATCTTGCCGGCGGCGCCCCAGCGCACCTCACGGGTCGCGAGCGTCATGCCGGACGCCTCGCGCGATAGAGGATGAGCGCGAAAACCGGCGCGCCGAACAGCGCCGTGACGACGCCGATCGGCAGGATCTGCTGCGGGATCAGCACGCGCGACAGGATGTCGGCGAGGATCATGAAGATCGCGCCGACGACGAGGCAGGCCGGCAGCAGACGGGCATGGCCGGAACCGACGAGGAAGCGGGCGGCATGAGGGATGATCAGGCCGACGAAGCCAACCGTGCCGACGATCGATACCATCACCGCGGTCATCACCGCCGTGGTGGCGAAGAGCACTACCTTGACCCGCGTCACGGCGACGCCGAGCGAGGCGGCGGCATCGACACCGAAGGCAAAGGCGTCGAGCGCCTTGGCGTGCAGCATGCAGATGCCGAAGCCGATGAAGGCGACCGGCGCGGCGATCCAGAGGTCCGGCCAGCGCACGCCGCCGAAATTCCCCAGGAGCCAGAACATCACGCCGCGTGCCTGCTCGGCGCTGGCCATCGTCGTGACGATCGTTGCGGTCGCCGCATTGAAGAGCTGCGAGGTCGCGACGCCGGCAAGGATGACGCGGTCGCTCGCCCCGCCCGCTCCCGTCGCCAATAGCGCGACCACGGCGAGCGCAGCGCAGGAGCCGATGAAGGCCCCCGCCGAAACCGTCAGCGCCGTGCCGCCGATGCCGACGCCGAGGATCAGCACCGCGACGGCGCCGGTCGAGGCGCCGGCGGAGATGCCGAGGACGTAGGGCTCGGCCAGCGGATTGCGCAGCAGCGCCTGCAGGATCGCGCCGGAAAGTGCCAGCGCGCCGCCGCACAGGCCGGCCATCAGCGCCCGGCTCAGGCGATAGTCGAAGATCACGCCCTGCTGGATCGCGCTGACCGGAAAGTCGAGGCTGAACAGCCCGTTGCCGAGCGCCCGCAGCGCCGTATCAAACGGGATGCGCATCTCGCCGATCGTCACCGCCAGGGCCACCGAGACGGTGAGCGCGGCGAGCGATGCCAGCGCGATGGCGATCCGCGCCGGCCAGTTCGGGCCGTGGGCAGCGTGGCTCAAGGAGACAGGCCGAAGCCGGAGATCGCCTGGGCAAGCGTCTCGATGCCGTCGACGGTATCGAGCCCGGCGCGGGTCGCGCCGACGTCGAGGATTACGACGCGCTGGTTCCTCACCGCATCGAGCTTGCTGGCGACGGGATCGGTCTTGAGGAAATCGAGCTTCTTCTCGATGTCATCGGCCGGGAAGCGACGGCGGTCCATCTTCACCGTGACGATCACCGCCGGATTGGCAATGGCGATGCTCTCCCAGCCGACCAGCGGCCATTCCTCATTGGTGGTGATGATGTTGCGGGCGCCGAGCTTCGACAGGATATAGGCGGGCACGCCATTCTTGCCGGCCATGAAGCCATCGCCCTTGATGTCCCGGCTGGAGAACCAGACCACAACGGGCACGTCCCTCGCTTTGAGGCTGGCGACGGCCTGCACTGCCTTGTCCTCGCGCGCCTTGAGTTCGGCAATCAGCGCCTCGGCCCGGTCGGAGACATCGAAGATCTGCCCGAACTCGCGGATGTTGCGATAGACCAGCTCCATCGTGAACATCTGGGTGCGCACGCCGTCGCCGGCGCCGGAATTGTCCTTGCCGACGCAATCGGTCGGCGAGACATAGGTCGGCACCTTGACCTTGGCGAACTGGTCGCGCTTGCCGACGATGCCGTTCGGCCCGACATGCCATTCGAACATCGCGGTGACGAGGTCGGGTTCCTGCGCCAACACCGCCTCGAAGCTCGGATCATTGTCGGCGAGGCGCTTCACCTTGGCGTTGACCGCTTCATAGGGCTTGGCGACCGGCGAGAACCAGACCGCGGTGCCGACGACACGATCGCCAAGGCCAAGCGCGTAGAGGATCTCGGTCTGGGTCTGGCCGATCGCGACGACGCGCTTGGGCGGCGCCGCGAAGGTTACGCTCTCGCGGCAGTTCTCAATCGTCAGCGGATATTGCGTCGGTGCGGCCAGCGCCGCCCCGGCGAGTACGGTGCCGAGAAGCGCCGCGACGGCTCCTTGCAGCAGGCGAGTAGACGAACGCGCGTTCGGCACAGGGCAAGCCTTAAATGCAACAATGTTGCATTTCTGATAAGATGGACGGCGCGCAGCCGTCAAGCTCTGCGCAAAGGCGCGGGCGGTGGTGTTCATGACCATGGGTTTCATCGCTCCCCGAGATGACGGGCGGGAAGCTGCGCAGGGGCGTGGATGGATGGAGGGCATGGCCGCCACCGACACACACCTCCGGAACACCCCGTCCGAAAGACGTCTTCGACGACCGGGGCAGGTCTCCTGGCTCGCGGGTCGACGCCGGTTCCGCCCGGCCTTCCCGGCGCGATCAGCGCCAGTGGACGATGGACGGAGAGCTCGCCGCTTACAGTTGCGGGGGCAGCCTCGGCATTGGCGCAAGCGCGCCTCACCGAATTCCCTCTTAGCTCCGGATACGATCCGGAGAACCTCGATCGCGGCCACCCTATAAGGCCGGGCCGCGCGGTCAAGCCTACAGGCTCAGGAGAGCCAGGCCGGCAGGCGTGCAGTGGCGGTCCCGGTCAAGGCGGCCTCAATGCAATCGTCGAGGGACCCAAGCCTCACAGTGCAGCCGGAGAGCCCCGGCCCGTAATGGGCGTATTTTCCGGAATTGGTCAGGACCACCTTCGCCCGCTCCGGGAAGACCGGGCGGGTGATCGAGCACCAGCAGAGATCGGGGATTATGTCGACGCCGCTCGCCCGAAGCGTCGCCAATGTGCCATCGGCCTGCGCCGCGGCAACGACCTCCCGGCCGGCCGTGATGATGACGGAGAGTGCCGCCGCTACCGGGCGGCCGTCGAGCCGCTGCGCGAGCGCCCGGCATTCGTCGAGCGAGGCGTGCGGGCTGCCGATGGCGACAAGATCGACATCTTCCGGCCCGTCGCTCAGCTTGCGCCAACCGGCAGCCAGGTCGTCGCGCGTGATCACGACCTCGTCCTCGGGGGCGCCGCCGAGGCTATCCGCTTCCGGCGTGATGCCTTCGATATGCAGCATGGCCGCGGCCGATGTCGTGCCGAAGGCGGCACAGAGCGCCTTGAGATCGTCCCGCGTCGGCCGCGTCTTCGCCAGTCCCTTGATGAGCGGGATCCGGTCGGGCGAGGCGAGGCCGACAAGATAGCCGATCAAGGGCCAGGCTGCGCCGTCCGCATCTTCCGGCAGCTCGACCCGGACTGCACGGCGCGCCCGCCGGCCATCATCGAGAAAAGCCCCGGTAAGCGGAGCGCGGCCGGTGACAGCGATGCAGAAATCGAGGAAGTCCGGATGTTTCGCGGTCCGTGCACCGAGCACGGAATTGGCGAAGATCACCGCGTTCGATTCCGACCAGCCGATCGCCTCGCCGAAGCCGGGCGGGTCCGGCAGGGCATAGGGCGCGCAGGTGAAACTCGCCTGGCAGCCCATGCGGACATAGGCGTCGGCAAGGCGCGCAGCAGGCTCGCCAAAGGCCGGCGCGACGCCCTGGTGGCGCCAATTGGCATGGTCGACTGAGATCGCGTTCATCGTCGTCGGGATGCGCACGCGCGCGCCGAGCTCTTCCATCTTTTTGGCGAAGACGAGGTTGGCTGGGCCGGCATAGATGCAGCCATCGACATGCGCCCGCGTGACATCGATGAGCACACGCGCGCCTTGCTGGCTCGCCATGGCAACGAGGATGCGCATGGCCTGTTGTGCGGCGATCCCGTCCTTGCCGTCGAGCATTTGGCGGTCGGCAGGAGACAGCTGCAGCCCGGCATCCGCCGCGGCGGCGAGAGGAATCCGTACCCGCCCATCATCGGCCGAGATGGCGTCCGGCGCGATCGTCGCGTCCCTGGCCGAGGACAAAGCGGCAAAGGCGCCTTCCGGGAGACGGATCACCGGAATGCGGCATTCGAACATTTCTGAGGCGACGATGGCCCCGAGCGTCAGCGTGTCCTCGGGGCCGGCGAAGACAAGAGCTGCGGGATTCTTGCCCGAGAGCGCCAGCCCCAGCAGCACGCCCGAGCCGGAACAGGAGCCCCGACTGGTCGACATCAGCACGATCGCGCCGGCGAGCGAGGCGCCATGGGAGGGATGGTGGACGTCGATCACCCTCCCCGAGGCCGGATCGACGCCGCCCCAGAAGCTCAAGGGTTCACCAAGGACGACGATCGGCCCGGCGGCGTCTCCGCGGGCGACGATGATGCCTTGGTCCGGTCTCGGGGCAGAGTTCATGGCGCTGATCGACGAAGCCAGATGCGGAACGGGGCGGAGCGCAAAGCCCCTCCCCGCTCAGTTGATATCATCGAATGGCAGGTGCGAAAGACTGCCGCCCCGGCGCGACCTTAAAGCTTGAACACCTGCCGCGCCGTCTCATGGGCGCGGATATAGTCCCAGTCATAGGTCACCCCGAGACCGGGGCCGGTCGGCACCGGGAAACAACCATCCTTGTCGACGCCGTCGAGCTGGTCGCTGTAGCCGCAGGCATAGACTGGCGGCACCGCGTTCGGGCAGTCCGGTCCGACCAGCGCCAGCTCGTAGAAATTGGTGTTGCGGGTCGCAGACATGCAATGGCGATGGGCCGGGCCGCAGGCGTGGATTTCGACATCGACGCCGAAGGCCTCGGCGAGATGGGCGATCTTCATCGCGCCGGTGATGCCGAGATCGTATTCCGGGTCGGAGCGCAGCGCGTCGGTGCCGCCATTGATCAGGAAGTCGGCCTTGGGCTCGAAGCCGCGCAGATATTCGGTCTGCAGGATCGGCGTCTTCAGCATCTCGCGCAGCTTCTTGTGGGCGAAGGCCGAGACGCCGCAATCGCGCATCGGGTCCTCGTACCAGAAGTAATTGCCCTCGTCGCAAGCGCGCCCGACATAGAGCGCGTCGGCGAAGGTCCGAAGCTCATTGGCGGGATCGAGCATGAGCGTCATGCGGTCGCCGACAGCTTTCGCGACATGCAGGACGTTGGCGGCCTCCTCGCGGGCATCGCCATCGTGCCAGCCATGGACCTTGAAGGCGCGATAGCCGAGATCGTAGCAAGCTTCAGCGAAATCGACGAAGGCCTGCGGGGAATCGAGCCCGCCATTGCGATCGCCGTGATAGGTCGAGGCATAGGTCTTGAGCTTCGTGCGATAGCCGCCGAGCAGCTGCGAAACCGAGGCGCCGAAGCGCTTGCCGGCAAGGTCCCAGAGCGCGATGTCGATCGGCCCGATGCCCATGCCGTCATGCTGGCGCAGCTCGCGCTTCATGTCGTTCCAGATCTCCTCACGGTGATCGGGATTGCGGCCGAGGATGTTGGGCGCCAGCGAGAGCGTCTGCGCCATGGTGGCGCGCGTGCCACCCCAGTGCATGACGTATTGCCCTTCGGCGCCGTCCTCGCTGCGGATGATCACGGCAAACTTGGTCAGTTGCAGCTCGGAATTGGGCTTGTAGCCGATATTGTAGATGGCGCGGGCGTTCTCGGCGGACGGCCCGAGATTCTTGGCCTTGAACGAGAACTCGACGATCTCGACTTCGCTGATCCTGGTCATGGGGATTCCCTTAGAAACCGGCGACGCGCGGCAGCCACAGGCTGAGCGCGGGCACGTAGGTGATGATGGCGAGGGCGACGATGAGGGCGATCAGGAAGGGCCAGAGCTCGCGGAAGAGCGGCCCGAGCTTCTCGCGCGTGATCGCCATGGCGACGAAGCAGAGCACACCGACCGGCGGCGTGACCTGACCGATGACGAGGTTGACCAGGAGCACGACGCCGAAATGCACGAGGTCGATCTGCAGCGCGGTCAGCAGCGGCAAAAGGATCGGCACCAGGATGATCATGATGGCGATCGTCTCCATGAACATGCCGGCGATCAGCAGGGCAATGTTCAGGATCAGCAGCACGACCAGCGGGTCGGTCGAGATCGACTTCATGAAGTCGGTGACGAGCTGGGGCGCTTGATCGACGGCGAGGATCCAGCTGAAGGGCGAGGCCGCCGCGACGATGGCGAGGATGACCGCCGTCTCGCGCGCCGTGCCGATCAGGATCGCCGGCAGGTCGGCCAGGCGGATCGTGCGGTAGATCAGCATGCCGACGACCAGCGAATAGGCGGCGGCGACGCCGGCGATCTCGGTCGCGGTGAAGAGCCCGGCGCGGAAGCCGACGATGATCAGCACCGGCATCAAGAGCGCCAGCGAGGCGTATCTGAACTCCTTCCAGAGATTGGCGAGCGAGAACGCGCCGGCCGGGCGAAAGTCGCGCTTCAGCGCCATGATGGCGATGGTCGCCATGATGCAGCCGGCCATGACGAGGCCGGGAATGATGCCGGCGACGAACAGGCTGCCGAGCGAGATGTTGGCCTGCCAGGCGTAGACCACCATCAGGATCGAGGGCGGGATGATCGGCCCGAGCGTGCCGGCGACGGCCGAGAGCGCCGCACCGAAGGCGCGCGGATAGCCCAGCTTCTCGAGCTGCGGCACGAAGACCCGCGCCGCCGCGGCGGTGTCGGCCACCGATGAGCCTGAGATGCCGGAGAGGAAGACCTCGCCGACGACGAGGGTATGGGCCGGGCCGCCGCGGATATGGCCAACCAAAGCCTTGGTGAAGCTGAACAGCCGCTCGGAGATGCCGGACGCGTTCATCAGCGAGCCGGCGAGCGTGAAGAGCGGGATCGCCAGCAGCGGGAAGGACTGCACACCGGCGACGATGCGCTGCGCCGCCACGGTGAGCGGAATGCCCTCCATGAAGATCACCAGCAGGGCAGAGCCGGCCATGGCGATCCAGATCGGCGTGCCGACGACGATGAGCAGCGCGAAAGCGCCGAGAAGCAAGGTCACCATGGCCGCTACTCGCGCGTCGTGATGTCGGACCAGAGCGCCCCGGCGGGCCCCTCATCCAGCAGATTGCGCAGCAGGTGCAGCAGCGAGAGCGCACTGCCGGCGAAGAGCGGCGCGATCATCCAGCCGGCCGAGATGCCGAGCATCGGCGTCAGGTTCGGCATCTCGCGCTGGAGATAGCGCCAGGAGAAGAAGGTCAGCGTGCCCAGCACCACCGCCGTCGCCAGGAAGGCGAGGAGGCCGAAAGCGCGGGCGAGCCAGCGCGGCGCGAACATCACGATGACGTCGATGATGATGTGAGTGCGGGCGTGGAAAGCGCTGGCGATGCCGAGGAAGACCATCCAGGCGAAGAGCAGCAGAATGAGCTCCTCCGACCAGGTCAGCGGGTCGCCCAGCACATAGCGGAAGACGACGGCCGCGCAGACCAGCGTCGCGATGGCGGCGTGGAGGATCGCAAGGGCAGCATCCTCCAAGCGGCTCGACCAGTCGTCGAGCCGCCGGATCAGGGTGAGGCCGGTCATCGTGATCGACTAGCGCTGACGCTGCTTGTCGATCGACGCGATGACGCGGTCGAGATGAGCCTTGCCCCAGCGGCCTTCCATCGCGGTCGCGACGACCTTGGACTTGGCGGCGAAGGCGTCGCGATCGACATCCTCGATGATCTTGGAACGGCCGGACTTGCGGATGTCCTCAAGCATCGAGGCCTCGCGCTTCTGCTGGAGATAGGTGTTCATCGCAGAGGCGCGGGCGGCCTCCGCAAACAACACCTCGCGATGTTCGGGCTTGAGCCTGACGAGGCTGTCCTTGTTGATGACGATCATGTTGTTCTGGAGCATGTGCTTGGTCATTGCGACGAAGCCCTGCACCTCGTAGAACTTGCGCGAGAAGATCGTCGGGATCGGGTTCTCCTGGCCGTCGACCGTCTTCTGCTGGAGCGCGGTGTAAACCTCGCCGAACGGCACCGGCGTCGGCGCTGCGCCATAGGCCTTGATCATCTCGACCCAGACCGGGCTCTCCGGCACGCGGATCTTCAGGCCCTGCAAATCCTCCGGCTTCTTCACGGCGCGGTCGAGCGTCGTCATGTTGCGCCAGCCCCAGTACCAGATGCGGCTGACCGGCACGATGTTGTGCTTGTCGCGCAGCTCATCGAAGATCGGATCGAAGGCGTCGGAGCGGATGACCGCTTCAGCTTCGGTCCAGTCCTTCCAGAGGAAGGGCGCGCTCGGGATCTCCAGCGCCGGCACCAGCGAGGAGGCAGCGGCCATCGACGGCGCGGAGAGGTCGAGCGCACCTTCCTTGACCTGCTTGAAGAGATCGACCTCCTTGCCAAGCTGCTCGGCCGGGAAGACGCGGATGGTGACGGCGCCGCCCGTGCCCTTGTTCACGCGCTCGGCGAATTCCTGGAAGAGCTCGCCGGCGATCTCGGCGGTGGTGTTGGCGTGGCCGAAGCGCAGAGTCTGCGCCTGCGCCGCGCCAGCGATGAAACCGCTGGCGATCAAGGCCGCGGCGGCGATGCGTCTGAGAATCATGCTTGTCCTCCCTGATGTTGAACCGGGCCGTGTTCGGCCTCGGGGCGGTTGCGGCTATTTGATCAGCCGCTCGTAGGAACCTTCGAGATGCAGACGCATCGCCTGCGCTGCGGCGTCTGCATCGCCGGCTTCGAGCGCGTCGACGATGCGGAAATGTTCCTGATGGGTCAGGCCGACATCCTGCTCGCGCGTCAGGTAGAGCCGCGAGATGTGCAGGTGGAAGCGCAGGTCGTCATAGCTCTTCAGCGCGACCTGGTTGTCGGCAGCCTGCAGGATGATCCGGTGGAAGCGATCGTCGCCCTCGGTGAAGCCGCGATGGCTTCGGTATTCGCGCGAGGGCGCGCCCGCCATCATGATTGCGACCTCGTCACGCAGTGCCTTGATCACATCCGGGCCGGGCCTGCGCCTGGCCGCTTCGGCCGCCGCCCAGGGCTCGATCACGCCGCGGAAGCTGTAGACATCCTCGTAATAGCGCTGGTCCGGCAACGGCGCGGTGGCGAAGCCGATGAAGGGCTCGGCCCTGACCAGCCCCTCGGCAACGAGCCGGGCCAGCGCCTCGCGGATCGGCGTCGAGGAGACCTGAAGCTCGCGCGCCAGCGCGTCGACATTGAGCTTTTCGCCCGGCGCATAGGCCTGGTCGAGAATGCGCTCCTTGATCGCCTCATAGACCTGGTCGCCGAGCACGACCCGCTCGATCTTGCGCGCCCCGTTCAAAATTCTGCATCCTATATCTTGGATCGTGCATGATCCTGCGATGCGCTCTTTTTGGAGTCAACCCAATCTGCGATGGGAGAGGGCAGCGCGCCACCAACCCATGACCGGAACAGTCGCCGATCGACTCAGGCGATTCGTTCATCTCGCCCCTTGTCGAAATCGACGCATCCGGCATCGAGTGCACCAGACAAAACGCAGCATTCTCAGGGACCGGCGCCCTTTCAGGAGCAGGAGCTGCAGCTGTGCGCGCACTCCTCGATCATGCCGCCGGAAGCGCTCCAGCACCGGCCCGCTGGTATCCCCAGCTTCGTGGCCGCAGCGCAACCAGCCATCCAACATACTGGTAGTAAACGATTTTTCTTCCGGCACTCGACACTCGGCGAGAACTTCTCCCCCGGAGCGCCCAGGCGATTTACCGCTCGTTAACCATTCGGTTCCTACATCTGGGGAACCGAAAATTTACCAAGATGACCGCCGTGTTAACCCAACCCCGGCCGATCCGCCTCAAGGGGCGTTCCTACCTTGCGCTGACGCTCACACCAGAGCTGCCCTTCGAGGACTGGCTGGTGCGGCTCGACGATCTCGCCGGCCGCTCGGCCGGTTTCTTCCTGCGACGGCCGGTCGTGCTGGACGTCGAAGGGCTGGAGATCGACCGCACCCAGCTGCGCGATCTCGTCGGCAAGCTCGGCACCCGCAATGTTCGGATCATGGGCATCGAGGGCGCACGCCCTTCCATGCTCGGTGCCGATCTGCCGCCGGCCATGTCGGGCGGCAAGACGACCGGCGACATCGAGGAGCCGGCAGCCGCGCCAGCCAAGGAAGCTCCCGCACCTGCTCCGGTCGAGAGCGCCGCGGAGATGCCCGCCGCGCCGATGCCGACCACCAGTGCTCCGGCCTCGCTCGTCGTCACCCAGCCGGTGCGCTCCGGGCAGTCCATCTTCACTGAGGGCGACATCACCATCCTCGGCTCGGTCGCATCAGGCGCCGAGGTCATTGCCGGCGGCTCGATCCACATCTACGGCACGCTGCGCGGCCGGGCGATGGCCGGCACGCTCGGCAACGCCGCCGCCCGCATCTTCTGCCGCAAGCTGGAGGCCGAGATGGTCGCCATCGACGGCTTCTACAAGACGGCCGAGGAGCTCGAGCCCGGCCTGCGCGGCAAGCCCGCGCAATTCTGGCTGGAAGGCGAGACCTTCACAGCCGGATCAATGGCTTAAATCGACAGACGGCGCGTCCCCAGGAACTAGGAGAGGTCAATGGGCAAGGTCATCGTGGTCACATCGGGCAAGGGCGGCGTCGGCAAGACGACCTCGTCTGCCGCCCTCGGCGCAGCCCTGGCGCAGAACGGCGACAAGGTCGTGGTCGTCGACTTCGATGTCGGCCTGCGCAATCTCGACCTCGTCATGGGCGCCGAGCGCCGCGTGGTCTACGACCTCGTCAACGTGATCCAGGGCGAGGCCAAGCTGACGCAGGCGCTGATCCGCGACAAACGCCTGGAGTCGCTCTATCTGCTGCCGGCCTCGCAGACGCGCGACAAGGACAACCTCACCGCCGAGGGCGTCGAGAAGGTCGTCGGCGCACTCAAGAGCCATTTCGACTGGGTGATCTGCGACAGCCCGGCCGGCATCGAGCGCGGCGCCACCCTCGCCATGCGCCATGCCGACATCGCGATCGTCGTGACCAATCCGGAAGTCTCCTCGGTGCGCGATTCCGACCGGATCATCGGCCTGCTCGATTCGAAGACGGCGAAGGCCGAGGCCGGCGAGCGCATCGAGAAGCATCTGCTCCTCACCCGCTACGATCCCGCCCGGGCCGAGCGCGGCGACATGCTCAAGGTCGACGACGTCCTCGAGATCCTGTCGATCCCGCTGCTCGGCATCATCCCCGAGAGCATGGACGTGCTGCGCGCCTCCAATATCGGCTCGCCGGTCACCCTGGCGGATGAGCGCAGCGCCCCGGCACTCGCCTATTTCGACGCCGTGCGGCGTCTGCGTGGCGAGAGCCTCCCCGTCACCATCCCCGGCGAGAAGCGCGGCTTCTTCGGCAAGTTCTTCGGAAGGAAAGCGGCATGAACCTGCGTCGTCTCTTCTTCCGCAGCCAGTCGGCTCCGGCCGCGCGCGAGCGCCTGCAGGTCCTGCTGGCCCATGAGCGCCTGTCGTCAGAAGGCTCCGACCTCGTCACCAAATTGCGCGACGAGATCCTGCAGGTGATCGCCAGGCATGTGCAGGTCGACAGCGACAAGGTCAGCGTCCGGATGGAACGCGGCGCCCAGGTCTCGACGCTCGCCGTCGACATCGAAATCCCGTTCGACGCGGGCAAGAAGGCGGCCTGAGGGCCGCCTTTTCCTTTTTAGTGTCGTCTAGACGGAAAGCCGATCGTCCGAGCTCCTCCCTTCCCCCTTGCGGGGAAGGGTATGGGGATGGGGGGCGAACGACTGGGTGCAAGGTCGATTGTAGAACGGATCGGCCCGGTTTCCGGCGAATTCGCTTCGACTTTTCGCCCCCCACCCCTACCCCTCCCCGCAAGGGGGAGGGGTTCGCGCGCGCCTCACATTACGGCTGGGCCGCGGCCGTCATATTCGGCGTCGGTGACCTTATCGAGCCAGTCGACGACTTTGCCGTCCTTGGCCTCCTGCACGGCGATATGCGTCATCGCCGTCTCCGGCCCGGCGCCGTGCCAGTGTTTCTCGCCCGGCGGAAACCAGACCACATCGCCCGGCCTGATCTCCTCGACCGGCCCGCCCCAGCGCTGCACGCGGCCGAAGCCGGCGGTGACGATCAGCGTCTGGCCGAGCGGATGGGTGTGCCAGGCCGTGCGCGCGCCGGGCTCGAAGGTGACGCTGGCGCCCTGCACGCGCTCGGGCGCATGTGGATTGAACAGCGGGTCGATGCGGACAGTGCCGCTGAACCAGTCGCTTGGCCCTTTCCCGGAAGGCCGTGTCCCGGCGCGGATAATCTCCATCGGCTGTCTCCTTGGGCCTGCGGTCGTACTGAGACCGACAATCTAGTCACGCCCGCGCCCGGATTGAATGGGCGGGCGCCCTCAATGGAAATCGCGCGACTTCGGCAGGATCCGGACATTGCGGGGATGGCGTGCCCGCGGGGCTTGCGGATGCTTGAACTCGTCGGCGCGGGTCAGCACGATCTCGGCGCGGTGCGTGTCGGAGAGGCTGAGCAGCTCGGCCGAGCGGTCGACGACGCGCTTTGCCATCAGGTGGATCACGCCCTCCGGGCTCTTCTGCACCCTGCCCTCGACCAGGAGCAGCCGCGCCGCCATGACCTCGCGGCGGAAACGCTCGAAATCGCGAGCCCAGAGCACGACATTGGTGATGCCCGTCTCGTCCTCCAGCGTGATGAAGATGGCGTTGCCCTTACCCGGGCGCTGGCGCACCAGCACGACGCCGGCGACGCTGGCCCAGGTCCCGTCCCGCATCGCCGACATCTGCGCGCAGCTGGTGACGCGCTCACGGGTGAAGCGGGCGCGCAGCAGGCCCATCGGATGGCTCTTCAGCGAAAGCCGGGCCGTCTGATAGTCGGCGACGACATGCTCGGCGAGCGGCATCGCCGGCAGCGCCATGGCCCGTTCCACTCCGAGCTCGCGCGCCTGCGCTGCCTCGAACAATGGCAGGGCCTCGTCGCTCGGCAGACGACGCACCGCCCAGAGCGCCTCGCGCCGATCCAAGCCTATTGAGCGGAAGGCGTCGGCATCTGCGAGCAGGCGCATGGCGCGGGCCGGCAGGCGGGCGCGACGGGCGAGTTCCTCGACATCGCGATAAGGTTCGGTCCGGGCTTCGACGAGGCGCTCTGCCCAGTCTTCCTTGAAGCCGTCGAGCTGACGCAGGCCGAGGCGCAGGGCCCAGGGGCTTTTCCAGCCCGGCCCTCCCGCCTCCAGCAGATTGTCCCAGGCGCTGGAATTGACGTCGATCGGCCGCGGCTCGACGCCGCCATTCTCCTGCGCCTCCCGGACGATCTGGGCCGGGGCGTAGAAGCCCATGGGCTGCGAGTTCAGCAGCGCCGCGGCGAAGATCGCCGGGTGATGGCATTTCAGCCAGGAGGAGACATAGACCAGCTTGGCGAAGGAGGCGGCATGGCTCTCGGGAAAGCCATAGCTGCCGAAGCCCTTGATCTGCTCGAAGCAGCGCTGGGCGAAATCGCGCTCATAGCCGCGCGCCACCATGCGCTCGACCATCTTCTCTTCGTAATTGCCGATGGTGCCGGCGTTGCGGAAGGTCGCCATCGCCTTGCGCAAGCCGTTGGCCTCGATGTCGCTGAACTTCGCCGCGACCATGGCGAGGCGCATGGCCTGCTCCTGAAAGAGCGGGACGCCTTCCGTCTTGTTGAGGACTTCGTAGAGCTCGTCGGGCGGGCCATGCTCCGGCGCTGGCGACGGATAGGTCACATCCTCGATCCCGGCCCGCCGCTTCAGATAAGGGTGGACCATGTTGCCCTGGATCGGGCCGGGGCGAACGATCGCGACCTGGATGACGAGATCGTAGAGCTTTCGTGGCTTCAGCCGCGGCAGCATGTTGATCTGCGCCCGGCTCTCGACCTGAAAGACGCCGAGCGACTTGCCCTCGCAGAGCATGTCGTAGGTCGCCACATCGTTCTGCGGGACGTCGGCGAGACCAAAGTCGATGCCCTCCTTGTCGCGCAGCAGGTCGAACGCCTTGCGGATGCAGGTCAGCATGCCCAATGCGAGCACATCGACCTTCATCAAGCGCAACGCGTCGATGTCGTCGCGATCCCATTCGATGAAGGTGCGCTTCTCCATCGCGGCATTGCCGATCGGCACGGTCTCGTCGAGGCGACCGCGCATCAGCACGAAGCCGCCGACATGCTGCGAGAGATGGCGCGGAAAACCGAGCAGTCGCACGGCGAAGCGCACGGCCCGAGCAATCACCGGGTTGTCGGGATCGAGCCCGGCCTGGCGGATCTGGTTGCGGGTGATGTCGGAGCCCCAGCTACCCCACTGCGTCGAGGCTAAGCGGGCGGTAACGTCCTCGGTCAGCCCCAGCGCCTTGCCGGCCTCGCGCATGGCGCTGCGCGGCCGGTAGTGAATCACTGTCGCGGCGATGCCGGCACGCTCACGGCCATAGGTCTTGTAGATCCACTGAATCACCTCCTCGCGCCGCTCATGCTCGAAATCGACATCGATATCGGGCGGCTCACGCCGCTCGGTCGAGATGAAACGCTCGAACAGCACATCGCTCTCGGCCGGATCAACAGCGGTGATGCCAAGTACATAGCAGACGGCTGAATTCGCTGCCGAGCCTCGCCCCTGGCACAGAATGCCGCGGCTTTCGGCGAATTCGACGATCTGACGTATCGTGAGGAAGTAACGGGCGTAATCGAGCTTCGCGATTAGCGTGAGCTCCTGCACCAGCAGCTTCTGCACCTTCTCCGGAATACCGTCAGGATAGCGCATCGGCAGGCGCCGGCGCACCGACTCTTCCAGCCAGCCCTGCGGCGTCCAGCCGGGCGGGATGGGCTCGTCAGGGTACTCGTATTTCAGCTCCTTGAGATCGAATGCGATCCGGCCGAAGAGATGCTGCGTCTCCTCGATCGCCTCCGGCGCCTCCTTGAAGAGCCTCGTCATCTCCTGCGGCGGCTTGAGATGGCGTTCGGCATTGGCTTCGAGCAGGCGGCCGGCCTTGTCGATCATGGTGCCCTCGCGGATGCAGGTCAGCAGGTCCTGCAGGTCGCGCTGCTCGGGCGCGTCGTAGAGCACGTCGTTGGTCGCGATCAGCGGCGTGCGGGTCGGCGCCGCGATGCTTTTCAGCCGAGCGAGACGACGGCGGTCGTCGCCGCGGCGCGACATGGTCGCGGCGAGCCAGACCGCACCGGGCGCAGCGGCATCGAGCTTAGTAAGAATCTCGGACAGGTCGTCGAGCCGGCGCTCCGGCATGACGATCAGCAGGAGATCGCGGGCGTCGTTCAGGAGGTCGTCGAGGGAAAGGATGCACTCGCCCTTAGCCCCACGCAGATTGCCTGTGGTGAGCAAGCGGCAGAGCCGGCCCCAGCCGGCACGGTTGGCGGGATAGGCGACGATGTCGGGCGCGCCGTCGGCGAAGACGAGGCGACTGCCGGTGGCGAGCTTGAAGCGCTTCGCCATCGCCTGGAGCTGGGGCAAGGTGAAGGGCAGATCGGCGAAGGCCGGGTTCTCGACCCAGATATATTCGCCGGGGCTGCCGCCCTCGCGGATCTTCTCAGGGGCCAGCACGCCATCTTCGCGCAAATCACGGAGCGCGGCCCAGGCCCGCACCACCCCGGCAACGGTGTTGCGGTCGGCGATGCCGAGGCCGCTCTGGCCGAGCAGCAGCGCGGTCATCACCAAATTCGGTCCGGGCGAGGCGCCACGCAGGAAGGAGAAGTTCGTCGCGGCGATGGGTTCGGCGTAAGTCGTCATGCGAACAGCCCGTGCAAATACCAGCGCGGCGCCGTCGTCTCGCGGCCATAGAGGCCGGCGCGGTAGAGCCAGAAGCGCCGCCCTTGCGCATCCTCGACCCGATAATAGTCACGCGTGTGCTCACCCGGCCCGTCGCGCCACCAGTCCGGCGCGATCCGCTCCGGCCCCTCGGCGCGGGCGATCTCATGCAGCACACGCCGCCAGCGGAAGCGCAGGGGCGGCCCATCCGGCACCTCGGCCAGGGTCTCGACCGGCTGAGGCGGTTCGAAGAGCTGGAGCGGGCGGGCTGGCGGCTCATCCGGCTGGGCGACGGGCCAGGGCGTCTCGTCCGACTTGCCGGCCGCAGCCGGGACCAGCGCGGCCTCGCGCTCGGGCTGATGGCTGTCCTGCGCAACGAAACGCAGCACGCGTTCGCGGCCGAAGCGGGCGACCAACCGGTCGATCAGATCGGCGACCGCCTCCTCCTCGATGGCGCGCCCGTCAAGGCTCGCCTGCGGCGTGCCGAGCGGCTCGCAGACCGGGACGGCGAGCCTGATCGCGTCATAGCCGAAGCCGGGATCGAGCGGATCGGCGAGGCTGTCGATGCGCTCGCGGTAGAGCCGCAGGATCGCGGCGGCATCGCGCGAGGGTCGGCCGGTTTCCAGCTGAAGCCTTCGCACCGCGCCATCGCTGCGGAAGAAGCTGATCTCGAAGGCACGCCCGCCCTCGCCGCGCGCCTCGAGCAGGCGCCCGGCCTCGCCGAGCAGGCGGACAACGATCGCCTCGAGCCCATCGGTATCCTGCAACGGATCGGGGAAATGCCGCTCGACCACGCAATCGGGCGGCGGCCGCAAGGGCGTGATCCGGGCGTCCTCATGGCCGAGGATGCGGCGCAGCTTCGTGACGAGCGCCTCGCCGAAGCGGGCGGCGAGGGTGTGCGAGGGGCGGCCGGCGATGTCGCCCAGCGTCTTCAGCCCGGCGCGCGACAGCGCGATCACCGTCTCGGCCGAAGCCTCCAATGCCGAGACCGATAGCGGCAATGTCCGCTGCTCATCCTCGCCCGGAAGCGAGATGGCGCAGCGGCCGAAACGAGAGAGGGCACGGGCCGCTTCGGACGTGCCGGCGATGCTGGCGAAGACGGTGAGGCCGAGCCAGTCCATGCTGCGGCCGACGCGCTGGCGCAGCGCCGCCTCGCCGCCGAAGAGATGGGCGCAGCCGGTGATGTCGAGCACCAGCCCATGCGGCGGGTCGAGCGCGACGAGCGGGGTGAAGCGATCGCAGAGCGCGGCGAGCCATTCGATCAGGCGCTGGTCGGCAGCCGGGTCGGCTTCGACCACCGTCAGCTCCGGGATACGGGCGCGGGCATCGGCCAGGGTCAGGCCGCGGGTCAGGCCAAGCGCGACGGCTTGGCTGTCGCAATCGGCAAGGCGCAGCGCGCCGCGATCCTTCTCGACCAGGACGAGCGGGCGCTCATCCGGCCCGGCGGAGCCCCGCCGGCGCAGGCGCTCGCTCGCCAGATAGGGAAACCAGAGGGCGAGATAGCGGCGCTGCATCCCTTCTGCTCCCCTCGTTCCCGACCCTGTCCCGGAAACATTGTTCGTCACGGTTCCACTCCACACGCCACTCACGCTCACCAAGGCCGCCGCGATGGCGCAGCAGCCGTAATCCGAAGGCGGGATCGCCCGGCGCCTGCGCCTCCCGCGCCTGCGACGGCAGGGCGCGCACCTGCCAGCGCGTGCTGGCGGCGCTGGGCTCCGGCTCAGCCGCCACCCGCAGCAACAGGGTCAGGACGCCGGAGGTCTCGGCCGCCAAGGCGAGGCGGCGGCTGGCGGTCAGGTCGAACTGGCGGGGCGCGCCCCAGGGCTCGATCAGCGTCGCCCCGAGTGCGGCGCAGCGCGCCGCCTCTGCGCCAGCCCGCAGCGCCCCCTCGCCGTCCCTGACCCTGACCAGCAGGATCTGCGCGGGATCGAGCCCGAGCTCGGCCAGGCCCGGCGGGTGTAGCCGCCCGGCCTCGGCGTCGAGGAAATCCTGCCGGACCCAGAGCATTGGCCGCGAGCCGGCAGCGCGCAGGGCCAGTGCCGCAGCGAAGCCGGTGGCGGCGGGCAGATCAGCTCCCGCCGAGGCATAGACCTCGTGCAAGGCGGCGCGCGCGATGCCGCCGCCCAGCGGCTCATCCAGCGAGGGCATCCCGAAAGCGACCCGCCCTATCGGCGAAAGCTCGCGCGCCAGCCCCGCCAGAGCGAGGCTCTGCCGCAAAGCAGCCAGGGATCGTATGGATGCATCGGCCATCGGAATATATGTTCACTTTTTGTTCCGTATATAAAGCGACTCCAAACCGTCCCAGAGTCAAGTCCGTATCCGCTCACGCTTGCCTGCGGGCGCCTCGCTGCTGTCATATCAGGGCAAACCGGATCGCCTATCAGCTGCTCGCCGCCCAGCCCGCGGCCTCGCCTGGAGACCGCCATGAGTTCGGGACTGTTCGCCCTTCTCGACGACGTCGCAGCCCTGGCCAAGGTCGCTGCGGCCACGCTCGACGATGCCGCGGCGCAAGCAACCAAGGCCGGCGCCAAGGCGGCCGGCATCGTCATCGACGATGCCGCGGTGACGCCGCGCTATGCGGTCGGCTTCGCTGCGGAGCGCGAGTTGCCGATCATCTGGAAGATCGCGCTCGGCTCGCTCAAGAACAAGCTGCTCTTCCTGCTGCCGGCGGCGCTGGTACTGACGCTCGTGGCGCCCTGGGCGATCACGCCGCTGCTGATGATCGGCGGCGCCTATCTCTGCTTCGAAGGCTTCGAGAAGGTCTACGAGCTCGTCGTACCGCATGCACATCACGACGAAGCCACCGGCGAGGGCGGCACCGACATCCTCGACGCCAAGCAACTCGAGGAGCAGAAGATCGCCGGCGCGATCAAGACCGACTTCATCCTCTCGGCCGAGATCATGGCGATCACGCTTTCCACCATCACCGCATCGTCCTTCTGGATGCAGGCGCTGGTGCTGGCTGTGGTCGGGCTCGGTATGACCGTTCTGGTCTATGGCGTCGTCGCTTTGATCGTGAAGGCCGATGATGCCGGCGTCGCGCTGTCGCGCAGCGGCATCCTGCCGATCCGGCTGCTGGGGCGCGGCCTCGTCGCCGGCATGCCGCCCTTCCTCAAGGTATTGAGTGCGGTCGGCACCGCGGCGATGCTCTGGGTCGGCGGCGGCATCATCATCCACGGCCTCGCCGGCTATGGGCTCGCCGGGATCGAGCATGCCATCCACGCCGTCGCCGTGGTGGTCGGCAAAGCCTGGCCGGCGCTCACGGGCCTGCTCGAATGGCTGACGACCGCAGCCGCTTCGGCCGTGTTCGGTCTCATCATCGGCGGGCTCTGCCTCGTCGGCATGCATTTCCTCGTCGAGCCGCTGCTGAAGGCGAGGCGCGGCAGCGGGGTGAAGCCGACTGCCCTGCCGGAAAAGCAGGGCCACTAGGCAGCAAGAGGACCGCACGACGGCCCGAAATCTGCTAGAGCCGGCAACCGGTCCGGCTCGCGGGCCGCGGTGCCCTCATGCTGCAATTCCTCGCCACCAGCACGCCCTTCTTCGCGGTGATAGGCCTCGGCGCCTTCACGGCCTGGCGCGGCATGTTCAGCGCCGATGCGGTCAGGGTGTTCAACACCTTCGCCTTCATGGTGGCGACGCCGGCGATGGTGCTGCGGGTGATGTCGCGCCAGCCGATCGCCGAGCTCTGGAACGGCGTCTTCTTCGCCGCGCTGGCGCTGATCGGGGTCGCGGTGCTCGCGCTCGCGATCCTGTTGCAGCGACGCCTGCTCGGCCTGCCCTTCCCCAACGCCGTATCGCGAGCGCAGGCTCTGGTCGGCGGCAATTTCGCCTTTCTCGGCATACCGCTGATGCTCGCCTTCCTCGGCGACAGCGCCGCGGCACCGATCGCGATCGGCCTGATCTGCGACACCGCCCTGATCGTGCCGCTCTCGATCGGGTTGATCGAGGCCGGGCGCGGGAAGGGCTCGCCGCTGGCGATCGCGCTCAAGCTCGTGCGCGGCACGATCGTCAACCCGTTCATGCTCTCGATCCTGGCCGGCGTCGCCCTGTCGCTGAGCGGGGTCGCGTTGCCGGAGCCGGTCGACCGTTTCCTGCTCTTCCTCGGCGCCTCTGCCGCCCCGGTCGGCGTCTTCGCGCTGGGGATCGCCGCCTTCCAGTGGAGCCGCGAGGGCAGGTTGCCTCTGCGCGGCGTCCTGCCGCTGGTCGTCGGCAAGCTCGTCCTGCATCCCCTGCTGACCTGGGTGGTGCTGGCGCTGGTCCTGAAGCTCGATCCGTTCTGGGTCCAGGCTGGCGTGCTCTATGCGGCGCTGCCGATCGCGGCCAATGTCTTCGTTATTTCCGAACGCTTCGATACCGGCAGCCGTCCGATCGCGGCTGCGATCGTGATCTCGACCGCCGCCGCCGCCCTCACCTTTCCCCTCGCGATCTGGCTGATCTCGCCCTGACCGCCAGCCTGGAGACGTCCATGCCCAGCCAGCTCTTCCAGCCCTTCGATCTCGGCGGCCTGCATCTTTCCAACCGGATCGTGATCGCGCCGATGTGCCAATATTCGGCCGAAGACGGCTCGGCCACCGACTGGCACCTGATCCATCTCGGCAACCTCTCCCTGTCGGGCGCCGGGCTGCTGATCATCGAGGCGACAGCGGTCGAGGCGGACGGACGGATCAGCCCGGACGATCTCGGCCTGTGGAGCGATGCCAACGAAGCGGCACTGGCGCGCGTGCTCGACGCGGTCCGTCGCCATTCCGACATGCCTGTTGGTATCCAGCTCGGCCATGCCGGCCGCAAGGCCTCGGTCTATTCACCCTGGACCGGCGGCGGCCAGCGCCCGCTGGACGACCGCGGCTGGCAGACACTCGCTCCTTCGGCGCTGCCGATGCAGGCCAAGGACCGGCCGCCACTGCCGCTCGATGCCGCCGGGTTAAAGCGGATCCGCGAGGCCTTCGTCGCGACGGCGCGCCGGGCGGTGCGGCTCGGCCTGCAGGCGATCGAGCTGCATTGCGCCCATGGCTATCTGTTGCACCAGTTCCTGTCGCCGCTCGCCAACCGGCGCGACGATGCCTATGGCGGCTCGCTGGAGAACCGCATGCGCTTCCCGCTCGAGGTCTTCGATGCGGTGCGCGAGGCGGTCCCGGCCGCGATTCCTGTCGGCGTGCGCGTCTCCGGGACAGACTGGGTTGAAGGCGGCTGGGATATTGAGCAGACCGTCACCTTCTCGGAGGCGCTGAAGGCGCGCGGCGTCAGCTTCGTCCACGTCTCCAGCGGCGGCGTCTCGGCCGCGCAGACAATCGCACTGTCACCGGGCTATCAGGTACCGCTGGCGCGGGCGGTCAAGGCGGCGACAAGCGTGCCGACCATCGCCGTCGGCCTGATCACCGACTACGAGCATGCCGAGGCGGTCGTCGCCGGCGGCGATGCCGACATGGTGGCGCTGGCGCGCGGCATCCTCTACGAGCCGCGCTGGCCCTGGCACGCCGCCGCCCATCTCGGCGCCAGCGTCAAGGCGCCGAAACAGTATCTGCGCTCGCAGCCGAGCCGGTTCCGGACTCTGTTCGAGAGCTGAACGGTCTTCCGACCACCAATGAAGGTGGTCATCCCGGACAAGCGGCGAAGCCGCGCCGATCCGGGATCCATTCGGAGCCTTTGTGATAGAGGTTCAGGAATGGATCCCGGGTCTCCCTTTGGTCGCCCGGGATGACTTGAAGAGAGGCTTGAGTACGAGAGCCGCGCTCAATCCCCCGGCTGCGCGCCCTCATAGCCCTCGATGATGACGAGATCGACCGCACCGACCTTGGCGAGATGCTGCACCGCCGCCTGGTATTCCGGCGAGTCGTAGCAGGCGCGCGCCGTCTCGATGTCCTTGAACTCGATGACGACGTTGTGCTTGCGGCCCTCGCCGCGGGCGAGCTTGTACTCGCCGCCACGGACGAGGAACTTCGCACCGTATTTGGCGAAGGCGATGGCGTTGAGCGAGCGGTAGGTGGCGTATTCCGACTCGTTCTGCACATCGAGCCGGGCGATCCAGTAGCCTTTCGCCATGCTCACACCCCCTCGACCGCGACGAGGTCGATCTCGCCGGCGCCTTCGCGCAGCTTGCGCGCCTCGGCATATTCGGTCGAGAGCAGATAGGCCTTGGCCGTGGCGTAGTCGGGGAATTCGAGGATGACGTTGCGAGCCCGGCCCTCGCCTTCGCCGACCGTCATCTGGCCGCCGCGCACCAAGGGCATGCCGCCATATTGCTTGATCGCCTCGGAGGCCTTCGCGGCATAGGCCGCCCATTGCGTCGCATTGGTCACCTTGGCGCGACCGATCACATATCCCTTGGGCATTTGCCGCTTCCGTATCCGATGGAAAGGACCGGGAGATTAGGCGGCGCCGGCGATCTCGTCCATGACCGCCGCCGCCGCTGCACGCGGGTCTGCCGCGCGGATGATGGGACGCCCGACGACGAGGTGGTCGGCGCCGGCGCGGATCGCCTCGGCCGGTGTCAGCGTGCGCTTCTGGTCACCGACGGCGCTGCCGGCCGGGCGGATACCGGGAGTGACGATGGCCATGTCCGGCCCGATCACGTCGCGGACGATCTCGGTCTCGGCTGCGGAGCAGACGATGCCGTCGACGCCGGCAGTGCGAGCCTGCTGCGCCCTCATGCGCACAAGATCGCGCACCGCGAGGCCGTAGCCGGCATCCTTCAGGTCGCCATCGTCATAGGAGGTCAGGGCGGTGACAGCGAGCAGCTTCAGCGCCGCCTCGCCGCGCCCCTCGACCGCGCCGCGCATGGTCTGCGGATAGGCATGCACGGTGAGGAAGGTGACGCCCAGCTTGGTCAGCGATTCCACGCCCTCGGTAACGGTGTTGCCGATGTCGTGCAGCTTGAGATCGAGGAAGACCTTCTTGCCCTCGGTCACGAGCTGGCGGGCGAGATCGAGCCCGCCGGCGAAGGCGAGCCGATACCCGATCTTGTAGAAGCTCGCGCCGTCGCCGAGCGTCGAGACGATGCGGTAAGCGTCCCAGACCGTCGGCACGTCCAGCGCGACGATCATGCGGTCCCGGAGATCATTGATCTTCTGCGTCATCGCCCTGCCCTCCACCTGCTCCGTGGTGAAAGGCACGATTCGAGTTGGCGCGCAAGGATTATCTCATTTTTGAGACAGATCTTATTTTCGAGCTGAACGCAAAGGCGCGCTGCGGAACGCGTCACTCATCCTCGTCATGAGGCTTCGCCGCCAGCACCTGCGCGAAAACCTGGGTCCAGACCTCCGGCGGCTGCGCACCTGACACCGCGAGCTTGCCGTCGACAATGAAGAAGGGCACGCCGGTGACGCCGACCTTCTGGGCGTGCGCCTCCAGCCCGATCACGGTCTCGCGCAATTCGTCATTGGCAAGCTCGTCGCGCGCCGCCTGCTCGTCGAAGCCCTGCTCGGCGGCGATCGCCACCAGCGTCTCGAGGTCGCCGATATCGCGCCCGTCCTGCCAGTAGGCCTTGAACAGCGCCGCGGTCATCTCGCCGCCGCGCTGCACGGTCGCGGCCGCGGCGACGAGCATATGCGCCATGCGGGTGTTGACGCTTTTGGTCACCTTCACCCAGTTGAAGGTGACGCCGCTTTCCAGCGCCGCCTCGGACAGACGCAGTTCGATCTCGCGGCGCTTGCCCGGGCCGAACTTGGCGTCGAGATAGGCAGTACGATCCATGCCCTCCGCCGGCATCTCCGGATTGAGCTCGTAAGGCAGCCAGGTGATGGCGACGCGCTCGGTGAGATTATGGTTGGCGAGCGCCGTTTCGAGCCGGGTCTTGCCAATGAAGCACCAGGGGCAGGCGATGTCGGAGACGATCGCGAGCGGCATCTTGTCGGGCGCGGAGGGTGTCAACATGGCCTTTTCATCCTTCGCGGAGCGCCGCGGCGGGGCAGTGTCAGGCCGGCGGGTAGGCGTGGAGGTCGCCATGGCGATCCTCCGCGAAGCCTTGTGCGCCGGGCGTCTCGCAGCCCGAAAGGAAGGCGGGTCCGACCGGGATCTTGCCGGCCCCGCCGGGGATGTCGAGGATATAGGTCGGCTGGCACAGGCCGGAAAGGTTGCCGCGCAGGCTTTTGACCAGCGCCTGCCCTTCCGCCAGCGAGAGCCGGAAATGCGAAGTTCCCGGCGCGAGGTCGGGATGGTGCAGGTAATAGGGCTTGACCCGGTTCTCGACGAAGGCGCGCATCAGCGCCGACAAGGTCTCGACATCGGCGTTGACGCCCTTGAGCAGCACGCTCTGGCTGACGAGCACATGACCGGCATCGGCGAGGCGCGCCAGCGCGGCCTTCGATTCCCCAGTGAATTCGCGCGGATGATTGGCGTGGACGGCGATATAGCTCGCCTTGCCGGGGATACGCAGCGCGCGGGCATAATCCTCGGTGATACGCTCGGGCTGCACCATCGGCACGCGCGTATGCCAGCGCGCCACCTTGATGTGCGGGATCGCCGCGAGACGCTTTGCCACCTCGCGCACTCGCCGGGCGGAGAGGATCAGCGGGTCGCCGCCGGTCATGATCACCTCCCAGATTTCCGGCCGGGAGGTCAGATAGGCGAGCGCGGCATCGAGCTTGTCGCCGGTCAAGGCATCGCCGCCGGGCCCGACCATCTCGCGGCGGAAGCAGAAGCGGCAATAGACCGGGCAGGCATGGACCAGCTTGAGCAGAGCCCGGTCCGGGTAGCGATGCACGACACCTTCGACCGGCGAATGCGCCTCGTCGCCAATCGGGTCGGCGAGTTCTTCCGGCAGGGTCGTCAGTTCGGCCGGAGCGGGGATGAACTGGCGGGCGATCGGATCAGCCTCGTCAGCGGGGTCGATCAGCGCCGCGATCGCCGGCGTCACCGAGACGGCATAGCGCTTCGCCACCTCGCCCAGCGCCTCGCGCTTTTCAGGCGCGACAAGGCCGCGCTCGACGAGGGCGTCGACCGTCTTCAGCGGCTGGCCGGGCGGCTGGTGGATCGTCATCGCCCTCCCCTGCCCGGTTCCGCGACCGGCGTCCAGAGCACATCCTCGATCCGGCGCGCGCCGGTGGCGAGCATGACCAGCCGGTCGAAGCCGAGCGCGATGCCAGAAGCCTGCGGCATCGCCGCCAGCGCAGCGAGGAAATCCTCGTCGATCGGATAGCGCTCGCCATAAATGCGCTGCTTCTCGTCCATATCGACCTCAAAGCGCCGGCGCTGCTCGTCCGGGTCGGTCAGTTCGCCAAAGGCGTTGGCGAACTCGACGCCGCAGGCATAGAGCTCGAAGCGCTCGGCGACGCGCGGATCGCCGGGTTTCGGCCGGGCCAGCGCCGCCTCTGAGATCGGATATTCGCACAGGATGGTGGCGCGGCCGCGGCCGAGCTGCGGCTCGACCTTCTCGGAGAGAATGCGGCTGAAGATGTCGGACCAGCTGTCGTCTTCGGCAACTCGGATGCCAACTTCAGTGGCATCGGCCGCGAGCGCAGGACGGTCGAGATAAAGGTCGGCCGCGATCGTGCGCTTGAGATCGATACCGGCATGACGACGGAAGGCGTCCTGCACGGTTAGCCGCTCCGGCGCCGCGAACGGATCGACCTCGGCGCCTCGCCAACGCAGTACGCTTGCCCCTGCCGCGCGTGCGGCCTCGGCCAGCAGGGCCGCGCAGTCATCCATCAGCGCTTCATAGCCCTCCCCGACGCGATACCATTCCAGCATGGTGAACTCGGGATGGTGCAGCGCCGTGCGCTCGCGATTGCGGAAGACGCGGGCGAAATCGAAGATCCGTGGCTCGCCGGCCGCGAGCAGCTTCTTGGCGGCGAATTCCGGCGAGGTATGCAGATAATAGGGGTGGCCGGCGCCGGCGTCGTCGATCAGCGTCGTCGCAAAGCCGTGCAGATGCGTCTCGTTGCCCGGCGAGACCTGCAGGATCGCCGCCTCGACTTCGATGAAATCGCGCGCCTCGAACCAGCGCCGCAGCGCCGCCTTGATCCGCCCGCGCGCCAGCAATGCGGGGCGCCGATCAGCATGGATGTCCGGCCGCCAGAAAGGCGGGTGGGTCTGGCTCATCATATCTCTCTGTAGCGAAAGCCGCGCAAACCGGCCTGCGCGCTTCCGTTTGCGCCCCGAATGCGGTAGTGGCGCGGCACAGGATTTCGCATAGCGCGCGGATCGAGCCCGCGCCAGCCAAGGAAACATCACGTGGTCAAGGTCATCGCCTCTTCCGTCCGCAAGGGCAACGTCCTCGAAGTCGACGGGCACCTCTGCTCCGTGCTCTCGGCCGAGAGCTTCTTCCCGGGCAAGGGCACGCCGACAACGCAGATCGACATGCGCCGCATCGCCGACGGCGTGAAGGTCACGCAGCGCTACAAGACGACCGAGCAGGTCGAGCGCGCCTATGTCGAGGATCGCGACTTCACCTATCTCTACCAGGACGGCGAGCAGTACGTGTTCATGAACCCCGAGACCTACGACCAGCTCCCGGTCGATGGCGACGTGGTCGGCGACATGGCGCCCTATCTCCAGGAAGGCATGAAGGTCACGCTCTCGGTCTTCGACGACCGCGCCGTCGCGATCGAGCTGCCGCAGCGCGTCACCCTCGAGGTCGCCGAGACCGAGCCGGTGACCAAGGGCCAGACGGCCTCCTCCTCCTATAAGCCGGCGATCCTCTCCAACGGCGTGCGCAGCGCCGTGCCGCCGCATGTCGGCGTCGGCACCCGCATCGTGGTGATGACCGCCGACGGCTCCTATGTCGAGCGCGCCAAGGACTGAGCCCCGCTGACATCGGCGGCAAAAGGCTTATATCGACGAATGCAGCGGGCCCTTTCCGGGCCCGTTTTCGTTGGTGAGGTCTTCCGATGCCGCTTTCCGCCTATGACGCCGTCTTCCCCGGGTTCATCCAGACCCTGAAGGCGCTCGACGCCATCCTCGACAAGGCGGTGGCGGAGGCGTCCGAGCGCAAGATCCAGGCGGAGGTGCTGCTGGCGAGCCGGCTTGCGCCAGACATGCTGTCCTTCACCCGCCAGCTCCAGCTGATGTCGGACTTCGCCAAGAACGCCGCGGCCCGCGTGAGCGGAGCTGAGAATCCGCGTTTTCCCGACGAGGAGAAGAGCTTCGAGGAGCTGAAGGCGCGGATCGCCAGGACCCTCGACTTCATCGCCTCGGTCGACAAGGCGGCGCTCGACACCGGGCTCGACAAGGACGTCACGTTCCCGCGCGGCCCTTCGGCGACCGTGACGATGAAGGGCGCCGACTACCTCACGCGCTTTGCCGTGCCGAACTTCTATTTCCACGCCACGACGGCCTACGACATCCTGCGGGAAAACGGCTTCCAGATCGGCAAGCAGGACTTTTTGAAGGGCGTGTTCGAGGCCTGAGGCCAGCCGGTACGCCCCTCACAAATAAGGCGAGCAGAGCCAGAGCATTCGGTCGAGCAGGCGCAAGGGGAAGGGCCGCGCCCGCAGCTCCTTCAGCGTGACCGGATGCGCCCCGACGATCGCGGCATCGATGCGCTCTTCGATGCCGCGGGCGAAGCTTTCGTCGAGCACTTCGAGATCGATCTCGAAATTCAGCCTGAGCGAGCGGGCATCGAGGTTGGACGAGCCGACATAGGCCCAGGTCCCGTCGATCGCGAGCAGCTTGGAGTGGTCGAAGGAGCCGGTGGCGCGCCAGATCCTGCAGCCGTCCTTCAACACCTGGTCGAACTGCGCCCGCATGGCCCGATCGACCAGGACGAGGTTGTTGACGTCGGGCACGACGATGTCGATGGCGACGCCCCGGCGCGCCGCCGTGACAAGCGCGCTGATCAGTTCGCGATCCGGCAGGAAATAGGGCGACATGATCCGGATCGAGTCGCGCGCCACCGAGAAGGCACCGATCAGCAGCTTGTGGTTGGTCTCCAGGCTGGCGTCGGGGCCGGAGGCGACGGCGCGCATCAGCACGAGCGGGCCCTGTGGGGCCGCCTGCGGTGTGACCGCCCAGGCATCGCCGGTCAGTTCTTCGTCTGAGGCGAAGCGCCAATCCTCAGCCGCGACGCCGAACAGATCCTCGACGACCGGCCCTTCGACGCGGAAATGCGTGTCGTGCCCGGCGGTCTCGCCGGCGAATTCCGTCGTGAAGCCCTGGCGGATGTTCATGCCGCCGGCGAAGGCGATGCGGCCGTCGACGATCAGCAGCTTGCGGTGCGTGCGCAGGTTCGCATAGGGCAGCCGGAGGCCGATGATGATGTTGCCGTTGAAGACGTCGACCGGCACGCCACCTTTCTGCAGGTAGCCCACGATGCTCGGCACCGAATAGCGCGCACCGACGGCATCGATCAGCACCCGGACCGCAACGCCGCGTCCGACTGCCTCGATCAGCGCGTCGGCGATGCGCAGGCCGAGGGGATCGCGATCGAAGATGTAGGTCTCCAGGATGATTGAGCGTTCGGCCGCCGCGATCGCCGCGATCATCGCGCCATAGGCTTCGTCGCCGGTCCTGAGCACGGCAATGGCGTTGCCGGTCTTGAGATGGCGGCGCGTCGCCTTGTCGCCCAGGGTCTTCAGTGCGGCGAAGCGGCGGCCGACATCGCCGGCGACGACAGCATGGGAAACTTCGAAGGTCTGCGCGAGCGGATAGGCGCCGAGCTTCGGCTTGCGCTGCGAGACGATCGCGGCGCGGCGGATGCGGTTGATGCCGCCGACTGCATAGATCAGTGGCCCGATGATGGGCGAGAGCACGATGACGCCGACCCAGCCGATGGCGGCGCGGACCTCGTCCTTGGTCATCGCGGCATGGCTGGCGGCTACCACGGTCATCGCCAGAGAGACGAAGCCGAGGATATGCGGCCAATAGGTCGAGAGAATCTCCCACATATCAGCGACTATCGCATGGGCAGCGAAACCGGCAACGCGAGCGAGCGCCTAAGGACGCGGCCCGGTTTTCATGGAACTGCCCCTTGCAATCGCAGGATCATCTTCCCACATCGGGGTCACGGTGATGTCGAGGGCGTTCCACTGCCCTCCGTTCCGTTGAAGACGGCCATGAACCCGAAGGCAGCGACGCCGGATGTACGCGCGCCCTTCCGGACATGGCCGTTGGCGTTTCTGGGCCAGGCCTTCACCCTTGCAGGAACGGATTGGTCCTGCGCTCTTCGCCGAGCGTACTCGCCGGGCCGTGGCCGGGCAGGAACTGGACGTCGTCGCCGAGCGGCAACAACTTGCCGGTGATCCCGGCGATCAGTTCGTCGTGATTGCCATAGGGGAAGTCGGTGCGGCCGACTGAGCCGGCGAAGATCGTATCGCCGGCCAGCAGGAAGCGCAGGTCCTTTTGGAACAGCGTGACATGGCCGGGAGTGTGCCCCGGCACGTGCTGGACGGAGAATTCGATATCGCCGACCGAGACGGTCTCGCCCTCAGTGAGCCAGCGCGTCGGCGTCACCGCCTGCACGCCGCGCATCTCGAACATCAGGCCCTGCTGCGGCAAGGCGTCGAGCAGGAACTTGTCGGCCTCATGCGGCCCAATGATCGGCAGGTTGAGCACGCCGGCGAGTTCGGTCGCGCCGCCGGCATGGTCGATATGGCCATGCGTCAGCCAGATCGTGACCGGGGTTACACCGAGCTCCGTCAGAGCGCCGCGGATGCGCTCGACATCGCCGCCGGGATCGACGACCGCGGCCTCCTTCGTCCGCGTGCACCAGACGACCGAGCAGTTCTGCTGGAACGGCGTCACTGGCACGACGGCGATGCCGAGCGGGCCTTCAGTCTGGTCGGTCATCCGGGCGCCTTTCGCTGGAGGGGCCTGCCTGTCTAGCGGCGCCCGCAGCGATTGGCGAGCAGCACGCGGTAATCGGCCAGCGACTGGTCCATCTGCGCGACATTCTCCTCGCGCTCGCGCCCGGTCTGGCAGGTGGCGAAGACGGAGCGCGCCTTCTGCATGAAGGTCACGTGATCACGCCAGGCGGCGCATTGCGTCGTCTGGTCGGCCGTCGCGACCTGCTGCATCTTGTACTGGCGCTGACGCATCGCCGCCTCGTTCTGGAACAGGTCGCGCGTGCAGGTCGCCGGAACGGCACGAGGCTGTGCAAGCGCCAGAGTCGGAACCAGGGTCAGCAGAACGGCAGCGGCAACGCGAACGATCATCCGAGATTCAGCTCCTTGAAGAAGTCGTTGCCCTTGTCGTCGATGACGATGAAGGCCGGAAAATCCTCGACCTCGATGCGCCAGACCGCCTCCATGCCGAGCTCGGGATATTCCAGCACCTCGACCTTGCGGATGCAGTCCTGGGCAAGGCGCGCCGCCGGGCCGCCGATCGAGCCGAGATAGAAGCCGCCATGGCTCTTGCAGGCCTCGCGGACTTGCGCCGAGCGGTTCCCCTTGGCCAGCATCACCATCGAGCCGCCGAAGGACTGGAACTGGTCGACGAAGGAATCCATCCGGCCGGCCGTGGTCGGGCCGAAGGAGCCGGAGGCAAAACCCTCAGGGGTCTTGGCCGGGCCGGCATAATAGACCGGGTGGTTCTTCAGATAGTCCGGCATGCCCTGGCCGTTCTCCAGACGCTCGCGGATCTTGGCATGGGCCGAGTCGCGCGCGACGATGATCGTTCCGGTCAGCGAGAGCCGGGTCTTCACCGGGTATTTCGTCAATGTGGCGAGAATTTCGCTCATCGGCCGGTTGAGATCGACCTTGACGACATCGCCGCCGAGCTTGGCCTCGTCAATCTCCGGCAGGTATTTCGAGGGATCGGTCTCCAGCGCCTCCAGGAAGATACCGTCTTTGGTGATCTTGCCCTTGGCCTGGCGGTCGGCCGAGCAGGAGACGCCGAGGCCGATCGGCAGCGAGGCGCCGTGGCGCGGCAGGCGGATGACGCGCACGTCATGGCAGAAATACTTGCCGCCGAACTGGGCGCCGACGCCGAGCGCCTGCGTCAGCTTGTGGACCTCTTCCTCCATTTCGAGATCGCGGAAGGCGTGGCCGGAGGGCGAACCCTTGGTCGGCAGCGCGTCGAGGTACTTGGTCGAAGCGAGCTTGACGGTCTTGAGGTTCTGCTCGGCCGAGGTGCCGCCGATGACGATGGCGAGGTGATAGGGCGGGCAGGCGGCGGTGCCGAGCGTCAGGATCTTCTCCTTCAGGAACGCGATCATGCGATCCTTGGTCAGGAGCGAGGGCGTCGCCTGGAACAGGAAGGTCTTGTTGGCCGAGCCGCCGCCCTTGGCGACGAAGAGGAATTTATAGGCGTCCTCGCCCTCCGCGTAGATGTCGATCTGCGCCGGCAGGTTGGTCGCAGTGTTCTTCTCCTCGAACATGGAGAGCGGCGCGACCTGGGAATAGCGCAGATTGCGCTTGAAATAGGCGTTGTAGACGCCCTCGCCGAGCGCCGCCTCGTCATCGCCCTCGGTCCAGACCTTGCGGCCCTTCTTGCCCATGATGATCGCAGTGCCGGTGTCCTGGCACATCGGCAGCACGCCGCCGGCGGCGATGTTGGCGTTCTTCAACAGATCATAGGCGACGAAGCGATCGTTTCCGGTCGCCTCGGGATCGTCGAGGATCTTGGCGAGCTGCGCGAGATGACCCGGGCGCAGCAGGTGGTTGATGTCGATGAAGGCCTGCTCGGAGAGCCGCTTGATCGCCTCGCGCGAGACGCTCAGGACCTCGCGCCCGCCGACCGTCTCGACGCTGACGCCGTCGCTGCCGAGCGAGCGGTAGGGCGTCTTGTCCTCGCCGAGGGGGAAGAGATCGACATGGGTATAGGCCATCGGCGGCACTCCGCGGTTCGACAGCGCCGCGCAAGGCGCCTCTTTCGCCGCGTCATAGCCCCTCGGGGCAAGCCCTCCAAGCCTAGATTGAGATGGTTCCAGGGAAGCGCCCCCCTGTACTGCATTCCAATGAAACACGAGTCGTCGTCCCGGGCGTAGCGAAGCGAAGACCCGGGACCCATTCCGGAACCTTATTCGGAAAGGCTCAGGAATGGATCCCGGATCGGCGCCGCTGACGCGGCTTGTCCGGGATGACTCGACTCGAAGAGGAAAAGAACTCAGGCCGCCTTCGCAGCGGTCTCCGCCAGGATGGCGTAGATCGCGGCCGGGTCATGCGCATGACGCACCTGCTCCAGCACCGCCTGGTTGCGCAGCACGCGCGCGACGCGGGCCAGCGCCTTGAGATGGTCCGCCCCCGCCCCTTCCGGCGCGATCAGCACGAAGATGATGTCGACCGGCTGGCCGTCCAGCGCCTCGAAGTCGATCGCCTTCTCGGCTCGGGCGAACAGCCCGACGAGCCGGTCGATCCCGGCCATGCGGCCGTGGGGAATGGCGATCCCATCGCCGATCCCGGTCGAACCCAGACGCTCGCGCTGGAGCAGGGATTCGAACAGTTCGCGCTCGGGCAGGCCGGTGAGCACGGCGGCGTGCTGCGCCAGCTCCTGCAGCGCCTGCTTCTTGCTGTTGGCGCGCAGCGGCGAGATCACCGCGTCGGGCCGGAGAAGATCGGTCAGCGTCATAACCCAATCCATGCATGTCCCGTGCCGAAACGCGGGCGCAACCGGCATTCCGGCCGGCGCCCGAATTCCATCAGCGGCGGGACTTCAAGAAAGAGAAGCCGGCGGATCGATCCAGCCGATATTGCCGTCGCGGCGGCGGTATACGACGTTCATGCGGCCATTGCCAGCATGGCGGAAGATAACCACAGGCGCGCCGGTCAGATCGAGCTCGGCGACTGCGTCGCCTACCGTCATCTGGTGCAGGGACTTGGTCGATTCGGCCACGATCACCGGGTTCTCGCCAGCGTGATCGGGCTCGTGCTCCTCGATATCGTCATCGGGCGCAGCGATCACATAGCTGGGGATTTCCATCAGCGGCTCGCGCCCGTTCGCCGCGGCGGAGCGGTCCTTCAGCCGGCGCTTGTAGCGGCGCAAACGCTTCTCGATGCGCTCGGCCATCTTGTCGAGGCTGGCATAAGGGTCGTGCGCGGTGGCGGAGGCTTCGAGCGTGATGCCGGAAGACAGATGCAGGACACCATCCGTCTTGAAGGCGGTGCCGTCCTTGCCGACGGTGATATGGCCCTGATAGCCGCCTTCGTAGTACTTGCCCAACGCCGCGGCGACCCTGGTTTCGGCCTGCCCACGCAGGGCCGCGCCGACATCGAGGTTCTTGCCGGAGATTCGCAAGCTCATGGAGTGCTTCCCCTTCTTGTCGCCATGGTCAGTAGCCGACCATCCCAAGGAGGTAAGAACGGCCTCATGGGGTTGTCAATGTGCGGAACGGCGCAGTTGCACGGGCAGCAAGGCGAAGCTGCGAACGGCTCATGAGGCGAAGAGAGCTTGGTATTGCAGCGCAAAATCGCCCTGACGGGGCGCGCCCGTCAGCGTCCGGCGAGCGCCATCGCCGCCTTCTCGCGGCGGCGTTCCATCGAGGAAGGAATGCGCAGCGATTCCCGGTACTTCGCCACAGTCCGGCGGGCGATGTCGATGCCGCTTTCCTTCAGCCGGGCGACGATGGCGTCGTCCGAGAGCACGTCCCTGGGCGGTTCATCGTCGATCATCTGCTTGATGCGGTGCCGCACAGCCTCGGCCGAATGCGCCTCGCCATAACCCGTCGCAGCGATCGCGGCGGAAAAGAAGTATTTCATCTCGAAGACCCCGCGTGAGCAGGCGAGGTATTTGTTCGAAGTGACGCGCGAAACAGTCGATTCGTGCATGCCGATCGCATCGGCGACAGTCTTGAGGTTGAGCGGGCGCAAATGCTCGACGCCATGGGCGAAGAAGCCGTCCTGCTGGCGCACGATCTCGCTGGCGACCTTGAGGATGGTGCGGGCGCGCTGCTCGAGCGAGCGCGTCAGCCAGTTCGCCGTCTGCAGGCATTCGGCGATGAAGGCCTTCTCGGTATCGCTGCGCGCCGCCTTGGAGACGCGGGCATGGTAGGTCTGGTTGACCAGCACGCGCGGCAAGGTGTCGGGGTTGAGATCGACCAGCCAGGAGCCGTCCGGCGCGGCGCGGATGAACACATCCGGCACTACCGTCTCGGCCGCAGAGGCGCCGAAAGCGCGCCCCGGCTTGGGATCGAGCCGCCGGATTTCAGCGACCATATCGGCGATGTCCTCGTCGTCGACGCCGCAGATGCGCTTGAGCGCGGCATAGTCGCGGCGGGCGAGCAGCGGCAGGTTGGCGATCAGCGCCTGCATCGCCGGGTCGTAGCGATTGCGGTCGCGCAACTGGATCGCCAGGCACTCGCCGACATCGCGGGCGGCGACGCCGCTCGGATCGAAGCCTTGGACGATGGCGAGGACCTGCTCGACCCTGGCGAGGTCGACGCCGAGGCGCTCGGCAATATCGGCGAGTGGCTCGGTCAGATAGCCGGAATCGTCGACGCCATCGATGATATGACTGCCGATCAGCCGCTCGGCCTGCCCGGTGACCGCAAGGTCGAGCTGGGCGCTGAGATGCTCGTGCAGCGAGAGTTCGCTGGTCAGCCCGTTCTCGAAGCCATCAGGCCCCTCCTCGAAGGAGCCGCCGGAGCCGCCATAGGCGCCGCCGATGATCGGCAGAGAATCCGCTCCTTGCGTCTCCAGTCGCGCCACCGTGGGCTGCTCGTTCTGGAAGACGTTATCGAGCCCGGTGCCGAGCCTGCCCTCCATCCCCTCCTGGGTATTGAGGCTCTCGGCGCGGGCATAGGCCTCGGCGTCGGCTGCGAGCGGGCTGTCGCCGGCCCCGTTCAGTGAGGCGGCCTCAGGCCCCTCGTCGCCGCGCTCGAGCAGCGGATTGCGCTCCAGTTCGCCTTCGACGAAGCTCTGCAATTCAAGATGGGAGAGCTGGAGCAGCTTGATCGCCTGCAGCAATTGCGGCGTCATTACCAGGGACTGGCCCTGGCGCAGCTCCATGCGTGGCATCATCGCCATCGCGATCCCGACTCCTCAGCCTGCGGCAATTCGGCACGGTTCTTGCCTGTGAAGCAGACTAACCGCGGGTTGCGGCCGCGTCAAAGCCTTGGGCGGGCTTTTGCGTCGGGAAGTTAATGCACCGCAGCATTGCCGGGCAAGACGGCTGAAACGCGGGCCGCCTCAGAGCCGGAAATCCTCGCCGAGATAGACGCGGCGGACGTCGGCATTGGCGATGATCTCGGCAGGTGAGCCCTCGGTCAGCACCCGGCCGGAATGGATGATGTAGGCGCGATCGACCAGCCCGAGCGTCTCGCGGACGTTGTGGTCGGTGATCAGCACGCCGATGCCGCGGTCGGTCAATTGCCGCACCAGCTCCTGGATGTCGCCGACCGCGATCGGGTCGATGCCGGCGAAGGGCTCGTCGAGCAGGATGAAGGATGGCCGGCCGGCCAGCGCCCGGGCGATCTCGCAGCGGCGACGCTCACCGCCGGAGAGCGCGATCGAAGGAGCCTTGCGCAGACGGGTGATGTTGAACTCGTCGAGCAGCTTGTCGAGCTCGCGCTCGCGCTTCTTGCGGTTCGGTTCGACCACTTCGAGTACCGCGCGAATATTGTCCTCGACCGAGAGGCCGCGGAAGATCGACGCTTCCTGCGGCAGGTAACCGATGCCGAGCCGGGCGCGCTGGTACATCGGCAGGTTGGTGATGTCGTTCCCTTCCAGCGAGATCACGCCCATATCGGCGCTGACCAGGCCGGTGATCATGTAGAAGATCGTGGTCTTGCCGGCGCCGTTCGGTCCGAGCAGGCCGACCGCCTCGCCATTGCGGACATAGAGCGAGGCCTCGCTCACGACATTGCGAGCGCCATAAGTCTTGCGCAGGCCGCTGACCGCCAGGATGCCGGTGCCGCCGACAGCGCTCGCGATGGGGCCGGACTGTGCCTCGTCCTCGGTCTCCTGCTTGTCCTTGTCCCTGCCTTTGCCGAAGAGTCTCGCGAACAGGCCCGGCCGCGCCGCCGGTGCCTTCTTGGCCGGCCGCGTCGGATTGGGCTGCGCCTGCTCGGCAGCCTCGGGAGGCGGAGAGATGGATACCGTCACAGGAAGAAGCGCAAGCTGCTGACGTTCGACATGGGTCCGCTCTGGTATGCGAGGCGCGCCGAACTGGCAACGCCTTCTTGCAGCCACCCCTGCCGCAAGAGCAGGAGGCGAAAAAGTAGAAACCGGCTTTCCGCTGAAATCCTGCTCTAAGCCCTTAGGGTTTATCACGTTTTATGATTTTGGATCGAGTCGATCCAAAATCATCGTGATCTAGGGAAGATCAGTTGGTCGGCGTGGCAGCCGGCTTGGCGCCCGCCTTGTTGTCCTTCTTGTCTTTGCCTTCCTCGCCCTGGTTCGGGACGAAGAAGCCTTGGACACGCCCGCTCGACGTCACGTTGGCGACGCCGGTCTCGGTATTATAGACGAGCTTGTCGCCGCGGGTGATGTTCGGACCGTCGTTCAAAGCGACGTTTCCGGTCATGATCACCTGATTGTTGGCGCGGTCGAAGACGGCGTTGTCCGAAGTCGCGGCCTGGGTCTTTGAGACGACGGTGACCGGGCCGGAGCATTCGATGCGCTTGATCGCACCGTCATTGCCCTGCCCCTGAGCTGCGGGCTGGGCTGGCTTGGGCGTGCCACCCTGGCCGCGGCCCTCGTAGAACACCGTCATCACCGAGCAGCGCACCGTGGTCTCGCCCTGCACGGCGACGACATTGCCGGAGAAGACAGCCTTGTTGTCCTTGTCGAGCACGTCGAGCTTGTTCGCGTCGATCTTGATCGGCTCCTTGCTGTCGCCGCCCATGCCGCCGAAGGGCGAGCCCGGCGCGCCGCCACGCGGCTTGGCTGGCTTGGCCGGCGCCGCGGTCGCTGCGGCCGGCGCGGCCGCTGGAGCCGAGCCGGAGCGGGCCGGGGGTTGTTGAGCGATGGCCGCGGCGGACAGAGCCGGCACGATCAGGGCGGCAAGGGCGAGAACGAAAGGTTTCATCGGCGATCCGTCACTGGTCTCTCATGGCCTCACGGCTTCGCAGCCGGGCTCAGGGCTTCGAGATTGGGAGTGCTGCCTTCGCGCTCGGGCCCGGCCAAGCTGCGCGCCGGCGCGTTCTCGATCAGGACGTGCACGCGCCCCTCGAAGGTGATGAGCGCGCCATTGTCCTTCACGTCGAGCGTATCGGCGTCGATCGTTGTCGTGCCGAGATTGACCTTGACCGGCTCGCGCGAATTGACGGTCCCGCCCTTGAAATCGACATCGGCCGTGCGCATGCGGACATCATAGCCCGAGTCGGTGCGGATCTTCACATCGTCGACCAGCTTCAGCTTTTCCTTCTGCTGGTCGAAATGGCCGCTCTGGGCGTTGATGTTGATCCAGCCCTCGTTCTTCATCAGCACGCGGGCAGTCATCTTGACGAGCTCGATCTGCGTGGGATTGCGCACGTCCTGCAGGGCCGAATCCGCCGTGACCTCGTAAGGGCTGCTGTCCTTGCGATAGCCGGCGAGCTTCGGTGCCTCCATCACCACCTTGCCGCCGGACATGCTGATCCCGCCCAGCGAGACATTCCCGACATGGCGCAGCGGATTGAGGAAGGGAACGACGACCAGCCCGACCACCGCGGCCCCAGCCCCGACCGGGATCAGCCAGCGCAGCAGGCGCACGAGCGCGGAATGCCGGCGCGCCGCCTGGAAGGCGCTCTGCCGAATCTGCGCTCGGAGCGCCGCCGGGCCGCGCGCCTCAGGGGATGTGATCGCCAAGCTCATGCCCGCCCATTGCCAGCCACCAGCGGCTTTTTCATGTCAGACCGGCGCGCGCAAACGGACGCGCGCGACCGACCCGACGATCATTCGACAGCTGGCCTAATTCAAATACCTCAAATTTACGTATGCGCGAAGATGTCGACTTCGGGCCAGCCGGCCAGATCAAGCTCAGCGCGCGTCGGCAGGAAGTCGAAGCAGGCCTTGGCGAGGTGAGCGCGCCCCTCACGCTCCAGCAGGACGTCGAGCTTCGCTTTCAGGGCGTGCAGGTGCAGCACATCGGAGGCGGCGTAGCCAAGCTGGGCTTCGGTCAGCGCGTCGGCGCCCCAGTCGGAGGACTGCTGCTGCTTCGAAAGCTCCACGCCGAGCAGTTCGCGGACGAGATCCTTCAGGCCGTGCCGATCGGTGTAAGTGCGGACCAGCTTGGAGGCGATCTTGGTGCAGTAGACCGGCGTGGTCACGACGCCGAAGGCATTTTCCAGCGCCGCTATGTCGAAGCGGGCGAAGTGGAAGAGTTTCAGCACCTTAGAGTCAGCGAGGATGCGGCAGAGATTGGCCGGGGCCGGCGCGCCCTTGGGGATCTGCACGACGTCGGCGGTGCCATCGCCGCGCGAGAGCTGCACCACGCAGAGCCGGTCGCGCTGTGGGTTGAGACCCAAAGTCTCGGTGTCGATCGCCAGGATCGGCCCCGGCTCAAAGCCATCAGGAAGATCGCCGCGGTGCAGACGAATGGTCATGCCCAAAACCTCGCTCGGCGGCGCTGCCGCGCCGGTCACTCAACCTGCCATCCACCAGCAAAGCCGGATGGCCTCCTCAAAATCCGGAGAATGTTTCGCAGCTAGCGGCGCGCCCCACCGCATTCAAGCCTTTTTCTGCCGGAACAACCGGTTCGCGCGCATTAACCTTTTATTCACCATATGCTTCATTCGAGCGCTTCGCCGTGCAAGGATGCGGAATCGGAGCTTGACCCATGTCCGCGATCCGCCTGTTCACCGATCTCGACGGCCGAATCGGCCTGCGCCAGTTCTGGCTCGGCAGCATCGCGCTCGCGCTCTGCCTGCTGGCGATCCAGTGGGGTGCGCCGCAGGTCACGGACAAGCGCTCGGCAACGATGATCGTCGCCTTCGCCAACACGTTCGCCCTGTTCCCCTGGGCGGCGTTGGCAGCCAAGCGCGCCACCGACAGAGGCGGCTCCTCGCTCTTCGGCATCCTCTTGGTCTGCGCCATCGTGCTACCGCGCGAATTGCAGCCGCTGCTCGGCTATGCCTGGGCACCCTCGCTGATCGCGATCTCGACGATCGCCTGGCTCGTCGCACTGGTCGATCTCGGGCTGATGCCGGGCATCGAGCGCGATGCGCCGCTTGCGGCGCGCGAGGGCGCTGCTAAACCGGCTCGATGAGCCAGACTGCGCCCGCCCCTCTCGACTTCGATCCCACCGATCCGATCGCCCTCACCCAGGCCCTGGTGCGGTGCGCCTCGGTGACGCCGGCAGAGGGCGGCGCGCTGGCGCTGCTCGACGCCGTGTTGAGCGCCGAGGGTTTCGCCGTCGAGCGGCCGGTCTTCTCCGAAGCCGGCATGCCCGACATCGAGAACCTCTATGCCCGCATCGGCAGCGAGAGCCCGGTCTTCGTCATCGCCGGCCATACCGATGTCGTACCGCCCGGCGACCTCGCCGCCTGGACGCGCGATCCGTTCTCAGCCGAGATCGAAGACGGCGTGCTCTATGGTCGCGGCGCCTGCGACATGAAGGGCGGGCTCGCCGCCATGGTCTCGGCCGCGATCCGCTATCGCCGCGCGAACCCGAACGCGCCAGGCTCTATCGCCTTCCTCGTCACGGGTGATGAGGAAGGCCCTGCCGTCAACGGCACGGTCAAGCTGCTGGCCTGGGCCGACCAGCGCGGCGAGCGCTTCGACCATTGCCTGCTCGGCGAGCCGACCAATCCGGCTGCGATGAGCGATATGATCAAGATCGGCCGGCGCGGCTCGCTGACCGGCAAGCTCGCCGTACTGGGCGTGCAGGGCCATGTCGGCTATCCGCATCTCGCCCAGAACCCGATCCGTGGCATGGTCCGGCTGCTGGCCGGGCTCGAAGCGAGCCCGCTCGACGCCGGCACCGAGCATTTCGACCCCAGCAATCTCGAAGTGACGACGCTCGATGTCGGCAATCCCGCGACCAATGTGATCCCGGCGCAGGCCAAGGCTGTTTTCAACATCCGCTTCAACGATCTCTGGACGCCGGAGACGCTCGCCGCCGAAATCGAGCGCCGCCTGCGCGATGCGGCAGGCAATGCCGTGCGCTACGAGATTGGCTTCGAGCCGACCAATGCGGTCGCCTTCCTGACCCAGCCGGGGCCGTTCGTCGCCATGGCCGCCGACGCCGTTGAAGCCGAGACCGGCAAGCGTCCGGCGCTGTCGACGACCGGCGGCACCTCGGACGCGCGCTTCATCAAGAACTATTGTCCAGTGGTCGAGTACGGCGTCGTCGGCCAGACCATGCACCAGGTCGACGAGCGCGTCGCGATTGCCGATCTCGTGACGCTTGAGCGGATCACGCATCGTTTACTGACGGAATATTTTGCGGCAGCGCAGCACGCTTGACGGAACCGGCCGTGACGCCCACAGTTTAGACGAAAGTCTAATACCGTGACGTCCGGAGGGTTAGGCCATGAGGCTGGCTGCCGACGATGTGACGCGATCGCTCGCTGCCTCCTGGCGCCTGTTGCGAGCCGACGCGCAAGCTCTGCCTGATCTCGACCTCAGCCGTGACGGTTTCTGGCGCTCCTATCTGGCGCTGGTGCTGGTCGTCCCCTCCATGATCCCGGCATTGGCTGCAGAGCGTACTCTCGCCGGCCTGTCGAATAGCGGCGGGCTGTTCGATGCGCCCGGACTGCTGGCAGCCGTCGTCACGGCCGAGCTTCTGGCGATCCTCGCCGTTCCCGCGCTTTTAATCGCCCTTGCGCCAACCCTGCTGAGTTCATCCCGGTTCACCGGCTTCATCATCGCCTGGAACTGGGCAGGCATCGTCTCGGCTGGCCTGATGGCGGTGCCGGCCGCGGTCTTCGCACTCGGCTGGTCGAACCCCGGCGTCGCCACCATCCAGTGCCTGGGCTTCGCGACGATCGTGCTGCGCCTGCGCTACTGCGTCGCCCGCGCGGCCTTCGGAGCGGAGAGCGGTATTGCCGGCGCCGTCGCCTGCGCCAGCCTGCTGGCCGATTACGCGGTGATCAGGACCTTCGGCCTCGCCGGGTTCTGACCCGGCCTCAGTAATCCACGCCTGCCAGATAAAGTCCGCAAGGCGGCGCCAGCGCCGCGCATTGCGCACGGTCGCGTGCCGCCAGCACCTTGCCGACCTTGTTCTCTGGCCAGCGCCCCATGCCGACCATCTTCAGGCAACCGACCATCGAGCGGACCTGATGATGCAGGAAGGAACGGGCATGGACATAGGCGACGATCTCGGCGCCCTCGCGCCGGCAGTCGAAGCGGTCGAGCGTCCGCAGAGGGCTGTTGGCCTGGCATTCGGCGGCGCGGAAGGTGGTGAAGTCGTGATGGCCGATCAGCGCCTTGGCGGCACGGTCCATCGCTTCATGGTCGAGCTTGACCGGTACGTGCCAGACGCGGTTCGCATCGAGCGCCGGCTGCGCCCGCCGGTCCAAAATCCGGTAGATGTAATAGCGGCGCAGCGCCGAGATGCGGGCATCGAACGTGTCCGGCACCGCCTCGGCGCTCAGCACCGCGACCGGCAGACGCTTCAGCCTCGCATTGCTGGCATCGCGCACGACATCCGTGCGCCACGCCTTGTCGAGATCGACATGCGCGACCTGATGGGTGGCATGGACGCCGGCATCGGTGCGGCCCGCGCAATGCAGGCGCACGGCATGGCCGCAGAAGGCCTCGACCGCCTCCTCGACGCTCTGCTGCACCGACGGCCCGTTGAGCTGGCGCTGCCAGCCTGAGAAGGGCGTGCCGTCATATTCGATGACGAGCTTGTAGCGAGGCATTGCTACAGCTTCGCGCCTGCCGAGAGCCTGGCTCCACGCAGGAATTCCTGCGCGCTCATCGGCCCCTTGCCGGCGCGCTGGACCTGGAGCAGCTTCACCGCCCCGACCGCGCAGGCGACCGTGCCGTCATCGTCGAGCAGCGTGCCCGGCTCGGCGGCTCCACCTGCGCGAGCGGTGCGCAGGAGCTTGAGCCGCTCCGGTCCCTTGCCAAGGTCGACCTCGACGAAAGCGCCCGGGAAGGGCGAGAGGCCGCGCACGACATCATGAACCTGCTGCGCCGGCCGGTTCCAGCTCAGCTTGGCCTCGTCATTGCCGATCTTGCTGGCATAGGTGACGCCCTCTTCAGGCTGCGGCGTGAAGCGCAGGCCGCCACGGCTGAGCGCAGCGAGCGCCCGGACCATCAGGTCAGCGCCAAGGCCAGCGAGCCGGTCATGCATGTCGCCGGCGGTGGCGTTGCCGTCGATCGCAAGCCGCTCGACCATGGCGACGGGGCCGGTATCGAGCCCCTCCTCCATCTTCATCACGCAGACGCCGGTCTCGGCATCCCCCGCCATGATCGCGCGCTGGATCGGCGCGGCGCCGCGCCAACGCGGCAGCAGCGACGCATGGAGATTGAGGCAACCGAGCTCCGGCACCTCGAGGATGGCCTTGGGCAGGATCAGGCCATAGGCGACGACGACGGCGACATCGGCCTGATGCGAGGCCATGATCTCGGCCGCCTCGGCGCTCTTCAGCGTCTTGGGCGAGAACACCGGGATGCCGAAGCGCTCGGCCGTGACCTGGACCGGCGAGGGCCTGAGTTCCATGCCGCGTCCGGCCGGCGCCGGGGCGCGGGTATAGACCGAGACGACCTCGTGGCCCTGGCCGATGATCTCGGTCAGGGTCGGCACGGCGAAATCCGGCGTGCCCATGAAGATGACGCGCAAGCTCATACTCTAACGCTCCAGCCGCTCAGGCCGCGCTCTCCCGTTTCGCCGCCTTGGCGAAGCGCTTGTTGACCCGGTCGCGCTTCAGCCGCGACAGGTAGTCAATGAAGAGCACGCCGTTGAGATGGTCGATCTCATGCTGCAGGCAGGTGGCGAGCAGGCCGTCGGCCTCGATCTCCTGCGCCTTGCCGTCGAGATCGCGATAGCTGACCTTGACCCGCGCCGGCCGCTCGACCTCCTCATAGTATTCGGGGATCGAGAGGCAGCCTTCCTCATAGGAGCTGAGCTCTTCCGAGCGCCAGGTCACCTCGGGATTGATGAAGACCATCGGCTCGCGCTGCTGCTCCTCGCCTTCCTCCGCCTTCTTCGAGACATCGATGGTGACGAGACGAACGGGCTCGCCGATCTGGATCGCGGCGAGCCCGATTCCCGGCGCGTCGTACATCGTCTCAAGCATGTCCTCGGCGAGCTTGCGGATCTCCGGCGTGATGTCGCCGATCGGCGTGGACACCTTGCGGAGCATCGAATCGGGCAGGATGACGAGGGGGCGGATTGCCATAGGGCTCTCAGAGACGATTGTCGGAAGTTGCGGCGACATAAGCTCTTGTGGGGAAGCGGTCAAACTGTTCCGCTTTCGTTCTGGAATTGCCGCTCGAATCGTGTAGGCTCGCGGCATGAACCAGATCGCCTTCGTCCTGCTGGAGCGGCCCGTGAGCTGGGCCGAGGCCGCGTTCGGCTTTGCCGGGCTGACCCTCGCCCTGCTGGTACTGGCCCTGCTCTCGTCCTGGCGCGGCTCGCGCCGACGCGAACTGGAAGCGGCGATGGCAACCGAGCGCGCCCGCGAGATGGACGACAAGGTCGCCGAAATGAACCGGCAGCAGGCCGAGCTCGCCGGCCGCATGCAGACCATGGCCGAGATCCTCTCGACCCGGCAGGGCGATCTCGCCCGCATCATGGCAGAGCGGATGGACGGCCTCCGTCAGCAGGTCGGGGCCGGGCTGGAACAGAATGTCCGCCAGACCAATGAGAGCCTCGGCAAATTGCAAGAGCGCCTCGCCGTCATCGACAACGCCCAGAAGAACCTGACCGAGCTCACCGGCGAGGTGGTGACGCTGAAGGACGTGCTCGCCAACAAGCAGGCGCGCGGCGCCTATGGCCAGGGCCGGATGGAGGCGATCATCCGCGATGGGCTCCCCGCCGCGTTCTTTTCATTCCAACCGACGCTTTCGAGCGGCAAGCGGCCGGACTGCTTGGTCACCCTGCCGGGAGACGGGCGCGGCCTCGTCATCGACGCCAAGTTCCCGTTGGAGAGCTTCACCATGCTGCGCGAGGCGCGCGGCGACGATGCCAAGAAGCAGGCCTCGGCAAGGGTGCGCGCCGATGTCGGCCAGCACGTCAAGGACATCGCCGAGCGCTATTTCCTGCCGGGTGAGACGCAGGACATGGCGCTGCTCTTCGTGCCCTCCGAGGCGATCTATGCCGATCTGCACGAGCATTTCGACGACGTCATCCAGAAGGCGTACCGGGCGCGGGTGATGATCGTCTCGCCCTCGCTCTTGGCATTGGCGATCCAGCTGATGCAGTCGCTGGTGCGCGATGCCCGCATGCGTGAGGAAGCCCGCGTCATCCAATCCGAGGTCGGCAAGCTGCTCGATGATGTCCGCCGGCTCGGCGATCGCGTCGACAAGCTCGACAACCATTTCCGCCAGGCGCAGGACGACGTCAGTCAGATCAAGACCTCGGCCGGCAAAGTCACCGGCCGCGCCGAGAAGATCGGCGCGCTCGAATTCGACGATGCCAGGCCGAACGAGCCGCAATTGCCCTTCGCCAAAGCGGTGAAGCTGAAGGCGGCGGAGTGACGCGGCACCGGGCGTTTCGTCCGGCCCGCCATGGCGAGATCACATTCCGGCATTGAGTTGGGGCCTTCCCCAGACCACGCCGGAGGCCGCCGACAGTGCTCGTCCAGATCGGAACGCTCATCGCCGCGACGAGCCTCGTGCAACTCGCCAACGGCTTCTTCAACACGTTCCTGTCGCTGCGGCTGACCAGCGCGGGCTTCGGCGCAACGCTGACCGGCATTGTGCTCAGCGCCTATTTCGTCGGCTTCACCATCGGCGCCGTCTGGTGCGGACCCATGATCCAGCGCATCGGCCATATCCGGGCCTATGCCGCCTTCGCCGGCATGGTCGTCGTCGGGACGGCGGCGATGCCGCTCTTCGTCTCGCCCATGGGCTGGATCGCGTGCCGGATGGCGATCGGCATCGGCTGCGTCGGCCTGTTCATCACCACCGAGAGCTGGCTCAACGCCAAGGCCCCGCCCGAGCAGCGCGGCCGCATCTTCTCGATCTACATGGTCGGCACCTTCCTGGCGCTGGCGGCCGGGCAATTGCTGATCGGCAAGCTGCCGGTCGAAACCGCCATGCCGTTCAACATCATCGTCGCGCTGTTCGCGCTGGCGCTGGTGATGGTCAGCGCCACCCGCGCCGAAGCGCCGGCTCTCGCGCCGGAGGCCTCCCTGCCCTATGGCGAGTTGACCCGGCAGGCGCCGATCTCGGTGATCGGCTGCGTGATCGCCGGCATGATCAGCAGCGCCTTCTATGCGCTGTTCCCGGCCTGGATGGCGCGCAACGCCATCCCCCAGGAGACCATCGCGCTGTTCATGCTGGTCGCAGTGCTCGGCGGCTTCGCGTTCCAGGTTCCGGTCGGCCGCTTCTCCGATCGCGGCGACCGCCGGATCGTGCTGGCGGGGCTGGCACTCGGCTTCTCGGTCTCAGCCGTCGCGCTCGATCTCGTGCCGCGGCATCTGGGCGCCGTGCTGCCGGTCGCCGCCCTGCTCGGCGGCTTCATGTCGACGCTCTATCCGGTCTGCGTCGCCCATGCACTCGACCGCATGCCGCAGGACCGCGTCGTCGCTGTCAGCGGCCGGCTGATCCTGGTCAGCGGCATCGGCTCGGCGCTCGGGCCGATCCTCGGCGCCCAGGTGATGGCACGGCTCGACATCAACGGACTGCTCTATTTCATGGCAGCGATCAGCGCCCTGCTCGCCGCCCTGGCAGCGTTGCGCATCCGCCAGCGCGCCGCGCCCGAACAGATGTCCGAGCGCCCCTTCGCGATCATCGATCCGATGACGGCGCCGATCTCGCAGGAGCCGGAAGCGACGGAGGCGGATGGATCGCCGCGCCCGCTGCCGGCCTGATCAGGCCCGTGCGAGGTTGGCCGAAAGCTCCGGCTTCACATTGAGCGTCTGGAAGACGACGCAATAGCGCTCGGTCAGCTTGAGCAGCGTGTCGAGCTTGTCCTGTGGGGCGTCGGTCTCGACGTCGAAGGAGAGGCGGATCGCCTTGAAACCGACGGCGGCATCTTTGGCGACGCCGAGCGTGCCGCGGAAGTCGAGATCGCCCTCGGCGCGGACCGTGCCCTTCTTCAATTCGATCTCGAGCGCGGTCGCGACCGCCTTCAAGGTGACGCCGGCGCAGGCGACCAGCGCCTCGAGCAGCATGTCGCCGGAGCAGAGTTCGGCGCCGGAGCCCCCCGTGGCCGGGTGCAGGCCGGCGAGCGCGATCGCCCGGCCGGTCTCGACCTTGCAGGCGATATGCTGGTCGTCGAGTTCGCCCTTGGCCTTGAGCGTGATCACCGCTGCATCGGGCGCCTCACGATACTTGTCCTTGAGCGGAGCCTGGAGAGCGCGCAGCGCAGTGACGTCCATGATCATTATCCTTGTGCATCAGTCGCAGGCTTGTAGCCAGTTCAGGCCGCGGCCTCCACCTCCGGCACGGCATGCCGGGCTTCCTTGTCGAGCGCCCGGCGCAATTCGCGACGCAGGGCGACGAAGCCAACGGAGTTCTCCTCGCGCGGACGTGGCAGCAGGTTGTCGAGACTGAAGGCGATCGGCCCCGGCTGCCGCGGCAGGACGAAGACACGGTCGGCCAAACGTAGAGCCTCCTCGACGGAGCCGGCGGCGATGACGACTGCGGGGCGTCCCTGCGTACAGAGCTCCGGCAGGAAGGCGGCAAGCTGCGTGCACACTTCGGCATCAAGCGCGGCGAAGGGTTCGTCGATCAGCAGCAGGCGCGGCCTGACCAGCAGCAGGCGGGCGATGGCGAGCCGCAGCAGCCCTTCGGCAGAGAGTGCATCCGGCCGTTGCGCCGCCTGCGCAGCGAGGCCGACACGGACCAATACATTGGCGATCAGGCCTTCGCGCTCGAACGGCGTCGCCTTCGGCAAGGCGAAGGCGAGATTCTCAGTCAGGCTGAGCCAGGAGAAGAAGCGCGGCCGGGCGCAGAACAGGCCAAGCTCCGCCGTCGGCACCGTCCCTTCCTCGCCAGTCAGGCCAGCGAGCGCACGCAAGCCCGTCGAGCGCGACTGTGCCGACACGCCCAGCAGCGCGACAACCTGCCCGGGCTGCGGGCGCGGCAGGGCGGTGTCGGAAGAACACGAGAGATTATGAAGATCGGCCGACATGACTGGCTCCATCCCTGACAAGGCGGAAGGAGCGCCGACGGCAAAAAGCCGTCCCGTCGTTCCCGCGCTTTAGCTGCATTTGTTTCGCGCCCGCAAGCTGAGGCTCAAATCGGCGCGTGTCCTTTCATACGGTCTATGCGTCCGTTTTGTCAAACAACAGATGGATAGGTACGGCCTGGGTCAGCGCGCGGCAGCTCCGCGCACGCAGGCCTCGATATTGTTGCCGTCGGGGTCGAGCACGAAGGCACCGTAATAGTCACCGGCGCCTTCGCGTGGACCGGGCAGGCCGTTGTCGCGTCCGCCAGCCGCAAGCGCAGCTTCATGAAATGCGTCGACGGCCGCCTTGTCCGGCGCGATGAAGGCGATATGGGCCTGGTTCAGCCCGGCGCGCGAGCCCTCGACCCAATAGGAGGGGCGGATCGTACCGATCCAGAGATAGGGGATCGGCTCCTCGGCGCTGCGGCCGAACAGAAATGATTCCGGACTGTTGGAGGCGGTGGCGAGCCCGAGCGGCCGGGCGATCGCATCGTAGAAGCGACGCGCCTTGGCGAGGTCGGTGACGACGATGCCGGTATGGTCGAACATGCGAGGTGAACCCGGCGCGGGCGGGCTTGTTCCTCAACCGCTGGTCACCACCACATGCCGGCGCTCTCGGCCGCCTTGTGCTGGCGCGGCTCGCTGTCGGTCAGCGAGCGGTCGAGCGTGCGCAGCGCCTCGCGCTTGGTCGCCTCGAAGGCGGGCGAGAGCCGGTCGCGCGGGCGGGTCAGCGGATTGTCGAGCTCGTCGAAGATGCGGCCGGGCCGGGGCTGCATCACGACAATGCGATCGGCCAGCGTCACCGCTTCCTCGACATCGTGGGTAACCATCACCACGGTCGGCCGGCTTTCCTCCCAAAGCGCGAGGAGATGGCCGTGCAGGCTCGCGCGCGTGGTCGCGTCGAGCGCCGAGAAGGGCTCGTCCATCAAGAGCAGCTTGGGCCGGGTGACGAGCGCGCGCGCGATGGCGACGCGCTGCTGCTGGCCGCCGGAGAGCTCGCGCGGCCAGCGCGCCTCATAGCCGGCGAGGCCGACACGGGCGAGCGCGCCGGTGACTAAGCGAGCGCGCTCCGCGGCCGGCAGATGGGCAAGACCGAAGCCTGCATTGTCAGCGACAGAAAGCCAGGGCAGCAGGCGCGGCTCCTGAAAGATCACACCGACATCGGCACGCGGCTCGGTGATGGCGGCATCGTCGAGCAGGATGCGCCCCTCGCTCGGCCGGTCGAGCCCCGCGACGAGGCGCAGCAAGGTGGTCTTGCCGCAGCCGGAGCCGCCAACCAGCGCCAGGATCTCGCCGGCGGCGACGGAGATGTCGATGCCGGACAAAGCGCGGGTGCCGTCGGCATAGGTCTTGGAGAGGTGGTCGAAGACCAGCATCGCGCCCTCAGAGCCTGTCCCTGGCAGTGTCTTGCCAGGCAAGGAAAGGGCGCGTCAGCGCGAGCAGCAGGCCGTCGGCGAGCTTGCCGAGCACGGCGAAGGCGATGATCGCGGCGATGATCGTGTCAGGCCGGCCGAGCTGCTGGCCATCGACCAGGAGATAGCCGAGCCCCTCGCTCGCCCCCATGATCTCGGCGGCGACGACGAACATGAAGCCGAGGCCGAGGCCGCCGCGCAGCGCCGTGAACCAGTCGGGCAGGATCGCCGGCAGCAGCACACGGCGGACCATGGCGAGCCGTCCGAGACGGAAGACGCGGCCGACCTCGACGATCTTGCGGTCGATCGAGAGGATCGCGGCGGCGACGCCGAGATAGACCGGAAAGAAGACACCGACCGCGATCAGCGCCACTTTCGAGGCCTCGAAGATGCCGAACCAGAGGATGAAGAGCGGCACCCAGGCGATCGAGGGGATGGCGCGCAGCGCCTGTAAGGTCGGGTCGAGCAGGCCGCGCGCCAGCGGCAGGGCGCCGGTCAGCGCGCCCAATGCAGTGCCGACAGCGGCGCCGATGCCGAAGCCGGCAGCGACGCGCCAGAGCGTGGCCAGTGCATGGGTCCAGAGTTCGCCGCTGATCGCGAGTTGCCAGAGCGTTTTACCGACCACGCTGGGCGGCGGCATCAGCCGGCCATTGGCGAGGCCGGCGCGGACGAGGATTTCCCAGATGATCGCGAGGACGACCGGCAGCAGGAAGCCCGCGAGCCGCAAGCCGACGCGAGAAGCCGGCCGCGCACGTGGCGCGGCCGGCTTCTCGTCAACGGCATCTGCGATCTCGATCGAACTCATTGCGACGGGATCATGCCCGTTCAGTTGGTCGCGGCAAAGCGCTTGTCGATCAGCGCGTCGACCGTCGCCTTGACGTCGGCATTGGCGGGCAGGACGCCGGCCTGCTGCAGGGCAAGGCCAGCGGCGAGGATGGTCTCGGCCTGCGCCGGACCGATCGTGCTATGGGTCAGTTCGGTGCGGGTGAGCTGGCGCTCGATCACCGCGTCGGAGAGCTTGGTCGCGTCAACCAGCGCCTTCCTGACCTCGGCCGGATTGGCGAGGGCGATGGCGCGCGCCTCCTCATAGGCCTTGAGCACTTTGCGGACGAGCTCGGGGTTCTTCTCGGAGAACTCCTCGCGGACATTGAGCACGCCCCAGGTGTTGGCGGAGGCCTTGCGATGGAAGAGCTTGGCGCCGGCCTCGACCTCGGCCGCGGCCATCATCGGGTCGAGCCCGGCCCAGGCCTCGACATCGCCGCGTTCCAAAGCGAGCCGGCCATCGGCATGCTGCAACAGCACGAGCTTGACGTCCTTCTCGGTCAGGCCGGCCTCGGCCAGCGAGCGCACGAGAAAGATGTGCGGATCGGTCCCGCGGGTGACGGCGACACGCTTGCCCTTGAGATCGGCGACCTTGGTGACCTCGCTCTTGGCGCCGGTGACCAGCGCCGTCCATTCCGGCCGGGAATAGACATAGATCGACTTGATCGGATTGCCGTTGATCTTGGCGATCAGCGCCGCGGCGCCGGCGGTCGAGCCGAAATCGAGCGAGCCGGCATTGAGGAATTCGAGCGCCTTGTTCGAGCCGGCCGAGAGCACCCAACGCACCTTGATGCCATCGGCCTCCAGCGCCTTCTCCAGGATGCCGCGATCCTTCAGGACAAGGCTGACCGGATTGTAGGTCGCATAGTCGATGCGGATTTCCTTCGGCGCCTGCGCCCGTGCGCTGCCAAAGGCAAGCGAAGCGGCGGCGAGGCCGGCGAGCACGGCGCGGCGGGTCGGAAGCGAGATGGTCGGCATGGCGTTCCCCTTCGGTCTATTTTGCGCGAAGGGATGGAGGCAGTTCACCTCCGGCGCCCCCGCTTTAGCTGCACTTGTTTCGCGCCCGCAAGCTGCTGGCTCAAATCGGCGCGTGTCCGATGGATAGGTTCGTTCGTTCTCTTTGTCAAACAAAACGCAGAATGTCGTGAGATCGGTATTTCTACATTTACACGATGTTGAATTATGTTTCCGCGGCTGGCTCCGTTCATGCTAGGAATCGGCAATTGCCGCGTCTGCCGACAGCCTCGAAGAGCCTCGTTCAGTGCCGCCCTCCCCCGACAAGCCAGCCCCCCGCCTCGCCGAGTTCATCGACAATCCCACCGCTGCAGTCGGCAAATTGGCGCGGCAGTTCAAAGATGGAGATCGCGACGGTCTGCGCAGTGCCTTGGTTGGCGCCTTGCACGCCAATCTCGAAGAGGGCCGTCAGTCGGCACGGGAGATCCTGGCCAGGTCACGCAATGGCCTGTCATGCGCCAAGCGGCTCTCGAATGTGATGGACAGCGTCGTCGGCAGCCTGCACGCAGCGGCAACACGGCATTTCTATCCGGTCGAAAACCCCTCCGCCGGCGAGCGCATCGCCGTCGTCGCGGTCGGCGGCTATGGCCGCGGCACGCTGGCGCCGGGCTCGGATGTCGACCTGCTCTTTCTCTTCCCAGATAAGCAGACCGCCTGGGGCGAGAGCGTTGTCGAGGCGATGCTTTATCCGCTCTGGGATCTGAAGCTGAAGGTCGGCCATTCCGTGCGCTCGGTCGATGACTGCATCCGCGAAGGCCGGGCCGACATGACGATCCGCACCGCGCTCTTGGAAGCGCGGCTGATCTGCGGCGATGCGGCCCTGTTCGCCGATCTGCAGCGGCGCTACGGTGCCGAGATCGCAGAGGGTACCGCGCCCGCCTTTACCGAGGCCAAGCTCGCCGAGCGCGAGACCCGCGTGACCCGCGCCGGCTCGTCGCGCTATCTGGTCGAGCCCAATGTCAAGGACGGCAAGGGCGGCTTGCGCGACCTCAACACGCTGTTCTGGATCGCCAAATACTCTTACCGGGTCGACGATCCCGCCGAGCTGGTCGAGGCCGGTCTGTTCGATGCGCGCGAGTTCGCGATGTTCCAGCGCTCGGAGGAATTCCTCTGGCGGGTGCGCTGCTGGATGCATTTCATCACGGGCCGGGCCGAGGAGCGGCTCTCCTTCGACCTGCAGCGCCAGGTCGCCGCCGCGATCGGCTATGCCGGGCGCAGCGGCCAGGCGCCGGTCGAGCGCTTCATGAAGGCCTATTTCCTCGTCGCCAAGGATGTCGGGGACCTCACCGCGATCGTCTGCGCCGCGCTGGAGGCGCGCCAGCAGAAGCCCCGCGCCAGCCTGACCAGCCTGATCGGCTCCTTCACCAAGCGCCGGCGCGTGCGCGCGCTCGGCCATCCCGATTTCACCTTGCAGGGCCAGCGCCTGGCTGTGGTCGACGACGACGCCTTCAAGCGCGACCCGGTCAATCTCCTGCGCCTCTACGAGATCGCCAGCCGCGACGATCTCGCCATCCACCCCGACACCAGCCGGCTGGTGACGCAATCGCTGCGGCTGGTCACGCCGCAATTGCGGCAGGACCGAGAGGCCAACCGCATCTTCCTGGAGATCCTGACAGCGCGGCGCTCGCCGGAAGCCGTGCTGCGGAGAATGAACGAGTCCGGGCTGCTAGGCCGTTTCATCCCGGATTTCGGCCGCGTCGTCGCGATGATGCAGTTCAACATGTACCATCACTATACGGTCGACGAGCACCTGATCCGCTCGATCGGCATCATCGCCGAGATCGATGCCGGCAAGCTCGAAGCCGAGCATCCCCTGGCGAATTCGATCTTTGCGACGATCACCAACCGGCGCGCGCTCTATGTCGCGCTGTTCCTGCACGACATCGCCAAGGGAAGGCCGGAGGATCATTCGGTCGCCGGCGCGCGCATCGCGCGCAAGCTCTGCCCGCGTCTCGGCCTCACGGAAGCGCAGACAGAGACGGTGATCTGGCTGATCGAGAACCATCTGGTGATGTCGACCATCGCCCAGAGCCGCGATCTCGGCGACCCCAAGACGATCGAGAGCTTCGCGGCGATCGTGCAGACCCTGGAGCGGCTGAAGCTGCTGCTGGTGCTCACCGTCGCCGATATCAAGGCGGTCGGCCCCGGCGTCTGGAATGGCTGGAAAGGCCAGTTGCTGCGCACGCTCTATTACGAGACCGAGGTCGTGCTCGCCGGCGGTCATTCCGGCATCGAGCGCAAGGCCAGGGTCGAGCGCAAGCAGCAGGCGCTGGAAGCTCGCCTCGCCGACTGGACGGAAGAGGAACGCGCCGCCTATCTCGCCCGGCACTATCCGGCCTATTGGCTCAAGGTCGAGCCCGAGCGGCAGGAGCAGCATGCCCGCTTCCTGCGCGAGGCCGAGATCGCCGGCCGCACCACCGCGACGCGGGTCGAGACCGACCAGTTCCGCGGCGTCACGGAGCTCACCGTGCTGGCGCCCGACCATCCGCGCCTGCTAGCGATCGTCACAGGCGCCTGCGCGGCGGCCGGCGGCAACATCGTCGACGCGCAGATCTTCACCACCACGGACGGGCTGGTGCTCGACACCATCTTCGTTTCGCGCGCCTTCGAGCGCGACGACGACGAGTTGCGCCGGGCCGAGCGGATCGCGGCGGCGATCGAGCGCGCGCTCAAGGGCGAGATCAGGATCGCCGATCTTGTCGCCCAGCGCCGCGCCCCGCCGCCGCGCGGCCAGACCTTCCAGGTCGCGCCCGAGGTGATCATCGACAACGTCCTGTCGTCGCGGCACACGGTGCTGGAGGTGTCGGGCCTCGACCGGCCCGGCCTGCTCTACGATCTCACCACGGCGATCGGGAAGCTCAATCTCAACATCGCCTCGGCCCATATCGCGACCTTCGGCGAGAAGGCGGTCGACGTCTTCTACGTCACCGACCTCACCGGCGCGAAGATCACCTCGACCGGCCGGCAGCTCCTGATCCGCCAGGCGCTGCTCGCCGTGTTCGCTCTGGAGCTCGACAAGCCGGCCTCAGGCAAGGCCAAGACCGTGGCGCGTGCTTGATTTCACCCGGCCGAAGCCCGATATCGGCTGCGAAGCCGGTGCACCTCCAAGGTCGCGCCGCAATGATGCATGATGATCAACGATTGGGATGATGGAATGACGCAGAACCCTGCGAAGGACGATCCGAAGCTGGAAACCGAGAACCGGGACGCGGCCGAGACGCCTGCGAACGAGACGCAGACGCCCGATCCGCTCGCCACGGCCCAGGCCGAACGTGACGACTTCAAGGACAAGCTGCTGCGCACGCTCGCCGAAATGGAGAACCTGCGCCGGCGCACGGAGCGCGAGATCGCCGATGCCAAGGCCTATGCGGTGACCAGCTTCGCCCGCGACCTGCTCGGCTCGGCCGACAATCTGCGCCGCGCGCTCGAAAGTGTGCCGGAGACGGCCCGTGCGACGGCCGACAACGCGCTGAAAGCCGTGGTCGAGGGCGTCGAGCTGACCGAGCGCGAGCTGCTCAAGACGCTTGAACGCCATGGCGTGCGCAAGATCGACCCGCAGGGCGAGAAGTTCGACCCGAACCTGCACCAGGCGATGTTCGAGGCGCCCGACGCCGCCATCGCCAAGGGCCTCGTCTCCAAGGTGGTGCAAACCGGCTACAAGATCGGCGAGCGCGTGCTGCGCCCGGCGTTGGTCGGCGTCTCTGCCGGTGCGCCCAAGCCCGCCGCCAACGGATCGGAGAATCCGGCCGCCGATGCCGGCGACAAGCCGGCGAACTGACAAGTGCTTGAAGCTGCGGGCGTCGTCGTCTTCGCCCTGACCGGGGCGCTCGTCGCCGCTCGCAAGCGGATGGACCCGTTCGGCTTCATCCTGCTAGCCATCGTCACTGGCGTCGGTGGCGGTACCTTGCGCGATCTCCTGCTCGACCAGCGCGTCTTCTGGATCGGGGCGCCATCGGACGTGATGCTGTGCACGGCCGTCGCGCTGGGGGCCTGGGTGATCGCCTATTTCAAACCCGGCATGCTCGACGGCTGGGGCGCCAAGCGCCTGCTGATCTGGGCCGATGCCGCCGGGCTTGCGCTCTTCGCCGTGGTCGGCGCGCAAAAGGGCCTCGCCGCGGGCGTTCCGATCCCTTCCGCCATCGCCTTCGGCGCGATGACCGCGACCTTCGGCGGCATCATCCGCGACCTCCTCGCCGGCGATCGGCCGATGGTGCTGTGGAGCCGCGATTTCTATGTCACCGCCGCGGCCGCCGGAGCCGGAGCGACGGTCGGCCTCGCGCAGATGGGCTTTTCCCCGATGCTGGTCATGGTCGGGGGAATCGCTGCCGGCTTCGGCCTGCGCGCCGGCTCACTGCTGTTTGGCTGGTCTTTTCCGAAACTGCCGGGCGACGACGTGCCGACGCCGTCAGCCTGACGGTTTCGTCACCCGTCTCAGAGTGAGATTGATCCGCCCAGCTTGCGGCAGCAGGCTCGACGATCCTGCGAGGATGCGGTCGATGCCATGATAGGCAAGTCGCGCCTCGCCGCCGAAGGCGAGCGCATCGCCGGAGGCCAGCTTCAGCGAGGCCGTCTTGCCGCCGCGGCTGGTGCCGCCGATGCGGAAGATCGCGGTGTCGCCGAGCGAGAGCGACACCACCGGCGCGTCCAAGTCCTGTTCGTCGCGATCCTGGTGCAGGCCCATCTTCGCTGATGGCTCGTAGAAATTGACCAGGCAGGCCTCGGGCGGATGCGGATAGCCCGCGAGTTCCTCCCAGGCCCGCAGCAGCCGCGCCGGGATCGGCGGCCAGGGCGCGCCAGTCTCAGGGTGTAGCGGCTGATAGCGATAGCCGCGCTCGTCCGAGACCCAGCCGAGTGAGCCGCAATTGGTCATCCTGACCGAGAACGGCTTTCCGGTTTTCGGCATGCGCGGCACATAGAATGGCGCCTGCCGCGCCGCCTCGCGCAGTTCGGCGACCAGCGCCGTCTGCTCGGCCGGATCGAGATAGCCCGGCCAGTGCGTAACGCCGGGCGCGACGGCGAGCGCGGTCATCAGAACTTGTCGAGGCCGAGCACGTCGGCCATCGAATAGAGCCCGGGCTTGCGGCCGCGGCCCCAGAGCGCCGCCTTGACCGCGCCCTGCGCGAACAGGCTGCGATCCTCGGCGACATGCGCGAGTTCCAGCCGCTCGCCCGCCCCGGCGAAGATCACCTTGTGGTCGCCGATCACGGTGCCGCCGCGCAGAGCGGCGAAACCGATCGTGCCGGGCTGGCGCGCGCCGACCTGGCCATCGCGCACGGCGACACGGGATTCGGCGAGATCGACGGCGCGCCCTTGCGCCGCCGCCTCGCCGAGCAGGACGGCGGTGCCCGAGGGCGCGTCGACCTTCATGCGATGGTGCATCTCGACGATCTCGATGTCCCAGTCGGTGCCGAGCGTCGCCGCAACCTTGCGCACCATCGCCGCCAGCAGGTTGACGCCGAGGCTCATATTGCCGGAGCGGATGATCGCGGCATGGCGCGAGGCCGCCTCCAGCTTCGCCAGATGCTGCGGCTCCATGCCGGTGGTGCCGGCGACATGGACGATGCGGGCCTGGGCGGCGAGGCCGGCGAAGGCGACGGTGGCCTCGGGCGTGGTGAAATCGAGCACGCCCTCGGCCTCGACGAAGGCGGCAAGCGCATCGTCGCTGACCTTGATGCCGCTGGCAGGCAGGCCGGCAAGCACCGCGGCATCCTGGCCGAGCGCGGGCGAATTCGGCCGCTCGATCGCGGCGGAGAGCACGCAGCCTTGCGTATCGTGGATCGCTTTCACCAGCGAACGGCCCATCCGGCCGGCGGCGCCGACGACGACGAGACGCATGTCGCTCATGATGAAACGCTCCAGAAAAGCCAGGACGCGCCGAAACCGGCGCCTGAGATGCCTATAGGGCGCTTCAGCTCCGGCTGAAACGAAAAACGGCCGGGCAATGCCCGGCCGTCCAGATATCGGGTGCCGTCGTGCGCTCAGTCGACCGGCTGGATCGCCGCGACCTTCCACTCGCCGCCGCGCGAACGCACGAAGGTCCAGTGCTCGGTGACCTCGCGCGGGATCGTGGCGTGGCCCTCGACGACCTTGCCGCCATTGCGCTCGACCATGGCGGTGAGCAGGCTGAAGCGCATGGCGACGGTCGCGTACTCGTAGCCATCCTCGCGCCAGGATTCGGCGAGGTCGCCCTGCAGCAGCTTGACCTCGGCAGCGCGCTCGATCAGGCCCTTGCGGGCGTTGTCGGCGAACTCGTCCTCCAGAGCACCGGATATCTCCGGCGTCGTGATCTGGCGCAGGCGGGCGATGTTCTCATCGGAGATCGCGGTCTGCACCTCCGACAGCAGGCGCTCGAAGGTGCCGTAGTCGGCTCCCTGCAGCTCGAACTCGACCGGCTTGACAGCGGAGGCCGCGGCAGCGCCGCCACCGAGACCAGCCATGGCCGGAGCAGCCTGCTGCGGCTGATAGGCCTCGCGGCCGAGCGGCCCGCCGGCGCTGGCGAGCTGCGGCTCGCTGCGGCGGCGGAACAGGCGCAGAGCCAGCCAGATCAGGCCACCGATCAGCGCGACCTGGAAGAGCAGGCCGAGCATGCCGGCGAGACCGCCGAAGCCGGCACCCGAGAGCAGACCGAACAGGCCCGCGCCGAGCAGACCGCCGGCGACGCCCATCATCAGGCTGCGCGCCATCGACGGGCGGGCGGCCTGGGCCGCGGCACCCGCTGCAGCGCCAGCAGCCGGCGTGGCGGCCGAGGGGCCGGGGGTCTGAGCCTGGTTGCGCTGGAACGACGAGCCGGGCGCGGTCGGCGTCGGCGCGACCTGCGACTGGGCGCGCGAGCCGCGGCTTCCCATGCTGCGGCCGCCCGGGGCGGCCTCGGCGACGATCGGCACCAGCAGAAGCGCGCCGGCGATAAGGGCGATTGCACGTCCACGACGGGCGAGCGAAATCAGTGACATGGTTCCTCCCGGAGCCGGGATCGGCTCACTGGACCCGAAATATGGTTGGGTCGTACGACTTTCGCAAGGAGGGAGTGGCCTGCAACCTTGCGAACGGGCCATGACAACATTGGGTTGCCGGCTTCAGTATGCTATCGTTTCCATCTCGTTGCGCGCATCACGCGAACGACAGGAGCGAGCCATGGTCCGACCCACTCGGAGGCTAACCCGCTCTGGCGCCGCAACACTGCTGTTGTCGGCCCTTTCCGCGACGATGCTATTACTGTCTCCCGTCTCTGCAGTGGCACAGGAGCGGGCCGTCGCCATCGACAGGCCGCGGCTGGCGCAGGCGCCCGAGCCCTATTGTTTCTGCTGGAATGACGGCAAGAAGATCGCGGAAGGCAGCATGGCCTGCATCCGCACCACCCAGGGGCGACGCCTGGCCACCTGCGGGCGCGTCATCAACATGATGTCCTGGGAAGTGACCGAGAACCCCTGCCCGGAAAGCTGAGCGGGCACGACGCGGCGACCGCTCGCCATCCCCAGAAAAGGAAAAGCGCCGCGGGGCCTCTCCCGCGACGCTCTCCAATTGGCTTGTGGTCCTTCGACTTGAGACTGACTTCCCCGTCAGAACGCTCCGATCACGATCGCCAGAACCAGCGCAAATGCCGCACCCATGGCCAACCGGTCGAGACTTAGCGCGAGGTTCATGTGAACCCTCCTTTGTCATTGACCTGACATGGAAGCTAGCAGAAATGACGGGCTCCGCAAGTGCCTGTCTCGCCGCAGCCGAGGCCGCAGCAGAGAAGCGTTCTTAATCAGCGGTTAATTCATTGAACTGCTTTGTGGATAGTCCCGAACAAGACCTTCTCGTCAGAAGCTTTTAGTATTGGCAAGTCCAGCATAAAACCTTACCGCCACAATCGAGCCGAAGTTGTTGCAGCGCAATATTGTCCCACGCGGGACAAGCGCCCAGCTCTTGCCGAGAAATCGTCACGCCGGCATCAGGATCAGGCGCTCGAGCGCACGCGCCACGGCGATGACGCGGGCATCTTCGCCGAAGCGTCCGACGAGCTGGAAGGAGACCGGCAGGCCGCGCGGACCGCGCATCAGCGGGACCGTCAGGCAAGGTGTGCCGAGCAGCGTCCAGAGCCGGTTGAACTTGGAATCGCCAGTCGAGGCCAGAGTCTCCGGGGCCTCGCCCGGCGCGGCATAAGTCAGGACCAGATCGACCTCGCGGAGCCAGCGCTCGGCCGCATGCCGGCCGCGCCGGGCGGTGGCACGGGCCGCGTCGTAGTCGTCAGGCGTCGTGGCGCGAGCCTCGTCGAGATAGGCGCGCAACTTCGGCGGCAAGTCTTCGCGGTGATTGGCGTATTCCCAGGCGAGCGCCTGCGTCGCTTCCCAGTTCTGCAACGGCCCATGGGCATCGAAGGTTTCGGCAAGCTCGGCCGGCGTCGCAATATCCAGTACCGTCGCGCCGCCCTTGCGAGCGAAATCGGCGATGCGCTGCAGCGCACCCTCGCAGGACGGTTCCGGCTTGTCGGTGAATTCCTGTCGGCAGAGGCCGAGCTTCAGCCCGTCCAGAGAAGCTTCAGGAGCATCGAGGTCCTGGCGGCCGGTCAGCGCCGCCAGGGCGAAGCCAAGGTCGTCGGCGCTGGCGGCCATCAGGCCGAGCGTATCGAGCGACCAGGAGAAGGGCTTCACCCCGACCGTCGGCAGCAGCCCATAGGACGGCTTGATCGCGGCGACACCGCAATAGGCAGCGGGTCGGATCACCGAACCGCCGGTCTGGGTGCCGATCGCGAGCGGGACGAGGCTGGCGGCGACCGCCGCGGCAGAGCCGGCCGAGGAGCCGCCGGGGCTCGCCGACGGGTCGTGCGGATTACGGGTCGGAGCGGGATCGAGGAAGGCGAAGGCCGTCGTCTGGGTCTTGCCGGCGACGCTCGCACCGGCCGCCTTCAGCGCCATCACGATCGGCGCATCGGCCTTGGGCTGGTGGCCGTCATAGATCGAAGAGCCCATGCCGGTCGGCAAATCGGCGGTGTCGATGATATCCTTGACCCCGACTGCAACTCCCGACAGCGGCCCCTCGCCCGCAGACAGCCGTTCAGGCCTGGCGGCGAAGGCGCGCAGGTCGCCGTCACGCTCGTCGATTCGCCGCTCGCTGTCGGCAAGGGCTGCCTGGGCTGAAACCTCGCCATTGGCGACGCGGCGAGCGATATCGCGAACCGAAAGCATGAACCCGTCCCCGGAATCCCGCGGCCGAACCGCCGCAGCGGCCATGCTGGCATGAGGGCGGCGCCGGAAGGAAGCCGGGAGCGAGACTTTGCAGAGAGGGTATGCAACCGGGGCGGAGGCCCGGCTCAGTATGTGGCGCGGCCACCCGAGAGATCGAAGATGCCGCCGGTCGAGAAGGAGCAATCGTCGCTGGAGAGCCAGAGCACCAGCCGCGCCACCTCCGGCACCTCGACGAAGCGCCCCATCGGGATGCGCGACAGGATATCGGCACGCCGCTCGGCCGAGATCTCCCTGGCCATCGCCGTCTCGGCGGCCGCCGGCGTCACCGCGGTGACGATGATGCCGTCCTTCGCCGTTTCCTTGGCAACGCTTTTGGTCAGCGCGATCAGCCCGGCCTTCGAGGCAGAATAGGCGGCGGCCATCGCCATGCCCTCCTTGCCCTGGATCGAGGCGATATTCACGATGTGGCCGCGCAGCGAATGGCCGTCAGGCGAACGCCGCGGCTCCTGGCGCAGCATCCGGCCGACGACGGCGCGCGTCACCAGATAGGCGCCGAACAGGTTGACCTGCAGCACGCGCTGGAAATTCTCCGGCGTCGTTTCCCAGATCGGCCTGACTTCACCGAGCACGCCGGCATTGTTCACCAGGATGTCGATGCGGCCATGTGCGGAAACCGCAGCATCCGCCGCCGCCTCGACCGCGTTGACGTCGCGGATATCGAGCTGGCGCAGGCTCGCCCGCCGACCGAGTTCGTTTACAGCCTGCGCCAGGCCGTTCGCATCCTGATCCCAGAGCTCGACGCTGGCGCCGGCCTCGATCAGCGCCCGGGCAATGCCGCGGCCAAGCCCGCCGGCGCCGCCGGTAACGACGGCGTGGCGGCCGGAGAAATCGTAACGCGCGCCCATCAGCCGGCGCTCCAGGCTGTCTTGGTTCGGGTGATCTGATGACGGTAGAGGCCGAGCGAGAACGGCCCCTGGCCGCCGAGTGCCTGCAGCGCCTCGGCCGCAAGCTGATCGCGTGCCAGCGCGACGAACTCGGCTTCGTCACCCCAACCTTCGACCAGCAGCACCCAGCGCGGCACATCGTTGGCGACGCCGCGCGCCTTCTGCTCGGCGGTGGCGACGCCGCTGGCCTGTGCATCGGCGGTCAGCAGATGGACGCCGGCGACGCCGCGCGTGGCGAGCAGATCCGGCACCAGCCCGCGCAGCAATGCCGCCTTGTGGGCGGAGGCGATGTTGTCGGGCACCTCGTAGCGCAGAGTCGCGATCAAACCACCTTGAGCCGGTCCGCTGGTATGGGAGACACGGCAGATCGCGCGCGCCACCGAGCGGAAATGCTTCACGGCCGAGAACGTCCAGGGCGTCGGCGCATTGACCCTGGCGGCATAATCCTGCCCTTTCAGCACCTCCACGGTCTGCGCCTCGTACAGGTTGAAGAATTCGAGGTCGGCATCGATGGCGACATAGCGGCGTCCGCGCAGGAAGCCGGGAATGCCGACCCGCTCCGGCATGTGCTCCTCGCCATGCCAGGCATAGAACTCCGCCCTGCCTTCCGGAGCGATGTCGTGCCAGATCGCGACCGCCCCCTCGCCTGCCAGACTCATCGTTCCCTCCACCGGGCTCACCAGCGAGACGCGTTGACTCGGCCTCGCCCCGTCCCTATACGAAAATCAAATCCAAATTGGAAATCATTTCCAATTAAAACTTGATTGGAGGCGGGGACGGGTGACGATCGCGGCGGTCGAGCGAGCATTCAAGCTGCTGGAAGCGTTGGCCGACGAGGCTGACGGCGCCGATCTCACCGTGCTCGCCGAACGGCTAGACCTGCCAGTCAGCGCGACCCACAGGCTTTTGGCGACACTGGGCGAGCGCGGCTTCGTAACGCAGGATCAGCAGTCGGGAGCCTACGGGCTGACGCTGAAGCTGTCGCAGCTCGCCTTTCGCAATCTCGACCTGCGCGGTCTGCCCGATGCCGGCCAGATCGTGCTCGACGGGCTTGCCCGCGCCACGCGCGAATATTGCCGCCTCGCCGTGGTCGAAGGCGAAAGCCTGACCTGGATCGCCCGCGCCCAGGGCGCGACCGCCGGCCTGCGCTACGAGCCACCGATGGGGATGGGGCCTGTCCTGCACGCGACTGCGACCGGCAAGGCCTGGCTCGCCTCCCTGCCCGAGCAGGAAGCCCTGCGCATTGTCTGCGCGCGCGGTTTCGACACAGACGGACGCGCCGGCCCTAACGCGCTCGGCGACGTCGATGCCCTGCGCCAGCACCTCGGCGAGACCCGCCAACGCGGCTACGCGCTCGCCATCGAAGAGGGTGAGATCGGCACCGTCGCCATGGCGACGACCTTTCGCGCCGGCCCCGATGCCGGCGCACCGGTCGCCGGCACCCTCAGCGTCGCCGGCCCCCTACCCCGCATGCACGAGGCCCGCCGCGGCGAGATCGCGGCAGCGCTCGCCACTGCCGCACGGGACATGGCGGCAATCTGGCCGCTGAGGCGGCGCCAGATCGGCGCCCTGCCCGCCGTTTCGACAGAGGCGGGTCTGCGCGTGCTGCCGACAGAGACGTCAGCATGAGCAGCGACACCGCACCCGTCACGCCGCAAGCCGCCGGCAAGATCACCGCCTGGGCCTCGGCCATCGCCTGGCCGCTTGCGAGTTTCGCAGTGCTGCTGATCGCTTGGCAGCTTCTCGTGCCGATGGCCGGCATTCCGGAATACATCCTGCCGGTGCCGAGCGCCTTCTTCGAGCGGCTCTGGATCGACCGCGTCGACATCTTCCGGCACACGCTGGTGACCGCCAACGAGATCGTGCTCGGCTTCCTGATGGCAGCGGTGATCTCGATCCCGGTCGGCTACATCATCGTCTCGGTAAAACTGCTGGAGAAGGCGATCTATCCGGTGATCGTCTTCTTCCAGCTGGTGCCGAAGATCGCGATCGCGCCGCTCTTCGTCGTCTGGTTCGGCTTCGGCCTGTTCCCGAAGGTGCTGCTGACCTTCCTGCTCTGCTTCTTCCCGACGCTGGTCGCGAGCATGACGGGCTTCCGGGCGCTGGACGAGCGCGTGCTCTACCTGACGCGCTCGATGGGTGCCTCCGGCTGGCAGACCTTCCGCTATGTCCGGGTGCCGGCGGCGCTGACCTATATCTTCTCCGGCCTGAAGGTTTCGGCCGTGTTCGCGGCGACGGGTGCGATCGTCGGCGAGTTCGTCGGCGCCAATGCCGGCCTCGGCTATCTGCTGCTGCGCGGCACGAGCTTCCTCGACATGCCGCTGATCTTCGCCTGCCTGGTGGCGCTGTCGGCCGTCGGCATCCTGTTCAGCTACCTCGTCGACTGGCTCGAAATGTTGCTGATGCCCTGGCAACGCAAAGGCTGATCCGTTCGCAATCCGGCCGGAGCCAACCGGCAATCTAGGGAGGAGACAATGATGAAACGCAGGACCTTGCTGACCACCGCCGCCATCCTCGCCCTGAGCAGCGGCATCGCTTTCGCCCAAACCGGCAAGCCGATGAAGATCACGCTGAACTTCCTCGCCGCAGCGCCCAATGCCGGCTTCATGATGGCCAAGCAGATGGGGCTCTACGAGAAGGCCGGCATCAACCTGACGATCGAGGAAGGCAAGGGCTCTGGCACGACCGCGCAGATGGTCGCGACCGGCCAGACCGATGTCGGCTTTGCCGATGCGCCGGCCGCGATGCAATTGCGCACCAAGGGCGCGCCGGTGAAGATCGTCGCGCCGGTGCTGCAGACCAATGGCTTCGCCATTATTTCGTTGGAGGAGAGCGGTATCGCCTCGCCCAAGGACCTCGTCGGCAAGAAGCTCGCGGTCCAGCCCGGCACGGCGCAGACCATTCTGCTCGACGCGATCCTCGCCTCCAATCAGATCGACAAGAGCAAGGTCGATATCATCAACATCGATCCTGGCGCCTTCGTCGGCGCGCTGCTGGAGAAGAAGATCGACGCCATCCTCGGCGGCGCCGACTTCCATTCGGTGCAGATCCGCGAGCGCGGCTTCAAGGTCCGCGATCTCTTCTATCGCGATGTCGGCGTGCCCACCGTCGGGCTCTCGATCATCGCCCGCGACGACAAGATCAAGGCCGACGCCGAGCTCTACAAGAAGTTCATCGAGGCGAGCCTGCAGGGCTGGGACGCCGCCCGCAAGAACCCGGACGCTGCCGCCGATGCGGTTGTCGCGCAGTTCCCCTCGGTGAAGAAGGCGCAGGTGCTGGCGCAGTTCGACGTCGTCAACAAGCTGCTCTGCGCGCCCGGCGCGGCCTCGCTCGGCAAGGTGCCGGAGAAGAACTGGAGCGTGAGCTTCGACCTGCTGACGCAATATCTCGGCCTGCCCAAGGACAAGCCGATCAGCGACTACCACACGACCGAGCTGCTGCCGGCCTCGGCGCCGGCCTGCTCGTGAGCGCCACGGCTGCCAGCGCGGCTGCCTCGATCGAGGGGCGCGGCATCGTCAAGACCTTCGGCGGCTTCACGGCCGTCGACGGCTTGACGCTCGATATCCGCAGCGGCGAGTTCGTCAGCCTGATCGGCCCCTCCGGCTGCGGCAAGAGCACGTTCATGCTGATGGCGGCCGGGCTGATCCCGACCAGCGGCGGCGAGCTCATGGTCAACGGCAAGCCGCTCACCGAGCCGCTGACCGATATCGGCATCGTCTTCCAGGACCACTTGCTGCTGGAATTTCGAACAGCACTCGAAAATGTCATGCTGCAGGCTGAGATCCGCGGCCTGCCGCTGGCGCCGGCCAAGGAGCGGGCGCTGGAACTCTTCGCCAAGCTCGGCATCAGCCACGCGGTCGACCGCTATCCCAAGCAGCTCTCCGGCGGCATGCGCCAGCGCGTCTCGATCGCGCGCGCGCTGATCCACAACCCGTCGGTGCTGATGATGGACGAGCCCTTCGGCGCGCTCGACGCGATCACGCGTACGCAAATCCGGCACGACCTCGAAATGCTCTGGCTGGAGACGGCCAAGACCGTCGTCTTCATCACCCATTCGATCGAAGAGGCGATCGGCCTCTCCGACCGGGTGCTGGTGATGTCGCCGACGCCGGGCCGGGTCGTCGACGAGATCAAGATCGAATTGCCGCGGCCGCGCCCGGCCCATCTCGGCGACTATCCGAGCTTCAACGCCTATGCCGACCGCATCCATGATGCGTTCCGGCGCTTTGGTGTGATCAAGTACTAGCCGTCATTCTCGGGCGGAGCGAAGCGCAGACCCGAGAATCTCTTGCAGAAGCATCTCAAGCCGGAGCCTCCTCCGGCCTGAGATGCTCGGGTCAAGCCCGAGCATGACGTGGTGTCAGGGCCGCTTCGGGATCTCCAGCCCGCGCTGCACGGCCGGACGCCCCAGGCCGCGCTCCAGCCATTTCGGCACAAGCTTGAGCTTGTCGTACTCGACCAACTCGCCGGCGCCGTAGAAGCCGACGAGATTGCGAACCCAGCCCAGCGTCGCGATGTCGGCGATAGTGTATTCGTCGCCCATCAGCCAGTCGCCGCCGGCGAGCCTAGTCTCGAGCACGCCGAGCAAGCGCTTGCTCTCATTGGCGTAGCGGTCGCGCGGGCGCTTATCCTCGTATTCGCGGCCGGCGAACTTATGGAAGAAGCCGAGCTGGCCGAACATCGGGCCGATCGCCGCCATCTGGAAAAAGACCCATTGCAAGGTCTCGTAGCGGCGGGCCGGATCGGTGGGCAGGAACTTGCCGGCTTTGTCGGCGAGATAGACCAGGATCGCGCCCGACTCGAACAGGCCGAACGGCTTTCCGCCAGGGCCGTTGGGATCGATGATCGCCGGAATCTTGCCGTTCGGGTTGAGCGAAAGATATTCCGGGATCCAGGTCTCGTTCTTGCCGATATCGATCAAGTGCGGCTCGTAGGGGATGCCGGTCTCCTCCAGCATGATCGAGACCTTCACGCCATTGGGCGTCGGCAGGGAATAGAGCTGCAGGCGGTCGGGGTGCTGGGCCGGCCAGCGCTGCGTGATCGCGAAAGCGGAGAGATCGGACATCGAGAGATTTCCTCGGATGGCGGGCGTGGTGCCGGCATCGCCTGGCACACCCAGTCGGCGGGACGCCGATGGCAAGAAGCCATGACGTTGCGGCGTAACTTGGAGTCGCAGCAGGAGCGACGCAACCGGAGGAATCTTGCACGAGAGCGGATTGCGCCCGGCAATCATCAAATGTAAATGACCATAACATCATCCCTCCCCGACAGAGGACGTCGCGATGACTCTCGCGCCGCTGCTTGCCGCGCCGGCCATCATGCAAGTGCATGTCCTGGCGGCGTTGACCTCGCTGGTTGCGGGCTTGACGGTCCTCGTCCTGCGCAAGGGCACGCCGCGCCATCGCCTCATCGGCTGGATCTTCGTGGTCGCCATGGCAGTGACGGCGATAAGCTCGGCTTTCATCACCAGCAACGGGCGCTACAGCGCCATCCACCTGCTCAGCGTGTTGACGATCGTGAACCTGCCCTATGCCATCATCATGCGCAGGCGCGGCAATATCGTCGCCCATCGTTCCGCCATGCTCTGGCTCTTCGCGGGGCTGGCCGCAGCCGGCGCGTTTACCCTGATGCCCGGCCGCGTGATGAACAAGGTCGCCTTCGGCGAGGCCACGGCGGCAGCGTTAACGCCGCAACCTCAGCATTAACCGGCGCTTAACGCCATCGGCAAAGTTAATCCGCTCGTGGCTTCCGGGACGCAGCCGGTCAACAAACCGTTCACCCAACGCCTCGCATTTGATTGGTCATGCGTCGCGTTCATCTCGCCCTCATCGCGCTCGGCGTCATCGGCGTCGGCCTTGCCGGCTGCGGCAAGTTCCAGAAGCCGCAGCGCGCCGCCTGGCGTGACCAGGCCGAAGCCGCCTGCTTGGCCTCACGCCAGGTGCAGTTCTCCGCCTATGTCAGCCTGCGCGAGAAGCCGATCGACGGCCCTGGCACCTGCGGCATGGAAAAGCCGCTGCGCGTCGCCGCCTTCGCCAATGGCAGCGTCGCCCTGACCAGCAATGCGACGCTCGCCTGCCCGGTCGTCGCGACCACCGACAAATGGTTCACCGAGGTCGTGCAGCCGGCGGCGATGAACGTGCTTGGCGCGCAGGTGATCGAGATCCGCGCCGGCTCCTATTCCTGCCGCGCCATGAATAACGGCACCGGCACGAGCCGGACATCCGAGCACGCCTATGGCAATGCCGTCGACGTGTTCTCCTTCCGGCTGAACGACGGGCGCAACGTCACTGTCAAAGATGGCTGGCGTGGCGCACCGGAGGAGCAGGCCTTCCTGCGCGAGATCTTCGTCGGCGCCTGCGAGCATTTCTCGACGGTGCTCGGCCCCGGCGCCGACGCCTTCCACTACGACCATTTCCATATCGACCTGGCGCGCCACTCCAAGGGCCGGCACATCTGCAAGCCGGTGATCAAATACGAGCCGAATTACAACCTGCCGCCGCCGGATCCGGCGCGGCCGGACCGGATGGCGCTGCAACAACAGCAGCAGCGCGATCCGCGCCAGAGCTTGCCGCCGCCGATGGTGGCGGCTGGCTCCGGCGGCCTGCTGCGCCAGCCGAGCGGCGGCCTGCGCCCACCCGGCGCGGTCAGCGGCGGCTATCCGGTGGCGCATCAGCAGCATGGCGGTCTCGAGGCGCAGCGGCGCTATATCGAGGAGGCGCCGCAGCCGCAGATGTCGCAGCGCTACCAGCCGCAGCCGGTGCCGAGCGAGATGCGTGGGCCGCTGCAGTTGCCCGGTTCGGTCCCGCCGACCGAAGAACTTATCGTCGGCGACGATGAGGGCAACGGCATCCTCGACGGGGCCGGCGAAGGCGAGGCGCCGATCAACCCGCGCAACGACCCGTTCGCCTACCGGCCGCAAGGCCAGCAGACGGGTTCGCTCCGGCGATAGGAGAATGGCGATGCGCGCCTGAGAGGAGCGCCGCCATTGTCTTTGAGGTGACTTCCTTTTCTCAGGCCTTGGTCACTTCCCGGGCGGCTTCGTCGATCAGCGCCGCCACCTCCCCCGCTCGCGAAGCCAGCGAAGCATGGCTGGCGTCCAGCGTCAGGATGCGGCGCGGCTTCATCCGCTCGGCCATGCGATACTGGTTGTCCGGATGGATCATCCGGTCATCGGTGGAGAGCTGATACCAGCAGGGTTTCTTTTTCCAGGCCGGCGCGGTGATCGTATCGCCGAAGGTGCTGGCCAGCGGCGCCTTCTGGGCGACGGACATCGCCAGGGCCTCGTCGGCGCTCATATCCTGGCAGAAGCTCTCATGGAACTTGTCGTAGTTGATCCAGAGATAGCCGTCGCTGTCGGGCGCGAGATTGGCGATCGCAGCCGGAGGAGTCTGCTGGCTGATGCCGCCGGGGCTCTCGCCGGCATCGGGCGCGAAGGCGGCGATGTAGACGAAGCCGACGACATTCGGCAGGTCGCCGGCTTCGGTGATGACGGCGCCGCCATAGGAATGGCCGACCAGCAGCACCGGTCCGGCCTGCTGCTTCACCATCTTCCGAGTGCGCTCGGCATCATCGGCGAGCGAGGTCAGCGGCATCTCGACGGCGCGCAAATCGGCATGGCCCTTGCGGGCCAATTCGACGATGACCTTGCTCCAATGCGCGGCTCCGCCCCAGAAGCCATGGACGAGTACGATGGTCGGACTGGCACTCATTGCGCTCTCCTCTGATCGGCCACATGGCCGCGCGGGACGGAAAGCTCCGCGCCAAGCCAGGCTGCAGCATCACTATGACAGAGGAAATCCGCGCCGGCCTACCGCCACCTGCTAACGCGAGACCAGGACCTGCCGGCACTCCGCCGGCAGGGCATCGAGCGACATGGGCGGCTTGGGCTTCGGCTTCGGGCCCGGTTTCGGCTTGGGGGGGTTGAAGATCGCCTGGTGCTGGCGCTCGACCCAGCCGGAGAGTTCCTCGCCGCAGCCATCGCCGAAGTTCGGCGGCTCCTGGCCGTCGCAGCCTTCGACGCCCGGCGGACAGCTCAACCTGACGTGGAAGTGGTAGTTGTGGCCCCAGATCGGCCTGACCTTGTTCAGCCAGGTCTTGTCGGCACCGGCCTCGCGGCAGAGCGCGACCTTGAGCGCCGGATTGACGAAGATGCGCTCAACCCTGGGCTCGCTGGCGGCGGCCTTGATCAGGCGGGTATGCGCCGGCGTCCAGTTCTTCGGGTCGACATCGCGCCAGTCGGCGCGGGCCATGTTGATCGCCGACATGTTCTCGCGGTCGTCGCTGTCGAGGCGCTTCCTCGGCATCGGCGTCAGCCAGATATCGGCATCGAGCCCGATCTGATGCGATGCGTGGCCGGTCAGCATCGGCCCGCCGCGCACCTGTGAGATGTCACCGACCAGGAGGCCGGACCAGCCGGTGATCTTCGGGACCTCGCGAGCGAAGCGCTCGAGGAAGGAGATCAGCTCGGGATGGCCCCAGTTGCGATTGCGGGCAAGGCGCATCACCTGCCAGTTCTCGCCATCGATCGGCAGCGCGGTCGCGCCCGCCAGGCAGCCCTTCGCATAGGAGCCGATGGCGCGCGCCTTCATTGCGGCCGGCGTGGTCTTCTGGCCGAACAGCGCGCGTGCCGCATCGGGATAGGCGGCGATGTTGGCGGCGCGGGTCCTGGCCTCCGCCTCGGCGGTGGACTGCGCATGTGCGGCCCCGGCCGCGGCCAGCATCGGCAGGAGAATCAGGGGAGCGAGACGGCGAAGCAGCAGCATGGGCGCAGAATCGCAGGCTGCCCGCCGACAGGTCAAGCTTGCTGCGGCAAGCGGGCTGGACAAGCCGGGCGCGAGCCGGCAGCGTCACGGCCAAGCCAAGCGAGCGGACGCGACGTTCCGCAGTGCGGCAATGCCGGAGGAGACGCCATCATGACGACCCTGCTCGACCGCCGCACGCTGCTTGGCGGCCTCGGCGCCTCGCTCGCCTTGCCGGCAGCCGTCCGCGCGCAAGGCGCCTGGCCGCAGGGGCGCACGCCGAAGCTGGTCGTGCCGTTCACGCCCGGCGGCGCCACCGACATCCTCGGCCGGCTGGTCGCCGACAAGGTCGGGCAGGCGCTCGGCGCAACCTTCGTGATCGAGAACCGCGCCGGCGCCGGCGGCAATATCGGCGTCGAGGCGGTGGCGCGCTCCGAGCCGAACGGCGACACCCTGCTGATCGTCTCGGTCGGCCTCGTCGCGAACCCGGCGCTCTACGCCAAGGTCAATTACGACCCACTGAACGACTTCGCACCGATCACCATGGTCGCGCTGGTGCCGAACCTGCTCGTCGTCAGCCCCAATCTCAAGGTCAATGACACCGCCGAGCTGATCGCCTATGGCAAGGCCAATCCGGGCAAGCTGACCTATGCCTCATCCGGCGTCGGCACCTCGATCCACCTCGCCGGCGAGCTCTTCCAGAAGCTGACCGGGATCAAGATGGTGCATGTGCCCTATCGCGGCTCGGCCCAGGCGATGCAGGATCTGATCGGCGGGCGCGTCGACCTGATGTTCGACAACATCACCGCAGCACTGCCACAGGTCCGCGCCGGCACGGTGCGCGGCTTCGGCGTCACCACGGCGCAGCGCGCGCCGACCGCTTCCGAGTTCGCGCCAATCAACGATCTCGTTCCGGGCTTCGACGTCTCGTCCTGGTTTGCACTGTTCGCGCCGGCGAAGACGCCGCAGGCGATCATCGACCGGCTCCAGGCCGAGACCAAGGCGGCGATCGCCGACCCCGTGGTGCGCGGCAAGATGGACCAGCTCGCGGCTCAGCCGGTCGGCAACACGCCGGCCGAACTCGCCGCCTTCGTCCGCACCGAGCAGACCAAATGGGTCGGCCTGATCCGCGAGGTCGGCATCAAGGCGGAATAGCGCTGGAACCTAGCGTTCGCGCCCGACGTTCTTCGAACGCCCGCGCGCCGATCGGCGAGGATGCGGGCGGACGGAAGAAGGGGCGCGAGCCATGTCCACCCTGCTCATCATCATCCTGCTCATCATCCTGCTCGGCGGCGGCGGATACTACGGCCACCGCAGCTATGGCGGCGCCGGCCTCGGGGGCGTGGTCGGCCTCGTGCTGACGATCGTGATCGTGCTGTGGCTGCTCGGGGCGCTGGGCGGACCGGCCGTCAGGGTCTGACGGCACGCCAAGCGGGGCGCTTCAGTTCGCCAGCTTCCAGACCAGCATGGCGGCGGCGAGGTCTTCGAGCGCGGTGCCGACTGACTTGAACAGGGTCACGTCGTCGCGCTCGACCGCAGGGTCGTATTGCCCGCGACAAAGGCCAGCCAGCGTGCCTGAGACCTGCTCGGCCGTATAGGTGCCGGCCTTGATCGCGACGGCGACATCGCCGCCTTCATGCAGTGCGGCCTCCGTATCGACGAAGACATGGGCGCGCTGCAACGCCTCGTCATCGGCCTCGCGCATAGACAGGTTGAAGGCGCCGACCAGATCGAGATGGGCGGTGCGCTTCAGCCAGCGGCCCTGGATCAGCGGCTCGCGCGACAACGTCGCGCAGGAGATGAGATCCGCCTGCCGCGCTTCGGATTCAAGATTGTCCGCGACGCGCGCTTCTATGCCGTCGCGCGCCAGTTCGGCGACGACCTCGGCTGCGGCCTCCGGGCGACGCGCCCAGATCGCGATCTCCTCGAAATTTCGGACGCTGCGATGAGCCTTGACCAGGAAAGTCGAGAGCGCGCCGGCGCCGACCATCAGCATCCGCCTGGTGTCCGGGCGCTCCAGCATGCGCGAGGCGAGAGCCGAGGCGGCAGCCGTGCGCCACAAGGTCAGGCGCGCACCGTCAAACGCCGCAAGCGGCGCACCGCTCGCACCGTCCATCAGCAGATAAGTGCCCATCACGCTCGGCAGGCTGGCCGAGGCGTTGCCGGGGAACACGGTGACGGTCTTGGTGCCGAGGAAAGCGGGCTTTTCCTCCGGTGCGGTCCAGGCCGGCATCAGCAGGAGGGTCGCGGCGGCATCGGGCCGCTCGATCTCATGGTGATGGCGCACCGGCGTGACGATACCGCCGCGGAAGGCCTCGGCGAGCGCGTCGATCAACGCCGGGAATGTGAGCAGGCCGTCGATCTCTGCGGCGGAGAAGAAGCGCATGGTCGGAACGTCAGATGCGGTTGGTCAGGGCCGGCAGCGCCGAATCCGGCACGGCGGCGCGCAGGGACTGCGCCTCGGTGCGCAGCTTGTCGGCCTCGCGGCGATTGACCCGCGCGGCCTTGCGGTGCTTGCCCTGCGCCAGCCAGGAGGCGAAACCGCCGATCAGGATGCCGATGGCGATGGCGGCGATGACGACGGCGAACAGCGGCACGTCGAAAGCGAGCGCCGGCGCGTCGCGGCTGATCGGGTCGAGCGAGACCCGGACCGGGGCACGATTCGCCACCGAGAACAGCACCGCGAGCAATGCGACCGGGACGAGCACCAGCGCCTTGAAGAAAGCCTTCATCCCGCTCCTCCAGCCGGCTCAGCCGGCCTTGCCGTTCAGCCGCATGCGCAGTTCCTTGCCGGTCTTGAAGACCGGCACGAACTTCTGGTCGACCTTCACGGAATCGCCGGTGCGCGGGTTGCGGCCGACACGGGCGGCGCGCTCCTTGGTCGAGAAGGCACCGAAGCCGCGCAGCTCGACACGATCGCCGCGGGCGAGCGCCTTGACGACCTCGTCGAGGATCGAGCCGACGATGTTCTCGATATCCCGCTGGTAGAGATGGGTGTTGCGCTCGGCGATGCGCTGGACGAGTTCTGATTTTATCATGGGTCCAATATAACCGCTTGTAACATCGTCACTTTTCGACGGCAGGCTGCCAGAGCGCCAAGGGCGCGTCAAGCCTCAGGCCGACCGGGACTTCGGCCGCGCGCGCGAGCAGTGCCGCGAGCGGCTCCAGCCCGGCGGCGCGCGCCATCGCCTCGCCCGCGCTCCACAGACCATAGGACGAGGATTCGCTGCGGCGGCGCCAGTCGCGCACCGGCAGATCCTTGCCGACACCCTTCTCGCGTTCGAGCCAGGCGATCGCCTCCGGCTCGCTGCCGACCTCGTCGATCAGCTTGAGCTTGATCGCCTGGCGGCCGGAATGGACGCGGCCGTCCGCGACTGCGGCGATCTCGGGATCGGCGAGCCTGCGCCGCTCGCCGACCAGCCGCTTGAACCAGTCGTAATTGTCGGCGATGACCCGCGCCGTCTCGGCGGCAGCCTCCGGCGAGGTCGGCTCGAGGCCGCTCGGGGCCGCCTTGAGCGGGCTCGAACGGGTGATCTCGAACTTCACGCCGATCGTGTCGAGGAGTCGCGCGACGTTGGGAATCTGGGCGATCACGCCGATCGAACCTACCATCGAGGTCTGACGCGCGACGATGCGCTCGCTGCCGAGCGCGACGATGTAGCCGCCCGAGGCGGCCAGACCATCGACCACCGCAATCACCGGCTTCTTCGCGGCGAGGCGACGAACCGCATCATAGACCGCTTCCGAACCGGTCACCGTGCCGCCGGGGCTGTCGATGCTGAGCAGCACGGCACTGGCGCGACTGTTCTCCAGCGACTTGATCAGCTCGAGCGTGCGCCGGTCGCCGGAGATGAAGCCGGAAATGGTGACGCGAGCGATATGGGCTTGGGCAGTGCTGCCCGGCAGGCGCCCGCTCCAGGCGAGCGCGCCAGCCACGATCATGACGACAACGCCGACCAGGGCAAGCAGCCGCCAGAGCGAAAGCTTGCGCCGCAGGCTGCGACGATCGGCGAGCAGATCGGCATCGGACGACATGTCGGCGGCTCCGTTGGGCGGGGCCCTGTGATGTAGCCTCGCCGGGCCATAGGGGCAAGGCGGCAATAGGCGCGACAGGATGACCGGCTCAGGCCGCGGCGAGCGCACGCTGCCGGTCGAGAGCCAGGAGGGCCAGGCCGCTCGCCACCGAACGGAAGGCGTCGCCGATATGGATGCGCTTTGGGCTGAAGCGCCGGTCGAACAAGGCGCGCACCGCCGGCACATAGGAGGTGCCGCCGGTCATGAACACCGCCTCGATCTTGTCGCCATCGACGCCGGCGGCCGCCAAGGCCTCGTCGAGCGCGCCCTCGATCGCCGCGACATCCTCGGCGATCCAGCGCTCGAACAGAGCCCGCGTCACGGTGCGGTCGATCCGCACGCCCATCTGGTCGAAGCTGAGCTGTGCCTCCGCCTGCGAGGAGAGCGCGATCTTGGTCGCCGAGACGGCGCGGTAGAGCTCGTAGCCGAGATCGTATTCGATCACGGTCATCAGGTCCTCGAGCCGCTCGGGCTCGACCGCATCGCGGATCAGCGCCTTGAGCTCGGTCATGGTCTCCCTGCTCTTCATCAGCGAGAGCCGGTGCCATTGCGCGAAGGCGGCGTGGTAATGCGCCGGGATCGGCAAGCGCTTGCCGAAGGAGAGATAGTCCGAGCCCTTGCCGAGCAGCGGCGAGACCGCGTGCTCGATGATGCGGTAGTCGAAGGTGTCGCCGGCCACGCCGACGCCGGCATGGGAGAGCGGCACTGCCTGCAAGGTCCCGTTGCTACCGGGCTCGAAGCGCATCACCGAGAAGTCGCTGGTGCCGCCGCCGAAGTCTGCGACGAGCATGGTCTGCGGGCGCTTGAGTTCGCGGGCGTACCAATAGGCGGCGCCGAGCGGCTCATAGGCGAAATCGACCTTAGCCATGCCGGCCTTGCCATAGGCGGCCGAGAGGCGCGAGAGCGCCAGCGTTTCATCGGGGCGGTCGCCGGCGAAGACGACGGGGCGGCCGGAGAGGACGGCGCGCTCACCGAGGTCGTCGAGCCCGGCGGAAAGATCGCTCAGGAAGACCGCGATCAGGTCCTCCAGCCGGAAGAGCTTGCCGAACAGCCGCGTCTCCTGGAAGGCGCGGCTCGACAGATGCGTCTTCAGCGATTGCAGGAAGCGGTGCTCGGTGGTCATGCCGAGCGCCATGTCGAGCGCGTCGGGGCCGCTGACATGGGTGACATGGGCGTTGGGCGGGCGGCCCTCGCGCCAGAACATCAGGGCCGAGCGATAGGCGTCGACGGCGCCCTGCTTCGTCGCGAAGCTGCGGGTCGTCACCGAGCCGTCAGGACGTGCGAGCGCGACCACGCTGTTGGTGGTGCCGAAATCGATTCCGATCGCTGCGTCCTGCATCTTCGCCTCCGGCTCATCTCGTCATGGTCGGGCTTGACCCGACCATCTCGGAAACCAGTGCTCTCTGGTCCCGAGATTCTCGGATCTGCGCTTCGCTCCGTCCGAGAATGACGACCTCGGCCGAAACAAAAGCCCGCGCGGATTTCTCCGCGCGGGCCGATGGATTGGTCAGGCCGCAAGACGCGGCCTGAGATCACTTCTTGTCGGTCGTCGCCTTCTTGAGGGCGGCGCCCAGGATGTCGCCGAGCGAAGCACCCGAGTCGGCCGAGCCGTACTGGGCCATCGCCTCGCGCTCCTCGGCCACTTCCAGGGCCTTGATCGAGACCTGGATCTTGCGGGCCTTCTTGTCGAAGAGGATGACGCGGGCGTCGACCTTCTCGCCAGCCGCGAAGCGCTCGGGGCGCTGCTCGGCACGATCACGCGCGATTTCGGCGCGCTTGATGAAGGTGGTCATGTCCGTGCCGGCGATCTTGACGTCGAGACCGCCTTCCTTGACGTCGATGACCTCGCAGGTCACGACTTGGCCCTTCTTGAACTCGCCGGCATCCACGAAGGGATCGCCGCCGAGCTGCTTCAGGCCGAGCGAGATGCGCTCCTTCTCGACGTCGACATCGAGAACGACCGCCTGCAGCATGTCGCCCTTCTTGTACTCCTCGATCACCTGCTCGCCCGGACGGTTCCAGTCCAGGTCCGACAGATGGATCATGCCGTCGATGTCGCCTTCCAGGCCGAGGAACAGACCGAACTCGGTCTTGTTCTTGACCTCGCCCTCGACCACCGAACCGCTCGGATACTGCTCGGCGAAGACCTCCCACGGATTGCGGAGGGTCTGTTTGAGGCCGAGCGAGATGCGGCGCTTGACCTGGTCGACTTCGAGGATCGCGACGTCGACTTCCTGCGAGGTCGAGACGATCTTGCCGGGGTGGACGTTCTTCTTGGTCCAGGACATCTCGGAAACGTGGATCAGGCCTTCGATGCCCGGCTCCACTTCGACGAACGCGCCGTAGTCCGTGATGTTGGTGACGCGACCCTTCAGGCGGGTACCGACCGGATAACGGGCGGCGATGCCATCCCACGGATCGGCCAGCAGCTGCTTGATGCCGAGCGAGATGCGGTGCGTCTCCTGGTTGATCTTGATGATCTTGACCTTGACCGTCTGGCCGATGGTCACGACCTCGGACGGATGGTTGACGCGGCGCCAGGCCATGTCGGTCACGTGCAGCAGGCCGTCAATGCCGCCGAGATCGACGAAGGCGCCGTACTCGGTGATGTTCTTGACGACGCCGTCGATGACCTGGCCCTCTTCGAGCGAGGCGACGAGCTCGGAGCGAGCCTCGGCGCGGGTCTCTTCGAGCACGGTGCGGCGCGAGACGACGATGTTGCCGCGGCGACGATCCATCTTGAGGATCTCGAAGGGCTGCGGCTGACCCATCAGCGGGCCGACGTCGCGGATCGGGCGGATGTCCACCTGCGAACGCGGCAGGAAGGCGACGGCGCCGTCGAGATCGACGGTGTAGCCACCCTTGACCGTGTTGAAGATGTTGCCCATGACCTTCTCACGGGCCTCGAACGCCTTTTCGAGCTTGACCCAGCTCTCTTCGCGGCGGGCCTTGTCGCGCGAGATGACGGCTTCGCCGAGCGCGTTCTCGATCCGGTCGAGATAGACCTCGACCTCGTCGCCGACCTTGAGCTCCTCATCCCGGCCCGGGCCGGTGAATTCCTTGAGGGCGACGCGACCTTCGGTCTTCAGACCGACGTCGATGATCGCCATGTCCTTCTCAATGGCAACGACCTTGCCCTTGATGACGGTACCTTCGAGGGCCTCGTTCCGGGTGAACGATTCCTCGAGCAGGGCGGCGAAATCCTCGCGACCCGCGCTATAGCTTTCGACAGCTGACATATGTGCTCCTGAACGCCGGCCGCGTATCCCGCGGATGTCCGGCAAGGCGCCGATTGGGTTGGTGTTGCGCACCGGATCGATCCGCGCGGTGCTCCGCTCACGAAGCATGCCATCCCATGGACGGCGGCGCCTGGCCGCAGGGGCCGATCCGCATCCGGCTGACCGCTTTTCCAAACACGAACCGGGAGCCGGCCATATCGGCCGCCCCCCGGCTGTGATCGATCACGGCCCTTCGGACGAGGCTGACCTAGCGATTTTCGCATCGTTCCGCAAGCGGATTGCGGCGCGAAATGCCGGTCGCACATGCGTGGAGCGGCCTTGCGAGCAGCCGGAAGGCTGCCGATCTTTCGCGGCGAAGCCCGGCGCCAAGCCGGAGCGATGCAAGGGAAAAGCCTGATGTTCCCGCTTTCCATCCTCGACCTCGCCTTCATCGCCGAAGGCGCGACCGCGGCAGACGCCCTCCACAACAGCCGCGACCTCGCCCGCCATGCCGAAAAGCTCGGCTACACCCGCTTCTGGCTGGCCGAGCACCACAACATGACCGGCATCGCCAGCGCCGCGACCTCGGTTGCGATCGGCTATGTCGCCGAAGGCACCAAATCGATCCGCGTCGGCGCCGGCGGCATCATGCTGCCGAACCATTCGCCGATCGTGATCGCCGAGCAGTTCGGCACGCTTGAGACGCTCTATCCCGGCCGCATCGACCTCGGACTCGGGCGCGCGCCCGGCACCGACCAGCGGACATGGCGCGCGCTGCGGCGCGAGGCCGACGCCTCCGAGCGCTTCCCGCAGGACGTGCTCGAATTGCAGGCGCTGCTCGGCCCGCTCCAACCTGATCAGGTGATCCAGGCTGTGCCTGGCACCAACACCAATGTCCCGCTCTGGATCCTGGGCTCCAGCCTGTTCGGCTCGCAGCTCGCCGCCGTGCTCGGCCTGCCCTATGCCTTCGCCTCGCATTTCTCGCCGGATGCGCTGATGGATGCTCTCGCCGTCTATCGCGAGCGCTTCCAGCCTTCGATCCAGCTCGACAAGCCCTATGCCATGGTCGGCTGCAACGTCATCGCGGCCGACACGGATGCCGAGGCACAGCACCTCTTCACCTCGGTGCAGCAGCGCTTCGCCGACATGCTGCGCGGCCGGCGCGGACTTCTGCCGAGGCCGATCGACGATATCGAGGACTACTGGTCCGGTCCGGAGAAGGCGCAGGCACAGCGGATGCTGGCCTGCTCCTTCGTTGGCTCGCGCGAGAGCGTGCGGGCGCAGTTGCAGGCCTTCATCGAGAAGACCAAGGCGGATGAGCTGATCGTCGCCTCGGCGATCTTCGACCACACTGCCCGCAAGCGCTCCTACGAGATCCTCGCCGAGATCCAGCCGGCACTGGGATTGGCCGTAGTCGCGGCCTGATCGAGCTGCCGCTCAGGAACGACCGCCATGTTCGGCTGCGGTGAGGTTCCCCCGCAGCCGGACCATTTCCTCGCGTAAGTGGCGCTGCTCCTCAGGAGCAAGGCCCGTCGCACGCTGCATGCTGAGCCGGACCGCCCTGCCCCGCTCACGCAGCGCGCGGCCCTGCGCCGTCAGGTTGATCCGGACCTGGCGTTCATCCTGCGGGTCACGCTGGCGCGTCACAGCGCCCATCGCCTCCAGACGCTTCAGCAGCGGCGTCAGCGTGCTCGAATCGAGGAAGAGCTTTTTGCCGAGCCGGCCGACGGTCTGGTCCGCCTCCTCATAGAGGGCGACCAGCGCGATATATTGCGGGTAAGTCAGCCCGAGCTCGTCGAGCAGCGGCTTGTAGACCCGGTTGAAGGCGAGATTGGTCGAATAGACCGCAAAGCAGAGGAACTCATCGAGCCCCGGCAGCCGGTCGGCGCCGGCCTGCTCAGCCGCCTGTCCTGAATCGTCCATCGCACGCCTCCCGGCAAAGGATCGCTCACAGATATTTGACGCACGATTTGTTTTCAAGCGATTGATCGATGTTTCGCGCTCGTTTATTTGTCGAGCGATCTAATCGCTCGATAGTCAACTGATAGGGCACGCCATGACCCGCACCGGCTCATCCACCGCCAAGGCACTCTCACAGGTCCAGCCCGAGACGATTCCAGCCCCGCGCCGCCTGCTTCTGGCGGCGATGCTGGCGGCGGCGACGAGCTTCGCCATGGCCTGCAGCGCCTTCACCGGCCCGCGCGCCTACGGCTCCGCCCCGGTTGTCTCACCGAACCCGCCGCCGCGGCGCGGCGCAGCCCGTTCCTGACGAAACGCCTGTCGAGGAGACGCTTCCCATGAACTTCGCCCTCGCCTATCTCGCCGGCGTCCTGACCATCGCCAGCCCGTGCATCCTGCCGGTTTTGCCCTTCGTCCTGACGCGCGCCGGCCAGCCCTTCCGCAGCAGCACCTTGCCGATGCTGCTCGGCATGGCGCTGGCGTTCGCAGGCGTGGCGAGCCTCGCCGCGGTCGCCGGCAGCTGGGCGATCGCGCTCAATCAACATGGCCGCACCGTCGCTCTCGGCCTCGTCGCCCTGTTCGGGCTGGCTCTGCTGTTCCCGGCTCTGGCGACACGCCTCACCGCGCCGCTGACCACGCTCGGCGAGAAGCTGACGCGCGTGGCGGGCGCGGAAGGCCGCAGCGACCTGCGCCCGGCCTCCTCCGCTTTGCTCGGCATCGCCACCGGCCTGTTGTGGACGCCCTGCGCTGGGCCGGTGCTGGGACTGATCCTGGCCGGCGCCGCCCTCGGCGGGCCGAGCCTCAACACCGCGCTCCTGCTCTTCGCCTATGCCGCCGGCGCGGCCACCGCGCTCGCCGCCGTGTTGCTGCTTGGCAATCGACTGCTGGCGCGGGCCCGGCAACCGGCAGCCCTGCTCGAACCCATGAAGCGCGGCCTCGGTGTCGCTGTGGTCGCGAGCACGGTCGCGATCGCCTTCGGCTTCGACACCAGCGTCCTCGCCCGCCTGTCGGTACCAACCACCGCCGCCATTGAGCAGCGCCTCCTCGAGATCGCCATGCCAGCCGCCCCAAGCCTCGTCACCACCGCACAGGCTCAGCCTGCCGCCAAGCCGCTGTTCGGCGCCAAGCAATGGCTCGATCGCGAGCCGCTCACCGCCGAGAGCGTGCGAGGCAAGGTCGTGCTGGTGAACTTCTGGACCTATTCCTGCATCAACTGCCTGCGCTCGCTGCCTTATGTCCGGGCTTGGGCCGAGAAGTACCGGGATCAAGGCCTCGTCGTGGTCGGCGTGCACACGCCGGAATTCGCCTTCGAGAAGGACCCGAACAATGTCCGCAAGGCCGTCGCCGCGCTCGGCGTGAGCTATCCAGTCGTGATCGACAACGACTATGCGGTCTGGCGCGCCTTCAGCAACCAGGCCTGGCCCGCCCGCTATTTCATCGATGCTGAGGGCCGCACCCGCCATCACGAGTTCGGCGAGGGCGACTATGCCGCCTCCGAGCGGCTGATCCAGTCGCTGCTCGCCGAGGCCGGCAGCAAGGTCGAGCCCGGCATCGCCAAGGTTTCCGGCGAAGGCGCACAGGGAGCGCCGGACTTTGCCAATCTGCGCTCGCCCGAGACCTATCTTGGCCATGCCCGCGCCAACGGCTTCGCCTCGCCAGGCGGCGTCAGGGCCGATGCGCCTGCGACCTATGAAGCGGCCACCTCGCCGCGACTAAACCAGTGGAGCCTCGCCGGCAGCTGGACCGTCGCCGGCGAGTTCGCGGCGTCGCAGCAGGCGGGCGGGCGGATCAACCATCGCTTCCATGCCCGCGACCTGCATCTGGTGATGGGCCGCCAGCCCGGCAGCCCGCCCGTCCGTTTCCGCGTCACCATCGACGGCGCCGCACCCGGCAGCGCCCGTGGCGCCGACATCGACGCCGACGGCTACGGCACGATCAGCGATGAACGGCTCTACCAGCTCGTCCGTCAGGACGGGCCGGTGAAGCCTCGCGACTTCAGCATCGAGTTCCTCGATCCCGGCGTGCGCGCCTACGCCTTCACCTTCGGCTGACCGCCGCAAGAAACAACAAAGGGAGGACACCATGAAGCTCTATATCAACGAGGTCTCGTCGGCGACGGCACGCGTGCGCATCGCGCTCGCGCTGAAGGGGCTCAAGGTCGAGGAGGAACGCGTCACCATCTTCGGCGATAGCGCCTCCAGCCGAGGGCCGGAGTATCGCGCCGTCAATCCGCAAGGTCTGGTGCCGGCACTGCTCACCGACAATGGCTGGCTGATCACGCAGTCATTGGCGATCATCGACTATCTCGACCAGATTGCGCCGGAACCGCCGCTGCTGCCGGCAGAGCCGGAGCAGCGGGCGTTCGCGCGCTCGGTCGCGCTCGCCATCGCCGCCGAGATCCACGCGCTGTTGCCGCCGCGGGTCGGCGCGCGCCTCAGAACCCTGCCCGGAGTCGGGCAGGACGAGATCGCGAGCTGGAATCGGCATTGGGTCAGCGAGGGGCTCTCCGCGGTCGAGACGCTGATCGCGCGGCGACGCAGCAGCCGCTTCGTCGTCGGCGACCGGCCCTCGATCGCCGACATCGTGCTGTTCCCGCAGACGGTCGGCGCCGCCCGCATCGGGCTCGATGTGGCACAATGGCCCAATATCGCAGAGATCGCCGGCCATTGCCGCACCATTCCCGCCTTCGCCGAGAACGCGCCGGTCTCGCCCAAATAGTGGGCGTCAGCCTGCCCTGACCTGCGAGGGCGAGCGGCCGAAGCGCTTGCGGAAGCTGCGGTTGAAATAGGAGAGGTCGCCGAAGCCGACCTCGAAGGCGACGCCACTGATCGAAATGGCGTCGTCCTCAGCCGCCATCAGCTTGAGCCAGGCCCGTTCGAGCCGGCGCTCCAGCACATAGTCGGAGAAAGTGCGCCCTTCCGCGCCGAAGGCCTTCTGGATAGCGCGCGGGGTCACGCCATAGAGCCCGGCGATCATGTCGATCGAGAGCTCACGCCGCTCCAACCTTGTCTCGATATCGGCCTTGATCGCGGCGAGCCGGCCGCCGCGCCGTGGCGTCGCCGTCACTGGTGGCGCGCTGCGGTCGGCCAGCATCACGCCGATCAGATCGTGGACATGGCCGATGGCGAGATCGCGCAGCGGCGCGGAGTTGAGCGGAAACAGGCCCCGCAAGAGCAATGCCCCGTAATGCGCCAGCACCTGCAGGCCGCGATTTCCGCGCGGGACCGCCTGCATCAGTTCGTCAGGGGTGAGCTGCGTCAACGCCGGCAGGCGTGCCGGGTCGAGCGCGATCAGATCGATGCGGCCGAGCTCGACCAGGGTGAAGCGTGTCTCCTGCGCCAGATCGACGACAGCAGCATCCCGGGCTCGCAGCGAGATGCGGCGGCCCGCCTGTTCGATCACGCAGCGGCCATCTGAAGGGCGGACGAGGATATAGCGTGGCTCCTGCCCGCTTTGGCGCGCCGGCCAGAGCCAAGGGGTCGCCGGGGAGAAGCAGGACATCAGCCCGATATCGGGCCGCGTCGTCAGCATGCTCCGCGCGGCGAAGGGCAAGGCAGCCTCCGCGCGGATGTCCTCGCCATCAGGCACATGTCCGAAAACCTTGTTCGCCATCGCCTGGACTTCCTCGGGCGCGGCCTCGCCCGACACCAGCCAGAACGGCGCGAAGCTCTCGGTCTCGCTGGCCGTGGCGTTCACGGACCGTGGCATCGCGGCCACAGCCGCCTTGTCGCGCATAAGAGTTCGCTTTTGTCCCATGGCGCGTTCGCGCAAGTCCAAGATGACGCCTTCAATATAACTTTATAGATCGCAAGAACACAACGCATAGCGATCAATTCGCCGCCGAGGTCAATGAATATAACTAGTTTATTCTAGTTCTAAACTGAGATCGAAACGACACCACAACTTCAGATCGAGAGACCCCAAGCGATACGCCCTCGCTCGGGATACCGATCCGGACCGACGACGACAGGTGACTTCATGAGCAAGCGCGCTTCCCTCGCCATCAGCCTGCCGGCTCTGCTTTGCGCCTCGGCAGCGGTGGCGCAATCGACGCCGTCGCCCGTGATCGATCTCGACACGATCACCGTCACGGCGGCGCGCACCGAGCGCAGCACGGCCGAGACGCCGCAGTCGATCCAGGTGCTCGACCGCGCGCAGATCGAGGAGCAACTCAAGTTCAGCCCGAACGCCGCCGTGGCGCTGGGCAAGCTGGTGCCGGGCTATTCGATGTCGACGCAGACCGTGTCGAGCGCCTCGGAAAATTATCGCGGCCGCGACCTGCTGGTGCTGATCGACGGCGTGCCGATGAACACGCCGCTGCGCGACGTCTCGCGCATCCTCTCGCTGATCGACCTCAACACGGTCGAACGCATCGAGGTCGTCGCCGGTGCCTCCAGCCTCTACGGCGCCGGCGCGACCGGCGGCACGGTCAACTTCATCACCAAGACGCCAGCGGATGGCAGCAAGCCGCGGGTGACAGTCAACACCGCCGTGCGCGGCTTTACCCAGGCGCTCGGCCGCTCGCTGGCGCCGGAAGCCTCGGTCACCGTCTCCGGCAAGATCCCCGATGGCTTCGACTACCTGATCTCCGGCAGCGGCCGCGGCGCCGGCCGCACCTATGACGGCAGAGGGCGCGAATTGCCCTCCGACGGCCTGCTGGGCCAGGGCGGCGGCGACCGCTACAAGGCCGGCAACCTGCTCGCCAAGCTCGGCTACAATTTCGACGCCAGCAAGCGCATCGAACTGCAGGGCTCGCTGATCGCATTCGACCAGGACCCTAAATATCTGACCAACTACGCCGCGCCCTTCGCCCGGCCGGACCGGACGCAGCTCTATACCGGGCAGAACATCATCGAGGACACCAAGTCGATCTCGTTGCGCTACAGCGACAGTGACTTCGCCCTCGGCAAGCTCAGCGTGCTCGGCTACTACAACGACATCAAGAAGCGCTTCAATTACTCGGTCTTCTCCTATCCCTACAACAGCCAGGTCTACTACTCCTTCAACCCGGCCTCGCCGACGAGCCCGGACAACCAGACCACGCTCTATTCGCAGCGCGGCGGCGTGAACCTGACGATCGATACGCCGCTCGATCGCATCCTGCCCGGCGCCAAGTTCACCTGGGGCGGCGACCTCATCCAGGAAAAGACCTGGCAGACCCTGACCAACGGCCAGGACGTGTTCACGCCGCTGAAGCAGACCACCACGGCCGCCTTCGGCCAGCTGCAGATCCCGATCGGCGAGCGCATCACCCTGCGCGGCGGCCTGCGCTACGAATATTTCTCGCTGGATGTGAATGACTATGTCCGCCCGGCCGCCTACGCCGCGGTCGCCGCCAACAATGCCCAGGGCTTCCAGAGCTTCGTGCTGCCGGCGCTTAACGTCACCGGCGGCAAGTTCGACTACCTCGCCTGGACCGGCAATCTCGGCGCCACGGTCAAGCTCTCCGAGAGCAGCGAGATCTTCGGCGGCTTCTCGCAGGGCTTCGCCCTACCGGATGTCGGCGCCTTCACCCGGCGGGCCGGCATCTCGACCGCCTTCGCCTGCCCGGTCGCGAACCCGAACTGCCTGCCGGCCAACCGGCGCAGCATCAGCTACAGCACGATCGCGCCCGAAGCGCAGATCGTGAACAGCTACGAGCTCGGCATCCGCGGCAGCCACGGCATCTTCAAGGGCTCGCTGACCGGCTTCATCAGCACCTCCGGCAAGGGCGTGACCTTCGACCAGGCGAGCAACACGCTCTCGCAGCAGAAGGAGCGAATCTGGGGCGTCGAAGCCACCGGCGACGTCGCCGTCACCGAACAGTTCACCCTCGGCACGGTCGTCTCCTATCGCGAGGGCCGCTACGACACCAATGGCGACCGCAAGCTTGACAGCGCCCTGCCGAACAACCGCATCGGCTCGCCCTATCGCGGCATGCTCTATGGCAGCTATCGCTTCACCAACGGCATGCAACTCCGGCTGGAGGGCGAAGCATTCTCAGATCGCGACGTCGCGACCGACCTGCGCGGCACCCGCAACAAGCTGAAAGGCGCGGCGACGATGAATGTCGCCTTCACCGCCCCGGTGCTCGAGGGCGAGGCCTATGTGGCGGTCAACAACCTGTTCGACCGCAACTATCAGAACCCGACAGCGACCTCGGTGCGCAACCTCGCCAACTATGCCTGGGGCCGGATCGTGACGCTCGGCTTCCGCAAGACCTTCTGATGGTCAGCCTCGAGAGCGATGCGGAGGGCATCGTCACCCTGCGCTTCGCGCCGCCCTATGCTGAGAATGACGAGCGCGCCTATCTCGATGCGCTCGCCGAGCTCGGCCGGCGGCAGGAGCCCTTCCTGCTGCTCACCATCTTCGGTGGCGGCCGCAAGCTGTCGCAGGCCGGCGAGCGCGAGCAGGCGCTCTGGTTCAAGCGGACGCGGGCCCAGTTCGGCGGGCTCTGCGGCGCCTGCGCCATCGTGCGCCCAGGCGCGACCGAGGCCATGGCCGAAATCTTCCGCCGGCTCTGGTCCTTCCCGATCAGCCTGGAAACCGACGAGGCGGCGGCCCGCGCCTTCCTGTTGAAGCACCGGAGAGGAGCATGAGCGCGAGCGAAGCGGCCATCGGCACTGCACCGGCCAGCAACACGGCGCGCTACCGGCTCTTCGCCGTGCTCGGGGGCTTGTATCTCGCGCAGGCGATCCCGTCCTATCTCTTCGTCGCGGCGCTTCCGCCGATCATGCGCGAGGCCGGCGTCTCGCGCACCGCCATCGGCTATATGAGCATCCTGCTCCTGCCGCTGGTGATCAAATTCGTCTGGGCGCCCTGGATCGACCGGATCAGGCCGTTCGCGCGCGCGCACCGGGCCGGCTGGGTCTTCATCACCCAGACCGGCACGATCCTGTGCATGCTCGCGCTGATCGCGGTCGGGCCGCTCGATGTCGGCAAGATCATCGCGATCGGCTTTGTCGCCTCGCTGCTGATCTCGACGCAGGACATCGCCACCGACGGCTATGCCGCGAAATATCTGCCGGAGGCCGACCGTGCCGTCGGCAACGCCATCCAGGGCGGCTCGATCGCCTTCGGTGTCGTCATCGGCGGCACGCTCGGCCTCGTCCTGCACCATTACATCGGCTGGACCGGCATGCTGATCACCATCGCCGCGATCTCGCTGTTGCCGCTCATTGCGGCGGCGATGATGCGCGAGGGCGATCCGACGCCGAGCGAGGCGGGCAAGCGCCCGTCGATCCGCGCCTTCCTGCGCCGGCCGGAGGCACGTCAGATCCTCTGGATCGCGCTGATCTACCGGGCGAGCGAGGGCCTGGTGAAGGCGATGGAAGGCTCATACCTCGTCGATGCCGGCGTGCCGCTCAACCAGATCGGCTATCTCTCCGGGATATCGGCGACGACGGCGGGCCTCGCCGGCTCGGCGATCGCTGCCTGGCTGGTCAAGCGGCAGGGTATCGCCTTCGTGCTCGCTCTGCTCGGTGCCGCGCGCACGCTCTGCTTCCTGCTTTTCGCCTGCCATGCGCTCGGCGCGGTCGTCGGCGCCTGGCCGCTGTTCGGCGCCGCCGGCTTCCAGACGCTGATCCGCTATATGGAGATCGTCGCGCTCTACTCGCTGTTCATGGCGGTGACGACCTCGGCCCAGCCGGGAACCGATTTCACCATCCTCGCCTGCGCGCAATTGCTGGTCTATCTCGCCGGCTCGATGCTGGCCGGCAAGCTCGCCGATACGCTCGGCTATGGCGCGTTGTTTTCGCTGGCGACCGCGATCTCGGCGGTGGCTGTGATCGCCACGGTCAGGATGATCGCGCGCAGCAGCGTCGGAAAGTCGGCCTGACCGGCGCAAGACGCTCGCTGCAAGCGGCGACAGCTTCCCTAGCGTCGCCCTTCATGCAAGGTTGCCGGCGAGATCGCCTGTGCCGCAAGATCGCCTAAGCCGAAGGAGAACACCATGGGTTGGGTCGTCCTTGGACTGATCGTCGTCGTCGTGGTCTGGCTGATCATGACCTATAACGGCCTCGTCGCGATGCGCCAGCGCGTCAACCAGGCCTTCGCCGACATCGACGTGCAACTGAAGCAGCGCCATGACCTGATCCCGAACCTGGTCGAGACCGTGAAAGGCTATGCCAGCCACGAGAAGGAAACCTTCGACGCGGTGATCAAGGCCCGCAACCAGGCCCAGTCAGCCAGCGGCCCGCATGACCAGGCCGTGGCCGAGCAGCAGCTCACCGGCGCGGTCGGCCGCCTTCTGGCGCTGGGCGAGGCCTATCCCGACCTGAAGGCGAGCGCCAACTTCCAGCAGCTCCAGCAGGATCTCGGCAATGTCGAGGACAAGCTGGCGGCGGCGCGGCGCTTCTTCAACAACGCGGTCAGCGAGTTCAACGCTGCGATCCAGGCCTTCCCGGCCGTGTTCTTCGCACCGCAGATGGGCTTCTCCCCGCGCGAATTCTTCGATGTCGGCGAAGAGACGCGCAAGCAGATCGAGGTTGCACCCACCGTGAAGTTCTGAGCGCCTCACGGGGCCTCACAGCGGAGCTGCGGCGATGCCGGGGGAAGCCTTCGGGCTCTACACCCATCAGCGCAACAACCGGACCCGATCGATCGCCCTGATCATCGGGCTCTTCCTGATGGTCTATCTCACCGTCTGGGGCGTGATGCTGGTCGGCTACGGCTATGTCGGCGTGCCGCGCGGGCGCACGGTGATGAGCTTCGTCAACCAGCGCTTCTGGTCCTGGCTGCCCTTCATCACGCTCGGCACCGCAGCCTGGGTCTTCATCGGCTTCCGGATCAACGTCAAGCTGATCGAGGCGGTCTCCGGCGCCGAGGGCGTGACGCGGGAGGCGCAGCCCAAGCTCTACCGGATGCTGGAGAATCTCTGCATCTCGCGCGGCATGGTGACGCCGAAGCTTGCCATCATCCAGAGCGACGCGCTCAACGCCTTCGCCAGCGGCGTCAACGACAAGCAGTTCACGGTGACACTGACCACCGGGCTGATCGAGCAGCTCAACGATGCCGAGATCGAGGCGGTGATCGCCCATGAGCTGACTCATATCCGCAATGGCGACGTCAGGCTGATGGTGATCGCGGTGGTGATCGCCGGCATCATCTCATTCGTCGGCGAGGTGCTGTTCCGCAATCTCGGGCGGGTTCGCATTTCCTCGGACGGCGACAAGAAGGGCAGCGGCTTTGCGATCATCCTCGGCTTCGCGGTGATCGCAGTCGCCTGGCTGCTCGCCGTGCTGATCCGGCTTTCGCTGTCGCGGGCCCGCGAGTACCTTGCCGATGCCGGAGCGGTCGAGCTGACCAAGAACCCGGATGCGATGATCTCGGCCCTGCTGAAGATCTCCGGCCGCGCCGACATCGACAATGTGCCGTCGGGCGTGATGGACATGTGCTTCGAGAACGATCCCGACGATTTCGCCGACCTGTTCTCGACCCACCCCTCCGTCACCAAGCGGGTGCAGGCACTGGTTCAGACCGCCGGCGGACGCCTGCCGCTGGAAGCACCGCCCGGCCCGCCGAAGATCAGCGAAAGGCAGCCTTTGCCCGAGATCGCCCAGACTTCGGCGACGCACGGACCGTGGTCGCGGCCGGCGCCGCCGGCTGGCGGCTAAAGCTATCGGACTGGCGCGGAATCACGCCGTCTTTCCGGGACTTCGCGCAGCGAAGGGCCCGGAACCCAGAACCGACGTCGGTATTATGATGGTGTGGAGGCCGATACGCTGCTTAGTCCACGGCATCGGTTCTGGGTTCCGGGCTCAGTCCTTCGGCCTGCCCCGGAAAGACGGGGGTTTCGGACCAAGCCGACGCGCGTCAGCGCCCATCCTTCGCCCAGGTGAGCGCTTCTTCCAAACGGTCGTCGCCCCAGAACAATTCGCCGTCGCCGGTGACGAAGGTCGGCGCTCCGAAGATGCCGAGCGACTTGGCAAGCTCGGTCTCGGCCTTGAGCCGGCCCTTGACCTCTTCGCTGCGCGAGGCGGGAAACACGCTGACCGGATCGGCACCGGCCTCGCGCAGCGCCGCGCTCAGCACCGCTTCCTCGGCGATGTTGCGGCCCTCGCAGAATTGCGCGCGGAACAGCGCTTTGGAGAAGGCCGGCAGCCAGCCGGCCTCGCGGCCGGCGAGCGCGAGCCGCGCTGCGACGAGAGAATTCTGCGGGAAGGTTTCCGGCCGCGTGATGGTCAGCCCGTTGCGGGCGGCGCGGCGTGCGGTGTCTCGCCACATATAGCGGCCCTTGTTCGGGTAGAGATTGAAGGGCGAGGTCGCCCAGCCCTGCGCCGCGAAGATCGGCCCGAGCAGGAAGGGTCGCCAACGCACCTCGACGCCGGCCGCCTCGGCCAGCTCTTCGAGCCTGAGGGCACTGAGGCAGGAATAGGTCGATGCGAACTCGTACCAGAAATCCAGGACAGGACGATTCGGCATCAAACCTCCACGCGAGAGCAGCTTTCGAAATCGAGCCGACTCTCCGCCCCCGCGAATCAGCCCGCAAGCCAGAAGCCGCAAACGCGCCTACGGACAGCGATCCATCAAACGATGACGCGCAATCGATCAGAAGGTTCCGATTGCGTCGTCCCTAGCCCTGCGATAGTGCCCGGTTACGTCCGAAATGCGGCCGGCTAAGCCGCATTCTCTACATCCGGCGCGAGCTTCGTGCCGCCACTGCAGGAAGACCAGTCCATGGCCGACAAGCGCGTGAACAAGGTCGTGCTCGCCTATTCCGGCGGGCTCGACACCTCGATCATCCTGAAGTGGCTGCAGACCACCTATCAATGCGAGGTCGTGACCTTCACCGCCGACCTCGGCCAGGGCGAGGAGCTGGAGCCGGCCCGCCAGAAGGCGCTGCTCCTCGGCATCAAGCCCGAGAACATTCATATCGAGGACCTGCGCGAAGAGTTCGTCCGCGACTACGTCTTCCCGATGTTCCGGGCCAATGCCGCCTATGAGGGCGTCTATCTGCTGGGAACCTCGATCGCCCGCCCGCTGATCGGCAAGAAGCTGATCGAGATCGCCGAGCGCGTCGGCGCCGACGCGATTTCCCATGGCGCGACCGGCAAGGGCAACGACCAGGTTCGCTTCGAACTGACCGCTTACGCCCTGAAGCCTGATGTCCAGGTGGTCGCGCCCTGGCGTGAATGGGATTTGCGCTCGCGCGAGCAATTGATCGCCTTCGCCGAGCAGCACCAGATCCCGATCGCCAAGGACAAGCGCGGCGAGGCGCCGTTCTCGGTCGACGCCAACCTGCTGCACGCGTCCTCTGAAGGGAAGGTGCTGGAGGACCCGGCGCAGGAAGTGCCGGACTATGTCTATTCGCGCACGATCTCACCCGAGGAAGCGCCGGACAAGCCGACCGTGATCTCGATCGATTTCGCCAAGGGCGACGCGGTCGCCATCGACGGTGTCCAGCTCTCGCCGGCCAAGCTGCTAGCCAAGCTCAACGAGCTCGGCCGCGACAACGGCATCGGCCGGCTCGACCTGGTCGAGAACCGCTTCGTCGGCATGAAGAGCCGCGGCATGTACGAGACGCCCGGCGGGACGATCCTCGCCGTCGCGCACCGCGCCATCGAGTCGATCACGCTCGACCGCGGCGCCGCTCATCTCAAGGACCAGCTCATGCCGCAATATGCCGAGCTGATCTATAACGGCTTCTGGTTCTCGCCGGAGCGCGAGATGCTGCAGGCGCTGATCGACAAGAGCCAGGAGTTCGTGGCGGGCCAGGTTCGCCTCAAGCTCTACAAGGGCGGCGTCCATGTCATCGGCCGCTCCAGCCCGTATTCGCTCTACGACCAGGACCTCGTCACCTTCGAGGAAGGCGCGGTCGCCTACGACCACCGCGACGCCGCCGGCTTCATCAAGCTCAACGCGCTGCGCCTGCGCACGCTCGGCCAGCGCAAGAAGAAGCTCGGGTTGTAAAACTTCGGTCCGCAGCGAGCGCGAGCCAGCTGCGGTCTCCCAATAAGAAAAGGCCGGCGAGCCATGCTCGCCGGCCTTTTCGTTTGACGGGACGCTTACTTCGCGAGTTTGCCGAAGGCGAAGAACTGGGTCTCGCCGGAGGAATCGTCGACGCCGTCATTGTCGGTGACGACGAAGAGGTTGCCGTCCTTGTCGACAGCCATGCCCTCGACCTTGTCGAGTCCATAGCCGCCAAGCTTCATCAGGTCCGGCGTCAGGTCGCGCAGCAGCTTCTTCTCGACAGTCGGGATCTCGGAGGAGCCGAACGGCGCCGGCTTCAGACCCTTCACCGAGAAGGTCGCCAGCGTCTTCACCGCCTTGGCGCCGAAGAGATTGTCGCGCTCGATCACGGCAAAGGTCTCGTCGCCGAGATAAGTCAGCTCGGAGAGGCCCATCCAGGCGCCGGCAGCGGGCGCCGTCAGCGGGTAGTAGAGAACGCCCCAACTCTTGGTGAAGGGCTTGTAGGTCAGGAGCTTGACCTTGCCCTTGGGGTCGTCCTTCCACTCGCGCTGCACGGCGATCCAGACCGTCTCGTCCTGGCCGGTGCCGGTGACGGTGACGCCCTCATAGCCCTGGTTGGTCGCCTTGGCGGCGAACTCTTCCGGCAGGGCGATCTCTTCCTCGATCTCGCCCTTGGCCGAGGCGCGCAGCAAGAGGTTCCCCGTCGGCTTCTCCTTGCGCTCCGGCGCGCCTTCCGAGGCGAGCCAGAAGCCGCCGCCGGGGCGCGTCGCGATCGCCTCGAGATCATAGGAGGCGGGCTTGCCGTCCTTGGTCACGGTGATCGCGCCGGTGATCGTCGCGGGCTTCTTGGTCGCGTCGATCTCGAGGATGCGCGATGGGGTGTAAGCGCTGTCGGTCACGCTGAAGAGCCGGCCCGGCAATTCGGGATGGGCGGCGAGGCCTGAGAGTGCGCCCCAGCCGAGCGGAGCACCGTCGACATCGGCCGAGACGATGGTCGGGTAGGCCGCGGGGCCTTCGCTGCGCTCATAGATGGTCACGGCCGAGCGCGCGCCGCCCTTGTCGCCGAGATCGGCCTCCGAGGCGGTGACGAAGAGATTGCGCTGCGGGATCGCGAGCAGGCCCTCCGGCGCGATCGCGCCGGCCAGCGCCTGCAGAAAGCGCGGCGCCCGGCCGGCGCCCTCGTCCTTGAAGACGAGGACGAGCGAAGCGCGCTCCAGCCCGACAAAGAACAGGCGCTCGCCGTTGTAGGTGCCGACCTCGATGCCCTCCGGCTCACTGCCCTTGGCCGCCGAGCGCCGCTCGGGATAATGCCCGAGACGGATGGCGATGTGGTCGACCATGTTGCCGGAATCGAACTCGACCGTGCCGTCCTTACGGAAGATGGTGAAGCCGCGCGAGCCGCCCTTCCAGTCGCCTTCATTGGCGGTGACGAAGCGGTCATTGTCGAGCCAGCGCACCGCATCGGGCTCGCGCGGGACGCCCTTCAGCTCCTCGGTCGGCTTGATCTGGCCGTCGCGGGTCTTGTCGATGTTCTTGAGGTCGACGGTGCCGGCCGGAAAATGCGCGACGAGCTTGCTGGTCTTGGTATCGACCACCGCAAGATGGTTGTTCTCCTGCAGCGTCACCACAGCAAGGCCGTCGAGGTTGACGTCGACGAATTCCGGCTCCGGGTCGGTCGGCTCGACCGCGGCGATACCGGTGAGGTCGACGATCTGCTTTGTGGCGCAGTCGGCCTGCCCATCCTTGATGCCGATCAGCGTGAGATTGCCGCCGGGAAGCTGCGGCAGGTCGCCCTTGTTGAGCTTCTCGTCGCGCTCGTTCTCGATGACGATGGCGAGCTTGCCCTTGTCCTTGGTCAGGGTGATCGAGTCGGGCTGGCCGCCGAGCTCGCATTTTGCAGTGACCTGCTTCGACGTCAGATCGATGGTGGCGAGATGCCCGGCCGGTTCCTTGAAATTGTCGCCGGAGGTGACGACGACGGCGAAGGCGCGCTCGCCGAGGATGACGACCGAGGTCGGCTCGCCGCCGACCGGGACGAAGCCGCCAGGCTTGGGGACATTGGCCGTGGTGATGTCGACGAGGCCGATCGCCTTCTGCTCGGCGTCGGTATAGGCGAGCAGGGTTCCGGCTTCATTGGCCGTGATGATCTCGGACACCGTCTTCTTCGACGGATCGCGATCGGACGGCAGGTTCAGCGGCACCTGGAAGGTGGCGATGCGGTTGAAGTTCGGCTCGGCCAGCGCCGTGCCGCCGGCGAGGAGCGTCGCGAGAGCCGCAAGGACGAGAGGTTTGCGCATGGGACGGTCCTGTTCCGCGGGGTGAGGAGGCAGGCCATCCGGCTAGAGAGCACAGGCGACAGTTTCGTGACAAGCCGTCGCAAACGAAGACCGCCGCAGCATACGCCACGGCGGCTTTCAGCGGTTGGCAGGTAGCTTCAGCGCAGCGCGGCTGCGGCTCCGGCGGTTTCAACAACCGACTTCTTCAGGCCGATCACCTCAAGCTCGGTGACGACGGCGACAGCCGCCGCCTGGGCGAGGACGAAGGCAATGCCGAGCGTGGTCGGCGCGAACCAGCCGGCGACCAGGATCAGCACGCTGTCGGCGATCCAGAGGATGTTGACGCCGATCACGGCGTAGATGGCAAACCGCGGCAGCCGCGCCCGGTTGGCAAGGAAGGCGAGGAGCGCGGCGCAAGGCAACAGCACGAGGCCGGCGCCGCGCAGAAACTCGACCGGAAAGCCGAGCAAACCGGAGAGCGCTCCGGCGCCGACGCTGAGCAGCAGGCCGGTCGCGGCGCAGGCTGCGGCGTCGAGGGCGAGGGCGTTACGCAGGAAACGCGAGGACTGGATGAAGGCCATGGTCGTTCTCCGGTTCGGGCCCGTTTGATCGGCGGGCCGTTGCTGATGGAGACCATGCTGACGAAGCTTGGGCGGCGGGTCGATTAAGCGCGAGGTAATTGGAAGGAAGCCCGGCCGCAGCTAGCTTGCCTGCCATGAACAAGCATCAGCAGCCCACGATCGGGCATCTCATCCGCGACTGGCGCCAGCTGCGCCGGCTCAGCCAGCTCGATCTCGCGCTCGAAGCCGAGATCTCGCAGAAGCATCTCAGCTTCGTCGAGAGCGGCCGCTCCGTGCCGAGTCGGGACATGGTCCTGCTGCTCGCCGAGCATCTCGGCGTGCCGCTGCGTGAGCGCAATGCGCTGCTGCTCGCTGCCGGCTATGCACCGGTCTATCTCGAACGCTCCCTGGAAGACCCCGGCCTGCAGGCGGCGCGCAGCGCGATCGACCTCCTGCTCAAGGGGCACGAGCCCTATCCGGCGGTCGCGGTCGACCGGCACTGGATCCTGCTCGCGGCGAACGCCATGGTCCCGCCCTTGCTGACGCTGGTCGAGGACGCCGACCTGCTGCGCCCGCCGGTCAACGTGCTCCGCCTGAGCCTGCATCCGCGCGGGATCGCCCCGGCGATCCTCAACCTCACCGAATGGCGCGGCCATCTGATCGCCAGGCTGCGCCAGCAGATTCGTGCCACCGCGGACCCGCTGCTCGCCGAGTTGCTGACCGAGTTGTTCAGCTATCCCGTCCCCGCTGCGCCGACCGGCAAGGGCAAAGGTAAGGTGCAGGAGGAGGCCGAGCCGCCGATCGTGGTGCCGCTGCAACTCCGGCTCGGCGAAAGCGTCCTGTCGCTGATCTCGACCACGACTGTGTTCGGCACACCGGTCGACGTCACCTTGTCGGAGCTGGCGCTGGAGACCTTCTTCCCGGCCGACGAGGCGACGGGACAGGCTCTGCGGGCGATAGCGGCGAGTGTCTCACAAGATGCGGGAACCTGACTCGCCCGGCGACGTTGTCCTCCCGACCGGGCGCTGCGGCGCCCTCCCCGATCAGGAAGAGGAACACGTCCATGGGCAGCACCGCCGATAAGATCAAGGGCATGGCCAACGAAGCCGCCGGCAACGTCAAGCAGGCCGCCGGCAAGGCGCTGAACAAGCCCGGTCTGCAGGCCGAGGGCATCGCGCAGGAGCGCAAGGGCGAGGCCCAGCAGGCGATCGGCAAGACCAAGGATGCCGTCAAGAAAGTGATCGACAAGGCCTGACCTGCAAGGTCGGCCCCGATCAAAAAAGACGGGCGCCGAAAGGCGCCCGTTTTCGTTTCAGGCCGAGCCGCCGAGCCCGCCTAGGAAGTCCTTGACCCGACCGAAGAAGCCGGCGGTCTCGGGATGGGTCGCGCCCGAACTCTCGCGCTCGAACTCCATCAGCAATTCGCGCTGGCGGGCAGTGAGCTTCTGCGGCGTCTCGACCAGCACCTGGATGTAGAGATCGCCCATCTCGCGCGAGCGCAGGACGCTCATGCCCTTGCCCTTCAGGCGGAACTGCTTGCCGGTCTGGGTGCCCTCGGGAACCTTTACGCGGGCCTTGTCGCCGTTCAGCGTCGGCACCTCGATCTCGCCGCCGAGCGCCGCCGAGGTCAGGCCGATCGGCACACGGCAGAACAGATCGGCGCCGTCACGCTGGAAGATGGCGTGCGGCTTGATCGAGAGGAAGATGTAGAGATCGCCCGCGGGACCGCCACGCAGGCCGGCCTCGCCCTCGCCGGCGAGGCGGATGCGGGTGCCGTCCTCGACGCCGGCCGGGATATTGACCGAGAGCGTGCGCTCGCGGGTGACGCGGCCGGCGCCCTGGCAACCAGCGCAAGGGTCGTCGATGATCTCGCCGCGGCCGCCGCAGGTCGGGCAGGTGCGCTCGACCGAGAAGAAGCCCTGGCTGGCGCGCACGCGGCCATGGCCGCCGCAAGTCGGGCACTGGCGCGACTTCGAGCCGGCCTTGGCGCCGCTGCCGGAGCAGACCTCGCAGGTCACCGAGGTCGGGACGCGGATGGTCTCGTTCTTGCCGGCATAGGCCTCTTCGAGGCCGATCTCGAGATTGTAGCGAAGGTCGGCGCCGCGCTCGCGGGAACTGGCGCCGCGCGGGCCGCCGCGGCCGCGGCCTTCGCCGAAGAACGATTCGAAGATGTCGGACATGAAGTCCGACATGTCGGCCGGACCGCCGCCACCGCCGCCATTCTCGAAGGCCTGGTGGCCATAGCGGTCATAGGCGGCACGTTTCTGGCCGTCAGAGAGGATCTGGTAGGCCTCGTTGATTTCCTTGAATTTGATCTCGGCCTGCTTGTCGCCCGGATTCTTGTCCGGGTGATGCTGCATGGCGAGCTTGCGGAAGGAGCCCTTGAGCTCGACCTCCGTCACGGTCCGGGTGACCCCGAGGATCTCGTAATAGTCGCGCTTCGACATTCAACCAGCTGCCCCTGCGCCGTCCTGCACCCTGTGCGCACGCCGGCGAGTCATCTTCTGCGCCGACGCCATCGCCCTAATGGAATGGCCGGGTCAAGCCCGGCCATTCTCGTCGTTCGATGACGAGCGCGCTTTACGCGCTCTTCTTCTTGTCGCCCTTGTCGTCGCTGACGTCCTTGAAGTCGGCGTCGATGACGTCGTCCTTCTTCGGCTCCTCGGCAGCGGCGCCCTCTGGGGCATTCGCCTCGGCCTGGCTGGCGGCGTACATCGCCTCGCCAAGCTTCATCGACGCCTGCATCAGCTCGTTGGTGCGCGCCGAGATCGCCTCGACATCCTCGCCCGTCAGAGCTGTCCTCAGGCCTTCGAGCGCGGTCTCGATCGCGCCCTTGTCGGCGGCCGAGACCTTGTCGCCATAGTCCTTCAGCGACTTCTCGGTCGAGTGGACAAGGCTCTCGCCCTGATTCTTGGCCTCGACCAGCTCGCGGCGCTTCTTGTCCTCGGAAGCATTCGCCTCGGCGTCCTTGACCATCTTCTGAATCTCGGCCTCGGAGAGGCCGCCGGACGCCTGGATGCGGATCTGCTGTTCCTTGTTGGTGGCCTTGTCCTTCGCCGTCACCGAGACGATACCGTTGGCGTCGATGTCGAAGGTCACCTCGATCTGCGGCATGCCGCGCGGCGCCGGCGGAATGCCCATCAGGTCGAACTGCCCGAGCGCCTTGTTGTCAGCCGCCATCTCGCGCTCGCCCTGGAAGACCCGGATCGTCACCGCGCCCTGGTTGTCCTCGGCAGTGGAGAAGACTTGGCTCTTCTTGGTCGGGATCGTGGTGTTGCGGTCGATCAGACGCGTAAAGACACCACCCAGCGTCTCGATGCCGAGCGAGAGCGGGGTCACGTCGAGCAGCAGGACGTCCTTGACGTCACCCTGCAGCACGCCGGCCTGGATCGCGGCGCCGATGGCGACGACCTCGTCAGGGTTGACGCCCTTGTGCGGCTCCTTGCCGAAGAACTGCTTCACGACCTCCTGAACCTTAGGCATGCGGGTCATGCCGCCGACCAGGACGACCTCGTCGATCTGGCCCGCGGACAGGCCGGCATCCTTGAGCGCCTTGCGGCAAGGCTCGATGGTGCGCTGGATCAGGTCGTCGACCAGGCTCTCGAACTTGGCGCGCGAAAGCTTGATGGCGAGGTGCTTCGGGCCCGAGGCATCCGCCGTGATGTAGGGCAGGTTGATCTCGGTCTGCGAAGCGCTCGACAGCTCGATCTTGGCCTTCTCGGCCGCTTCCTTCAGGCGCTGAAGAGCGAGCTTGTCCTTCTTCAGGTCGATGCCCTGCTCGCGTTTGAACTCATCCGCCAGGTACTCGACCAAGCGCATGTCGAAATCCTCGCCGCCGAGGAAGGTGTCGCCATTGGTCGACTTCACCTCGAAGACGCCGTCGCCGATCTCAAGGACCGAGACGTCGAAGGTTCCGCCGCCGAGGTCATAGACCGCGATCGTGCCGGTCGACTTCTTGTCGAGGCCATAGGCGAGCGCGGCCGCAGTCGGCTCGTTGATGATGCGCAGCACCTCGAGGCCGGCGATACGGCCGGCATCCTTGGTGGCCTGGCGCTGGGCATCGTTGAAATAGGCCGGGACGGTGATGACGGCCTGGGTGACCGGCTGGCCAAGATAAGCCTCCGCGGTCTCCTTCATCTTCGTCAGCGTGAAGGCGGAGATCTGCGAGGGCGAGTAGTCCTTGCCGTCGGCCTCGACCCAGGCGTCGCCCGAGGGGGCCTTCTTGATCTTGTAGGGGACGAGATCGATGTCCTTCTTGGTCATCGGATCGTCGAAGGTGCGCCCGATCAGGCGCTTGATGGCGAAGAAGGTGCGCTCCGGATTAGTAACCGCCTGGCGCTTCGCCGGCTGGCCGACCAGACGCTCGCCGTCATCGGTGATGGCGACGATCGAAGGCGTGGTGCGGGCGCCCTCGGAATTCTCGATGACCTTCGGCGTCGACCCTTCCATCACTGCAACGCAGGAATTGGTGGTTCCGAGGTCGATACCAATGACTTTACCCATGGATGGGATCCCTTTCGATTTAGCAGATCGCCGGAAGGCCGCGTCCAGGACGCCGTCCCCCGGCCCATGGCCCCGGACCGCCCCCACCTACTGCGGCGAGCAAACCCGGGATATCCACGTCTGGCGAGCAAGTGACGGAACGGAGCCTTGAACTCCGATCCGGCTTCACCCGCCGGTTACAACAAAGCGACCGGCCCTGCGTTTCGGCGTTTGCATGTGAATGCTGGCGCCTGGCGCAATCCGGCCCCGATGGCCTGAAAAAACCACCGCTTCGCGGCGTATATAGGGAGGGTGACGGCCTGCTTGCAAGGCGCGGAGCCGGATTAAGAATCGGCTTTGTGCAGTATCCCTCAGAGAATTCGCGGGGCTGACCATTCCGGATAAGTGTTGCGCTCCTGCTCTTGCGCAACCGGCGTAGCCAATCCATTCAGAAGGACATTGCGCCACCAGGAACCAGCCGTGACGACGCTCCGCCGCCCGACTGCACATCGCCTCGCTGCCGGCGCAGCGTTGGCGTGGCTCGGCCTCGCGGGTGTCGCGCAGGCGCAGCCGTTGCAACTTCCCGGCGCACAGCCCTTCAACCAGCCCGGCGCTCAGCAATCGGCACCGGCTTCGGTAGGCGGCCCGGCGCAGCCGCGACCGCGCACCATGCCGGCGATCAAGATCCCGGGCGAAGACTCGATCCTCGGCAAGACTTTGCGCCGCAATGGCGGCTTCGGCGAAGCAACGCTGGAGAAGACCGGCAGCGGTTACGGCCTGAAGCTGCGCGCCGAGGGCTTCCAGTCCAGTAACCTCACCGAGCCCTGCGCCATCTCCTTCGGCGACGCGCCCGTGCCGGTCACCTCGCTGGGCAAGCCGGCGGGGCTGCCGCGCTACAAGCTCGAAGCGCCTGCCTGCCCGATCGTCTTCGACGTGCTCGACGGCGCCTTCCTGGTGAGCGAGCCGGAGCAGCCCTGCGTGATCGAGGCCGCCGCCTGCCGCATCGACCCGCGCGGCGTCTGGGGCCCGGACGCGCGCACTCTGTCCGCGCACGCCAAGGAGATCGAAGCGGAGCGCAGCAAGGCGGAAACCGCGGTTCGCGAGGGCTTCCGGGCGCTCTCGGCCAAGGCCGAGCTGCCCGAGCAGCGCTCGATCGCCCGCGAGCAGGCGGGCTTCTCCTCGGAGCGCGAGCAGATTTGCCGCGATTTCCAGCGCGAGGGCTCGCACGGCTTCTGCGGCGTCCGCATCACCGAGGCGCGCGCCGCCTCGATCCGCTCCCGCCTCGGCCTGCCCGAGCCCAAGCCCGAAACGGCCAAGCCGCGCCCGGCCACGGCGAGACGGGCGCCCCCGCCTCCGGCGGCGCCCGCTCAGGCGATCCAGTAAGAACTCGGCTCAGGCGGCCTCGCCGCCCGCAACCTGCCCGGCTTCCCAGCCGAGGATGGCGCGCTTGCGCGTCAGGCCCCAATGATAGCCGGTGAGCGCGCCGGATTTGCCGATGACGCGATGGCAGGGAACCACGAAGGAGATCGGGTTCTTGCCGACCGCGGCCCCGACCGCACGGGCGGCCGAGGGCTTGCCGATATGGTCGGCGACGTCGCCATAGGTGGTGGCGCAGCCAACCGGAATGCGCAGCAGCGTCTCCCAGACGCGGACCTCGAAATCGGTGCCGATCAGCACGACGCGCAAAGGCGTCTGCGGCGACCAGCTGCCCGGCTCGAAGACGCGGCTGGCATAGGGCGCGGTGCTCTGCGGATCGAAGCGGTAATCCGCATGCGGCCAGCGCCGCATCATGTCAGCCAGCGCCTCGGCCCGGCCGCCGATGACCTTGCCGCCGTCGAGAGTATTCGAGACCCAGCCGAGGCCGGCAAGGCCGCGCTCGGTCACCACGATCAGCGCCTCGCCGAAGGGCGAGGTATGGAAGCCATAGGACATGCGCAGGCCCTCGCCGCCGGTCTTCCATTCACCCGGCGACATCGCCTCATGGGTGACGAAGAGGTCGTGCAGGCGGCCGGGGCCGGAGAGCCCAACCTCGAAGCTGGTGTCGAGGATACTGGCAGAGGAGGCCAGCAGGCCCTTGGCGTTGTCGAGCGTGATCGCCTGCAGGAAGGCCTTGGGCGTCAGCCCGCACCAGCGCCGGAACAGGTGGTGCACATCGGTCGGGGTCGCGCCGGCCGCGTCGGCGATCGCTTCGATCGTCGGCTGCTGGCGCCAGTTATTGGTGATGTAGGCCAGGATGCGGCGGACCGTGTCATAGTCCGAGCCGGGGGCGACCGCCGGGAAATCGGCTTCCGAAGGGATGGCCTCGGTGGCGCGGGCGAGCACGGCGTTGGAGACTATGATCGGTTTCATCGCCGTTCTGAGACTGGGGTGCGCGTTCATCGGTCTGTCCTCACGATCTGATCTCTCATGCTCGCGAAGCTAGTCATGTCAGCATGCCTATCCCACCCGAAAGCTGACAAGCTCGTCTTCGTCGTAGAGGGCGCGTAGAAGTCCATGGATGACCAACCCGGCTGACACCATCGTCTCGCTCTACACCCGCCACGCCGCTGCCTATGACCGCGAGCGCGGACGAAAGCTGATGGAAGTGCGATGGCTCGACCGGTTCTTGGCGCTGCTACCGGCGACGCGGTCGGTGCTCGACATCGGCTGCGGCATGGGTGAGCCGATTGCGAGGCATCTGATCGAGCACGGCTGCGCCGTCACCGGCATCGATTCGTCGGAGCCGCTGATCGCGCTCTGCCGCGAGCGCTTTCCAGAGCAGAGCTGGCAGGTCGCCGACATGCGCGAACTCGCGCTCGGCCAGCTTTTCGACGGGCTGGTCGCCTGGGACAGCTTCTTCCATCTGACGCCGGACGCTCAGCGGCAGATGTTCCCGCGCTTTCGCGAGCATGCAGCAGCAGGCGCGGCACTGCTCTTCACCAGCGGCCCCCATCATGGCGAGGCGATCGGCAGCTTCGAGGGCGAGCCGCTCTACCATGGCAGCCTCGCCCCAGCGGAGTATCGCAGCCTGCTCGCCGCGAACGGCTTTGCCGTGGTCGAGCATGTCGTCGAGGACCCGGACTGCGGCGGGCATACCGTCTGGCTCGCCCGGCAAGCCTGAGCGCGCGTCAAGCCAGCAACGGCCCGACCAGAAACCGCTGCAGCTTCGCGCGCGTCAGGCGCTGGTTGTTGCGATGCCATTCGTCACTGGTGAAAAAAATCGGCGAAGCCTCGTCCCAGCCGCTGCAGCTATAGTCCGACTGCTCGGCGAAGAAGGCGACGAACTCCTCGCGCGAGCGCCATTCGGCAATGGCCTCGCCCGGATGATAACCGTCGAGGATCTCGCAGAGCTTGATGCCGTCTTGCGTACGGATCAGGCCGTGGCCGCAGTAGTCGCGGTGGAATTCGTGGATCAGCCCCTCGCCGACCGGGCGAGTGATCACGCGATCCCAGACCTGCCCCGCCAGCACGGGGCCGAACAAGGCGTGATCGAGTCTGTCGCGCAGAACGAGGCCGTAGGCACGGGCCGATTCCTCGCCGCTATTCTGGCTGGGCAGCAGGCCACGAGGGCCACGATTAGCGCGCACCGCCGCGACGATCACGAAGATGATCACCGCCCATGCGATCAGGGGGATGATCGTCGCAGCCATGCTCAGACGGGCTTGAAGTCTGCGCCGCGCTTGGCCTTGGCCAGCGCCGAGCCGAGCGCCCGCGCGAAACCTTCGCGCTCCTGCGGCGACAGCGCCGAGGCGACCACGGTGCGCTGACCGCGTGAGACCAGGGAGAGTTCGAGCAGGCCGTAATCCTCGTCATCCTCGCGCTCGAGCTTGGTCCAGGCGGGATTGGAGCGCCAGATCCTCTCGCGGCCATGGTGCGAGACCTTGCGCAGCAGCACTTCCAGAGGCGTCACGACGATGCGCTCGAAGGCACGGGCCGCGTTGAAGTTGACCTTGAAAGCGATGAACAGCGCTATGATGTCGAGCCCGAAGAAGCCGGCGACCGGCCAGGCGCCGAGCACCATGAACGGAATCGAGGCGGCGACACTGACCAGGCAGACCAATGTCATCACGATGCGGAAGCCGTCCTGGCCGAGCGAGCGATGCGGCGTGATCGTCGCGTCGAAGACCGGCGTCTCGGCCCGTTCGGAGATGTCGTCTGAATTGGGCTTGCCCAAGGTCATCCGCGAATTATAACGCCGCGATGCCCGCGCCGAACAGCCAAAAACGCCGCAGCCCGCAGCCGAAACGGATCACGTCTCCGAAGCCGCGCAGCGCCGCCGAGACCTACGAGATCTTCAGCCGCTTCCGGCAGCAACGGCCCGAGCCCAAGGGCGAGCTCGACTATGTCAACGCCTTCACCCTGCTGGTCGCCGTCGTGCTCTCGGCGCAGGCGACCGATGCGGGCGTCAACAAGGCCACGAAGCGGTTGTTCGAGCTCGCCGACACGCCGGAAAAGATGCTCGCCCTCGGCGAGGACCAGGTGCGCGAGCTGATCAAGACGATCGGGCTCTACCGCAACAAGGCGAAGAACGTGATCGCGCTCTGCGAGAAGCTCATCGCCGAGTTCGGCAGCGAGGTACCGACCGCACGCGAGGCGCTGGAGAGCCTGCCCGGCGTCGGCCGCAAGACCGCGAATGTGGTGCTCAACATCGCCTTCGGCGAGATCACCCATGCGGTCGACACCCATGTCTTCCGCGTCGCCAATCGCCTGCGCATCGCGCCCGGCAAGAATGTGCTGCAGGTCGAGCTCGGTCTTGAAAAAGCAGTGCCGGTCGAGTTCGGCCGGCACGCGCATCACTGGCTGATCCTGCACGGACGCTACACCTGCAAGGCGCTGCGTCCGGCCTGCGAGACCTGCGTCGTCGCCGATCTCTGCGATTCCGCCGACAAGCGGATCGCCTGAGCGCCGAGTTTTATCGCATTTTCTTCACGCGAACCGGCATCCACTTCGCTCGAAAATGCTCTAGTTGATCGCCAGCCGGGCCTGCTTGATGATCCCGGCCCAGCGGCGCGACTCCGCCTCCATCATCGCCGCGAACTCCTCGGGCTTGTTGCCGATCGGCTCGGCGCCCTCGTTCTGCAGGCGCTCGCGGATGATCGGACTGTCGATGGCTTCGACGGTCGCCTGGCGCAGCTTGGCAGCGACATCCTTCGGCGTGCCCTTCGGCACGACGAAGCCATACCAGGCCGTCGCCTCATAGTCCGGCCAACCGCTCTCGGCGACTGAGGGCACCTCCGGGAAGAGCTTGGCGCGCGCCTTGCCGGTCACCGCCAGAGCCCTGACCTTGCCGCCATGGATCAGGCCGAGCACCGAGGGCACGGTGGTGACCATGAAGTCGCTATTGCCGGCGAGCAGATCGGTCAGCGCCGGGCCGGCGCCGCGGTAAGGCACGTGCACGGCCTCGAACTGAGCGGTCTGCGCCAGCAAGATCGTCGCGAGATGGCTGGCCGAGCCGTTGCCGGCAGAGCCATAGGTCATCTTGCCGGGTGCCTTCTGGGCCTGGCCGACCAACTCGACCAGCGTCTTGTGCGGCGATCCCGCCGCCACGACGACGACGAGCGGCGCAGCCGTGATCAACGTCAGCGGGTCGAAGGCGGTCAGCGGGTCGATCCGGACGTTCTTGAACAGATGCGGATTGACCACCATCGGGCCCTGATTGGCCATCAGCACGGTGTAGCCATCCGGCGAGGCGGCTGCGGCCTGGGCGGTAGCGAGGTTGCCACCGGCCGAACCATTGTTCTCGACCACCAGCGACTGGCCGAGCCGTTCGCCGACGCCCTGCGCCACGAGGCGCGCAATCGCATCCGTGCCACCACCGGCGGCATAGGGCACCAGCAGCTTCATCGGCTTGTCCGGAAAGGCGGCCTGAGCCTGCGCGAATTCAGGCAGGCAGGTGCTGGCCGCGGCGGCCGTCAGCAGGCTGCAGAGATGGCGGCGCGTGATCGTCATGGGTCAGTTCTCCTCCCGCTTCCGCCCTCTCGGCAAGCGCGAGGATCGCGCTGGCGGGGACGATGACGTTTCCTTCAAAAATGCGGCGCGCGGTGCGCACCAGGCTGGCGTGGGTGACCTGGCCGGCGGCGTCGAGCGCAAGATCGACCTGGATGGCGCCGCTCGGATGCTCGATCGTGACCAGCGAACCGATCTCGGGCGTGAGCATCTCGGCTGCGACGCTGCCGGCGATGCGGCTTGCCGCGGCGACACAGAGCGCCCCGGTGACGGCATGGCTGCGATGGCAGCGATCCGGGGTGAAATAGCGCGAGGTCAAGCTGCCGCCCTTGCGCGCCGGTGAGAGAACGCCGACCTTGGGAATGACACGCCCTGTGACGTCGCCGAGCCCCATGCGGCGGCCAGCCTCGCGGCGCAGCGTTTCCAATTTCAGCAGCACGGCTGCGTTGGCATCGAGCTCGGCAGGAGTCTCATCGCCGGCGAGGCCGAGATCGGCAGCCCGCAGCAGCAGCATCGGCGTAGCATAGTCGATCAGCGTCACCGGGACGCCGTTGATCGCCTCGCAGGCTAAGCCAGTCGGCAGCAAGGCACCGGTCTTCGAGCCGACCGCTTCGAGGAAGCCGAGCTTAATCGGAGCTGCCGTACCGGCGACGCCGTCGATCGCTGTCGCGCCGTCATAGGCGACGACGCCGCCCGGAGTCTGCACGGCAGCCTCGATCAGCGCGCCGGTGTTGCGATTGTGGATCCGCACGACCGTCTCGCCGTCGAGTGCCGGCACCAGCCCGGCCTCGATCGCGAAGGGGCCGACGGCAGAGAGCATGTTGCCGCAGTTCGGGCTCAAGTCGACATGAGCACGCTCGACCGCGACCTGGGCGAAGAGATAGTCGACATCGGCATCCGGCCGGCTGGAGCGGCTGACGATCGCAACTTTGCTGGTCAGCGAATTGCCGCCGCCGAGCCCATCGAGCTGCAGCATATGCGGCGAGCCCATCGCCGCGAGCAGGACGCGGTCTCGCGCCGCCGGATCACTCGGCAGGTCGCGCTCCAGGAAGAACGGGCCGCGCGAGGTGCCGCCGCGCATCAGTACGCAGGGAATGCGCAGGGCCTGAGCATGCGGAAGCTGGAAGGGAGCGGACAAGGGCGTCACCCGTCGTTTAGCGATGTCCCTCTCTTCTCAAATCGAATAACCGCTGTGAAATGCAGAGATCGGCGCTATTGATACGCCATGAGCATCAATTTCGAAGCCCTCGACCTGCGCGCCTTCATCTCGGTCGTCGAACTCGGCGGCTTCCACCGCGCCGCCGAAGCGCTCAACATGTCGCAGCCGGCGCTGAGCCGACGCATACAGCGGCTGGAGAGCGCCGTCGGGGCGGCCCTGCTGGAGCGGACGACGCGCCGGGTCGCGCTCACCATGGTCGGGCGCGAAATGCTGCCGCTGGTCCGGCGCATGCTCGACGAGTTCGATACCTCGATCTTCGCCATGCGCGATCTCGGCAGCCGCCGGGCCGGGCTGATCGCGCTCGCCTGCGTGCCTACGGCCGCCTTCTACTTTCTGCCCTCGGTGATCGCGCGCTTCCAGGCGCAGTACCCGAACATCCGTTTCCGCATCCTCGACCTCTCGGCCAATGACGGGCTGGAGGCGGTGGCGCGCGGCGAGGTCGAATTCGGCATCAATCTGATCGGCGGCTCCGATGCCGAGCTGACCTTCGAGCCGCTGATCGACGATCCCTTCGTGCTCGCCTGCCGGCATGACCACGCGCTGGCGCGGAAATCGGCCTTGGACTGGGGCGACCTCGAAGGCCATCCGCTGGTCACCGTCAGCCGCAGCAGCGGCAACCGCGCCATCCTCGATGCGGCTCTGGTCAAGATCGGCGTCAGGCTCGACTGGTCGTTCGAGGTGACGCATCTCTCTACCTCGCTCGGGCTGGTCGAAGCAGGCCTCGGCATCTCGGTGCTGCCGAAGCTGGCGACGCCGGGCGCCGATCACCCGATCATCGTGACGCGGCCGATCCGCGACCCCGAGGTCTCGCGCACGATCGGCGTGGTCAGGCGCCGGGGCGTCAAGCTGGCGCCGGCGGCCGAGCGCTTCCTGGAAATGCTGCTCGGAACCTGGCGCGGGCCGGTGTCGGGCTGACCGTCTTTCCGGGGCTTCGCGCAGCGAAGAGCCCGGAATCCAGAACCGACGCTATTCCAGTTCGTCATGCTCGCCCCTGTGGCGAGCATCCACGTCTTGAACACCGCACGCGATCAGGGAAGCGAAGGCGTGGATGGTCGGGACAAGCCCGACCATGACGGGAAGGGCGGTGTTCATGGGTTCCGGGCTCAGGCCTTCGGCCTGCCCCGGAATGACTGTGGAGCTTCCCCCTCAGCCGAAAACCCAGAGGCCGGCGAGACCGGCCGAGCCGACGATGATCCGCCACCAGGCGAAGGGGGTGAAGCCACGCTTCGAGACGAAGTCGAGGAAGCTGCGGACGACGATCAGCGCCGAGATGAAGGCGGTGACGAAGCCGATGCCGATCAAGGTGAGATCGTTGGTCGTCAGCTCCTTGTAGTTCTTGAGGAGGTCGTAGGCGAAGGCGCCGGCCATTGTCGGCATCGCCAGGAAGAAGGAGAACTCGGCCGCCGCCCGCTTGTCGGCGCCGAGCAGCATGGCGCCGACGATGGTCGAGCCGGAGCGCGAGACGCCCGGCACCATGGCGAGGCACTGGATGAAGCCGATCTTGAGATACATCGCCAGCGGGAATTTGGTGGCGTCGTGATGCTTCACCTCCAGCTCCAGCTCGTCGACGACGAGCAGGACGAGGCCGCCCGCAATCAGCGTGCAGCAGACCAGGAAGGGGTTGAACAGCACGCCCTTGATGAAGCCGTGGGCCACCGCGCCGATCACCGCTGCCGGCAGGAAGGCGACGAGCACGCCGAGGACGAAGCGCCGCGCAGAAGGGTCGATGCGCAGCCGCAGGGCGATGTCGAGCAGGCGGCGGAAATAGACCAGCAGGATCGCCAGGATCGCCCCGAGCTGGACCAGGATCTCGAAAGCCTTGCCCTTGGATTCGAAGCCAAGGAAATGCCCGAGCAGCAGCAGATGGCCGGTCGAGGATACCGGCAGGAATTCGGTCAGCCCCTCGACCACGCCGAGCACGGCGGCAACAAGAAGGTCATGCATTGGAGGGTCCTTCCGAGCCTTGCTGGTGCAGCGCAACAAAGCCACGCCGAACGCGTTAAAGCTATGGCGCACGGTCTTTGCAAATTGGTTACCAGACCGGCAAGGATTTCCGCGCAATCCGCCGCTCTACCCGCTCCCGGGTTGTGAGGCTTAGCCGGCAGGCCTATACGGGGGCGCTCTATCGCGCTGCATCACGCGCCGGCCTACCTCATCCGAACCGTCCTCAGTTCCAGCTATCGATGGCCACGCTTCACCATTATCCGCTCTGCCCGCATTCGCGCTTCATCCGGCTCGCGCTCGGCGAGTTCGGCCTCGACGCCACGCTGATCGAAGAACGCGTCTGGGAACGGCGGCGCGAGTTCCTCGAGCTCAATCCCGCCGGGACGACGCCGGTCCTGCGCGAGGATAGCGGGCTCGTCGTGCCCGGTCCCGGACCGATCGCCGAATATCTCGACGAGACCCGCGGGCTGGCGCTGGCGGAACGCCGCCTCCTTCCGGAAGGTCCAGGCGGACGGATCGAGGTGCGCCGGCTGCTCGACTGGTTCAACATCAAGTTCAACGAGGAAATCACCGCTCCGCTCGTGCTGGAGAAGGTGATGAAGCGCTTTATGAGCCGGGACGAGGGCGGCGGCCCGCCGGAAATGAGTGCGATCCGCGCAGCACGCGGCAATGTGCGCTATCATCTGCGCTACATCGCTTGGCTGACGGCGAAACGGAACTGGCTCGCCGGCGACAATCTGAGCTATGCCGATCTCGCCGCGGCGGCGCATCTGTCTTGCGTCGACTATCTCGGCGACGTGCCCTGGGACGAGGACGAGGCTGCCCGCGCATGGTATGCGAGGATCAAGTCCAGACCGAGCTTCCGGCCGCTGCTGAGCGACCGGATTCCCGGCATGGCGCCCTCGGCCCATTACGACGACCTGGACTTCTGAGCCCCGACAAGCTCAAGGCGGCGATCGCCGCGCGCGCCAAGGCCGAGGGCTTCTCGGTGCTGCGCGTCGCCAGCGTCGATTCCATTCCCGAAGCACCGGGGCGCCTCGCCGGCTGGCTCGATGCCGGCCATCACGGCGACATGACCTGGCTGACCGAGCGCACGGCCGAACGCGCCGACCCGGCGACCCTGTGGCCGGCGGCACGCTCTGTCGTGATGCTCGGCATGAGCTATGCCGGCGAAGGCGATCCGCTCGCCGTCCTGGAACAGAGCGATCGCGGCGCGATCTCGCTCTATGCCCGTCGGCGCGACTATCACGACGTGATCAAGGGCAAGCTGAAAAGCGTCGCGGGTGTGCTGGCAGCGCGGGCTGAGGCCGAGGTCAAGGTCTTCGTCGACACCGCCCCGGTGATGGAAAAGCCGCTGGCGCAGGCCGCTGGCCTCGGCTGGCAAGGCAAGCAGACCGTACTGGTCTCACGCCAGCACGGCGCTTGGCTCTTCCTCGGCGCGATCTACACCTCGGCCAAGCTGCCGCCGGACGAGCCCGAGCGCGACCATTGCGGCTCCTGCACGCGCTGCCTCGACATCTGCCCGACCAAGGCCTTCCCAGCGCCGTATCAGCTCGATTCGCGCCGCTGCATCGCCTATCTGACGATCGAGCATCAGGGCCATATCGACGCCGAGTTCCGCGCGGGGATCGGCAACCGCATCTTCGGCTGCGACGACTGTCTCGCCGTTTGCCCCTGGAACAAGTTCGCCGAAGCCTCGCATGAGACGCGCCTCGCGCTGAAGGGCGAGCTCGACGTGCTGCCGCTGGCCGACCTCGCCGCACTCGACGACGCCGGCTTCCGCACGCTCTTCGCCGGAACACCGGTGAAGCGCACCGGCCGCAGCCGGTTCCTACGCAATGTCCTGATCGCGATCGGCAATAGCGGCGACCCGACGCTGGCCGCGAGCGCCGAAGCCCTGCTCGACGATCCCTCCCCCTTGGTGAGGGCGATGGCCGCCTGGGCGCTCTGGCAGCTCGCGCCGCATCGTGCTGCCAAGCTCGCGCCGGCGAGGCTGGCGCAGGAAGCCGACCCCGACGTCCGGGCCGAATGGGCCCATCCTAAGCCGAACGCACTGGAACCCGCATGAAGCTCGTCATCTTCGGCCTCGGCTATTCCGCCGGGTTCTTTGCGCGCGCCGCCCTGGCGAGAGGCTGGGACGTCACCGGCACGGTGCGCTCGGCTGATAAGGCGGGCGAACTCAGCAAGCAGGGGCTGCATACGCTGGTCTTCGGCGGCTTCGCGGTGTCGACGCCGCTCGCCAAGCTTGTCGCCGAAGCCGATGCCGTGCTGATCTCGGCCCAGCCCGACGAGAGCGGCGATCCCGTGCTCGGCGCGCTCGCCGACAAGCTCGCGGCGGCCGAGAATCTGCGCTGGATCGGCTATCTCTCGACCATCGGCGTCTATGGCGACCATGGCGGCGCCTGGATTGATGAAACCGCCGAATGCCGACCGACCAGCCGGCGCTCGCGCCAGCGGCTGGAGATCGAGCAGGACTGGCTCGCCTTCGGCGAGCGCAGCGGCAAGCCGGTGCAGATCTTCCGCCTCTCCGGCATCTACGGCCCCGGCCGTAGTCCGATCACCAAATTGCGGGCCGGCACCGCCAACCGGCTGATCAAGCCGGGCCAGGTCTTCAACCGCATCCATGTCGACGATATCGCCGGCGTGCTGATGGCCTCGATCGAAAAGCCGCGCGCCGGAGCGATCTACAACGTCACCGATGACGAGCCGGCGCCCCCGCAGGATGTCGTCAGCTTCGCCGCCGAGGTCGCGGGGCTGACGCCGCCGCCCGAGACACCGTTCGACCCGGCGAAGCTCTCGCCGATGGCGGCAAGCTTCTATGGCGAGAACAAGCGGGTCTCGAACGCGCTGGTTAAGCGCGAGCTCGGCTATGCGTTCCGTTATCCGGAGTACCGGCAGGCGCTGCGCGACCTCGCCGCCGCGGGCGAGTAAACCCGTATCAGGCGGCGTAGCGCCCAGCGTCGCCATCGAGATACTCGATATAGCGACGGTCGATCGCAGCGACCGGCAGGATCACGAGCACGTCGGTGGTGCCGAACTGCTTGTCGATCACGGCGCCGGAGCCGAAACGGGCGCCGAGGCGCAGATAGCCCTTCACCAGCGGCGGCAGGCACTTCAACGCCAGCTTGGCATCGACCATGCCGGCCGGCAGGCGGTCCATCGCGACATGCCGCTCCGGTTGGGCCACGACGCGCCAGTCGCCCTGGGCGGTGGCGTGGTGGTGGATGAAGCTGAGCGGCAGCGCCAGCATGTCGGGGTCGACACCGTCGAAGCTGGCGCAGCCGAACATCGCGTCGATGCGGTGATGCCGGCAATAGGCCCAGATGCCGTGCCAGAGCAGCTCGACCGTCTTCTTGGTGCGGTAGGGCTTCAGCACGCAGGAGCGGCCGAGTTCCAGGAAGCGCAGATCGGGATGGCGCGCCAGCAGCGGCGCGATGTCGAATTCAGACTGGGTGTAGAAGCCACCTAGCTTGGCCACAGCCTGCTCGCGCATCAGCCGATAGGTGCCGACCACCTTGGGCTTGATGCCGCCGAAGCGACCACGCGCGGCATGGTCGATGACGAGAAGATGGTCGCAGACGGCGTCGAACCGGTCGGCATCGCGGCGGAACATGCGCGAGATCACGTCGGGCTTCGCGGACATCTCCTGGTAGAAGACGCGGTAGCGCAGGCGCTGAGCCCGCCAGATCTCGCGCGGGCCGCGAGCCAGCCGGACCTCGAGCGTGCCGGAGCGGCCAAGCGTACCGGAGAGGGCATCTGGACCCGGAAAGGCGAAGCCGCCGAGCTGCTTGCCGGCCGCCAGCAAATTCGAGGGGGAGAAACGCTGCAACAGGGCATGGCCGGCCGGCTTCTGCTTTGCCGGCTGACGAGAACCCTGAAAAACGTCGTGCGTCATAGACGGTCTGGCCCCTGCTGATCCCGGATCGGCGCATGACAGCTCTGCGCCGACCGTCTTACGGGATCGCGACAAAACTACGTCACTGCGATGACGAAGCCAACCGCCTGCTGGTCGAGGGTGGCTCAGGCCGACAGGATTTCGACCGTTCGCACCTGCGACACGCGATCGATCCAGCCGCGCAACTGTTCGCGCGAAACCGGCTTAGCCAGGCAATCGTCCATGCCGGCGGCGAGCGCCTGACGCGTGTCCTCCTCAGCCGTGTTGGCGGTGACGGCGACGATCGGCAGCCGAGCCCAGCTGGACGCCTTTTCGGCCGCGCGAATCCGCCGGGCGGCGGCAAGCCCGTCCAGCACCGGCATGCGAACATCGAGCAAGGCGAGATCGAAGCCAGGCGACTTGCCCGCGCGCGCCTCCTCGACCAGGCGGACGGCCTCGCCACCATCGCGCGCCCAGACTGCACTGCAGCCGAATCGCTCGAGGGTGCGGGTCAGCAGCAGAGCGTTGATTTCGTTGTCCTCGGCGACGAGGATTCGCAGGCCGGCGCCAAGCGGCTGCGCCGATGCATCGGCAGCCTGCGGAGTTATGACCATGCCCTGCGAGCGCTCGGCCGGATCGAGCCGCACCTGCAGCGAGCGGGCTCGGACTGGCTTGACCAGGAAGCCGGTGAAGCCGGCGGCATAGGGCGAGCCGAAGCTGCGCCGCTCGGCTGGAGCCAGCATGATCACGATGTCGGCGACACCGGCGCGGCGCGCCGCGGAGGCCAGTGCTTCAGCTTCGCCACCGGGAAGGCTGCGATCAACCAGCACCGCCGACAGGCGCGAATCGCCGGTGAGTGTCGCAAGGGCCTGCGCATGATCGCCAGCCCGCAGAATTTTGGCTCCCGTGCGTTCGAGGCAAGCGACGATATGGGCAGCGCTGAACGGCGCAGTCGACGCGACCAGGATTGTTCGGCCCTGCCATTCCGGCGGGTTGGGCGAAGTTGTAGCGTCCTGGGCGACCCGCAAAGGCAGCGCCAGCCGGAACAGGGCGCCGCCAGACTCGCGATTACCAGCTGCGATGTCGCCGCCCATGGCGCGGGCGAGCCGGCGAGCGATGGCGAGGCCAAGGCCGGTGCCGGCCTGGTCACGATGCCCGCTCATCCCGCCCTGCTCGAATTCCTCGAAGATCGTGCCCAGACGCTCGGCCGGGATGCCGGGGCCGGTATCGGCGACGGTTACGACGAACTCGCCCGCAATGCTGTCCGCTTCGATACCGACGCCCCCTGCCTGCGTGAACTTAACGGCATTTCCGATCAGGTTGAGCAGGATCTGGCGCAGGCGCTCGGCATCGCCGACCAACTGACCGGGCAGGTCTGGCCCGAGCAAGGCGGAAATCTCGATGCCCTTCGCCTGTGCGCGCGGCGCCATCAGCTCGGTGACGTCCTCGATCAAGACTACGGGATCGAACGGCGCATCGGCGAGTTCGAGCTTGCCGGCCTCGACCTTGGCGAAGTCGAGAATGTCGTCGACCAAACCGAGCAGAGCCTCGCCCGAGCTCCGCAGCGCCTTCACATAAGTGTTCTGCTCCGGATCGAGCCTGGTGTCGCCGAGCAGGTCGGCCATCCCCAGGATGCCGTTGAGCGGGGTGCGAAACTCGTGGCTGACGGTCGCCAGGAAGCGCGACTTAGCGGCGCTTGCTTCTTCAGCCCGGCTGCGCGCCTCTTCAAGCGCGGTCTCGGTCGCGATACGCCCGCTGATCTCACGGCCGACCCGTTGCAGCACGGCCTGACCCGCGGCGACAGGGACGATCGTCTCGACCCAGGACAGCCAGCGCTCGCCGTCTTCGGTTTCGATGCATTCGTCGACGACGCGGGCACCGCCCGGTAGCGCCTGCACCGGCCGGGTAATGCGTACGCGCGGCTGCTCGACACTGCCGACGGCCTCGGCCTCGCTCTTGCCGATCAGGGCCGCGTAGGCGGCATTGGCGTAGACGATCCGGCCTTCGCTGCGGCGTACGATCAGATCGCCCTGCGCCTCGATCAGGCTGCGATAGCGCTCCTCGCTGTCGGCGAGTTCCCAGAGCCGATCGCTCAGCTTCTCGACATCGGCGCTGAGCGCCCTTGCCTGCTGCGTGACCTCACGCCGCTCTCGCAGCAGGCGGATCGCGACGATGGCGCAGGCGATCGCCACGGCGACGGCAGCACCTGACAGCAGGACCAGGAAAGAGGGCAGCTCGATCATGCCATCCCATCTAGCATCCACCCTCTTGAGAAAGCGTTCGCCCTACCCGCGAGGATGCCGGATGGTTTGAATGGTTTCGTTAACCTTTCATCAGGCTGCAACCCTTCATCAGGCAGCCTGGGCCGCCTGATCGATGCGCGAGCGGTAGGACAGCGCCTCGGCGAGGTGGATGCGCCCGAGCCGATCCTCGCCATCGAGATCGGCGAGCGTGCGGGCGACCTTGAGCACGCGGTGATAACCGCGCGCGGTCAATCGCATCGCCTCGGCGGCGTTGCGCAGCAGCGCGAGCCCGGCCGCATCCGGACGCGCCACCTCGTCCAGCAGTCCGGCCGGGCAACGGGCATTGGTGGTGGCCCCCTCGACGCCGAGCGCCGCATAGCGCGCCGACTGGCGAGCCCGCGCCGCGGCGACGCGGGCGGCGACTTCGGCCGAACCCTCGGTCGCCGCCGGCAGGATGAGGTCGGCCGCCGTCAGCGCCGGCACATCGATGGTGATGTCGATCCGATCGAGCATCGGGCCGGAGATCTTGGCCTGATAGCCTGCCATGCAGCGCTCGTTCGGCTGGCGGCGGCAGGCATAGCCCGGCTCGGTCGCCTTGCCGCAGCGGCATGGATTCATCGCCGCGATCAGCTGGAACTTCGCGGGATAGACGGTGCGGTGGTTGGCCCGCGAGATCAGTACCTCGCCGGTCTCCATCGGCTGGCGCAAGGCATCGAGCGCCTGCGCCTGGAATTCCGGCAACTCGTCGAGGAAGAGCACGCCGTGATGGGCGAGCGAGACCTCCCCCGGCTTGGCCTGCAGGCCGCCGCCGACCAGCGCGGCCATCGAAGCCGAATGGTGAGGTGCGCGGAAGGGTCGCCGATCGGTCAATTCGCCGTCGGCGAGATGGCCGGCGACCGAGAGCAGCATCGAAACCTCGAGCAGCTCGCGCGGATCGAGCGGCGGCAGGATCGAGGGCAGACGGCTCGCCAGCATCGACTTTCCCGCGCCGGGCGGGCCGTTCATCAGCATGTTGTGAGCGGTTTCGGACTCCCCGCGAGTGCTTTCACGGCAGCGATGGTACCGACCCCTCCGGCGAAGGAAATGTCTCATGAGGTGGTTTTCCACGGGCCGCTGACGAGGCACGGATCGCGCGAAACCGCTGCGAATCGCTACAATCGGCCCAGGCGCGAACCAGGCCGCTGCCAGAGATCGCGCAGACAGGGAGATAGGAATGGAAGGTCCGGATCTGGATCTCTATCGGGTCTGGGCCCGAGATGGACTGGCGGCAATTCGAGAGATGATGCCGCTCATGGCTCCTCTCGGTGCGTATCGGCTCGAAGACCCGGACGCGGCAACGTCCGTGAGGGACTTGGTGGTGGCCGCGGCCCGGTCGGCCGAAAGCGTGATGCTCCTCTGCGAGTACGGCCAGCTGTGGGACGCCGAGTTGGCCATGCGCACCACCGTCGAGGCTTCGCTGAAATTCTGTTATCTTTTACAGGCTCCCCATACCTTCGCCGAACGCTACCGCGAGTACGCGCACGATCTCTACGATATCGGCCGGCTCCGGGATCACGGGAAAATCTCGGGGTTCATTTCGGAACTGTCCAAGCTGCCCTCCAGAGAACTGCGTCCGCTTACGGATCGCCTGCTGGACCCGGCCGAACTGGCCAAGCTGCAAGCTCGATTGCCGAAACCCGTACGCGCTGCGGTCGAAGGTCGGTGGGGTTTCACCGGAATGATCGGCGCCCTTCACCGGTCGAACGACCCGCTTTTCGAGGGGGTGCTAGGGATGGCGCACAACTACTCGATGGCGAGCCACATCATGCATGCCGACCCGATCGGAACGATGATGCCACTCGAACGCGATCGTCGTTCGCCGACGGCACGCGATGCATCGCATGCCGTTCACCTGGCGCGCATCATCGTCGACGCGGTGTCCTGCCACCGTCTCCGGCTGAAGGTCGCATATCGGTTCGTCGGCATGGATCCCAAGGGCCTTTCTCGCGCAGACGATCTCTTGGAATCCGTCGGCCGAAGGCACGACGAGGCTTACCGAAAATTCCTGGCCGTCGAGTACCCGACCGGAACGCCAGCCGCGGTCTAGCGCGTCGTGGGGCGTCGACCCCACATCGGCTCATTGGGTGGAGGGTAGTCCGAGACGACATCGGCACCCGATAGCCATTCCGTCACGAAATCCGCGCACGCGTCGACGCTCCCATTCCCGGTCAACCCGCACTGCCAGACCGTCAAAACGCGCCATCCCGATGCGGCGAGCGTCTCGATGGCGCGGCGATCGCGTGCCTGGTTGGCGGCGAACTTCGCGTTCCAGAACTCGAAATTGGACTTGGGGGTCGTCGTCATCGAGCAGCCGTGGCGATGCCAGAAGCACCCATGTACGAAGATGCAGGCGCGCCACCGCGGGAGCACGATGTCGGGCCGTCCCGGCAAGAGTTTGGCGTGAAGTCGGAAGCGTAGTCCTCGGGCGTGCAGCGCGGATCGCAGCGCCATCTCCGGCTTCGTGTCCTTCGATCGAACGCTGCGCATGATCGCGGATCGCTTCGCCGCGTCGACCCGATCCACGTGGGTTTCCTCCCGTCGTCAGGCGCCGTCCCTTCCACGCGCGATCTCAAGTGCGGAGACCGGCCTGCGGCTGGCATCGAACACGTCGACGAAGAACAGCTCCGCGCCACCCAATTCGGCGAACGCGCTCTTGAATGGCTCGGTTCCGCGCATGCCCGCATCCACGCGCCAGAATGGGTGGACCATCATGTAGAACCGGTCTCCGGCATCGGAGCGTTCGCGTATTCCGGGCATCCCGCGATCGCCGAGTTCGACGGGCGTGCGCTTGACCGCGTTCAGGTGGCAGAGTTCGTCCCGGACGGCCCGGGCGAGCCGCGGCCAATCCATGAGCTCGATATGTCGGTCCCAGACGCCGTCGAGGCCCGAACGGTAATCGGTATCCACCAGCGAGCGAAGGAACCCCAGGCCAAGCCGCCAGTCCAGTAGGCCGTGATATTGGCGGTTCCCGTATCGCTGCATGCAACGGTAGCACGCCTGCGCGCAGTCGCTTCGATGCTCGGTGGCGCGGAACGTCCTGACGACGGGATCGTCCTCGCGATCGAGCATCGAGCGGACGAGACGCAGGATGGTCGGCTCTCCGCTCGCCTCCCGGTCGGCGAGTCGACGGCAGAAGCCGGCCCCGTTCACCAGGTGGTCCGCGATCTGGAGAAGCGGCAAGCCATTCCTCAAGCGCGGTTCGAGCGCCTCGAACTCGTCGGGATCGATGTCGAGCTCCAGCGAGGCTCGCTGAAGCAACAGCTGGGTGGCGCTGACCGCGGCCGCGCGGATCGGAGCCTGATGGGGCGTCCGGCCCATCGCGTTCAGCCGAAGTCCCCGCGGAACCGCCCTCAAGCCCAGATAGAGGGCCTCGGTCGGCTTCCGCGAAAGAAGCCTGATCTCGTCGGTCTCCATCCCGTCCGCGAGCTCCCAGTCGTCGCGATTGGAGGAAGCCTCCTCCGTGACGTACTGGTTCTCAAGCCGAAGACGGTTCACGACGCCGGTGCCGCGGGGCATGAAGAGATGCCGCTGATGGGCCATGCGGACCGCATAGCCCGCCGGGTCCTCGTCCCCTTCGCCCTGCGGTCCGTCGTTCATGCGGAGGATGGATGCTCCCGATCCGGCATGGATGGAAAGGTTGGTGCCGGGGACCGCCTCGATCTGGAGATCGTGGATCTCCGCGGCTACCACCCGACGGACCGGAACGACCTCGCGATCGTCGTTGCCTTCTTCCGGCCGGAACGACGTTCGGAACCCGGACGGCACGTAATAGGGCCGGGCATCCTCGGGACGGACTTCCGCCTCGCAGTCGACGCATCGGAAATTCTCGACCGGCCGCTCGTCGTGGACCGTGCGTCCGCGGCAGACGGGGCACGCCGACACGTGATGGGACGAGTCCCACCACATCCGATCGGGGACGACCGGCGGGGCGAAGGTGCCGCGGATGGCCGGTCGCATGAGGCTTCCCGTGAAACCGATCGCCTTGTGCTTCTGCTTGTCGCGCGTCAGCACCTGACCGGGCGAGAATTCGAAGATCGCGACGTCGAGGTCGCGATCGACGGCATCCCAGTCCAGCTTCTTCCTCCCCGCGGCCCGCAAGCCGAGGTAGAGGTTCCTCACCCGCGTCGGCATGCCGTACATCGGGAAGAGACCCTTCTCGGCCAGGAACTGGGCCAGCCCCGCCTCGAAGTAGATGCCCGACGCCCGATGCTCCAGTATCTGCTGCATCGTGGCTTCGACGGACATCCGCTCGACGAGCGCCTCCGCTCGCCCCTCGATGCCCATGCCGATGACGGAGGCGAACTCGTCACGGGTCGCCATCGAGCGCTCCAGGGCGCCGGCCAGCAGGTCGGGCCACTGCGACCCCTCCTGATAGAACAATCTCGCCGGCACGAACTCGCCATGCACGTCGTTGGCGCCGGGATCGTCACCCGGGTACTCCGTGCCGAACCGCGCCTTGAGGAGCTCGAACGCGGCCGCCAACCAGACCTTGCGCACAAGCCTCAGAGGAATGTCGATGTGGTCGATGGCGAGGAACGGCGGCGGCGGCAGATCCCCCGTGATCGCTTCGGGGGACCTGAAGTAGTGGAGGTCGTGGCTACGGCTGCGGCAAAGGGTGACGACGACGGAATAGGCTTGCCCACGCCGCCCCGCGCGACCGACGCGCTGCTGGTAGTTGAAGCGTTGCGGGGGCATGTTGGCCTGATAGACCGCCTGCAAGGCACCGATGTCGATGCCGACCTCCATCGTCGTGGTGACCGACAGCAGGTCGATCTCGGACGCGGCCTTCTGGAGCTCGCCGTCGACGCCCGAGTTGTCCGCGACGAAGATGCCCTTGAACCGGCGCAGGCGATCGGCGGGGCTTCCCGTCTGGCCGGTGAGCTCCTCGCAGCGCAGCCGGAACCCGGAGACGTTTTCCTTTCGTCCGCGGATGATCCGTTCCGCCAGGAAGTTCCTCGCCCACAGGTCGCGCGACCGTCCGCTCTCGGCGGCATCGAGCGGATGGCGGCAGCGGGTGCAGAATCCGACGCCCCGGTGCAGATGCACCCGCGAGCATCTTTGACAACGCCAGTAAGGCTCGTCGCCTCGCATCATTCGGATGCCGAGCAGCTGGGCGTCGATCTTGCCGTCCGGATGGCGCAACGCCCTGAGGTCTCCCAGCACGGACTGGACCTCCCTGTCGGGATCGTCGGGACGGATGGCCTTGGCCAAGGCGTAGACGCGATTGCCCTTCGGCACCCAGTCCGTCCACGGGGTGGCGGTATCGGCGAGATACCTGTTCGACGAGACGCGATAGGCATCCCCGAACGTCCTCAGCCACGCATCCATTCGATCCGCGTCGGCAGGGACGTCCTGGGTGAACAGTGTCGGATAGCCGAGCCCGGTCTCCTCAAGCGCGAAGTAAGACCGCGAGAACAGGACCTCGTCGACGTGTGGGTCCTGCTTGGCGATCACGTCGTTCCGGACCTCCTGCATTTCCTGGCTGTCGATGCCGGAAGTTCTCCAAACGAGCCTTTGGCCCTCCCGCTCGAAAAGATCGGGCCAGTCGAAGCGCTTGAACCGTTTGACGCCCGTGTCGTCGGTCGGATGGATGCCGAGCTTCAGCATGTCCTGAAGCATCGGGCTGGTCGACTTGGCCGCAAGGGCGATCGGCTGTTCCACGATCGTCGAGAGCGGGACGCGCTCCTTTCCGGATGCGTTGGACAGCGTTTCCATCCTGGCGGCCAAGGCGGCGACCATCGGCCACTGCTTCAGGCGTTGGAGCTCGGCCATTTCCTCTTCGAGGCGGGCCAACTCCTCCTTGTTGGAATCGGCGTCCGCGACTCTGGCGGCGATCTCCATGATCATCAGGCGCCGCAGGTCCTGATAGTGCGCGCGCTCGATCTCCAGGGCGGTGTTCGCAGCGTCCTGCCGGCTGTCGGAGAAGGCCACCGCCTTCGCAAGCGAGCCGCTCGCGTGAAGGACCTCGAACATCTCCGTCGCCAGCAACTGCGACGTCTTGTTGAAACCGGTCCGGAAGCTACGGATCGGGGAGAAGCGGGGCTTCTTTCGAGGTTCGTAGTTCACGCTGCAGGCCGGGCAGCAATCCGGCCCCGCCGTGCCGGCCACGTCCGGTTTGCGGCCGTGCGATCGATCGGGCGAAGCGCAATGGAACAGCTTGCCGGGGATGAACGCGAGGTCGTCGGAACTCGTCGTTCCTCTCCGGAGGACGCCCGTGTTGGTATCCAGCGTGGCGTCGACCCACCCCTCTCCCCTTCCGACATCCGCGGGCTGGGCCGAGGAGGGCCAGAACATCGCGAAGTCGTTGTAGCTGAGCTGCTCGTAGTGCCCGACGCCGCCCGCTTCCGGCAGGGCTCCGAGGTCGGGCGTCGACGGCAGCAGCTCAATGTCCGAGGAACCGTTCACCTGAACGCCTCGCATGCCGCCCACGAAGACCTCGCCGCAAGCCTCGCAGTAGATCAGCTCGAACTTCCTTCGATGTCGATCGCCCGTCGTCGTGTAGGTGAGACCGCGGTCGACCGTCACCCCCTCGTAGGCGACCCGGTCGGAGCCTTCCCGCCGGACGGGGGTGGCGAACAGCCCCTCGATGCTGCGCACGAACTGATGGATGCGGAAGCTCGGCGTCGTCTCGGAAACGGCGACGTCGAACGTCTTCCGCGCCAGGTCGCCGATGCCCCGAAGGATCGCGAGGCCCCGAACGGCCTTTCGCTCCGCATCCCCCGAGCCCCCGAACAGCCGCTCTGCGATCGTCGCTGCGGATTGGGCTCGCGCGGACAGCGCCTCGCCGTCATCGGAGGTGTTGCAGGCCCAGACGATCGCGCCCGCCGCTGCCTCCACGGCCTCCTTCAGCGTCGTCTCGAACGACGTCGTGCCATCGCGACCGGTCAGGCCGCGGTGGCACGACGCGATGGCTTCGCGAAGCTGGGGCGTGTCCTCGATCGACCTGACCAGGTCACCGTCCGCGGCAAGCACGTCTACGAGGCCGGCGAACGGCGCGATCTCAAGACGGGCGCTAATCGGCTTCTCGGGAGGGACCTGGCGACCGGGAACGATGCAGTCCTGCCAATCCCGGCGATCCGAGAAGCCTTCGTCGCTCGCCGAGGAGCTCGTCCCGAACGTGCCGAAGAAGCTGTCGAGGTACTTGAGACTGCGCTCGCCCTCGTCCCCGACGACGGGCAGCGACGCGCTCGATGCGAGGATGCGCAGCTTGTGCCGGCGATCGGGATGGTGCAGGCCGAGCCGGTGGATCAACGCCCGGATCAGACCGGCCGTCTCGGTGCCAGCCGAGCCTCGGATCAGGTGGAGCTCGTCCAGGACGAGGTAGAAGTAGGCGTCGGGGTCTCGGGCCAGCCAGTCGCGCGTCTGGTCGAAGATCGGCGCCTCGACCTCGCGGGCGAGCATCGTCCCGAGCATCGAGGAGTTGGTGACGAGAACGTCGGGCGCATGCTTCTGCATGTCCCAGCGGCTGAGCATCTCGGCTCCGCCCGTCGATGGGAAGAGATAGCGCGTGAGCTCCGGCTCGCCTCCGGTCGCCTCGTCGTGGTTGCAGGCGTCCCTGTGACCGACCTCGAACTCCTTCAGGCTGTCCGCCAATTCCTGGATCCGTCGAGCCCTCCGGCGCTTTTGCTGCGTCTGGTCGGCGCGCCGCGGATGATCCAGGAAGCCCGTCACCGGAGTGGCGCCGGTATAGCGGCCGAAGAAGATGCGATTGCCCTCGATGTGCCGGTCCATCGCCGCGTGCGCCTCCGGGGAATCCAGGGTGCGGCGCAGGCGGGTCATCTGGTCCTCGACCAGGGCGTTCATCGGATAGAGGATCAGGGCGCGGACCGCGGCCTGACGCGACTTGTGCTCTCCAGCTCTCTTCGGCGCGAAGGTATCGGGGCTCTGACGCCACCATTTCCCCTTGAGATATCCAGGCCCGGGCGCGGGCCATTTCTTCGCCTCGTCCACAAGCGCGGCCAGCACCGGAAGCATGAACGACTCGGTTTTCCCGGAACCGGTGCCGGACGTGACGATGCCCGGCCGTCCGGGATGCGTGCCCCTGGCCAACATCTTCATCTGATGCTCGTAGGGCTTGAAGAGGCTTTTCCGGGCGATCGGTCCGCCCGGATCGTCGATCCCAGGGAACAGACCCGAAAGCGCGATCTCGACGAACGCCGCCCTCGATGCGGGCGACAGATGCCCGATCGGATTGCCGACCCAGTCGCCCAGCAGGCCTTCGAGGAAGTAGTCGCAAGCCCGGTAGCGCGGGACCGGTTCGAGATATGGCTCGGCCGCCAGCGTCCCGGGTTCGCGCAGGACCGACCTGCGCGTCTCGGCGAGATCCTCGTCGCGGATGCGATACGCGGTATCGAGATAGGTGAGGAAGAAGTCGCGCAGACGTTCGAAGCCGCCGATAGGGTCGATCATGAGGTCTTCCTTTCGGCATGCAGCTCCGAAACCGTTCCGCCCGTCTCGCCGGCGGGCTTGGATCGGGGCGCGAAGACTTCCACGGCGAAGTCGCAGGAATTGGGGCTGTCGTGCCAGGACAGGGCGGCGGCATGGATCGCCGACAGCCTGGCGGCGACGTCGCCACCCTCTATGCCGCTCGTTACGACCTTGGCCAGCAAGGACCTTCGTTCGGCCACCGCGGGAACCGCTAGCAAGGGCCCGCCCAGCCGACGCCGCTGCGGTTCATCGCCCGCGGCGCCGGAGAGGGCCGCCGTCAGCGCGTCCGATCCGACATCTGCGGTGACGACGGGATGGAGACCGCGCTCCTTCGCGTCGAGCGGAGCCTGTCGGGTTCCGGGCGAAAGCGTCGCTACGAGGAGCAGGTTCTCGGGCCGGCTGGCTCGATACAGCGCCCCGAAGCGAGCGAACCAGCCCGACAGCGAGGCGCGATCCACGTCGTCCAGGCAGACGATACGGACGATCGACCGATCGGCGATTGCCGCGTTCCATGCCGTAGCGAGCGGCGTAGGGACCGTCGAACCACCGCGCCGCCACAAGTCCTCCACGCCGAGTACGGAGGGGTCCAACGGCATCCGGACGAGCTCGCCACCCGCGACCAGGCCGGCGTATCGCTCCAGCAGAAGTTCGGCGGCATTCCCGACGACGACGGGGACCTCGCCGGCCCTGGCGAGGATGTCGAGACGCCTAATTGAATCCTCATCGATCCCGCAGGAGGCAGCCACGTCGCGGGCTCGTTCGGCCAACTCCTCGATGCCGATCGAGGGCGCATCGTTGCGTCGGGGCACGGACCAGGGCGCCGGCTCTGGCTGGTTCGAGCCTCCCGTCACCTCCGCTCTGGGGGCTTCGACCCCCGCGAGCGCCATGATCTCCGATAGCGTCCGGCCGGCGTCGCGAATGTCGCGCATGACGCCGCCAAGGCCCGAGCCGAGGCTTTCGAGCCCGGTCGCGAGGAGCCCCTCGATGCGTGCGAGCTCCTCCGTCCTCGCGTGCAACTGAGCCGAGGTCGCCGACACCTCCGCTGCGAGGCTCGTCAATTCCGATCGACGCTCGGCGAGGCCAGCCTCCACTTCGGCGACGACTCCCGATCGCATGCGGTCGATCTCGGTCGCGCGAAGCGCCTCGATCTCCTGAGCGGATAGCTTCGCAAGCTCCCCTTTGATCGCCGGATCGGCGAAGAGCGCGTCGGCGATTGCGGACGCGGCCCCGGCCTCTCGGTCCAATTTCGTAAGGAACTCTCGCAACCGGTCCCGGGCCGCATCGTTGGCGCCGGCTTGTTCGCCGATGATGTCTCCGTCGCGCAACAGGCCGTGTAGCCGGCCTGCGAGCCGGTCGTTGATCACGAAGTCGTCCGTTCCGGACCGAAGGCTGGAGATCTTTCGGATGCGTTTGACGATCGACTGGAAGAACTCGACGTCCGTCTGCCAATTCACGTAGCCGGTGGGCTCGATCGGGAGCTGGCCGGGAAGCAGGAAGCGACGCCCCTCGATGGCCACCCAGTCGAAATCGCCCGGAGGTCTGGCATAGGTCGGGACGCGATCGCTGTGCTCAAGGTGAGACAACACCCACGTCGTCGGGCCCGAACGCTGCATCCGCGGGAAGGCCACGCGCGTCGCATCGAGCGGGACGATGACCGACGGATCCTCCTGAGCGCCCCTCTCCACGCCGGAACGCATCACGACGTCCCTGAGCTCGTCGCCGGCGGCGCCCTCCAATCGGTGGAGGATCTCGACGGCTTCGTCGACCTCCGTCGTGATGTAGCGATCGCGACCGCCGCCCTTGTCGTTGACCGCCATCGTGAAGAGCACGACGTAGTCCTTCGGCTTGCGGACGACCTTCGGGTCGACGCTGAAGACGCATCCCTCGTCCGGGAATGCATCGCGATCCACCTTGCGCCAGCCGTCTGGCGTGGCAACCGCGTACGGCACGAGGCGTGCGACGCTCGCGTTCTCGAAGAGCGTCGCGCCGATGTAGATCTCGTTCGCGGCCAGGTCGCGTTCTCGTCTCAGCATCGTTGTATCTCGGCTTGAACGGCGATCGAACGGCCACGCGCCACGCCTCTCGCCCGTTGCATGACCAGGGCGTTTAGCAGGCGATCGGGATCGGCTGCGGCGCTTTCGGGCAGCTCGAACGTCGTCGCGAGCCAACCCGAAAGCGAGATCGCGTCGTCCCGGTCGCAGAGGGTCAGATATCGACGTTCCGCACCCTCGGCGAAGTCGATGGCCGGGCCGCATCCGTGACGTAACATGAGATAGCGGGCGATCTGCGCGGGTAGCGCGCCGTTCATGGATACGCGCTCGACGACGCCGTCGTCCGGTCGGAAGCGGAACGCCGCCTTTCCCGCAAGCCGGTGCGCCATCAGGATCGCCGCGGACCGACCATCGAGTGCATGCTTGACGTCGTCATCGCTCGTCACGCGGTAGATGTCGGCCGCGTTGGGCTTCGGCGTCGCCAGCCGTTCCAACCTAACCGCGCCCGGATCGCGGCCGAGTCCCTTCGAGAACCGCCTTCGCGACCAATCCCACGTCGCCGCGACCACCCGGTGGCTTTCACCGTACAACGTCGGGCGAAACTGGATCGGCATCCCCATCGGAGGCACTTCGACCGTGGCCCGGCTGAGGGGGAGCCCCATGACCTCCGAAAGCTTCTCGGGCGGTGCTCCCCGCGCCATGCCGGCGGTGATGGCCCAGGCACCTGGCGCCTTTCGCCATTCGACCGTCCCTTGTAGCGAACGAGCGACGGCCTCGAACCGACGACGCGTCAGTTCGGGAGCGGCCCCATCGAGCAGGACGGCATCCTCCCCCCGATAGGTCAGAAGACGCGGCGGCCTCAGGAACCAGCGGCGCGCTCGCCACTCGCGCGAGATCCTGGGCTCCATCCACCCGCTATCCGCGAGCAGCTGAAGCATGTCCCAGACCGCGTAGGGTTCAGGCAGCCTAGACGCGATCAGCGGGACGATCTCCTGTTCCGACATGCCGCGGGCACCCTTCGCGAAGAGAGCCTCCAAGAGATCCGACAGGCGCGTCGCGGTCGCCTCCAGGGTCGCGGGAGGGGCCGCGAGACCGACCTCCATCGACGCGCATGCGGCCAGGCCCGGTTCGTCGGGCCTCCACCCCTTGGCGAGTTCCTCCGGGTCAGGGATCAAGCACTCCCGAGCGTTCGCCTCGAATACGAGGTTCGGCTCGGCCTGCACGGCGTCACCTTCCCTGATCGAGACCCTCCAAGCGCCTTCGACGGGCTTGTTCGCTTCGAGGGCGATCGTTCCGCCGGTGGTGGTGGCGGTGACGGCACCTTCGGAGCCGTCGAAGGCGACGGGGGAGGCATGACAGCCTTCCACCGCTTCGATGACGGGGAGGAAACCGGGGCGCCCGAGGTAGGCCTTGTCCATCCGGATGCCGCCGCAGATCCGGATCCTCGCGAGCTCGGGCATTGGTTCCCGGCGACCGAGCATCCGTTCCAAGACCACCAGGGCCTCGGCGTGCCCGACCGGTTCCAGGAGTCGCCATCCATCGCTGCCCGCCGAAGGCAGTCCATGCCGCTTCAGGTGATCGCCCCTGACGAGCAGTCGGACACGCGCGCCCGTCGGCACCCGCTGCGCCTGCCAAACGCCCCATTCGATCTCGGAGAATGGGATGACGCCGTCGGTGAAGGCGCGCACCGCCCAGGACGGCACCGAGGAGGAAGGACGAGCCAGGAGATCCAGGATCTCGGACCGCGCCACCGCGAACTCCACGATCCCAGTGGCGCCGCGCTGCCCGGCCAAGCGCTCGATGACCTGCGGGATGTCGGTGCGGACGGAGAACAAGCTCCGACCGTCGGAATCGGTCCCAAGCACGATGTCGAAGACCGCCTCAACGGCCGATGCGGATGCCCGAGGGCGCAATCCGAGGATGCCGAGCCAGAAGGGATGGTCGGCCAACAGGCGCTCGCCCATCTTCCGCCGCGCGTGGAAATCCGCGAAGGCCTCGACGAAGCCGGGGGACCAATTGTGACGGTTCAGCTCCGGGACGACCATCGCGATCAGGTCGTTGGGCTTGGGCGAGCCAATCTCGGCGAAGCAGCCGAACAGCCGCTCCATCTTGCCGAGGTCATGTCGCGACGGGAAGGCGATGCGGACGGAATAGCCGATCTGCCGCATGGTGCCGTAATCCGGAAGGACGACGCGTCGGTAGCTCTGTCCCCTGCTGCGCTTGTCCTCGATCCACCTGGGAAGCCGCTCCCACAGCTGCCGCAGGCCACTGAGCGTCAAGATGCGGGTCTGCAGCCCCAAAATCTCCTGGAGGCGATCGCGATAGTCGCCCGAGGACGCCACGTCGGGAGCGACCGAGGCGACATGGCACGACAGGATCAGGAAATTGAGGAAGCCGGGAGCGCGCACGCCGGCGGGCGGCGCAGGCGCGTAGCCGTGGCTGAGGGCCCAGACGAGTTCGTTGCGCCGGAACGTCGCCAGGAATTCGGCGAGCACGTCTCCGGCGTCCTCGGGGCCCTTTCCCATAGCCCTGGCGATTTCCGATCCCGAGGCGTCGAGAAAGGACAACGGCGCCGAGCCGAACCCACCGTCCGAGCGCAGATAGTGACGCGTCAGCGCTTCCTCATACTTCCAGAAGGGCGACAGCGTCGGCGGCGTCATGTCCTTACCGGCTGACCCTGCACGTGGAGCATCACGCTGCGCCCGATCGCCTCGCCCAGCTTGACGGGAACCGCGTTGCCGATCAGCCGTCCGATCGTCTTCCGGGCGATCGGCTCGCCCGGTTTGACGAAGCGATAGCCCGCTGGGAAGGACTGGATCAGCGCACCCTCGCGGAGGGAGATCGCGCGATCCTGCGTGGGATGCCCGAACCGGCCGCTGCCGAAACCAAAATACTGCGTCGTGATGGTCGGCGACGGATCGTCCCAGGTCATGCGACCGTACACGCCGGGATAGGTCTTGCCTGTCTCCTTGTCGTGGCACTTGGCGACCAGCTCATGCGGCCAGTCGCGCCACGTTCCCCCTGGCTTCGACGCGCGAATGCGCTTGAGGTTGATCGGGGCGAGCTCGGCCGCGTTGTGCAACGGATCAAGGTCGCAGCTGCGGCCCGCCTCGATCGGCGGCAGGTGGCCGATCGCATCCTTGACGGTCTTCCTGTCCTCGTCCCGTGCCGGCACCAGTTCGATCGGTCCGAGTTTCGAGGCCAGGAGAACCATCCTTCGCCGCGCCTGCGGAACGCCGTACTGGACGCAATCCACGACCTTGAAGCTGACTTCGAAACCGTCCGCCTTCAGCGAGGCGACGAAGTCCTGGAATACCGTCTCGCGCTCCACCTGTGGGACGTTCTCCATCGTCACGATGTTGGCGTCGGACTCACGGATCAGCCGGGCGAACTGGGAAAGCAGGTTCCAGCGGCTATCCTCCGAAGCCTTGCGGGCCTGGCTGTACGTGGAGAAAGGCTGACAGGGAGCGCAGCCGGCGAGCAGCCTGTAGGGAGCTTCGCCGAAAGCCGCCCTGATCTCTTCGCCCGTCACGTCGGCGACCGACTTCGGGAGGAACTCGGCCCGATTGTTCTCGACGTACGGGTACTCGCAGCTGGGATCGAGATCGATCCCGAGGCGGACGTCGATGCCGACGCGCTCCATGCCGTGCGTCAGCCCGCCCGCCCCGCAGAACAGATCGACCGCCACGATGGGCGGCATTTTTGGCTTGTCGGCGATGGCCGACCGTTTGGGCGCGCGTGGCACGTGCGAATCCTGCACAGTTTTTCGACTGTGCGTATGATGCCATGACTTCAAGCAAGGGAAAGATGGGTGCTCGCCAAAATTGTGGTTGAGATCGCCTCAGCTTAGAGCGCGTGTCATATCATCGCCCATCGCATGGTCTAGGCGAGAAGGTACTCGTTGCCTGCGCAGTCTTGTCGTGCCCATTGCCTGCCAAGGACATCGGACCAACCCGCCTCTCGTATCATTCCATAGGAACGGGCCTGAACTCGTCTGCCTCGCTTGCGAAGAAGGTCCGGGCGATTTCCCGGCCGGCCCCCTCGACCAGGGAGCGCGCCATCGCCGGCAATTCCTCGCGGGCCCGCTTGTGATCGTCCAGCGCGATCGGGTTCGGGCTCTCCGGAGCGTCGATCCGCATCACCTTGTCCTTGCCGACGAGGAGGTAGGCCTGGCCCAGCGCGTTCAAGGACTGGGCCCGCATCGCTGCGCTGATGACGCCGCGCCACTGGAACAGGCCGCCGCCGGCCTTGCGTTCGTCGACCCGGAAGGCGGTCTCGCCGCAGCCCAGGCTCAGGATCTCGATCTGCGCTCGGTCGAGATCGTAGCACGCCAGCGCGTCGACGAGCGCGTTCATGACGGGATTGTTCGCCCACAGCCCGCCGTCCACCATGACGTAGCCGTTGTTCGGCAGCGCCTCAAAGTAGGTCGGCGCAGCGGCGGTCGAGAGGCCAACCTTCACCATGCGCTCGACCCGGTCGCGCTTGTAGTCGGGATGGTGCGGGGTCTTGAAGATCCACGGCTCGCCGTGTCGGCCCTCGAAGGCGGGGATGCAGAGCCGGGTCGTCGCCTCGCCCAGGGGCGCGTCACCGAAGATGCGCAGCAGCTCGTTCTCAAGGGGCTCGCGCTTGTAGACGTAGCGATGGCTTCGCCGCAGCAGGCGCACGAACCGTCCGATGCGCGACGGCGGCGGGAAGATCCGATCGCCGCGCTCGACGTAGATGTCCCGGATCTCGGAGGCCGTGCGGCCATGCGCCAGGCCGAGCGCGATGATGCCGCCCGTCGAGGTGCCGGCGATCATGTCGAAATGGCGGGAGATCGACTGGCCGCCGAGGAATCGAAGCTCAAGCTCGGCAAGCACGGACGCGGGCAGGATGCCGCAGATGCCTCCGCCGTCGATCGAGAGGATGCGGAAGGGCCGGTCGGCGGGCCAGGGCTGACGAACCCGGCGGGTCTGGATGGTGCCGTCCGAGCGGCGCGGTGGCACGTAGGTCATGAGGTCGCTCCTTCGCTCGCGGGAGGGGAAGGATGCCGCCCGCCGCCGGTCCATTCCCCGGTGGCGCGCCAACCCTCGTAGCAAGTCAGCCAATCGATGGTGAAGAGCACGGTGGTGTCGGCCAGGAGATCGGCGGGCGACCATTCGCGCGTGTCGGGGTCGAACAGGCAGAGCGAGGCCGAGCCGTCGTCGCCCCAGTAGACGTGCGGCAGCTTGCCCTCGGCGCTGCGGGCCATCGGCTTCAGGCGCGGCGAGAGCACGGTGACGTCCGGCTGCATCCGCATCGCGTCGATGCGCTCGAAGATCAGCGGTGCGCGGTAGACGATGCGGACCTCGTAGGTCCGCATCAAGGGGCGCAGGGGGCCGCGCCAAGCCGCCGTGCGGTCGTCGAGGCGGCGGGCCGCGAATGCCGGCCACCTCGACGACATGGCGGCGATCTGGTCCTCGATCGTCGGCAGGCCGATCATCGCTTGCGCCCACCCATGAACGTGTGCGGGCGCGCCAGGGCCGGCGCGGAGACCGCAGCCGCGGCGCCCACGCCGACGAGGCGCGGCGCGCTCGGCACGTAGAGGCCGCCCTTCGGCGTATAGGACTGCGACGCCGCCTGGATCGCCCGACCCCGACGATCGTTGAGCTTGCGCATCGAGCGCTCGACGACGCGCTGGCCGAAGCGATCGCGCAGCCACTCGGCCAGATCCTCCTGATCGATCTCGGCGGTCTTGAGCCAAGTCAGGTCGTTGGCGAGCCGCGTCAGCATGCCCGCGTATTCGCGCTGTTGCGCGAGGTTCTCGGGCCAGCGATCCGTGAAGCACTCGGTGTGCAGGGCCGGGTTCGTGACCCTCACGCGCTCGCCGCGGTCATCGGCGCGGCGGATCTCCTCGGCGGTCATGCGCGCCTGGCGGATCACCATGTCCGACAGCGTCGACGCGCCGCCGGCGGAGTGCCCGGCGAAGCACGACAGCATGATGGAGGGCGGGATGCGCCCCGTCGCGTTCGCGTAGGCGACGTTGCGATGCCGCTTCAGCAGCTGGAGCGCGACGGTGGCCGTGTTCTTGACGACCAGCGGCGTCTGCTCCGGAACCTCGTCGAACTCGGCGTCGGCCCGCATCGAGAGCCCGTGGGCGTCATAGAACCTGCGGCTGAACTCCTCGGCGAAGCGAAGCTCGATCGGCGTGCGGCCACGATACCATTCCGCGAAGCCGTACGCATTCATGCGAACGTGGTAATGCTCGCTCGCCGGCTTGTCCGGGTTGGCGTGGAAGATCTGGCTCTCGCGATCCGGCGTGCTGGCGAACCTGACGGACGGCGTGACGTCGAGGTGCATGCCGTCCTTGTAGCGGATGGTGACGCAGCGGGTCTGCCGCTCCACCTTCTGGCTGACGGGGTAATCCTTCAGCGCCTCGTAGAGCAGGTCGAGGACGGCGTCCGGATCGGCCCATGCGTCGAGGTCGAGCTCGGCGACGATGTCGAGGTCATATTCCTCGTCCGTCCCACGCATCGAGATGGTGGCGTCGATCGCCATCGACCCCTGGGGATAGAAGCGCACGATCCGTCCGTGCAGGGGGCTGCCCTCGCGCTCGGCGTAGCGGCGAACGGCCTCGTAGCGATCGCCGACCTGCGAATGCAGACCGGGCGGAAGCTGGAGATTGACCGCGACCTCGGCCAACGCGGCGTCGATCGGGGAGTGGAAGGGGTCTTCGTCCCCCGGCAGGCGCAGCATGCGGTTCATGACCGGCTCCGATTACGGCCAGCCTCGCATTGGAGAATCGTCTTGCGAGTGGCATCCTAAAAACCATGCCGGGCTGCCAGGCCGTTTCGGACTCGCCGTGATTGATTGTCCGAAACTACGGTCACGGCGGGCATGGGAAACTATGGGGGGCGAATGACTTCTGGGGGACAAGGCGTCGCTGCCGAAATCCCCGCCGATGCCATCGATGGCCATCATGACGGCGACGTTGTCGTCGCCATGATCGAAAGCTTGCCCGCCGACGAGCGGGTCAAGATCCTGGCCATGGAGGGCTGGTTCATCGGCGGGACCGGACGGCAGGATGGCGAGCTGTATCGAGAGGTCTTGTTCCGCGTCCTGATGGGGAGGCGGAAATGCCCTCGGAACGTGAGCCTGGTGAAGTTCGTCGTCGAGGCGATGCGGAGCATCGCGGCGCACGACCGCAAGGCGCGCTCAAGGATCGCCGCGCTAGACGAGGCTTATGTCACCCCGTCGACGGATGGGACCGCTCAGGAGATCCTCCCCGCGGTCGGCGCCGACCCCGAGGATGCGTTGCTCGCGGGCGAGGACATTGACGAAGCCTTGGAGGTGGTCGCCGAAATCAAGGCGGCACTCGCCGACGACGAGGAATGCCAACTGATGCTCCTCGGATGGTCCGAGGGATACCGGGGCAAGGACCTGAGGGACCTCGTCGGAGCCGATCAAGCGCGCATCGACTACCTAGGCAAGAAGATACGGCGGGTAGCGGCCAAGCTCTATCCGGATAGGATGAACCGATGACCCCGACGAAGAAGCACCCGGACCGCGACGAGCTTCGGAGGTTAGAGGACGCGCTGATCGAAAGCGCGCTCGATACGCCCGCCGATATCTTTCGCGCCGAACTGGAGGAAGCGGGAGAGGACACCGCTGGGTACGTGTCACTTTCCGAGCGCATGATCGCAGAGGCTCGCAAAATGGCTGGCAGCGCTCGCCTTGCCCGAGCCAAGTCCGATGTCGCGGCCTTTCGCGCCAAGGAAGCTCGCGTGCCGCAGGCGTCGGGTGGCCTGGATGCTGCCGCGCGGATGGCGGCGTTCAGGTCGCAGGCAACCTCGACGCCGTTGATGATGGCGGCGCGGCAAGGGAAAGAGCTATCCGCGCGCGACGACGAGGTCGTCGCTGCGGCACTGGCCAAGCTCGAAAGACTTCGGAAAAAGGACGGGGACGCGTGAGGGCTCCGACCGCCGGCGAGAGGATGCTGATTGACCTCGGGATCTCCGAGCCCAAGGAGATCGACCTGGAGGCCATCGCCTGCTGTCACGGCGCCTTCGTGGAGTATGAACCGCTGGACGGTTGCGAGGCGATGATCGTCGGCGACGACAAGCATGCCATCATCACGGTCAACAGCAGGTCAGGCGACGAGCGACGCCGGTTCTCGGTGGCCCATGAGATCGGGCACTGGCATCTGCACCGCGGTAGACGACTGTTCTGCTCCGCCGTCGACATCGGGAATCCCCGCCACGACGTGCTGAACCCGGAACGTCAGGCCGACGACTTCGCCTCGGATCTGATCCTCCCCGACTTCATGGTGCGTCCCCGCGCCATGAAGATCCGGAAGGTGACGATCGCGGCGGTGGACGAACTGGCAGGCGAGTTTTCCGCGAGCCGGACCGCGACGCTGATCAAGCTCGCGCGGCTCGATCGTTTTCCCATCATGCTCGTCTGCCACGACCGGAACGGCTTGAGGTGGTGGTCGCCTCAGAATCGGTTCGCGGGCTGGTGGCGTCCCTCGCGGCAACTCGACACCCAGACCTATGCCTACGAGATGCTTTTCAACGACGCCGGCGACCCCCATCCGCACAAGATGCCCGGCGACGCTTGGTTCGACTTCAAGGGCGCCGATCGGGACGAGGTTATCGAGCAGTCGTTCAGGCTTCCCGGCGACCAGATCCTGACGATCCTGACACTTCCTGAGCGCGCCGTCCCCTAGTAGCGGCAAACCTTGACCAGGTCCGCCTGGTGCCCAACTTTCCATGACGATGATCCGAGCCGCCCACACGATCTCCGACGACCGCTGGCCCAAGGCCGGTGTCGGACTTGCGCGCGCCATCGCTCGGTTGCGCCGAATACCGGGCTGACCCTCGCGCCGCCGGCGCGCCCTCGCACATCCCCGCATTTTCGATTGCTGCGCGACGTCGCCCGCGATCGAATTCCTATGGAGGCGCCCATGTCGCGCCCGAAGACGCCTGTCGACTGGCAGGCCCAGATCTATCAGAAGCATTCCCGTTGGATCGCGGGACATCAGCCGCATATGGCGGTCGGAGACGGCTGGGCTGATGTCCTCGCCCGCCTGTTCGATCGCATCGCCGATGCGCTCGCCGGCGAGCCCGTCCCGACCCAGGTCGCCATCATCGACATCAAGGAGAAATATGCGGAGCTCCGCTTCGACATCATCGCGCCTGTCGGCCCGGACACCCAGGCCGCGATCGACCACGCCATCCTGCTCGCGGAGATGCGGTCGGAATGCACCTGCGACGAGTGCGGGCGGGAGGGCCGGTTGAGGTCGACGCTCGGATCGTCCGGGTGGCTCGCCGTGAAGTGCGATCTACATCGCAGCGGCTATCCGCGGCTGGTCGCTAAGGGGCCGCCGCGGCGTCGCGTCAGGGATCGCCGCGGCGACTACGATGTCGTCTACGAGAGGGAGTCCGACGCCGTGAAGTTGACCCCGGTCGACCATGGGGATTCCCGTTAACCATATGTCCCGCGATGTCAGGAGCGATCGCGAGCGGGGTTGACGCCGCACCTGATAGTTCACTATTTGTTCACCCATGCTCGTAGCGGCTCCCATATGCGTTGACCGGCCCGCGTCGAAAGCGCGCCCGCTTCCCCCGGCCTCTGTCGCCGGCGACTGACATCGCCGGCGCCTGGAGGGCCGCGTCCTTCCCCAGGCCTTCCGCGATGACCCTTCCGTTCCTGTCGATAACCCCCGCCGCGCCGACCAAACCGCCCATCCCGGGCGGCGTCGACGCGCGGCCCGAGGACATCCCGATGAAACCATTCCCTTCCATCCGGAGGACGGGCGCCCGCTGACGCGCGGCGTCGGCCTCCGCTCGCGAGGCCGATATGCCCGACACCAACGACTTCACACCCGACTATTCCGACATCGAGGGCGACGAGCCCACCACCGCCCCCGCTCACCAGACCCTCGCCGAAGCGGCTCTCTACGCGGCGATCCCGCCCGACATCATGGAGCGCATCGACGACGAGGCGAGCCTCGCGCTGATCGTCACGGTCCCCTCCGCCGACTGGATCGAGCCGACCGTGCAGGCGCTCGGTTCGCTGCGGGAATGGAACGAAACCTTCGTCCCTCATATCAACGTCAAGAAGCGTCCGTCGTCGGACGTTTGCGCCCGGATGCTGGCGCAGGGCCAGTCGGTCGCCGGCGTGGCCGTCGCGCCGGAGCGGCAGCTCCCGCCTTCGCTCGTCAAGGCCGCCGATGCCCGCGTCGTCGTCTCCGCGCCGGACAACGCGGTGTTGGCGCGCGTCATCGCCACGGCGACCGGCGAGCGTTCCATGGCCATGCCGCCGAGGCTCTCGACGGGGCTCGATTTTTACGACGTCGTCGCGGCCATCCGCATGGGATCGACGGCCGAGGAATGCGTGCGCCGCCTGGAAGCCGCCACGGCGAGCCAGAGCGTCGTGGACCGGACCCTCGAAGACGTCCCGAGGCTGGAACACATGCACGGCTACGGCGCCGCCGGCGAGTGGGGACTGCGGTTGGTCCGAGACATCCAGGAGTGGAAGCGCGGAGACCTACCGTTCGAATCGATCGACCGCACGGTCCTGCTCGCGGGACCGCCCGGCGTCGGCAAGACGGTTTTCGCGCGGGCGCTCGCCAAGTCGACCGGCCTGCCTTTGGTGGTTACAAGCGTCGCGACCTGGTTCAGTTCGACGGATGGCTATCTGAACAGCGTATTGCGGGAAGTGGATCACGTATTCGCGGAGGCGAATGCATGCGCGCCTGCGATTATTTTCCTGGACGAGATCGATGCCCTTCCCAGTCGAACCCAGGTCGGCGACCGAAACCGGGATTTCTGGGTTCCGGTCATCACCAATTTACTTACGACCCTGGACGGCGCGGCATCCGGCGCGGCGTCGCGCCTGATCGTGATCGCCGCGACGAACCACGCGGACAGGATCGACCCCGCGCTAATCCGGCCCGGGCGCCTGAATAGGGTCATCCACATCGGTCCGCCCTCCACGTCCGACTTGGCGGCCATCCTGCGGCAGCACCTCGGAGCGGACCTCTCCGGCGAAGACCTGCTGCCCATCGCCGAGCTCGCCGGCGAAGCCACGGGCGCGCAGGCCATGGGCTGGGCGAAGGCCGCCCGGGCCGCGGCGCGCAACGCCGGACGGGACATGATCGTCGATGACCTCGTAGGCGTCGTCGCGCCGCCGGATCGCAGCCCGCCCGAAGAGCGCCGGCGGCTCGCGATCCACGAAGCCGGGCACGCGGTCTTGTCCCATCGCGTGACGCCGGGATCGGTCCGCGCCGTCTCGATCGTCGGTCAAGGCGACGCGGCCGGGCACACGGCGACGCGCTGGCGGCTCGGCAAGACCCCCACCCGAGCGGAGATCGAACTTGACGTGACCATCACCCTGGGCGGCAGGGCCGCCGAGGTGGAGATCCTCGGAGAGGCGAGCGTCGGCTGCGGCGGCGCGCTCGACAGCGACCTCGGCCTGGCGACGGTCCAGATCGGCTCGATGCTGACGTCGTACGGTCTCGGGCCGAACCTGATCTTCGCCGGCGAGCCCGCCGACGTCCCGGACATGATGCGCTACGACCATGAGCTCCGGGCGACGGTCTCAAGGATGCTCGCGAGTTTGCACGAACGGGCGGTTCTCGCGGTGAGGCAGAACAGGCGCGTCATCGAGGCGGTCGCCGACGAGCTCGTCAGGCGCCGCCATCTCGGGGGCGACGCCTTCGAGGCGATCGTCGCCGCGGCTGACGCGGCGCCCCGTCGCAAGAGGGGGCCGCGCCATGGATAGCCTCGTCGTCGGTCTCGTAGCGCGGCTGATCAGCGTCCAGGCCGAGCTCGGCCCGAGCGCATACAGGAGGGCGGTGTCGGCGGCCTACCAAGCCGTCGCCAGGGTCGCCATGGACGAGGCCGAGAGCGCCGCCGGCGTCGTGCGGCTCGGACCCTCGCCGGCGACCGTGGTCGCCTTCCCGCTGGCCGAGACGCGCAACCCGAATCGGCGCCGGTCCAGTCCGGAGGCCGACCGATGATCGCTCGATCGCGACATTCCGACGCAGGCGGAGACGCCGCTCGGATGCCCGCCGACCGTGCCTGGATGGCGCGGTCGCAAGGATCGGGCGATCGGATCTTCCGATGCGGCGACGGGTCCCGACAGCTCGGCGGATGGCTCTCCGGCAAGGATCGCCGCGACGCGGGCTCAAGGACGACCGACGCGATCCTCGGGGTCCTCGGACACGCCTACGAGACCGTCCCGCCCTGGCCCGCCAGCGCGTCGTCCGGAGCGCCCCTCGTTGACTCCCCCGAACCCGGCAGCTCCACTCGGGTGCGCGGCGCGACCCGCCCGGCGCCGGCCAGGGTGATGGCCCGTCCCTCGCCCGACCGGTGGCGGGAGGACGAGTTGATGACCCTGCCGGAGGCGGTGGCGCTGTTCTGGCCGAACGGTCCGCTGACGGTGACGTCGCTGCGGACGGCCGGTCACGAAGGCTCGCTGGAGATCACGGCGGTGGCGGGGAAGTTCTTCGTCACGCCGGCGGCGATCCGGGCGATGGGACGCAGCGTCGTGCCGAAGCCCGCGCCGTGCCCGCCGGCGCCGACGGCGCCGTTCGACGCGTCGTCGGACCTGCTGCGGAGGATCGCGGACGCGCGCGGAAGGGCGGGCGTCCGCAGGAAGGCGGCGTCCCGCTAGGGCGTCGAGATGTCTGGAAGACCCCGAGGAGGGGCGGTCACTTTCTTGGCGGAAACACCCGCCGCCTCCTCGGTCACCCCAGCGCCGGAAACGAATCCGGCGCCAACGGAGACCCGTATCCTATGCCTCACGACATGAACGCGCAACTCGACGCCTATGCGCTGGCCTCCGAGGCCATCCAGTCGCGCATGAGCGCCGCCGTCATCGAGGTCGTCCAGCCGCCGCGCAGGCGCGGCCCGGCGCCGATGCCTCCCCGTCTCGTCGAGCGCGGCGGCTACCTCTACATCCGCGACGCCGGCTACGAGGAGACGACCTACTGCACCCCGGACCGACGCGCCGACGCGGAGATCAGGCTCGCCAACTACGTCCAGCGGAAGGCCGCGCGGCTGAAGTCGATGGTGGCCCCGCGGGAGACGCGGGTCGCCGACGCGCTCGGCTACCTCCTCGAAGCGGAGTTTCCCGGCCCCGAGGCGACGGCGCGGCAGGTCGCCGCCTACAAGGGCATGGCGACCCGTCTCGCGACCCTCACCGCCTTCTTCCACGCCAAGACGTTCGGCGACCTGACAAAGGCGTGCTGCAAGGCGTTCGTGAAGTGGCGCACCGAACAGCGCGACGCCCGCTATAGGCCGGACGCGGAGGACGCCCCCTTCACCAAGGCCGCGGCGGCGCTGCCGGAGCTCTCGACGCTGCGGAAGGCGGTGGACGTCTACGCGGACGAGCTCGGCCTGCCATGGAGGCCGACCGTCTGGTTGCCGCCGCAGGCCCCGCCCCGGGAGCGCTTCCTCATCCGGGACGAGATCGCGCGGATCTGCTGGGCGACCCGAGGGCGCATCTGGGACGACGAGAAGGGCGGTTGGAAGACGCAGGCCGTCGTCGACGAGACCGGGCGCACGGTCGAGCGCCGCGTCCTGCGGCCGCCGGAGACCATCGCCGCGCGCAAGGCCGTCTACAGGTTCCTGGCGACCGGCTACTACACCGGAACGCGCCACACGGCGCTCCTGGGGCTGTCTTGGCTCATCTCCCCGAGCGGCGGCTGCATCGACGTCGACGCCGGCATGATCCACCGGCTCGGCTTCGGGAAGGACCCGGCGGTGGGCAAGCCGCAGCACTCGTCCGAGATCGCGGTGAAGTTCGCCTCGATCGCGCGGGGCTGGCGCGACAACGACCTCGCCGCCGGCATCGAGCGGGTCGTCCATCAGCCGGACGGCTCGCCCTACCGGTCCAACATCCAGTGGAACTGGAACGCGACGATCGCCGACAGCGGGCTGGGCGTGGACGTTGTCGCGCACGTGATGCGCCACACCGCGACCACCCACCTCAAGGTCGCCAAGCAGCACGCCCAGGATACCGGCGCGGCGTTGGGCATGAGCATGGAATCGGTGCTGAGGGTCTATGGCCACGACGCGCCGCGCGGCCAGCGCGACACCGCCGACGTGCTCGGCTACGGCCGCGGCATCAAGGACTCGGTCGCCCTGAACGGCGCCAGGCGCAAGCCCGCGTCGGCGCCCTCGCGGCGGGACGTCGACCCGCGACAGCTCGAACTGCCGCTGGACCTGCCCGAGGACAGCGCTCCGGGCAAGGCGCCGGTCGCCCCTCTGGCCTTCCCGCCGACGCCGCTTCGCTGCCCCTCCGACGCGCCCCGCCGCAGGCAGCCGATGGACGTGCGGCGGGCCCGCAAGCGCACGGTCGCGAAAAAGGGCGTCAGCGACCGCGCCGGCGTCGGCTTCGGCCCCTATCCGCGCGTGCCGACGGCGCCGGGGCCCGCCGCACGCCCGTAGCCTTCCGCCGGCCACGGCTGGGCCCGGACGATGGGTTCGTAACCCCGTCCGGAGTCCCGCCATGCACGCCCTCGTAGACGCATTCGCCTTCGCCGCCGCCCTGGGGGATGTCCTCGCCCGGGGCGGCGATCTGCTTGCCGCCCTGGTCAACGACGTCGCATGGGATCTCGCGATCTCCGTCGTTGCCGGATGGCTCGGGCGCCGGATCGACGGCCGCTGACGGTGGCGGTCACTCGGCGGTGCTGGTCCCGATCATGAGGGGCGCACCGCCGAGCAGCTTGGCGAACGAGCCCTGGCCGAGCTTCGCGACGACGTCGAGGCAGCCCGCCGGCGACGGCGGCCTGATCGTCATCGTCTTGCGATTGGTATCGAAGATCAGCGCCGACCGATCGGCCAGCGTCAACGTCAGCACCTTCATCCTCACGTCCTCCTGGAACGAGCCGCCACCGGCGCGCTCGATCGCCTCCAGGGAGTCGGCGAGGTCCTCGTAGAACTCCTTGCCGCCGGAGAACGGCACGACGATCCTGTCGACGGCCTCGGGGAAGATGTCGTCGAAGTCCTCGCCCAGATCGGAGGGAGGCACCCTCAGCACGATCTCGCGCTGGACGTAGGCCTTGCCCGGGTCTCCCTGCAACTGGCCGGTGACGATCTCGTATCGGAAGAGTTCCGTGTCGACGGAGCCTTCGCCGACGCCCGCATTCAGCGAAACATCGCGCCGGCCCAGTTCCAATATCCGCTTCGCGTTGTCGTTGACTGTCTGGAGTTCCTCCTGGACCTCCTCGTTCAGAAGCCTCTGCGCCCAGCCGTTGGCGCTGTCGCTGTCGCGGTCGGGAACGGTGTGCTTCTTGGCTTTCGAGAAACCGGGCAACGCGGCGAACCCCTTGGTCTCGATCGACCGAAAGAACGCGGCGGCGAAGTTCGGGACGATGGCCGTGAGACCGGCAGGCGCGGGCGTCGCGACAGGCATGTCACGGATCGGAAAGTCGCCGGGGGCGCCGAGCAGGCCATAGGGTGTCTGCCTCGCCTTGATGGTCGTCTCGCGCGTGATGAAGCGCGGGACCTCGGCCTTGAGGTAATCGAGCAGGGAATGTCCCGTGACGAGCCCCTTGCGCGCCGCCTTCGGCTCCTCCCCACGCAGCGCCCGTAGGAGGTGATGGGTCCAGATCCCGTGGCCGAGCGCCGCGGTCGAATGGGATTTCTCCTTGCGCGAGCAGGCGAAGTAGGCGGCGGCGTGCTCGGTGTCCTTGATGAACTTCCTGAACTCCGCCTCGCTCATCGGCGAGACGATGTCGCGGGAGGCCACGGTCGGGTCGAAGAGCTCCTGGGCGCAGGCGTCGATGAAGACGAGGCTTGACCGGCAGGGGCTGGTCCGAAGGGGCTTCAGCAGCGCCCTCTCCAGTTCCACCGTCGAGCCGAACAGGTTGTCGGGATGGGTGTCGTAGACCGTCAGGCGGCTCGACCCGCTCGTCCAGAACCCGTGGCCGGCGTAGAAAAAGTAGAACCGGTCCTCGGCCCCCAGGCCGTCGATGATGGCGGGCAGCTCGATCGAGAGGTTCGACGCGTTGACGGCGGCGTCCAGCCAGACGGTGACGTTAGCGGCGGGAACGCCCAGATGCCCCGTCAGGACGTCGGCGAACGCCTGCGCGTCGGCCCGAGCGAAGCGGGTGGGGTTCATCTTCGCGATGGCGTAGTCCTCCATGCCGATCGCCACGCCGTAGGCCGTCCCCGCCATTCCCGTCCCTCTCCCGTTTCGGCCGACCTTTCCGCCGCCGGCTGTTCCCGGGACGCGCGTTCGGCTAGATGCGTGGAAGGATACAGCATGGACGCGACGAGACGAAAGGCGGCCGGGATGAGGAAAGACGGTGGGAAAGGCCTCGTAGGACTGTCGGAGACCGAGCTGGATACGCCGATCTACAGGATTTTCCCGTTGGACCGGTTCCTGCAAACCCTGTCCACCGGCGAGAACGTGCTGGTCAACCCGACGAGGTGGGAGGACCCGTTCGAGGACGTGCTGATGGCCAGGACCGAGATCGACGATCCCCACTTGGGCAGGTTCCCGCTGCGCAACCTCTCCGACGACTGGTACGGGCAGTGCTGGTCGCTCAACGCGGAGACCGATGCGATGTGGCGGATCTACAGCCACGACCCCAACCGACCGGACGACCCCGACCGAGGCAAGGCCGGCGTCAAGGTGCGCAGCACGATCCGCAAGCTCTTCGCCAGCCTGAGGTCGCATCCCTGCCCGATGCCGTCGCTCCAGTTCTTCGTCGGCAAGGTCGAGTACATGACCGAGGCGCAGATCTCGGCCATGATGCAGGGGCTGACGTTCCTAAAGGTCAGCACGGGAGGCCAGGGCGACGGGTTCGCGAAGCTGCTCTGCGTCAAGCGCGAGGCCTTCGTGCACGAGGCCGAGATCCGGCTGCTGTTCCAGGACGTGCCACAGGCCCGAGCGGGCGCGATGGGCCTGTTCCGGCATGCCGTGAACGTCGCGGCGACCTTCGAGGAGGTCGTGATGGATCCAAGGCTCACGGACGCCAACGCCGCCGTCGTCGAAGGGCGGCTGCGGGCCGCGGGCTGCCCTCTTCCGACGCGCCGCTCCGACCTGTATCGCGCGCCGAGCTTCGTGATCCGGATGCAGTGACCGGAACGGCCGGCGCCGGCCCGACCGCCCTTACCCGCGGGAAACCCGCGGGGATCGGGCGCCCGACGCCCCGGCCCTATCGCGTTGGGTCAAACTATGAAGGATCAATTCCCCTAGGAAACGGTGCCGTCCGGTTCGATTGAATTCGCTTCCGAAGGACCTAATTCGGGCATTTTCGACGAAACTCGCGGGAAACTCGCGGGACATCATTCCATCGGGTCCGGAATGGGTTTTCTGCGGTCGGCGGAACGGAGACGGATGGCATTCCTCCACGTCTCACGGAGTGGAAGGGATCGACGTCAGGCGACCGGCGTATCCATTCCACTCCCACCCACTATCCTTCCTGATCCGGATCGCCACGGCGGCGCAGTTGCTTTCCGGTGGAATCCTTCCTGCCACTGAATTGCCCTCCATTCTCGCGCGGCGGGACGCGTGCCGGAATCTCGACGTATCCGCATTCCCCTGTCGTCATCTCCACGACGGCGGTGCCGTCGCGGAAGACGATCCTGGTGACGATGCCCCTCAGCTGCTGGTTTATGGCATTCCGTGCCGCCGGCGCCTCCGGCTCGGGAATGGCCGCCAGCCGATGATAGAAGGCCAGCAGCGCGGTCATGGCACCTTCCTCCGCCACGCGCCGCCGACCTGCCGCCTGTCGCTCCAGTTCCGCGATCTCTTCGGTTGCGGCTCGTCGACGTTCTACGAGCTCCCGGAACTGACCGGTCAGGATGCCCCCATCATCGTCGACCTCCTGCATCTGCCGGCCCAGGCGATCGAGCCGGGACGCGATATCGGCCAAGGCCGATCTGCGCTCCAGGAGGCGGGCCGCGAGTTCGCTCGCCCTGTCTCGCGAGGATCGGAGCAGGCTCTCAGCCTTCTCGTCGAGGACGAGTATGACCGCGCTCTGGAGCCGCTCGTAGTCGTATCGGAAGCGATGCTCGCAGGCCCCGACCGTCGCGCGCTGGCAGATGAGCTTGGGCCCCGATGACCGGCGTCCCTTATCCTCCAGCGTCATGCCCTTACCGCAGTACGAGCAGGTACAGAGGCCCTGGAGCAAGTTCTTGAAGGCGCCCTTTCGCCCGCCCGAGCCTTGCCGCAACCCCGCCGCCGCCCGCGCCTGCATGGCCGTCGCGCGATCCACCGCCGCTGGATAGTAGTCCGGGATCGGCTCCAGCCACACCTTTCGACCTCCCTTGGGAGCGATCGAGGGCCGGTATTCCCCGTAGATCTCGCCGCCGGCGAGGATCTTCTGGATGTAGCTGTCCGTCCAAACGGGCACCGGATTGCCCTTGCTGGGCTTGGTCCAAGGCGGCTCAAGCCCGTTGAGCTCCTCCGCGATCTGTCGCCGACCTCGACCGGCGATGGCCTGGGCGACGATCCAACGAACGGTCGGCGCGCGATCTTCGTTCAGATGGTAGGCGCCGTCCTCCAGATAGATCCAGGCCGGGCAGCGCGCGCCATGCGGCGCGCCGGTCTCGCGGGCTTGGGCGATTTTCTTGCGCCATGCCTTCGAGACGCGATCGGATTTCACCTCGCTCTCGGAGTTGCTCCTGCCAAAGTTCATGGTGCCGGCCAGGATCGTCATCATGCGCTGCATGCCCGATCCTTCGCGGGAATACCGCATGCGATCGGACACCGTGACGATGGTGATGCCCTTCGAAAGGATTGTCGTGAACAGCGCCAAGGCGTCGAAAGGATCCTGCCGGGAAAGCCTGTCGAGGTTCTCCATGACCAAGGTCGAGCCCGGCGCGACCTCGTCGCGCTCGATCTTGGCGATCAGCAATCCGAGCTGGCCCTTCCGGATATGCGCTCCGACGAAGGCGCTGAAGTCGATGTCCTGAAGCAGGAGGTCGCCTACGAGACCCTCGGCCTTGCACCACGCGTGCAACCCCTCCAACTGCCGCTCCTGGCCGTGACCTTGGGCTTGCTCCTCGGTCGATAGCCGAACATAGAGGACGACAATCGGCCGATCGCTCGGCGCAGCCGTCAGTTTCGTAATCATCCGAACACCTTATCGGAGTCCGAAACCGATCACAACGTCAGCAGGTTGTGGCCGCCGGCAGCTGCGATCTCCAGCACGCGCTTGGCACTCTCCTGGCCCTTGATGTCGCGCAGGTCCGGCAGCGGCCCGCTCTGGCGGGCGACGGCGGGCTGCGGACGGGCCATCACCTGCGTGCCCTTGAAGTGGTTGGCGAGCTGGATCAGCGAGCGCGGCGCGAGAACATCGAGATCGCCGGCCGCCCAGGCCGCTTCCGGCCCGCTCGCGGCAGGGCAGATCAATCCCTGCCCTCGGCCATAGGCTGCGATCGCGGCCGGCAGCACGCCGGCGACGGGGGCGATCGAGCCGTCGAGGGCGAGCTCGCCGAGCACCGTATAGCCAGCGAGCGCATCGGCCGGGATCGCGCCGATCGCCGCCATCACGCCAAGCGCGATCGGCAGATCGTAGTGGCTGCCTTCCTTGGGAAGGTCGGCCGGGGCGAGATTGACGGTGATGCGCTTGGCCGGCAGCGCCAGCCCCGAGGCGATCAGCGCAGCGCGGACCCGTTCCTTGCTCTCGCCGACCGCCTTGTCCGGCAGGCCTACGAGGATGAAAGCGACGCCGCCGGGCGTGACCTGGACCTGGACATCGACGGCGCGCGCCTCGATGCCTTCGAACGCCACCGTCGCGACCCGCGTCACCATTCCGAGCGCACCCCGTCCCCGTGCAATGACGCTAACGGAAGCGCGCCAGAGTTGCAAGAACATATAGGGAACCATCATTACCTCATCGAGTCAACCACCCAGCATCACATGCCGTTGAGTTTATCGCCGAATATTTCAGCAAATAACGAATTGGCGTTTGTTTGAAATGGCTTGTTTGCGTCTTCTGATAGTGTTCATTTGTAAACCATTTAATACTGACTTGCTTAGCCAAGTTCTTCATATTAGAAAAATTCGACGAAACTGCATCGCAGGCCGGTTTCGGATGAATTATCTCTATTTTTAGACACTTATCGAGAAAGGAGGACCTACAGGACGCGACTCATAACGTAAGGCCATGGGGATTTGGGGGGACGATCTTTTAACGCCTGAGGCGCGCAGCGCGCCCAATGCGACAGGAGATTTCCATGCCTGAGACGATGACTCTGCCTCCGGTGACAAAATCCGGCACGAGCCTGCCGGTCGAACTGCTGAAGGCCACGACCGCCAAGACCAATGCGGTGAAGGTCACGCCCGGCCACGGCGTCGCCGGCCGCCACCCCACCCGCGAAGTGCTCGATGCACTCTCGGGTAACCGGGATCCCGGCATGTTCGGGCGGATGTTCCCGAAGCTGCCGCCGCTCTCGGTCAGCGACGCCAAGCTCAAGGCGCTGTCGGAAGCGATGCTCGACGCCGATCCGACTGATGCTGCCAAGGACAACAAGAAGATTCCGGCCGGCTTCACCTATCTCGGGCAATTCGTCGATCACGACATCACGCTCGACCTGACATCGCTCGGCGACAAGCAGAAGGACCCGCTCGGCGTCGAGAATTTCCGCACGCCGGGGCTCGACCTCGATTGCCTCTACGGGCTCGGGCCGGACGGCTCGCCGCAGCTCTACCAGCGCAATGGCCCGCAATTTCAGACACGCGGCCCGAAATTCGTGATCGGCAAGAACATCAATGTCGGCTTCGGCGGAGTCACCGGCGATTTCAGCAACGACCTGCCGCGCTCGCCCGAAGGCATGGCGCTGATCGGCGACCATCGCAATGACGAGAACCTGCTGGTGGCGCAGACCCACCTCGCCTTCCTGAAGTTCCATAACAAGGTCTGCGACATCCTCGCCGCCGGCGCCAAGCCGCCGGCCGATCTCTTCGCCGAAGCGCGCCGCCTCGTCACCTGGCATTACCAATGGCTGGTGCTGCACGATTTCGTCGAGCGCCTGACCGAGCCCGGCATCGTCGCCAAGATCCTGCATGACGGGCGCAAGTTCTACCGCTTCAAGCGCACGCCCTACATGCCGGTCGAATTCTCGGTGGCGGCCTACCGGCTCGGCCACAGCATGGTGCGCCAGACCTACAGCCATAACCGGATCTTCCAGGATATCGGCTTCGACCTGCTCTTCGGCTTCACTGGCCTCTCCGGGCAGATCATCGGCAATCTCGCGCCCAACCCGCCGACGGGGCCCCTGCCCGTCTCGGTGCTGCCGAGCAACTGGATCATCGACTGGCGTCGCTTCCACGATCTCGGCACGCCGGCCGGCACGGCGGACTTCGCCTTCAACAATACCCGCAAGCTCGACCCGTTCCTGGTCGAGGAACTGCACAACCTACCGGGCGGCGGCGGCAACCTCGCTTTCCGCAACCTGAAGCGCGGCGTCATGCTCGGCCTGCCCTCGGGCCAGGACGTGGCGGCGCATATGAAGATCAAGAAGCCGCTGACCCCGGCCGAGATCGCCAGCGGGCCGGACGGCCAGGTCGCCAAGCAGCAGGGCCTCGATAAGGCGACCCCGCTCTGGTACTACATCCTCAAGGAAGCGCAGGTTCGCGGCAATGGCGAACGGCTCGGACCGGTCGGCTCGACCATCGTCTCCGAGGTCTTCGTCGGCCTCGTCCATGGCGATCCGCAATCCTACATCTGGCAGGTGAAGGACTGGAAGCCGACCCTCCCCTCGGCCAAGGCCGGCGACTTCACCATGGCCGACCTGCTCAGGCTGGTGGACGACATCAATCCGATCGGCTGAAAGCCGGCTGAGCAGAAGGGCGGCTTCCGGGCCGCCCTTTTTCCCGGCTCTCAGGCCGCCATCAACGCCGCCCTGCGTGCCACGGCCTGACGCAGCAAGACAGGCGCGGCGATGACGAGCCCGATCGCGACGCTCATCGGCGTCGCCAGGATCAGCGGCAGCGCGGCAATGCCGAGGACCACCCGCTCCCACATCGCCAGCGGCGCCAAGAGCCAGCCGGAGAAGGTCGCCGACAGCAAGGTGATGCTGGCGATGCAGGCGGCGGTCGAGCCGATCAATTCCGTCCAGGTAAAGCTCGGCACCATGATCAGCATGGACGGCGAGAACACGAAGACGAAGGGCACCAGCACCTTGCCGAGCGCCAGCCGGAAGGCGGTGTTGCCGGTCTTGAACGGATCGGCGCCAGCCATGCTCGCTCCGGCATAGGCGGCGATCGCGACCGGCGGGGTCACATCGGCGAGCACGCCGTAATAGAAGACGAAGAAGTGCGCGACGAGGGGGTTTACGCCGAGCATGCCAAGCGCAGGCGCCGCCACCGTCACCATGATGATGTAGTTCGCCGTGGTCGGCACGCCGCAACCGAGCAGGATGCAGACGATACCGGTCAGCAGCAGCGTGAAGAACAGGGTCGCGGTCTTCACGTCGAAGGGCAGGAACGGCACGAGATCGAGCACGCCCTTGGCCCATTGATCGGCGAGCGAGGTGACGATCCAGGAGATCTTGAAGCCGACACCGGTCAGGGTGACGACGCCGACGATGATGCCGACGGTCGCCGCCGCAGCGCCGACACCGATGGCGTATTTAGCGCCGAGAATGAAGGCATCGACCATGTCGTTGACGCGCTTGCGGCCCTCGATCGACTTCAGCAGCACGCCATGGGCCATGACCGCGAAGGCGGCGAGCGTGAAGGCGGCGTTGACGCCGGGCACGCGCAGGAACTCGGTCGGCGCGGCGATGCCGATGGCGAGCGCGAAAACCATGGCCGAGGCGGCGCGCCAATGGGCGAGGCCGACCAGCATGCAGCCGGTGATGCCCCAGAAGGCGGCGAGATAGGGCGTATAGCCGGTGAACAGCACGACGATCAGGCCGAAGAGCGGCGCGATCGTCGGCCAGTCGCGGGCGAAGACCTCCTTCAGCTTCGGCGCTTCGGCGTCGGTCATGCCGCGCATGCCGTTGCGCCTGGCTTCGAAATGCACCTGCATCAGCACGCCGAAGAAGTGCATGAAGGCCGGGATCACCGCGGCGATCACGATGGTCGCATAGGGCAGGTTGAGGAACTCGACCATCAGGAAGGCGGCCGCGCCCATGATCGGCGGGGTGATCTGGCCGCCGGTCGCAGCCGTCGATTCGACCGCCGCCGCGAAATGGCGCTGGTAGCCGAGCCGGATCATCATCGGGATGGTCAGCGAACCGACCGTGACGGTGTTGGCCACCGAGGAACCCGAGATCATGCCGAACAAGGCCGAGCCGAAGATCGAGACCTTGGCCGGCCCGCCGGCGAAGCGCCCGGCGACTGCCGCGGCGACGCCGAGGAAGAGCCGCCCGAGGCCGATGCGCGTCGCCAGCACGCCGAACAGCACGAAATGGAAGACATAGGTCGCGACGACGCCTAGCGCGACACCGTAGACGCCCTGGCTGGTCAGATAGAGATGGTTGACAAGGACCGACCAGGTCGCGCCCGGATGCAGGAAGATGCCGGGGAACCAAGGCCCGAAGATCGCATAGACCATGGCGAAGAGCGCGATCAGCGGCAGACCCCAGCCGATGGCGCGGCGCGTCGCCTCGATCATCAGGACGATGGTGATCGTGCCCATGACGACATCGAGCGTCGAGGGATTGCCGACGCGGAAGACGAGGTCCTCGAAGATGTAGGGGACATAGAGGCTGGAGACCGCGACAGCGACGGCGCAGATCCAGTCGTAGAGCGGCACGCCGCCGGGCCGCCAGACCGTCGAGGCGTGCACCGTTCCGGCATCGCTCTTGCGGCCTGAGAAGACCAGGAAGATCAGCCCGAGCACGAAGGCGAGATGGATGCCGCGATGCGTCGTCTCGCGCAGCAGGCCGAAGCCGGCGGTGTAGTAATGGAAGGCCGAGAGCGCGAGCAGCAATCCGCCAATGATCAACGCCGTGCCATGCGGCACCTTGCGGAACGCCATTTCCGGGTCGAGCTCTTCCTCGAGCCTGGCGAGTTCGGCGGCGGAGGGCTGGTTGGTCATTGCGGACTCTCGGCAGGGCGCAGCATTTGAAGCGATCGAAGCCGTCATTCTCGGGCGGCGCAAAGCACCGGCCCGAGAATCTCTGGCAAGAGGTGCTCGGGCCAGGCCCGAGCATGACGCCTATGGCATCACTTCAGCAGGCCGGCTTCCTTGTAGAACTTCTCGGCGCCCGGATGCAGCGGCACGCCCTGCAGGCCCGACAGCGCCGTCTCCTTGCGAATGACCTTGCCCTTGGCGTGGCCGGCATCGAGCGCAGCGCGGGTCTTGTCGCTCCACAGCGCCTTGGTCACGGCATAGACGGTGTCGTTCGAGACCTTCGCCGAGGTCACCCAATGGGCGCCGACCGCAACGGTCTTGACCGCGCCGACATCCTTGTAGGTGCCTGCCGGGATCTCGTCGGCGGCGAAGAAGGGCGAGTCCTTGGCGAGTTTCTCGGCCTCGGCGCCGGTGATCGGCAGGATGGCGATGCCCGAGCCGGTCGAGGCCAATTCCGAGATCGCCGCTGCCGGATAGCCGCCGGTGAAGAAGAAGGCATCGACCGAGCCGTCCTTCATCTTCTCGGCCGCCTGGTTCGGCTTGAGGTACTCGGCCGAGATGTCCTTCTCGGAGACGCCGAAGGCGGCGAGGATCGCCTTGGCGTTGAGCAGCGTGCCCGAGCCCGGCTCATCGAGCGAGACCTTCTTGCCCTTGAGGTCGGCGACCCCCTTTACATTCGCCGCCTTGCGCACGACGAGATGCACCGATTCCGGGTAGAGATTGGCGATCGAGCGCAGCTCGGCGACTTTCGGCTTGCCGTCATAGACGCCAGTGCCGGAATAAGCCCAGAAGGCGACATCGGCCTGGACGAAGCCGGACTCGGCGGCACCGCCGACGATAGAATTGACGTTGGCGACCGAGCCATTGCTGGCGACCGCGGTCGAGACCAGCTGCGGCGGTGTCGAGATCGCGTTCGCGATCAGGCCGCCGATCGGATAATAGGTGCCGGCCGTGCCGCCGGTGCCGATGCGGAAGAAGGCCGGAGCCTGGGCGAACGCCGCGCCGGCGAGCGCAAGGGCGCCGAGCCCGAGCGCGATCGAGGCCGTGCGACGCGTGAACTTGGACTGCATGGAGAACCTCCCGTTGAAACGGGAAGTCTCCGAAGCTTTGCCTCACTGATCAAGCGGCTATTGGGCAAGTCCCGTGCGTTTGTCGGGCCGGCCGCGCAAGATTGTGTTTAAAATGCGGCAAATGCTCTCAGCGATACCAGACCGCAGCGACACCGGGGCACTTTCACCGCCGCGTGACGATGCCGATCTGTGGCTTGGGCGCCGCGCCGAGCCAGAGCAGCAGGAAACCGAGCAGCAGCCCAGCCGCGGCAGTCGGCACCTGCAGGAGATTCACGAGCACCGGGTCCCAGAGCATGGGATGGAGATTGCGCTCGACAGCAGGCTGCAGCAGGCGGAAGTGCTCGCCGAAGACCGTCAATCCGGTCTCGCCGAGCGGGGTGAAGCGCAGGAGCGAATTGGCAATCGAGCGCGCACCATCGGTGAGCAGCGCGATGAAGCCGCTGGCAACGAGCAGGTAACCCAGCATCCTGACGAGAAAGCGCAATTCGTCCCCCGACTCCCGCAACGCCCGGCCCGGCGCGACTCATCTGAAGCATCAGCCGACCGACGAACCAGGATGTGTCGCCTCATCCGGCGCATTGCAACGATAAAGGACAATTGCGCGCAAGCCTGTGCAGCCATGGCTTTAGCGCTTGAAACTCGCGCGCATGGACGCCATAAGCAGCGCGCCGGACAGGTGGCCGAGTGGTTGAAGGCGCACGCCTGGAAAGTGTGTATACGGGAAACCGTATCGCGGGTTCGAATCCCGCCCTGTCCGCCACTCTTTTCGTTGCGCGATGCCGCCCGCCAACCCATCGCGCGGGCTCCGAGTTCGAACTTTCGTTCGCCCTGTCCGCCAATTGTCCTGACATATCATATTGGTTTTATTGGTATTCATGCGCCATCCTGCGTTACTGTCCCCAACACGCAATTTGACATAGCTCCCAGTGCACGCTTCGCCCGGAGCGGCGGGATGGAGGCCCTTACCCTTCTCGTTTACGCCACTAGCTGACGCCGGCTCATTGCCAGGAAGCAGGCATTCGACATCCAGCTCGGCTGTCAACGGCTACCGGCCATCGAGCCTGACAATCCACCTCGGCCGGATTATTCTGCTTCTAGCGAGGTTAGCCGATGCCCTCTGAAGCCTTTGAACAGCGACACAAGGGTGGAACCCTGATGGCGAGAGGGCAGACTCTGGATGGCGTGGCCACCGGATATTGGGAGTGGTTTCGCATTGACGGCACAAAGCTGCGATCCGGTCACTTTGAAGGCGGACGACAAGTCGGCGAGTGGATTAGATACGACAAGACTGGCCGCCCCTATAAAATCACATCGATGAAGCCGCGCCGATAGCCTTCGACTATTTCTCTCTTCGACCTTGCAGACGCGGTGCGCAATCAGCTGACATTCGTTCTCAGCCGGAGAGCGGACGTCTCGCATTGTCATGAGCCCGCATCCGCCCTGGCACCGAATAGAAGTTATCCTGAGAATTTATAGAGTGCGTTCGCCAGCGCGGATCGCAACCTTCAATCGATTTTCGGGAGGCGAGAGTGGACACACCCACGCTTCCGAATAGGCACAAGAAGGATAATAGGCGAAATTGAAATCCAGGATCATTCGGCCGTCATCGGATGCGCCGAGATCGGCGCTCTTGATTGTGTCGAGCAAATACCGTCCGCCGGGAAATGTCTCGTACTTGTTAGTCGCATCGCCGAAAGGTAGGAATACTCCGCCCCCATAACCCTCGATCCAATAGAGCGTCAGTTCGGCGCCGAGCGGCTCGCCGAGCCCGCGGGTCAATGCATAGGGCACAATTCTCATCCGGCCATCGTTGCCGACCTCGATATCGATCGTCTCGCAATGAGAAGGTGGCTCCAGCGTGACGGCGAAACGCTGCGCCGGATCATAGGCGAAATAGTCCAGCGACTGAAAGGAAGCGCGACGGTCTGACGTTAAAGGCGATTGCGCGTGTTCCCGAAACAAGCCGTCCCGCACATTTCGCCAATGAGCCCAACCTTCCTGGGCTGGCATCATCCTCACCGATGCGTAGAGATCAGCAATGCGTCGCCGCCAATCATGCAGGCTCGATATTGCGCCGAGCCATTTTTGCGGCGAAGGCGCATCGGCAGGTTGAAGAAAGTCGTCGGTCATCGATGGCGCTCCGGGCTCCTCCTAGAACGGGGAACCTGTCGGCTGGTTCATGGGATCGAACGGATAATATTTGCTGCCAGAACCCAGAACGCCTTCTGAGCGAGAGCCTCAGCGTTTCGACGGTGCGAAACGAGCGAACAGTTGATTCGAACCTCCAGGATGAGCGATCGCAGATGAACGCCGCAGCCCGGACGCCGTTGCGGATAAGATGTGCGAGGAGCAGACGATGGCGGACGGCCGGCAATCGGACATTAGCAGATGCTGAAGCAGCGGCCGTGCGACGGCTCCGACTCAAATTGGCGCGAACAGACTGCTGCTTATATGTTCTGTTTCACAGTTTTCAGCGAGCGCCATGCAGTTTTCGCCGAGCGCGGCGCTGCGTTCTCTGCCGAGTACGGCAGCAGAACAACTGAATTTCGAAAGCATTGCCGCATCAGACAAGGGGCCCACCTGATCGCCGCGAGCGGTCACGGCCCCGGACGCCGCGATCCGGCCCGACTTCAGGACAATACGCAGGCGCGCCAGTCTCTCGGCCGGGAAGCGTCGAGAGAATTCGGGGCTTTCGACGAGTCGGACGCGCCGCAGCATGTCGGCGATCGCGGGGTCGGCCAACCCATCGGCACCGATCTCGTCAGCGCCTAGCCGCCCACGAACGATGTAGGCCGCCAGCGGGAAGCCTATCGCATATTGCGCCGCCTCGGTCGTCGCCGGCAGTTGCGCGCCCAGGCGCACCGCCTCATGGAAGGTCTCGACCTCGACGCTCTCGATGTCGGATGCCGCGAGAGCATGCTCGGACATCAGGCGGCTTGCCGCTTCGATCGCCGGCTGCGCCCAGCGGCAGACCGGCCAAGGCTTGAAATATTGGTCGAGGATCAGCCAGCGCTCACCGAGATCGGCCCAGATCGCCGCCTGATCTGGCGCCTCCATCGTGATCGCTGGCGCACCCGTGAAGCTGTCCTGCGCGAGATAGGCGGCGCTGACGCCAGCCAGTGCGCCCCAGCCCGAACCATCCTTGACCATGGTCGGGTGGTCGATGCAGCGCATCATCTGACTGCGCGGGCCATGATACTCGGCGATGCCCAGCGCATGGCGAGTGCGCTCGCGGTCGAGGCCGACCAGGCGGGCGGCGACAGCAGCGCAGCCGAGCGCGTTCCAGGCGCCGGAGGTATGGTAATCGCAGGCGCTGGCGTGCAGGGCGATGCCGGCGCGCGTCGCGATCTCGTAGCCGAGGACGAGGCAGGTCAGCAGCGCTTTGCCATCGAGAGCGCCGTCATCAAGCAGTCCCTCGGCGTCAGCCACCGCGAGCAACGCCGGTAGGATCGCGACGCCGGCATGGCCCTTGGTCAGGGCGTGGCCGTCATGGGCGTCGAAGGAGTCGATTGTCGTCGCCCCGGCGAAGGCGGAGCCGGCGGCGCTCGCCCTTCTCCCGTCGAAGAGCAGGCGCGCGCCCTTCCGCCCGGCGCCGAGGTGATCGACCGCGAAATCATGCGCGATGCGGGAGAGCTGCGTCTGCCGCCCGCTGATCGCGACGCCGACGAGATCGAGGAGGCAGCGCCGCGCCTGATGGACGACCTCGGGCGGCAGCTGGACGAAGCTCAAGCCGTGGATGAAGTCGATCGGGCCGGTCATGAGCTGATGCTTTCGTTGTTCGAGATCAGGCTGCGCAGCAATTCACCGACCAAAGCAGGATCGCTGCCGCGGACGGTCGGGAGGCGGCGGCGGGCCGCTTCACCATCGCCCTGCGACAGCTCGGCCATGATGAGCCCGGGTGCTTCTCCTGCGCGGGCGAGCTCATGGCCGGAGGCATCGAGAATGCGCGATCCGCCCCAGAACGCCGCGCCGCCCCGGGTGCCGCAGTGATTGGCAAAGAGGATCGGCAGGCCATAAGTCATCGCAGTGTGGGCAAGGGTGATCTCCCAGCCGCGCGGATTGTCGAAACCGTTGCCGACGGCGCCGAGCGCCGAGGCGGCCGGCAGCAGCAGAAGGCTGGCGCCGCCGAGGGCGGTGAGCCAGGGTAGCGCCGGATTCCAGGCATCGGCGCAGATCAGCGTGGCCGCGTGCCAGCCCGATGCCAGCTCAACCGACGAAAGACCACTGCCCCGCGAATACACGCGGTCCTCGCGCAAGGCGCCATAGCCCGGCAGGTAGAGCTTGCGATGGACAGCGAGCAGCTTGCCATCGCGGAAAAGACCCTGGCTGTTGAAGAAACGGCCCTGCTCGCCGCACTCGATAAAGCCGGCGGAGACCGTGATCCCGTCCGCGGCCTCGGCGAGATGCATGAGCAGTTTGCCATCGGGCCTCAGGGCCAGCGCCTCGCAATCGGGCGCGGCGAGATAATCCGTTAGCGACAACTCGGGGAAGAGCAGCAGCTCTGCCCCCTCCGAGCGTGCCCCGGCTATGGCGTCAAGGTGGGCGGCAAGGTTGGCGGAGAGATCGGCCGGCTCACAGCGGATCTGGGCGACCGCAACCTTCAGCGACGACATTGGCTCCTCGCGGGATAGCCGGAGACGCAGCGCGCCTCCGGCTTCGGCGGAACGATCAGACTAGCGACTGCGCCTTGAGGAAGCCGGCCGCAACGTCCTCGATGCTCTTCTTGTCGACGTCGACGGAGGCGTTGAGCCTGGCCATCGTCGCATCGTCGAGCTTGGCGGAGAGCCCGTTCAGCAGCTCGGCCAGCTTTGGGTTCTTGTCGAGCGTTTCCTTGCGCACGACTGGCGTCATCGCATAGGTCGGGAAGTAGCCCTTGGTGTCGGTCAGGATGATGAAATCGAAGGCCGGAACGCGCCCATCGGTGGCGAAGACCAGGCCGACATCAACCTGACTGTCGCGCAGCGCCTGATAGACGAGGCCGGTATCCATGCGCACCACGTTCTCGCGGCCGAAATCGAAGCCATAAGTCTTCTGCAGCGGTGTCAGTCCGTCGGGACGCGCGTAGAACTCGGCATTGCAGCCGAACTTCAGGCCCTGGCCGCCTTTCACCTTGGTGGCGAGGTCGTCAAGCGTCTTGACGCCCTTGGCCTCGGCGTCCTTCTTGCGCATGGCGAGCGCATAGGTATTGTTGGCCTTGGACGGGTTCAGCCAGACAAGCCCCTTGGCGGCGTCGAGCTCCTTGACCTTTGCGTAGGTCGCATCCGCGTCCATTTTGTCGGCGACCTTGTTGAAGGTGATCAGCGAGGTGCCGGTGTATTCCCAGTAGAGGTCGATCTGTCCGGCTTCCTGGGCCTGGCGTAGTGGTGCAGTGCCCAGGCCCGCGCGCTTGTCGATGGTGAAGCCCTTCGCCTTGAGCAGCTGCGTCGTCATCTCCGCCATGATCTGCTGCTCGGTGAAGTTCTTGCCGCCGACGACGATCGTCTGCGCCTGTGCGGCGAGCGGCAGGGCGACGAAGGCCAAAGCGGCCGAAGTGAGCCTCAGGAAACTGCGCTTGTGCATGGTCGTACTCCCCTTTTCTGGTTGTGTTGACCGCTGCTCAGCGCAACGGGTTGACGCCTCTTGGAACCAGCCAGAACTGGACCTGGCCGATCAGGAAATCGACGAGCACGGCGAGCAGCGCAGTAGGGATCGCGCCCGCCAGCAGCATGCTCGGCTCCATCAGGTCGATGCCGGTGAAGATGAGTTCGCCCAAGCCGCCGCCGCCGATGAGGAACGCCAGTGGCACGGTGCCGATATTGATGGCGAAAGCGGTCCGTACGCCGGCGAGAATGACGAAGACGGCGTTGGGCAGTTCGACCCGTCGCAGGATCTGGCCCGGCGTCATGCCCATGCCGCGCGCCGCTTCGATCAGATGCTGCGGCACCGAGCGCAGGCCGGCGATAGTGTTGAGCACGATCGGCAGCAGCGTCAGCACGAACAGAGCAAAGACCGCTGGCGGCGAGCCGATGCCGAGGAAGGACATCGCGATCGCCAGCAGAGCGAGCGTCGGGATCGTCGTGCCGAGATTGACCACCTGCGTCACCGCGTCGGCGAACATCTCGAAGCGCGGGCGCGTCAGCAGGATGCCGAGCGGGATGCCGACGGCGAGCGCGATGGCGCCCGACATCGCGGCGAGGGCAAGATGCTGGCGGATGAGATAGGTCACGTCCTGCGAATGGCTCAGGATCGCCGGGATGGTGCCGCGCGCCTGCAGCCAGGCGCCGAGCGCGAAGGCGCCAAAGACGACGAGCCAGCGAAGCGTCCCTGCCAGGCCCGCGCGCGCCATCTCAGCTTTCCCGATAGGTCGCGCCGAGCACCTGGGTGATGCTCTTCTGGGTGACGTAGCCCTTGTAGAAGCCGTCATCGTCGACGCAGGCGAGCCAGGTCACGCCATGGGTGAACATCTGCGAAACGGCGGTGCGCAAATCGTCGCGGATGTTGACGACCCCGGGCAGCGGCTCCTGATGCTCGCCGACCGTGCCCTTGCGCTCGCGCGCCTCCTCCAGCCGCACCACGGCGCGGGCCCGGCCGCGCGGGCCGACCATCACGATCGAGACATGGCCGTGCTCCTCCATCAACCTGACGGCCGTGTCGAGCGTGTCCTCGGCCCGCACGCGCGGCGGCTCGGCCATCATCGCGTCGGTGACCTTGATCAGCCGGAGCCGCTTCAGGGTCCGGTCGGAGCCGACGAATTCGGAGACGAAGGCGTCGATCGGATGGGCGAGGATGTTGTCTGGCGTGTCGTACTGGATCAGCTTGCCGTCGCGGAAGATCGCGATGCGGCTCGCCATCTTCACGGCTTCGTCGATGTCGTGGCTGACGAAGACGATGGTCTTCTTCAGCTCCGCCTGGAGCTTCATGAATTCGTCCTGGATCACCTCGCGGTTGATTGGGTCGATCGCGCCGAAGGGCTCATCCATCAGCAGCACCGGTGGGTCGGCGGCGAGCGCGCGCACCACGCCGACGCGCTGCTGCTGGCCGCCGGAGAGCTGCTTGGGATAGCGCTTCAGGAAGACCGACGGGTCGAGATTGACCATGTCGAGCAGTTCGGCGGCACGCTTGCGCGATTTTGCCGCCGGCCAGCCGAGCAAATCCGGTACGACGCAGATGTTCTCCTCGATCGTCATGTTGGGGAACAGGCCGATCTGCTGGATGACGTAGCCGATCGAGCGCCGCAAGCTGACCTCGTCGACACCTGTCGTGTCCTTGCCGTCGACATAGATCTTGCCCGAGGTCGGCGGGATCAGCCGGTTGATCATCTTCATCGTCGTGGTCTTGCCGCAGCCGGAGGGGCCGAGCAGGACACAGACGGCGCCGGCCGGCACCTCCATGTCGATGCGGTCGACGGCGATCATCGTGCCGAAATGTTTGGAGACCTGCTCGAGACGGATCATTTCAGCCTCAATCCCGGCGAGGTGAGCAGGCGCTGCGCGAAGAGCAGGCCGTAATCGGCGATGATCGCGAGCAGGCTGACGGCAAGGGCGCCGGTCAGGAGTTGGCGGATGTCGGTCTGCGAGATGCCGCGCGAGATGAAGGTGCCGAGCCCGCCGGCGCCGATATAGGTCGCGATCGCGGCGATCGCGATATTCAGCACCACAGCGCTGCGCACCCCGTTCAGGATCACCGGCAACGCCAGCGGCAGCTCGACACGGCGCAGCCGCTCTAGCGTGGTCATGCCCATGCCGCGCGCCGCCTCGCGCAGCGCCGGGTCGACATTCATGATCGCCGTATAGGTGTTCCGGATGATCGGCAGCTGCGCGTAGAGGATCAGCGCGATCACCGCCGGCAGGTAGCCGATGCCCTGGCCGATGGTCGAGAGCAGCGGGATCAGGATGCCGAACAGCGCGATCGAGGGGATCGTGATGATGATCGAGGCGACATAAAGGACGATGTCGGCGGCGCGTTTGCTCTGGGTGATGGCGATGCCGGTGGGCACGCCGGTCAGGATCGCGACGCCGACCGACACGGCGACGAGCGAGACATGCTCGAGCATGCGCTGCCCGATCACCGGAAGATTCGCCATGATGAAGGCGATCGTTTCCACTGCAGTTCCCCGCCGACGGTTATCCGTCTTGTCGCAAAAGTGTCGATCAGAACCGTTCCAGCCTTGGGCCGGGGAAGCGACGTCGAATGTCGCGCTTGCGACGTGCCGCGCGCCTCAGGAGGCGGGAGCGACCGGCGTTTCATCGGTCACCGGCCGGCCGCGTAATTGGCTCGGCCGCACGCCCTGCAGCTTCTTGAACCAATGGGCGAAATGCGAGGTCGAGGTGAAGCCGGCCGCGATCGCGACCTCAAGGACCGGTCGGTCGGAATAGAGCAGCAACTCGCGCGCCCGGTCGATGCGCAGGGTAAGGTAATAACGCGCCGGCGAGCTCTGCAGATAGCGCAGGAATAGCCGCTCGAGCTGGCGCGGACTCATCCCGATCCTCCCGGCGATCTCGGCGATCGAGATCGTGTCCTCGACATGGCGCTGCATCAGGCGCACCGCGCTGCGGACCGCTGGCGGCAGGTTCGACATGCGCTCGAGCCGGCCGCCGCTCTGGTTGTCGCGCTCGTCGCGGATGCGGTCATGGTGGAACTGGTTGGCGACGCGGCGCGCCAGATCGGCGCCATGGCGCTCGGTGATGAGGTGCAGCATCAGGTCCATTGCCGCCGAGCCGCCCGAGCAGGTCAAGCGGTCGCGGTCGATCTCGTAGAGCTTGTCGGTGCAGACGAGATGGGGAAACTCCTCCTGGAAGGCGGGGCGGTTCTCCCAATGGATCGTCGAGCGGTAACCGTCGAGCAGGCCGGCGCGCGCCAGCAGATAGGTGCCGGTCGAAAGCGAGCCGACCCGTACCCCACTGCGCACCGCCTTGCGGAGGATGGCGAGATAGCGCCGCTCGTCGACCGACTGGATGCGCAGGCCGCCGCATACCAGGAAATAATGCGAGCCGGGCAAGGCCGTCTCGGCCGGCTCGGTGGGAATCGGGATGCCGTTCGAGGCGGCGAGGACGCGGCCGTCGAGGCTCGCCAGCCGCCAGCGCCAGGCCTCGCGATCGATCAGCCGGTTGAGCGAGCGCAGCGGCTCGATTGCCGCGGCCAGGCTCATCATCGCGAATCCCTCGACGAGCAAAAGGGTGACGGTCTGGATGCCGGCCGGCGCCTCGCGCATGCTTCGTCCTCCTGCCGTGATGATCAGGCCTGGAGCCGTTCCAAGGAAATCGGCTTTCCGACATTATTGCAATGAAAACGACATGCAGCCGTCGCAAAGCTTGCCGGCAAGGTCGGAATGATCCGGCCCCGCGGCCCTCCACCGGCGCAAGGTCGCGGCATCCATCCGCAGGGTCTTCAGCCGATGATCGATCGCGACCGCATCCGCCAGCTCCTCGCCGAGCGCCGCGAGGGCTATAGCTTGCCGCAGGCCTTCTATGTCGATCCGGCAATGCACGAGACCGACATCAAGGCCGTGTTCGAGACAGACTGGCTGTTCGCCTGCAATGCCTGCGAGATCAAGAAGCCCGGCGATTACCTGACCCTGACCATCGGCGAGAATCCGGTGGTAGTACTGCGCGACCGGGACGGGCAGGTGCGCGCCTTCCACAACAGCTGCCGCCATCGCGGCTCGCGCATCTGCGGCCATGAAAAGGGCCGCGCCAACCGGCTCGTCTGCCCCTATCACCAATGGGTCTACGAGCTCGACGGCTCGCTGCTCAACGCCCGCCAGATGCCGGCCGATTTCGACCGTTCGGCCCATGGGTTGAAGCCCGTCCATGTCGAGGTGATCTGCGGCATGGTCTATATCTGCCTCGCCGACAATCCGCCCGACCTAGCGCGCTATCGCGAGGCGGTGACGCCCTATATCGCGCCGCATATGCCGGAGCGCACCAAGGTCGCCTTCGAGATGACCTTGATCGAGGATGCGAACTGGAAGCTCGTCATCGAGAACAATCGCGAGTGCTATCACTGCGCCGGCAACCATCCGGAGCTGCTGGTGACGCTGGTCGAGTTCTCGCTGCCCGACGATCCGAACGGGCCGGCCGAGTTCAAGGGCCTGATGGAGCGCAAGACGGCGAAATGGGATGCGCTCGGGCTGCCACACGGGCCGGTCGACGGCGGGCAGGAGTTCCGCTGCATCCGCCTGCCGTTCCATGAGGGGGCGCTGTCGTTCACGATGGATGGCGGGCCGGCTTGCCGGAAGCTGCTGGCCGACTTCACCGAACCCGATCTCGGCTCGGTCAGGATGTTCCGGGTGCCGAACAACTGGAACCACTTCCTGGCCGACCACATCATCCATTTCAGGGTGCTGCCGCTGTCCCAGGACAAGACGGCAGTGCGCACGACCTGGCTGGTGCACGAGGATGCGGTCGAGGGCGTCGACTACGACATCGAGCGGCTGACTGAGGTCTGGATCGCGACCAATGCTCAGGATGCCGAGCTCGCGACCGTGAACCATGTCGGCATCCGCTCGATGGGCTACCAGCCCGGCCCCTATGCTCCGACCGAATTCATGCTCACCAACTTCACCAACTGGTATGCCGGCAAGATGGCGGCCTATGTCGGCGAGCCCGCGCCGTTCAGGATCGCAGCCGAATGAGTGCGGATGTCCTTGAAGCTCCGCTCGCGATCGCGCCGTCGGCCGAGCTGCTCACGCTGACCGTCGTCGAGATTCGCGACGAGACGCATGACGTGAAGACCTTCATCTTCCGGCCCGAAGGTGGCGCACCCCGCTATGCGGCCGGCCAGTCGATGACGCTGAAGCTCGCGATCGACGGCGAGACGCTGTTCCGCACCTTCTCGCTCGCCTCCGCCCCGGATACGTCCGGCACGATCGCGATGACAATCAAGGCGCATGCGAAGGGCCGCGTGACGCGCTGGCTGCACGACGAACTCGTCGCCGGGGCGCGGCTCGAAGGCCGGCCGCCGAAAGGCCGCTTCACCGTCGAGAGCCGAGCGACCGACAAGCTGGCACTGGTTTCGGCGGGCTCGGGAGCAAGCCCGCTGATGGCGATGCTGCGCCATCTTGCGGGGACCGCGCCGGAGACCGACGTGCACTGGCTCCATGCCGCCCGCACACCCCGTGACATCCTCTTCGCCCGCGAACTTGCCGAGTTGCAGGCGCAGATGCCCAATCTCAAGGTCGCGATGCTGGCCAGCCGGCCGGAGCCCGGCTGGTTCGGCTTCGCCGGTCGGCTCGGCCGGCGCCTGGTCTCGGTCGCGGTGCCGGATTTCGGGCGCCGCGAGGTCTTCTGCTGCGGCCCCGCCGGCTTCATGGACGAAGCACGGCTGACCCACGCGGCCGAGGGCGGCGAGCGCGAACTTTTCCATGTCGAGCATTTCGGTGCGATCGCAGCCGTTGCGCCGCCACCGATTCCAGCTGATGCACCGGCAGAAGGCTTTGCGATCACGCTCGGCGACAAGCATTTCACCGCCCGGCCCGACGAGACGCTGCTGCAGGCTGCGACGCGCCAGACCATCATCATCCCCTGCGGCTGCACCGCGGGCATGTGCGGCACCTGCCGGGTCGCTCTCGTCGAGGGCTCGGTCGAGATGCAGCACCAGGGTGGCATCACGCCCGAGGAAGAAGCGCAGGGCTATGTTCTCGCCTGCTCGTCGCGGCCGCGCTCGGATGTGACGATCGCCCTGTAAGTCAACGAGCCCTTCAAACAAAACAAGCGCGGGGTCCCCTCTCCTGGAAGGAGAGGGGTAGGGGGAGGTATTCGGGAGAGGAATCGTGGGCCTGAACCCAACCGCGCGGTGAGCGCTCACGGAACTGGTTGAACGGCCAACACCTCACCCTGCCCTTTCCTTCCAGGAGAGGTTCCCCGCGCCCTTTCTCTAAGCTGCCAGCGCCTCGGTCGCGGCGGTCACCTGCCAGCCCTGCAATTCGCGCCAGTTCGGCTCCAGCTCGGCAAAGCGCGCCAGCTTGAAGCTCGACAGGTCGGCGAAGCCGCAAGAACCGTCGACGACGAGATCGCGGATCGCCCGGCCGCTCGCTGGCGAGAGGCCGAAGCCGACGCTCGACAGCGTGGCCACCACGACATTGGCCTGGGAGGCGAGACGGTCGATCACCGGCCGGCCGTCCGGCGTGTTCTCGATCACGCCGGCCCAGGACCGGATGATGCGGGCATGCGCCGCCTTCGGCAGCAATTGCGCGAGGCGCTTGCCCATATGCAGCATCAGCGGCGTCGTCGGCTTCGCCGGCGTGCCCTCTTCCGCCATGGCCAGCCATTCATGCGGCCCGCCGCCATAGGCGAGGTTGCCGCGCAGCGTCTGGCGGCCATAAAGCCCGCAGCCATCGACGCCGCCAAGCGGCATCAGCGGCAGCGGCTCGGTGACGATCATTTCGCAGCGGGCCGACTGCACCGGCACCTCCTGCCCGAGCATGGCGGAGAGACGCCCGGTCTGCGGGCCGGCGGCGAGCACGAGGCTGTCACAACCGATCTCACCGCGATCGGTCTCGACCGCAACAACGCGGCCACCCTCGGTCCGAAAGCCGGTGACGGTGGTGTGCTGCAGGATGCGCCCGCCATGGTCCTGGATCGCCCAAGCATAGCCCTGTAGCGTGCGGTGCGGGTTGGCATGGCCGCCGAACTTGTAGTGGTAGCCGCCGACGACCGTGTCGCCTGCAAGCGGCACTAGCTCCTTGGCCTGCTTGACGTCGAGCACCTCGGATTCGAAGCCCTGCCGCGCGGCGTTGCGCAAGGCGCGGCCATAGAGCGCCATCTGGTGCTCGCTCGACGCGAGGCGAACGCGCTCGCCCCTGAATTCGGTCGGATAGCCGAGCAACTCGTCCATGATCGGCCAGAGCCGCTGCTCCTCGGCGAAGAGCGGTGAGTGGTGGTGCGAGCAGCCGCCGCCATTGCGGCCGGAGGCTTCCCAGCCGATCAGCCCCTTTTCCAGCACCAGCACGTCGACACCGTCCCGCGCCAGCCACCAGCCGGCCGAGAGGCCGGTGACGCCGCCGCCGACGATGACGGCCGAAGCTCCCTTGATCTCGCTCATGACAGCTCTCACTCGCTCGCGACGGGGCCGGTCGCGTCATTGCCCGCGACGGTGTAGCGCGCCGGCACCTCCCAGAACGGCACCCATTGCGCGTGCATGCCGAACCAGGTGTCCCAATGCTCGGCCTGCTCGGGCGCTTCGGGCACCTGCGCCGTCATCGCCAACGACATCGGCCGGACCGGCGCGCGATAGCCGGCGAGCGGGATGGCCGAGAGCGGCTGCGCCGCACCGAGCGCCAGCAAGGCTGCGACCTGCTCGCGGCAGCGCCGACCCTGGCAGGGGCCCATGCCGGCGCGCGTCAGGCGCTTGACCTGGTCTGGATTGGGCGGGCCCTCGCCGAGCAAGGCCGAGAGCGAGCGGTCATTGCGGCGCTCGTTCTGCCAGTCGAGATAGCGTGGCGGACGGACCTCGAGGATTTCCCGGGCCGTCACCTCCTCGCATTGGCAGACATGGAACTCGGCGCGCGCCTCGATCACGCTCGCCCGGACCCAGGCGAGGCGATAGGCGGAGATGTCATAGCCCGGTGCGGGCGGCGGCGCCGCTTCCATACTGGCGCTGTCCGCCCCGAGCGCTGCGACGGCGCGGGTGGCCTCTGCCTCGGCGACAGTGCGATCACGCGTCTTGGCCGCCCAGATGCCGGCGCAGTCCCCGACGGCATAGACATTCGCGATAGTCGTGCGCTGGCCAGCGTCGAGCACAGGCGCGTAGCCGCCCCGCTCAGCCTGGAAGGCGACCTTGCAGCCGGCGGCGTCGATCAGGTCGATGACCGGCGTCGCGCCGACCGCCAGCACGATGCCGTCGCAGGCGATGGTGCGCTCGTCACCGGTCGGATGGCCCTCCCCGTCCAGCCTCGCGACAACAGCCGCTTCGACGCCGTCGCGGCCGGTCGCCTCACGCACGACGTGGCCGGTCAGGATCTCGGTGTCGCCGGCGCTGAGGCTCGCCAGCAGATCCGCGTCGCCGATCGCCTCCCGGGCTTGTTCGACAATGGCGGCGATCGCGACACCGGCCTCGCGCAGGGCGAGCGCGGTGGTCAGCGCCTCCGTGGTCGAGCCGAGGATCACGACCTTGCGCGGACCGAAGGCATCATAGCGCGTGGCGAGATTGAGGGCGGCGGTGGCGCCCATCACGCCGGGCTTCTCCCAGCCGGGGAAGCCGAGGCCCATGTCGCGGCGGCCGCAGGCGAGGACGACGTGTTTGGCCTGCACGAGAATGCTGCTCTCCTCGTCGGCGAGACCTGCGACGAGGCCGGGCATCCAGCCGAGCGCCGGGCCGTTGGCGTAGAGCCCCCAGCAGGCCGTGCCGAGGCGAAGATCGACCCCAGCTTCGAACGCCTCGGCGATCCGCGGCTCGGAGGCGACGAAGGCCTCCATCATGGCGTTGCGATTGCGGGCGCTGGCGGCCATGCCCTGGCCGAAATGCAGCGGGACGTCGTCGCCCATCGTCCGGAATGGCACCGGATTCTCGTCGACCAGCAACACTCCGAGCCCGCGCGCCGCCGCGCCGATCGCGGCTTCGAGCCCGGCCGGGCCGGCGCCGACGACGAGGACATCGACGCTCTCGGCGATGGCGAGCGGCTTGCCGGTGACGGATTTGGGATCGGAGGCCGGGACGATCATGGGCTGCGCTTTCGAATGACTGGGTTCATTCTTGGCGCCGGCGCCTGGCGGAGCCGGCCGGTTTGCGACATCGACCGGCCGGGACGCGACATCCCGCCCGAAGCATTTGCCGTCTCAAAGCACCTGTTCGAGGAAGGCGCGGGTGCGCGCTTCGCGCGGCGCACCGAAGAACTCGGCCGGGGCTGCGTGCTCGACGATGACACCGCCATCGGTGAAGTAGACGTGGTCGGCGACCTCGCGCGCAAAACCCATCTCATGGGTGACGAGGATGCAGGTCATGCCCTCCGCCGCGAGATCGCGGATGGTGACCAGCACCTCCTTCTTGGTCTCGGGGTCGAGCGCGGCAGTGACCTCATCGAAGAGCATGACCTTGGGGTTCATCGCCAGCGAGCGGGCGATGGCGACGCGCTGCTGCTGGCCGCCCGAGAGCTCGCCGGGATAGGCGTCGTGCTTGTGCGACAGGCCGACCTTGGCGAGCAGGCGCCTGGCGCGCTCCCCGACCTCAGCGGGATCCTGCTTCAGCACATGGACCGGCGCCATCATCACGTTCTGCAGCGCCGTCTTGTGCGGGAAGAGATTGTATTGCTGGAAGACGATGCCGACGTCGCGGCGCAGCGCCAGCTTGTCGAGCGCGGGATCGTTGACCTGCCGGCCGGCAACGGTGATCGAGCCCTGGCTGATCGGCACCAGCGCGTTGATGCAGCGCAGCAGCGTCGACTTGCCGGAACCGGACGGGCCGATGATGCAGACGGTCTCGCCGCGGCGGATGGTGAGGCTGACATCCTTGAGCACGACGAAGGCGCCGAAGGCCTTCTCGACACCCTCGACGACGACGACCGGCTCGCCGAGTTCATGCTTGGCCGCCATGGTCATCCCTTCACGTTGAAGCGGCGTTCGAGCGCCATGGTCAGGCGCGCGATCGGGTAGCAGTAGGCGAAGAACATCATCAGCAGCATCAGGTACATCGGCAGCATCAGCTCGGGCCGGCTCTCCGCGACGAGGGCGGCGCGGGTGATGGTGAGCCCGTCCTGGATGCCGACAACCGAGATCAGCGTCGTCGCCATGGTCAGGATGGCGTAGAGGTTCATCCAGGGCGGCAGCATGCGCTTCACCGCCTGCGGCAGGATGATCATCCACATCGTCTGGCGGCGGGTGAAGGCGAGCGCCTCGGCCGATTCCCATTGGCCCGACGGTATCGAGCGGATACCGCCGCGCACGATCTCCGAGACATTGGCTGCGACCGGCAACGCGAGGCCGATGATCGCCTTGACCCAGGCCGGAAAGGCGATGGTGACCGGCCCGAGCCTGATCTCGAAGGGCAAAAGGAACATCGCGTAGAACAGCAGCACGAGCCAGGGCGCGTTGCGGAAGAACTGCGTCGCCGCCCAGGACGGCTTGCGCAAAGCGGCCGAGGGCGAGACCTGGCCGATGCCGAACAGCACGCCGACAGCGGTGCCGAGCGCCATTGAGAGGACGCTGATCAGCAGGTTGAACAGGAAGCCCTGGAAGATCAGCGGCGCCCAGCGCATGAGGATCGTGACGGCGCCATCGCGCGCGGAGGGGCCAGTCGCCTGTGCCACCGCGAGCGAGGCGGCAAAGACGATGGCGACGCTGGCGACGAGGCCGGCACTGAGGACCATCGGCGCGGCGAGCCCGCTCGGGGCAATCGGTGTCGCGCGGAAGGGCTTCAGGACTGGGAGATCGGTTGCGGCGGTCTTCATGGCATATATCCGGGAATGCGCATGGCCCGCTCCCAGCGATGCATCACCCAGACCAGCACCGCGACGAGCAGCACATAGACGACGAGCAGCACGTTCATCATCTCGCGGACATTGAAGACCTCGGACCAGATCTGCGATGCTGCATAGAGCAACTCGGGGACGCCGATGGCGTAGGCGAGCGTCGTGGTCTTCACGAGGTTGACGAGGTTGTTATTGAGCGCCGGCAGGCAGATGCGGAAGGCGAGCGGCAACACGATCTGGCGCCAGAGCTGGAAGCGGGTATAGCCGAGCGATTCCGCCGCCTCGACCATCGTCTCCGGCACGGCCTCGATGCCGGCGCGGAAGATCTCGACATTGAAGGCGCCGGCGAAAAGCGAGAAGGCGATGATCGCCCAGCCGGTGCCGCTGACCAGCGGCGACTGCCCGCCGAAGCCGTCCGAGACGGTCGGCAGCAGGCCGCCAACAGCGAAATAGAAGAAGGAGAGCTGCACCAGCGGCGGCGTATTGCGGAAAAACTGGACGTAAGCCCGCACGAGGAGCCGGCCGAGCCGCGACTGGCTGCCGGCGATCCAGACACCGACAAGCCCGATCGCCAGCGAGGCCAGGATCGAGACGACACAGATATAGGTCGTCGTCCACAGCCCGGTCAGGAAGCGCGAGCGGTCGAAGGCGTCATAGAAGATCGAGAAGTTGAGGCCGTGGACCTCGTTCAGGCGCTCGAAGAAGGCGGCGATCATGAGTTGCGGCTCGCCGTTGTGATGATCTGCCCAGTCATCCCGGGCGCAGCGAAGCGAAGCTCCGGGATCCATCGTAGAACGCAGCGCCCTTCGATGAATCCCGGGGCAAGCCCGGGATGACGTCGCGTAGGCGGCATCGGCTGAGCCCGATGAGACGTCAGGATGCGCCCTTCAGCTTCTTGTTGGTCTCGATCAGATAGGGGCTCTGCTTGATGCCCCATTTGGTCTCGAGCGCCAGCAGCTTGCCGCTCTTGTGCCAGTCGACCGACATCTCCTTGACCAGCTTGCCGAAGGCGCCATCGAGATCATCGAGGCGCACGCCGATCGCCCAGAGCTGCGGATCCTCTGAGACCAGCGGCATCTCGTAATTCGCCCATTTCGGGTCGCCGCCCGACAACGTCGAGACGATCAGCGTGTCGTCGAACAGGAAGGCGACGCAGTTGTTGCCCTGCAGCGCGTTCAGCCCATCCGGCACCGAGGGGAACACCACCATCTCCGGCGAATACATCTGCGAGACGCGGCGGTTGTAATAGGCGCCCTGCACGGCGCAGACCTTGCGGCCCTTGAGGTCTTCCCACTTTTTCAGGCCGGCGCTCTTGGGCGCGAGCACATTGGTGGCCCCGGCATAGTAGTTCGGCTCGATCATGCCGATCTGCTTGCGCCGGTCCTGCGTGTCGCCGAGCGTCGCCAGGATCATGTCGATGCGGCCCTGGCGCAGGAACTCGATGCGGTTGGCGGCGATCACCGGCACCATCTCGAGCTTGACGCCGATCTTGCTCGCGACCTCCTGGGCGAGGTCGATCTCCAGGCCGACGATCTTGCCGGACGGATCGAGGAAGCCCCAGGGCTTGTAGTCGTTCTTGACGCCGACGGTGAGGACGCCCTTTTCCTTGATCTTGGCAAGCGTGTCCTGCGCGAAAGCCGGCACGGCGGCGAGCGTAGTGGCGAGTGCGAACGCCAGGGCGGTCAGTCGTTTCATCGGTCGCGATCCCCTTGTCTTATTATGAGGCTCTAGCTTCCGGCGGATCGGCCCACAGATTTGACGTAGTGCGACGCTTTCTTGTCTCTCAGCGGCGAGGCGGACGGGCCTCCTGCACACGCTCGGCCCGCGGTGGATGGCCGAAGCGCTCGCGATAGCTGCGCGAGAAATGGCTGGCGCTGGCGAAGCCGCAGGCGAGCGCCGTCTCCAGGATCGAGAGGCTGGTCTGGCGCAACAGGTCGCGCGCCCGATCGAGCCTCAGCCCGAGATAGTGCTCGCCGAGCGAACGGCCGAGATGCTGGCGGAACAGCCGTTCGAGCTGGCGCAGCGAGACATTGGCGAGGCGAGCCAAGTCTTCCCGCGGCTCGGGAGTCTCGATGGTCTGCTCCATGCGGGCGATCACGCGCAGCAGCGGCGCGTGGGCGATGCCGAGCCGCTCGCGCAACGGCATGCGCTGCGGCCCCGCCCCTTCCCGGACATGGGTCTGCAGGAACCATTCGCTGACCGCGAGCGCGAGCTCGCTGCCATGCTCGCGCGCGATCACCCCGTGCAGCATGTCGAGCGGCGCGGTGCCGCCGCTGCAGGTCAAACGGTCGCGATCGATCTCGTAGAGCGAGCGCCGCAGGTCGAGCTCGGGATATTCCTCCAGGAAGGCCGGCGCGTGCTCCCAGTGGATCGTAAAGCGATAGCCGGAGAGCAGGTTGGCGCGCGCCAGCAGATAAGGACCGCCCGAAACGCCGCCGATCTTGACCCCGCGCCGCGCCAGCTGGCGCAGCCAGGCAAAGGTCGGCTGGTGGTGGAACAGCGCCGGATTGCCGCCGGCGCAGACGAAGAGGTAGTCGAGCCTGAGTTCGGCGCCGACGCTGGCATCGGCCGCGATGGCGACGCCGTTCGAGGCCGGCGCCAGAGCACCGTCGATCGAGACATGGCTCCAGCGATAGAGGCGCCGGCCCGAGAGCCGGTTGGCGGCGCGCAGCGGCTCGATCGCCGAAGCATAGGGCAGTAGCGCGAAGTCGGGGATCAGCAGGAAGCCGACATGGGTCGGCGTGCTGTCGTCGCTTTCAGGCAATCTGATGTCGCTATCGAGCATGTCAGCGAACCTATGTCGGTCAATCTCGCGATGACAAGACCGCCCGGACCCACTGATGCGCTATTCCATCTTCTCGCTGCTGTCGCAGACCCTGCAGGGCCACAAGGGCTGGACCCCGGCCTGGCGCGATCCTGCGCCCAAGCCCGAATACGACGTCATCATCATCGGCGGCGGCGGCCATGGCCTGGCGACCGCACATTACCTCGCCAGCCGGCACGGCATCACCAATGTCGCGGTTCTGGAGAAGGGCTATCTCGGCTCTGGCAATGTCGGCCGCAACACGACGATCATCCGCTCGAACTATCTGCTGCCGGGCAACACGCCGTTCTATGAGCTCTCGATGAAGCTCTGGGAAGGGCTGGAGCAGGACCTCAATTACAACGCCATGGTCAGCCAGCGCGGCGTACTGAACCTCTACCATTCCGACGCGCAGCGCGACGCCTTCGCGCGGCGCGGCAATGCGATGCGGCTCGCCGGGGTCGATGCCGAACTGCTCGGCACCGAGGAGGTCCGGGAGATGCTGCCCTATCTCGATTTCGACAATGCCCGCTTCCCGATCCAGGGCGGCCTCCTGCAGCGCCGCGGCGGCTCGGCCCGGCACGATGCCGTTGCCTGGGGCTTCGCGCGCGCTGCCGACAGCCGCGGCGTCGACATGATCCAGAATTGCGAGGTCACCGGCATCACCATGTCAGGCGGGCGCGCGATCGGCGTCGAGACCGCGCGCGGGCCGATCCGGGGCAAGAAGATCGCCATGGCGGTCGCCGGCAACTCCTCGCGCGTCGCGGCGATGGCCGGGATGCGGCTGCCGATCGAGACCCATGTCCTGCAGGCCTTCGTCTCGGAGGGCCTGAAACCGCTGATCGACTGCGTCGTCACCTACGGTGCCGGGCATTTCTACATCAGCCAGTCCGACAAGGGCGGCCTGGTCTTCGGCGGCGACATCGACGGTTACAATTCCTACGCCCAGCGCGGCAATTTGCCGGTGATCGAGGACGTGATGGAATCGGCGATGGCGCTCTGGCCGGGCCTCGGCCGGGTGCGGATGCTGCGCCATTGGGGCGGCGTCATGGACATGTCGATGGACGGCTCGCCGATCATCGATACGACGCCGGTCGACGGGCTCTATCTCAATGCCGGCTGGTGTTATGGCGGCTTCAAGGCGACGCCGGCCTCGGGCTTCTGCTTCGCCCATCTGATCGCGACGGGACAGCCGCACCCGGTCGCCACCGCCTATCGGCTCGACCGCTTCGCCACCGGACGCGTGATCGACGAAAAGGGCGCCGGCGCCCAGCCGAACCTGCACTGACCGCGCGCTGCCGAGGATCCCATGCGTATCACCTGTCCCCATTGCGGCGCGCGCGACGCCCAGGAATTCAGCTATCTCGGCGCCGCCGATCTGCAGCGGCCGGGCGGGATGGCGGCGAGCGAAGCCGCGATGGCTGACTACGTCTATCAGCGCGACAACCCGGCCGGCGTCCATCGCGAGCTCTGGTATCACGGCGCCGGCTGCCATGCCTGGCTGGTGGTGACCCGCGACACTCGCAACCATGCGATCACCGTGGTCGAGCCCGCGAAGGCGCGCAAAGCGGGAGCGGCGGCATGAGCACCCAGTCTTTCCGCCTCGCCTCCGGCGGCCTGATCGATCGCGGCCATCCGCTGGATTTCAGCTTCGACGGCACCTCCTATCGCGGCTATGCCGGCGACACACTGGCCTCGGCGCTGCTTGCCAATGGCGTGCGCCTGGTCGGCCGCTCCTTCAAATATCATCGCCCGCGCGGCATCCTCTCGGCCGGTCCGGAGGAGCCCAACGCGCTGGTCGAATTGCGTTCTGGCGCGCGCCGCGAGCCCAACACCCGCGCGACAGTGGTCGAATTGTTCGGTGGGCTGGACGCGGCGAGCCAGAACCGCTGGCCCTCGCTCGCCTTCGACCTGCTCTCGATCAACGGGCTGGTCTCGCCGGCCCTCGTCGCCGGCTTCTACTATAAGACCTTCATGTGGCCGGCCGCCTTCTGGGAGAAGCTCTACGAGCCGCTGATCCGCCGCGCCGCTGGCCTCGGTCGTGCCGCCGGAACGGAAGACCCGGATCACTACGAGAAGGCCTTCGCCTTCTGTGATCTCTTGGTGATCGGCGGCGGGCCCGCCGGCCTGTCTGCCGCGCTGGCAGCGGGGCGCAGCGGCGCCCGCGTCATCCTCTGCGAAGAGGATTTCCGGCTCGGTGGACGCTTGCTAGCCGAGAAGCGTGAGATCGGCGGCAGGCCGGCGAGCGAATGGCTCGCCGCGACCCTGGCTGAGCTCGAAAGCTTGCCGGAGGTGCGGATCATGCCGCGCACCACCGTGTTCGGCCTCTACGACCACGGCATCTACGGCGCGGTCGAGCGGGTCGCCGACCATCTCCCGCAGCCGCCGGCGCATCAGCCACGCCAGCGCGGCTGGCGCATCCATGCCAAGCGGGCGATCCTCGCCGCCGGCGCGCTGGAGCGGCCGATCGTCTTTGCGGGCAATGACCGGCCCGGCGTGATGCTGGCCGGCGCGGTGCGCTCTTATGTCAATCGCCAAGGCGTCCTGCCCGGCCGCGAAACCGTGCTGTTCACCGCTAGCGACGATGGCTGGACGACGGCCCGCGATATCGCCGCGGCCGGCGGCAAGGTCGCCGCGATCGTCGATTCCCGCCCCGCCGATCCGGCGCGCAAGGCGCTCGCCGACAGGCTCGGCGCGCGGCTCTTCGCTGGCGGCGCCGTAATGGGTGCGCGCGGCGGGCGGCAGCTTAGCGGCGTCACCATCCGCGATGCCTCGGGCGCGACAACCGAGCTATCCTGCGATCTGCTCGCGGTCTCCAATGGCTGGAACCCGACGCTGCACCTGACCTCGCACCAGAACGGCAAGCCGGCCTGGGACGATGGCCTGCAATGCTTCGTGCCGGGCACGGTGCCGGCCGGACTTGCGGTCGCCGGCAGCGCCGCCGGGCGCTTCGCGCTGGCGCAAGCGCTGGAGGACGGTGCGAGGCTCGGAACCGAGGCAGCCGTCGACGCTGGATTGGCCGCCAAGTCTGCCGAGCCGGTCCCCGCGACCGATCCCGAGACCAATGGGCTTTCGCCGATCTGGCGGGTGAGCGGCGGCAAGGGAAAAGCCTTCGTCGACTACCAGAACGACGTCACCGACAAGGATGTCGAGCTCGCCGCCCGCGAGGGCTTCCGGCCGGTGGAGCATCTGAAGCGCTACACCACGCTCGGCATGGCGACCGACCAGGGTAAGACCTCGAACCTTTCCGGCCTCGCGATCATGGCCGAGCAGACCGGCCGGACGATCCCGCAGACCGGCACCACCACCTTCCGCCCGCCCTATACGCCGGTCGCGATCGGCGCGCTTGCCGGCCATCACCGCGGCGAGGATTTCAGGCCGACCCGGCTGGCGCCGACGCATGACTGGTCGAAGGAACAGGGCGCCGTCTTCGTCGAGACCGGGCCATGGCTGCGGGCGCAATATTATCCGCGGCCCGGCGAGGCCGACTGGCTGACGACGGTCAACCGCGAGGTCAAGGCGGTGCGCGCCGGCGTCGGTCTCTGCGACGTCTCGACACTCGGCAAGATCGATATCCAGGGCACCGACGCGGCCGAGTTCCTGGAGCGGGTCTACATCAATGGCTGGAAGGCGCTCCCGGTCGGCAAGGCGCGCTATGGCCTGATGCTGCGCGAGGACGGCTTCGTCATGGACGACGGTACCACCTCGCGCCTCGGCGAGACGCATTTCCTGATGACCACCACCACCGCCAATGCCGGCAAGGTGATGCAGCATCTCGAATTCTGCCATCAAGTGCTCTGGCCAGAACTCGACGTCCGCATGGTCTCGGTCTCCGAGCAATGGGCGCAGGTCGCCATTGCCGGGCCGAAAGCGCGCGAAACCCTGCTCGGTGTCGTCGACCCCGAGCACGACCTCTCGAACGAGGCCTTTCCCTATCTGGCGGCGCGCGCCGTCACCGTCGGCGGCGGCATCCCGGCGCGGCTCTTCCGCATCTCGTTCTCGGGCGAGCTCGCCTATGAGCTGGCGGTCCCCGCCGACTATGGCGACGCAATGGTACGGGCGCTGATGCAGGCCGGCGCGTCGTTCGGCATCACGCCCTATGGCACCGAGGCGCTCGGCGTGATGCGCATCGAGAAGGGCCATGTCGCCGGCAACGAGCTCAACGGCCAGACCACGGCGCGCGATCTGGCCTTAAGCAAGATGATGTCGTCGAAGAAGGATTTCGTCGGCCGACTGATGGCGGGCCGGCAGGCCCTGGTCGAGCAGGACCGCCCCTCCTTCGTCGGCTTCAAGCCGGTCGATCCCTCTCAGCGCCTGCGTGCCGGCGCGCATTTCATCGGCATCGGCAAGCCGGCGGTGATGGACAACGACGAGGGCTACATGACTTCCGTCGCCTACTCGCCTCACCTCAACCACTGGATGGGGCTCGGCCTGATCAGGAGCGGCGCTGCCCGCATCGGCGAGCGCGTGCGCGCTTATGACCCAGTGCGCAATGGCGACATCGTCGTCGAGATCTGCTCGCCCGTCTTCGTCGATCCCGAAGGAGCCCGCCTTCATGGCTGAGACAGCAAGCTCATGGGCGCCGCGCAGCGCCTGGGCCGGCATCGCGCAGGCCGGGCGGATCGGTGTGGCGGGGCCTGCCGGCGTCACCGCGACCTTGCTCGACGGCTTCGGGCTGGCGACGCTGATCGCCGCGCCGGGCGGGACTGCGGCCTTGTCGCAAGTCGTCGAAGGGTGGCTGAGAATCGCGCTGCCGACGACGCCGAAGGTCATCTCCGGCGCTGCGCACGACGTAATCTGGTCCGGCCCCGATCAGTGGCTGCTGCGCGCCGCCACGCGCGACGGCTTTGGCGACCTTCTGGAGGCGCTGTCGGCTCAGGCCGCAGTCAGCGACCAGAGCGATGCGCGCGCTGCCCTGCGGCTCTCCGGCCCGCATGTGCGGGACGTTTTGGCCAAAGGCGTGATGCTCGACCTGCATCCTGCCGCCTTCGCGGTCGGCGATACCGCCTTGACAAGCATCGCCCATATTGGTGTCCATCTCTGGCGGCTCGCTGACGGGCTGGATGGATCCGTGTTCGAGATCATGGTCGCGCGCAGCATGGTGGGAAGCTTCTGGTCCTGGTTCGCCGCCTCTGCGGCCGAATTCGGCTGCCGGGTGGCCACCGGCCGAGGTTGACGGCAGCGCGCCGCGCGCCCTCCCTTCCTTCGACCTGTCCCGATCCTCATTGTCCAGGGACCCGCACGAGCGGGCCGATCCGTCACATGTCCGATTCTCCGATGATCCTTGCTCTGTCCTGCCCTGACCGGCCGGGCATCGTCGCCGCCGTCTCGACCCTGCTGGCCGAGGCCGGCTGCAACATCCGCGACGCCCAGCAGTTCGACGACCTCGAAACCGGCCGCTTCTTCATGCGGGTGGTATTCGACCGGCTGGAGGGCGCGCGCAGCGCCACTGAGATCCGCGGCCTCGTCGATGAGCTGGCGGGGCGCTTCAAGATGAGCGTCTCGCTGCGCGATGCCGCCGCCCGCAAGCGCGTCCTGCTGCTGGTCTCGAAATTTGACCACTGCCTGGCCGACCTGATCTATCGCTGGCGCATCGGCGAACTGCCGATGGAGATCACTGCGATCGTCTCGAACCACGCTCGCGAGCATATCGCCTCGACCGATCTCGGCGACCTGCCCTTCCACCACATGCCGGTCAACCGGCAGACCAAGATGGAGCAGGAGGCCGAGCTCTGGCGCCTGATCCAGGAGACCGGCAGCGATCTCGTCGTGCTCGCCCGCTACATGCAGGTCCTCTCGGACGGGCTCTCGGCCAAGCTCTCGGGGCGCTGCATCAACATCCACCATTCCTTCCTGCCCGGCTTCAAGGGCGCCAGGCCCTATCACCAGGCGCATGAGCGCGGGGTGAAGCTGATCGGCGCGACCGCGCACTACGTCACCTCCGACCTCGACGAAGGGCCGATCATCGAGCAGGACGTCGAGCGCATCAGCCATCGCGACACGCCAGACGACCTCGTCCGCAAGGGCCGCGACATCGAGCGGCGCGTGCTGGCGCGGGCGGTGCGCTACCATCTGGAAGATCGCGTGCTGCTCAACGGCAAGAAGGCCGTCGTCTTCACCGATTGATTTGGAGCCCTGGTCGCCACGGGACAGGCAACTCAAATGCATCCGATGCGGCCGTCGTGTCGCCGCACAAAAATAGATGGCTGGAAAGCAGACATTCCGAGCGTCAGCTCAGGGCCAGATGCGGCCCTAACTATCCCCTTCGCCGCCGCTCTTCCATGGTGCAGCCAATTCCGTATAGCCTACGCCGAGAGCGCGAGCCAACTCATATAGCGTGATGACGGTGGGGTTCCGTCGTCCACGCTCCAAGTCACTGTTATCCTGCTGGCTGAAGCCGGACTGGCCTACTGCCGGTTCGCGCCACTTCCAGACATTAGAGGTTTATCGCAAGCGGGCATTGCGTACCTCCTTAGCTCTCTCAGCCTTGACGCACGAGCTTGGCAAGGGCCTCGCGGCTTTCGGGTTGGGCCAGCGCATTGTCATGCCAAGAGCGATCGCATTGATATCGAACTCGGCCGGTGTGACATTCTGGAGAGTGTCGAGACGGCGCCGGACATTGCTGACGTCTTAGGTCGCAATGATGAGGCGCTGCCCCCAATGCGGGTTGCTCTTAACGACGGCGGCAGAGCCGTCTCGAGCGGCAACCGTTCCCCGCCAATGCAATCCGCTGCCGTCATTCGACATTGCTTCTAACGTGCATGTTATGTTCCCATTTCGAGGCACAGATCGAATCACGCATGAACGCGCACGTTTATCTCGACAGCCTCAACCCGGCGCAGCGGCGGGCGGTATCGCATGGCGATGGCGCCGCGCCAGCTCGGCCCGTGCTGATCATCGCCGGAGCCGGCTCGGGCAAGACCAATACGCTGGCGCATCGCGTTGCCCATCTGCTGGCCTGCGGCGCCGACCCGCGGCGCATCCTCTTGATGACCTTCTCGCGCCGGGCCGCTTCCGAGATGATCCGCCGCGTCGAGCGCATCGCCCGCAAAGTGATGGGCGACGGCGCCGGCGTCGTGGTCGATGCGCTGAGCTGGGCCGGCACATTCCATGGCGTCGGCGCGCGACTGCTGCGCGACCTCGCCGAGCAGATCGGGCTCGATCCGGCCTTCACCATTCATGATCGCGAGGACGCTGCTGATCTGATGAACCTTGTCCGGCACGAACTCGGCTTCTCCAAGACCGAGACACGCTTTCCGACCAAGGGAACGTGCCTTGCGATCTATTCGCGCTGCGTCAACGCCGAGCAGCCGATCGAAGAGGTGCTGCGGCTGTCCTATCCCTGGTGCATCGCCTGGGCGGAGGAATTGAAGCAGCTCTTCGGAGCTTACGTTGAAGCCAAGCAGCAGCAGAACGTGCTCGATTACGACGACCTGCTGCTCTACTGGGCGCAGGCGATGAGTGATGGCGATCTTGCGGCCGATGTAGGCGCGCGCTTCGACCATGTCATGGTCGACGAGTACCAGGACACCAACCGGCTGCAATCGTCGATCCTGCTCGCGCTCAAGCCCGACGGCCGCGGGCTGACCGTGGTCGGCGACGACGCGCAGTCGATCTATTCCTTCCGCGCCGCGACCGTCCGCAACATCCTCGATTTCCCGCTGGCGTTCTCGCCGCCGGCCGAGGTCGTCACGCTCGACCAGAACTATCGTTCGACGCAGGCCATCCTCGCTGCCGCCAACGCGGTGATCGAGCTTGCTGCCGAGCGCTTCACCAAGAACCTCTGGACCGATCGCGCGGCAGGCAACGCACCGGAGCTGGTCAATGTCCGCGACGAAGCCGACCAGGCTCGCTTCATCGCCAAAAAGGTGCTGGAGAACCGCGAGACCGGCACGGCACTGAAACAGCAGGCCGTGCTGTTCCGTGCCTCTCACCATAGCGGTCCGCTCGAAATCGAGCTGACGCGCCGGAACATCCCGTTCGTGAAGTTCGGCGGGCTGAAGTTCCTCGACGCCGCCCACGTCAAGGACCTGCTCGCGCTCCTGCGCTTCGTCGAAAACCCCCGCGACCGGGTCTCCGCCTTCCGTGTCATGCAACTTCTGCCGGGCATCGGCCCGACCTCGGCCCAGCGGGTCATCGAGCATCTGGCGCAGGCATCGGACGGCATCGAGGCCCTCCGCAACGCTCCGGCGCCAGCTCGCGCAGGAGAAGACTGGACCGCGTTCATCGAGGCGATCGAGGAGCTGCGCTCGGGCAACTCGGGCTGGCCGGCCGAGATCGAGCGGGCTCGGCTCTGGTACGAACCGCATCTGGAGCGCATCCACGAGGATGCAACGACGCGCCAGGCCGACCTGCTGCAGCTCGAGCAGATCGCCGGGGGCTATCCCTCGCGCGAGCGCTTCCTGACCGAGCTGACGCTCGACCCGCCAGACGCGACCAGCGACCAGGCGGGCGTGCCGCATCTCGACGAGGATTACCTGATCCTCTCGACCATCCATTCGGCCAAGGGGCAGGAGTGGAAATCGGTTTTCGTCATGAACGTGGTCGACGGCTGCATCCCGATCGATCTCGGCGCCGGCGCCAAGGACGAGATCGAGGAGGAGCGCCGGTTGCTCTATGTCGCAATGACGCGCGCCAAGGACGATCTGCACCTTATGGTGCCGCAGCGCTTCTTCATGCATGGCCAGTCATCGACCGGCGACCGGCATGTCTATGCGGCGCGCACGCGCTTCATCCCCAACACCCTGCTGAAACATTTCCAGCGGCGCGCCTGGCCCCTAGCGCCCACCGCCGGCGCACGCTCGCCCTCCACGGGTCCGAAGATCGACGTGCGCGCCAAGATGCGTGGCATGTGGCGGTGAGCTCGACGCCGGGGTGTTTGACTGTCTCGTTATACGGTTCGAACGTCGCCGCCCAAACCGAGGCCGATCTCGGAACGAAATTACCTGACCATCAGCGCCGCAGCTGATGCCGTCCTCAACGACCGACGCCGATCAGCGTCTTGGTTAGAGCTACCGTCGTCCGTTGCTCCGGCCGGTAACGCATCTCGATCAGATGGCGCGAGGCGACGAGGGGCAGCAGTGCAACTAAAATATGGAACGAGGAAAGAGCGAATTTGCGCCCTGGGGAAAAATACTCGCCGATAATTACCCGAATCAATTTTGGCAATTGCCAGTATCGGTCGATATTTTTATTCACCGACGCGATGATCGATTTTTTTTCCAAATAGAAGAATGTCTGCTCAACGTCGATTTTTGGCATCGAATCCGCAGGCATGACAGCATTAAGATGGTCGATACAGCTTTTGAAGCGCTGCATATGCTGTGCGATTTTATCTGTGTCGATCGCACGCCCCACGCCAGACTTGTTGCGATCATGGACGCGGTAGAGCCCGAGCTCTTTGGGCAGCGAAACAACCTCGCCGAAAAAAGGGGCCGCAAGGATGATGACCCCATCTACGGCATCGTCGTAATCGGCGTCCCGCAACAAGCCGCAAAGATCGCGCCTGAACACATTTCCGGAAGTCGGCGGGCTGACATAGACTCCGGTTCTGCGAACGCGCTCCTTGAGATCGCCTGCCGGGCGTATCAGCGCGGGATCGGGAACGGCCGAGCCCAACAACTTGTTGTCGCTGTCTACCCGGCTTAGACAGAACTGCACCTTGGCGACGCACGGCTGCAGATGCGGAATGATGGCATCGAGCGCGCCAGGGGCGAGCTCATCGTCGGCGTCGAGGAACAGCACGAACGGAGCCGTGGTCTGGTCAAGGCCAAAAACGCACGCTCGGCGCTGGCCGCTGTTCTCGATCCGATAGGCCTTCACTCCCGTCCTCTCGATGACCTCCCAGGAAGCATCCGTCGAGCCGTCATCGACAACGATGATTTCGCAATCGCCTCGCTTCTGCATGAGCACGCTGTTGATCGCACGCTCGACATACTCAGCGTAGTTATAGCAGTTAACGACCACCGCGAGTTCGAAGGTCGAACCGGTCATGTGCCGCTCCATTAGAGCCTCAACTCCGGCGCGCGCTCGGTATCGAGTGATCTCGACCCGGCAGTGGGGCGCCTGTTGCACCGATCAAGCAAAAGCCATACCGGGCGCCATAACGACTGGTCAGGTCTTGGTCCTGCGCTGCCGCTGCTGATTGATGGAGGCCGCGATCACGTCCGGCGATAGACGTCTTCGTAGCGGACGATGTCGTCCTCGCCGAGATAGGAACCGGACTGGACCTCGATGATCTCGAGCAGGATCTTGCCCGGATTCGCCATGCGATGGACGCAGCCGATCGGCAGATAGATCGACTCGTTCTCGTGCACGAGGATGGTTTCGGCATCGCGCGTCACCTCGGCGGTGCCGCGCACCACCACCCAGTGCTCGGCGCGATGATAATGGCTCTGCAGGGACAGCTTCTGGCCGGGATCGACGACGATGCGCTTGACCTGGAAGCGCGCGGCGAGGTCGAGCGTCTGATAGTAGCCCCAGGGCCGGTCGACGCGGCGCGAGCTGACCACCGCGGGGTGGCCGTCGGCCTTGAGCCGCTCGAATGCGCCCTTGACCTCCTCGGCACGCTCGCGCTTCGTCACCATCACCGCGTCGTTCTCGACTACGACCACGGCATCCTCCATGCCGACCAGCACGGTGAGCGGGCCGCTGCTCTGGACATAGCAGTTGCGGCTGTCGACGAACTCGACATTGTCGCCGCCGGCATTGCCTGCCTCGTCGCGCGCGGAAGCCTCCCAGACGCTCGACCAGCTGCCGACATCCGACCAACCGAAAGAAGCAGGGACGACGCTGGCGAGCTCGGTTCGCTCCATCACGGCATAGTCGATCGATTTGCGCGGCGCGGCCGCGAAATGCTCGGCGTGCAGGCGATGAAAGCCGATATCCTCCTCGGCATGCGCCACGGCCGCTGTCGCCGCGCTCGCGATCGCCGGCTCGTGCCTGGCGAGTTCCGTCATGAAGCTGTCGGCGCGGAACAGGAACATGCCGCTGTTCCAGAGATAGCCCTCGTCGAGATAGCGCGCGGCGGTCGCGGCGTCGGGCTTCTCGACGAAGCTCAGCACCTTACGGGCACCTACATCGCTTGATTCCGGCCGGATGTAGCCATAGCCGGTGGCTGGCTTGTCCGGGACGATGCCGAAGGTAACCAGTTGGCCCTGCGCGGCAGCGGCTGCCGCGGTCTCGACGGCGCTGCGGAAGGCCGGCAGGTCGCCGATCAAATGGTCGGAGGCGAGCACGAGCACGAGCGCCTGCGGATCGCGTTTCTGGACAAAGCTCACAGCGGCGGCGATGGCCGGAGCGGAATCGCGGCGCGCCGGCTCGAGCAGGATCTCGCCCGTTGCCTGGACCTGCTTCATCTGGCTCAGCACGAGGAAGCGGAAGTCGTCGTGCGTCACGATCACCGGAGCACCGAACAGTGGGTGCCTGATCCGGCCCAGCGTCTGCTGGAACATCGACTCCTCGCCGAGCAACGAGATGAACTGCTTCGGGAACGCTTCGCGCGAGGCAGGCCAGAGCCGCGATCCGGCGCCGCCGCAGAGCACGATTGGCACGATCGTGCCGGCGCGAGCGGCGAGGGGCGGCGCAGCTGCGGTCGCCGACGCTTGCGGAATCGGATCGATCTTCACGAGGCCCTCGCAATCGGTATGAGCCGTTCCATGCCTAAGACGAGCACGAAGCCGAGGCCGAGGCCGACCGCCTTGACCCAAGCGTCATGGAAGGTGCCATGACGGCTAGGCGCCCAGCCCTGCATGACCTCCAGCGATATGACGGCGGCGAGGCCAGCAGCGAAGATGGGGAGGCGCTGTCGCGGATAGCCGATCGCGAAGGCGGCGGCCGCTGCGAGGAAAGCGAGGCCGCGCTCAATATCCGGCACCAGCCAATCGACAGATGGCCGCTGCTCGATGCCGGATAACGTCGCATAGACAATTACGAGTATCAGCGCCCAGCCCGAGACGCGCGAGAGGCGTCGGATCGCCGCCATCCGCGCCCGCACCTTGCGTAGAAGTCGGGAGAGCCATCTGCCCGTGGCTGCGGCGTCGCGCAATCCGCGGCCGATGCCCGAACCTTCGATCTCAGAGCGCCAGGCGGAGAGCATGGTTCTTTGCGTCCGCAATTGTTCGAGCCGACGGAAGGCCGCCATCATTTGCGCCTCCGCCTCGACCAGCCGAGCCTCGTCGGCCGGCTCGCGCTCGAAATAGATGCCGTCCTCATTGCCCAGCAGCGCTGCCGCGCGGGTGCGGGCCTCGTCGAGCCGGCGCGACAGCCCGGCGCTTTCGCGCTCGATGCCCGCAAGCACCTGCTCGAGCTGTCCGTAAAGCGGTCCGAGCCTGTCGAGATCGGTTTCGCGATCCCGATCCGTACTACGAAACCGGGCAGGCAGCGTCATTGCCCATCTCCCATCGCAATGGTGGGCAGCAGCACGCGCGAGAGCGCAAGCCGCTGTTGCGGGCATAATCAGCAATTCATGTGCCAGAGGGCCGGCGGCGACGCGGTCAGCGGGGCTGGCGCGGCCCGAGGATGCCAAAGACGCCACGTGAACGCGGCTCATCCGCGGTTGCGGTGCGTGATCTGAGAACCGCGGCAAGCACGGCGAAGACGGCGACGGTCACGCTGGCGACCACGGCGGTGGCGATCAACGCAACCAGCAGGCCATGCGACCACATTAACCAGAAGGCCAGCGCGCCGCTGGCGAAGGCAGCCAGGAAGAAAACGATCAGCATCACTTGTGCTTTCGCGGCTCGCTATCGGCAAGTGACTATAGCTTTGCTCCGCGGCCCGAGGAAGGCTTCAGCGGCGCGAGGGATATCCACCAGCCTGAACCCTCATGGTTAAGGCTGCACTAATGGCCTGCGCCGAGCTGGCAACGGATTTGCTTGGCAGTTGCCGGAGTGGTCTTCTCTGGAGTGTTTCGTGAGATATCTCACCCTCTCCCCCTTCGTTACGACGCGCGTGCTAACCGGTGCCCGAGCGCTTGCACTGATCGTTGTGGCGCTGCCATTCATTCTTGCCGGCGGCCCGCAAGCGGGCGCCAGCGAGTTCGAGTACCGCGTCGCAGCGCAGGATCGGCTGAAGATCAAGGTGTCGGAGTGGCGACCGAACTCGCGCGAGCTCTTCGAATGGTCGGCGCTCAGCGGCGAGTTCGCCGTCAGCTCGACCGGCATGCTCTCGCTGCCCGTTGTCGGTACCTTTTCGGTCGACGGCAAGGCGCCGGCTGAGATCGCAGCGCTGATCTCGGAGCGACTGAAGGGAACGGCCGGGCTCGTCAACGCGCCTGCGGCGGCTGTTGAGATTGCCCAGTATCGGCCGATCTATGTGGTCGGCACTGTCGAGAAACCGGGCGAATACGCGTTCCGGCCGACCATGACCGCCCTGCAGGCCGTCGCGATCGCCGGTGGATTCCAGCGCATGGAGCTCGCTTTGGGCCGCTTCGAGCGCGAGACAATCATCGCCGAGGGCGAGATTCGCGTCCAGCAGACGCAGTTGCTGGCTCTGCAGGTGCGCCGCGACCGGTTGCTGGCCGAAACGCGCCAGGCCGAACATATCACCTTTTCCGAGGATATCCGCAGGAACCTTGATGATGGAGCCGCCCAGGCGATGCGCGAGGAGAGCGCATTGTTCGCCTCGCGTCGCAAGGCTGTCCGCTCGCAACTCGATCTCCTGCAGCAATCGCGCGGGCTGCTCGATGAGGAGCTGCGTACGCTCGGCGCCAAGGCGGTGACCCAGCAGCGCCAGCAGGATCTGATCCGGCGAGAGCTGAACAATATCAATAGCTTGATCAGCAAGGGGCTGGCCGTTAGTCCGCGCCAGCTTGCAGTCGAGCAGAACTTGGCGCAATCCGAGAGTCAGGCGCTCGACCTGATGCTCGCGACGGCGCGTGCGAAGCAGGAGATCAGTCGCATCGACCGGACGCTGGCCGACCTGCAGAACCAGCGCGAGATCGATACCGGGCGCGAGTTGCGCGAGACCCAGCTTTCACTCAAGCAGTCCGAGGATCGGATCGCGGCGCTGCGCGCGCTCGTCCATGAATCGACTGCCCTTGCGCCACGGCTGCAGAGCCAGCAGGAAAAGCAACTCGCGCGCATGCGCTTCAGTGTTCAGCGACGCCAGGGTGACACCGTCACCGAGATCGCGATCGAAGAAACCTCACCCATTCTGCCCGGAGATATCGTCAGGGTCGAACGAGCCTCGCTGCAATCGATCATCTCGTCGCTGCCCCCTGCCGGTCCGGCCGGAGCACAAAACTAGATATCCCGGGGCAACTCCCTGCCGATCGCGTTCGGCTGAACCAGGCTCCCATCCGTGTGGAGGCAAGCCTATGCTGTCATTCGAGCGACCTGCTCGCATTTTTCTTGCCGATGAACATCCGATCTTCCTGGCAGGATTGCGGTTCTGCCTTGCCGAGCAGCCGAACATGATCGTTGTCGGCGAGGTCTATTCGTCCGCGGATCTGGCACGGGTAGTCGAGAAGGCGGCCCCCGATGTCGCGGTCGTCAGCGAGCATTTCAATGGCGTCCCAGTCGCCGAAGGGCTGCTCAACGATCTCCCATCACAGCGGATCCTCGTCGTTGCCGAGGAACGTGACAATGCCCGCGCCCGTCGTTTGCTCGCATTTGGCGTGCGTGGCTATGTCCTGAAGCAATCGCCTGGCTCGGTCATGTGCCGAGCGATCGCAACAATCCTCCGCGGCGGCAGCTTCCTCGATTCCGCTGAACCGGTTCCGACGCAGGCAGGGGGCCGGCGAGGATCTGTCCTGACCGAACGAGAGCAGGAAGTTCTGCGCTTGATCGCCCTGGGTTTCAGTATTCGCGAGGCAGCCGAACGAATCGGGATCACTGCAAAATCGGCGGAAACCTACAAGGTGCGGGCCAGTACCAAGCTGAGCATCGATAGCCGCCAGCAGATTGTGCAATACGCCATCACGCGTGGATGGTTTGAGTAGTCCCACTAAAGAATTTAGATTGTTCGTGGCCCATCCAATTATTTCCGTGCCGAGTGTCCTGCTGCGTCACCGCGACGCAGCGGAGCGACGGCCCGCCTCGGAAGCCGGCTCGACGAAATGCCACGGAAAGGAGCGAATTTTCGTAAAACCTGTCAGGAATTTTACCGACAACGCCCAGGACGCAGTCAGACATCCCCGCCGCTGAACAAATATGCTGCATCGCACAAAATCCTATTGTTATGTATTCGTCCCTCGTTAATAATCTATTAAGATGCGGTTTATGCGTAGGGTGCTGCAATGAGCCGATTTCCGGACTCGCAGAATTTGCCGGCGTCCTTCTCTCTACCCCTGCGTGTATCGCGGGGTGAGTACAGATTTACAAAGAGCTTAGTAAAGAGAAGCTTCGACCTTACGGCAGGAATTGTTCTTCTCTTCCTGCTCGCCCCTCTCATGCTACTCATCTCTGCTTTGATCCGGGCCAGCGATGGTGGCCCGGCCCTCTTCCAGCAGGCGAGAATCGGTCGCGGCGGGAAAGGCTTTCGCTGCTGGAAGTTCCGCACCATGGCCTGCAACGCCGATGAGGCGCTGCAGAAGCTGCTGACCACCGACCCTGCTGCCGCCCAGGAATGGGCCGAAAGCCAAAAGCTCACCAACGATCCGCGGATCACGCCGGTCGGCGCCTTCCTGCGGCGCTCAAGCCTCGACGAACTGCCGCAGCTCTTCAATATCATCGCCGGCGAGATGAGCTTCGTCGGACCGCGCCCGATCGTGGCGGCCGAGCGCGAGCGCTATGGCGAGGCCTTCAGCCATTGCTTCTCGGTCACGCCGGGCCTCACCGGCCTGTGGCAGATCAGCGGTCGCAGTGACTGCTCCTACGCCACCCGCGTCTCGCTCGACAGCCAATACGCCGCGGAATGGCATCTCATGCTCGACGCCAAGATCCTGGTGAAGACGGTGCCTGCAGTGCTGATGCAGCGGGGGAGTCGGTAGGGCTCGCCGAAGTCCGCGAGCCCGATCCGCAAGTTCAAGCCCAGACCGGATGAGTTCCATGGAGTTGTTCAAGCCATGAAAGTCGCGATCGTCCACTACTGGCTCGTCGGCATGCGCGGCGGCGAGAAGGTGATCGAGGCGCTGTGCCGGATGTATCCGGACGCGGACGTCTTCACCCATGTCTACGTGCCCGACGCGGTCTCGAACGAGATCCGGCGCCACAAGGTGACGACGAGCTTCATCGGGAAGCTGCCGCGCGCGGCGAAACTCTACCAGCGTTATCTGCCGCTAATGCCGCTCGCACTCGAACAGCTCGATCTGCGCGGCTACGACCTGATCATTTCCAGCGAATCCGGTCCGGCCAAGGGTATCGTGCCGCCGCCGGGCGCGATGCACATCTGCTATTGCCATTCGCCGATGCGCTACATCTGGAACATGTTCCACGAATACAGGGAACGTTCCGGGCCGATCACACGCTTGGCCATGCCGACATTGGCCCATTATATCCGCAACTGGGACAGCGTCTCGGCCAATCGCGTCGATCACTTCGTCGCCAATTCCGAGACCGTGGCCGCTCGGCTGCATCGCTACTATCGTCGCGCCTCGACGGTGATCCATCCGCCCGTCGATGTCGATGCCTTCGAGGTGCTGCCGAACGGCCTCGTCGAGGATTACTGCCTGATGGTCGGCGAGCTCGTCGGCTACAAGCGGCCGGAGCTTGCGGTCGAGGCCTTCAATCGCACCGGCCGGCGCCTCGTCGTGATCGGCGGCGGCGAGATGCTCACCGAACTCCGCCGCATCGCCAAGCCGAACGTCCAGGTGCTCGGTCCCCAGCCCTTCAGTGTCCTGCGCTACCATTACTCGCGCTGCCGCGCCCTGATCTTCCCCGGAGAGGAAGATTTCGGGATCGTACCGGTCGAAGCCATGGCGAGCGGGCGGCCGGTGATCGCCTTCCGCCGCGGCGGTGCGACCGAGACCGTGGTCGATGGCATGAGCGGCATCTTTTTCGACGAGCAGAGCGTCGACGCGCTGATCGCGGCCGAAGAGCGGGCGCGGGCGATCGCCTGGCAGCCGCGCGAAATCGCGGCCTACGCACGCAACTTCTCGACCGCGGTCTTCGAAAAGCAGATGGCGCTGCACATCAACCAGCTGCTCAAGCCGCTCGCCGGCACGATCTCGATGGCCATGCCGGCTGCGCAGCCGCGTCCGGCCCTGGTGCAGAGCCTGGCGTGACCGAGGGCGGAAGATGAGCGCCGCAGCGAGCTTCACCGTCAACGGCCGCTTCCTGTCGCAGGACGTGACCGGCGTCCAGCGCTATGCGCGCAATGTCGTCGCGGCGCTCGACGCCAGCCTGCGGGACGGTGGCCGGACAGCCCGGCTGCTCGCTCCGGCCGGCGCCGAGACGATGGCGCTTCAGGCGATCGAACAGGTCAATGCGGGGCGGTTCAGCGGCCATGGCTGGGAGCAGCTCGAATTGCCGCGGCTCGCGCCGGGGCTGCTGCTCAACCTCTGCAACACCGCGCCGGCGCTGAAGAGCGAGCAGGTCGTCTGCATCCACGACGCCAATGTCTTCACCGCGCCGGAGAGCTACGGCCGCGGGTTCCGGACGGCCTACAGGACGCTGCAGCCGCTGCTGGCGCGCCGCAGCGCCCGGCTGGCCACGGTGTCGCAGGCCTCCGCCCGGCAACTCGCGCGCCATCTTCCGCTGCGCAGCAGCGATATCGCCGTACTCCCGAACGGGCACGAGCACGCGCTCGCCTGGAGCCCGGCGAAAGCCAAGCTGGCGCCGGCCCTGCTCGCGGTCCGCGCCCGGCCCGAGCGGCCCTTCGTCCTGGCGCTCGGTTCGCGCGCCCGCCACAAGAACCTCGCGCTTCTCATGACGATCGCGCCGAGCCTGGCCGAGCTCGGGATCGACATCGTCGTCGCCGGCGGCGGCGGCGGCATCTTCGCCGACGAACAGCTCGCGCATGCCGCCAATGTCAGCCATCTCGGCCGCGTCAGCGACGACGACCTCGCCTATCTGCTCGAGCGCGCGCTCTGCCTCGCCTTTCCATCCTGGACCGAAGGGTTCGGCCTGCCCATCCTCGAGGCGATGGCGCGGGGCTGCCCCGTCATCTCGTCCAATTGCGCCAGCATGCCGGAGGTTTGCGGCACGGCGGCGCTCCTCGCTTCGCCCGCCGATCCGCAGGCGTGGATCGGCTACATCAAGGCGCTGGCCGGATCGCCCGATCTGCGCCGGGAGTTGATCGGGCGCGGCAACGAGCGCTTGCCGCTGTTCTCATGGCACGGCACCGCGCAAGGCTATCTCGACCTGGTCAGCACGCCGCAGCCGCGGCCCGACCGGATGGCGGCGGCAGCCACCCCGGTCCCGGCGCCGCGCATCGCCGCTGTCATCGCGACCCGCGGCCGGCCGGAGGTGGTGACCGAGACGGTGCTCCACCTGCTCGCCCACCAGAGCCTGAAGCCCGACAGCGTCATCGTCTCCTGCATCGATGCGGCCGATGCCGGCGGCCTGCAGGGGCGCAACGACGTGCTCGTGCTGACCGGCCCGCCCGGGCTTCCGGCGCAGCGCAACACCGCACTGGCCCATTTGCCGCCGGGCACCGAGATCGTCGCCTTCTTCGACGACGATTTCGTCGCCCACGAGGGCTGGCTCGCCGCCGCTGCCCAGACGTTCCGCGACGAGGCCGGCATCGTGGCCTTCACGGGACGGGTCCTGGCCGACGGCGTGACCGGTCCCGGCATCGAGCTTGCAGAGGCGAAGAAGCTGGTCGCTGCGCCGCCCGCGAGCGACTGGTCCTGGATCGAGCCCTACAGCCCGTATGGATGCAACATGGCCTTCCGCCTCGCGAGCATCGGTGACCTGCGCTTCGACGAGCGCCTCGTCCTCTATGGCTGGCTCGAGGATCGCGACTTCGCCGGGGCATTGGCCCGGCGGGGCGGACGCCTCGTCAAGTCGGCGGATGCGATCGGCGTCCATATGGGCGTCAAGGGTGGGCGTATCGCCGGCGAGCGCTTCGGTTATTCGCAGATCGTCAACCCGCTCTACATGCTGCGCAAGGGCACGATGACGATCGGCCAGGTCGTCGATCACCTCTTCCGGAACATGTCCGCCAATCTCGGTCGCTCGCTGCGGCCGGAGCCGTTCATTGATCGTCGCGGCCGCCTGAAGGGCAACCTGCTCGGGATCGCCGACATCCTGCGTGGCCGCATGCAGCCCGAGCGTGCCGCCGCCTTGCAGTCGACGGGGAAGCTCAGATGATGCTGGGAAAGCCGGGCACCGCCGGCGCACCGTTCCGGATCCTGCCGCTGCCGGACCCGCACGCGCCACTGCCCAATGACGGGCCCGTCGCCCTGCTGCGCAAGATCACGGCAGCCGGGCTGCGTCATTGGGGCAAGCTCGCAGCCTGGGCCGGGCTCTGCCTTGTCGCCGCCTCAGTCTACGCCTGGACGACGCCACCCACCTATTCGGCTGCGGCGACCATGCTGCTCGAACCGCGGCGGCAGGTTCTCAGCGCCGCGCGCGAGACCGCCGCTCCGACCTCGCTGGACCTGAACCACGCCGACAGCGAGTTGCAGGTGGTCCGCTCGGAGCGCCTCCTGAGCGCGGTCTTCGACGCGCTGGCGCTGGGGGCGCATCCGGAACTGGGGCCTCGCCCCCCCGGAATGCTGAAGGCTCTGGCGGGCCGGATCACCGACGGCGTTCGCGATGTCCTGGCCATGGTCGGCGGAGCCGCGTCGCCATCCGAAGCGGCGGAGCGCACCCTGCCGGCGATCGACCCGCGCCGTGCCGCCTTCGAGAACTTCGTCGGGCGTTTCGCCGCGCGACGCGTCGGCCAATCCTACGTTATCGAGATCGCCTACTCATCCACCGACCCGACTCTGCCGGCCCGGGTCGCCAATGCCGCGGCGTCCGCCTATCTGCTGCAATCGGTCGCTTTCAAGGCCGATGCGGCGCGCAGCGGCGCGGAGTTCCTGCAGGGCCGGCTCGATGCACTCGCGACACAGGTCGAGGCCGCCGGCGTCGCCGTCCGCAGCGGCACGCTGCCGGCCCGACCGATCCCGGATGCGGATGCCCGCATCATCGGCGCGGCTCAATCGCCGCTCGGTCCGTCGGCGCCGCGCAAGAGCCTGATCATGGCGTTCGGCGCCGTGTTCGGCCTGTTCAGCGGCCTCCTTGTCGCCGCGCTCGCCTCGATCTTCGACCGGCGCGTCAGGAATCCTGACGATCTGGTACGCGAGACCGGCCTGTCCTGCCTCGCCGTCATTCCCGAGGCCGGCCGCGCCCGCCGCCTCTCGCGCGCTTCGGTGTCCGACAAGGCGATGCTCGTGGCCGGCGATAGCGCGAGACCTTTCGTCGAGGCCATCCGCGACCTGCGCGCGGCGATCGAGATCGCCTGGACCACCAGCCGCTCGGAAGGCAACCCGGTGGTCGCGATCGGCTCGTGGCAAGCAGGCGTCGGGGCTGGCATGCTGACGATGAACCTCGCGCAGCTCCTGAACCATAGCGGCCGCCAGGTCAGTGTCTTCGGCGTCGATTGCCCCGAGCCGGGCGAAGGACGTCATGCGCCGGGCGCGGCGTCGCTCGCGGACGTGATCGCCTCGAGCACCGGCGAACCGGCGGCCTTCGGCAACTTCCATGGCGTGCGCATCCTCCCGATCCACTCGGCCACGGCCCAGCTAAACCGCTTCATCGACTTCCGCGATCCGAAGGCGGGCTTGACCGTCGCGCAGGCCAGGCAGCGCGGCGAGGTCCTGATCGCCCTGCCGCCGCTGTGCGAATCCTCCGATTCCGTCGCGCTCGCGAGCCATGCCGACATCGTCGTGCTCGTCGCGCACGAAGGCGTCACCAGCTTCGACGAATTGAACGATGCGCTTGGCCGCCTGCAACGCGCCGGCGTCACCGTGATCGGCGCGGCGATCAACCGAAGCCGGCCGTGAGCGTTCAACACCAGCTGGCCGCGCGATCGTCGCGTGCCAGCCGCTGATCGGGGATGCGACGTTCATGATGTGGTTGCCGACACGACGCAAAGCGATCAAGGCAGTATCGGTCGCCGCGGCGGCGGCAGCCTTGCCGGCCACGGCGCGCTCCGCATCGGACGCGTTGCCGGCCGATCCGGTCGAAGGGCGCGCGCTCGTCTTCGACGAGGCGTTTCAGGCACTGGACCCGGCGATCTGGCATGCCGGTCCCAAGGCGACGACCGATGCCCAGGGCCATTACGGCAGGGCGGCGTTCGCGCGGCTCGGCGGCGAGGACGGCGTCGATCCCTACGCGATCGTCGACGACCCGCTGGCGGGCGACGGCAAGGCGTTGCGGATCACCGCGCGCTATCTCGGCCGGACCATGACCGCGCCGAACTACTACGGCAACACGCTGCCCGAATTCCAATGGGTCTCCGGCAATCTCCAGACAGCGCGACGCGACGGCACGGTCATGCGCGGCTGGCGCGACGGCTACTTCGAAGCGCGCATGCGTTTCCCGCGTCACCCTCTGACGTGGCCGGCATTCTGGCTGCTGAACCGCGAGTGCATCCTCAACCCCAAGACCAGCATCGAGGTCGACATCGTCGAGCACAAGGGCTGGGAGCTCGACCAGTACGGCACCTATCTCCACGAATGGGGCGCGCCGGACGAGCATCACGAAGGCACCGGCGTCTTTCCGGGCGTCGATCTCACCCAGGGCTACTTCCGCTACGGTTTCCTGATCGCCGGGGGCCGGTGCGCGCCCTATTTCGAGCGGCGCCCGGTCCGCAACGCCAAGACCGGCGAGACCGCCTCATGGTCGATCGCCCGGGCTGGCGGGCTCGACGCGGCGGGCGACGTCTTCTGGCCCTTGCTTACCCTGGCGCTGCGAACGGACGTGCCGTTTCCGAACCCGTTGCGTCCGGAGCATCGCGAGGCGCACCTCCACATCGACTACATGCGGGTCTACCGATGAGGATCGCACCCCTGCGCCGGGCCGAAGCGGGGCACGGCCGGCGCCCGCTCCCACCGACATATGCTTCGCCCGGAGCCAGCACGCATGCCGATCGTCGATCTCGGACATAGCCCGTCCGCATCTCTGCCGGCGCTCGAGGCCTGTGACGTCTGCATCATCGGCTCGGGCCCGGCTGGAAGCGCGATCGCGCGCGAACTGTCCGGGACCGGACTGCGCGTGACGCTCCTGGAAAGTGGCGGCGAGACCCGCTTGCCGGAAGCGGATGCGCTCGACGAGATCGAGAATGTCGGCCGACCGCGGCATGTCGAACAGTGGCCGGTCAGAAACCGCGTCCTCGGCGGCAGCTCGCATACCTGGGGCGGGCGCTGCGCACCCTTCGACGAAATCGACTTCGAGCAGCGGCCATGGGTGCCGGACGCCGAATGGCCGTTCGGCCTCGCGGCGCTCACCCCGTATCTCGACCGGTCGGCGGAGCATCTTGGCCTGAGCGTCGGATCGGGCTTCAGCGACGAGCGCTTCTGGGCGCTGGCGAAGCGGAAGCCGCCCGCGGACAGCGCCGGCCGGGAGGGGGTGCTTCCGTTCTTCTGGCAGTTCAGCAAGGACGGCGCCGGATCCTATCCGTTCGAGTATATGCGCTTCGGCCGGCATCTTTCGGCCCGGGTCGGACCGAATGTCACGATCGTCACCGGCGCGACGGTGCTGCGGATTCATACGGTGGAATCGGGCCGCGCGGTCGAATCTGTCGAGTTCGCCGGCTACGACGGCAAGCGCCGCCGGTTGCGGGCCGCGACCGTTCTGCTCTGTGCCGGAGGGATCGAGAATCCCAGGCTGCTGCTGGCCTCAGACGAGCGATCGCCCAACGGCCTCGGCAACGAGCACGACCTGGTCGGGCGCTATCTGATGGACCATCTGCGCGGGCCGGTCGCGCGCTTCGCCGTCGCCGGGTCCGAGGAGTTGCAGCGGCGCTTCGGCCGGTTCGTCGTTGACGGTCGGCTGTTCCGTGCCGGGTGGCGGCTTAGCCCGGAGTTGCAGCACTCGGAACGCCTGCTCAACTGTGCTGCCTGGCTGGGGGAAGAGTACTCCGCGAACGACCCTTGGGATTCGCTGCGGAGGATCATGGGTGGCAGGCCGCAAGGATTTGACGACGTCAGGATCGTCGCGCGCAATGCGGGTTTTCTCGCGCGCGGATTGAAGCAGTATTTCATCGACCGGAACGGAATTCCGCGTGTCCTTGACGGGCTCGGCCTGGTCGCCATGTGCGAGCAACGGCCCGACCAGGACAGCCGCGTCACCCTGTCCGACAAGCGGGACCCGCTGGGCCAGCGGCTGGCGCGGGTGGACTGGCGTGCCCATGACGACGAGTCCCGGACCATGCGCCGAATGGGCGAACTCGTCGCGGCGGAGTGCGAGCGGCTCGGCTTCCCGCCGGCGGTGCTGGAGGCATGGGTCCGCGATGGCGCGTCGATGCCGGATAGTTTCGTCGATGTCGCCCATCCCACGGGAACGACACGGATGGCGACCGACCCGACCAAGGGCGTCGTCGACGCCCAATGCCAGCTGCACGGGGTCGCCGGGCTCTATGTCGCGGGCAGCTCGGTCTTTCCGAGCGCCGGGCACTGCAATCCGACGCAGATGATCGTCGCGCTCGCGATACGCCTGGCCGATCAGGTCAAGCTGAAGGCTGTTCGGGCGCCTGCCGCCGTGACGGTTTCGGCAAGGCAGCGGACGGGTGCGCCTCGCGTCCTGGTGACGGGCGCGACGGGGCGTATCGGCGATGTGGTGTGCGCGGATCTGCTCAAGCGCGGCTATGCCGTCCGGGCGACCACATCGCGCTCGCCGTCCCGCTCGGGCACGGCGATGCTGGAGTGGCGCCAGGCCGATTTCTTCGCCGACGATCTCGACTATGACGCCCTCGTCGGCGGCTGCGACGCCATCATCCACCTCGCGGCCGAACTGGGCAAACGCGAGCGCATGCAGCGGGTCAACGCCGAGGCGACGCGTCGGCTGGCAGAAGCGGCCGAACGGCTGCAGGTCAAGGCGTTTTGCTATGCCAGTACCGTCTCCGTCTACGGCAGCGGTCTGAAGCGGACGATGACAGAAGACTCGCCGGTCCTGACGGCGGACCGGGACGTGCCGTCGGAGTACTGGGCGCTGGACTATGTCCGCGAGTACGGCCGCACCAAGCTCGCCGGCGAGTACGCGATCAAGGCCGTCGCGAGCGACGTCCGCTACACGCTGATGCGCCCGGCGGTTGTGGTGAGCCTGGCGCAGATCATCGGCGTCAGGGACTGGAGCCTGGTCAAGCGCACTCTCGGGGCGCACCGGCATGCCCATCATATCTTCGTCGAGGATGTGTCCGACGCGATGATCTGGGCGATCGAGCGGGGATTGTCGCAAACCCAGCCGTCCGGTTCGGTCGAACTGTTCAACCTCTCCGACGACGACTGCGCCGATCCGCGCCACGCCGATTTCATGCGCAAGGCTTTCGCGGCCAGTGGCGACAGGCGCTATCGCGTCTTGCCGATGCCGTCCTATGGCGACTGGCTGCACGACTTCCTGCGCTTCCGGACCCTGCCGCTGCGCAATCCGCTGTGGCGCATGCGCTTCCCCAACGACAAGCTGCGCGCCGCCGGCTGGTCGCCACGCTTCGGGATGGCCGAGGCGAACACCCGCGCGCTGGCATTGCTGCGGGCCGAGTCGCAGGACGAGCCTTCGGCCTCGGCGGCGCAGGCGCAAATTATCCCAGGCAGGTCGGGCTAACGCATGGCGCACTCGCACACTCCATCGATCAGCGCCCGGGAGACCGATCTCGTGCTGCCGGCGGGCGAACTCGAGGTCGCTGCCGCGGCCGTCCGTCCCCGTCCGCCTTCGGCCCGGCAGCGGATCCTGTACATCGTCAATCAGACGCCAAGCTTTGCCGGCATCGAACGCGTCGTGGACAGCGTGGCCCAGGAGCTCTCGACGCGGTTCAGCGACCGTTTCGACGTCACCGTGCTCTACCTGACCGCGTATGAGCAGATCGTCGACGCCGATCGCGCCTATCGGATTCTGCTGCGAACCGACCGCGAGCGCTGGAAGCTGCTCCGCAATGTCCGCGCCGTCATCGCCGAAGGTCGCTACGACCTCGTGGTCGTCGCGCAGGTCGAGCCGACGACGCTGTTCTGGCTCGCGACTGTCGGGCTCGAGCGCAACATGGCGATGCATCTGCACGGCAATCCGCGCCTCGACCGGCGATCGCGCAAGGCACGCGTCATGTTCGCGCTCATGCAGGCATTCGTCCTGCGACGGCTCGCGGCGGTGTTCGGAACGTCCCCGCGGCAGCTTGAGATATTCAAGGCGGACTATCCCAGCACAGTGCCGCATGCATGGCTCGCCAACCCGGTCCGCAACTTCGAGGCTCCCCCGGAGCAATCGCCAACCGCCGACGAGCCCGTCAGCTTCGTCAGCGTCGGCCGCTTCGACTATCAGAAGGGGCAGGACATCCTGATCAGGGCGTTCGCCGCGTTCAGCCGGCAGCGCCCGAATGCCCGCCTGCGGCTCGTCGGGTTCGGCGCGGACGAACCGATGCTGCGGGCGCTGATCGGCGAACTCGGCGTCCAAAGGTCGGTGTCGCTCGAGCACTTCCCTGACAGTCCCGAAATTCCGCTGTCGCGCAGCGACGTCTATCTCTCCGGATCGCGCTGGGAAGGCTGGTCCCTGGCGATCTGCGAGGGATTGCGCTTCGGATTGCCGGTCGTCGCCTTCGACTGCGACTTCGGACCGAGCGACATCATCGCCGACGACCGGCTCGGCCGGCTCGTGCCAATGGGCGACATGGACGGCTTCGTCGCCGCGATGCTCTACTATCACGACAATATCGCAGTGGAGCGCGGCCACGCCGGCTATCGCGCCAGCTACATCGACCGTTTCAGCATCGGCAAGGTCGCGCAGGTCCACGCCGACGCGCTGGCTGCCGCCGCCTCGGCCGGCCAATCGCTACGGCAGCCGGGATAATCCGGGGTACAGCCCGCGACGACCGTCCGGCAACAGCCTCAGCCTCGCGCCATCGCGGAGCCGGACGCCGCTTCGCCGACATCCGGGGTCGCGCAGGCCAGGGCCGCCAGCGCGTAGAAGAGCAGGCCCTGGTCCACGGTCGGGCTCGACAAGAGGCCGCCGACCATCAGCGCGAGGCAGGCGTTCCGCGCCGCGAGGCGCGTATCATGGGCGAAGGTGAAGCGCTGGCCACGGCTGATGCCGAAGGCCGACAGGATGAACAGCAGGTAGAACGCCGCGCCGGGAACGCCGACGTTCGACAGCAGCGCCAGCGGAAAGCTCGACGAGCGATTGGTCCCGAGACCGGCTCCGAGGCCCCAGGTGTCGAAGAAATTCTGGAGCGCGAGTGCATTCCATGACGCGCGTTCGACGCCGGAATCGCTGGTCGGTTTGCTCAGGATGAGCTCGTTGACGTAATTGAACAGGAGCTCATAGAGGCTGCTGTTCGCTAGGATGAAGGCGGTCAGCAGGAGTGCGACCACCGGGAAAAACAGGACGGCGTATGAGCTGTATCGGCTCGATGCCCGGTAGGTCGTCAGATGCGCCGCCGTGAGATAGATGATGAGCACGACGACGGGTGCTGCGAGCAGGCCGGTCGAGGATGTCGAGATTAGAATGAAGAACAGGGTCGCGGCGGCAAGCGTGCCGGTCAGACCAGGGCGCTGTCCGCAAACCCAGAGCGTGCCGGTGAAGGCCAGTATGCCGAGCGACATGCCGGCGAATGCCGAAGCCTCGGGCCATGATCCGACGATGCGCTTCATGGAGCCGACCGATTCTTCGTGATGCATCGTGTAGTTGGCATTCCGGATGAAATCGAGCAGGAAGCCCGTTCCTGAGGCTGACGTGGCCAGGTCGAGAATGGCGAAAACGATGTTCGCCGCTGCGTAGAGCAGCAGCCCGGAGACGACCGCCTTGAAGCCTTTTTCCGTCGCTGCGATCGCCGAAACGACGGCGAAGCAGATCACCCCCGAGATGAGATAGATCGACTGGGTAAAATTGCTCGATACCGGCCCGATCGGCACTTGCTTGCCGTCGTACTCGGAGGCGCCGAGCGGAATGATCGTGGTCATACCGGCGAACAGGCGCGGCCAGAACACCGCGCTCAGGAGGCCATAGGCCAGGAAGCAAAACAGCCAGAAGCCCGGAGCCGGAAGGCTGATCGACCTGATCGCGACGCCGGTATTGGCCTGCCAGCTCAGCGCCGAGAAAGCCAGGAACAGAAGGAACAGATGGGCAGGGGGAATATTGATCGACCCGATCAGGATCGCCGCCGCCGAGCCCAGGACGGTCAGGCCGACGAAGGCGACGACGACCGCCCTGTATCCGAGCGACAGGCAGAACAATCCGATTGCGATCGTCAGCAGGCCGATCGGTTCGAGGCTCATTCGGGTCCATTTCCCTCAGTCGCGCGACAAAGGTTCATCAATCACTTCGGATGCTCCTGGACCGCTCGGATCGCCAATCGGCTCGCCTCCCGGTTCCTGCCACTCCATATATCCCGATCACCAGAATGCAATTGCGCTGCCAATGGGCGAGCCTCCCAGTGACGCTCTCGGTCGGCTCATGCCATCCGCGGCCCCGCATGCAGACACCTCGGCGGAGCCGAGGACGTTCAAGGCCGCCAACCGTCGCGTGCCTCATCGTGACGTGCGCTGCGCAACTGCTTCGGAGATCATCTGCGCTTCGATCCGGTGGCGATCGCCTGACCGTAGAGGGCGAATATGCCGTCTCTGGCAACCGTGTAGCGGAGCTCGAGCGCGTTCAGTCGTGGACGTAGCAGAAGCGCGCGTTTCTCCACCCAATGCCAAGAGGCGTAGGCCGTGAGAAAGACGATCGGCGCCGATACGATCAGGTTGAACCACCAGACCCGGAACTCCGGAAACGCCGCAGAGACGGCTTGCTGGATAGGGAAGCCGTACAAGAATATCCCGTACGAATAGTCCCCGCTGGAAATGATGCGTGATCGACCGGGGTTCATCAGCCCGAGATAGACGGTGAAGTACGCCGCCGGAAGCGCCGCCAGGGCATTGATGATCGGAAAATAGAGAAGGACCGATCCGATCGCGACACTGGCGATGAAAATGTTGAAGCTCCACGTGATCCTGTCGCGGAGGCGGTAGAGCAGAGATCCATACAGGAACGACAGGACGAGTACCGGCCCGCGTACCGTTCCTTCGTCGACCTGGACACGCAGATAGATCAGCACCATGACGGTCAGCTGGAGAATTGCGCAAGCCACGATCAGCAATCTCGTCGATTGATAAAATCTGAAGACAAAAAGTAGCGATATCGCAATGTAGCAATATAGTTCATAAGGGAGCGTCCATAATTGTGCATTTACTTGCGGGGCGGGATTCTTAAGGAAAACGCCCGGAAGGTAATACTTCACGATGCCGATCATGTTTGTGGTGTAACCCCAGAACTCCCGATCGGTAAAATACTGGGACAGCGTCAAACTCGTGAAGATCGGCCCAAGAACGACCATGGCGATCACGGATTCGACGGTCAGGGCCGGAGCGAGGCGGATGACGCGCAGCCCCAGGAATCCGAACAGCGTCCGCGATCGTTCCAGGCTGCCGGAAACCAGGAATCCGCTGAGGGCGAAGAACATGGGCAGCAACGCTGCCCAGATAGGCCTGGTCGGGCCGTGAGCGAGCTCGCGTTGACCTTCGATCCCGTAAGATGCGATCACCGTATGCCAGGCCACGATCATGAACGCCAGGGTGAGGCGCATATAGTCGAAGCCGGACGGTCTCCCGTTTGTCGCCTGCAGGCGATCGTTCAGCGTCATAGACCACCTGTACTCGACTCGTAACGACCCCCGCCGAAAAAGGGGCAAAAATCGTGCCGAGAATCATGCCGGCGACAGCGCCCTGAGCGCTGCCGCTGCTTCTATCGTGCCGCGTCCCCTGCGAGCGCCTGCAGGCACTGTGTTCTGCGCCGCCAACGATCGAGCCGCCGAGGACGAGCCGGCGCCGGTCGCGACCGTGGTGAGATCGACGAGGGCCGCGGGCGTCGCCGGACGGCAGCCTGCGCATTTCCGAGCGAAGTGGATGCCGGCTCGCGCGAAGAAGGTACGATGAAACAGAGGCTTATCCTCTGGGCCACGCCGGACGAGGCGATGCGCCGGAGCTGCACGAGCCTGTCGCTGGCGAGACTTTGGGCGGTGAGTCCAGCGGCGCACTTGCGGGCGCACGAGTAGCCTGAGAAGCGTCTAACCAGCCCTTGCTGTCGCAATTGACGCAACTGCACTCCAATGCCTCGCACGCGTCGCTTGGTTCGAATCTTGCTTAACAAACTCCTAAGCGCTTCTGACGCCGACGAGCGAAGCGCTCTGCTAAACCGATTGGCTTGTCCTGCTCCGATTATCTGCGAATCGCGGGGCGACTTACCGATCAGGTATCGTAATCGTTGTAGGTGGTGTGAAATGCTAGATCTCGCGAAGTATGTGATCAATCTTCCTCAATTCTTGATAACTTGGTCTATATTCTTTGGCGCAGGTATAATATTCTACATTCTTTACGCTTTACGAAAGGGACATCGCTTTGCGTTTAGGGAGCTATATGAGCATTGTGTACCTTTTGATGTCTTTCGCGATAAGAGCTTTCACGGTGATCTGAAAATATACTTCATCGGAAAATTAACAGACGGAATCCTGTTTATCCCGACAATTGCACTGAATGCGTGGTTGTGCCTTGTTTTCTCGAATTATCTCAAGGCCGCCTTCCCTGGGCACTCTCCGGTCGAATTCACAATTCTTTATGCGTCGATCTGTACGGTGGCGATGTTCTTCGTCGCCGAGTTTTCGGACTATCTGTGCCACTATACGGAGCACAAGGTTCCGTTCCTGTGGGAACTCCACAAGGTTCATCACTCGGCGCTGTCGCTCAACCCGCTTACATCGAAAAGAGGGCATCCCGCGGCGATGTTCTTCGAAGGTGTCGTGCGGTCGTCGCTAACGGGCTTGCTGGGCGGATTTTTTGTCTCCTACTATGGAATCACGGTGGTGGAGGCGACTTCGCTATCGTTCGTTGCAACCAAGATTTTCATCATAGCGACATTGGATCCGCTGAAGCACTCGCATCACCCGATCAGCCTGGGTCCGTTCGACAGATTTCTGATCAGCCCGCATATGCACCAGATCCATCACAGCAAGACGCAGGCTCACTGGGACAAGAATTTCGGGACGAATCTGTCGGTTTTCGACTGGATAATGGGCACTGCCTACAAGCCCGCTCCCGACGAAAAGGCTGTGTACGGCATATCGGGTCTCAGCGATGACACGCTACGCAAGTATAACACCTTGTATGGAGCCTATATCAGCCCGTTGGTTAAAAGCTATAAAAAGCTCTTCAATCGCAACAAGAAGAATGCGGTCAATACAAACCAGCGTGAGCCGCAAGCCTTGAGGATCGGCCCTCTGCCGGGCGAGAAGCCGAATACGACAATATAGAGCCTTTTCGAGCGAAGTGCTCACCGGCTCGCTCGAACGAGATCCGGCAGAACATGGCGCTTGGAGCACTCCGTCCCGATCGCCCGGCTTTGGTGATGCCGGGCGATCGACGAGCGTGGTGGCGAAGGAGCCCTTGCCTCGCCTCTTCGGAGCAGCCAGATCCCTACCGGGCTGATCGCCGCCGGCCGGCCGATCCTCCTCTCAGCGCCACCAGCGATCGATCAGCTCAAGGCGGCCATTGCCGATCACGAGCCACACGCCGCATGCAAGCAGGATCGCGCCGTAGAGGAGCGCTCCTGCCACTGCAACGATGGCGAGTTCCGCCAGAGCGGGAAGATGCGAGGCGAAGAGCTCGGCGCGCAAGGCAAGCACGCCCGCGGCCATAACCGCGCCAGCCACCGCGATCTTCCAGAGATTGGCGAGTTGCGCGGCGATGCCGATGGCGAGCAGCCCCTGGATCTGGCGCAGATAGAGGGCGGCCATCACAGCCGCAGCCGCAAGACGGCCCGCGGCGACGCCGACAGTGCCGCCATAGAGAAATCCTGCAACGACGGCAGCTGACCGTATGGCGAGATCATAGAGATTGAGCCGGAAGATAACCTCGGGCCGGCCGAGCGCGAGGCTCAGCGAATACAGGGTCTGGAAATACGGTGTCGCCATCACCGAGAGCGATAGCAGGCTGAGGAACAGGCCGGCGCCCTGCCATTTCGGCCCGAGCAGGACGTCCACAATCAGGTCTGACGTCAAAGAGATGCCGAGGCTGCAAGGCACCGAGACGAGCATGCTGAAGCGAGCGGCCTTGAGAAAGGCGGACATCAGCCTCCCGGCGTCCTCCTTGATGCGGGCGAACGCCGCCATGATCGGCTGCAACGCCGGCCCGATAAGGCTCTGCGTCGGCATCACCGACAGATCGGAGGCCACGGCGTAGCGGCCGAGCACATCCTTGGCGCCGCCCAGTCCAAGCAGGATGCGGTCGAACTGCCAGGTCACCGCGGAAACGAGCTGGGCGCTGGTGAACCAGCCGACGAAGCTGGCGAAGTCGCTCAGACGCCCCAGCGACAGCGCCGGGCGATAGGGCGCGAGCAGATAGGAGATGATACAGGCGAAGATGGGCGAGGCGACGAAATTAACGACGAGCGCCCAGTAGCCGCCGCCGAGCAGCAGGGTCGTGACGGCAAGACAGAAGGCGGCGAGCTTGCCGCCGGTCTCAAGCAGAAAATTGCGCAGGAAACCGAGTTCTCGAATGAAGAGAATAAGGCCTGGGCTGGCGAGCCCGCGTGCGATCGGCGCGAAAGCAAGTGCAAGGATGACGGGGGCGAGGTGCGGGTCTCCATTGATCCAGGAGAACGGCCACGCAACGGCGAGCAGGACGAGCGCGATCGCGAGGCCGCGAAGGGCGCCGAGCGTGAAGCCGGTGTCGAGATGGCGCTTGTCGATGTGAGGCAGGCGGACCAGAGCCTGCGTCACCGGGATTTCGAGCACCATGTCGACGATGGCGACGCAGGACATGGCGAGCGCCGTCAGGCCGAAATCGGCCGGAGTCAGCATGCGCGCCATGATCAGGAGCGTAAAGAAGTCGATAAAGCGGCCCAGGAAGCGCGACGCCACCAGCCAGCCGGCGCCACGCAACGCCTTCATCGCCAGCATGGAGATCCATCCTTGGATCCGGACAGCGCGTGCCGGCACAAGCCGGGACCTGTGCCCGTCAAGCTCGACATCGCCCGGTTTCCACCATGTGGCATCAGCGATGGAAGCCGGCGGAGAGCCCGCGCAACACGTGGAAGGCTTCGACCGCCGTAAGCAGGGGCAAGCGCGAGCGCGGAAAAGCGCGCACGATCGCGCCTTCGCGCCAGAGCTGGCCGCGGATCGAGGCTAGCCGGGACAGTGCGCCGCGCGGCAACGGGCCGCCGTCGACGACGGTGCCGGACCGGCCGAAATCGACGGAGCGTTCTCCGATCGCGAGCGCGGCGAGATCGGCCTCGGCGGGCCGTGTGACGGCCTGCCGAAGCCTGAGCCAGGCACGGGCCGCGTCGGCCAGAATGATGGCTCCGCTGTCGATGCCGTCGATATAGTCGAGCGCACCCTCCAGCAGCGGATTGCCCCTGGACGGATCAACGGTGCCGAAGGCGATGTCGCCGGCGTTGCACTGAATCTCGCCGTGCTCACCTTCGGAAAAAGTGCGCACCGACGGGATCGCCGGTTCGAACAGGCGTTCGATCAATTGCCAATAGCGCAGCACGGTTGATCGGACGGAAATAGGGCTGTAGCGGTTGCGTTCGACGGCGAGGCCGACGACACGCGGGAAATGATCCTCGCTGAAACCCTTGTAGTTGCAGCGGGCGAGCTGGACGGTTTCGAAGCTCATCTCCGGAAAACCGGCCGCGAGCAGGCGCTGGGTGCTGCCGTAGAGGCCGGTGTCGCACAGGATGAGCCGTTCTGCGCCTCCGCTGGCTGCGACGAGATGGCGCCGGAACAGCGCGTTCTGGCGATCGATGTCGGCAACAAGCCTGGCGCCGGCCGGCCTATCGAGCATGCCGAAAAAGCGAGCGGGCGCGAAAGATTCGTTCCATGACTCGAGCAGCTCGTAACGCTCGCCGCCCAAGGCGTTGGCGACATCGGCGAAGCTGCAGCCACGGAATTCGCGCCCAAGCTCCTCGAGCGCGGCCTGGCTGTGGGTCATCACGGCTGCCCTAGCTGCGACCAGCCGAGAGACCATCAGATTCTCGATCGGCATAGCCAAGAGCAGTCCAAGGCGCGTGGTGACACGTTCGAACGCCGCCCGTATCCCGAGCCCGCCTCGCGCGCAGAACAGCAAGGCCGCGTCTCCGCGTTTGCCGGCCTCGTCGGCGTAAAGCCAGATTGCCAAGCAAAACTCGGCCACGATCGGCCCGAGCACCTCGCGCCCGAATGCGTGGGGATCGCGAGCCGATGCGGCCCGCGCGCCGCTGATGGCCTGTCTCCGCCGGATGGCGCGTCCCAGCTCGCTTACCCCGCCATGCAGACGCGATAGCCGGCGCCTCAGCTTTGGGCGCGGCAGGTGAAGCGTGCGCAGGCCGAGCGCAGACGGTACAGTGTGGTCGGCGAGCCAGTCGTCGCCGACATGCAAGGCCTTTCCGGGAGGGATCGCCTCGGCGGCAAATACGGCATGAAAAAGTTCGCCGCGCCGCTTGGTCAGGCCAAGATCGGCGCTGGAGTAAATACGATCGAGCAGGCCGGGCCCGTGGACGTGGTCGACGAGCTCCTCGAGCTTCGCGCTGGGCAAGCCGATGTCGCTGATCGCGACGACGCGCCGGCCTTCGCCCCGGGCGCGGCGAAGCAGGCTGGCGAGCTTCAGGTTTGGCCGCAGTGATGCTTTCTCGATGGCGATCTCGATCGCCAACCGTGCCTCGCACAGCGCATCGATCCGTGTCCGGGGCAGCCCGAGAAGCGCGAGCTGGCGCGTTATAACGTCCCGCAGCGCAACTTCGCCGTCCTGCGTTACGATGTCGAGCGCCCGATAGGCGAGGCGCTGCGCCTCCAGGCGCGCCTCGACAAGCCAGCACTCTTCGACGTGCAGGCCCAGTCCAGACAGCTCACGGGCGAAGGCGCGTTCGCCGGCAAGGATGCGGGCGCGCTCCGAGCGAAGCGTGCGCAGCAGCAAGGTGTCGAAGAGATCAGTGGAGATCATGTCGACGCCGTCGAGGAGCTTGGTGACGTTCAGATGGGGCCAGCCCGGCATGACAAGCTCCGTGCCAAGACAGAATCAGCGAGGCAGCGAGACCGATGCGGATGCGCGGCCAGACATGCCTGCCGCTAGTGAAGCAGGGAGCGTGCCAGCCATCTGCGGGCTCGCAAATTCGGCCGTCCATGCAATTGCTCAACGGAACCGCAATCGCCATGCGAATGAGCAGGGAAAGCCCGGATTGCACGAGGGTTTTGCTTTTGGCTGACCTTTTTGCCGCTTAACCTCCCCCTGCGTCGGGTCGATCAGCCGAGGTGCGACGATGGAAGAGGCGATCCTGCGGATCGGCGATGTCGACATAACCGCCGCCGAACACTACGACGCGATCGTCCTCGGTGCGGGAGTGTCCGGCTTGGTGTCCGCGTCGGTTCTGGCCGGGCAAGGATGCAGGCGGATCGCCATCGTCGACGAGTATGCGCATATTGGCGGTAATCATATCGACTGGTCGTCAGAAGGTTATACCTTCGACATCGGCAGCCTGATCTTCCAAGACGACTCGCCGCTGCTAAAGCACTTCCCGGAATTGCTGCCGCTTTATGTTCCGATCCGGCCACGTTGGGCCCGGCTTACGCCCCAGCGCTTGGTCACGGCCTATCCGATCTCGATCAGGGACGACATCCTGCGAGCCGGACCGATCGAAACCTTCCGCATTCTGGCATCGGCGATCTATGCCCGCATCTTCCAGAGGCGGATGCGCAATGCTCGCGAGTTCGCCCGGCGCTGGATTGGCGACAGGCTGCTGAACCGCTCCGGGCTCGACGCGTATATGACGCGCTTTTACGGCATCGCCTCGGACAGGATCGGCATAGAGCTGGCACGCAAACGCATGCAATGGATCAGCGAGCACGCCTCGTTGAAGGCCATGCTCGGCCGCCTGCGCCGGCAAAAGGCGCGTGCGCCGACCAATCGCCAGCTGGTGCGGCCTCGCGAAGGCTTTGGCGCCCTATACGCCGCCGCGGCAGCGACACTGTCGGCACGAGGCGCCACCTTCCTCATCGGCACGAAACTTGATCGGATCGAAAAGCTCGGCGATCACTTCGTTGTCATCCGCGACCGGCGTGCGATCGTGGCGAACCGCGTGATATCAACGATCCCGATCACGCATCTGCAGGCCCTCTGCAACCTACCGGTGGCGCGGAAGCTCGAGACGATCACCCTGCTGGCGCTGTTTTTCAGCTTCGACGGCGATCGCGGCTTCGACGAGGAGATCATCTACAATTTCTCCTATGATGGAGCCTGGAAGCGCCTCACGATGTATTCCGACTTCTATGGCCGTACGCGTGGGCGCGAATACTTCGGGGTCGAGGTCATCGCCAACCATATCGGCAAGTCTGTTCTCCGTGCGGAAGCGGATTTCCGTGCCCATGTCACCGCAAATGGCTTGTTTCATGGCGATCTCAAGCTCGAAGGCAGCCAGTTCCTCGAGAACGCCTATCCAATCTACAGTGACGGCGCGGATGAAAGCGCTGCCCAGGCCATAGCGGCGCTGAAGGCGTTAGGGATCGAATCTCTGGGACGGCAAGGCGGCTTCAACTATCAGCCGACCGCGCGCGTCTCGACGCTTGAGGCGGAAGCGGCCTTGCGGCACGCCTCGGGCATTCCGGCACGCTAAATGCAGGGCCTCCGGCGCCGGCGCCCGAGAGGTAGGGGCGCAGGTTAGTCAGCGGTGCTGGACCAGGTTGCTCATGCGCATTCTCCACCTGTTGAACCACACGACGAAATCGAATGGCCATGTCCATGCGGCGATTGACCTCGCATGCGAGCAGAGCCGGGTCGGCCATGCCGTGGCAATCGCCAGCAGCGGCGGCGATTTCGACGCGATGCTTGCCCGCAACGGTGTCGAGGTGTTCGAGATCAATCATCAGCGGAGGGCGATCACGCTGCTGAAATCAGGCTGGGCATTGCGGCGGCTGGCGCGGAACTGGGGCGCCGACGTCATCCACTGCCATATGGTAACCAGCACAGTCCTGGCCTGGCCGGTTTGCAAGCTTGCCAGCATCCCGCTGGTCGCGACCGTTCACAACGAGTTTGAGAAGAGTGCGTCGCTGATGGGACTCGGCACGCGCGTTATCGCGGTCAGCGCAGCCGTTGGTGCCTCGATGCGACGGCGTGGAGTTCCGGCCGCGAAGCTGCGCGTCATCCTGAACGGCACGATCGGTTCGGCGCGACTCGCTAACCGCGACATGACGCCGGCCGCACTCGTCTCGCCGAGCATTCTCTTCGTCGGCGGTTTGCACCCTCGCAAGGGCCTCACCGACCTCTTCTCAGCCTTCGACTTGCTCCATCGCCGGCATCCGCAGGCGCGACTGCACATCGTCGGCGACGGCCCCTTCGCAGAGACCTATCGTAACACGGTCGCGCAGATGTCCTGCAACGACGCCGTCAGCTTCGAGGGCAGCAAGCTCGATCCTTTCCCGTGGATGCTGGGCGCCGATATTTTTGTGCTGCCTTCCCTTGCGGACCCCGCCCCACTCGTTCTTTCGGAGGCCCGGGAAGCAGGCTGCGCCGTAGTCGGCACACAGGTCGATGGCATCCCAGAGCTGCTCGAAGGCGGGGAAGCCGGCATATTGGTGCCGCCACGCGATCCCGAGGCGCTCGCCGCGACGCTGCTGGCGCTGATCGAGGAGCCCGGCGCAATCGCGCGCTGGCGCGAGCGCAGCCAATTGCGGATCGATCGCCTCAGGATCGCTCGCGTTGCTCGCGAGACGTTGGATCTCTACGAAGAAGCAGTCCAGCAGCTCGGCCGCAAGGTCTGTCCAGCGGTGGCCCACCCGAATTGAACGAACCATGTTCAGTGCGAAAAGACAAAATATGTTGGCTGAGTTAAAGTTGATTGGCGAGCCTATTTGTTTCCTTATTGCAGCGCGACGTTGACGCTGCGTCCATTGCGCTCGCTCAACAGCGCATCGAATATAGGATACGCTGACGCGCGCCGTTGCTATATTCGGGAATACCCGGGGGCGACCGGCACGCTTTTGGTCACGACATAGGTGTAGTAGCGCTCGATCCCGATCGCGGGATCGAGCAGGCGGTCGATCAGGCGCTGGTAGCTGTCGATGTCGGGCGTGACGACCCGCATGATGTAGTCGATGCCGCCGCCGGTGGCATCGCAAGCGACGATGGCCGGCTCCTTCGCAACAGCCTCCTCGAAGCGCCGGAAATCGGCCTGCTGGTGGCTCTTCAGGCTGATTTCGACGATCACCGTGGTTCGCGGCGCTTCGGGCTCGAGGTCGACGATCGCGGTATAGCCCCTGATCACGCCGGCCTCTTCCATCCGGCGCAGCCGCTCCCAGCAGGCGGCCGGCGACAGCGCGACGGTTTCGGCGAGCTTGAGCTTGGTCATGCGGCCATCGCGCTGCAGGGCCGCGACGATCTTCAGGTCGATGGGATCGAGCTTCATCTTCGGTGACCGCGCGTGCATAATGTCATGATTGCCGCCTCCTAAGAACGAGACAATCCCATGTTCCGTCAAGCCGAACGGCCTTCCGGCAACAGGCTTTCTCTCATTGTCGAGAAAGCCGTCGAATGGCACCCGGTCCTGACGAAGCAGAAGGGCGCGACAAAGCATGCCGCGCTGACCGAGCGCATCATCGCCGATATCGACGCCGGCCTCCTGAAGCCGATGGATCGGATGCCGACCCATCGCGACCTCGCCCGCGAGCTCGGCATCTCCGTCCAGACCGTCAGCCTGAGCTATAAGGAGGCCGAGCGCCTCGGCTATCTCAGCGGCGAGGTCGGGCGCGGAACCTTCGTGAAGAGCCGCGTCACCGAGCAGGCCGGGCGGCTGATGCTCGACCGCAGCCCGACCGAAGTCGTCGATCTCTCGATCGTGCGCGGCGTCTATCTCGAGGCCCACGAGACCGCCTCGCGGCAGGCGCTGGCGACGCTGGCCCAGGACGACACCAGCGCTTTCATGCGGCCGTGCCGGCCGATTGCCGGCCTCGACCGCCATCGCGAGGCGGCGCGCCTCTGGCTCGGGCCGCTCGGTGTCGAGACGTCGGTCGAGCGCGTGCTGATCACCAACGGCGCCGCCCATGCGCTCTTCCTGGCGCTGGCCTGCGTAGTGCGCGCCGGCGATATCGTGCTGACCGAGAACCTGACCGATCACGGCGTCATCGGCCTCGCCAACGTCCTTGGCTTCAGCCTCAAGGGGCTGCCGACCGACGAGGAAGGTATCCGCCCCGAGGCCTTCGAGGCCGCCTGCCGCGCGGGCGGCGTGCGGGCGCTCGTCCTCATCCCGACGCTCAACAACCCGACCAGCCACGTCGCCGGCCCAGAGCGCCGCCGTGCCATTGCCGAGATCGCGCAGCGTTATGGCGTCTTCGTGGTCGAGGACGAGGTCTACAAGCCGCTGATCCCCGAGCCGCTGCCGTCGATCACCGCGATGCTGCCCGAGCTCGGCTTTTTCCTCACCAGCTTCACCAAGACGGTGCTGACCGGGCTGCGCGTCGGCTATCTGGTGGTGCCGCCGCAATACTCGATCCGCGCCGCCTCGATCCTGCGCGTGACCAGCTGGAGCGGCACCTATCTGCCCGCCGAGATTGCGACCCGCTGGGTCGAGGACGGCACGGCGCAAAGGCTTCTTACTGTTCAGCGCGAGGAGGCGAAGGCACGCCAGCGCATCGTCGCGGAGACGCTCGGGAGCCATGTCGCCTCGAGCCATCCGCTGTCGCTCTGCGCCTGGCTCAAGGTGCCCGCGCACTGGACCGAGGACGGCCTGGTGCGCTCGCTCGCCGACCGGCGCGTGGCGGTGACGCCGTCCGATCCCTTTGTCGCCGGCCCCAGTCATGGCGGCGGTATCCGCATCTGCCTGGGCGGGCGGATGAGCCATGAGCTGCTGGCCCGGACGCTGACCACGGTACGCCAGACCTTCGAGCAACTGCCACCGGTCTTCGACATCGGCGCGATCGGCTGAAGGCGGCGGCGAACGGGCCCACTTTGCCGTGTCATTGCAGCCTTTGGCCCATGACTAGCTCAATTGGATCATGACAATATAATAATTGACATGAAATTTTCTCCCTCGCAGCATGACAAGCGAGAGGGGAATGCCGGTGACCAAACCGCATCTTTTCACTGTCGAGGCAGATCGATCGGCCGCACCGCCGGCTGTCGTCGCGTTGCCCGAGATCGAAACCGCCGCAGCGCGCATCGCCGGCCGGGTGGCGCGCACGCCGCTTGTCACCTCCCCTTCCCTCAGCCGCCTCTGCGGCCAGCCCATCCATCTCAAGCTCGAGACCCGCCAGCCGATCGGCGCCTTCAAGCTGCGTGGTGCGATGAATGCGGTGCTGGCTTTGACCGAAGACCAGCGCCGGCGCGGGCTCGTGACCGCGTCGACCGGCAATCATGGCCGCGCTGTCGCCTATGCCGCCCGCGAGATCGGCCTTGCTGCCACCATCTGCATGTCGGCGCTGGTGCCCGCGAACAAGGTCGAGGCGATCCGCGCGCTCGGCGCGCAGGTCCGTATCGTCGGCCGCTCGCAGGATGATGCGCAGATCGAGGTCGAGCGGCTGGTCGTGGAACAGGGCCTCACCCAGATCCCGCCCTTCGACGATCCTGATGTCGCCGCCGGCCAGGGCACGATCGGCCTCGAGCTGGTCAAGGACCTGCCCGACCTCGCTTGTGTGCTGATCCCGCTTTCAGGCGGCGGGCTCGCAGCCGGCATCGCCGTCGCGGTCAAGGCGTTGCGGCCCTCCGTGAGGATCATCGGCATCTCGATGGAGCGCGGCGCCGCCATGGCCGCCGCGATCGCCGCCGGCCGGCCCGTCGAGGTGGCTGAAGAGGAAACGCTGGCGGATTCGCTCGGCGGCGGCATCGGCCTTGCCAACCGAGTCACTTTCGCGCTGTGCCGCGATCTGATCGACGAGGTCGTGCTGCTGAGCGAAGCCGAGATCGCGGCCGGCATCCGCCACGCTGCGCTTGTGGAGAACGAGATCGTCGAGGGCGCCGGCGCGGTCGGCATCGCCGCTTTGCTTGCCGGCAAGGTCAACCCGCGGGGACCGACGGCGCTGATCGTCTCCGGCCGCAACATCGACGAGGCCGTGCACCGGCGCATCGTCTCCGGAGCCGCCGCATGAGCCGCATGCTCGTCCTCACCGAAGCGGAATTGCGCCGCATCGTCGGGCTCGACCTGAGCGCGATCGCCTGTGTCGAGGAAGCCTTCACCGCGCTCGCGACCAAGCCGGTTGCGATGCCGCCGATCCTGCGGCTCGACATTCCCGAGCACCGCGGCGAGGTCGATGTGAAGACGGCCTATGTGCCGGGCCTCGACGGCTTTGCGATCAAGGTCAGCCCCGGCTTCTTCGACAACCCCAAGCTCGGCCTGCCAAGCCTGAACGGGCTGATGATCCTGTTCAGCGCGCGCACCGGCCTCGTCGAGGCGCTGCTTCTCGACAATGGCTATCTCACCGATGTCAGGACGGCCGCGGCCGGGGCAGTCGCGGCGCGGCATCTATCCCGGCCGGATGCCGCGGTGGCCACGATCTTCGGCGCGGGAATGCAGGCGAGGCTGCAGCTCGAAGCCTTGGCGCTGGTGCGGCCGATCCGCGAGGCGCGGATCTGGGCGCGCGATCCGCAGAAGGCGAGCGAGGCAGCAAGCGAGCTCTCCCGCAAGTTCGGCTTTCTCGTCACCGCCAGCGCCGATCCCCAAGCAGCCGCGCGAGGCGCCGATGTTGTCGTCACCACGACGCCGGCTGAACGGCCGATCCTGATGGCGGACTGGCTCGAACGCGGCCAGCACATCACGGCGATGGGCTCCGACAGCGAGCACAAGAACGAGATCGACCCGGCTATCTTCGCCCGCGCCACCTATGTCGCCGATCGCCTCTTGCAGACGCGCCGCCTTGGCGAGCTCGCCCATGCGATCCGCGCCGGTCTCGCCACCGCAGATCAGCCCTTCGCCGAGCTCGGCGAGGTCATCGCCGGCAAGCGCCCAGGCCGGACCCATATCAACGAGATCACCCTGGCCGACCTGACCGGAACCGGCGTGCAGGACACCGCGATCGCCAATCTCGCCGCCGCCCGCGCCCGCAATGCCGGCGCCGGGCAGACCATCGACACCAAAGCCGAAGCGGGAGACGCCGCGTGACCGTGACCCTGAATTTCACCCGCGAGGAGTATGCCGAGCGCCTCGCCAAAACCCGCGCCGCCATGGAGCGCGCCGGCGTCGAGATGATGGTCGTCACCGACCCCTCGAACATGCACTGGCTCACCGGCTATGACGGCTGGTCGTTCTACGTCCACCAATGCGTGCTGGTGCCGCCGACCGGCGAGCCGATCTGGTATGGCCGCAAGCAGGATGCCAACGGCGCCAAGCGCACGGCCTATCTCGGCCATGACAACATCATCGGCTATCCCGACCACTATGTGCAGTCGACCGAGCGCCATCCGATGGACCTGCTCGCGCAGATCATCGCCGAGCGCGGCTGGGACCGGCTCTCGATCGCGGTCGAGATGGACAATTACTACTTCTCGGCGGCCGCCTTCGCCTCGCTGCAGGAGCATCTGCCGAATGCCCGCTTCAAGGATTCCGGCGGGCTGGTGAACTGGCAGCGCGCAGTCAAGAGCGCGACCGAGCTCGGCTACATGCGCAAGGCCGGCCGCATCGTCGAATTGATGCATCAGCGCATCGTCGAGGTGGTCGAGCCCGGCATGCGCAAATGCGACCTCGTCGCCGAGATCTACGATGCCGGCATCCGCGGCACGGCTGAATTCGGCGGCGACTATCCGGCGATCGTGCCGCTGCTGCCCTCGGGCGCCGATGCCTCCGCCCCGCATCTAACCTGGGACGACAAGCCGATGCGCTCGGGCGAAGGCACCTTCTTCGAGATCGCCGGCGCCTACCGACGTTATCACTGCCCGCTCTCGCGAACCGTCTTCCTGGGCAAGCCGACGCAGGCCTTCCTCGATGCCGAGAAGGCGACGCTCGAAGGCATGGAGGCCGGGCTCGCCGCGGCGAAGCCGGGCAATACCTGCGAGGACATCGCCAACGCCTTCTTTGCCGTGCTGAAGCGCTACGGGATCATCAAGGACAACCGCACCGGCTATCCGATCGGCCTGTCCTATCCGCCCGACTGGGGCGAGCGCACCATGAGTCTCAGGCCCGGTGACCGGACCGAGCTCAAGCCCGGCATGACCTTCCACTTCATGACCGGCCTCTGGCTCGAGGATATGGGCCTCGAGATCACCGAGAGCATCGCGATTACCGACACCGGCGTCGAATGCCTGTCGAACGTGCCGCGCCAGCTCTTCGTCAAGGGTTGAGGCAATGCTGACCGCTTCGCCCCAACCCTCACCGGTGACGCCGACGATCGACCTCTCAGCGCAGGGCGTCCAGCATGGCCATCTGCGCTTGCCCTACAGCCGCGACGACAGCGCCTGGGGCTCGGTGATGATCCCGATCTGCGTGATCGCGAACGGTGACGGGCCGACCGCGCTGCTGACCGGCGCAAACCATGGCGACGAGTATGAAGGGCCGGCGGCGCTGTTCGAACTGGCGCGAACGCTCGACCCAGCCGAGGTTTCGGGCCGGGTGATCATCCTGCCGGCCCTGAACTATCCGGCCTTCCGCGCGGGGACACGGACCTCGCCGATCGACAAGGGCAATATGAACCGCAGCTTTCCGGGGCGCCCGGACGGCAACGTCACGCAGAAGATCGCCGATTACGTCACGCGCCATCTCGTGCCGCTGGCCGATATCGTCCTCGACTTCCATTCCGGCGGAAAGACGCTCGACTTCCTGCCCTATGCCGCCGCGCACGAATTGCCGGACAAGGCGCAGGAGGCGCACTGCTTTGCGGCGGTCGCCGCCTTCTCCGCGCCCTACTCGATGAAGATGCTGGAGATCGACGCCGTCGGCATGCTCGACACCACCGTCGAGGCGATGGGCAAGGTCTTCGTCACGACCGAGCTCGGCGGCGCCGGAACGGCGAGCGCGCGCAGCATCGGCATTGCCCGGCGCGGCGCCAGCAATCTGCTCAGGCATGCCGGCATCCTGGCGGGAACGCCCGAGACGACGCCGACCCGCTGGCTCGACATGCCCTCGGCCGATTGCTTCAGCTTCGCGCAGGATGACGGGCTGATCGTCTTCGAGCACGACCTCGGCGAGCCCGTCCGCGCCGGCGAGGTCATCGCCCGGGTCTATCCGGTCGGGAAGACCGGGCTCGCCCCGGCCGAATACCAGGCCGCCATGGATGGCGTGCTCGCCGCCCGCCACGTCCCCGGACTGATCAAGGCAGGCGACTGCCTTTCGGTGCTGGCCGTGCTGACGGGGGCGCCCTGACCCGTTCGGCCGGGCGACCGGTCCAAGCCAACCGCCGGCGCGAAGACGCCAGAGAAGCCGAAGCAATCGGCATGCGGAGAAACATCAACCAGAGGAGAATTGCAGATGCCGTTCCTGAAGATCGCGGGTCTCTCCGCCATTGCTCTCGCCGCCGGCCTTGCCGCCGCCGGCGCCACCACGCTCAAGGACGTCAAGGACCAGGGCTATATCCGCGTCGCGACCGCCAATGAGGTGCCCTATTCCTACATGAAGGATGACGGCACCTCGGCCGGCATCGGCCCTGATGTCGCCAATGCCGTGCTGAAGAAGCTCGGTGTCGCCGAGGCCAACTGGTCGGTCACGCCGTTCGGCACGCTGATCCCCGGCCTCAAGGCCAAGCGCTTCGACTTCGTCGCCGCCGAGCAGAACATCTCGCCCGAGCGCTGCAAGCAGGTCTCCTTCACCGAGCCGAACTCCTCCTATGGCGAGGGCCTGCTGGTGAAGAAGGGCAATCCGAAGAAGCTGACGACCTATGCCGACATCGCCAAGGACCCGTCGCTCAAGGTCGCGGTCGTCTCCGGCGCCAACAATATCGACTTCCTGCGCGCCGTCGGCGTCAAGGACAGCCAGGTGATCTTCATCACCGCCAACGCCGACGCGCTCGCAACCGTGCAGAGCCGCGCCGACGCCTATGCCGCGACCGAGCTCACCGTCGCCTCGCTGGCCAAGGGTCAGGCCAATGTCGAGCAGGTCGCGCCCTTCACCGATCCGGTGGTCAACGGCAAGCCGGTCCGCAATTTCGGCGGCTTCGCCTTCCGGCCCGAGGACAAGGAACTGCGCGACGCCTTCAACGCCGCGCTCGTCGAGTTCCGCAAGAGCGACGACTACAAGAAGATCCTCGGCACCTACGGCCTCTCGGACGCCAGCATCAAGGCCGCCGCCGAGCGCAAGGTCGAGGATCTCTGTGCCGGCAAATAAGTTCTGACAGACATCGCTTCGCCCGCCCCCCCGCGGCGGGCGAAGCTCCACGCCTGTTCAACGCTGTCGCGGAGCCTGCCGGATGGAGTGGCTGTCCTATCTGCCCGCCTTGTCGCGCGGCGCCCTGATCACCGCCGGGATCACCTTGTCGGCGATCGCGATCGGCGCCGTCGCGGCCTTCGCGGCCGGCATCGCCCGCGTCGAGGGTGGGCGCGTGCTGTCGATGATCGCGCTTTGCTATACCGAGCTTTTCCGCGGGACATCGCTGCTCGTCCAGCTGTTCTGGTTCTACTATGCCCTGCCGCTCGTCGGCATCAGTTTCGAACCAGTCGCCACCGGTATCCTCGTGCTCTCGCTGCATGTCGGCGCCTATGGCTCCGAGATCGTCCGCGGCGCCCTGCAATCGGTCTCCGTCCAGCAGCATGAAGCCGCGCGGGCGCTGAATTTCGGCCGCGCCCAGACGCTGATCCACATCTCCCTGCCGCAGGCGCTGGTCGAGATGATGCCGGCCTTCGGCAATCTCGCCATCGAGACCCTGAAGCTGTCCTCGCTGGTCTCGCTGATCTCGATCGCCGACCTGACCTTCCGGGCGCAGTCTATCCGCAACCTCACCCTCGACAGCGCCGGCGTCTACAGCCTGACGCTGGTCGGCTATTTTGCGATGTCGCTGGTGCTGATGCTGATCATGCGGCTGATCGAGCGCTGGGTCCGGCGCGGCGCCGCCTTCCCGCGCGCGGCGCATTCGTGAGGAGCCGCGCATGATGTATGGCTTCGAATGGGACACGACGACGCCGCTGAGCTACGCGTCCTCGATCCTGCCGATCATCCTGATCGGCCTCACCGTGACCTTGCAGGCGGCCGCCGCCGGCTTTGCGATCGCGCTGGTGCTCGGCCTCGTCTTCGCGCTGCTGCGGCGCAGCCGCATCACGGCCGTATCCTGGACGACGGCCATCGTCGTCGAGTTCCTGCGCGATACGCCGCTCCTGGTGCAGCTCTTCTTCCTCTACTATGTGCTGCCGGATTACGGGATCACGCTGCCGGCCTTCCTGACCGGGGCGCTCGCGCTTGGGCTGCAATATTCGGCCTACACCTCCGAGGTCTATCGCGGTGGCATCGAGGCCGTGCCGCGCGGGCAATGGGAGGCGGCGACCGCGTTGAACCTCTCCCGCCTGCAGACCTATCGCGACATCGTCGTGCCGCAGATCGTGCCGCGCATCCTGCCGGCGATGGGCAATTATCTCGTCGCCATGATCAAGGAGACGCCGGTGCTCTCCGTCGTCACCGTGCTCGAGATGATGGGCCTCGCCAACATGATCGGCGAGCGCACCTTCGAATATCTCGTGCCGCTGACGCTGGTCGGCCTGATCTTCCTCCTCCTCACGCTGATCTGCTCGGCCGGCCTGCACCGGCTGCAGAAGGCGCTGCCGAAAGCAGGGATCCCGCTGCGATGACCGAGACCTCTCAGGCCCCCATCATCGAATTCGCCGGCGTAACCAAGCGCTTCGGCGCCTTGACCGTGCTCGATGATTTCAACTTCAGCGTCGCCCGCGGCGAGAAGGTCACGCTGATCGGCCCGTCGGGCTCGGGCAAGTCGACGGTGCTGCGCATCCTGATGACGCTGGAGCCGTTCCAGGAGGGCCGGCTGACGCTCGCCGGCATGCCCTATCACGAGCCGAATGCCAGCGGGCCGTTCAAGGCCTCGGACGGGCATCTGCGCCAGATCCGCAGCCATGTCGGCATGGTCTTCCAGAGCTTCAATCTGTTCCCGCACATGACCGTGCTGCGCAATGTCGTCGAGGCGCCGGTGCGGGTGCTCGGCCTGCCGCGCGGCGAGGCCGAATGCCGGGCGGTCGACCTCCTCGCCATGGTCGGGCTCGCCGACAAGAAGGACCATTTTCCCGCTCAGCTCTCCGGCGGCCAGCAGCAGCGCGTCGCCATCGCCCGCGCGCTCGCCATGCGTCCTCGCGTGCTGCTCTTCGACGAGCCGACTTCGGCGCTCGACCCGCAGCTCGTCGGCGAGGTGCTCTCGGTCATCCGCGGCCTCGCCAGCGAGCACGATCTCACCATGCTGCTCGTCACCCACGAGATGCGCTTCGCCCGCGAGGTCTCCGATCGGGTCTGCTTCTTCGACAAGGGCCGCATCTGCGAGCAGGGCGAGCCTGAGCGCATCTTCAGCGCGCCCGAGCAGCCGCGCACCCGCGAATTCCTGGCCTCGGTGCTGGGCTGAAGGCGCGCCGAGAGTCTATCGGCGCCATCACTAACTTCCGAGATTGTCTCGGTGCACGGCCGGCACTTCGAAAACTGTCTCGCCAGCCTTCCGCCTAGCCTCATCGGTAACCGAGGGAGGATGGTCATGAACGCAATGACGAGCACGGCAAGGCGCGAAACCGCGATCGCCAAGCCGGCCGAGCATCCCGGTCTGTCGCGCCTGACCGATCGCCGCCTGCTGCGGCAGCTGTCTTATATCGGCGGGCGCTGGACCGCCGCCCCGGATGGCGAGACTTTCCCGGTGACCGATCCTGCGACCGGCGCCCTTGTCGCGCAAGTCGTCGCGCTCGGCGCGGCTGAAGCGACGCAGGCGATCGATGCGGCTCATGCCGCCTTCCCGACATGGAAAGCGCTACTGCCGCAGGAGCGCGCCGTACTGCTGCGGCGCTGGCATGCGGCGATGCTGGCGGCGGCCGAAGACCTCGCGCTGCTGATGACGCTGGAGCAGGGCAAGCCGCTGGCGGAATCGCGCGGCGAGATCGCTTACGCCGCCGACTTCATCGCCTACTACGCCGAGGAAGCGCTGCGGGTGAACGCTGAGGGCATCACCAGCCATCTGCCGGGCGCGCAGATGTCATTGTCGCGCGAGCCGGTCGGCGTCGCCGCCCTGCTGACGCCCTGGAATTTCCCCTCCGCCATGCTGACGCGCAAGGCTGCCGCCGCGCTGGCCGCCGGCTGCACGATCGTCGCCCACCCCTCCTCGCATACCCCGCTCTCGGCGCTGGCGCTGGCCGAGCTCGCCGACCGCGCCGGTTTGCCGGCCGGCGTGTTCAACATCGTCACCGGTGAGGCCGCGCCGATCGCCGAGACCTATTGCGCCGATGAAAGGGTGCGCGCCGTCAGCTTCACCGGCTCGACCGAGATCGGCCGGATCGTCGCCCGTAATGCAGCCGCGACCGTCAAGCGCGTGGTGATGGAGCTCGGCGGCCATGCCCCGCTGATCGTCTTCGACGATGCCAATCTCGACCGCGCCGTCGCGATCGCCATCGACGCCAAGTTCGCGACCTCGGGCCAGGACTGCCTCGCCGCCAACCGGATCTATGTGCAGCGCGGCCTCTACGAGCGCTTCTGCACCGCTTTCGCGGAGAAGACTGCTGCGCTGCGCGTCGGCTCCGGCCTGGAGGACGGCGTCGAGATCGGGCCGCTGATGCACGCGGCTGCCAGGCGCAAGGCGGAAGCCCAGATCAGCGATGCACTGGCACGCGGTGCGAAACGGCTGACGCCGGAGCGCGCCATGCCCGGCCCGCTCTTCCTGGCGCCGGCCGTGCTCTTCGATGTCCCGGACGAGGCGCTGATCATGCGCGAGGAGACCTTCGCGCCGGTCGCCGCCATCGCCCCCTTCGATAGCGAGGACGAGGTCATCGCCCGCGCCAACGACACCGAATACGGCCTCGTCGCCTATGTCGTTACCCGCGACGGCGCGCGCGCAGCCCGCCTCGCCAAGGCGCTCGACTACGGCATGGTCGCGGTCAACCGCGTCAAGATCACCGGCGCGCCGATCCCGTTCGGCGGCATGAAGCAGTCCGGCCTCGGCCGCGAGGGCTCGCGCCACGGCCTCGAGGCCTTCACCGACCTCAAATATGTCTGCCTCGATCTGAACTGAGGCTCCCTTCCCTTTTCATCAGGATGATTGCGATGCTCGACCACCCCGCCCCCGCCGGCAACGAACTGGACGCCTGGGATCGCGACCACTTCTTCCACCCTTCGACGCATATGGGCCAGCATGCCCGCGGCGAGACGCCGAACCGGATCATCGCCGGTGGCGAGGGCGTCTATATCGTCGACCGCGACGGCAAGCGCAGCCTCGACGCCTTCGCCGGGCTTTACTGCGTCAATGTCGGCTATGGCCGCAAATCGATTACCGACGCGATCGCCGAGCAGGCGGCGAAGCTGCCCTATTACCATGCCTATGTCGGCCATGGCTCCGAGCCCTCGATCAGGCTCGCCAAGATGGTGGTGGAGCGGGCGCCGAAGGGCATGAGCCGGGTCTTCTTCGGGCTCTCCGGCTCTGACGCCAACGAGACCAATCTCAAGCTGGTCTGGTACTACAACAACGTCCTGAAGCGGCCCGAGAAGAAGAAGATCATCTCGCGCTGGCGCGGCTATCACGGCTCGGGCGTGATGACCGGCAGCCTCACCGGGCTCGCCGCCTTCCACAACCTGTTCGATCTGCCCAAGGCGCCGGTCCTGCACACCGAGGCGCCCTATTACTATCGCCGCGAGGATCGCAGCCTCAGCGAGGAGCAGTTCTCGCAGCATTGCGCCGACAAGCTCGAAGAGCTGATCCAGGCCGAGGGGCCGGAGACGATCGCCGCCCTCATCGGCGAGCCGGTGCTCGGCACCGGCGGCATCGTGCCTCCGCCCGCCGGCTACTGGGCGAAGATCCAGGCGGTGCTGAAGAAATACGACATCCTGCTGATCGCCGACGAGGTCGTCACCGGATTCGGGCGTCTCGGCAGCATGTTCGGCTCCGACCATTACGGCATCGAGCCCGACCTCATCACCATCGCCAAGGGGCTGACCTCGGCCTATGCGCCGCTCTCCGGCGTCATCGTCTCGGAGAAATTCTGGCGCGTGCTGGAGCAGGGCTCGGACGAATACGGCCCGATCGGCCATGGCTGGACCTATTCCTCGCATCCGCTCTGCGCGGCCGCCGGCGTCGCCAATCTCGAACTGGTCGACGAGCTCGATCTCGTGCGCAATGCCGGCGAGGTCGGCGCCTATTTCAATGCGGCGCTGAAGGATGCCGTCGGCAGCCACCGTCATGTCGGCGAGGTCCGCGGCGAAGGCTTGCTGGCAGCGGTCGAATTCGTCCGCGACAGAGATGACCGCGTGTTCTTCGACACTTCGGAAAAGGTCGGCCCGCGCATCGCCGCAGCCCTGCTGGAACAGGGCGTCATCGCCCGCGCCATGCCGCAAGGCGACATCCTCGGCTTTGCGCCGCCGCTCTGCCTGACGCGGCAGGAAGCCGATGTAGTGGTCGAAGCGACGCGGCGCGCCGTGGAGGCAGCGCTTTGACGAAAAGAGCCGGCCAAGCGGCCGGCTCTCGCTCATGAAAGCCGGCCTGCCACGGGCCGGCTTTCTTTCAGAAATGGACTCAGACGGCGTCCCGACCGCTCTTCACCCAGCCGTCGAAGGTCGCCTTGTTCTGGCTGATCCACTCGTCGGCCATGCGGTTGACGTTGGCGCTGCTCGCCCCGTTCTTGTTGATGCTGAATTCCCAGCCCGACCAGGTCGGCAGCGGGAACTTCATCTGCTCGATCAGAACCTTGACGGCGGGGTTGGCGGCGATGAACTGCTTGTTGGCGACGGACGCCCAGTTCCAGGACGCCATCGCCATGCGGCAAGGGTCGGCGGCTGCGGCGCAGCCCTTGACGCCGGGGACGAGGGCCGAGCCGCGATTGGGCACGTTCGGGGGCAATGCGTCCTCGGGCGTCGGCAGCCAGACGACCTCCTCGCCCGGGATCAGCGCGTTGTTCACCCAGGACGGGCTCCAGGCGTAGAAGAAGGCCGGCTCGCCGCGCTTCACCCGCGCCACCGCCTCGACCATCAGCGTCTCGTATTTGCCGCGCACCGAGCGGACCGTGTCCTTCAGGCCGAACTTGTCGAGCTGGAAATCGACGACGTCGCCGCAGCTCCAGCCGGGATCGCAATTGATCAGATCAGCCCGCCCATCCTTGCCGAACAGGGCCGCGAGTTTGGGATCCTTCATCTGGGCAAGGCTGGTGATGTTGTGTGCCGTCGCGGTCTTCTTGTCGATCAGGTAGCCGTTGACGCCGCCGCCAACGATCATGCCGTTGCCGATCAGCTCGGCCTGCTTCTCGACGGCGCGGAAGGCCGGCTCGCGCTGGGGCATGTTGACGTCGGTCGCGAGATCAAGGTCCCCCTGCGCCGCGGCCTGGAAGAACAGCGTCGTGTTCAACGTCGAGATCTTCACCTCGTAACCGAGTTCCTTCAGCGCCCGGCTGACGATCTGGGCAGTGACGTAATTGGCGCCGAGGCTGTCGCTCTGGGCGTAGCGCACGGTCTTGCCCTTGCCCGGCAGGGCCTGGGCCAAGGCAGAGCCTTGCAGGGTGGCGGCGGCGAGCGCGGCCGCGGCAAATGTCTTGACGAGGGTCTTGGCTGACAGGCTGATCATCGCGTTCTCCTCTTTGATTATCGCTTTTTTCGTCGCCACCCGCTTTTTCCGGCGGGATGTCTTGCGCCGCTGGCTGCGGCGTCTATGCGCCTTGCCGGGTGGCCTCGCCCGGCGGCAGGGCGGCGATCTCCTCGCGCCGCCCGCCGCGCAGGAAGCGCATGGCGAGCTGGAACAGCGACGGGCGCTGGCCGCTCTTGGCCTCGGCGAGCTTCTGGGTGATCCGGTCGAGCATCATCGCCAGCAGGACAATGGCGATGCCGCCGACGGCAGCGCGCCCGACATCGAGCCGCCCCAGGCCCTGGAGCACGACGAGGCCGAGCCCCTCGGCGCCGATCATCGCGACCACGACCGACATCACCATCGCGGTCAGCACCGTCTGGTTGAGGCCGCCGAGGATGGTCGGGATCGCGAGCGGCAGCTGGATTTCCCAAAGCAGCTGGCGCCGGTCGGCGCCGAAGGCGAGGCCGGCCTCGACGATCTCGTGCTCGACCATGCGGATGCCGAGATTGGTGAAGCGGATCAGGGGCGGCGCGGCCGCCGTGACGACCGCGACCTCGCCCGGCACCGTCCCGACGCCGAACAGCATCACCACTGGCACGAGATAAACGAAGGTCGGCGTCGTTTGCATGATGTCGAGGATCGGGCGGACGACATTCCAGACCCGGTCGCTACGCGCGCAGAGAATGCCGATCGGAATGCCGATCACGGCGCAGAAGACTATCGCCGTCGCGATCAGCGACAGGGTGGTCATCGCCTCGGCCCAGACGCCGAGCATCGCGATCACGACCAGCGAGACGACGCTGAAGATCGCCACGCCCGTACCGGCGCTGCGCCAGGCGATGAGGCCGATCAGCAGCAGCATCGCCGGGAACGGGATCGCGTGCAGCACCCAGTCATTGAAGCCGAGCAGGCTCTCGACCGGCCATTTGATCGCCTGGAAGAGCGGACGCAGGTTGAGCGCGAGCCAGCGCACCCCCTCCTGGATCCATTGGTCGACCGGAAAGATCGCAAGATCATCGGCCTTGATCATGGTTCGCGCTCCTGAGCCGGCAGGTTGGCGATGCGGGCGAGAATCTGCTCGGCGCCGAGCAGGCCGACGAGGCGGCCGGTATCGTCGATCACACCGACGCTGCGGTCGGCGCGGTAGCAGCGCGCGACATCGACGAGCTTGGTCGCCTCCGGGACGCAGATCGGGGCCACCTGTTCGGCCGGCAGTGTCCCGGTTTCCTGCAGGCGGGCGATCTCGGCGCCGTCCAGCCCGGCGACGACCTGCTCCTCCTGGTCGAGCAGGAAGCCGCCTTCCGGCCCGCCGACGACGATGCCCGCCGGTCCACGCCAGAGCACAGCCGGCGCCTTCATGACGGAGCGCGCATCGAACAGGCGTGCGCGGTCGACCTCGCGGGTGAAGGCGGCGACATAGTCGCTGCCGGGCTCGAGCACGATCGACTGCGGCGTGCCCTCGCGCACCAGCCGTCCCTCCGACATGATCGCGATGCGGGTGCCGAGCTTCAGCGCCTCCTGGAAATCATGGGTGATGAACAGGATGGTCTTGTTGAGCGTGCGCTGCAGGCGCAGCAATTCGTCCTGCATCTCGGTCCGGATCAAGGGATCGAGTGCGCTGAAGGCCTCGTCCATGATCAGGATGTCGGCATCGGTCGCGAGCGCCCGCGCCAGGCCGACGCGCTGGCGCATGCCGCCCGAGAGCTCGTGGGGCAGATGATAGCCCCAGCGCGCGAGCCCGACGACCGACAGCACCTCCTCGGCGCGGCGGCGGCGCTCGGCCGGCGCGACGCCGCGCAGCTTCAGGCCGAACTCGACATTGTCGATCACGCGCTTGTTCGGCAGCAGGGCGAAGTGCTGGAACACCATCGAGATGCGCGTGCGCCTGACCTCGCGCAGCGCCTTCTCGTCGAGCGGCACGAGGTCCTGCCCGTCGAGCAGGATGCGGCCGGCGCTGGGCTCGTTCAGCCGGTTGATGCAGCGCGCCAGGGTGGATTTGCCCGAGCCCGACAGCCCCATCACCATGTACATGGCGCCCGAAGGCACCGCGAGCGAGACGTCGTCCAAACCGACGACATGGCCGAGCGTCTCGAAGACGCTGTCCTTCGTGCCGCCCTTGCGCAGGATCTGCAGGGCAGGTCCGGGATCCTTGGCGAAAACCTTATAGAGGTTCTCGATTCGCAGCCTCTCGCTCACTGCACTCCCCTCCTGTGATCGTGCGGGGCGGCGATTGCGCCTTGTGACCCGCGCATGCTGCGCTCAGCGCAGCGGCGAAAAATCCGTCGGCAGCAGAATGCGGTTCTCGGCCTGCTCGATGTTCTCGACCAGCTTAGGCAGGAAGGCCTGCCAGCGTGGATCGTCGGCGAGTTGCTGGCGCCGCGCGCGACGGTCTTCGAGATCGGCATAGGCCCAGAGATGCGTGACCTGGCTCAGCACCCCGATCTCGGTGGTGAAGTAGCCGACGAGCTGCCCAAGAATGGGCTGCTGGATGGCGAGGCCCTCCTCGCGCACGAGCTGGAGATAGCGGTTCATCCGCCCGTTGCGGATGCGGTAAATGCGCTCCTCGACGATCACGCCGTGCCCTCCGTGAGAAACTCGTCCATCAGCGCCGCGACGCGGTCGGGCGCCTCGTTCAGCAGGGAATGGCGCAGCCCCGGCAGGATGTGCAGGCGCGAGCCGGCAATGTGCTCATGCATGAAGCGTGACATGCGCGGGTTCGAGCCCTGGTCGTGCTCGCCTGTGGCGATCAGCGTCGGCAGACGGATCTGGTCGATCAGCCCGCCGAAATCGGTTTCCGCCAGCACGCGATAGGCGGCGGCGTAGCAATCCGGATCGTTCTCGGCGTTGCGCCGCCGCAGTTCCGCGATCAGCTCGGGATTGCGTTCCTGGAACTCCTCGGTCAGCCAGCGCGACAGCGAGGCGTCGTAATGCGAGCCACGATCGCCGGCCTTGAGCGCCGCGAGCCTGGCGAGCACGCGCTCGCGCTCCTCCGGCGTCCTGCCGGACACGGTCGAGAGCAGCACCAGCCGCCGCAGCCGCTCGGGATGGGTCAGGGCGAGGCGTTGCGCAATCAGCCCGCCGAGCGAGAAGCCCGCGAGATCGAAGCTGGCGAAACCGACATGATCGGCAAGGCCGAGCACATCCCCGGTGAAATCGTCGATCTCGTAGCGCCCCCTGACGCGCTCCGAATGGCCATGGCCGCGCAGATCGAAGCTCAGCATGCGGAAGCGGTCGGAGAGCCGCGCGATGACCCCGTTCCAGGCCTCCTGGTAGGAGCCGACGCCGTGGATCAGCACCAGGGACCGCGACCCCTGCCCGCTGAGCCGGTAGTTCAGCGCGACACCATCGCGCACGAAGGTCCCTGCAAAATCCGGCTCGGTCACTGCGGCGAGACCAACCATGCCCGTCACGCTCCCGCGGCGGCGAAGCGAGGCTTCGCCACGTCGCGCGCGCGGGCCGCGAAATGCGGCATCACCTCGTCGATGAACAGCCTCAACGTCTTCATTTGCAGCTCGAAGGGCAGATTATACGACAGGCCAAGGCAGAACTGATCGACGCCGGCGGCCTCATAGACCTCGAGCTTCGGGATGACCTCGTCGGGCGTACCAAAGACGAGATTGTCTCGGATGGCGCGCGGATCGTAATTGCCGCGATTGGCGACGGTCTCGAACGGCACCGCCTCGGGGAAGCCGTTTGTCACCGTGCCGATGTTCTGCATCAGGTTCTCGAAATAGCGGCCGTAATCGACGCTGTAGCGGACGATCTGCTCCCAATCCTGCGAGCGCTCATAGACGCAGGAGCGACGCTGCATCATGAATTTCGGCCGCGGGCGCTCGGGATGGTCGGCGCAGGCCTTGCGGAATTTCTCCGCGAGAACGCCGATCTCGGCGACCGGCGCGGAAAGCGGCGTCGAGAGGATGTTGGCGCCGATACCGACCGCCCAGTCGAATGTGCCGGGATCGCGCGCCGCCACCCAGATGCGCGGATGGGGGGTCTGCAGCGGCTTCGGCACCGAGGTCGCGAGCGGAAACTGCCAGTACTGGCCGTCATGCGCATAGTCACCAGCCCAGAGCTTCTGCACAGCCGGGACGAGTTCCTTCATATAGGCGACGCCCTCCTGCTGAGGCATGCCGCCCGCCATGCGGTCGAACTCGTATTGATAGGCGCCGCGCGCAATGCCGAATTCGAGGCGCCCGCCGGTGAGGTGATCGCAGAGCGCCGCCTCGCCGGCCAGCCGGATCGGCGACCAGTAGGGCGCCACCAGCGTCGCCGTGCCGAGCCTGATGCGATCGGTATGCTGGGCCAGCCAGGTCAGCGTCTGGAAGGGATTGGGCGAGATCGTGCATTCGATCGTGTGGTGCTCTGCCGTCCACAGCGTCTCGAAGCCGCCCTCATCCGCGACGCGGGCGAGCGCCAGCATCTGCGACATGACGTCCTGCATCGACGCCTCTGGCGAGAAACGCTCCATATTGATCGAGAGAGCGAACTTCATGGATGCCTCCGTGGAGCAGCGGGACAGCGCGTCAGCGCAGCCGGATGACGAACGGGTCCTGCATGGCGCCCGAGTAGTCGATGACGACGTTCTTCAGCCGCGAGAATTCGCGCATGACCTCGAAGCCGCCGCGGCGGCCGTAGCCGCTCTTCTTCGTGCCGCCATTGGCGGACATGAAGGCGGCCGAGCGGTAGGTGTTGATCCAGACCGTGCCGGCCTCGACATTGCGGGCGAAGCGCATCGCGCGGTCGATGTCGCGCGTCCAGATGCCCGAAGCGAGGCCGTATTCGGTGTCGTTGGCCAGCGCGATCATCTCGTCCTCGCTGGAGAAGGGCACCACCCCGACCACCGGCCCGAAGATCTCGTGGCGCATGAAGCTCATCTGGTTGTTCGCTTCAGCCAGCACCGTCGGCTCGTAGTACCAGCCGCGCGCCAGGGCCTCGTCCTGCGGCTTGCGCCCGCCGACGGCAACCCGCGCGCCCTCGCGCACGCCGGAGCCGACGAAGTGCTCGACCTTTTCGAGCTGTGCGGCCAGCGCCAGCGGCCCGATGTCGGTGTCGTCCGCCATCGGATGGCCAACCTTGACCCGCCGGGTGCGCTCGACCAGCGCCTCGACGAAGCGCTCATAGACCGGCGCCTCGACGAAGCAGCGCGAGCCGGCGACGCAGGTCTGACCCGCCGCAGCAAAGATGCCGGAGACGACGCCGTTGACCGCGCGCTCGATGTCGACGTCGGAGAAGACGACATGAGGCGACTTGCCGCCGAGCTCCATCTGGCAGGGCACCAGGTTTCCAGCGGCATTGCCGGCGATCTTGCGGCCGGTGTCGGTCGAGCCGGTGAAGACGTATTTGGCGACGCCGGGATGGCGCGTCAGCGCATCGCCCGTGGTCGCGCCGTCGCCGGTGACGACGTTGACGACACCGGCCGGAATGCCGGCCTCGATGACGAGTTCCGCCAGCGCCAGGGCCGAAGCTGTCGCGTGCTCGGAGGGCTTGACCACGATCGTATTGCCGATGGCAAGGCACGGCGCCAGCGTGCCGGTCAGCATCATCAGCGGCGAGTTCCACGGGATGATCATGCCGACCACGCCGATCGGCTCGCGCAGGTTGAAGTTGAGCGTATCGAGCTTGTTGACCGGGATCGTGTCGCCCTGGAGCTTGTCGGCCATCCCGGCGAAATAGCCGTAGGAATCCGGGATCGCCCGCATCTGGGCGCGCATTTCCTTGATCAGCTTGCCGTTGTCGCGGCATTCCAGCTGCGCCAGCTCCTCGGCGTGGGCGAGCACCAATTCGCCGAGCTTGCGCACCAGCTTGCCGCGGTCGGTCTGCGTCAGCCGGCGCCAGGCCGGGTTCAGCAATGCCGCCTTCGCCGAGCGCACCGCCGCATCGACATCACGCGCATCGCCCTGCGCGAATTCGTACCAGGGCTCGGCCGTGGTCGGGTCGTAGCTCGGCGCATAGACGCCGGCTTGCGGCGCGACGAAGGCGCCGTCGATGAAATGCCCGATGCGCGAGCCCTGAAGTGTATGGACCGTCGTCTTCATGCCGCGCCACCGCGCTCCCATTGTTGCGGGACCCCGTCCCAGGGCTGGGTGTCCTCGACCATCGCGAAGCGCCCGCCATCATGGGAATCGACGTAGATGCCGAAGCGCCGCCGGCTGCTTTCGCTGACATAGCGGCGCAGCATCGTGCGGGTTTCGCGGGTGAGGATCTGCTCATAGGGCAGTTCGTCGAAGCCGAAGAAGCGCACCCCGTCCGGCAGCGCCAGGCCGGCGGCGTCGCCCGCCAGCCGCGCCCGGTAGACCAGATGGCCGGGATCGCCGTCGGCGATGTCGAAGACCGAGTAGAGGAAGGTCGTCTCGGGCAGCAGCGGCAGCCCCTCGCCGCCGGGGACCGGCAGCCGGCCATCAACGATCCGGCGCGCGGCATGGGGCAACGCCCAGCCGCCATCCTCGTTGCGGCAGAGCAGCAGCTTTCCGTCGCTCTCGACCAGGTAATTGACGATCATGCTGCTGGAGGCGAGCCAGCCGGGCGGTAGCGGGTCCTTCACGGCCGCATAGCGTCCGCGGCAGAAGGCCAGCGGGGCGGATGGGCTCGTGCCGAAGGCCCTGACCCGGCCGATCAGGATCAGATGGTCGCCAGCCTCGACACGGTCGTGCACCGTGCAGTCGAACCAGCTCATGCAATCGCTCAGCACCGGAGCGCCGGTATGGACGCTGTCATGCGGCGTGTCGGTGAACTTGTCGATTGCCTTTGAGGCGAACAGGCTGGAGACGGGCTTCTGCCCTTCATGCAGCAGGTTGACGGCGAAAGCCTGCCCTTCCGCGAAAGCCGGGTAGCTGGAGGCGCCCTTGCCGACGCAGACCAGCAGCAGCGGCGGGTCGAGCGAGACCGAGGTGAAGGAGTTCGCCGTCATCCCGCGCGGCCGGCCCTCGGCATCGCGGGTGGTGATCACTGTGACGCCGGTCGGGAAGGTGCCGAAGGCCCGGCGCAAGGCGACGGGATCGATCGAAACCGGCTCCTGGGGGGCTGTCGCCAACATGGCTGGTCCTCCGATGGCATGCGCCACTTCGGAGACAAGGCTATGAAGGCGGCCGCCAGCGCGCTTCCTATGAAAGTGCGGAATAGCCCCCCGAAAATTTCCGCGATTCCGCTCAAGCCTCGGGAGCGGCTCCCTCGATCAGGCCGTGCATCTTGAGCGCCAGTTCCAGAGCAAAGCGGGCATCGGGCGGCTCGGGATCGATGCCGAACAGCTCCTGGATCCGCGTCAGCCGATAGCGCAGCGTGGTGACGTGCAGGGCCATGGCGTCGGCGCAGGCCTGGCTGCGGCAGCCATGGCGCAGATAGGTGGCGAGCGTGTCGAGATAGGGCGTGCCGTGCTGCCGGTCATGGGTGGCGACGCGGCCGATGCTGCCGTCGACGAAACGGCGCACCTCGGCCGCATCGGCCGCACCGATCAGCATCGGCAACGGCCCGAAGTCGAGCGCCGACAGCACGCCGGTCCGCTTGAAGCCACGCGCGATCCGCACCATCCGCCAGATCCGCTCCCACTCGCCGGCATAGTCGTCGAGTTCCCAGCAGAGCCCGCCGATCACCACGATCGGCTCGCCCTGCAGGTCATGGCGGAGGACGTCGGCAATGCGCTTGGCAAAGCGGTCGGACGCTTCGCGCTTCGACCCCTCCGGCTCGGGCTCGAGGCAGACGAGCCCGGCGCCGACGGCGACGATGTGGCAGCCCAGGCCAAGCTGGCCGGCAAGGCGTGCGACGCTCTGATGCGCCTGCTGCGTGCGGTCGCGCTCGCCATGGCCGGCGGCAGGCAAATCAACCACCATCATCCGCAGCGGTCGCGAGAGCGAGATGCCGAGATGACGCGCCCGGCGCAGGATATCGTCGGGATCGCGCCAGCGCCGCTCGACGATCTCGAAGAACAGCTCCGTCAGCGTCCGTGTCTCGAAGCGGAAGCGGATCACGCTGCGCATCATCTGCACGCTCAGGGCGAATTTGGCGCTGTCGATCGTCAGCCGCCTGAGGTCGCCGCCCTGCTCTTCGCCGAACAGCACGAGCGCACCGACCTGCTCCGCCTCGACGGCGAGCGGCTCGATCGCCGCCGCCAGCCGCAGCGCCCGCCCGCCATGGGCGATCGGCAGCTCGATCCGGCCTGCCTCCTCGCGCGCGACGCCCTGCCGGAGCTGCGCGATCAGCCGATCGGCCTCACCCTCGGCGAGCAGCTTGCGCCAGGCGGCAGCGTCGAGCAGATCCGGCATGGGCGAGCCATTGGCGACGAGCGTGTTGGCGGAGAAATCGATCACCAGCACGGCACATTGCAGGAATTCGCCGAGCCGTTCCGCCAAGGCCTCGATCGAGCCACCGGCCAGCACCTCCTGCAGCAGGTCGCTTTGCGCGACCAGTGCGTGGCGCAAATCCTCGGCAACGCCCCGTGCGGCCCGCAGGCGATGCTCCCGCTCGACCGCGATGGTCCCGAGATGCGCGATCATCGCCATGAAGGCGAGATCTTCGGACGGCACGGGCTTCAAGGCCCGTGAGACCAAGCTGAGCACCATGGGGCGCCCTTCGGCATCGGCACTGCCGAGCGGCAGGACGATGACCGAGCGGTAGTCGCGCTCGAACGCCTCACGCCGATAGCCGGGGAACTCATCGGAGGTCCTGGCGTCCTCAATATAGACCGGCTCGCCCGTCCGCAGGGCAAGCAGCGCCGGGCTCGTCGCAAGCTCCCAGCGATCCTCAAGGCGCCGGCGCAGCAAGGTGGGATCATGCCGAGCAACGACGTTGGCGTAGCCATGGGTCAGGTCGACCGCCATGATCGAGCCCATGGTCCAGCCACCATGCTCGCAGGCGACCTTGACCAGATCGAGCAGCAGCCGATCGAGATCGGAGCCGGAATTGATCCGGCTGGCGACATCGCGCAGCGAGGCGATCTGGGAAACCGGGTCGAGCATCGCGTCTGATCCTGACGGGCAATCTTCACAGGCTCGCAGCATTGCCTTGCCGGTTCTTCCTAGCAACCGGAGGAAGACAATCGCCGAGCCGCGACTAGCTTTGCCAGCGACCATATTCGAGCGCCGGAGGCAGGCATGGACATCGGGCTGCGCAAGATCGCGACCTTCACGGAAGAGACCATGCTCGAAGGCGGCAAGGCCGCGTCGCGGCCGGTCACGATGGTCGTCGTCGCCGCCGTGGTGAAGAACCCCTGGGCCGGCCAAGGCTTCGTCGAGAACCTACGGCCGGAGATCCTGCGGATCGCCCGCCCGCTCGGCCTGGAGATGACACGCCGGCTCGTCGCCGCGATGCCGGGAGAGCGTGTCGAAGCCTATGGCAAGGCGGCGATCGTCGGCGTCGGCGGCGAGATCGAGCACGCTTCCGCCCTGATCCACACGCTGCGCTTCGGCAACGTCTTCCGCGAGGCGGTCGCGGGCACCGCCTTCCTGAGCTTCACCAACACCCGCACCGCTCCCGGGGCGCTGATCTCGCTGCCGATGATCCACAAGAGCGAGACCGGCAAGCGCTCGCACTTCATCACCGCGACCTTCCAGATCGCCGATGCACCGGGACCCGACGAGATCCTGGTTGCTATCGGCGCTTCCGATGGCGGCCGCATCCATCCCCGCATCGCGGATCGCTTCGAGGATATGAAGGACATGGACAGCGAGAAGGCGGCAGGCGAGGCGGTGCCCGCATAAGCCGCGCTTGAGGCCTGCTTAGGATCGCACCACCTCCGGACCTTGATAGCCGCCTCAAAGCAGCCCTTCAGCGACGGATGGCCCGCCTGCCGTATCAAAACTTCATCGCGAGCCTGGCGTTGACGGCATGGTCGGTGGCGCGCTGCGCGAGCTGGCCGTCATAGGAGAGCGCGAGCTCGGCGTCGGGAGCAACCGCCAGCGCAAGGCCGGCGCCAACCATCAGCGCATCGCGCGCAATCGGAACGCCGGCGATCGAGAAGGGCGAGCCTCCGGAAAAGCCCTGCAGCGATAGCGGCGTGATGTCGCCGGCGGCGCGGCGCCAGCCGAGCGTCGCGTCAAGGCGCGCCGGCATGTTGCCTAAGTCGAAACGCATTTGCGCCCGCGCGCCGAGCGTGGCGAAGGCGACGGCGGTCGTCTGCCCCCGGGCCGAGAGCGCGGCGACGCCGCCGGTCTCGGCGAAGGCGCCGCTGCGCAGATTGACATAGGCAAGGCTGGCGAAGGGCTCGAATGCGGTCGATCCGAGATCGAACCGGTAGGCGATCTCGCCGAAGGCCTGGACGCTGCGCGCCTCGTAATCGGCCTTCACCGTCTCGCCGAAGCCCGGGAAGGAGACCCTGCGCCGTGTCGAGAGCTCATGCCATGCGTAGCTGACGGCGCCGGTGAGGCGGAAGCGGTCGAAACGGGCCCCGCCATAGAGGCCGACATGGTAGTTGCCCGCCTCGCCGCGCGACATCCGCCGCGCCACCTCGATATTGGAACGGGAATAGCCGGCCATGATTCCGATCCGCACATCCCGTGCGGGTGCGATGTCGAAGCCCGTGGCGAGCCCGGTGCTCGACCGCGTGAGCGAGGCGGCATTACCGTCGCCGCGGGTCTGGCCCCAGGAGCCGAAGCCCCGCGCCCACAGCGCGAAGCTCTCCGATGGGGCGGTCGAGATCCCTCCCTTGCTCGAGGCATAGGCCAGTGTCGCGATGTGCGGCGCGCCGATCCCGTCGAAAGCGGCGCGGATTCGATCGGATGCGGCGGTTCTGGCGCTCTGGTTGCTCTCGATCAGCGCCGTCTTGGCCGAGGCATGGATTTCGCCGGATAGGCTGTCATAGGCGCGCCTGGCCTCGCTCTCGTCGCGCAGTTGCGTGACGCGCAGCCAGAGCGGGCTGCTGTCGCTCAGGCTTTGCAAGCCGAGCGCCGTCTGCGCCTGGTTGCGTGTCTGCGCGATCGTGGCGAACTGCAAATCGTTGCGCAGCAAGGTCAGGGTGACGCTGGTCGCGTCATAGTCGAGCGACGGACCGAGGAAGAGATAGCGCGAGCTGACATCGTCGAAGCGGCCCTCGACGCCCTGCCTCGCTGTCAGGATGGTGTAGCGCTGGTTGGCCCAATAGGTGCCGTCCTCGCCGATATGGACCACCGAGCCGCCGGACAGGCGCGCCTTGCCGGTGGCCTGGATCAGGTCACTCGAGGCTCCATTCGGGCTGACCTCGACTTCATAGATCGCGCCGCGCCCGAAGCTGATGTCGCCGGCGACGGTCAGCGTGCCGATCGAGTTGCCGGGTGCGATCGTCGCGCCGGGCTGGATCGTGGTCGGGCCGACGCTGCCATTTCCCTGCAGCCAGGCGCCGGACTGGACGTCGAGCCCGCCGCCGAGCGCGCCGTTGACGATCAGCGTGCCGGCGGAGACCGTGGTCGCGCCGGAGAAGCCGGAGCTGTTGCCGGTGAGTTCGAGCGCGCCGCCGCCGGCCTTGGTGAAGCGGCCGGCTCCCGAGAACACGCCGGCGATGCTGGCATCGTTGCGCTGGTCGAACACGACCGCGCCGTTGGCGGTGACATTGCCGGAGATCGAGGCGGCGTCGCCGACGAGCGTGCCGGCTGCGACGATGGTGTTGCGGTAATAATTCGTGCCTGACAGCGTCAGCGTGCCGGCGCCGGCCTTGATCAGGTCGCCCGGCCCGTAGATGCCGCCCGCCAGCGTCGCGTCATGGCCGTTAGTGTCCAGCGTGCCGGTGCCGGCCAGCAGCATGGCGCGATCCGTGTTGAACGAGCCCCCGAAGCGCAGCGCGCCGCCGAGGAAGGTGATCGCGCTCCCGCTGGCGCCGAGATTGCCGTCACTGGAGACCTGGAGGGTGCCGGCCCGGATCAGCGTGCCGCCCGAATAGCTGTTGGTCCCGGTCAACGTGGTCGTGCCGGCGCCGGACTGTATGACGGCGCCACTGCCGCCGATGGCGCCGGAGAAGCTGTAGTCGTTCGAGCGGTTGAAGCTCAGGATCCCATTGTTGACGACATTGCCGGAAAGGTCGCCGGTGGTGCCGCCATTGCCGATCTGCAGCATGCCGGCGGCGATCGTGGTGCCGCCGCCATGGCTGGCGCTGCCGGTCAGTGTCAGCGTGCCCCAACCGTCCTTGACCAGGCTGCCGCTGCCGCTGATCGCGCCGCCGAGAACGAAGCGAGTTCCCGTATAGGTCTCGATCGTGCCGGTGCCGGAGAGCGTGACCGAGCGCCCGCTGGTGATATCTGCATAGCTTGCCAATCGGCCGCCGCCATCGAAGCTGATGGCGGAGCCTGCCGCACCGAGGTTAGCGTCGGCGATGATCGCCAGCGTGCCGGCGCGGATCACCGTGCCGCCGGAGTAACTGCTCGTGCCGGTCAGGAGCAGCGTTCCGGCTCCCTCCTTCAGCAGGCGGCCAGTACCAGTGACGGCTCCGGCGTAGAGGCTGTCTTCCGTCTGGGCGACGGTCAGATCGGCACCACCGAGCGCGATCTCGCCGCCGCTGCCGGCGACCAGATTCATGCGCAGATCGTGGCCGTTGAGATCGAGCTTGCCGCCGGTCAGGACCCAGTCGGCCATGGTCGGCAAGGCGCCGGCACTACCAGCCTGGAGCGTGCCGGCGCGGATCAGGGTGCCGCCCGACCAGTTGTTGGTACCGGTCAGCAGCAGCGTGCCGTTGCCCCATTTGATCAGCCCACCGGCGCCGCTCACCGTGCCGTTCAAGGTCAGCGTCGTTCCGGCGGTGGTCTCGATCGCGCCAGTATCGCGCAGATCGATCGTGCGGTTGGAGGCGATGTTCGCGGTGGTGTGCAGCGCGCCATTGTCGAAGGTCAGCCCGCCGCTCGCCGCACCGAGATTGGCGTCGGCCGAGACCTGCAAGGTGCCGCCCGAGATCATCGTGCCGCCGCTATAGCTGTTCGCGCCGTCGAGTATCAGCCTGCCGTCACCGGTTTTCTCGAACCCGGCCGTCCCGGTGATCGCCGCGTCGATTCGGGCGGTCTCACCGTCAAGCACGCGGATCTCTGGCGTGGTGATGGTGATGCCGAGATTACTATAGCCGTGAAGGTTGAGGCTGGCGCCGACGCCGCCGACCAGCGTGTAGCTGCCGCTGGCGAACTGCAGGCCGACCACATTCTGCTGGCCGTCGATCGTGACCGTGCCGCCGGGGCCGCGGAAAACGCCGTACACGCCGCCCCATGACGCGGCCGTCGAGCCGCCGAGATTGAACCAGTTCGTATTGCCGGCATTCCAGGTGCCGTTGCCAGCCCCCGCCGATGTCGTACCCCAGAGCTGCAGGATATCGAGACCGTTCGGACTGACGACGACGTCGACCTTGCCGGCTTGCGAGTAGTCGAAATCGTAGCTGTAGCCGAATGGCGAGGTCGACGGGGTGGTGCCAAGGGTCATCCCACTGCCCGACCGCGTCCCGGCGTAGGTGATGACGCGATGATAGCCGATCGCCGGTTCGGAGCTGCTCGCGAGGTTCAGGAACCCGCCATTCAGGACGAGATCGCCATTGACCTGCGTCGTCGCGGAATCGACCGACGTGCCGCCATTGCCGCGCAGCCGATAGTCGTAGTTGCTGCCGGAGTTGAGCGTCAGCGTGCCGTTGACGACGAGAGCGGCGGCATCCGACGGCCTGATCGTGCCGCCTGCATTGGCGGTCAGGTTGCCGTTAACGGTCAACGAGGTCTTGCCCGAGGGCGCGAGCGTGCCGCCACCATTGATCGTGGTGGCGCCGATGAAGCCCTCTCCGGCGACCGTGCCGCCGCCAGCGATGGTGACCGTGCCGCCGAGGCGCGCCGTGCCGGCCATGCGAAGCGTGCTGCTCGATACCGTTGTCGTTCCCGAGAAGCCGGAGCTGTCGGCGATGAAACTCGTCGTGCCGGAGCGAAAATTAAGAACGCCCGATCCCGAGATCGCGCGGGAGAAAGTGTAGTCGCTGGCGTTGTGGTTGAAGACAAGCGCGCCCGTGCCGGCTCCGAAACGGATATCGCTGGCAAGCAGGCCCGGTGCGATCGCGGCCTGTCCGGCGGCCGCGCCGATATTGATCGTGCCGGAGCTGCCCGCGCCTTTGGCGACCTCGATGTTCTGGCCGCCGGCCGCGCCGACCTTGCCGCCATCGGCGACGGTCAGCCTGCCGTTGCCCAGGTTTCCAATGGTCAGCGCATTCGCACTCAGGCTCGATCCGGCGCCCGTCACCAGGATGGCTCCGTCGCCGCCCACCCTGTCGCCGGCTGTGGCGGCAGGGGTCTGGATGGTGCCGCCACCGGAGACGACCAGACGACCGCGACCGGTGTCGCCCACGGTGATGGCGCCGCTTCCGGTCGGATAGGGCGACAGCTGCCAATGCGCATTGCTGCCAGAGACGATCATCTCGGCGGGGGCACCCGAGGCACCGTTGATGTAGCCGTTGCCATAGGTCGCGAGCCTCGCTCCGGCCGAGAGCGTCAGCGTTCCGCCCTCGACAGCGACATCCTGGTTTGGAGCCCCCTGTAGCGCTCCGGAAAGCGTCCAGCTGCTGAGGCCGGTCTTGCCGAGGAACGAGAAGCCTCGGTATTTCGTGCCCAGCTCCGACAGATCGAAGCTGCTGTTCAGGTCTCCGCCGAGGTACAGCCAGGGCGAGAAGCCGCCGAGCACGTCGCCGACGATGGTCGAACCGGCTCGCAATTCCAGAGCGCTGAGCGCAGCGTACAGCACGATGGCGGGCGCCCGCGACCCGTCCCCGTTCAGTCCGCCGCTGATCGTGCCTGAGTTGACAACCTTGGCGGAACCGAAGGCGAGAATGCCGCTGCCGCCGCGCGCCGCCCCGTTCCCCGCGCCGGCATTGCCACCGGCGATGGTGCCGAAATTGACGATGCTCGGACCGCCCTGGAGCCGCACGCCGACGCCGCCATTACCTGCGGCGCCATCGCTACCGCTGGTGCCTTGCGTAACGACGGCTCCCTTGCCCGCGGCTCCGCCGTTGCCGCCTATGATCGACGCGCCGGCCGCGTTGAAGACCGTGCCATTCGTGACGAGGACGCCATCGCCGCCATCACCGCCATTGGCGCCATTTCCTGCGGTGAGGCCGCCGCCGCCATTGCCGCCGCGACCACCATTGCCGCCTGTGACGATACCGCTGTTCTCGATCCAGAAACCGTTGTCGAGAAAGACGCCGATGCCGCCATTGCCGCCATTGCCGCCATTGCCGGCAACCTCGCCGCCGGCCGAGCCGTTGCCGCCGCTCCCGCCGTCACCGCCGCGAACAGAGGCCCCAGCCCGCGTCGTGATCGAATAATTCGTGCTGCCCAGCTTGAGGCCGAGGATCCCAATTCCGCCGCCGCCGCCGCTCCCCCCGTTGCCGGAATAGGCATGATCGGCCGGCAGGCTGGGGAAGTCGGTGCAGGAGACGCCGAACTCCGTGTAGGTGCAGGTCGGGATGCCGTCCCCGGTTCCGCCATAGCTGATGCCGGATACGCCGCCATTACCCCCCTTTCCGCCGGCCCCGCCCGTAACCACGCCGTTCGTCCCGATGGTCAGCCAGCCATGGTCGACGATGCCAGGCCCCCCACCGCCGCCGCCACCGCCGCCACCGCCGGCCCCGCCCGGTTGAGCCAGGTTCATGTAGATCCAATAGCTCAGGATACCCTTGCCGCCGGTCCCGCCGGCTCCGCCCGCGCCGCCTGCGCCGCCGGCAAACTGCTGGCCGTCGCCGGTGATGACGGTGCCGTAGCCGGATTGCCAGCCGAGCGCGCCACCGCCGCCGCCACCACCGCCACCGCCGGCGCGGCCGGAATTGCCGAAGTCGATGCCCTTGTCCCCGGTGCCGCCAGCGCCGCCAGCGCCGCCCGCCGCGCCGACGATCGAGCCGGAGGGGAGCGGCGAGCCGACGCCGCTCGTGATCGTGCCGAGCGTGCCGGCGCTTCCCGCCGTGCCGCCCTTGCCGCCATGCCCGCCACTGCCGGCACCTTCGTAATTCCCGGAAGAACCGGCCTGGTCGCTAGCGCCGCCGCCGCCACTACCGCCCTGATAGGGGTTGCCGACGCTGAGGAGGCCTCCTCCACCGGGTTGGACCCCGTGCGACGGGGACGGACCGGCCGAACCGCCGCTGCCACCGGCCGCATATTGCGCGTGGGCCGGGGCCATCGCCACTGCGAGGCTGCCGAGGCAGATCAAGGTCGCCAGGACCCTGGAGCAGCCGGGGATGGCCGTCGTCGGGGCGGGCTCCAGTGCGGGTGCCCCCGCACGGATCGCCAATCTGCCTGGGGAGGCGCTTGCCGCAGTCGCTCGCTGCCCGCTTCGCAAAATCCGGCAGCGGCGCGGCATCGAGGATGTGTTGGCGCGGGGATGACGCGTCGGCATAGACGGGACGGATTTCTCGATCGGTCTCCGCATGATCCGGCGCGCAGGCGAAGCGGCAAGCGGATTTCGACCAACGAACATGCCGGTTCGACGAATGACGTCTCAGATGCGATTCATCGTGAGAAATCAGTTAAATAGCTGGTTGATGCAGCGTCTCGACTCAGTCGCTCGGTTCACACGCCGAGGCGTTGGCGCAGCTCCTGCCGATAGGCGCGCGACACTGGCCAGGCCTCGGCGAGGCGGCCGAGCCCGATCGTCCAGCGATCCCCGGCGCGCCGGTCGAGGCCGCTGACATGCTGCAGATTGACGATCGCGGTGCGGTGGATGCGCAGGAAGGATGCCGGCGGCAGCAGCCCGGCCCAGAGCGTGAGCGGGCGCAGGTCGAGCACCGTCGAGCCGTCCTGCAGCCACACCTTGGCATAGTCACGCGCCGAGCGCACGCCGAGGATCGCCTGCGGCTCGACGCCGACGACCTGTCCTTGCCGGCGCAGATAGATCAGCGGCGCGAACGCGTTGGACGCCGATGCCAGCCCCTGCTCGCCGCGGGAGGCGCCATAGCGAGCCAAGGCGATCAGTTCCCCGCATTGGATCAGCGCCTCCACCTCCGCGGGCGGCCAGTTCTGGATCGCCACTGTCGCATCGAAGCCGATGCAGGCGCGCAGGCGGCCCTCATGGAACAACGGCACGCTGAGCACGCTCTTGTCGCTCTGCCTGAGCATCTCGACCTGGAGCGGGCGGGCCGGGCGTGGCAGGTCGGCGACGCGGTTGATCATCACCGCCTGACCCTTGACCAGGAACTGATGGAGCCAGGCGATCATCGTCACCGGCGTGTTCTGCAGGTCCTCGACGAAGGACAGGACGCCTTGCCGGCTCCATTCATGCGTATTCCGGAAGCGCAGCAATTCAGCGTCGTATTCGAACATCCAGGCCCGATCGGCCCCTGCAAGCTCGCCGATCTCGGCCAGCGCAGCGGTGATCGCAAGGTCGATCGGCTCCTGAAGCAGCCGTCTGGCCATCAGATAAGGCCAATTCGGTGTCGTCCCGTTGCCGCATGCCGCCGATGACTGGAGCTCGTAGACATCGTCGGCAGCGACAACCGGAATCTCGGCCATGCTCGGGAGGACCTTCCACCAGCGCCCACCCGGCCTACTCACGGCCAATCCTACCGAAAATCAAGAGCGGCAGGATTGCCGAGCCGGCGCGGTCGCACCGCCTAGACGTCAAGGCGGCAAACAAACTGCCGAAAAGCCGACGTTCCGAGCACCCGCAATGGGCCAGAAGAGTGTTCTCGCATTCCTTATGTCCGCCGCTCTTTTCGGTTGCGATCAAGTCCATATGGCTGACGCCGAGAGCCCGCGCGAGTTCGAGCGGAAGGTGGGACGAGCTTAACTGCGCCTCCACAAAACCGGCAGCAGGCCAATTCCGGTTCACGCCATGAGCGTCGGCATACCGCCCGAAGCCGGACGTCGCGAACGGTCTCGCCGTTGTTGATGGTCGGACGGGTAATCGATTTTAGCCGGGCTTGCCTCGACCACTCGCGGGCGAGGCGCAACGAGCCTTGACGATGCGAGATGCTCCAGCCCTGACGATCATCCCCGAAGCTGAAGGCTAGCGCAGGCGCTGCGACATTCTCACAGCCGCCGGGCGCTTTCGACGTGCTATCGCTTTCGCGCGCCATCGGCCGCGCGTCAGGCTGAACCGCTTGTGTGCGCCACCTCACAGACCAGATGCCCTCCGAGCCGCCACAACGCCGCAACACCGCCCGAGGGGCGGCGGACAACGCAATGGAGCGGCACAATGCATGCGCTGAGAAGCGACTTTTTTCACGACATCGAAGACCTGACCGACATGCTGCGCCCTCGCACCAAGTCGGTACTCGACCGGCTGGTCGGGCGCATGGCGGTCGGGCAGATCCTCAGTGAGCAGTTCCTCTACGAGGTCCATGGCCCCTTCGTCCCGCCGCATCAGAAGCCGGCGCGGCGTCCGCTGACGACGAGGCTGATCGAGGCATTGTCGGGCCGGCTGCGCCGGGTCGCTCTTGGGGTGCAGATTCGTCACGCGGCAAATGCGTTGTCGGGTCTCGACGACAGGATGCTGAAGGATATCGGCATCAGCCGTTCGGAGATCGAGCTCAGCGTTCGGCGCGTAGATCCGCGACCATGACCGCTCACAACACGGCGTGAGGCCCTCCGAGGCGCCATGCCCCACCCTTTCATCCGGGCTACCAAGCAAATTTCATAGAGAGAAACATCCAATGTCCACCATGCTTCAAGCCGCTGCCCCGCAGGCGATCGACCACGCGGCGATCAAGCTCCGCCAGCACGGCGCCTGGTCATCCGGCGACTACGCCATCGTCGGCACGACCCTGCAGATCGTCGGCGAACATCTGTGCGAGGCGCTCGATCTGCGCAGCGGCCAGGCCGTGCTCGACGTCGCCGCCGGAAACGGCAACGCCAGTCTCGCTGCGGCTCGCCGCTGGTGCGACGTCACCAGCACGGACTATGTCGCGGCCTTGCTCGAGCGTGGCCGCGAGCGTGCGATGGCCGAGCGGCTCGACATCGCCTTCCGCGAAGCCGATGCCGAAGCCCTGCCGTTCCCGGATGGCCAGTTCGACGCGGTCATGTCGACTTTCGGGGTGATGTTCACGCCCGATCAGGAGCGCGCGGCCGCAGAGTTGCTGCGGGTCTGCAGGCATGGCGGCAAGATCGGCCTCGCCAACTGGACGCCGGACGGCTTCATCGGCCATCTCTTCAAGACGATTGGACAATATGTCCCGCCAGCTCCCGGACTGCGGTCGCCCGCGCTCTGGGGCACGCAGGAGCGCCTCACCGAGCTGTTCGGTTCGGCTGGTGCTTCCGTCCAGACGACGCGGCGCGACTTCGTCTTCCGCTATCGCTCGCCCGAGCACTGGCTCCAGGTCTTCAGCAGCTATTATGGACCGGTGCTCAAAGCCTTCGGGGCGCTGGACCAGCCTGCCAAGGCCGCGTTGACGCGGGATCTGATGACGCTGGTCGATCAGTTCAACCGCTCGGGCGACGAGACCGTGGTGGTGCCGAGCAGCTATCTCGAAATCGTCGTCACGCGCGGGCTGAACTGAACCCGGCGACCTCGGTCCGCGCCCAGGCTCGGACGAGAATCTGACGGTCTTCCGCTGCAACAGGCCAACACCTGTTGCAGCGTCGGCTCATTCTCTGCTGCGATCATACGATGGAGCATCTATCGCAGCGATAAGAACGACCCTGAAGCTGTGGCGCCCCATGATCATCATGGCTCCGCCCAGATGGATTACCTTTGCCCGATTTCGCGACACGGCCCGTCCGACATGATATAGGAGGATCGGTGCAATTGGGCGCTTCCCCACCTGCACAGATTCCGGTCGGAATGGGGGACGGCCGTGTCTTTGACGCCCTGCTCGTTGCGCCAGACTGCTCCGGCGACGCGGCGCGAGACCCTCGCGCTGCTCGGCGCGATGGCGGCATCGACGATCCCGGCCCGCGCGCAGCAGAAGACCATGCCGGTCATCGGCTATCTCGGCTCGGAATCGCCCGAGCCCTACGCGAGCCGCCTAGCCGCTTTCGCCGAAGGCCTGGCCGAAGCCGGATATGTCGACGGCCGCAACGTCGCGATCGATTTCCGCTGGGCTGAAGGCCAGTACAGCCGATTGCCGGCGCTCGCGATGGAACTCGCTGATCGCCAGGTCACCGTGATGGTCGCGCCGGGCGGTGCGGAGGTCGCGCTCGCTGCGCGCTCGGCGACCAAGACGATCCCGATCGTCTTCGAGTTGGGGGGCGATCCCGTCGCGCTCGGCCTGGTCGCCAGCCTGTCCCGACCCGGCGGCAACCTGACCGGCGTCAGCAGCCTCAGTGTCGAAGTCTCGCTGAAACGGCTGGAATTCATGAGCGAGCTGTTTCCGGCCGCCAAGACCTTCGCCGTCGCGGTCAACCCGGCGAGTCCGACCTCGGCTTCGCAATCGAAAAACCTGCAGGCTGCCGCGGGCAGCCTCGGACTGGAGCTGCGCCTCCTCAAAGCCAGCAGCGAGCCGGAGCTGGAGACCCTGTTCGCGGCCGTACCCCAGATGCAGCTGCCCGGGCTGGTCTTCACCTCCGATCCCTATTTCGCCTACCGCAGTCGGCGCCTCGCCGAGCTGGCCGTGCGTCACAGAGTTCCCGCGATCACCCAGGCGCGGGATTTCCCGAACGCCGGCGGCCTGATGAGCTATGGCGGCGACTTCCAGCAGTCGCATCGCCATACCGGGATCTATGCCGGCCGGATCATCAAGGGCGAGAAGCCCTCGGATCTGGCGGTTCAGCGCGTGACGAAGCTCGAACTGTTCGTCAATCTGAAGGCGGCCGGGCAGCTCGGGCTGACCATGCCGCCTTCGATCCTGAGCAGCGCGGACATGGTGATCGAATAACCTGGCCGGAGAACCGGAGCACGAGCTGTCACGGTGACACACCCGCCACCTGCCCAGCGAAGCTCGCTCTTCGCGAAATATTTCATCGCGCTGTTCGCGGCGGTGGTCGTTCCCCTTCTCGTTGCCGGCGGCAGCGAAGCCTGGTTCGGCCATAGGGACCAGAGGGCGAGGCTGAACGATCTTCTCGAAGCGGAAGCCAGGGCGGCCGCTGCGAAAATCCAGGATTTCCTCGACGGCATCCGCGATCAGCTGGCGTGGACGGTTCAGCTGCCATGGTCCGACAGCGCTGACGAGAGACGCCGGCTCGACGCCTTTCGCCTGTTGCGGCAGGTCCCGGCCGTGGCCAGTCTGACCCTCATCGACGCGACCGGGCGGGAGCGCATATTCGTCTCACGCATGGGGCTCAACAAGGTCGAAAGCGGCACGGACCACTCGATCAGCCCGGCGCTGAAAAGCGTCCGGCCAGGCGGCGCCTGGTACGGCCCTGTGACCTTCCATGCCGGCTCCGAGCCCTTCTTGACCATTGCCGTCGCCGGCAACCGCTCGGCGGTCGGCGTGGCGGTCGCCGAGGTCAATCTCAAGCTGATCTGGGACGTGATCTCGGCGATCCGGGTCGGCAAGACCGGCGCTGCGTTCGTTCTCGACCAGCCAGGGCGCCTGATCGCCCACCCCGATATCAGCCTGGTTCTGCGCGCCGACCAGACCGCGATACAGCCACTCCAGGCACTCAGGGCGAGGGTCACGGCACAAAGCGGCCAGGCGACGTCGGGACGCGATATCGGCGGCCATATGGTTCTGGCGGCGATGGCGCCGATACCTGGCGTCGACTGGAGCGTTGTCGTCAAGCAGCCGGTCGCAGAGGCTCTTGCGCCGATCTATGCGGCGCTGTGGCGGACGGGCGCATTGCTCATCGTCGGTTCCGGTCTCGCGGCCGCCCTCGCCTACTGGCTCACCCAGCGCATGGTCGAGCCGATCCGTGTCCTGGAGGATGGCGTGGCCCGCATCGGCGCCGGGCAGTTCGACCACCGGATCGACATCGCCACCGGCGATGAATTCGAGCGGCTGGCGACGCGCTTCAACGCGATGGCCGGCGATCTGGCGGTGTCGCAGGAACGCTCGGAGCGGATCGGTCGGCTCAAGCGCTTTCTCGCGCCGCAGGTGGCTGAGCTGGTCGACCAGTCAGGCGACGACAGCGTGCTCGACGGCCGGCGCATCGAGGTGGTCGTCGTGTTCGGCGACCTGCGCGGTTTCACCGCCTTCTCGGCGCGCGCCGAGCCCGAGATCGTGATGAGTGTCCTCGGCGACTACTATGATGCTCTCGACAGGGTGGTCATCGACCACGGGGCCACGCTGACGCATTTTTCCGGCGACGGGATGATGGTCCTGATCAACGCCCCGGTGTGCCGTCCGGAGCCGGCCTTGTGCGCCGTCAACATGGCGCGGGACATGCAGAAGACCGTGCAGTCTCTTTTGCGCGATCGACAGGCGCTGGATCATCGCCTCGGCTTCGGGATCGGGCTGGCGATGGGGCCGGCGACGGTGGGGCGGATCGGCTCCGAAGGCCGGCTCGAATACACCGCGGTCGGCAGCGTCGTGAACCTCGCAGCGCGTCTGTGCGCCAGCGCACGCAATGCCGAGATCCTGGTCGATATGGTCGCCGCGGAGGCTGTCGGCGGGCGGGCGCCGCTCGTCGAACTGGATGCGCGCGCGCTGAAGGGTTTCGACGAGCCAGTCCGGGTTTTCGCTGCGGGCGAAGCGGTGGCCGGGTAAGCGCCCGAGTCAGGCCGGCGCAGGATCTGCCACCACCTAGGCGGCGTCCACCTTCGCCAGGCGCCGCAGATCATCGATATCCTGAATCAGCAGCCGTCCTCGCCCCAATGAAATGACGCCGCTGCGCTTCCAGGACTGGAGATGGCGATTGACCGTTTCGCGCGTCACCCCGGTGAGGGAGGCCAACTCCTCCTGGGAGGCGCGGACATCGGTGCCGTAATCGGCGGCGAGCACGAGGATGCGTCGTGCGAGCCGGATCGCGGAAGGCAGGAATGTCGTCTCTTCCAGCCGGCCGATGACATCGCGCAGCCGGGCGCAGAGGAGGTCGATCAGCTGCAGGGCGAGCGGCGGCTCGCGATTGAGCAAGCCGAGGAAATCCTGCCGCGGCAGGAAGAACATGTCGGTGTCCTCCATCGCGACGGCATCGGCAGTGCGGGACTGGCCGTCGAGCAAGGTGATCTCACCGAAGACATCGCCGCCGCCGAGGACGTTCATCGTCATCTGCTGGCCAAGATCATCCACCGATCCGATGCGGATCAGGCCACGCCGGATGGCGTAGAGCCCATCGCCCGGATCGCCCTTGAGGAACAGAACCTCCCGCGCGGCGAGACGCCGTTGCTTGCAGATGGCCGCGATCTTCCCGAGCGCGTCCCGTTCGAAGCCCGCAAAGAACGGGTTCGCGGTGAGAATGCTGACGATGCGATGAGAGACATCGCTCATCGGTGGCCCCCAGAATTCGGATCGAGCGACCGTAACGTCCGTGATCCAAGGCTGAGATCAACGGGCTGGAACGGCACAGAAGCCAAGGCGGTAGGCCATCGTGTTCGTTTGCGTCGCAAACGAGACGAGACAATGCCCAATGGCTTGGTCCGTCACAATACGCTCTTGCGGCTAAGCAACTCTCGAACCGCTGCTCGAACACGGCGTGGAACGGTGCCCGTTTCCGGCGCGCACCCGCGGAGCAGGAGATTGATCTTTGACGGGCGCGGATGCCGGCCAAACGAATTCTCGGCATCCAGCAATTCATCGCGGCGGCCGCGTAGCGCCCTTCACCGGCGCGGCGAGCTGTCGGATCGTCTTCGCTGGCATCAGAGAGCGCTGGCGTCGGGAGCCGATATTCGCTGATATCCAGGCTCTAGATGTGTTGCCTGTCCGAGCCGAGATGTCATGCCAAGCGAGTACCGTGTCGCCATCGTTGCGCTGCCGAACTTCACCTTGCTGGCCTTGTCCTGCATCGTGGATACGCTCCGGCTGGCGAACCGTGCGCTCGGGCATGAGGCCTATCGCTGGACCGTCTACGGGCTGCACGACACGGTCGCGGCTTCGAGCCATGTCGGCCTCGTACCGGACAAGACGCTGGCCGAGGCGCATGATGACGAGGTCGACATCGCCATCGTCTGCGGCGGGATCGGCGGCCACCTCTACAATGAGCGTCCCTTGCGGGCCTGGCTGCGCGATCTCGACAGCCGCGGCGCGATCATCGGCGCGATCTCGACCGGCATCTGGCAGCTGGCGCGCGCCGGGCTGCTCGATTCCTATCGCTGCGCCGTCCACTGGGACGACCTGCCGTCCTTCTCGGCGACGTTTCCGCTCGTCGAGGTTCGCTCCGAGATCTATGTGCATGATCGGCGCCGCCTCACCTGCTCCGGAGGCGTCGCCGTCATCGACATGGTCCTCTATCTCGTCGCGGTGCAGTTCGGCATCGCCCAGGCAGACAGCGTCGCAGACCTCTTGATCCACGCCCGGATCCGCTCGTCCGACGAGAAACAGCGCGGCACCGCCGCCAGCCCGCAGGCGACGCCGAGAACCGTTCGGCGGGCCGTGACCCTGATGGAACGCAATATCGAGGTGCCGCTCCCGATCAGCGAGATCGCCCGTGAGATCGGCTGCTCGACCCGCCAGCTCGAACGGCTTTTCAGCGAGGCGTTCGGCACGACACCCAAGCGATACTACGACGGCGTGCGCCTGCGCCACGCCCGCAAGCTGCTCGTCGAGACCGACGTGCCGCTCTCGGAGGTCGCGGTGCAGTCAGGCTACCCATCGCAGGCGCAGTTCGCGACGCGCTTCCGGACTGCCTTCGGCAAGGCTCCGCTGCGCTACCGGCTCCACGCCCACCGGTGACGGACCCGCTCAACGATGTTGCAGCGCCGCGAAAGCTCTGTCGCATATCGGGAAAAGATGTCGTTTTTTTGAAAGCCATGGCTTCAGCCGTTCCTTAGCCTCCTTTGAAACGCCGCCTGTCGAGAGGGCGCCGGGAGATCGCCAGAATGACCCGCCATGATGAGCGGTCGACGGCCGGCAAGCCGTTGCCCGTCCGTGAGCACGCACGTCTGTTGGTCGTCGGAGCCGGCCCTGCCGGCCTGTCGGCGGCGCTCGAAGCCGCCCGGCGCGGTGTCGCGGTCGTGCTGGTCGATGAGCACCCGGTCGATTACGCGCTGATGGGGCTCGACGTCCCCTACCATTTCGGCCAGCGCATGGGCGGCTCCACCCGCAACAAGGCGCGGATGATCGAGACCATCGCCGCAGCCGACGCGCGGATCGCCGAAGCCTTCGAGTCCGGCGTCGACGTCAGGCTCGGCATTGCCGTCTGGGGCCTGTTCTCGCAGCGACCGGGTCTGCGCTGGCTGCGCGGTCATGTCGCCGGGCTCAGCGATGGCGAGAGCAGCTGGTTCCTCTCCTTCGATGCGGCGATCATCGCGACCGGGCGCCGCGATGTCGGCCTCGCCTTTCCCGGCTGGGAGCTGCCCGGTGTGATGGGCGTCACCGCCGCAAGCACCCTGCTCCAACGCTACGATGCCTTCGATGGCCGGGCGCTGGCGATCCTCGGCTCCGGCGTCGAAGCGACCCAGTTCGCGAAGGCAGCTCTCGCCGCCGGCCGGCAGATCGTCGCGCTGGTCGAGGCGGGAGAGACGACGCGCGATCTTGCCGGTTGCGCCGAGCTCGCTCGCCAGGGCGTGCCCGTGCTGACACAAGCAATGATCTCCCGCGCCGTTGGCGGGTCTGACGGCGTCGACCATGTGCTCGTGCGGGAGTTGGGCAGCGACGACGCGAATGCGCGCAGGCTCGCCTGCGACACCGTCGTCCTCGCGACAGGCGCCGCTCCCGTGATCGAGCTGCTCGATGTCGCGGGCGCCGAGATCGCCTTCGCGCCGCATCGCGGCGGCTATGTCCCGCGTCTCGATGCGGACGGCAGGACTTCCATTCCAGGCCTCTTCGCGGCGGGGGATTGTGCCGGCATCATCGCTGGCAAAACCGTGGATGCCGCGATCGCCGCTGCGGAAGGGACCCATGCAGCGGCAGCCGCCTGCGACGAGCTTGTCCGCAGCTCGGCCAAAGCATGGCAGCCGGCGCCGGAGGCCGAGTCGGGCCCGGCGGACGAGGATGTCGAAGTAGTACGCTCGGCATGGGTCGCAGCGTCGATCGCCGTCGCCGATGCCGAGACGCATCTGTGCCAATGCGAGGAGGTCAACCTGGCGGACCTGCTCGGCGTTCGCCCGCCGCGCTATCTCACAGGCCAGGACGGCGAGCGCAAATCGCACGATCTGGCAGCGCTCGCCGCTGACGGGCAGGTCAGCCAGGATCAGGTCAAGCGCCTGACCCGCGCCGGCATGGGTCCCTGCCAGGGCCGGCGCTGCCGCGAACAGGTCGGCGCGGTGCTGGCCCGGGCCACGGCCACGCCGCTCGCCCGGATGCCCCTGCCGAGCCATCGCGCTCCGGTCCGCCCCTTGCCGCTCTCGGCCTTCGCCGAGGATCACGAGCCCGATGTCCTCGCGCAGAACTGGGAAGGCTGGTTCGGCATCGCCAGCCAGTGGGAGCCGTTCTGGACCTTGTCCGATGGCGCCGGCACGGAGGACCGGCCATGAGCGCTGCCGGCGAGCGCAAGGGCGCCGATGTCATCATCGTCGGCGGCGGCGTCACCGGGCTGAGCACCGCCTGGTGGCTGGCTCGGGCCGGTGTCGATGTGCTGCTGATCGAGAAGGGCATCGTCGGCTGGGGCGCCTCGGGCCGCAATGGCGGCGGCGCGACGCACCATCAGAGCCCGCTCTTCGCCGAGGAGCAGCGACTCTGGCCGCTGATGGACGACCTGCTGGGATATCCGACCGAATACCAGCCCAAGCGCATCCGCATGGCCTTGAGCGACGCCCAGATGGACGAGTTCAGGATCGGCGTCGACAACACGCGCGGCCAGGGCTTTCCGGCCGAATGGCTCGATGCGAAGCAGGTCCGCGAGATGGTGCCGCTGGCGGGCGACAATGTCCGGGGCGGCGTCTATTACGAGCGCGGCGGCCACGCCAATCCGCAGCGGACCGTGCAGGCCTATGCCTGGGCTCTGCAGGACCTTGGCGGGCGCATCCTGCAGCACACGGCGGTGACCAGCTTCGAGCGGCGCGGCGACAAAGTCGTCGCGGTCGAGACCAGCGCCGGCAGCTTTTCCTGCAACACGCTGGTGCTGGCGGCCGGACCGCAGACAGGCATCCTCACCGCCCTGCTCGACAGCGAGGTGCCGGTCACCCCGGCCCGGGCCGAAATGATCGTCACCGAGCCACTGCCGCTGATGCCGATCGGCGGCGTCGACGGCAATCATCTCTATGGCCGCCAGACCTTGCGCGGCAACCTCGCCTATGGCGGCGGCCCGCATGAATGGCTGACGCCGCAGGACGATGCCATCGCGGCGCGCCCGTCGAGCCCGCTCGCCCGCAATGTCGCCAAGCGCCTGGCCGAGCTCTTTCCCAAGGCGGCGCATGTCCGCGTCATCCGCAGCTGGGCCGGCGTGATCGAGAACACGCCCGATGGACGGCCGGTGATCGACCGGCTGCCGACCGCCGGCAATGTCATCGCCGCGACCATGTCGAGCGTCGGCTTCGGCCTGTCGCCGGCGACCGGCCGCGCCATTTCGCAACTCGTGCTCGGCGGACGCTGCGATTTCGCCGACCTGTCGAGCTTCCGCCTGTCGCGCTTCGGCAATCTCAGCCCGGACTGGCGCGAGGAGCGCGGCTGGCTGCCTCCACGAACGGATGACGACGATGCCCGCGCGGCCTGAACCGATCGCCGACCGCTATTCGGCCTGGCGGCTGCTGACGGAGAGCCTCTCCGGCAATCGCGGCTGGAAGCCGGCCTGGCGCAAGCCCGAGCCGAAGGCCGCCTATGACGTGATCATCGTCGGCGGCGGCGGCCATGGCCTCGCGACCGCGCATTACCTCGCCAGCGTGCACGGGATCACCAATGTCGCGGTGGTCGAGAAGGGGCCGATCGGCCTCGGCAATGCCGGGCGCAACACCACGATCGTGCGCTCGAACTACGGCCTGCCGAGCAATACGCGCTTCTACGAATGGTCGCTGAAGCTGTGGGAGGGGCTGGAGCAGGACCTCAACTACAACGTGATGATGAGCCAGCGCGGCGTGCTCAACCTGTTCCATTCGGACTCGCAGCGCGACGCTACCGCAAGACGCGGCAACTCGATGCGGCTGCAAGGCGTCGACGCCGAATTGCTCGACCGCGAGCAGGTCAGGGCGATGGCGCCGTTCATCGCGATGGACAATCCGATGTTCCCGATCTTCGGCGGGCTGCTGCAGCGGCGTGGCGGCACGGCCCGGCACGACGCCGTGGTCTGGGGCTTCGCCCGCGCTGCCGATCGGCGCGGCGTCGACATCATCGAGCATTGCGAGGTCACCGGCATCCGCCGCGAGGGCGGGCGGGTCACCGGCATCGAGACGACGCGCGGCTTCATCGGGGCGAAGAAGGTCGGCGTCGCCGTCGCCGGCAACACCTCGCAGCTGGCGACGATGGCGGGGCTCAAGCTGCCGGTGGAATCGCACCTGCTGCAGGCCTTCGTCTCCGAGGCGATCAAGCCGATGATCGACAGCGTCGTCACCTTCGGCGCCGGGCATTTCTACATCAGCCAGTCGGACAAGGGCGGGCTCGTCTTCGGCGGCGACCTCGACGGGTACAACTCCTATTCCCAGCGCGGGAACCTGCCATTGGTCGAGCATCTGATGGGCGCGGCCGTGTCGATGATCCCGGCGATGTCGCGCCTGCGGGTGCTCCGGCAATGGGCCGGCATCATGGACATGACGATGGATTCGTCGCCCTTCATCTGCAAGACGCCGATCGACGGGCTCTATTTCAACGGCGGCTGGTGCTATGGCGGCTTCAAGGCCACGCCCGGCTCCGGCTGGTGCTTCGCCCACACCATCGCCAACGACGCGCCGCACGCCTTCAACGCCGACCTGACGATCGAGCGCTTCCGCGACGGGCGCATGATCGACGAGCGGGGCGCCGGCCCCAATCCCTGGGCGCAGTGAGGCGGCGGCGATGCACCTGATCCCCTGCCCCTATTGCGGCGAACGCCCCCAGGACGAGTTCCACTATCGCGGCGACGCCACCGTGACGCGCCCGGCGCCGGACGCCGGCGAGCAGGCCTTCTACGACTATGTCTACACGCGGACTAATCCACGCGGCTGGCATGACGAGTGGTGGCATCACTATGCCGGCTGCCGGCAATGGCTGAAGGTCCGGCGTAACACGCTGACCCATGTGGTCGCGGCCTCAGTCGGACCAGCCGACGCGCTGCCGGAGGCGACACCATGACCTCGCGGCGCCTTCCGAGCGGCGGCCTGATCGACCGCAGCAAGTCCATCCGCTTCAGCTTCGACGGCCGCGAGCTCTCCGGCCATCCCGGCGACACACTGGCTTCGGCGCTGCTGGCCAATGGCGTGCGCCTGGTCGGCCGCAGCTTCAAATACCACCGACCGCGCGGGATCATGACCGCCGGCCCCGACGAGCCGAACGCGCTGGTCGAGCTGCGCGACGGCGCCCGCCGCGAGCCGAACAGCAAGGCGACCGAGATCGAGCTGCATGACGGCCTCGTCAGCCGCAGCCAGAACCGCTGGCCCTCGCTCGCCTTCGACGTGATGGCGCTCAATGCCCTGGCCGGCAAGGCGCTCTCGGCCGGCTTCTACTACAAGACCTTTATGTGGCCGAAGCGCTTCTGGGAGAAGCTCTACGAGCCACTGATCCGGCGCGCCGCCGGCCTCGGCCGGGCCGCGACCGAAGCCGACCCGGACCATTACGAGGCGATGCACGCCCATTGCGACGTGCTGGTCGTCGGCTCCGGCGCCGCGGGCCTGGCGGCGGCCCGCGCGGCAGGCGAAGCCGGGGCACGCGTCATCCTGTGCGAGCGCGATGCCCTGATCGGCGGCGGGCTGCTGATTTGCCCCGACCACCAGGCCTGGCATGCCGAGATGCTCGGCGCGCTGAAGGCGCTGCCCAATGTCGAGATCCTGCCGCGCACCAATGTCTTCGGCTATTACGACCACAATCTGCTCGGCGCGCTGGAGCAGGTCGCGGACCACCGGCCCGAGCCCGGCGCGCACGAAGTCCGCCAGCGCTATCGCACCTTCAGGGCAAGGCAGGTCGTGCTGGCGACCGGCGCAAGCGAGCGCCTGATCGCCCTGCCCGGCAATGACCGGCCGGGCGTGATGATGGCCGGCGCCGCCCTGACCTATCTGCGCCGCTTCGGCGTCGCGCCGGGCGAGAACGCCGTCGTCTTCACCAACAACGACAGCGCCTATGACACCGCGCTCGCCTTGGTCGAGACAGGTCTCGGCCGGGTGACGCTCGCCGATGTCAGGCCGCAGAGCGAGCTTGCCGGCGTGGTCGCGGCGCGTGGCGTCCAGGTCCGGCTCGGCACCGAGGTCGCCGGCTTCGACGGTAAGACCGTGCTGCTGCGCCAGCGCGGCGGCACGCTCGGCGATCCCATCGTCGCCGACCTGCTCTGCCTGTCGGGCGGCTGGAATCCGAACGTCCAGCTCGCCAGCCAGTCGGGCGCGAGAACGCAATGGAATGCCGAACTGGCGAGCCATGTGCCGGGCGAGCCGGTGCAGGCGGAGCGCTCCGCCGGCGCAGCACGCGGCGTCTTCGGCATCGGCGCTGCGGCACATGACGGGGCCAAGGTCGGTGAGGCAGCATCGGCAGCGGCCGGATTCGAGGCCAAGCCCGGCTTCGCCCTACCCGAGCTCGATCGTAGCGAGCAGCCGCTCGCGCCGCTCTGGGAGGTCAAGGCCGCCGGCAAGAGCTTCGTCGACCTTCAGCACGACGTCACCGCCGAGGACATCCGCCTCGCCCATCGCGAGGGCTATGCCCATGTCGAGCACGCCAAGCGCTATACGACGCACGCCATGGCGACCGACCAGGGCAAGCTCGGCAGCCTGGTCGGCGCGGCGATCCTGGCGGAAGCGCGCGGCGAACCGATCGAGGCCGTCGGCGTGCCGACCCATCGGCCCTACACCATGCCGGTCGCGGTCGGCGCACTGGCCGGCCATGCCTCCGGCGTGCATTTCCAGCCGGTTCGGCGCACGGCGCTGCATGACTGGCATCTGCGCAATGGCGCGGCGATGCAGCCGACCGGGGCCTGGCTGCGACCGTTCTACTACCCCAAGCCCGGCGAGACCGGCTGGGGCCCGATCTTCCGCGAAGCACGGGCGGTACGCTCGGCCGTCGGCATCTGCGACGTCTCGACCCTCGGCAAGATCGACGTGCAGGGGCCGGACGCCGCGACCTTACTCGACCGGCTCTACATCAACAGCTTCTCGACGCTGGCGGTCGGCAAGTGCCGCTATGGCGTGATGCTGCGCGAGGACGGCATCGTCTTCGACGACGGCACCACCTCGCGGCTCGGCGACGAGCATTTCCTGGTGACGACCACCACCGGCAACGCCGCGCCGGTGCTGGAGCATATGGAGTTCCACGCGCAGACGGTCTGGCCCGAGCTCGACGTGCAGTTCTGCTCGGTCACCGACCAATGGGCGCAGATCGCGGTCGCCGGCCCGAAAGCCCGCGAGACGCTCGCCGCGGCAATCGAGGGGCTCGACCTCTCCAACGAGGCCTTTCCGTTCATGGCGGTCGGCGAAGGCAGGATCGCCGGCGTGCCGGTCCGCCTGTTCCGGATCAGCTTCTCGGGCGAGCTCGCCTATGAGGTCGCGGTGCCGTCGAGCCATGCCGAGACGGTCTGGGAGGCGATCCTCGCCGCCGGCAAGCCCTTCGGCATCGTGCCCTATGGCCTGGAAGCGATGAGCCTGATGCGGGTCGAGAAGGGCCACGCCGCCGGCCCCGAACTGAACGGCCAGACCACCGCGGCCGATCTCGGCATGGGCCGGATGATGAAGAAGGCGGGCGACGTGATCGGCCGCGTCCTCGCCGGCCGTCCCGGCCTCGCCGATCCCGGCCGGCCGCGCCTCGTCGGCATCCGCCCGCTCGATGCCGGGCAGCGCCTGCGCGGCGGCGCCCATATCGTCGGCGAGCCCGGCTCGGGCACGAGCCTGGGCTGGGTCAGCAGCGTCACCCAGTCGATCGAGCACAAAAGCTGGATCGGCCTCGCCTTGCTCGAGAACGGCGAGAGCCTGAAGGGACAGCGCCTCTTCGCGGTCTCACCGCTGCACGACGAAAGCGTCGCGGTGACGATCACCAGCCCGCACCACGTCGATCCGGAGAATTCCCGTGTCCGCGCCTGACCGCCGCTCGCGCCTTTCGGCATCGCAGGCTCGCAAGGGCGGCCGTGCCGGCGATGCGCCGCTTGCGATCGTGGAGCAGCCGGCGACGCTGGTACAGGTGACCGCACGCAAAGGCCACCAGACCGAACTCGCCACCGCCATCGCCGGCACGCTTGGCCTCGACCTGCCTGAAGCCGGGCGGGTCGCGAGCGCGGCAGACAAGGGCGCCCTCTGGCTCCAGCCCGGATGCTGGCTGATCGTGGCGCCGGCCGGGCAGCGCGGCGAGCTTCCAGCCTCCCTCGCGCAAGCGCTGAAGGGCATCGCCGCGGTGGTCGACCAGAGCCATGGCCGCTGTGTGATCGAGATTTCCGGTGCCGAGGCGCGCGCCGTGCTCGCCAGGCTGTGCCGGCTCGATCTGCATGAGCGAGTCTTCGAGCCCGGGCACAGCGCCGCGACCCTGGTCGGCCACGTCTCCTGCCTGATCCACCGCATGGATGGCCCGACGCCGTGCTTCCGGCTGCTCGTCGGCTCGACCTTCGCGGAGTGGCTGCTCGACGAACTTACTGCGGCTGCCGCCTCCTATGGCTGGAGCTTCGCCCCGGCCGGCGAGGCCGCCGCATGACGATCTCCGACGCCAGCACCGGAACCCCATTGCCATGACGATCCACCGGTCCAACCGCCAGCTCGGCTTCCAGACGCGCTCGATCCACGAGGGTTACGATCCCTTGCTGGAGCGCGGCTCCGTCTCGCCGCCGATCTACATGACCTCGACCTTCGCCTTCCCGAATGTCGCCGCGGCCGATGCGGTGGTCGCGGACGAGGTCGAAGGCTTCCTGTACGGCCGCGAGCACAATCCGACGCAGGCCCTGCTGGAGCAGCGTGTCGCCTCGCTGGAAGGCGCGGAGGCCGGCGTCGCCGCCGCCTCGGGCATGGCCGCGATCAGCTCGCTGTTCTTCTCGCTGCTCTCGCCAGGCGACGAAATCATCGTCCACGAGACGCTCTACAACAACACCACGGCGCTCACCGGCGAGGGCCTGCCGCGCTTCGGCATCAAGGTCGTCAAGGTCGACCTGTCCGAGCCCGGCAATCTGACGGCCGCAGTGACGGAAAGGACCCGGCTCGTCTATTTCGAGACGCCGATCAATCCGACCGGCGAAGTGCTGGACATCGCCGCGATCGCCGAGCTCGCGCACCAGGCGGGCCTGCGCGTCGTGGTCGATTCCACCTTCGCTTCGCCGGCCCTGCAGCGGCCGCTGGAGCATGGCGCCGACATCGTCGTGCATTCGCTGACAAAATACATCAACGGCCATGGCGACCTGCTCGGCGGTATCGTGCTCGGCGATGCCGAGACGATGCATAAGGTGCGCGGCCTCGGCCTGCGCTATCTCACCGGCGCGACGCTCTCGCCAATGGCCTGCTTCCTGGTTCTGCGCGGCCTCAAGACGCTCAAGGTCCGGATGCGCCAGCACAGCGAGAACGGGCTCGCCGTCGCGCAGATGCTCGATGCGCATCCGGCAGTCCGGATCGTGCGCTATCCCTTCCTCGAGAGCTATCCGCGCAACGCCATCGCCCGCAAGCAGATGGCGGGCGGCAGCGGCATGATGTCGTTCGAGCTGCACGCCGGCTACGACGGCGCCATGGCGATGATGGACAAGCTCAAGCTGATCGCCCGCGCCGTCAGCCTCGGCGACGTCGAATCCCTGATCATGCACCCCGGCGGCCTGCTGCAGGCGCGCCGCAAGGTCTACCCCGAAGCCAGGCTCGGCACCGGCGTGACCATGGACCTGATGCGCCTGTCGATCGGCCTGGAAGATGCCGAAGACCTGATCGACGACCTCAAACAGGCACTCGACGGAGGCTGATGCGATGGGCGGGGACGTGCTGAGCTATGCGTTCTGGCGGATCATCCACTCGATCCCGCTCGTCATCGGCGTCTCCATCATCGGCTTCGGCATCATGCATCTGGCGCCGGGCGGGCCCCTGGCGGTCTACACGCTGAACCCAACCATCACCGTCACCGACATCGAGCGCATCCGCGTCGCGCTTGGCCTCGATCAGCCCATCCATATCCAATACCTGACCTGGGCCAAGTCGATGCTGACCGGGACCTGGGGCTTCACCTTCTTCGGGGGGCGGCCGGTGCTGGAGGTGATCGTCGAGCGGCTGCCGGCAACAATGATCCTGATGGGCACCTCGATGGCGCTCGCCATGCTGATCGGCACGGCGATCGGCATGCTCGGCGCGATCCGGCGCAATTCGATCTTCGACTACCTCGCCACCACCGGCGCCATGCTGGCGTTGTCCTTCCCGACCTTCTGGTTCGGGCTGATGGCGATCTACATCTTCGCGATCAAGCTCGGCTGGCTGCCTTCGGGCGGCATGTACGAGCTCGGCGAGGAGGGCAATCCCTGGGATCTGCTGCGCCATCTCGTCCTGCCGGCGATGGTGCTGACCCTGGTGCTGGTCGCGCAATGGAGCCGCTATGCCCGCTCCAGCTTCCTTGATGTGATCCAGCAGGACTATATCCGCACCGCCCGCTCGAAGGGACTGAGCACCCGCGCCGTCCTGTTCGGCCACGCCTTCCGCAATGCGGTGATCCCGCTGGTCGCGCTGTTCGGCGTCCAGCTGCCGACCTTGTTCTCGGGCGCACTGGTCGCGGAGACGATCTTCAGCTGGCCCGGCATGGGCCGCCTCTTCGTCGATGCGCTCAACATGAAGGAATACCCGATCCTGATGGGGATGATCATGTTCACGGCGCTCTTCGTCGTGGTCGGCAACCTCATCGCGGACATCGCCATCGCGCTGATCGATCCGCGCGTGAAGCTGGGATGAGGGCGTCAGCATGACCGACATCCCCGCTTCCGTTTCCACCGCAGCGCCGAGCCGCAGCTACGCGCAGATGATCGCGCGGCGCTTCGTCAGCCATCGCATGGCGGTAGCCGGCGCCGTGCTGGTGCTGCTGCTCTGCTCCGCGGCCCTGTTCGCCCAGTTCGTCGCGCCGCACGATCCGACATCGATCGACACGACGAAGCGCTTCCTGCCGCCCCTCGCCTCCTGGAGCTATCCGCTCGGCACCGACGATCTTGGCCGCGACACGCTGAGCCGGCTGCTCTACGGCGGCCAGGTCTCGCTCACGGTCGGCATCGTCGCGATGCTGACGACCATGCTGACCGGCACGCTGGTCGGGCTCGCGGCCGGCTACTATGGCGGCATCGTCGACAACCTGCTGATGCGCTTCGTCGACACGCTGTTGTGCTTCCCGCAGGTCTTCCTGCTGCTGGTCGTCGCCGCCTTCGTGCCGCCGACCATCCTGTCGATCTCGCTGATCATCGGCCTGACCTCCTGGATGGAGGTCTCGCGCATCGTCCGGGCCCAGGTCTCGACGCTGAAGGAGATGGATTTCGTCCAGGCTTCGCGCGGCTTCGGCGCCTCGAACTGGCGGATCATGCTGGTCGAGCTCTTGCCGAACATCGCCGCGCCGGTGCTGGTCGCAGCGACGCTCAAGGTCGCGACCGCCGTGCTGATGGAATCCTATATCAGCTTCCTCGGCTATGGCGTGCAGCCGCCGATGGCGAGCTGGGGCAACATGCTGACCAACGCCCAGGGCTATTTCGACACCGTGCCCTTCCTGGCGATCCTGCCCGGCATCCTGATCACCTTCACCGTCATGGGCTTCAACTTCCTGGGCGACGGCCTGCGGGACGCCGTCGACGCCAGGCTGAAGATCGATCCGTAGTCCAAAGCCAACAACCAGAGGGGAGACCAGCATGTCCACGACGACGTCAACGACCCGGCGCTCGCTGCTCAAGGCCGCAGCGGCATCGAGCCTGATCCTGCCCGCCGGCGCGATCTTCAGCCCGGCGATCGCGCAGCGCCGCGATCGCATCATCCTCGGCACCACCCAGGAGCCGGTGCAGTTCAATCCGCTGCTCTACGTCAACGCCGGCGCCGAGAACATTCCGGAAGCCTGCCTGTTCGACGCGCTCTGGGACGTCAACGAGAAGGGCGAGTTCGTGCCCAATCTCGCCGCGCGCATCCCGACCCTCGAGAACGGCGACATCGCCGCCGACGGCAAGACCTGGCGCATCAACCTGAAGCGCGACGTCAAATGGAGCGACGGCCAGCCCTTCACCGCCCGCGACGTCGAGTTCACCTACCAGACCATCGTCAATCCCAAGGTCGCGGTGCGCTCGCGCAGCGGCTTCGACCTGATCGAGAGCTTCAAGCGGGTCGACGACCACACCGTCGAGATCGTGCTGTCGCGGCCCTTCGTGCCCTTCATGTGGGCCTGGCAGAACATGCACATCGTGCCGCATCACCTGCTCTCCAAGGAGGAGAACATCAACACCTCGGGCTTCAACGCCCAGCCCGTCGGCACCGGCGCCTATCTCCTGAAGTCGCGCACCGCCGGCAGCCACATGGTCTACGAGGCCAACCCGAACTATCACCGTGGCGCGTCCAAGATCCGGCAGTTCATCCATAAGTTCGTGCCCGACCAGCTCGTCGCCTATGGCCAGGCCCGCACCGGCGAGATCGACTATCTCGGCGTCTCCGGCGTGCCCTTCGATCGCTGGGGCGAAGCGGCCAAGCTGCCCGACCGGACCTTCTTCCCGCTGGCGCAGCCCTGGGTGCAGTTCGTCTACTTCAATTGCGGCAAGCCGCAGTTCAAGGACCCCAAGGTCAGGCGCGCGCTCTATATCGCGCTCGAAATGCAGAAGACGATCGATGACGTCTTCTTCGGCGCCTACAAGCGCACGCTCTCCTATCTGCACACCAGCCACTGGGCCTACAACCACGACCTCAAGGACACCGGCCCCAATCCGCAGCTCGCGGCCAAGATGCTCGACGAGGCCGGCTGGAAGGTCGGCGCCGACGGCGTCCGCGAGAAGGACGGCGTCAAGATGAAGTTCTCGATGTCGACGACCGCCGGCTTCCCGGCCCGCCAGGCGACGCAGGCGATCTTCCAGCAGAACTGGAAGGCGATCGGCGTCGAAATGGAGATCAAGAACATGCCGGCCTCGGTGGTCTGGGGCGAGTACACCACCAAGTCGCAGTTCGACACGCTGCTGGTGTCCTGGGAGCCGACCGTCGGCATGGACCCCGACTACACGGCGCGGGCCCATTCCAAGATGATCCCGGTGAAGACCGGCAGCGGCTCGAACTACACCCAGTACGAGAATGCCGAGGTCGACAAGCTGCTTGAGGACGGCGTCAAGCAGACCGACCAGACCGAGCGCAAGAAGACCTATGCCCGCATCCAGGAGATCCTGCTGGAGGAGGTCCCATTCGGGCCGCAGGGCGGCGTCTTCCAGGGCCAGATCGCCCACAAGTCGCTGCAGGGCATCAAGCCCAACCAATACGTCGTCGACGCCGCCTGGAACGTCCACGAGTGGTCCTGGAGCTGAGTAGCGCCTTGCCCCATCACCGGTACGCCGTCGCGGGGCCCGGTGATGGGGCAAGCCTTTGCCGGCGGCGCTGACGTGCCAGCACGATCTGAACGCCGCGGTCGTGGTCGACTCCGTGTTGCGGCGCTGCATTGCGCGCCTATCTACGGTCGATGACCCCGATCACCTTCGACAACTCCTATGCGCGCCTGCCACAGCGCTTCTACGCAGCGGTCGCTCCGACCCCTGTCGTGGCTCCGCGGCTGATCCGATTGAATACTGAGCTCGCATTAGAATTGGGGCTGGACCCCAACTGGCTGGAGGGTCCCGAGGGCGTCGCGATGCTGTCCGGCAATGGCGTGCCGGCTGGCGCGGCTTCGATCGCGACCGCCTATGCCGGCCACCAGTTCGGCGGCTTCAGCCCACAGCTCGGGGACGGGCGCGCCATCCTGCTCGGTGAGATCATCGACCGGCACGGCAGGCGCCGCGATCTCCAACTCAAGGGCTCAGGCCCGACCCCGTTCTCGCGCCGGGGCGACGGCCGGGCGGCATTGGGACCGGTCCTGCGCGAATATATCGTCAGCGAGGCGATGGCGGCGCTCGGCATCCCGACGACGCGCGCGCTCGCCGCGGTGCTGACGGGTGAGGCCGTCAGGCGCGAGACGCTGCTGCCCGGCGCGGTGCTGACCCGCGTCGCCTCCAGCCATATCCGGATCGGCACCTTCCAGTTCTTCGCCGCGCGTGGCGATGTCGAGGCGTTGCGCCTGCTCGCCGACCATGTGATTGCGCGCCACTACCCGGCCTGCACCGGCGATGGTCGCTATCTCGCGCTGTTTGAAGCCGTGATCGCTGCGCAGGCCGCGCTCGTCGCGCAATGGATGACGATCGGCTTCATCCACGGCGTGATGAACACCGACAACATGTCTATCGCCGGTGAAACCATCGACTACGGCCCGTGCGCCTTCATGGACACCTATCATCCGGCGACCGTGTTCAGCTCGATCGACGAGCACGGGCGCTACGCTTTCGGCAACCAGTCTCCGATCGCCGGCTGGAATCTCGCGCGCTTCGCCGAGGCGCTGCTGCCGCTGCTGGCCGACGACCAGGACAAGGCCGTGTCGATCGCGCAGGACGCGCTCGGCCGATTCAACCCGCAGTACCAGGCGGAGCTGGTCGCGGGATTCCGTCGCAAGCTCGGTCTCGCCACGGAAGAGGCGGAGGATGTCGAGCTGATCAAGGTGCTGCTCGACACGATGCAGCGCGGCGAAGCCGATTTCACGCTGGTTTTCCGGCGCCTGAGCGAGGCGGCCGGGCAAGCCGACGGCGCCGGGGCCTGCCGCAGCCTCTTCGCCGATCCGGCGGAGTTCGACTCCTGGGAAAGCCGCTGGCGCCAGCGCCAGTCGCGTGAGCCCGGATCCGCCGAAGCGCGCCAGGATGCGATGCTGCAAGCCAATCCGCTGTACATCCCGCGAAACCATCTGGTCGAGGCGGCGATCGAGGCTGCCGTCGAGCGCGACAACTTCGCCCCGTTCGAGGCCCTTCTCGGTGTCCTCGCCAGGCCGTTCGACCTGCAGCCGGGCCGCGAGGACTACACGCGGCCGCCGGCAGCGCATGAGCGGGTGCTGGCGACGTTCTGCGGGACCTAAATCGCAGCGCGTCCTATCGGACGCGACAAAGGCGATCTAGGTTACCCAACCGAGGCGGCTCCGGAACCGGGGCGCCCGGCTCGCCGAGGCAGGACAGCGCGATGTTTCTTTTCGACGGTCCCAACCGGGCCGACGTGACCATCCTCCTAGCGCATGGGGCCGGCGCAGCGATGGACTCGCCATCGATGACCGCGGCAGCCAAAGCGCTGGCCGGAGCGAGCTTTCGCGTCGCTCGCTTCGAGTTCGACTACATGGCGGCGCGACGGACCGGAAACGGCCGCACGCCGCCGCCGCGAGCCGAAAAGCTGAACCCGCAATATCTTGCCGCCATCGACGCGCTCGGCGCCGACGGCGCGCTGATCATCGGCGGCAAGTCGATGGGCGGCCGCGTCGCCAGCATGGTCGCCGACGAACTGTTCGAGACCGGCCGCATCCGGGGCCTTTTGTGCCTCGGCTATCCTTTCCACCCGCCCGGCAAGCCGGAGCAGCTGCGAACCGGGCACCTTGCCGAGCTGAAGACTCCGACACTCATTATGCAGGGAACGCGGGACGAGTTCGGCACGCGTGAGGAGGTCTCGGCCTACCCGCTATCGCCACGCATCGACATCCTCTGGCTGGAGGATGGCGACCACGACCTCAAGCCCCGCAAGCGGATCTCAGGCTTCTCGGCCGCCGACCATCTCGTGACGATGGCCGCAGCGGCTTCCGCCTGGGCCGAGCGCCTCGACGCGCCGGCTGGCCGCTAACCGGTCAGAAGCCCGGCAGGTTCACATGGAGCAAGCCGCGCTGCTCTCAGCGCGACAGTGCGTTTGCAACCAGCGATCCGATCGCCGGCAGAAAACCATCGTCCTCGGCGATTGCCTCGCCCTGTGTGAAGACGGTGAGCTGGAACTCCTGTCCTCCAGGCAAGATTGCGCGCAGCGTGTCGTGCCGGCGGAAGGAGGCGCGGTCGTCGCCGAGCCAGCGCGTCCGTCCGGCCTTGGACCAGATCTGCGTCCCAGCCGGAAGCGCGTCGCCGAGATAGCCGACGAGCTGATAGGCCCCGCGATGGCGGTCCGGAGCGTCGGCGTCGCGGGCGAGATGGTCGCGGATGACGGCAAGGCGCGCCGGCGGCAACTGCGCGGAGTCGCTGAAGATCTCGTGCATCAGTCGCGCCATGGCGATCGGCGTCAGGCAGTTGTGTCCGGCGGGAGAGCGGTCGAGCGCGACCTTTTCCCGCCCGTAGCGCAGATCGTCCATCAGCTTCTGGTTGAGGTTGATGCCGGCAAGCTCCGGCCAGCCAAGCCCGGCGAAGATCCGGTTGATCTCCTCGCGGCGCTCGCACCAAGCACGCATGTCCTGGTCATCCAGCAAGGTGTCGCCGGTTGTGCCTGTGATCAGGTCGATGATGTAATTGGTCGCCGAGTTGGACGACCATAGGATCATGTCGCGCATGGCGCGGTCGAGCTCGCCATGGGCGGTCAGCCCCCCGTCCTCCAACCGCAGCTGTGCGGCGACGAGATGGAACACCTTCACCAGCGAGCAGGGATAGGCGCGCCAATCGGCCCGCAATGCCGCGCCTTGCGCCGTGCCGCCGGCCTTACCGGGCTGTGTCAGCACATAGGCGAACTGCGCGAACGGGACGCCGCGGGTGGCATAGATCGGGGCGGCATGGGCCTCGATCAGCGCGCCGATCCGCTGCAGTTCGGCAGTCTCGGTGAAGAAGCTCATGGCCGTCTCGCGATGCATGGCAGAAGGAAAGGGAGGAAGTCGCGTCAGCCCTTGGGGCGCAGCGCGGTGTCGAGACCCTCGCCGATCAGGGCGAAGGTCACGCCAGTAAAGATGATGGCGAGGCCGGGAGCGGTCGCGATCCACCAGGCGTCGAACAGGAACTGGCGTCCGTCGGCGATCATCAGCCCCCATTCGGGCGTCGGCGGCTGGATGCCGAGACCGAGGAAGGAGAGCGAGGTTACGGCCAGGATCGTCAGCACGACATCGGCCATGGCGAAGACGATCGCAGGCGTCACCGCGTTGGGCAGGATATGCGCCATGACGATGCGGCGATCGGTCGAGCCGAAGCTGCGCGCTGCCTGGACATATTCGAGCTCGCGCAGCACCAGCACCTCGCCGCGGGTGATGCGGGCAAAGGAGATCCAGTTTACCAGCATGAAGGCGAGATAGAGATTGGCCTCGCCCGGCCCAAGCACGCCGACGATGGCGATCACCAGCACATGGAAGGGGAAGGCCCAGAAGATGTCGGTGATCCGCATGATCACGGTATCGACCCGCCCGCCGACGAAGCCGGACAGCGCGCCAATCGCGATGCCGAGGATGGCGGGCGCGGCGACGCAGACCAGCGCGACCCGCAGATCGACCAGCCCGCCGGCCATCACCCGCGAGGCGACGTCGCGGCCGAGATCGTCCGTGCCGAGCCAGTGTTTCGCGGAGGGCGGCTGCAGCGTGTTGCCGTAGTCGACGAGGAAGGGATCGTGCGGCGTCCAGAGCTGTCCGAGCCCAACGAACAGGCCGAGCACTAGGAGCATGACGAGGCCGACGAGGAGCGTCGGATCGAGGCGGCGCTTGCTCATCGCGTCAATCCAACCGGATGCGCGGATCGGCCAGCGCGTAGGCGATGTCCGTCGCGAGATTGATCAGGACCACCAGCACGGCGAAGACGATCGTCAGCCCCTGGATCATCGGGTAGTCGCGGGCGAAGATCGACTCGACGAAGAGCGAGCCGAGGCCCGGCAGCGCGAACACGGTCTCGATCACCACCGTTCCACCGATCACCCAGCTGGTATGGGCGCCGAGCACCGAGATCGAGCTGATCAGCGCATTCGGCAGCACATGGACGCGCATGGTGCGGCTGACGGCATTGCCCTTGGCGCGCGCTGTCGTGACATAGTCCGAGCCGAGCACGTTGAGGATGCCGCTGCGCAGGCTGCGGATCGTCAGCGAGGCCGTCGCCAGCGCAATGACGAAGGCCGGCAGCGTCAGATGGTGCAGGCGCGAGAGGACGCCAGTACCGTAGCCCGAGGTCGGAAACAGCGGCACCCAGATGGCGAGAACGACGACGAGCACGAGGCCGAGCCAGAAGGAGGGGATCGCGAGCAGCACGGTGAAGACGAGCTTGATCAGGATATCGGGCGCACGATCGCGCCGGATCGCCGACCACAGCGCCAACGGGATCGTCAGCACCACCGAGATCACTGTCGAATAGGCGACAAGCCATAAGGTTGCTGGCAAGCGCTCCAGCACCAGCGAGATCACCGGCTGGCCGTAGACGACCGAGCGTCCGAGGCTGCCGGAGAAGATATCTCCGAGGAAGAGCAGGTATTGCCGCCACAGCGGCAGGTCGAGCCCGAGCCGCTGCTTCATCGCCGCGATCTCGTCCACCCCGCCGCGCGCGCCGAGAAGCAGCGTCGCCGGATCACCGGGCAACGCCCGCAGCAGGAAGAAGCAGGCCAGCGTGATGCCGAACAGCACCGGGACGAGCTGGACGAACCGCTTGAGAATATAGGTCAGCATGGGGACCGGCCGAAGAACAGGGCGACCGCGGTCGCCCCCTCCCTCACTTCAGCTTGACGTCTTCGAGGCGGAAGTTGCCGGTCGGTAGCACCTCGAAGCCGCTGACCGTGCTGCGATGCGCATAGGGCGTGGCGGGATAGAACAGGAAGATCGACGGCGCCCCCTCATGGGCGAGCTTCACCATTTCCTTGAACATCGCGCCACGCTCCGGGCCATCCTTGGTAGCGCGCTCCTTCTCGTAGAGCTCGTTGACGCGCTCGCTCTTCCACTCGGTGTGGTAGGCGTTGGCGCGCTCGGGATTGACGATCAGGAAGCCGGCCATCTGGTCGGGGTCGATCGTGTCGCTGGAGGCGTAGGAGATCGCCATCTCATAGTCGCCGGCCTTGGTCGTCGACCAGTGGGTGCCGCCCTCGACGAGGCGGATCTCGGCGGTGACGCCGATCTGCGCCAGCGCGCTCTGCAGCGCCTGGCCGAGCTGGCGATGCAGCGGCCGGCCGGAATGGACCAGCAGCGTGGTCTTGAAGCCCTCGCCATAGCCGGCTTCCTTGAGCAGCGCCTTGGCCTTGCCGACGTCATGGGCGTAGGGCTTCAGCTCGGGATCAGCATAGGCCATCAGCGGCATCGGCGAGTTGGCGACCTTGCCGGCGCCGAACAGCAGGGCCTTGACCAGGCCTTCCTTGTCGATGGCGTAGTTCAGCGCCTGGCGGACGCGGACATCGTCGAAGGGCTTCTTCTTCGTATTGAACAGCACGAAGTCGGTGCGCAACACATTGGCGCTCGCGGTCTTGACGGTGCCGGCGCGGCCGAGGCTCTGCATCTGGTTCAGCGGGATCTCGAGCGCGGCATCGATCTCGCCGGCCTGCAGCTTCAGCACCCGGCTATTGCCTTCGGGCAGGACCAGGATCTCGGCGCCGTCCAGGCTCGGCTTGCCGGCCTGCCAGTAATGCGCGTTCTTCTTGAGCGAGAGGCCCTGCCCCTTATTCCAGGCCGCGACCGTGAACGGGCCGGAGCCGATCGGCTTCTCGAAGAACTTGTCGGGTGCCGCTTCGAAGGCCTTCTGCGGCAGGATCGCCGAGGAGAACAGAGCGAGGTTGTTCAGCAGCGGCGTGAAGACCTTCTTCAGCCTGAGCACGACGGTGCGCTCGTCCGGGGTCTCGACCGCATCGATGCCGGAGAAGAAGCGCTTCCAGTTCGAGGCGTCGCTGCCGGCCCGCTTCAGCGAGAAGGCGACGTCGGCGGCGGTGACCGGCGTCCCATCGGAAAACTTCGCCTGCCGCAGCTTGAAGCTATAGGTCAGGCCGTCATCGCTGACCGTCCAGTTCTCGGCAAGGCCGGGCTCCAGCTTGGTCGCGTCCGTGCTCGGGCGCAGCAGGGTGTCGTAGATCAGAAGCTGTGCATGGATCGACGGGTTGTCGCTGGTGGCGATCGGGTCGAGCGAGACGAGGTCCTGCGTCTGCGCCAGCTTCAGCACGCCCTGCGCCACGGCGGTGGACGGCGCGATGGTGAGGGCCGGGCCGAGGATGGAGAGCGCGAGCGCGGCGGCCGACACCATGGAACGGACTGTGGTCATGGAGATCCCCTGATCTTGGCCGCTCTGCCCGGCGGCAGCTTGCAACCTTCCATGAGCAGAACTAGTCTCACAAATGAAACATTCGGCAAGATCATCAACCAAATGGAATAGACAGATGAAGCTCGGGGCGCTGCAGGTGATCGACGCCTTCGTCCGGCTGGGCGGCACCGGCGAGGCCGCGCAAGGGCTCGGCGTCAGCCAGTCCGCCGTCATCAAGTCATTGCACCTCGCGGAACAGGAGCTCGATCTCAGCCTGGTCGCGACCATTCAGGGCCGGTTGACGCCGACCCCCGAGGCGCTGGAGTTGACCCGGCTGGCGCGCCCGGCCTTCGATGTCCTGCGCCGCGCGCATCACGAGGCCGATATGATCCGTGTCGGGATGGCGGACCGGCTGCGGATCGCCACGGTGCCGGGGCTGGCACACAGCATCCTGCCCCCCGCCATCGCCCGCGCGCGGCAGGCCTTGGGCGATCGCGCCGCCGTCGAGGTAATGTTCGACCATATCCGTGACCATCTCAGCGCCAACGAGGTCGACCTGGCGATCTCCTATGGTCCGATGGCGACGGACGGGCTGCGAGACATCGCGCTTCGCAGCAGCCCGCTCGTCTGCGTGCTCGATCAGGGCCATCCACTCGCCGGCGATGAGGCGCTGACGCGCGCTGCCCTCACCGGCCAGCGCCTCATCAGCTATGGGCCCGACGGCTTCAGCGCGGCCGACAGCTTTCAGGAGGCGCTCAGCCGGATGGGTCTGTCGGAGCAGATCGCGATCACAGTCCGCCATACCGACACGGCCTGCCACCTGGCCCGTGAGGGCGTCGGCATTGCCGTCGTCGACGGCTTCGTCATCAGCAGCGGCCTGACACAGGGGCTCGCCGTTCTGCCGCTGGCAGGCAGCCCACTCGTCACCGCCTTCGCGCATCACCGCGATGGCGCTCCGCTCGATCATGCTGCCCGCATCCTGCTGGACCACCTCGTGGAAGACGGCGCATGAAGGCGCTGACGCCATCGCACGCGACCGTGCTGCGAACCGTCGATCGATGCGGGACCACCGTCGAGGCTGCAAGGCAACTCAATCTGACGCAATCGGCCGTCAGCAAGATCATCGCCCGCAGCGAGGCGGCTCTCGGCGTCGCGGTCTTCGACCGGCGCGATGGCCGTCTCGTCCTGCGCCCGCAAGCCCACGCCTTGATGCAAGCCCTAGGCAGCGTTGAGAACGAATGGCGGCTGCTGCGCGACGCCGTCGGCGACCTGCGCTCCGGGCGCGCGCTGCCGCTCCGAATCGCCTCGACGCCCAGCATCGGCCAGGGGCTGATCGCGCAGGCGATCCGACGGCTCGTGGCGGACTATCCTCAGGCCCGGATCGAGCTGATCATGGGCGATGCGCCAACGGAGCTGTCGAAGGGGGCGGCCGATCTTGGCGTGATGTTCTCGCCTCGCGTCACTGACGATATCGCCCTGACGCCGTTCGCCGAGGCCTCGATCATCGCGCTCGTTCGCGACGACGATGCCCTGGCGCATCGCAGCTCGGTCGGCCTGTCAGAACTCAGGGAGCGACGGCTGATCTGCTTCGATCGCGAGAAATCACCGCTCGGCTGGCTTATCGCCCGCGCCCATGAGCAGGCCGGTCTGGATTACGCGCCCTTCATGACGGTGCCCTACAGCATTTCGGCGGCGCATCTCCTGGCCCGCCAGGGCGACGTCATCCTGATCGACAGCCTGCTGACGCAGGTCCAGCGCTTCGAGGGACTGGTCAAGCTGGAGGTGATGCCGGTCTTGCCAATCACCATCTGCCTGATGACAGTGCGGAGCCGGCCGTTGACCCGCCTGGCCGCGCGCTTCGTCGAGATCCTGGTCGGGCCCAAGGACCTCAGCATCGCCTAGACCAGCTGACGCGATCAGGTCCTCACAGGCCCATCAGCGTTCGCCGCTGCTGGCCTTCTGTCAGATCCGCTCGACGACGTCCTGCTTGAACAGGAGCGAGAGCTCCGGCGTCATGCCGTCGAAGACCGGCAGCGTCGCAGCACCGAGAGCCGGCGTGTCCGGCCCCATCTCGGCGGCGATCAGGCGCGGCGTGCCCGCTGCCTTGTTGAAGCTGACGCTGCGCGGCAGCGGTTCGATCCGGGCGACGAGCGCCTCCAGCACGGGCCGAGGCAACACGCCGCCGAGGATCACCGTCTGCGGATCGAGCATGTTCTCGATCATCACCACAGCTTGCCGCAGGCTGGCCGCAGCCTCGTCGAGCCAGGCGAGCAGGCGTGGATCGTCCTTGTCGAGCGCTTCAGCTATGCGGTCGAGGTCGCCATGCCGGACGGTTGCGGCCTGGATGTCGCCGAGCGCTTTCAGCGCGAGCGAGACCGAGGCGTAGCGTTCGAGACAGCCGCGATTGCCGCATGGGCAGGGCCGCCCGTTGGTGTCGACGACGAGATGGCCGATCTCGCCCGACTTGCCGTAACCGCCGCGATAGGGCTGGCCGCGCAGGAAGAGCCCGCCACCGATGCCGGCACCGATATAGATATAGGCGAAGTCGGTCAGCGTGCGGCCGGCGCCATAGAGCCGCTCGCCGATCGCCGCCGCCGTGGCGTCGTTCTCGAGCAGTACCGGCAGGCCGAGCCTGTCCTGCAGCGATTGCCGCAGCGGGAAATCCTTCCAGCCGGGCAAAGCGACCTCGCCGAGCACCACGAGCCGGTCGTCCTGGAACAAGGCGGGAATGACGAGGCCGACGCCCCAGACACGCTGACGCGCCACCTGCTGACGCTCGAGCATGGCCGCGATCGTCGCCGCGATCTGGTCGAGGACCGCCTCGGGCGCATCGGAGGCGAGGTCGAACTCGACGCGATCGCGCACCGTGCCGGCGACGTCGGTCAAGATGACCAGCAGGACACCATGGCCGAAGGACACGCCGAAGGTGAAGCCGCCATCGGGATTGATGTCGAGATCGACCGCAGGCTGGCCGCGGGCGCCGCTGCGCCGGCTGACGCTGCGGACCAGCCCGGCCTCGGTTAGCTCACCGATGATGTTGGAGATGGTCTGCGGTGCGAGGCCGGTGGCGCGGGTGATCTCGGCGCGCGAGAGCGGCGCCTGCAGCCGCACGGTTTCCAGCACGACCCGCCGGTTGAACCGACGGGCATGATCCATATTGGCGCCGAACAGCTTCATTTCTGCCTCTGATTCATCGCTCCTGCGTACACCCGGGCGCTTGCCAGTCGAAGTACTCTCTGATTAAATCACTTCATTGGAATAAATCGGGTGGCAGCAAAAGACCTCCCGGAACCAGCGGGGAACAGACCATGACGCAGCAGCGCGAAACCAAGACAGGCTTGTCCCGCCGGACGGTTCTAGGCGCAGCGGGGACGATGGCGGCGAGCGCCTATGGCTTCGGCGCGCGGGCTCAGGAGATGAATGTCCGCTTCGTCGGCGAGCGCTATCCGGCGCTGGAATTCTACGTGAAAAAGCTGCAGGGCGCGCTGCCGAACGTGAAGGTCACCGCCGACCTGATGCCGAACGCGCCGCTGAAGGAACTGCAGACGATCACGCTGTCGTCCGGTGCGGATTCGATCGACATCATGCTCGGCAACGATCTGACGATCGCCAATTTCGCCCAGAACGGCTGGCTCGAGCCGCTCGACGAGTACATCGCCAAGCACAAGGACGAGTACAAGCTCGACGACTTCGCCAAGACCGCGATGAGCTCGGCTTCCTTCGGCGGCAAGGTCTACGGGCTGCCGGTGCTGACCAACACCCAGCTCATGGCCTATCGGCAGGACCTGTTCGAGGCGAAGGGCCTGAAGCCGCCGACCTCGTTCGAGGAATACATCGCCGCCGCCGGCGCGCTGAATTCGCCTTCCGTCGCCGGCACGGTGATGACGCTCAAGGGCGACGGTGTCCTCAATGAAGGCCACTGGTATCTCAATGCGCTTGGCGATGGCTGGTTCGACGCCAACAAGAAGCCGGTGTTCAACAGTCCGAAGGGCATCGCCGCGATCGAGACGATGAAGTCGCTGACGCGCTTCGCGCCACGAGGCTACACCGCCAACGGCAACGATGAATCGACCATCCTGTTCCAGCAGGGCGCTGCCGCCATGGGCATGCAGTGGCTGACCCGCACCGCCGCGATGGACCGCCAGGACCAGTCCAAGGTGATCGGAAAGATCAACTGGGCGCCGCCGCCACGCGGCGGCCAGGTTGTCGTCGCCGACACCTTCGCGATCTCGAAATTCTCATCGCGCAACAAGGACACGCTGTTCCGCCTGCTTGCCGCAACGCTGTCGCCGGCGAACCAGCGCGAGGGCGCGAGCCTCGCCTGCCCGACGCGCGTCTCGGTGCTGGAGGATCCGGAGCTGCGCCAGCGCTTCCGCTATTACAACGTGCTGGTACCGGCCCTGGACAAGGGTGCGACCTTCCCGAAATTCGCCGAGTTCAAGGAAGTCAGCGAGACGGTGACGCGTCGCATCCTGCAGGCCGTCACCGGCGAGATGCCGGTCAAGGAGGCGCTCGACACTGGCGCCAAGGAAGCCGAGGAGTTCCTGACGCGTCGCGGCATCTACAAGTGAGCATTCTCGCTTCCGGAACGGTCCGGGCCTGAACCGGGCCGCTCCAGCAAGGCATGGACTAATGGCGTCGTCATCGGCGCGGGCCTATCCCCGCGAAATATCGCTCTGGCTGTTCGTGGTGCCGAGCGCGCTCGTCGTGCTCGGCGTGCAGCTCTACCCGGTGCTCTACGCCGTCTATCTCAGCTTTTTCGACTACCATATCGGCCAGGCGCAGCCGCGCTTCGTCGGCGCCGAGAACTACCTCGCCTTGCTCGGCCAGGATCGCGTCTGGGCCTCGCTCAGGACGACGGTGATCCTGGTCGCCTCATCGCTCGCGATCGAGTTCGCACTCGGCCTCCTGCTCGCGCTCGGGCTCTACAAGCTGACGCGCGGGGCGCGCATCTTCTCGACCCTGATCTTCGTGCCCTATCTGATCACGCCGGTGGTCGCGGCGCTGTTCCTGCGCTGGATATTCGCAGCGCGCTGGGGGCTCGCCGACGCGGTCATCGCCTCCTTCGATATCTTCCCGCCGGATTGGCTGGGCTCGCCGGTCTGGGCTTTCGTCACCATCATCGTCGCCGATGTCTGGCAGTTCACGCCCTTCGTCATGCTGATCCTCTACGCCGGTCTGCAGGGCATGGACGAGGCGCTGCTCGAAGCCGGCAAGATCGACGGAGCCTCCGGCCCACGCCTTGTCTGGCACATCATCCTGCCGTGCTTGCGGCCGCAGATCCTGTTCGTGCTGGCGATCCGGCTGATGGATTCCTTCCGCACCTTCGACAGCATCTATGTGCTGACCGGCGGCGGCCCCGGCACCGCAACCGAGACGCTGACCATGTACACCTACGCCATGGCCTTCAAGCAGCTCGACCTCGGCCGCGCCTCGACGCTGGGCGTCCTGACCATGCTGATCGTCACCGGACTGACGCTGATGATCATCTCGCTGATGTACCGGCGCGAGCGGGGAGCATTCTGATGCGCGCCTTGCTCGGCCAGCCGCTGGTCGTCTTCCTGCTGTCGCTGTTTGCGCTGTTCAGCCTGACCCCGATCATCTGGGCGGTGCTGATCTCGATCAAGCAGCCGGCCGATGCCTTCGCGATCCCGCCAAAGCTGTTCTTCGAGCCGACCTTCCGCTTCCATTACGAGATCTGGGTCGAGCGCCGCTTCGTCGAGTTCTTCCTGAACAGCTCGATTATCGCGCTCGGCACCGTCTTCATCTCGGTGCCGCTCGGCACGCTCGCCGCCTACGGCCTGTCGCGATTGGAGAGCCGGATGGCGCGCTCCTATCTGATGGGACTGCTGGTGATCCGGATGTTCCCGCACATCCTGCTGCTGATCCCGTTCTTCATCGTGGCGCGCTCGCTTGCAATGATCGACACCTATCCGGCGATGATCGCGGCGATGGTGGCGATCAACCAGCCCTTCACCGTCTGGCTGATGCGCTCATTCTTCCTGGAGATCCCGCGCGAGCTCGACGAGGCCGCGACCATCGACGGCTGCAATGCCTGGACGACCTTCACCAAGGTGATCCTGCCGCTAGCCAAGCCAGGCATCGTCGTCACCTCGCTGTTCAGCCTGCTGCTCGCCTATAACGAATTCCTGTTCGCGCTGATCCTGACCGGTAGCAACACCAAGACCCTGCCCGTCGCCATCGCCGAATATGGCGGCGAGGACCTGAACTACTGGTCGCTCTCGGCCGCCGGCGCGATCGGGATCATGCTGCCGATCCTGCTGTTCATGCTGTTCTTCCAGCGCCATCTCGTGCGCGGCCTGACGATCGGCGCGGTGAAGGGATGACCATGGTCGACCAGAGCATCATGGACGGCTTCATAAGCGCGCAAGCACAGGTCGTGCCGGCGACGATCGCTGCCGTACGGCAGCGGCTGCACGAGCTTGCCTTACCGCGAGCGAGCCACGTCGTCCTCGTCGGCTCGGGCACTTCGCTCAACGCCTTGATGGTGGCAAAGCCTGCGCTGGAGGCCGGCGGCGCCTTTGTCGAGGTGCTGAACCCAGGCGCCTTCCTTCAGCGCGAGCCGATGCTCGGCCCTGAGGCCCTGGTCGTCGCGCTGTCGCAGACCGGGACAAGCGAAACCACCGTCGCGGCGGTCCGGCGTGCGCAAGACAATGGTCGGACCTGTTTCACCATCACCGCCGAGGCCGACAGCCCGATCGGGCAGGTGGCAACCGCCAAGATCGTGATGCCGGTCGGACCTGAACCAGTCGGCCCAAAGACCAAGGGCTATGGCGGCTCGCTCGCGGCGCTGGCCGAGCTTGCGGCGGCGCTCAGCGGGCAGGACGGCGAGGATGTCACTGAGGCGGCGGTTGCCGAGCTGATCGACACGGCGACACCGCCGGCCTTCGCGCTGGCGGCGGAACTCGACGAGACCGACGGATTGCTCTTCACCGGCGAAGGTCGGCACTTTGGCACGGCGCTCGAAGCCTCGCTCAAGCTCGCGGAGATGACCGGCGTGCCGGCGGCGGCCTTCCCGACCGAGGAAGCGATGCATGGCCGCCTGCACGGACTGACGGCGCGGAGCCTGTGCGTCATGATCGCGGCGGACGTCGCCGAACGCCAGCTCGCGGCTCACGCCGCCGGCGTGATGGCTTTGCTCGGCGTCCGCATCCTGATCCTCAACCTGACTGGCGAGTCGACGCCATTCGACTGGCTGCGGCTCGACGGACTAGCAGCGCCCTATGATGCGCTCGCTGCGATCATCCCGGTGCAGCGGCTGGCGCAGGCGATGGCGGCGCGGCGCGGAATCCCGCCGCATCTGATGCGTTTCCCCGGGCTGTCGAAGAAGCTCGGCATCAAGATCGACCGTCTGCCATGAAGACCGTCTTCGCCTTCGATATCGGCGGCACCGCCGTCAAGTTCGGGCTGGTTGCCGAGAACGGCCGCCTGCTCAAGCAGGGCGAGGTGCCGTTCCAGCGTGACCTGGCCTTCGCAATGCTCTGCGAACAGCTGGCTAGGCTTTATGAGGACACGATGGCAGGCAGCCGGGCGGATGCGCTGGCGGTCGCGATGCCCGGCTTCGCCTCGCCGGAGAGCGGCGTCATCATCGATGGCGGCGGCAATGTCCCGGCACTGCGCGACGGTTCGATCGCGCAGGCGCTCCAACAGCGGCTTGGCCAGCCGGTCTGGTTCGGCAATGACGGCGTAGCCGCGGCCTTGGGCGAGGTCAGATACGGCGCCGGCCGAACGTTGAATCGCTTCGTCCTGATCACGATCGGGACGGGAGTCGGAGGCGCTGTCATTATCGATGGCCAACCGATCATCGGCCGAAACGGCCATCCGCCCGAACTGGGGGCCATCGTCGTCGGCAACGACGATGCGGGAGAACCGCTCTCGCTCGAAGCGCGCTCCTCGGCGCCAGCCATGCTGCAGGCCTACGCGCGTCAGACTGGCGCTGCAACTGTCTCGGTGCGACAGCTGTTCGAGCGAGCCGAGGCTGGGGATGCGGCAGCGGAAGCGGCCATCGATGCGACCTGCCGAGGCATAGCCCAGGCGACGGGCGCCCTCGTCAATGCTTTGATGCTCGAAGCGATCGTGCTCGGTGGTGGTGTCTCGGGAGCGGGCGAGGCTTTGACACGCCGGCTTCGCGCGCTGCTGCCTTCTTATGTCTGGCCGTCTCTGGCGGCGAAGGTCGACATCCGCATCGCGGAACTCGGCAATACGGCCGGGCTGCTCGGCGTCGCTTCGCTCGCTTTCGAGGGGCTCTCCGCAGCGCGCCGCGACCTTAGGCAAACGGCCAAGTCCTGATCACGCGTCGAGGTAGTGTCCGCCGGTCGAGTTCCGCCTCGGGCGACCCAATGCCGAAAGCTGATTCAGGTTCATCTATCGCTCTAAATTTCGCGTTTTAGCCGGCGCCTGAACTTGGGCACACTCTGCTCTCCGGACGCTGGATCGCGAGAGGCAGAACTTGAACGTTTCACCAAAGGTCGCGACCGCTGGATCGCAGCCGGCTGCTCTTGCCGAGATGGCCCATGCGATCCGTTTCCTGTCGGTCGACGCCATCCTCGCCGCTGGCGAAGGCCATCAGGGCGTGCCGCTCGGCATGGCGGAGATCGCAGCGGCGCTCTACGCCCGGCATCTGAAGTTCGACCCCGCGGACCCGACCTGGCCCGACCGCGACCGCGTCGTGCTCTCGAACGGCCATGGCTCGATGCTGCTCTATTCCCTGCTGCACCTGACCGGCTACCACCACATCTCGCTCGAGGCCGTGAAGCGCTTTCGTGAACTCGGCTCACCTTGCGCCGGGCATCCCGAATACGAGCCGGCAGCGGGGATCGAGACCACCACCGGCCCGCTCGGCCAGGGCATCGCCAACGCACTCGGCATGGCGATCGCGGAAGCCTCGCTGAACGCCCGCTTCGGCAACGGGCTTATCGACCACCGGACCTGGGCTTTCGTCGGCGATGGTTGCCTGCAGGAGGGCGTCGGGCAGGAGGTCATTCAGCTCGCCGGCCATCTGCGGCTCGGCAAACTCACCGCCTTCTGGGACGACAACGCCATCACCGATGACGGCGCGACCGAGCTCTCGATCTCGGAAGATGTCGCCGAGCGCTTCCGCGTCGCCGGCTGGCATGTCCAGGAGATCGACGGTCACGACATCGCTGCGATCGATGTCGCGATCACTGCCGCCAAAGACGATCCGCGCCCCTCGCTGATCGCCTGCAAGACGGTGATCGCGCGCGGCATTCCGCGCCTGGAAGGCCAGCGCGGTGGCCACTCCGGCAAGCTCTTCCCCGCGGATCGCGTTGAGATGGCCGAGCGCTTCGGCTGGACGGGCGGCTCGTTCGAGATACCCGAGCAGATCGTGGCAGCCTGGCGGGCGATCGCAGCGCGCGGGGCGCAGGAACGCGCAGCCTGGGCCGCACGGCTTGCGGACACGGGCATTGCCCTCCGCGACGAATTCGAGCGCGTGCATGGGCGCACCCTGAAAGCCGGTTGGCGCGAAGCCATCCATGCCTTCAAGGCGCGCGCCGCGCAGGGTGGCGAGGCCGAGTTCTCGATCGCGTCCTCCGGCGAGATCGCGGCGGCTCTCTACGAGGTCCTGCCGGAGATGATGACAGCCTGCGCCGATCTGGAGGCGCCGACCAACCACAAGCGCCAGCTGGCCGCCTTCAACGCGGGTGACCGGGCCGGCCGCTATCTCCATTGCGGGGTGCGCGAGCATGCGATGGGCGCGCTCGCCAACGGCATGGTGGCGCATGGCGGCGTGATCCCGCTCGCCGTGACCTATCTGCCCTTCTCCGACTATGAGCGCCCGGCGATGCGCATGGCCGCGCTGATGGGCCTGCCGACGCTGTTCGTCTTCAGCCATGACTCGATCGGCATCGGCAAGAACGGACCGACGCACCAGCCGGTCGAGATCATCGCCTCGCTGCGGGCGATGCCGAACATGCTGGTGCTGCGCCCCTGCGACGCGGTCGAAGCGGCCGAGGCCTGGGAGATCGCGCTTGAACACCGGACAGGCCCGGTCTCGCTCGTCTTCGCCCGCCAGAGCCTGCCGCAGTTGCGCCGCGACTGCGGCAGCGAGAACCGCTCGGCCCGCGGCGCCTATGTGCTGGCGGAAGCAGAGGGCGGCGCACGCCAGGTGACGCTGCTCTCGACCGGCTCGGAGGTGCAGATCGCCCTCGCGGCCCGCGAGTTGCTGCAACGCGACGGCGTTCCCACGGCCGTCGTCTCGATGCCATGCTGGAGCCTGTTCGAGGCGCAGGAGCGTGCCTATCGCCAGTCCGTGCTCGGAGAGACCTGCGTGCGCGTCGCCGTGGAAGCCGCTGTGAAATTCGGCTGGGAACGCTGGATCGGCGAGGATGGCGGCTTCGTCGGCATGACCGGTTTCGGGGCTTCCGGACCTGCCGAAGAGCTCTACAAGCATTTTGGCATCACGGCCGAGGCGGTCGCTGATGAGGCGCGCTCGCGCCTGCCGGCCTGACGAAAGGGCGCGTCGTTCGAATCAGCCAGCGGCAGGCCGCGGGGGGCGCAGCATCGGGGTCAGGACCGGCGACGATCCGATCTGAATGGTTCCGAGGATATCGAAGCCATGCCGCTGATAGAGCGGGATGTTCCGCGGGTTCGAGGACTCCAGATAGGCTGCGACGCCATCTCGGTCGCAGCGCGCGAGCGCGTGACTCATGAGCGCGCTGCCGATTCCCTGGCCCTGACGCGCTGGATCGGTGCCGATCAGCGGCAAATACCAGTGCGGCTCCTCCGGGTGATAGCGCGCCATCGCATCGAATATCCCCTCGACATCGGACAGGATCGCCGGATCGGCATTCTCACGAATGAGACGATCGAGCGTCTCGATATCGGGCTCCACCCCGGGCGGCAGCCACATCGCCGCGCCACCGCCGTCCTCGGCCACATAGGCGCTGTCGCTGTCATAGGCGGCGTCGCCGAACGCACGGATCAGCTCCGGCATCACGGCGAGATAGGCCTGTGGATCATTTAGCGACCAGCGCGCCATCGGATCGCTCGCAAAGGCGAGCGTGATGAGGGCGGAGACGACCCTGTCCTCATTGCGGGAGGCGGAGCGGACGGCAATGGACGCCATGGGACGGGCCCCGTTTCTACGATCGACCCAGCGGATATGGGATCGTCGCTATGGCTGTGCCATGACGGAGAGCCCGCAAGAGTCAGGATACGGACGGGTGCCGGCAGTCCGGCACCCGCGCAAAGAGGTTCGCAACCCGCTTAGTAGATCGTCAGCGCCGGCACATAGCTCACCAGCAAAAGCACGATCATCGCCACCCCGAAGAAGGGCCAGAGCTCGCGTGTGGTCTCGCCGAGCGAGGTTCGGGCGATCGAGGTCGAGATGAACAGTGTCGTGCCGATCGGCGGCGTGTAAAGGCCGATGCCGAGATTCAGCACCATGATGATGCCGAGCTGGACCGGATCGAGCCCGATCGAGGCGGCGAGCGGCACGAAGATCGGCCCGAGCAGCAGGATCGCCGGCGGCAGATCGATCGGCATGCCGACGAGCAGCAGCAGGATGTTCATCGCGAGGATGACGAAATAGGGGTTCGAGATCGTCGCCGAAACCCATTCGGCGAAGCGCTGCGGCACTTGGTCGAAGGTCAGGATCCAGCCGACGATGGCGCTGCCCATGATGACGAGCATGACCACGCCGGTCGCGACGCCGGCCTCGACCATGCTGACCCGGAAGCGATGCCAGTTCATGTCGCGATAGAGCACGACGCTCAGCACCAGCGCGTAGAGTACGGCGAGAACCGCGATTTCGGTCGGCGTCGCGATGCCGAAGCGCAGCCCGAGCAGGATGAAGACCGGCATCAGCAGCGCCGGCATGCTGCGCCAGGCGAGCCGGGCGAGCTCCGCCTTGGAGACTGGAGCTTCCGGCGAGACGTAGCCGCGCTTGCGGGCGATCCAGCTGCACAGGACGATGAAGCCGCCGGCCATGAGCAGGCCGGGCAGGATGCCGGCGGTGAAGAGGTCGGCGATCGAGACGTTCGAGACCAGGGAATAGAGGATCAGCGGGATCGAGGGCGGGATCAGGATGTCGATGATCGCCGAGGTCGCGTTGTTGGCGGCGCAGAGCGGAGCCGGATAGCCCTGCCGTTTCTGCCAGGGGATCAGCACCGAGCCGAGCGCGCTGGCATTGGCGACGGCACTGCCCGAGACGCCGCCGAACACCACTGAGGCGACTACCGTCGTGGAGAGCGGCCCGCCGCGCCAGCGCTGCATCGCCTTGGAGGCGAAGGCGAGCAGCTCACTGCCGAGCTTGCCGCCGAGCATGAGCGAGCCCGCGAGCATGAAGAAGGGCAGCGCCAGCATCGGGAAGGACTGGGTCTGCTGGTACATCTGCTGGGCGATGATCGTCAGGGGGATCTGGCCCTGCACCAGGAGGGCGGTGCCCGCCGCGACGATCAGCGCATGGCCGACCGGGATGGCGAGCAGCATCAGGACGGTGAAGGCGAGGATGAGGGTGAGGCTCATGCGACCTGCTCCTCGGGTGCCGGGACGGGCATCGCTTCGGGCCCCATCAGAGCGACGCGCACCGCCTGCGTCGTGGTGACGACGATGACGAGCGCGAGCCCGATGGCGAGCGTGTAGTAGCCATAGCTCGCCGGGATCCCCATCACCGGGGAGCGGTCGATCCAGAGCATCTCGGCGAGAAGCAGGATGTCCTTGCTGAGCAGGATATAGCTGCCGATCACGATCGCATGCCCGACCAGTAGCATGATCCGCGCGCCCTGCCGGCCGAGCATGGCTAGCACGGTCTCGACCGCCATGTGCCCGCCCTTCTGCACGCCGAGCACGACGCCCGCCATGATGAAGACCGGGAAGAGCCGCTCCGGCAGCTCTTGCGCGAAGCGGAAGCCGCCGGACTCGAGCGCGTAACGCGCGCCGACATTGGCGGTGAGCATGGCGAGCAGCACCGAGCCCACCGCGATCACGACGATCTCGCAGAACCTGGCGGTGAGGCGGTCGATGCCATCAGCCAGGGTGATGGCGCTTGCGCGCCACCCCGTCTCGGGCTGCCTGTCCATGATCTCAGCCCCGCGCCGCCTTGGCGAGCCGGTCGACGAAATCGCCGAACGGCTTGGTCTTCCAGGCGTCGTAGACCTTGGCGGAGGCCTCGCGGAAGGCGGCTTGATCGGCCTCGTTGACCTGCAGCTTCGCATTCGCCTTGAATTCGGCCGCGAACTTGGTCTCGGCGTCGAGGAAAAGCTTGCGCTGCAATTCGCCCGCTTCCTTTGCGGTCGCCTTGACCACCTCGCGATCGGCCGGCGACAGCCGCATCCAGGTGATCTGCGACATCAGGAAGGGCGAGCACTCCCATTTATGGGCCGAGAGCGAGATGAAGCGGTTGACCTCGAAGAGCTTGGACGAGGCGATGTTGACGAGCGGGTTCTCCTGCCCGTCGACGACGCCCTGCTGGAGCGCGACATAGAGCTCGCCGAAGGAAATCTGCTCGGTGCCGGCTCCGAGCGCCTGGAAGATGTCGATCGTCATCGGATCGGGTGGCGTGCGGATTTTCAGGCCCTTGAGGTCGGCCGGCTTCACGATCGGGCGCTTGCTGTTGGTGATGTGGCGGATGCCGTTGTCCCACCAGCCGAGCGGCACCATGCCGATCTTGGCGAAGCGCTGGTCGAGCTCGGCTCCGATCGGGCCTTCCAGCACCTTGAAGGCGTCGGCCGAGGTCGGGAACAGGAAGGGCAGGCCGAGTGCCGCCAGCTCCGGCAGCAGCGCCGAGGTCGAGCCCTGGCTGTTGACGGTCATGTCGACCGCGCCGGTGCGCAGGCTGGTCAGCAGCGACTGCTCGTTGCCGAGCTGCTCGGCGCCGGCGACGCGCACAGAAAGCCGACCATTGGTGCGCTCCTTGATCAGCTCGCCGAATTTGTCGGCCGCGATCCAGCGTGGATTGCCGGCCGCAGCGTTATGGCCGAGCGTCATCGCGACCTGTGCCTGTGCCCCGCGGGGCAGAGTGAGCACAGCCGGCATCGCCAGCCCGGTGGCGAGCAGGGTCCGGCGGCTGAGGCCCCCGGCCGGCAGATCGATCTTCGTCATGTCATCCTCCCATTCTCGCCGTTCCGGCGGTTCTTGCTGGTTCGTTGCGGATCAGGTCACGTCCCGCCCCTGCATTGCGCGGTAGGCGGCGATCACCTGGCTGTCGTCCTGCGCGCCGAGGCCGCGCCCCGAGACGGACAGGAAGAGCTGATGGGCGAGCGCCGCCATCGGCAGTGCCGCCTTGGCATCGCGACCCGCTTCGAGGACGGTGCCGAGATCCTTGACGAAGATGTCGACCGCGCTGGTCACGCGCGGCTCGCGCTCCAGCATGCGGGCGCCGCGATCCCTGAGCATCCAGCTCGATGCGGCCGAGCCGGAGACGATGTCGAGCATCGCGCGCGCGTTGACGCCGAGCTTCTCGGCCAGCGACAGCGCCTCAGCCGCGATGGCGAGATGGGCGCCGCAGAGCAACTGGTTGACGGCCTTCGCCGTCGCCCCCTGTCCCGGCTCCTCGCCCATGAAGACGACCTTGGAGCCCATGGCGTCGAGCACGGGCTTCACCGTATCGAAGATGGGCCGGCGTGCCGCCGCCATGATGGTCAGGCTGCCTGCCGCGGCGCCGACAACGCCACCGGAGGCTGGCGCGTCGACCAGCGCATGGCCGGCCGCCTCGACACGGGCGGCGAGAGTGGCGACTGCTGCCGGCGGGCAGGTCGCCATCAGGATGACGGTGCCGCCGGGGGCAAGCTGCGCAAGCGCCGCCTGCCCGAACAGGATATCCTCGGCCTGCGCCGCATTGACGACCATGAGGACGGCGGCGTCCTGGCCGGAGAACGCCTCGGCGAGCGTCGCCGCGGCCCGGCCACCGGCAGCCTGCAAGGCGCCACGAGCCTCGGCGCGCAGGTCGAAGCCCGTCACGGCGAAGCCGGCCTTGCCCAGGTTGATCGCCATGGGCAGGCCCATCGAGCCGAGCCCCACGAAGCCGATCGTCTTCATCATTCCTCCCCGTCGCGCTCCCGTTGGTGGGAGCGTCAGCGTGTTCCGGCTATTTCAGCCAGCTCTTGACCCGGTTGCAGAGAGCCTCCGTCGAGATGCCGTAGCGGTCATGCAGCGTCGGCAGCGCCCCGGCCGCGAGGAATTCGTCCGGCAGGCCGACCATGCGGAAGGCGGGATGCACGCCCTCGCGCATCAACAGGCCGGCCACGGCCTCGCCGAGCCCGCCATTAACGGTGTGATTCTCGGCGACGACGACGAGCCGGCCCGGCTTGGCGCAGGCTTCGAGGATCGTCGCGGTGTCAAGCGGCTTGATCGTCGGCACATGCAGCACGCCGATATCGATGCGGTCCTGCTCCAGCGCCTTGGCAGCCTCCAGCGCCCGCATCGTCATGATGCCGGAGGAGATGAACAGGACCTCGTAGCCGTCGCGCAGGAGCTTGGCCTTGCCGAGCTCGAACTTGTAATCGTACTCGTCGAGCACGAGCGGCACCTGTCCGCGCAGCAGGCGCATGTAGACCGGCCCCTTGTGCCGGGCCATGGCGGGGACGACCTGCTCGATCTCATGGGCGTCGCAGGGGTCGATCACCACCATGTTCGGCATGGCCCGGAACAGCGCCAGATCCTCGGTCGCCTGGTGCGACGGCCCATAGCCCGAGGTCAGGCCCGGCAGCGCACAGGCGATCTTCACATTGCGGTCTTCCTCCGCGATCGTCTGGTGGATGAAGTCATAGGCGCGACGCGAGGCGAAGACCGCATAGGTCGTTGCAAACGGCGTGAAGCCTTCGGAGGCGAGGCCCGACGCCGCGCCGAACAACAGCTGCTCGGCCATGCCCATCTGGTAGTGCCGCTCGGGAAAGGCCTGCGCAAAGAGGTGCAGGTCGGTGTATTTGCCGAGATCGGCGGTCATGCCGACGATGGATGCGTCCTGCTTCGCCAGCTCGACCAATGCGTGGCCGAAGGGTGCGGGCCTGGTGCGCTGCCCCTCGCCGGCAATCGAGGCGATCATCGCCGAGGTGGTCAGGCGCGGCTTGCCGGAACCGGAATTGGGGGCGCCGGGCTTCATGACGGCTTCCTCTCGTCGAGCGCCGCGAGCGCGAGCTGCCACTCATGCGCCTCGACCCGGATGAAGTGGTTCTTCTCGCGCGCCTCCAGGAAGGGCACGCCCTTGCCCATCAGCGTGTCGGCGATGATCATGCTGGGCCGACCAGTCTGAGCCCTGGCGGCATCGAAGGCGGCGCGGACGGCGGAGAGGTCGTTGCCGTCGACGCGCTGGGTGAACCAGCCGAAGGCCTCGAGCTTCTCCGCCAGTGGCTCGAAACCCATCACCTTGGTCGAGGGGCCGTCGGCCTGCTGGTTGTTGACGTCGACGACGGCGATCAGGTTGTCGAGTCCGTAATGAGCGGCGGACATAACCGCCTCCCAGACCGAGCCCTCGTCGAGCTCGCCATCTGAGAACAGGGTGTAGACATAGGACGCGGAGCCCTTGCGCTTGAGGCCGAGGCATTTGCCGACTGCGATCGAGAGGCCGAGGCCGAGCGAGCCGCCGGACATCTCCATGCCGGGCGTGTAGCTCGCCATGCCGGACATCGGCAGGCGGCTCTCATCCGAGCCATAGGTCTCAAGCTCGTCCTCGGGGATGATCCCGGCCTCGATCAGCGCAGCGTAGAGCGCGATCGCATAATGGCCGTTCGAGAGCAGGAAGCGGTCGCGCCCCTCCCAGTCCGGATCATCCGGCCGGTAGCGCATGGCGTGGAAATACGCGACGGCGAGGACATCGGCGATGTCGAGCGCCTGCGCGATATAGCCTTGGCCCTGGACCTCGCCCATCAGGATGGCGTGGCGGCGGATGTTCCAGGCGCGGCGCTCGAGCGAGACGTTATGGCCGAGAGGAGCGGTGCTCATGGTTCAGCCGTGGATAAGCATACCGCCATTGACGTCGATGACGGCGCCGGTGACGTAGGCCGAGAGATCTGAAGCGAGGAAGAGATAGATGCCCGCGACGTCGCTGGCGTCGCCGAGCCGGCCGAGCGGGATGCCCTTGATGATGTCCTTGCGCATCTCGTCGGTGAGCTTGCCGCCGGTGATGTCGGTCTGGATCAGGCCGGGGGTGACGCAGTTGACGCGGATGCCGTCCGGGCCGAACTCGCGCGCCATCGCCTTTGCGAGGCCGAGCACGCCGGCCTTGGCCGAGGAATAATGCGGCCCGCCGAAGATGCCGCCGCCGCGCTGCGCCGAGACCGAGGACATGCAGGCGATCGCGCCCTGCTTCCGCGCCTGCATATGCGGGATGAAGACCTGGCTCAGGAACAGCACGCCCTTACAGTTGATGTCCTGGACGCGGTCCCAGCTCGCTTCGTCGATCTCCAGCGTCTTCACCGGCTGGGTGACGCCGGCATTGTTGATCAGGATGTCGAGATGGCCGAAGGCGGCAATGACCTGGTCCGCCGCAGCCTGGCAGGACGCCTTGTTCGCGACATCGCAGCCGAGGCCGATGTGCTGCGGGCCGAGCTCGGCTGCAGCCTGCTTCGCGGCGGCTTCGTCGATGTCGAGGATGGCGATGCGCGCGCCATGGGCGGCAAACAGCTTGGCGGTGGCGAGGCCGATGCCGCGTGCGCTGGCGGCGCCCGAAATCGCGGCGGTCTTGTTCTGCAGGAGCATTCCATCCCTCGATCGGCAAATTCGTGTTGCCTGAGGGTGGCTCATGCTTCGGCGCATGAAAAACGCAAAGATTGCGCCATCGCGTGAATTGTATTCACCTGTCGGCGGTGCAGCCCAAGCGCACTCGAGGGGACATCAATGCGACGCCTGCCACTTTCCGCGCTACAGGCCTTCGAGGCTGCCGCTCGGACGGGCTCGTTCCGCGCCGCCGGCGAGGAGCTCGGGATTTCGCCGAGCGCGATCAGCCACGCTGTCCGCAAGCTTGAGATCCTGATGGGGGCAGCGCTGTTCGAGCGGCAGAGCCGCGCCGTCCATCTCAACGTCACCGGCGAAGCGCTGCTGCGCCATGTCGCGGCGGGCTTCGACGAGATGCGGCAGGGTATCGAAACGGTAGGCGCTCGCTCCGGCAATCTGCTGCGGCTGCATTGCGCGCCGTCGATGGCGGCGCAGTGGCTGTTGCCGCGCCTGCGCGATCTCTTCGCCAAGCAGCCCGGCCTCGAAGTACGGCTGGCGGCTGGTGTCGACTACCCGCAATTCGAGCACGACGAGTTCGACGCCGACATCTGCTACGGGCCGCCGCGCCAGGAAGGGCTGATCGTCATCCCGCTCGGCGAAGAGACCGTGACGCCGCTCTGTGCGCCGGAGCTCGCGGCACGGATCAACTCACCCAAGGATCTCGTCGGGGCGAAGCTGATCGAGAGTGACAACAAACGCGTGCGCTGGACCAGCTGGTTCGGCGCCAACGACATCAGCCCGCCAGCGCCGCGCGGCTCGCGCTTCGATCGATCGTTCATGGCGATCGCGGCGGCGGTGGACGGGCTGGGCGTGGCTCTGGAATCGACGCGGCTAGCCGAGCGCGAGATCGCCGATGGCCGGCTGGTGGCGCCGCTCGCGGGACGGGCGCAGGATGTCCGCTATGTCGGGCACTACCTGGTCTTTCCCCGCGTGGCAAAGGCGCGCCGTTCGGTCCGCATGTTCACACAATGGCTGACGCAGGAACTGAACCTGCCATCGCCGAAAATCTGATGCTTGTTTCCGGCCGGCCGGTCCTGAGCATTCTACCGCAGCGGCAATGGAGTACCGTCGCTCCTGCCATCAGAGTCTCATCCCGCCATCGACCGCGATCTCGGCGCCGTTGATGTAGCTGCCCTCGGGCGAGCAGAGCAGCAGGGCAGCGCCCGCACAGTCGTCGGCACGGCCGAGCCGGCCGAGCGGGATGCGCGCGAGCACCTGCTCCTCCCGTCCGGGCTGGGCCAGGACGGCGCGGTTGCGGTCGGTCAGGATTGCCCCGGGCTGGATGACGTTGCAGGTGATGTCAGGCGCGCCCAGCGTCCGCGCCAGATTGAGGATCATGTTGGTCTGCGCCGCCTTGGTCGCCGCGTAATAGAAATGCGTCGGATTGGGCCGCGCCTCCTGCACGCTGCCGATGGCGATGATCCGGCCGAAGCCGCGCGCCAGCATGCCTGGCAGGAAGGCCTGCAGCAGCCGGACCGTGGCATGGAGGTTGATTTCGGTCTGCGCAGCCATCGCCGCTTCGGAGACCGCATCCCAGGTCTCCAGGGTTTCGATGGAGGCGCAAAGCACGAGGATGTCGGGCTCGGTTCCTCTCGCTTTGAGCTCTGCTGCCATGGTGGAAAGAGCCGCGACGTCCGCGAGATCGGCGATCAAGGTCGAGGCGGCGAGCTTTCTCGCCTGCAGATCGGCAGCTGCCGCAGAAGCAGCCGCGTCATCGCGATCATGGATGATCGCTTGCGCGCCGGCTTCGGCGAGCCTTGTCGCAATGGCAAGGCCTATCCCGCGCGCCGCGCCGGTGACGAGGGCGGTGCGCCCCGAAAGCTGAGCCATCATCAGCCGAGCAGCGGCTTCACGCGCGCGACCGCATCATCCATCGCCTGCTGCGGCGGCTTGCGGCCGAGCACGGCAGCCTGCGTCTCCTCGATGAAGATATCGTGGGCGCGGGCCTGCTCGTCGAAGGCCGGCAGATGGATGCGCGAGGCCTTCAGCGCCGCCGCCTCGTCGGCGGCGTAGGGCATCGCCGCCTTGAGCTTGTCGTCGGCATAGGTCGAGATCCGAGTCGGCCCGTTGCCGTTGAGCGCCATCGCGGTGGTGCCGGCTTTCGAGGACAGCGCGCGGATCAGCTCCCAGCTCAGCGGCTTCTGCTTGGCGTTCTTCGGGATCATCAGCGACCAGAACTCGACCGTCGGCGCGAAGGCGACCTTGCCGGCGAGGTCGGCCGCCATCGGCGGCAGCAGCGACTTGAAGCGCCCGCCATACTTGCCCTTCGCAGGATCGTTGTAGGAGACGAGGCGCGCGAACGGGTTGATCGTCATCGCCGCCCGGCCCTGCTGCATCCAGGTGGTGATCTCCTCATTGTTCACCGTAGCGAAATTCCGCGGCAGCACGCCGGCCTTGTAGAGATCGGCGAGAATGGTCAGCGCCTTGACCATGGCCGGCTCGTTGGCGGTCAGCTTGCCATCGGCGGTCATATAGTCCCCGCCGAGACAGCGCGAGAATGTCAGGAAATTCGAGGCGAAGACGGCGGTGAAGGCCAGGCCATGGACCTGCGTGCCGTCATCGCGCTTGAAGGTGAGCTTGCGTGCGACCTCTATCAGCTCCTCGAAGGTCGCCGGCAGCTTGCTGACACCGCGCTCCTCCAGCAGCGCCTCATTGTAGATCAGCGCATTGGTGGCGTGGCGAACGGGAATGCCATGCAGGGCGCCATCGACCTTGAGCGGGGCGATCAGGCCCGGTGCGAAATCGTCGAAGGCCTCGATCGGCGCATCCTTCATGAACGCATCGAGCGGCTCGAACAGCTTGAGATTGCGCGGCACGGCGCGGCCGTTGACGAGATAGGCGACGTCGATCGAGGTCTCGGCCAGCGACGCCTCGCGCAGCAGGCGCTCATGCACGGCGTTGACGTCGCCAAAGGTGACCCAGTTCAGGTTAGCCCCGCTCGCCTTGCGGAAGGCCTCGGTGGCATCGCCGCCCGGCCCGGTCGTGGCGGCGGTCTGGTGGACGCGATGGCCGAGCGCGGTCAGCGTCTTCGCCTGGGCGAAGACGCGACCTGGAAAGGCGGCAGCGGCCACGGCCGCACCGGCGAGAGCGCCGAAGCGACGGCGCGAGAGAAACGTCTTCGACATGGCTCTTCTCCTGATCCGTCGCCCACCCCGTCTTTCCGGGGCTTCGCGTAGCGAAGAGCCCAGAACCCAGAACCACAGGCCGAGATCGACTACATGCTACAGCTCAATCGCCCTCGTCCGGCGCTCCGGTGTTTCTGGATTCCGGGCTCGCTGCTGCGCAGCGCCCCGGAATGACGGCGTGCTTCAAGCCGGCAGCAGCGGCTGCACGCGCTTGACCAGCGAGGCCATCGCCTCCTCCGGCGTCTTCATGCCGAGCACCGCGGCCTCCGCCTCCTCCTTGAAGAGGTCGCCAGCGCGGGCCGCCTCGTCGAAGGCCGGCAGCGGCACGCGCGCCACCTTCAGCACCTTCAATTCCTCGGCGGCATAGGGCACGGTGCCCGCGAAGCTCTGGTCGGCATAGGTCGAGGCGCGCACCGGGCCGTTGCCGTTGAGTGCGGCCTTCAGCGTAGCCTCCTTTGAAGCCATCGCCTTGATGAAGCTCCAGGCGAGGTCCTTGCGCTTGGCGTTCTTCGGGATGACCATGCCCCAGAACTCGACCTTGGCCGGGGCCGCATCGTACTTGCCCGCCAGCGCCTTCGAGGCCGGCACGGCGATCGTCTTGATCTTGCCGGAGAATTTCGACTTCTGCGGATCGTTGTAGATGCGGTTGCGACCCATGCTCTGCAGGCTCATCGCGGCGCGGCCCTGCTGCATCCAGACATTGACGTCCTCAGGCGAGAGCGTCGCGAAATTGCGCGGGAAGGCATTGGCCTGGAATAGCTCGCGCAGGGTCCTGATCGCGTTTAGCATCGGCGGCTGGTCGGCGGCGCATTTGAAGTCGGGCGTGATGAACTCGCCGTCCCAGGCGCGGGCAAGGTCGATCACGTTGGGATAGGTCACGCCCGGCATGCACAGGCCGACGACCTGCGTACCGTCGGCGCGGCGATAGCTGCAAGCCCTGGCGATTTCGATCATCTCCTCGATCGTCGCCGGCGGCTTGGAGAAGCCCTTCTCGGCCAGGATCTCCTCATTGTAGTGCAGGCCGGAGGAGGCATGCCGGAACGGGACGGCGAGTTGCTTGCCGCCGACAGTCATGCCCTGCATCAGCCCCGGGAAGACGTCGGCCGGGTCCTCGAGCGGATCGCGCTTGAGATAGTCATCGAGCGCTTCGAACAGATTTGCGGCGCGCGGCACAACCTGCGTGTTGAGGACGAAGCCGACATCGACCGAGGTTTCGCCGAGGCTCGCCTCACGGAAGAGCCGCTCTTGAAGCGGGCCGGTGTCGAAGGTCGTCCACTGGACTCCGACACCGTTCTTGGCGGCCCAGTCCTTGGTGATGTCGCCGCCCTGTGCGCCGGTCGAGACCGTCTGCATGACGCGATGGGCGAAGACGTTGAACGGCCCGCCTTGCTGCGCGCGTGCGCCTCCGGCGCCTAGCGCCGTGAAGCTCAGCCCGAGAATGCCGGCGCCGAACTGCCTACGATTCAGCCCTGTCTCCGTGGTCATGCCTGTCCTCCCGGTGGTTCGCGAGTTCCGCGATGGCGGCTTCAGCCGCTTCGAAATGCTTGTTCATGGCGACCGAGGCCGCGGCCGGATCGCCGGCGCGGATCGCTTCGACGACGCGGACATGCCGCTCGAAGGTGCGGCGCCAGTCGTCTTTGGTGCGCTTGCCGCGCGAGTTGAAGATCTCCATGACCTCGCGGATCACCGGCCTGAGGCCCCTGATCTGGAAATCGAGCAGGCGGTTGCCGGAGGATGCCGCGATGGCCTCGTGGAAATCGAGATCGGCCTCGATCCAGCGCGGGACATGGCCGAGCGCATCCTCCATGCGGGCGAGGATCAGGTCGAGCTTCTCGATGTCTTCGGCCGAGCGGCGCACAGCGCTATGAGCCGCGATCGGCGGCTCGAGAATGCGGCGCAATTCCACAGCCTCGGTCAGGCCGTTCGCGCGGCCGCGCACGGCGAAACGATAGAAGCGGTCGAGCGGAGCAGCATCGAGCGCCTGCACCCTTGTCGGCTTGCCCTGCTGGATATGCACGACGCCCATCGCCGCGAGTTGGCGGATCGCCTCGCGGGCGATCGGCTTGCTGACGCCGAAGGAGGCCGCGATGCGCGCCTCCGACGGCAAGGCATCACCGGGTTTCAGCCTGCCATCCTGGATCGCTTGAGTGATGCGCTGGATCACGGCGTCGCCGAGCCGCATCGGCACGACATCGCCGCCCGCGAAAGGGTCGTCGCCATCGAGCAAGGATGAAGCGGCATCGCTCATCGATCACCTCCGTTCGATGATCATTGACAGATGCCACTCAGCTTGGCAACTGTTCAACCTATCAGATAAGTTGAGCAGCCGGAGGATGCCGCTTCATGTCGGCCAGCCGTATCGCGAAAGTCGCCGCACATCCGCTGCGGGCGACGCTGCCCAAGGTCCAGCGGACGTCGCAAGGCGACTATCCGGCGATCGAGATCGTCGTGGTCGAGGTCGAAACGCAGGATGGCACCGTCGGCTTCGGCGAAGGGCTCTGCCGCCGCGGCGCCGCCGGCTATGCCCGTTTCATCGAGGAGGCGCTGGTGCCGCGCCTGCTCGGACGCGATGCCGCCGATCGGCGGGCGCTGTGGAAAGCGATGCGCGCCGCCCTGTCCGGGCGGCCGGGCGGCCAGATCGTCGAGGCGATCGCGGCCGTCGACATCGCGCTTTGGGACATCGCCGGCAAGCAGGCCGGACAGCCAATCCATAGACTGCTCGGGGGCATGGGACGCAACGAGGTCGCGGCCTACGCCTCATCGATCAACTGGCTCGACGATGCGACCGTCGAGGCCGAAGTCGCGGCCGTGCTCAAGGCCGGCTTCCGAGAGATCAAGGTCAAGCTCGGCCATCCACTGCGCGATGCGATCGCCCGGGCGAGGCTCGTGCGCAAGCTCGCCGGCGACGACATCGCCCTCTATGTCGACGCGAACTGGGCCTATGACGTCGACGATGCGCTGATCGTCGGGCGGGCGCTGGCCGATCTCGGCTATGGCTTCTTCGAGGAGCCGATCGCACCGCAGGACCGCGAGGGCTATCGCCGCCTCGCCCAGCATCTGCCGATCCGGCTCGCCGCCGGCGAAAGCGACTTCGTCGCCTCGGATGCACTGATCTCGCTGCAGGACCGTTCGCTCGGGCTGATCCAGCCGGACGTGACGCGCTCGGGCGGCATCAGCGAGACCTGGCGCATCTGCGAGCTCGCCGCCGCCTTCAACACGGCCTACGCCCCGCATGTTGGCTGGTCCGGTGCGATTTGCGTCGCCGCCAGCCTGCAGCTCGCCGCGGCAGCCGAGACCTTCCGCACCTTCGAGTGCATGGTCTACCAGAACCCGCTGCGCGACGCCTTCACCTATCCGATCGTCGGCGAGGGCTCGCAGCTGGTCGAGGGCAAGCTTTCCGTGCCGCAGGGGCCGGGGCTCGGCATCGAGATCGACCGCGACGCGCTGGCGCGCTTCAGGATCGCCTGATGAGCGCCCGCACGCCCCTCTCCGCCATCGCGCTGGTCTCGCCGGTCCAATTGATGATCGGCGGCATCATCTTTCTGCCGGCGATCTATGTCTTCTGGCTCAGCCTCAACCAGTCCTCCTTCGGCCAGGCGGCGAGCTTCGTCGGCTTCGCCAATTACGCCAAGGTGCTGGGCGACGCCTATTTCTGGAAGGCGCTGGTCAACACAGTGATCGTCGTCGCCGTGGTCGTCCATGTCGAACTCCTGCTCGGCCTCGGCATGGCGCTGCTCTTCGCTTCGGGCGTGCCGTTCCGGCCGCTGCTGCTGGCGATCGTGCTCGCGCCCTATGCCGTCAGCGAGGTCTCCGCGGTGGTGATGTGGCGCTTCCTGTTCGAGCCTGACGTCGGGATGATGAGCCGGCTCCTTATGGCGCTCGGCCTGCCGCCGATCGAATGGGCGGTGAACCCGAGCCACGGCCTCGCCATGGTCAGCCTGCTCTCGATCTGGCTGCACCTGCCGTTCAGCTTCATCATCCTGTATGCGGCGAGGCTCTCGATCCCCAGCGATCTCTATGAAGCCGCCGCGATCGACGGCGCCTCGCCCTGGACCTCGTTCCGCCGGGTGACGCTGCCGCTGCTGATGCCGGCGCTGCTGATCGCGGCGCTGTTCCGCTACATCTTCGCCTTCCGCCTGTTCTCCGAGGTCTGGCTGATGACCGGCGGCGGCCCGGCGCGCTCGACCGAGGTGATGGCGGTCTACCTCTATCTCGAAGCCTTCCGCTACAACGCCTTCGGCCCGGCCGCGGCCACCGGCTGGCTGCTCGTGCTCGCCTCGCTCCTGCTCGCGCTGTTCTATCTGCGCCGGCTCTACAAGGAGATGTTCGCGCGTGCCTAAGCTTCTGCGCCATCTTCTCAAGCTCGTCGGCGTCCTTGCCATCGTCGCCTGGTCGCTGGTGCCGATCGGCCTGATCGCCATGTCGTCCTTCAAGGCCGACCGCGACATTTTTTCGACTACGGGCGCGCTCTCTTTTTCCCCGACGCTGGCGAACTACCAGGCGCTATGGAGCCGCTGGGGGGATTTCTTCTTCGGGCTGTGGAACAGCTTCCTCGTCACGCTCGGCGCGACCGTGCTCGCCGTCGGCGTCTCGCTGCTCGCCGGCTTCGCCTATTCGCGCTTCGCCTCGAAAGGCCTGCAGACCTCGGCCTTCTTCCTGATCTTCATCCGGCTGATCCCGCCGATCGTGATCACCTTGCCGCTGTTTCCGGTGGTGAACTGGCTCGGACTCAACGACACGCATTTCGTGCTGATCGTGCTCTACGCCACCTTCTTCGTCTCGCTGGGCACGGTGGTGATGCGCACCTTCATCGACCAGATCCCGCGCGAGCTCGACGAGGCCGCGATGATGGACGGCGCCTCGCAGTTCCAGATCATCGCCCGCATCATCCTGCCGATGGCGGCGCAGGGCATGCTGGCAGTCTCGGTCTTCGTCATCGTCTACGCCTGGAACGAGTTTCTCTTCGCCTTCATCTTCACCACCACCAAGGCGAAGACCGCGCCGCTGGTGATCTCCGAGATGATCGGCGCCGTCGAGGGCGTCGAATGGGGCGTGCTCTTTGCCGCCTCGACCGTGCAACTCGTGCCGGTGCTCGCCTTCGTCATCCTCATGCAGAAGCATCTCGTCGCGGGCCTGACCGCCGGCGCGGTGAAGGGGTAGGACCATGACCCAACTCGACGACTTCAGACGCGCCATCCGCGAGGCCGATCCGCAGCTCAGCCGCTTCGATCCGCTGCCGCGCATCATCTGCCTCGACGATTTCGACCGCGGCATGTGCGGCTGGACCCAGCTCGTCGGCAATTACGAGGAGACTTTGGACGCGATGCTGCCGGGCTATGCCCAGCACAGCCATGCCATGCTCTCGACCCTGCCGAACTGGGATTTCGGCTCGCATGGCGGCGTCGACGGCTCCTATGCGCTCAAGATCGCGACGCGGCCGAGGAAGGGCGCGCAGAACGTCGCGATCAAGCGCCTGACCTTCCGCAAGCCCGGACCGATCCGGCTCGAGACCTATTTCACCTTCAAGCCCGAAGCGACCGAGCTGCAGCTCTCGGAGACCGATATCCGTTCCTTCGGCTTCCTCTACGATCTCCAGATCGGCGACACGTCGGGACCGGGCGACCGCGTCATGCCGCATTTGCGCTTCCTCAACGCGCAGGACGGCAAGCACCTGCAGAAATGGCAGTTCAAGCGCAAGACGACGCCGATCAAACCGATCGGCAATGCCGGCAAGACCATTACCCATTACCACCTGGCTCCCGACGATTGGGAGGACCTGCCCGGCGGCGAGCAGCGGCTCTGCTACAACGAGATCCCGACCAAGGTGAACTGGCATTATCTGCGCTTCGACTTCGATCTCGCCGCGATGCAGGCGACGCGGTTCCAGGTCAACGACCGCGTCTTCGCCATGGACGGCTTCGACTGCATCCGCATCCCCGCGATGAAGAACCTCTGGTGCATGCTCAACCTCGCCTTCTTCGCCGAGACCGACGCCGACAAGCGCGCCTTCGCCTATCTCGATTCCGTCTGCCTGTCGGGAGAGTTCTGATGCTGCCCGAGAACCTGACTGCCGTCGTCGCCCGCAACGAAACCTGGACCGGGTCAAGCGCCACCGAGCCCTACGAGGCCGGCTGGGCAAAGGAAGCGATCGTCTTCGTCCGCGCGCTGAAGCAGCCGAAGGGAGCGCTGCCCAAGGCGAGGATCGAGATCTCGGCCGACGGCATGCATTGGTGCCATGAGGGCTCGGAGTTCGATCTGCCGGCGGCGAAGGACGCCGTCGCCTTCCAGCGCATCAACCATTTCGGCAATTTCCTGCGCGTCGCCGCAACGCTGCCGGAGGGTTCCGAGATCACGGTGCTGGTGACGTTCCATCTGAAGGCGTGAGGACGGGACGGGCTTTAAGGACGCTTGATTGCAGTCCGCCTGGAAATCGAGGCAAGAAAGAGAGCCGAATCATCAGGACGTGTTCGCCCGCCGCCCGGATGATTCGGCGGGCAAATGGACAGATGTAAATGGTGGCACGGGCTGAGCTCACCTTGCGACTGGAACGAGCGTTCCTCGACCACGGCTACGAGCAGCTGACCATGACCGGCCTCGCCAAGGCCGTCGATGTCACACGGCGAACGCTCTACAATTATTTCAGCAGCAAGGAGGAGGCCTTTCGCTTCCTGATCGAGAACGTCAACGCGCAGGCGGTCGAGATCGGCATGGCCGCCGGGCGAGCCGCGCTTGCTGCCGGACGTGACCCGATCGAGATCCTCGCGACGATCCTCGATACGCGCTACGGCAATACGCGCCGGCGCCTTGCGACCTCGCCCCATGCCATCGAACTCAACGACCAGGCCTTCCGGCGCTGCCGCGACATCATGATCGCCTCCGCAGTGAGCTTTCAGGCCGAGCTCGCCGGCTTCATCATCGAGCTGGAGACGAACTGCATCCTGCGGGTCAAGCCGGACCTCGGCCCCGAAATGCTGGCGCAACTGCTCGCCGATGGCGCGCGCGGCACCAACCAGAGCCTGCCTCCAATCGATCCCGCCAAGCTCCATCTGCGCTATCGCAGCATGGTCCGCGCCCTGCTTCACGGTGCGGCGGAGGCCTCGACCTGACGGGATCTACTGGTCGACGATCTGTTGCTGCGAAGAGACGCCTCGCCGGGGAACGCGCATCCGCCTGACATTTGTGAACGGCTGTTCAAAACCACGGGCGCTGCAAAGCCTTCGGAGGCCCCTGCCCGGCTGTACCGGGCTTTATCGAGCGGACAAGATCGCCGGGCGCGTGCGAACGCTGCGGGCGGAGGGCCGGATGCAGAGGCTGGAAGCGGAGATCGAGCGGCTGCTCGCCCATCCGCATTTCGCTCGCGCCGCGCATCGCCTCGCCCAGGGCTTCCTGGCGGTGCAGGCCGTCGCACCTCGCCTGGCCTCGCAGTTCTCGACACAGCAACGCTGGCTGATGTCTCATGCCGTTCTGGCTCATTACTTCCGAGGACTCGCAGCCGGCCGACCAGGATTGTCGCGACGGGATTTCGTCGAACAGGCACTCACTCACGGGCTGGCGAGCCGGAATACCGCCGCCGCCTTCTTCGTCGAGGCGCTGCAATATGGCCTGATCCAACCGACGAAGGTGCAGGCCGATCTGGTGCAGCCTGCGCCGGCTACGCTGCAGGCGCTGATCGAATGGTACGCCATCCATCTGGCCGCGCGCGATTTACTCGATGGCGGTGCCAGCGCGGCGCGCTTGCGGGGTGCCGGCGAGTCGATCCTGCTCCAGCTCGAGCCGGCCACGGCGGATGCCCTGCTATCCTGCGAGGCGATCCGCAAACCGCCGCCGAGCTATGCGGTCTTCGGCTCGGTGGATGAAGGCGGCAACCTGATGGACCGCCTGATCGCCGGCCTGGACATGACGACGGCATGCTACGCCGACAGAGCGCTGACGGACGTGACCTCGGTGTCGGCGCTCGCCCGCCCGTTCAACCTCTCGCGGACGCATACCGGCCGGACGCTGGCAGAGGCGATCGCCATGGGCAGCATCGGCTGGAGCGGGGCGCCCGGCCGCTCGCCGATCTGGCTCTCGCGTCGCTTCCGTGACGAGTACGCGCGGTTCCAGGCCACTAAGCTCGCCATCCTCGGCACCGCTTTCGCGCAGGCAATCGCAGGCGCCGCGCCCGATGATCCCGGCCTGGGCGCGACGGAAGCCGTTCGCGAGATCGCGGAGAGCCCGGCGTGCTGAGCAGGGCCGAACCTGCAGGCGTTCCAGCAGGCGCGATCGCCGAGCGCCTCGACGCGCTGCCACTCTGCCGGCTGCGGCTCGCGCTGTTCTGCGTCCTGACGCTGGCGCTCTTTGCCGACATCGCCGAGGTCGCGCTCGGCAACGCGCTCGGGGCGGTGTTCCAGGCGCCGCCGCGCGCCATGACGCAGACCGAGCTATCGCTGTTCCTCGCGGCGATCTTCGCCGGCGGTGCGGTGGGGGCTCCGGTCTTCGGCCTGCTCGGCGACCGGCTCGGCCGCCGGATCGCGCTGCAGGCGGCGCTTGCAGTGATCGCGCTAGGCTCGCTCGGCGCTGCGGCGAGCCATGATCCTGTCACCCTGATCGGCTTCCGCTTCCTGTCGGGCCTCGGCATTGGAGCCTGCCCGCCCCTGATCGCGGCCTATATGGCCGACGTCATGCCGCCGCGCTGGCGTGGGACACTTTCCTGCCTGTGCGCCGGCCTCGCCTTCCTGGGGGCGCCGGCAGTCATCTTCCTGATGCGCGCCACCTCGCCGACGGCTTGGGGCTTAGAGGGCTGGCGCTGGGCGCTCGGCTCCGGCGCGTTCCTTGCCCTCGCCGCCGCAGCCCTGCTCCAGTTCCTGCCGGAATCGCCACGTTGGCTGGCAACCGCGGGCCGCCTTGCCGAGGCCGAAGCTGCCTTGGCACGCTTCGGCGGCGGTCGCTTAACCGACTCCCTTGCGCCGGCTTCTGACGAGGCCGGACAGACAGCACCGGTACCGATCGACGCCCGGCGCCGGCTCCTCCTGCTCTGCAGCCTCTACGCGCTCGCTCCCTGGGCGACGATCGGCTTTCCGCTGATGAGCGGGGCGGTGATGGTGGCGAAGCAGTTCAGCATCGGCGATTCCGTCGTCGCAGCCGGGCTGATCATGTTCGGCCCGGCGCTGGGCAATCTGCTCGTCGCGCCGCTGATCGACAGGATCGGCCGCAAGGCCAGCTTGGTCTTCGCCGCGTGGGCAATGGCCGCACTCGGCTTGGCCTTCGCAGCCGCCACCAGCTTCACGGTCCTGGTCAGCATCGGCATCGCCTTTGCGCTGGCGAGCGCGATCTATGCCAGCATCCTTGCCATCTACGCTGCGGAGATCATCCCGACCGAGCTGCGAGCATCGCGGACCGCCATGGCCTGGGGGCTGGGCCGTTTCGTTTCGATATTCGTGCCGTTGGTCTTCTTCGCGCTCATCCAGCATGTCGGGGTCTGGAGCATGTTCGGACTGATCTCCGCAGCCTTGAGTTTCAGCGCCCTTCTGATCGTGGTTGTCGGACCGCAGGGCCGATCGCGGCAGACGGTGACCTGAATGGTCAAACGTCGGCCGCATGCCACGCGGACGTGAACGGCTGTTCGCATCCGGCCCACAGCGCCTTGATCAAAAGGGTTAATCCGTCAGGATCAGTATGACCATTTTTGACTCTCATATTGCGCAGTTACGAGCAATTTGAGAAATCATCCACGTTCCGAACGCGGCGATCTCTCGTCAAGCGAGGAACAGCCGCAGGTGCGACGCATCCGCGAATGGTCTGGGTGGGGGCTTAACGGCAGTGCGAACGCGACTTGGGATCCTGGGCGCAGCTCTTGCCATGGGCGCGGCGCCTGCTGTGGCGCAGCCGGCGGCCCCGAAGCCCACTAGCCCGACCGCTCCGGCGGCAGCCCCTGTCGTTCAGCCAGTTTCGACCGAGCCGAGCAGCACCACGGCGAGCTTCGCCGACTGGGTGCTGCGCTGCCAGCGCGTTTCCGAAGCCGCCAAGGCGAGCCGCATCTGCGAGGTCGCGCAGATCCTGCAGAGCCAGGGGCAGCAGGCGCCGATCGCCCAGATCGCCATCGGGCGGGCCGCCGCAGGCGAGCCGCTGCGCGTCACCGCGGTGATGCCGGTCAGCGTCACCTTCCCCAGCGCCGTGCAGATCACCATCGGCGAGAAGGACGCAAAGCCGCTCGAACTCGGTTGGCGGCGCTGCATTCCGAGCGGCTGCTTCGCCGATGCGCTGCTCGGCGACGATGTCGTCAAGCAATGGCGCAAGGCGGCCGACGCCGGCCGGATCGTCTTCAGGGACGCTGCCGGGCGCGATCTTGCTTTGCCCTTGTCCGTCCGCGGCCTCGACCAGGCGATCGAAGCGCTCGCCAAGGAACGGCTCTGACCATGGCCCGGCGCCGCACAGCCCGCTCGCAGGCCGCCACCCGAACCGGCGGATCGGTGTTGCGTTACGTGACGGCTCCCAGCCAACAGCGCTCCGTTCTCGCCTCGCTGCGCCAACGCTGCCTCGTCGGGCAGGCGATGGCGCTCGCGCTCTGGAACGCGCCTGCCTTCGCCCAGAACGTGATCACACCGGACGGGCGCACGCAGACCAATGTCGCGGTCAGCGGCAGCACCACGACGATCACGACCAAAACGATATCCGGCGGCGCCGGCTACAACTCGTTCTCGCGCTTCGAGCAGGGCGCCGGTTCGACCGTCAACATGCACCTGCCGCAAGGCACCGGCGCGCTGGTCAATATCGTCCGCGACGGGCCGGTGGTCATCAACGGCATCCTGAATTCCTACCGGAACGGCCAGATCGGCGGCCATGTCTACTTCTCGGATTCGGCCGGCTTCACGGTCGGGCCGAGCGGCGTCATCAATACCGGCCGGCTGACCGTCAATACGCCGACGCGTGAATTCCTCGACCAGGTGATCGGCCCGGACGGTCGCGTCAACGAGACGATGGCGGCCCGGCTCCGGACCAACGACGTGCCGATCTCACCCGACGGCAAGATCACCATCGACGGCGCGATCAATGCGCGCCGCGGCGTCTCGCTGAACGGTCATTCCGTCAGCGTCGCCGGGCAGATCAAGGCGAACGCCGCCCCGGTCGACATCGCCGAGCGCCGCGAGCGACATCGCACGGCCTTCTCGCAGAGCGTGAACACGGCCGGCATCCGGCACGGCGCGGCCATGGTCGCGCGCAAGGGCGGCAGCCTGGAGATCGTCGCGGCCGGCACGGTCAGCGTCTCCGGCCGGCTCAGCGCCGATGCGACGGCACGGCGCGCCGCCGGCACGATCGCCATCCGCTCGGGCAAGGGCACCACGATCGCATCCACGGCGAGGATCACGGCGATTGGCAGCGCGCCGGCTCCGCGCCCGGCCGGGACGACAACGAGCGCGCCGACCGTCAACACCGGCGATGGCGGCAAGGTCTCGATCACCTCGGATGCTGCGATTGCGATTGCCCCTGGCGCGACGATCGATGTCAGCGCCGCGCGCGACGTCGCCGGCAACGCCGGTTCAACGATCGTCTTCGCCGGCACCAATCTCGATGTCGCGTCCGGCGCCCTGTTCCGCGGCAAGGCGGGCACCAGCGGCGACGGCGCGTTCCTCGAACTCAGCGCCAAGCAGACCGTCACGCTCGGCGCGATCGACGCCGACCTCTCGGCCCGCAAGGGCAAGGCCGGCCTGCTCTATATCGACCCGACCGACATCGTGATCGGCACCGGCGGCAACGCCAACATGATCACCAACGGCACGAATGTGTCGCTGGAGGCGACCAACAGCATCACCATCCTCGGCGATGGGATCATCGACACCCGCAATTTCAACCGCAGCGCCAATGGCGGCGAACTTTCGGCGGGCAATCCCAGCCTCGGCAACTCCGGCAATATCACGCTGGAGGCGCGGCAGATCACCGTCTCCGGCCAGTTGCTGGCCGGCGTCAGCGCCGGCAGCGGGTATACGGCCGGCGATGTCACGCTGATCGCGAGCGCGACCGACAGGCGCAATTCCGGCAAGGCGACCGCCGATGCGACCATCGACATCTACGGCACGATCACCGGCCGCGACGTCAAGCTCCTCGCGGATGCGACCGGCGTCTCTTCCTTCATCAATCCCGGCCCCGGCATCGCGCTGTTCGCCGGGCTGACCAACCTGTCCATCCTGACCGGCCTTAATGGCGGCTACGTCGCAAGCGACATCACCGCCCGGGTCTCGGTCAGGAATGGCGCTTCGATCACCGCGACGCGCGACGTCGTCATCAGCGCGACCGGCTCGCAGGAAGCGACACTGCCGTCGATCTCGGTCACGGCCTTGTCGCCGGCAGCAATGGCCGTCACCTATGCCGACCTCAAGGCGAGGGTGACCGCCGAGGTCGAGACCGGGGCATCGCTGACGATCGGCCGCAACCTGACGGTCGAGGCGAAGAACGAGGCGACTCTGGGGGCGGCGGCCATTGCGATGTCCGCCCGACAGACCCTTGCGGACCTCGCATTGGCGGTCGGCACGGCGGATATCGAGACCAAGGCGATCGTCAGCTCAGGAGCGACCATCACGCTGTCGTCCTCGCTGAGCAATGTCCGGGTCTCGGCGATCAACGAGAACGCGTTCTCGACCTCGGCCACCGCGATGTCGGTCAGCGGCGGCATGGTCGGCCTGTCTCTCGCCTATTCCGACATGAAAGCGAGCGCCGAGGCGAGGCTCGGGGCTTCGCTCGGCGGCAGCGGCAACCGTGTCGGCACCGTCACGGTCGAGGCGCTGTCCGACACCAGCAAGAATTCGACCTCCTCGGCGGTGACGCTCGGCGAAAACATGCTGCTCGGCCTCGTTGGCGTCGCCGGCGGCGCCAACGACGTGTTCGGGCCGCTGATGTCCCGGCTCGGCTCGCGCGAGATCGGCAAGTTCGGCAGCTCGATCACCCTGGCGCAGAGCGATCTCTCGGCGCTCGCCTCGATCGCCGCCGATGCCGGCGGCACCGCCCCGACCATCTATGCCACGAAGACCGCAGTGGTCAGCGATGTCCGCGACTTCGCGGTCCGCCTTGCTGCCGATTCCGGCCTCAGCTCGAACTCGAAGAACCCGAGCGCCGTCAATCCCGAGGCGCTGGTCGCGATCTCGGCCGGCGTCGTCTACGGTGACTTCCGCCATACTTCGCGCGCCTCGATCGGCGCCGGCGTCACCATCGACTCCAACCGCATCGGCGTCTCGGCGACGACGGCTGTTCCGATCGCCAATACCTGGACCAACTGGGCCGGCTTCGGCGAAACGCTGTCGCATCTGAACGGCACCTTCGGCGTCGCCGGCAACATCCTGACGAGCTATGCCAGCGCCACCTCGGAATCGAGCCAGCTCGGCCTCGCCGGCGCCGTCAGCTACTACAAGATCGCCAACGAGACCGAAGCCTATGTCGGCCCGGGCGCGACGCTGCGCCAGAACAGCGGCCTTGGTTCCTGGGATGTCGCGCTCGGCACCGGTGCACTCCACAGCTTCGACAAGGCGGTCACCGTCGCCGCCAGCACGAAGACGGAGACGATCGACGTCGCCGGCAACTACGGCATCTTCTCGGGAACCGGCACCTCCGGTGGCGCCGGCTCGGCGGTCGGCGGCTCCTATATGGACCTGCAGCGCGACAGCCGCACCGTCGCCGCAGTCGGCGCCGGAGTCACGATTACCGCGCTCGAACTCGCAGTCACAGCGAAGACCGAGGACAAGATCTTCGCGCTCGCCCCGACCTCGGGCAAGGCAGCCGGCGACTTCGCCGCCAATGGCATGGTCGCGCTGGTCGGGATCGACAACCAGACGCTCGCCTCGATCAGCAACCAGGCGACGGTCGACGTCACCTCGATCGATGTCGATGCCCGCCAGTTCGTCTCGCTCTTCGCGCTGACCGGCGCCGTCACCTATGGCGGCGCCAACTCTGTCGGCGTTTCGGTCGCGGCGCTCGATACCGCCGGGGTGACGCGAGCCTATGTCGGCGACAATTCCGCCGACCTCTCGGATAATCGTCTCGGCAGCGGCTATGCGCGCGGGCTGATCACGGCGCGCTCGCTCGATCTCGAAGCGGTGACCGACGGGCGCATGACCGTCGCCTCGCTCGCTGCGGCGATCTCCGATCCAAACGCCTCCAAGCTCAGCTTCTTCAAGGGCATCGCCGCCGAAGGCAAGACCGACGCCGCAGTCCTTCGCTCCGGCGCTGGCAGCAGCATCAGCCTGACCGCAGCCGGAAGCGCTGCCGTCGCGACGACGACGCTCGGCACCTCGGCCTGGATCGACGGCGCTGCCGTGATCGGCAAGGACGGCGGCGCGGTCAACACAGATGTCGCGGCGACGAACGCCACCGTCGCCGATGTCGCCTCCGGCTCGGCGGCGCTCAACCTGACCGGTCGCTCGAGCCCGCTGAGCGGCGCGCTCTCGGGGGCTGTCGCGATCGGCCTCTTCGACAACAGCACCGACGCGCGCATCGCCGATACGATCATCACCCGGGCGGGCGACACCTTCGTGCAGGCGCTCGCCGGCGGCCGCCAGACCGTGGTCGGCGTCAGCATCGCCGCCGCGCGCGCCAATAGCGGCGCGGCCGCCGTCTCGGCCGCTGTCGGCATCATCACCGACAGTGTCACCGCCCAGATCCGCAATTCGGCGATCAACGGCATGTCCGGGGCCTCCTCCGGCAACGACGTCGTGGTCAACGCCTACCGCGCGACCGATATCGGCATCGGCGGCGGCGCGGCCTATGCCGGTGCGCAGGCGGGCCTCGGCGTGGCGCTGACCTATGCCTCGATCGCCGACCCGTCCGGCCGCGATGCCGTGGCGGCGCTGATCACGAACAGCTCCCTCACCGCGGTCGACAAGCTGACCGTCGCGGCGCGGACTTCGAGCCGCATCGTCTCCAGCGCCATTGCCGGTGGCGGCGGGCCGGACTCAAACGGACTCGCCGGTGCGATCGTCATCAACGAGGTCAGTCCGACGACGCGCGCAGCCGTGACGGACACGGCCGGCGCACCCTCCCGCATCGCGATGGATGGCGATGTGCTCGTCGTCGCCGACAGCGGCAAGGACAGCGCGCTCGATGCAGCCTTGGCGAGCCGACTCGCCAATACCGACCCTGGGCAGATCGACTTCAGCGGCCGCGCCACCAATGCGAACGACGCCGCCAACCCGGTCGGTGCCTCGATCATCGCCGTTGCCGGAGCGGTCCAGGCCGGCAAGAACAATATCGGCTTCTCCTTCCTCAGCAACACGATCAGCCAGTCCCACATCGCGCTCATCGAGAATGTCGACCTGACGAGCTCGACCGCAGTCACCGTGCGTGCACAGGATGGCTCGCTGATCACAGCCGTAGCGGTCGGTCTCGGAGTCGCGAGCGGCCAGTTCGCCGGTGTCGCCTCCGTCGCGCAGCAGACGATCGACGCCGTCGTCAGCGCCCGGATCAGCGGCGGCAGCATCATGAGCCGCGACGTCTCCGTCCAGGCGCAGGCCGCCTCGGCGATCCGCGGCAGCGCAGGCTCGCTCGGCATCGGTATCGGCGCCGCGGCGATCGGCCTTTCGATCGTCGAAAGCAGCATCGCCAACGAGGTCGCGGCCGAGATCGACGGCACAAATATCCGCGCAAGCCGCGACCTCGCCGTCACCGCCGGCTCGACCGCGACGATCGACACGATCGCGATCGGCATCGCGATGTCGCGCAATGTCGGCCTCGCCGGTTCGGTCGCCAATAACAGCGTCGCCACCGATGTCGGCGCAACCATCAACGACGCTGACATCATCGCCGGCAATAACCTCGGCGTATTCGCTGCGAATACCGACCGGATCACCGTCTCGGCCGGCGCACTCGGCGCGACTGCAGCGGCGCCCGGCGTCGCCGGCGGCGTCTCGGTCGTCAACAACACGATCGGCGGCGACACGACGGCCGCGATCGCAGGCAGCAGCGTCGATGCCCGCGCCGGGGACACCGGCTCGCTGAGCTACAATGCCGGCCAGCTCCTCACCGCTTTCGACCTCAGCACCGCCAACAGCCCGAGCGCGGCGCAGCCCTCGCTGGCGATGACGGCGCGCAGCATCCACGGCCTCGGGGTCGTCGCGACCTCGCAGCAATCGGTGCTGGCGAATGCGGTCACCGGAGGCGTCGCCGCCTTCCCGATCACCGGCGCGGTCGCGATCGTGCCGGTCCGCAACGTGCTCGGCGGCAGCACCAGCGCGACGATCGATGCGAGCCAGGTCGACACCCGCCTGACAGGAACGGGGAGCACCGCGGTCGCGGTCGAAGCCGCCAGCCATTCCTATGCCGCGACCTTCATCACGGTCGGCGCGATCGGCGGCGTGGCCGCGGCCGGGGCCAACACCAGCAACATCATGGAGCGCAACACCAGGGCGGCGCTGACCAACTCGACCACCGGCACGACGACGCCCGGCTATACCGGCGGCGGCGTCAGCGCGCTCGATATCGCCGCGAACGCCTCGCAATCCGCCGCCAGCAATGTGATCGGCTTTGCCCTCGGCCTCGGCGGCGCCGCGGCGATGGGCGTGGTCAACACCTTCGCGGCCTCGACGAGCGCCGCGCTCGATCAGGGCCTGGTCACCGCCGGGCGGGTCGGCGTCAACGCCGAGAGCCACAATGGCTTCCACGCCCAGACGGTCGCCGCGGCAGCCGGCGGCGTCGGTGTCGGCAGCGCCTTCATCGTCGGCACCAGCAAGAATGCGACGCTGGCGACGATCGGCGGCGGCTCCGGCCAGACCGTGCTCAACCTCAATGGCGGCCTCGCCGTCGCGGCCACGAGCCGAAACGCCTTCACCACCCTGGCGGCCGGCGGCGCGGCCGGCGGCTTCGCCGGCGTCGCCGGCATGGTCAGCTTCGTCGATGTCGACAACGAGACACGCGCGGGGCTCTACGGCGCGCGGGTCACGACCCGGCCGGGCGCGATGCAGACTGTCGGCGGTGTCACCAGTGCGGCCGGCATCAGCGTCACCGCCTTCGAGGCGACGAGCATCACGCCGAAAACCGCCGCAGGGGCGAATGGCAGCTTCGGCGCCGGTGCGGCCGCCAACATCGCCAGCCTCGACAGCCAGGTTCAGGCCGATATCCAGGGCTCGACCCTGGTCGCGCCGGGCGCGGTCTCGGCTACCGCCACCTCCGAGCGCACCGTCAGCGCCGAGACGATCACCTATGGCATCGGCGGCTCGGCCGGTATCGGGGCGTCGGTCGCGCTGATCTCGGTCGGCACCGGGACGCCCTCGGCGGCGCAAGGCGAGCTCACCTCCGGCGGGGGCGGCACGCTCTCCCGTATCGGCCAGCTCACAGCCGGCAACGACGATCTCGTCCTGAGCGCCGCCGGGCTCGTCAGCTATCGCAATTATCGCGGCACGGCCGGCGCGGCGATGAGCGAGAGCGAACTGCGCGACGCGGCTCAGACCGACTACAATCAGCTGTTGGCCAATGGCACGGTTTCCGGCGGCACGCTGACCTTGACCAGTGCTGGGGTTGTCGCGTTGCGCAGCTCCGCGGCGAGCGCGCTCGGCATCACCGATCCATCCGATACCGAGGTGCGCGACTGGGCCACCGCCCGCTATGCGGCGCTCCAGAGCGGAGCGGTCGGTTATCTCCTCAGCGACTCCGGCGTCAGCGCCTATCGCGACCGCGTGACCGCGTCGACGCCGGATGCGAGCGACGACCAGATCCGCAGCGCCGCCAACGACGCCTATGCCCGCCTGCTCGCCAACGGCACGGTCAGCAGCGGCGTCCTGACGCTGTCTGCGGCCGGCATAAACGCCTATCGCGCCGAGGCCAACGCCAGCCTCGGCCGCACGGCGACGGATGCCGAGGTGCGCGACTACGCCGCCCAGCAATACGGCTTCTTCACCGCCAGTCGCAGCCGCATCGCGGCGCCCACAGCGCAAAGCGCTGCAGCCCTGCTGGAAAGCACCGGCTCGGGCACCAGCGCCAGCGTCAGCGGCGGCAGCATCACCAGCGGCTCCGTCGCCGTCTCGGCCCTTTCGAAGACGACGACCAGCAACATCGCCAGCGGCGTCGGCGCCGGCGGCGCAGCCGGCGTCGGCGCAGCAACCGCCTACACGAATGTCGGCGACAAGGTCTCGGCCCGTCTCGACCAGATCAGCGTGAGCACCGGCTCCATCGCCGTGACGGCCAACTCGACCGACGGCACGGGCGCGGCGGCCAAGGTCGAGGCGCGTGCCGGAGCGGGAGCGCTCGCCGCCGCGGCCGGCGCCGCGGTCGCGAAGGGGACGCTCGACAACGAGGTCAAGGCGACGCTCGGCGGCACGCTGATGGTAACCGGCGCGACCAGCGTCAATGCCAGCAACAGCCAGACCGGCCGCTCGGACGCCTTCGGCGCGACGGTGGCGGGCGGCCTGGCCCTCGGCATCTCGCTCGCGTCGAGCAGCGCCGAAAGCGAGGTCGAGGCGAAATACGCAGGCGGCTCGAGCCTCACCGGCACCGGGCTGACCATCGGGGCGACCAGTACGGGCGCGGCCCATGCCGCCGCCGTCGCCGGTGCCGGAGGCCTGCTGGCTGCCGGCTCGGGCGCCGAGGCCAAGGCGAGCGATACCACCAAGGTCACCGCCCTGATCGGCGCCGGAGCGCGCGCGAATGTCGGCACCGGCACGATCACCGTGTCGGCGAGCGCTTCGCCCGATGCGAAGGCGGCCGCCTTCGGTGTCGCGGTTGCCGGTGGCCTCGCCGTCGGCGCTGCCGTTGCCGAGGCCACCGTCGGCGCGACCGTGAAGGCCGAGATCGAGCGCAATGCCAGCCTGATCGCCAATCAGTTCACCGCTGGCCAGCTCTCGGTCACCGCGACCGGTTCGGTGTTCGGCACGGCTGCGGGCGATGCCGTCAGGCTGTCGGATGCAACCTCGGGCTTCGCGCGCGGCGGCTACTCCGCTGCCGCCTCGGCCGTCGCCGGCTCGGGCTCCTACTATGTCAGCGCCGTCGGCACCGATGCGAAGGCGCGCAACACCACCTCGGTGACGGCCTCGCTCGGCGACTATATCGGCCTGTCGTCCGGCTCTGTCACCGTCAGCGCGACGAACACCACGCTGCAAGCGGCCAAGGCGACCGGCATCACCGTCGCCGGAACGGCCGCGATCGGCAGGATTAACGCCCAGGCCGACGCCGTGACGACGACGACGGCTTCGTTCGGGGCTTCCTCCACCATGGCCGGGAGCGTCACCGGCCGCTTCACCCTGACGGCGACCGGCGAGGATACGCAGATCGCGCGGGCCGAGGCCGGCAGCGGCGGCCTCTATGCCGGTTCCGGCGCGGAGGGCTCGACCTCCAACACCTCGGACGTAACCGCCTCGCTCGGCGCCAACGCAATCGTCCTGACCGGGCTCGCCACGATCGGCGCCAGCCATTCGACACGCTATGCCGCGCTCGTCGACAGCCTGCAGGCTGCCGCGCTCGGCGCCAGCGCGGCGCTCGCCCGCAACAATGCAGATGTCGACGTGCTGACCGAGCTCGGCGCCGGCGCCCGCATCACGGCCGCTGGCCCCGGCACGAATGGTTGCTATCTGACGAGCTGCCTGCAGGCGATCTCGCTGACCAGCAAGAACGCGTATGAGCAGCTCAAACTCGGGGATTCCGTGCGTGCAGCCGCCGGCGGCGGCATCAACGGTGCCGGCGCGACGGCGCGGACCGGGATCGACGGCACGTCCAAGGTCGAGCTCAAGGACGGCGTCGTCCTGATCGGCGGTACGAGTCCGACCGCCGCCCCCGGATCGATCCTGGTGCAGGCCTGGAGCGAGCTCTTCGGCGACGACACCGCGACCCTCACCACCGGAGGCCTGCTGCAGGGTGCCGGCGTATCGGCCCGCTATCGCGCCGGCTCCGCCCAGAACCCGCTGACGAATACCGTGAAGCTCGGCAACAACGTCGTGCTGAACTCCTTCGGCGTCATCAATCTCGGCACCTATACGATCGCCGACGTCACGGCGAACGCCTATGTCAGCACCTACGGGCTTGCCGGCGTCGGGCTCGCGGACGCCGACGTCACCATCCGTACCGACAACAAGGTGCTGATCGGCACGAACTCCGAGCTGCTCGGCCTCTACGACGTCAACGTCACCGCCGGTCGCGACGGCGCGGACGCACGCAGGACCACGCTCTCGGGCACCGCGAACGCGCTCGGCTATGTCCGCGGTCTCATCGCCGTCCCGGACGCCGATGCCTCGACCGACCTGCAGCACCATGCCCGCGTCGAGGTCGGCAGCGGCACCACGATCTCCAGCGCCCAGAACGTCACGCTCGGCGCCTATGACGGCGTGCTCGACGCCGAAGCCGACGGCACCGGCCATGGCTACCAGCTCTATTTCATCCCGGTCACGAACGGTTCGAGCAGCCCGGGCCGCTCGTCGAGCTCGACCCTGGTGATGAACGGCACCGCGACGGCCGGCATCTACAACACGCAGCGCATCGAGATCGGCTGCGGCGTCAACGCCTCGGTCCAGTGTGGCCCCAACGAGAATCCGACGATCCGCTTCGTCAGCGGCGCGCCGGTGACGGCCAACCTCACATCGACCTTCGATCCCGTCGCCTATATCAATGCGCGCTATGAAGCCGCGGTCGCCAGCACGCTGATCTCCGGCGTCAATGCGGGCCCGGTCAAGGCGATCAGGCTCAGCCAGCTCTACGCGGCGGGCGGCAACGTCATCGTCAGTGCCGGCACGGTTCAGGGCAGCGGCTCGCTCGTCGCCAGGGGCGGTCCCTCGATCACGGTGATCAACCGCAGCAACACCTATCTGATACTCGACGGCGGCGCCTATATCCCGCAGTCGAGCGGCGGGCAGATCGTCGGCTCCACCGGATCGTTGGCGCGCAGCTCGAACCCGGACGCAACGCCCTCGATCATCATCGACAACGCCTATAGCGGTTCGCTCGATATCGGCGACAAGGGGCCCGCCCTGCTGATCGGCAGCGACATCACCAATCTCGGCGGCCTTGTCTCGATCAACAATACGCTGGGCTCGTTCGGCTTCTCCGGCCAGCGGATCGATTCGCTGCAGTTCAACCTCACCGTGCCGAACGGCGTGGTCGCGGTATCCTCGAACGGGCCCAACGGCATGTTCAATGCCGGCGGCTCGCCGCAGGGGGAGTACGATGGCGCGATCTCCTATCCCGGCGGCAGGCCGGGATCGGGCCCGCTCAACGTCGATCAGGCCGTCATCGCCGCGGCCAACGCACTGGCTGCCGCCGCCGGCTATGGCAACAACGTCAACTACTTCCTGTATGGCAGGCAGGACGAGGGCGCGACCCGCAACTGGTCGCTGCAATTCTTCGGCAACTGCGCCGGTTACATCGCCGATTCCGGCGCCAACTGCACCGGCGACTACAATATGGGCCGTGGCATCAATTTCTACGCGCTGCCGACGATCCCGACCTATACCACGAGCAATCCGACCGTGGCGGGCAGCGCCCCCAAGATCTTCGGCGCCCAGGTCGCGATCAAGGCGACGACGATCAACATCAACGCCTCGATCGAGGCCGGCCGTGTGACCAACCGCTCCGTCACCATCACCCAGGATATCGCCAACAGCCTGGAAGGAAGCCGAAACGCCTACCTCAATGCCGGTTACAGCACGGTCAAGATGACCGACCTGTTTCCCGATGATCCGGCCTGGAAGGCGGCCACGACCGTTCAGCTCTCCTACGACTTCGTGAACCGGCGCTTTGTCATGGACGATGTGAATGCGTCTTCGGGCGGCGGCTCGGTGCTGCTCGACGGGAAGATCATCAGCACCAACACGCTCGGCTCCATCAAGATCAATGGCGGCTACGGCGACGTCAACGTGATCAACAACTCCGGGCGCGACCTCATCGTCAATCGCGTCAATACCGGCACCGGCGTCGGCGTCGCCGCAAGCGTCAGCAAGATCACCATCATCGACCGGCTCATCACCTCCGGGCCGAACACGACGGTCTATGCCTACACGCCCGGTTCGGGCATCGCGGAATACAAGACGCATAACGGCGCGCAGCCGATCCTGAGCGGCCCCGGCGCCACGACTCCCGTCCGTTTCGTTGCCGGCGATACGACGCGCCACGAAACCGTTGCCGGCACCCGTTATGAGTGGACACAGCAGGCCCTGCTCCAGAAGGTCGGCCTGACCGTCGACAATCGTAACCAGGCGAATATTCCGGGCGTCTACTGGCGCTTCGATTCCGGCACCTCGAGCAATCCCTGGGTCTATGTCGACGCCCAGTCGCCGAGCACCAATCCCGGCGCGGATCCGAGATTCTGGTGGTCGCGCAACGAGCAGGCGCCGAGCGCGGAGCTGGTCTCCGGCCGGGTGGTCACGGGCAAGACCAACCTCACCCATGTCGGGATGACGCAGGAGATCACCGGCGGCCAACTGGACTTCATCCACAACTCGGCGAGCTATGGCGGCTGCAACGGCCAGGCGATCAACCACTGCGACTACGATTTCGTCGCCCAGCCGGGCGCAACGCAGGCGGTATGGGACTACAACTACGCGACCCGGGCCTTCGTCCAGATCACGACCTCGGTGAAGGCCGACAACCCGTTCGCGATCAGCTTCGCCGGTAATGCGGCCGGGCGCGTCAACATCACCTCGAACAGCTCGATCCTGCAGAACGGCACCATCGTCAACCCGAGCGGCACGACGACGATCACCGCCTCGGGCGGCAGCTTCACCCAGGCGAACAGCGCCACGATCCTCAGCAACAACCTGAACCTGACCGCGCGCGACTCGATCGGCACCCAAGCGACGGCGATCAAGGCGACGCTGACTCAGGGCGCGCAACTCAACGCCACGGCCGGCAGCGGCGGCATCAATCTCGATATCACCGGCAGCGCCCGCGTGGCCGCCCTGCGCGCCGACCAGACACCGGGCGCCTACGGCAACATCAATGTGCGCGCCACCGGCAGCCTCGAAGCCGTGGCGACCGGGTCGACCAACATCGTCGGCCGCAACATCACGCTGGTGAGCGACGAGGGTGCCATCGGTTCGCTCTCGAACCTGATGACGATGCGCGCGGTCGCGACGCAGCTGCCGAACGGCAGCCAGGTCGACGGCGTCGTCAACCTCACCGCCCGCGGCGACATCGGCATCGCCCAGGTCGCCGGTGACCTGCGCGTCGGGCAGATCGAAAGCAAGACCGGCGATGTCCGCATCGACGTCAACGCCGGCAGGCTCGTCTCGGCCACCGGGCAGACCGCTGCTCAGGCGCTGAGCGCCGAGCAGCTTTCGAAGGTCTCGCGCGCGCTCAAACTCACCGCGGCAGAGGGCGCCGACGCAGCGGCCGTGGCCAGCATCACCACCTTCGAGAAGCAGGTCACGCAGAGCTATGCGCAGTATTCCGCGCTGATCCGCAATGGCAGCGTCGAACTGGTCGATACCGATGGCGACGGCGTCAAGGAGCGCGTCTTCAAGCTCGATACCGCAGCGATCGCGCTCTACCAGGCCTTTGCCGATCAGGAGCTCAAGAGCATGGCGGCGCCCGGCGCCGTCGTGCCCGCGGCGACTACGGATCAGGTCAAGGCCTATGCCGCCAGGCGCTATGCCGCTTACAGCAGTGTCTTCGAATCCGCCTATGGCAGCGGCTGGACCGAGCAGGCCCGCTTCAGGCCGGCGACGCTGGAGAGCAATTACAGCTTCAGCGTGAACGGTGCGGGCGTGGCGCCTGGTCTCGCCAACCGCATCGCGGGCGATGCGGTCTGGACCGAGCGGCAGCTCGTCTCGGCGATCAACACCTCGGCGCTGCAGCCCGACCCCGGCGTCGTCGGCAATGGCCGGGCCTTGGTCATCGGCCACGATGTCACGCTCAATACCGCCGGTAGCATCGGTTCGCTCGCTCCGGACGTGCAGGTCGCGCTGGCGGACATCCGCAGCGGCGCGGTGACCAACGCCCAGCTCGCCGCACTCGCGGTCGCGACCACGCCGGGCACGGTCAAGCTCATCGGGCGCAGATCGGATGGCAGCCTCGTCGATGTTGCCGATCTCAACAACGTCCCGAACGGCGTCACGCTCACCCGCGTCGACGTCAAGCAGACCGCCCCGCTCTTCATCAACGCGACGGGCACGTTCTCCGCCTCGGCGCAGGGCGACGTCTATGTCCAGGCGACCGGTGCGCCGAACTCGGCCGGCGGCACGCTGACGGTCGGCCGCATCACGGCGACGGGCACGGTCAGCCTGCAGGCGCCGCAAGGGATCGTCGTCGGAACGCAAGGCGACGGCACGACGCCGCGCAACCCCGTACAGATCCAGACCAATGGCGACCTGATCCTGGTCGCGGGCGGCGGCGGCATCGGCTCCGCCGCGACGGCGCTGACCTACCAGATCGGCGGCCGACTGGTCTCCGCCTCGGCCGCGGCCGGCGACGCCTATCTCGTCGCCAATGCCGGCAATGCCGAGATCGGCCGCATCTTCGCCTCCGGCACCGCCTCGCTGACCGCCCGGGCGGGCGGCATCCAGGGCTATCTGCCGGGCGTCGCGATCTCGGCCGAGTCGATCCGGCTCAGCGCGACCGGCAATGTCGGCTCGGCCAGCGCCGCGCTCGGCCTGCGGGTCGGTAGCGGCGAGATCTCCGGCAGCGTCGGCGGCTCCGCCTGGCTCTCGGGCCCGACCGTGGCCGGCCAGACGCCGACCACCTTCCGCATCGGCGAGCTCTCAGCGACCAACGGGCTCGATATCGTCGCCGATGGCGAGATCGATATCCAGCGCGCCGTGCGCTCCAGCGCCGGGGCGGCCTCGCTCCTCGGCGCCAGGATCACCATGGCCAGCGGCGCGGAAATCAGCGCTGCAGGCCGCGTCAGCCTCGCCTCCGACAGCGCCATTGTGCTCGGGCGGGTTGCCAGCACGCTCGCGGCGCCCGCCGGCGGCGCCTCGATCGCGCTGACCGCAATCGGCGCGATCACCGGCAATGGCGACAGCGGCGCCCTGCTCGATGCCTCCCAGCCCGGCGGCGTGATCTCGCTCTACGCCGGAGCCGGCATCGGCACGGACAGTGCAGCGCTGGCCTTCGCAGCGCCCACGATCTCGGCGCGCAGCCTTCTCGGTAACGTCAACCTGTCGACGGGTGGCGCTACCCACGTCACCAGCCTCACCGCAGATGCAGGTGCCCTCGCCCTGAGCGCCGGCGGCAACCTCGTCCTCGATACGGTCACCAGCAGCTCGGGCGCGCAGCTTTCGACCAGCAATGGCAGCCTGACGCTCGGAACACTGAGCGCCGGCGGGAGCAGCGCGCTTGCAGCGAGCGGTGCGGTCTCGATTGGATCGGCCGCGACCACGGCGGGCGACCTCAGCATCACCTCGACCGGCGCCAGCATCAACGCCGCCAGCGTCTCCGCAGCCGAAGACGCAACGCTGAGCGCTGCGACCTCGATCGCGGTAACGAACGCTTTGACGGCGGGTGGTGCAGCCAGCCTCACCGCCAGCGCCGGGACGCTCGATCTTGGTAGCCTGAGCGCCGGCGCAAGTTCCGCACTCACGGCTTCGGGCGCGATCACACTCGGCAGCGTCGAGACCAGCGTTGGCGATCTCTCGGTCTCCTCGACCGGAGCCGGCATCAGCGCCGCAGGCGTCGATGCGGCCGGCGATGCGACACTGACCGCAGCGACCTCGATCGCGGTCACGAGTGGCCTGACCGCAGGAGGCGCGGCGAACGTTGCAGCAAATGGCGGGACGCTCGGCCTCGGCAGCCTCAGCGCCGGTGCGAACTCATCGCTCACTGCCTCGGGCCCGATCACACTCGGCAGCGCCACGACGACGGCAGGCGATCTCTCGGTTACGTCGACCGGCGCGAGCATCACCGCGACGAGCGTCGATGCCGCCGGCAACGCAACGCTGACCGCTGCCACCTCGATTGCCGTGACGAACGCTCTGGTGGCGGGTGGTGCTGCCAACCTCACCGCCAGCAGCGGGCCGCTCGGCCTCGGCAGCCTCAACGCCGGTGCAAACTCGTCGCTCATCGCCTCGGGCGCAGTCACGCTCGGCAGCGCTACCACGACGGCGGGCGATCTCTCGGTGACCTCAACCGGCGCGCACATCACCGCGACAAGCGTCGATGCCGCCGGCAACGCGACGCTGACCGCTGCCACCTCGATTGCCGTGACGAACGCTCTGGTGGCGGGCGGTGCTGCCAACCTCACCGCCAGCAGCGGGACGCTCGGCCTCGGCGGCCTCAACGCCGGTGCAAACTCGTCGCTAATCGCCTCGGGCGCTGTCACACTCGGCAGCGCCGAGACAACCGTTGGCAACCTGTCGATCAGTTCGACCGGCGCCGGCATCAGCGCCACCAGCATCGATGCGGCTGGTGATGCGACGCTTGCCGCCGCAACCTCGATCGCTGTGACGAACGGCCTGACGGCAGGCGGCGCGGCTACACTGACCGCCAGCAATGGAACACTCGACCTCGGCAGCTTGAGTGCCGGTGCGACTTCCTCGCTCACCGCCTCGGACGCAGTCACGCTGGGCAGCGCCGCAACGACTGCGGGCGCTCTCGCCATCACCTCGACGGCAGCCGGCATTACCGCGACGAGCATCGACGCCGCCGGCAGTGCCACGTTGACCGCCGCGACCGCGATCGCCGTCACCAACGGTCTGACGGCTGGCGGTACGGCGAATGTCACCGCCAGCGGCGGGACGCTTGCCATCGACATGCTGAGCGCGGGCGCGACCTCGTCCCTGTCCGGCTCGGGCAGGGTGACGCTGGGCAGCGCAGCGACGAGCGCTGGCGACCTCTCGATCCGCTCGACGGGGGCGGACATCATCGCTGCCACCATCAATGGCGCCGGTGACGTCATCCTCGCGGCGGCGACCTCGCTCTCGGTCACCAACGGCCTGACCGCGGGCGGTGGCGCCAGCCTCTCGGCGTCGGGCGGAACGCTTGCGGTCGACCATCTGAGCGCCGGCGCGGCATCGACCCTGACGGCTTCGGGAGCGATCACGCTCACGACCGCCACGACGACGGCTGGCAATCTCTCGATCAACTCGACCGGCGCCGGCATCACCGCCGCCAGCATCGATGCGGCCGGGAGCGCGGCACTGACCGCCGCCAGCTCGATCGCCGTGACGAACGGCCTGACAGCAGGCGGCATTGCCAGCCTCGCTGCCAATGGCGGGAGCCTGACGATCGACGCGCTGACCAGCGCGAGCGCGGTCCTGTCCGCGTCCGACGCGATCTCGCTGGACAGCGCCAGGACCATGGCGGGCGACTTCTCGGCCCGGTCTATCCGCGCCGGCATCACTGCGCTCACGATCGATGCGGCCGGCGCTGCGACGCTGCAAGGCGCGACAGACCTGTCGATTACGCGCCTCGCTTCTGGCGCTTCGGCTCAGCTCGTGGCGGGCGGCCGGGTGGCTCTCGGCAGCCTCGATGCGGCGCACGACCTCTCCGTCACCGCCGGTGGCCGGATCGTGCTCGGTGACGCGCAAGCGCGTTGGGGCGCGATCTCCCTGGTCTCCCGGAACGGCACGATCCAGGCCGATGCGCTCGCGGCCGCCGGTTCGATCACCGGCTCGGCAGCCGGCGATCTCTCCTTCGGCATGGTGCGCAGCGGTGCGGACGTCCTGTTGGCCTCGTCGGCGGGCCTGCTCCGCGCGGGAACGCTGACGAGCGGGCGCGATGTCGGCCTGCAGGCGCGCAGCATCGTCTTCGATCTCGTCGATGCGGGGCGCTCCGCTTCGCTCATCGCTCAAGCGGACATCACCGGCTCGCGCATCGTCGCCAGCGATGCGCTGACCCTGCTGGCCGGCCGCAGCGGCCAGGGCTCGATCGCGATCGACATCGGCGCGGCGCGCAGCACCAATGCCAATGCGGCCGACACGGTCCGGCTCGGGCGGTTCGGCGCGGGCGACAGCATCACCATCCTCGGCACCCGCATCGCCGCCGACATCGTCCAGTTGCCCGGCGGGGCGGGACTGCCGCTGATGCTCGACATTGGCGGCTCGCGCGAGCGCACGGCTGAGAGCGTCGACCTGCGCATCGACACGGAGCGTTTCCAGATCGGCCGCTTCGAGAGCGTCGACGGTGTGCTGACCACGACATCGAACGAGTTCTCGATCGCCGAAGCCTTCGTCCCCGGCGCCTTGCGGGTGACGACGCCGATCATGACGATCCTCGCCAATAACCGCAGCCTCGCTCCCGTGCCGGGCTTCGATGTCCAGCTCTATCCGCGGGATCGCGGCTTCTCGCTGACGGTCAACGGCAACCGACTGGCGACGAGCGCCTTCATCGTCGGGGTCGACACCGATGTCGTCGATGCACCGGAAGGCATGCATATCGGCCGCGATCTCGCCCGGCTCGGCGCGCTTCTGTCGAACGGGGCATCGTTCGGCGCGATCGCACGCGGCTTCGTGCTGGGCACGGATGGGCGCTGGCGCAGCAGCAGCGAGACCGACGAGCCCGCGACGACAGCCGGCATCGGCGTGCGGCCCAAGCCGCTCGTCAACCTCGTCGGTTTCGAGGAGCAGCCTTGATCCGCATCGGGCGCGTCGCCCGCTGCTTCGTCCTGGGTTTCGGCGCCGGTCTGCTGGTGGAGCCGGCGCTCGCGCAGGTCCTGCCGCAGACCCTGGAGAACGAGGCTGCACGCCAGCGGCGCGAGATCGAGCGCCAGACCGCGCCGCCGCGCCAGCGCGGCCCGGGCGTGGTGGCGCCGACGCCGGGGCCGAGGCTGGAATTTCCGGCTGGTGGCGCAACCGTCGTACTGACGCGGGTCGAGTTCGACGACTCGAAATTTTTGAGCTCCGCCGAGCTCGACGCCATCCGGGCGCGCTATCTCGGCAGGACGGTCGATCTCGCTGCGATCGGCAAGCTCGTTCAGGAGGTCAACGACCTCTACGCCGCCAAGGGCCAGATCACGGCGAGCGCCGTGCTGCCGCCGCAGAAGCTCGACGGCGGCATCCTCAAGGTCAAGCTGGTCGAGGGCCGCGTCGGCAAGGTCAGCATCAGCGGAGCCGTCCAGACCTGGCCCTGGTATGTCCGCTCGCAAGTCCCGGTCACGGAGGGCGAGGTCGTCGACGCGCCGGCGCTCAACCGCGAGGTCTCGATCTTCAACCGGCTCAACGAATTGCAGATCCGGGCGCAGCTTGCGGCGGGCGCCAGCTTCGGACTGACGGATCTCGATCTCGCGCTGACCGAACCGCCGCGCAACACCGCGCAGATCTCCTTCGACAATCAGGGGGTGCTCAACACCGGGCGCTATCAGGGCATCCTGTTCCTGCGTCACCACAACCTGCTCGGGATCGACGACAAGCTCATCCTCTACGGCTCGCGCTCGCAGGGCAGCATCCTCGGCAGCGGCAGCTACACGATCCCGATCTCGCCGTGGGGCACGCGGTTCGGCGTGAGCTATACGCGCTCGGCCTATCGCATCGTCGGCGGCCCGATCCGCGAACTGCATCCGGAGGGCATCTCGGAGAGCGGCTCGCTGACGCTCTCGCAACCAATCTTCGCGACCGACACCATCCTGCTGCAGGCGACGGGCGCGCTCGGACGCGGCCGCGGCCGCAGCAAGCTCCTCGACATCACGACGGTCGATACCAACTACATCCGGACCCAGGCCGGCGCCACGCTGAGCGTGAACCTGCCGAGCCTCACCCATTCGACCAGCGTGAACTGGTCGCAGATCGCGCATGACGACACGCTGGCCGGCACCAGGCGGAACTACACGATCTGGACCGGCAACACCGCCTCGCTCTGGCGCATCACCGACGATGTCTACGGCTCGTTCGTCGGCAGCGGGCAGTACACGACGGAGTCGCAGCTGCCCGGCGACCAGATCTACCAGATCGGCGGTCCGACCACGGTCCGCGGCTATCCGATCGGCAGCGCCTTCGGCAATTCAGGCTTCTACGGCCAGGCCGAACTGCATTATGCGCTGCCGGAGCCGCTGAAGCTCGACAGCTTCGTCTTCCTCGACCACGGCCAGACCTATCTCAACGGTGGCGCCGCGACGCGCGCGACCTCTATCGGCGCGGGCCTGATCTGGCGGCCGCTCGAATGGGCCTCGCTCGAGGGCGGCATCGGACGGCCGCTCCAGCGCGTCTCGGCGGCACAGCGTGATGTCGAGCTCTATTTCCGGCTCACCCTGCGCGCCAACATCTGATTTTCCTGACGAGGACCCGACCATGGCGCCTTTGCCGCTGTTCTACTCCAGCATCACCGTGCTCGATCGCAACGAGCATCGCGAGGCGCGCATCGCTCCCTCCGACAGCCCCTATGGCTTCGCTTCCGCGGCCCATGTGCTGCCGGCGCTGATGGCCGAGTTCCCGGTCGCATGCCGGGACATGCCGATCCTCTTCCTCGATGAGGCCGGTACCGTCTCGCCGCTGTTCATGGTCGGGATGCGCGCCGGCGAGAGCTGCTTCGTCGATGCGGACGGACGCTGGCGCGGCCAGCATGCACCGGCCTATCTGCGGCGCTACCCATTCGTCGGCGGAGAGATATCGGCGCAGCAGCAGGTCATCTGCGTCGATGGCGGCTTTTCCGGCCTGCAGGACAAGGAGGGCGAGCGCCTCTTCACCGAGGAGGGCGAGCCGACGGAGGCCCTGCAGCGCGCCATCACCTTCGTCGGCGATTATGCCGACGCGGCCGCGAGAACGGCCGCCTTCACTGCCGAGCTCAAGGCGCTCGACCTGTTCCAGACCATCAATATCGAGATCCGCTCGCCTTCCGGCGCGAGCTCGAACTTCTCGGGCTTCCTGGCGGTCAGCGAAGAACGCCTCAATGCGCTGTCGGACGAGGCCTGGATCGATCTGCGCCGGAAAGGTTATCTGGTGCCGATCCATGCCCATCTGATCAGCCTGGCGAATTTCGCGCTGCTCGGCGAGCGCTCGTAGGCAGCTCTCATTCGATCAGCGCTGGCGGTAGAATACTCAGATTCAACGCCAGCCGCGGCGCCACAAAGCAAAGAGCCCGCATGCGGCGAGCTGGCCGGCGACGAGCAGATAAGGCCAGTCGAAGCTCGCAGTCCGGCTGGCGATGAGCGCGAAGACGAGCGGACCACAGAAGGAACCGGCGAAGCCGAAAAGGTTCGCGGCCGAGGTGACGTCGCCGATCAGCCCGGGCGGTGAAAGCCGCGCGAGCTCGGCCATGTAGACCCCGTTCCATCCGAGAGATGTCGCCCCGACGAGGGCGACGCAAGCATAGAGGAGCCAGGGCGGTCCGGCTGCCGACCAGACGAGCAACACGATTGCGCCGCTGGCCGCCAGCAGGAGCAGGCAGAGCAGAAGCAGGCCGCGGCGCCAGCGATCCGCCAGCCAGCCCAGGCCGATCCGTGACAGGGTGCTGGCAGCGAGCAGGATGGCGACGAAATAGCCGGCTTCCGCGAGGTCCTTGCCGCGCTGCGTCACCAGATAGGTCGCCGTGAAGGCCTGGACGCTGGCCTGGGCGAGCGAAAACGAGATGCCCATGCCGGTGACGAGCGGCAGCGAGGGATGGGCGCGAACGACCTCGGCGGCACGCCGCAAGGCCGAAGGCGACAGGAACATCCGGGCCCAGCGCCGGTTCGCCGGCCCTTTCTCGCGATCGAGGCGCTTCTGGAACGGCTGGACGGCCAGGAGGCTGACGACGACGATGGCTGCGATCAGCCAGACCGTGCGAGCAAGGCCCAGGCTGACGACGGCCGGAGCAACGGTGACGCCGGCGATCGCTCCGCCGAGCGGGACGCCGGCCTGCCGGATCGAGAAGATCAGGTTGCGATGCCGCGGCGGCGCCGTGCGCATCAGCATGGTGCTGCCGGCCGGATTGTTCGGCGCGAGGCCGAGGCCGAGCAGCAGCGCGCCGAGGAAGCCGAGGGAAGCGACCGGCTGCGAGAGGAAGAGCATGCCCAGGCAGATCGCGGCCAGGCCGAGCTGCAAGGTGCGGATCGGCCCGTGATGGTCGAGCATCGGCCCGCCGCAGGCCAGGCACCAGCAGATGCCGATCGAAACCGTGGCGGAGACATAGCCGATGCTTTCCGGCGGTAAGCTCCAGCGTTGCGTCAGGATCGGACCGAGCAGGGGAACGGCCGCGGCGGCGAAGGAACTCACGACCTGCACGAGGAGCGTCGCGCTGAGGGCGCTCCCCCACAATGGCAACTTCAACGCGACGTCCTCCCAGCGCCTTCGCCTTATGCCCGGATCGTCCCGTCTTCAGCGGCGACGTTCGAAGGTCGGCTTTCACTGGTCTTCGGTGAATCCGCTGGCGCGGTCGAGGCCGGGGCCGGATTGACCGACCTGCAGGATTTGCATGCAACCGGACTGGCGCCGGAGCAAGCCTACCGAACCGCCCCTCCCCCGGAGCCTGCCAATCCAGAGACGTGTCAGGGCCCGACGAGCTGGCCGCCATCCACGACGATGCTCTGGGCGGTGACCCAGCTGGCCTTGTCGGAGGCGAGGAAGAGCGCGACCTCGGCGACCTCCTCGGGCTTGCCCATCCGGCCGAACGGGATGCTGGCCAAGGTCGACCGATAGAGCTCGGGGTTCGAGGTCCTGCGATCCTCCCAGGTGCCGCCCGGGAACTCGATCGAGCCGGGCGCGACGCAGTTCACCCGAATGCCCTTGCGCGCCAGCATCTTCGCCTGGCTTGCCGTGTAATGCATCACGGCCGCCTTGACGGCACCGTAGGGGGCCGATCGCGACGAGGCCCGCAGCGCCGAGATCGACGAGATGTTCACGATCGACGAGCCCGGCTTCAGATGCGGGATCGCCGCCTGACTGCCGCGGACGACGGCCATCATGTCGACGGTGAGCGAGGCGGCCCAGCCCTCCTCGTCATCGGAATGGCCGAAGCCGGAGGCATTGTTGACGAGGATGTCCAGCCCGCCGAGCGCTTGCACCGCCGCAGGCACATAGGCCTTGATCGCATCCGCATCGGCGAGGTCGACGCTGGCGGTGTGGGCCATGACGCCAAGCGCCTCGATCTCCCGGCGCGTCGCCTCGAGCGGCCCGGCGCTGCGGGCGCAGATCGAAACGGCGGCGCCGCCCGCCGCGAAGCCGAGCGCGATCGAACGCCCGATGCCGCGGCTGCCGCCCATCACGATCACACGCTTGCCGGTGAAGTCCTTGGCCATGGGGCACGCCTTCTGATTGCCTGTCAGCGCCCTTATAGCAGCGGCGGCGAGCTTGACCTCCAGGGCGGACAGCATGACGCGGTCTCGCACACCGTCTACCTGGCCAAATGCTTCTCAATGCGCCGCATCGTCAGCCAGAGGTTCTGATGGGAGCAACAGCGTCGTCGCCAGCCCGGCGCATCATGTCGCGCAGCGCATTGGCGCTGCGATAACCGGCGCTGCGCGCAGCGACATGCCATCGGCCTGCAGCGTCAACAAGCGCTTCCTGGCCGTGCCGCTGCAGAGAACCTTCTGGTTCTCCCTGCACGCGGACGAGGGCCGGAAGCGATGATGACGAGAGACTAACCCCGTTCGTCTCGCCGAGGCTACCGGACATCCTTCGCCGTGAGCCGTGGCCAGTTTCCCTCAGCGCGGGCGATATAGGTCTTCGTCCGGCGCGCCCAGGTCTCGCGTACGCCGAGGTCGTAGTTGAGATAGAGCCTGCCGTCGACGATCGACCAGGCCTCGGGCTCGATCTTGACGAGGTAGCCACGCGAGGTGCCGTAGGCGCAGAAGCCGCCATAGGCCGGCAGGTAGCGCTGCGGATCGGCCTGGAACAGCGCCTTGTGCTCGGCGCTGGCGAAGCGCCAGGTGGCGCCGCCATGCTGCACCGAGAATTCGGGCTTGCCTTGCCGCGGCCCGCCGTCGCGGAAATAGGCGACGGGATCGTAGCCGCGGATCGCGAGCCCATCGGAAGAGCCAAGTGTGTTGGCAGGGCGAGGCGCATCCGCGCGAGCTTCGACGGTGGCGGCGGTCAGCGCCGCCGCGGCGAGCCGAAAGAAGTTGCGTCTGTCGAGCATCGTCTTGTCCTCTCTCGTTTAGGAACGGCGCGCTTCGAGCGCCTCGAAGACATAGGCCGCGAGCCACCCGTAGATCGCATGGCCGACGAGGCTCATGGCTGAGAGGCGCGGCACGTCGTTCAGCAGGAAGTGCTGCCCGGCCAGGGGAGCGAAGAAGGCGAGCGCGATGAAGTAGGTGATCACGCCCCAGATCCAGCCATCGGCCGGCATGCCGAAGCTCTTCACCCAGCGGGTCAGCAGCCAGTAGCCGATCGGATAGAACAGGAAACCGGTGACGAAGTGCAGCAGCTTGGCGGTCGGCGTCGACAACGTCAGGCCGAGCTGGTGCGAAAAGAGTGACTTCACCAACTCCGGCGGCTCCAGCGGATATTCGGCGAGCCAGGCGGTCGGCACGGCCGAGAACAACTCCCAGAAGCCGAGGCCGGCGAAGCCGCCGATGGCGAGGTTGACCACGGTGCGCGTGGTGGGCAGCGCGAAGCCGCGGGTCATGGTTGCGGTGGTCATGATGTGCCCTTCCGTATGTTCAATGAGCGATGGCGAGCGGAGTGGAGGCAATGGCGAGGGCGGCCAGGCGCCCAGTGCCGCGGCGCTCGAGCAACGCCAGGCGGCGGGCCGCGAAGAGGTTGTCGCCGCCGCGGCGGGCCAGGCGCTCGCCGAGGATATGGGCGGCGCGGTCGTGCTGGCCGGCGCGGATCAGGCTCTCGGCATAGGCCTGTTCGAACAAATCGCGCTGGGCATGGCTGCCGCCGATGGCGGTAAGGCCGCTGCGGGCAGCGCCGAGCAGGCGGGCCGCCTCGTCATAGTCGCCTTCATGGAAGGCGATCAGCCCGAAGGCCGCGAGCGCGCCGTTGCGGGAGGCATCGCGCCGCTCTCCGCTGGGATGGGACAGCGCATCGTCGATCAGGCTGCGGGCGATGGTCTCGGCACCATCGGCCTGGCCGGCGCCGAGCAGCGACAACGCATAGTGCAAATCGGCAAAGACGAGGCGGCCGTCATGGATGCGCCCCTGCGCCTTGGCCGCGAGCTCGTCCCAGCGCTGGCCGACATCGACGCCGGCATAGTCGAGCCGCGCCAGCAGCGAGGCGCCATTGGCGATGTCGCGATAGTCGTCAGTCGGCTCGGCCCTGATTTCCTCGTCATAAAGCCGCAGCACCTCGGCGGTCTCGCCGCGCTCTAGCCGGAATAGAGCGAGGTGCCAGAGAATGTGGAAACGCAGATTGTTGGCATGGGCCCAATTGCGACCATCGCCGAGCCAGGCGATGCCCTCGTCGACGCGGCCGCGCATCTCCAGCACATGGGCGACGGCGTGCCGGCCCCAGGCGTCACGCGGGCTCAAACTCACAGCGTGGCGGCCAACGCGCTCAGCCTCGGCATAGAAGCCGCGCTCCTCCAGCGCGAAAGCGTAGCAGCCGTTGACGTAGCCGGCGAAGGGATGCTGCTCGCCGAAGCCGGGGGCGGCCCGGTGCAGGGTCGCCAGCATCTCCTTCTGATCGCCAAGCATGAAGCGAATACCATGGGCGAGCTTGAGCGCCAGCACATCACGGGGGTGCGCCTCCAGGATGGCTTCGAGCCGCTGCGCCGCCCGTCGCGGGGCATCTTCGAGCCAGAGCGCCAGCGCTTCCAAGACCATCGCCTCGCGCCGCGCGATCGGCCGCAGCCGTGCCGATGCCCTCGCCTTGGCGAGACAATCGCGCGCCGGGGCGACGAGTTCGGCGCGCGCCAGCGAGAGCAGCATCAGCCCCTTGGCGGCGTGGGCCAGTGCGAAATCAGGGTCGGCCGCGAGCGTGCGGGCGAGATGCTCGGGCGTGGCGGCGGCGTGTGCGAGCAGCGCTTCGAGCGTGTCGTTCCAGGCGAGGCGCGCGGCATCGTTCGCGACGGTGATGCGGTCGCCGGAGAGGTCGTGATAGATGGCGTAGGACATAAGCTGCTCCGTTGCCGCGCCGCGAAGGGCGCTCTTCAGGGAGTTCGCAAGAGCGCGATCAAGCGGCGTTCAACTCGCTTCACGGACCCGTGTAGGCAGGGCGGCTCCCGGACCCGCGTGTTCCTGGCGTTCCACCGCGGGCTTGCGATCCGCACCGGCCCAGGGCGCGCGCTTGAACCAGCCAACCAGGCAGGCCGCGGCGAGGATCAGAGAGAAGCCAGCAAGGTTGAGCACCGCGACGACGAGCTCGCTGTGCCCGGCCAACTCGGCGATGCTGCCGGCGAGCCGGGCAAGGACGACGCTGGCTAGGAAGGCGGCGAGCGATTGCCGGCCGATCAGGATGAGCAGATGGCCGAAGCCCTTGTCGAGCCGATCGCGCACCGGTTCGATCAGGCTGAGCACGAGATAGGCCAGAGCGAGGAAGTGCAGCGGGCGCAGGAGATGCAGATTGCTCTTCTCGCTGGCGGGCAGGATCAGGTCACGCAGCGCCTGCGCCACTGGCCAGTGCTCGAGGATGCCCCAGAAGGAGAGCGGTACCGAGAGCATGAGAAAGGCCGCACAGGCCAGCATCAGCCGGCGATCGCCAAGGCGCGGCGCCGGCAGCCATTTCATCCCGAAGAAGAAGCCGATGAAGAAGACCAGCTGCCAGGCGAAAGGGTTGAGGAACCAGCCCGCGCCATTCCAGGGATTGCCGGTCAGGTTGAGACTGCTCGTCCAGACCAATAGATAGAGCGATCCGGACAGCGCGAAGGGCAGCGCCGAGTGCAGGCGGTGCAACGCCATCATCACCGGGACCAGCGCCAGGATGACCAGGTACATTGGCAGGATGTCGAGATAGTCCGGCTGCCAGCTCAGGGTGACGAGGCCGAGGATCGCGCCCGCCGGATCGGAGAGGAGCGGCCCGAACTGCTCGGCGAGTTCAGCCATGCCGAAGCTGCGGTCGATCAGGGCTGCGAGCGCGATCACAGCCAGGACGAGGCCGAGCTGGGCCCAGTAGACCTGCCAGATCCGGTAGGCGATGCGCGCCGTGCCGAGTACGAGCCCGCGCCGGGCGAAGACGCTGCCGAAGGCGAGCGCGCTGGCAAAGCCCGAGATGAAGACGAAGAGCTCAGCCCCGGAGGAGAAGCCGAAGCGGGCGGGGATGAAGGCGTTCCAGCTGTTCTGCGGCAGATGCGCGACGAAGATGATCAGCATGGTCAGGCCGCGAAAAAAATCGAGCCGCTCGTCGCGGGCCCGTTTCGCCGGGACGGAAGGGAGCCCAGCCATCAGAAGGCTCCTTCATAGCTCGCAGCGTCGATGCGGCAGGCCAGCAGCGTGAAGCCGTCGCGGCCGAATGCGGCCTTCGCCTCACGCGCCAGGGTCTCGCGATCGTCGATCGTCGCGCCGTACCCGCCCATCGCCCGGGCGATGGCGGCGAAATCGGTCTCGCCGATATCGACGCCGGCGCGCGGCAGGCCGAGTTGACGCTGCTTCAGCGCGATCAGTCCCAGCGCCTTGTCGACGAGCGCGACGACGATCACCGGCAGGCGCAGATCGCGCAACGTCGCCAGCTCGCCGAGGACCATTTCGAGGCCGGCATCGCCGACGAAGCAGAGGGTCGGCCGGCCGGAGCCGAGCGCCGCGCCCGTCGCCAGCGGCAGGGCGCAACCCATGGTGCAGAGCCCGCTCGACTGCAGCAGGCGGCGCGGTCCGTCGCAACTCCAGATTTGGCTGAGCAGGATCCGGTGCGCGCCGGAATCGGCGGTAGCGACAGTGCCCGCCGGAGCGACGGCGCGCAGCGTCTCGAACACGGCGTGCGGTCCCCATACGGACGGAGTGGCGAAGGCGGCGCGGATGCGATTGCGTATCGAGATCGGCTCGCCGCCCGGCCAGGTGGCTCTCGGCGCGAGCCCGTCGGCCAAGCTCGTCAAGATTGCGCCGACATCGCCTTCGAGCAACAGGCTGGACTGGTGCATGCCGTGCTGGATCGGCTCGGCGACGATGTCGATCACCGGCTTGCAGGCGGGCCAGGGATGGCGCCAGCCCTGGCGCATTTCGATCGGATCGTAGCCGGCGAGCACGATCAGGTCGGCAGCCTCGATCAGCGGGCGCACGATCGCGTCTGCCTTCGGCGAAAGGCCGACCGCGCCGATGACGCGCGGATCATGCTCGGGCACCAGCCCCTTGGCCTTGTAGGTGGTCAGCAGCGCAGCGCCCGTCCTGGATAGGAAGCGGTCGAGCGCGCCGGCGCCATCCTGATCGACGAGGTCGAGACCGGCGATGACCAGCGGTCGCCTCGCATCGGCGAGCAAGGCGCGGGCGGACGAAAGGTCACGCGGGATGCCGGGGAACGAAGCCGGGATCGTCGGAGCTGACCGCCAAGCAACACGGGCTTCGGCTATCGCGATCGGCAAGTCGATATGGACCGGGCCGGGCCGGCCGCGTCGCGCGATCGCGACGGCCTTCTCGACGACAAGGTCCTCGGTGCCGGGCGCTACGCGGAAGCTCGCCTTGACCAGCGGGCGCAGCACGGCCTGATGGTCGAAGACCTGATGCGTGTAGCTCTCGGCCAGCGCCTGATCGACGCAGCCGGTGACGACGATCAGCGGCACCCGGTCCTGCTGCGCATTGGCGACGACATTGACCGCATTGGCGACACCGGGGCCGAGCGTCGTAACCAGCACTGGCAACGCGCCGGTCGCATGCCAGAGCCCTTCAGCCATAAAGCCGGCGGCATTCTCATGGCGCGCCAGTTCGAAGCGGATGCCGGCGCGTCCGAGCGCATCGACCAGCGCCAACACCTCGCCGCCGGGGATGCCGAAGGCATGGGTCGCGCCGGCGGCAGCGAGGCGTGCTGCCAGGAGATCGGCGCCGGTCGTAACCTTTTCCACCTCGGTTTCAGCGGGCGCGCTGGCGGATATCCGTTCGTGGCGCATGCTTTGTCTCCGGCTTGCCGCTCGGGCGGCATTGCTGGAGAGATCGCGGCGGAGAGCGGTTTGGTTACATGATCACGCGGATGTGAGGCCGGTTTGTCCGGCTTCACCCGGGATGGTTCTCCGATTTGGCCGCCACGTCATTGGCCACTCATGGCTTGTGAGCCTGCCATGACCGTGCGACGGAAGAGGCTGGCCCGACCCCGCGATCTCCCGAAAAGCGCGCCTGTCTTGTCGCTCGAAGAACTCGAAACGCAGCTTAGGCCGCTCTTCCTCGCCGCGCTCGCCGGCGATGCTGCCGCCTACCGCCTTTTCCTCGACACGATCAGCGCGCGGTTGCGCGGCTATCTGCGCCAGATGCTGGCGCGGGCCGGGCGCAGTGAGCCGAGCGAGGTCGAGGACGTGCTCCAGGAGACGCTGTTGGCGTTGCACCTCTCACAGCACACCTATGACCACAGCAGCCCGGTGACGGCCTGGGCGCATGCGATCGCGCGCTACAAGCTCGTCGATCATCTGCGCCGTTCCGGCCGCCATGCCGGCAACCTGCCGCTCGACGACGCGGCGCATCAGCTCGCCGGCCCGACCGACGATGCCGCGGCTTCGGAGGCGAGACTCGATCTGGAGCGCGCCATGGCCGGCCTGCCCGAACGCACGCGCAGGCTGATCGACCGGGTCAAGCTCCAGGGCGCGAGCGTGGCCGAGGCCGCGCAAGCAGCCGGCATGACGGAGAATGCAGCCAAGGTCGCGATCCATCGCGGCCTGCAGGCCATGGCCAAATTCCTGTCCCGGCGCAGGGAACGGCCCGGATGATCGTTGGGCATGACCGCAAGCACGTAACCTTTCGCCGGCTCGGCGCGAATTCCCTGCCGAGTGGAACCGACAACCATGCAGACCGATGATCTGATCGCCGTGATGACCGCCGGCCAACGCCGGGTCGATACCGGCTGGCTGCGCCGCGCTAGCTGGCTCTGCGCCTTGGCAGCGCTGGCGCTCACCGCGGTGCTCGTCGTGCTTGTCCTAGGCGCACGTCCGGATTTCGCCAGCGCTTGGCTGACGCCGCCTGTGATGGCCAAGGCGCTGCTCGGCGCCAGCGTCGCGAGCATCGCACTCGTGCTGTTCCAGCGCAGCCTGCGCCCGGGACTGAAGCCAGGCAAGAGTCTGCCGCTCGTCGCGATCCCGATCGTGCTCGTGGTCGCCTGGGCGCTGACCACGCTCGCGCAGGCGCCCGCCGAGCAATGGAGCGCGCTGGTCTTCGGTCGCTACTGGCGCGCCTGCCTGATCTGGGTGTCGCTTTACGCGCTCGTCCCGCTCGTCGTCCTGTTCGGACTGGCGCGCCGCGGCGCGCCGGTGGACGGCAGGCTGACCGGGGCGTGCGCCGGCCTCGCTTCGGCCGGGCTCGCTACCCTCGCCTACAGCCTGCATTGCCCGGACGATACCGCCCCCTTCCTCGCGACCTGGTACACGATCGCGATCGCGGCGGTCACCGGCCTCGGTGCATTGATCTTCCCGCGGCTGCTGCGTTGGTAAGACGACTCGGAGCGGCGAGCGCAGTCGGGCGGTGTGGGCGCGCGATCCGGCCGGATCACATCCGGCCGGCGTCGACCCTGATACGCTCGGAGGTGATCGAGGATGACTGGTCGCTCGCCAGGAACAAGGCGGCGCGCGCCACCTCCTCCGGCTCGATCCAGCGCTTCAGCGCCGCCTTGTCGGTATAGTTGACCTTGATGATCTCCTCGGCCGGGCGGTTCTCCTTGGCCGCGCGGGCGGCGATGACACGCTGCATCAACTCGCCATTGACCGCGCCGGGGCAGAGCGCGTTGACCCTGATGCCGTGGATGCCGACTTCCTGCGCGACGGCCTCGGTGATGCCGATCACCGCGAACTTCGTCGCGGTATAGGCGCTGCGCATCGGATAGCCGCGCAGCCCCATCAGAGACGACATGTTGATGATCGAGCCGCCGCCCCGAGCCCGCATCAACGGTACGCAATACTTGATGCACAGGATCGTGCCGCGGATGTTGATCGCCATGGTCTCGTCCCACTGGGCTATGTCGAGGTCCTCGGCATTGGCGACCTGCCCGGTGACGCCGGCATTGTTGACGAGGATGTCAACGCCGCCGAAGCGCGCGGCCGCCTCCCCGGCGAGCCTGCTGGCATCGGCCTCCTGCGAGACATCGGCCGCGATCGCATGCGCCCCGATCTCCGCCGCAGCCTTGTCGAGCGCGGCCTGAGAGCGGCCGGCAATCACCACCTGCGCGCCCTCAGCGACGAACATCCTGGCGATCGCGAGGCCGATGCCTGTGCCGCCACCGGTCACGATTGCGACCTTGCCGGAGAGAGCTGGATCACGGGACGATTGCGATGCCATGGTGCAGCGTTCCCCTTAGCGGGCGGCTTCAAATAGATTTCGTTAGTTTGGCATATAAGATTTAGTTTTGCATATCAACGCGACAAACTGGAACTACACTCGGATCTAAATTCTTCTAGCGGCGTCTTTGGAGGCGATTGAGCCTTCACCCTGCCGCGGCGTAGCTCGCGCGATCGAGCGCGTTGACGGCACGGACCTCGCCGGTCGGCTGTCCGCTGGTCCCCAGGCGTGGGTGCAGGCGGACCTTTCGCGGCTCGCCCGGCGCGAGATGGAACCAGCTCCGCTCCGGCCGCCAGCCGGCGTCGACGATCTCGACCGATTGCGCGAAGCGCTGGGCCGAGAGGACGAGGCTCCAGTCGTCACCGTCGCGCTCCAGCTGCGCAACGAGCCCGCAGTGATGGCGCTCATGGCCGCGCCCGAGCGGGAAATGGAAGGCTTCCGCCAGTACTTCGCCGCTGGCGGCATCACGCAGCACAGCCGAGCTCACGTCATGGCCGGGCGGGCCGAAGCGGTAGGCATAGGCAATGTCGAAGAAGCGGCCGATCAGGTTGAAGGCCGAGAGCGTCATCGCGGAATGCGGAGCAAGCGCGACCTCGCACTTCGCCTGGACCACGGCGACCTCGCCGGAGCGCCAGCAGGTCAATTCGACGGTCGCAGCCAGCGGCTTCGGGCGCTCGTTCACAACATGCAGGCCGAGCCCATTGACGCCCTCGTCGGTGAGCGCGAGCTGGACCGGGCGAAAGGCACGGGCGAGCCCATGCCAGGCCGATTTCGGTTCGCCATCACTGGCGATCACGCCCCAGCCGGCGCCGGGCTGCAAATCCTGCAGCAGCCAGACCAGCGCGCCTGATGTCGGCGAAGCCGGCCGGCGCCATTCGGCGAAGGTCTCTTCCATCACCTCTGCGACGACCGCGCGCGACAAGGCGAAATAGCGCTCCGGGTCCTCGCGCCGCAGACGCGCCGGTTCGAGCCCGTAGAGCCGTTCGAGATAGTGGTCGCGCACATCCTCGAAATCCCAGGATGCGCCGGCATCGCGCGGCACGGCGCGCTTCCAGTCGGGATGATGGGTGATCGAAGGCGGCTTGCCGGAGCGCAGCGAGACCTCCTCCGGCACATTGGCGAAGGCGAGGCTCTCGGCCGCGAAGCGGACATTGGCGCGGCGGGCATCGTCGAGGCCGCGCATATAGGCGCCGACGCCGTAATAATGCGTCACGCCCTTGTCGGCGACGAAGGGCAGCGGCCCGCCGGAGGGCGAGTTTGGAACGTATGCGATGTCGGGGCGCCATGCTTTAATCGCCCCCGGCAGGATCATATCGAAGACCCGACCAGACCACGCCTCAGGCGGCGCGCCCAGCATCGCCGATTGCTGGAAGACTTCGCTGCCACCGCAGAGCACAACGAGGCTGGGCGAACCCTGTGTTCGAAAGAGTAGCGCTCCGGCCTCCCCGGCGATGGCCTCACAGAAACCGCGATCGCCCTGCGGATAGTCGAAATTGGCCAGCATCATCTCCTGCCAGACCATGATGCCGAGCTCGTCGCAGAGCGCGAAGAAGTCATCGTCCTCATAGGTCATTACGCCGGGCAGGCGGATCATGTTCATCCCGGCCTCGCGCGCCAGCCGAAGCCAGGGCTCGTAAGCGGCACGGCCGCCGGCCAATGTCGTGACGTCGGCATTGCTCCAGCAGGCGCCGCGGCAGAACACCGGCACGCCATTGACGATCAGGCCGAAGCCCTCGCCATCATCGCCACGATCGACCTCAAGCGAGCGGAAGCCGATGCGGCCGAGGTCGATCGTCTCGTCATCAAGCACGAGACTGAGATTGTGCAGCACCGGCTCACCATGGGTGTGCGGGAACCAGGGCGCAATGTCGGGCAAAGACAATGTGCCGGCTAATTGACCATCGCCATCCGCGTGCAAAGCCGCCTCGCCGCCGGCGCAGCGCATGATCGCGCGACTTGGCTGTAGGGCGTTCACAGCCGCTGTCAGGCCGAGCGCGATGGTGCCGGTCTGCCCATCATAGTTTGTGCGCAGATCGATGACGTCGATCTGCGCAGCACTCGCCTCGCGTTCGATCCGCAGCACCGGGCGGTAGGGCCCGGTCGGCAGGCCGGCCGGGCACCAGCCCGGCATCGAGCCGAGCGCGGTGGTGCGGAACCAGCGCAGGCCATTGGGCTGAATCATCGCCGGGCGCCAGCGCGACCGGCGCGGGGCAGCGGCAAGCTTCGGCGCAAGCGCGCGAAAGCACAGCGCGATTTCGGTTCCGGCTGGGCAGTTCACAACAAGCTCGACGGGGGCGAACATCGAGGGGGTGGCGGCAAGCTTGGCGGGCACAAACATCGAAGCGTTGTCAGCCTGCTTGATCCCGCCGACCCAGATTTCCGTGACGGTCGCCAAGCCTTCGAAGCGCAGGCGCCCGTTCAGAGTTTCGGTCAATCGCGTGCGGTACCAATGATCCTGCTGGCCGATCGCGTTGGCGCTGGCATCGTCAAGGCGCCCGAGAGCGCGCAGCGTCCCGGCGACTGTGCCGGGCACAGCCGCTTCCTGCCAGTCGTCGCCCTCCGGCAGATCAGCCGGCGTCGCAACGGCATCGGCCGGCGTCGCGAGCCAGGACCAACCTGCGAGCGGCTCGACCCGTTCCCCGCTACGCGCGACGATGCGGGCCATGGCTCAGCCGGGGAAGCGCTGCCCGAGCGCCTCGCTGACCCGATCATGCTCGCCGACCAGGCCGGCGAGAGTCGCGTCGAAGCGCTCGAAACGCTTCTGCTTCATCGCCCTGGCGAGATGGAACTGCGCCACCTTGGCGCCCTCGGCGATGCGCAGGGAGCCGTCGCGAGCGGTCTCCAGGCCGTCGACGCTCTGGCCGAGCCAGGAGAGATGGCTGGCGAGCAGTTCGAAATTGGCGCCGAGCTGACGCAGCGTGTTGAAGGCGTAGTGATGGAAGGCCGCGCCTGGCCGCTCGGCCAGTGCCTCGGCCTGAACGGTCGCCACCGCCCGGAAGGCCGCGACCGGATTGTCCTGCGGCCGGCGCGCGGCGTGGCGGGCTAGCAGCTTCAGCGCGGTGGCGCGCAGGGCCGCTTCATCCGGCCGGCGCTGCGGCAGGCGCACCATCTCGGCATAGGGGAAGAGCGTGTCGTCGCGCATCTGCCCCGGCAGCAGCCGGAACAGGCCATCGAAATCCTCGCCTTCGGCGCGATGCAGGCCGTCATTGTGAAAATAGTCGAGCTCGCGGGCAGTGCGATCGAGCCGGTTTACCGCGATCGTCGTCTTGCCGTGGCTGTCGCGATAGGAGACGCCGCGGGTGTCGGGCATGTAGAAGGAGTCGAGTTCGAGCAGGACGAGGCGTCCGAGCCCGATCTGCCGCTCGATATGGCCGATCAGCTCGTCATAGAGCGCAAGCTCGGTCACCTTCAGGCCGTAGAGCGCTTCGAGATCGTCGAGCGGCGGCTTGAAGAAGGTGAACTGGTCGCCCTCGAAATCCTGGGCGATGGTGAAGCCGAAGGCGGCAGCCGGCTCCAGGCCCAGCGCATTCAGGATCTCGATCCAGAGATCGGCATAGCAATTGGTCTGCGGCCAATGCCGCTCGCCGGCATGCATGGCATGCCGGTCATAGGCGAGCGGATCGACCGGCAGGAGCCGGCCCGCCAGGTTGGCGGGCGCGGTGATCTTTTGCTGGGCCGTCATCGCGCTCACGGCCAGAGCACGTTGCGGACCGACGCCGGCCAGCGCGCGACGTCGTAGCCATGGTGCTTGAACAGCGCGAGCGCGACCCGCTCCATGCCGAAGCCGACGCAGGCGGTGTGCGCGGTCTCGCCGGCCGAAGTCTGGATGCCCCAGGTCGTGCCGAAATGGTCCTGATGGTAGTTGAAGGAGAGGCAGGCGGTCGGCTTCTCCTCGCTCTCGATCGGGATCAGCAGCTCGAACTTCAGGCGCTGGTCGCGCTGGTTGTTGGCGAGCATGCGCCCGGCCCGGCCGAAGAACGGATCGTTGGCGACGTCGAGATTGAGCGGCACGCCGAGCGAGGCCATCATCTCCTGGCCGCGGTCGAGCCAGGTCGCGCGGAACTCCGTGACCTGCTCGGGCGTGCCGAAGCGGACATATTCGCGCATCCGGAAGAGCTGCATCCGGGCCGGGTCCTTCGAGGGCTCGTGCCGGAAGCAGTAGGATTGCAGGTCGAACAGCGCGCCTTCGGCCTTGAGCGGGCCGCGCTTGGCGACAACCGGATAGAGCGGATAGCAGGCAGCCGGGGTCAGCACGACCTCGGTCGAGATCTGCCCGTCGGTCCAGTCGATCCCATCAGCCACCTTGTGCAGCAGTTCGGCATGGGCGCGCTCGTTGCCGGCAAAGGAATGCACGGTGCCGGCAAGCTGCGGGAAGCTTTTGAGATAGCCGCTCTTCTCGAAATGCTTGCGGCTCATCGCCGGCGGAAAGCGCACGATCTCGGCGCCGTCCTGCCCGCCATGGCGGGTGATCAGGTCGTCGAAGCGGGCGATGACCTCCTCGAACAGGCCGCTGCGGCCATAGAGTCCGTCGACGCCGGTGTCGATCAGCAGGCCGCTATCGATCAGTTCCGCGAGGAAGCCCTGCGGCTGGGGGCAATTCTGGCACATGCGATCACCGGGAGAGGCTGGCGTCGTGCTTGTAGACAGCCAGCAGGTTGGAGGTGTTGCCGAGGATGCGGTCGTTGTTGATCATGATCGGCGCCGAGAGCGCATCGCGCATCAGGCGCGCCAGGCTGGCCGGGCTGTCATTGCGATAGCCCTGGATGCCGCAGATCAGGAAGGCCTGCATCACGATCTCGCCGACGCTCTGGGAAGCGACGACCTTGATGCTGTTCATCGCCACGACGAAGCCCATCGAGGAGAGCTCGTCGGCATCGCCGCGGGCACGCTCGTAGCGGTCGAGCCCGGCGACGACCAGCGCCTTGAACTGCTGCAGGCGGGCGAGCAGCTCGGCCAGGCGCAGCGCGCTCGGCGGGGTCGAGCCCGGGCGCTTGCGTGCCTCGCTGCGCACGAAGCCTTCGGCGCGGGCGACGGCCTCGGCCGCGATGCCGTACCAGACCGAAGCCCAGAGCAGATGCGCGTTGGGGAGCATCGACTGCGCCGCGATCTCGGCGAAGGGCACCGGGATGATCTGCTCGGCCGGAGCGCGCCCCGAGAAGGTGAAGTTGTCGGAGCAGGTGCCGCGCATGCCCATGGTGTCCCAGGCGGCGCTACGCTCCAGCGTATATTGGTCCTTGGTCAGGACTGACATGACCTGGTCGGAGGGCGGGGCCTCGGGCGTGCGCCTGGAGGTGATCAGGATGGCGTCAGCCTGTGCGCCGTAGGAGATCAGGCAGCCTTCCTTGTCGAGTGTGAACTCGTCGCCCTCGCGCACCACGCCGCAGATCGACGAGCGCAGATCGCCGCCGACGCCGCCGCCCTCGGTAGTGGCCGAGGCGAGCAACAACTGCTCGCGGGCGATGCGGGCCATGAAGCCGGCATGCCACGGGTCGTCATTGCAATGTACGACAAGGCTCGACGCCTTGATCTGATGCATCGCGTAGATCATGCCGGTCGAGGCGCAGGCCTGGGCCAGCACCGAGCAGATCTCGGCGATGGTCGCATGGCTTGCCTGCTCGCCGCCGTGGGCCGCCGGGATCATGATCCCCAGCAGGCGCTCCTGCTTCAGCGCCGCGAAGGCCTCATGCGGGAAGCGCGACTTCGCATCGACATCGCCGGCATGCTCGGCCGCGAGCTTGGCGATCTTGCGCGCCTTGGCGATCATCGCCTTCTGGGCCTCGGCGCTGGCGCCGGGCATGTCGGAGCTGAGCTGGTAACCGGCCTCGGCCAGGCGGGCGAGCGTCGTCATCAGACGTGCTCGCTCTGGATGGTGCGGATCGCGCTCTCGATCGCCGCGATCGAGGCGAAGTTGCGCCGGTTCATCATGTTGTCCGGGAATTCGATCTCGAAGGCCTCTTCCAGCGCCATCATCAGCTCGACCGTACCGAAGGAGGTGAGGCCGGCATTGTAGAGATCGGCCTCGTCGGCGAGGGTGGCGACATCGACCGGCAGCTTGCCGGTGGTCTTGAGGATTTCGCGGATCCTGGTCTTCATCTCTCGTCCTGCCCTGTCGCGGCCGGACCTCGGCATGCGGCGGCATGCGTTCGCGCTGGGCGCGCTCGCGGCATCCGTCGTGAGGCTTCGGTCGGTTGGTTGGTTTGACGCCGTATTGTTCGTTGCGTCAGGCCTAACGCATAAAATTTAAAGTTACCTTGCGAGCACCACAGAAAGGCTAGCGGATACGCTCCGCAGGCGGGCGCCTGATGCTGTGGTAAACAGCGTATTGCCGCGAATACTGGATTTCCAGAAATTCAGCGCGCTGGTGCCGCAGAATAGTTCGCCGTCATGCTGTGCCGATCGGTCGGCGCGGGCTCGGGCCCGGCATCTCCATCGCTCGTTCCTGTCATGAACCAGAGCAGCGCGGCCGTCTTGATCGAGTAGACGGAGTCGCTGACGATCATCAGCAGGCAGATATAGGTCGCGACGCAGACCTTGAAGCGCCAAGCCCGGGGCGAGCGCTCCGGCGCGAAAATGAACAGGCTCCAGAAGCCGATGACGCCGAGCAGCCCGATCTGGTTCAGCGAATAGGCGTAGCCGGAATCCGACAGGAAGGGCTTGTCCGGCGACAGGCCGAAGACCGCGGCCGGCGAGAGCGAGGTGATGAGACGCGCCGTCCAGAGCATGCGGCCGGCGAAATTGTTCTCCCAGTTCACCTCGGCGCTGATGAAGCCATAGAAGGCGAAGCCGATCAGCAGGACGAAAGGCGCGACCAGCCAGACGAAGCGCGGCGTGATCGGCGCGGCGAGATAGGCGACAGTCGCGACGATGCAGACATTGGCGCCGAAGCGGGAGTCGCTGAGCACGATCGCGGCCATCCCTGCAGCCATGGTCAGCCAGCGCTTGGCCATCTGCGGACGGTTCAACGCCCAGATATAGAGGATCGCGCCGAAATTGCCGGTCGAGATCGGCTCGAGGAAGACCGAGGAGGCACGGTGCGGCCCGAGGAAGGGCAGCAAGGTGCGCGAATCCGGCCTGAGGCCGCTGGCGAAGAGCGCGCCGGTCTGGGCGCTGACGTCGCTGGGCGCCACCGTGCCGCGCGCGACATAGTATTTGATGATGTTGAAATAGGTCACATAGACGTCGAGGGCGAGGAACTCGAACAGGCCGAAGGCGACGACGATCAGCCCGCAGACCAGAGCGGCGCGATCGGCCAGGCGCGGGTCGTTGCAGCTCTTGCCGAGCAGATAGAAGGCTACCGGGATCAGGAAGTCGCGCACCGCCTTGGGGTCGATCAGCGGCCGCATCGCCATCAGCATGACGGCGTAGGAGAAGAAGATCGCCAGCAGCAGGTAGGGCGCGGCATTGCGCCCGAGACCGAGATAGAGCGCGGTCGCGACCAGCACCACCTCGCAGCCTATCACCATGGTGTCGTTGATGCCGGTGACGTTGGTATTGATGAAGCACAACGCCATGTTGAAGGTGAGCGCGCCGATGAGCAGCGCGATCGGAAGGATCGGCATCGGGCGAGCCGGGGCGAAGCTTCCCGCCATCGCCGTTTGCGAAGTCACGCAGCAGCCTGCGCCGGGCGGCGTAGCCAGCGCGAGGCCAGGCCGCGCGGACCAGCGCCCGCATCCTCCGGAACGACGAGCGCGACAATATGCTCGCCGACCGGATCGATCGCCGCCGCCTGGTCGACGAGGCTGCGCGGGGTTTCGCCGGCGAGGGACGAAGCCAGCACGATCGCGTCTGGACGCGCGCCCGCCTTGCCGTCCGACGGCGACGTGCGCCGCATGATGATGAAGTTGCGCCGCCGGCCTGGGCGGGCCGTGGCCGTCGCAGGCGGCTCGATCCGGCGAATGTTCATGTCCCGGCCCGACCCGTCCTGGCAGAGCAGCACGCTCTCGCCATGTGCCGCCAGGCTGTTGGCGAGATGCTCGGCGAGCGCCTTCTGGGTGGCTTCGTCGACCGAGCCGGCGATCATCACCGAAGCCGGCAGATGCGGGCCGAGTGTCTTCTGCAACAAGCGCGTCACCGGCACGAGCGCGTCCTCGCGGCGAGCGGCGGCGGCGGGAAGCGACACGACTGTGCCGACGCCGATCGCCTGGCCGGCAGCCTCCGGCGTCAGCGGCGCCAGCGGCTTCAACCGCTCGGGCATGATCCGCGAAGAGGGCAGCCATTCGAGCAGATAGGCAGTGCCGAGGCCGGCGCAGGCGCCGAAGAGCAGTGCGGCGGCGAGCACGAGTGGAGCCGGCGGCTTGGTCGGCGTCGCTGGCGCCACTGCCTCGGAGAGCATGCGCGAATTATTGGTCTCAATCCGCTTCTGCTGCTCCAGTTCCTTGGCGCGCTGCAGCGAGGCGTTGTAGACCACACGCACCGCTTCGGCCTCGCTTTCGAGCTGCCGCAGGCGGATCTGAGCGGCGCCGCTGACCTCCTGCGACTTGGTCAGCTCGGTCGCGCGCTTGCGGAGATTGGCGAGATTCGCCTCGGCCTGGCGATAGCCCTCCTGCACGGTGGCGCGCAGGCGGGCGAGCTCGCCCGTGAGCAGCCGGCGCGTCTCCGCCAGCTCGGCCCGGATCTCGATCAGACGCGGGTGCTGTGGCGCGAGCGTCTGGGCAAGGCTCGCCGCTTCGCGCGCGCTCTGGGCGTACTGCGCCCGCAGCGAGGTCACCACCGACGAAGTCAGCGCTTCCGGCAGCGTGTCGGACAAGGGATCGCGGTTGTTGTAGCGGGCGAGCTGGTCGCGCCGCGCCTGCTGGCGCGCGAGCTCGGCCTCGGCCAGGCTGATCTGGCCATAGAGATCGCGCAATTGCTGCGAAACGATCGGGCCTTCACTGGTGCTGACCAGACTGTGCTGGCTGCGGAAGGCCTGGACAGCGCGCTCCGCCGTGTCGAGCTGCGATCTCAGACCCGCGATCTGTTCGATCAGCGTACTGTTGGCGCGCTCGACCACGGCGCGGCGCCCATCATTGCCCTGGCGGAAATAGACCTGGGCCAGCGCATTGGCGATGTCTGCCGCCTTCTGCGCCTGCGGATGCGAGACGGTGATGCGGAAGACCAGCGAATTGTCGACGCGCTGGATCACGATTGCCTTCTTCAGCGCGTCGACCGCCTGCGCCAGCCGCTGCTCTGCCGTCGGCTGCGCCAGCCGACCGAGCAGGCGCGAGACCAGCCCGGGCGGGCGGACGAAAGCGGGATCGTTCTCAAGGTTGAGTTCGTCGATGACCTGGCGCAGCACGCCGGTAGACGTCATCACCAGCGATTGGCTGTCGACATTGGCGAAGTCGATCGAGGCCGAGGTGTCGGTGCGCACGATGTCCTTGCCGACGACCTGCAGCGCCTGCGGGTCGACGAGCAATTCGGCAGTGGCGCGGTAGACCGGGACCTGCACCGAGAGATAGGCGAGCGCAAGGAGAAGGCAGATGCCGGCGCTCGCGATCACCAGCCGGCGGCGGCGCCGCAGCAGCTGGAGCAGCTCCGACAGGCTGAATGCAGCGGAGGCACGGCCGTCAACCGGCACGCCCTCACGTCCCCCTGCCTCCAACGCAGCCGACACCGCAAGCCTCCTCGATCCGGCCCGGCACGGCGCATCCGCGGCCGGACGCGCCGACGGACTCGGCTGGAATTCCTCGACACATCCTGCCGATGCGTAGTTAACATTTCGGTAACGGAATAATTACGATTTGTAGCAAGTATTCAATCGATCACACTCACAAAAATTAACTAACCACTCAAAGCACCACGAAAGAAGATTTCACTTCAAGGCCTCCGGTGATAGTTCAATATTTACGACAATTGGCGTGATCGGAACCGTTTCCGCTGAACGACCCTCAGCGCAGGCGATCCCGTTCACGCCTCGTTTACAACAGGAAGAAAATCCCCCGGTCACGCCAACCATTGCTTAGCTCGTGCCAGCTATTCCTGCCGTTGAGAAAGGCCGGCTCAGCAGACACGCGGTGACGAGGACAGGTCCAGACAGCATGCGTATCCTGATGGCCTGTGCAGCATTCCCGCCCTTCATCGACGGCGGCGGGCCGATCTCGGCGATGATCGTCGCCAAGCTGCTGCTTGCGGCCGGCCATGACCTCACCGTGGTCAACGTCTCCGGCGAAGACAAGCATGAGGTGTTCGACGGTGTGCCGGTGCACCGCCTGCGCTCGCTCAATATCGACTGGAACTACCGGCTGCCGCGCCCGGGCTGGAAGAAGGCGATCTGGCACGCGCTGGAGAACTTCAATCCGCGCGCCTTCCTGGTCATTCGCCGCGAGATCAAACGCCTCCAGCCCGACATCGTGCTGACCGACTCGATCGAGAACATCAACGTCGCGACCTGGGCAGCAGCGAAGAGCTGCGGCGTGCCGGTCGCGCATATCCTGCGCAGCACCTTCCTGCTGTGCTGGAAGGGTAGCATGTGGCGCGGCGGCGACAATTGCGGGCGTGCCTGCGGATCCTGCCAGGCGACGTCGTATGGCAAGAAATTCAATTCGCGCTTCGTCGACGCGGTGATCGGCGAGACCGACTTCATCATCGGCAGGCATACCGAGCACGGCTATTTCCCGAATGCGACGACGCACGCCATTCCCGGCGCGATCGCCCCCGTGCCCGGAGCCCTGCCCCGCAGCGCCCCGCCGGCGGAACGCCGGCTGCGCATCGGCTTCATCGGCGTGCACGATCCCGTGAAGGGTCTCGATACGCTGGCCGCGGCGGCGCATCGACTCGTCGGCGAGCCGGTCGAGTTCCTGATCGCCGGCACCGGCCAGAGCGACTACGCCAAGGCGCTGCCCGAGCGCTTTCCGGCACAGAACACGCGCTTCCTCGGCTGGACCAAGCCGGAGGCGTTCCTGCCGCAGGTCGATATCCTCGCCGTCCCCTCGCTGTTCCGCGAACCCTTCGGCCGCGTCGTGATCGAGGCCTTCGCCCAGGGCGTGCCGGTGATCGGCGCGAGGTCCGGCGGCATCCCCGAAACGATCCAGCCGGGGATCAACGGCGCACTGTTCGAGCCGGGCGACGATGCCGCGCTGGCGGACCGGATCATGACGTTCGCCCGGGACCGCGCGCTCATCGCCACCCACTCGGCCGGGGCGCTCGCCGCGGCAGCGCGATACGCGCCAGACCGGATCGCCGCTGCCTATGGCACCGTTTTCGACGGCCTCGTCGGCAGGCCGGCAGAGGGCGCGCTCCTGCAGCCGCGGGAGGCGCGATCGTGAAGGCGCTTCTGGAACTGGCCTGGACCGGGGCCGGCCGCTTCCTGCCGGCCTTCTCCTCGCGCTTCAGCAGCACGCTGCTGAGTTTTCTCGTGCTGCTGGCCGCGAGCCATTTCCTGCCGACCTCGGAATACGGGCTCTATGTCTTCCTGTTCTCGATCGGCAGCGCGCTCGGGCTGATCGCCGTGCTCGGCCAGCAGATCCTGGTGGTGAAGCATTATCGCCGGGCCGAAGCGAGCGGCCATCCGCTCAACCAGGCACTGCTCGGCGTCAACGCCCGCTGGCTCGCATTGGGCTGCTTCGTCCTGCTGGCAGCGGCGCTGCCGCTCTGGCTCTTCGCCGACCGGCTGCCGCCGACCTATCACTATCTCTGGCTCGCCTTCGTCTTCGCTGCGATCTTCGCGCTCAGCGAATATCTCCAGAACTATTTCCGCATCCATGGCCGCATCAATATGTCGCTGGTGCCGCGCGAGATCGTCTGGCGCGGCAGCTCGATCCTGCTGATCGCCGGGGCCGGACTTGTCGGCGTTCTGAGCGGCGGCGCGGGCGCGATGGCGATCATTACCGGCCTGCTCGCCGCGACCACGCTGTACCAGAGCGTCTGCTTCGTCCAGGACGAGGGGCTGGGCTGGCTCAAGGCGCGCAACCAGGTGCCGTCGGAGACCCATGGCGAGTGGCGCCGGGAAAGCGGCTATTTCATCGCCAACAACGTGCTGAACTCGGCCTCGGCCTATCTCGAGACGATCCTGATCGGCGCGCTGCTCGGCCTGAACGAAGCCGGCTTCTATTTCGTCGCGCTGCGGATCTCGATGCTGCTCCTGCTGCCGCTGGCGGCGATCGACACCGTCGGCATCCCGATGATCGCCGCCCGCTTCCAGAAGTCCGACACGGAAGGCGCACAGCAGCTGATCGGGCGGCTCTCCTTCGCGAGCTTTTGCATCTCGCTTCTGGGGGCACTGGCACTCGCTGTCGTCGCACCCTTCATCCTGCATCTGTTCAATCCGGAATTCGTCAAGCATGAGGACGTGTTAACCGCGCTTTGCGTGCTAGCCGTCTCGCAGGCCTTCTTCGGACCAGGCTCGTGGCTGCTGATGATCGGCGGCGGCGAGCGCTTCTTCCTGATCGCGCGGGCGATCATGTTCGTCATCTATCTCGGCCTGCTCTACGCGCTGGCGCGGGTCGGCGGGCTGATGGGCATCGCCATCGCCGGGCTGATCTTCAGCACCGCCTCAAGTCTCGCCGCCTGGTACTGGATCACGCAGAAATGGCGGATCGACAACATGGCGACCGCCTTCTTCCGGCCCTTCCTGTTCGGCGGCGCGCCGCAGGACAAGCCAGACCCGCTGCCGCCCGGCCGCGCCAGCGAAGGAGCCGGCCGATGACGGCAGCCGCAGCCTATCGCATCGAACCTGCCGGAGAAACGAGCACGGCCCGCTCGCCTTTCGGCACGCCGGTGACCTTCGGCCGCAGCATGGGCATGCTTTATGCCGGCAGTGCTCCGGTCGCGGTGCTGATGCTCGGCGCCATCGGCTATGAGGAGCTCTGCCTGCGCGCCACCTGGCGCAGCCTGGCACAGGCGATCTCCGACAGGGGCATCGCCTGCCTGCGCTTCGACTATCCCGGCCAGGGCGACGCCCATGAAGCCGCCGATGTGCAAGGGCTGGACGACTGGTTCGAGACCATTCGTGACGCCGCGCAAGTGCTGCGCCGGGCCAGCGGCTGCGAGCGCCTTGTCCTGCTCGGCCAAGGCCTCGGCGGCACGCTGGCGCTGAAGCTCGCCGAGGAGCTCGCTCCGGTCGCTGCGAGCGTGCTGATGGCACCTGTCAGCAATGGCAAGCGCTATCTGCGCGAGCTCTCGGCCTGGACCCGGATCGTCTCGGATCGGATCGGCATCGGCACCGATCCCGACGACGACACGCGTTGCGCCGTAGCGGGCCTGCGCATCGCGCCCGGCCGCCTGCCCGCGATCGCGACGCTCGGAACCGGCGTGCTCCAGAAGTCACCGGCCGAACAGGTGCTGTTGCTGTCGCGGCCCGGGCATGGCGGCGACGCGGCCCTGGCTGAGGCGCTCGCCGGCCTCGGCGTCGCCGTGACGCAGCGTGACTATGACGGCTATGAGACGCTGACCACCGACCCGACAGCGGCTCGCCCGCCCAAGGCGACGATCGCAGGGATCGTCGACTGGATCTCCGAACGAGCGGCGGCTGCCGGCTCGGCTTCCACTGGTATCAGGACAACCCAGTTGCCCGGCCCAGCCGAGGGCCTGCTCGGCGACGGTTTCGTCGAGCGTCCGATCCGCTTCGGCCCGGATGGCCGGCTCTTCGGCGTGCTGTGCGAACCGCTCAGGCCGGCGGCGCGCGAGCCGATCGTCTTCGTCAATGCCGGCCGCGACTATCATATCGGCTGGGCCAGAGTCAGCGTCGGCCAGGCGCGCGCCTTCGCTACACGCGGCATCGCCTCGCTGCGCTTCGACGCCAGCAGCGTCGGCGACAGCGGCATCGCTGCCGACGGGCCGGAGGAGATCCTCTATTCGCAGGCGCAGATCGACGATGTCCGCCTCGCCATCGACGCCATGCAGGCGCGCGGCTTCGATGCCCCGATCCTGATCGGGCGCTGCAGCGGCGCCTATGCCGCCTTCCACGCCGCCGTCGTCGACGAACGCATCCGCCGTCTCGTCATCGTCAACAATGAGCGCTTCGTCTGGGACCCGGACGAGCGCGTCGAGGACGCAATCCGCTACGCCCATCGCAGCGCCGGCGACCTCGGCGCGACGCTGGCGCGCAAGGACGGCTTGCGCCGCCTGCTCACCGGCAAGCTCCGCGTCGGGCCGGCCGGGCGCTATCTGATCTACCGCTACCGCAAGCGGCTCTCGGTCAAGCTCGCGCCCATGCTCGGCCGCCTGACCAAGCATGGCCGGCTTCACCATCAATGCCATCGTCATTTCGCCACGCTCGCGGCGCGCAATGTCGAACTCTCGCTGCTCTATGCCGACGGCGATGTCGGCCTGGCCGAGCTCGAGACCTATTTCGGTGAGGCTGGCAAGGGCCTTGCCACCTATCCGAATGCCTCGCTGACCATGCTCGCCGACGCCGACCACAACTTCACCCATCTCGCTGCCGGCCGCCGGCTGCTCGATGGGCTTATCCGGATCGTCACGCCATGAGGGCGGCCGTGCTCGCCCTGGCGCTGCTCGCCACTCTGCCGGCAGGGGCGGAGACCTGCCTGCGCGGCGTCAACCTGTCGGGCGCCGAATTCGGCGATACGCCCGGCAAGGTCGATACCGACTACACCTATCCGGGCGAACAGGCGATCCAGCGGCTCGGCAAGCTCGGCGCGAGCGCCATCCGCCTGCCCTTCCGCTGGGAGCGCATCCAGCCCGAGCTCAACGGCGGGCTCGACATCATGGAGCTGGCCTATCTCGACCAGACGGTGCGCCGGATCAACGAGGCGGGCCTCATCGCGATCATCGACCTGCACAATTATGGCTATTACGCCAAGAAGCAGCTCGGTTCGAAGGAACTCCCGGCCGAGGCGCTCGCCGATGTCTGGCGCCGGCTCGCTGAACACTATCGCGACCGACCCAAGCTCGTCTTCTCGCTGATGAACGAGCCCCACGACATCCACAGCGCCGACTGGGCGAAGATCCAGAACGTCGCCATCGCCGCGATCCGCAAGGCGGGCGCCAAGCAGCTCCTGCTCGTCACCGGCACGGCCTTCGGCGGCGCCCATAGCTGGACCTCGGACCTGCCCGTCGGCAACAATGGCCGCGACCTCATCGGCGTCGTCGATCCGCTCGACCGCTATGCCTATGATTTCCACCAGTATCTCGACGCCGATTATTCCGGCCGTGCTCCGGAGTGTTCGGCTGCCGCCAATGCGCTGAAAGCGATCGACGACGTCACCGCCTGGCTCAAGGCCAATGGCCGACGCGGCTTCCTCGGCGAGTTTGCCGCTTCGAACAGGCCGGAATGCCTGACGGCACTCAGGCAGATGGCGGCCAAGGTCGACGCTAGTCCGCAGCAATGGCTGGGCTGGGTCGCCTGGGGCGCCGGACCCTGGTGGCCGGCGGACTATGTCTTCAACCTGGAGCCGACCAAAGCCGGCGAGCGCCCGCAGATGAAGGTTCTCATCGACCGCTTGAAGGCGAAGCGGCCGAGCGCCATTTGCGGCCGGGAGGCCAAACCGTGACCGCCCCGTTCTCCCATCGCGCCGCGACCGCCCTGCCGGCCGGCACGCGCATCTTCCATGTCGTGCGCCAGTTCCTCCCCAATCGCGGCGGGCTGGAAGACGTCGTCGCCAATCTCTGCCGGACACAGCTGACGCTCGGTCTCAAGCCCTCCGTGGTGACGCTCGACCGGCTGTTCTCCCGGCCGGAGCTCGTCCTGCCTGCAAGCGAGGTGATCGACGGCATCCCGATCACTCGCATCCCCTTCCGCGGCTCGACGCGCTATCCCATTGCGCCCGAGGTCTTCTCGCACCTCGGCAAGGCCGATCTCGTCCATGTCCATGCGATCGATTTCTTCTTCGATGCGCTCGCGCTCGGCTGGGTGCGGCATCGCAAGCCGCTGGTCGCGACCACCCATGGCGGCTTCTTCCACACCGCCGACTTCGGGAGCTTGAAGAAACTCTGGTTCAACGGTCCGACCAGGCTTTCAGCGCAGATTTATCGCGGCATCGCCGGCTGCAGCACGAACGATGCCCGCATGTTCGAGCGGCTGGCGCCCGGTAAGGTCCGGGTGATCGAGAACGGCGTCGACCTCGACAAGTTCGCCGGCGCCTCCAGCCCCGACCCGCAGCGGCGCCTGGTTAGCATCGGCCGCTTCTCCAAGAACAAGCGCCCGGACCGGCTGATCGCGACGATGGCGGCGCTGGCACGGCGCGAGCCTTCCTGGCATCTCGACATGCTCGGCGTCGCCTCGGACTGGACCGAAGAGATGCTGCGCAAGGCGATCGCCGATGCCGGCATGGAACAGAACGTGACGCTGCATCTCGGCCTCGACGACCCCGCGGCGCGGGCAGTGATGAGCCACGCCTCGCTCTTCGTCTCGGCCTCGGAATTCGAGGGTTTCGGGCTGGCACTGGTCGAGGCGATGAGCGCCGGCCTCGTCCCGATCGTCCAGCCCAATGCCGCTTTCTCCGGCCTGGCGAGCAAATTCCCGGTCGTCCGCACCGTCGATTTCGCCGATCCGGACGAGGCTGCCTCGGCCGTCGAGCATGCTTATTCAGACCTCGTCCGCTATCCCGGCAATACGCGTCCACGGCTCTCTGACCTCGCGCCCTATTCCTGGCCTGAGGTCACCCGCCGCTATCTCGAATTCTACGCTTCGGTGCTTTAGGCGGTCAGGCTGCCCGCGCGGCCGCTCCATAGCTCGTATAGCCTTCTTCGGAGCCGCCGAAGAGCGAGCTGCGATCGAAACCGGCGAGCGGGAGCCCGAGCCGGATGCGCTCTGGCAGGTCCGGGTTGGCGATGAAGGGTCGCCCCATTGCCACGAGATCGGCGAACCCGGCCGCGACGATCGCCTCGGCCTTCCGTGCATCGTAGCCGCCAGCGACCATGATGGTGCCGGAGAAGGCCGCGCGCAGCTCGTGGCGGAACGCTTCCGGCACGGTCGGCGCGTCGTCCCAATCGGCCTCGGCCAGATGGATATAGGCAACACCGATCCGCTCCAGCCGGCGCGCGGCTTCGAGCATGGTGTCGTTCATCTCGCTGTCTTCCATGCCGCGCGCGGTGATGTGCGGCGCCATCCGCACGCCGACTCGCTCGCCACCGACTTCGGCCGCGACGGCGGTCGCGACCTCCTGGAGGAAGCGCACGCGGTTCTCGATCGGCCCGCCATAAGCGTCGCTGCGCTGGTTTGAGGAGCGCCGCAGGAACTGGTCGATCAGATAGCCGTTGGCGCCATGGATCTCGACGCCGTCAAAACCGGCAGCCATCGCATTGGCCGCGGCCCGGCGATAGTCGCGAACGATAGCGCGGATCTCGCTGACGGAGAGTTCGCGCGGCGGCGTGCAGTCAACCATGCGGCCGGCGCCATCTGCGCCGACAACCCAGACCTGCGCGCCCGCAGCGATCGCCGAGGGTGCGACCGGCTTGCCATCGGCATGGAAACTCTCATGCGACATCCGTCCGACATGCCAGAGCTGCGCGACGATGCGCCCGCCGGCGCGGTGCACCGCATCGGTCACCAGACGCCAGCCGGCGACCTGCTCAGCCGAGTGCAGGCCGGGGGTGAAGGAGTAGCCCTTGCCCTGCGGCGTGATCTGTGTCGCCTCGGTGACGATCATCGCGGCGCCGGCGCGCTGGGCGTAGTAGCGCGCCATCATCTCATTCGGCACGTCGCCCGGCTGGGTCGAGCGCGAGCGGGTCATCGGCGCCATCACGATGCGATGCGGCAATTGCAGCGCGCCGGCGCGATAAGAGGTGAACAGGGGCTGATGCTGGGTCATGGCGGATCGCCTCCACTGCAAGTAGTTGAGAAGGGTTCAGTGCGCGGCGGCGTCGGGCTCGTCGAAGACGACCTCGATCAGCGGGCCGGACGGCAGGCGCAGGAAAATCCGCCGCTCGGCGATTTCCGGCAGGTCCATCAGGCTGTGCGGAATGCCCAGGCGTTCGAGGCGGGCGCGGAAGGCAGCATAATCGTCGCGGTGGAAGCCGACATGATCGATCGCTTCCAGCGTCGGTCCGAAGCCCTCTGGATAGAGGCCACGGCCGGAGCCGATCAGATGGACCACCGGCTTGCCCTGCGCATAGAGCCAGGCGCCCGGAATGTGCTGGATCGATTGCGGCCGCTCGCCCTCCACGAGGTCGAAGACCGCGCGAAGAAACTGCGCTGCGCCGGCGACGTCGGCAGTCCGGAAGGTGACGTGATCGAGATGCATGGCTGGGCGCTCCGCTCTGATCGGAGGCCATCATTTAGAAGCCACGGATTGATTGAAAAAGAAGCTTCCGGTTGATCTACTTTCAATTATAATTTTAGAATGCTCTCGCTCGCCGACCTTCGCTTTCTCCTGCGCGCGGTCGAGACCGGTAGCCTGACCGGGGCGGCCGGCCAGCTCGATGTCACTCCTGCCGCGGTCAGCGCCGCGATCAAGCGGCTCGAGGCGCATTACGGCGCACGTCTGCTGGAGCGCTCGACGCGCAGCCTGCGCCTCACACCGGAAGGAACTGCGGTCCGTGATGCCGCGGAGCGTGCCTTCGCCGCACTCGCCGAAGCCGAAGCAGGCCTCAAAGAAGACCCGAGCACGCTCGAGGGCACGATCCGACTCGCCGCAACGTCCGACCTGTCGCGAAGCTGGCTGCTCGGCTGGCTCGATGAGTTCCTCGCCCAGCACCCACGCCTGCATCTGGCGCTGACCCCGGCGGATGCGGCGCACGATCTGCTACGCGACGCCGTCGACCTCTCGATCCGCTATGGCGATCTGCCGGATTCCCGGCTGGTAGCCCGCAGATTGGGCGAGTTCAGGCGCATCGTCTGTGCCGCGCCGGCCTATCTTGCCACCCATGGCACACCGGCAACGCCGCAGGACCTCGCCGGGCACAACTGCCTGACCCTGCACCTGTCGGGCCGCGCCCACTCGACATGGCGTTTCCGCGGCAGCCGCGGCGAGATCGCGGTGCGCGTACGCGGCGATCGCAGCTCGGATGACGGCTGGATCGTCAGGCAATGGGCATTGCGCGGCGTCGGGATTGTCCAGAAGACCGCGCTCGACGTGGTCGAGGATCTGCGCGAGGGCCGGCTGGTTCATCTGCTGCGCGACTACGAGAACGATCCCGTGCCGGTGCATGCGCTTTATCTCGGCGCCCGCTACCAGCCTCTGCGCGTCCGCAAGCTGATCGACTTCCTCGCCGGGAAATTCACGACGCTCGCGCGTAGCTGAAGCACCCCGCCAAACAGCGGAAAGCTCGCAGCGCCTTTAAAACAGCCTTGCGCGTTACGGCGACCTTCGATTGTATGAGTGTATCCACTATTACAACGCGCCTGTGGGATCGAGATCGGCGGGCGTGGCCAATGGGCGATCGGGATGAGCTTCACCTCCAGAACAGCCGCGACGGCGCAGGACGAGGCCTACCGCGCCATTCTCCAGGACATCCGCAGCGGGCGCTATCAGCCGGGCGAGCGCTTGATCCCCGAGACGATCGCGCGCGAACTCGCCATGAGCCGCATGCCGGTGCGCGAGGCCTTCCAGCGCCTCGCCAATGAAGGCCTCGTCCTGATCCGGCCCAATCGCGGCTGCATCGTCTCCGGGCTGACCATCGAGGAGATCTACGAGCTCTTCGAGATCCGCTCCGTGCTGGAGGGGCTCGCCGTCCGCCTGGCCATGCCGCGCGTCGACGCCGCGGCGCTGGCCGAGCTCGACGACCATGTCGCCCGCATGCACCGCGCGGGTGCGGCCGGCGGCGCCGACTGGCTGAGCCGGCACCAGGAATTCCACGCCTATATCTGCGGCCTGAGCCAGCGACCCAAGCTGATCGCCCAGATCGCGGCGCTGCACATCGCCGTCGAGCCCTATATGCGCGTCTGGCTCCACCATGTCGCCCAGCCGGCCCATGCCACCGAGCGCCAGGACGAGGTCGTCGAAGCCATCAGGACCGGCGATGCCGAGCATGCCGAGGCGGTGATGCGCGACCATGTCCTGCGCACCGCGCCGCGCCTCGCCGAGTTCCTGCGCAAACGCGGTCAGGCAGCCGGAGCGTCTTCGACCCTGCGCGCGAGCACGCAGCCCTGAACCGAACGATGCAGCGGCTCGTCAGCAGGCCGCGCTCCTGAGGAAAGTCCGGGGATCCAAAAGAAAATGAGGGGATCAACCATGGATCGACGCCAGTTCCTGAAAGCCTCGGCCGCGGCCGCCTTCCTGCCGGCCGCACCGCATCTCGCCATGGCGCAGGATGCCAAAACGCTGCGCTTCGTGCCCTATTCCGACGTCGCGATCATCGATCCGATCTGGACCAATGGCTACTCGACCCGCACCCATGCCCTGCTGGTCTGGGACACGCTCTACGGGCTCGACGACCGGTTCCAGCCGCAGCCGCAAATGGTCGAAGGCCATGTCGTCGAGGAGGACGGCAAGCGCTGGACGCTGACGCTGCGGCCCGGCCTCGTCTTCCATGATGGTAGCAAGGTTCTCGCCCGAGACGCCGTCGCCTCGATCAAGCGCTGGGGCGTGCGCGATACCTTCGGCCAGGCGTTAATGGCGGCGACCGATGAGATCTCGGCGCCGGATGATCGCACCATCGTCTTCCGGCTGAAGGCGCCCTTCCCGCAGCTGCCGGCGGCGCTCGCCCGCCCGAGCGCGCTCGTCGCCGCGATCATGCCGGAGCGCCTCGCTGCGACCGACCCGTTCAAGCAGATCCCGGAAGCGATCGGCAGCGGCCCCTATCGTTATCTCACCGCCGAGCGCATCGCCGGCGCCCGCCATGTCTATGCCAGGCACGAGGGGTACGTCCCGCGCCAGGGCACGCCGAGCTTCACCGCCGGCCCGCGCGCGCCCTATCTCGATCGCATCGAGTTCACTGTCATGCCCGATGCCGCGACCGCGGTCTCGGCCCTGCAGACCGGCGCTGTCGACTGGGTCGAGCAACCGATCATCGATCTGCTGCCGCTGCTGCGGAAGGACCCGAACATCGTGGTCGAGGTCAAGGACCGGACCGGCATGGCCGGTCAGCTCCGGCTCAACCACCTGCAGCCGCCCTTCAACAATCCGGCGATCCGCCGCGTCATCCTCCAGGCGATCGACCAGGAGGAGTGCATGAACGCCGTCTGCGGCGGCGATCCTCAAGTCGAGCGCGGCAGCATCGGCTTCTTCCCGAACAACTCGCCGATGGCATCCGACGTCGCGGCCAAGGCGCTGAAAGGCCCGAAGGATTTCGGCAAGCTCAAGCAGGAGCTCGCCGCCGCCGGCTACAAGGGCGAGCGCGCCGTCTTCCTCGCGGCCCAGGACGTGCCGCGCATCTCTCTGGTCTGCGACGTCGCGGCGGATGCGCTGCGCAAGATCGGAGTCAATGTCGATTTCGTCGCCGCCGATTGGGGCACCGTCCTGCAGCGCATCAGCAATCGCAACCCGGTCGAGCAGGGTGGCTGGAGCTGCTACGTCACCTATTGGGCCGGGCTCGATCTCGGCTCGCCGGCGACAAGCTCGCCTTTGCGCGGCAACGGCGCCAAGGGCAGCCCTGGCTGGCCCGACAGCCCGCAGATCGAGGCGCTGCGCGCCCGCTTCCTGACCGCAGCCGACTTAGCCCAGCAGAAGGAGATCGCGCGCGAGATTGAACTGCAGGCGATGCAGGACGTGCCGTATGTCCCGGCTGGCCAGTACCTGCAGCCGGTCGCCTATCGCAAGAACCTCACCGGCATGCTGAGCGGCGTCCCGGTCTTCACCAATCTGCGCAAGGGCTGAGCGCCCTGCGCTTCCTCCCCCAAAGGGCCGGCGACGAACGCCGGCCAGATGTCCACGAAAGCTAGCCTATGCGTGATCTTGAGCTTCCCGGTCGGTCCCTCGCCATCAGCCGCAACGCCATGGCGGCGACATCACATCCCGCCTCGACGCTCGCCGCGCTCGACATCATGAAGGCCGGCGGCAACGCGATCGATGCGGCGATCGCCGCCTGCGCCGTGCAATGCATCGTCGAAGCCGGCTCGACCGGCGTCGGCGGCGATTGCTTCGTGCTCTATTCGCGCGGCGGCTCGACCGACATCCTAGCCTATAACGGCTCGGGCCGGACGCCCGCCGCCGCGACGCTGGACTGGTACGAGAAGGCCGGCATCACCACGCTGGAACGGCACTCCCCGCATGTCGTCACCGTGCCCGGCGCGATCGACGCCTGGACGCGGCTCAACAAGGATCATGGCCGCCTGCCGCTGGCGGAGGTCCTCGCGCCCGCCATCGCCTATGCCCGCGACGGCTATGCGCTGACGCCGCGCGTCGCCTACGATCTCGCCGCTCAGCACGACACCCTGGTCAAGGATGCCAACGCCATCGCGACCTTCCTGATCAACGGCAAGGCTCCGGCTGCCGGCACGGTGCAGCGCCAGCCGGCGCTCGCCGATACCCTCGAAGCGATCGGACGCGAGGGGCGCGACGCCTTCTATCGCGGCGAGATCGCCAGCGAGATGGTCGACTATCTCCAGACCGCTGGTGGTCTGCATACTCTCGACGACTTCGCCGCGGCCGAGGGCGAATACGTCAAGCCGATCAGCGCCAGCTTCCGTGGCCGCACCGTCTATGAGTGCCCGCCGAATGGCCAGGGCGTCATCGCGCTGCTGATCATGAAGATCCTCGAGCGTTTCAAGCCGAAGGGAGGGCCTCTCGCCGTCGAGAACCTGCATATCGAATTGGAAGCGACCCGCCTCGCCTATGCCGCGCGCGACCGTTTCCTCGCCGACCCCGCCAAGGCCGAGGTGCCGGTCGAGCATCTGCTGTCCGACACGCTCGCCGACAAGCTCGCCGGCATGATCGATCCGGCGCGCGCACTCGATCCGCTGCCGGTCATCCCCGGCGGCGCCGAGCACAAGGACACGGTCTACATCAGCGTCGTCGACAAGGATCGCAACGCCGTCTCCTTCATCAACTCGATCTTCTCACCCTACGGCAGCGGCCTGATGACCAGGAAGTCCGGTGTGCTCTTCCACAATCGTGGCCAGAGTTTCGTGCTGAAGCCGGGCCATCCCAACGCAATCGCCCCGCGCAAGCGGCCGATGCACACGATCATCCCCGGCATGCTCGCCGAGAACGGCCGCGTCGTCATGCCCTTCGGCGTGATGGGCGGGCATTACCAGGCGATGGGCCACGCCCATTTCCTGGCCAAGCTCTTCGACCACGGCCTCGATTTGCAGGAAGCGATCGACCTGCCGCGCCTGTTCCCGCTGCCGGGCACGAATACCGTCGAGGCGGAAGCGCGCCTGCGCAACAGCGTCGGCGCGGCCCTCACCGCGCGCGGATTCAAGGTCGAAGTGCCGAAATCGCCGATGGGCGGCGCCCAGGCGATCTGGATCGACTGGGAGAAGGGCACGCTGACCGGCGGCTCCGACCCGCGCAAGGACGGCTGTGCCCTCGGCTATTGAGCGTCGCCTTTCAGGCGAGGTGGCAGGCGATCTCCAGCTCGCCCTCCCGGCGCAGCGCCGGCGCCTCGGTCCGGCAGCGCTCGACCGCCTGCGCGCAGCGTGGATGGAAGGCGCAGCCCGGCGGTGGCGCGATCGGGCTCGGCACCTCGCCCGACATCGGCCGGCGCTGGCGGTTCGGCTGCTCGACATCGGGAATCGTGTCGAGCAGCAGCCGCGTATAGGGATGGCGCGGCCGGCCGAATACCTCTTCCGCCGGCCCGCTCTCGACGAAGCGGCCGAGATACATGATGGCGAGATGGTCCGACATGTGCCGGACCACCGAGAGGTTGTGGCTGATGAAGAGATAGGTCAGCCCGAACTCCTTCTGCAGGCGGACCATCAGATTGAGGATCTGCGCCTGCACGGAGACGTCGAGCGCCGAGGTCGGCTCGTCGCAGACCAGAAAGTCCGCCTCGGTCGCCAGCGCCCTGGCGATCGAAATGCGCTGGCGCTGGCCGCCGGAGAACTCGTGCGGGAAGCGGCTGGCATCCGCGCGCGACAGGCCGACGATCTCCAGCAGGTCGCCGACGCGGGTCGCGGTCTCAGTGTCGTCCCTGCGCAGCTTCAGTTCGCGGATCGGCTCGGCGATGATATCGCCGACGCGCCAGCGCGGATTGAGCGAGGCGTAAGGGTCCTGGAAAATCATCTGCACGCGCGGCGGCCCGACCGAGCCGTCGGCGCGCTTGATGTCCTTGAAATCGAGCATGCCTTGCGTCGGCCTTTGCAGGCCGACGACCATGCGCGCCAGCGTCGACTTTCCGCAGCCGGATTCGCCGACGATGCTGAAAGTCGTGCCGCGCTGGACGCTGAACGAGACGTTCTCGACCGCACGCAGCACCCGGCGCGGCTCAGCTGAGAACAGCCGCGACAGGGCCGGCGCCGAGACGTCGAAGCGGCAGGACGCCGAGGTGACCTCGAGGATGGTGTTCGCCTCAGCCATGGGCCATCTCCCGCAGCGGGAAATGGCAGGCGGCGGCGTGGCCGGATACCGGCAGGCCGGGTTTGGTCTGACGGCAGAGGTCGCTGGCGAAGCCGCAGCGCGGGTTGAAGGCGCAGCCGGCGGGAATGGCGTTGAGCCGCGGCATCGAGCCGTCGATCTGGTTGAGATGAGCATTGCGGCGGTGGACGCTCGGGATCGAGGCCATCAGCCCGGCGGTGTAGGGATGGCGCGGCCGGCGCGTCACCTCCTCGACCGGGCCGATCTCGACGACGCGCCCGGCATACATCACCGCGACGCGGTCGGCCGTTTCGGCGATCACGCCCATGTCGTGCGTAACCAGCATGATCGCGGTGCCGTGCTCGCGGCAAAGCCGCTTCAGCAGCGTGGTGATCTGCGCCTGGATCGAGACATCGAGCGCGGTGGTCGGCTCGTCGGCGATGATCAAGGTCGGTTCGGCGCAAAGCGCAAGCGCGATGACGACGCGCTGGCGCATGCCGCCGGAGAACTGGTGCGGGTAATGGTCGATCCGTGTCTCCGCTGCGGGAATGCCGACCTCCTTGAGGAGATCGAGCGCCCGCTTGCGCGCTTCCGTCTTGCCAACCGGCAGATGCGTCGTGATCGTCTCGACCAGCTGCTCGCCCACGGTCAAAAGCGGATGCAGCGAAGTCAGCGGGTCCTGGAAGATCGCGCCGATCCGGCGGCCGCGCAATTTGCGCATCGCTTCCGCCGGCAGGTTGTCGATGCGCTGCCCGGACAGCTTGATCTCGCCGCCGGCCAGGCGCCCCGGCGGGTCGAGCAGGCCGATCACCGCCGTACCGGTCAGCGACTTGCCGGCGCCGGATTCGCCGACGACACCGAGTATCTCCCCCGGCGCGATCTCGAAGGAGACACCGTCGAGCGCCGTCAGCGGGCCGCGCCGCCCGTCGAAGACGATGCGCAGGTCACGGACCGAGAGCAGCGCGGGCTGGGCGTTCACGCGGCGTCTCCTTTACGTTCGATCGCGTAGCTGGACGAGAAAATCTCGCTCATCGGCGGATGGCCCAAGGTGCGCTCCGGATAGCGCGCCATCACGCCCTCGAACTGCCTCTGGGCGCGGAGGTTGTCGGCGGCTTCGTCCTGACCGGGAATGGCCCGGTCCTCCATGACGAAGCGGCCGTCGATCACCACGGTCGAAAAGTCGCGGCCATGGCCGGTGAGCATCATCGTCTGGATGGGATCGATGACCTGCCCGCTATGCGGCCGGTCGAAATTGAAGACGGTGATATCGGCGCGGGAGCCCGGCTGGAGGCGACCGAGATCGGGTCGCTGCAGCGCATTCGCTCCGCCGATGGTCGCGGCGTCGTAATAATCCTCGGAGCGCATCGCGCCGACATTGCCGGCCATGGTGCGGGAAAGGATCATGCCGGTCTGCAGGTTCATCACCATGTCCGGCGGTGCGGTGTCCGTGCCCATGGCGATGTTGAGCCCCATGGCACGATAGCTGCCGAAATGATTGATGGTGTTGCCATGCCGGCCCGAGACCAGCGGACAATGGACGATGCTGGCACCGGAATCGCGGATGATCTCGAGGTCGCGGCCGGGGCGGTCGATCAGGCGGCTGCCGGAGACCACGGTGCCATGCGGCAGCAGGCAGCGCTCATCGAGGAAGCCGAGGCTCTCCAGCCATTCCGGCGGGCTCATGCCGTGCTGGGCGAGGACGAGATCGTATTCGATCTTCGACTGGCAGCAGTGCAGCCGGACGGGCACGTCGAGCTCGCGCGCCGCGGCAGCGGTGCGGCGCAGCAATTCGGCCGTCGAGGTCTCGATACGGTCGGGCGCGAACATCGCCCGGATCAGCCCGCCAGCAGCGCCGTCATGACGCCCCGCGAAGTCGATGGCGGCATCGAGCTCGGCGAGGCCGCGGGCCTCGTCGTAATGGGTGACGACGCGCCCATCGGCCTCGACCAGCTGGTTGCCGGTGCGATAGGCCGGGCCGAGATAGGCGCGCAGGCCCAGATCGGCGGCAGCTTCCGCCGCATCCTCAAACTCCTGCACCGTCTCGCCCCAGGCGCGGTAGAACAGCGAGGCGATCGGCAGCGCCGTTGTGACGCCGTTGCGGATCAGCTGGGAGAAGGCGTAGCGCTTCTGGAAGGCCAGCTCCTCGCGCGTATACATCTCGTAGGGGCCGGCTTCGAGATAGCTGCGTGGCCAGACGCGACCCTTCTTCCAGGCCGGCTGGTTGTCATAGCCGAGAATGGTGGTGTCGAGGTCGGAGAGCGCATCGCAATCGATGAAGCCGGGCCCGATCAGGGCGTGGCCGTAGTCGAGGCGGCGGGCGACCTCGCCCGGGAAATCATGGCCGACGAAGACGATCTCGCCGTTCTCGAACACGACCTCGCCGTTCTCATAGAGGCGATGGCGGCCGTCCTTGTGACCGACCACCCAGCGCGCGGTCATCAGGATGCGGCCGTCCGGCCGCTTCTTGGCTTGCAGGGTCACGGCGCCGTCCTGACCGAGACGCCGTCGCGGGCAACGACCTTGCCGCGCTTGATCACGCGGCGCTGCGCCGGGCGGGTCGCGACGGCTTCGGCGATCGACTCGGTCGGCAGCAGGACGAGATCGGCGACGCAGCCGACAGCGAGCCCGTAGCCCTCGATCTCCATCACCTTGGCGCCCTCGGTGGTGCAGACGTCGAGCGCCAGCCTGACCTCGTCGTCGCGGCGGAAATTGTTGCGCAGGCCGACGAACATCGCCCGCTCCAGCATGTCGGCATTGCCGTATGGGCTCCAGGTGTCGCGGATGCCGTCGGAGCCGGAGCAGACGCGCACGCCCGCTTGCAGCAGCTTCTTCACCGGCGGAGCCGGCCGGCTCGCCGGCGCCGTCGTCATGATCGCGATGTCGAGCGCGGCAAGCTCGTCGATCAATGGATCGATCAGGGCCGGGTCGGGCGTGCCCAGGCAGAAGGCGTGGCTGACGGTGACCTTGCCGGTCATCCCGAGCGCGCGGGTGCGCTCGATGATCAGGTCGAGCGAGAAGGCGCCGACCTCGCCGGGCTCGTGCAGATGGATGTCGAGCGGCTTGCCGTAGCGCTGGCAGAGCCCGAACACCGCATCGAGATGCCCCTTCGGATCGCGGTCGATCGTGCAGGGGTCGAGCCCGCCGACGATCTCGCAGCCGGACTTCATCGCCTGATCCATCAATTCGAGCGTGCCCGGCCGGCGCAGCAGGCCCGACTGCGGGAATGCGACGAGCTCGATGTCGACGATGTCGCGATAGGCATCGCGCGTCTTCATCACGCCCTCGACGCCCCACATCCCGTGCTCGGTGTCGACATCGACATGGCTGCGGATATGGGTCGAGCCCTTGAGCGAGGAGAGGATGCTCTGGCGCGCGGATTGGCGCTCGGGATCGATGTCGAGCCGCTTCTTGTTCTCCCGCTCATTGTCGATCTTGTCGAGCAGCTTGGGGCCGACCTCGTTGATGTACCAGGGCAGGCCGAGCAGGCTCTTGTCGAGATGGGTATGGGCCTCGACCAGGCCGGGAATGACGATGTCGCCCTTCCCGGCCTCGACTGCGATGCCGGCAGGCGCGGCGAGGTTCGCTCCAACCTGCGCGATCTTGCCGTTCTCGATCAGCAGATCGACGGCCTTGCCGGCATAGGGGCGGACATTGCGGAGCAGCAGGGAGGCGGTCATCGCAGGCGTATCCTCGTTTGGTTTCTTGTCGTCAGCGCAGCTTCGGGTTCAGCGCGTCGCGGAGCCAATCGCCGAGCAGGTTGACCGAGAGCACGATCAGACCGAGCTGGAGCGAGGGGAAGACGACGAGCCACCAGGAGCCGGAGAACAGGTACTGGTTGCCGATGCGGATCAGCGTGCCGAGCGAAGGCTGGGTGATCGGCATGCCGACGCCGAGGAAGGACAGGGTCGCTTCGGACAGGATGGCGAGGCCGAGATTGAGGGTGGCGGCGACCATCACCGGCGTCAGCGTGTTCGGCAGGATGTGCCGGCGCATGATCCTCCCGGCCGGCACCTTGATGATCCGCGCCGCCAGCACGTACTCCTTGCGCCGCTCGACCATGGTCGAGGCGCGCACGGTGCGGGCGTATTGCACCCAGCTGGTCAACGAGATCGAGAGAACGAGCACCGCCGCGGCAAAAGGATCGCGCAGCGCCGGCGGCAGCAATTCGCGGAAGATCGCCGAGACCAGGATCGCCATCAGCAGGGTCGGGATCGACAGAACGGTGTCGCCGAGCCGCATCAGCAGGTTGTCGATGCGCCCGCCATAGAAGCCGGCGATCAGGCCGATCGAGACGCCGATCGCCATCGAGACCATGACGGCCGAGAAGCCGATGATCAGCGAAACCCGAGTGCCATAGAGGATGGCCGAGAGCACGTCCCGTCCCTGCGGATCGGTGCCGAGCAGGAAGGGCCATTCGCCGTCCGCCGACCAGATCGGCGGGATCTCGGCCTTGTCGATGAAGATCTGGGCGAGGTCGTGCGGGTTCTGCGGCGCGATCAGCGGGCAGAACAAGGCGGTCAGGATCAGCAGCGCCAGCACCAGCGTCGAGAGCCAGGCCGCCGGCGTGCGCCGGAAGCTCCAGCCGATGTCGCTGTCGAGGAAGCGGCGCAAGCAGCCGGGCTTTGCAGCGGATTTGGCGGCGGCTTCAGCGGGCATTGGCGCCTCCGGTGAGCGCGTCCTCGCGCAGCCGCGGATCGACCCAGGCATAGGTCAGGTCGACCAGCGTGTTGAGCGAGACGAAGATGAAGGAGACGACGATGAGATAGGCCGCCATCACCGGGATATCGACGAAGGTGACGGCCTGGACGAAGAGCATGCCCATGCCCGGCCACTGGAACACCGTCTCGGTCACCAGCGCGAAGGCGATCAGGTTGCCGATCTGCAGGCCGGTCACCGTGATCACCGGCATCAGGCAGTTGCGCAAAGCGTGGCGGAAATTCACGGCTCTCGCCGGCAGCCCGCGCGCCCGGGCGAAGCGGATGAAATCGGTCCGCATCGTCTCCAGCATCTCCGCGCGCACCAGCCGCATCACCAGCGTGATCTGGAAGAGCGAGAGCGTGATGCCGGGCAGGATCAACGCACGACGCCCCGATGGCGTCAGGAAGCCGGTGCTCCACCAGCCGAGCTGCACGACCTCGCCGCGGCCGAAGGCCGGCAGCCATTGCAGGTTCACCGAGAAGACCAGGATGAATAGGATGCCGAGCGCGAAGCTCGGCAGGGAGACACCGAGCACCGAGACGAATTGCAGTGCGTTGGCGAGGAGACTGTCTCGCTTGATCGCCGTGTAGACGCCGAGGGGTATGCCGACCGCCAGCGACAGGAAAGTCGCGACCAGCACCAGCTCGAAGGTCGCCGGGAAACGCTCGGCGATCAGCGTGAACACCTCTTGCTGATTGCGGTAGGAGATGCCGAAATCGCCGCGTACGGCATTGCCGACAAAGGTCGCGAACTGCAGCACGAAGCCCTTGTCGAGCCCGAGCCTGGTGCGCAGCTCGTCGCGCTGCTGCTGGCTCGCCTGCTCGTTCAGCATCAGTTCGACGGGATCGCCGACGAAGCGGAAGGTCAGGAAGGCAAGGAACGCCACCGCCAGCATGACGCCGGCGGCATTGACGAAGCGCTTGAACAGGAAGGCTGGCATGGTCTTGCGATTCCCTGCGCTAGGCAGCTGCTTTTGTCATTCCGGGCGCGCCGGAGGCGTGATCCCGGAACCCACGACCGGGTGAGCGGCGCCCTCATGTCATTTTGCGCGTTCAGCCCAGTCGTGAGTTCCGGGTTCTTCGCTACGCGAAGCCCCGGAATGACAACCCCTCACTTCATCATGGTCAGCCACAGGCGCGGCTTGTTGTCCGAAGCCTGGACCGTCGAGGCCACCGTATTGCGCATCGCCCAGGCCATCGGCTGCTGGTGCAGCGGGATGAACAGGTGCTCCGCCTTGGCGATCTTCAGCGCCTCCTTCATCATCTCGATGCGCTTGGGCGTATCGAGTTCGACGCCCGCCTTGTCGGTCAGCGCGTCGATGCGCGGATCGCCCCAATTGCCCCAGTTGAACACGCCGCCCGTGCCGCTCTTCGAGCGCAGCACCTGCACCAGCAGCGAATAGGCGTCGATCATCGGCTCGTTGGCCCAGCCGAAGGAGATCAGGTCGAAATCGCCCTTGACCCGCTTTGGCGCCTGTTGGCTGCGCGGCGCCAGGCTGAGATTCGGCTTCAGGCCGGCGCGCGACCACATCGCCGCCACCGCTTGGCAGAACTCCTCCTCGTTGACGAGCGAGTCGCTCTGGCAGTTCATCAGGAAGGAGAAGCCGTTGGGATAGCCCGCATCCGCCAGCAGCTTCTTGGCGCCGTTGAGGTCGAAGGGCAGGCGCTGGTCCTGCGATGGCTCGTAGCCGGGGATCGCCGGGGCAACGAGCGCGCCGGTATTGCGCGAGAGACCGCGCATCGCCCGCTTCTGCACCGCATCGATGTCGATGGCGCGGTAAAGCGCCTCGCGCACCTTGATATCTTTGAAGGGGTTCTTGTCCTTGACGTCGCTCTCGATGAGCTTGTCGGTGAGGTTGAAGGCGAAGAAGACCGAGCGCAGCTCGTTGGTCTGCAGCACCTTGACCTCACTGGAAGCCTGCAGGCGCGGCAGATCCTGGAGCGGTGCGACATTGGTGTAGTCGATCTCGCCGGAGAGCAGCGCCGCGACGCGGGTTGAGGACGAGGTGATCGGGGTGAACTCGATCACATCGATATTGTGCTGCGGCTTGTCCCACCACGCCGTGTTCCGGGCGAAGACCGTCTTGGCGTCGGCTCTCCGGCTTTCGACCTTGAACGGGCCGGTGCCGTTGGCATTGTCGGTGGCGTAGCCCTTCACGCCCTTGCCGGAGTCGGTCGGGAGCAGCGAATTGTTCGCCTCCATCCACTCCTTGTCGAAGATGAAGATGTTGGTGAGGTCATTGAGCAGCAGCGGATAGGGGCCGTTGACCTCGATCTCGACGGTGTAATCGTCGATCTTCTTCGAACTCTTATAGGCGGGCAGATTGCCCTTGAGCGGTGAGGTGTCGTGGGTGACGCGCGCCAGCGAGGCGATGACGTCGTCGGCCGTGAACGGGTTGCCATTGTGGAACTTGACGCCCTGGCGCAGCTTGAAGCGCCAGACGGTCGGGCTCACCGTCTCCCAGGATTCGGCCAACGCCGGCTCGATCTTGAGATCGCCAGTGTAGCGGACCAGCCCCTCATAGACATGGTTCAGCACCGACAGGGTGAAGGTCTCGCCAAAAGAATAGGGATCGAGCGAGGCAATCTCGCGGGCCGCGCCCCATTTCAGCGTCTTCGCCTCGACCGCACCGTTGAGCGCTAAAGCAGCAACCGCCGCCAGCAACCAGGCCTTCTTCATCGAATTCTCTCCCCTTCTCGTCGCTCCCCGGGCCGCCTTGCGCACCGGGGAGTGCGGTTCCATTGCCACCTCTGTGATCACCGTGGCGCTTTGCGCGCCATCTCGTGTGCGATAATTCAGCAAACTTGCATACGATACAAGAACCGTATTGTATGCGATTATTGAAGACAAGCGGAAACTCGATTCATGCCGCGCCCTGCCCGTCCACTCGCAGCGAACACGCCAAACCTCAACGGCAGGGCCGCCCAATCAGGCGCGCCGGTGCCGCGCGCGCAGGCTGTCTACAAGGCGCTGCGGCGCGCCATCATCGAGCAGGCGCTGAAGCCCGGGATGAAGCTGCCGGAGGATTCGATCGGCGAGCAGCTCGGCGTCAGCCGTACCTTGGTGCGGGAGGCCTTCGGTCGGCTCGCCGTCGAAGGGCTGGTCGAGCTCAAGCCCAATCGTGGCGCCAATGTCGCCTACCCGACGCTAGAAGAGGCGCGCGACGTCTTCGAGGTCCGCCGCGGGCTGGAGCGCCTCGTCGCCGAGAACCTCGCGGGACGGTTGACCGCGGCGCAATCGGCGGAGCTCGAGGCCCATGTGCGGCTGGAGGAGAAGGCGCACGAGCAGGACGGGCCGGAATCGATCCGGCTCTCCGGCGAGTTCCACATCAAGCTCGCCGAGATGACCGGCAATGCGCTGCTGCTGCGCTATGTCCAGGAAGCCTCGTCGCGCTGCTCGCTGATCCTCGCCATCTATGGCCGCCCGCACTCCTCCGAATGCGCCGTCTCCGAGCACCGCCAGCTGATCGAGGCGCTGCGCGCCGGCGACGCCATCCGCGCCGCCGCCCTGATGGACCACCACCTGCAATCGGTCGTCACCCGCGCGCTGCTGGCGCCGCGCGGCGAACGCGATATCCGCGACGTGCTCGCACCCTATGCCTTGAGTGAAGGATTGACCCCATCGTGACCCAGACGCTGACACAGGACCGGTCGGCCGCCGCCGAGATCATCACCTTCGACTTCGCCGCGCTGACCCCGCGTGAGCGTTACAAGCTCCTGATCGGCGCTGTGGTGCCGCGCCCAATCGCACTGGTGACCACGATCGACGCCAATGGCGTCGTCAACGCCGCGCCGTTCTCGTTCTTCAACTGCCTCTCGGCCGATCCGGCGATTCTGGCGCTCGGCGTCGAATACCGCCAGACCGGCGGGCAGAAGGACACCGGCCGCAATGTCCGCGAGACGCTGGCCTTCACCGTCAACATCGTCTCGGACGCGCTGCTCGACGGCATGAACGCCTGCGCCGTGCCGTTCGAGCCGGGCACGGACGAGCTCGCCGAGGCCGGCCTCACCGCCATGCCGGGCGTCAAGGTGCCCTGCCCCTGGATCGGACAGGCGCCGGCCGCCTTCGAATGCCGCCACCACACCACGCTCGGAATCGGCAATTCGCGCGAGATCATCCTCGGCGAAGTCGTCTACGCGCATTTCCGCGCCGACACGGTCGACCAGGTGAAGCACTATGTCGACCCGGTCGCGCTCGACGCGATCGGTCGCATGGGCGGGCATGGCTACGCCACGACGCGCGACTATTTCGACCTGCCGACCATGTCCGTCGCCGATTGGCGCGGCGACCGCTCCAAGGCAAGGCGCACCCGGCCCGACCGGCGCTGAGCGAATGCGTCACCCGCAACGGAGCGGTTGACCCGAACAGGATTTCCGCCAGCAATGCGGCCTCGCAAATCAGTTCGACGAGGCCCCCCATGAACAAGCACGTCTCCGGCATCGATGCCACCAAGCTCGATCGTTTGGCCGAGGTCGCGATCAAGGTCGGCCTCAACCTGCAGCCGGGCCAGGACCTCTTCCTGACCGCACCGGTCACGGCGCTACCGCTGGTTCGGCGCATCGCCGAGCACGCCTACAAGGCCGGCGCTGGCCTGGTCACGCCGATCCTCTCCGACGAGGCGCTGACCCTGGCGCGCTACCGTTTCGGCCAGGATGCCAGCTTCGACCGCGCCCCGTCCTGGCTCTATGAGGGCGTCGGCAAGGCCTTCGCCGCCAACACCGCGCGTCTCGCCATCGTCGGCGACAATCCGATGCTGCTCGCCGAGCAGGACCCGGCCAAGGTCGCGCGCGCCAACAAGGCGAACTCGATCGCCTATCAGCCGGCGCTGGAAAAGATCGCCAATTTCGACATCAACTGGAACATCGTCTCCTATCCCGGCGCGGCCTGGGCGCAGCAGGTTTTCCCCGATGATGCGGAGGAAATCGCTGTCGCCCGCCTCGCCGAAGCGATCTTCGCCGCATCGCGCGTCGACCGCGACGATCCGATCGCGGCCTGGGCGGAGCACAACGCGGCGCTGGCACAGCGCACGAAATGGCTGAACGGCCAGCGCTTCTCGGCGCTGCATTTCACCGGCCCGGGCACGAATCTCACCATCGGCCTCGCCGACGGGCACGAATGGGAAGGCGGTGCCTCGACCGCCAAGAACGGCGTCACCTGCAACGCCAACATCCCGACCGAGGAGGTCTTCACCACCCCGCATGCCCGCCGCGTCGACGGCCACGTCTCCTCGACCAAGCCACTCTCCTATCAGGGCACGCTGATCGACAATATCCAGGTGCGCTTCGAAGGCGGGCGCATCGTCGAGGCCAAGGCGAGCCGTGGCGAAGAGGTGCTGAACAAGGTGCTCGACACCGACGATGGCGCCCGCCGGCTCGGCGAGGTCGCGCTGGTGCCGCACTCCTCGCCGATCTCGCAGAGCGGCATCCTGTTCTACAACACGCTCTTCGACGAAAACGCCTCCTGCCATATCGCGCTCGGCCAGTGCTATTCGAAGTGCTTCATCGACGGCACGAAGCTGACGCCGGAGCAGATCGCGGCGCAGGGCGGCAACAAGAGCCTGATCCATATCGACTGGATGATCGGCTCCGGCGAGGTCGACATCGACGGCATCAAGCCGGACGGCAGCCGCGTCGCGGTCTTCCGCAGGGGCGAGTGGGCCTGAGGATCGTTCCGGCCGGCGCCTACCGCCTGAAGCGGCTGCGGTAGGCTGCCGGCGAGGTCCGGGCGATCTCGAAGAAAGCCTTGCGGAAGCTCTCCGGCGAGGCGAAGCCGCAGGCGGCGCCGATATCGGCGAGCGCCATGTCGCTCTCCTCGAGCAGCTTCATCGCCCGGCCGATGCGTTCGCGCCTGAGCCATTTCAGCGGCGTCACCCCGGTGCCATCGCGGAAACGGCGAAGGAAGGTACGCTCGCTCAGGCCGGCATGGCGCGCCATCGCGCCGATCTCCAGCGGCTCCGACAACCGCTCGCGCGCCCAGTCGAGCACCGCGGCGATCGAGCGTCCGGGCCTCGCCTGGATCGGCGCCTCGACATATTGCGCCTGGCCGCCATCGCGATGCGGCGGCATCACCAGCCGGCGCGCGACGATGTTGGCGATCTTCGCGCCATGGTCGGCCCGGATCAAATGGAGGCAGGCATCGATGCCGGCGCTGCTGCCGGCGGAGGTGACGACGCCTTCATCCTCGACATAGAGCACGTCGTCGACCAGCGTCGCGCCCGGGCAGGCATCGGCGAGATGCGGCGCGTGCCGCCAATGCGTCGTCGCCCGCCGCCCATCGAGCAGGCCGGCGGCCGCCAGCACGAAGGCACCCGAGCAGATCGAGAGCAGGCGCGCCCCGCGCCGATGCGCCGCTTGCAGCCCCTCGACCAGCGCAGGAGGTGGAGCCTCGTCGCGATTGCGCCAGCCGGGGATGACGATGGTCTGCGCTTCCTGGAGGATCTCCAGGCCGGCATCGACCTGCAGCCAGAAACCGCCCATGGCGCGGATCGGCCGCTCGGCCGCAGCGACGCGGAAGCGGTACCAAGGGAAGTCGAACTCGGGCCGCGGCAGGGCAAAGGCCTCGACGACGATACCGAACTCGAAGGTGCACAGCCCATCATAGGCGATGGCGACGACCTCATGCGGCGCGGCGAGGCGGTCCATTCCGGCGTCAACATGCATTTGGCGAAAACCTGCCAGACATTGTCATTTCCGCTACTGCCTGAAATCCGCGCCGGCCGCTACCCCTGTCGCCATCGCAAGCCCGATGAGGACCGCCATGGCCACCGCAGTCACCGAAATCCCCGCAGCCCCCGCGCACATTGCCCGCGCCCATTTCGAGGCGATGCTGACCTTCGAGACCGATTGCTGGGATACGCATGAGGCGCTGAAGACGAACGATCGCGACTTCGTCCTCATCGACGTGCGCTCGCCTGCGCTTTACGCCGAGGGACACATCGACGGGGCGATCAACATCCCGCATGGCAAGATGACCGCCTCCCGGATGGCCGAGCAGCCGGACGGCAAGACCTTCGTGGTCTATTGCGCCGGCCCGCATTGCAACGGCGCCAACCGCGCCGCTGTCCGGCTCTCGCGCCTCGGCCTGCCGGTCAAGCTGCTGATCGGCGGCGTCACCGGCTGGCTCGACGAGGGTTTTTCGCTGACCGCTGCCAGCTAGCTAGTCGACCCGACCCAGCGCCTGCTCGATCGTGGTGAAGATCTCCTCGATCTCGGCAGGCGCGATCACCAGCGGCGGCGACAGCACCAGCGTGTCGCCGGCATTGCGGATCAGCACGCCGGCGTCGAGGCAGAGCGTGTTCGCCTCTCCGCCCCTGGCGCCATCGGCACCCGGCCGCGGCAATAGGTCGATCGCGCAGAGCAGGCCAGCGGTGCGGATGTCGACGACATGCGGTGCGCCCTTCAGCCGGTGCGCCTGCTCCTCCCAGAGCGGCAGCACCGTGTTGAGCTGCCCAAGGATGTCCTGCTCGGCGAAGACATCGAGCGTCGCGAGACCGGCGGCGCAAGCGAGCGGGTGGGCCGAATAAGTATAGCCGTGGAAAAGCTCGATCGCCTCGGGCGGGCCGGCCATGAAGGCCTCGTAGACAGGACCGGCGACGAGGACGCCGCCCATCGGCACCGCGCCATTGGTCATACCCTTGGCGCAGCTCATCAGATCCGGCCTGACGCCATAGGCCTGCGCTGCGAAAGGGCTGCCGAGCCGGCCGAAGCCGGTGATGACTTCGTCGAAGATCAAGAGGATGCCGTGCTTGTCGCAGATCGCGCGCAGGCGTTCGAGATAGCCCTTCGGCGGCGGATAAACTCCACCAGAGCCGGTCACCGGCTCGACGATGACAGCCGCAACCGTCGCGGGATCATGGACCTGCAGCAGGGTCTCCAGCGCCTCGGCCGCGGCGAGCCCGCCTTCGGGCCGACCGCGCGTGAAGGCCATGGTCGCGCGGTCATAAGGCAGAGGCAGATGCGCGACATCGGGCAGCAGCGGCCCGAAGGCCGCCTTGTGCCGGCCGATGCCGGAGACCGAGAGCCCGCCCCAGCCCATGCCGTGATAGCCCTTGGCCCGGCCGATCAGCTTGGTGCGCCCGGCCTGGCCGCGGGCCTGATGGTAGGCACGCGCGATCTTCAGCGCGGTGTCGACCGCTTCCGAGCCGGAATTGACGAAGAAGACATGCTCGATGCCCTCCGGCGCAAAGTCGCAGAGCCGCGCCGCATAGGCCTGCGCATCCGGATGGCTCATCTTGAAGGAGGAGACGAAATCGAGCCGGCCGGCGGCGGCGCGGATCGCCTCGGTGATCCTGGCCTGGCCGTGCCCGGCATTGACGCACCACAGCCCGGCCATGCCGTCGAGCACGCGCCGCCCGTCCGGCGTGATGTAGTGCATGCCCTCCGCCCGGTCGAACAGCAGCGGCGCCTGCCGGAAGGCGCGCATGGGCGTAAACGGCATCCAGAACGCGTCGGGAGCGTTGTCGCGGCGGGTTTCGGTGGCAAAGGCATGCGCGGTCATCGGCGGGTCCTCGCTGTGGATCGCCATATGATGTCTTTCTTAAATTCAAAAGACAATAGTGAGAATGCCGAGCTGCGTCAGTCCAGGCCGTCCGGCCGGCGCAGCTGCATGGCGCGCTGGAGATGGCTGCGCATCAGGGCGCTGGCGAGCTGGAAATCGCCGGCCTCGATCGTTGCGAGCATCTGCAGGTGCTCGCGACTGTTCACCACGACGCGCTCGTAGCCATAGGTCCAATCGTAATTGGAGAGCCGGCGCATCTGGTTCTGGCGGCGGATGGCGGAGTGGATGAAGCGATTGCCGGAGGCGGCCGCCAGCCCCTCGTGGAAATCCGCGTTCATCTCGTAGAAGCCGATCGCCGAGCTTTCCTTCCAGGGCTGCGACAGGGCCTGCTCGTGCCGGGCCCGCATCTCGTCGATCCAGCTTTGGTCGAGCGAGAAGCCCGGCTCGAGGAAGACCATCGGCTCGATCAGCAGACGGAAGCGGTAGCGCTCGTCATGGGCAGACTGATCGCGCGCCTCGTGCAGGAAGCGCCAGCCGTAGCCGCGCTTGCGCTCGACCATGTCGAGATCGGCGAGCCGCGCCATCAGGCGCTGCACCTCGGGCCGGCCGAGCTCGTAGCGCCGCATCAATTCGAGCTCGGAGATCTCGTCGGGCAAACGGCCGCCATGCCGGTCCTGCGCCACCTTGACCATGACGAGCTCGGTTTCATCGACGGTTGCGCCGGGATCGGCTGACGCCCCTGGCGCGCTTAGCAGCTCGACGCCCTTGTTCGGATGCCGACGCACCAGCCCCTGCCGCGCGAGGTGGTCGATCGCGGCCCGCACCGGCGTGCGCGAGACGTTGAGGCGGCGCGCCGCGCTGTTCTCGTTCAGCCAGGCGCCGGCTTCGAGCCCGTCCTCGCGGACCATGCGGAGAATCCGTTCGGCGATCTCCTGCTGCAATCGTGTCGGCGTCGTCATCGAAAGCTCTTGATTGTCTTATTTTGAAATGAAATACATTATAGCCAGACACAGCACCAGTGCGAACGCGGAGATCCGGTCATGGTCGAGCCCTTTCCCTTCGTCGATGTCTCCGGCACGCCCTATGAGCGCGGCCGCCAGCATGGCGCAGCGGTGCCGAAGCGCGTCAAGCGCTCGATTGAACTCTATGGCGGACAGCTCGGCGATCTCGGCTATGACGCCGCCGACAAATCGCGCCTGATCGGCGAGTTCGCCCGCGAGATCGAGGCCTTCGGCGCGCATTATGTCGAGGAGATGCGCGGCATCGCCGACGGCGCCGGCGTCGCCCTCGAAGACGTCATCATGATCAACGCCCGCACCGAGGTGATCGCCAAGGCTAAGCTCGAAAAGAGCAAGCCGGTGGGGGCTGAGGAGGAACTCGACGACGGCTGCACCGGCGCGATCATCCTGCCCGAGCGCAGCGCCATGGGCGAACTGATCCACGGCCAGAACTGGGACTGGAAGGCCGAATGCGCCGAGACGGCGATCGTGCTGCGCGTGCGCCGCGATGACGGCCCGGACTTCCTGACCTTCGTCGAGGCCGGCGGCCTCGCCCGCTGCGGCATGAACGCCGCCGGCATCTCGATCACCGCCAATTATCTCGAAAGCGAGCGCGACTTCACGCAAGCCGGCGTGCCGCTCGCGCTGATCCGCCGCAAGGTGCTGGAGCAGGAGCATTTCGCCTACGCGATCAAGGCGGTGGCGACGACGCCCAAGGCCTGCTCGAACAACATGATGCTGTCGACCGTCGCCGGCTTCGGCATCGACTTCGAATGCGCCCCCGACGCCGCCTTCCCGCTCTATCCCGAGGACGGGCTGATCGTGCACGCCAACCACTGGGTCGGGCAGGTCGCGCTGACCAAGATCACCGATACCGGAATCCCCCGCGTGCCCGAGAGCTTCTATCGCGACTGGCGCGTCAGGAAGCTGCTCAACGAGGCCGGGCGCAAGCTCACGGTCGACGATCTGAAAGAGGCCTTCTTCGACGATTTCCTGACGCCGCATTCGGTCTGCCGGCCGCCGCGCCTCAACGACACCGGCAATCTCTCGGCCACCGTCTCGATGGTGATCATGCAGCCGGCCAAGGGCACGATGGAGGTCGCGCCGCTCCCGGCCCTCAACCGCACCTTCACCCGCTACAGCCTCACCGACGAACCAATGACGCTGGCGCAGGCCGCCGAATAAGGCGGCCAGGACAGCTCAGCTTTCACACCAATCATAAAACAAGGGGAACCCGCCGATGCACAGCCGACGCCGCCTTTCCCTCGCCCTCGCAGGATTGGGCCTTGCGACCGGAGCCGCCTTGCCGGCCACGGCCGCAGCCTTGCGAGTGCACCTCAATGCCGACATCCGCAGCATCAATCCCGGCGTCAACCGCGACGACAACACCGATTCCGTCGTGCTGCATGTCGTCGAAGGCCTCGTCGCCTATGGCGAGGACTCGGCGGTGAAGCCGCTGCTGGCTGAGAAGGTCGAGGTCTCGCCGGACGGCAAGAGCTACACCTTCACGCTGCGCAAGGGTGTGAAGTTCCATAACGGCGCCGACCTGACTTCGGCCGACGTGGTCTGGAGCTGGAACCGCTATATGGATCCGAAGACCGATTGGCGCTGCCTGTCGGAGTTCGACGGCCGTGGCCGCGCCAAGGTCGAGGCGGTGACGGCGCCCGATCCCGCGACCGTGGTCTTCAAGCTCGACCAGCCGAGCTCGCTCTTCCTTGCCAACATCGCGCGTACCGACTGCGCGATGACCGCGATCCTGCACAAGGATTCGCTCAAGGCCGACGGCTCCTTCGACAAGCCGATCGGCACTGGCCCCTACAAGTTCGGCGAGTGGAAGCGCGGCGAGTTCGTCCGCCTCAGCCGCAACGAGACCTATGCCAGCCTGCCGGGCGCGCCCGACGGCTATACCGGCGGCAAGCGCCCGCTCGTCGACGAAGTCCGCTTCATGGTCATTCCCGACGGCGCGACTGCCAAGGCTGCGCTGCTGCGCGGCGACATCGACATCGTCCCCGACGTCGCCAATGCCGAGGTCAAGGAGCTCAAGAAGGACCAGCGCGTCGGTCTCTCGATCACGCAGAACATGGGCCTGGTCGGCATTCTCCTGCAGACGCGCGATCCGCTGCTCGGCAACGTCAAGCTGCGCCAGGCGATCGCGGCGGCGATCGACACCGAGGAACTGGTCGCCCAGGTCACCGACGGCCTCGGCAAGCGCAACAACTCGATCGTGCCGGCAATGTCGTCCTATTACAGCGCCGTCCAGGCCAGGGGCTACAAGCACGACCTCGCTGCCGCCAAGAAGCTGCTGCAGGAAGCCGGCTACAAAGGCGAGCCTTTGGTGATGCTGGCGAACAAGCGCTACCCGCAGAGCTTCGACGCCGCCGTGGTCTCGCAGCAGATGCTGCAGGCCGCCGGCATCAACGTCCAGATCGAAGTCCTGGAATGGGCGACGCAGCTCGACCGCTATTCCAAGGGCAACTACCAGCTCCAGGCCTTCCCCTATTCGGCCAGGCTCGATCCCGCTCTCTCCTTCGAATCCGTGACCGGCCCGAAGGCGACGCAGCCGCGCAAGGTCTGGGACAACCCGGAGGCGCAGGCCCTGCTCGACAAGTCGATGGTCGTCTCGGACAAGGCCGAGCGCCAGAAGCTGTTTGACGAACTGCATCAGCGCTTCATCGCCGATGTGCCGATGGTGATGCTCTATAACGGCATCGACGCCGGCGCTTATGGCAAGCGGATCAAGGGCTACAACTCCTCGATCCTGTCGAAGCCGCGGCTCTGGGAAGTCACGGTCGCCGATTAGAGTTTTATTTTATCGCATTTTCTTCACGCGAACCGGTGTCCACTTCGCTTGAAAATGCTCTAGGCCGCGCCGTTGACCTCGATGAGGTCCTTGAGGATGTGGTGGCTGATCAGATCGGCCAGCCGCTCGCCGTCTCCGGCCCGGATCGCTGCGACCATGGCGTGATGATCTGCGTCGCTGGCGAGCAGGGCCTGATGCGAGGCCCAGACCGTGACCGCCGAGCCGCGCGAACGGTCGCGCAGGCTCCAGATCGTCTCGACCAGCACCGGATTGCCGCAATGGGCGTAGATCAGGCTATGGAAAGCGCGGTTGATCTCGCTCTGCTCGACGCGCGTGCCGTTCTGCACGGCCTGGCGGAAGTCGTGGGCGAGCGCATCGAGCCTGGCGATCGCCTCATCATCCATTTTGCCGATCACCAGCCGGCATGCGGCGCTCTCGAGGATGATCCGGGTGTCGCGGATGGCGCGATAAGTCTCAAGATCGATCTCTGTGACGCGGTAGCCGCGATTGGGCACATGCTCGATCGTCTTGCGCACGGCGAGCTCATCGAGCGCGGCGCGGACGTCGAAGCGCGTCGCCTGGAACGCCTCCTCCAGATCGATCTGGCGCAGCCACTCGCCCGGCCGATAGGCGCGGACATGGATCGCCCGGGCGATCTCGTTGGCGAGTTCGCCCTTGGCGCGCTGGGTCTTGGGACGAGGGGCCATAGCGGGTCTCTAGAGCATTTGAACGACGCTTGTGAACTGGTTCAACCGCGTCACGCACAGCCGGCTCGACATCTGTCGAATCCCGCTTGCAGGCTAGAGCATATCATGCAACAAAATTGGCGCCAATCTTATAACCAATCAGGAAACGCAGCATGACCGCTCCCGTCGCAAAGCCCGCCAAGCAGGACGACGCGGCCGCGATTGCCCGCGCGCTTTACGATCTCGGCCCGACCCCGGTCACCGCCTGCAAGGCCGATCCACGCTTCAGCTATTGCCTCTATGTGCCGAAGACCCTCGGCAAGGGCGGCCAGGCGCCCGAGCTCGTCGTCACCATGCACGGCACCGGCCGCGGCTTCACCGGCTATCGCGACGCCTTCGAGGCCTTCGGTCGCTGGAACAACTGCATCATCCTCGCCCCGCTCTTCCCGATCGGCGTGATGGGCGATGGCAACCGCAACGGCTTCAAGTACATGCGCGAGGGCGGGGTCCGTTACGACGAAATCCTGCTCGCCATGGTCGACGAGGTCGCCCAGCATTACGGCCTGCGCTTCGATCGCTTCGCTTTGTTCGGCTATTCCGGCGGCGGCCATTTCACCCACCGCTTCCTGATGCTGCAGCCGAACAGGCTCTGGGCTGCCTCGATCGGTGCGCCGGGTTCTGTGACCCTGCTCGACCCGACGCGTGACTGGTGGGTCGGCACCCGCAACATGGCCGAGCTCTTTGGCGCCACGCCCGACATCGAGGCGATGCGCAAGGTCGCGGTGCAGATGATCGTCGGCGCCGCCGATCTCGAAACCTGGGAGATCACCCACCAGCCCGGCAATGCCAGCTGGATGCCGGATGCCAACCACGCCGGCGTGAACCGTCCCGAGCGACTCGACACCTTGCGTCGCAATTTCGAGGAGCACGGCATCAGCGTGCGCTTCGATCTGGTGCCGAACATGCCGCATGACGGGCTGAAGGCGGTCTCGCGGGTCGAGGACTTCTTCGCCGACGTGCTCGCCAAGCGCCGATCCGGCGCCGCCAAGGCGGCCTGAGACGGCCGGGACCGCGACCAGGGAGGGGAACGACCATGAACCGCCGGCTCATCTCCGCCTTCGCTCTTCTTGCTCTCGCGAGCCCCGCCGCGGCGCAGACGATCAATGTCGCGCTCAACGCCGACATCCGCTCGACCAATCCGGGCGTCAACCGCGACGACAACACCGACGCCGTCGTGCTGCACATGGTCGAAGGGCTGGTCGGCTATCGCGAGAACGGCGCAGTCGCGCCGCTGCTGGCGGAGAAGGTCACGACCTCGGCCGACGGGCTGACCTACACCTTCGCCCTGCGCAAGGGCGTCAAGTTCCACAACGGCGCCGAGCTGAGCTCGGCCGACGTGCTCTGGAACTGGACGCGCTATATGGATCCGAAGACCGACTGGCGCTGCCGGTCGGAATTCGACGGCCGCATCGGCATGAAGGTGACTGGTGTCACCGCGCCCGATCCCTCGACGGTCGTGATGACGCTGGAGAAGCCGAGCGCACTCTTCCTCGACACGATGGCGCGGACCGATTGCGCCATGGTCGCCATCATCCATAAGGACTCGCTGAAGCCCGACGGCTCCTTCGACAAGCCGATCGGCACCGGCCCGTTCATGCTTGGTGACTGGCGTCGCGGCGAGTTCGTCTCGCTGAAGCGCTTCGATGCTTACGTCTCGCCGGTGGGCGACAAGCGTGACGGCTATGTCGGCCGCAAGAATGCGCTGGTGCCCGAGGTCAAGTTCCTCGCCATCGCCGATGGCGCGACCGTTAAGGCCGGCCTGATCTCGGGCGCGCTCCATATCGCCGATATCCCGGATTCCGACCTGCCGGAGATGCAGAAGAGCAATAGCGTTCAGGTCATGACGGCGCCGAGCGCGACCAAGCATGCACTGCTGCTGCAGAGCCGCGATCCGCTGCTGTCGGACGTCCGCATGCGCCAGGCGATCGCAGCCGCGCTCGATCTCGACGAGCTTGTCGCCCAGGCCTCGAACGAGCTCGGCAAGGTCAACAGCTCGGCCGTCCACATGGCCTCGCCCTATTACGGCGAGGTCCAGCGCCAGCGTTACAACCACGATCCGGCCAAGGTGAAGAAGCTGCTCAATGATGCCGGCTACAAGGGCCGGACGATCAAGCTGATCGCCAACAAGCGCTCGACCGTGCCGAGCTTCCCGGTCGCGGTGGTGGCCCAGGCGATGCTGCAGGCCGCGGGCATCAACAGCGAGATCGAGGTGCTGGAGTGGGCGACGCAGCTCGACCGCTACAGCAAGGGCAACTACCAGATGATGTCCTTCAGCTATTCTGCCCGCATCGATCCGGCCCAGAGCTACAACCAGTTCAGCGGCCCCAAGGACACCTATCCCTCCAAGGCCTGGGACAGCCGCCGCGCCGACGAGCTGATCGAGAAGGCGACGACCACCGCCGACGAGGGCGAGCGCCAGAAGCTGTTCGACGAGCTCCACACGCTGATGCTCGCCGATGCGCCGCTGATCTTCCTCTACAACCAGGTCGACACGGCCGTGGTCTCGAAGCGCCTGCAGGGCTTTGCGCCCTGGGTCGCCTCGAAGCCGCGGCTCTGGGAGGTCGGCCTCGCCAACTGAACCGTCGCGGACGCGACGGCTGATCATCACAACGACAAACCAAAAACGACAGGGGACCGAGATGAAGTATCTGTTTGCGCCGGCCGCCGCCCTCCTCGCCACCGCCGCCTTCGCCGCACCGGCGGCGGCCCAGTCCATCACGGTGGCGGTCGCTGCCGACATCCGCAGCAACAATCCAGGCGTCAACCGCGACGACAACACCGACGATTTTGCGCTGCAGCTGGTCGAGGGCCTCGTCGGCTACAATGAGGGCGGCGTTGCGACGCCATTGCTCGCCGAGAAGGTCGACCTTTCCGCCGACGGCAAGACCTACACCTTCACGCTGCGCCAGGGCGTCAAGTTCCACAACGGCGCCGAGCTGACCTCGGCCGACGTGCTGTGGAGCTGGAACCGCTACATGGACCCGAAGACCGACTGGCGCTGCACCATCGAGTTCGACGGCCGCTCGGGCTTGAAGGTCGAGGACGCGAGCGCGCCGGATCCGCGCACCTTCGTCATGAAGATCGACAAGCCGAACGCGCTCTTCCTCGACACGCTCGCCCGCACCGACTGCGCGATGACCGCGATTCTGCACAAGGATTCGGTCAAGGCCGACGGCAGCTGGGACAAGCCAATCGGCACCGGCCCCTACAAGTTCGGCGAGTGGAAGCGCGGCGAATATTTCACCATGACCGCCTTCGACGGCTACAAGTCGCCGAAGGAAGGCGGCAAGGCTGACGGCTATGTCGGCTCCAAGCGCCCGCTGCTCAAGGACGTCAAGTTCCTGATCGTCAAGGACCCGGCGACAGTGAAGGCCGGCCTTGTCTCCGGTGCGCTCGATCTCAGCGAGATTCTGCCGAGCGACGCCGCCGAACTGAAGAAGAACCCCAAGCTCTCGGTCGTGGCCGAGCCCAATGCCGTTCGGCACGTCTTCCTGATCCAGGTCAAGGACGCGGTGATGGGCAACCAGAAGCTGCGTCAGGCGATCGCCGCTTCGCTCGACATGGATGAGATTGTCGCGGCCTTCTACAACGACCTCGGCAAGCCCAACACCTCGCCGATCTATTCCGGCTCGAGCTATTTCAGCGAGGTCGAGAAGAAAGGCCATGTCTTCGACGCGGCCCGCGCCAAAACGCTGCTCAAGGAGGCCGGCTACAAGGGCGAGAAGATCACCATCCTCGCCAACAAGCGCCCGATCGTGCCGAGCTTCCCGGCCGCCGTGGTGGCGCAGCAGATGCTGCAGGCCGTCGGCGTCAACGCCGAGATCGAGGTGCTGGACTGGGCGACCCAGCTCGATCGCTACAACAAGGGCAATTACCAGATGCAGTCCTTCTCCTTCTCGGCTCGATTCGATCCCGCGATCGCCTTCGAGCAGTTCTCGGGTCCGAAGGACAAGCAGCCGCGCAAGGTCTGGGACAATCCGGAGGCGCAGGCGCAGATCGACAAGCTCTTCGTCACCTCCGACCGGGCCGAGCGCCAAAAGATCGTCGACGAATTGCACAAGCGCGTCATCGACGAGGTCCCGATGATCTTCGCCTTCAACGGCCTCGACATTCTCGCCCACTCCAAGCGCGTCCAGAGCTTCAAGCCGTGGCAGTCGAAGCTGCGCATGTGGGAAGTGACGCTGGCGAACTGACGCCAGCGGACGCCCCCAACGCACCGGGAGGTAACCGATGCTGCGCTTTGCGCTGACGCGCATCCTGATGTCCGTGCCGACACTCTTGATCGTGTCGGTCTCGGTCTTCGCCTTGATCCGTCTGATCCCGGGCGATCCGGCCTCGCTGATGCTGGGGGATCTGGCGACGCCCGCCTCGATCGCCGATCTGCAAGCCCGGCTCGGCCTCGACAAGAGCGTTCCGGTCCAGTTCGGCATCTGGTTCGGCAACCTGCTCAAGGGCGATCTCGGCCAGTCGATCAACTCGCAGCAGGCGGTGCTGCCGCTGATCCTGCAGCGCTTCTGGATCTCGGCCCAGATCGTGCTGGTCGCGGTCGCGCTCGCCAGCCTCGTCGCCGTGCCGGCCGGCGTGCTCGCCGCCTGGAAGCAGGATACCTCGCTCGACCTCAGCCTCGTCGCCGTCGCGACGCTGCTGCTCTCGATCCCGACATTCTGGCTCGGCCTCCTGCTGCTGCTCTTCTTCGGGCTCAAGCTCGAATGGCTGCCAGTCGTCGGCTATGTCTCGATCGCCGAGAATCCCATAGCCGGCATCCTCTATCTGATCATGCCGATTATGACGCTGTTCCTCCACGAGATCGGCGTGATCCTGCGCATGGCGCGCGCCTCGACGCTGGAAGTGCTGCGGCTCGACTACATCACCCATGCTAGAGCCAAGGGCCTGACCGAAGGCGCCGTGCTCTGGAACCACGCCTTCAAGAACGCCTTCGGGCCGACCTGGACGCTGATCGGCCTCGTCCTCGGCAACCTGCTCGGCGGTATCGCCGTGGTCGAGACGGTCTTCACCATCCCCGGCCTCGGCCGCCTGTTGGTCGATTCGATCTTCGCCCGCGACTATCCCGTCATCCAAGGCTGCATGCTCTTCGTCGCGTTCACCTATGTGCTGGTCAATCTCGTGATCGACCTCTGCTATCCGATCTTCGATCCCCGGGTGACGGCGCAATGAAGCTCCCTGCTCCCAACGCTCTGGTCGGCGGCACGCTGATCGGCTTCCTCGGCATCGTCGCCGCAGTCAGCTCCGTCTGGACGCCCTACGACCCCCTGCGGCTCTCCTTCCGCGCCAAGCTGGTGCCGCCCTCGGCCATGCATTGGCTCGGCACCGACGAGTTCGGCCGCGACGTGCTCTCGCGCCTGATGGCGGGCGCCGCCACATCGGTCTGGATCAGCCTGCTGACGGTCGCGCTCGCCGTCTCGCTCGGCACGGTGATCGGCCTGTTCTCCGGCTATGTCCGCGGCTGGGTCGACCGCACCATCATGGCCTTCAACGACGCGCTGCTCGCCTTCCCCGGCATCCTTCTGGCGCTCGGCCTGCTCGCCGTGGTCGGCGCCAACAAATACGGGATCATCCTCGCGCTCGGCATCGCCTATGCGCCCTCGGTCGCCCGCATCGTGCGCGGCACCGTGCTGTCGCTGCGCGAGCGCGAGTTCATCTCGGCCTCGCGGGTGATGGGTAATTCCGAGGGCTTCACCATGGCCCGCCATATCCTGCCGAACTGCATCGCACCGCTGACCGTGCTGGCGACCTCGATGTTCGGCTGGGTGCTGCTGGCCGAGAGCTCGCTCTCCTTCCTCGGCCTCGGTGTGCCGCCGCCGGCCCCGACCTGGGGCAATATGCTGGCAGGCTCGCGGCCCTATATCGGCCAGGCGGTCTGGCTCGGCATCTTCCCGGGCCTCTGCATCTCGCTGACCCTGCTCGGCATCAACCTGCTCGGCGACGCCCTGCGCGACAAGCTCGACCCGCGGATGAGGGGTGCGCGATGACCTCCACAAAGCCCCTGCTCGAGGTCGATGGCCTCACGCTCAGGATCGGCGCAAGCGGCCGCACCGTCGTCAACAATGTCAGCTTCTCGGTCTCGCCCGGCGAGATCGTCGGCATCGTCGGCGAATCCGGCTCGGGCAAGACGCTCGCCGCCCGCGCCGTGATGGGCTTCATCCCGCCGGCGGTGCGCCTGATCTCCGGTTCGATCCGCTTCGACGGCGAGGAGGTCACGACCATGGCGCAAAAGCGCCTGCGGGCGATCCGCGGCGCCAAGGTCGGCATGGTCTTCCAGGAGCCAATGACCTCGCTCAATCCCTCCATGCTGATCGGGCGCCAGCTTGAGGAGGGCCTGGCGCTGCATCGCAAGCTCGACGCTGCCGGCCGGCGCGAGCTCATCCTCGACATGCTCCGCCGTGTCGGCATCCGCGATCCCGAGGGCGCCTTCAACGCCTATCCGCACCAGTATTCCGGCGGGATGCGCCAGCGCATCATGCTGGCCTCGGTGATGCTGCTGAAGCCGGCCCTGCTCCTAGCCGACGAGCCGACCACCGCGCTCGACGCCGTCGTCCAGCGCGACGTCATGGAGCTGATGGTCGACCTGACCAAGGAGAACGGCACCGCCGTGCTGCTGATCTCGCACGACCTCGGCATGGTCGCGCGCTATTGCAGCCGCATCGTCGTGATGTGCCAGGGCGATGTCGTCGAGCAGGGCAAGAGCGAGGACATCCTCGCCCGGCCGCAGCACCCCTATACTCGCAAGCTCCTGGCCGCGATGCCACATCGCGAGCCGGCGCGCGATCTGCCGGAGGCGGCGACGCCGCTGGTGTCGGTCGACGGTCTCGTCGTCGATTATGGCGGCCGCCAGGGCTTCTTCCGCAAGGAGCAGGGCAAGCGGGCGCTGCACGGCATCAGCCTCAACGTGAAGCCGGGCGAGGTCGTCTCGGTCGTCGGCGGCTCGGGCTCGGGCAAGACCACGCTCGGCCACGCCATCGCCGGCCTGCTCAAGCCGAGCGGCGGCGAAATCCGCTTCAACGGCAAGCCGATCGACAAGAACGAGACGGCCTATTGGGACTATCGGCTGAACTGCCAGATGGTCTTCCAGGACCCCTATTCCTCGCTCGACCCGCGCATGACGATCGGCGAGCTTGTTGGTGAGCCCCTGCGGTTGGTCAAGGGCATGAGCAGCGTCGAGAAGAAGGCGCGCCTGCAGGAGGTGCTAAGCGAGGTCGGCCTCGGTGACGGCTTCGCCGAGCGCTATCCGCACGAGCTCTCGGGCGGCCAGCGCCAGCGCGTCGCCATCGCCCGCGCCATCATCCGCCGGCCGAGCTTCGTCATCGCCGACGAGCCGGTCTCGGCCCTTGATGTGACGGTGCGCGCGCAGGTGCTGGAGCTCTTCGCCGAATTGCAGCGGAAGCACGGCTTCTCCTGCCTGTTCATCAGCCATGATCTCGGCGTGGTCGAACAGGTCTCCGATCGCGTCATCGTCATGCATGAGGGCCGCATCGTCGAGGAAGGCACGCGCGACCAGATCTTCGATGCGCCTCAGCACGACTATACCCGCAAGCTGCTCTCGGCCGTGCCCGGGCTGGAGAGCACGGAGGATGGCGGGGTGAGGCTGTTCTGGCGGCTGGCGGAACCGGCGTGATGAAGAGCGCGCCCCTCCCTTCTCCCCTTACGGGAGAAGGTGGCTCGGCGAAGCCGAGTCGGATGAGGGGTCGCGCGACCATTCCTGTTTGCCGTCGCAGACCGCCAATGAGACAGCGCGGCACGACCCCTCATCCGCCTGCCGGCACCTTCTCCCGCAAGGGGAGAAGGCAGGCCTTCCGGTTACGCCGCGCCAATGAAAGACCCTCGCCATGAAGAATGGAATGATCGTCGCCCCGCAGCCGGAAGCGGTCGAAGCCGGCGCCGCGGTGCTGGAGCGTGGCGGCAATGCGATCGACGCGGCGATCGCCTGCGCCTTCATGCAAGGCGTGGTCGATCCGCTGATGTCCGGCATCGGCGGCTTCGGCTCGATGCAGCTCTACATGCCCGGCAAGGACGTCCACGAGATCGTCGAGTTCTATGCCCGCGCCTCCTATTCGGCGAAGCCCGACATGTGGCAGGACAAGTTGCGCGGCCAGTCGCGCGACGGTTTCGCCTTCCTGCTCGACGGCGGCATCAACGAGTTCGGCCATCTCGCCGTCTGCACGCCCGGCAGCGTCAAGGGCTATGACTATGTGCTCTCGCGCTTCGGCACGATGGACTGGGCCGATGTCATGGCGCCGGCGATCAAACAGGCGCGCGAGGGCGTGCTGGTGCGACCGCACATGCACTGGTTCTGGACGCAGGACCAAAGCGGCTCCGGCCAGGTCAACACCTCGGACAAGCTGCGCTACAGCGAGACCGGCAAGCGGCTCTATTTCCGTCCCGATGGCAGCGCGAAGCGCCCGGGCGACATCATCGTCAACGCCGACATGGCCAACACGCTGGAGCGGCTCGCCAAGGGTGGCGCCGACCTGTTCTACCATGGCGAACTCGCCGAGGAGATCGCTGCCGACTTCGCCAAACATGGCGGGCTGATCTCGCGCGAGGACCTCGCCCGTTACGAGCTCTCCGTCGCCAAGCCGATCTGGGGCTCCTATCGCGGCCATCGCATCTCGACCTCGCCGCCGCCGGCGAGCGGCATGTCGATGCTGCAGATCCTTCACATGCTGGAGGCCTTCGAGATCGGCTCACTCAGCCATGGCAGCGCCGAGCATGTCCGCCTGCTGGCCGAGGCGATGAAGCGCATGACCATCGACAAGGATCAGTTCATGGGCGACCCGGCCTATGTCGACGTCCCGGTCGAGCGCCTGATCTCGAAGAAGCACGCGGCCGAGCAGGCTGAGAGCATCCGCCGCGGCGAACGCGCCGATGTGAAGCGCCTGGAGCGCTCATCGTCGCGCGAGACCACGCATGTCACCGTGGTCGACCGGCAGGGCAATGCGGTGGCGCTGACCCATACGCTCGGCAGCCCGTCCGGCGCGATCACCGAGGGGCTCGGCTTTATCTACAACGGCACAATGAGCCGCTTCGACCCGCGCCCGGGCCGCGCCGGCTCGATCGCGCCCGGCAAGCGCCGCTCCTCCTCCGCCGCGCCGACCATCGTCTTCAAGGGCGACAAGCCCTTCATCGTCATGGGCGCGCCGGGCGGCAGCTATATCGCCCCGGCGATGGCGCAGGGCATCATGAACGTCATCGATTTCGAGATGTCGATGCTGGAAGCGGTGGCAGCGCCTCGTGTCATGGGCGTCTCGAATTCCATCGACATCAGCAACCGCATCCGCCGCAGCGTCGAAGCCCAGCTCAAGGCCGAGGGCTACGACGTCAAGCGTTCGGCCCAGAGCTATCCCTTCGCGGCGCTCCACGGCGTCAAGATCGAGGACGGACTGGCGACCGGCGGCGCCGACCCGCAGCGCGACGGCATGGCGATCTCGGTGCCGGCGTAGATCAGCCGGGTAGCTAGTCGTCATTGCGAGGAGCGTCAGCGACGAAGCAATCCAGAAGGACGTCGAGCGTTGCCGCTCCTGGATTGCTTCGCTGCGCTCGCAATGACGATGAGAGTGTTACGCTTCAAACCGGCGCGATCTGCAGCGGGTCGACCGAGATCGCCCGCTTCAAGGCGCGCAGGCCGAAGGTCGTGCGTGATTGCCGCATGCCCGGCAGGCGGTAGATCTTCTCACGCAGGAAGCGCTCATAATGCTCGGTGCCGCTGACCACGGCCTTGACCAGATAGTCGTAGTCGCCGGTGACGAGATAGGCCTCGACCACCTCGGGAATCCGCGCCAGCGCCTCGCCGAAGCGGTCGAGCAGCTTGTCGTCATGCTTGTCGAGCGTGATCTCGATGAAGACGACATTGTCGAGCCCGAGCGCGCGGTGATTCAGCACCGCGACATATTTCTCGATCGCGCCGCTCTCCTCCAGCCGCTTCACCCGCGTCCAGCATGGCGAGGGCGAGAGGCCAACCTTCTCGGCCAGCGCATTGATCGTCAGCCGGCCATCCTCGTTCAGGGCCGAGAGGATGCGCCGGTCGATCTGGTCGAGTTCCTCGCTGCGCCGCGCCTTGATCACCATCGAATGAATTTTCCGCATTCTATCAAATTGACAGAATAATCATCCGATCACCGGCGAATCTCAAGGTCATTTCGGCAAGAAATCGATGCACCACCATCCTAACATGCCCGAATAACGACAGCGCCTCGGCGGGCGCACCTGCAAACGCGCCTTGCGGCCAGCATCGCAAGGCGAAATGCTGGGTCGGACAGAGCCTAGGGAGCGTGGACATGACAGACCCCTCACCGCTTCGGTTCCATGTTCCTGTTCCAGCCAGTCGCCCCGGCGAGAAGCCCGATTTCTCGCATGTCGTGATCCCCAAAGCCGGCTCGGTGCAGCGCCCGCCGGTCGATGTCGATCCCCGCGAGATCCGCGACCTCGCCTATTCGATCATCCGCGTGCTCGACCGCGAGGGCGAGGCGGTCGGCCCCTGGGTGCCGGAACTCTCCAAGGACGAGCTGATCCGCGGCCTGCGCCACATGCTGACGCTGCGCGCCTTCGATGCCCGCATGCAGATGGCCCAGCGCCAGGGCAAGACCTCATTCTACATGCAGCACACCGGCGAGGAGGCTGTCTCCTGCGCCTTCCGCATCGCGCTCGGCAAGGGCGACATGAACTTCCCGACCTATCGTCAGGCCGGGCTCCTGATCGCGCACGACTACCCGCTCGTCGAGATGATGTGCCAGATCTACTCGAACGAACGCGACCCGATGAAGGGCCGGCAATTGCCGGTGATGTACTCCTCCAAGGAGAACGGCTTCTTCTCGATCTCGGGCAACCTCACCACCCAGTACATCCAGGCCGTCGGCTGGGCGATGGCCTCGGCGATCAAGGGCGACAACAAGATCGCGGCCGCCTGGGTCGGCGACGGCTCGACCGCAGAATCCGACTTCCACGCCGCACTGGTCTTCGCCTCGACCTACAAGGCCCCGGTCGTCCTCAACGTCGTCAACAATCAGTGGGCGATCTCGACCTTCCAGGGCATCGCTCGGGGCGGCTCGGGCACCTTCGCCGCCCGCGGCCTCGGCTTCGGCATCCCGGCCTTGCGCGTCGACGGCAACGACTACCTCGCCACCTACGCCGTGGCGCAATGGGCGATCGAGCGCGCCCGCCGCAATCTCGGGCCGACCCTCGTCGAATACGTCACCTACCGCGCCGGCGCGCATTCGACCTCGGACGACCCCTCCGCCTATCGGCCCAAGCACGAATCCGACGACTGGCCGCTCGGCGACCCGATCGTCCGGCTGAAGCAGCACCTGATCGCCACCGGCGCGTGGACCGAGGAGCGCCACAAGCAGACCGAGGCCGAGATCATGGCGACCGTCATCGCCGCGCAGAAGGAAGCCGAGAGCTTCGGCACCCTGCATGCCGGCGGCAAGCCCTCCTCGCGCGACATGTTCGAGGACGTCTATGCCGAGCTGCCGCCGCATCTGCGCCGCCAGCGCCAGCAGATCGGAGTCTGAGCCATGGCCCGCATGACCATGATCGAGGCGATCCGCTCGGCCCTCGACGTCTCCATGGGCCGCGACGACAACGTCGTCGTCTATGGCGAGGATGTCGGCTATTTCGGCGGCGTCTTCCGCTGCACTCATGGCCTCCAGCAGAAATACGGCGTCAACCGCTGCTTCGACGCGCCGATCAGCGAGCTCGGCATCGTCGGCACCGCGATCGGGATGGCGGCCTATGGCCTGCGCCCCTGCGTCGAGATCCAGTTCGCCGACTACATGTACCCGGCCTATGACCAGATCGTCTCCGAGGCGGCGCGCCTGCGCTACCGCTCGGCCGGCGACTTCACCTGCCCGATGGTGATCCGCATGCCGACCGGCGGCGGCATCTTCGGTGGCCAGACCCACAGCCAGAGCCCGGAAGCCCTGTTCACCCACGTCTCCGGCCTCAAGACGGTGGTCCCGTCCAATCCGCGCGACGCCAAGGGCCTGCTGATTTCGGCGATCGAGGATCCCGATCCGGTGATCTTCCTCGAGCCGAAGCGGCTCTATAACGGCCCGTTCGACGGCCATCACGATCGCCCGGTCACGCCCTGGTCGAAGCACGAGCTCGGCGAGGTCGAGGAAGGCCACTACACTATCCCGCTCGGCAAGGCGGCGATCCGCCGCGAGGGCTCGGCCGTCACCATCGTGACCTACGGCACCATGGTCCATGTCGCTCAGGCCGCCACCGAGGAAACCGGCATCGACGCCGAGATCATCGACCTGCGCACGCTACTGCCACTCGATCTCGACGCGATCACTGCCTCGGTCAGCAAGACCGGGCGCTGCATCGTCCTGCACGAGGCGACATTGACGTCAGGCTTCGGTGCGGAGCTGGCCGCGCTCATCCAGCAGCACTGCTTCTACCATCTGGAGGCGCCGATCATGCGCGTCACCGGCTGGGACACGCCTTATCCGCACGCCCAGGAATGGGACTACTTCCCCGGCCCCGCCCGTCTCGGACGGGCGCTCCGCGACATCATGGAGGCACGCTGATGGCCGAGCGCATCATCAAGCTGCCCGATGTCGGCGAGGGCATCGCCGAGGCCGAGCTGGTCGAGTGGCACGTCAAGGTCGGCGACATCGTTCGCGAGGACGATCTCATCGCCGCGGTGATGACCGACAAGGCGACCGTCGAAATCCCCTCGCCGGTCGAGGGCGAGGTCACCTGGGTCGGCGCCGAGATCGGCGACACCGTCGCGATCGGCTCGGCGCTGGTAAAGCTCAAGGTCGCTGGCGGAGCTGCAGCCGAGGAGCCAGCCGAGGCTGAAGCGCCGGTCGAGCCGCCGAAGGAGAAGCCCGTTGCTGCGGCTGCCCCGGCCGCACCCATTGCAGCTGCGGAGCCCGCTCCCAAGCAGATGCCGACCCCGAAGCCCGCGGCTCCTGCCCGCCCGGCCCCGGTCATCACCACGCCGGCGCCGCGCCGGCCGGTCGGCGAGAAGCCGCTGGCCTCGCCTGCCGTCAGGCTGAAGGCGCGCGAGGCAGGCGTCGACCTGCGCCAGGTCCAGGGCTCCGGCCCGGCCGGCCGCGTCACCCATGAGGACATCGACGCCTTCATCCTGCGCGGCCCCGAGGCTCCGGCCAAGGGCGGGCTCGTCGCCAAGACCGCGATCACCGACGTCAAGGTCGTCGGGCTGCGCCGTCGCATCGCCGAAAAGATGGCGCTGTCGAAGTCGCGCATCCCGCACATCACCATCGTCGAAGAAGTCGACGTCTCGGCGCTGGAAGACCTGCGCGCCGCGCTCAACAAGAAGCCGACCGCCGAGCGGCCGAAGCTGACGATACTGCCCTTCCTGATGCGGGCGATGGTCAAGGCGCTCGGCGAGCAGCCCAATCTCAACGCGCTTTATGACGACGAGGCCGGCATCGTCCACCAGCATGCCGGCATCGATATCGGCATCGCGACGCAGGCGCCGTCTGGCCTGATGGTCCCGGTCGTCAAGCATGCCGAGGCGCGCGATCTCTGGGCCTGCGCCATCGAGCTCTCGCGCCTGGCCGAACGCGCCCGCGACGGCTCGGCGACGCGCGACGAGCTCACCGGCTCGACCATCACGATCACCTCGCTCGGCGCGCTCGGCGGCATCGCTACCACCCCGGTGATCAACTATCCCGAGGTCGCGATCGTCGGCGTCAACAAGATGGTCGTCCGTCCGGTCTGGGATGGCACCACCTTCGTGCCGCGCAAGATGATGAACCTCTCCTCCAGCTTCGACCACCGCGTCATCGACGGCTGGGACGCCGCGGTCTTCGTGCAGCGGCTGAAAGAGCTGCTGGAGACGCCGGCGACGTTGTTCGTGGATATGTGAGCGGCGGGAGCGAGCCATGACCGACATCACCTGCAAGCTCCTCGTCATCGGCGCCGGCCCGGGCGGCTATGTCTGCGCCATCCGCGCCGGCCAGCTCGGCATCGACACCGTCATCGTCGAGAGCACCAAGCTGGGCGGCACCTGCCTCAACATCGGCTGCATCCCCTCCAAGGCGATGATCCATGTCGCGGAGGAGTTCGAGAAGGCGGCCCATGCCGCCGCCGGCAAGACGCCCTTCGGCCTGACCGCCGCCGAGCCGAAGCTCGACCTGAAGCAGGCCGTCGCCTGGAAGGACGGCATCGTACAGCGCCTCAACAACGGCGTCGCCGGCCTCTTACGCAAGGCCAAGGTCAAGATCGTCCATGGTCAGGCCCGCTTCCGCGACGGCAAGACCGTGGCGGTCGAGACCGAGACCGGCCCGAAGACCATCACGGCCGAGACGATGGTGATCGCGACAGGCTCTGTCCCGGTCGAGTTGCCCTTCCTGCCCTTCGGCGGCAACGTCATCTCCTCGACCGGCGCGCTGGCCCTCACGGACCTGCCGAAGCGCCTCGTCGTGGTCGGTGGCGGCTATATCGGGCTCGAGCTCGGCACCGCCTTCGCCAAGCTCGGCAGCAAGGTCACCGTGGTTGAGGCGCAGGAGAAGATCCTGCCGCTCTACGATGCCGAACTGACCGCGCCGGTCGCCAAGAGCCTCTCGGCGCTCGGCATCGAGGTGCTGCTCGGAGCCAAGGCGCTCGGACAGACCGCCAAGGGCGACGGCCTGCGCATCGAGACGGCCGACGGCAAGGAGCGCGAACTGCCGGCCGACAAAATCCTGGTCACGGTCGGCCGCGCCCCGGCGACGGCCAAGCTTGGCCTCGACGAGCTCGTGCTCGACATGGACGGCCGCTTCATCCGCATCGGCGAGCGCTGCGAGACCTCGATGCGCGGCATCTACGCCATCGGCGACGTTACCGGCGAGCCGATGCTGGCGCACCGCGCCATGGCACAGGGCGAGATGGTCGCCGAGATCGTCGCCGGCGAGCCGCGTATCTGGGACAAGGCCTGCATCCCGGCGATCTGCTTCACCGATCCCGAGATCGTCTCGGCCGGCCTCTCGCCAGCGGAGGCCAAGGCCGCCGGCTTCGAGACCAAGATCGGCCTCTTCCCGTTCCAGGCGAATGGCCGCGCCATGACCCGCCATGGCGAGGCCGGCTTCGTCCGCATCGTCGCCCGCGCCGACAACCATCTCGTGCTCGGCATCCAGGCGGTGGGGCAAGGCGTCTCGGAGCTCTCCGCCGCCTTCGGCCTCGCCATCGAGATGGGCGCAAGGCTGGAGGACGTCGCCGGCACGATCCACGCCCATCCGACACTTGGCGAGGCTTTCCAGGAATCGGCGCTGAAGGCGCTCGGCCACGCCTTGCACATCTGAGGCGAACGCAGGCCGGGGTTCAACCCGGCGAGGGTTGACGCAGCGGCGCTGGCCGCTTCGACTGGCAGGACGGGTCAGGACGGACCCGCCCTGACTGCCGGAGCCTTCAGCCGTGACCGAACCCTGCGATCTCGATGCCGTCACCGCCCGCCGCCTGATCGGCGAGAAGAAGCTCTCCGCCACCGAACTGCTCGAAAGCTGCCTTGCCCAGATCGACGCCGTCGACCCCGCCGTCAACGCCATGGTGGCGCGCGACGACGTGCGTGCCCGCGCAACCGCGAAGGCGGCCGACGCCGCCACCATGCGCGGCGATGATCTGCCGGCGCTGCACGGCCTGCCAATCGGCATCAAGGACCTGGAAGACGTCGCCGGCCTGCGCACAACCTATGGCAGCCCGCTCTTCGCCGACCATGTCCCGACGCAGGACCAGGGGATCGTCGCCTCCGTGCGCAAGGCCGGAGCCGTCATCGTCGGCAAGACCAACACGCCCGAATGGGGCGCCGGCGCCAACACCCGCAACGCCGTCTACGGCGTCACCGGCAACCCGTTCGATCCCTCGCGCTCGGCTGCCGGCTCCTCCGGCGGCTCGGGCGTCGCGCTCGCGACAAACATGGTGCCGATCGCCACCGGCTCGGACACCGGCGGCTCGCTGCGCAACCCCGCCGCCTTCAACGGCATCGTCGGCTTCCGGCCGTCGCCGGGGCTGGTGCCCAGCGACAAGCGCCCGCTCGGCTGGAACCCGCTCTCGGTGCTCGGCCCGATGGCGCGCACGGTGCCCGATCTCTGCCTTTTGCTCTCGACCATGGTCAGCGACGATGCCGTCGACCCGCTGGCGACGACGATCCATGGCAAGACGGTCAGGCGCGCCGAAGACTTCGCCCGGCCTGATCATTGCGATCTCGCCTCGCTGAAGGTCGCGCTCACCCCGGATTTCGGCTTTGCGCCGACCGAGAAGCACATCCGCGAGGTCTTTGCCGACAAGGTCGGCCGCTTCAGCAAGGTTTTCGGCCGCGCGGACGAGGCGACGCCCGATTGCGCCGGCACCGATGAGAGCTTCGAGGTGCTGCGCGCCGTCTCCTTCCTTGCCAGCCATCACGACCGCTCGGTCAAGACGCCCGACAAGGTCGGCCCCAATGTCCGCGCCAATGTCGAGGAGGGGCTGCGCTATGGCGCGCTCGACGTCACCCGCGCCCTGAAGCAGCAGACCGTGCTCTACCACGAGTGGCAGCGCTTCTTCGAACGCTACGACGTCATCCTCTCACCGGCGATGACGCTGTCGCCGCGGCCCTGGTCGGAGCTCTATCCCGCCGAGATCGACGGCAAGCCGACGAGGACCTATTTCCACTGGCTCGCCATGGCCTATGCGGTGACGATCGTCGGCCATCCCGCGATCTCGCTGCCTGTCGGGCTCGACCGCAACGGCATGCCCTTCGGCCTGCAGATCGTCGGCCCACGTGGTGGCGACGCCAAGGTGCTTGCGGTTGCGGCAGCGCTCGAGTCACTCTTGGCCGGCGATCCGCTGACGGCGCGCCCTGTGCCGGATATCGCCAGGCTGAAGGCCGCGCCGAGGCTCGCGGACAGCCCGAATTTCCTTGGCTTCGACTAGCCGAAGCACGCAGTTTTCCAAGCCACAAAAGCAGGACGAACGAAGTTTGTAGTCACACGATCCAATCATAAAAGGGGAGAGACCATATGAAGCGTCGTCAGTTCCTGCAGGGCACAGCAGCCGCCGCCCTGTTCGCTCCAGCGCTGGCGCGGGAGGCGATGGCGCAAGCAGCCAGCCCGACCGTGCTCAAGATGGCGCCGCAGGCCAATCTCACCTCGCTCGATCCGATCTGGACCACCGCGACCGTCACCAACAACCACGGCTACTACGTCTTCGACACGCTCTATGGCGGCGATCTCGACCTGAAGCCGCAGCCGCAAATGGCCGAGGGCCACGAGATCTCGGCCGATGGCAAGGTCTGGAAGATCAAGCTGCGCGAAGGCCTCGCCTTCCATGACGGCCAGCCCGTCCGCCCGGCCGACTGCATCGAGAGCCTGAAGCGCTGGTGCCAGCGCGACCCCTATGGCCAGCTGCTGATCAAGGCGGTCGAGGCCTGGGGCGCACCGGACGAGCGCACCATCGAGATCAAGCTGACCCGGCCCTTCCCGATGATGCTCGACTGCATGGCCAAGGCCGACAATCCGCCCTTCATCATGCCGGAGCGCCTGGCCAAGACCGAGGCGACCAAGCAGGTCACCGAGATGACCGGCTCGGGCCCCTACAAATTCGTCGCCAGCGAATATGTCTCGGGCAGCCGCGTCGTCTACGAGAAGAACGAGGCTTACAAGCCGCGCAGCGAGCCGCCGAGCCGCAATGCCGGTGGCAAGGTCGCGCATTTCAAGCGGATCGAATGGCCGATCCTGCCCGACCCGGCGACCGCCGCCGCCGCACTGACCAAGGGCGAGATCGACTGGTGGGAGCGCCCGCTCGCCGACCTGCAGCCGCTGCTGGCCAGGAGCCCGGATGTCGTCCGCGAAGTCATCGACAAGAACGGCCGCGGCTCGATCATGCGGCTGAACCACCTCCAGCCGCCCTTCAACAACCCCAAGGTGCGCGCCGCGGTCCGCCTCGGCGTCAACCAGGAAGACTACATGCGGGCCTCGCAGGGCGACGACACCACCGCCTGGCAGGTCTGCCGGAATCTGTGGTGGCGCGGCACGCCCTATTACACCGGCGAGCTCGAGGACCTGATGCCGCAGAGCCTCGACAAGGCGAAGGCAGCGTTGAAGGAGTCCGGCTACAAGGGCGAGAAGGTCGTCATCATCAACCCGACCGACTTCCCCGATATCGGCCCGCTCGGCGACGTCACCTATGAGCTGCTGAAGGCGATGGGCATGAATGTCGAGATGGCCGCCAGCGACTGGGGCACGGTGATCCAGCGCCGCAACAGCCGCGAGCCGGTCGAGAAGGGCGGCTGGAGCATCTTCCACACCACCGGCGCGGCGGTCGGCTGGGGCAATCCCGCTCTCTCCAATCTCGTGCGCGGGCCGGGCGACAAGGGCTGGTTCGGCTGGTGGACCAATGCCAAGGCCGAGGAGATGGCCGAGGAATGGCTCTACGCGCCTGACGAGGCCAAGCAGAAGCAGGTCGCGATCGCGCTCGGGCGGCTTGCGCTGGAGGAATGCGCCACGATCCCACTCGGCCAATTCGTGATAAAGACGGCCTATCGCAAGGGCCTGTCCGGCATGCTGGCGGGCTCGGCACCGTATCCATGGGGGCTGAAGCGGGGGTGATACCCCACCGTCATTCTCGGGCGAAGCGAAGCGAAGACCCGAGAATCTCATAACAGGAAGGCGCAATCGGGCGCCCTCCCCGGCCCAAGATGCTCGGGTCAAGCCCGAGCATGACGAAATTTACGCCGCCGCCACCGCCGCCGACCATGGCGAGGCGGCGTCGCTGATGCCGTCCTGCCCGTCCTGTCCGGTTCGCACCATGTTCGGGCAGGCGAAGTTGAGCGGCAGCACGCCGTGCTCGACCACCGTCAACGGACCGGCGGCCGCCAGCGCATCGAGCGTGCCCTCTGGCAGGCGCGCATCGGCGCTGGTGCCGTCCGGACCGGAGACGTCGATGCGCGGCTGGTGCGCGGCATCCTCGAGGCTCATGCCGCTGTCGAGGGTGAAGGCCAGCATCTGGTAGACGCTGGCGAGGATGCGCCGGCCGCCCGAGGCCCCCGCGCCATAGCGTGGATAGCCGCCATCGGCAGGGGTCACCACCACCGGGCACATATTGCACAGGGGCCGGGCGCCCGGCGCCATCGCATTGGCGCTGCCCGGGCGCGGATCGAACCACATCATCCCGTTGTTCATCAGCACGCCGGTGTCCGGCAGGACGAGCCGGCTGCCCATCGAGGAGAGCAAGGTCGTGGTCAGCGCGACGATGGTGCCCTCGCCGTCGACGACGGTGAGATGGGTGGTGCAGGTCTCGCCCGGCTCCTTGGCAGCTTGCGCCGCGCCTAAGCCTTCGAGCCGGCTGGCATAGGCTTCGCGCATCACCTGCGAGAGCCTGGCGAACCAGGCCGAGTCCGGCCCACCTTCCGGCGGCGGGCTCGCAGCCATGCCCTCGACCACCGCCTGCAGGGTCGGCGCCGCCGTCAGGCCGCCGGCGGTGTGGATGCGATGCGTGCCGCGCCAGTCGATAACCGGCGCCTCGCGAACGGTCGCGCGGCACTCGGCGAGGTCCTGCGCATCGACCACGCCACCGACCTTGGCGATATCGGCCGCCAGCCGGTTCGCGAGGTCGCCGCGATAGAAGTCGTCGAGCCCGGCTTTGGCGAGATGCTCCAGCGTGCTGCCGAGATTGCCGAGCGTCCGGAAGCCCGGCACGCCCTGATAAGGCGGCACTGGTGGCAAGCCACCCGGCAGGTAGATGCGGGCGCTCTCCTCGTAGAGCCGGAGCACCGAGGCCGAGGAGGCGATCTTCAGCGTCGTGTACCAGTCCTGCGCCAGACCGCGCTTCGCCAAGGCCATCGCGGGTGCAAGCAAGTCAGAGATCGGCATGCTCGTGCCAAACGTGTCCTTCAGCTTGGCATAGCCGGCAACCGAGGAGGGAATGCAGAAGGAGAGCGGGCCGTGGATGTTGCGATCGCCCTCGACTTCCGGCCAGGCGAAGAGGTCGAGCTTCATCGCGCCGGTCATGGGGTAGTCGGCCGGATCGGCGCGGCGCGGCGCGACCGGGCCGAAATCGACGACCTGCGCCCTGCTCTCGCCGGCCTTGAGCACGACACCGAAGCCGATGCCCCCTAATCCACTGTTCCAAGGCTCGACGGCCGCCAGCGCGAAAGCGGTCGCGACCGCGGCATCTGCCGCATTGCCGCCGGTCTCGAGGACCGCCGCGCCGGCCGCCGCCGCCTCATGGTTCTGCGAGACGACGATGCCCTTGCGCCCGCGCGCCGAGGGCTTGGTCAGGCTCCAGTTCTGGGTGCGGTAGGCGCGGGCAGGCTGCTTCGGGGCGGTCATCGGCAAGATCCGGTCGGCGTGAGGAACGCGCCATCGTGGCATGCGCGCGCCGGAGCGTCACTTGAGGAAGACTCAAGGCCGCCCCGCGACCGGCGCGCTTCAGTGCGCCTGGCGTTCCTCGCCCGGCAGGTGCACCAACGCCTTGATCGGCAGATGGTCGGAGGCCAGCCGCGACAGCTCGGTGTCGTGCAGGTCGACCTGCGTGATCGTTTCGGCCGGGTATGCGACGATGCGGTCAAGCGCCCAGATCGGGAAGCGCGAGGGGAAGCTCGGGATCGCCGCCTGCAGCGGGCCGAACTTTGGCGCCAGCCCATGCAGGCTGGATTTCTTGCCGACCCGCCACTCGTTCAGGTCGCCCATCAGGAAGATCGGGCGTCCGTCGGTCGGCTTGGAGGCGTTGATCAACGTTTCGACCTGACGCGAGCGCGAATGGCGCAGCAGGCCGAGATGCGCCGCGACCACCCGGATCGGCGAACCGCAGACGGTGAGGTCTGCGATCAAGGCCCCGCGCGGCTCGACGCCAGGCAGGACGAGCTGCCGGGTCGCGGTGACCGCGCCGTCGCGGAAGAGCACAACATTGCCGTGCCAGCCATGGCCCTGCCAGGCGCTCTGCACCGGCACCGGCTTCAGGCCCGTGCGGCGCTCGAGACGCGCGAGATCGAGCAGCCCGGAGCGCTCGCCGAAGCGTTGGTCGGCCTCCTGCAGCGCCACGACATCGGCATCGATCTGACGGAGCACCTCGATGATCCTGTCGGGATCGAAGCGGCGGTCGCGCCCCACGGCCTTGTGGATGTTGTAGGAGGCGATCTTGAGCTCGGCCGCCGGCGAGTTGCTGGCGAGCGCCTGCTGCCCGGCGGTCTCGCGCGTCCAGCTCGACATCTGCGGCGGGCGCAGCACCCTGATCCGGCGCAGCCCGCGCCCTTCGAACTCCAGCATCCGGCCGGCATCTCCACGACGACTCAACGGGCTCTTAGCAAGAGCCTTGCCATGATCAATTCCCGAACGCCGCAAGGGTTCGATCGGTTTCGGGGCGAACGACTCGCGAGGATAGGGGTTATAGGAAAAACGGAGTTCCGGCAGTCGCTGAATGTCACTTCTCGAAGTCTTGATCGCTGCCTTGGCCCTGCTCGCGCTGATCGCGGTCGCAGCCGCCTATTCCTATGGCCGCTTTGCCCGCCACACCAGCGCCCCGCCGTCCTACGCACTGCCCCCCGCCGATGCCGAAACCGCAATCGACCGAGCGCTCGCGCCGCTGCTGACCGCCCGTCCCGGGCTCAATGGCACGGTTCTGCTGGCTGATGGCGCACGAGCCTTCGCAGCGCGGGCCCTGACGGCCCGCAATGCCGGCCGCAGCCTCGATCTGCAATACTACTACTGGCGCAAGGATACCGCCGGCCGCCTGCTCATGAGCGAGATCATCGATGCCGCCGATCGCGGCGTGCGCGTCCGCTTGCTGATCGACGACATCAACGCCCGCGGCAATGACTCGATCTACCTCGCGCTCGATTCCCACGCCAACATCGAGGTCCGGCTGTTCAATCCGAGCCGAAACCGCTCCAACGGCATCCGCCGCGGCCTGGAACTGGCGCTGCGCGCCTTCCGCGTGACGCGCCGCATGCACAACAAGGCGTGGATCGTCGACGGCCGCCTCGCCATCATCGGCGGCAGGAACATCGGCGACGCCTATTTCAACGCGGCGCAGGCCAGCAATTTCCACGATCTCGACCTGCTCGTCGCCGGTGAGGCGGTCGCCCAGGCCGAGACGATCTTCGACGGCTTCTGGAACAGCCCGACCGCCGTCCCGATCGCGCAGCTCAGCCGCCCCATTGCCCGGCGCCTGCCGAGCTTGCAGGCGCCGCCGCTTGGCCGGGACCGCGCCAATGCGGAGGCGTTGCTGCGTCTGATCGAAACGCTCGATGCTGGCGCAGCCCTGGCCGAACTATTTGGCAAATTGCGCTGGATCGCCCAGGTCCAGATCATCTCCGACCCGCCGGAAAAGGCTGTCGCCGCCGGAGAACAGGGCTGGCTGGCGCGCCGGCTCTACCGCGCGATCACCGAGACGCAGAGCGAGTTGCAGATCACCTCGCCCTATTTCATTCCCGGCGAGCGCGGGCTGCGGGCGCTCTCCGCCCTCGTCGCACGCGGCGCCAAGGTCACGGTCCTAACCAATTCGCTGGCTGCCACAGATGTCGTCGCCGTCCATGGCGCCTATGCCAGCTATCGCAAACGGTTGCTCGAGCAAGGCATCAGGCTGTTCGAGCTGCGTCCGGAACTCATGCCTGCCGGCGTCTCGCTGTTCGGCTCGAAAGGCGCGAGCCTCCACACCAAGGCGTTCACCGTCGACCGCCATACCGGCTTCATCGGCTCCTTCAATTTCGACCCCCGCTCGGCCTCGCTGAACACGGAAATGGGCGTGGTCGTCGTCGACGACGGTCTCGTCGCTGAAATGCGCGAGATTTTTGCGCACGAGACCACGCCGCACTGCGCTTTCCGGCTCGGCCTCGACCAAGGCCGCGTCTGCTGGGACGAGGGGCCGCAACGTGCCGACCGCTTGCTGCAAGAGCCCGTGGCCGGCTTAGGCCGTCGGCTCACCGCGGCGCTGATCCGCCTCCTGCCGATCGAATCGCAGTTGTGAAAAGGCTGAGACGCTCTGAAGGGCACTAGATCAGGGCAGGTTGGTCGGATTCGCTCGGCTCGGCCACCATAGGGTTGCGGACGAGGCGCGGCGCCATTGCATCGAAGAGAGGCAGCGCCGCAGCGCCGAGCGCCGCCGTGAGCTGACCGGTCGTGCCGCGCTGGAGGCGTGGGACGGTACGGCCATCGCGCCTGGCGACGGAGAGCGGCAATGGCTCGGCCGCTGCGATCAGCGCGTCGATGACGCTATCGGGAAGTCCGCCGCCCAGAATGATCGTCTCCGGGTCGAACAGATTCTCCAGCATGGCCAGCACCGGCGCGAGCAGCGGCCCGGCCCGGGCGATCCAGGCCGCCACCGCCGGATGGCCCTCAGCATGGAGCCGGGCGATGCCGGCCGCATCGACCTGGGCGATCCCGGCCTGGCGCAGCGTCTCCTGCAGGGCCGAGGGCGAAACATAGCGTTCGAGGCAGCCCTGGCGACCGCACACGCAGGGTGCGCCTCGGGGCACGGCCGGGACATGGCCGAGCTCACCGGCATTGCCGAAGGCGCCGCGATAGGGTTCGCCGCCGAGCATCAGCCCGAGGCCGAGGCCGAGCCCGAAATAGACCAGGCAGAAATGCCTGAGATTGCGGCCGAGGCCGTAGAGATGCTCGCCGACTGCCGCCGCCGTCGCATCGTTCTCTACCGTCACTGGCGTGGCGAGCGCCGCACTCATCAGCGCCGTCACGTCGCGACCGGTCCAGCCGGGCAGCGCCGTCGAGCCGACCGTGATCGTGCCCTCGAAATCGAACGGGCCGGGCATGACGACACCGCAGCCGAGCAGTCGATCCGGCGCGCCCCTCGCCGCCCGTGCCCGCTTGAGCTCGGCCGCCGCCAGCGCCTGCACGGCCTCGACCGACAGGTCGGACAGCGGCACGATCCGCTGCGCCCTGACCTCGCCGGTGAGGTCGACCAGTACGGTGGTGATGTGGTCGGCCGCGATCTCCATGCCGGCGGTGACGCCGCCATCGGCATTGAGCGCGAACTCGACCGGGGGCTGGCCGCGGGCCGTGCGCCGGCGCCCCAGCTCGACCAGGAACCCCTCCTCCAGCAGTTCGGCGACGATGTTCGAGACCGCCTGCGCCGTTAGTCGCGTCAGGTTGGCGATGTCGGAGCGGCCGAGCCGGCCATGCTGGCGCAGCGTCTCCAGCACGACGCGCCGGTTGTGGCGTCGGCCCCGCTCGGGGTTGGCGCCGAGGGCGACGCTGTGCGCGGCCGGGGGCTTGCGATGCGGCATGATGGGCAGCCTCTTTCGTTGGCACAGGCTGCGCCGGCCATTAATCAAACTCAAGTGAATTAATCTATTGACAGCGCGCGAGCCGCGGGAGAGCCTGCCTGCCGAACGTCCGGCAGCCGGGAGCGAGCATGCGGGCGGACGTCGCAACGAGACGGGGAGGAAGACCCATGCGCGGCTTTCGCGGACTAGTCCTGGGCATTGCCATGTCGATCGGCGCCATCGCCGGCGCCAAGGCCCAGGCAGTCGAGATCGAGTACTGGCAATATGTGTTCGACGCCCGCATCAAGGCGATGAACGAGTTGATCAAGCGCTTCGAGGCCGCCAATCCCGGCATCAAGGTCAAGCACACGACCTTCCCCTATGCCGACTACCAGACCAAGATCGCCGCCGCCGTCCCGGCCGGCCAGGGCCCCGACGTAGTCCAGCTCTATTATGGCTGGCTCGATAATTTCGTCGGCGCGAAGTTCATCCAGCCGCTGCCGCGCGACGCCTTCCCGCACGATGTGATCGAGAAGGAATTCTACCCGATCGTCCAGACGATGAAGCGCGACGGCGAGTATTACGGCCTGCCGACCGCGGTGCGAACGCTGGCCCTGTTCTACAACAAGAAGCTGTTCCAGGAGGCCGGGCTCGACCCGAACAAGCCGCCGCAGACGCTCGATGAGTACTTGGAGGCCGCCAAGAAGACGGTGAAACGCGACGCCGCCGGCAACATGCTCTCGGCCGGTGCCGTGATCGACATGCCCGGCCAGGACCTGCACTGGTGGCGCGAGGTGCTGCTGCGCCAGATGGGCGGCAAGCCCTATTCCGACGACAACAAGAGCGTCGCCTATGACAGCGAGGCCGGCGCCAAGGCGCTGAACTGGTATGCCGACCTGCAGCGCGTCCACAAGATCGGCCAGGCCGGCTTCATGGACGAAGGCCAGGCCGCCTTCCGTGCCGGACGCGCCGCGATGACGGTCGACGGCTCCTTCCGCCTCGGCGCCTTCGGCGGCATCAAGAACTTCGAATGGGGTGTCGCCGAACTGCCCGCCAGCGCCGACGGAAAGCGCTCGAACTTCGCCAGCTACTGGGTCAACGCCATCACCGCCAAGCCGACCGGCGCCAAGCTCGAGGCGGCCAAGAAGTTCATGGCCTTCACCACCTCGCCGGAAGCGATGCAGGTCTGGCTCGACATGGTCGGCGAGCTGCCGGCCCGCAAGGCGGCGGCGGAGACCGAGAAGAATCTCGCCCACCCGATCTACGGCCCCTTCCTCAAGGCGTTGAACTACTCGCAGGCGACCGTCTTCGTCGACGAATTGGCGCAGCGCCAGGTCGGGCTCGACATGGCCAACCGGGTCTTCATCCAGAATCAGGACGCCAAGGCATCGCTCGCCGAGGCCGCCAAGGCCGAGCAGGCGATCCTCGACCGCTTCTACAAGAAGTGATTGCGGTTTCCTGAAGACCAGCACGGCAGGACGCGTCATGACCGCCAATACCGAAGTCGCCCGCTCCGGCGGGCGCCTCTGGCAGGGCCTCACCTTGCAGCAGAAGCAGGTGGTCTGGGCTTGGGGCTTCCTTGCCGTGCCGATCCTGTTCTACGGGTTGATCCGCTTCTACCCAACGGTCGAGGCCTTCATCATCTCGACCACGAACTGGAACCTGATGAGTTCTCCCGCCTTCGTCGGGCTGGCCAACTTCAAGCGGCTGATGGCCGATCCGGTGTTCTGGCAGGTGTTCCGCAACACCTTCCTCTACCTGATCATCGGCACGCCGCTCAGCCTCGTGCTCGCCTTCACCATCGCCTACCATCTCGACCGCGTCCGCTTCATGCACGGCTTCATCCGGGCGCTCTACTTCCTGCCCTTTCTGACCACGGCAACGGCGATGGCCTGGGTCTGGCGCTGGTTCTACCAGCCGGTGCCGATCGGCCTGATCAACGACCTGCTGTCGTCCTTCGGCTTCGCCCAGCAGCCCTTCCTGCGCTCGACGACGCAGGCGCTGCCGGCGGTGCTGGCGCCAGCGATCTGGGCCGGGCTCGGCTTCCAGGTGGTGATCTTCCTCGCCGGCCTGCGCGCCATTCCGACGACCTATTACGAGGCTGCGCGCATCGACGGCGTCTCCGATTTCGCGATCCTCAGAAAGATCACGCTGCCGCTGCTCAAGCCGACGATCATCTTTCTCGTCGTCTTCTCCTCGATCGGCTTCCTGCGCATCTTCGACCAGGTCTACAACATGACCAGCGGCGATCCCGGCGGCCCGCTCAATTCGACCAAGCCGCTGGTTCTGATGATCTATCAGACCGCCTTCTCGTCCTTCGACATGGGCTATGCGGCAGCGCAGACCGTCGTGCTCTTCCTCGTCCTGCTCTGCGTCTCGCTGCTACAGCTGCGCCTGCTGAGGGATCGCTGATGACCGGCTCGTCCCTCACTCACCGCTTCGCCCCGGGGCGCGTCATCGCTTGGCTGCTGCTGCTCGCCGGCGGCCTCCTGATGCTGACGCCGCTGCTCTTCATGTTCTCGACCTCGCTGAAGGATTCGGCGGACATCTACGATCTCCGGCTGATCCCGGCGGCGCCGACGCTCGACAACTACAAGACCGTGCTCTCGGACGGGCGCTTCCTGCGCTGGTTCTGGAACTCGCTGGCGATCGCCACGATCGTTACCCTCTCGAACGTCTTCTTCGACAGCCTGGTCGGCTACACCCTCGCCAAATTCCAGTTCCGCGGCCGCTATCTCGTCTTCTTGGCGATCCTCTCGACGCTGATGATCCCGACCGAGATGCTGGTCATCCCCTGGTACGTGATGGCCAAGAACTTCGGCTGGCTCGACAGCTATTGGGGCATCATGTTCCCGGGCATGATGACCGCCTTCGGCACCTTCCTGATGAAGCAGTTCTTCGAGACGGTGCCCAACGACTTCCTCGAGGCGGCGCGCGTTGACGGGCTCAACGAGTTCGCGATCTTCTGGCGCATCGCGCTGCCACTGGTGACGCCGGCACTGTCGGCGCTGGCGATCTTCACCTTCCTCAGCAACTGGACGGCCTTCATCTGGCCGCTGATCGTCACCACCAGCAAGGAACTCTACACGCTGCCGGTCGGGCTCGCCTCCTTCGCTGTGGAATCGCAGATCCAGTGGGAGCTGATCATGACCGGCGCGGCGCTGGCGACGATCCCCACGCTCGCCGTCTTCCTGCTGCTGCAGCGCTACATCGTCCGCGGCGTCGTGCTCGCCGGGCTAAAGGGATGACTTCGATGACCGCCCTCACAGATCCGCGCACCAGCGACCGCTCCGTCTTTCCCGACCCGGTTTACAAGGAGACGGTGCTTCGCCCGCTCTTCGATGCGGTGAAGACGCATCATGTCGCGGGCTTCCGCGCCGTCGACCGCGCCCATCTCGTCATGCTAGCCGAGACCGGAATCCTGTCCCGCGAGACCGCGTCCAGCATCGCCCGCGCCCTGAGCGAGATCGAGCGCGAGATCGACCCGGCAACGCTGAGCTATACCGGCGAGGTCGAGGATTATTTCTTCCTGGTCGAGGCCGAGCTGCGCAAGCGGCTGAAGGCCGACGACAATGGCCGCCTGCATACCGGCCGCTCGCGTAACGATATCGAGCACACCCTGTTCAAGCTGGCGCTGAAGCCGAGGCTCGACAGGCTCGCAGCCCAATTGCGCGCCCTGATCGCCGCCGCGTTGACGCTGGCCGAACGCGAGAAGGAAACCCTGATCGTCGCCTATACCCATGGCCAGCCGGCCCAGCCCTCGACGCTCGGCCATTACCTCGCTGCCGCAATCGAGGTGATGCTGCGCGACCACCAGCGCCTGGCGCAGGCGCGCGAGCTCATCGACCTCTGCCCGCTGGGCGCCGCCGCGATCACTACCTCCGGCTTCCCGCTCGACCGGCACCGCACCGCGCAGCTGCTCGGCTTCAAGGCTCCCTTGCAGAACTCCTATGGCTGCATCGCCGCGGTCGATTACGTCACCGGCGTCTTCGGCGCGGTCGAGCTGGTCTTCCTGCATCTCGGCCGACTGATCCAGGATCTGCAGTTCTGGACCGCCTTCGAAGTCGGACAAGTCTATGTCCCCAACGCCTTCGTGCAGATCTCCTCGATCATGCCGCAGAAGCGCAATCCCGTGCCGATCGAGCATCTGCGCCATCTGGCGTCTCAGAGCGTCAGCCGCGCCCGCATGGTCCGCGACATCGTCCACAACACGCCGTTCACTGACATGAACGACTCGGAGGGCGAGACCCAGGAAGCCGGCTACCAGACTTTCGAGAGCGGCGGGCGCGTGCTCGATCTGCTCGCGGCGCTGCTGCCGGCGCTGTCAGTCGACAGCCGCCGCGTCGCCGAGACGATCCGCCGCTCCTGCATCACCATCACCGAGCTTGCCGATACGCTGGTGCGCAAGGAAGGCCTCTCCTTCCGTGCCGCCCATGAAGTCGCCTCGGCCGTGGCGCGCTCAGTCGTCGCGGCAGATGGCGATCTGCCGCGCGACGGCTACGAGCCTTTCGCCGAAGCCTTCCGCCACGCTGCCGGCCGCGAACCTGCGCTCAGCCGCGAGGATTTTGCCACCGCCGTCTCACCCGAAAATTTCGTCGCGCTGCGCGAACGCTTCGGCGGGCCGGGACCGAAGGTTCTGGGCGAGGCACTCGCCGGCTACCGCGCCGAGATCGCCGCCGCCGACGAGGCGGCCAGTGAAATCGCCAAGCGCGAGGACGCTGCACGCCGCGAACTGGACGCTGCCTTCACCGCCCTTGCAGGAGCCGCCTGATGGCCGGGATCGCGATCGACAAGCTGGTCAAGCGCTACGGCACGACGCAGGTCGTTCATGGCATCGATCTCGACATCCAGGACGGCGAGTTCGTCGTCTTCGTCGGCCCTTCCGGCTGCGGTAAGTCGACGACCTTGCGCATGATCGCCGGGCTCGAGGAGATCAACGACGGCACGATCTCCATCGGCGGCCAAGTCGTGAATCGGCTCGAGCCGAAACAGCGGAACATCGCCATGGTGTTCCAGAATTACGCGATCTACCCGCATATGAGCGTCGCCGAGAATATCGCCTTCGGCCTCTACACCTCCGGGCTCGATAAGGCTGCCAAGCGCAAGCGGGTCGAGGAGGTCGCCGAGGTGCTCGGCCTGACCAAGCTGCTGGAGCGCCGTCCCTCGGCGCTTTCGGGTGGTCAGCGCCAGCGTGTCGCCATCGGCCGCGCCATGGTGCGCGACCCCGCGGTCTTCCTGTTCGACGAGCCGCTCTCCAATCTCGACGCGCAATTGCGCGCCCAGATGCGGCTGGAGATCAAGCGCCTGCACCAGCGGCTCGGCACCACCATCGTCTTCGTCACCCATGACCAGGTCGAGGCGATGACGCTGGCCGACCGGATCGTGGTGATGCGCGACGGCCATATCCTCCAGGTCGGCGCGCCGATGGAGCTCTACGAGAAGCCGGCGGACGTCTTCACCGCCCGCTTCATCGGCTCGCCGACGATGAACATCGTGCCGGCGAAGACAACGGCAGATGCCGGCCGCAGCGCGCTGCAGCTCGGCGAAGTCCCGATCTCCTGGCCTGCGGCGCTACCGGCCGATGTCCTCGTCGGCGTCCGGCCGCAGGAGCTGCGCGTGCTGGAGCAGGGCGAAAGCGCCGATCTTGTTCTCTCCGGTACGGTCGCGGTGGTCGAGCCGCTCGGCCCGGAGACCTTTGTTCATGTCGAGGCCGAGGGCGGACTGCTGCTCGCCTCGGCCTCCGCGAAGCGCCCGCCGACCGTCGGCAGCGCCGTCAGGCTCGGCGCCCCGGCTTCGGCGTTGCGCCTGTTCGACGCCAAGAGCGAGAGCGCCCTGTGACATCCGGGCCGCCACGGCTGGACGGGCTCGTGCTCAGCACCGGGCGGCTCTATTGCGATCTCGTCTTCCGCGGGCTGGAGGCGATGCCTGAGCTCGGCGAGGAACGCTTCGCCGACGATGTCGCGATCGTCCCCGGCGGCGGCGGCTTCATCACCGCAGCCCATCTCGTCAGCCTCGGCCGACCCGCCGCGTTGCTGGCGCGCTTGGGCGAGGACCCGCTCGCGCATTCGCTTCTGCCGACACTCGAAGGCAGCGGCGTCGATCTTGCCTTTCTCGAACGCGCGGTCGATGCCGGCCCGCAGCTCTCCGTAGCGATCATCAAGGATGGTGAGCGCGCCTTCCTCTCGTGCCGCGCCGGCTCGGCCCGTCCAGCGACGCTGGCCGCCGCGCTCAGCGATATCAGCGCTGCCCATCTTCACATCGCCGAATTCGCGACGCTGGCCGAGATCCCACATCTCGTCACCGACGCCAAGCATCACGGCCTCACCATCTCGCTCGATCCAAGCTGGGACGATGCGCTGATCCGCTCGCCCGATCTCGTCGCGCGCTGCAACGGCATCGACATCTTCCTGCCGAATGCGTCTGAAGCTCGCGCGATCGCCGATTGCGACGATCTCGACACGGCCGGCCAGCGGCTCGCCCGGCATTTTTCGCTGGTGGCGGTCAAGGATGGCGCCGCTGGCGCCCGTCTCTATCAGGGCGAAACGTGCATCGCACTGCCCGCCGCGCCCAGCCGGGGCGTGCTCGATACGACCGGAGCAGGCGATGCCTTCAATGCCGGTTTCCTCGCCGCCTGGCTCGCCGGCCGCTCCCCCGAACGCGCCCTCGCCGAAGGCATCGCCAGTGGTACGCTTTCGGTCCAGAGCGTCGGCGGCGCCGGGCATGTGCTCGACCCGCGCCAGGTCGCACGCATCGCCGATCAACTGCTCGAAGAACCGGTGCGCCGCCATGGCTGAAGCCCTGCTCACTCGCGAGGCGGCCGAGGCCGCCGCTGTCGCTCGCCACCAGCTAGCCGAGAACGCGGCCGTGATCGCCGATCTCGTCGAGCGCCTGCGCATCAAGCGGCCGGCCTTCGTCGCGACCTGCGCGCGCGGCTCCTCCGACCATGCCGCGACCTATGGCAAGTATCTGATCGAGCGCGCACTCGGCCTGCCCGTCGCCTCGCTCGGTCCGAGCCTCGCCTCGGTCTATGGCGGCGAACTCGACCTTTCCCGCGCCGTGTTCATCGCCGCCTCGCAATCCGGCCGCAGCCCGGATGCGCTGCTGCTGACCGAAGCCGCCAAGCGCGCCGGAGCGCTCGTGGTCGGCTTCGTCAACGACGAGGCCTCGCCGCTCGCCGACATGGTCGACGTGCTCGTGCCATTGCGAGCCGGTTCGGAACGCAGCGTCGCCGCGACCAAGAGCTTCCTCGCCACCTGCCTGGCCTTCCTGCAACTGGCCGCGCAATGGGCTGAGGACGAAGCCCTGTCCGCCGCACTGATACAGGCCCCCGAGGCGCTCGATGCCGCCGGACGCTGCGACTGGACCCCCGCCCTGCTCTCCTGGCGGGAGGCGAGCAGCCTCTACGTGATCGGCCGGGGGCTTTCCCTCGGCATCGCCCAGGAGATCGCGCTCAAGTTCAAGGAGACCTGCCGCATCCATGCTGAGGCGTTCAGTGCCGCCGAGGTGCTGCACGGGCCGCTTGCTCTGGTCGGGTCCGGTTTTCCGGCGCTGGCGCTCGATCCGGGTGACGAGGGCAGCGAGAGCGTCCGCGCCGCGGCGACAGCCTTCACCGGTCTCGGCGCCGATCTGCGCTATGCCGGCAGCGGCGCAGGACAGAGCCTACCGCTGCCGCCGGATTTGCCGGCCGCCTTGCTGCCGCTTGCGCAGGTTCGTGCCTTCTATGGCGCGCTCGCGGCGCTCTCACAGGACCGCGGCTTCGATCCAGATCGCCCACCCCACCTCTCCAAGGTGACGCGGACAATCTGATCCGGTCTCATTTGCCGAGCACGAGGTTCGGCAACCAGGTCGTCAGCGGCGGCCAGAGCGTTACCGCGACGAGCACGGCGAGCAAGGGCAGCAGCCAGGGCACGATCGCCCGCGACATCGCCTCGAACGAGATCTTGGCGATCTTCGAGGTGACGAAGAGCACGACGCCCACAGGCGGCGTGATCGTGCCGATCATCAGGTTGAGCACGAAGATCAGGCCAAACTGGATCGGGTCGATGCCGAACTGCGTCGCGGCCGGGGTCAGGATCGGGATCAGGATCAGCATCGCCGCCAGCGCTTCCATGAAGCAGCCGACGAAGAGCAGCAGCAGGTTGACGATCAGCAGGAAGATCAGCGGATTGCCGGCGAGGTCGACCAGCATCGGCCCGACCGTCTGCGGGATCCGCGAGATCGACAGGCACCAGCCCAGCGCTGCCGCCGTCATCACCAGCGCCAGCACGACGCCGGTGGTCTCGACAGTCTGCACGACGAGTTCCGGCAGGTCGTTCAGCGAGAAGCTCTTGTAGACGAAGAGACCGAGCACGATCGCATAGGCGGTCGCGACAGCAGCGGCTTCCGTCGGCGTGAAAATGCCAGCCATCATCCCGCCGAACAGGATGACCGGCGTCATCAGCGCCCAATGCGCCTCCTTGTAGGCGACCCAGAGCTGCGCCGCGCCCGGGAAAGGATGGCGCGGCAGGTCGCGCTTCTTGGCGACATAGACCACCATCGCCATAAGCGCGCCGGCCATCAAAAGGCCGGGGATGACGCCAGCGAGGAAGAGCCCGCCGATCGAGACATCGGCGGAAACGCCATAGATCACCATCGGCAGCGAAGGCGGGATGATCGGCCCGATCGTCGCGGAGGCGGCTGTGATCGCCGCCGCCGTCTCGGGATCATAGCCCTCGTCCTGCATCGCCTTGATCTCGAGCGTGCCGACGCCGCCGGCATCGGCCACCGCCGAGCCCGACATTCCCGCGAAGATCACGCTGGCGAGGATATTGGCGTGGCAGAGCCCGCCGCGCAGCCAGCCGACGCAGGCCGTCGCGAAGGCGAAGATCCGGTCGGTGATGCCCGCCGAATTCATGATGTTGCCCATCAAGATGAAGAGCGGCGCCGCCAGCAGCGGGAAGGAATTGGCGGATTGCGCGATCTTCTGCGGGACGATGCCGAGCGGGAAGGCGCCGAAGAAGGCGAAGGCAACTGCCGCCAGCCCCATCGAGACGAAGAGCGGCACGCCCATCAGCAGAGCGATGAACCAGACCGGCAGGATCTGCAGCATCAGGGTGCTCATAGCGGCTGCGTTCCCGGTTCGGCGGTCTCGATCTTGCGGCCTGCGACGACGTCGCCGATCTCGGCCAGCGCCTGCAGGATCAGGGCGAGGCCCGCGAGCGGCATCACCATGTAGAGCGCCGCGCTCGAAACCGGCAGCGCGATCGATTCGACATCCCAGGTCCGCTCGATCAGCCCGAAGGAGTAACGGATCAGGATCGCTGCGAAGAGGATGATTGCGGTTTGCGTCACGATCTCCAGCAGCCGCCCGGCCGACTTCGGCAGCAGGTCGGCGAAGACGGTGATGCGGATATGCGAGCGTCGGCGGGCTGCGATGATCCAGCCGACGAAGCCGGTCCAGACGAGGAGGTACTGCGCGAGCTCGTCGGTCCAGGCCAGCGGGGCGTTGAGCTGGCGCGAGGCGACGCCGAGCAGCACGGCGACAAGCAGCGCCAGCAGGAGCCCGACGGCGGCGGCGCGGACGAGACGGTCGGTGAAGGCAACGAGGGATTTCACGAGACAGCAAGCCCTGATGTCAGATGATCGAAAGGCCGGGGCACTGCCGTCATGCTCGCCCTTGTGGCGAGCATCCACGTCTTGAACACCGCACTCGATTAGCGGACGAAGACGTGGATGGTCGGGACAAGCCCGACCATGACGAATACGGACAGATGCCCGCTCAAAGCGCCGCGAGCGCGTCCCAGGTGCCTTTGCCCCATTTGCTCTCGAACTGCTTGGGCAGGCTCGCCAGCACCGGCTTGCTGAAGCTTTCGAGGTCCGGCTCTGTGACGCTCATGCCGGCCGCCTTCAGCGTCGCGACGAGGCTGCCCTCCTGGCTCGCAAGCTCGGCATCCTGCCAGGCGACGCCGTTGGCGATCGCGGCTTCCAGGATCGTCCTGTCGGCGTCCTTCAGCCCCTTCCAGAAGTCCTGGTTGATGACGATCAGACGCGGCGTGATGATGTGGCCGGTCAGGATGAGATGCTTCTGCACCTCCTGCAACTTGGCGCTGTGGATCGTCGGCAGCGGGTTTTCCTGGCCGTCGACAGCGCCCTGGCTGAGCGCCAGGTAGAGCTCATTGAAGTTGACGGGAGTCGCCTTGGCGCCCCAGGCCTCGACCATGGCGCGGAAGGTGTCGACCGGCGGCACGCGCAGCTTGAGACCGGCGACGTCGGCAGCGCTCTTCACCGCTTTCGAGCCGGTGGTCAGGTGGCGCTTGCCGTAATAGGTCACGGCAGCCATGCGCATGCCGCGCTTCTTGATCAGCTCCTCGTTCATCTGGGCGAAGACCGGCGCCTTGGCGACCTTGGCCATATGGGCCGGGTCGCGCCAGAGATAGGGCGCCTCGACCACCGAAAGCTGCGGCAGGAAGGAGCCGAGCGCGGCGGCGCCGTCCGTCGTCATCGTCAGCGCACCCGAGGCGACCGATTCCATCATGTCCTTGCCGGAGCCGAGCTGGCCGGCCGGGAAGGACTGGATGTCGACGCGGCCCGAGGTCTTCTCCTTCACCTCCTTGGCGATGCGATCGACCATCTGCACCTGCGGATGCGTGGTCGGCAGCATCTCGCCCCAGCGCAGCACGGTCGCTTGCGCGCGCAGCACGCTCGGCATCGCAATCATGGCGCCGCCAGCGGCGGAACCGGCGAGAAAGGCGCGTTTCGTCAGCTTGGTCATCGTTGCTCTCCTCCCTGAGCGGCCGGTTTTCCGGCTCGCTGTTCCGGCGCCTCGTTCCGATCGGCGCCTGATCGCTCGTCAGTAGCTCATCGCCCTCGTCCGGGCGTTGTTGATGTGTGCGCTCATCTCGGCGGCTGCGGCCTCGGGATCGCGCGTTTCGATCGCGGTGATGATCTTGAGATGGTCCTGCATCACCGGGATCAGGATGTGGTTCTGAATGCGCGTCTCGTATTGCCGGATCAGCCTGATTTTCAGCCAGGTGACGCGGAAGGCCTGGCTGACGATGTCGTTGTCGAGATGGTCGATGATCATTTCGTGCATCAGACGATCGACATTCTCGGCGTCCTCGATCAGGGTCTCGTCGCCGCCGGCCTCGGCCCGCCGGATGATCGCCTCGTGACGCTCGCGCTGCTCGGCGATCTCGTCGTCGGTCGCAGTGCGCGTATAGGCGGCCGTCGCCTCCTTTTCGAGGAAGAGTCGGAACTGGAAGGCGTTGCGGATCAGGTTGAGGTCGACATGGGCGACCTGCATGCCGCGCTGCGGCACGGTCTTGATCAGCCCCTCCGCCTCCAGCCGCGGGATCAATTCGCGGATGGCACCGAGCGGATAGCCCGTCATGGCGACGAGCTCGCGCTGGGTGACGAACTGGCCCGGCCGGATCTCGCGCGCGAGCAGCCGCTCGGTGAAGCTGGCATAGGCCCGCTCCCTGAGCTTCAGCGGCTCGCCCTCGCGTTCCGGCTCGGACTGGCTCATCGACCTCTCCTCAGGCGGCCTTGGCGCGGGTGATCCGGTCAAAGGCGGCGAACAGCGCCTTGCGCTGGCCCTCGTCGAGCGCGACCAGCGGCGCCCGCATCGGGCCGTAGCCGGCATCGCCATGGAGATGCCCGACCAGCGCCTTGACCGCCGGCAGCACCGGATAGGAGCAGATCTCGTCGACCAGCGCGTTCACCGTGGCGTCCTCGGCGCCCTCGTACACGATCGGGCGCAGCAAATGCGGAACGAGGTTGGCAGCACCGCAGATCGAGCCCTGGGCGCCGGCACGAACGGCCCGGCCGAGCAGGCGCTCGTCGCCGACCAGGATGGCGAGCTCGCCATGCGCCTTCAGGAAGGCCTCGGTTGTCGGGTAGTCGCAGGACGAATCCTTGACGCCGGTGACGACGCTCGGGAACGCCTTTTTCAGCCGCTCGACTAGTCCGACCGAGATGTCGACCGCCGTCACCGAGGGGATGTGGTAGAGGATGGTGTTGCGGGCGGAAGCGCCGAGCTTCTCGAAGAACTGCGAGAACCAGGCATAGAGCCCCTCGTCGCCGACGCCCTTGAAGTAGAAGGGCGGGGCGACCAGCAGGCCCTTGGCGCCGATGTTGAGCGCTGTCTGCGCCTGATCGACCGCCTCATGCAGCGAGGACGCCGCGACGCCGGCATAGATCTGCTTGGCGGGGTCGATGCCGGCGCCGACCAAAGCGCCCAGCATGGCGGTGCGGGCCGGGCTGCCGAGCGCCGCGCCCTCGCCGGTCGTGCCGAACAGCGTGACGCTGTCGCAGCCGTTCGCCAGGACGTGCTTGGCGTGATGGACGAGCCGCGGCAGGTCGACGGCGCCGCCCTCCCGCATCGGCGTGGTGATGGCGCAGGAGAGGCCGAAGCGATTGGGATTCAGAGCCATTGCGAAGCGTCTTTCCGTGAGATGTCCGACTGAGAGTTTGGGCAGGCGATGTCAGCCATCCTTGAGCCCTCCGGCGGAGAGGCCGGCGACGATCTCGCGCTGGGCGAGGACGGTCAGCAGCAGGACGGGAAGCGTGACGAGCAGGGCGGCGGCCGCCAGCGGGCCCCAAGAGATCTGCTCGAAGGTCAGCGAATTGTAGACGGCCGATGGCAGCGTCCGGCTGTTCTTGCCGCCGAGCACCACCGAGAAGATGAAATTGTTCCAGGAGAAGATGAAGGCGAGGATGCCGCCGACGACAATGCCGGGCCGGGCCAGCGGCAGCGCGACATGGCGGAAGGCCTGCCAGGTGGTGGCGCCGTCGATGCGGGCCGCGTCCTCCAGCTCCATCGGCACATTTTCGAAGTAGCCGATCATGATCCAGACGATGATCGGGATGGTGATGACGAGATGGGTGATCACCAGCGCGGTGATCGTGCCGACCAGGCCGGTAATCTGGAAGAGCAGGAAGAGCGGGATCAGATAGGACAGCGCCGGCGTCATCCGCGCGACCAGGATCAGGATCGCGAATTTGTGGGCCTTGCCACGGGCGATGCCGTAGCCGGCCGGCACGCCGACGGCGAGGCCGACCAGCACCGCCCCGCCCGTCACCAGGATCGAGTTCCAGAGATAGAGCGCGAAGTTGTTCTTCTCGAAGACGTCGAGATAGTTCGCGAAGGTCGGCGGGCTCGGGATGAACACCGGCGGGAAGGCGGTGTTGTCCAGCTCATTCTTGAATGAGAGCGAGATCATCCAGAGGAAGACCAGCACCGCTGGCGAGACCAGCACGAAGACCGAGGCGTAAAAGCCGAGCTTAGTGGCGAGGCGCTTCATCACGCGTTCCACTTCGACTTCTGGCGCGCATAGAGCAGCAGCAGCGACAGCATGATGATGATCACGAAGAAGATCACCACGACGGCGGAGGCGTAGCCGATCTTGTAGAACTGGAAGGCCTGCAGATAGAGGAAGATGTTGAGCGTCTCGGACGCCGTCCCCGGCCCGCCCTGGGTGATCACGAAGATCGTATCGAAGGCCTTCAGCGCATCGATGGTGCGGATCACGATCGCGACCATGATGAAAGGCCAGACCAGCGGCAGCGTGATGTGGCGGAACATATGCCAGGCATTGGCACCGTCGATCAGCGCGGATTCATAGGGTTCCCGCGGCAGGCCGGCGAGCCCGCCGAGCACGATCAGCATGACCAAGGGCGTCCAGTGCCAGACCTCGACCAGGATCAGCGTCGGGATCACGGTATTGGGCGAGTAGACCCAGGCCTGCGGCCCGATGCCGACCAGCGAGAGCAGATAGTTCAGCACGCCGAGCTGGGGATGGAACATCATCGTCCAGACCAGCGCGACCGCCACCGGCGTCGCCATCATCGGCATCACGAAAATGGTGCGCAGCAGGCCGCGGAACGGGAATTCGCGATGGAAGACCAAGGCTGCCGCCGTGCCGAACAGGATCGGCAGCACCACCGCGAGCACGGTGAAGTAGAAGGTATGCCCCATCGACTCGATGAAGCGCGGGTCGCGGGCGAGCTCGGCGAAGTTCTGCAGGCCGATGAATTCCTGGCCACCGCCGATCTTCCAGTCCTGCGTCGACATGTAGAGCGTGAACAGCCAGGGGAAGACGATCACGCTGGCGATGATCAGCACCGCCGGCAGCGAGAACAGCCAATAACGTGGCGTGAAATCCCGCGAATCGGCCGCAGACATCTGCACCGGGCTCGCGAGATTGCTGGCTGGCAGGGTGGTGCTGGTCATTATCTGCTCTGGAAATTCACACTGTCATGCTCGCCCTTGCGGCGAGCATCCGCGTCTTGAACAGCGCCGTGGCCTCCGGAAGACGTGGATGGTCGGGACAAGCCCGACCATGACGCGCTCGGCGGCCAAGCTCGGCCCTCAGCCCTGCTCGCTCTTGACCAGCACCGGCGCGAAGGCCTCCGTCGCCTTCTTCAGCTCGGCCGCGACATCGGCGCCGCCGATCGCATTGGTCAGTGCCACCCCGAAGACGTCGCGGAACTCGGTGACCGGCACGATCTGCGGCAGCGCGGCGCGGGCGATCTTGGCCGAGTTCAGCAGGCACTCGAAATACTGCTTGCCGAACTTCGACGCCTCGATCGTCGCGGTATCGCTATAAGCCGAGGAGCGGGCCGGGGCGCCGGCGCCAGCCTTGAGCATGGCGAGCTGCTGGGCCTTGTTGGTGATGAACTGGATATAGAGCCAGGCCGCTTCCTTCTTGGCGGAGCCGCGCGAGATGCCGATGCCGTCGCCGAACATGCCAGCATGATGCGCCTTCGGCCCAGGCGGGGTGACGCCGTAGCCGACCTTGCCGACGATGCGCGACTTGCTGGGATCCTCCAGCGGCGTCGCAAAACCGATGCCGTCGAGCCACATCGCGGCGCGGCCCTGCATGAAGGTGGTCTGGCACTCGTTCCAGTTGAAGCCGACCTGGCCGACCGGGCCGGTATCCTTGTTGAGCTTCTTGTAGAGCTCGCCGGCCCAGATCGCTTCGGGCGTATCGGTCAGGAGCTTGCCATCGGCCGAGGTCGTCTCGACGCCCTGGCCGAGCAGCAGGCAGGCCCAGACCGGGACGTTGGCGTTCTTCAGCCCGCGCGAGACGAAGCCGGCGACGCCCTTGGCCGGGTCGTGCAGCTTGGCGGCGGCGACCGCCATCTCGTCCATGGTCTTGGGGAAGGCGACGCCCTTCGCGTCGAAGAGCTCCTTGTTGTAGTAGACCATCCAGTAGTCGACGAAATAGGGCAGCGTATCGAGCGCCCCGTCGGCCTGGCGGGCATAGGCGACGGCGCCGGCGCCGAAATCCTCGAAGTTGAAATCGGGCGAGGTCAGCGAGGCGTCCTTGATCATGGGCGCGAGGTCGGCGAACCATTTGCCCTTGGCCGCCATGCGCTTTTGCACATGCAGCGAGATCGCGCTGACGTCGAAGCTCGGCTTGCCCGAAGCGAACTCGATCACCGCCTTCTGACGCTGCTGCTGCTCCGGCACCTGCTCGGAGGAGACCTTGATGCCGGTGAGCTCGGTGAACTCCTTCTCGGCGGCCTGGAACAGGTCCGAGCGCGGATTCTTGACCAGCAGCACGTCGATCGACTGGCCGGAGAAGCGCTTCCAGTTGAAGGCGGCCTGGGCGCGCGCCTCGCGCAGCACCAGCGGCGAGGCGATGGCGCCGGTCGCGCCGAGCGCGGCGGCGCCGCGCAGTAGGCCACGCCGCGTCGGCTTCAAGATCTCGGTCATGGATGTCCTCCCCTGGACTGATGTGCGGCCCTTGCAAGCCGTCTTGATCCTGTTCCGGCAGGCGGGCCCAACATCGCCCGCACCTGCCGGAATGGTGCGCACGCTAGTCCGGAACTAAGGCGGTTGCAAGCTAACATGTTGACGTGCACATAGTGATGCAACGCGACCGAGCACCCGGCTTCCGATGACGACTTCCACGCTCCCCGTTCGACCGCTCGGCCGCTCCGACCTTAAGGTCACGACGCTTGGTTTCGGCGGCGCGCCGCTCGGCGATCTCTATGCAAACCTCGACGAGGCGAGCGCAGTCGCGACGGTCGAGGCAGCCCTCGCCTCCGGCATCAGCCTGATCGACACCTCCCCTCTCTATGGCCACGGCCTCTCCGAGCACCGGATCGGCGCGGCGTTGCGGCGCTCGGGTCGCAAGGACGTGGTGATCTCGACCAAGGTCGGCCGCGTCGCCGAGCCCTTCGCCGGGCGCGGCGACGGCTCGGGCTATCGCGGCGGCGTGCCGCACGGCCTGCGCTTCGACTATTCCTATGACGGCGCCATGCGCTCGCTGGAGCAGTCGGCGCTGCGCCTCGGCGTCGACCGAATCGACGTCGTGCTGATCCACGATGTCGATGTCTGGACGCATGGACAAAGCGCGATCGAGACCCGCTTCACCGAAGCCATGGACGGCGCCTATCGCGCGCTCGACAAGCTGCGCTCCGCCGGCACGGTCAAGGCGATCGGCGTCGGCGTCAACGAGGCCGAGATGTGCGAGCGCTTCGCGAACGCTGGTGATTTCGACGCGATGCTGCTCGCCGGGCGCTACTCGCTGCTGGAACAGCCGGGACTCGCCTCCTTCATGCCGCTGGCGCAGCAGAAGGGCATCGGCCTGATGCTGGGCGGCGTCTTCAATTCCGGCATCCTCGCCACCGGCCCGGTCAGCGGCGCAAAGTACAACTACCAGCCGGCTCCGCCCCAGATCCTCGCCCGCGTCGCGGCGATCGAGACGGTCTGCAACCACCATGGCGTGCCGCTGCGTCGCGCCGCCCTGCAATTCCCGCTCGGCCATCCCGGGGTCGCGAGCCTGGTCATGGGAGCGGTCCAGCCGGCAGAGGTCATGGATCAGGTCACAGAGCTGTCGGCGCCGATTCCCCCTGCCCTCTGGACAGAGCTAAAGACCGAAGGTCTGCTCGGCGCCGATGTCCCGGTCCCGGTCTGACCTCATGCGCATCGATGCCCATCAGCACTTCTGGAGCCTCGCCCGCGGCGACTATGGCTGGCTGACGCCGGCACTCGGGCCGATCCATCGCGATTTCGGCCCAGCTGATCTCGCCCCGCTCCTCGCCGAACACGACATCGAACGCACCATTCTGGTCCAGGCAGCGCCGACCGAGGCTGAGACGGCCTACCTGCTCGATATCGCGGCGAGGACACCTTCCGTCGCCGGCGTCGTCGGCTGGACCGATTTCGATGCGCCCAATGCAGCGGAGCGCATCGCGACCCTGGCCACCAACCCGCTGCTCGTCGGTCTGCGCCCGATGGTCCAGGACATCGCGGACGACCACTGGCTGGCGCGTCCTGCGCTGGGGCCGGCCTTCGAGACTATGATCGGGAACGGCCTCGTCTTCGATGCACTGCTGAAGCCGCACCATATTGCGGCGATGCTCATGGTGCTGGAGCGACACCCCGATCTCGCCTGCGTCATCGACCACGGCGCCAAGCCCGACCTCGCCACCGGCGATCTCGCCGGCTGGCGCGACGGCATGAGCGCGCTCGCTGCGCACCCTCGCCTCACCTGCAAACTCTCGGGACTCGTCACCGAAGCTGGGCCAGACTGGACGCTGGAGACATTGCGACCGGTCGTCGAGCATCTCCTCGCCACCTTCGGGCCGGAGCGGCTGATCTTCGGCAGCGACTGGCCGGTGGTGACGTTGCGGGCATCCTACGCGCAATGGTTCGCTGTAGCTGAAGCGCTGCTAGCCGGCCTCACCGAGATGCAGCGCGCCGCCGTGTTTGGCGGCAATGCAGCAAAACTCTATCTCTCGCAGCGCGGACGCAGCTGACATGCTCAAGGATATCGACCCGGTCCTCTCCGCCGATCTGCTCTGGGTTCTCGCCGCCATGGGCCATGGCGACGACCTCGCATTGGTCGATGCCAATCACCCGGCCGAAAAGATCGCCCGCGCCACGACGAGCGGCCGGCTGGTGCGCCTGCCCGGCCTCACCATGGCGCGGGCGGCCCGCGCCATCCTCTCGGTGCTGCCGATAGACGATTTCGAGCCCCAGCCGGCAAGGCGCATGCAGGTCGTCGGCGATGCTGCCGTAATCCCTGACGTGCAGACGCAGGTCCAAGCCGAACTCGACTGGGCGCTCGGTCGCAGCGAACCGCTCGCCGGCATCGAGCGCTTCGCCTTCTACGAAGCGGCAAAGCAGGCCTTCGCCGTGGTCCAGGTCGGTGATCCCCGCCCCTATGGCTGCTTCCTCTTCCGCAAGGGCGTGATCGCCGGCGAGCCAGGCTAAGTGGCTCAGCCCGGGTCGATCAGACCGAGCAGGCCGCCGGCGATCGCGATATTGGCGACGAAGCCGTTGATGCGATTGGCTCTATCCAGGCCCTGATGATCCCAGAAATTATTGAACATCGGCGTCGCCGCGATAAGGAAGGCGAGCAGCATCAGCGCGGCCAGCGAGAGCTGGATGCCGCAGACGATCATGGTGCCGGCGATGATCTGCAAGGTGATGCCGAGCCATAGCGTGACGGCCGGCAGCGGCATGCCGCGAGCTCCGATCAGATTCGTCAGCAGCGTCCGGTTGATGATGTTGCGCAGGCCGGCGAAGGCGAACGCTCCGCCAAGAAGCAGCCGCCCCGCGATGGCGGCGCTCTCCGCGCCAGCCAGAAGAATGTCCGTTGCCATGTCCGTCCTCGCCCGTGAAACGCGCCTCACAGGACGGGATCGCCGCTGCAGCGCTTTCCTCTAGGACGAGGCAGCTCGGCCGCTTGTGACATGCTGGCCGAAATTTTCCTGCCGTCAGCCGAGCGCCAGCAGTTGGTGCTGGCGGCAGAGGCTATGGCTTCGCCCCCGCCGCTCCCGGCATCGAGATGACCTTGCCATCGGGCAGGATGACGTCGCCGGGCTTCTGGCCCGGCCCGCACTCGCCGACGCGCTTGGCCTCGACCACCAGCTTGCGTTCGACGGTTCCCGCCTGGCCCGGCATGCCGGTGAGCGTGGTCACGCCTTCGGTGCGCACGGTGGCCTGGAAGTCGCCAGTGATGACGCTGTTGCCGACGGCCTTGATCTGGCCGATCGTGCACTCGGTCGCGACCGTATAGCCGGCCCCGGACTTCTTGACCTCGACTTTCGTGCAGGCGCCGCCGGTCATCCCGCCAAGCATGGCGCGATCGGTGCCCGGCCCGACACATTGCTTGGCGACGGTCTCGCCCTCCGCGCCGACCGATTTGGTCTCCCACAACCCCGGCTTGCGCTGCGGCAGCTCCTGGGCGAAGGCCGGAATGCTCGCGAGAACGCTGGCTGCGACGGCGATGGCGATTGGCCTCATGCTGTGACTCCTCGGCTGTCCGCCCTAAACGATTTGGACCGCAGACAGAGCCAGCGCGAACGGCGATTTTAGGGCGACCACCAGAACGGGTGGCATGCCGTCCCGTCAGGCGCCGCTATTTTTGTGGGCGTCGAGCCAGACATGCTTGCGCCAGCTCGGCGGCAAGAGCCGGTCGCCGAGGCCATGGCGCTCCTCCAGGCCGATCATGAAGCGCTGCCAGGCATTCTTGGTCTTGCGGCTCTCATAGGCGGCGTTGACCGCGAAGACCTCGACCGGCTCCAGTCCGAGCATGCCCGGAAGCGCCTGGAATTCCGACAAGGTGTACTCTCGATGATGGCCGAGGAACGGATTGCCGTCGTTGAAAAAGGTCGGGAAGTGCTCGTGGACGGTCTTGCCGCGGAGAAGGCGCATTCGCATGTCGATGCGGGCGATGTTCGGCGTCGACAGGCACAACCGCCCGCCCGGAACGAGCGCGTCAACCATCGCGCTCAGCACCGGCTTGGGCGAATGGTCGAAATGCTCGATCGTCTCGAAGGCGACGGCGACATCGAAGGTGGCTGAGGACAGCGGCGTCACGAAGATGTCCGAGCGCTGAATCGTGATGCCGAGCTTGTCGAACAGTTCCAGCCGACGCCTGACCTCATCCGGAAAGCCCGGCGTCGCGTCGTCGGCATAAGGCAAGGTGTCGACAACGGTCACGGCGGTGCCGAGCACATGTGCAACCACGAGATAGGCCGAGGTGCTGCCGCCGACATCGCAGAGGCGTCCGCCCGGATGCGCCGACAGCGCCGCGGCGATCTGCATGCGTGCGCTGATCGCGGACTGGTCGCCGAGCAGCCGAAGGGCTTCGGTGACGGCCGCGCTGAAATCGGCCACCGGAATGTTGCGGCGACGCAGAATTCGCTCGACTGTGGGATGCATGGCGCTGACCGTTGAATCCGGCAGCTGCCGAATGGTGAGGACTCGACCAAAATGGTGCCCCTGGCCGGGATCGAACCAGCACTCCTTGCGGAACTCGATTTTGAGTCGAGCGCGTCTACCAATTCCGCCACAGGGGCCCCTTGCGGGCGGGCGGACTATAGCGATCGGCAAAGACCGGTCAATCTCGCGTGAACGGCTTTTCCATTGGCATCGGAGCCATGGACGGATGGCCGTGCGCCAGCTAGAGCCCGGTCCGGTCAGATTGCGCCGCGAGCTGACCGGGTCGGGTTCTGAAGGGCAGCGATGTTCGAACGCCTCTATCTCTGGACGCTCTCGCTCGCCGCCCGCCGCAGCGCGCAGGTCTGGCTTGCCGTCGTCGCCTTCATCGAGAGCTCCTTCTTCCTGGTCCCGGCCGACGTCCTGTTCGTTCCGATGGCGCTGGCCAAACCCGAGCGAGCCTATCGTCTCGCCTTGATCGCGACCGTGTTCTCGACGCTGGGCGGCATCGCCGGCTATGCGCTCGGCTACTACGCCTTCGACGCGCTGGCGCGGCCGGTGCTCGCCTTCTACGGCAAGCTCGGCGCCTTCGAGCAATTGCGCGCCTGCGCCGGCCCGGACACGACGCTGCTGCTGCTGACCACCTCGGGCCTTGCCCATCTGCCGCCGATCAAGGTGGTGACCATCCTGGCCGGCGCGGTCCATATCGGCCTCGGCTTCTTCATCCTGTCCTGCATCCTGGCGCGCGGCGCCCGCTTCCTAGCCCTCGCCTTCCTGCTGCGCCGTTATGGCGAGACGATCCGGCACTTCATCGAGAAACGGCTGAAGCTGATCGCGCTCGGCGGCGCGGCGCTGCTGATCCTGCTCTATTTCGGCCTCAAGCTGCTGACAGGCTCGGGCCAGATGTTCTCCTGCTGAAGCGACCCATGACCGGCTTCCTCCCGCGCCTCCTCGCCGATCCCCGCCGCCTGATCGCCCTGATCGGGCTCGCGAGTCTCGCTCTCATCGCCGGCGCCTGGTTCTTCGAGCTGGTCCTGCATTTGCGCCCCTGCAAGCTCTGCCTCGAGCAGCGGGCGCCGCATTATGCCGCGATCGGGCTTGCCGCGCTCGCCCTGCCCTTCGCCCGCTCGCGCCGCCTCCAGATCGCCGCGCTGATCGGCCTTGCGCTGCTGATGGCCTGGAGCACGGGGCTCGGCGTGTACCATTCCGGCGTGGAATGGGGCGTCTTCGCCGGCCCGAACGATTGCGGCGGCACGCCTGCGCCGGCGGCCGCCGGCGTCCAGGACTTGATGAAGCAGTTGCAGACCACCCGCATCGTCTCCTGCACCGAAGCCGCCTGGCGCTTTCTCGGCCTCTCGCTCGCCGGCTGGAACGCGCTCGCCTCGCTGACTCTGCTCGCTCTTGCGCTGCTGGGGCTGAAGGGCGCCGCGCAGCGTTCGGAATCCCCAGGAAATTAGGCCGCCGAAGCGAGCGCCGCTCCCCAGCCGAGCCGCTGCACAACCAAGCGTCATTATCGGCGGTTGGAATGATCTCGCGAATCATCTGTATTGCAGTAGAGAATCGGACTGCTCGGGCCGCATTGCTGATGCGCGGCCGACAGTAAGCTCGCGTTAACCTGTATTAATCGATGGTCAACATATGACGATGCCGATCAGACATCGACCGGCGCGCCAATGAACGTCGCAGGACGGGGTCCGGCCATACGTTCGGAATGGTGCGATCCGGTGCGACGGTGCGGGGCGATATCTGTCGCGGCCTGCTGCCTGAGCTTAGCCGTCGCAGGATGCGGCGAGCAGAGACTTGCCGAGTCCGAACTGATGACGGCCTCGCGCTGGCTCTCGGTTGAACCGAGTCGGGCGATGGTTGTCCTGCCGCCCGGCGGTCCGCCGGTGATCGGCGTCACTCAACGCGGCTACGAGAACGCGATCGCGCAGACGATCTCGCTGGCGACACGTGGCCGAACGTCCGGCGAAAACAAGATCGAGGTCGCCTTCTTCACCGCCGCCGATCTGCCGGAGAGCACCGGCGTCGAAGGCAATCTGCTGAAGCTGCCCGGGATCGACGACTTCGCCGTCGCGCAGGACATGGACGAACGCCTGCCCGGCGTCGCCATGGCGCCGTCGGCCGTCTTCGTCCAGAACAAGTACGGGCCCTTCGGCTATGCCTTCGGCCGCGGCACCGGCGGCGAGGCCTGCCTCTACGCCTGGCAGCGCATCGCCGATGGCGACAGCATCTTCCGGCCGAGATCGGGCGCGGTCTCGGTCCGCATGCGCATCTGCGATCCCAAAGCGAACGAAGCTTCGCTGCTGCGCCTGGCTTACGAATATTCGCTCAACGCCTCGCTGCGGCGCAGCGGTTGGAGCCCGGCCGGTGATGCACCGGCTCCGGCGCCAGAGCTCGGCCAAGCCGGTGCACCGATCTATCCGCTGCTGCAGACGCCGGAGGCGGCTGGGCCACGGCGGACCGCCCGGCCCCGGCCGGCGCGGGCTCCACAAGCCGAAACCGATCGCTCCCAAGACCTGCAGCCTGTGCCGGACCGGCCGCTGGAGGGATACCCGACCGTTCCACCGCCGCCCAAGCCCTGAGGAAGCGAAGCGTCCCGAGCCGATGCGAACCGCGATCTATGTCATCTTCTGGGCTATCGCCACTGCCGTGGTCGTCGCGTTGATCACGCTGCCGATCAGCCTGCAGGCGCATCTGATCGCCGGGACGATCGTGGTCGGCGCGATGATCCTGCTCAAATTCCTGCGCCCGTTCGGCGTCTGGCGGCTGATCGCGCTCGGCCTCGGGACCGCGATGGTGCTGCGCTACATCTATTGGCGCACCACGAGCACGCTGCCGCCGGTCAACCAGCTCGAAGATTTCATCCCCGGCCTGATCCTGTATCTGGCCGAACTCTACAATATCGGCATGCTGTTCCTCAGCCTGTTCGTCGTGGCGATGCCGCTGCCGCGTCGCAAGAGCGCGCCGCCGATCCCCGCTGATGCACCCACCGTCGACGTCTTTGTGCCCTCCTATAACGAGGAGGCCGAACTGCTGGCGACGACGCTCTCGGCGGCGCTCGCCATGGACTATCCGGCAGGCCGCCTGACGGTCTACCTGCTCGACGACGGCGGCACCGACGAGAAATGCAATGCGGACAACTTCGTCGCGGCCAGCGCGGCGCGGGAGCGCCGGGCAACCCTGCAGAAGCTCTGCGAGGGGCTCGGCTGCACCTATCTGACACGCGAGCGCAACATCAGCGCCAAGGCAGGCAACCTCAACAACGGCCTCGCCAACTCCAGCGGCGACCTCATCGTCGTCTTCGACGCCGACCATGCGCCGGCGCGCAACTTCCTGACCGAGACGATCGGCTATTTCGGCGAGGACCCGAAGCTGTTCCTGGTGCAGACGCCGCACTTCTTCATCAATCCCGATCCGCTGGAGCGCAACCTCAGGACCTTCAAGGCGATGCCGTCCGAGAACGAGATGTTCTACGGCATCATCCAGCGCGGCCTCGACAAATGGAACGCCTCGTTCTTCTGCGGCTCGGCCGCGGTGCTGCGCCGCACCGCACTTCAGACGACCAATGGCTTCTCCGGCCGCAGCATCACCGAGGATGCCGAGACCGCGATCACCCTGCACGCCACCGGCTGGCACAGCGTCTATGTCGACAAGCCGCTGATCGCCGGGCTCCAGCCCGCGACCTTCGCGAGCTTCATCGGCCAGCGCTCGCGCTGGGCGCAGGGCATGATGCAGATCCTGATCTATCACCGCCCGATGCTGAAGAGTGGCCTCTCGCTGCCGCAGCGCCTGTGCTACTCGTCCTCGGCGCTATTCTGGCTCTTCCCGTTCGTGCGCCTGACCTTCCTGGTCGCGCCGCTCTGCTATCTCTTCTTCGGCCTGGAGATCTTCACCGCTTCGGGCGCCGAGTTCATCGCCTACGTCTTCAGCTACATGGCGGTGAACCTGATGATGCAGAACTACCTCTACGGCCGCTACCGCTGGCCGTGGATCTCCGAGCTCTACGAGTTCATCCAGTCGGTCTATCTGCTGCCGGCGGTGATCTCGGTCATCCTCAACCCCGGCAAGCCGACCTTCAAGGTCACCGCCAAGAGCGAGGAGCTCGGGACACGGCGCATCTCCGAGCTCGGCCTGCCCTTCTTCATCATCTTCGCCGTGCTGGCGCTCGGCGTCGTCGCCACCTACTGGCGCACCATCGCCCAGCCCTACAATGCCGACACCACGCTCGTGGTCGGGCTGTGGAACATCCTCAACCTCTTGATGGCGGGCTGCGCGCTCGGCGTGGTTTCGGAACGACCTGAAGGACGCGGCGCCCGGCGCTTCCCGGTGAAGCGGCGCGGGCAGATGAGCATCGACGGCCGCACAGTTCCGGTCATCACCGAGAACGTCTCGGTCGACGGCGTCGCCATCCGGGTCCTGTCCAAGGGCTTCGACAAGCTGCCGGTGAACAGCACGGGCGAGGTCAGTTTCGAAACCTCGATCGCGATGCCGGCGGGCGCCCTGCCCGTGCGTGTCGTTCGCCTGGCCCCCGACGAGAAGGGCTTGGTGCTCGGTTGCCGCTACGAGCCGAGCGAGCCTCTGCACAGCCGCATCATCGCCGACCTCGCCTTCTCGGACGCCGGAATCTGGAGCAATTTCCAGAAGGCGCGGCGCCAGAACATGGGCGTGGTCTACGGCACCTTGCGCTTCCTGCGCATCGCCGTCTTCCAGACCAGCCGCGGCCTGTCCTATTTCTTCGGCCTCGCCCGCTTTGTCCGCTCCAACCCTGCACGGAGGGCGGCAGAATGAGGGCCCCTCTCCTGCACATCCTCGCCGCAGCGGCGATCGCACCGATCGGGTGGTCCGGCTCCGGTCTCCTGGCACAGGAGGCCCAGCCGACGCCGCCGCGCGAGCCGGCGCCGTTCATGATCGCGCCGCCGGCCCAGCAGCCGCTGGCCTCCCGGCCGGCCGAACCCAGCCCGCCGGTCGCGCCGGCGCCGGTCGCGCCTGCCATTCCCGCCAGCTTCGCCTTCAGACCGCTACTTCCGGCGGCCCGCGTCATACTCGAAGGCGAGAGCGATAGTCGAAGCTGGGCGTTTCACCTGACCCAGGACGAGGCCAGCGCCGATCTCAATCTCGACATCGCCTTCCAGAATGCGCTGGTCGTGATGCCGGAGGTCTCGCGCCTGACGGTGCGCATCAATGGCGAGCGCATCATGGAGGCGCCGATCGCCTCCTCCGATCGCCTGAAGCGGACCTCGACCGCCATCCGCAAGGGCCTGCTCAGGCCCGGCCAGAACACGATCCGCTTCGAGGCCGTGCAGCGCCACCGCACCGACTGCACGGTTGCATCCACCTATGAATTATGGACGCGCATCGACGGCGCCGGCACGCGGCTCTCCTTCAGGAATCCGGCACAGCAATCGCGCCTGCGCAGCATCGACGACCTGCCGGCCGTCGGCGGCGACGAGACCGGGCAGACGACGATCCACATCGTCGCGCCAGGGGCCACGCGCGCCGTCGCCGCCAACAGCATTCTCGCAGTGGCACAAGGGGTCGCACTGCGCGGCCGCTATAGCCAGGCGACGGTACGAGTCTCCGAACGGCTGCCGGAGCGTATCAGGCCGGGCGTGCTGACGGTCCTGCTCGGCACGAGCAAGGAACTGCGCGAATTCATGGGCACACTGCCGAGCGAGGCCGGGTCAGGCAGCTTCCTCGGCTTCATCGCCAATCCCGGGCTAGGCCCGGCGACCCTGCTCGTCACCGGCGAAACCTGGCCTGAGCTCGAGGCGATCGTCGCCAAGCTCCTGACCGGACCGGTCTCGCGGCCAACCAACATCAACCGCAAGACGATGGGCACGTCGAGCTGGCACGTGCCCGACGCGCCCTTTATCTCCGACAGCCAGGTGCTGCGCTTCTCGGAACTCGGGGTGTCGACGCAGGAATCCTCGGGGCGGCGCATGCGCGTGCGTACCGTCGTCGCCATGCCTGGCGATTTCTACGCCAACGCCTATGGCGAGGCGACGCTCTATCTCGACGGCGCCTATTCGGACGAGGTTCTCCCCGGCGCCAGCCGCATCGAGGTCTTCGTCAACGGCAATGTCGCGGCGACCGTGCCGCTCAACGCCGCCAGCGGCGGGCTCTTCCAGCAAACCCCGATCACGATACCGCTTCGGCATTTCCGGCCCGGCATCAACGAGATCTGGTTTGAGGCGGTCACGCTGGCGCGCTCGGACCTCGCCTGCGGGCCGGGCGCGACGCTACCCGGCAAGAACCGCTTTGCCCTGTTCGACACGACCGCTCTAGCGATCCCCAACTTCGCCAAGATCGGGGTGAGCCCCAACCTTGCCGCCGTGGCGGGCACCGGCTTCCCCTATTCGATCGCGCCGCATGTCGGGCTGATCATCGGCCGGCAGGACCTGCCCAATCTCGGCGCCGCCGCGACCCTGCTCGCAAGGCTCGCGCAGCGCGCCGACCGGCCGCTGCCGATCGACCTCCTTGGCAGCGCCGCCACTGTCGGCAACCGCCCTGCCCTGATCGTCGGCGCCGCCGGCCAATTGCCGGCCGGGTTGCTGCCGCGCGTCGGCATCGCCGACAACATCCGCAACACCTGGCCGCAGCGCGCGGACGCGGTCGTCGTCGTGCCGGAGACCGAAGGCGCAGCCGTGTTCGACGCGGTGATCAACCGCTTCCAGGGTCGGCAGACGACGCCGGAGGATTCCGGCGGCGCGCCGACCACGGAAGCGATCCGTGATCGCTGGCGCGGCTCGCTCGGCGGCCCCCTCGCCCGCTATTTCATCGGCTTCGACCAATGGCTGCAGCGGACCTTCGATCTCTCCTTCGCGCAGTTGCGCACACCGTCGCGCGCGCCGACGCTCTACGAGCCGGCCGAAGGGGCCGAACTGATCGCCGCCCAGGCGACCGATCCCGATACGCGCCTGGTCTGGACCGCCTTCGTCGTGCGCCAGGAGGAGGCGCTGGAGCGATCTGTCGATCGGCTCGTCACGCCCGGCAACTGGGCCGGCATGGCCGGCAAGCTCACCGCCTTCCGCAGCGGGCAGGACAACCATGTCATCTCGGCGGACAGCACCAGCTTCGTCATGACCCGGGCTTTCAGCCTGGCGAATATGCGCCTCGTCTTCGCCAACTGGATGTCGAGCAATATCGGCATTTACGCGCTGACACTGCTCGTGGCCTGCATTGCCCTCGGCATCGGCACCTCCCTAATGCTCGCCCGCCTGGGGAGGCGCGGATGAAACGGCTTCGCGCGGCCTTGGCTGCAACCCTGTTCAGCATCGCTTCTGGTGCACAAGCTGGCCTTCCAGCCGGCGCCTGGGAGCTCTACCGGCAGAAATTCGTGACCGCCGAAGGGCGCGTCGTCGACGACGGCAATGGCGGCATCAGCCATAGCGAGAGCCAGGGTTACGGGCTGCTGCTCGCCTGCCTAGCCGGTGACCGCGGCAGCTTCGCCAGCATCCTCTCCTTCACCCGGACCGAACTGCTGATCCGCGATGACGGGCTCGCGGCCTGGCGCTGGGATCCGAAATCCACGCCGCGCGTCAGCGACATCAACAACGCCAGCGACGGCGACCTCTTGATCGCGGAAGCCCTCGCCTGCGCCGGCACGCGCTGGTCGATGCCGGCCTACACCAATGCGGCCCGCCAGATCGCCCGCTCGCTCGCCAAGGTCGCCCTGCTGAAGCGCGGCGGCCAGACCTGGCTGATGCCGGCGGCGAAGGGGTTCTCGGAGCAGGAGCGACCGGACGGGCCGGTGGTCAACCCGTCCTACTGGGTGTTCGAGACCTTCCCCGTCCTAGCCAAGCTCACCGGCGACCAGAGCTGGATGCAGGTGCAGGCGAGCGGGCTGAAGCTGCTCGACGATCTCGCCAAGCGCAAGACACCGGCGGCCGAGTGGCTCTCGATCAAGGGCGAGCCGAGGCCGGCCGAGGGCTTCCCGCCGCAGTTCGGCTACAACGCGCTGCGCATTCCGCTCTACCTGCTGCGGGCCGGCCTGGGCGACAGGCAACGGCTCGAACCCTTCCGCCAAGCCTGGGCCAATGGCACGGCGGTCATCGACGTCACGAGCGGCAAGCCGGTCGAGCCGCTGCCCGATGCCGGTTATCGCATTCTCAACGCTGCCATGGCATGCGCACTGGACCGCACGCCGATTCCGGCCGAGCTCAAGACCTTTCAGCCGACTCTCTACTACCCGTCGACACTGCATCTGCTTGCCCTCTCCATGCTGAGCGAGAGGTATCCGCAATGCATATGAAATCCGCGCTGATCGCCGTCGCAGCCTCCGGCGCCGCCTTCTACGCGCTCGGCCGCTATGGCCATGAGCTTCACTGGCCGGGAGCGCCGGCGCCGGCGGTCCAGCAGGCGCGGGCCGAGACGCATCCCGACCCCAGCCAGCCAGCCCCACCCGCAGCCGGACAAACCGAGGCCGAGCTGGCCCAGGGGCCCGCCGTGCCGGGGCGCCCGGCAACACCGGCGGGACAGCCGCAACGCGTCGACGAGACGGCACTGCGCTATTTCGCCAGCCAGGGCGACACCCGCCGCTACGAGGCGGAGCTTGCACGGTTGCGCGCGCTCTATCCGGAATGGAAACCGCCGACCGATCTGAGTTCGCCGCCGCCGACCGGCGACCCCGAGTTGGAACGGATCTGGCGACTGTTCGCCGAGGGCAAGTTCGGCGAGGCGCGTGCGGCGATCGCCCAGCGCAGCAGCGCCGATCCGAACTGGCAGGTTCCGGCCGAGCTGACTGCCCAGCTCGACCGGGCCGAGGCTGGCCAGCGCCTGGTCAACGCCGCCAATGCCAAGCAGTGGGAGCAGGTGATCCGGATCGGCACCGAGACGCCGGCACTGCTGACCTGCGCCAATGTCGATGCGCTCTGGCGCGTGGCCGAGGCCTTCGTCCAGACCGGCGCGCCGGAACGCGCTCGCGACGCCTATGCCTACGTGCTGACCAACTGCACCAACCCGGCCGAGCGCGTCGGCACGATGCAGAAAGCACTCGTGACATTGTCCGAAGCGCAGCTCGCTCCTCTGCTGGCGCAGGAGCGCCAAAGCGAGTTCTCGGGCATTCGTGACGAGATCGCGCGGCGACAGGTCGGCAAGGCAGCCGAAGACCCCAGCCTGACCGCGACGCCCGAGCAGATCCGGCGCATCGAGGCGCTCGCCAATGCGGCGACGACGCCGGACGATGCCATCCTGCTCGGCTTCTATTTCTTCCGCCACAACGACCCGGCCAAGGCGGTGACCTGGTTCCAGACCGCGCTGGCGCGCAATGGCGGCGCCAAGGCGGCGGAAGGGGCGGTGCTGGCGCTCGGCGCGCTGCAGAAATACCAGGAGGCGGAAACCCTCGGTGCGCAATGGCTCGAAGCCGGGCCGGCGAACCGCAAGGCCTATCTCGACGTCGCGACCGCGCTGATCGCCCAAGAGCCGGCGCCGCGGCTGGAACGCGCCGTGATCGAACGCATCGCCAGGACAGTCGGCGTCGACCGCTACGCTCCGGGCGGTGCCGCACTCGGCTGGTACGCCTATAATTCCGGGCAGATCACCCCGGCCGAGACCTGGTTCGACACGGCGCTGAGCTGGGATCGCGGCTATGAGCCCGCCGCCTACGGACTTGCGCTCGTACATCAGCGCCTGCGCGACCAGGCAGCCCTGCGCGCCATCATCGCCGAATGGCGCAATCGCTCGCCGCGCATCGCCGACCTGCTGAACCCGGCGCGCAGGCGCGTTGAAACCCAAGAAGCGCGCACCCGGCCCGATGTCAGTCCGACGGATCGCCTGGTTCCGGCGCCCGAGCCCACAGAGCGGGCACCGCGCCGTATTGTTCGCACCGAGCCTGCGTCACGGGCGAATTACGAAGACGACATTCCAGCTGCGGCAGTGACGCGCGGCCCGGTTGTAGAGCGTCCGCGAAGCGGCTCCTGCGGCGCGGGCATGATGGGAGCGGCGGCGCTCCAGCGCGGCTGGTGCCTGCTCAACCTAAAGCGGCCGGCCGCTGCGGCAGAAGCCTTCGAGGCGGCCAAGCGCAGCGGCAATGCCCAGATCGACGCCGATGCCGCCGCGGGCATGGCCTATGCGAAGCTGCAACAGGGGCTGACGGCCGAGGCAGGCGCAGCGGCCGCCGGCTCCAACCTGCCCCCGGCCCGCCGCAAGGAGCTCCAGGCGCTGCTCCTGTCCGAGCGCTTCTACGCCCAATACGACGCCAAGGACTTCAATGCTGCGCTGATCACGCTGGGCGCACGGGCACGGATTGCGTCCGAGAGCACCGACCTGATGCTGATGCGCGGCTGGTCCTATTTCAACCTTGGTCGCTTCGACGACGCCACCCAGGTCTTTCAGGCGATCTATCGGGCCAATGGCTCGCCGCAGGCGATGTCGGGCCTGACCGCGATCCGCGACATCACACAGCGCAACCGCTACTGAGTGACAAAGCTCCAGCGCCATTCGCCATAACCATAGAGAATACCCTATCCCCGATTTCGACTTGGACAGACTGGGATCGCCGTCCCCACTATCGCTCCAACAAGGATCGAGGGATCAAACCATGAAGACGCATGTCGCCGGGCTTGCGGGCCTGATGCTGTTCGCGGGTCTGCAGGGGGCACTGGCCGAGGAGACGGTCCTCAGGGTCAGCTCCGGCGCCAGCAATGTCTCGACCCTCGACGCCCACCGCGCCAGCGCGACCGACGACAAGTCGCTGATCGGCTGGCTCTATAACGGTCTTGTCCGCTTCAAGCCGGGCAGCGCCGATCCCAAGGATCTGGAACCCGATCTCGCCGAGCGCTGGGAGACCTCGCCGGATGGCAAGACCTGGACCTTCCACCTGCGCAAGGGCGTCAAGTTCCATGGCGACTGGGGCACGCTCAACGCCGACGACGTCGTCTATTCCCTGCAGCGCGCCGGCGATCCGAAGCGCTCGACCTTCTCCTCCGACTTCTCGGCGATCGACAAGGTCGAGAAGGTCGACGACCTCACTGTCCGCGTCACCCTGAAATATCCGGACGTCAACTTCCTCGGCCGCGTCTCGAACTACCATGGCGGCAACATCGTCAGCCGCAAGGCAGGCGAGGAACTCGGCGATCGCTATGGCGCGAAGCCCGTCGGGACCGGTCCCTTCACCTTCGTCGAGCAGGTGACCCAGCAATATGTGAAGCTCGCCGCCAATCCCGACTATTTCCGCGGCAAGCCGAAGATCGACACGATCATGATGCGCGCCATCCCCTCCGATAGCGCGCGCGAGCTCGCCTTCACTTCCGGCGAGCTCGACCTGTTCTACGGCAAGCGCGAGCAGCGCTGGGTCGATTCCGCCCGCAAGCGCCCGGGCTTCAATGTCGAGATCTTCCAGCCCGGCGAATACCGTCTGCTGCACATCAACCGCAGCCAGCCGCCGCTCGACGATATCCGGGTGCGCCGCGCCATCGCTGCCGCGGTCAATGTCGACGATCTCGTGCGCTTCGTCGGCAAGGATGTCGGCCCCAAGGGCTGTTCCGTCGTCCCGCCCGGCTATCTCGGCGAGGATTGCACGGTGCGCTACGGCTTCGACCTCGCCAAGGCCAAGGCCCTGCTGGCGGAGGCCGGCCATAAGGACGGCATCACCATCAAGGCGATCGTCTCCAACATCTCGGCGCAGCAGCCCTTCATGGAGATCATCCAGGCCCAGCTCGCCAAGGCCGGGATCAAGCTGGAGATGCAGGTCGTCGACCACGCGACCTATCAGAGCCAGTCGCGCAAGAACCTCAGCGGCCTCGTCTTCTACGGCGCGGCGCGCTTCCCGATCGCCGACACCTATCTCAGCGAGTTCTTCCACTCGCGGGCCATCGTCGGCACGCCGACGGCCGCGACAAACTTCTCGCATTGCGCCATCGCCGACAAGGAGATCGAGGAGGCCAGAGTCGCGCCCAGCGCTGACGCCCAGAAGGCGCTCTGGAAGGAGGCGCAGCGCAAGATCATGGACGATGTCTGCGCGATTCCGCTGTTCGAACTGCGCCAGGTCTGGGCCCGCAGCGACAAGCTCGATTTCGGCTACGAGCTGAAGGGCGCGCTCAACCTCGCCCCGCCGATCACCGAGGCGACGACGCTGAAGGCGCGCTGAGGCAAAGGGCCTGATCGTGGAAACGGTGCGCCGGCTGGCCGCCTATGTCGCCAGCGCACGCGACGAAGCACTGGCCGACGATCTACGGGAAGCGGCCTGCCGTGCCGTGTTCGACCTCGTCGCCGCGGCGCTTCCTGGCATCGATGCGCCCGGACCGCGCGCAGTCCGGCACGTGGCCGCCACGACGATGGCTGGCGGCTCCTTGCCGGTTTGGTTCACCGGGCAGCGCGCCGGCCTCGCCGGCGTGGTCTGGTGCAACGCCTCCGCCGCGGCGGCGCTCGATCTCGACGACGGCCATCGCATGGCGCGTGGCCATCCGGGCGCGGCGATCATCCCGGCTGCCTTCGCAGCGGCGGAAGAGACGGGCGCGACGGCGGGCGAGCTGCTGCGGGCGATCGTGGTCGGCTACGAGGTCGGCGTCGCCGTCGGGGCGGCACGGCGCTTCTACGCCAATACCGGGATGTGGTCGGGCTACGGCGTCATCGCGGCTTTAGGCTGTCTGCGGCGCACTCCACCGGACGTCCTAGCCCACGCCTTCGCCATCGCCGGCATCAGCGCGCCGAACCAGCTCCATGCCGGCGCCGGCCCGCTCTTTCCCGCTCAGGAAGGCAACGACGTCAAGGAGGGCATCGCCTGGTCGAGCCTGACCGCGGTCAATGCGCTGCTCCTGGCCGCGGCCGGCCATAGCGGGCCGCTCGCGCTGCTCGACCAGCCCGAGCACTTCCGACTGGAAGGCCTCGCCGAGGACCTCAGCCGGCAGCGCTACATCGCCCGGAACTACATGAAATTCCACGCCTGCTGCCGGCATGTGCATGCACCGGTCGAAGCTCTGCTCGGCCTCGTCGCTGAGCACCACCTCGCGCCTGGTGACATCGAGGCGATCGAGGTCGCGACCTATGCCGGCGCGCTGCGCATTGCGAACCGGCCGGAGCCCAGCGGCTTCACCGACATCCAGTTCAGCATCCCCTATTGCCTGGCACTGGTCGCGATCGATGGTCCGGATGCGTTGCTGCCATTGACGCCGTCAGCGATGGATCGCCCTGATGTCGTTGCGCTGGCGCGGAAAGTCTCGCTGCGCCTCGATCCCGAGCTCGACGCTCGCTTTCCGGCGGAGACGCTGTCGCGCGTCACCATCCGCAGCGACGGGCGCAATTTCACATCGCCCGCGACCGCACCGCGTGGCGAGGCCAATGCGCCACCATCCTGGGCTGAGCTTGAGGCGAAGCTGCGCCAGGCGAGCCGCTTTGCCGCGACGCCGGCCCAGCAAGACACACTGATCGCAGCCTGCTACCGCCTGCGCCACGGCGACCATGCGCCACTGCTCGATGCGCTCGCGACGATCAGGCTGGAGTCGGCATCAGGATAGTCCGCGAGATCTCTGCCGCCGCTTCGCGCGCGCTTTCGAGGAAGGCGGCGACCAGCCGGGCATTGCGGCTGTCGCGGTTGCGGCAGAGCTGGAAATCGAGCTGGAACTCCGGCTCGAAGCGGCGGATCGCGATCTTGTCGCGCAGGCCGCCGACGATCAGCGGGTGCACCAGCGAGACGCCGACGCCGGCCGCGACGAACTCGCAGAGGGTCGGCGAGACGTTCGCGACCATCACCACCTCCGGCGTGACGCCATGGCCTTCGAGCACCCGGCTGATGCTGCGATGGGTATGGCTTTCCGGATCGAAGGAGATGAAGGGGACGCCGGCGAGATCGCGCGGCGTGATGACGTCCTTGGCCGTCAGCTTATGGCCGAGCGGCAGGATGCAGACCACCGGATGGCCCATCATCGGCTCGGCGGCGACATAGGGGTTGTCGACCGGGGCGATGATCAGGCCGACATCGAGCCTGTGCGTGACGAGCGCATCGGAAATCCATTGCGAGCTGCGCGATTGGACCGAGCAGAACACGCCGGGCTGCCGCGCGAGGAAGCGCGAGGTCGCCTCCTGGATGAAGGAGCCGGAGAGCGCCGGCATCACCCCGATCAAGAGGCGGCTCTGCTCGTCGCGGCGGATCGCCTCGACAGCATTCTCGACCTGGCGCACCCCGGCAAAGATCCGGTCGATCTCCTCATAGAGGCGCATGCCGCGCCGCGTCGCCACCAGCCGTCCCTTGACCCGATCGAACAGGCGTAAGGCCGTATCCTCTTCGAGATGGGCGATCAGCTTGCTCATCGCCGGCTGCGAGACGTTCATCATCTCGGCCGCACGACTGACGGTGCCGTATTCGATCACCGCCTTGAAGGCCTCGACCTGGCGCAGGTTGAGCCGCCTCACCATGGCATAACCTCTGGGAATGGAGTGCAGAGAAAAACGACTTTGACGAAATACAATGTCGCTCCCTAACGTCCAAGAGCTCGTTCCGATCAGCTTGCCGCGCAAGCAGATCGGAACGAGCTCAAAAACTCTGAGTGAGAGACGGATTCACCGATAAGGCTGCAGCAGCCTGATCGGATCCGGCTCTCGCCAACGAGGGATTTTCATGCGGCCGGACATCATCGTCATCGGGGGAGGAACGGTCGGCGCCGCCATCGCCTACGGCCTCGCCCGCAAACAGCAGAAGGTGCTGCTGCTCGATGGCGACGATGGCGATTTCCGTGCGGCGCGAGCGAATTTCGGGCTGGTCTGGCTGCAGGGCAAGGGCCTGGGCATGCCGGCCTACCAGGCCCTGACCCGCGACAGCATCGCGCTCTGGCGCAGATTCACCGACCAGCTCGAAGCCGAGACGGCGATCGATCTAACCTATGAACAGAATGGCGGCCTCGCCTTCTGCCTGGGCGAGGAGGCCTTCGAGAAGCGCAAGCTCGACCTCCTGCGCCTCCATAACCAGCGCGGCGACGGCGAGCCGGACTGGGAGATGCTCGACCGCCCGGCGCTGGCGAAGCTGCTGCCCAAGGTGGCGCTCGGCCCCGATGTCGCCGGCGCCAGCTTCGGCCGGCGCGACGGCCACGCCAATCCCTTACGGCTGCTCGCGGCGCTGCATGCCGGCGTCCTCCATCATGGCGGCGCGTTGCACCATCGCGCTCGGGTGCAGCAGATCGAGCGTGTCGGCACCGATTTCAGGCTTGTGCTCGATAGCGAGACGCTGACAGCGCCGCGGATCGTCATCGCCGCCGGGCTCGGCTCACCGGAACTGGCGCGCCAAGTGGGGCTCGACGTGCCGTTGCGGCCGGAGCGCGGCCAGGTGCTGGTCACCGAGCGGCTCGCACCCTTCCTGCCGCTGCCCGCGAGCGGCCTGCGCCAGACCGGCGAAGGCACGGTGATGATCGGCGCGACCAAGGACGATCCCGGCTACGACGTCTCCACCACCGGCGAGGCGGCGGCACATCTCAGCCGCAAGACGGTGCAGATCGTCCCTGCCTTGGCCAAGGTCGGCCTCGTCAGGCAATGGGCCGGCCTGCGCATCATGACGCCCGACAGCTACCCGATCTATGCGCAGTCGCGGAGCCATCCCGGCGCCTTCGTCGCGCTCTGCCATTCCGGCGTGACGCTTGCTGCCCTCCATGCCGAGGAACTCGCCTCTGCCATCGCCGCAGGCGCGCTGCCCGAGCGCTTTTCTCCCTTCCACCAGAGTCGGTTCGATGTTCCGCAAGCTGCATGATCCAGGGCCGCAGGCGGTCACCATCTTCATCGACGGTCGCCCGGTCGCCGCCGAGCTCGGCGAAAGCGTCGCTGCGGTGCTGCTGCGCCAGCAGGAGGGCTGGAGCCGGACCACTCCGGTCTCGCAGAGCCCACGCGCGCCCTACTGCATGATGGGCGTGTGCTTCGAATGCCTGGTCGAGATCGATGGCCAGGGCTCGGTCCAGAGCTGCCTGACGCCGGTCGCCAACGGCATGCGCATCGCCCGCCAGCAGGGCTGCCGGAGCCTGTCGGCATGAGCGAGCACACCGATCTCCTGATCGTCGGCGCCGGCCCGGCCGGCATGGCCGCCGCCGTCACCGCCCGCCGCCATGGGCTCTCAGTCCGCGTCGTCGACGACCAGCCGGCGCCCGGCGGCCAGATCTGGCGCGGCATCGAGACGGTCGCCGCGACGCCGCGCGCCAAGCGGCTCGGCGAGAGCTATCTTGCCGGCGCCGAGCGCGCCGCCGCCTTCCGCGCCTGCGGCGCGCTCTACGAGCCCGAGAGCCAGCTCTGGCAGATCGAGCCGGGCTTCCGCGCCTTCGTCACGCGAGGCGGCAAGGCCCGGACCGTGACGGCAGAGGCGATCATCCTCGCCACCGGCGCGCAGGAACGCCCTATGCCCTTCCCCGGCTGGACGCTGCCGGGCGTGCTCACGGTCGGCGCCGCCCAGATCCTGCTGAAGACGGCCGATTCCGTGCCGGAGAAACCAGTCTGGATCGCCGGCTGCGGGCCGCTGCCGCTGCTCTACATGACCCAGCTCCTAGCGGCGGGCGGGCGCATCGCCGGCTTCCTCGATACGACCCCGCGCGGGCGTATCGGAGCTGCGTTGCGCCATCTGCCACAAGGCCTCGGGCGCCTCGGCGATCTCGTGAAGGGTCTGTCCTGGTCGCTAACCTTGCGCCGTGCAGGTTTCCCGATCGTCCGCCATGTCACCGAGCTGCGCGCCGAAGGCGAGGGCCGCCTGCAGCGTCTACGCTACCGCACGGAAGAGGGCCGCGAGGCCGAGGCTCCCGCCGAGGTCTTGCTCGTCCACGAGGGTGTTGTGCCGAGCATCCATGCACCGCTCGCGCTCGGCTGTGCCGTCAGCTGGCATGCCGGCCAGCACTGCTATGTCCCGGTGCTCGATGCCTGGGGCGAAAGCTCGCAGGCCGATATCTTCGTCGCAGGCGACGGCGCTGGTATCGGCGGGGCCGAGGCGGCCGAACCGCGCGGCCGGCTCGCCGCACTGCGAGTCGCGGCGAAACTTGGCCGGCTCGACGAGGCCACTGCCGAAGCCGCCGCTGCTCCCGAGCGAAGCGCCCTTTCCAGCGCGCTCGCGCTACGGCCCTTCCTCGATGCGCTCTATGCGCCGCGCCCACAGCTCTATGCCCCGCCTGATGAGACGTTGGTCTGCCGCTGCGAGGAGGTCACAGCCGGCGAGCTGCGCGCCCGCGCGGTCGAGGGCCGGCCCGGACCGAACCAGCTCAAGGCCTTCACCCGTGCCGGCATGGGTCCCTGCCAGGGCCGGCAATGCGGTTACTCCATGGCCCATATCATCGCTGCCGCGCAGAACCGCCCGGTCGAGGAGGTCGGCTTCTACCGGATCAGGCCGCCACTGAAGCCGGTGACGCTCGGCGAGCTCGCCAGCCTCGATGAGCAGGAGCCGGCGGCATGACGGACGCCGCATTCGACGTGGTCGTTGTCGGAGGCGGCCTGCACGGTCTCTCCGCTGCGCTGCATCTTGCTCGCGCCGGTCGCAAGGTCGCTCTGGTCGAGCGGCGCTGGACCGGCCGCCACGCCTCCAGCGCCACCGCAGCCGGCGTGCGCACGCTTGGCCGCGACATCGCCGAGATTCCGATCTCGCTGGAGGCGATGGCGATGTGGCACAGGATCGAGACCATCGTCGGCGACGATTGCGGCTTCCACGCCCATGGCCAGCTGCGCGTCGCTGAGAAGGCGGAGCATATGCCGGCTTTGGTCGAGCGACAGGCGCGCACTCGCGCCCTAGGCTACAGCCATGAAGAGATCATCGACACCGCCGAGCTGCGCCGCCTCGTGCCGGCGCTGAGCCCGCATTGCGTCGGCGCTCTGGTGGCGCGTCGCGACGGCGCCGCCGACCCACACCGCACCATCGCCGCTTTCCGCCGCGCCTGCGAGGCCGAGGGCGTCATCATCGCCGAGGGCTGCGGCGTCGAGGCGGTCGAACGGCAGGGCGGCGACTGGCTGCTCGTCTGCGGTGAGCGCCGTTTTCGCGCGCCGCAGATCGTCAACGCCGCCGGCGCCTGGGCCGGGCGGCTCGCAGCTTTGTTCGGCGATGCGATTCCGCTCGGCGTGCGCGCCTCGATGATGATCGTCACCGAGCGGCTCGCGCCCCTGCTCGATCCCGTCGTCAGCGTCGTCGGCCGGGCGCTCTCCTTCAAGCAGGCGGGCCAGGGCACGCTGGTGATCGGCGGCGGCCTGCAGGGCTCGGCCGATCTTGAGCGCGAACGCAGCAGCGTCGATTTCCGCCAGCTCGCCAGGGGTGCCCGCGCCGCCAGTGATCTCTTCCCTTCCGTGCATGGCGTGCGCATCGCCCGCTGCTGGACCGGCATCGAGGCCGAGACGCGTGACCACATCCCGGTCATCGGCCTCTCGCCGAACGCGCCCGGCCTCGTCCATGCTTTCGGCTTCTCCGGCCATGGCTTCCAGCTCGTCCCGGTGGTCGGATCGATACTTGCGGAGCTGGTCTGCGAAGGCCGGACGCGCCGCGAGATCGCTGCCTTCGCGCCGGGGCGACTGATGCAGGAAAGGGCAGTGGCATGATCGGCTATCTGGTCAGGCGCATCCTGCTCGCCATCCCCACGCTGTTCGTGATGCTGACCGCGATCTTCGTGCTGGTCCGCCTCGTGCCGGGCGATGCCGCCTCGGTCATCCTCGGCGACCAGGCCAGCGCCGCCTCGCTCGCGGCGCTGCGCGAGAAGCTCGGCCTCGACCAGCCGGTCCACGTCCAGTACCTCGCCTTCCTCGGCAAGATTCTGACCGGCGATTTCGGCGAGTCGCTGTCGAGCGGGCGCAGCGTCATCCGCGAGGTCCTGCTCGTCCTGCCCTCGACGATCGAATTGACCGTCGCCGCCATCGCGATCGGGCTTCTTTTCGGCTTGCCGCTCGGCGTCGCCGCCGCGCTCGCCCGCAATGGCTGGGTCGACTATGTCTCGCGCGTCGTCTCGCTGGTCGGCCTGTCCTTCCCGGCCTTCGTCTCTGGCATTCTGATGCTGATCGTCTTCGCGATCCAGCTGAACTGGTTCCCGGTGCTCGGTAACACCAGCGGCGCCGGCAGCTTCGCCGAGCGCATGCGGGCGCTGGCGCTGCCTGCGCTCAACCTTGGCATCATCATGACCGCCTATGTGATGCGCGTGACCCGCGCGGCGATGCTCGGTGTGCTGACCGAGGACTATATCCGCACCGCCCGCGCCAAGGGCGTCGGCCCGGCCCAGCTCGTCGTCACCCACGCTTTGCGCAATGGGCTGATCCCGATCATCACCGTGGTCGGGCTCTATTTCGGCACGCTGATCGGCAATTCGGTGCTGACCGAGATCATCTTCAACCGCCCCGGCCTCGGAAAACTGATCATCGGCGCGCTCAATGCCCGCGACTACACCTTGCTGCAGGGGCTGATGATCATCTTCGCGATCTGCGTGATCGTCGTGAACACGCTGACCGATCTCGCCTACGGCCTCGTCGACCCCAGGGTGAAATACTCATGAGCGCCGCCGACACCCCCGTCGCGATCCAGCCCGGCGGGCTCTGGCTCGCCTTCACGCAGAACCGGCTCGCCTGGGTCGGGCTCGTGCTGCTGGCGCTGATCGTCCTCGTCGCGCTGTTAGCGCCTTGGCTCGCCCCGCACGACCCGCTCGAGCAGAACATCGTGGCGCGGCTGGAGCCACCTTCGGCCGAATTCTGGCTCGGCACCGATTCCTATGGCCGCGACGTGCTCTCGCGGCTGATCTACGGCGCCCGCATCTCGCTCTTCGTCGGCTTCGTCGCAATCCTGATCGCCATGCTGGTCGGCACCGCGATCGGTGTGCTCGCCGGCTATATCGGCGGCGTCTTCGACCAGCTCGTCATGGGCGTGCTCGACGTGCTGCTGGCCTTCCCGACCCTGCTGCTCGGCCTGATGATCGCCGCCATGCTCGGCGCCAGCCTGGAGAACCTGATCATCGCCATCGCGGTGACCGAGGTCGCGCCCTTCGCCCGCGTCGCCCGCGCCCCGACGATCACCTTGCGCCAGCGCGATTTCGTCGAGGCGAGCCGCTCCTATGGCTGCGGGCCGTTCCGGATCATGACCCGCCACATCCTGCCGAACATGATTTCGGACGTGGTGGTGATGAGCTCGCTCTGGCTGGCCTCGGCGATCCGCACCGAGGCGTCGCTCAGCTTCATCGGCCTCGGCGTGCCGCCGCCGGCACCGACCTGGGGCGGCATGATCCGCGAGGGCTTCGAGAACATCCTCGACGCCTGGTGGCTCGCGGTCTTCCCGAGCCTCGCCATCCTTGCGACGGTACTGGCCCTGAACCTGCTCGGCGATGCCCTGCGCGACGCCTCGGATCCCCGCTCGCGATCGCGCTGAACGGGCGGGAGCTCACGGCTCCAGCTCGGAATCCCAGTAGAGATAGTCGAGCCAGCTATCGTGCAGATAGTTCGGCGGGAACAGCTTGCCGTTACGGTGCAGGTCGTTGATCGACGGCGCAAACGGCTTCTGCATCGGGATCATCCCGACCGCCGTCGGCATCTTGTCGCCCTTCAGCAGGTTGCAGGGCGAGCAGGCCGCGACAACGTTCTCCCAGGTGGTGAGCCCGCCCTTGGAGCGCGGGACGACATGGTCGAAGGTCAGCTCCTCGCGCGTGCCGCAATACTGGCAGGAGAAGCGGTCGCGCAGGAAGACGTTGAAGCGGGTGAAGGCCGGGGTACGCGAGGGCTTGATATAGGTCTTGAGCGAGACGACCGAGGGCAGCTTCATGTTGAAGCTCGGGCTGCGCACCACGGTGTCGTATTCGGAGACGATGTTGACCCGGTCCATGAAGACCGCCTTGATCGCGTCCTGCCAGCTCCACAAGGAGAGCGGGTAGTAGCTCAACGGCCGGAAATCGGCGTTGAGCACCAGCGCCGGACAACCGTCCGGCGAGGCCATCGGATGCATCACATGCGCCGTCACCCGTATCGCGCCTCCGCTTCCTGGGCTCGCACGAATCCTGACGCATCAATGTAAGCGCGATGCGACAAGAATGTGAAGCGACGATGTTGCGGCGCGAACAGGCGAACGGCAGCTATCATCCCCGGGCGGCGCGCAGCGCAGACCCGGAAATCTCATGTCAGTGAAGCGGCTAAATTCAGAGATGCTCGGCTCGAGGCCGAGCAAGACGAGCGGATTCTAGCGCGTCGGAATCGGCTTTTCGCCGCGATAATCGTAGAAGCCGCGCTTGGTCTTGCGGCCGAGCCAGCCGGCCTCGACATATTTCACCAGCAGCGGGCACGGCCGGTACTTCGAGTCGGCGAGGCCGTCATGCAGCACCTGCATCACCGACAGGCAGGTGTCGAGCCCGATGAAGTCGGCAAGCTGGAGCGGGCCCATCGGGTGATTCGCGCCGAGCTTCATCGCCGTATCGATCGCCTCGACCGAGCCGACCCCCTCATAGAGCGTGTACACGGCCTCGTTGATCATCGGCAGCAGGATGCGGTTGACGATGAAAGCCGGGAAGTCCTCGGAGACCGACGCGGTCTTGTGCAGAGCAGCGACGAAACCCTTCGCGCGTTCGAAGGTGCCGTCGTCCGTGGCGATGCCACGGATCAGCTCGACGAGCTGCATCAGCGGCACCGGGTTCATGAAATGGATGCCGATGAAGTGCTCGGGGCGATCGGTCGCCGCGGCAAGCCGCGTGATCGAGATCGACGAGGTGTTCGAGGCCAGGATCGCGTCGGGTCGCAGATGGGGGCAGACGGCGGTGAAGATCTTGCGCTTCACCTCCTCGCTCTCGGTCGCGGCCTCGATCACGAGGTCGCACGGCCCGAGATCCTCGAGCTTCGGCGCCGAGAGGATCCGCTTCATCGCCGTGCGGCGGTCCTCATCGGCGATGGCGCCCTTGGCGACCTGCCGGGCCATGTTGCCGTCGATCGTCGCCATCGCCGCGTTGATGCGATCCTCGGCGATGTCGTGCAGCCTGATGTCGAAGCCCGCGACCGAAGCGACATGGGCGATGCCGTTGCCCATCTGCCCAGCGCCGATGATGCCGACGGTCTTGATCTGGTGATCCATGTGACGCTTCTGTTCCCTAGATCACGATGACTTTGGACCGAACCGATCCAAAGTCATAAGACGTGATCGATTCTAAGAGTTTAGAGCAGGATTTCTGCGAAAAACCGGTTCCCACTTTTTCGCATCCTGCTCTAAGGAAGCTGGCCCGAGCGGCTCATGGCCGCCCGCGGCGCGACTTAGTCTACCGGTTACTTGCCGGCCTTTTCGAGCTCTTTGTCGAGCTCGGGCAGGATGGTGAAGAGGTCGCCGACGAGGCCGTAATCGGCGATCTGGAAGATCGGCGCTTCCTCGTCCTTGTTGATGGCGACGATGACCTTCGAATCCTTCATGCCGGCGAGATGCTGGATCGCGCCGGAGATACCGACCGCGACATAAAGCTCGGGGGCGACGACCTTGCCGGTCTGGCCGACCTGCCAGTCGTTCGGGGCGTAGCCGGCATCGACCGCGGCGCGCGAGGCGCCCATGGCGGCACCGAGCCGATCCGCCACCGGCTCGATCACCTTGGCGAAGTTCTCGGCCGAGGCGAGCGCGCGCCCGCCCGAGACGATGATCTTGGCCGAGGCCAGCTCAGGCCGGTCGGACTTCGCGACCTCCTCGCCCTTGAAGGACGAGGTACCGGGGTTCGCGGCGGCAGAGACACTCTCGATCGGAGCGCTGGCGGAGCCGTCTGCGGTCGCAGCGAAGGAGGCGCCGCGCACGGTGATCACTTTCTTGGCGTCCGAAGACTGCACGGTCTGGATGGCGTTGCCGGCATAGATCGGCCGCTCGAAGGTGTCGGCCGAGACGACCTTGGTGACTTCCGAGACCTGCATGACGTCGAGCAGCGCGGCGACGCGCGGCATCACGTTCTTGCCGGTGGTGGTGCCGGGCGCGACGAGCGCATCGTAGTTGCCAGCGAGCGAGACGATCAGCGCCGCAAGCGGCTCGGCCAGGCGATGTTCGTAGGACGCATCGTCGGCGAGCAGCACCTTCTCGACGCCGTCGAGCTTGGCGGCCGCTTCGGCGACAGCCTTGGCGTTATGGCCGGCGACCAGGACATGCACGGGCGCGCCGAGATCCTTGGCGGCGCTCAGCGCCTTGCGGGTGGCCTCGTTGAGGCTCTTGTTGTCGTGCTTGGCGAGCAGCAGCGTGGTCATCAGATCACCCCGGCGGTCTTGAGCTTGGAGACGAGTTCGGCGGCGTTGGCCACCTTGACACCGGCGGAGCGTCCGGCCGGCTCGGCCGTCTTCAGCACCTTGAGGCGCGGCGCGACATCGACGCCGAGCGTCTCCGGCGTGGTTTCGTCGAGCGGCTTCTTCTTCGCCTTCATGATGTTCGGCAGCGAGGCATAGCGCGGCTCGTTGAGGCGTAGATCGGTGGTGACGATCGCCGGCAGCTTGAGCGCCACCGTCTGCAGGCCGCCATCGACCTCGCGGGTGACGTCGGCCGAGCCGTCGCCGATCACGACCTTCGACGCGAAGGTGCCTTGCGGCCAGCCGAGCAGCGCCGCCAGCATCTGGCCGGTCTGGTTGCAGTCGTCGTCGATCGCCTGCTTGCCCAGGATTACGAGCTCGGGCGTCTCCTGCTCGACGACCTTCTTCAAGAGCTTGGCGACGGCCAGCGGCTCGACCGTCGCATCGGTCTTCACCAGGATGCCGCGATCGGCACCCATGGCGAGCCCGGTGCGGATCGTCTCGGCGGCCTGCGCGGGCCCGACCGAAACCACGATCACTTCCGTCGCCTTGCCCGCTTCCTTGAGCCGCAGCGCCTCTTCGACCGCGATCTCGTCGAAGGGATTCATCGACATCTTCACATTGGCCAGCTCGACCCCGGAACCGTCGCCTTTAACGCGGATCTTCACGTTGTAGTCGACCACTCGCTTCACTGGCACAAGTATCTTCATAAGGGTGTCACCGACTGTGGAGAGATGCGATATGATGCCGATCCGCCGGCCAGGCGATGACCGGCATCGCGGCACCCGGCTGAAATGCGGACGGACCGTAGCGACGGGGATTTGCGCTTGTCAACGCCATGAAACTCACGGCAGCCCCCGCACGCGGCGCCCGAACAGACTGAGCTCGCGCCGGATCAGGAGCGGCGTCAGCGCAGCGCCAGCGCCGAGCCCACCGAGATGCGCCCACCAGCCGACAGCCCCCTGCTGATCGAACAGCGCCGAGAGCAGCTGGAACAGGATCCAGGCGCCGAGCGCATACATCGCCGGGATGTGCAGCGGAATCCATTTGAAGGCGAGACCCCAGATTCGCACGCGCGGGTAGAGTATGAGGTAGGAGGCGATCACGCCCGAGATCGCGCCGGAGGCGCCTATCAGCGGCTGCTCCGATTCGGGGTTCATCAGCGCATGCAGCAGCGCCCCGGCCGTGCCACACAGCAGGAAGAAGACAAGGAAGCGCAGATGCCCCATCGCGTCCTCGACATTGTCGCCGAAGACCCAGAGGAACAGCATGTTGCCGATCAGATGGGCAAAGCTGGCGTGCAGCATGATGCCGGTCATCAAGGTGAGCCAGGGCGGGGCCTTGAGCAGTTCCGGCGGCAATTGCGCCTCTCCGAACAGCACCGCGGGAATCGTGCCGAAGCCGGCGAGGATCGCGACCTCGCTCGCCTCGCTGGTCCAGTGCATCAGCATGAGCCGCAGCACGATGCAAAGCGCGATCAGGAAATAGGTGACATAGGCGACGCGGATAAAGCGCATCGGCACGCCGTCATGCAGCGGGACGAACATCGGATCAGCGGTTCTGGCCGGGCGTCCAGAGCACGTCGCCCCCAGCCCTGGCGTTGAGGTGGCGGGAGGCGACGAAGAGAAAGTCCGAGAGCCGGTTGATGAACTTCAGCGCCGGCTGGGCGACACTTTCGCCCTCGCCCTGCGACAATTCGACCATCAACCGCTCGGCCCTGCGGCTGACCGTGCGGGCAAGATGCAGATGCGCCGAGCCCGGCGTGCCACCCGGCAGCACGAAGGACCGCAGCGTCCCGAGCGGCCGGTTGAGCTGGTCGATCTCGGCCTCGAGCCGGTCGACCTGCGCCTGGACGATGCGCAACGGCTCGAAGGCCAGCTTTTCGCCGGTGTCGGGCGAGGCGAGCTCGGCACCGAGATCGAAGAGATCGTTCTGGATGCGGCCGAGCATCGCATCGAGCCCGGGGTCCTCGCTTGCGCAGTGCAGGCGCGCCATGCCGATGCAGGCATTGGTCTCGTCGACCGTGCCATAGGCGGAGACGCGCAGGTCGAATTTCGGCCGGCGTGCGCCGGTGGCGAGCGCGGTAGTGCCGTCGTCGCCGGTGCGGGTGTAGATGCGGTTGAGAACGATCATGAGCGAGTTATAGCGCGCTGCAGCATGGGCGGAAGAGGCAATCTCACCCCATCGCAAGCGGCAGAAGTCCCGGCTCTTTCAGCGTCTCCAGCGCGATCTCCGAGCGCACCCGCGCGACGCTCTCATGCGGCAGCAGCACCTCGTTGACGAGCCGCGCCAGTTCCTTGAGATCGCCGACCGCGACCTTCAGCATGTAGTCGGCCTCGCCGGTCAGCGCATGCGCCTCCAGCACTGCCGGCGTCAGCTTCACCAGGTCACGGAAGCGCCGGGCATTGTCGCGCGAATGGGTATTGAGCGCGACATGGATGAAGACGGTGACGGAAAGCCCGATCGCCTCAGGATCGATCAGCGCGCGATAGCCGCGGATGGCGCCCGAATTCTCCAATGCCTGCCTTCGCCGCGAGACCTGGCTGGCGGAGAGGCCGACACGCTCGGCGAGCGCGCCATTGGTCAGCGAGGCGTCCTGCTGAAGGGCTTCGAGCAGTCGCCAGTCGAAAGCGTCGAGCTGCTGCATTTCGTGAGCCTTCCAGCGGTTACGTGCACGTTTCGTGCAAACTCAATCCGAAGACGCCGGATTTTGCAAACCTTTCGCCATGTTGATGCGCGAGGATCACTCAACCAAAGATTTCAGGAGGATGCATATGGGACCGTTCCCGCACGATTCAGCCCCGCCGGCCATCTCCGACGCCAACCCGATGGGCACCGACGGCTTCGAGTTCGTCGAATACGCCCACCCCGAGCCGGAGAAGCTCGGTGCGCTCTTCGAGACCATGGGCTTCACCAAGGTGGCGAAGCATCGCTCGAAGAAGGTCACGCTCTATCGCCAGGGCGACGTCAACTTCATCGTCAACGCCGAGCCGGAATCCTTCGCGCAGGGCTTTGCCGCCGAGCACGGCCCCTGCGCTTGCGCCATGGCCTTCCGTGTCGTCGACGCCAAGCACGCCTTCGGGCGCGCGGTGTCGCTGGGCGCCGAGCCCTATGAGAGTAAGGTTGGCCCCGGCGAACTGCAGATCCCGGCTGTGAAGGGCATCGGCGGCTCGTTGCTCTATTTCGTCGACCGCTATGGCGAGAAGGGCTCGATCTACGATGTCGATTTCGAATGGCTCGGCGAGAGCGATCCGCACCCCGAGCAGGCCGGGATGTATTATCTCGACCACCTCACCCACAATGTCATGCGCGGCCGCATGGATCATTGGGCCGACTGGTATGGCGAACTCTTCAATTTCCGCGAGATCCGCTTCTTCAACATCGAGGGCAAGCTCACTGGCTTGATCTCGCGGGCGCTGACCTCGCCCTGCGGCAAAATCCGCATCCCGATCAACGAATCGCTCGACGACAAGAGCCAGATCGAGGAGTATCTGCGCCAGTACAAGGGCGAGGGCATCCAGCATGTCGCGCTCGGCTCGCGCGACATCTACGCCAGCGTCGAGCAGCTCCGGCAGAACGGCCTGCCCTTCATGCCTTCGCCGCCCGAGACCTATTACGAGAAGGTCGACGGCCGCGTGCCGAACCATGGCGAGCCGGTGCCGCGCCTGAAGCAGAACGGCATCCTGATCGACGGCGAGGGCGCAGTCGCCATCGGCTCCAAGGAAGGCCGCATGAGCAAGGTGCTGCTCCAGATCTTCTCGGCCACCGTGGTCGGGCCGATCTTCTTCGAGTTCATCCAGCGCAAGGGCGATGACGGCTTCGGCGAGGGCAATTTCCGCGCTTTGTTCGAGTCGATCGAGGAGGACCAGATCCGCCGTGGCGTACTGAAGCCACAGGCGGCGGAGTAGCGCATTCGCCCGGCGAATACTTGCAACCTTCTCCCACGCGGGTGGGAGAAGGCTCTCGCTTTCAAGTGATCGACAGTCTTCGACCCAGACTTGCCGCCCTCCCGGAATGGGCGTAGCCCTTAGCTGACGCGCCGCACAAAAAGGCGCGTCAGCAGAGGAAGCGGCCATGGCGACGACGTCTGCGGAGGTCCTGCGGGGCCATCAGGGCCCGTGGTGGACCCATCTCTATGTCCAGGTGCTGACCGCGATCGCCATCGGCGTGCTGCTCGGCCATTTCTATCCCCAGACCGGCGAGGCGATGAAGCCGCTGGGCGACGCCTTCATCAAGGCAATCAAGATGATCATCGCCCCAATCATCTTCCTCACCGTGGTGCACGGCGTCGCCTCTATGGACGACATGAAGAAGGTCGGCCGCGTCGGCCTGAAAGCGCTGATCTATTTCGAGGTCGTCACCACGCTGGCGCTGATCGTCGGCCTCGTCGTGGTCAATCTCTGGAAGCCCGGCGCCGGCATGAACGTCGATCCTTCGACGATCAATACTGCCGGGATCACCGCCTTCACCTCCAAAGCGCATGACCAGAGTACGCTGGCATTCCTGATGAACATCATCCCGGAGACGGTGGTCGGTGCCTTCGCCAATGGCGAAATCCTGCAGGTGCTGTTCTTCGCGCTGCTCTTCGCCTTCGGCCTGCAGATGCTCGGCGAGCGCGGCAAGGCGGTGCTGCACTTCATCGACGACATCGCCCAGATCTTCTTCAAGATCGTCGGCATCATCATGAAGGCCGCCCCGATCGGCGCCTTCGGCGCCATGGCCTTCACCATCGGCAAGTTCGGCGTCGGGACGCTGGTCTCGCTCGGCTCCTTCATGGCCGCGTTCTACGCGACCTGCCTGATCTTCATCTTCCTGGTGCTCGGCACGATCGCGCGGCTCACCGGCTTCTCGATCCTTAAGTTCATCGCCTTCATCAAGGAGGAACTCCTGATCGTGCTCGGCACCTCCTCCTCGGAGAGCGTGCTGCCGCGCATGATCGCCAAGATGACCCATCTCGGCTGCAAGGAGAGCGTGGTCGGCCTGGTCATCCCGACCGGCTATTCCTTCAACCTCGACGGCACCTGCATCTACCTGACCATGGCCGCCGTCTTCCTGGCGCAGGCGACCAATACCGACCTTTCGTTGTCGCAGGAGATCGGCATCATCGCCGTGCTGCTGCTGACCTCGAAGGGCGCGGCCGGCGTCACCGGCTCGGGTTTCATCGTGCTGGCCGCGACGCTCGCCACGGTCGGCCATATCCCGGTCGCCTCGATCGCTCTGATCCTCGGCATCGACCGCTTCATGTCGGAGGCGCGCGCGCTCACCAACCTGATCGGCAACGGTGTCGCCACCATCGTCGTCTCGAAATGGGAGAACTCGCTCGACGAGGCCAGGATGCAGCGCATCCTCGCCAAGGAGACCGGCTACGATGCCGACGAGCCGGAGCGGATCGCGGTCTGACCCGGCTTTCAGGCCACCAGCCGCGGCGCCGCCATCGCCTCGCGCAGTGCCTGCGCGAAATGGCGCGCCGCGACTCCGGCTTGCGGCGCGATCACCAGCGCGACCGAAAGCTCGAACAGCGACGGCAGATTCTCGGATGGCTCCAGGCGGCGCAAGGAAGCTGGCGCCGCGCTCTCGGTGATCGCGGTGACGCACAGGCCCGCCTCGACGGCTGAAAGCAGGCCGGCCATATGCGAGGACGAGAACACCAGCCGGTGCGGCCGCTCCGCAGCCTGCAGCGCATTGAGGATGCGCGGGCGCGCCCGGCAGCCCTCGTTGAACAAGCCGAGCGGCAGGACGTCGCTGAGTTCCGGGCGGTGGCCGCGCGCCGCCACCCAGACCAGCGGCTCGCGCCGGAGGCGCTCGCCCTTGGGCCGGCCAGGATCCTGGGTGATCACCGCGAGGTCGAGCTCGCCAGCCGCCACAGCCGGCTCGATCCGCTTCGACAATTCGCAATGCACCTCGATCTCGACGCGCGGATGCTCCTCGGCGAAGCGCACGATCAGCGGCCTGAGATAGGCGTCGACATAGTCGTCGGGCAGGCCAATGCGCAGGCGGCCGACGGCCTTGTCGCCGTCGAGCTCAGCCCTCGCCTCGCGCTCGATCGCGAGCAGACGGCGTGCCTGAGCCAGCAGGCGCTCGCCGGCCTCGGTCGGCGTGACGCCGCGGCGCGAGCGCTCCAGCAACTGCTTGCCGAGTGCGGCCTCGAGGTCCTGGATGCGGCCCGAGACCGCCGATTGCGTGCGGCCAAGCTTCGCGCCGGCGGCCGTAAAGCCACCGGTCTCGGCGACGGCAACGAGCATGGCGAGCGCATCGAGATCGAGATGGGTTGACATTACCGCTCCATCGGAATGGCCAATAGATAAATCAGGATAATCCGTTTTTCCGATTGCTGGAAGCGGGCTATCCTCATCGCAATCGACAGGCCTCATCCAGAAATGGAGCGATCGCAGATCGTGCCTCCTCTGGATGAGGCCTGTGGAATTCGCACCCGAAAGTTCGACCTCATGTCCGCCCCGAGCCTTTCCGTGCCTGATCGTCCCGCCGCACCGGCGCTCGGCATGTTCCTGGTGCTTCTGCTCGGCGCGACCTGCATCGGCTTCTCCGGCATTTTCGTACGCTTCGCCGATGTCGGCCCGGCCGCGGCTGGCTTCTGGCGCATGGCCTTCGCGCTGCCGGTGCTCGCCGCCTGGATGGCGCTGGAGGATCGCCACGACCGGGCCGGGGGTGTGAAGCCCGGCGCCATGCTGCCGATCGCGCTCGCCGGCCTCGCCTTCGGCGTCGACGTCGTGCTCTACAACGCCTCGCTCGGCTTCACCTCGATCGCCAATGCCTCGCTGCTCGGCAACCTCTCGCCGGTCGGCGTCATCCTTGGCGGCTGGCTGCTGTTTCGCGAGAAGCCGACACGGCGCATCCTCGGCGCGCTGCTGCTCGCCATCGGCGGCGCCGGCCTCCTGGTGCTGCCGAAGCTGGCGGGCGGCGCCGCGACGCCGTTTTCGAGCGCCGGCCTGTTCGGCGACGGCCTCGCCATCGGCGCCGCCTTCTCCTACGCTGCCTATATCCTCGCCGTGCGCCGCGCCCGCAACCGCGCTGCCGCCGGCCGCATCGGCCTGATCTCCAGCGCGATCTGCGCCGCGTTCTGTATCGTCGCCGCGCTCGGCCTCGGTGAGACGATCCTGCCGCAGAGCCTGACCGGCTGGCTCGCCGTCGCGGCGCTCGGCCTGGTCTCGCATGCGATGGGCCAAGGCCTGATCACGCTGGCGCTCGGCCACTACGGCGCCAACGCCGCCTCGCTGGTGATGGTCTGGCCGGCGCTGGTCGCGGTGCTCGCCGCCTGGGCGATCTTCGCCGAGCAGCCCTCCCCGGCCCAGGCCTTCGGCGGCGTCGCGATCCTGGCGGCTGTGCTGATGGTGCGGAAGGGCTGAATGAGAGCGCGCAACGCAAGATAAAAGCCGGCTTGAACACTGATCAATTCGGCGCACACTCCGATCGGCCTCGCCGTGAGGCTGAGGAGATCTGCCCATGATCACCCGGCTTGCTGCTTCAGTATTGGCCTGCCTTTTGGTCAGCGTACCGGCTGGCGCACAATCGCGACCTGCCGGCCCGGCGACGGGAACCGTTTCCATAAGACAGGTGCAGGTTGCCTTCATCGGATCGGGTGCGATCGGTGGCGGCACCCTGCGCTTCAACAAGCGCACCTATGACATCACCGTCGGCGGCCTTGGCATCGGCGGAATCGGCGCCTCGCGCCTGACCGCGACCGGCTCGGTCTACAACCTGACCAATCGGGAAGACTTCACCGGTGCCTATCTCCAGATCCGCGAAGGCTGGGCGATTGGCGACGAAGGCCGTGGCACGCTCTGGCTGCGCAACGCCAAGGGCGTGGTCATGCGGCTCGCGACGAAACGCCGGGGCCTGCAGCTTTCGCTGGGCGCCGATGGCGTTCTGATCGGCTTCAAGCAATAGCTTCGGGCGGCCCTGCGGAAGGGAAAGAAACGCCCTTCCGCAGGGCACGGTGCCCATGCGTCAGGTCCCGGGGGCGTAGCGCAGGATCACCGTGCCGTTCTTGAGCGGCCGGCTTTCCAGCAGGTCGAGCTTCTGGCGCTCGGCGCTGGCCTTGAAGAAAGGGGTGCCGGCGCCGAGCCGCACCGGCACCACGGCCAGCATCAGCTCGTCGACCTGCTTCTCCTTCAGCAGAGTGTCGGTTAGTTCGGCGCTGCCGAAGACGAGGATGTCCTTGCCTGCTGCTGCCCGCAGCTTGGCGATCTCGCCGACGATGTCCGCTGTGACGCGGGTGTTGTTCCAATCCGAGCTCTGAATGCTGCGCGAAGCCACAAGCTTGGGCAGTGCGTTCATATAGCGTGTGACCTCGCTGTCCTCCTTGGCGTCCGCCGAGGCCCAATAGGCCTTCATGCCGTCATGGGTGACGCGGCCGAAGACGAGGCATTGGGCACGCTTGCCGAACTCCTTGCTGAGGGCGTCCAGTTCCTCGCCCCACGCGTCGTTGTGAAACGACAGATCCCACTTCTCCGTGCCCTCGAAGCAGCCGTCGAGGGTCACGAGATTCCAGACGATCAACTTGGCCATTCCATCCTCCATATCGGCGCCCTTCGCCGTTCAATACCGCTTGTGATTTGCAAGCAGTTTCGGTTTAGCGAAACCAGTTTCGAAATGCAACCGGTTTTTTCGGTGTGTGGCTGCAACCGTCACCGATCGCGCACCGGCCGTGATCAAAATCGCTCCTGAGACGTTTAGCCGGCAGGAGGACTGGTCATGACAGGACATCACATGGCGAAGACATTCGCCGCGGTCGCAATTCTGGCGCTGGCGACGCCTGGACTGGCCGAGCAGGGAGCCGGCGGCGAGACCGAATTTCTCAGCTCGATGGAAGGCCGCTTCAGCGGCAATGGCACGCTGCAGAACGCCGGCGGCAGCAGCCGTTCGCTGACATGCACTTTCAATGGCGACCAGCAGGGCGCCCGCCTCAGCCTCGACGGCAGTTGCAGCGCCGCCGCGATCTTCAGCGCGACGATCCAGATCGAATTGCGCCACGATGCAAAGACCGGCCGCTACGCCGGCACCTTCAAGGAAAGCACCGGTACGATCGCGAACCTCGCCGGCCAGAGGCAGGGACAGCGGCTGACGCTCGCCTTCAACGAAACGGCCGAAAGCGTCCGCCCCAACCCGCCGGCGACGCTGACGATCACCAGCCAGAAAGGTGGAGTCGCACTAACCCTGCGCGGCAGCCAGCCAGGCAAGGGGCAGAACCTCGATCTGTCGCTGCGGGAAAACTGAGACGATCCGGGCGTGACCTAAGGGCAGCCTAGCCGTCCGGCCATTTCAGGAGATCGCCGATCCGGGTCGCGGAGTAGAGCCTGACGCTGCCGACCTCCGCCAGCTTTAGCACCGACAGATCGGGCACGAGGGCCTCGTCGAGCTCGACATGCGAGACCACGAAGACGGTGACGTCCCGTGGCAGCCATGCCAGCTCCGCCGCCACCTCGGCCAATGTCTCGGACGTCGCGGGATCGGGCAGTTGCGGAAGGGCAGGTGCCCGCTTTGCCCAGAAATTCAGGAAAACCTGCGTCGGCAGCACATTGCGGCCGGCCAGATGCCGCAGCAGCAGGTGCGGATGCTCGACGAAGACATGCGCTTCGGCTGCGGGAACCGGCTGAAGCGCCCTGACCAGTCTCGCAAACCGCCAGGCACGGTCGACCGCGCCCGGACGCACCTCTTCGACCTGCGGAACGAGCAGCACGATCGCATTCGCAGGGATCTGCCTTGCGATCGCTTCGTAGGTCGCGTCGATCTGCTTGAGCGGAGACCAGAGATAGATCAGCAGCCCTGCCTTCAGGGCTACGATCGCAATTAGAAGCGCGGACACTGCCCGGTCCGGCCCGACAGGCTGCGGCGACGGGCCGCGCAGGTAGATCACTGCGATCGTCACGATGGCCGGGACCAGGCGGCGATCTGCGGCGCCGACGCTCATCAGGTCTTTCGGCATGACGATGAACAGCAGGCCGCCTGCGAGCAGCCCGGCCAGTTCATGGTGGCCGGCATTCAGACCCCGCCGCCAGACCAGCAAGCCGACGACACCCAAGACGAGCGCCGACAAGCCATATTCGAGCGACAGGTTCGTCGTCTTGCCGACCGAGAAGACGCCTGTGACCTTGGTGATCAGATGCCATTCCGTCGGGCCTGACTGACCCGGCTCCATGACGAGCAAAAGCGCGCCCACCATGAGGGCCGACAGCCAGTGAGACCCGAGCAGCCTGGCGCTCTCGGCGAAGCGTCGTGCCCGCCAGTCGTCGCAGGCCGCGATCGTGAACATGCCGCAGCAGAAGCACACATAGAGCATCACCGGAAAGATGCTGATCAGGCACATCGCACCCAGGATGAGGGCCTGGCTGATGACGAAGCTGCCCGAGGAAGTCCTGTGCTGCTCGACCGCCCTGTGAAGCGCGACGAACATCACCCCGAGCCCGAGGATGTAGTTGAACAGTCCCCAATAGAGCGGCTCGGAATAGACCGCGAGGAGGATGACGAGAAGGATGGGAAGGTCCGTTCTCTCGCCCCGCGCCTGCCGACACCAGACCGCGGCCAGGATATAGACGCACACCGCCACGCAAATGAATGCTGTCAGCGCGACCGGCGGCGCCACGATCTTGCTCAGGACGCTGGCGAACACGTCGATGGCGAGATTCGGATAAAGCCTGTCGCCGGCCTGGAAGAACTGCGCGACAGCGTCGTCGGCCAGCAGCATCTCCCACAGGGTCAGCCGGAAGAGATGGTTCGGCCCGTCGACGAAGAAGGCGCCGCCCGAGACCAGTATGGGCAGGGTCGCCGCCAGCATGACGAGCGCGACATGCCCTAAAGGCGCGCCTTTCGCGGGCAGGGCAACAACGCCGCGACCGTCCTGGTCCTGGCGGCTCGGCGCTCTTCCTGCGAGGACGTGGTCTTCCATGGCGGAAGTGTAGGGTGCCGCCTTCCGCCGATAGCAGCCGGGCAAGATAGGTAACTCATCATGGCGCGGGCGGCCGCTCAGATGCGCTACCTATCCGACCAAAGCACCTCTTCCGCCTCACTCCGCCGCCAGCCGCGGCGGCGGCAGCTTGCCCGCCATCGCCTTGGCGCTGGCTTCGCCGGGTGTCTCCTCGTCGCTCATAGCCGTCCAGGCGCTCTCGTCCTCGGCCTTGCCGAAGAAGCGGCCGAAGATCCAGCCGGTGAGGCGGCCGAGATCGTCCATGACCACATAGAAGGACGGCACGAAGACGAGGGAGAGCACGGTCGAGACGATCAGTCCGCCGATCACCGCGATCGCCATCGGCGCGCGGAACTCGCCGCCATCGCCGACGCCATAGGCGGAGGGCAGCATGCCGGCGCCCATGGCGATCGTCGTCATCACGATCGGGCGCGCCCGCTTGCGCCCGGCCTCGAGCAGCGCGTGCAGGCGCTCGGAGCCGCGCCCGACCTCCTCGACCGCGAAATCGACCAGCATGATCGCGTTCTTGGTGACGATGCCCATCAGCATCAGCAGGCCGATATAGACCGGCATCGAGACCGGGTTGTTGGTGGCGAGCAGCGCGATCACCACGCCGCCGAAGGAGAGCGGCAGAGAGAGCAGGATGGTGATCGGCTGGAAGACCGAGCCGAACAGCAGGATCAGTACGGCGAGCACCAGCATCAGGCCGGTGGTCATGGCCTGGACGAAGCCCTGCACGACCTCGCCCTGAATCTCGGCGTCGCCGGTCGCGGCGATACGCACGCCCTGCGGCAGGCCGACATCCTTGACGATCTCGTGGAACTTCTCCTGCGCCGTGCCGAGCTCGAAGCCGCGCTTCAGGTCGGCGCCGATCGTGGCGCGGCGCTCGCGGTCATAGCGGTCGATCGAGCTCGGGCCCTCGCCGAAATCAATCTGGGCGACCGCCGTCAGCGGGATCGAGACGCCACTGGCATTGGTCACGCGCAGCGCCGCGATGTTGCGGATGTCGGTGCGGGCCTGCTCGTCGAGTTGGACGCGGATCGGCACCAGCCGGTCGCCGGCGTTGAACTTGGCGAGGTTGGCGCCGATGTCGCCGATCGTAGCGACACGGATCGCTTCCGAGATCGCCTCCGGCGTGACGCCGAGGCTCGCAGCCTGCTCCAGCTTCGGCGTGACGCGCAGCTCCGGACGGCCGAGCGAGCCGGCCGAGGCGACGTTGAGATAGCCTTCGACCCGGCGCATGCGCGCTTCGATCTTCGCGACGGCGTCGTCGAGCGCGTCGCCGTCCTTGGACAGGATCGAGAACGCCATTTCGCGCTCGCCGCGCTCGTTGACGTACCAGGCGCGGACATCGGGAACGCTCGCCAGCTTCTCGGCGATGGTGACCTTGAGCTCCTTCTGCGCGATGTCGCGCTCGGCCTTGGGCTTCAGCAGGATGAAGACCGCGGCGCGACGCACCTCGCGCTGGCCGGTCGGCGAGGCGCCGCCGAGCACGAAGACGCGCGTCACCTCGGGGATCTCGCGCAAACGGTCGACGATCTTGTCGGTGGCGACAGTGGTGTCCTCCAGCGTCGCGCCGGGCGGCAGTTCTACGCTGGCGACGACGCGCGAGGTGTCCTCGTCGGGGATGAAGCCGGTCGGCAGCAATTGCGTTGCCTGGATCGAGCCGATCAAGAAGCCGAAACCGACGATCAGGGTGAGATAGGCGGTGTTGAACGGCATCGTCCGCCAGCGCCGCGAGCCGTCGAAGCGCGGCAGCAGCGGGATGCGCCGCTTCTTCAGCGAGGCTTCGAGCAACCAAGTATAGCCGCGCATGATGAAGCCGTCCTTGGGCTCGTCATGCTTGACCGGCTTCATCAGATAGGCCGCCATCATCGGCGTGATCAGCCGTGCGACCAGCAGCGAGAAAAGCACGGCAACGGCGACGGTCAGGCCGAACTGGCGGAAATACTGGCCGGCGACGCCGCCCATAAACGAGACCGGCGCGAAGATCGCGACGATGGTCAGCGTGATCGCGATGACCGCGAGACCGATCTCATCGGCCGCCTCCATCGCGGCGCGATAGGGCGACTTGCCCATCTTCATGTGCCGGACGATGTTCTCGATCTCGACGATCGCGTCGTCGACCAGGATGCCCGTCACCAGCGTGATGCCGAGCAGGCTGACCAAGTTGAGCGAGAAGCCCATCAGCTCCATCGCCCAGAAGGTGGGGATGGCAGAGAGCGGCAGAGCGATCGCGGTGATCAGCGTCGCCCGCCAGTTGCGCAGGAAGGCGAAGACGACGAGCACGGCGAGCGCGGCGCCCTCCAGCAACGTCTCCATCGCCGCCTTGTAGTTGCCGTGGGTATAGGCGACGGCATCGTCGATCGGCTTGAGCTGGATCTCCGGATAGCGCTTGTTGAGGTCGTCGATCTTGGCGGCGACGACGTCCTTGACCGAGAGCTCGCTCGAACCCTTCGAGCGGAACACGGCGAAGGACACGACCGGCTGCTTGTCGAGCCGGCCGAAGGCGCGCGGCTCGGAATTGGCGTCCTCGACGCGGCCGAGCTCCTTCAGGCGGACCTCGCGCCCGCCGGTGAGCTGGATCTTGCTGTCGGCGAGCTCGGCGACGGTCTTGGCGCCGGCTAGTGTGCGGATCGCCTGTTCCTGGCCGCCGACCTCGCCGCGCCCGCCGGCCAAATCGACATTGGTTGCCCGGATCTGGCGGTTGACCTCGCCGGCGGTGGTGCCGAGCGCCAGCAGGCGGTCCGGATCGAGCGAGATTCGGATCTCGCGATCGACGCCGCCATAGCGCTCGACGCGGCCGACGCCCTTCAGCCCCTGCAATTCGCGCGAGACGACATCGTCGACATGCCAGGAGAGCTGCTCCAGCGTCATGCCGGGCGAGGAGGCGCCATAGGTCAGGATCGACTGGCCCTCGACATCGATGCGCTGGATCACCGGCTCGTCGATGGTGCGCGGCAGATCGGCCCTGATCTTGGCGATCGCGTCCTTGACGTCGTTGACGGCGCGGTCGGTGTTCACCTCGAGCCTGAACTCGATCAGCGTCACCGAGGAGCCGTCGGTCAGCGTCGACATCACATGTTTGACGCCGGTGATATTGGCGACCGCGTCCTCGACGCGCTTGCTGACCTGGCTCTCGAGCTCGGCCGGAGCGGCGCCGGACTGGGTCACGGTCACCGAGATCAGCGGCACGTCGATGTTCGGGAAGCGCGTCACCGGCAGCTTCGAGAACGAGAGCAGCCCGAGTACGCAGAGCACGACGAAGAGCAGGATCGACGGAACCGGCTTGCGGATAGACCAGGCGGAAAAATTGACGTTCACGCGCGGCTCCCGTCAGTTCGCCGCGACCGGCGTGATCATGTCGCCGTCGCGCACGAAGGTGCCAGCACGCGCCACTACGCTCTCGCCTTCGGCGAGGCCCGCGGCGATCTCGGCACGTCCGCCGCCGATCAGGCCGAGGGTGACCTTGGTCGTTGTCACCCGCCCGTCCTTGACGGCCTGCACCATGGCGCCGCCGCGCGCATAGGTGATCGCCGAGAGCGGCAGGACGATACTGGTCTTGCGGCCGGTCTCGATCACGCCGCGGGCGAAGGAGCCGACGGCGACAGGCGGATTGCCGGTGAGCTGGATGCGCAGCTTGCCGAGCCGCGAGGCCCGGTCGACCTCGGGCGAGATCAGCCGGATGGTACCTGCGAGCGCCTTGTCGGCGCCGGCCGGCGTGACCGCGACCGCCTGCCCAACCTTGAGATTGGCCAGTTCGACCTCGGCGACATCGGCTTCGAGCTCGATCGCGCCATCGGCAATGATCTTGAACAGTGGCTCGGCCGCCGCCATCGTCGCCATGGCGCCGAGCTTGGCGTTACGACGGCTGACGATGCCGGCCTTCGGCGCCTTGATCTCGGTACGCGCCAATCTGACCTCGATATCGCGGCCTTGCGCCTGCGACAGGGCAAGATCGGCCTGCGCCATCGCCAGCGCCTGCTTGGCCGAGTTCAGCCGCGCCTGACTGCCGCGGGCCACGGCGGCGCGCTGGTCGAAGGTCTCGAGGCTGGCATTGCCGCTGTCGCGCAGCGCCTTGGTCCGGTCGAAGGCGTTGTTGGCCTGGACGAGATTGGCCTCGGCCTCGACGATCTGCGCCTTGGCCTGGTCGATCGCGGCTTGCGCCTTGGCGGTCTGCGCCTCGTTCTGGGCGCGCTGCACTTCGAGCGTGGTGCGCGACAGCTTGGCGAGCACCTGGCCGGCGGTGACCCTGTCGCCTTCCTCGGCGAGCAATTCGGTGATGACGAAGCCGTCGACCTCGGGCGTGACCAGCACCTCGTCACGCGCGATCATCGAGCCGGAGACGACGACGCTCTGCACGATCTCGTCGCGCTTGGCGTTCGTGACCGTGATGGCCGGCCCGGCGGAGGACTGCTGGGAGGTTGCGGCGGAGGCCGGAGCCTGGGCGAACGCCGCCGCGGGCGCGCAGCCAAGCGCGACGAGGGGCAGCAGGATCAGGGTCTTGGTCGAGACGGGCATGGTCGGTCTTCGTCTTTAAGAGGTTGAATCGCCGGAGGACGGCAGCAGCATGGTCTGCGCCAGACCGCGCATCGCAGCGAACAGGGCTTCGGCGCCGGCGGCGGCGTCGAAATTCGGATCGACCGCCCGCCGGCAGAAGAAGCCGTCCGCCATCATGAACAGCGCCGTCAGAAAGCGCGCTTGATCGAGATTGCTCGGCAGTTCCCCGCTTTGCTTGGCGGCTTCGACGGCAGCGGCGAGCCCCTGTTCGACCACCTCGTCGAAACTGGCGCAAATCTGCGCCATCTCGGGCGTGCGCGAGGCTTCCGCCCAGATCTGCAGCGCGATGATCGCCTTCTCGCGCGGCTTGCGCACCATGTGCTGGCGGCCGAGCTCCTCGAGCTGGTCGAGCAAACCGCCCTTGCCCGGATCGAGCTGGGCGAAGTCGGCCGCAACCTCGGTACGGTCGCGCTCGCTGATGCCAGCTATGATCGCATCCTTCGAGGGGAAGTAGCGATAAAGGTTGCCCGGGCTCATCCCGGCCTCGACCGCGATGTCGATCATCGTCGCCGCATGGAAACCGGCGCGCGCGAAGACGCGCTCGGCCGCATCGAGGATGTGGACATGGCGCTCGGAGAGACCGCGTTCGGCCGAGAAGGAGGTGACGACCTGCGACATGCTACTTTGGAGAAATGAGAATGAACGTTCATTCTCATGCCTGAGCCTGACGTGAAAGTCAACCGGCGTCGTCACTGGAGGTTGCATTGCGGGAGGATTATTGACGGAAGATTGCACGGAGCATGCATGGCACTGGCCTCGGCTATGCCGACCCTGGCTTACAATTTGCTTGCAGCAAGAACTGGTAAGCCGCATTTTAAGCGTCATCCGGCGCGGGAATCCGGCCTCGGGAGCGCACTCGACCATCGCGATGAACGATCTGTCCTATCGCTTCCCGTCCCGTCGCCGGCTCCGCGCCCGCCGCGACAGCTTGCCGCCGAAGAAGCCCGTGCTGATCGTGCTCCACCAGGAGCATTCGACACCTGGCCGCGTCGGCCGCCTGATCGCCGAGCGCGGCCACGCGCTCGATATCCGCAGGCCCCGTTTCGGCGACCCGCTGCCGCAGACCATGCGGGACCATGCTGGCGCGGTGATCTTCGGCGGGCCAATGAGCGCCAACGATCCCGACGACTTCGTCAAGGCCGAGACCGATTGGATCGGCGTCTGCCTGAAGGAAGATGCGCCCTTCCTCGGCCTCTGCCTCGGCGCGCAGATGCTGGCCCGCCATCTCGGCGCGACCGTCTACACCCATGCCGAAGGCCGTGCCGAAGTCGGCTATTACCCGCTCAGCCTGACCGACGCGGGCCATGCCGACGCCACCGCGACCGGCTGCATCTGGCCGGGCACGGTCTACCAATGGCATCGCGAGGGCTTCGACTGCCCGACCGGGGCCGAATGCCTGGCGACCGGCGGCGATTTCCCGGTCCAAGCAGTGCGTGTCGGCAGCAAGGCCTATGGCCTGCAGTTTCACCCCGAAGTGACGCTGGCGATGATGTGCCGCTGGTCGGTGCGCGCCCATGAACGGACGCTGATGCCGGGTGCGCAACTGCGCCACCAACACCTTGCGGGTTGGTACCAGTACGATCCGCCCGTGCGCGCCTGGCTCGACCGATTCCTCGATCACTGGCTGAAAGAGCCGGCCGGCCAGGACCTCATCGCGTGAGCCGCAGCGTCATCGTCATAGGCGCCGGCATGGTCGGCGTCTCCTGCGCGCTCGCCTTGCAGAAGCGCGGCCTCAAGGTCACGCTGATCGACCGGCGCGAGCCCGGCCGCGAAACCTCCTATGGCAATGCCGGCGTGATCAGCCGCTCCTCGATCATGCCGCTCAACAATCCCGGCCTGTGGAAGAACCTGCCGAAATATCTGAGCAATCGGCATGCAGCCGTGCGCTACCGGCTCGGCCATCTCCTGGCCAATCCCCGCTGGACCCTCGGCTTCCTCAGCGCGGCCAGGCCGGACCATCTCGCCCCGCGCGTCGCGGCGCTGGAAAGCTTGATCGCCCCTTCCCTGCCACTGCACAAGCGATTGATGACCGAGGCCGGCATCGCCTGGCGGCTTCGCGACACCGGCTTCCTCGAACTCTGGCGCAGCGAGGCTGGCCGGTCCGCCGCCGAGGCGCGCCGGACCTTCCTCGAAGACCACGGCGTCCGCGTCGAAGCGCTCGACCGCCAGGCGCTGTCTGCGCTGGAGCCGAGCCTGAACCCGATCTTCTCGGCCGCCCTGCATCACAAGGACAGCGCCTCGGTCGATTGGCCGGGCGCAGTGGTCGAGGCCTATGCTGCGCTGTTCGCCGCCCGCGGCGGCACGATCCTGCACGACGAGGTCACCGCCCTGTCGAAGCAGGGCGAAGGTTGGCGGGTGACCAGCAAGGGCGGGCAGCACGATGCCGATCTCGCCGTCGTGGCGCTCGGCCCGTGGAGCGCAGACCTGTTGCGGCCGCTCGGCCTCAAGGTGCCGCTCAATGTCGAGCGCGGCTATCACCGCCACTACAAGCCGGCACAGGGGCGCTTCCTCAACCGCCCGATCTACGATGTCGAGGCGTCCTACATGCTGGCGCCGATGGAGCGCGGCCTGCGCCTGACCAGCGGCGTCGAGCTCGCCCATCGCGACGCACCGGATGACCACGCCCAGATCGAGCAAGTGCTGCCGCGGGCGCGTGAGGCCTTCCCGCTCGCCGAGCGAGCAGAAGACACCACCTGGCGCGGCTCGCGCCCGACCTTGCCGGATTCGCTGCCGATGATCGGAGAGGCGCCGCGCAACCCCGGCCTCTGGCTCGCCTTCGGCAATCAGCATATCGGCTTCTCGACCGGGCCCGTGACGGGGGAACTGCTCGCCGCACTGGTCTGCGGCGAACAGGCTCCGGCCGACCCGGCGCCTTTCGCGCCGGGCCGCTATTTGTCCTAGGCGTCACGCCGGCGCGCTCGGCCGCGCCGGATCGCTGGTGACAGTCTTGGCCACATTGTCACCGAGGCCGGACCAGTTGACCCTGGCGGTGCCCAGCATCAGCGCCGTCAGCGCGACAAAGGCGCCGATCGCCCCGGCAAGCAGGGCGAAATCCTCGGATTTCAGCAAGGCGTAGACGAGCCCATAGCCGGTGGCGAGGATCAGCCCCAATACGGCGCCGCGTGCAAAACTGCGCAAGGCGAGGCCTATGTAGAGCGCGATCAGCGCCGTCGTCGCCGCTGCGGCGACGAGATAGGCGGTCAGGAAGCCGAGATGCTCGGCCAGCGACAGCAGCAGCACGTAGAACAGCACCAGCGCGAAGCCGACGAGCGTGTACTGGACGGCGTGGAGGTTATCGCGCGCCACCAGTTCCAGCCCGAACACGGCGAGGAAGACCGCGCCGACGAACAGGATGCCATATTTGATGGCGCGATCGACGAGCTGGTAGAGATCGACCGGCTGGTAGAAGCGGGCACCGACCCCGCCTGCAAGAAAAGTCACATCGGCCCGTTTGTCGTGAGTGAAGGCGAGCGGCAGGTTGCGCGCCAGATGCGAGACCCGCCAGGAGGCCGAGAAGCCGTTGGCGTCGATCACCCGGTCATCCGGCAGATGCGCGCCTGAGAAGCTCGGATGCTGCCAGTTCGAGTTCATTCGGAGCGCGCTGTTCTTGGCCAGCGGCACGATCGACAGGCTGCGCGAGCCGTTGAGATCGAGTCCGACCTCGACCGTGAGCGGCTTGGTCAGGTCGATGCCGCGCAAGGCGGCATGGATGCCGTTTCCGTCGCGGATGCCAGCGCCGAGGGTCGGCTCGAACTCGATCGCCGCGCCATCGCGAAGCTGCGCGGTCGCGCGGTTCTTCAGGCCGCGGACATCGCCGACGCCGACGGCGAGCACAGCCTCGTTCCAGAGCGGCTGCACGTCTTCCGAGGTGATCGCCTTGAAATCGGGCGGCAGGAAGCGGGCGGTCAACGCGACCTTGCTGCGATAGACCGGCACGTCGAAGATCGAGCGCCGCCGGATCTCCGTCTGTGCTTCCGAACTCGCCTGGAGATCGTCGGGCAGGAAGACCGCGACCTCGCGCGTCGGCGCGGCATTGGCGATCTTGGGCGGCACCAGATAAGGCACCAGCAGGGCCGGCCCGCCGACGATCTGCTCGCGGCCCCAGGCCTCGCCGATCTCGCGTGCGGCCTGACCGGCGGTGGCCGAGCGCTCGCCGCGCAGGCTGGAAACGAACATCAGCGGGATCAGCAGCAGCAGCGCCAGGAAGCCGATGACGAAGAATTTCAGGCCGGGACTGCGCCCGAACCGCCTTGGATTGATGCCTACGGGAAACGAGGGCGGTTCGCCTGTGCCCCCGGTCTGTTGCCCTTGCTCTTGCGACATGATTCACCCTCATGCAGTGACTTAGCGTCACGAGGAGAGCGCGGCGTCTTGTCGCGGGCGTGATCGATTGAGGGCCGAAACCGGCGAAATCGGCGGCGGAAATGGGGTGAAAGACGAAGATCGGAGCCGAATAGAAAGGTGTCATCCCGGACGGAGCGCAGCGGAGATCCGGGATGACCCGCGTTTATTGAAGACCGTTCGCAGCAGGCTCAGACTTGCCTTGCCACCATCATCTTCTTCACTTCCGCGATCGCCTTGGCCGGGTTGAGGCCCTTCGGGCAGGCGTTGGCGCAGTTCATGATGGTGTGGCAGCGATAGAGCCGGAACGGGTCCTCAAGATCGTCGAGGCGCTCGCCGGTGGCCTCGTCGCGGCTGTCGATCAGCCAGCGATAGGCCTGCAGCAGCGCCGCCGGACCGAGATAGCGATCGCCGTTCCACCAATAGCTGGGGCACGAGGTCGAGCAGCAGGCGCACAGGATGCACTCATAGAGCCCATCTAGCTTCTCGCGATCGTCCTTGGCCTGCTTCCACTCCTTTTCGGGCGCCGGCGTCGTGGTCTTCAGCCAGGGCTCGATCGAAGCGTGCTGGGCGTAGAAGCGGGTCAGGTCGGGAACGAGGTCCTTGACCACCGGCATGTGCGGCAGCGGATAGATCGCAACCTTGCCCTTAGCCCCGCATTCATCGATGCCGGTGGTGCAGGCGAGCCCGTTCTTGCCGTCCATGTTCATGGCGCAGGAACCGCAGATGCCCTCGCGGCAGGAACGCCGGAAGGTCAGCGTCGGGTCGACCTTGTTCTTGATCCAGATCAGCGCGTCGAGCACCATCGGCCCGCAATCGTCGCGGTCGACATAATAGGTGTCGGTGCGCGGATTGGCGGTGTCGTCCGGGTTCCAGCGATAGATCTTGAACTCGGTGACCTTCTTGGCACCGGCCGGCTTCGGCCAGGCCTTGCCTTCGGTCAGGCGGGAGTTCTGCGGGAGATTGAATTCGGCCATCTCTACTTTACCTCACCGAGGATCTGCTTGGCGCGTCGCCAATTGGCACGGCCTGTCAATAATCCGGCAGACCAACCACCCAAAAAACCAACCGCACCCAGAGCGATCATCATCATCCCCCGAGCATTTTGCGGCCCTGCGGCCTCAAGCGGATCAAGGGGCCAGAACGAATGCATCACAGCCCCGACACCATACCCAAATGCCACTGCACCTATGGCGCCGAGCAGTGCCGACACGAGGAGGGTCAAGACAAGCGCTCCTCCCAATAGGCCGATGCGTCGGGCGGTGTGCACTTTGGGCTCCTGCTCAGTACACCCGCGCCTTCGGCTTGATGTATTCGATGTCGTTCGAGAGCGTGTAGGTGTGCACCGGACGGTCATCGAGCGTGACGGTGCGCTTCTCGTCGTCGATCCAGGCGAGCGTGTGCTTCATCCAGTCCTTGTCGTCGCGGTCCGGATAATCCTCGCGGGCATGGGCGCCGCGGCTCTCCGGACGCTGCAGCGCCGAGTCCATGGTGACCACCGCCTGGGTGATCAGGTTCTCGAACTCCAGCGTCTCGATCAGGTCGGAGTTCCAGATCAGCGAGCGATCGGTGGTGCCGATGTCGGTGATGCCGGCCCAGACCTCGTGGATCGCCTTGTGGCCGGCCTCGAGCGTCTCGCCGGTCCGGTAGACGGCGCAATCGGACTGCATCGTCCGCTGCATCTTGTCGCGCAGCACCGCAGTCGGCGTGCCGCCCTTGGCGTTGCGGTACTTGTCGAGGCGGGTGAGCGAGAGATCGGCCGAGTTCGCCGGCAGTTCCGGCTGCTTCTCGCCGGCCTTGACGGTCTCGGCGCAGCGCAGGCCCGCCGCGCGGCCGAAGACGACGAGGTCGATCAGCGAGTTCGAGCCGAGGCGGTTGGCCCCGTGGACGGAGACGCAAGCGGCTTCGCCGATCGCCATCAGGCCGGGCACGACCCGGTCCGGATCGCCGTCGACCTTGGTCAGCACCTCGCCGTGGAAGTTCGTCGGGATGCCGCCCATGTTGTAGTGCACGGTCGGGATCACCGGGATCGGCTCGCGGGTGACGTCGACGCCGGCGAAGATCTTGGCGCTCTCCGAGATGCCGGGCAGGCGCTCGTGCAGGATCTTCGGGTCGAGATGGTCGAGATGCAGGTAGATGTGATCCTTGTCCTTGCCGACGCCGCGGCCGGCCCGGATTTCCATCGTCATCGAGCGTGAGACGACGTCGCGCGAGGCGAGGTCCTTGGCGCTGGGAGCATAGCGCTCCATGAAGCGCTCGCCCTCGGAATTGGTGAGGTAGCCGCCCTCGCCGCGGGCGCCCTCGGTGATCAGGCAGCCCGAGCCGTAGATGCCGGTCGGGTGGAACTGCACGAACTCCATGTCCTGCATCGGCAGGCCGGCGCGCAGCACCATGCCGCCGCCGTCGCCGGTGCAGGTATGGGCCGAGGTCGCCGAGAAGTAGGCACGGCCATAGCCGCCGGTCGCCAGGATCGTCTGCTGCGAGCGGAAGCGGTGCAGCGTGCCGTCATCGAGCTTGAGCGCGATCACGCCGCGGCAATGACCGTCCTCGTCCATGATCAGGTCGATGGCGAAGTACTCGATGAAGAACTCGGTGTTGTAGCGCAGCGCTTGGCCATAGAGCGTGTGCAGCATGGCGTGGCCGGTGCGGTCGGCCGCCGCGCAGGTGCGCTGGGCCGGCGGGCCGTTGCCGAAATCGGTGGTCATGCCGCCGAAGGGGCGCTGATAAATCTTGCCGCTCTCGGTGCGCGAGAACGGCACGCCCCAATGCTCGAGTTCATAGACGGCAGCCGGCGCGTTGCGCACGAGATACTCGATCGCGTCCTGGTCGCCGAGCCAGTCCGACCCTTTGACGGTGTCGTACATGTGCCACTGCCAGGTGTCCTTGCCCATATTGCCGAGCGAGGCGGCGACGCCGCCCTGCGCCGCGACGGTGTGCGAGCGGGTCGGGAAGACCTTGCTGATACAGGCGGTGCGCAGGCCGGCCTGCGAGCAGCCGACCGTGGCGCGCAAGCCGGCGCCGCCGGCGCCGACGACGACGACGTCGAAGGTGTGGTCGGTGATGGCGTAGGCCTGGCCGGTATAGGCCGGGAGGGGGCGGGCGCGGGTGATCGCCATGATCAGCCTCCGAACGAGATCTTCAGGAGCGCGAAGGCGCAGGCGGCGCCGACGGCGATCGCAAAGAAAGTGTTAGCCATCACGGCGACGAGCTTCAGGCCCTCGTGATGGACGTAGTCCTCGATGACGACCTGCATGCCGAGGCGCATATGGACTGCGCCGGAGATGACGAAGAGCAGCATCAGGATGGCGACGATCGGGTTCGACAGCGTCGCGATGGCGGCGCCATAGGGCTTGCCGATCAGCGAGATGACGACGCAGAGGAAGGCGAGCGTCAGGATGACGTTGGCGACACCCGTGACGCGCTGCAGCCAGAAATGGCCGGTGCCGGACTTGGCCGAGCCGAGGCCGCGAACGCGGCCGAGCGGAGTGCGCATCGAGGAGTTGGAGAGCATCTTCGTGTTCCTCAGCGCGTCAGGACGACGAGCCAGACCAGCACAGTGAGCACGCCGGAAGCGACGAGGTTGTACTTGGCCAGGTTCATACGGGTCTGCGGGTCGAAGCCGTAGCCGAGATCCCAGACGAAATGGCGCAGCCCGCCGACCATATGATGCAGCAGCACGAAGCTGTAGCCGAACAGGACGAGGCGGCCGAGGATCGAGCCCGCGATCCACTGCGCAGTCTCATAGGCGGCCGGGCCGGACGCCGCCGCGATCAGCCAGAGCGCGATCAGCAGGGTGCCGCCATAAAGCGCCACGCCGGTGGCACGGTGGGCGATCGACGCGGCCATGGTCCAGGACCAGCGATAGATCTGCAGATGCGGGGAAAGCGGGCGCGCCGCCGGTCTGGACTCGGCCAAGTTAAGACTCCCGACCCTTCAAGCTCACGAAGCGAAGATCGCTTGGTATCGTTCTAGAGTGAATGGCTCTCTAACGAAACCATCCTCGTGCTGCAATGCGGCAAGCGAATGGTCGGTTACAGAAAACCAGATCTGTAACTTTACCTGATCGCCGCTGGCGCGACGGCCTACCGGCGAAAAGCGCCTAAAGCCGGACAAGTGCCGCTCGCCACCTTCTTCAGGACCATATCGCAGCGGGCGAGGATCATCCATGAAACTGGGCATGAGCCTTCCACAATTCGACGCCGAACTGAACACCGATACGTGCGATCCCTACAACAATGCCGAGCTGACACTGACGCTGAAGCTTGGCTTCCGGCAGATCAATCCAGCCGCTGGTGCCGCTCAAGGCACTTATCACGACTATGGCCGCGCCACCGCGCCAACCCGCAAGATCGTCAAATGGACGGTCGGCAGCTGGAATCTGTGGCGGAAGAACTTCGTCGACACCGCGGCCCGCTTCTGGAACGGCAAGTTCTGGCTATCCAACAACTTCCCGGTCTACGAGATCGAGAAGAACGGCATCAAATACCGTCCCAACGTCTGGTGCCTGTTCAAGATCGAAGATCGCGACATCGCGCTCGGCGGCCACCACCACGTCATCGACGTGGTCCGGCTCCACAGCAGCGAAACCTGGTTCGGCTCGCATTCCAAACTCTATGATAGCCTCGACACCAACTCGGTGCAGAAGGGCACCGACAGCAAGGGCAAGGCGATCATGCAGCGCGCCCACGTCCATGAGGTCGGCCACCTGCTCGGGCTGGGCCATGTCGACATCGGCAAGGCGCATTGCCCGCCCGGTGGCGATACCAACGCCTCGAACTGCTACGGTGTCGCCGACGTCGACAAGTACTCGGTGATGGGCCAGGGCATGCAGCTGCGCCTCGCCCACTCCATGCCCTGGCGCAAGGGTATGGTCGCACTCTCCGGCAAGGGCAATGTGCTGACGGCGACCGATTGGGAGGCCAAGACGCAGCGCATCTATCCGCGCATCCCGGCCGAGGTCGCCACCAACGCCATGCTCACGCACCGGCCTATGCGCAAATGACGCCCGGCTGGACCACCATGACACGAACCGCGCGACGAAACCTTTCGATGCTCATTCTCGTTCTGAGCGGGATGGCCGGACTGCTCGGCCCCGCTCATGCCACAGGAAAGCGCTGCCAGATGAACGCGATCGAACGCTCCAAATGCATCATCGAGGCGATCCTCGCCGATATCAGCCGCAGCTACACCCAGGTCGGCGGCGGCGGGATCAGCGCGATCAAGCAGAACTCGACGACGTCCTTCACCGTCTCGATCTCGCAGGAAGAACGGGTCGACCTCCTCACCTATGAGGCGATGATCGACGGCAAGGGCAAGGTCAGCATCAAGAAGACAGGCGAAAAGACGCAATCGCCCTGACTCATCGGCAACTCAGCGCGGCAGCAGCGCCCAGTAGTCGAAATCCAGGATCACGCCGTCGGCATACTGGTCGGCATGCTTCAGCGGATGCTCGTTGCAGGGCAGGTTCTTGGTCGCGACGAGGCGCAGGCGTAGCGCGCCGACATCCTCGCGCCCCGGCACCTCCGCCGTCTCCAGCACCTCGCTCCAGGCGAAGACCGTGTCTCCGGCAAAGAGCGGCGAGACATGCCGGCCGGCATTGATCGCCGCGATGTGGAAGGCATTGCCGAGCCCGTTGAAGGACAGGGCCCGCGCCAGGCTGATGACGTGGCCGCCATAGATGAGGCGCTTGCCGAAGCGGGTCTCGCGGGCACCATAACCGTCGAAATGCACCTTGGCGGTGTTTTGGTAGAGCCGGGTCGCGATCTGGTGCTCGGCCTCCTCGACGGTCATGCCGTCGACATGGTCGATGCGCTCGCCCGCCCGGTAATCGGCCCAGCGGAAGGGTGAGCCAGCGAGCGCGTCGTCATAAGCTGCAGGATGCAACGGTGGGCAGCCTTCGCCCAGCGCTTCCGGCGCGACGCTCTTCGGCAATTCCGGCACCTGCTCGAACTCGGCCGGCGTACCGGGCCGGAGCTTGCGCACCAGCACCCAGCGGGCATAGCTCAGGACGATCTCGTTGTGCTGGTTGCGTCCGATCGAGCGGACATAGACGATGCCGGCGTCGCCGCCCGAGGTCTGCTTCAGCCCGATCACCTCGGATGTCGTCGAGAGCGTATCGCCTGGGAAGACCGGCGTGAGGAAGCGGCCATCGGCATAGCCGAGATTGGCGACGGCATTGAGCGAGATATCCGGCACCGTTTTGCCGAAGACGATGTGGAAGACCAGGAGATCGTCGACCGGCGCAGCGGGATAGCCGATCGCCTTGGCGAAGGCGTCGGAGGACTGCACGGCGAAACGCGGCCCGTAGAGCGCGGTATAGAGCGAGACGTCGCCGACCGCGATCGTGCGCGGCGTCGCATGGACAATGGTTTCGCCGAGCCGGAAATCCTCGAAGAAGCGGCCGGTGCTGGTCTTGCTGGTGCTGTCGGACATCGGCTTGGCCCTCGCGGCGGGCCTGCATTGTGCGCTGCGGCGCGGGCCGCCGTAAAGCTGGTCCGAAGTCGAAGGCTAGCGGAAGTCGCGCGGTCTCAGGCCCGCATGGAACCAGGTGATCATCGAGTAGATGTCGTAGACCGGCAGGCCCGTCGCCGCCTGCACCGCGGCCGCATAGGGCGGCATATTGGTGCATTCGAGCACGATGGCGCCGACCTCGGGATGAGCAGCGACGAGGCGCCGGGCGGCCTCGACCACGTCCTGCTCGGCGAGATCGATATCCATCTCTTCCTTCTCGGCCTTGATCAGCACGCGGAAGAATTCGCGGCCATTCTCGGTGCCGGTTACCGGCGTGTCGGCGGAGACGCCCACCGCCGTGAGATGCTCTGGCGTCAGCGTCGCCGCCGAGACGGTGACGAGGCCGACGCGCTTGCCCGGCGGCAAGGTCGCCTGCACCCAGGGCACCTGCATCAGCGAGGAGGTCGCGACTGGCACGCCGACAGCCGAAGCGAGCTCCTGCTGGAACAGCGAGAGGAAGCCGCAATTGGTGGTAATCGCCTCGGCGCCGTGCCGGACCAGTTCCTGAGCCGCCGCGACGAAGTCAGGGAGCAGGCCGGCCGCGCCCTTCAGCACTACCTTCTCGGGGCTCGCGCCGGAGACGACGCGGTAGAGCACTGGGAAGGGCCAGGTCGCAGCATTGCCCATATCGCCGAAAATGCGCGGAAAGCGCGCCTCCAGCATCAGCACGCCGAGCGGCGCGCCATAGATCGCCTTGCCGCCTTTCGCAATGCCCCGCTCGCTCATGCCGTGATCTCGACCAGCTTGGTCAGGTCGACATTGGCGCCGCAAACGAGCACACCGAGGCGCTCGCCGGGCTGCGGCTTGTAGGCCCCGCCGATCAGCGCGCCGAGCGCCGCAGCGCCGCCAGGCTCGACCGCCAGGCGAAAATCGCGCCAGAGCACGCGCTGCGCCTCGGTGATCGCCGCGTCCGGCACCAGAGCGACATGGTCGACCGTGTCCTTGCAGACGTCGTAGACAAGCTGGCCGACATTGCGGGCGCCGAGCGAGTCGGCCGCGACCGAGGCGACGGTCACCGTCACCGGCCCTTTCGCCTCCAGCGCCGCCTGCAGCGCCCGCGAACCCTCCGGCTCGACCCCGACGACCTTGACGCTGGTGCCGGCGAACCAGGCGGCGATGCCGGAGATCAGGCCGCCGCCGCCAACGGCGACCAGCACGGTGTCGAGATCGGGCTCCTGCTTGTGCCATTCGCGGCCGAGCGTGCCCTGGCCGGCGACCGTCTCCTTGGCCGAGAAGGGATGGATCTTCAGCGCGCCGGTCTCGGCGACGAACTTGTCGCAGGCCGCCTGCGCGTCATCGTACTGCGCACCGCCGATCCGGACTTCGGCGCCGAAGCGGCGGATCGCCTCGATCTTCGCCGCCGGCGAGATCTCCGGCACGAAGATCGTCGCCTTTACCCCACGCTTGCCGGCGGCATAGGCGACGGCAGCGCCATGATTGCCGCCCGAGGCCGCGGCAACGCCGGCTGCGGGCACATCGAGCGAGAGCAGGTTGTTGAAAGCGCCGCGCGTCTTGAACGAGCCGGCATGCTGCAGGGATTCGAGCTTGAGCGAGACATCGGCGCGCGAGCCGAAGGCGCCGGTGCCGAGCCGCATCACCGGAGTGGTGCGGGCATGGCCGGCAATGCGGTCAGCCGCAGCCTCGATCATCGGGCGCGGCACAGGCTTCTCTGTCATGGCGGTATCCTGGGCGAGGGAGCGATCCGCGAAGGTCCAGATCGCGATAGGTAGACCGTGGCTATCGCGTCCCGGCGGATCGGGGAAGGGCTTGCCACGCCCGGCGGCAATGTGCCGGGCGACGACCAGCGCCGCGAGCGCGTCGAGGGCATCGTCGGCGGCGGCGCCCCGCGGCGGTTTCGCATGGACGATTGCCTCCGGTAGCCCGGCTTCCAGCAGCAAAGCACGCCGCTCGGCCATCCCCACTGGATTGACCACGCCCTTGATCTTCTTGGGGTGCAAGAGCGGTGCGCCGCGCATGGTCCGGAAGGCAAGCTCGGGATGCGTCTCGAAGATGCGCTCGCGCCACCCGGGTTCAGCCCGCAGCAGCGCGTCGATCTCGCGGATGCGCGGGAAGAGATGGAAGCCCTGCTTCGAGACCATGCGGGGCGGCTCGGACGTCGCCAGCGCCAGGCGGCAGGCCTCGGCGTAATCAGCTGCATGCACGGCGCTGCGCGATGGGATCGAGAAGACCGAGGACTGCCGCTCACCCAGGAGTGCCCGCACCGCCTGCTCCGGTCCGCGCCCGGACCCGGCGATCCGGTCGGGCAGGCCGATCGGCATGTCGACGGCAATCATATCCGGCACAAGCGGGCCGGAGAGCAGATCGCTCCAGCGCGGGACAACACGGAAGAAGGGTGGCTCTGCTACCGAAAGGTCGGCAAAAGCCGCGATCCAGCCTGCCTTGCAGCCATCGACCCCGGCAATCCAGCTCATTGCAGCTCGTCATCCGTCTTTCGCACAACTGACATTGCATTGCGGCGCAGCTTAGTGTGCACTGCAGCGAACCCGGCGACCCTTCAATCCGGAGAGACACTATGACCGACATCCGTCCGCGCCGCAGCGTCCTCTATATGCCGGGCTCCAATGCCCGCGCGCTCGAAAAGGCCCGCGAGATCGCCGCCGACGCGCTGATCCTCGATCTTGAGGACGCGGTCGCTCCGGATGCCAAGGAGCTGGCTCGCAGCCAAGTCTGCGCCGCGGTGAAGGCCGGCGGCTATGGCAGGCGCGATCTCGTCATCCGCACCAACGGCATCGACACGCCCTGGTTCGACGCTGACCTCGCGGCCGCGACCGAAGCCGCACCCGACGCCATCCTGATCCCGAAAATCTCCTCGCCGGAGACGCTGGTCGAGATCGGCCACCGCCTGACCGGACTCTGGGCCAAGCCGGAGACGCAGGTCTGGGCGATGATCGAGACGCCGCTCGCCATCCTCGATTGCGAGAGGATCGCGCGCGCCGCCCACGATCCGGCGACCCGTCTCGCCTGCTTCATCCTCGGCACCAACGACCTCGCCAAGGAAACCCGCGCCCGCTTCGTGCCGGGTCGCGCGCCGATGCTGCCCTGGCTGACCACGGCGATCCTCGCCGCGCGCGCCCATGGCGTCGATGTCATCGACGGCGTCTACAACGATCTCAAGGACGAGGCCGGCTTCCGGGCCGAGTGCGAGCAGGCCCGCGATCTCGGCTTCGATGGCAAGACCCTGATCCACCCGAACCAGGTCGCGGTGGCGAATACGGTCTTCGCGCCGGAGGAGAGCGAGCTCGTCCGGGCGCGAGCCATCATCTCGGCCTTTGCCGAGCCTGCCAACGCCGACAAGGGCGCGATTCAGCTCGACGGCCGCATGGTCGAGCGCCTGCACGCCGAGATGGCCAAGCGGGTGGTGGCGCTGGCCGAGGCGATCGCGGCCTGACCACGCCCACTGAGGCCATAAGGAAAAAGGCCGGGAGCAAGCTCCCGGCCTTTTCAATTCCGTCCGATGAGCTGAGCTCAGGCCGCCTTGCGCTGCTCGAACACACCCTTGAACTCGCGCAGCTGCACGAGCTGGTCGTGCAGGCGCTTCTTCTCGGCCTCGTCATGAGAGCCGGCATGGCGGGTCTCGGCAGTCAGGATTTCCGCGTCGAGGACGGCGCTGTCGACGTCCTCAATGAAGCGGGCCTGCTCGGCCAGGATGGTGACGCTCGTCGCGTTGACCTCGGCGAGGCCGCCCGAAACGAAGAATTCCTTGCCATTGCTGGAATCGGTCTGGACCAGGACGATGCCCGGCTTCAGCACGGCGACGACCGGCGCATGGCCGACAAGCACGGTCATCTCGCCCTCGACCGACGGCACGATGACGCTGACGGCTTCGCCCGAGAACAGGATGCGTTCCGGCGAGACGAGTTCGAATGTGAAAGTGGCCATCTTGCTATCTCTCCGCCGTCATTCCGGCCGACGCGAAGCGTCGCGCCGGAATCCATCCTAGAACGCAACGCCCTTCGATGGATCCCGGATCAGCGCCGCTACGCGGCTTGTCCGGGATGACGGGCGCGTGTGTTGGAGCTTACGCCGCCTCGGCAGCCAGGCGCTGAGCCTTCTCGATCGCTTCTTCGATCGAGCCGACCATGTAGAAGGCGGCCTCCGGCAGGTGATCGTACTTGCCCTCGACCAGGCCCTTGAAGCCCTTGATCGTGTCTTCGAGCGCGACGAGCTTGCCGGGCGAGCCGGTGAAGACTTCGGCGACGAAGAAGGGCTGCGACAGGAAGCGCTCGATCTTGCGGGCGCGAGCGACGGCGAGCTTGTCCTCTTCCGAGAGCTCGTCCATGCCCAGGATCGCGATGATGTCCTGCAGGGCCTTGTAGCGCTGGAGGATCTGCTGGACCTGACGGGCCACGCCGTAGTGCTCGTCACCGACGATGGCGGCCGAGAGCATGCGCGAGGTCGAGTCGAGCGGGTCGACCGCCGGGTAGATGCCCTTTTCCGCGATCGAGCGCGAAAGCACGGTCGTGGCGTCCAAGTGGGCGAAGGAGGTCGCCGGCGCCGGGTCGGTCAGGTCGTCGGCGGGCACGTAGATCGCCTGCACCGAGGTGATCGAGCCCTTGTTGGTGGTGGTGATGCGCTCCTGCAGGTTGCCCATGTCCGTGGCGAGCGTCGGCTGATAGCCGACCGCCGACGGAATGCGGCCGAGCAGCGCCGACACTTCCGAGCCGGCCTGGGTGAAGCGGAAGATGTTGTCGACGAAGAACAGCACGTCCTGGCCGCGGTCACGGAAGTCTTCCGCGACGGTCAGGCCCGAGAGGGCGACGCGCATGCGGGCGCCCGGGGGCTCGTTCATCTGGCCGTAGACGAGGGCGCACTTCGAGCCTTCGCCGCCGCCCTTCTTGTTCACGCCCGACTCGATCATCTCGTGATAGAGGTCGTTGCCTTCACGGGTGCGCTCGCCGACGCCGGCGAACACCGAGTAGCCGCCGTGGGCCTTCGCGACGTTGTTGATCAGCTCCATGATCAGCACGGTCTTGCCGACGCCGGCGCCGCCGAACAGGCCGATCTTGCCGCCCTTGGCGTAGGGAGCCAGCAGGTCGACGACCTTGATGCCGGTAACCAGGATCTGCGCTTCCGTCGCCTGATCGGCGTAGCTCGGAGCCGGCTGGTGGATGCCGCGGGTGCCCGAGGTCTTGATCGGGCCGGCTTCGTCGACCGGCTCGCCGATGACGTTCATGATGCGTCCGAGGCACTCGTCGCCGACCGGAACCGCGATCGGCGCGCCGGTGTCGGTCACCGCCTGGCCGCGAACCAGACCTTCGGTCGAGTCCATGGCGATGGTGCGGACCGTGTTCTCGCCGAGGTGCTGGGCGACCTCGAGGACGAGGCGGTTGCCGAGGTTGTCGGTCTCGAGCGCGTTCAGGATCTCGGGCAGGACGCCGTCGAACTGCACGTCGACGACGGCGCCGATGACCTGGGCAACGCGGCCGGTGCCGGTGTTGGCGGGCTTGTCGGTCTTGGTCTTGGTAGCGGCTTTGGCCATGGTTCGAACCTCGGATGCGAAGCGTGTCGGATGGCCGGCACGCCGGCCTGAATTTAGGCGGTTAGAGCGCTTCCGCGCCGGAGATGATCTCGATCAGTTCCTTGGTGATCATCGCCTGACGCGAGCGGTTGTAGATCGTCGTCTGCTTCTTGATCATCTCGCCGGCATTGCGCGTGGCGGAGTCCATTGCGGACATGCGCGCGCCCTGCTCGGAGGCAGCGTTCTCGAGCAGCGCCCGCAGCACCTGAACGGTCAGGTTGCGCGGCAGCAGCGTCTCGAGGATCTCGCTCTCTTCCGGCTCGTAGTCGTAGACCGCATCGGTCGTCTTGGCGCCGGCCGGGATCTCGGCCGGGATGATCTGCTGCGCGGTCGGGATCTGCGCGATCACCGACTTGAACTTCGAGAAGAACAGCGTCGCGACGTCGAACTCGCCATTGGCGAAGCGCGTCAGGATGTTCTGCGCGATCGTCTCGGCGTTGACGAAGCCGAGCTGCTTGAAGGCGCGCAGATCGACGAGCTCGATGATATCCGCGGCAAACTGCCGGCGCAGGATGTCATAACCCTTCTTGCCGACGCAGATGATCTTGACGGTCTTGCCCTCGGCCTTGAGCGCGATCGCCTTGTCGCGAGCGAGGCGGGAGATCGAGGAGTTGAAGGCGCCGCACAGGCCGCGCTCGGCCGTGCAGACGACGAGCAAATGGACCTTGTCCGAGCCCGTACCGGCGATCAGGCGCGGCGCGCTGCCATTGGCGAGGCCGCCGGCGAGATTGGCCAGCACCGCTTCCATGCGCTCGGCATAGGGACGGGCGGCCTCAGCGGCGGTCTGCGCGCGGCGCAGCTTCGCCGCCGCGACCATCTGCATGGCCTTGGTGATCTTCTGCGTCGCCTTCACCGAGGCGATGCGGTTGCGTAGGTCCTTAAGGGACGGCATCCGGTCTTGATCCCCTATCCGTCATTGCGAAAGCGCAGCGACGAAGCATCCAGAACTGGCGCGCAGCGGGGCTGGATTGCCTCGCTGCGCTCGCAATGATCAGGCGAAGGACTTGGCGAAGCCCTCGACGATCCCCTTCAGCTTCGCGGCGTTCGCGTCCGAAAGGTCCTTCGAGGAGCCGATCTCGTTGAGGAGGTCGGCATGCTTGCCGCGCACGAGGGAGAGCAGCCCATCCTCGAACGCGCGCACCTTGCTGACCGGGAGCGGGTCGAGATAGCCGTTGACGCCGGCATAGATCACCACGACCTGCTCTTCCATCTTCAGCGGCGAGAACTGCGGCTGCTTCAGGAGCTCGGTCAGGCGGGCGCCGCGGTTGAGCAGACGCTGGGTGACCGCGTCGAGGTCCGAGCCGAACTGGGCGAAGGCGGCCATCTCGCGATACTGGGCGAGCTCGCCCTTGATCTTGCCCGCGACCTTCTTGGTCGCCTTGGTCTGGGCCGAGGAGCCGACGCGCGACACCGAGAGGCCGACGTTCACCGCCGGGCGGATGCCCTGGTAGAACAGGTCGGTCTCGAGGAAGATCTGGCCGTCGGTGATCGAGATCACGTTGGTCGGGATGTAGGCCGAGACGTCGTTGGCCTGGGTCTCGATGACCGGCAGTGCCGTCAGCGAGCCGTTGCCGGCGGCGTCGCCCATCTTGGCGGCGCGCTCGAGCAGGCGGGAGTGGAGATAGAACACGTCGCCAGGATAAGCCTCGCGGCCCGGCGGGCGGCGCAGCAGCAGCGACATCTGGCGATAGGCGACGGCCTGCTTCGACAGGTCGTCATAGATGATGACGGCGTGCATGCCGTTGTCGCGGAAATACTCGCCCATCGAGCAGCCGGCGAACGGCGCCAGGAACTGCATCGGGGCCGGGTCGGAGGCGGTGGCGGCCACGACGATGGAGTACTCCATCGCGCCGCGCTCCTCGAGCACCTTCACCAGCTGGGCGACAGTCGAGCGCTTCTGGCCGACGGCGACGTAGACGCAGTAGAGCTTCTGGCTCTCGGGAGCGCCTTCGATGTTGAGCGGCTTCTGGTTCAGGATCGCGTCGAGCGCCACGGCGGTCTTGCCGGTCTGGCGGTCGCCGATGATCAGCTCGCGCTGGCCGCGGCCGATCGGGATCAGGGCGTCGATCGCCTTGAGGCCGGTCGCCATCGGCTCGTGCACCGACTTGCGCGGGATGATGCCGGGCGCCTTGACGTCGACGCGGGCGCGCTGGGCCGCCTTGATCGGGCCCTTGCCATCGATCGGGTTGCCGAGGGCGTCGACGACGCGGCCGAGCAGCTCCTTGCCGACCGGCACGTCGACGATGGCGCCGGTGCGCTTGACGGTCTGACCTTCCTTGATCTCGCGGTCGGAACCGAAGATGACGACGCCGACATTGTCGCTCTCAAGGTTGAGGGCCATGCCGCGCACGCCCGTCTCGAACTCGACCATCTCACCGGCCTGGACCTTGTCGAGGCCATAGACGCGGGCGATGCCGTCACCGACGGAGAGAACCTGGCCGACCTCGGTGACCGAGGCTTCCGAGCCGAAGTTCGAGATCTGCGACTTCAGGATAGCGGAGATTTCAGCGGCGCGGATGTCCATCAGCCGACCTCTTTCATGGCAAGACGAATAGAATTGAGCTTGGTTTTCAGGGACGCATCGACCATGCGCGAGCCCATCTTGACGACGAGCCCGCCAATGATGGCCGGGTCAATCTTGAGCGAGACGTCGACATCCTTGCCAGCGACCTCCTTGAGGGCGGCGGTGATGTCCTTGAGCTGAGCGGCGGAAGGCTGCTCGGCGAGCGTGACCTCGGCGCTGACCACGCCCTTGGCCTCGGCGACCTTGGCACGGAAGGCGCGGATCATGCCCGGCAGCGCGAACAGGCGGCGCTTGCTGGCGACGAAGCCGATGAAGTTGGCGGCAAGCCCGGCGATGCCGGCCTTGGCGGTGAGCGCGGTGATGGCGGAAACCTGGTCCTGCGCCGAGAAAGCGGGGCTCTCGATCAGGCGCTTGAGGTCGTCGCTCTCGGCGATCATCGCGGCGAAGCCGTCGAGGTCCTTGGCGACGGCATCGACCGTCTTGGCCTCGCTGGCCAGTTCGAACAGAGCCGTCGCGTAACGCTCGGCCACGCCCGAGACTGGGGACTGTTCCTGCGATCCGCCCTCGGCCACGCTCTCGCTCTCTCTTCCAGGGGACCGCTCCGGCGACCTTCTGACGAAGGTGGAGTGCACGGCCCCGACGCTGCGATGATCAAGCGCACGCCAAACCTGTTCCAGGGCTTGCGGCGCTTGGATTGCGGCGGTGCGATAGCATGGGGTTTCGGGGGGCGCAACCGACGAAATACCCGCCCCACATGCTTTGGATGCGGTCGAAAGAAGCAGCCACTGCAAGGCGCCGCGGCCTTTGCGACCACGCAATGCGAATCCGGCTAGAGGAAGCTCTGTGGATCGACGTCGACAGCGACCCGGACCGAACCCTTCGGCCGCGGCGCCCGTTTGAGCCAGGCGCGCAGGTAGTCCTGCAGGTTGATCTCGCGCGCCGTGCGCACGATCAGCCGCATGCGATGGCGCCCGCGCAGGATGGCGAGCGGCGCCTCGGCCGGGCCGAGCACGGCAACGCCAGCCGGCGCCTCGGCACAGCGAGCCAGCGCCCGTGCATGGGTCTCCGCCTCGCCTTGCGAATTCGCCGAAACGATCAGCCCGGCGAGCCGGCCGAAGGGCGGCAGGCCGGCGGCCTCGCGCGCTGCCGTCTCGGCAGCATAGAAGCGCTCGGGATCACCGGAGATCAGCGCCTTCAGCACGGGATGGTTGGGGTCGTGCGTCTGTAATAGCGCCCTACCCGGCTTCTCGCCGCGTCCAGCCCGGCCGGTGACCTGGCGCAGCACCTGGAAGGTGCGTTCGGCCGCGCGCGGATCGCCCGAGGTCAGGCCGAGATCGGCATCGATCACCCCGACCAGCGTCATCCCCGGAAAATTATGGCCCTTGGCGACCAGCTGCGTGCCGATGACGATGTCGAACTCGCCTTCCGCGACCGCCATCAGCTCCTGCTTCAGGCGCTCGGTTCCACCCGGAAAATCGCTCGACAGCACGATCGAACGCGCCTGCGGGAACAGCGTCGCGACCTCCTCGGCCAGGCGCTCGACGCCCGGCCCGCAGGCGACGAGGCTTTCCGGCTGGTGGCAGGCCGGGCATTCATGCGGCCGGCGCTCGACATGGCCGCAATGGTGGCAGACCAGCGCCCGGCGGAAGCGATGGTCGACCAGCCAGGCCGAGCAGTTCGGGCACTGGAAGCGGTGGCCGCAATCGCGGCAGAGCGTCAGCGGGGCATAGCCGCGCCGGTTGAGGAAGAGCAGAGACTGCTCCTTGGCCTCGATATTGGCCTCGACCGCCTTGATCAGCTGCGAGGAGAGCCAGCGCCCGCGCTCCGGCTTGTCCTTGCGCAGATCGATCAGGCCGAGCGTCGGCAGTTCACGCCCGCCATAGCGCTCGGGCAGCTTGAGATGCACGTACCGGCCACGCTCGGCGTTGACGCGGGTCTCGAGCGAGGGCGTCGCCGAGGCCAGCACCACCGGCGCGTTCTCGATCTTGCCGCGCACCACCGCCATGTCGCGGGCATGATAGGCGACGCCGTCTTCCTGCTTGTAGGCGGCCTCATGCTCCTCATCGATGACGATCAGGCCGAGATCCTTGTAGGGCAGGAACAGGGCCGAGCGCGCGCCCGCCACAACCAGCGCCTCGCCTCTGGCGATCGCCGCCTGCAGGCGCTCACGCCGGCGCCCGCTCACCGCCGAATGCCACAGGCCGGGCCTGACGCCGAAGCGCGCCTCGAAGCGGTCGATGAACTGCGCGGTCAGCGCGATCTCCGGCATCAGGATGACGCTCTGCCGCCCGAGCCGGATCGCCTCGGCGACGGCCTCGAAATAGACCTCGGTCTTGCCCGACCCGGTGACGCCTTCGAGCAATGCGACCTGCCAGGACTGCTTGCGGACGAGCTCTGCCAGCGCATCGCCGACAGCGTGCTGGTCGTCCGAGAGCTGCGGTCTGGCATGGTCGGGGTCGGGCCGCGCGGCGATCGCCTCCTGAGGCAAGGGCTCCACGGCGAACGTGCCGGCATCGACCAGCGAATCGATCACTGCCGTGCTGACCGAAGCGGCCTCGGCCAGCGCCGACTTGCCGATCAGCAGCCCGCCCTCGGCGGCTGCGATCGCACGGGCCCGGGCCGGCGTCATCCGCGCTGGCGGCGCACCGACCAGCCTGACGCCGAGCTTGGGCCGTTCCGGCGTGTCGTCGGGCGGACGCTTCAAGGCAAGCGCCAGCACCGAGCCCTTGGCGGCGAGCGTATACCAGGCGACCCAGTCGACCAGCTTGCGCAAGGCCGGATCGAGCGGCGGCATGTCGAGCTTGCCGACCACCTTCTTCAGGTTGCCGCCGCGGCCCGAGCCGGCCTCCCAGACGACGCCGACCGTCTCGCGCGGCCCGAGCGGCACCTGCACGACATCGCCCGGAGCGAGCGTCAGCCCCGGCGGCACGGCATAGCTATAGGCCTGGTCGAGGCCGAGCGGGATCAGCACCTCGACCGTGCCGCCACCGCCCTGCCCTTCGTCGAGCGCATCGTCCATGCGCCCGTCTCTAGCACTGATTCGGCATGAGAGCCGGCAGCAGTCGCCGCCGGCTGCAATCTCAGGCCGCCGCCGGCTGCCGCCGGCCAAAGGGCAGCGCCTTCCAGACCATCGCGCCCCAGAGCAGCATGGTCAGCACGCCGAGCGTGCCGGCGATCGGCCGATTGAGGAAGCCGATGAACGAGCCGCTCGCCTTGATCATCGAGCTCATGAAGTTCTGCTCCAGCATCTCACCGAGCACGAGGCCCAGGATCAGCGGCGCGACCGGAATACCGTGCTCTTCGAGCAGCCAGCCGAACAGGCCCATCACCACCATCAGCACGACGCCATAGAGCGAGTTGGTCATGGCGAAGGAACCGACCATGCAGAAGATCAGGATGACCGGCAGCAGGATGTTGCGTGGCACGCGCAGGATCTGCTTGGCCGATTTGATCGCCGCCCATCCCAGCGGGAACATCAGCAGGTTGGCGAGGATGAAGATGATGAAGACGGCGTAGATCAGCTCCGGCGTCTGCAGGAAAACGGTCGGCCCGGGGTTCATGCCCTTCATGTAGAGCACGCCGATGACGATCGCGGTGATCGAATCGCCGGGGATGCCGAAGACCAGCGCCGGGATCCAGGCGCCGCCGAGCGCCGAATTGTTCGCCGAGGTGGAATCGACGATGCCCTCGATATGGCCGGTTCCGAACTTCTCCGGCTCCTTCGAGAGCTTCTTAGAGACGGCATAGGAGACCCAGGCGGCGATGTCGGCGCCGGCGCCCGGCAAAGCGCCGATCACCGTGCCGATCACCGAGCCGCGGATGAAATTCTTCCAGTATTTGCGCGTCACCTCGCCAAGACCGGCGAACATGTTGCCGACCTTCTGCTGCACGGTCATGCCGGCATTTTCCATCGTCACCGCGCCGCGCAGCAGTTCCGACACCGCGAACATGCCGATCAGCGTCGGGATGAAGTTGATGCCGGAGAGCAGGTCGACATTGCCGAAGGTGAAGCGCGGCTGGCCGGCGGCCGGGTCAATGCCGATGCAGCCGATGGCGAGACCGATGAACAGCGAGAGCAGGCCCTTAAGCGGATCGCCGGTGCCGATGAAAACCGCGCAGGTCAGGCCGAGGCAGGCGAGCCAGAAGTACTCGAAGGAGGAGAAATTGATCGCGACCTCGGCCAGGACCGGTGCCAGCACGATCAGGATGATCACGCCGAAGATGCCGCCGAGCACGGAAAAGACGAGGTTGACGCCCATGCACAGGTCGAGCTGACCCTTCTTGGTCATCTCGTAGCTCTCGTCGGCATAGGCCGCAGAGGCGGGCGTGCCGGGCATGCGCAGCATCGCCGCCGGGATGTCGCCGGCGAAGATCGCCATCGCGGTGGCGGTGACGATGGCGCCGAGCGCCGGCACCGGCGACATGAAGAAGGTCACCGGCACCAGCAGTGCCGTCGCCATGGTCGCGGTCAGGCCCGGCATGGCCCCGACGAACATGCCGAACACGGCTGAACCCATGATCACGGCCAGCACATAGGGGTCGAAGACCAGCCCGAAGGCGGTTGCGATCGCGTTCATGACCGGCTCCTCAAAGGACGCTGTCGAGGACGCCGCGCGGCAGCGGAACGCGCATCAGCGACGAGAAGAACCAGTACACCAGCCCGGTCATGACGACAGCGACCAAGACCGCCGTGATCGGCCTGACGCCGAACCAGAGGAACAGCACGAGCTGGACCAGGAGAGCGCAGGGGATGAAACCGAGCGGCTCCGAGGCCAGGACATAGAACGCCATCGCCCCGAGCATCAGCGCGAAGGACGCGACGCGGCGCGGCTCGCCGGTCCACTCGTCGAGCGCGAGCCAGCGCCCTCCGGCCGCGCGCTCGCGCAAGCCACGGATGATCAGGAGCGCCGAACAGCCGATGATGCCTGCGCCGAGGATGCGCGGAAACAGGCTCGGACCGTATTGCTGGCCCGGAAAGGCGGCAAACGAAAAGGTCATCGCGATCATCGCGGCGGCGATCAGGATGAACACGAAGCCGACGACGGCATCGTTGAAGCGCATGGGATTCAACCTTCCTGAGCGGCGGGGCCGTGGCCGGGCGCTCTGGTCACGGACCGGAGAAGACGAAAAAGGCGGCGACGCCCCGCGCCGCCGCCTTCGGTGCTGCGATATGTCAGGATGCTTTCTTAGCAAGCCCGCCAGCGGTAAGCGCGACGCCCATCTGCTTGTCGCTCTCGGCCATGAACTTGCCGAAGTCCGGCCCGTCCTTGTAGACCATCGCGAAGCCGCGAGAGTTCATGAAGTCGGTGTATTCCTTCGACTCGTAGATCTTCTTCAGTTCTTCGCGCATGACCTTCTGGACGTTCTCGGGCAGGCCCTTCGGTCCACCGATTCCGCGCCAGGACCCCACTTCGGAGTCGATGCCGAGCGTCTCCTGCATGGTGGGCACGTCCTTGAACTGAGGATTACGCTCGGGCGCCATGATCGCCAGCGAGCGGGCGCGGCCGGCGTCGAGCATGGCGCGCGCCTCCGGCACCGAACAGGTCACGAGGTCGATGCCGCCGGCGGCGAGGTCCTGCATGGCCGGGGCGGCACCGTTCGAAGGTGCCCAGGAGACATGGTCGGGCTTCAGCTTCATGCCGAGCATCCACTGGATCAGCGCGAGATGCCAGATGCCGCCTTGGCCGGTGCCCGACGCCTTCAGCTTGCCGGCCGGAGCCGCCTTGATCGCTTCGGCGAGGGCCTTGATGTCCTTGTAGGGCGAATCGGCCTTGACCTGCACACCCGCAGGGTCCGAGTTCATCTGAGCCAGCGGCGTGTAGTCCGCGAAGGTCAGCTGCGTCAGACCCTGATGGTGCATCATCGCGATCTCGGAGGTGATGATGCCTAGCGTGTAGCCGTCCGGCGCCCCGGTCGCGATCGCCGAGTGACCGACGACGCCAGAACCACCGGTCCGGTTGACGACGTTAAAGGGCTGGCCGAGGCTCTTCTCGAGCAGGCCGCTGACGATGCGTACGACTGCGTCGGTGCCGCCGCCCGCCCCCCAAGGACAAATCATCTGGACCGGCCGCGTCGGCCATTTCGCCTGGCCGATAGCCGGCCGAGCGACGAGGCCGGCGGCGCCAGCCGCTGCGCCCTGCAAAATCGTGCGTCTGCTGATCTTGGTCATCTCATCTCCTCCCGTTCAATCGATTTAAAATTTGAAAGTTTCTTCGCCTCGCGGCGCGGCTTCCTTGATTTCTCGCTATCAGAACCGATTGCCGCTGGCGAGGCAACAGTCTTTGTATGCTGTATGCACGATCACGCCAGCAGCTTCAAAGCCCGCAGGCGATAGGCACCACGCTCTTGCCGGCCGCCTCCGCGATCGCCCCAGTGCTCAGCTCGCCGCTTGCCGTCGCCGCGGCAGGTTTTGCGTCGGCCCTCTCCAGCATCGCCCTGAGCTGCACGACCCCCGCGAGAGCATAATTGCGTTGCGGCGCAACCCCGGCGATCAAAGCCTTGTCGGACGGGTTGGCAGTGACCAGCCCGGCGAGCCTGCCCTGCCGATCGAAGACCGGGCTGCCCGCACCGCCGGGCTGCAAGGGGGCGAGCACGGCTTCGCTCATCGCCTCGCCCGGCAGCGCCACCGCGGTGCGCGCGGCAGCGGTTCCGTCATAGGCGAGCACGACTATGGCCTCCTTCGCGGCGGGAGCGACGTCGCGCAGCCCCGGCAGGGCGCCGGAGGCCAACCCTGGGACATCGAGCAATGCGAGCCCGCTCGCCTGGTCTTGCGCCCTCAGCTTCGCCGGACGCGAGCCGACCTTCAGCCCCTTGCAAGGATCGACCGCCACCCGCGCCGTTAGCACCAGCTCCTTGCCGACGACGAGACCGACACCGAAGCGCTCGGTCGCGGGCTGCGCCGGTGCGGTCGCCACCGCAGGCGCGCCGGGAGAAGCGGGCGCTGGCGCTGGAGCCGGAGTTGGCGCTCCGCTCGGGAACGGCTCGAAACTGTCGGCGATAGCGGTCACCACCTTGTCGAAGGTCGCGGACACGCCCTTGTCGTAACCGACCGAGAAGCCGCGCAGGCCCGAGGGTCCAAGCGCCTGGCGCCGGAAGAACTTTCCGGTCGGCGTCTCGCCGGCCACGACGAAGAAACTCGGCTGCAGCAATTTGTAGGTGACCTTGCGCTGCACGTTCGGGTTGACCGCGATCGCCCGGTCGAAGATCGCCTGGAGCGGCTCGGTCGCAGGCCCCGCGCTGACGTCGAGCGTGATCTTGCCGTCGCCGCTCTGCCAGCGGCTGCCGCCGGCCGGCGTCGCCTCGCGCTTCGGCAGGAGCTTTTGCGGGATGCCTATGCGCACGCCGGTCGGCTGATCGGTGATCACGGCAAAACCGGCAGCGTCGCGCGCCGTCCTGGCGAGCCGCGCCAGCTCCTGCCGCTCGGCCGGCGTCAATTGCCCGTCGGGCTGGCCGCGCCCGGCTTTGAAGCCGTTCACGGCGCGGAAGGTCAGCGGCCCGAAGCTGCCGGTAGCGGCACTGTTGAGATGCCCGGTCCAGATCAGATCCGATTGGATCGCCTTGCGCTCCGCTTCGGGCAGCGCGGAAAAGCTCTGCGTCGCCGCTGCCAGGCGAGGATCGGCGGGCTGCTGCGCCTGCGCGACATTGAGGCAGGCGAGGACGCCGGCGATACCGATCAGCGCGGGAACCTTGAACACGAGCATCTCCGTCTTTCTAAAGGTCGCGCCGCGACGCGGCGCCATTCAGCGTCAGCCTCGTTGCGGAGGCAAGAGGCGAGAAGGGCTCAACCGATCGCAAGCCGAGTTGCGCCCAACGCGCCCGGTGCTAGCTTCGCGTGGCCCGACGTGATGACCCGTCATCGCGTCGACGCCTGCCGCGGCAACTATCCGGCCGCCCGCCTTTTCGGAGACCGAGCCATGCGCCATCTCGTCCGCCTCGCCCTCCTGCTCGGCCTGACTGTCGCCGCCGGACCCGCTTTCGCTCAGAAGGCCTATGTCCGGCCCGATCTCGCCAGCGACGGCCAGCGCCTGGAGGAGCGGCTGAAGCGGGAGGTCTCGGTCGGCCAGCGCCCCTTCGCCACCTTGCTGCGCGACGGCACCGCGGCCCTCAATCGCGGCGATGCCCGCGCCGCATTGCCGCTGGCCGTTGCCGCCGCTGTCGCCGATCCCGCCAATCCCGGCGGCTGGCGCCTGATGGCGCAGGCGTCGAGCGGGATCGAGCCGCGCGATTATCGCGAACGCTACGAGCTGCGCGAACGCGCGATCAGCGCCGCCTATCTCGCCTATCAGCGCTCGACCACGCGCGCGGATGAGGCGTCCTCGCTCGGCGTGCTCGCCCGCGTCTTCGAGAAGCACGAGCTCTGGCGCCCGGCGCTGACCACCTATCGGCTCAGCCTCGACCTTGCCGACAATGCCGCGCTGCGCACCGATTACGAGGCGCTACGAGCCCAGCGCGGCTTCCGCCTCGTCTCCAACAAGGTCGATTCCGACGCGGCGAGCCCGCGCGCCTGCTTCGAATTCTCAGAGCCGCTGTCACGTGGCCGCGTCGACTTCGCGCCCTATGTCGCGATCACCGGCAAGGGCGATTTCGCCGTCAGCGGCGAGGAGCGCCAGCTCTGCGTCGACGGCTTGCGCCATGGCGAGCGCTACGGCTTCGTCATCCGCCAGGGCGTGCCCTCGGCCATCCCCGACGAGAAGCTGCTGAAATCGGCCGATTACGAGGTCTATGTCCGCGACCGCGCCCCGTCCGTACGCTTCACCGGCAAGAACTACGTGCTGCCGCGCACCGGCCAGCAGGGCGTGCCGGTCGTCTCGGTCAATGCCGACAGCCTCGATCTCGAAGTCATGCGCATCGGCGACCGCAACCTGATCGGCTCGGTCCATTCCGACGAGTTCCTCACGCAGCTCGGCAGCTACAACGCCAACCAGATCGCCTCGGACAAGGGGTCGAGCGTCTGGAAAGGCACGATGGCGGTGAAGTCCGAGCTCAACAAGGACGTCACCACCGCCTTCCCGGTGCTGGAGGCGGTCGGCCGGCTGCAGCCCGGCGTCTACGTCATGTTCGCCAAGCCGACTGGCACCAGCAAGACGGCGAGCACCTCGGACAGCGACGGCGATTACGACTACGACGGTACTACGCGCGCGACGCAATGGTTCGTCGTCTCCGACCTCGGCCTGACCTCGTTCTCCGGGCCGGACGGCGTGCATGTGCTGGTGCGCTCGCTCGCCGACGCCTCGCCCGTCGCCAACGCGGAACTGCGCCTGATCGCCCGCAACAACGAGGTGCTGGCGACCGTCCGCTCCGACAATAACGGCTATGCCCGCTTCGATGCGGCCCTCGCCAAGGGCCAGGGCGGCAATGCGCCCGGCCTCGTCACCGCCAGCGTCGGTGAGGATTACGGCTTCCTCGACCTGAAGCAGACCGCGTTCGACCTGTCGGATCGCGGCGTGAAGGGCCGCGTCGCCCCGACGGGGCTCGACGCCTTCCTCTATACCGAGCGCGGCGTCTACCGCTCCGGCGAGACCGTCTACCTGACGACGCTGCTGCGCGACGCCAAGGGCGCCGCCGTCTCCGGCCTGCCGCTGACGCTGGTCGTCAGGCGGCCCGATGGCGTCGAATATCGCCGCCGCCAGGTCGAGGACCAGGGCGCCGGCGGGCGGGCCCATTCGATCCCGCTGATCTCCGGCGCCCAGACCGGCACCTGGCGTGTCCAGGCCTATTCCGATCCGAAGGGCGCCGCGATCGGCGAACTCTCCTTCCTGGTCGAGGACTACGTTCCCGAGCGGCTGGAACTCACTCTCGCGCCGAAGAAGCCGGTGCTGCAGGCCGGCGAGCCGGCCGAGATCGACGTCAACGCCCGCTATCTCTACGGCGCGCCCGGCTCCGATCTCGACGTCACCGGCTCGATGACGGTGCGCTCAGCAGCGCAGACCGCGATCCCCGGCTTCACGGGCTACGAGGTCGGACTGACTGACGAGGCCTTCGAGCCGCAGCAGAGCGAGTTCGAGGACGCCGCCAAGACCGGCGCCGACGGCAAGGTCACGATCGCCAATCCGGTCGCCCAGCCCGAGACCAACCGCCCGCTCGAAGTCGAACTGACCGTGCGCGTCGGCGAGCCCGGAGGGCGGGCCATCGCCCGCTCCGTCACCATGCCGATCGTGCCGAAGGGGGCCGCCATCGGCGTGCGCAAGGCTTTCAAGGAAGGCGAGCTCGGCAACGGCCAGACCGCGACCTTCGACGTGATCATGGCCCAGGGGGACGGGCGCCGCATCGCCCGCCAGGGCCTGAAATGGACGCTGTCCAAGGTCACCCGCAACTATCAGTGGTTCTACCAGGACGGCCGCTGGAACTATGAGGGCGTGAAGACGACCCGCCGCGTCGCCGATGGCGAGGTCGCCGTCGCCGAGAACGCGCCGGCCCGCATCGCCGCTCCCGTGCAATGGGGCAATTACCGCCTCGACGTCAGCGCCGATGGCGGCGAAGCGACCGAGACCAGCGTCTCCTTCAATGTCGGCTACGAGACCGACAAGACCGCCGACCAGCCCGACGTGCTCGACGTCGCCCTGGACAAGCCGTCCTACGCCAATGGCGAGAGCATGCAGGTGCGCCTCACCCCGCGCTTCGCCGGCAAAGCGACGCTGGCGGTGATGAGCGACCGCGTCGCCGAGATCCGCACCGTCGATGTGCCGGCCAATGGCACGACCGTGACCATCCCCGCCAAGTCCGACTGGGACGCCAGCGCCTATCTCGTCGTGCTCGCCCATCGCCCGATGGACACGGCTGCGCAGCGCATGCCCGGCCGCGCCATCGGCCTCGCCTGGTTCAGCGTCGGCAAGGAGGAGCGCAACCTCGCCATCGACCTCGGCGCTCCCAATCTGGTGCGCCCGCTCTCAACGCTGTCACTCCCGGTCAAGGTGGCGGGCGCCAGGGCCGGCGAGGAAGCCTTCATCACCGTCGCGGCGGTCGATGTCGGCATCCTCAATCTCACCCGTTTCGAGAGTCCTGACCCGAGCAAATATTTCTTCGGCCAGCGCCAGCTCGGACACGAGCTTCGCGACCTCTACGGCTATCTGATCGACGGCATGCAGGGCGTTCGCGGCGCGATCCGCTCCGGCGGCGACGCCGCCCCGCAGCTCAATGGCGAGGCACCGACGCAGGAGCCGCTGGCGCGCTATTCCGGCGTGGTCAAGCTCGGTCCGGATGGCACCGCAAGGATCGATTTCGAGATGCCGGCCTTCAACGGCTCGGTCCGCGTCATGGCGGTGGCCTGGAGCGCCGGCCGCACCGGCCAGGCCAGCGCCGACGTCTTCGTGCGCGACCAGATCGTGGCGCAGGCGACATTGCCGCGTTTCCTGGCGCTCGGCGACCAGTCGCGCTTCCACCTGCAGATCGACAATGTCGAGGGACCGGCCGGCTCCTATCTCGTCGACCTCGACGTCAAGGGTCCGGTCGTCGTCGCCGCCGACGCGACCCGGCGCAGCATGACCATGGCTGCCGGCGCCAAGAGCTCGCTGACGATCCCGGTTACCGCCGCCGGGCTCGGCCGCGCCAGCTTCGACATCAAGGTCACCGGCCCGAACGGCATCGGCACCGTGCAGAACCTCGCCGTGCGCGTGCAGCCCTCGACCCAGACGATCGCGCGCCGGATCGTCCGGCCGATCCCGGGCGGCGGCTCGCTCACCGTCTCCTCCGACCTGATGGCCGATCTCGTGCCGGACTCCGGCGCGGTCTCCGTCTCGGTCTCGCCGGTTGCGGCGCTCGACGTCGCGGCGATCCTCGCTGCGCTCGACCGCTACCCCTATGGCTGTACCGAGCAGACGATCAGCCGGGCTTTGCCACTGCTGGTCGTCAACCGGCTCGCCTCGATGCAGCAGCTGGCGCTCGACGGCAATGCCGACGAGCGCGTCACCGCCGCGATCGAGCGCGTCCTTGCCCGGCAGGGCAATAACGGCTCCTTCGGGCTCTGGGACGTCAGCGGCGACGATCTCTGGCTCGATGCCTTCGTCACCGACTTCCTGACCCGCGCCCGCGAGCGCCAGTTCGCGGTGCCGCAGGTCGCCTTCAACATGGCGCTCGACCGCCTGCGCAATCAGGTCGTCAACACCAGCGAGATCAACAAGGAGGAAGCGGCCGGCATCGCCTATGCGCTCTACGTGCTCGCCCGCAACGGGCGGCCGGTGATGGGCGATCTGCGCTATCTCGCCGACAACAAGCTCGGCGATTTCGGCTCACCCCTCGCCCGCGCCCAGATCGGCGCCGCGCTCTCGCTGCTCGGCGATCGCACCCGCGGCCGCGCCGCTTTCACCAGCGCGCTGGGAACACTTCAGCAAGCCAGCGATGACGGCCTGTCGCGCGCCGATTACGGCTCGCGGCTGCGCGATGCGGCCGGTATCCTCACCCTGATCGCCGAGAGCAATGGCGAGCGCGCCGACCTCTCCCGCGCGGCTGACATCGTCCAGACCGCGCGCCAGAACGCGCGCTATACCTCGACGCAGGAAAACATGTGGATGGCGATGGCGGCCGCGGCCATCGCCAAGGATGCCGATGGCCTGACGCTGACCGTCGACGGCGCCGAGCGCAAGGGCGCGCTCTACCGGACGATCCCGCAGGCGTCGCTGGAGGCCAAGCCGCTGGTTATCGGCAATCCCGGCACCGCTTCGGCCAATGCGGTGATCACCGTCTCCGGCCTTCCGGCGACGCCGGAGCCGGCGCTGAACCAGGGCTTCGGGCTGGAACGTACGCTCTTCACCATGAAGGGCGAACGGGTCGATCCTTCGCGCCTGCGCCAGAACGAGCGCTATGTCGTCGCACTCAAGGTCACCGAGCCGGCAGCACGCTATGGCCGCCTGCTGCTGGTCGATCCCGTCCCGGCTGGCCTGGAGATCGAGAACGCCAAGCTAACCGAGGGCGCCTCGGTCGAGGGCCTGGGCTGGCTGAAGCAGGAGGTCTCGCCGGTGCATACCGAAGCACGCGACGACCGCTTCGTCGCGGCCTTCCAGCGTTATGGCGGCAAGAACGACCCGCTGTCCTACACGGTCGCCTATATCGCCCGGGCTGTCTCGCCGGGCCGCTATGTCGCGCCTGCAGGGGTGATCGAGGACATGTACCGGCCCGACCGCTTGGGCCGGACGGGCTTCGGCACGATCGAGATCACGTCTGCAAGGTAGGTCTGAAGTGAGCGCGCCGCACGACAGGCCAAGCGCGACAGAGCCCCCTCTCCCCTCGGGGGAGAGGGATGGGGTGAGGGCCGGCGCGACAGAGGGGGGGCTTGTCGCAAGCTGGACCGCCCTCATCCGTCAGCGCTTCGCACTGCCACCTTCTCCCCCGAGAGGAGAAGGGAAGCACCTCTGGTCCCGCCGGTTCGCCTTTGCCGGCGCAAGCGCCCTTGCACTGGCGGCCGCCACCGCCGCCTCCCTCTTCTGGTACGCCTCCACCCTGCCCCCGATCGACGTCTCCGCCGCGCGCGACCGCTCGACGGTGGTGCTTGATCGCGAAGGCAAGCTGCTGCGCCCCTTCGTCACCGCGGACGGGCGCTGGAAGTTGCCGGTCGGCACCGACGATGTCGACCCGCGCTACCTCGCCATGCTCAAAACCTTCGAGGACAAGCGCTTCGACGGCCATGCCGGCATCGACCCGCTCGGCATCTTGCGCGCTGCGGGACAAATGCTCGGCAATGGCCGCATCGTCTCCGGCGGCTCGACCCTGACCATGCAGGTCGCGCGCCTGCTGGAGCCGCGCCAGGAACGCTCGCTCTTGGCTAAATTGCGACAGGCGGTGCGCGCGATCGAGCTGGAGCGGCGCTTCAGCAAGACCGAGATTCTCGACCTCTATCTCACCCTCGCCCCATTCGGCGGCAATCTCGAGGGGGTGCGTGCTGCGAGCTTCGCCTATTTCGGCAAGGAGCCGAAGCGGCTCTCGACCGCCGAGGCGGCGCTGCTGGTCGCTCTGCCGCAATCGCCGGAGACGCGCCGGCCCGACCGCTTCCCGGAAGCCGCCCGCAAGGCTCGCGAACGCGTACTCGCCCGCATCGAGGCGGCGGGTATCGCGACCTCCGATGAGGTCGCCGCCGCACGCGACGAGCCAATCCCGACTGCACGAAAGCCCTTCCCCAACCTCGCCCCGCACACCGCCGAGCAGGTCGTCGCCGAGGCGCCGGAGCAGCGCAGCCAGCGCCTGACCATCGATGCGCGCTGGCAGGCGAGCCTGGAACAGCTCGCCCGCGAGCGCGCCATCGGCCAGGGCCCGCAGCTCTCGATCGCCATCCTCGTCGCCGACAACGAGACCGGCGAGATCCGCGCCTCAATCGGCGGCGTCGACTATTTCGACGCCGGCCGCGCCGGCTCGCTCGACCTGACGCAAGCGCTGCGCTCGCCCGGCTCGGCGCTGAAGCCCTTCATCTACGCCCTCGCTTTCGATAATGGCCTCGCCCACCCCGAAACGATGCTGGAGGACCGGCCGACCCGCTACGGCCTCTATGTCCCCGAGAATTTCGACCTCGGCTTCCAGGGCATGGTCAGCGCCCGCAAGGCGCTGCAGCTCTCGCTCAACCTGCCGGCGGTCGAACTGCTCTCGGCAGTCGGTCCGCAGCGCTTCCTGTCGCGTCTGAAGGATACCGGCGCCGAGATCGCCATGCCGAAGGACGGCGGTGCGCCCGGCCTCGCCATCGGCCTCGGCGGCCTCGGCATCACGCTGTCAGACCTGACCCGGCTTTATGTCGGCCTCGCCCGCGGCGGCGAGGTCGTGCCGCTGCATGTGAAGCCGGGGAGTGGTGTGGCCGAGCCGCCCTTGCGCCTCGTCGAGCCGGTCGCCGCCTGGTATGTCGCCGATACGCTGCTCGGCGCGCCGCCACCGCTCAACGCGCCGCCAGGCCGGATCGCCTACAAGACTGGCACCTCCTATGGCTATCGCGATGCCTGGGCCGTCGGCTTCGACCGCAAGCACACGATCGGCGTCTGGGTCGGCCGGCCCGACAATGGCGCGGTGCCAGGCCTCGTCGGGCGCGTGGTCGCGGCGCCGATCCTGTTCGACGCCTTCGCCCGCATCGGCCTCGATCCGCGCCCCTTCGCCCAGCCGCCGGGTGCGATCGCCGCCAGCAGCGCGACCCTGCCGCCGCCGCTCCGGCATTTGCGCCAGGATGTGCCAAAGACTGTCGCCGCGCTGGCGACGCCCGGCCTCAAGCTCGCTTTCCCGCCCGAGGGTGCAAAAATCGATCTCGCCGCCTCGGCGCTCGATGGCACGCCGCAGCTCAACCTCAAAGTCTCCGGCGGCGTCGCGCCCTTCACCTGGCTGGTCGACGGCGCGCCGGTGATGGCGGCGGTGAAGCGCCGGGAGGGTGCCTGGCAGCCGCCCGGCAAGGGCTTCGTGCGCATCTCGGTGATCGACGCCGCCGGGGCGAGCGAGAGCGTCTCGGTCAGACTGCAGTAGCCTTCATTCGATCTTGACGCCACTCGCCTTGATGATCGGCGCCCAGCGCTCGATCTCGGCGCCGACGAAGCTGCGCAACCCGGCCGGTTCCTGCAATTCGGCCACAGGAATTTCCGCGCCGAGCTCGTTGAGCTTGGCCTTGACCGTCGCATCGGCGAGCGCCGCCTTCAGCGCTCCGTTCAGCTTGGCGACGACCGGCGCGGGCGTGTCCTTCGGCGCGAACATCGCGTTCCAGACCTCGACCTTGAAGCCGGGCACGCCGGCTTCCGTGCTGGTCGGGACGTCCGGCAGCGCCGTGGCGCGGGCGGTCGAGGCGACGGCGAGCGTCTTGATCGTGCCGGCGCGGTGCTGCGGGGCGACGTTCACCGCCTGGTCGCAGAGATAGTCGACCTGCCCGGCGACGAGGTCGTTCATCGCCGGGCCGGTGCCGCGATAGGGCACGCCGTTCGGCTTGACCCCGACGACGGTGTTGAACAGCAGGCAGGTGGTGTGGCTGACCGAGCCGACGCCGGCATGGGCGTTGCTCGCCGCCTTCTCGTTCGCCTTCACCCAGGTGACGAACTCGGCGAGCGTCGCGCTCGGATGGGTCTTGCGCACCGTCAGGAAGATCGGGTTGGTGTTGACCAATCCGATCGGGGCGAAGTCCTCGACCGGCCGGTATTTCAGGTTCGGGTTGAGCGATACGGCGGCGGCATGCGTGCCGGTATGGCCGATCAGGATGACATGGCCGTCGGCGGGCGAGGCCATCAGACGCTGCCCGGCGAGCGTGCCGGCCGCCCCGACCGCGTTCTCGATGATCACAGGCTGGCCGAGCGTGCGGCTCATATGCTCGCCGACGAGACGCCCGACCACATCGGTCGGCCCGCCCGCGGCGAACGGGATCAGCATGGTGACCGGCTTGCTCGGGAAGCTCTGCGCCTGCGCAAGTGTAGCAGTACTTGCTGTGCAGGCGACGATTGCTGCAGCCTTGAGCCAGAAACCAATCCTCATGCCGTTCCTCCCGTTCAGGTTACGGGCGACTGCCTGAGTTCTCGCTCATTGGGCGCCGCCGCCGCGACGGTTACCGTCGGGCGGCGGTGAAAGCGAATAGAGGTTTCCGCTATGGGCTATCCGGATATCCTCTACCCGGATCGCCCGATCATTCCGCCGGCTGCGGATGGGCCTCGACCGGCGCGTGGCGCGAGCCGTGCTTGGTCCGCGCCATGTAGCTGTAGGCGACCGGCACGACATAGAGCGTAAGCAGCGTGCCGAAGGTCATGCCGCCGACGATGACCCAGCCGATCTGCGAGCGGCTCTCGGCGCCTGCACCTTCCGCCAGCGCCAGCGGCACGGCGCCCAGCACCATCGCGCCCGTCGTCATCAGGATCGGCCGCAGGCGCAGTTCCGCCGCGTCGACCAGGGCGTCGATCATCTCGTGCCCCTCCTCGCGCAGCTGGTTGGTGAATTCGAGGATCAGGATGCCGTGCTTGGTGATCAGCCCGACCAAGGTGATCAGGCCGATCTGGCTGTAGACGTTGAGCGTGCCGCCAGCGAAATAGAGCGCGGCGAGCGCGCCGGTGATCGAGAGCGGCACCGAGACCATGATCACGATCGGGTCGACGAAGCTCTCGAACTGCGCCGCCAGCACCAGATAGATGAAGCCGAGCGCCAGGAGGAACACCAGGAAGATGCTGGCGCCCGATTGCTTGAACTCGCGGCTCTGGCCGGAATAGTCGGTCTGGAACGACGGCGGCAGCACCTTGGCGGCGCCCTGCTCCAGGACGTTCAGCGCATCGCCGAGCGAATAGCCCGGCCCCGGCACGGCGGTGATCGTCGCCGAGCGCAGCTGGTTGAAGCGGATCAGCTCCTTGGGCGCGACGTTCTCCTCGATCTGGACGAGGCTGGAGAGCTGCACCGCTTGGCCGCCGCGCCCCATCAAATAGATCGACTGCAGCGCCTGCGGCGTGCTGCGCTCGGCACCGGCGACCTGCAGCATGACGTCGTATTGTTCGCCGTTCATGTTGAAGCGCGTGACCTGGCGGCCGCCGAGCAGCGTCTCCATGGTGCGGCCGATCACGTCGACGCCGACACCGAGATCGGCGGCGCGCTGGCGGTCGATCGAGACCTTGATCTGCGGCTTGTCGAGGATGAGGTTGGTCTCGATATTGGTCAGCGCCGGATGGCCCTGGACCTCGGCGATCAGCTTGTCGACGTTCTCCTTGATCGTGACATAAGGATCGGAGGAGCGCAGTACGAACTCGACCGGCTTGCTGTTGGCGCCGCCCTGGCCGAGCGAGGGCGGGTTGGTCGCGAACAGGCGAATGCCGGGGATCTGCGACAGACCCTTGTTGATCTCGGCGACGAGGTTCTGCTGCTTGCGATGGCGCTCTTCCCAGGGCTTCAGGCGCGCAAAGGCGATCGCCCGCGTCACGTCGGGGAAGCCGACGATGACGAGATAGGTCTCGACCTCCTGGATCTTGCTGAAATAGTCCTCGACCCGCCGGGCATAGTCGGCGGTGAAGGCCATGGTCGCGCCTTCGGGCGCCACGCCGATGGCGGTGATGGTGCCGCGATCCTCGACCGGGGCGAGCTCCGAGCGCAGATTGGTGAAGAACCACCAACTGCCGCCGGCGACGCCAATCGCGAGCAGCACGATCACCGGCCGGATCGAAAGCGCGAAGCGCAGCGAGCTGCGATAGCCGCTGGATAGTGCCTCGAAGAAGCGCTCCAGAATATTGTAGAGCCAATTGTGCTTGCCGTGGTGCTTCAGCAGCTTGGCGCACATCATCGGCGTCAGCGTCAACGCGACGAAGCCGGAGACCAGCACCGCGCCAGCCAGCGTCAGCGCGAATTCGACGAAGAGCTTGCCGGTGCGGCCGGTCGAGAACGCCATCGGCGCATAGACCGCAACCAGCGTCAGCGTCATCGCGACGACCGCGAAAGCGATCTCGTTGATGCCCTTGATCGCAGCCTTGTTCGGCTCCATCCCGTCCTCGATGTGACGGTGGATGTTTTCGAGCACGACAATCGCGTCGTCGACGACGAGGCCGATGGCGAGCACCATCGAGAGCAGCGTCAGCGTGTTGACGGTGAAGCCGAGCATATACATCAGCGCGAAGGCGCCGATCAGCGAGACCGGTATCGTGACGAGCGGAATCAGCGTCGCCCTGAACGAGCGCAGGAACAGGAAGATGATCAGGACGACGAGGACGACCGCCTCGCCGATCGTGGTGTAGACCGCCTTGATCGAGCGATCGATGAAGATCGAAGTGTCGTAGGAGGTCGCGATCGCCATGCCGTCGGGCAGGTCCTCGCGGATGCTCGGCAGTGCGGCGACGACGCCGGAGGAAACGTCGAGCGGATTGGCCGTCGCCTGCTTGACGATGCCGATCGTCACCGAGGGATTGCCACGGAACCAGGCGGCATTGCGCTCCTCGCGGGCGCCGAGCTCGACCTTGGCGATGTCGCGCAGCTTGACCGGGAAGCCGTTGGCGTCCTTGACCGTGATCTCGCGGAACTGCTCGGGCGTGTTCAGGCTGGTCTGCGACAGCACCGTGAATTCGCGGTCGTTGCTCTCGATCCGGCCGGAGGGAATCTCGACGTTCTGCGCCCGCAGCGCCGCCTCGATCTCCTGGACGGTGATGTTGTAGGCGGCGAGCCGGGCGCGATCGAGCCAGATGCGCATGGCATACTGGCGCTGGCCGAGGATGCGGACCTCGGCGACGCCGGTGATGTTCTGGACACGGTCGGCGATGAAGCGATCGGCGAAGTCGGTCAGCTCCAGCGGCGAATGCCGCGAGCTGGTCAGCGACAGATACATCACCGGCTGGGCGTCGGCCTCGACCTTGGCGATGATCGGCTCGTCGATCTCGTCCGGCATCCGCCCGCGCACGCGGCTGACGCGGTCGCGCACATCGGAGGCGGCAACGTCGGGATCGACGTCCGGCCGGAAGCGCACCGAGATCTGGCTGCGCTCCTGGCGGCTGGTCGAGTTGATGATCTCGATCCCTTCGATGCCGGCGATCGAGTTCTCCAGGATCTGCGTGACCTGCGTCTCGATGATCTCTGCGCTGGCGCCGCGATAGGTCGTCTGCACCGAGACGATCGGCTCGTCGATGTTGGGATATTCGCGCACCGTCAGGCGCGTATAGGAGACGAAGCCGATGAGGACGACGAGCAGGCTGAGGACGGTCGAGAGGACCGGCCGGCGGACGAAGAGCTCGAACAGGCTCATCGCTGCACGGCGCCCGGCAGCGAGCTGGTCTGGACCACGGTCCGTTCCTTGATCGCGACGGTCGAGCCCTCGCGCAGGCGCATCTGCCCGGCGGTGACGATCTGCATGCCGGCCTTCAGCCCCTTGACCACCTCGACCTTGCCGGTCAGGCGCTTGCCGAGCTCGACCGGCAGGCGCTTGGCCTTGCCGTTCTCGACGATGAAGACCGTCTTGGTGAGACCATCAGGCACCACCGCCGTCTCCGGAATGACCAGCGCGTTCTCGCGCTTGTCGACCATGATGGTGACGCGGGCGAACAGGCCGGGTTTCAGGACGAGGTCGGCATTGGGCACGGTGGCGCGCAGCTTGACCGCCCGGCCGTTGACGTCGACCACCGGGTCGATCGCGAAGATCTTGCCGGCGAAGGGCCGGTCGGGCACCGCATCGACCTTGAGCTGGATTGGCTGGCCGACCTTGAGCTGGGTCATGTAGATCTCGGGCACGCGGAAATCGACCTTGATCGGGTCGATATTGGTCAGCGTGATCAACTGCTTGCCGATCGAGACATAGTCGCCGACGCCGACCGCGCGCAGGCCGACCACGCCGGTGAACGGCGCCTTGATCGTCGCCAAAGCGAGCTTGGCCTGGACGAGCTGGACGCGCGCTTCCTGCAAGGCGAGCTGCGCCGTCGCCTGTTCCAGCGCCACCTGCGTGCCGGCGCCGCGCTGCACCAGCGAGCGGTTGCGGTCATAGGTGTCGCGGGCGAGCGAGAGGTCGGCCTGGGCCTGCTTAAGCTCGGCGTCGAGAATGGCGGTGTCGAGCATGACCAGCGGCTGGTCCTTGTTGACCCGCTCGCCCTCCTTGAAGCCGAGCGAGACGACACGGCCGGCGATCTCGGGGGCGATCACGACGGATTCGTCGGCCGCCAGCGTTCCGAGCGCCTCGACCTCTTCGGCCACCGAGGTCAGCTCGATCGTCCCGACCTCGACAGGGATCGCGGGGCTCTGCGCGCCGGGGACGCCCTGCGCCTGCGCCTGCTGATTGGTCGCCTTGTAGTGGTAGCGGTAGCCATAATACCCACCGCCCGCCAGCCCGGCGATCAGGAGAAGGAGGAGAAAACGCTTCATCAGGCTGGACGCTCCGGTATCACGCGCTTAATTTAGACTGGACGGTCTAGTTTGATAAGAGCCCTTTAGGGGCACAAGCATGACGGAATGATGGATGCACGGACGTAACGGCTCCGCTGCTGCAGAAGCAAGACAGATGCCGGCCGAAAAATCACGGCCGGATAAACATGACGCGATCACCCGGGCCGCCTCGGAAATGTTCCTGGCCGAGGGCTTCGACCGCGCCAGCCTCGACCAGATTGCCCAGCGCGCTGGCGTCTCGAAGCAGACCATCTACAGCCACTTCGCCGACAAGCAGGCGCTGTTCCTGGCGATCTGCAGCGAACTCACTGAAAAATTGACGATTCCGCTGCGCCGGCCGCGCAGCGAAACCGGCGATCTGCGTGCCATCCTGACGCGCCTCGGCGAGGACGCGCTGGCGATGATGCTGCATCCGGCCTCGCTCGATCTGCATCGCCTCATCGTCGGGGCGGCCGCGCGCTTTCCCGAATTGGGACAAGCCGCCTACGAGGCCGGAGCAGGCCGTATGATCGTGGAACTTTCAACCTTGCTGGAACAGCGGTCACGATCCGGTGATGGTCTGTCGCGCGAGATCACCTCCGGCGAGGCCGAGACGCTGGCCGAGCAGTTCATCGGCATGCTCCGCGGCTTCCATCAGGTGCGCGGCCTGCTCGGCATCGCTCCGGTCGCCGACGCCGAGCGCAGGAGCTACGTCGCCTCCTGCGTCGACCTGCTGCTGCGGGCCGCCTGAAACGGCAGTTCGCCCGGCACGCTCGGCGGTATGGTTGACGAGTGATGACCGCGCTTCGGCGCTGACCGTGCCGGAATGCGCCTCCTGTCACGGAGCTGTCATCTGCCGCCGATACCGCATCATCCCGCAATCGCGGGAGAGTGTTGATGCTGCGTATCGAAGGTCTGACCAAGCGTTTCGGCGGCAAGGCCGCCGTCGACAATGTCAACCTGTCGATTCCGCGTGGCGAGATGGTCGGCGTGATCGGCCGCTCGGGCGCCGGCAAGTCGACCTTGCTGCGGATGCTCAACCGCCTCGCCGACGCGAGCGAGGGCCGCATCCTCAGCGAGGAGCGCGACGTCACCGCCCTGCGCGGCGCGGCTCTGCGGGCCTGGCGGCGCGACACCGCCATGATCTTCCAGCAGTTCAACCTGGTCGGCCGCCTGGATGTGCTGACCAATGTCCTGCTCGGCCGCCTCAACCATCGCTCGGCGGCGCTGACCTTGGTCAAGAGCTTCTCGCAGGACGACAAAATCCGCGCCATCGCCGCGCTCGAACGCCTCGACATGGGCCATCTCCTCGCCCAGCGGGCCGAGACCCTGTCCGGCGGCCAGCAGCAGCGCGTCGCCATCGCACGCGCGCTGGTACAGGAGCCCAAGATCATCCTCGCCGACGAGCCGATCGCCTCGCTCGACCCGCGCAACACCCAGGTTGTCATGGACGCGCTGTTCCGCATCAATCGCGAGGACGGCATCACCGTGGTCTGCAATCTCCACCACCTCGACATCGCCGCGAAGTATTGCGACCGGCTGATCGGCATGGCCGCCGGCAAGGTCGTGTTCGACGGCCCGCCGCATGCGCTCACCAGCGAGCTCGCCGCCGAACTCTACGGCATCGAGGCCAAGGACGCCGGCGCCGAAGCGCTCGACGCGCTCGAGGCCATCGCCAATTCGGAAGCCAAGCGCGCCAAGCAGAACGTCGCCTGAGCAATCAGCGGCGCGTCCAAGCCTGCACCTAAGCCTTCACCAGCAGAATTTTCCAAAGGAGCACCACCATGCTGACCCGTCGTCATACGCTTACGCTTGCCGCCGCCGGCCTCGCCGCGTCGCTCGCCGCCCCGGCCTTCGCCCAGGACTGGAAGGCGAAGTATCCCGAGCTCGTCTTCGCCATCATCCCGTCCGAGAACGCCTCGGGCGTCGTCGAGCGCTACACCCCCTTCGTGAACTATCTCGCGAAGGAGCTCGGCACCAAGGTGACGCTGCGCATCGCCAATGACTACGCCGCGATCATCGAAGGCCAGCGCGCCGGCAACATCCATATCGGCATGTATGGCCCCGCCTCCTTCGCCCGCGCCCGCATGACCGGCGCCAAGGTCGATGCCTTCGCCATCGAGACCAATCTCGACGGCACCAAGGGCTATCACTCGGTCTTCTACGTGAAGAAGGACTCGCCCTATCAGAAGGTCGAGGACCTCAAGGGCAAGAATCTCGGCCTGGTCGACCCGAACTCGACCTCCGGCAACAACGTGCCGCGCTTCGCGCTCGACGGCATGAAGATCGAGCCCGAGACCTTCTTCGGCAAGGTCGTCTACACCGGCAGCCATGAGAACGCGGTCATCGCTCTGCAGCAGGGCACCGTCGACGTCGCTGCCAACTGGTGGAACGACGAGCAGGAATCGAACCTGCTGCGCATGGACCGCAAGAAGATGGTCAAGGCGGACGATTTCCGCATCATCTACAAGTCCGAGCAGATCGTGAACTCGCCGATGGCCTATCTCTCGGACCTGCCGGAGCCGCTCAAGGCCTCGATCCGCGACGCAGTGCTGAACCTCGCCACCAAGGACAAGGCCGCCTTCGACAAGATCTATGAAGGCAAGCAGGGCCCGCTCGTCGCCGTCGACAACAAGGCCTACGACCCGATCATCGAGCTGAACAAGTTCGTCGACGCTCTGCGCAAGAAGAAGTCGTCGTAACTCTGACAGCCGTCATGCTCGGGCTTGACCCGAGCGTCTCGTGATCGAGATTCCCGGGTCTGCGCTTCGCTTCACCCGGGAATGACGCCAAGTCCAGGACCGGCCCCGGCCGGTCCTGCGACATGTGTGGAAGCGCTCCCATGACACTCGCGATCGACCGCAACGACCCGGCCATCGCCGCCCATGCCGAGCTCTATCGGCGCGAAATGGCGGCCAAGCGGCTCCAGACCCTGCTCGGCCTGGGCATCTTCCTCGCCTGCGTCGTGCTCGCCGGCATCGGCGCCGAGGTCGATATCGCGAAGTTCGCCGAAAATGCCTGGCGCTTCCCGAAATACATCCTCGAGACCATGCCGACGCTGCGCTTCGCAACGCTGGGGGCCGATCTCAAGGAATGGTACTGGGGCCTCAATGGCTGGCTGAAGCTGCTCTGGCAGACCCTGCTGATCGCCTATGTCGGCACCGTGCTCGGCGTGGTCGGCGGCTTCCTGCTCTGCTTCACCGCCGCCAGCAATCTCGGCCGTTCGCAATGGCTGCGCTGGGGCACGCGCCGCTTCCTCGAATTCTGCCGCACCGTCCCAGAGATCGTCTTCGCGCTGATCTTCGTCATCGCCTTCGGGCTCGGCCCGCTGCCCGGCGTGCTCGCCATCGCCATCCACACCATGGGTGCGATGGGCAAGCTGTTCTCCGAGGTGGTCGAGAATATCGACATGAAGCCGGTCGACGGCCTGACCGCGACCGGCGCCAGCTGGTGGCAGACCATCCGCTTCGCGGTGGTGCCGCAGGTCTTGTCGAACTTCGCCAGCTACGCGCTGCTGCGCTTCGAGATCAATGTCCGCGGCGCCTCGATCATGGGCTTCGTCGGCGCCGGCGGCATCGGCCAGGACCTGATCGAAGCGATCCGCAAATTCTATTTCACCGATGTCAGCGCCATCCTCCTGCTGATCATCGTCACGGTGATGCTGATCGATTATGGCACCGAGCGCCTGCGCCATGCGCTGCTCAGCCTGGAGCACGGCAAATGACGCTCGCCCTCTCACCTAGCGACCGCGCCGCGCTGGTCGCCCGCCACAAGGCCGCGATCGACGGCTCGCTGAAGACCAAGCTCACGACCATCGCCGTCGTCGGCGGCCTCGTCGGGCTCTTCCTCTACGGGCTGACGACGCTCGAAACCTCGCTCTGGAAGATCATCGCCGGCTTCGCCAATCTCGGCACCTTCGTCGTGCTGATGCTGCCGCCCGATCCCGGCTCGTTTGCCCGCGCCATCATCTTCGTCAAGGCGCTGTTCGAGACCATCGCCATCGCCTTCCTCGGCACCATCCTGGCGGCGATCCTCGCCTTCCCGCTCGGCTTCCTCGCCGCCAAGAACGTCGTCGCCAACCGCGTCGTGCATTTCCTGGCGCGGCGCTCGATGGACACGGTGCGTGGCGTCGACGCGCTGATCTGGGCGCTGATCTGGGTCAATGTCGTGGGCCTCGGCCCCTTCGCCGGCATGCTCGCGATCATGACCAGCGACCTGGGCGCCTTCGGCAAATTGTTCTCAGAGGCAATCGAGGCGGCTGACAAGAAGCCGGTCGAGGGCATCGCCTCCGTCGGCGGCGGCAAGGCGCATGAGATCCGCTTCGGCCTGATCCCGCAGGTGCTGCCGGTGATCGCCAGCCAGGTGCTCTACTACATCGAGTCGAACACCCGCTCCTCGACCATTATCGGCATCGTCGGCGCCGGCGGCATCGGCCTCTACCTCGCCGAGACGATCCGCACGCTCGAATGGCAGCAGGTCTCCTTCCTGATCCTGTTGATCCTGGCAGCGGTGACGGCGATCGACTTCCTCTCGAACAAGCTGCGCTTCGCGATCATCGGCAAGCGGGCGATCTGATCCTCGACTGCCATGGCCGAAGCCGCAGGCTCGGCCATGGCGCGCAAGTGCTGCGCCTCCGCGGCATCATCCAACTTGTGCGATTTCGCATAATCTGAAGGCTGCATCACACATCGCGATGCGACAACGCACAATCTATCTCATCGGCATCCGCACTTCGGAGCAAGCCGATGACCCCGATCGACCTCTACACCTACCAGACCCCGAACGGCCACAAGGCCTCGATCATGCTCGAGGAAACCGGGCTGCCCTACGCCGTCACCGTCATCGACATCGAGACAGGCGAGCAGCACCGGCCGAGCTTCCTGGCGCTCAACCCGAACAACAAGATCCCGGTCATCGTCGACCACGACCATGACCGCACGGTCTTCGAGTCCGGCGCGATCCTGCTCTATCTCGCCGAGCGCTCGGGCATCCTCCAGCCGAACGGCTCGCGGGCGCTGAGCAAGACCCTGCAATGGAGCTTCTTCCAGGCGGCGCATGTCGGGCCGATGATCGGCCAGCTCTGGCATTTCAAGGTCTTCGCCAAGGAAAAGCTGCCCTATGCAATCGAGCGCTATGAGCGCGAGACCGCCCGGATCCTGCGTGTCCTCGACGGCGAACTGGCGCTGCGGCCCTATCTGGTCGAGGCCAGCTACGGCATCGCCGACATCATGGTCTGGCCCTGGATCAACGCCCTGCCTCAGCTCGGCCTGAGCCTCTCCGACACGCCTCATCTGCGGCGCTGGCACGAAGCGATCGCGGCCCGCCCCGCCGTGCAGCGCGGCCTGGCCGTGCCGGCGCTCGCGCATGCCGACGCCTGAGCGCGCTCGGCCAAGCCGATAGGACATCTCGTCATGGATACCCTCTTCATCCCCCTCTCCCTTGCCGCCGGCGGCTTGCTGGCGGTGCAGGCCGGCGCCAATGCGCAATTGTCGAAAGCTACGGGGAGCCCCTTCGCCGCGACGACGATCCAGGTCGTGCTCGCCGCCCTCCTCCTGCTGATCGTTGCGATCGCGACCGGCACAACCGCCGCCTTCGGCGGGCTGCGGGCCGTGCCCTGGTGGCATGCGATCGGCGGCATCGCGACGGCGCTCTATGTCGCCTCGACCATCCTGGTCTTCCCGCGGCTCGGCGCCGTCGTCGCGGTCGGCCTGTTCATCGCCGGCCAGATGCTGGCCTCGCTCTGGCTCGACAGCTTCGGCCTGCTCGGCGTGCCGCAGCAGGCGCCGAGACTCGCCACGCAGATAGGCACAGCCGCAGTGCTCCTCGGCGTGGTGGCGATCGTCTTCGGCCAGAAGGGCGCGACCAAGGAGCTTTCCGGCTCCAAGCTCGGCTGGATGCTGCTCGCTCTCGTCGCAGGCGCGGTCCTGCCGGTCCAGGGCGCGATCAACGGCCTGCTGCGGCAGGATCTCGGCGCGCCCTTCGTCGTCGGCACGATCAGCTTCGCGGTTGCGACGCTGTCGATGATTGCAGTGCTGCTGCTGACCTTGCTGACGGGCGGCGTCAGACCCCAGTTCGGCGGCCTGAAGGCCATGCCTTGGTGGGGCTGGATCGGCGCGGTCTGCGGCGCGACCTATGTCACCACCGTCTTCGTCGCCATCCCCGCGATCGGCACCGCCGCGACCGTCGGCCTGACCGTCGCCGGCCAGCAGATCGTCTCGCTCTTCGTCGACCGCTACGGCTGGTTTCGCCTGCCCCAGCGCGAGATCTCGCCCCTGCGCTTCGCCGGCGTCGTCATCCTGCTGCTCGGCGTCGCCGCGATCAAGGTCTTCTGACCCTCGGCTGTCTGACGGCGCCGTCCCCCATCCCATGGAGACATTCCATGTCCTGGTTGCTGCTCACTGGGGCCGGATTGCTCGAGATCGTCTGGGCGATCGCGCTGAAGCAGGCCGGCGGCTTCACCCGTTTCTGGCCGAGTGTGATCGGCATCGCCTCGGCGATCGTCAGCTTCGTCATGCTCTCGCTGGCGCTGAAGCAATTGCCTGTTGGCACCGCCTATGCGGTCTGGGTCGGGATCGGAGCGCTCGGCGTCGCCCTCGCCGGTATCGTCACCCTCGGCGAGAGCGCCTCACCCATGCGCCTCGGCCTGCTCGCGCTCATCCTGATCGGCGTGATCGGCCTCAAGCTAGTCGAGGCGTAAGTCTCAAGCGGAGGGCGTGCCCTCGCCCTCCAGCAAAGCGCGGCGCTTACGGAAGGCGCCATAGGCGAACTCGGTGAAGGCGCGGACGCGCGCTGCGGCGCGCAGATCCTCATGGGTCAGTATCCAGAGCGCCGTCTCCATCTCCGGGATCGGTCGGCGCACGGAGGTCAGGGCCGGGATGCTGTCGCCGAGATAACAGGGCAGCGCCACCAGCCCGAGGCCAGCCACCGCCGCCTGCTGCATCGCAAGCAGCGAATCGGCCTTGAGCACGATCTCACTCTTGGGAAGCTTCGCCTGCATCCAGCGCGCCACCGAGGTGCCGCCGAGCGTGTCGTCCGGGCCGATCCAGCGATGCTCGGCGAGATCGGCATGGTCGTGCCGGGAGAGATAGGCGGGCGCGGCATAGATCGCGAAGGCGATCTTGCCGACCCGGCGCCCGACCAGCGTCGCCGGCGGATTGTCGGCGGTGCGCAAGGCGATATCGGCATCGCGCTTGGTCAGGTTGAATATCAGGTTGGAGACCGCGACCTCAAGGGCGATGCCGGGATGGGCCTCGCCGAACTCGGCCAGAATCTCTGGCAGGATCGAACCCATCAACGTATCGGTGGCGGTGATCCGGAGCGTGCCGGAGAGGCGCAGGTCCTGCCCGGCGATCCGCCGCTCCAATTCGGTGACGGTGCCGGAAATGCTGCGCGCCGCTGCGACCAGCTCTTCGCCGCCAGCCGTCAGCACATAGCCGGTCGGCAAACGCTCGAAGAGGCGCAAGGCCAGTTGCTGCTCGAAGGCGGCGATGCGGCGCAGCACCGTCGAATGATTGACGCGCAACTCGCGCGCCGCGCCGGCGAGCGAGCCGGCATCCGCGACGGCAAGGACATAGCGCAGATCATCCCATTCGAGCGCGGCCATGGGCCTCCCGCAAGGACCGATGAGCTGAGGGCTAGGCGACGCCGAGCGCCAGCAGATCGTGGACATGGACGAGGCCGACCGGCCTGTCCTCGGCATCGGCGACGATCAGCGCGGTGACGCGCAACCGGTTGACCATCTCCAGCGCCTCGACGGCGAGCGCATCCGGCGCGATCCGGCGCGGATCCCTCGTCATCACGTCGCGCGCCAGCCGGCCGCCCCAGCCAGTGCCGAGCTTGCGGCGCAGATCGCCATCGGTGACGACCCCCACCAGCTTGCCGTCGAAATCGATGACGATGGCACAGCCAAAGCCTTTGGCGGTGATCATCGCAACGACATCGGCCATCTCCGCCGTCTCGCCGACGACCGGCAGGCGCTCGCCGGAGTGCATGATGGTTGCGACCGTCTTGAGCTGCGCGCCGAGCTTGCCGCCGGGATGGTAGACGTAGAAATCCTGGCGCGAGAAGCCGCGCGCTTCCAGCAGCGCGACCGCGAGCGCATCGCCCAGCGCCATCTGCATCGTCGTCGAGGTCGTCGGCGCGAGCCCGTTCGGGCAGGCCTCCTCGGCCTTGGGCAGGACGAGCGCGACATCGGCCTCACGACCGAGCGCGCTATCGCGATTGGCGGTGATTGCGATCAGCCCGACACGGAAGCGGCGGGTGTAGCCGACGATGGCGGAGAGCTCGACCGCCTCGCCGGACCAGGACAAAGCGATGACGACGTCCTCGGGCTGGACCATGCCGAGATCGCCATGGCTGGCCTCGGCCGGGTGGACGAAATGCGAGGGTGTGCCGGTCGAGGCGAGAGTCGCCGCGATCTTGCGGCCGACATGACCGGACTTGCCCATGCCGGTGACGATCACGCGGCCGGTGGAGGCGCGGATCATCTCGACGGCGGCGGCAAAGGGCTCGGCAAGGCCGTTGCCGATCGCCTGATGCAAGGCGTCGAGCCCGGCGCGTTCGGTGGCGATGGTCCGGAGGGCGGAGGCGCTGATGGTCGCGATCATGGAGCGCGCCTCTAGCACGCCGGACGCCGCGCTGGCCACCACCGCCGCTGCGTTGACGGGGCATTAACCGTCTTCGTTCTAACTCCATTAACCATGCGCGCCCTCCCGGCGCGCGAAGCCTTTGCCTCGCCGGAGCACCGTCGCGCCCGTGTCCCGTTTCGCCCAGATCTGCTGGCTGGCCGGCGTCGCAGGCTGCTGCGGCGTCGCCGGGGTGACGGCCTGGCCGGAGCAGGCATCGGCGCAAACACAGATGCAGCCGGGCGGAACGCCGACACGGTCACGAACCCCGGCCTTGCGGACCGGCACGCCCGATGTCGCGCAAAGACCGAACACCGCCCCCGGCAACACCTCGGCCCTGCCGGATGCCGCCGGCGATTCGATCGATCCGCCCCCAGCCCGCTCCAGCGCGATCTCCCGCACCCAGCCCGCACGCGCCAGCCAGCCGGTCCAGTCCTCGCGCCTGCGCGGCGTCACCCAGCGCGATACTCGCCCGCCGCAGCCGACGATCACAGCCCTGCCGCCGCCGCTTCCGCCCGCGCCCGAACCGCGCAAGCGCAAGCGGCCGGAGGAAGATCCCTACGCGCCGCTCGGCCTGCGGCTCGGCAATGTCATCCTGCGCCCGGCGATCACTGGCTCAGTCGGCCATGACAGCAACCCCGAGCGCGTCTCCGGGCCGAGCAAGGGCTCGCTGTTCACCCGCACCGAGGGCGAGCTCGGCATCCAGTCCGACTGGAACGTGCACGAGCTCACCGGCATGCTGCGCGGCGGCTACAGCCGCTATTATCGCAACGACAACGCTTCGCGCCCTGACGCGGAGGGCAATATGTCGCTGCGCCTCGATGCGACGCGCGACACCCGCATCCTGCTGGAATCGCGCCTGCGGCTCGATACGCAGCGCCCGGGCTCGCCCGATCTCTCCGCCGCGGTGCAGGGCCGGCCGATCACCTGGGCCTATGGCGCCGCGGCCGGCGTCACCCACGACATCAACCGCCTGCAATTCACCCTGCGTGGTTCGGTCGACCGGCAAGACTACGAGGACGCCAGTCTCGGCAATGGCCGCATCCTCAGCCAGGCCGACCGCAACCAGACGCAGTATGGCCTGCGCCTGCGCGCCGCCTATGAGGTGACGCCGGGCTTCAAGCCATTCGTCCAGACCGAGATCGACACCCGCCAATTCGACCAAAAGGTCGATTCCAGCGGCTATATGCGCTCCTCCGACGGCTATACCGTTCGCCTCGGCTCGACCTTCGAGATCAGTCGGATGCTCACCGGCGAGGTCTCGGGTGGCTACCAGGACCGCAAATACGAGGATGGCCGCCTGCGGAACCTGCGTGGCTTCGTCGGTGATGCCGCGATCCTGTGGACGCCGACGCCGCTGACCACGGTGACGCTGCGCGGCTCGGCCGAGCTCGGCGACACCACCATCCCCGGCTCGAGCGGTACGACGGCGCGCCGCGTCGGCCTCGAAGTGGCGCATGCGCTGCGCCGCAACCTGACCGTTACCGGCTTCACCACCTTCAGCCGCACCGAATATGACGGCCAGGACCTGCGCGAGAACCTGTCGACCATCGGCGCCAGGATCGAATACAAGCTGACCCGGACCTTCGCGATCCGCGCCAGCTTCACCCATGAGCGGCTGAACTCGACCAATCAGGGCTCGGACTACACCGCGAATGTTGCGCTGGTCGGCCTGAGGGTGCAGTTCTGACGGTGCTACGCCGTCAGCCCTCGTATTTCTCCAGGAACGCCTCGACGCTCAGCGCCCTGAAATCATCGAGCGCAATGCGCAGCTGCGCGTGCTCCCAATCCCACCAAGCCAGCGCCTTCAGCCGCCCAGCGATCTCCTCCGGGAAGCGCCGGCGGATGAGGCGGGCCGGGTTGCCGGCGACGATGGTGTAGTCGGGCACGTCCTTGGTCACGACAGCGCCGCCCGCGACGACCGCGCCGGTGCCGATACTGCGGCCAGCGAGGATGATGGCGCCGTGGCCGATCCAGACATCGTGGCCGATCGTGACGGGCGTCGAGCGGCGCCAGTCGAAGAAGGCGGCATCGTCCTCAGCATCCTCGAAATAGGCGCTGGCGCGATAGGTGAAATGCGATTGGCTCGCGCGCTGCATCGGGTGGTTGCCGGGGTTGATGCGAGTATGCGCCGCGATCGAGCAGAACTTGCCGATGGTCGTGTAGATCACGTCGGAATCGTTCACGACATAGGAATAGTCGCCGAGCGTCGATTCCGCGAAGGCGGTGCGGGCGCCGATCTCGGTGTAGCGGCCGAGCACGGCGTCGCGGACCCTCGCGGTCGGATCGATCACGGGTTCGAGCCCGAGCTTCTTGCCTGCCATGACGGGCTTCCCTTGAGGATGAATCAGCCGAGCGGGATGTTGTCGAGCAGGACGAAGCGGCGGCTGCGGCTCTCCTGCTTGAAGATGGCGACGCGGTCGATCAGCGCCGGGCCGGCCGGAACAGCCTGCGCGTGGGCCGTCGACAATGCCGCCTTGACCGAGGCGACCTGCTCATCCGGCAGCGAGCCTGTCAGCGTCATATGGAAGCGGAAGGCATCGCCGACATAAGGGTAGCCAAAGGCTTCGAGGTAAGCGCGGTGCGCCGGCGTCAGGGGGCTTTGCAGCCGCCGCGCCAGATCGGCCTCGGACAGCGGCGCACGGAAGGGCTCGAAGGCCTGGACGATGTCGAAGGCGAAGCGCTGCAGCTCCTCGCTCGGCTCCGACGGTGTCAGCGCGATGAAGCGGCCGAGCGCATTGACAGAGAGCCCGGCAAGCCGGACCGGTGGGCGGCCGGCAACATAGTTCCGGGCAAAGGCGCGCAAGGCGCCTTCGTTGCGGCCGTTGGCGAGCTCGAACGGCGCCTTCAGCGTGGCATGGAACCCGTAGCGGCGCGGCTCGGCGGTCATCTGCGACCAATCTAGGCTTTCGCAGCCCGGCGGAACGGCGAAGTCGATATCCGCGCCGGTGACGGCGTCATAGCCCAGCGTCGCGCTGCCGAAGCGCCAGAGGGCGCTGTCGGCGGCGGGAGCGTAGTAGAGCGCGTAGCGCGGCGCGGTCTCGGTCATGCTGCGCTCAGAAGGCCCGGCGTCCCTGCGACCAGACGGTCGCGATCACCGGCGTCACGCCAAGAACCTTGAAGCGCACGATATCGGCGCGCAGGCCGGGCTTGAGGTGGCCGCGATCTTTCAGGCCGAGGATGTCGGCGACCTTCCATGTGACCTTGGCCATCGCCGCCGGCAAAGCGATGCCGTGCTTGTCATGGAGCTTGAGCACGGCCTGCAGCAGGCTCGCCGGGACATAGTCGGAGGAAAGCCCGTCGAGCAGGTCCTTCTCGGCCAGCTCCGCCACCGAGACGCCGCCGGAATGCGAACCGCCGCGGACGACGTTGGGGGCGCCGGCGATGGTGGCGAGGCCGCGCTGCTTGGCTGCCTCCGCCGCCTCGACGGTGGTCGGGAATTCCGAGATCACCGCGCCGGAGGCGATGCCGGCCTCGACATGCTCGATCGTGGTGTCGTCATGGGTCGCGATCGGGATGCCGCGGGCCTGGAACATCTCGACCACGGCGCTCCAGTTGCGCGCGACATTCGCCCCGCCCTCGCGCTGGCGGACGACGACGTCCTCCTCGAACTCGGCCTGGGTCTTGCCGGTGCCGAGGGCGTAGGTGCGCAGATCCTCCAGATTGCGCCATTGGCGCTGGCCGGGGGTGTGGTCCATCAGCGAGACGAGCTGGACGAGGCTATCGTCCTGATAGGGCTCGATATCCTTGAGCAGGTCCGGGCTGGTCAGTTCGCAGCGCATGTGGATGCGATGATCGATGCGGAAGACCCCCTCGGCACTGCCGAGCCTGAGCGCATCCATCACGTCGGCGAAGATGTCCTTGCGGTAATCCTTGGCCGAGAACGGCGTGCCGGCGCAGATCGCGTCATAGACGGTGGTAACGCCGGCCGCCGCCATCTGCGCGTCGTGGACCAGCGCCGCCGCGAGCCCGTTCGGCCAGAAGACCTTCGGGCGCGGCATGAAGTGCTTTTCCATGTTGTCGGTGTGCATCTCGACGAGGCCGGGCGCGACATAGTCGCCCTGCACGTCGATCGCCTCCGGCAGGGAAGAGCGCCCCTGGTCGACCGAGCGGATGCCGCTCTCGTCGAAGGCGATGGTCCCGGTGACGACCTCGTCTTCGAGGATCAGGCGGGCATTGGTCAGGATGGTGGACATCAGGCGGCCTTCCGGAAATCGGTGATGTCGAGATAGCGGGTCGCGACAGCCTCTCGCACGGCCTCGTCATGGAAGATACCGACGATGGCGGAGCCCTGTTCGCGCGCCTCGGCGATCAGCCTGACCACGACATTGCGGTTATTGGCGTCGAGCGAGGCGGTCGGCTCGTCGATCAGCATGATCGGCGATGGATCGACGAAGGAGCGGGCAATGTTGACGCGTTGCTGCTCGCCGCCGGAGAAGGTCGCCGGGGCAAGCTCCCAGAGGCGTTGCGGCAGGTTGAGGCGGGCGAGCATGGCTTTCGCGCGCTCGCTCGCCTCTTCAGGAGTGGCGCCGCGGGCGAGCAGCGGGTCGCGGACGATGTCGAGCGCCGAGACGCGCGGGATCACTCGCAGGAACTGCGAGACGAAGCCGAGCGTGCGGCGGCGGATGTCGAGCACGGTGCGCGGCACGGCCGAGACGATGTCGATCTGCCGGCCGCCATGGGTGATGGCGATGGTGCCGGAGGTCGGCCGGTAATTGCCGTAGAGGATGCGCAGCAGGCTCGATTTGCCGGCGCCCGACGCGCCGGCCAGCACCAGCGCCTCGCCGGCGGCGACCGAGAAGTTGACGTTGTCGAACACCGGCAGGCGCACGCCGCCCTGATTGTGCAGGGTGAATTCCTTGGCGACGTTCTCGACGTGAATCATCGTGGTCATAGTGTCAGTGCCTTGTGCCGGCGCGGTGACGAGGATGTGACGGAGCCAAAGCGTCTTTCCGGGGCAGGCCGTAGGCCTGAGCCCGGAACCCATGAACATTGTCGGCAAAAGGCGAAGCACGACGGCTGGAGCCCGGTACGGCGAGCTCTGTGTTCATGGGTTCCGGGCTCTTCGCTGCGCGAAGCCCCGGAAAGACGGTGTGGTTCAAGCGCTTGCTCATACCGTCAGCACCGCGGAGGTCAGCAATTGCGTGTAGGCATGCTGGGGATCGTCGAGGACCTGGTCGGTCAGGCCCTGCTCGACGACGCGGCCATCCTTCATCACCATCAGACGGTCGGTGAGCAGACGCGCGACCGCAAGGTCGTGGGTGACGATGATCGCGGCGAGGCCGAGATCGCGCACCAGCACGCGCAGCAGGTCGAGCAGGCGGGCCTGGACGGAAACGTCGAGGCCGCCGGTCGGCTCGTCCATGAAGACGAGCTTCGGCTCGGAGACCAGCACACGGGCGATCTGCAGGCGCTGCTGCATGCCGCCGGAGAACTGGCGCGGCCGGTCGTCGATGCGGCCCGCGGCGATCTCGACGCGCTGCAGCCAGTCGAGCGCGGTCTCGCGGATCCGGCCGTAATGGCGGGCGCCATTGTCCATCAGCCGCTCGCCGACATTGCCGCCAGCCGAGACGTCCATGCGCAGCCCGTCGCGCGGGTTCTGATGGACAATGCCCCAGGCGGTGCGCATCAGCCGGCGCCGCTCCTGCTCGGCCACCGAATAGATGTCCAAGGGTTCGATTCCGCCCCGGAACAGCACTTCGCCCTCATCGGGCTTGTCGATGCCGGCGAGGCAGCGCAGCAGGGTCGACTTGCCCGAGCCGGATTCGCCGACGATCCCCAGCACTTCACCCGGCCAGAGGTCGAAAGCGACATCGGCGCAGCCGATGCGCTCGCCATAGAAGCGGGAGACGCCGGCGACCGAGAGCAGCGGCGCAGGATCGAGCCCAAGCTCCTGCGGATTGACCTGCATGTTCATGGCTTGGCCTCGTCTTCGACCAGGTGCAGCGCCGAGGCGTCGGCGAGCATGGCGCCACGATGGCCCTCGGCCCGCCGCGTCTCGCAATGATGGCTGTCGGAGCAGACGAACATCCGCCCGCCCTGGTCGTCGATCACCACCTCGTCGAGATAGGAATCGGCGGCGGCGCAGAGCGCGCAGGGCTGCTCCCAGCTCTGGATGCGGAAGGGATGGTCGTCGAAATCGAGGCTGCGCACGCTGGTGTGCGGCGGCACCGCATAGATGCGCTTCTCGCGGCCGGCGCCGAAGAGCTGCAGCGCCGGCGACATCTGCATCTTCGGATTGTCGAATTTCGGGATCGGCGACGGCGCCATCACATAGCGGCCATTGACCATGACCGGGTAGTCATAGGTCGTCGTCACCTCGCCAAAGCGAGCGATGTTCTCGTAGAGCTTGACCTGCATCAGCCCGTATTCGGCCCAGGCGTGCATCTTGCGCGTCTCGGCCTCATGCGGCTCGAGCTTCCGCAGCGGCTCGGGCTGCGGAACCTGGTAGACCATAATCTGGCCGGCCTTCAGCGGCGCCTCGGGGATGCGGTGACGGGTCTGGATGATCGTCGCCTCATCGGTCGCCTCGGTGGTGCGCGCATCGGCGGTGCGCTCGAAGAAGCGGCGGATCGAGACGGCGTTGGTGGTGTCGTCGGCGCCCTGGTCGATGACCTTGAGCGTATCGTCGGGCCCGATGATCGCGGCAGTGACCTGGATGCCGCCGGTGCCCCAGCCACGGGCGAGCGGCATCTCGCGCGAGCCGAACGGCACCTGGTAGCCGGGAACCGCAACCGCCTTGAGCAGGGCACGGCGGATCATCCGCTTGGTCTGCTCATCGAGATAGGCGTAGTTGTAGGCGGGCCGGGTCTCGTCGCTGATGCTCTGGTGCACGGTCATTCCGCGGCCTCCGGCAGGGCTTCCTGTTGCTCGGCAAGGCGCTGCTCACGCTCGCGGCGAATGCGACGGATCAGTTCGAGCTCGCCCTGGAAATCGACATAGTGTGGTAGCTTCAGATGCTCGACGAAGCCGGCCGCCTCGACATTGTCGGAGTGGTAGAGGACGAATTCGTCCTGTTGCGCCGGATAGGTCGCCGCCTCGCCGAACTCGCGTGCCTTCAGCGCCCGGTCGACCAGCGACATCGACATCGCCTTGCGCTCGCTATGGCCGAAGGAGAGCCCGTAGCCGCGGGTGAACTGCGGCGGCACCTCCTTGGAGCCGGCGAACTGGTTGACCATCTGGCATTCGGTCAGGGTGACGTCGCCGAGATCGACCGCGAAGCCGAGCTCTTCCGGCACGTATTCGACCGCGACCTCGCCGACCCGGACTTCGCCGACGAAGGGGTGGCTGTTGCCGAAGCCGCGTTGCACGGAATAGCCGAGGCCGAGCATGAAGCCCTCGTCGCCGCGCGCCATCGCCTGCAGGCGGACATCGCGCTCGGCCGGGAAGGTGACGGGCTCGCGGGTGAGATCGAAGGGGCGCGGATCGCTCGCGGGAGGCGCTTCGTCCTCCATCAGCCCCTCGGCGCCGAGGATATCCGGCACGCGCGGCATGGCGGCGTCGAGCGGCTGCGCGGCGGGACGGGCCTGCACCTGCCCCGGAGCCGTCTCGTCCATCAGGGCGAAATCGAAGAGCCGGTGAGTGTAGTCATAGGTCGGGCCGAGCACCTGTCCGCCCGGGAGGTCCTTGTAGGTCGCCGAGACGCGGCGGCGGATCGCCATCTTCGCCGTATCGAGCGGCTCGGAGGAGCCGAAGCGCGGCAGCGTGGTGCGATAGGCGCGCATCAGGAAGGCGGCCTCGATCGCGTCGCCCTGCGCCTGCTTCAGCGCCAGCGCGGCGAGATCGGGATCGTAGAGCGAGCCCTCGTTCATGACGCGGCCGCAGGCGAGGCCCATCTGCTCGCGGATCTGCGCGACGCCTAATTCCGGCACGCTCTCATCGCCGCGCCTTGCCTCGGCGACGAGATCATGGGTGGCAAGGATGGCGGCTTCGCCGCCTTTGACCGCGACATACATCAGTAAAGCTCCCGGCGGGGCATTCAGCGGGCCTCCACGATTTGCGTCGAGCGCGGCAGGCCGAGCACCTGCGCGCCATGGACCAGCAGAAGGTCGACACCGAGCGGGTAGGCTGCAGCGTTGTCTTCGACCTCGGCCCAGAAGCCGGCACGCAGGCCGGTCGGGGCGATGCTGCGCCGGCCAGCAATGCCGGGGCCTTCGAGCGTGACGGTCTCGCCACCTTCGAGCCCGCTGCACTGGACGAGCACCGTGGTGGAGCGATCGGGAAACTGGTCGTCGCCGGCATTGAAGGCGGCGAGCTTCGGCTCAGTCGCGGCGCCGTCGATCACGGCGAAGGCCGCCTTGGCCGGATCGTTGACGACGGCAGCGCCACAATGGAAGCGCAGCCAGGCACCGGCCGGACCGTCGCGCAGAGCGGCCGGCAGCCAGATCGGGGTCTCGTAGTCGGCGAGGGTCAGAAGGGCGACCGCGGTCGCCGGCTCGAGCCCGGCCGGTGCGTCAACCGCGTGGCCGACATCACGGGCGAGGCCCGGTTCGGCCAGAGCCGCCAACAGAGCGCGGAAGGCGCCCTGCGACTGGAAGACCGGATCGGCGAAGCCGGCGCCGATGAGGGTGTCGTCGTGAGCCATCAGCCGCCCCTGACCAGCGTGAAGAAATCGACCTTGGTGGCGGCCGCCTTGCGCGAAGCGAGCTCGCGGGCCGCCTGCTGCTGCTGCGCCAAGGCAAAGACGCCGCGCCGCAGCGGGCCGGTTTCGGCCTCACCCTGGAGGAGCGCGTCAGTGACAGCCGCCAGCCGCGCCTTGCGACCATCGCGGCCGAGTGCGTAGGAGAAGCCCATGGTGCCGCTGTCGAGGCGGACGACGCAGCGCGTCACCGTGGCCTCACCAAGATTGAAACGGCGGCCGGCGCCACCGGCGCGGCCCTCGACCATGACGGTACCGGTCTCGGGCGCCTTGAGCAGTTCATGAGCGGGCAGCGGGCCGGCCTGCTGCAGCAAGGCGTCGATCTCGCCTTGCGTGGCGCGGGCCAGCACTGCCATCCATTGCTGACGTGTCGCGGTGTCGGTCATACCTGTGTCGGCCTCTCGCCAAGCGCTAATGTCTAGACTATAATAAGTCCGCCGTGAGAAAAGGTCTATACATTTTGGATGAAACTTTGATGACGCCGGGCTTGCCGGACAATCATGGCGGTGATGGCGGAACGGCCTGGCGCCGGATCGCCGACGCGCTGGCGGCCTCGATCGAGCAAGGCGAATACGAGCCGGGCGACACGCTGCCGGCCTCGGTGGCGCTGGCCGAGCGCTATGGCGTGCACCGACACACGGTGCGCCAGGCCTTCCGGCATCTGGCCGAACGCGGCTTGGTGACGGTGTCACGAGGCCGCGGCACGCAGGTGACGGCGCCGCGCTTCCCCTACAAGCTCGGCCGCCGCGTCAGCATGCGCACCAATTTCGGCGCGGCGGGCATTGCGGTCTCCGGCGCGGTGCTGTCATCCGAGATCGTCGCCGGCGAGGCGGAACATTGCGCGCTGCTTCGGCTGCCGGAGGGCACGCCGCTCTGGGCGATCGAAACCCTGAGCCGGGCCGGCGGCACGCCGGTCGGCACCGGCATCCATTACCTCAGCGTCGAGCGCTTTCCGCGTTTCGACGAGATCCTGACCGAGGCGGGATCGTCGATCACCGCAGCCTTCAAGGCCTGCGGCATTCCGGATTACGTCCGGCGCTCGACCCGGCTGGCAGCGCGGCTCGCCAGCGAGCGCGAGGCGGCGCTGCTCAAGATCGAGGTGGGCGCGGCGGTGCTCACATCGGATGCGATCGACGCCCTGCCCGACCTGACGCCGATCCACATCGTCAACAGCGTCTTCGCCGGCGAGCGGATGGAGATGGTGGTCGAGCCCTTCGGGGACTAGCGCCTATCCGCCACCGGCGGATCAGCCGCGTTCGTAAAGCAGCCGCGCCCGGATCGTGCCGTCGAGGGCCCGGATCTCCTCGATGATCTCGCGCGCGACCTCGCCGACCGGGTCGGCCTCCATTACGACATAACCGATCTCGCCATCGGTCTGGAAATTCTGGGCGGCGATGTTGATGTCGCGGCTGGCGAAGACGTCGTTGAGGCGGCGCAGCATCCCCGGCGCATTGCGCTGGACCTGGATGAAGCGGGTGCCGGCCGGGCGCGCCGGCAATTGCACCTGTGGGAAATTGACGGCGCCGACGGTCGAGCCGACATCGGAATAGTCGACGAGCTTGCGCGCCACCTCGGCGCCGATGCGCTCCTGCGCTTCTTCCGTTGAGCCGCCGATATGCGGGGTCAGGATGACGTTCGGCAGCCCCTGCAGCGGGGTGACGAAGCGGTCATTGTTCGAGGCCGGCTCCTTCGGGAAGACGTCGACGGCCGCACCGGCGAGCGCGCCGCTGCGCAGCGCCTCGGCGAGGGCATCGAGATCGACGACCGTGCCGCGCGAATTGTTGATGAGATAGGCGCCCTGTTTCATCGCCGCGATCTCGGCCTTGCCGATCATGTTGTGCGTCGCGGGCGTCTCCGGGACATGCAGCGAGACGACGTCGCTGTTGGCGAGCAGCGCCTTCAGGCTCTCGACCGGCTCGGTGTTGCCATGGCGCAGGCGGTCGGTGTGATCGTAATAGATCACGCGCATGCCCATCGCCTCGGCGATGTTGGAGAGCTGGCTGCCGATATTGCCGTAGCCGACGATGCCGAGCACCTTGCCGCGGACCTCGAAGGAGCCGTTGGCCGATTTGTCCCAGCCGCCCTCATGCGCCGAGCGCGAGCGGTCAGGGATCCGGCGCAGCAGCATGACGATCTCGCCGATGGTCAATTCGGCGACGCTGCGGGTGTTGGAGAAGGGCGCGTTGAAGACCGGGATTCCGCGCAGGCGGGCGGCGTCGAGATCGACCTGATTGGTGCCGACCGAGAAGCAGCCGACGGCGAAGAGGCGCTTGGCGGCGGCAAAGACCGGCTCGGTCAGCTGGGTGCGCGAGCGGATGCCGAGGATATGCGTCTTCTCGATGGCTTCGACCAGTTGGGCTTCGTCGAGCGCCTTCGGCAGCCGAGTGAGATTGGTGTAGCCGGCCTGCTGCAAGGCGGCGACGGCGGAATCGTTGATCCCCTCGAGCAGAAGGACGCGCAGACGGTCCTTCGGAAAGGAAAGCCGGTCGGTGGGGAGGTTCATGGCGCGCTCGATGGTCCAACGATGCGCCTGCTCGCCCGGTCGGACGGGAGGCGCCGGAGCGCCCGCTATAGACCTGTTATCGCAGCGCACAACCGCAAAGTTGTCGCGTCTGCCCCTCGTTATGCGCTCGCTGCGCGCAAGGGCACGACGCCACCCGGCTGGACCGGCGTCAGATGCTGCTGCGGCAGCAGGAAGGGCTGACCGGCCGGCGGCAGGCGGCTGAAGGAGAGCGAGACGCGGAAGACGCCGCGCAGCAGATTGTCGTCGAGGATCGCAGACGGCTCACCCTGGGCGACGATCGCGCCTTCATGCATCACCACCAGCCGGTCGGCATAGGTTACGGCGAGGTTGAGATCGTGCAGCACCACCAATACGGCTGCACCTTGCGCGGCGATGGAGCGGGCCGCGTCGAGCAGGGAAAGCTGGTGGCAGAGGTCGAGGCTGGCGATCGGCTCGTCCAGGAAGAGAATCTGGCGCTGCGCGATGCTGCGGCCGGCCTCCAACTGGCAGAGCGCCCTGGCGAACTGGACACGCTGCTGCTCCCCGCCAGAAAGGGTCTGGTACTGCCGGCCCGCGAGGCCGATGACGCCGGCGGTCTCCAGCGCCTGGGCGATGATCTGCTCCTTGCGCGCCCGCGGCTGCGCCCGGCCGACGCCTTCGAGCCCGAGCCGGGCGACCTCGTAGACGCTGAACGGGAAGGCGAGGCGCTGGTTCTGCACCATCACGGCGCGGCGGCAGGCGAGTTCCCAGCCGGGGATCTGCGGCAGCGCCGCGCCGTCCATGCGGACCGTGCCTTGCGAGGGCGACAGCTCGCCGGTCAGGAGCTTGAGCAAAGTCGACTTGCCGGCGCCGTTGGGGCCGACGACGATCGTGGTCGCGCCCTCCTCGAGCGCCAGCGAGGCGCCACGCACCAGTGTGCTGCCACGCACAGAGAAAGAAAGATCGTCAGCTTCGAGGATCGCCATGCTCAGAGCTCCGCGATCCGGCCGCGGCGCAGCAGCAGCCAGAGGAAGAAGGGCGCGCCGATGAAAGCGGTGACGATGCCGATCGGCAGTTCGGCCGGCACCACGACGAGGCGGGCGATGATGTCGGCGCCGACCAGCAGGGCCGCGCCACCGATCGCCGACAGCGGCAGCAGCAGGCGGTGATCGGGTCCGATCGAGAGCCGGATCAGATGCGGCACGACGATGCCGACGAAGCCGATCACGCCGGCCGCGGCGACACTGGCGCCGACCGCGAGCGCGACCAGCAGGATCGCGAGCGCCTTGATGCGCTGGACCGGGATGCCGAGATGATAAGCCTCGGCCTCGCCGAGCATCAGCGCGTTGAGGCCCCGCGCCAGCAGCGGCACCGCGAAGAGCAGAGGCAGCACGATCGGCGCCACAACCGAGAGCTTGGTCCAGCTCGCGCCACCGAGGCTGCCGAGCGACCAGAAGGTCAGGTCGCGCAATTGCCGATCATCGGAGATGAAGGCGAGCAGGCCGGTGAGCGAGCCTGCCAGCGCGCCGAGCGCGACGCCGGCGAGCAGCATGGTTGCGACCGATGTGCGGCCCTGGCGGGTCGCGATCAGATAGAGCGCCAGCGTCGAGACGAGGCCGCCGAAAAAGGCGCCGAATGGCAGTACGGCGAAGGGCAGCTTCATTGCGAAAGCCGAGAGGAAGATGCGGTCGCCAAGCACGATGGTCGCGGCGGCGGCAAGGCCGGCGCCGGCGGAGACGCCGACGAGGCCGGGATCGGCAAGCGGATTGCGGAACAGGCCCTGCATCAGCGCGCCCGAGATCGCGAGCGCCGCCCCGACCAGCGCGCCCAGCAACAGGCGCGGCATGCGGATGTTGAGCACGACCAGCGCCTCGCGGCTGTCGAGCATGTCAGCTGCGCCGAAGCCTAGCTTCGCCAGCAGGATGTCGGCGACGCGGCCGGGCGCGATCGCGAAGGCCCCTGCTCCAAGCGAGAGCAGCATCAACAGCAGGCAGAGGCCGACCAGGGCCGCGACGGCGATGACGCCCTTGCGGCGGTGGCCGGCCGTGAGCACGGCCAGCGCGGCCGCACTCGCACTCGGGGTCTGCTTCACGGCGAGCGTCATTTGGCGGCGGAAAGCTGGGCGACCTTGGCTTCCGGGTAGAGCTCAGCCATCAGGTCGCGCGCCGCGTTCGGCGTGCGCGGGCCGAAGCCGAGCAGATAGAGCCCATCCATGCGGATCAGCATCTGCTGCTTTGCTGCCGGCGTCTGCGAGAAGGCCGGCATGGCGAAGAGCTCGGCGGCGACAGCACTATGGGCGCCGCTGTTGGTATGGCGCATCATCAGCACGACGTCGGGGCCGGCGGTGATGATCGCCTCGTCGGTCATCGGCTTGAAGCCTTCGACGGCGCTCGCGGCATTGACGCCACCGGCGAGGGCGATAATCGCGTCGGCCGTGGTGTTCCGGCCACCGACCATGGTGCGCCCGTTCTGCAGCGAGAGCACGAACAGGACGCGTTTTTGCTTCGGCAGGCCGGCCCGCAGCTTGTCGAGCTCGTCGAAACGGGTCTTCACGCTCGCGGCGAGCTGCTGCGCCGGCTCGGCCGCGCCGGCGGCCTTGCCGATCGCGGCGATCTTGGCCACGACCGCCTCCGGCGACAGCGCCTCCGGGATCATGGTGATCGGGGTGCCGGACTCCTTGAGCAGGGTGAGCGCATCGGGCGGGCCGGCGCCCTCGACGGCGATGATCTGCGACGGCTTGAGCGAGAGCACGCCCTCGGCCGAGAGCGCCCGGACATAGCCGACGCTCTTCTTGTCCTTCAGCGCCTCCGGCGGCCATTGGCTGGTGGTATCGACGCCGACGACCTTGTCCTGCAGACCGAGGGCGTAAAGCACCTCGGTAACGACGCCGCCGGCCGCGACGATGCGTTCCGCGGTCTGGGCCCGAGCGACAGCGATACCGGCGAGCCGCTCGAACGGCCCGGCCGGGCCTGCAATCGCCAGCAGGGAAATGATTGCCGCAGCCACAATCTCGCGGCCAAGGCGCTTGGCCCTGAGACCCGCGAGCGGAGTTGTCGAAGGCGCTGGCAGGGTGCCCATGCTCGATCTCGTGCGTGCGACGACGTGGAGCAACGGCGCGAGACGCGCTCAGCTACACTGAAGTCATTCCAAAGTATTTGCCCAATTTATAATCGTTCAAAACAACGATTAATTGAGCGATTGTTGACGGTGATATGCGGCTTTACTAAGGAGGGTCAAGAGCGGCGCCAGCTGCCCGATCATCCTGTTTCCGGAACCGCCGAGGATTTCCCGATGTTCATCGCCATGAACCGCTTCAAGGTCGTCAAGGGGGAAGAGGAGGCCTTCGAAACAGTCTGGTCCTCACGCAAGACCCGCCTCGACGAGATGAAAGGCTTCATCGCGTTCCACCTGCTGAGGGGCCCGGAGAAGGAGGATCACACCCTCTACTCCTCGCACACGACCTGGGCCTCGAAGGAGGACTTCACCACCTGGACCAAGTCGGAGCAGTTTCGCGAGTCGCATCGCAGCGCCGGCCAGCCGCGGCCGACGCCGCTCTATCTCGGCCACCCGGAATTCGAGGGCTTCGAGACGATCCTGACCGAGCATAATCCGCATCTGCCGCGCCAGGCGGCCGAGTGAGAGGCTGATCACGATGTCGCTCGCTGAGACGTTGGCGCCGGCTGCTCCGGCCGAAGCCATGGAGAAGGTCCGGGCGGCGCTTGCCGCCAAGCCGGACGGGGTCATCGAAGCAGTCGCGCGCGAACACGGCGTCTCGACACTCGCCGTGCTGGAGGCAACGCCGGAGGAGCAGCGCCGCTTCATCGCCGCAGAGCGCTTCGAGGCACTCTGGCAGGAGCTGTCGAGCTGGGGCACGGTGCTGTTCATCGTGCACACGCCCGACATCGTGCTCGAATGCGAGGGCTCGCTGCCGATCGGCTCATTCGGCCATGGCTACTACAACATCCATGGCGACAGCCCGATCGGCGGCCACATCAAGGCCGGCAACTGCAAGGCGATCTATCTGGTCGACCGCGCCTTCCACGGCCGCCGCTCCTGCTCCGTGCAGTTCTTCAACGGCGCGGGCGAGGCGATGTTCAAGGTCTTCGTCCGCCGCGACGAGGCGCGCGAATTGCTGCCCGATCAGGTCGCCCGCTTCGAGGCGTTGAAGCGCGACTTCGCCTGAAAACCGCCAGTCCATAACCCGCGGGCTGTATGGAGCCTTCGCCGTTTGCCGGCGGAGGCTGTCCTTTTGTCGCGGCCGGTTCGTGACTGAATAACTGACAAATGACGTCAATCGCCACGTTTCCGCCATAAGCCGCACGATACGGATGGCAATCGACATCACCAAGGAAGCTCAAGGATTTACCAAGCGTTAACCATAGAGGCTCAGCCTCCTGTCCGCGGAGCAATTGTGGCGTGATCGACTCGGTTGATCGCGCGCAGGCACCGACAGGCGAGCGCAGTGGCCAGCCGGCAAGCGCAGACGACCTGCCCAAGCTTCCGGCGGAGGACGCGGATATGGCGGCGCAGCTTGCCCTGACCCGGGTCGGCCTGGCCAAAGATCTGGTCGGTCTGACACAAGCGGCGGCCGGATCGCAGGCGGCGGTCGCATCCCTCAGCAAGCGCACCGGCTTTCGCGACGGAGCGATGTTGGCCCTGCGCTTTGTGCAGGCGCGCTTCCTCTCGGTCTGGGGCCTGCTGCTGGCGGCCGCGCTCTGCCCCCCCAAGGTCTTCGCCGATTTTGCGATCTTCGCTGCGCTGGCGAATTTCGTCTCGATAGCGGCACTGCTGCGCTTCGAGGCAGTGTTCTTCCAGAATAGCGGTCGCCTGCACCTGGGGCGGGCCTTCCGTCTTGCCTTGGCCGCAGGCGTGATCGTGCTTGGTGCGATGACGGTCGCGATCCTGTTCGCGGCAGCAGAAGGCTGGGTCCTGCGCGGCTTCGGCGCACTCTTCCTGATATCTTTAGCCAGCCGGGCCGCGATACGGCTGATCCTCGCCGAGGCTACTGCTGAGGGCGATTTCGCCACGATCGGCAACAGCAATATAGTCCAGGCACTCGTCCAGCCTGGGATGATGATCCTGCTGATCTGGCCCCTGGGTCCAACCGCGCTAGCGCTGTTCGCCGCGGATGCGTTCGGTCATGCCGTGGCTGCGCTCTATCTGATCTGGCGGCGGCGCTATTCGCTATTGCCACTCATGCATCCTTCGCGCTGGTCGCACGGCGAGCTGCGCGACTCGGCCCACCAGTGGCGGAGCTCACCGACCTATCTCCTGCCCTCTGCCCTGCTCTCATTCGGTTTCTCGACCGCGCCGCTGCTGGCGCTGCTTCTGGCGAGCAATCCAGTGCTGGCCGCTCATGTGGCGCTCGCCATGCGGCTGCTCGACATGCCGGCGCAAATGTTCGGCGCCGTGACGACCCCGCTGGTGATGAGCGATCTGCGCAAGCAGCAGGCGGAGCATCGCCAGCGGCGGGCGCGCCTCCTCGCATTGGGTATGGTGGCGGTCGTGTCGCTACTCTTCCTCGCCATCGCATGCGCGGCGATCATGATGGACGGGATCGTCTTCGACGGAACCAAATGGAACGGGATCGGCGAGGTGATGGCGATCATGGCACTGTTCTACGGCTGCAGCGCAATGGTCGGGCCTTTGCAGGAAATGGGAACGTTCTCATCGCGCCCGCATAGCCAGATGGCGGCAAATGCGGTGACATTGGTCGCCGTTGCAGCGGTGATCTGGGGGTTCGGCAGCCTGTCCCCCGCCCTGCTTGCCGCCATCGGCATAGTCTCGCTGGCGCGGCTGCTGCTGCATCTGCGCCTGACATGGACCGCGATCGGCGAGCAGCGGATGGCTGCTGCAGGCCGGTAGCGCCAGCTATTCGCGCCGGATCAGCCGGTCGGCGAGCAGCGAGGAGAAGAAGCCGGGCTTGAAGTCGCGCTCGAGCCGCTCGGGATCGTACTCCTTCGCCACCCAGTCGAGGAACGGCGTGCCCTTGCCGGCGCCTTCGCGGGCATAGGTCTCGAAGAAGGCGTCGAGGATGCCGGTCTTGGCAAAGCGGAAATGGCCGTAGCGCAGCGAGAGCTCGGCCATCGCCTCGACAAGCGGCCGCTTCTCGTGGACGAGCAGATAAAGCGCAGCGAAGAAACCGGCCCGGTCGGCGCCCGACTTGCAATGAACGAGCGCCGGCGTCTGCAACCCCGCGAAGAAGGCCGGCGCGGCGAGGATGGTGTCGCGGTCGGGCGCGCCACGCGAGCGCAGCACGAATTCGACCAGCGCGATGCCGTGGCGCTCGCAGGCTTCCTTCTGCAACGGCCAGGCGCCGTGCTCGCGGCCACCGCGCAGGTTGACGATGGTCATGACGCCCTGGCGGGCGAACCAGGCGATGTCGGTCGGGGCCGGCTGGGCGGCGCGCCAGAGCTGCGGCGTGACGCGATGGGCGTTGAGATAGGCCAGCCGGAAGATGCCGTGATCGGCCAGCAGCATGTTGGTCCAGGCCCGCGCGCGATCGAGCCGGCCGCTCAAAGGCCGGTCCCAGCGCGCGATCCGCGCCATGCGCCTCGCATAACGGTCTTCCGGCCGCCGCCAGCGGTTCAGCATGGGATCGCACCTGTCATGCCGGCCCGATAGCAGCGCAAGCCCCGCTGCGCAAATCGGTAACTCCGACTAAAAGCCGGGCTTGGCCTTTAGGGCGCGAGCGCGCATAAGGCCCCGAAGTTTTGTCATAGACAGGTCAGGTACATGCGGCTCGACGCCATCGCCATCGGCAAGAATCCCCCCGAAGAGGTCAACGTCGTGATCGAGGTCGCCATTGGCGGCGAGCCGATCAAGTACGAGATGGACAAGGAAGCCGGCACGCTCTTCGTCGACCGCTTCCTGTATACGCCGATGCGCTATCCCGGGAACTACGGCTTCATCCCACATACGCTGTCGGAAGACGGCGATCCCTGCGACGTGCTGGTCGCCAATACGCGCCCGCTGGTGCCTGGCTCCTATATCGCAGTGAGGCCGATCGGCGTGATGCTGATGGAGGACGAGGGTGGCGGCGACGAGAAGATCATTGCGGTGCCGGTCCCGAAGCTGACCAAGCGCTACGAGAACGTGAAGAACTACACCGATCTGCCGCAGATCACCCTCGACCAAATCCAGCACTTCTTCGAGCACTACAAGGATCTGGAGCCCGGCAAGTGGGTGAAATTCGCCGGCTGGGGCGACGCTGCCAAGGCCAAGCAGCTGATCGTCGAAGCGATCGAGCGGGCGAAGACGGCCAAGCAGGGCTGAGGCCCCGCAGCACCGATCTCGCCATGGCCGGGCCCGCCCCGGCCATGGCGATTTGGCATTGCCCTTACCGGTCTAGCAGGCGCTCGATCTCGCTGCGCAGCTGCGGGCCGAGATCGCCGCGTTCCAGCGCATAGGCGATGTTGGCGGTGAGGAAGCCGATCTTCGAACCGGTATCGTAGATGTCGCCGTCGAAGCGGACGGCGAAGAACTTTTCCTGGTGCGACAGGGCGATCATCGAATCGGTGAGCTGGATCTCGCCGCCCGCGCCCGTCTCCTGATTGGCGAGCAGGTTGAAGATCGTCGGCTGCAGGATGTAGCGGCCGGTGATGTGCAGGTTCGACGGCGCCGTGCCCTTCGGCGGCTTCTCGACCATCTTGCTGATCTGCGAGACCTTGGCCTTGGCGTCGGCGACGCCGACGATGCCGTATTGATGGGTTTGGTCCTCCGGTACCGGCGCCACCGCAATGTGATTGCCGCCATGCTTGTCATAGGCGTCGATCATCTCGGCGAGGCAGCCCTTGCCCTGATCATGGTGCAGCATGTCGGGCAGGAGCAGTGCGAAGGGTTCGTCGCCGATGATGTCGCGCGCGCACCAGACGGCATGGCCGAGGCCGAGCGGCGCCTGCTGGCGGGTGAAGCTCGCCGTGCCGGCGGCCGGCAGGTCGAGCTTGAGCGCCTCCAGCTCCTTCACCTTGCCGCGCTTGCCGAGGGTATCGTCGAGCTCGTAGGCCATGTCGAAATGGTCCTCGATCACGCCCTTGTTCCGGCCGGTGACGAAGACGAAATGCTCGATGCCGGCGGCGCGCGCCTCATCGACCACGTGCTGGACCACCGGCCGGTCGACGATGGTCAGCATCTCCTTTGGGATCGCCTTGGTGGCAGGCAGGAAACGGGTGCCGAGACCAGCGACGGGAAACACCGCCTTGCGGATTTTCTTGATCATGCGCGTCCATCTCGCGCGCCCATGGCGCGCGCCTGCTGAAAATCGGAGGGCTTTGGAAAGGACCGGCTTCGCCCCATTCACGCCGGCTGCCAAAGGCTGGCCCGCGATTCTGGCGAAAGCCGGGCCGGCCCCATCTTCGAATACCAGTCGGGCCTTGCCGATACGTCAATGCTTTTCCGGCATTCTGTCGGTTCTGCCGCCCTGGCCATCATTCTTGCATGGCTTCACCCGAGCGGCGCCCGAGATTAGCCATGTGCGCCGGAGAGGCTGGATCGAACTGTCGTGATTCCGGATTAAGCCGGTCACGTGACGAGGAGACGAAGATGGCGATTCTGGTTTCGGGCGGCGCCGGCTATATCGGCAGCCACATGGTTCTCGAGCTGCTCGACCGCGGCGAAAAGGTTGTCGTGCTCGACGATCTCTCGACCGGCTTCTGGTGGGCAGTGCCGCAGGAGGCGACGCTGGTGCGCGGCGACATGGGTGACCAGGCCCTGGTCGAGCGCACCATCGCCGAGCACGGCATCAGCGAGATCGCCCATTTCGCCGCCAAGATCGTCGTGCCGGATTCGGTGTCGGACCCGCTCGGCTACTATCAGAACAACACCGTCAAGACGCGTGCTTTGCTGGAGAGCGCCGTGCGCGGTGGCGTCAAGCATGTGATCTTCTCCTCGACCGCCGCCGTCTACGGCGAGCCGCCGGTCTCGCCGGTGCCGGAGGAGATCGCACTCAACCCGATCAACCCCTATGGCCGCTCGAAGCTGATGAGCGAATGGATGCTCGGCGACGTCGCCCGCGCCCATGGCCTCACTTACGTCGCGCTGCGCTATTTCAACGTCGCCGGCGCCGATCCCAAGGGACGCTCCGGCCAATCCAGCGCCAACGCCACCCATCTGATCAAGGTCGCGAGCCAGGCGGCGCTCGGCCAGCGCGCCGGTCTCGACATTTTCGGCACCGACTATCCGACGCCTGACGGCACCTGCATCCGCGACTACATCCACGTCACCGACCTTGCCCGCGCCCATCTGGCTGCGCTCGACCACTTACGCGCCGGCGGCGACAATCTGACGCTGAACTGCGGCTATGGCCGCGGCTACTCGGTCAAGGAAGTCACCGAGGTGGTGAAGCAGGTCTCAGGGATCGATTTCCCGGTCCGGCTCTCGCCGCGCCGCGCCGGCGATCCGGCCGCGCTGGTCGCCAAGGCCGACCGCATCCGCGCCGAGCTCGGCTGGCAGCCGGAACATGACGATCTCACCGAGATCGTCACCCAGGCGCTGGCCTGGGAGGAGAGCCTGCGCAAACGCAACGCCAGCTGATCGCCTATTTGGCGGGGCGTTAACCCATGGTTAACCTCGTTCGGGCGCTGTGGTGGAAAGACCCCGCGACCGAGCCAGAGGAGCAACCATGCGCCCCGTCACCGTTCTCGCCTTCGCTGCAGCGCTAGGCCTCGGGCCAGCGCTCGCGCAGACGACGGGTTCGATCAACCCGGCGCGGGCGCAGACACCCAAATCCGAGGCGCGTCCGGCCGCACCGGGCTTCGACGGCTTCCTGAAGACGCTCTGGCCGCTGGCGCAGGCACGCGGCATCTCGCGCAAGACCTTCGACCTGGCTTTCCAGGGCGTGACGCCGGATCCCTCCATCATCGTGCTGACCCGCAAGCAGTCGGAGTTCGTCGCGCCGATCTGGAGCTATCTCAACAGCGCCGTCGGCGGCGGCCGCATCTCGCGCGGCCGCGAGATGCTCGATGCCCATGCCAGCGTGCTGGCCCAGGCCGAATCCCGCTATGGCGTGCCGAAAGAGATCATCCTCGGCATCTGGGGGATGGAGACCAACTACGGCTCATTCAAGGGCGACAAGGACGTGATCCGCTCGCTCGCGACGCTGGCTAATATCCGCTATCGCGGCGACTTCTTCCGCGACGAGCTCCTGACCGCACTGGAGCTGATCGAGAAGGGCCATGTCGAGCGCAGCGAACTGCGTGGCTCCTGGGCCGGAGCCATGGGCCACACCCAGTTCATGCCATCGAGCTACATGAAATATGCGGTCGACCAGACCGGTGACGGCCATGCCGACATCTGGACCTCGACCAGCGACGCCATCGCCTCGACCGCCAACTATCTCAAGGGCTATGGCTGGACCCCCGGCCTGCCCTGGGGGATCGAGGTCGTGATCCCTGAGGGTTTCGACCACAATCTCTACCGTGCCAGCTTCTCCAGCTTCCGTTCCGCCGGCGTGCGCCGCGCCGATGGCGGCTCGCTGCCCTCCTCCGGCGAGGCCAGGCTGTTCTATCCCGCCGGCCATACCGGCCCGGCCATGCTGCTGACCGCGAATTTCGACGTCATCAAGAAATACAATTCCTCCGACGCTTATGCGCTCGCCGTCGGCCATCTCGGCGACCGGATCGTCGGCCGGCCGGCCTTGCAGGGCGACTGGCCGATCAAGGCGCCGCGCCTCGACAAGGCCGGGATCACCGACGTCCAGCGCCGGCTGAAGGGCCTTGGCCTCTACAACCATGACGCGGACGGGCGCATCGGCACCGGCACGCGCGAGGCGGTCAGGCAATACCAGCTTCGCGTCGGCATGCTCGCCGACGGCTACCCGACGCCGGCGCTGCTGACGCGCATGAAGGCTCCCCGCTGACGAACGCGGCGATCACGACTATATTGGCTGGCGGCGCCTCCTGACCGGCGCCGATCGAGAGCACGATGCGCCCGCGTTCGCTCTTCATGGTTCTGGCCTCGGCCCTGCTCGTGCTCGCGACCGGCGGGCCGGCCTCGATCGCCCAGAACCCGGTGCCGCCCGGCCGGATACCGCAGGCACCGCCACCGCAGGGGCGCAGCCTGTTCAACATGTTCTGGCAGATTCCAGAGCGGCCGGCGGTTCAACAGCGGCAGCCGCGCGAGCGCCTCGCTCCGGTCCAGCGCCGGGCGCCGACCCGCGTCGTCGTCCGTGACGATCCGGTCATCCCCAAAGTCGACGTCAACCACCATGTCCTGGTCATCGGCGATACGCTCGCCGGGCAGATCGCCGAAGGGCTCGAGGACAGTCTTGGCGATCGCGCCGATGTCGCCGTCGTGAACAAGGCGAAAGCCGACAGCGGTCTGGTGCGGACCGATTTCTACGACTGGCCCAAGGCAACTGGAGAGCTGCTGGCCGCCGACGCCAAGGTGATGGTCGGCGTCATCATTCTCGGCCCTAACGACCGCCAGGTGATCCGCGAGGGCGAGATCACCCATGAGCCGCTGAGCGAGCGCTGGCTCCAGCTCTACAAGGCGCGGATCGAAGCCGTCGCCACCGCCTTCGGCACCAGGCGCGTGCCGCTGATCTGGGTCGGCGCGCCGCCGATGCAGAACGCCCGCCTGTCCACCGACCTCACCACGCTGAACGATCTTTTCCGCAAGGGCGCTGAAGCGGCCAGCGGCCAGTTCGTCGACCTCTGGGAAGCCTATGTCGACACCGAGAACCGCTATACGGCGATGGGACCGGATGTGAACGGCCAGATCGCCCGCCTGCGGCTCGGCGACGGCGTGCATTTCACCAAGGCCGGCGCCCGCAAGGCGGCCCATTTCGTCGATATCGTCATCCGCCGCATCCTCGAAAAGACGCCGACGCAGAATGTGATCGCGCTGCCGATCACGCCCGAGACCGGTGCCCCGAGCGCGCCCGATCTGCAGCCTGGCGGCGTCGAGCGCCTGATCGACCGCATGGTCAGCGGCTTGCCGACCGATCTCGGGCTTGTTCCGGTCATTCCGCAACGTCCGCTCGCCGGCCCGATTCTGCCGTTGACCGGCGCGGTTGCCGCAGGTGGCGACACGGCGCTGATCGCCTCGATCCAGGAAGCGCGCGGCCGCGGCGATGTCGCGGCTGGGCTCGACCGCGTCTTCGGCCAGGGCATCGCGCCCGAGCCGCGCCCCGGGCGCGCCGACGATTTCCGCTGGCCGCGCCCGGACTGAGCCCGCTCAGGCCAGCTGAAAGCGCTCGAAGCGCTGCATCTCCTCGTCGACCTGCCGCTTCAGCTCCGGCGATGGCTCGGCGTCCAGCCAAGTCCATTGCTGCACCAGCAGCTTGCGCGCCGCCCGGTCGGCCTTGAGATCGGCGACGGCGACGATCCGGTCTCCTGCCAGCACCGGCAGGCCGAAATATCCGAAGATGCGCTTCTCCTTGGGTAGATAGGCCTCGAAGAGGTGGTCGTAGCCGAAAAACAGCTTCAGCCGCTTGCGCTGGATGATCAGCGGGTCGAAGGGCGAGAGGATGTGGATCAGGCTGTCGCCGGCCGGCTGTGACGGTTCCAGCACCTCCGGCATGGCCCAGTGCGGCGTCTTCTCGGCGCCCTCGATCGCGACCGGCACCAGCTCCTTGCGCCTGACGCGACCGGCGACAAGCTCGGCGATCGCCTTCTTGCTGGGCGCATCGAGATGGCAGATCGAATCGAGGCTGACGATGCCCTGAGCACGCAGGGCCCGGTCGAGCTTGTAGGCGGCGGTCTGGCGCTCGGAAGCCGGCGCCGGCTGCTTCTCCCAGCCGAAATGCCGGTCGATCAGCTCATAGGTCTTGAGCATGCCGGAGCGAGCGGAGATCGTCAGTTCGCCATCGTAGAAGGCGCGTTCGAGCAGGCCCTTGGACGGCTTCTTGCTCGCCCAGAGATGCGTCTTCTCGACCAGCACATCTGTGTCGATGTCGCGGATGGTGAGCGCGCCGTCCTTGCGGATGCGGCGCAGCAGCTTGCGCGTCTCCTCGCGACTGCCGACCGAAGCCCAGCGCTTGGGCTCGGCACGATGCGCTTTCATCGCCGGAAGGAAATAGCGCAGATCGGCGGTCGGCACATAGGACAGCGCGTGCGTCCAGTACTCGAACACCGACTTGTCCTGCGACTGCGCCCGCGCGAGATCGTCGCGGCGATAGTCAGGGATCCGGCTGTAGAGGATGTGGTGGTGGCAGCGCTCGATCACATTGATCGTGTCGATCTGGACATAGCCGAGATGGCCGACCGCCGCCGTCGTCGCCCCCGGACCGGAACCGAAGGGCTCGCGCGTGTCGAGCTTCTGGGCCTTGAGCCAGATCCGGCGCGCTTCCGCCTTGTCGAGCTTCAGGATCTTTCGCGGTCGCGTCGCCATGGGAGCAAGCTAGTTGCAAGTGGGAGCGCCGATAAGTGGCGATAAGACTCATTGCTGACAGGAGTTGTCGGCGGTGAAAGGAATGCCGCCCGGCACCTCAATCGCTACCGCTCGTCCGCGATGCCGCCGCCAGCCCGAGGAACACCGCGATCGCCCGGTTGAGCCTTACCATACCCTCGTCATCGAGCCGCCCGACCCGCTCCCCGAGCTTGGTCTTCGGGACCGTGGTGAGCTTGTCGACCATCAGCTGGCACAACAACCGCAAGCCGTTGCCCGCATGCGGCGCCACCGGCAGCCGGAACAGCGGAGCCTCGGTCTCATCTGTGGTGAAGGCGCAGATCATGATCGAAGCGGTCGCGTCGAAATTGTCGTCCTGAACGATCACCACGGGGCGCGGCTTGCCGGCATAGTCCTGGCCGCCCGAGACGGTCCAGACCTCGCCGCGCTTCATTCGGCATCGCCGATCGAGATCGCGTCGATGAAGGCCTGATCCTCTGCCGCCTGCGCGCTCCGCGCCACCGCCTGCGATTGGCGATGCGCTTCTGCTCGGAATCCGACGGCCCGAACATCCGGAACCCAGATCTGAATCGGCCGCAGCCCCTGCTCACGCAGGCGCTCGCGATGACGGCGAACCTTCAGCTTGCTGCCCAGAGATGCCATGTCACAGCCCTTGCTTCGGTTACATGTAACCTAGCATGGCGCGTGGAGCGAGGAAAGATTGGCGCTACTGCGCCACCGCCAACGCCTTAGCCAGCGCCTCCGGCGTCAGCTCCGCCAGCGCCATCTGAACCTTGAAGGCCCGGGTCTTCTCCCCGGGCTTCATCACCAGGATCACCGTCTCGGTGCCTGGGCAGGCGGGATCGGCGCAGAGGATCTCGTTGACGGCGATCACGGCGTTCTCGGGCAGGCCAAGCAATTCGCGCACCTGCCGCTTGACCTGCGCCGCGGCGTCAAGCCCGGCGGCCTCGCGCTTGTCCTTGCCGAACAGGCCGAAGCGCATCGCTGCCTCAGCCGCCCGGCAGGGTCAGCACGCCGGCTGCGCCGTCCTCGGTACCGAAGGCGAGGCGCTTGCCGAGCTTGTCCCAGGCGAAGGCGGTGATGCCGCTGCCACGCTGCGCCGGGCGCACCAACAGCTCCGAGGCGTCGGTCAGGCGCACCAGCAGGATGCAGCCGTCGTCATAGCCGATCGCCAGCACCAGCGCCTTGGGATGGAAGGCGACGCGCGTGACCTTGGCATGGCGCGCGCCGCATTCGCGCGGCGCCTTGCCGGTCGGGCCCTCGCCCTGGAAGGGCCAGACGATCGCCGCATCCGCGCCGCTGGAGGCGAGCCAGAGCCCGTCATGCGACCAGGACAGCGAGCGGGGCTTGGCCGGATAGCCGGTCATGCGCATATGGCTCGGCTTCTCGCCGAGACGCCAGCCATGCAGCGCGTTCTCCTGCATGGCGGTGACGACGAAGCGCCCGTCCGGCGACCAGGTCACGTCGAGATGCGAGCCCTTCCATTCCAGGAAATCAGGCTTGGCCTCGGTGTTCGGATACCAGAGCAGCACGCCGTTCATCTGGGCGATGGCAAGGCGATAACCCTTTGGCGCCAGGCTAAGGCCCTGCGGCGTCGAGGCTACCTCGAGCGACCTGAGCTTGCCCTTGTCGTCACGCGCATGGACATCGCGGCCACTGTTCCAGGCAAGGCTGCCGGCGGGCGATACCGTCACGGCGTCGATCCAGCGGCGCTTCGGATCGCGCGCCAATTCTTCCGGTTCGCCATCGCCAGAGGTAGCGACGACGCGGCCGTCATCGCCGCCGCTGATCAGCCGTGCGCCATCAGAGGCCGTGCAAAGCAGGCCGCCGGCATGGGCTTCGACACTCTGCGTCTCGCCGTCGCGCCAGTGCAGCACCCGCCCGTCGGCCAAGGCGAGCGCCAGCGTCTGCTTCAGCCAGACGGCGCCGACGACATGCTCGCCGGCTTCGATGGGGATGACATGCTCGCGCAGCGAGACGGGTTTGGTGATGGTCTCCATGGCCTTGGCTTTAGCTCAAGCCGCGCAGGCCATGAACCCCTTTCGCAGCTCAGCCTCGTCGAGATCGCGGCCGATGAAGACCAGGCGCGACTCGCGTGTCTCGCCGGACTTCCAGTCGCGCTGCAGGTCGCCGTCGAGGATCATGTGCACGCCCTGGAAGACGAAGCGGCGCGGCTCGTCCTTGAAGGCGAGGATGCCCTTGGAGCGCAGGATGTTCGGCCCCTGCACCTGGCTGATGTCGTTGATCCACGGCATGAACTTCTCGGGATCGACATCGCCGGCGATGGTGAAGGACATCGAGCGGACGTCCTCCGAGTGATGATGGTGGTGCCCGGCCTCGAGGAAGTCGGGCTCGATGTCGAGGATACGGTCGAGATCAAAGGCGTTGCGGTCGAGCAGCTCGGCGATCGGCAGGTCGCAACGCGTCGTCTTGTGGAGCTTGGCATAGGGGTTGATCGCGCGGATCGTCGCCTCGACCTCTGCGAGTTCCTCAGGGGTCACGAGATCGGTCTTGTTCAGGATGATCACATCGGCGAAGGCGATCTGGTTCTTCGCTTCCGGCGCATCCTTGAGGCGATCCTTCAGCCACTTGGCATCGGTCACGGTCACGACCGCGTCGAGCTTGGTGGCGTCGCCGACATCCTGGTCGACGAAGAAGGTCTGGGCGACCGGGGCGGGATCGGCGAGGCCGGTGGTCTCGACGATGATCGCGTCGAACTTGCCCTTGCGCTTCATCAGGCCGTCGAGGATGCGGATCAGATCGCCGCGCACCGTGCAGCAGATGCAGCCATTGTTCATCTCGAACACTTCCTCGTCGGCGCCGACGACGAGGTCGCCATCGATGCCGGTCTCGCCGAACTCGTTGACGATCACGGCGAATTTCTTGCCGTGGTCCTCGGTAAGGATGCGGTTGAGGAGCGTGGTCTTGCCGGCGCCCAGATAACCGGTGAGCACCGTGACGGGAATCTTCTCGGACATGACTAGAACCTGGTTGTTGGCGCTGCTGCGATCGCGGCCCGGTCAGGCCGGGCCGGCGACGAGCGCCTTCTCGATCTGGCTTATATTGTGTTTCATCATCGCGATGTAAGTCCCGGCCGGACCACTCTCGGCCGAAAGCGCATCCGAGTAGAGCCGCCCGCCGATCTTCGCCCCGCTCTCTCTCGCGATCTGCTCGGCCAGGCGCGGATTGGTGATGTTCTCGAGGAAGACCGCCGGCACGTTCTGCGCCTTGATCTGCCGGATGATGCGGCCGACGTCCTTGGCCGAGGCCTCAGCCTCGGTTGAGACGCCCTGCGGCGCGATGAACTCGATGCCATAGGCTTTGGCGAAATAGCCGAAGGCGTCATGCGAGGTGATCGCCTTGCGCCGGTCAGCCGGGATGCGCGCGACAGCGGCCTTGATTTCGGCTTCGAGTGCATCGAGCTTGGCGAGGTAGGCGGTGGCATTGGCCTCGTAGCTCGCCTTGCCGGCCGGATCGGCCGCAACCAGCGCATCCTTGACATTGCCGACATAGAGCCTGGCATTGGCGACACTCTGCCAGGCATGCGGATCCTCGCCGCCATGGCCATGGCCGTGATCATCGGCCATCTTTAGCGGGGTGATGCCGGTGGTCGCGGTCGCGATCGTCGCCTTGGTGCCCGACGACTTGATCAGCCGGGTCAGCCAGCCCTCGAACTTCAGCCCGTTGACGACGACGAGCTTGGCTCCGGCGACCGTCTTGGCATCGGCCGGGGTCGGCGAATAGACATGCGCGTCGCCGTCGGGCCCGACCAGCATGGTCACCGTGACCCGCTCGCCGCCGATCTCGCGCACGAAATCGCCGAGGATCGAGAAGCTCGCGATGACGGGAAGCTTCTCCTGGGCGAAGGCGGGGAGCGGCAGGGCGACGCCCGCAGCAAGACCGAGGAGGACAAAGCGGCGGTTCAGCATGATGGCCCTCGCGCTACATGAAACACTATAACATAACTAGCGCTGGAGATGGGCCCTGGGCAAGAGCCGTCGCGCAAGCCCGCCCTGCGAGCCCAGCAGGAGCGAGCCGAGATAGAGCGCGCCAGCCGAGAGGATGATCGCCGGCCCGGCCGGGAGATTGCTGCCGGCGGCATAGGAAGCGACGAGGCCGGCATAGCCGGAGGCCATCCCGAACCACGAGGCGAGCAGGATCAGCCGGGTAATGTCGGCAGTCCAGAAGCGCGCCGCAGCAGCTGGAAGCATCATCAACCCGACGGCGAGCAGCGTTCCGAGGGCGTGGAAGCCGGCAACGAGATTGAGCACCACGAGGCCGAGGAAAGTCAGGTGCACGACGCCGCCGGACCGGCTGACCGAACGCAGGAAGCCGGGATCGACGCATTCGAGCACCAGCGGCCGGTAGGCCAGCGCCAGCACGCCCAGCGTCAGGCTGGCGACGCTGGAGAGCAGCATAAGCACATCGTCGTCGAGCGCCAGCACATTGCCGAACAGCACATGGAAGAGATCGACGGCCGAGCCGCGCAGCGAGACCAGGGTGACGCCGAGCGCCAGCGAGATCAGGTAGAAGGCGGCCAGCGAGGCGTCTTCCTTGAGCACGGTCAGGCGCGCCACGGCGCCGGCGGCGAGCGCCACGGCAAAGCCGGCGACGAGCCCACCCAGCGTCATCGCCGGCAGGGAGAAGCCGGCGACGAGATAGCCGAGCGCTGCGCCCGGCAGGATCGCATGCGCCATGGCATCGCCGGTCAGGCTCATCCGTCGCAACATCAGGAAGACGCCGACCGGCGCGCCGGAGATCGAAAGCGCGATCACGCCGACAAGCGCCCGGCGCATGAAGTCGAATTCGGCGAAGGGACCGATCAGGAGGTCGTAGAACATCGGCCTTGTCTTGAGTCGGAAGGCTCAGGCGGCGCAGGGCGCGGCGTGGCTGTCGAAGGCCTCGACCATGCGCCGCGCCTTGAGCAGGTTGTTCGCCGTGAGCACCTCGCCGGTTTCGCCCCAGGCGATCGCCTCTCGGGCCAGCAGCAGCGTCTGCGGAAAGGCGCGCTTCACCGTCTCGATGTCGTGCAGCACGGCGACGACGGTGCGGTGCTCGCCATGCCAGCGCTGGACCAGCCCCAGCAAATCGGCGCTGGTGCGCGCATCGATTGCGGTGAAGGGCTCGTCGAGCAGGATGATGTCGGCGTCCTGCAGCAAGAGGCGGGCGAACAGGGCGCGCTGCATCTGGCCGCCGGAGAGCGTCCCGATGCTACGGCTCTCGAAGCCGGTGAGGCCGACCGCGGCGATCGCCGCCTCGATCTTGCTGCGCTGGCCGAAGCCGATCCTGCCGAAGATGCCGGCCGTGCCCCACAGGCCCATGGCGACGAGATCGTAGACATGGATCGGGAAGGAGCGGTCGAGCTCGGCCGATTGCGGGAGGTAGGCGAGACGCTTGCCCTTGGCGAGCGTCACCGTGCCGTCGAGCGGGGCGAGCGCGCCGGCGATGGCCTTGAGCAGGGTCGACTTGCCGGCACCGTTCGGCCCGACAATCGCAGTCAGGCTGCCCGGCACGATCTCGCCCGAGAGATGATGCACCGCCGGGTGGCGGTCATAGCCGAGCGTCAGGTCGCTGAAACGGATGGCGGGCACGGGGTCGATACTCTCAAATCACGCGATGACGGCGAAGGTCGCCGCCCACAGCGCCAGGATTACGCCGAGCGCCAGAGCGAGCCGTTGCCCGGCCGACAGCCGCAGCAGCGACCAGCCGGGAACTTCGGCGACAGGCTGGCGGTGATGGGCATGATCATGAGCCATACGGAATGATATAATGTTACGATCAATTGAAGGCAAGCAACCCCGCCACTCCCTTGTGTGCAACACCCATCGCTAGACGGCGGGCGGCCGATCGTGCTCCGCAGTGCCGGGAAGCGGCGACGGCCGCCACGCTGCCACGGCGCTGCGCCCTGTCGCGGTGAGCGTATAGACCCCGCGCTCAGAGCGCTCGAACCAGCCATAGACATTGCGATGCAGGATCTTCTGTGCATCGGGACAGGACGGCTTGAGATCGCGCGGTCTTTGCGGTGCCGTTGCCATGGCGGCGGCGCAAGCCAGCGCCTGCTGGCGATAAGCCGTCATGATCGGCTGGCGCGTGCTTCCGCCCGCGGCCGGGTCGCCGCGGCGCCGCCGGTGCTCGTCGACCAGTCGCGAGCGCCGGCGCGGGTCCTTTCGCGGCGTCGGCGCGGTTGGGGAAACCAGGACTTCGACTTCCCCTGCCCGGCCGACGCCCAGCAGCCCGAAGCCGAGGCGACGGCAGAGATTGCGATACCTGGGATCGCTCTCGCGTCCCTTGCCCTTGGTCGAGAGCTGCGCGGCGAGCCAGATCTCGTCGCCGACATTCATCCGCTCGACGCCCTGCAGGATGAGTTCGAGGTTGAAGCTCAGCTTCAGCTCACCGATCACCACCACGGCAGGATCGTCGTCCCGGAGCGCGACAAGATCGCAACGCCCGATCTCGCCCTTCACCGTATAACCCAGCCCCTCGAGGAAGCGTTTGACCGGAAGGTAGAGAGACGTTTCCATGCAGCACCCTCGGCCAGCAGATCTCTCCATATGCCGTGCGAGTGGTTTCCGAGAGGAAAACGCGGTGGAAGCTGCGCCAGTCGGCGCTCCTCAGACAGCTATGCAGCCGGCCAAGGTCGGCTCCCTTCCGCCAGCAAACACGATCGTACTTGCCAGGCCCGCCCGGTATCGGCGTTATCCCCTGTCTCGATTGCAATTGGACAGGAGCGGATCGGTGGGGACCGAGCGGGTGACCTTCAAGGCGATACGCGACGGCGTCGCGGTCGAGATCGCGGCCGATGCCATCGAGATCGGCCTGCCCGACGGATTGAGCTTCCGGATCATGGCCTTCGCTGGCCGCAAGGGCTCGGCGACGCTGCATATGCCGGCCGACGATCCGCAGGCGTCGAGCTTCGACGTGTTCTGCGTCGAACCCGGCGCCGCCAATACGCTCTTCGTCTCCGTCGACCGGGCCCAGAAGCGCCAGATCGAGGGTTAGGCGTCTCGGCCCGGAACCGTCTCGAAACTCGCTGCGGTGCGCCAGATGGCGGCGGTTTCGAGAACCGGAGCGCAGCGGACATCGGCCCGTGAGCACCGGAAGCGCAGAAAACGCCGCTAGATAGCCGCCGCAGGAGAGTTTCAGGCAGGCCAGTACTGGTAGAGCCAGGTTTCGGTCAGCACCTTGTCGCCACCGCGCAGGAAGCAGCGCATCTCCACGGGGTCGGTGCCGTCGACGGTGAGGTCGAACTGCGCCCGCCAATGGCCGGGGACATCGTTCGGCACCGCCTCGGCGAAGATGTAGGAGAACGAGCCGCGCGAGGCCGAGAGCACGACCTCAGGCTTGACCCCGAACGGGATGTCCTCGAGCGCCGGCCCCCTGAACTCCAGCATGAACTTGCGCACGCCCTTCGGACGCGCCGTACCCGGCTGGCCGCCATTGCCGAGCCTCGTCGCGACGACGCGGCCGAGCGTCGGCGGGAAGGGCTCGTCTGCCTGCCAATGCAGACGGTAGCGGAAATTGTAGGAATTGCCGGCCTTGGCCGGCGCCTCCGGCACCCACATCGCGACGATGTTGTCGTGGATCTCGTCGTCGGTCGGGATTTCGATCAGCTGGACCGCGCCCTTGCCCCATTGGCCGAGGGTCTCGATCCAGAGGCTTGGCCGGCGCTCGTAAAAGACGCCATCCATATAGTGCCCGAACTCGCGGTCGCGCTGCATCAGGCCGAAGCCACGCGGATTGTTGTCGACGAAGGACGAGGCAACGGTGCGCTGAGGGTTGTTGAGCGGGCGCCAGGCGCGCTCGCCGCCGCCGGTCCAGAGCGCGAGCCCGTCGGAATCGTGCACCTCCGGCCGCCAGTCGACCATGGTCGTCTTGGCCGTCTCGGAATACCAGTACATCGAGGTCAGCGGGGCGATGCCGAGCCGCGCGACGTCCTTGCGCAGATGCAGCTCCTTCTCGATCTCCATGTCGACGCCCTTGCCGCGATGCATGCGGAAGCGGAAGGCACCGGCGACGCTGGGCCCCGAGAGGAGGGCGTAAACGACGACATATTCGGCCGCCTCGCCGGGCGTCTCCAGCCAGACATGGGTGAAGTCGGGGAACTCCTCCGGCCGATCGCCAACGGCGGGGTCGATCGCCAAGCCGCGGGCCGAGAGCCCATACTGGTAGAGTTCGCCGATCGCACGGAAATAGGAGGCGCCGAGGAAGGCGACCCAGTCATTCTTCTGCCAGTCGAGCTTCTCGCCCTTGCGGCCGGGATGGCCGGAGCGGCTCTCCTGGAAGCGGAAGCCGGCGAAACCCGCGCCCGGCGGCAATTGCTTGGCCGGGGAATCGGCCGGCATTTCGAAATAGCTCTCGTCGTAGACGATCTCGCGCGCCTTGCCGTCATCGAGGACATGCATGCGGACCGGCTTCTGGAAATAGCGGCCGAGGTGGAAGAAGGTCACCGGCCAGGGCGAGGGGCCGTTCGCCCAGAGCGCCAGCTCCGGCTTGAACCTGATCTTGCCATGGGCGTCGTAGTCGATTTTCTCGAGCACGTCGGGCTTGGGGTTCAGCGGCACCTCATAAGGCTTGCCGGCGAGATCGCGCGCCCGCGCCTTCAGTCCTTCGAAGGAGAAGGCCTCGGCCGCTCCCAGCTTCAGCCCCTGCTGCGCCAGTGCCGGCCCGGAGAAGCCCGCTGCTGCGAGCGCAGCTGTGCCGGCAGCTCCTGCGAGCAAGGTGCGGCGGTCGATCAGGGGCATGGTCGGCTGTCGCGGCTGCATCGGGCGAGGGTCTCCATCGGGAACGATCTGCTGGAAGATGGTGTCTCCGGCTAGCCTGTCCAGCCGGCGAGGGCAATCTCATCAGCTTCCTGGCCAGAGCAGGGCGGAAATCGCACGGAAAGGCGACGCATTCGGCGGTCGCAGCCTCTAAGAGCCTCTAACAAAACCTGGACCTATCTGGATGGGCCTTGGAGGAGCCGAATGCCAGGAGGAGCGCGCAGCCGATATCCTCCGATATCGGCAAGTCGGTCCGACGCCGCAGGCGGCCCTCCAAGACCCACCTTCGGCGCCGGGAATTTGCCCGCCCACGGCGTCGCGTCGTTTGCTGATACCAACGGTATCGGCTGCGCACCGCTCCTGGCGGAGCGGACAAATTGCCGGCGTCCAAATAGGTCCAGGTTTTGTTAGAGGCTCTTAGCCCATTGGTGCGGGTTCCCTTTTTGCCTGCAGACATCCTACAACAGCGGCAGCCGGCCTTGAGAGCCGGGATGCGGTGTCTTTGTCTCTCGGGAGGTTCCATGTCTGTTTCGCTTCATCGCCGGGCCCTGGCCGGCATTGCCGCGCTTGCTCTAGCCACCACGCCGATGGCGGCCCGTGCACAGGACTTCATCAACGTGCTGACCGGCGGCACCTCGGGCGTCTACTACCCGCTCGGGGTCGCGCTTTCGAAAATCTATGGCGAAAAGATCCAGAACGTGCGCCCGACCGTGCAGGCGACCAAGGCCTCGGTCGAGAACCTGCAACTGCTGCAGCAGGGCAAGGGCGAGATCGCCTTCACGCTCGGCGATTCGCTGGACGCGGCCTGGAAGGGCGACGAGGAAGCCGGCTTCAAGAGCCCGCTGAAGAAGCTGCGCGGCATGACCGCGATCTATCCGAACTATGTCCAGATCGTCGCCTCGAAGGATAGCGGTATCAAGACGCTGGCCGACCTCAAGGGCAAGCGCCTCTCGGTCGGGGCACCGAAATCCGGCACCGAGCTCAACGCGCGCGCCATCCTCGCCGCCGCCGGCATGTCGTATAAGGATCTCGGGAAGATCGAGTACCTGCCCTTCGCCGAATCGGTCGAGCTGATGAAGAACCGCCAGCTCGACGCCACCCTGCAATCAGCCGGCCTCGGCGTCGCCTCGCTGCGCGACCTTGCCACCTCGGTCGAGATCACCGTGGTCGAGGTGCCGGCCGCCGTCGTCGACAAGGCCGGCCCGCCCTTCGTCAAGGTCTCGATCCCCGCCAACACCTATACCGGCCAGACCGCCGCCGTACCGGCCGCAGCCGTGGTCAACTACCTCGTCACCCATGAAGGCGTGAAGGAGGAGACGGTCTACCAGATGACCAAGGCGGTCTTCGACAGCCTGCCCGACCTCGCCGCCGCCCATGCCGCCGCCCGCTCGATCAAACTCGAGAGCGCGCTGGAAGGCATGCCGCTGCCGCTACATCCAGGCGCGGCGCGCTACTTCAAGGAAAAGGGCTTGAAGGTCGGCTCCTGAGCCTATTGGCGGGCACATCATCAGCGGGGCCGGACGACCGGCCCCGCTTTCGTTATCGGATGAACGAATGATCGCGCAGAAGCGCGACGGGGACGGGGAACCAGCATGAGCAACGACACGAGCAGGCCGCTGGCCGTGCCGGACACTGCCGGCGCCGTCCCGACCGCCCCGTACGATCCCGAGCACGGACTGCCGGCGACCTTCGGAGAGGGCTGGAAGGGCCGTCTGCTGTTCTGGATCGCCGTCGCCTTCTCGGCCTTCCAGATCGTCACCGCCTTCGGCATCCCGCTCGATTTCCGGATCGTGCCCTCGGTGTCCTGGCTGACGCCGATCCTGCTGATCCGCATCGCCTTCGCACTCTGGCTGGTCTGGATCCTGCTCGGCGCCGCGCGCGGCCGGGTGAACATCGAGGCTATCCTCGCTTTTCTCACCCTGTTCGGCGCGTTCGAGCTGGTCTCGCTCTATACCGGCACCTTGCCGAACCAGGTGCTGCGCACCCTCCATGTCGGCTTCCTCTGCCTGACCGCCTGCGGGCTGCTCGCCAATGCCGATGAGACCGCGCCGCCAATGCGGATCTTCTGGTGGGCGGTCGGCATCGTCGGCTTTTCGCTCGGACTCTATCACTGGTGGAACTACAACGAGCTGGTAAATCGCGCGGGCGAACTGACCCATGCCGATATGGTCGTCGGGATCGCGGCGCTGATCGTGCTGTTCCTGCTGGTCTGGCGCGCCATGGGCATCGCCTTGCCGCTCGTCGCCGGCACCTTCCTCGCCTACTGCCTGTTCGGCAACTATCTCCCAGCCCCTTACGATCATCGCGGCTACAGCCTGGAACAGGTGATCGAGCAGATGGCCTTCGGCACGGAGGGTCTCTATTCGACCCCGACCGCCGTCTCCGCCACCTTCATCTTCCTGTTCATCCTGTTCGGCGCCTTCATGGAGCGCGCCGGCGTCATCGACTTCTTCAACGATCTCTCGATGGCGGTGTTCGGCGGCAAGCAGGGCGGGCCCGGCAAGGTCTGCGTCGCCTCCTCGGCCTTGATGGGCACGGTCTCAGGCTCGGGCGTCGCCAATGTCGTCGCCTCCGGCCAGTTCACGATTCCCCTGATGAAGCGCTCCGGCTTCAACGGCGCCTTCGCCGGCGGCGTCGAGGCGACCTCGTCCATGGGCGGGCAGATCATGCCGCCGGTGATGGGTGCGGTCGCCTTCATCATGGCCGAGACCATCGACGTGCCCTACTCCAAGATCGTCGAGGCGGCGATCATACCGGCGCTGCTCTACTTCGCCGCCTGCTACTGGGCGGTGCATCTGGAGGCCGGCAAGCTCGGCCTGCACGGTCTGCCGAAATCGCAGCTGCCGAGCGCCCGGGCTGAACTGCGCAAGAACTGGTATCTGATCGCTCCGCTGCTGGTGCTGGTCTACCTGCTCTTCGCCGGCTTCACCCCGCTCTTCGCCGGCGCGATCGGGCTCGCCCTCACGGTCGCGCTCATTCTTGCATTGGCTATCTCCGCCGGCCTCGGCACGTCGGCCTTGCGGATCGTCTTCTGGGTCGGCTTCGCCCTGATCTCGGCGGCGTCGATGACGATCAGCATGGCGACCGTCCTGATGGTCGTGCTCGCGCTCGTACTCTGGAACGTGCTGCGCGGCCGCGGCGGCCGCGAGGTCCTTGAATCCTGCGTCGCCGCGCTCGCCGACGGCGCCCGCCAGGCCCTGCCGGTCGGCCTCGCCTGCGCACTGGTCGGCATCGTCATCGGCACCATGACCCTGACCGGGCTCGGTACCATCTTCGGTTCCTGGCTGATCGGCATCGGCAAGAACTCGATGTTCCTGGCCCTGATCCTGACCATGGTGTTCAGCCTGATCCTCGGCATGGGCATCCCGACTATCCCGAACTACATCATCACCTCCTCGCTCGCCGCGCCGATCCTGCTGCAGCTCGACGTGCCGCTGATCGTCAGCCACATGTTCGTCTTCTATTTCGGCATCATGGCCGACCTGACCCCGCCGGTCGCACTCGCGGCCTTCGCGGCAGCGCCGATGGCCAAGGTCTCCGGCATGAAGATCGGCGTGCAGGCGGTGAAGATCGCCCTGCCCGGCTTCGTCGTGCCCTATATGGCGGTCTACGACCCGACCCTGATGCTACAGCCGGTCGCCGGTCTCTCAGGCGCGTCCTATTGGCTCGCCGTCGTCTATATCGTGGTCAAGGCGACGCTCGCCATGATCCTGTGGGGCGCAGCTTTCGTTGGCTATCTCTCGCGGTCGCTTGCACTATGGGAGCGGGCTCTCGCCGCCATCGCCGCCGCCTTCCTCGTCGCCGCGGTCCCGCTCACCGATGAGATCGGCTTTGCGCTCGCCGCCGCGATGATCGGCCAGCATCTCTGGCGGGCGAGAGCCGACGCGCGCCCGGCGACATGAGCATCTGCCTTGCCGCCGGCGCGCTGCTGATCTCGCTCGGCTCAGGCGAGATCACGCTGTCCTGGCGGCATTCGGTGCAGAAATCGCTGTGGGAAGAAGTCTGGCGGGAGACGCCGGACGGGCTCGTCATCACCGAGGCGCGCATCCAAGGCTCCGGCGCCGGCATGGACCCACCGGATGGCGCCAAGCTCGTGGACGGCTTCTGGCGCTGGAAGCCGGACTTGGCGCCGTTGCGTGAAGTGGCGATGCGCCGTTCCGGCGCGACCGCCGACTGGCGGATCTGCTTGGACGGAGGCTGCCGACCGATCGACGAATTGCTGCCGGCCAAAGCCGACCCAGTCGTGATGAAGCCTTGCGGCTGAACTCAGCCGCGCTGGGTCAGGCGCTCGATCTTCACGACCCGGCGCATGAAGTTCACCAGCCCATAGGCGGCAAGCACCGAGAACAGCCCCATCAGCACATAGGCGACGATCGGCCCGAGCTCGAACAGGCCGGCCAGCGCCCAGCCGGAGGCGAGCGCGACGCCGAAAATCTCGACCGCGATCAGGATGGCAAGCGAGATCACCATGATCACGTTGCGCCAATTGGTGCGGCCAGCCGCCATGCTTCTATCCTCGAAACCCATGCACGGACCGCCTAGCCTAGGCGGCGCCGGCATGCAACAAAATCGCGCCTTCCGGCACATGGTCCCGCCTCACTCGAACGACAAGAACCTGATGCCCGATTCTCCGGTTTTCGCCTCTGCCGCCGTTGCAGCGCCCCACCGCTTCGCCTCAGAAGCGGGGCGTGCCATTCTCGCCGAAGGCGGCAATGCGATCGAGGCCATGGTCGCCATGGCTGCGACCATCGCGGTCGTCTATCCCCATATGAACGCGATCGGCGGCGACGGCTTCTGGCTGGTGCACGAGCCCGGCGGCAAGGTCCATGCGATCGAGGCCTGCGGCCCGGCCGGGAGCTTTGCCACCATCGAGCGCTATCGTGAGAAGGGCCATGACGCGCTGCCGGCGCGCGGCCCGGACGCGGCGATCACCGTCGCCGGCGCGATCGGCGGCTGGCAGGCGGCGCTCGCGCTCTCAACCAGCATCGGCGGCAGGCTGCCGCTGAAGGACCTGCTGGCCGACGCGATCCGTCACTGCGCCGAGGGCTACGACATCTCGGAGTCGGAGCTGCGCACCTGGCCGCAGGAAGTCGATGCGGTGAAGGCAGCGCCGGGCTTCAGCGAGTTCTTCTGGCCCGGTGGCGAGCGGCCCAAGGCCGGCGACCGCCGCAAGCCCACGGCGCTCGGGGCGACGCTGGAGCAGCTCTCCCATGCCGGGCTCGACGATTTCTATCGCGGCGACATCGGCCGCGAACTCGCAGAGGACCTCGGGCGTATCGGCGCCCCTATCACCCGCGTCGACCTCGAAGCCTTCCGTGCCCGGGCGGTGCAGGCGCTATCATTGAAACTGCCGGGCCTCACCGTCTATAATTTTCCGCCGCCGACGCAGGGGCTCACCGCCCTGATGATCCTCGGCATCTTCGAGAAGCTCGGCGTCACCCGGCCGGAGAGCTTCGACCACCACCACGGGCTGGTCGAGGCGGTGAAGCGGGCGCTCGCCATCCGCGACAAGGTCGTCACCGATCCGGCCTTCATGACGATCGACCCGGCGAGCCTTTTGACCGAAGCGGCCCTCGAACGCGAAGCCGCCAAGGTCGACCGCAAGCGCGCCGCCAACTGGCCGTTCCGGCCCGGCGAGGGCGATACGATCTGGATGGGCGTGATCGACGGCTCCGGCCTCGCCGTCTCCTATATCCAGTCGCTCTACTGGGAATACGGCTCCGGCTGCATCCTGCCGAAGACCGGCGTCAACTGGCAGAACCGCGGCGTCTCCTTCTCGCTGGACGCCAAGGCGCTCAACCCGCTGGCGCCCGGCCGCAAGCCGTTCCATACGCTCAACCCACCGCTCGCCCGCTTCGACGACGGTCGGATCATGAGCTATGGCGCGATGGGCGGCGACGGCCAGCCGCAGTTCCAGGCGCAGATCCTGTCGCGCTATCGCTTCGGCCAGGGCGTTGCCGACGCGGTCGACGCACCGCGCTGGCTGTTCGGCCGGACCTGGGGTGCCGGCTCGATCTCGCTCAAGCTGGAGAACCGCTTCGACCCGATGCTGCTGGCCAGGCTGACCGCCGCCGGCCATCCGGTCGAGGAATACAGCGAGGCCTATTCCGACCAGTTCGGCCATGCCGGCATGCTGGTGAAGCACCAGAAGGGCCATGTCGAGGCGACGCATGATCCGCGCTCGGACGGCGACGCCCGCGGCATCTGATTGGGATCTGGGGGATCTGAGAAGACATGATCGAGAACGACCCGTTCCGCTGCTTCGTGCCTTATCCCGAGGCGCCGGTGAAGCATGCCTCTTCCGGCCCGCTCTCCGGGCTGACGCTCGCGGTCAAGGACCTGTTCGACGTTAAGGGCTATCCGACCGGGGCGGGCTCGCCGACCGTGCTGGCGCTGTCGGGGATCAAGACCAAGACCGCGCCGATCGTGAAGGCCTTCCTGGAGGCCGGCGCCCGCTTCGTCGGCAAGACCCATACCGACGAGCTCGCCTTCTCGCTCAACGGCAAGAATGCCCATTTCGGCGCGCCCATCAATCCGGCGGCGCCGACCCGCATCACCGGCGGCTCCTCCTCAGGCTCGATGGCAGCGGTCGCCGGTCGGCTCGCCGATATCGGCCTCGGCTCCGACACCGGCGGCTCGGTCCGCGCGCCTGCGAGCTATGGCGGCCTGTTCGGCATCCGCCCGACCCATGGCCGGCTTTCGCTGAAGCGAGCCTGGCCGCTGGCTGAGAGCCTCGATACCGCCGGCTTATTCGCCCGGGACGGCGAGGTCTTCGCCCGCGCCGCCAATGTGGTGCTCGGCAAGGACCGACTGACGCTGCCGGAGACGCCGCGCCTGCTGCTCGCCGACGACCTCTTCGCCCAGGCGGTGCCGGAGGCCGAGCGCATCCTGCGCAATGTCGTCCAGCGCATCGTGCCGATTCTCGGCCAGCCTGAAGTAGTACGCGCCGTCAGCGACATGGACGCGCTCTACTGGGCCTTCCGCTGGATCCAGGGCCGCGAAGCCTGGGCTTCGGACGGCGCGATGATCGAGCGCCATGCCATGCCGCTCGGGCCAGGGGTCGCCGAGCGCTTCGCCTTCGGCAAGGCGGTCAGCGATGCCGAGGTCGCCCGTGGCGACAGCGTGCGCAAGGCTTTCCGCACGAAGCTCGCCAAGCTGCTCGGCAAGGATGGCGTGCTGATGCTGCCGACGGTGCCCGACGTCGCGCCTTTGGTCAGCGCCGGCGAGCCCGAGCTCGAGGATTTCCGCAACCGTGCCCTGCGCCTGCTCTGCCTTGCGGGCTTGTCGGGCTTCCCGCAGATTTCGGTCCCTGTGGCCCATCGCGACGACGCCCCGCTGGGCATGTCGCTGATCGGGCCGAAGGGCTCCGACAAATCGCTCGTCGCTTTCGCGGTGAAGTTCGAGCGGGCGGCGCGGATCAGGCTGGCATAGGTTCGTCATTGCGAGCGAAGCGAAGCAATCCAGGGGGACGTAGCGCTCTGCCGCTCCTGGATTGCTTCGTCGCTTCGCTCCTCGCAATGACGGTGAGGGAAAGGAGACGGCGATGAGCGGCCACGACCATCACCACCACCATCATGACCACGAGCACGATAATCACTTCACCCCGATCGAAGCGCGGGTGAAGGCTTTGGAATCGCTGATGGTCGAGAAGGGCTATGTCGACCCGAGCGCGCTCGATGCGATCATCGACACCTACGAGACCAAGATCGGCCCGCGCAACGGCGCCCGTGTCGTCGCCAAGGCCTGGAGCGATCCGGCCTATGCCGCGCGCCTGAAGGCCGATGGCACCGCCGCCGTGGCCGAGCTCGGCTATGGCGGCCGCGGCGGCGAGCACATCGTCGCCTGCTTCAACACGCCGGAGGAGCACAACCTCATCGTCTGCACCCTGTGCTCGTGCTATCCGTGGCCCGTGCTCGGCCTGCCGCCGGTCTGGTACAAATCGCCACCCTATCGCGCCAAGGCGGTGATCGACCCGCGCGGCACGCTCGCCGATTTCGGCATGACGCTGCCCGAGGGCCAACGCATTCGCGTCTGGGATTCGACCGCAGAGACGCGATTCATCGTCATCCCCATGCGACCGGAGGGCACCGACGGCTGGAGCGAGGACGAGCTGGCGTCGATCGTCAACCGCGACTCGATGATCGGTGTCGGCCTGCCCTCCCCGGAGGACAGGCCATGAACAGCGCCCACGACCTCGGCGGCCAGATGGGCTTCGGCCCGGTCGTGCCGGAGAAGGACGAGCCGATCTTCCATGCCGACTGGGAGAAGAAGGTGCTGGCGATCAACGTCGCCGCCGGCGCCATGGGCGCCTGGACGATCGACGGCATCCGCCATGCAAGAGAGAGCCTGCCGCCGGCGCAGTATCTCTCGTCGAGCTACTACCAGATCTGGCTGGCGGCGCTCGACAAGATGCTGGTCCAGCACGGCTTTCTCAGCAAGGATGAGTTGGCCTCCGGCGTCGCCGGCAGCGCCCGCCGGGAGCCCAAGCGTGTCCTGAAGGGCGAGGAGGTTCCGACCGTCCTGCGCCGCGGCTTCCCCTATGAGCGCGAGGCGGCTGCACCAGCCCGCTTCAAGGTCGGCGACACCGTCCGTACCATCGTGATGCATCCGCAGCATCATACCCGCCTGCCGCGCTATGCCCGCGGCAAGCAGGGCGTGATCGAGCTCGTCACCGGCTGCCATGTCTTCCCGGATACCGGCGCCCATGGCGCGCCCGAGACGGCGCAATGGCTCTATACCGTCGTCTTCACCGGGCCGGAGCTCTGGGGCCGCGACGCCGATCCGACGACGACCGTCAGCATCGAGGCCTGGGAGAGCTATCTTGAGCCGGCCTGACGCTACCCTCGCGGAGGCGCTCGCCGCCGGCACGCCGATCCCGCGCGACGCCGAGGGCCCGGTCTTCGCCGAGCCATGGCAGGCGCAGGCCTTCGCTTTGGTCGTCGCCCTGCAGAGCCGCGGCGTCTTCAGTGCGGATGAATGGGCGCAGGCGCTCGGCGCCGAAATCCATGAGGCGCTGGCCAATGGCGGCTGCCGCGACGGCTCGGATTATTACGAGCGCTGGTGCGAGGCGCTAGAGCACCTCCTGATCCAGAAGGGCCTCGCCTCGCATGATGGCGTCGATGCCCGCGCCGCCGCCTGGGAACGAGCTGCCGAGGCGACGCCGCATGGCAAGCCGATCCTGCTGGAGAACGATCCGCTGCGCTGAACGCCGCTTTGCATCCTCGTCACGAAGCGCGACTATGCCGGCAACGCCCGATAAACTGGGCTGCCGCAGGAGGATCGCGATGAGGACCGCAATGCTGGCGCTCGCAGCCGCAGTGCTGGCGACGACGGCGCAGGCCGCCGACCCCGCGCTCAATACGCTGCTTCCAAAGCTGACGCGCTCCACGCAATGGACGCAGAAGGCCGCGATCGAGCTGCAATTCCCGACGCATCATCCGCAAGGGATGGTCAAGATCGGTGACGCCTTCTTCATCTCCTCGGTCGAGATCCGGAAGCCGACCACGCGCTATTCCGAGCCGAAGGACGGCTATGACCGCGACACCGGCGAGGGCGCCGGCCATCTCTTCAAGGTCGATGCGCAGGGCAAGCTCCTCGGCAGCGTCACGCTCGGCGAGGGCACGATCTATCATCCCGGCGGCATCGACTTCGACGGCAAGGATCTTTGGGTCCCGGTCGCCGAATACCGGCCGAACAGCCAGTCGATCATCTACAAGGTCGATCCCGGGACGCTGAAGGCGACCGAGGTCTTCCGCTTCAAGGACCATGTCGGCGGCATCGTCCACAACACCGACGGCAAGTCGCTGCACGGTGTCAGCTGGGGCTCGCGCCGCTTCTATGCCTGGCCGCTCGGCGCCGACGGCAAGATCACCAATGCCAATGTCGCGCCTGAGAGCCTGCGCGTCGCCAATCCGGCGCTGTATATCGACTATCAGGACTGCCACTATATCGGCATGGGCCGGATGCTTTGCTCCGGCCTGAACAACTACCGCGCCAGCAAGGACGGCCCGCTCTTCCGCCTCGGCGGCTTCGAGATCGTCGACCTCCGGGATAACCGCCCGGTCTTCCAGATGCCGGTCGAGCTCTGGTCGCCCTCCGGCCTGCCGATGACGCAGAACCCATTCTGGGTCGAGCCGATGGCTGAAGGCGTACGCGCCTATTTCATGCCGGACGACGACAAGTCGACCCTGTTTGTCTACGAGGCGAAATGAGGTTTTCCCTTCTCCCCTCGGGGGAGAAGGTGGCAGCGCGTAGCGCTGACGGATGAGGGAAGGACAGGCGCAACCTGCCCTCGTCTAGCCCAGTCTAACCGCCCTCATCCCCCTGCCGGGACCTTCTCCCCCGAGGGGAGAAGGAGGCCTAACTCCCCTGCCCGGCCGCCCAGAGACCGAAGAACAGCGCCGCGCCGAGCAACGCGACGAAGGCGGCCGCCAGCACTTCGAGCCCAGCGATGATCCGGGCTCCCCTGAGCGAGCCGCCACCGGCGAAGCGCAGGGCCGCGAACTTGAAGAACACCGCCAGCGCCGCCAGCGCTCCGGTGGTCAGCGCCGTGCCGAGCGCCATGGCGAAGGTCGCGGCGATGCCGGCCCAGAGCAGGCCCTGCGCATTGGCGAAGACCAGGATGATCAGCGCGCCGGCGCAGGGGCGCAGGCCAGCCGCCAGCACGACGCCGGCCATCTCGCGGAACGAGCGCAGTCGCGAGACCTCGTCGGCGCCGGGCATGTGGACATGATCGCAGGTAGCGGCGTCATGCGTCGCCCCGCCGCCGAGCACGATGAGATTGCCGACCTTGCGCCATAGCACATAGAGCCCCACCAGCCCGACAAGCGCGAAGCTGCCCTGCTCGATCACGAAGGTGGTCGAGGCCATGGTCTTGGCCGTCGCGTTCAGCGCCAGCGTCAGCGTGCCGACCAGCGCGATCGCGACCAGCGCCTGCACCAGCGCCGCCGCGAAGGAGAGCGCCAGTCCGCGCTTCAGGCTGCGGTTGTCGGCGACGATATAACCGGAGATTACCGCCTTGCCATGGCCGGGCCCAGCAGCATGGAAGACGCCATAGGCGAAGGCGAGCCCAAGCAGACCGGGCAACGCTGCCGGCGACTGCACGATGCCCTTCAGCGTCGCCGTCAGCTCGCGATAGAAGCTCGACTGCCAGGCGAGGATGACCGCGCCGATACCCGTCGTCGCCGGCAGCGCCTCGCGCGGCAGAGCCGTGCCGAACGGGTTGCGCGGCGGCGGAGGCGGCGGTGGAAACCAGAGGCTGGCCAACCAGGCGATCAGCCCGAGCGCGCCGGCAACCAGAACCAGCGCCAGCAGCGCTACGAGCAGTCGCCGCGGCCAGAGCGGCAGACCCGGCGCGGCAGGCGCGCTCAGGGACATGCCACCAGCGCCCGCGTGGTGACCTGATAGGCGCTCATGTCAGGCGTCGCAGTGATGTCTTCCTGCGCCAGGCGCTGCTGCGTCGCCGCGTCAAGCTTGGGCGGCCGCATGATCCGGACGACGCAGCCCTTGGGCGCATCGCGCGCCGCCACCGCATCGGCCTCCTCGCCGATCTCGAAGGCGACGAAATAGGTGGGATCGCCGATCTCGATGCCGAAGGAGCGATTGGCCGTGGCCGGCGTCTTCAATGGCAGCGTGTAGGTCAGCGTCAGGATCTTGTTCTCGTAGGAAAGGGACTCCCCACTCGGCGTGCCGAACTCCTGCGCCTTGCCGTTCGCCTTGGCGATGGTGAAGAAGCCGACATCCGGCAGCGATTCCATGTTGACCTTGGCGAGCTCGGCCAATTCGTCGGAGGTCAACTTGCCGTCGCCATTCTTGTCGAGCCCCTGGATCATATAGGCCGAATAGGCCTCGTCGAAGCTCCAGCGATGGCGCAACGCCTTCACCGCGCCGCTGGCGTCATAGAGAATCTCGGTGCGCGAGGTCACGAAGACATGCGGATGCGCGAACGCCGGTAGGGCGAGGCCGAACCAGGCCGCGGCAGCAGCGAACAGCGTGGGGAGCGTCGAGTATCGCGGCACGCGGCAATTTCCTCGAATCTGCGGCGAATCCGGCCGAGCCTTCATACAAAAGCGCGTTCGCCGCGCCTACCCTTGCAATCTCATGCCGGCAACCTTGCCGGCATCGCCCGCAAAGGCGGCCAAATCGCGGCGCAGGCGGCGTCGGCAGTCTGGAATCACCCCAGGGTGATTTGACGATATCACGTCGGTTATGACAGCCTTGTTGACATAATAACGAATTGGAGGCCGGCGCTACCGGTCCCTATAGTCGATGGATATGCGATCGTCGGGAGGTCGGCCATGGCCGGTACGCAGCAGACTTCGCAAGGCGACGCGGCAGCCGGGCCCGAGCTCAGGACGGTCGCGCTCGACGACAAATACGACCTTTCCAAGCAGCAGATCTTCCTGACGGGCACGCAGGCCATCGCCCGCATGCTGCTTGTCCAGCATGAGCGCGACCGCCGCGCCGGCCTGAACACCGCCGGCTTCGTCTCCGGCTATCGCGGCTCGCCGCTCGGCGGGCTCGACCAACAGCTCGCCCGCGCTGGCAAGCAGCTGAAACCCGCCAACATCGTCTTCCAGCCCGGCCTCAACGAGGACCTCGCCGCCACCGCGATCTGGGGCACGCAGCAGGCCGAGCTCTCGGGCGAGGGCAAGTACGACGGCGTCTTCGCGCTCTGGTATGGCAAGGGGCCGGGCGTCGACCGCACCGGCGACGTCTTCCGCCACGGCAATATGGCCGGCACGTCGCGCCATGGCGGCGTGCTCTGTCTGCTCGGCGACGACCACACTGCCGAGAGTTCGACCAACGCCCACCAGACCGAGTTCGTCCTGGTCGACCGGATGATGCCGATCCTCAATCCGGCCGGCGTCCAGGAAATCATGGACTATTCCCTGCACGGCTTCGCGCTCTCGCGCTTCGCCGGCGTCTGGGTCGGCCTGAAATGCGTCAAGGACAACATCGAATCGACCGCCTCGGTCAACGGCTCGGTCGAACGGGCCAGCATCGTGATCCCCGATGATTTCGTCATGCCGCCGGGTGGCCTCAGCATCCGCCGCGAGCTCGATTTCCTCGACCAGGAGAAGCGGCTGCACCTGCACAAGCGCGCCGCGATCCTCGCCTATCTGCGCGCCAACAAGCTCAACCAGACCATCCTCTCCGGTGGGCAGAACCCGCGCATCGGCATCATCACCGTCGGCAAATCCTATCTCGACGTGCGCCAGGCGCTGGAAGAACTCGGCCTCGACGAGGTCCGCGCCAATGATCTCGGCATCCGCCTGTTCAAGATCGCCTGCCCCTGGCCGCTCGATCCGCAGGAGCTGAAGGACTTCGCCGCCGGGCTCGACCTCGTCATCGTCGTCGAGGAGAAGCGCTCGCTGATCGAGGTGCAGCTGCGCGAAGAGCTTTACGGCACCGCCCACCAGCCGATGGTGATCGGCAAGAAGGACGAGCAGGGCGAGTGGCTCTTCCCGGTCCATGGCGCGCTCGATCCCAACGACATCGCCATCGCGCTCGGCGCCCGCCTGCTGCAGTATCAGGATGATCCGGCTCTGCGCGCTCGGCTCGAAGAGGTCGCCGCCGCGCAAGGTCGCCTCGCCGAAGCGATCGAGGTCGCCAAGCGCACCCCCTATTTCTGCTCGGGCTGCCCGCACAACTCCTCGACCGTCGTGCCCGAGGGCTCGCGCGCCTATGCCGGCATCGGCTGCCACTACATGGTGCAGTGGATGGACCGCGACACCGCAGGCTTCACCCAGATGGGCGGCGAAGGCGCCAACTGGGTCGGCGAGGCCCCGTTCTCGAAGCGCGGCCACGTCTTCCAGAATCTCGGCGACGGCACCTATACCCATTCCGGCTCGCTCGCGATCCGCTGGGCCGTCGCGTCGGGCGTCAACATCACCTACAAGCTGCTCTACAACGACGCCGTCGCGATGACCGGCGGCCAGCAGGCCGAAGGGCATCTCTCGCCTGACCAGATGGCGCGCCAGGTCGCGGCCGAGGGGGTCTCGCGCATCGCGGTGGTCTCCGACGATCCCGACAAGTATCCGGCCGGCACGCTCTGGCCCCCCGGCACGACGCTTCACCACCGCGACGATCTCGACGCGGTCCAGCGCGAGCTTGCGACCGCTAGCGGTGTCTCGCTGCTGCTCTACGACCAGACCTGCGCCACCGAGAAGCGCCGCCGGCGCAAGCGCGGCGCCTATCCCGACTCGGACAAGCGCGTCATCGTCAACGAGTTGGTCTGCGAGGGCTGCGGCGATTGCGGGGTCAAGTCGAACTGCGTCTCGGTGCAGCCGCTCGAGACCGAGTTCGGGCGCAAGCGCCAGATCGACCAGTCGAACTGCAACAAGGACTTTTCCTGCGTGAAGGGCTTTTGTCCCTCCTTCGTCACCGTGCATGGCGCACGGCCGAAGAAGGCTGAGCCGCGCACGATGGACGCCTCCGCGCTCGGCGCCGGCAACCTGCCCGAGCCCAAGGTGCCGGCGCTCGATCGCAATTTCGCTGTCGTCGTCACCGGCGTCGGCGGCACCGGCGTCGTTACCATTGGCGCGATCCTCGGCATGGCCGCGCATCTCGAAGGCAAGGGCTGCGGCATGATCGACATGGCCGGCCTCGCCCAGAAGGGTGGTGCGGTCTTCAGCCATGTCCGCCTCGCGCCGACGCCGGACGAGATCCACGCCATCCGCGTCGCCGCCGGCCAGGCCGATCTCGTGCTCGGCTGCGACCTCACCGTCACCGGCTCGAAGAAGGTGCTGGGCGCGATCCGCCAGGGCCGCTCGGCCGTGGTCGTCAACACCGCCGAGGCGATGCCGGGCGATTTCACCCGCAACGCCGATTTCTCGCTGCCGACCGAGCGGCTGAAGCGTTCAATCGTCTCTACGGCCGGGCGCGACAATACCCATCTCGTCGATGCGACTGCGGCGGCGACCACCTTCCTCGGCAATGCCATCGCCGCCAACATGTTCATGCTTGGCTACGCCTGGCAGTTCGGAGCGGTACCGCTCTCGCGGGCCTCGCTGCTGCGGGCGATCGAGCTCAACGGCGAAGCCGTGGCGATGAACAAGCAGGCGTTCGAGCTCGGCCGCCGCGCCGCGCATGATCCCGAAGCGGTCAGCTCCGCCCTTGCCGAGGCCAAGGCACCTACCGAGGCGCGCCAGCTCTCGCAGGGCCTCGACGAGATCGTTGCCCGCCGCGTCGATTTCCTCACCGGCTATCAGAACGCCGCCTATGCGGCGCGCTATCGCGACCTCGTCGAGAAGGTCCGTGCGAAGGAAGCGAGCGTCCTCTCCGGCCAGAGCGCTCTGGCCGAGGCCGTCGCGCGCTATCTCTTCAAGCTGATGGCCTACAAGGACGAGTACGAGGTCGCCCGGCTCTACAGCGACGGCGCCTTCCGCAAGCAGCTCGCCGCGACCTTCGAGAAGGACAGCGCCTCCGGCGAGCCCGTGCGCCTTGAATTCCACCTCGCTCCGCCATTGCTGGCGAAGCGCGATCCCAATACCGGCCTGCCGCGCAAGATGAGCTTCGGGCCGTGGATGCTGGGCGCCTTTGGCCTGCTGGCGAAGCTCAAGGGCCTGCGCGGCACCGCCTTCGATGTCTTCGGCTACACGCAGGAGCGCAAGACCGAGCGGCGGCTGATCACCGACTACGAGGCGCTGGTCGGCGAGGTCCTGAGCAAGCTCTCGCCGCAGAACCACGCGCTCTGCCTCGCCCTCGCCGCGATCCCCGAAAAGATCCGCGGCTTCGGCCACGTCAAGGAGCGCCACCTCACCGCAGCCAAGGCCGAGGAGGCGGAGCTTCTGAAGCGCCTGCGCGACGGCTCGGCCGAAGCGCTGGCGATGCCGCGGGCGGCGGAGTAGGCGCGTCGCTCAGGCAATCATCCTGCCCGGCTCGCCCGACGATTCCAGCCGGCCGAGGAAGGGCCGGATCAGTGCCACGGCTTCAGCGAGATTGGTTTCCAGCAGCCAGTGGCCGCCATCGAGCAGATGCAGCTCGGCATGCGGCAGGTCGCGCAGATAGGCGCGCGCCGACTTCTCCGGCATGTAGCCGTCCTGCGGCCCCCAGACGATCAGGGTCGGCGGCTGGTGCTCGCGCAGGTAGGCCTGGTAGCGCGGGAACCAGTCGAAATTCTCCTTCCAGACCTCCATCAGCCCGACGCTGAGCTCGCGCCGCTTCGGTGTGTCCATTAATGGCCAATGCAGTTTCCAGAGATCGGGCGGAATGCGGCTCGCGATATCCGGGCGGACCTCGTTGAGGAATTCCTCGCGGAAGCCAGCTTCGCTCACGGCGGCTTCGAGCTTCTTGCGCCCCTCCGGAGTGGGTTGTCGCCAATACTCCTTCATCCCCTCGTATTTCGGCCCGAGCACGTCCTCGTAGATGTCGCCGTTCTGGATGATCAGGCCGGTTATGCGCTCCGGCGCGCGCCGAGCGAGCTTGAGCCCGACCCAGGTGCCGTAATCGTGCAGGTAGAGCGCGAAACGCTTCAGGCCGAGCCTATCGGCGAAGCGTTCGAGCAGCTGCGAATAGCCCTCATAGTCGTAGCTGAAGTCGTTGGGTGTCGCGCTGTAGCCGAAGCCGGGATAGTCGGGCGCGACGAGATGCCAGCGATCGGCCAGCGCCGGCAGCAGGTTGCGGAACTCATAGGACGAGCAGGGATAGCCATGCGGCAGCAGCAGCACCGGTGCATCGCGCGGCCCCGCCTCGCGATAGAAGATCTCGACGCCGTCGATCTCGATGGTGGCGTGGCTGACCGTGGGATGATGGTCACCGGCGCGAACTGCATCCTGCATGCCCTGCTCCTTCCGCATTGCCGAGGAAACGCACGACGCGGATGCCGGTTCGACGGCATCGCCGGTGTGCAGCTTGAGTTTGCGATGAAGCCAGCCGCATAGTGGCGCTACCCGCATTCAGTCACCGAGAGGCCGGCGAGCTTTGATTTCCGAGGACGAGCTGCGCCGCATCGCCGCCTGGTCGAACGACCTGACGCCGGAGGAGTTCGAGGAGGCCAGGCGGGGAACGAGTATCAAGGCCTATGGCAAGGGCGCCTATGTCTGCCATGTCGGCGACCGGCTGGAATCCTGGACCGGCGTCGCCGACGGCCTGCTCAAGATGAGCACGACGTCGCGCAGCGGCAAATCGGCAACGCTCGCCGGCCTGCGCGGCGGCGCCTGGTTCGGCGAAGGCACGATCATCAAGAACGAGGCGCGGCGTTACGATCTCGTCGCCCTGCGCGAGAGCAAGGTCGCGCTGATGCGGCGCCAGACCTTCCTCTGGCTGTTCGAGCACTCGGCCGCCTTCAACCGCTTTCTGGTCCACCAGTTCAACGAGCGGCTCGCCCAGTTCATCGGCCTCGCCGAGTATGACCGCATGCTGGGCGCCACCGGCCGCCTCGCCCGCAATCTCGCCTGGCTGTTCAACCCGATCCTCTACCCGAACAAGGATCGGACGCTGACGATCAGCCAAGAGGAGCTCGGCCTGCTCGCCGGCATCTCCCGGCAAATGGCCAATCAGAGCCTCGCAAAGCTCGCCGAGCTCGGCCTGGTCGAGGTCGGTCACAACGAGGTGACGATTATCGATCTGGAGCGGCTCGCGCGCTACGAAGGCTAGGACGAAAATACTCGCCCGAATTAGTCTTCCGGCTGCCTATTGTGCCACGGCGGAAGTTGGCCTTTATTCTTGGCTCCGCGAAGTCATCCATTCGCAATTTTCTCGAATTGTAGACCGAAACCCGGAAGTCGGCGGCTGATTCCAGCCCGATTGCGTTTGAAGGGGAGACGTCCGATGTTGAAGAAAATCAGCATGATCGCCGCAGTTTCGTTCGCTCTGGCGGGCTGTGCGACCACTCCAACGGTCACCAGCCAGACGGTCATCGTCGCCGGCGTCGGGCCGGTCGAGGTCGAGCGGCTGGAGGTCGAGGTCGCCGCGGTCGATACCGCCAGACGCCGCGTCGTCGTCAAGCAGGGCCGCCAGACATGGCCCGTCGCGGTGCCCGAGGTGTTCGGTACGCTAGAGAATCTTCGCCCGGGAGACCGGGTCGAGGTCCGCCGCGTCGAGGGCGTGATCCTTGATGTCAAGCGGGCTCGCAAGGGCGCCAAGCCGGCGATCATCTACACCGAGGCCTCGGCCGACTCGTCCTTCCAGAACCTGCCGGAACGCTTCGTCGTGCGGTCGCTGACTGTGACGGCGCGGTTCGAGAGTTTCGATCCGGCGACGAACATCGTCAGCTATGTCGGACCGGCCGGGCCGCGGACCCATGTCGTGGCCGATCCCGACATCCAGAGCCAGCTTGGTGGCCTGAAACGCGGCGACATGGTCGAGCTGAGCTTCGCCGAAGCCTTCCTGCTCCAGAAACTCTGATCGCATCCCGCACGACCGGTTCGGAACGAATAGGCCAGGCGCGACACCAACTCGAAAGAGGAGTCGCGCCGAGCTGAAGCGATGGATCGAGTTATGGCGCTGCCCGAACCTAGCCGGCTCGATGGTCGCCGAATTGTCGCATAAATCGCCCAATGCTGCAGGTTCACGCTGAGCGGAGCCGGCATGGACTATTTCAGGCGCTTCACCTTCCTGTTCGCGACGCCGAACTTCGATGCCGAGGATCTCGAAGGCATCCGCTTCAACCAGATCATCGAGGAGATCGAGCGATCTGGCTTCGAGGTGGTGAAGGCACGCAAGCTCGAGGATGCCGAGATCGCGGTCCAGACCGACGCCGCCATCGGCTGCATGGTGGTCGACTGGGGCAAGAAGGGCCTCGAAGGCAAGACCGCCGCGTTGATCAACCTGATGCGCCGGCGCGGGCTCGACTTCCCGATCATCCTGCTGATTCGCCGCAAGCGCTTCGAGGACGTGCCGGTCGAGGTGCTCGACTTCATCGACGGCTACATCTTCCTCTCGGAGGAGACGCCGCCCTTCATCGCCAAGAGCCTGATCAGCCGCCTCAAGCAATATGCCGAGACGCTGAAGACGCCGTTCTTCGGCGCGCTCGTCGACTATGCCGAGGAAGGCAACCATCTCTGGACCTGCCCGGGTCATAATGGCGGCGTGTTCTACAGCCGCAGCCCGATCGGCCGGGTGTTCATGGAGCATCTCGGCGAGGCGGTCTTCCGCGACGATCTCGACAACTCCGTGCTCGATCTCGGCGATCTGCTGACCCATGAGGGCCCGGCCCTGAAGGCGCAGAAGGAGGCGGCGCAGATCTTCGGCGCGGAGAAGACCTATTTCGTCCTGAACGGCACCTCAACCTCGAACAAGGTCGCACTCGCAGCCCTGGTCACCGATGGCGACCTCGTCCTGTTCGACCGCAACAATCACAAGGCCGCCCATCACGGCGCGCTGCTGATCGCCGGCGGCATACCCGTCTATATCCCGACCGCGCGCAACGCCTGGGGCCTGATCGGCCCGATGCGCTGGGAGAGCTTCGACGAGGAGGCGCTGCGCGAGCGCATCCGCACTAATCCGCTGGTCAAGGATCCCGAGGCCTGGACGAAGCCGCGCCCGTTCCGTGTCGCCGTCGTCGAGCAGTGCACCTATGACGGCACGATCCACTCGGCCCAGATGATCCTCGATAAGATCGGCCATCTCTGCGAGTACATCCTCTTCGACGAGGCCTGGGCCGGCTTCATGAAGTTCCACCCGCTCTATGCCGGGCGCTTCGCCATGGGGCTGACCGGCCTGGGGCCGGACTCGCCCGGCATCATCGCGACGCAATCGACCCACAAGCAGCTCGCGAGCTTCAGCCAGGCCTCGCAGATCCACATCAAGGACCGGCACATCAAGGGCCAGAAGCGCCGGGTCGAGCATCGGCGCTTTAATGAGAGCTTCATGCAGTACGCTTCGACCTCGCCGTTCTATCCGCTGTTCGCCTCGCTCGATGTCGGCGCGCAGATGATGAAGGGCCGCTCCGGCGAGGTGCTCTGGGACGACACGATCCGGCTCGGCATCGAGTTGCGCAAGAAGATCCGAGCTGTCAGGCGCGAGTTCGAGGAGAAGGAGACGAGGCCGGAGCGGCGCTGGTTCTTCGAGCCCTTCGTGCCGGATCGGGTCAGCATCGCCGACGCTTCGCGCGAGGGCGCCGTCCATGACGTCGCCTGGGAGATGGTCGCGACTGACCAGCTCGCCAGCAATCCCGGCTATTGGCAGCTCGCGCCCGATGCGGGCTGGCACGGCTTCACACAGATGGAGACGGGCTTCGCGATCACCGACCCCAACAAGCTGACCCTGCTCACCCCCGGCTTCGACCGTGAGAGCGGCGCCTATGCCGAGCATGGCATCCCCGCCCCGATCGTTGCCCAGTACCTGCGCGAGAACCGGATCGTCGCCGAGAAGAACGATCTCAACTCGCTGCTCTTCCTGCTGACGCCGGGCGTCGAGGCCAGCAAGGCCGGCACGCTGATCAGCGGGCTCGTCGCCTTCAAGAAGCTGCATGACGACAACGCCCTGCTGGAAGAGGCGATCCCGGAATTCTACCGACGCCGGCCGGGTCGCTATGCCGGCGTGCGCCTGCGCGATCTCTGCGGCCAGATGCATCGCTTCTTCCGCGAGCACGACGTCAGCGGCCTGCAGAACCGGCAGTTCTCGCCCGAGCATCTGCCGGAAATGGCGATGTCGCCGCATGATGCGGCGCGCTGCCTGACGCGCAACGATGTCGATTATCTGCCGATCGACGCCATCGCCGGCCGTATCGCGACGACGCCCTTCGTCGTCTATCCGCCGGGCATCGCCACCATCGTCCCCGGCGAGCGGTTGACCGAGCGGGCCAAGCCGATGATCGACTATCTCAAGATGTTCGAGGCCTGTTTCAATGCCTTCCCCGGCTTCGAGGTCGAGATCCAGGGCCTCTATCGCGAGTTCGATGCCGAAGGGCGGGTGCGGCTGCACACTTATGTCGTCAGTGAGCAGGCGCAAGGCTGAGGATCGCGACAACGCATGGAGACCGAGCTACCGATCATCATCCGTCCCTCGCGCGACGACGATGTCGAGCCGATGCTGGCGATCTATCGCCGGCATATCCGCCATGGCATCGAGGCTGGCGTCGAGGATACCGGCACGCCGCAGCCCGACGATCTCAAGGACCGGCGCAAGAACCTGCGCAGCCGCAAGCTGCCGCATCTAGTCGCGACCCGCGGCGGCGAGGTCGTCGGCTATGCCTATGTCGTGCTGTTCCGCAAGCGCCCGGCCTATCGCTTCACGGTGAAGCACTCGATCTATGTCCATCACGAGCATCTCGGAGCCGGCATCGGCCGACGGCTGATGCAGGCGCTGATCGACGCCTGCGCCGCGGCCGGCTTTCGCCAGATGATCGGTTATATCGCTGCCGAAAATGGCGCTTCACTCGCCCTGCACGAGCGCTTCGGCTTCGCCCGCGTCGGGCTGTTGCCGGGCGTCGCCTATCGGCACGGCAAATGGTCCGACAGCGTCATGGTGCAGAGATCGCTCGGGCCGGGCGCGACGCAGCCGATTGCGTAGGTTAGGCCGGTGCGGCGGGATCTTGGCATACGACCCATTAGTGAGCTTTAGGTAGTTCACGCTTCTAATGGCTGTTCTGCCGGCCCGGCTCAGATCCAAACTCCTTCCGCACGCGTACATCGATGACAAGGCACGCTTTCGGCGGGAGAGAACTGTGTCAGCACTTTCGTAAGCCATTGATATAAATATATTATTTTTGAACTTTGGCTCAGCTGCAAAGTTGATCAGTCTCCACGATAACGAGGAGACCCCAGATGACTTCCGATACTAACCAAACCCGTCCACTACCGGCGCGGCGCTCATTTCTGCGATGGGCCGGTGCTGCAGCAGTCTCAGCCGCTGCATTCGGCGTCCATGTGCCGGAGCTCAGGCTCGGCGAGGCCTTCGCCCAATCCCGGGCCGTGGATCTCGGTGGCGGCGACCTTGGCGTGCTCAATTACGCCTACGCCCTGGAGCAGTTGGAAGCTGCTTTCTACACCCAAGTCATTGCCAGTCCCTATGCCGGCATGAGCGCCTATGAGCGGACCCTGCTGACCGACATACGCAATCATGAGGTCTCGCATCGCGAGTTCTTCAAGAAGGCGCTCGGCGCCAACCGAATTCCCGATCTGGCGGTCAATTTCTCCGCGGTGAATTTCGGCGATCGGATGAGCGTCCTGAAGACGGCCATGACCTTCGAGGACCTCGGCGTCTCGGCCTATAACGGCGGCGGCGCTGCCATCCAGAATCCAAGATATCTCGCCGCTGCCGGCTCGATCGTATCCGTCGAGGCGCGCCATGCCGCCACGATCCGCGACATGCTGCGTCCGTTCACCGAAGCCTTTGCCGGCGACGACGTCGTCACCCGTGGTGGCGTGGACGTGGCCAGTGCCCCGTCGACCGTCCTTCGCGCGGCCAGCCCATTTATCGCCACGCCGGTCACCGCCTCGCAGCTAACTTGAGCGCTCCGGTTCGACCTCTCATTCAAAAGGAAACACCATGAACACCGACACTCTTTTCTCGACACTCGATCCCGATCTCTCGGGCGCCCTCGCATCGCGCAGAGATCTGTTCTTCTCTTCAGCCAGAAAACTCGGCGCGGTTGCCTCGGCACCGGTCGTGCTGGCGGCCGTCTCCAGCCAGGCTTTCGGCCAGGGCATGCCTGCCCAGATCGCCGACGTGCTCAACTTTGCGCTGACGCTGGAGTATCTGGAGGCCGAGTTCTACAACACGGGTCTGAAGGCCGGCGTCGTGCCAGATCGCTTCTCGCCCGTGTTCCGACAGATCAGTGAGCACGAGCAGGCGCATGTGACCTTGTTGAGCTCGACGCTCGGTGCCGGCGCCGGCGCCAAGCCGCAATTCGACTTCACGGCTGGCGGGAGATACGCCAACGTGTTTCGCGACTTCAAGACCTTCGCCACGGTGGCGCAGACTTTCGAGGACACCGGTGTGGCAGCCTATGCCGGTCAGGCTCCGGCGCTGATGGGCTCCGACGCCGCGTTGACGACCGCGCTTCGAATCCACTCTGTCGAAGCTCGGCACGCTGCGGAAATTCGCATCGTCCGCGGTGTTAAGCCTTGGAAGGGCGCGACAGACAAGCCAATGGGCAAGGGGCAAGTCCTCTCCGCTATTCGTCCGTTCCTGGCGGGCTGACTACACTGTCGGCGGGGGCCTGCTGCATGGCTCCCGCCGAGCATGTGCGAGGCGCCCTTACCGAACGTTGCGCCCGAAGAGAGTTCCTGTCTGCTTCCGACCCTCAACCGGCACCAGCGTTACGACCCCCCACCCGGCGAAAAGAAGCACAGCAATTCCCCCGCATCGTTCATGCAGAGATGGAAGAACCCGTCCGGCGAGAGGCGGGCCTTCTGGTAGGGAACCTCGAGCACGACTGTGTGGCGGCGCTCCGTCACCCACATCGGGTGCCGGCCCGGCCTGATCGTCACAACGAAGCCCGACGGTGTCTCCCGTACCTCGCTGACATCGATCTGCGCGCAATCCGCCTCCGAGCAGCATTCGAACGGGTAGTCCCAGCCGCCGAACGCTCGATGGGCATGCGTTTCGCTCGCTCCCATGGCGAACAGCATCGCGATCGTGATCGAGGCAAGCGCACGCATCGGCCGGTCCTCGCAACGAGCCAGCGACTTGCGGACGCAGCCGAAAACACTGCGTCGGCCCGGTAAAAACCGGGCGCCTGCAAGCCTTGCGATGTCGGGAAGTGCCGCCCGGCCGATCGCGGGGCTGAAGGCCAAGTCGAACCTCGGCGGGACAATAGCGCCTCAAACACGTCTTGTCTGTCAAGTGGCTTCTTGCACAGCGCCGGGCCACCTGCAAAGCTTGCATGATCGCATAAGGGCCTTGAGGTCCGGCAAACCCGCAGCAGACGGGGCGACAGGGTGGAGACGACGATCGTGGCAAGCGCAGCCGCCGGCCAGGCGGATACCTTTCCCAAGCTTCTTCTGCGCAATGCGCGGGAGCGCGGCGCACGCGTCGCGTTCCGGCACAAGGACCTCGGCATCTGGCAGTCCTGGACCTGGGCCGAGGTCGCCGAGCAGGTCCGCGCCTATGCCAAGGGCTTCGAGCAGCTCGGCCTGAAGCGCGGCGAGAAGGTCGCGATCATCGGCTACAACCGGCCGCGCCTGTACTGGTCGATGGCCGCGGCGCAATGGCTCGGCGCGATCCCGGTGCCGGTCTATGCCGACAGCGTCGCCGACGAGATGGCCTATGTGCTCGACCATGCCGGGGCGGTCTTCGCCTGCGTGCAGGACCAGGAGCAGGTCGACAAGGTGCTCTCCGTCACCGAGCGCCTGCCGAACCTGCGTCACATGCTCTATGACGAGCCGCGCGGCCTGCGCGACTACGACCACGCCAAACTGCACGATATCGGCGACGTCATCGAGGCCGGCCGCGCCGCACTCAAGGACGCCGCCGTCTCGGCCGCGCATGACCGCGAGATGGAGCAGGGCGCGAGCGACGACCTCGCCATCATCCTCTACACCTCCGGCACCACCGGACGGCCCAAGGGGGTGATGCTGACGCATTACAACGTCATCACCGCCGCTGAGATCGGCTGCAGCTTCGACGGGCTGAACGAGAACGACGAGATCATCGCCTATCTGCCGATCGCCTGGGTCGGCGACCACGTCTTCTCCTATGCGCAGGCGATCATCGCCGGCTTCTGCGTCAACTGCCCGGAGGGGCCCGAGACCGTCGTCGACGACCGCCGCGAGATCGGCACCACCTACGCCTTCGCGCCGCCGCGCGTCTTCGAGACCATGCTGACGCTGACCATGGTGCGCATGGAGGATGCCGGCCCGCTGATGCGGAAGGTCTTCCACTACTTCCTCGGTGTGGCGAAGCAGCATGGCGAGAAGATCCTGAACGGCGAGAGCGTGCCGCTCTCCGCCCGCCTGCTCTACAAGCTCGGCGACATCATCATCTACGCGCCCCTGCGCAACCGCTTCGGCCTGACCAACATCAAGGTCGGCTATACCGCCGGCGAGGCGATCGGCCCCGAGCTCTTCCGCTTCTACCGCTCGATCGGCGTCAACCTGAAGCAGCTCTACGGACAGACCGAGGCCGGCGTCTACATCACCATGCAGCCGGACGGCGAGATCAAGGCCGACACGGTCGGCAAGCCTGCGCCGCAGGTCGAGATCAGGATCGCCGACAATGGCGAGGTGCTCTACCGCTCGCCCTCGATCTTCCGCGGCTACTACAAGGACGACGAGAAGACCGCCGAGACGATGACCGAGGACGGCTATGTCCGCTCGGGCGATGCCGGCTTCTTCGACGAAAGCGGCCACCTCAAGATCATCGACCGCGCCAAGGATGTCGGCAAGCTCAACTCCGGCGACCTCTTCCCGCCGAAATACATCGAGAACAAGCTGAAATTCTATCCGAATATCAAGGAGGTCGTCGCCTTCGGCCAGGGCCGCGACTACGCCACCGTCGCGCTCAATATCGACCTGACCGCCGTCGGCAACTGGGCCGAGCGCAACAATGTCGTCTACGCCTCCTATCAGGAGCTCGCCGGCCATCCGCAGGTCTACGAGATGATGGCCAGGCATGTCGACGAGGTGAACCGCTCGCTCGCGGCCGAGCCGATGATGGGCGGCGCCCAGATCAAGCGCTTCCTGATCCTGCACAAGGAACTCGACGCCGACGATGGCGAGCTCACCCGCACCCAGAAGGTCCGCCGCGGCTTCATCGCCGAGCGCTACGCGCCGCTGGTGGAAGCGCTCTACAACGGTGCCACGCAAGCCGACATCTCGACGGAAGTGACCTTCGAGGACGGCCGCAAGGGCGTGATCTCGGCGACGGTCAAGGTCGCCGACGCGAAGCTCTACCCGGTCACTGCCCCCGCGGCGAAGGAGGCGGCATGAACGCGCATTCCATGGCCGTCGCCGGCGCGCCGGTCACGCGGAAGGGCGAGGTGCTGCTCTCGGTCGAGAACGTCTCGCTGCGCTTCGGCGGCGTGAAGGCGATCAGCGACGTCTCCTTCGACATCCGCAAGGGCGAGATCCGCGCCATCATCGGCCCGAACGGCGCCGGTAAGACCTCGATGCTCAACTGCATCAACGGCTTCTATCATCCGCAGGAAGGCCGCATCACCTATAAGGGCGTGCGCCGCGCCAAGGTCAGGCCGCACCAGGCCGCCGCCGCCGGCATCGCCCGCACCTTCCAGAACGTCGCTTTGTTCAAGGGCATGTCGACGCTCGACAACATCATGACCGGGCGCACCCTCAAGATGCGCAAGGGCTTCTTCTGGCAGGCGCTGCGGCATGGGCCGGCGATGAACGAGGAGATCGAGCATCGCAAGGTGGTCGAGGACATCATCGACTTCCTGCAGATCCAGCACATCAGGAAGCTGCCGGTCGGCAAGCTGCCTTATGGCCTGCAGAAGCGGGTCGAGCTCGGTCGGGCGCTCGCCATGGAGCCGGAGCTCTTGCTGCTCGACGAACCGATGGCCGGCATGAACCTCGAGGAAAAGGAGGACATGTGCCGCTTCATCCTCGACGTGAACAACCAGTTCGGCACGACCATCGCCCTGATCGAGCACGATATGGGGGTGGTCATGGACCTCTCCGACCGCGTCGTCGTGCTCGAATACGGCCGCAAGATCGCCGACGGCACCCCGGCCGAAGTCAAGGCCGACCAGCGCGTGATCGACGCTTATTTGGGAGTGGCGCACTGATGAGCGACGCCGTCATCCGCCCGGCGGGCATCAACTTCAACAGCTTCCGGGTCCGGGCCGCGCTGATCCTCGGGGCCGTCCTGCTGGCCGGCATCATCGGCATCCGCTTCGACGATTCCGGCACGCTGTATAAGATCTTCGTCGATCCGTTCCAGCAGATGGTCCAGGCGCCGGACCTGCTCGCCCAGACGATCTGGGAAGGCCTCGTCTCCGGCGTGCTCTATGCGCTGATCGCGCTCGGCTTCGTGCTGATCTTCAAGGCGTCCGGCGTCTTCAACTTCGCGCAGGGCATCATGGTGGTGTTCGCGGCGCTGACGCTGGTCGGACTCTATGAAAAGGGCGTGCCGGCTTTCCTCGCCGTCATCCTGACGCTCGGCGTGATGTTCGCCCTCGCGGTGACGATCGAGCGCGTCGTGCTGCGGCCGCTGGTCAACCAACCCGACATCATCCTGTTCATGGCGACCTTCGGGATCACCTATTTCCTGATCGGTTTCGGCGAGGCCATCTTCGGCGGCAATCCCAAGCAGATGATCGCCGACCAGCTCTATCTGCCGAAGGGCGCGATCGACCTGAAGATCCTCGGCGGCATCGTCTCGCTGCAGAAGATCGACATCGCCGCCGCGATCATCGCCTCGCTGATGATCGCGGTGCTGGCGCTGTTCTTCCAGTACACTCGCATCGGCCGCGCGCTGCGCGCCGTCGCCGACAGCCACAAGGCGGCGCTCTCGGTCGGCATCTCGCTCAACCAGATCTGGGTGATCGTCTGGTTCACCGCCGGCATCGTCGCGCTGATCACCGGTATCATGTGGGGCGCGCGCTCCGACGTCTCCTTCGCGCTCGAGATTGTGGCGCTGAAGGCGTTGCCGGTGCTGATCCTCGGCGGCTTCACCTCGATCCCCGGCGCCATCGTCGGCGGGCTGATCATCGGTATCGGCGAGAAGATCGGAGAGTTCTATTGGGGCCCGCTGATCGGCGGCGGCATCGAGAGCTGGCTCGCCTATTTCATCGCCCTGGGTTTCCTGCTGTTCCGGCCGCAGGGCCTGTTCGGCGACAAGATCATCGAACGCATCTGAGAGGCTGACCCGTGTTCTACCGCGAAGCCGGCCAATACAAGACCAACTACGCCGCCGACATGGCCGTGTTCCCGCTCCGGCAGGACCGGATCGGCATCGCCGTCATCCTTGCGATCGCTCTCGTCGGCATCCCGCTGATCGGCAACGACTTCTTCATCGCCTCGGTGATGATCCCATTTCTGGTGTTCTCGCTGGCGGCGATCGGGCTCAACATCCTCACCGGCTATACCGGGCTGATCTCGCTCGGCACCGCCGCCTTCATGGGTGTCGGCGCCTATTCCTGCTACAAACTGACGACCTTCTTCCCGGGCGTGAACATCATCGTCCTGATCCTCTTGTCCGGGCTGTTCTCGGCGGCAATCGGCGTGCTGTTCGGCCTGCCTTCGCTCAGGATCAAGGGCTTCTATCTCGCCGTCGCTACGCTCGCCGCGCAGTTCTTCCTGCAATGGGCCTTCGTGCGCGTGCCCTGGCTGTTCAACTACAACGCCTCGGGCGCGATCGAGGTGCCGCACCGCACGCTGTTCGGCCTGCCGATCACCGGCGCCGCATCGACGCCCGAGACGCGCTATTTCGTCTGCCTCGGCCTCGTCGTGGTGCTGACCTGGTTCGCCTCCAACATCGTCCACGGCAAGCTCGGCCGCTCCTGGATGGCGGTGCGCGACATGGACATCGCCGCCGAACTGATGGGCATCAAACTGCTCAACGCCAAGCTGACCGCCTTCGCCGTCTCCTCCTATTTTGCCGGCGTCGCCGGCGCGATGATGATCTTCCTGTGGTATGGCGGCGGCGAGGCCAACGACGTCTTCACCATCCGCCTCTCCTTCACCATCCTGTTCATGGTGATCATCGGCGGGCTCGGCTCGCTGATCGGCTCCTTCTTCGGCGCGGCCTTCCTGTCGGCCCTGCCGACGGCGCTGAAGTTCGGCCTGCCGGCGCTGGGCGTGCCGATTGGCGGTGCGACTGCCGAGCACGTCACCTTCATGCTGGTCGGCGCGCTGATCATCCTCTTCCTGATCCTCGAGCCGCACGGCCTCGCGCGGCTCTGGCAGATCGGAAAGCAGAAATTGCGGACGTGGCCCTTCCCCTACTGACCAGCGCGCTTTCCGTTTGGCTGGAACCAGCCAAACGACAAGAATTCGCGCAAGATCAAAGGGGAGAGAGACCCAAGGACAACGACCCGGCGCAGACACTTCAAGCGCCGGGCAAGCGAAGACGGGGCGGCTCGGCCGGACCCGGCAACCACGGAGGAAGCTTATGACGAAGAGCAGCATCATCAGGAGCGTCGCGCTCGGCGCGCTTCTCGCCGCCGGCGCGATCGCCGCCCCGGCCAGCGCGCAGGAAACGATCTATTTCTCCAACAACGCCTATCGCACCGGCCCATTCTCCGGCTCGGGCATTCCGATCGGCGACGGCATGCGCGACTACATCGCCATGATCAACGAGCGCGACGGCGGCGTGAACGGCGTCAAGATCGTCTATGAGGAATGCGAGACCGGCTACGACACCAAGAAGTCGATCGAGTGCTACGAGCAGGTCAAGTCGAAGACCATCGTCTACAGCCCATGGTCGACCGGCGCGACGCTGGCCGCGATCCCGCGAGCCCATGTCGACAAGCTGCCGATCCTGTCGATGGCCTATGGCCTTTCGGCCGCGGCCGATGGCACCAACTTCCCCTGGGTCTTTGCCCCGCCCTTCACCTATTGGGACGGCGCCTCGGTCATGGTGAAGCACATGGCCAACGAGCTTGGCGGCCTGGATAAGCTCAAAGGCAAGAAGCTCGGCCTGATCCATCTCGACGCGCCCTTCGGCAAGGAGCCGATCCCGGTGCTCGAGAACCTCGCCAAGAAGTACGGCTTCGAGGTCAAGCTCTATCCGGTCGCCGCCGCCGACATGCAGAACCAGGGTTCGCTCTGGCTCTCGATCCGCCGCGACCGGCCGGACTTCCTCTACAACCAGGGCTGGGGCGCGATGAACCCGACCGTGGTCAAGGAAGCGATCAAGAACAACTTCCCGATCAACAAGGTGGTCGGCGTCTGGTGGGCCGGCGGTGACGACGACGCCCGCGCCGGCGGCGCCGAGGCCAAGGGCTATCGCTCGCTGAGCTGGGCCGCGGCCGGCACCGATTTCCCGGTGATGCAGGACATCCTCAAGCATGTCGTCGAGAAGGGGAAGACGACCACGCCGAAGGAGAAGGTCGGCGAGGCCCTCTACAACCGCGGCGTCTACAACTCGATGCTGGTGGTCGAGGGCATCCGCAACGCCCAGAAGCTCACCGGCAAGAAGGTGGTGACGCCTGAGGACATGCGCCGCGGCCTCGAGACGCTCAACATCAATGAGGCGCGGCTCAAGGAAATCGGCATGGAAGGCTTCACCACGCCGACCCTGGTCTCCTGCACCGACCATTCCGGCCACAGCAAGATGTTCGTCGCCGAGTGGGACGGAGCCAAGTGGACCAAGAAGGGCGACTGGATCGAGCCGATGAAGGACGAGGTCCGGCCGCTGATCGAGGCCAACGCCAAGGACTATGTCGAGAAGGCCGGCAACTGGCCCAAGCGCACCGAGCCTTGCGAGAAGTCGTCCTGATCTGACGAGTGCCAATCCTTCTCCCCTCCGGGGGAGAAGGCGTCTGCGAAGCAGACGGATGAGGGAAGTCTTGCACCGCCTCATCCGTCCGTCCCTCATCCGACCCGGCTGACGCCGGGCCACCTTCTCCCCCGAGGGGAGAAGGATTGGAGGTTCAATGTCGACCGCCACCCTCGAGAAGCCCGCGACCGTTGCGGCGATAGACACGATCCTGTCGCTGAACAATATCGAGGTGATCTATGATCACGTCATCCTGGTGCTGAAGGGCGTCTCGCTGACCGTGCCGCGCAAGGGCATCGTCGCGATCCTCGGGGCCAACGGCGCCGGCAAGACCACGACGCTGAAGGCGATCTCGAACCTGCTCAAGGCCGAGCGCGGCGAGGTCACCAAGGGCTCGATCGTCTTCGACGGCGAGCGCGTCGACAGGATGTCGCCGAACGAGCAGGTGCGCCGCGGCTGCATCCAGGTCATGGAAGGCCGGCACTGCTTCGGCCATCTCTCGATCGAAGAGAACCTGCTCACCGGCGCCTTCACCCGGCGCGACGGCAACGCCGCGATCAAGCGTGATCTGGAAAAGATCTACGAGCTCTTTCCCAGGCTGAAGCAGCGCCGCAACTCGCAGGCCGGCTACACCTCCGGCGGCGAGCAGCAAATGTGCGCGATCGGCCGCGCGATGATGAGCAAGCCGAAGATGATCCTGCTCGACGAGCCGTCCATGGGCCTCGCGCCGCAGATCGTCGAGGAGATCTTCGAGATCGTCCGCCAACTCAACGACAAGGAGGACGTCTCCTTCCTCGTCGCCGAGCAGAACACCAACATGGCGCTGCGCTACGCCACCTATGGCTACATCATGGAGACGGGCCGCGTCGTCATGGACGGCGAGGCCAAGATGCTGCGCGAGAACGAGGACGTGAAGGAGTTCTATCTGGGCGTCGCCGAGGGCAACAAGAAGTCCTTCCGTGAGGTCAAGAGCTACAAGCGCCGCAAGCGCTGGCTGTCATAGTCCGGCCGGTTTCGGCAGGGCATTTCTTCCGCCCATGCTCTACCTCATCGTCGCCCTCGTGCTCCTCGCGCTGATCCTCGGTCCGCAATTCTGGGTCCGCCACGTCATGGACAGGCACGCCGCCGACAGGCCCGATCTCCCCGGCACCGGAGGCGAACTCGCGCGCCATCTGCTCGACCGCTACGGGCTGGAGAAGGTGGCCGTCGAAACCACGGCCCCCGGCAGCGACCACTATGACCCCGACGCCCGCGTCGTGCGGCTCTCGCCGAAGAACCATGACGGCCGCTCGATCACGGCGGTCGCGGTCGCCACGCATGAGGTCGCGCACGCCATCCAGCATGCGCAGGGCAGCCAGCTGTTTGCGCTGCGCACCCGCCTCGCCCGCCTGCTCGGCACGGTCGACAAGATTGCGATGGTGGTGCTGGTCGCCGTGCCGATCGTGATGATCTTCACCCGCGTTCCGGCGATCGGCCTGTTCCAGTTCGGCGCCGTCGTCGCTTTGCTGGGCCTCGGCGTCGTCGTGCATCTGCTGACGCTGCCGGTCGAGTTCGACGCCAGCTTCGGCAAGGCGCTGCCGATCCTCGATGCCGACCAGTACCTGCATCGCGACGACATGCCGGCAGCGCGCGGCGTGCTGCGGGCGGCGGCGATGACCTATGTCGCGGCCTCCTTGATGGGGCTGCTCGACTTCCTGCGCATCCTGCGCGTCTTCCGTTAGGCGACCTCAAGGGCAAGAGCGATGAGCGAGCACTACGACGATCTCGAGACCCGGCCGTCCGAGCAGCGCGAGGCCGATCTCTTCGCCCGGCTGCCGGCCGTGCTCGCCGCCGCGCTGGCGACGCCGGGCTATGGCGCGCATCTGAAGGGCGTCGATCCTGCCGCGATCATCGACCGCGCCGCGCTCGCGAAGCTGCCGGTGCTGCGCAAGGCCGATTTGCCGGCGCTGCAGAAGGATGCGCCACCCTTTGGCGGCTTTGTCAGCTCACCACTCGGCTCCTTCGGCCGGCTCTTCACCTCGCCCGGCCCGATCTTCGAGCCGGAGGGCACCGGCAGCGATCCCTGGGGAACGGCGCGCGGCCTTTACGCTGCCGGCTTCCGCAAGGGTGACGTCGTGCTCAATACCTTCGGCTACCACCTGACGCCGGGCGGTTTCATCATGGATTCCGCCGCGCGCGCCATCGGCTGCGCCGTCATCCCGGCCGGCCCCGGCAATACCGAGCAGCAGATGGAGGTGATCGGCGCCTACCGGCCGAGCGCCTATACCGGCACGCCGGACTTCCTCAAGCTGTTGATCGAGGCGGCGGACAGCCGCGGCGTCGATACCGCCTGCCTGAAGCGGGCCATCGTCTCGGGCGCCGCCTTCCCGCCCTCGCTGCAGGCCTGGGTCCGCGAGCGCGGCATCGACGCCTACCAGCTCTACGCCACCGCCGACATCGGGCTGATCGCCTATGAGACCAGCGCCCGCGACGGCATGGTGCTGAACGAGAACCTGATCGTCGAGATCGTCCGCCCCGGCACCGGTGATCCCGTCGCAGAGGGTGAGGTCGGCGAGATCGTCGTCACCAATCTCGATCCGCATCACCCGCAAATCCGCCTCGCCGTCGGCGACCTCACCGCGATCCTGCCGGGGGCAAGCGCCAGCGGGCGCACCAATGCCAGGATCAAGGGCTGGCTCGGCCGCGCCGACCAGACGGCCAAGGTCAAGGGCATGTTCGTGCGGCCCGAGCAGGTCGCCGAGATCGCCCGCCGCCATGCCGAGATCGCCAAGCTGCGTCTCGTCATCGGCCGCGCCAACGAACTCGACACGATGACGCTGAAGGCCGAGATCTATGCCGAGCCAAAGGGGTTCGTCGACGCGGTCTCCTCGACCCTGCAACAGGTGACCAAGCTGAAGGGCTCGGTCGAGGTGCTGCCGCTCGGTGCGCTCCCGAACGACGGCAAGGTCATCGCCGATGAGCGGCCGGTCGGATAGCTGGTGTCGGCGTGTTTCAGCTGTCGTCGCGGCACTCGACCGGCTTGAGATGCCGCGCATAGACCCAGCCTTCCGTCGTGATATCCCGGCCGCGATCGAGACGCCGCACCGAGGAGACGTGAAACCACCTGCGCTTGCTATCGCAGATCGTGCGCGCGCCCTGGCGCAGGCAGGTCGTATCTGTGACCCAAAGATGGTCTCCGGCCCGCAACCGGGCCTTCTCGCCGAAGCGCGCGCCCGGCCCAGCGCGCAGGCTGAGGAAACCATCCGGCGTCGGCAGTACGACGGCACAGCCATCGAGCCCGGCCCTCGCCTGGTCCGAGGCCGCGGCGAGGAGCACGGCGGCCGCCAGCAAAGCGCGAACGGCCATCGATCTCTCCGTCAGCGGCTCGCCACGTCTACCATCCAACGGGAGTCTCGCCCTTCGCCGCCAGCCAGACATTGGCCTGGCTGAACGGCTGCGAGCCGAAGAAACCGCGATTCGCCGAGAGTGGCGAAGGATGTGCGCTGGCGATCACGAGGTGCTTGTTCTCGTCGATCAGAGAGCGCTTGGCCTGCGCCTGCGCACCCCACAAGATGAAGACGACATGTGGCCGCCGCTGCGAAACGGCTGCGAGGATCGCGTCCGTCACCGCCCGCCAGCCGAGCTTGAGATGCGAACCGGCTTGCGTCGCCCCCTCGCGGACGGTGAGCGCGGTGTTGAGCAGCAGCACGCCCTGTCTCGCCCAATCGCTGAGGTCGCCGCCGGCAGGAGCGGCGAGGCGGATATCTTCGGCCCGCTCCTTGTAGATATTGGCCAGCGAGCGCGGCAGCGGCGGCTGCCCGACATAAGAGAAGGCAAGCCCGTTGGCGTGGCCCGGGGTGGGATAGGGGTCCTGCCCCAGGATGACGACGCGAACCTGATCGAGTGGGGTCAGCGCCAGCGCCGCCAGGAAGCGCTCAGGCGCCGGAGCGACGACATGGCCAGCCTCGCGCTCGGCATCGACGGCGGCGCAGGCACGCGCCACCGACCCGTCGCTGAAGATGGGGAGATCGCGCCAGGAAGTGGAAGCCGGCACGGCCAGAAAGGTGTCGAGCGCCTCGCGATAGCCGCTCACTTCAGGACGGCCCGCCCCTCGACCTTGGCCTCGACGGTGCCGAGGCGGCGGATATAGACCATCACCTCGTTAGCCATCAGCTTGCCGTCGGTCAGGCCGATCAGCGTCTTGCCACGACCGAGCGCGGTATAGCCGTCGCCGCCCGTCAGCATGAAGTTGTTGGTCGCGACCGTGTACTTTCCAGCCGGATCGATCTCCTTGCCGTCGACCTTCACCGAAGTGACGCGCGAGCCCTGTGGCTGCTTAAGGTCGGCCTCGAAAGTCAGGCCCGACACCACCGGGAAGCGGCCGGAGCCCTGCGGCGCATCGCGCAGGCCGTTCTCGATCGCGTCCTTCACATCCTTGCCGGTGATCTCGACCATGGAGGTCGCATTGCCGAAGGGCAGTTCGCTCAGCACGTCGCGCCGCGTCAGCTTGTACCCGGCGGGATATTGCTTGTTGGCGCGGATGCCGCCGGCATTGGTGATGGCGAGCTGCGCGCCGGTCGCCGCCCTGATCGCATCGGCGATCAGGTTGCCGATCGCAGTCTCCTGCGTGCGGATCACGCCGGTGCGCGAATCGAGCGGGGTGCCGAGGGTCCCGATCTCGATGTCGAGCTCCTTCGACAGCTCGGTCTCGTAACCTTTGACAATGGCGGCGACTTCGGGATCGGGCGTCGCGGCGCGGCTGTCGTTGACGCGGAAGGTCGGCGTCCACTCGACCTTGCGATTGGCGCCCTCGCCCGTCGCCTTGGCGGCGATGTCGATCGCGGTGACGTAATTGCCCTCCTCGTTCGACTCGACCATCACCACCTTGCCGTCATAGGCGATGGCGAGATCGTGGTCGTGGCCGGTGAGCAGGATATCGACCACGCGCGAGCGCACGATCTCGTAGTCCATCGCCCGATCGGCATGGACCACCGCGACGAGGATGTCGGCGCCCTCGCCTTTCAGCTTGCGCGCCTCGCGCCGCAGCGCCTCCATGGTCGAGGAGAACTTGAGATCACCGGGATTGGAGAGCTGCGGTGTCGGGTCGAAGGTCGTGCCGATCACGCCGACCTTTATCCCGCCGAGCTCGAAGATCTGGGAATCCTTGTGCCCGGGCAGTGGGTTGCCGGCGGCGTCGCGCAGATTGGCCGCGAAGGTCGGGTAGCTCTGGGCGGCGGCAAGCTTGAGATAGTTCTCCTTGCCGAAATCGAATTCGTGATTGCCGGGCACGAAGACGTCGATGCCCATCTTGTTCTGCATCGCGACGATATGGGCGCCCTGGTCGAAGCCCGACATCAGCGAGGGCGAGTAGCAGTCGCCGGCATGACAGAACAGGACCGGCACGCCGCGGGCACGCTCGGCCTTGGCGATGCCGGAAGCCCGGGCGAAGCCGCCTTTACCCTTGTCGTCGCTCATCTTGTAGATGTCGTTGACCAGCAGCAGCGTGAAGCTGGTCGGCGGCGTCTGCGCCGTCGCCACCGGCGCGGTGGCGGCAAGGGCTGCGGGAGCGCCGAGAACGCGAAGTGCGTGGCGGCGGGTCATCTTGGTCATCGGCACGAACCCCTGCGGTTTTGATTTGGTCCAAGAGTTTTGATTTCGACAAAGACTAGCAAGAGCCTAGCCGGCTTGCGAGAGGCCTGCTCACGCAGTGTCGCACCCCTGCCGCCGACGCTGGACGAAACCCGTAACTCGTCTAAATCACAACCGAACGAAAGCGCGGATTGTGATGAGCCTTAAGCCCAGTTTGCCGCCCGACCATGCGACGATCAAAAGCGGCCGCATTGGCGTACTGCTGATGAATCTCGGTACGCCCGAGGGCACGAGCTATCGGCCAATGCGGGCCTATCTCAAGGAATTCCTCTCCGACCGTCGCGTCATCGAGGAACCGCGCTGGAAATGGTGGCCGATCCTCAACCTGATCATCCTGTCGACGCGGCCAGGCCGGAAAGGCAAGGACTACGCCTCGATCTGGAACAATGAGCGCAACGAAGGCCCGCTCAAGACCATCACGCGTTCGCAAGCCGAGAAGCTCGCCGAGCGACTGGCGGGCGATGCCGACGGCCGTATCACCGTCGATTGGGCGATGCGCTACGGCCTGCCGGACGTGAAGAGCCGCCTGAAGGCGCTGCTCGCGGAAGGCTGCGATCGCATCCTCTTGGTGCCGCTCTACCCGCAATATGCCGCGCCGACCTCGGCGACCGCCTGCGACCAGGCCTTCCGCGCCCTGATGGAGATGCGCTGGCAGCCGACCGTGCGGGTCGCCCATCCCTATTATGCCGACCCGAACTATATCGATGCGCTCGCCGCCTCGATCCGGACTTCTCTCGGCAAGCTTAGTTTCGAGCCGGAGGTCATCCTCTGCTCGCTGCACGGCATGCCGAAGGAATACCTGCTCAAGGGCGATCCCTATTACTGCCAGTGCGCCGTCACCGCCCGGCTGCTGCGTGACAAGCTCGGTCTCTCCGAGGAGCGCTTCCGCCTGACCTTCCAGTCGCGCTTCGGGCCCGATGAATGGCTGCAGCCCTATACCGACGAGACGGTGAAGGCGCTGGCACAGGGGGGGGCGAAATCGCTGGCGATCGTCGCGCCCGGCTTCTCGGCCGATTGCCTGGAGACGCTGGAAGAGCTCGACGGCGAGAACCGCGAGATCTTCCTGCACAATGGCGGCAAGGACTTCGCCTACCTGCCCTGTCTCAACGATTCCGAGGAAGGCATGCAGGTGATCGAGGCGGTGGTCCGCCGGGAGCTGATGGGCTGGGTGTGAGGTAGGGCGCTACCCCACCACGAAGCGCGTTACGCTCTCCACCACCTGCTTCGCCTGCAGGACGCGCCGGTGACCGAGCCCACTCGTCTCCTGCAGCGTTACGAAGCTTCCTGCAGCCGCCAGCGCTTCGGCGTGGTGAAAGTCGAGCTCGCGATCATGCCGGTCATGGATCACCAATGTCGGCAGGCAGATCGACTCCAGCTGCTGGCGCCCTTCGAAAGCCTCGACCGGATTGCCGGCGACGCTGTGGATGCGGCGCTCCAGCGCCGCTTGGCCACGGCGGCCGAGCCCGATCGTTGCGCCGAAATTGCGGGTGATCGTCGTCACTGAAGACGGCGCCGCGACCAGCGCGAGGCGGCCCGCCCCCACCCGCGGCTGGCCCGGCACGCTACGGGCAAGCGCCGCCAATGCGATCGCACCACCGAAGGAATGCGCCACGATCGCATGTACCGGCGCGAAGACGCGCGCCACGGCGGCGAGCGCGGCCACGCCGAGCGGGATGTTGAGCTCGGCCCCGGTCGAAGTACCGTGGGCGGGCATGTCGAAGGCGACGACGCGGAAGCCCTGCGCCAGTAGCGGCTGGACGAAAGCGGTCATGAACGCCGCCTCGCTGTTCCAGCCATGCAGCAAGATCACCGTCGGCGCCGGACCATCGCCATCTTGCAAGCGAGGCTCGGGTTCGAACAGATAGGTGCTGACCGTTCCGCACGGGTAGGATACGGCCTGCCTGATGGCCGGCACGAGCCGGGCACGGGCGGCGATGATCGCCTTGCCGGTCCGGCTCTGTGGGCCGGGCGGGCGCGGTGGGGTACAGAAGAGCTTGAAGGCGGCGCGCCCGGCGGTGCGCGGCGCGATGAAGCTGCCGATGCGGACGAGAGGACGAATGACGCGAAGCGCTGCGCTGGGCATGATCGGAAACCTTGTTCGTTCAGCCTTGAACTATTATGTTCAGCGATGAACAAAACGCAAGAGCCGATTTCCGCACCGGCAGGTGAGCCGGGGAGCACCACAGGATCGGGACTGCCCTGGGACCTGCCGCGCTTCAAGAACTGGCTGGCGGTCGCGCGCATGCACCAGCTCTGGAAAAAGGTCTTCTCCGAGGCGCTGGCCCCGCTTGGCATCCAGCTCGCCCATTACGACGTCCTCGCCAATGTCTTCCGCACGCCCGGGCTGACCCAGCAGGCGCTAGCCGAGAAGCTGCTGGTCGGCCGCAGCGCGATGAGCATGCTGCTGCCCGAGTTGGAGCGCCGCGGGCTGATCGAACGCCGCAGCGACGAAGCCGACAAGCGCGTGCGCCGCCTCTGGCTGACGCCCGAGGGCGAGGTCCTGACCCGCAAGGCGCTGGCGATCCATGCCGCCAGGATCCAGGCGATGATGGGCGTGCTCAGCGACGAGGAATGCAATAGCGTCGGCGAGCTGATGTGGCGGGTCGTCGGCTATCTCGAAGGCAAGCCGCCGCGCGAGCCGTCATCAGACGCTCGCAAAGCCACGCTTGAACCGACTTCCTCGCCTGGCCTGGAGAGCTGAGATGAATCCCACTGGCTTCGACATCGTCGTCGTCGCACTGGTCGCGCTGGTGATCCTGACGATCGCGCTGGGGGTGCGCACCATCCCGCAGGGCTTCAACTACACGGTCGAGCGCTTCGGCCGCTACTCGCGCACCTTGGGGGCCGGCCTCGGGCTGATCATCCCCTATATCGAGCGGATCGGCCACAAGGTGAATGTGATGGAGCAGGTGCTCGACATTCCCAGCCAGGAAGCGATCACCAAGGACAATGCCGGCGTGCGCATCGACGCCGCCGCCTTCTATCAGGTCCTCGACGCCGCCAAGGCCTGCTACGAGGTCGCCTCGCTCGACCAGGCGCTGATCGTCCTGACCATGACCAATATCCGCACGGTGGTCGGCTCGATGGACCTCGACCAGTTGCTGTCGCACCGCGACGAGATCAATGAGCGGCTGCTACGGGTGATGGATGCCGCCGCCTCGCCCTGGGGCGTCAAGGTCACCCGCATCGAGATCAGGGACATCCTGCCGCCGGCGGATATCGCAGGCGCGATGAACCGCCAGATGAAGGCCGAGCGCGAGAAGCGCGCCGCGGTGCTCGAGGCCGAGGGGCTGCGCCAGGCCGAGATCCTCAAGGCCGAAGGCCAGAAGCAATCGCAGATCCTCGCCGCCGAGGGCCGCAAGGAGGCGGCGCTGCGCGATGCCGAGGCGCGCGAGCGCCTGGCCCAGGCCGAAGCCAACGCGACCGCCATGGTCAGCGAGGCGATCAGCCGCGGCGACATCCAGGCCGCCAACTTCCTGATCGCCGAGCGCTACACCGAGGCGCTGAAGGCGATGGCCAGCGCCCATAACAGCAAGGTGGTGATCGTCCCGATCGAGGCCGCAGCGCTTGCCGGGACCGTCGGCGGCATCGCCCAGCTGACCAAGGCCGTGTTCGGCGACGAGGCGGTCGCTAGCCGACGCGGCAGCTCGGTTCCCGCAGCCGGCCGCTCCGTGGAGGGCTGAGCATGCTCGACTGGTTCGCCTCCTTCGGCGGCTGGGCTTGGATCGTGCTCGGGCTCGTCCTGGTCGGCGGCGAGATGCTGGCGCCCGGCGTCTTCCTGCTCTGGCTCGGCCTCGCCGCGCTGGTGACCGGCGCCGTCGTCGGGCTGACCGGTGTCGCCTGGCAGGGTGCCTGGCTGATCTTCGCCGGTCTCGCCGTCGCCTGCGTCCTCGTCGGCCGCGCGGTCACCCGCCATCGCAGCGACGAACCCGACACCGCCTCGGGCCTGAATGATCGCGGCCGCCAATTGATCGGCAAGGTCTTCAAGCTGGAAGCGACCATGACCGGCGGCGAGGGCCGCATCCGCATCGGCGATTCCTCCTGGCGCATCACCGGTCCCGAACTGCTCGCCGGCACCGAGATCCGCGTCGTGCGCGTCGAAGGCGCGACGCTCGTCGTCGAGAAGGCCTGAGCCCGGCGACAAGGCCGCTTAAGCCCGGATTCATCGTGAATCGACGGTTCACCATGCTGCTGAACGCGTGATTCATCGCTGCCGGTCCAAATCCCCCGACATGTTCCAGCATTCGGGGAGAAGGCCATGGCGGGCCGGCGTGGACCGATCGATTTCATCATCGCAGCAACAATCTGGCTGCTGATGCTGCTCGTGGTACGCCCTGCGCAGGCGCGTGAGGTCGTCGACTTCCCCGATTACCGCTACCAGCCCGGGACCATCCTGATCCGGACGGGCGAGCGGAAGCTCTATTACATCGCCGCGCCCGGCCAGGCGCTGCGCTACACCATCGCCGTCGGCAAGGCCGGCAAGCAATGGCGCGGCGTCAAATATGTCGAGGAGCTCCAGGTCGAGCCGGCCTGGAGCCCGCCGGCCGAAGTCAAGCGCGACAATCCGCGCCTGCCGGACGTGATCGCGGGCGGCGCGCCGAACAACCCGATGGGCGCGCGCGTCATCGGCCTCGGCCCCGGTGGCCAATACGCCATCCATGGCACCAACAACCCTCGCTCGGTCGGTACCGCCGCCTCCTATGGCTGCTTCCGCATGCACAACAGCGACGTGATCGACCTCTACGCCCGGGTCCGCATGGGGACACCGGTCGTCGTGATACCCTGAGTATAGCGTTTCCTCGGCACATCCTCGCGGATTCCGCGATTCCTCCCGAGGAACCGCGGGATTTTTCGCATCGACGCCTCTCGCCTGCGACAAAAAAGCCGGATATCGTTTTCCGTGGCGGTTAACGCTGTCTGCAGCGCGCCTTCGAACCGATATGTCTTAGAGGGGTACCCGATGGATCATCTCGCCGACGTCAAGAAGTTCGCCAAGAAGCCCGTCAACGAGGCCGCTTTCGCCGGCATGAGCAAGGCCTATGCGCTGGTCATGAGCAAGCCCGACACACGCTATGTCGCCTGCTCCGACCCCGCCGAACTCGAGCGCGTCCGCGAGAATTTCCTGAAGAAGAAACTCGGCTTGAAGAGCGCCGACCTCGACGCCGCCGTCAAGGCGACCTGCGACCATATGAAGGCCGACAAGACCAAGTCGCGCCTGACCTTCTACTACCTGCTGGCCGAACATTACGGCAAGCTCGACGCCTTCGTGAAGAAGTAAGCCTGCAAGCTGGACCTAGAGGCCGCTTGAGACCCTGGACATGGCGCCCCATCGGGCGCCATTCGCTTTTTTAAAGCTGGTCGCGAAAACCACGCAGAGCGCCGCAAGACCGAACCATCAAGGATCCACCCTTGGGGGGTTTCGATGTTCACGCTGTCCCGCTCCGTCCTCTCCGGCCACGCCCAGACGCTCTTCACCGTCGCCGAGGCAACCTTCGCCTCGATGATCGTCTTCGGCACGGGCCTCGCCTTCGGCGCCACGATCGGTTTCTTTTGAGGTGATCATGCCGACCGCAGCCACCGCAACCGCCCGCCCGCATTTCAAGATCGGGCGCGACCGCGAGGGCCACTGGATCGCGGTCGAGACGCATGGCCGCGGCGGCGGCTATTTCCGCAGCCGGGACGATGCCCTGCACTATGCCCGCGCAGAAGCGGGTGCCGGCGCCGTGACGGTCTGCGCCCGCCCGCTCGCGTTGCGCCTCTCGTAATTTCAGCGGTAGAGATCGACACGCGTCAGCGGCAGGCCCGACGGGCCCTTGCGCCGCTTCGAGACCAGCGTCTGGTTGATCAGCGCCCCGCCGCGTTCGAAGGCGAGCGAGCAGCCGGCGAGATAGAGCAGCCACATCCGCGTCCGCTCCGGTCCGACTTCTGCCTCCGCCGCAGCCCGGTTCGCGTTCAGCCGCTCGAACCACAGCCGCGTCGTGCGCTGATAGTGCTCGCGCCAGCCCTCGACATCGTGGACCTCGAAGCCGTAGCGCTCGAGATTGGCGATCGACATGCCCAAATGATCGAGCTCGCCGCCAGGGAAGATGTAGCGCACCAGAGCGCGATACTCGGCCGGCATCTTGTTGAAGGCCTTTTCGGTCTTCTTGGCACGCCGCGAGATAGAATGGTGCAGATAGAGGCCGCGCGGCTTGAGGAGCCGGTTCACCGCCTGGAAATAGGTCGGGTGGTTGCGGATGCCGACATGCTCGAACATGCCGATCGAGGAAATCTTGTCGAACTGCCCTTCCATCTGGGTGAAGTCCTTGAGATGGAGCGTGACCTTGTCCTGCAGGCCGAGCGCCTCGACCTTCTCACGCGCCAGCTTGAGCTGCTCTTCCGCCAGCGTCACGCCATGCGCCTCGACGCCGTAATGCTGGGCCGCGTAGCAGACCAGCGCGCCCCAGCCGCAGCCAATGTCGAGCAGCTTGTCACCCGGCTTCAGGCGCAGCTTCCGGCAGATCATCTCGAGCTTGTCGGTCTGCGCCCGTTCGAGGTCGTCATGGTCCTCGGTGAAATAGGCGCAGGTGTAGACCATGCGCTCGTCGAGGAAGAGCCGGTAGAAGGCGTTCGAGACGTCATAGTGATGGGCGATATTGGCCTTGTTGGTCGCCGGCTTGCCGTCGCGGGCGATCTCGTCGCCCTTGATATGCTGAACCGCCTGCGGCGCCTGACCCGGCGCAAAGATGAAACGCCGGACGACGTCTAGCACCGCCGCCTTGGAGATGCCGCGCGCCAGCCGGCCGACCTTCCCGTCGGGCCTTGCCGCGGCGAGATCGAAGATCGTGCCGTTCTCGATCGCGATCCGATCGGAGACATGCAGGTGCAGTAGCGTATCGAGCTTCGGCTTGCGCAGCAGCGCCGCAACCACGCCGGCATCGCGGATCGCGATCATCAGCCCGTCCGCCGGCCAGTCGGCCGGAACGCGCGAACCGTCCCAGAGCGAAAAGCCGAGCTTGAGTCCGAGCTTCTGATACGCCTCGGTCAGGAGCCGCCGCAGCGCTTCCAGGCGGTTATGGTCACTCATTCTGGATCAAAGCCGGTTGCAATGCGCCTCGTCTTTGGCCGGCTGCGGGCAGCTTGGCAACCTCAAGCGCCGCGTCGATCAGAAATCGCTGGCGATCCCCTTCACTTCCCAGTCGTCATAGCGCACCGGCTCGAGACCGCCACGGCCATCGACTTCCTTCTGCTGCTTGAGCTCGGCAGCCTTGGCATCGATCGCCGCGCGGCGCGCCTCAGCCTCAGCGAGCGCACGCCGGGCAGCTGGCGACAGCTCCTTAGCAGCCGGCGTCGCGGCTTCATCCGTCTTCGTCTGCGCGCTCATGATCGGCCATTCTCTTGCAGGATCGGCATCATCCTCACCACATAGGGACGAAACCGTGTTCCGGCGAGCCTTTCCGCGCCGGAGCCACGAGGCAAGAAGGGGTTCCTGCATGAACTATGTCCGGACCGGCATGCTGATGGCGGCGCTCACCGCGCTGTTCGGCGTGGTCGGCTACCTGCTCGCCGGCGCCGGCGGCATGCTGATCGCACTTGGCATCGCGGTCGCGACCAATCTGTTCAGCTACTGGAACTCGGACAAGCTGGCGCTGTCCGCCTATAATGCGCAGCAGGTCGACGCTGCGACCGCGCCCGAGCTCTACGGGATGGTGCGCGACCTCGCCCAGCGCGCCAACATGCCGATGCCGCGGGTCTACATCATCCAGGAAGACCAGCCGAACGCCTTCGCCACCGGCCGCAACCCGCAGAACGCCGCCGTCGCTGCGACGACGGGCATCATCCGCACACTGAGCTATGACGAGCTTGCCGGCGTGATGGCGCACGAGCTCGCCCACATCAAGAACCACGACACGCTGACCATGACGATCAGCGCGACCATGGCCGGTGCGATCTCGACGCTCGCCTCCTTCGGCATGTTCTTCGGCTCGCGCGACAACCGCCCCAACATGATCGTTCAGATCGCGCTGATGATCCTCGCCCCGCTGGCGGCGAGCATTGTCCAGATGGCGATCTCGCGCTCGCGCGAATACGAGGCCGATCGGATCGGTGGTGAAATCTGCGGCAATCCGGTGGCGCTCGCCGACGCGCTCGCCAAGATCGCCGGTGGCGTTTCCCACATCCCGAACGAGACGGCCGAGGCGAAGCCTGCTACGGCGCACATGTTCATCATCAACCCGCTCTCAGGCCGCGGCATGGATTCATTGTTCTCGACCCACCCCGACACTGGCAACCGCATCGCCGCGCTAATGGAGCAGGCGCGCGCCATGGGCGTCACCGCCAACCGCGGCGGATTCATGGGCGGCGCGAGCCAGAACCCCTTTGCCGGCGGGCGCGAGCCTGGTCCCTGGGGCTGAGATGGCGAAGGTACAGAACCAGTCCTATGCCGACGACGTCCCCGGCCTCGCTGCGCGCCGCCTCGCGGCGACGCTGATCGACGAGGTGCTGCGCGCCGGCACGGCGCTCGACGAGACCTTCGAGCGGATGGCGCAGACGGCCGGGCTGGAGCCGGCCGATGCCGGGCTGGCGCGCGCGATCGCGACCGTGGCCTTCCGCCGCCTCGGCACGATCCGCCGGGTGATCGATGCCCGGCTCGAACGCGGCAGTCCGCGCAAATCCGGCCCGTTCGAACCGATCATGGTGGCCGCCGCGGCGCAGTTGCTCTTCCTCGACGTGCCCGATCACGCCGCCGTCGACCTCGCCATCCGGCTATTGCACGAGGACGCCCGCTCCTCGCGCTACACCTCGCTCGCCAACGCCGTGCTGCGGCGGCTGGCGCGGGAGCGCGAGACGATCCTTGCCGAGATCGATCCGCTCGCCGACACGCCTGACTGGCTGCGCGAGAGCTGGACGGCAACCTATGGGGCCGACGTCGCCGCGGCGATCGCGGCGGCCCATGCCGAGGAGCCGCCGCTCGATCTTACCGTCAAATCCGATCCGGCCGGCTGGGCGGAGAAGCTCGACGGCATCGTCCTGCCGACCGGCTCGGTGCGCTTGCGCGGGCGCGAGGCCGTCACCAGCCTGCCGGGGTTCGCCGAGGGGGAATGGTGGGTCCAGGATGCTGCCGCTGCCCTGCCCGCGGGTCTCCTAAATGCCCGCCCCGGCGAGCGCGTCGCAGATCTCTGCGCTGCGCCGGGCGGCAAGACCGCGCAGCTCGCGCAAGCGGGTGCGCAAGTCACTGCCATCGACCGTTCCGGCCCGCGCCTGCGCCGGCTCAAGGCCAATCTCGAACGGCTCGGGCTGCAGGCGGAAGTCGTCACCGCCGATGCCGCGACCTTCGAGGCGGAACCCTTCGATGTCGTGCTTCTCGACGCACCCTGCAGCGCCACCGGGACGATTCGGCGCCACCCAGATGTCGCCTGGACGAAGACGCCTGATGACGTCGCCAAGCTCGCAGCACTGCAGGCCCGGCTGCTCGAGCGGGCGGCCGAGCTGACCCGGCCGGGCGGGCGCCTGATCTACTGCACCTGCTCGCTAGAACGGGATGAGGGCGAAGCCCAGATCGAGGCTTTCCTGGCCCGCAACACTGGCTTCGCCCGCGATCCGATCAAGCCCGAAGAGATCGGCGGCGAGGCCGAGGCACTGACGGCGCAAGGCGACTTGCGCACGCTGCCGCATCAACTCGCCGGCGAAACGCCCCGCCTCTCAGGATGGGCGGGATTTTATGCGTCTCGCCTGATAAGATCGTGACTCGATCGGGGATTCGCCTTCGCAGGGGGGCGGCGGGACGGCGAGGCAGCAGACTTCATTGAACGGCTGGTCGGAGCGAGGAGGCCTGGCACGGGCAGCCATCGGCAGGGCGGCGCGGCGCACGCGCGGCCAGGTCGCCGGCGCCAAGCGCGCGCTCTGGCCCTTCGGCCGCCTGCGCGCCAGCCGCCTGCTCTTCGCCCCGCACGATCTGCGCACTGCCGACCCGACCACGGCGAGCGACATCTATGCCGGCTATTTCGCCCTCGCCGGCCGCACCGTGAATTGCCATGGCGATTCGCCCTTCCTGGTCACGCCGCCAAGCGAAGCCTGGGCCGAGGCTCTGCACGGCTTCATCTGGCTGCGCCATCTGCGCGCTGCCGACACCGCGATCGCCCGCGCCAACGCACGCGCCCTCGTCGATGAATTCGTCGCCCGCCGGCATGACCGCGAGGAGATCGCCCGCCGCCCGGCCGTGATCGCCAGGCGGCTGATGTCCTTCCTGTCGCACTCGCCGCTTCTGCTCGAAGGCGCCGACCATGCCTTCTACGAGCGCTTCATCCGCCATATCGCGCAGACTGCTGAGCGCCTGCAGCTCGCGCTGGCCGGCGCAGTCGAAGGGGCGGCGCGATTGCAATGCCTGATCGCGATCTGCTTCGCCGCCATCTGCCTCGACGGCCAGGAGCGACGGCTGCGCCGCTATGAGACGGCGCTTTCCGACGAGCTTGAGCAGCAGATCCTGCCGGACGGCGGCCATCTCAGCCGCAATCCCCGCATCATCATCGACCTCTTGCTCGACCTCTTGCCGCTGCGCGAAACCTTCACCGCGCGCGGGCTGGAGCCGCCGCGCAGCGTCATCATGGCGATCGACCGGATGATGCCGCATCTCAAGCTGTTCCGGCACGGCGACGGCGCTCTCGCTCTGTTCAACGGCATGAGCGCGACGCCGCCCGACCTGATGGCGACGCTCGCGGCCTATGACGACGTCCGTGCCCGGCCGATCGAGCACGCCGCCTATTCCGGCTATGACCGCTTGAGCGCCGGCACCAGTATCGTCGTGGTCGAAGCCGGGCCGCCGCCGCGCGGTGCCAATTCGATCGAGGCCCATGCCGGCTGCCTCTCCTTCGAACTCTCGACCGGCTCGCAGCGCATCGTGGTGAATTGCGGCGCCAGCCGCTTCGGCGCGCCCGAGCTCAGGCTCGCCGCCCGCGCCACCGCCGCCCATTCGACCGTGACGCTGGACGACCGATCGAGCGCCGTGTTCGGACTCGTGCTCGGCGAGCGCCGGATCACCGCCGGCCCGGCCGATGTCCGGGTCGCGCGCCAGGATGGCGAGGACGGCCACGAATGGGTCGGCAGCCATGACGGCTACCGACGCGGCGTCGGCACGATCCATACCCGCCGTCTGCTGCTCTCCCGCAATGGCAGCGAGCTCATCGGCGAGGATCAGCTCAGTCCGCCCGCAGCGCTGGCGAGCCTGCCGGCGGCGGCACGCTTCCATCTGCATCCCAACGTCAAGCCGAGCCTGATCCGCGACGGCGAGGGCGCGCTTCTGGCGCTCCCCTCCGGTGAGATCTGGGCCTTCGAGGCCTCGGGCCTGCGGGTCGTGCTGGAAGAGAGCATCTTCTTTGCTGCCGCAGACGGGCGCCATAAGACGACGCAGCTCGTCGTCGAGTTCGACGCCGTCGCGACGCCGCAGATCACCTGGCGCTTTGCCCGCCTCGGCACGCCGACGCAACGCGCTACGAGAGTCGAGACAGCCCGGCGCGAAGCGGCCGAGGCGGAGCCCGACCTGCCGCTCTGATCTATCCGCAGGGCAAGGCTGCAGCGCCTTGTGCTTTGCAGCAAAGCCGGGGCGTGATAGGGCGCGCGCGAGCATTTCCGCGGCCCCGCCGCCATCAACCCGGACCTCATCTTCTCATGCCGAACGAACTCCGCCGCGTCGAACGCGCGCTGCTTTCCGTTTCCGACAAGACCGGGCTGATCGATTTCGCCCGCGCCCTCTCGCGCCTGGGCATTGCGCTGGTCTCGACCGGCGGCACCGCCAAGGCGATCGCCGATGCCGGCCTTGCCGTCACCGACGTTTCCGACCTGACCGGTTTCCCCGAGATGATGGACGGGCGTGTCAAGACGCTGCATCCCAAGGTCCATGGCGGCCTGCTCGCCATCCGCTCGCATCCGGAGCACCAGGCCTCGATGCTCGGCCATGGCATCGCGCCGATCGACCTGCTCGTCGTCAACCTCTACCCGTTCGAAGCGACGGTCGCCGCCGGCAAGCCTTATGACGACTGCATCGAGAACATCGACATCGGCGGTCCCGCGATGATCCGCGCCGCCGCCAAGAACCACAACGATGTCGCTGTCGTCGTCGAGGCCTCCGACTACGCCGCGGTGCTGGCTGATCTGGAGACGCATAAGGGCGCGACCACGCTGACGCTGCGCCGCAAGCTGGCGCAGAAGGCCTATTCGCGCACCGCCGCCTATGACGCGGCGATCTCGAACTGGTTCGCCAATGAGCTCGGCGACACCTCGCCGGCCTTCCGCGCGCTGGGCGGCAGCCTCGCCGAGACCATGCGCTATGGCGAGAACCCGCATCAGTGGGCTGCGTTCTACCGCAGGCCGGAGCAGCGCCCGGGCGTCGCCACCGCCCGCCAGGTGCAGGGCAAGCAGCTCTCCTACAACAACATCAACGACACCGACGCCGCCTTCGAATGCGTCGCCGAGTTCGACCCGGCCCGCACCGCCGCCTGCGTCATCGTCAAGCACGCCAATCCTTGCGGCGTCGCCGAGGGCGCTTCTCTGCTCGAGGCCTATGAGCGGGCCCTCGCCTGCGATCCCGTCTCGGCCTTCGGCGGCATCGTCGCGCTGAACCGCAAGCTCGATGCCGAAGCAGCGAAGAAGATCGTCGAGATCTTCACCGAGGTGATCATCGCCCCGGACGCCGACGAGGAGGCGATCGCGCTCGTCGCCGCCAAGAAGAATCTGCGCCTGCTGCTGACCGGCGGCCTGCCGGATGTGCGCAAGGCCGGCCTCAGCTTGCGCACCGTCGCCGGCGGCTTCCTGGCCCAGGCGCGTGACAATGCCGTGGTCGATGACATGGAGCTCAAGGTCGTGACCAAGCGCCAGCCGAGCGAAGCCGAGCTCGCCGATCTGCGCTTCGCCTTCCGCGTCGCCAAGCACGTCAAGTCGAACGCGATCGTCTATGCCAAGAACCTCGCCACGGTCGGCGTCGGCGCCGGCCAGATGAGCCGCGTCGATTCCTCGCGCATAGCCGCCTGGAAGGCCGGCGAAGCCGCCAAGGCAGCCGGAGTTTCCGAGAGCCTGGCCAAGGGCGCAGTCGTCGCCTCCGACGCCTTCTTCCCCTTCGCCGACGGCCTGCTCGCGGCAGCCGAGGCCGGCGCCACCGCTGTGATTCAGCCCGGCGGCTCGATGCGCGACGACGAGGTGATCAAGGCGGCCGACGAAGCCGGCCTCGCCATGGTCTTCACCGGCCATCGTCATTTCAGGCACTGAGGCGAGGGAGGAGCCGGCATGCACACCGTCAAGGTCATCGCCGCCGGCTTCGCTTTGCTCGGCGTGCTGCTGCTGATCGCGCCGCGGCTGAACACGGGCGGACGGCATCCGATCGTCTTCGCGATGAAGCTGTTCATCCCGCTCTGGTTCGTGGTCTCGGTGATCAACCTGATCGTCGGCATCACCCGGGCCGGCTACAGCTTCCTGCAGGAGGCCCCGATCCTGCTCGTCGTCTTCGGCGTGCCGGCGCTGGTCGCATCCCTGATCTGGTGGCGATTTGGAAGGAATGTCGCGTGAGCCTTGAATCCGTCCGCGCCTTCTTCGCGCAGCACGCTCCCGATATCGCCATTCTCGAAACCGACGGCAGCAGCGCCACGGTGACGCTCGCCGCGGAGGCATTCGGCGTCGAGCCGGCCCGCATCGCCAAGACCCTGTCCTTCCGCCTCGGCGAGCGCGTCGTCCTCCTGGTCACGCGCGGCGATGCCCGCCTCGACAACAAGAAGACCAAGGCCGCCTTCGGGGTAAAGCCGCGCATGCTCGATCTCGACGAGGTCGTCGCCATCACCGGCCACCCGGTCGGCGGCGTCTGCCCGTTCGGATTGCCGACGCCGCTGCCGGTCTATTGCGACGTCTCGCTGAAGGTGTTCGACGAGGTCGTGCCGGCCGCCGGCTCGACGCAGACCGCGGTGCGCATCAGCCCGCAGCGGATGGCAGCGCTTACGGGCGCAGAATGGGTCGATGTCTGCCAGGAACCGGCGGCTCAAGCCGCGCAGTAGGCTTCAGCCAACGCGCTCGATCAGCGCCATGGCCGCAGCGGGATTGCGGACCTTGTCGCCGCTGATGACATAGAGGAAGACGTCGCGCGGCGTCGTCTTTGCCGCCGGCGCGACAAGCTCCAGATCCTCGGGCGCACCGCCCTTGGCCCAGTCCTTGGCCCGGCCGGCCCAGGCGTCGAGCGCTCTGGCCGGATAGCCCTGCTCCTCCGCCTCCTTGGTGCCCATGATGCGCGCGTAGACGAAGGGCGCCGTCACATCGGCGATCTGCGGGAAGTCGGAATCGCCCGAGGTGATCGCTGCGACGCCATATTCCCGTAACAGCGCGACGAAGTCCGGCGAGCGAAAGCTCGGATGGCGCACCTCGACGGCATGGCGCAGCCTGACGCCATCGACATCCTTCGGCAGCAGCTTCAGGAACGCCTCGAAATCGCTGGGGTCGAAGGCCTTGGTCGCCATGAACTGCCAGTTGATCGGGCCGAGCTTCTCCTTGAGCTCGCTGAGGCCCGAGGTCACGAATTTCTCGACCGAAGGGCCGGCCTCCGCCAAGACGCGGCGATTGGTGCAGAAGCGCGAGCCTTTCAGAGCGAAGACGAAGCCGTCGGGCGTCTCGGCCCGCCATTTGGCGAAGCTCTCCGGCTTCTGCGAGCCGTAATAGGTGCCGTTGATCTCGATCGAGGTCAGCTTGCTCGCGGCATATTCGAGCTCGCGCTTCTGCGAGAGCTTGTCCGGGTAGAAGGTGCCGCGCCAGGGCTCGAATACCCAGCCACCGATGCCGATATAGATCTGTCCGGCTGCCTTGGTGGCCATCGCTCGCATCCTCGACCGTAACGCTCAAACCGTTTCGGCAGAGTAGTACGCCGCTGCCACTGTCGATAGGCGGCAGCAGCGCGCCAGCTCACCGTCTGATCGGTCTGAGGATGTAGCAGCACAGGCGGCGTTCGCGATACGCGGACTGGCTGCTTCTTCGTCTGCCGTGACAGCTCCCGATGGTCAGCTGCCCTCACCGTTCTCTGAAGACGCGATGCGCGTGGTCCATGACGGGTTTGACGAGATAGGACAAGGCTGTTCGGTCATCGGTGGTGATGAGGACCTCGACGGGCATGCCGGGCATGAGGGTCTTGCCTTCGAGGGCCTTGTCGTCGCGGGCGATTTCCACTTCGGCGACATAGAAGCTCGCCTCGGATTGCGGGTCCCTGGTGGTTGCGGGCGAGACGTGGCGCACCTGGCCCGGGATTTCCGGGGTGGTGTTGCGCGCGAAGGCGGCAAAGCGCAGACGTGCGGTCTGGCCGGCGTGGACCTGGTCGATATCCGCCGGTGCGATGCGGATCTCGACGAGCAACTTGGCGGTCTCCGGGACGATGGTGGCGAGCCGCGCGGCCGGGGTGATGACGCCGCCGATGGTGAAGACGCTGAGCTCGTTGACGATGCCGGCGACCGGCGCCTTGATCTCGGTGCGCGACAGCCTGTCCTCGGCCGCAAAGCGCCTGTCGGACAACTCGACGATCTTGGCCTCGGCCGTGGTGAGTTCGCGCTGAGCCTCGGTGCGCGCGGTTTCGTCGATGGTGATGATCTGCAGCCGGGCCTCGTTGATGCGCAGCTTCGCCCGCGCGATCATCGCCTCGATCTCGCCGCGCTCGCCGAGCAGGCGAGCCCATTCGCGATTGATGTTGAAGACCTTGACGCCGTCGATGAAGCCTTTCTGGAAGAGGTTGAGATATTTGTCGCGCTCGATCTCGACGAGCCGCAGCTCCTCCCGCTTGGCCGCCAGACGAGCTTCGAGCCCTTTCGTCTCCTCGCCCGACTGGACGACGGTGATCTCCAGCAGTTCCTTGCGGCTCTCCCGGTTCTGACGATTGCCGTCGAACAGGCGGCGCTCGCCGGCCATGATCTGGGCCGCTTCCTCGCTCAGCGCGCTCAGCCCCGGCGGATCGAGCATGGTGTCGAGCCCGTCGCGCTCGGCAGCGAGTCGGGCGCGGCGACCGAGGAAGTCGGCGAGCTGGGAGCGGATGATCGACAGCTCCGTCTTGATCTGGACATCGTCGAGCCGGAACAGCACCTGTCCCTCGCGCACCCGCTCCCCCTGGCGAACGGCGATGGTCTGTACGGTGCCGCCGTCGCGATGCTGAACCTCCTTGAGGTTCTGATCGACCTTGACCGTGCCCTGCGCGATCACCGCTCCGGCGAGCCGGGCCGTGGCGGCCCAGCCACCGCAACCGACCACAAGCGCAACAGCCAGAAACAGGCCGAACAGCACATGCCCGCGCAGGGAGAACGCCCGGTTGCGCTTGGCCGGCACCGGGGTAGCGCCCGCGAGGAAGTCACGATCGGTATTGTACGCATTCATGACCGGATCACTCCACGCCAGGATCAGCTGTAGTAGTGGAACTGGTGGGCGCCGCTGATCTCGATGGAGAGACCCCGTCCGCCCTCGTTCTCGATATCGACGTCGATGAAGGTGGTTTCCTGATCGCCGATCTTCTCGATGCGGAACCGGAACGGCTGGTTGTCGCCGCGATCCTCGCCATAGGTGCGGCCGAAGCCGTCCCCATCGTCGCGATCATCGTCGTCACCGCGGTCGTCGTCGTCGCGGTGCAGCGTGTACTGGCTGATTAGGATGCGATCGCCGACCTCGAGGTCGAGGATCTTGTGGATCATCTCCTGCGCATCCTCGACGGCATGGCGCCCGTCGAGCTCGAACCTGAACGTGTCGTCCCCGCGACCACCGGTGACGGTGCTCGGCGCCTGGGTTCCGATGATGAAGGTGTCGTCGCCGTCGCCACCGATCACGACCTCGAAGCAGGCGATCTTGTCATGGCCGGCTTCCGGGCTCGTGAGCTTGCCTTCGACCAGATCGACGAAGGCGCCACGCGTCAGGGCGCTCAGGTCCAGCGTATCGATGCCGGCGCCGCCGTCATAGTCGTCGTTCTCGCAGTCTGCATCGACGATGACCTTGTCGTCGCCGTCACCACCCTTGACCTTGTCCTTGCCCGCTCCGCCGGCAAGGTGGTCATCGCCGCTCGAGCCCTGGACCTCGTCGTCGCCGTCGCCGCCGAGGACGACGTCGTTGCCGGCGCCGCCGATGAGGCAGTCGTCGCCCGCTTCGCCGAGGATGACGTCGTCGCCGCCCTCGCCATAGACCCGGTCATTGCCTGCCCCGGCCCGAGCGACATCGTTGCCGTCACCAGCTTCGACCTTGTCGTCGCCATCGCCGGCATCGAGCGTATCGGCTCCGCCGCCGCCGCGCAGATGGTCCTCGCCGGCCCCGGCAAACATGATGTCGGCGCCGTTGCCGCCGTCGAGCATGTCGTTGCCGGCGCCGCCGACGAGCGTGTCGTCGCCATCCTCGCCGAACAGGCTATCGTCGCCAGCGCCAGCATCGACATAGTCGTTGCTGCCCCCGGCCCTGACGACATCGTCGCCGTCGCCCAGGCGCACGCTGTCGATGCCGATCCCCGCGATCACGACATTGCCGCCATCGCCGGCGACGACGGTGTTGTTGCCGGCGCCGGTCAGGATGGTGTTCGCGCCCTCCCCGCCATCGATCTGGTCATCGCCATCGCCGCCATCGAGGAGATCATCGCCGGCACCGCCGAGGATGATGTCGTCGCCGATGCCGCCGGCGATCACATCGTTGCCATCACCGCCGTCGAGGAGGTCGTTGCCGGCCTCGCCATAGAGGTGATCATTGCCCGCACCGCCATAGAGGGTGTCGTTGCCCGAGCCGCCGTAGAGAATGTCGTCGCCAGCTCCGCCATAGACGATGTCATGACCCGAGCCGGCATAGACGGTGTCGTTGCCGGCACCGGCGAGGATGATGTCGGCCGCCCCCCGGCCCTCGATCAGATCGTCGCCGCCGAGGCCTTCGATGCGGTCACGGCATTCAGTGCCGATCAGGGTGTCGTTGCCCGCGGTGCCGGTGAGATCCAGGATCTCGACCACATTGAACTGGGCCTGCTGGACGATCCCGGCCTTGCCGTCGCTGACGACATAGCTGACCGTGACCGGGCCGTAATAGCCCTTGGCCGGGGTGTAGAGCCAGCCGCCCTCGGCCAGTTGCAAGGAGCCGTGCGAGACGACGATCTGGCGAATGGAAAGCGGGTCGGCATCGGCATCGCTCGCTCCGGCGAGCAGCAGCGCCATGGTCAGGAGCGTGGTCTGGCACGGGCCGATATCCACCAGTCGGACCGGCCCGCTGAGGCGCGGCGCGCGGTTGCGCGGCGGCAGTTCGGGGCCGGGATCGACGGGGCCGGGCGGGCGGATATCGGGTCCGCCACCGCCGTCGAAACCGCCGGCCGACGAGCCGGAAAAGCCGCTCCCGCTCGACAGCCCCGCTTCGAACAGCCCACCCGAGCCGGTCGGCATACGGCCGGACGACCAGTTGTCATTGCTGGCATCCTCGCCGAAAGCGTCCGGAAGCCGTGTCGAGCGCAAGGGCCGCAAGGGCAACTGGTCGAACTCGAACATCGGCGAATCGATGCCGAGGAAATCGGGCAGGCCGGGCACGTTCGGCCCAGGCCCGCCGGTGCCGACCGCCTTCTCCTTGGCTTCACCGAGCGCGCCGGTCTCGTCCGGCATCTCGTCGACCCCGGCCGCGGCCTTCGCCGCCGGCTCCTCGTCCGCGGCCTTGCTGACCTTGTCCTCGGCGGCGGAAGGCCGCGGCTGCTCGGACTCGGGCTGAGGTGTCGCCGCCTTGCCGGGGTCGACAATGCCCTGGACATAGGCGATCACGGCCGCCATCAGCGCCACGAGCATGCCCGGGCCGCGCAGCGACAACGGGGTATCCTGTCCGCTCCGCTCATAGAGCTGAGTGGGATTCTGTGGCGCGTCTTCCGTGCGCCGGGCGGCTTTGACGTCGATCATACCGACACCCGCTGGAGCTCGAATGGCATGGCTTTAGGCATGGTCGCGGCGGCTCGTGGCGGCGTCTCGGCCGCCTCCGCTCCGCCCGAGGGCTTGATGATCTGATCCTTCGGCCCGAAAGCGGTCAGCTTGCCGGCCTGGATCACCCCGACATAATCGACGGCGGCGAGCGCGCTCGGTCGATGCGCCACGATGATCACGATCGCGCCGCGTGCCTTCAACTGCTCGATCGCCTTGGTGAGCGCAGCCTCGCCCTCGCCGTCGAGATTGGAGTTCGGCTCGTCCATCACGACCAGGAAGGGATTGCCGTAGACGGCGCGCGCCAGGCCGATGCGCTGGCGCTGGCCGGCCGAGATCGCCGTACCCTGCGGACCCAGCGGCGTGCGATAGCCGGCCGGCAGGCGCACGATCATATCGTGAATCCCGGTCGCTGCCGCCGCCGCGACGACCCCGCTCGAATCCTCGTGCTCGGAAAGCCGCGAGATATTCTCCTCGACGGTCGCGTCGAGCAGCCCGACCTCCTGGGGCAGATACCCGACCGCCCGGCCGAGATCCTCCTCCGGCCATTGCTCGAGTTCGGCGCCGTCGAGGCGCACGGCGCCGCGCAAGCTCGGCCAGATGCCGGTCAGCGCGCGCACCAGCGTCGTCTTGCCGCCGCCGCTCGGACCGATGATGCCGACCGCCTTGCCAGCGGCGACCTCGAAGCTGACCTCGCTGAGCAGGATCTGACCACTGCCGGGCGCGGCGACCGTGATCCGGTCGACCTTGAGGTCGCGATGCGGCGCCGGCAGCCGCATCGGCTCGACCGCCTTGCTCAGGGCGACGACGGTCTCGCGCAGGCGGGCAAAGCCCTGGCGAGCCGCGACGAAGGGCTTCCAGTTGGCGATCGCCTGGTCGACCGGCGCCAAAGCGCGGGAGGAGGAGACCGAGGCGGCGATGATCGCGCCGGCCGAGAGCTGACCCTTGATCGTCAGATAGGCGCCGAGCCCGAGCACGGCCGATTGCAGGATCATGCGCAGGATCTTGGCGAAGGCGCCGAAGGAACCGACGATGTCGCTGGCGCGCGATTGCAGTTCGAGATGGGTCTGGTTGGCCTCGGCGAAACGCCGGGTCGCGCGTCCGGCGAAGCCCATCGCCTTCAGGACCTCGGCATTGCGGGCGTTCGACTCGGCGATCGTGCTGCGCCCGAGCCCCGACTGCCTGGCTTCACCGGCGACACGGCGAGCGACGATCTCGCTCGCCAGGGTCAGCAGGGTCAGCACCACCGCGCCGCCGAGCGTCAGCGCCCCGAGCCAAGGGTGCAGCAGGTAGATGAAGCCGAGATAGATCGGGATCCAGGGCAGATCGAACAGCGCACCTGGTCCCTGGCCGGCCAGGAAGCTGCGGACGGTGTCGACATCGCGGCCGCGCTCGAGCGCTTCGGTGGTGGAGAAGCCGAAGCGCGGCATGTCGATGGTCACGCGGTGTGCGATCGGCGCCACTTCCTGGTCGAAGCGTGCGCCGATCCGCAACAGCACGCGCGAGCGGATCGCATCGAACCCGCCCTGGAAGAGGAACAGGATCAGCGCGATCACCGAGAGCGCGACGAGGGTCTGGACGCTGCCGCTGGTCAGTGCGCGGTCGTAGACCTGCATCATGTAGAGCGAGCCGGTGAGCGCCAGCACGTTGATCACGCATGAGATCGCGACGAGATAGACGATGATCCCGCGCAAACCTTCGGTGAGCTTTGCAGCATCACGCTTGCGGGCCAGTGCCAGAGTCTGAGGGGCCATGACGCTGCTTCCGGACAATGAATTGACTGACGGTGGCGCCACCCCGACCCAAAGGGCCGGGGTGGCTTAGGGCCCGGAGCATCAAAGGGCGATGTTGCCCGAGCCCAGGGTGAGGGTGCCCTTCAGGCTGATCTGGAAGTCGGCTTCCTGATCACCGCCGGTATTGCCGGACACCACCGTGTAGTCGCCGTCGGCCCTGGTCTCGTAGGTCACCATGAGCTGGGCGGAGCCGGTGAAGGCCGGCCCATTCACGAGCGTGAAGCTCTGGTTCCCGGCGAGCCCGGCATTGGCGTCGATCCCGGCGAGGTCGAGCCGGTCGCCCGGTTCGAAATCGAGGATCGTGTCGCCGTCGGCCGCCTGCGCATCGTTGAAGCGGAAGACGTCGTTGCCCGCGCCACCCTCGATCACGTTGACCGCATTGCTGGCCGTGATCGTGTCGTTGCCGGAACCGGTCGCGACGTTCTCGATGCCCCACAAGGTGTCGTGCCCGATCTGGACGCTGACCGCGCTGCCCCGCCCGAGCAGGCCGGAACCGAGATCGACGGTAATGGCAGCAGTCGCAACCGACATGTCGAGCGTGTCGATGCCGGTGCCGCCGGCGAGGTCGTCGCCGTGATAGCTGTCATTGCCGTCGCCCAGCGCCGCGATGAAGAGGTCGTTGCCGGCGCCACCCACGACGATGTCGTCGCCCGCCCCACCTTCGAGCCGATCATTGCCGGCGCCGCCGAAGATCCGGTCGGCGCCCGCCTCGCCGTAGAGCGCATCATTGCCCTCGCCGCCGAAGCCATGGTCGTCGCCGGCACCCAGGAAGACCGTGTCCGTTCCGGCTCCGGCATCAACGAAGTCGGCGCCTTCGCCAGCGACGATGTTGTCGTCTCCCGCCTCGCCGGTCAGGACATCGTCACCACCGAGGCCGATGATCGAATCCGCGCCTGCCGTTCCGATCAGGACATCGGTCTGGCCAGTCCCGGTCCGCACCGCCCCACCTGATGGATTGGGCGCCGGCGTGCCGGTATCGTCTTCGTCGTCGCAGCCGCAGTCGTCGACGTCATCATCGTCACCGGAGCCGGCGCCGTCGTCATCCTCGTCGTCTTCGTCATCCTCGTCTTCGTCGTCGTCGTCACCGCTACCAGTGTCGTCCTCATCATCCTCGTCATCGTCGCCGTCGTCACCGCTACCAGTGTCGTCCTCATCGTCTTCGTCGTCGTCACCGCTGCCGGTGTCGTCTTCGTCGTCGTCCTCATCATCCTCGTCATCGTCGCCGTTACCGACGCCGTCGTCATCCTCGTCCTCGTCCTCGTCATCATCATTGCCGGCGCCGTCTTCGTCATTGACTTCGAAGATCTGCTCGTCGAGGCCATCGAGACCGGTAACGCGGGCGACGATGTCGGAGAACTCCTGGCCGTCGATGAAGTCGTCGTAGAAGTCGAAGGCCTCGAGCCGGTCCTTGTAGTAGAAGCGATCGGCTTCCTGCAGGCGGTCGAACTGCTCGTGCAGGACGACCCAGAAGGTCTGGCCGACGACGCCGCCGTTGATATGCGTCTCGGCAAGGCCGCCGACCCAGAGATCGACGCGGTCGATGCCCTTCACCGTGTTGCCGTTGACCAGCGCGATGTCCGGATTGGCGGCGACGAACGCGGCGAGCTTCTCAGGCGTATTAAGCACGAGATCTGGATAGGCCTGCTTGAACTGGGCGATCACCGCATTGCTCAAGCCGTTGCGGGCCTGGAAATCCTCCCAGGAGGTATAGGGCGACATGTCGCCGGCATAGCCGACCGCTTCGGCAATGTAGGAATTCTGCGACGCAGCCAGATCCGCGCGGATCTGGTTGAGCGTGCCGAGTCCGACATCGCGGCCACGGGCAACGTTGAAGGAGAACAGGTCGGCCTGGATGCGGACGAGATCGTTGCGCACCGCATCGACGATGTTGAAGTCGACCTGCTCGGCAGCCTGCCCGGCGATGCCGGCCAGGATCGGGTTGACGCCGTACTGCTCATAACCCGGCTGCGGGACGTATCCGTACTGCGCGAGCTGGCTCAACGGCGCGTTGAACACGTCGGGATCGTTGCTCGGATTCAGGAAAGCGTCGAACAGCGCCACCTGCTTGGGCTGGCCGTTCTCGTCGAGCACGGTCAGCGTCTGCCCGATCAGCGAGTGGCCGACGCGATAGACCGCGGCGGCGAACTCATGGGAGATGCCGGGGTCGGCATCGGGATTGTAGCCATTGTTGCCGTGGTCGCCGAGTCCGCGCATGCCGCCGAGCAGCATATCGGCGAATTCGGTGAAGACGACGCGCTGATATTCAGCCTCGTTGATCACCTTCGCCGCCTCGAACAGCTCCTGCTCGGTGCCGTCGAAGCCGGCCTCCTTCAATTGCTCGGCGTGGTAATTGTGGTTGCGCGCCCAGATCGTGTGCATCGAGGTCAGCGCAAAGTTCTCATTTGCCCGGCCGTCGCCCGTGACATAGTGGTCGAGCGCGTTGATGAACGGGTTGCTGTCGAGCAGCAGCGCCTGGCCCGAGTTCATGAAGTTGTTGGCCAGCTTCGCCAGCACCTGCGGGTCGAAGCCGCCGGCCGCGTCGATCAGATCACCCGTGACCGTCTCCGAGACCGGATAGTTCGAATAATAGTCGCGGAAGTGGATCTGGCCGCCGGGCAGGGATGGATCGACGAACAGCGTGTTGTTGGCCCAGTGGTGCTGGATCGCCTCACGCAGCGTCGGCAGCAGGTTGAAGTCCGGATTCGACGGGTCGGGAGCGCCCTTAAGCAGGTTTGCCGTCAGGCCGCCATTGCCGTCGCCCTCACGCAGGAACTGGGTGACCAGCCCGTGCGAGCCATAGGCCTGGTTCTGGTCGACGAAGGCCGTCGTCTTGTTGAGGTGCTGCGGCACCCCATCGGCGCCGATCGCGTGGACCTCGCCGCGCGTCAAGTCGGCCGGGTTGCCCTGGCCGGGCGCGCCGATGCCGGGCGCGCCGATCTGGACCGTGCCGTTGGCGGCGTTCTTCGGGATGAAGTCGAGGCCGTGGTCGAAATACTGGCCGAACGACATGAAGAAGATATTGGCTTCGTTCGAGGCCTTGGGCAGGCCGGCCTCCTGGCTGCCCAGGATGTTCGAGATGGCGCGCGCGTCGAGCCCCTCGAAGATCGGGTTGATCGCGCGGTTGTTGATCGCAGGATCATAGGCCCCGTAGCGCGCCTCGGTCAGCCGGATGAACGGCGTGTCGGAGGCTCCGAGCGAGGGATCGTCCTCGTTATTGCCAGCGCCGGTGATCGTGCGCGGACCGAGCGCTCCCTCGGCGTCGTCATCGTCGTTGAAGGGCAACTGGCCGTTGACGAGCCGCTTCAGTCCTTCGAGGTCGCGCTGCGTGATTTCGAAGGCGCCGCGCGGCAGTTCACCCTCTTCGCGGACGACCGGGACCCCGGCTGAGGCAAAGGTGATCGAGTGCGTGCCGTTCGAGAGCGTCGTCGTGCCGTTCGCGTTGGTCGTGCTGGTATAGTCGGCGAGCGAGGTTCCCTGAGCCAGCTCGATCACATCCTGCGGCCGCAACGTGCCGACAATGGTGTCGTTGCCGCCGTTCGAGCGGAAGACGATGCGGTGGGCAGATTGCAGGCTGGAGATGTCGACCGTGTCGTTGCCGGACTCGCCGTTGATGGTAATGGTGCTGAAAGACAGGCTGGTAGGCGAGAAGTCGCCGACCGCCTGGACCGTGTCGGTGCCCTGCCCCGTGTTGATCGTGATTTCCTCGATGTTGTCGAGTTCCGCGATCACGTTGCCGTTGCGGGTGATGACGATCTCCGTTTCCGGACGCAGCGTCGCGAGGATCGCGGCAGGCGCCGAGGCGCGGGCATAGACCACGAATGCTTCGTTGCCCGGTCCGCCATTGACGACGAAGCGGTCGAGCGTGCCAGCGCCGCCGTCGACGAAGTCGCGGCCGTCGTTGCTGATCTCGAAGCCGAGGAACGATGTCACTCCCCAGTTGATCGTATCGTTGCCTGCCCCGGCGAAGATGATGTCGTTGCCGCCGCCACCGTTGAAGGTGCTGTTGGCACCGTCGCCGACGAGGATGTTGGCACCACCGTTGCCGTCGATCGCTCCCGCCACGTCGCGGGTGACGGTCGCCTGGCCGCCGGCCGTCGCCGCTCCGTCGCTCACGGTGTAGTTGAAGGTACCGTTGGCGGCGGCGTTGTCCGTCACGGTGACGGAGCCTGGGTTCGTCGTGAGGCTGACGGAGGTCAGCGTATTGCCGACCACGGCCACCGCGGTCACGTCGAGAGCGGTTCCCTCCGGATCGGCGTCGTTCGCCAGCAGCGCCCACTCCGGCACCACGAACGGGGCCGTCCCGGCATTGGTAAAGATCGAGTCGTTGGTCACACTCGGCGCGTCGTTGACCGGCGTGACGTGGATCGTCGTCGTGGCGACGTTGCTGTCGAGCAGCGTGTCGGCGACGGTGACCTGCACGATCCGGTCGACCGGGCTCGGGTTCTGAGAGCTGTTGCTGAAGGTCACGGCCTGGATCGCCGCCTGGTAGTTGGCGATGCTCTCCACGCCCGTCATGACGATGGTCACAACACCCGGAACCGAGGTGTCGATCGTGCGGGTGATGGTGCCCGGAAGATCGGTGGGTGCCGCCAGCGAGTCGCCCAGCTGTGCGTTGGTGAGCACGATCCTGGCGGAGCTGATGAGCCCGGAATTCTCGACGATGCCGGGCAGCGACGCGATCGCGACCGCGTTGCCGTTCTCGACGAAGGTCACCTCGTGGTTGATGCTCGCCGCGGCGGCAGGCACTTGCACCGCGATCGACAGGTTGTCGATCGTGACCGAATCCTGGCCCGAATTGTTGTTGGTTCCGCTGACCGTGAAGCGGATGATGCCGTTGGCCGTGAACGGTCCGTCGAGCTGGATGGTCGCCGTGCCGGTGCCCGAATTGCCGTCGATCACCTCGACGGGCGCGAAGTTGACGCCGTCGGCCGCGAAGAAGACCGTGACGATCTCGCCGGCGTCGAAGCTGTTCTCCGCGTAGCTGAAGGAGAGGGTGGCCGCACCGACGCCGCTGAGATCGACGCTGCGCTGGATCGTCGCGTTGCCGAGCCCGGTGTCGTTGTCGTTGTCGCCGAAGCGCATGGCGCCGCCGGTCATCCGGATCTGACCGGTCACCGCGGTGGCGCTGCCGTCGTCGCCGCTTTCGCTCCAGTTCGTCACCCAGCCGCGCGTGCCGTTCGAGCCCGCGAAGCCGCCGCTGGTGAAATTGTCGGCGCTGTTGCCGCCGGGGTCGAAGGCGTTGAGCCGGAGCTGGGGCGGGGTCAGCTCGATGGCCTGGTCGGCGAACTGCAGCAGCTCGACGTTACGGACCTTGTCGGTGCCGTCGGAGGTCAGGCCGGCGGTGACGGTGGTGTGGCTGACGAGGAGCGAGCCGTCGGCGTCCCGCGTGATGGTGTAGTTCGCGAAGTCGTCGCCGAAGACCGCGGTGTCGATGCCGCCGTCGTTCTCAGGGGTGACGATCTCGCGGACGATGTTGAGCTGGATGGGGTTGATCGCGCCGGACAGCATCAGGCTGGTGAGCGGCTTGCCGACCCAGGAGTCGAAGACGGCGAGCTGCTGGGGTGTGAACTCCGCCCTCTGCTCGGGCGTGAGCACGAGCCGGACCGGATCGGCGAGCTTGTCCGCCGTCGCGATTTCGGTCTCGCCGTCGCTGATCGCGATGCGCACGTTGAGCCAGGCGTCGCCGTCGATCACGTCGTCGCCGCCGCGGCCCTCGATCGTGTCGCTGCCGGCGCCGCCGAGCAGGATGTTGCCGTCGTCGAAGGCGACGACCGCCTCGAGATCGACGTTGGGGCCGGTGGGGGCGGGCGCGGCCCAACTGCCCAGGATCTCCCTCAGGCCGGTGATGCGATTGACGCCTGCCTGGCTCAGTTCGTGCCCGACCATGGTGTTCTCGGCGCCGGCCAGCCCGGCCGCGTCGCCGACGGCCGGGGCAGCACGGTTGTCACCCTTCAGATTGTCGTCGTTGTCCCAGCCGGAGAGCGCCTCGACCGCGTCGAAACGGTCGCGAAGGATGTCCTGTGCGTCGGTGGTGAAGATCGGGACGAGGAGGTCGGAGTCGGCGGCCTGGGTGTTGCCCTTGTTGATGGCCCAGTCGAAGCCGAGCATGCCCTCGTTACGCATGACGCTTTCGCCCTGGACCATGATGTCGTCGCCGGATTCGGCGTCGAAATCATGCTCGTCGGTGCCGGCGAACATCACGTCGTGACCCAGGATGGTCGAGTTGAAGAACAGCTCGGAATTGTCGCCGGCCGTCGTGTCGAAGCCGCCGCCGCCCTCGATCCAGTCGTCGCCCTCGTTGCCGAGGAGGAAATCGCCGCCTTCGCCGCCGAGGATGAAATCGTTGTCGAGGCCGCCGAAGGCTTCCTTGCCGTCGGGGCCGGTGATGATGACGTCCTGCCCCTCATTGCCGAAGATCAGGGCCAGGCCGCTGCCGCCATGGATGACGTCGTTGCCGGCCTCGCCGTGCAGCATGTCGACTTCGCCGATATCGGTGCCGTTGTTGGTGATGATGTCGTCGCCGTCGCCGCCGTGGATCTTGTCGACGCCGTAGCCGGCCTCGATCCGGTCATTGCCGCCCTTGCCCCAGACACTGTCGTCGCCGCCGCCGGCGATGATCGTCTCCGCCGCGTCGGTGCCCTGGATCAGGACGTGGTCGTTGGTGTTGACGCGGATATAGCGGGCGACGGCGGTCGGATTGGTTTCGGGGTCAATCAGATTCCCGGCAGCGTCGCGGCGTTCGACCATCGGCGAAAGCGCTTCGAGGAACGGGTCCTCCTGCTGCGGATCATCGTAGCCGAAGCGATTCTGCTGGGCATGATCCATGTAGAGGACATGGTCAGGTACCGAGAAGATGTCTCCGGGCAAGGCAAAGCCGCTCTCGCCGAGATCGGTGTTGTTCAGCACCATCTTGGCGAGAGAGTTGTTCTCGAGCTCGTTGAGGAAGTTCAGGCCCTGAACGCGGGACAGATAGTAGAAGCGGTCGCTATTCTGCAGATTTTCCATCTGCAATTCGAAGATGAAGGAGAAGGTCGAGCCGAGCATGCCGCCGAAGGCCATCTTCTTTTCAGCCAGGCCGCCAACCCAGAGATCGACAAGGTTGAGGCCCGTCTCCCTGTAAGTATCGTCGGATGTGCCAAGGATGCCGTCGCCTCCGGCCTGCGCGCCCCAGGTGCCGGTCGCGTTCAGGAAGTCGTGGCGGTCAGCCGGAGCACCAGGGCCGCCGAAGACAAGCTTCATCGCCGCATCGCGCTTCGCGTCGACGGTCGCAGCACTGGTGATCGAGATGTGCGTGCCGTAGGCCGCGATGAAGTTCACGATCGAGGCCGGATTCTTCATGTTCAGCGCGAAGTCGGTCCAGCTCAAATAGGGGTTGAGCTGGGCATCGCCGTTGGCGATCTCCTTGAACTGCGCGCGCGCCATGTTCAGCGAAGGCATGCCGGTCTCGCGGCCGCGGGCGATGTTCAGCGCCGCAAGGTCGAGCGGGATGCCAACCAGCTGGTTGCGCAAGACATGGGTGACGAACTCGTCGATCTCGTTGCCCTGCTGCGCGGTCATGCCGCGGATGATCGCGCCGGCCGCGGCGGCGTGATCGAGCACGATCTGGTTGCCGTTCGCATCGAGGATCGGAACCCCATCGGCATCGCGCTGCACGCCGCCGAAGGCGACGGGATTCAGGAAGGCGTCGAACAAGTCGAGATCGCCATTGGTGCCATCGGCGTAGGTGCGATCGACCGTCTCGTTGAGCATCGAGTGGCCGAAGCGGTACACGACATGGGCAAACTCGGCGAAGATCGCCGGATTGATATCGGTCGACGGGTTGAACACGAAGGCGTCGACGTCCGGCTGCACCTTGCGAGCGAACTCCTCGAAGACGAGGTGCTGATACTGCATCTCCGTGGTGAAGCGGCCGGCTTGGAACAGGCGCTCGCCATCCCATTGCAGTGCAGCAATGGCGGCCGGAGCGGTCGGGATCGCCGTCACGTCGACGCGCAGCCACTCGTTGAGGAATGCGACATCGCCCGAAGCCAGCGCCTTCTGCTTGACCTGCTCGACCACATGGTTGTGCTCGGAATGGAAGACATGGTGAACGGCGGTCAGGCCGATGTTCTCGTTGCCGCGGCCGTCACCCGTGATGTAGTGGCGATCGAGCATCTCGTTGTCGTAGGATGTCTGCTGGCCGCGGCTGTTGAAGCCACCGGAATAGCCGAGCGCGCTGTCGCCGTCCGGCACCAGCACCCCGCCCGCAAACACCGGCACCGCCGCATGGGCGATGTCGTTGAGGAAGGCGACCCCCGTCCGAGCGCCATTGGTCGTAGCGATCGGCGAAGCGAGATTACCCTCGAGGAAGGTGTCGGCATTGGCGCCCGTGCCGCCGAACTTGCCGTCGGCTCCGAGGGAAGTGACGAGCTGGGGCAGGCCGTTCGGGCCGCGCACGAATTCGCCGTACTCATCCATGACGAACAGTGGGACATTCTCGACATCGGCATCGGTGAGCCGGATTCCGAGCTTCTCCGCCGCCTGCTTCTTCACATCCGCCCAGGTCGCGAGTCCTCCGTTCACGCCTTCGAGCAGATTGCCCGTTGCGACCGGAACCTGCCTGGTGACACCGTTCTGGTCCGTCACCGAGATCAGCGCATATTCGCGCAGGAAGAGCTGGTGAGAGGCGTTCGAGGTATAGGTCTGGTTCTGGTCGACCCAGGGCGTCGTCTGATTGTCGGCGCCAACGGGCGAGCGCGTCAGCGCCATGAAGTTGGTGTGCGGGGTGGCGGGATTGTAGAGCGGATCGTCCTGCTGCAGCGGGATATAGATCGTGCCCGCACTGCTGCTCTTCTGCACCAGGTCGAGGCCGTGGTCGAAGAACTGGCCAAACAACGTGAACCAGGAATTGTAGGGTGCCGACAGGCCCTCGTCCGGCGCGACGTTCGGGATCAGAACGGTATTGTTCTCCATCTCGACGCCGTGCTGCGCCAGCAGACCGTCGAGCGTGTTCTGGGCGATCTCGACATGTTGGGCGGCGGCGAGGTCCGCCTCCGCGTCCGCGAGCGCAGCGGTCGCGGCGGCGACGGCTGCATTGGCGACGACGGCAGCGGCGCCAGCATTGGCGAGCGCGCTCGTAGCGGCCGCGGCCTCGCCTTGCTCCTGCACAAGGATGGCCTGAGCTTCCTGGGCCGCAGTGAAGGCGGCAGCCTCGGCAACTGGATCGATGATGCCGTCGTCGAGCAACTGATCGAGCAGGGCATTGGCGGCAGCACTCGCCTGCTGAGCAGCCACCAACTCGGTCTGCGCAGCGGTATTCGCGGCCTCTGCGTCAGCGAAATCGCTCGCAGCGGAAGCGGCGTCCGACTGAGCATCGGTCAATGCCGTCTCTGCCGAGGCGACCGCGGTCTCCAGGGCCGCTATGGTCGCGGCTTGGCCCGGCGCGGCAGCGATCGCAACGTCGAGAGCCGCCTTGGCGGCGACGATCGCATTGAGTGCCGTGTTCAGGGCGCCGCCCGACAATCCCGAATAGACCAGCGCCGCATAGATGGCCGCCGGATTGTTCAGCGTCTGATCGACGATCAGGTTCGAGATGATGCGCGGATCGGCGTCGGCGACGGTGCCGGCGGGAAGCATCGGCGTGCCGGTCGGTGAGCCCGGTTGATAGTTGTTGTTGTTGAGCCAGACCGGATTGGCCGGGGTCCCGAACATCTGGGCGTCGTCGGCCTCGTTGCGCCAGTAGGGATCGGTGAGCCGCGGGAACTCCTGACCCGATGCCCCCCATTCCTCACGCCCGGCGATGAGGTTGTTGTAGCTGCCGTCGACGGTGCGCAGGCCATACGGTGCGAGCGGATGGCTGATCGCCAACACCGCGCCTTCCGTTTCGGCCGAAACGACATTGCCAGCGGCGTCGACATAGATCTCGGTCAGCGGCGTGCCAGAGGAGTGCGCCTCGGCGATCTTGATCTGGCGGAGAATGAACTCGAGATCATGGCGGACGAGATTGACCATCACTAAACTCCCCAGGTCAAGAAGACACGATTCTTCATTCAGGGAATCATCTTCCCTGACGTAACGTCTGGATTGGACAGGTTTGCGCCTGCTTCCCCCATGCGCTAGGATTCACCGCGCCCAAATCTTCGAACAATTGGGACGAGCAGCGATCTTAGCGTTTTGTTAACCTAAGGATGCAGTGCCAGTGCCGACGCCGCTAGAGGTCAAAGTCGAGCGAGTTGCGAGTCCAGAGACCGTGCCGCCGGCACCGCTGGAGGTCGGTAACAAAAGCCGACTTTGGTCGGTAGTCGATGCCGCCAAGGGGCGGTGGGCCGGCGTTTCGATGGAACGGCGCTTCACCTTCGTCACCGTTGCGGTCGTGATGCTCGCGATGATCCTGCTCGGGCATTGGGTGGATCGGCGGGTCCGAGCGGGCTGGACGCAGATCATGGCCGAGATCGCAGCCTCCTACATCGAAGCAGTGATCTCCCCGCACATCGCAGGCCTCGAACCCGATGCACAGCGCCTCACCCCGGCCATGGAGGCGAGCCTTCGCGCCGTCATCCGCGAGGGAGCGCTGGCTTCCAAGGTCCGGGACCTGAAAATCTGGTCGACCAGCGGCGAACTGATCTTCTCGACGGCCGGGCCGCCGCGCGGCGAAAAGCTGCGGCCGCTGCAACTTGCCCGCCTGCTGGCGGGAGAGACCATCGCGCCGGGGCACAACCACGCCGGCGTCGGCGAACGGGATGTCATCGAGATCTACACGCCGATCTACGATCGGAACCGCAGCCGCGTTACCCTGATCGGCGAGTTCTACAAGCGTAACGACCTCGTCGGCGACGAGGTGAACCAGCTCAAATATGCGCTCTGGTTCCTGATCGCGAATGTCGGTTGCGTGATCGGGGCGGCGCTTTACGCGTTGATCCGGCGGGCGAGCCGCGTGATCGCCAGGCAGCAGGCAGAGCACGAGGCCAATGTCGAGCGCGCCTCAGCCTTGGCCAAGCGCAACAGCGCGCTGAGGCGGGCGGCCGATCGCGCACGCATCAGCGCCGCGCTGACGAATGAGGAGTATCTGTCCCGGATCGGCGCCGACCTGCATGACGGCCCGATCCAGATGCTCAGCCTGATGATGCTGCGCCTGCCGCCGCGCTCGTCGAATCCGGCGATAGAAGAGATCCGCCACACCTTTCAACCCCTGATCGAACAGACGCTCGGTGAGCTGCGCAATCTGTCGGCTGGCCTGGTGCTACCGGAAATCCGGGAGCTTTCGCCCTTGGCGACGCTCGAGGCGGCCGTCACCTCGCACGAACGCTATACCGGCACGCAGGTTCGGCGCCTCTTTCGCGACCTGCCGACGGAGATGCCGGAGGCTATTCGCGTCTGCGCCTTTCGCGTCATCCAGGAAGCGCTGATGAACGCCTACAAGCATGCCGGCGGCAGCGGGCAGTCCGTCACGGCCTTGTTCGATCGAGGAAATCTCACCCTCGCTATCGAGGATGCGGGCGGCAAGAGCCAGGCTGGCGAAGGCGGCGGCCTGGGCCTGCGCGGCATGCGCATGAGGATACACGCCTTGCGCGGGACACTGGCAGTGGCCAAGAGCCAGGCCGGCGGAACCCGCATCGAGGTGCTGCTCCCTGTCAGGGCGCGCTCACTCGTCGCGCCTATCGATCCTGACGAGCACCCGGAGCCTGAGGCATGAGCTTCTGCGCAGCGATGACCACTTCGAGGCGATTGCGGGCGTGAAGCTTCGCCATCAGGTTGCTCATATAGCTCTTGACCGTCTTTTCGCTGAGGGCGAGCGCAGCGGCGATCTCCCGGTTGGGCTTGCCGCAGAGCAGCAGCCGCACGATCTGTTCCTCCCTGATGCTGAGCTTGAGCTGCTGCGCCGCCAGCTTCTCCGCCTCCTTCGCCTGCAGGGCGCCTATCACCTTCGCGGCGAAATATGGGGTGATGAAAACCTCGCCGCGGTGGACGGCTTCGATCGCCTCGATCAGTTCTCCGACCTGGCTGCCCTTGAGCACGAAGCCGGAGGCTCCCGCGGCGAGCGCCCGGACGGCATGGTCGCTGCTGGTCGAGGCCGTAAAGACGATCACCCTGGTCGCGGGCACCTGCGCCTTGACGGTCTCGATCGCCTCGAACGCATCACCAGGCATGTTGAGATCAGCCAGGATGATATCGGGTCGGTGGCTATTTGCGATCTGCACAATGTCGGCTGCGGTATTCCCCGACGACACCACGCGCAGACGCGGGCTGCGTGACAGCACAACCGCGATACCTTCTGCAAGCAGCGGATGGTCGTCGACGATGCCGATCGTTACCATGCTCATATGACCTTACGGCACTCCACACTTTCAAGCGCAGAGCATTGTCCCACCGCACCCCGGCATTGTAAACGCTTCCTTAATACGACAGTTAATTGCGAGCTTCACGCATAATCGAGTTACGAGAATTGCGACATGCAGACACACGCCTAGGTATATTCATCGCCATGCAATAGTTCGGCGACCACGGCCTTCGTCATACTCGACAGATGCACCTGGCGCGATACTCGATCCTCGATGAGCCACCGACGAGCGCCGGAGGGCGGCGCGGACCGCTTCATCTTCGCCGCCGACGCTGGCAGCGATACGATCACCGACTTCAGGCCGGCGAGGACCTGCTCGATCTCTCCGGACTGGATGGTGCGCTGGACTTCGGGACGGCGATGAATCTGGCGACGCAGGTGGGAGGCGATACCGTATTCGACTTCGGCAACGGCACTTTGCTCATTCTGCACAATGTCATGAAGAGCAATCTGCATGCGAATGACTTGCTGTTCGTGTAGCGTCGCCTCCTAACTCCAAAACCGGACGCGCGACACGCAGCTTCCGCTCCCGGCGACGGTCACCATCAACCGGCGCCGGAAGTCCGGAGCGGAGAAGGGGTTCACCGTCCTCCATGGGATGCGCCGAAGCGTACAGCCCTATGGCCGCGACGTGGCGGTCTCTTCCGTTCTCGATCAGGTATTGGGCCTTTCCTCGCCGCCCTATCCGCCGCGCCGGGGCGCCTCCGCTACTTGCCCTGCGGCGCGAGTATGACCGCAGCCTCGGAGGTCAGCATCCGGAAGGTGAAGCTTTCCTGCAGGTAGAGTTCGACCGTCGTGGCGTCATGGCTGAGATAACCGATCGAGATGTCCTGGCCGATGTCGAGCTCGAAGTCGCCACCGCGGGTGGTCAGCACGAAACCGCCCTCGATCGCCGGCGCCCAGATCACCCCGCCATCGATAATGCGCTCGATATGGTGAAAAATCGGATAGCCTTCCTCATTGCCGCCGCTCGCCGCCAGATAGGCGTCGCCGCCGAGCACCAGCGCATAGGGGCCGTTGCAGCCGGCGAGCTTGAGGTCGTTGAGCGCCTTGGCTATCGCCTCCGGATAATCGTCGAGATCTTCCGGCAGTGGCACTGCGGCATTGCTGCTGCCGGCGCGGATGCCGCCGATCCCGGCGGCGGCATAGCCCTCGAAGACCGCGCGGTCCTCGGCGAAGGCGAGCGCCCTGGCGGCGTCCTTCAGCGGCTGCCAATCGGAATCCTCCGAACCGCGCTCGACATCGTCGATCGCCTGCCGCGTCAGCGTGAAGGGCACGCGCAGCTCGACCAACGGCTGGGCTTCTCGCAGCAGAGAGCGGATGCCATCCCCCGGCGCTTCGATCGCGCGCGTATGGCCCGTTCCGGCGGCGGCATAGCCGACCCCTTTAGGCCCCTCGACATCGACGACCCGGCGCGCCGAAAGGTAGCGCTTCAGAGTACGCGATGCCTCCTCCTCGATCTGTACCCAGGCGGCGTCGGAGATGGGAGCGAGCTCCCTGTGCAGATTATTCATGGCCTGCCTCTTCCTTCAGGGAGCCGATGCCGAGCGAGCCGTCGCCGCAGGATCGGGATGGGTGTGACGCGGGCGCTGGCTCGGGCGCAGCGGCGGTAGGCTCGCCGGCGTCCGCTGCAGGCTTCTCGGCCACCACCGCGTCGAGGAACGTCGCCGTCGGCACGAAGAACAGCGAGCCGGTGACCGCGCGGCTGAAATCGAGCAGCCGGTCATAGGTGCCCGGCGGCGATCCGACGAACATGTTCTCCAGCATGCGCTCGATCCGGCGCGGCGTGCGGGAGTAGCCGATGAAATAGGTGCCGAACTCGGCCGTTCCGACTTTGCCGAAGGGCATGTTGTCCCTGAGGATGTCGACCGGCTCGCCATCCTCGGTGATGCTGGTCAGGACATTGTGGGCATAGGGCTTCTTGACCGCGTCGGGCTGCTCGATGTCGGAGAGCTTGTGGCGGCCGACAATATTCTCCTGCTCCTCGACCGGCAGCCGGTTCCAGCCAGCGAGATCGTGCAGGTACTTTTGCACGATGACGTAGCTGCCGCCGGCGAAGCCCGCATCTTCGTCGCCGATCAGGGTCGCGCGGACAGCGTCCAGGCCTGCGGGGTTCTCCGTACCGTCGACGAAGCCGATCAGGTCGCGGTTGTCGAAATAGTTGAAGCCGTGGACCTCGTCGACCACGGTGACGGCGCCGTCGAGCCGGTTCATGATCTGCCGCGCCAGCTCGAAGCACAGGTCCATCCGCTCGGTCGCGCGGATATGGAACAGGATGTCGCCCGGCGTCGAGACGGCGTGGTGCACGCCGCGGATCTCGCGGAACGGGTGCAACTCCTTCGGTCGCGGCCCGCGGAAGAGTCGGTCCCAGGCCTGCGAGCCGAAGGCCATGACGCAGGAGAGATTGCCTTCAAGGTCGCGGAAGCCGACGGCCCGCAGCAGCGACGACAAATCGGCGCACAGGCCCCGCACCGCACGCTCGGCTGCACCGCCGGGATTGATCGTCGCGACGAGAAAGATGGCGGAACGGGTCAGCGTCGCCGCAACCGGCTGCGAGACGACGGATGGCACGCCTGTATCCATGGACGACTCTGCTGGTAGCGTTCGCCTGAAATCCTGTCGGCCGCCCGGACCGTCACGTCGATGATGGCGCGATGCGGCGCCGGTTGGAAGAGCGTCGGCGACACGCCGCCTGCGCCTCAGGCAGGGGAGCTGAGGCGACGTTGCTTCGACCAAGGTTCAATCCGTACCGCAGAAGGCGTCGCCTGCCGCACCGGCAACGTCCTCAATCATGCTGAGGGAGGCATAGCGACGGCCGTAGCCGGGAGGCTGCGGCCGGGATCGTCAGAGATCGACGGGCTTGCCCGATGCCTCCTCTTCCAGCGTCACAGCAATGTCGGCATTGGCGGAAAGCCGCACCTTGTCGCCTTCGACGCCGGCGACGAAGCCGAGCTCGATGAAGTGATGATGCCCCTTGTGCTGGCCGTAGGCGTCGCTCCTCTTGAGCTTGATGCGCGCGCCCTCGACGCGATCGACCGTCCCGACATGGACGCCGTCGGCGCCGATGACCTCCATGCCTTCACTGACCTTGGCGTTCATGCTGACGTCCTCCTCAGTTAAGATCTGTCGGCTGCAGCCATCACGGCCGCAAGACCGCTCCGGCAGCGACGGCAGAAGCCTAACCGCGAGCACTCACGTCAGTTCCAGCTCATCCTCGTCGTAGGATCGTCTCCCAGGCGAGCTCGCGGCCGTCGCCGGAAACGATCATGCCCGTCCGGCTGCGCGAGCAGCTTTCGGGCGTCCAGTGCCGGAGCCACATGCAAACCCGACCGGGGAGACTAACCCGTCGCGAGCGTACCGTTGCTGATATCGGTGACGAGCATGTAGCCCGGGGCGTGGGTGATGCAGAAATCCGGACGGGTCTGGGCGATCACTGCCTGCGGCGTGACCCCGCACGCCCAGAACACCGGGATTTCGCCGGGCCTGATCTCGACGGGGTCGCCATAGTCGGGCGCCATGATGTCCCGAATACCGATGGCCGCGGGATCGCCGATGTGAACCGGCGCGCCATGGACCGAGGGGAACCGGCCGGTGACCTGGACTGCTCGGATCGCATCAGCTGGCGTCAGCGGGCGCATCGAGACAACGAGCGGGCCGGAGAAGCGGCCGGCCGGCGTGGTCGGGATCGCGGTCCGGTACATCGGCACATTGCTGCCCTGCTCGATATGGCGCACCGGCAGTTCCGCAGCGAGCATCGCCTCCTCGAAGGAGAAGGAGCAGCCGATCAGAAAGCTGACGAGATCGTCGCGCCAGTGATCGCGGATGTCGGCCGGCTCCGATACCAGCTCGCCATCCTGCCAGACGCGGTAGCGCGACAGGTCGCTGCGGATGTCGAGATCGCGCCCGAGCGCCGGCAGCATCGGATCGCCGATCTCGGACACACCGATCAGCGGGCAGGGCTTTGGATTGCGCTGGCAGAACAGCAGGAACTCGAAGGCCAATTCGCGTGGCAGGATCGCCAGATTGGCCTGAACAAAGCCGGGCGCGACATTCGCTGTCGGCCCCTCGAAGGCTCCCGAGCGGGCGGCGAGGCGCGCCTCATAGGGATCGGTGACTGATGGGTAGGTCGCCATGGCCTCACTCGCCCTTCGCGGCGCGCAGCGCCTGTTCGACCGCCTGCCCGATCGACAGGATCGCGCGATCGCGGCCGCCGGCGCCCGCGAGCATCAGCCCGACCGGTGCCTCGCCGGGGTGGTGGCAGGGCAAGCTCAGCGCGCAGCCGTCGAGGAAGTTGATGAAGGTCGGATTGCGCAGGATCAGCAGGTTGATGGCCCCGAAGGCGGCATCGTCGGCCAGTTCATCGATGCGCGGCGCGATGACCGGCACGGTCGGCATGATCAGGGCGTCGAAGGGCGCGATCCGCCGCTCGACCGCGCCAATCCAGGCGGTGCGGGCCATCGTCACGTCGATATAGTCGGCCGCCGACATCTCGCGGCCGCGCAGAATCCGCACCCGCACCCGTGGATCGTAGCGATCGCCGGCGCGCTGGATCAGCTCGCGATGCCAGTGCCAGGCTTCCGCCGCGGCGAGGCCGCCCTTGGCGTTGATCGCGCCGAGCTGCGCGAATTCCGGAATGGCAACCTCGCTGATCTGCGCCCCGGCGCGCGACAAGGTTGCGAGCGCAGCTTCGAAGCTGGCAGCGACTGTCGCGTCCATGCCGTCGAGCGCGATGGTCTTGGGCACGGCGAGCCGCAGGCCGGCAAGACTGGGTTCGCCGAGCAGGTTCTCGCCGGTTCCGGAGAGAATGGCGTCGAGCATGGCGCAACAGGCGACGCTGCGCGCGATCGGCCCGATCGAATCGAGGCTGGTGGACAGCGGCAAGGCGCCATCGCGCGCGACGCGCCGGGCAGTCGGTTTGAAGCCGGTAAGGCCGCAAAGGGCCGCGGGAATCCGGACCGAGCCGCCGGTGTCCGTGCCGACCGCAGCCGCGGCCATGCCATCGCTGACCGAGACAGCGGCGCCCGAGGATGAGCCGCCTGGAATCCGCTTGGCCCCCCGATCGAATGGGTTCAGCGGCGTGCCGTAATGCGGATTGAGGCCGAGCCCGGAGAAGGCAAACTCGGTCATGTTGGTGCGGCCGATGAGGACCGCGCCGGCAGCGATCAGGCGCTCGATCACCGGCGCATTGGCCCGAGCCGGCGGCGCATCGTCGAGCGCGACGCTGCCGGCCAGGGTGACGTCGCCGGCGACGTCGAACAGATCCTTGATCGAGATCGGCAGGCCCTCAAGGGCTGAGCGCGCGAAGCCGGCCTGCCGCAGCACGTCGGAGGCGCGTGCCGCCTTGAGCGCGCCTTCGGCATAGAGCCTGATGAAGACGCGAGCGCCTTCGCCATCGCTTGCCTGTGCCCGCGCCAGCGCGGCTTCGGTCAGGGCGACCGAGGAGGTGCACCCGCCGTCGAGGGCATCCCGCAGTTCGATCAAGGTCTGGCTCATCTCAGGCGACTTCCGGCAATGGCTCGATCCGGTAGGCGTGCTGGATCGTGCGGCCGAGCACGGGGTCGAACAGTTCCATGCTGAAGGACGGCGCCGGGCGGATGCCACCGATCGCGCCGACCGTGCCGCAGATCATGCCGGTTCCCTCGGGCAGGATCGCCGCGCCGCCGGTGAAACCCGCGATCAGCTCGAGCGGCGGGCGCAGGCTGGCCAGCGGCCCTTCCTGATAAAGCACCCGGGCGCCGTTTTCCTCGATATAGGAGCGGATGATCATCTCGTCCCAATGCGCGGAGACCTCGGCGAAACGCCAGGCGGCACGCGCCAGCGGCTTGGCGCAGACCTGCTTGGAGATCGCGACTCCGATGGTCTCGAGCTTGCGGTCGGTGTGGTCGGAGGCGAGGCTGACATACATCTCGCCGCCCGTACTGAAGACGAAGGTCTCGACTTCGCCGGAGCTCTCGGCCCCGAGCACCTGGATGCTGTCGGCCTGCGTCATCAAGGTCCCGGCGACGCGGTAGTAGAGCGGCACGGTGCTCGGCCGCGGCACGCCGATGGCGGCGAGTTCCTCGATATGGTGCTCGATCGCGGCGCGGTCGCGCCCGGCCCAGCCGGCGATCACCAATTGGGTGAGTTCGACCTTGAGCGGCTGCTTGGCAGCGCCGCCCTCGACAGTGAAGTTTAGTTGCATGATGTCCTGCTAATTCTATGGGGAGGCGTGATGCGCCGCGCCTATTCGAAGACGCGGGGCAGGTAGAGCGCGAGGTCCGGGAAGACCGCGAGCAGCAGCAGGAGCACCGCCATTGCCCCGACATAGGGCATGCTGCCGATGATCACTGCGTTCATCGAACCGCTCTTGCGCAGGCTCTGGACCACGAAGAGGTTGAGCCCGACCGGCGGGGTGATCAGCGCGGCCTCGACGAGCACGATGATCAGGATGCCGAGCCAGATCGGATCATAGCCGAGCCCGATCATGATCGGCGCCACGATCGGGATCGTGGTGATCATCATCGAGAGCGTCTCCATGAAGCAGCCGAGGATCAGGTAGAACACCACGATCACGACCAGCATCTGCACCGGCGAGAAGCCGAGCCCCCGGATCGAATTGGTGATCGCGTCGGTGATCCCGGTCGCCGACATCACGAAGTTGAGGAAGGCGGCGGCGAGGATGATCAGCATGATCATCGCGGTCGCCTTCATCGTGCCCTCGACCGCCTCGCGCAGCATCGACAGCGTCAGCCGGCGCGACCAGGCCGCGAGCAGCATCGCGCCGGTGACGCCGAGCGCGGCGGCCTCCGTCGGCGTGGCGAGGCCGGCATAGATCGAGCCGACCACGAGCAGGAAGATGCCGAGCGGCGGCGCCAGATGCGCCAGGCTGGCGAAACGCTCGCCCCAGCTCGCGGTGATGCGGCGCCCGCCCCATTCCGGCTTGATCACACAGCCGACGATGACGGTGAGCATGAACAGTCCGGCGAGCAGCAGGCCGGGGATGATGCCGGCGAGATAGAGCTTCGGCACCGAGGAGTTGGTCAGCACCCCGTAGAGCACGAGGTTGATCGAGGGCGGGATCAGGATGCCGAGCGTGCCACCGGCCGCGAGGCTGCCGAGGAAGAGCGGCTCGTTGTAGCCGTAGCGCTTGATCTGCGGCAGCGCGACCGTGCCGACCGTGGCCGCAGTCGCAACGCTCGAGCCAGAAGTCGCGGCGAACAGGGCCGAGGCGCCGATATTGGCGTGCATCAGCCCGCCCGGCAGCCAGGAGAGCCACAGGCTCATCGCGCCATACATCCGCTCGGCGAAGCCGGAGCGCAGCAGGATCTCGCCGAGCAGGATGAAGAGCGGGATCGCGACGAGCAGGAATTCGTTGTTGGTGCTCCAGGCCAGCTCGCCGATGCCGCGCGTCAGCGGCAGCATCGAATAGAGCGGGTCGAGGATCAGGCCGAGGACGCCGAGCGCGGCGCCGACCGGGATCGACAAGCCGATCAGGACGAGCAGGAGGATGAGGGTGGTGGCGATCATGCCGCTTCTCCCTTGACCATGCGCTCGCCGGCGGCAGCTTCCTCTTCCGCCTCTTCCTGGGTCGAGCGGACGCCTGCAATCGCCTTCACCGTGGCGATGTCGCCGGTGACCAGCGCGATCGAGGCGCGCAGCAGCATCAGGGCGAGGATGACGCACATGAAGAGCAGGCCGGCGAACCACAGCCCCTGCGGGATCGCGAGCGGCGTCGCCAGCGGCGTGTTGGCTCGCGAGCTCTGGGCGAGCGAGGCGCCGACCACGTCGTAGGCGTAGTAGGTCAGCATCGCCATGAAGACGCCGAGCGCGACCAGCGAGACCCAGTCGAGGACCGCGGCGAGCCGCACCGGCATATACTGGTAGAGCACGTCGACACGGACATTGGCGCGCTGCAGTGTCGCAAAGGCGAGTGACCAGCTCGTGCTGATGGCGAAGGCATAGCTCGACAACTCGTCCGCGCCACCGGTGGTGAAGCCGAGGAACTTGCGGGCGAGCACGTCGAACGAGATCAGCAGCACGCTCGCGATCGTCAGCGCCCCGGCACACCAGACGGCGATGCGGGACAGGCTCTCGGCATGGCGCAGTAGCGCCGCCAGAGCGTTAGGCGGGGGCGGACTTGTCATCGGATCCTCGGCTCCCGGGAGAATGGGAGGAGGCCGGTTCGAGCCGGCCTCCTATTGGGGCGCTTACTTCTTGGCGGTCAGGCCGAGCTCCTTGCCGACCGTAGCGTTGAAGCCGGTGACGCAATCGGCCGAGCAGCGTGCGGCCCATTTCGGCAGCACCTTCTCCTGCAGCACGGTCTTGAGCAGCGCCTTGTCGGCGTCGGTCGGGACGACGAGCTGCATCTTGCCCTTGACCGGCAGGGTGCAGGCCGCGGCGCCGGTGTTGCAGTCATAGCCCTGTTGGGTCTGCTGCGCGGCAGCGTCCCAGATCTGGCCGACCAGGGCCTTGATGTTGGCCGCCAGGAACTCGCGGACCTTCGGGTCGATCTTGTTCCAGGCGGCTTCGTTGACCGCGTGGATCTGCTGGTTCCAGTTGATCGGCAGCGCCAGCAGATGGGTCGAGACCTCGTACCACTTGGCCGAATAGCCGGAGAGCGAGCCGGTGATGGCGCAGTCGACGACCTTGTTCTGCAGGGCCGGCACGACTTCGCCGAAGGCCATGGTCACGCTCGAGCCGCCGAAGGCTTCGACGAACTCGGCCTGGGTGCGGCTGGAGGTGCGGACCTTCTTGCCCTTGAGATCGGCAAGGCCCTTCATCTCGGCATTACAGAACAGCACCTGCGCCGGATAGGGCGAGATGCCGAGCAGGCGAACCTTCGAGCCTTCGCCATAGAACTTGGCGTAGACCGGCTCGAACGCCTCGGTGATGGTGCGTGCCGTCTTGGCGTCGGGCGCGAGGCCGGCGAGGTCGATCGCCTCGTTGATCGGGTTGTCGCTGGCGAAATAGGACAGCGTCGCCGTGCCGAACTCGATCACGCCCTGCGACATCAAGCGCAGCAGCTCGGGCCCCTTCAGCCCCATCTCGTTGAAGCCCTTGATCTCGGCAGTGACCTGGCCCTTCGACTTTTCGGGAATGGTCTTGGTCCAGAACGGCTGTTCGTAGTCCTGATAGGCGGTGAGGTTGCTGAGGCCGCCGACGATTTTGAGATTGGCCTTCGGCAGGTCCTGGGCGGTCGCAGCGGTCGCCGCGAGCAGGCCAGCGGCGAGAATGAGAGCTTTCATCGTTTTATCCCCTCGTTGGTGGTTGGTGGTGGAATGCCCCGCGCCCTAGTCCCAGGACTGGCAGGTGCGGGGGTGACGGAGCAGGCATTGCGGGCCGTCCGGCGTGACGAGGACCATCTCGCCGAGCGCCGCGCCGCCGAGATCGGGCACGAACAGGTTGGGGTGCAGCTCGAAGAGCATGCCGGGCGCCAGCAGGAGATCGGAGGCCGCGGCAGGCGGTGCATCGGCATCGAAATGCTGGCGGAAGACTGCCGTCGTCAGCGGCTCTTCATAGGAGAAGCCGAGGCCGTGCCCGTTGCGGAAACGCCGAATGTTCTGGCGGTCGCGAACCTCGACACGCTCGGCCAGCACGGCCTCCATGGCCTGCTCTGTGCCCGACAGCGGCAGGCCCGGACGCAGCGCCACAAGCCCCGCTTCTAGCATGGCTTCGACATGGCCGGCGAGTTCGCGATGCTCGGGCTTCTGCAGCCCGACGCTGCCCATCCGGATGCCATGGCCCCAATGGCCGTCGACCGTGAGCGCGACGCCGAAGAGGACCTGATCGCCACGCTCGGGCACTCGCTGCGCTTCGGCAGGCCAATAGCGCGGATAGTCGGCCGCCGGCGCAATAGTCAGCCAGGTCCGGCAATAGTCGGCGCCTTGCCGGCGCGCTTCGGTCTCGAGATTGAGCTGGACTTCCCAGGCTGGCCGTCGCCCTGCCAGCTCGGCACCGAGCCGGCCGAAGAGCTGATCGCACAGGGCCGCCCCGTCACGATGCAGCGCAATGGCATGCGCATCCTTGACCAGCCGCAGCCGCGCCGCGGCTTCGTCCAGCGTCGGGCCGATGACGACGCCATTCAATGTCAGCCCGGCATCGACCTGCCGGGGCAGCTCGCCGAAGCCGACCGTTGCTGGAGCGGCTCCTTGAAACCGTGCCGCAAGCGCCCTGCCCCAGTCGAGCGGCGGGACATGTTCGACGATGAGATCGGGCCGGCTCTCGCGTGCCAGCGGCAGCATGAACGGGCTGCCGACGATGAGGTGTGCGCCATCGGTGCTGACGAGCAGCAGCGACAGGCTTTCGTGACCGTCCCAGCCGCTGAAGAAGCGAAGAGCGCCATGCGAGGCGCTGCCGGCACCGAGCGGACTGCCGAGACCGAAGACGGCGACGCTCTGCGCACCATGATCGCGCGCGAGACGCAGCAGAGCATTCCGCCGCTCCGCAAGCAGGTCCATTGTGTCGCGCAGCGCTCCGACCGTCATTGCGGGTCAGACCGAGACGACGATGGTGACGCCCAAGATGAGGCGCCCCGAAACAACGATACTTGTAAGGTTCAACGCGTGACCCCTCTGCCGCGACTTTAGAGCCGTCTATGCATCGGCATTGCAGGGCATCGGGGGCGTTGCTGTCCAATCGTATGTTTGGAACGGGGGTATAAGCCGGATTTATCGCCCTTCGACGCCAGCAGCGTCCTGCTTTGCGACCGCCTGCGCCATGCGCGCGATGACGCGGGAGGGATGGCTGTCCGGCCCGTCGATCCAGCTCGCGGTGAAGCTGAGATCGGGCAGCGGGTCAGCCTCAACCTCGACGATCTGCAATTCGCCGCGTTCAAGCTCACGCCCGAGGAAGACCGGAGTGATCACGGCAGCGCCGATGCCATCGAGCACCATGCGCACCACCATCGAAAGCGAGGCACTGCCATACATGCGCGGGGTCGAGATGCCGGCGCGCATCAGCATGTCGCGGACCTGCCGATAGGGCGAGCTGTTGGAGGGATAGGTGATGATCGGAAGCCCGGCAATGCGGGCGAGGGTGACCGGGCCGGGACCGAGGCCGGAACCGGGCTTGACGACCCAGGCGAGCGGATAGGTGCAGAGCGGCAGATTCTCCACCCGCGCTTCGAGCACCGGGCCGAGCAGGAAGGCGAGATCGATCTGGCGCGCCATCAGATGCGATTGCAACACATGGGTGCTGTCGACCTCGATCTCGAGGACGAGCGCCGGATAGGCGACGTGGACCTCCTCGATCAGCTTGGGCAGCCAGGTCTGGACGATGGTCTCGGCGACGCCGATGCGCAATGTGCCGCTCATCGTGGTCTGGTCGCGGGCGGCCTGCATCATGTCGCTGCGTGCCTGCATCATCCGTTCGGCATGGGCGAGCAGCTCGTGGCCCTTGGCTGTGAGCTTGACGCCGCGCGCATCGCGCTCGAACAGGCGCACGCCGAGCGCGCCCTCCAATGAAGCGATCCGCTGCGAGATCGCCGGCTGGGTGGTGCCGAGCTTCTCCGAGGCCGCACGCAGGCTGCCGAGTGCCGCCGCCCAGAAGAAGGTCTCAATATTGCGCAGGTCGATCATGGCTCGATGATGCCGGGGAGCCCGCCGGGAACCAATCAGAAAAGCAACAGCTCGACCTGCTCAGGCCGATGTCGTGCTGTCAGGCTCACATCATTGTTCCGCAAGAACTCGCATCCCCCTACTCCGGTGGTCGGCTGCATGAAGCAAGTCGCGCCAAAGCAGCAATGCTGCGGCTGGCGCGGCTACTCGGTGGGCGCGAGCCGGCCGATGGTCGCCCGCTCGATCAGCCTGACGCCGATATTGACGCGCAGGATGCTGGCCTCGGGCTCGGCGATCCGGCGCATCAGGGATTGCACGCCGAGCCGCCCAAGCTCGCCACGGTCGATCCGGATCGTGGTCAGGGGCGGGCGGCTGTGGGTCGAGATCGAGATGTCGTCGATGCCGATCACGGACACATCGTCGGGCACCCGGACCCCTTCGCTCTGCAGCCCCTGCATCACGCTGAGCGCGACCACATCGGTGGCGCAGAAGAAGGCGGTGACGCCGTCGAGCCGCCCATCCTGCAGGGCTTGCCTGATCGCTCGCTGCGCCTGGGGTAGCTCGACCTTCATCTGGAACAGGTCGATCAGGTGCCTGGCCGGATCGAACTCGATTCCCGCCTCCTCGATCGCCATCTTGAAGCCTTCGAGGCGGCGCTGCATCGACAGGCGATGCCGCGAGGCCACATGCACGATGCGCCGATGTCCGTCCGCCAGCAGCCGGCGTGTCGCCAGCCAGCCGGCGCTCCAGTTGTCGGGCAGCACGCAATCGAGCCGCATGGTGCGGTCCATGCCGTTGACCAGCACAGCCGGCAGTTTCGAGGCGACGAGCCTGTCGATGACGGCGGGGTCGTCCATGCCGACGGCCATGACGGCGCCCGGCCGGGCGGCGAGCAATTCGTCCAGCTCGGCAATTACCCGGCCATCGGCATGCGAGGTCAGCCGGACATCGAGCTTCAGCGAGTTCGCCGCGGCCTCGGTGATGATGCTCTGGACGACGCCCTCGTAGAACTGCGAGTTCGAATAGGCTTCCGCCGGGATGATCAGCACCGCGCTGTCGACGCCAGCCTTCTGCAACGAGCGCGCGCTGCGATTGCCCTGGTAGCCCAGCTGTTCCGCCAGATCGAGAATCCGGCGGCGGCTTTCATCGCCGACGCCGCCGCGATTGTTCAGCACCTTGGAGACGGAGGCGACTGAGACGCCCGCCGCGTCTGCGATGTCGCGCAAGGTCGGCGCCAGGGTCTCGTCTTCGCTCATCCGGGCCACTTCTGCAGACCGCTCCCGTGACGGGAGAAACAGGGACTAGAAACGCCCCGTCATGACCAGAAGAACTGGTCGTGACCGAGCGAACGCATCAACGCCTCCATAAAGTAATAATCACCATAGGGAAGCATCGTATCGGCATAGCCGGCCCTGACATGCGAGGCGCCATGGGCGAGGAGCCCGAGCGCCTGGGGATCGCGGGTCAGATCGCAGTGAGCGAGCAGGCCGGCGAGCAACCTGTCACCGAGAGCACGCCAGCGCGCCGCCTCCTCGGGCCCGGACTGGTCGGCCAGGAGATAGACGCCAGCCGCCATGATCGCCGCGGCCGAACTGTCGCGATGCGTTCCGCGCTGGTCCGGCGCGCCGAAATCCCAGGCCGGCACGGCGTCTCCCTCCATCAGCGCCTCGGCCTTGGCCGCGAGCCGCCGGGCCGCGTCGGCATAGGCGGGATTGCCCGTCGTCAGCGCCGACTGCGCGAAACCGTGGATCAGCCAGGCCTGCCCGCGTGACCAGCAGGATGCGTCGGCATAGCCCTGATGGGTCTCGCCGCGCAGCGGCTTGCCGCTGCCGATGTCGAAGACGAAGGTATGGAAGGAGGTGTCGTCAGGCCTGACGATATGGTCGAGCGTCGTCTGCGCATGGGCATCGGCCGCCTCGCGGAAATCCGCGCGGCCGGTCTGACGATGAGCCCAGTAGAGCAGAGCGAGATTCTGCATGGTGTCGGCGATGATCCGGCCATTGGCGAACTCGGCCTGCAGGCGCTGGGAATGAACCTGTCTGGCGTTCCAGGCCTGGATGTAGCGCCCGTCGGGCCGGTAGCGGCAAACCAGCTGCCGCGCCGCGGCGAGCGCCATCTCATGCGCCTCGTCGTCTCCCGTCATCAGCCATTCGGCCACGCAGCTCAGCGAGAACTGGAAGCCGAGATCGTGGTTCTGCGCGTTCTGATGGTCGAGGATGCCGCGGAACACCGCCCGCCGAGCCCGCGCTGCGTTGAGGAAGACCGGATCCCCCGTCAATTGCAGCGCCAGCCAGAGCTGACCGGCCTGGAAGCTGACCACCCAGTCATAGGGCCCGCAATAGACCCAGCTGTTGTCGGGCAGGCCGATCTTGGGATTGCGCAGGCCGATCACCGGCATGGTCTCGCGCAATTTGCCGACGCAGCGCTCCAGCGCCTCCTGATGCGGGCGGGTGTCGCGCCTGGCGGCGGCTGCAGCCTCGACCGTCGAGAAATAGGTGCTTGGCTCGATGCGCATCGCTCGTCTCCCATGGACGAGTATTTTTCGCACCATCAAATTAATTTCGTCAATAACGAAAATTTCTCTTGATGCAGATATTTTTTCTTCCTATCGTTTGCCAACACTAGGAGGCCCTTGGGGAGGAGCCGATGCCAGCCGCCGCAGCAGCGAGTGCGCGCGCCGTCCAGCGGGACGACCTCGCCGGCTATGGCTTCCTGCTGCCCTGGCTGCTCGGCTTCCTGCTGCTGACGCTCGGCCCGGTCGCCGCCTCCTTCTACCTGTCCCTGACCGACTATAGCGGCCTATCGGCGCCGAACTGGGTCGGCATCGAGAACTACACCCGGATCGCCACCGACGATCCGCGCTTCGTCACGGCGATGACGGTGACCTTCACCTTCGTGCTGCTCTCGGTGCCGCTCAAGCTGCTCTTCGCCCTCGGCGTCGCGGTCGCCCTGAACAAGGGCCTGGCCGGCCTCTCCTTCTTCCGGGCGGTGTTCTATTTGCCCTCGCTGATCGGCGGCAGCGTCGCGATAGCCGTGCTCTGGCGCCAGGTCTTCGCCGGCGACGGGCTGCTCAACCAGGCCCTGCATGCGCTGTTCGGCTATGAGGGACCGAGCTGGATCGCCAATCCCTCGACCTCGCTCTACACGCTCGTCCTGCTGGCGGTCTGGCAGTTCGGCTCGTCGATGATCATCTTCCTCGCCGGATTGCGCCAGATCCCGCAGGACATCTACGAGGCCGCCAGCATCGACGGCGCACAGCCCGTCCGGCAGTTCTTCAAGATCACCCTGCCTTTGCTCACGCCGGTGATCTTCTTCAACGCGGTGATCCAGACGATCGACGCCTTCAAGGCCTTCACCTCGGCCTTCGTGATCAGCGACGGCACCGGCGGACCGATCGACTCGACGCTGTTCTACACGCTCTACCTCTACCAGGAGGCCTTCACGAATTTCCGCTTCGGCTACGCCTCGGCGCTGGCCTGGATCCTGGTGCTGATCATCGCGGCCTTCACCGCGCTCTCCTTCCTGTCGGCGCGCTACTGGGTACACTACGATGACTGAGGTGGTCCGGGCTCCCGCCATCGCGTTACCGGCGGCGCCGAGTCGGGCCGACATCGCCTCGCCCTGGCGTCGCGCCTTCGCCTATGCGCTGCTCATCGCCGTGACCTTCGTGCTGCTCTATCCACTGCTCTGGATGGTCGCGAGCTCGCTGCGGCCGGACTCCGAGATCTTCCATTCGACCTCGCTGATCCCGCAGGCCCCGACCTTCGACGCCTATCGCCGTGGCTGGAACGGGCTGAGCGTCGGCTTCAGCCAGCTCTTCCTCAACTCGCTGCTGATCGCGGTGCTGGTCGTCATCGGCAATGTGATGTCCTGCGCGATGGCGGCCTATGCCTTCACGCGACTGCGTTTCCGCGGCCGGGGCTTCTGGTTCGCCATGATGCTGGGCACGCTGATGCTGCCGCAGCATGCCGTGCTGATCCCGCAATACATCATGTTCCTGAAGCTCGGCTGGGTGAACACCATCCTGCCGCTGACCATCCCGAAATTCCTCGCCGTCGACGCCTTCTTCGTCTTCCTGATGGTGCAGTTCTTCCGCGGCATCCCGCGCGAGCTCGACGAGGCGGCGGTGATGGACGGCTGCGGGCCGCTGCGCATCTTCCTGAAGGTCATCCTGCCGCTATCGACGCCGGTGCTGGCGACCGCGGCGGTGTTCTCCTTCATCTGGACCTGGGACGATTTCTTCGCGCCGCTGATCTATCTGAACGACATCGAGAAATACACGGCCCAGCTCGGCCTGCGCACCTTCGTCGACTCGGCCGGGCAATCGGATTGGGGCGCGCTCTTCGCGATGTCGACGCTTACCGTCCTGCCGATCTTCATCCTGTTCCTGATGTTCCAGCGCCTGCTGATCGAGGGGATCGCCACGACCGGGATGAAACGATGAACCGCCTTCTCAGCCCCACCGGACGACAGCCGAGATGACCATGCTATCGCTCACGCAGGTTCAGAAGCGCTTCGGCGCCGTCGAAGTCATCCGCGGCGTCGACCTCTCGATCACGAGCGGCGAGTTCGTCGTTTTCGTCGGCCCCTCCGGCTGCGGCAAGTCGACCCTGCTCAGGATGATCGCCGGCCTCGAGCCGATCTCCGATGGCGAATTGTCGATCGGCGGCGTCAGGATGAACGAGACCGCAGCCTCGCAGCGCGGCATCGCCATGGTCTTCCAGTCCTACGCGCTCTATCCGCATATGAGCGTCTACAAGAACATGTCGTTCGGCCTCGAGACGGCACGGATGGCGAAGGCCGAGATCGACCGGCGCGTGCGCAAAGCCGCCGAGATCCTGCAGATCACACCGCTGCTCGAACGCAAGCCGCGCCAGCTCTCGGGCGGCCAGCGCCAGCGCGTCGCCATCGGCCGCGCCATCGTGCGCGATCCCAAGATCTTCCTGTTCGACGAGCCACTGTCCAATCTCGATGCCGAGCTGCGCGTCCAGACCCGGGTCGAGATAGCCAAGCTCCATGCCGATATCGGCGCGACCATGATTTACGTCACGCACGACCAGGTCGAGGCGATGACGCTGGCCGACCGGATCGTGGTGCTGCGCGCCGGCATCGTCGAGCAGCACGGCACGCCGCTCGACATCTACAACAAGCCGGCCAACCGCTTCGTCGCGGGCTTCATCGGCTCGCCCAAGATGAACTTCATCGACGTCGATGCCGCGCCGAGCGGAGGCGACGCCACGATCGCACTCGGTGCGAGCCGGTTCAGCCTGCCCACCCGGCGCGGAATCGATGCCGGCGAGAAGCTGACGCTCGGCGTTCGCCCGGAACATGTGGTGACCGGAGGCACGGCTGAGATCGATCTCGGCCCGCTGTCGATCGTCCATGTCGAGCAGCTTGGCGGCCAGACCATCGCCTATGGCCGGCTTGCCGACGGCCAGTCGCTCAATGTCGTGCTGGAAGGCCAGCGCCGGATCAGCGCCGGCGACAGCCTCCCGGTCGGCGCCCGGGCGGAGGGCTGCCATCTCTTTTCGAACGACGGACTGCGCCTGAACAGCTGAAACCGGATCAACAACAACGACAAATTTCGGGGAGGAAAGACATGCTCAGCAGACGCGACATCCTGCGCGGTGGCCTGGCGCTCGGCGCCAGCGCTTTCGCACCGGCCGCTGGCTTCAACGCCCTCGCCGCCGAGACGGTCATGCGGCTCTATTGGTGGGGCACGCCCACCCGCACGGAACGGACGCTGGGCGCCGCCAGGCTGTTCGAGGCGGCCAATGCCGGCGTCAAGATCAACGGGGAGGTCGGCGGCGCCGACTACTGGTCGAAGCTGACGACCATGATCGCCGGCGGCAATGCGCCCGACATCTACCAGCTCGAACCCGGCCGCTTCCCCGACTACAGCCGCCGCGGCGCGACGCGACCGCTCGACGACTATCTCGGCAAGATCATCCGTACCGACCGGCTTTCGCCCGGCGTGCTGGCGCTCGGCACGCTCGACGGCAAGGTCACCGGCATCCCGCTGTCGCTCAACGCCTTCGCGCTGCTTTACCACGCCGAGCCGTTCAAGGAGGCGGGCATCGCGCCGCCCGGTCCCACGACGACCTGGGACCAATTCGCCAAGCTCTGCGTCGACCTGACCAAGGCGATGGGCAAGAAGAACGTCTGGGCCGTCGGCAACTGCTCGCGCTATCTCCAGACCTTCCAGTCCTGGCTGCAGCAGCGCGGCAAGCTGATCTTCACGGCGGAAGGCCGGCCGGGCTTCGACGCCAAGGACGGCGCCGAATGGTTTGCCTACTGGGAGGCGCTCGCCAAGGCGGGCGGCTGCGCCAATGCCGAAGTCCAGGCCCTCGACAAGGCCAATGTCGACAGCAACCAGATGGCGCGCGGCAACGCCGTCATGACGCTGTCCTACTCCAACCTGCTCGCGGCCTATCAGGCGGTTGCCAAATCGCCGCTCGACATCACCTCGCTGCCGATCCTGAGCCCGTCCGCACCGTCCGGCCTGTTCTATCGGCCGGGCCTGCACTGGTCGATCGCGAGCACGGCCAAGTCGCCAGAACTGGCCGCCCGCTTCATCGACTTCTTCATCAACGACGTCGAGGCCGGCAAGGTGCTCGGCGTCGAGCGTGGCGCCCCGGTCAATCTCGATGTCATGGCGGCGATCGCGCCGACGATCGATCCGCTGGAGCGCAAGGTTCTCGACTACCTCAAGGCGATCGAAGGGCGGGTCGTGCCCTATCCCCCGCCCTATCCGCTCGGCACCGCCGAGTTCGACGAACGCTCCTTCCGCTCGATCGCCGACAAGGTCGCGTTCGGGCAGCTCAGCCCGACCAAGGCCGGCGAGCAGCTCATCGCCGACGCCCAGCGCATCATCAAGCCGTAGCGCAGCGCCGAAACATGGCGGAGCGCCTAGTCGGCGCCCCGCTTCGACAGCGGGTGCCCGGATCACGGCCGGCGACAGGTGACCATGAGCGACACGATCTTTCCGGATGGGCTCTTCCGCCCCTGGGCGGGCAATCCGCTGCGCGGCCGCGCCGATGTCGAGAAGGCGCTGCGCGCCCTGGCAGAACCAGTCGAGCGCTATCGCTCCGCTGGCGGCGCACGCTTACGTCTCTCCGCCACCGCCGCGCATTTCGACCATGCGCCGGCGGACATGGAGGGCTATGCCCGCCTGCTCTGGGGCCTGGCTCCGGCGCAGGCGGGCAGTGCCGACTGGATCGATTGGGCTCCGATCGCGCGCGGCCTCGCCAATGGCTGCGATCCCGAGCATCCGGAATTCTGGGGCTGGCCCGGCCAGGTCGATCAGCGTCTGGTCGAGCTGGCGGCGATTGGCTTCGCTCTGCGCCTGGTCCCCGACAGGCTCTGGCAACCTCTCGACGCCCGCTCGCGGGAACAGGTCGCCGACTACCTCCGGCGCGGCCATGCCTGCGACTTCGCCGACAACAACTGGAAGTTCTTCCGGTTGATGATCGGCATGGCGCTCGCCAGCGTCGGCGCCGACTATGACCGCTCACTCGACGAGCGCTACGCGCAGGAGCTCGAGGCCTTCTATCTCGGCGATGGCTGGTACAGCGACGGCAATGTCCGGCGCGCCGACCACTACATCCCCTTCGCCTTCCACTTCTACGGGCCGCTTCTGGCTACCTTGCGGGGAGGCAAGCATGCCGATGCCTATCGCGAGCGTGCCCGGCTGATCGCGCCCGACATCGCCCGCTGGTTTGCCGATGACGGCCCGGCGCTCGCCTTCGGCCGTTCGATGACCTATCGCTTCGCCATCGCCGGCTTCTGGGGCGCGCTCGCCTTGATCGGCGAGGAGGCGCTGCCCTGGGGCCAGATCAAGGGCTTCTATCTGCGCAATCTGCGCTGGTGGGCACGGCGCCCGATGGCCGAGCGCGACGGCATCCTGCCCGTCGGCTACGGCTATCCCGATCTGCATATGTGCGAGAGCTACAACTCGCCGCAATCGCCCTACTGGGCCTTCAAGGCCTTCCTGCCACTCGCTTTGCCGAAGGACCATCCATTCTGGGCGGCTGAGGAAGAAGCCTGCCTGCCACGCCCTGCGCCCGCGGTGCTGCCTCATGCCGGCATGGTCATGGCCAATCCGCCCGGCGATGCCGTTGCGCTGAGCTGCGGCCAGCAGACCGAGCCGACCAATCGCTGGGCCCGCCTTGGCGCACAGAAATACGCGAAATTCGCCTATTCGGCGCGCTACGGCTTCAGCGTCGAGAGCGACCCCTTGCGCCTGTCTGAAGCCGTGCTCGACAACATGATCGGCTTCAGCAGCGACGGGCAGCATTACCGCTTCCGCGAGTACAATGAGGAGGCGCTGCTCGCCGGCGACATGCTGTTTGCGCGCTGGCGCCCCTATGCCGATGTCGCAGTCGAGACCTGGCTGTACTGGCAGGATGACCACCATGTCCGGGTGCATCGCGTCACCACCCCGCGCCAGCTGATGACAGTCGAGGGCGGCTTCGCGGTCCCGCGCCCGGCGGGGCCTGTCGAGGGACACCGCGCGGCGCCCTGTGAAGCGATCATCCAAACGCCAGCCGACCTGTCGGCGCTGTTCGATCTTTCGCCGAGCCTCCGACGCAACGGCAAAGCCCAGATCGCCCCGCCCAACACCAATCTGGTTGCAGCGAAGACGCTGGTTCCGCAATTGGTCGGGGAGGTTCCAGCGGGGAGCTCCGTCCTGGCCTGCGCCGTGATCGCCGGCCCGCGCTCTGCGACGCTCGACGGTTCGGTCGAGGCAGGTCGGCGGGCACCGCCGGATCTGGCCGCGCTCGAAGACAGGGTCGCCCGGTTCGGCCGGCCGATCAGCCTGATGCGCCGCCCGGGATGAGTGAAAGCGTGAACTCAGCCGTCAGCGACCAACGGCCAGGCGCCGCCGCGGGTGCGTAGCTGGTGCCGAGCCAAGGTCGGGTATCGGCGCGCTTCGAAGCCCACGCGCCCAAGCGCGGACCATCCGTTGACTCCACTTTTCGGCGTCTGAAGCCAGACAGCAAACGCCCGGCACAAGCGACTCGTATTCCGGCGGTTCGGTTGCTAGTTTAGTGAGTGTGAGTTGCGTAGCGATGAGGTGGTGTCATGCCGAACGCCGACGCCGTGACGATCTCGACCTATGAGCAGCGGAAGGCTGCCGTGCTGCGAGCCGCGCAGCTGATCTCGTCTTCAAGAGGCTCCGATGGTGAGCGCGAATTCGAGATGCTGACCGAGGCTATCGCGGACTTCGACATCGAGCAGGAGGCTCTCGGCTACATCGAGATCCCGCCAGCTTTCATGCAGTTCCTGTCCCATGGGCATCAGGGCCGGGCTTCGAGCAGCCGTCGCTGAGACGAATGATGCGCAGCGGAAATCCGGTGCGAACACGAAGAGCATCTGGGGGCGACGGACAGCGCTCTCCGCGAAGAAAATCCCCCGGCAGCCGAGCGGCGAGCCGGCCGCTCTCTGCCTCGAATTTCTGCAAGCAAGCACAACCAGACTGGCATGCTTTGACTGCGCAGGAGCGCTCAGCGACCACCCGTTCTGGCGCATCACGTCTCCGACAATGACAGCCACAGGCGGATGAGCGCCGCCTCGGCGGTCTCGTGCTCGCCATTCTCGACGCCCGCAGCCCACAGGGCGGCTCCTGCAGCATAGGCGCCGGGAGCAAGTCCGCCGGTTTCGCAGGCGGACACCGCGCGGAGGCGCCGGCCTTGCCCAACCGCTTCAGCAAGGGCTTGCGCGAGAGACGGGGCCGGCGGGATCGTGCCGGCGCCGAAGACGCGCAGCACCGCCCCGTCCAGCGTTGCGAGCGCGCCCGCAATCATCGGACCGGTCGTGCCGGGAGACGGCGTCAGGATGCCGAGCGCATGGTCGGCAAAGCGGCGGCTGCGAAAGCGGCCTGAAGAAGGCCTGTCTCCCACCGTCCGAAACGCATCGGCGGCATGGCTGTTGTGCTTCACCAGGCTTCCTGCCGGCAGCAGCCGGCCGGCGAAGGCCAGCCAGACCCCGGCCTCGGGCATAGCCGTCAACGCGAGATCGAGATTGGCCTCGGCATCGCCGCCGGCACCGAGCGGCTGCATCGCGCCGGTCAGGATGACCGGATGCGGCCAGCCGTCCAGCGCCTGCGACAGCGCTGCTCCGGTGTAGGCCATGGTATCGGTGCCATGCGTGATCACCACCGGCCCGGCCTCGGCCTCGATCAGGTCGAGCAGGAGGTTCCAATCGGCATGGGTGATCGCCGCGCTGTCGAGGAGCGGGTCGAAGGCATGGATGCGTGCCCGGCCGCCGATGGCGGCTTCGACCACACCCGCGCCCGGCACAAGGCCATCGTCCGAAGGCACCATCCCGATGGTGCCGCCGGTATGGATCAGCAGCCGCATCTCAGCCGATCCTTAACGCCTTGGCGTGGTCGCCGAATTCGGATGGCGGCCCCTCGAACTTGCTGCGGCCGAGTTCCAGGAGATCGACGTGTCGGCGATCCGCACAGCATGAGGAATTTCCCGGTCGACCAGCAGGGTGCCGAGATTGTCGCGGTCGCGCAGGTTGCACAGCATCCGATAACCCCCCCGGCATATATCTTGGACAAGCCCGCCATGGGCCCGTCGACCAGTAACACCTTGGGCTCTCCCATCAAGGTGCGGCCGAGCTCGATCATCCGCCGCTGGCCACCCGACAATTGCCCGGCCGGCTGGCGGCCCTTCTCTTTCAGCATCGGGAAGCGCTCGTAGTTTTCGTCCACCTTGCGGGCAGCACACGGGATCTGAGAATGAGCCGGGAATGGTTTGCCCGGCTTCGGAATAAACGCGTCCGCGCAACGTTTCCGTTGCCATGACGATGCTCTCTCCTCCATCCGCCGCGCTCGCCATGGCCAGCGGGCTCCGTTCCGATTCTTGGCGCATCGCCCAAGCGATGCTGCGGCTTGGCCTGCCGATCCTGATCGCCATCGGCCTTACCGTGGCGATCTGGTTCGGCCTGCCGCTCGATGGTCGGGCGAAGACTGCGTTGACCGTCTTCGTGCTCGCCATCGTCGGCTGGTGCCTGACCGATCTCGATGACACGCTGATCGCCCTCGCGGCTGCCGCTGCCCTCGTGCTTTGCGGGCTCGCCTCCAGCCGCAACCTGCATGCGGCGCTCGGCAACGAACTGACCTGGCTTCTGATCGGTGCCTTCATCATCGCCGCCGTGCTGCGCGCGTCCGGCCTGACAGAGCGACTGGCTTCGGCGGTGCTGTGCCGCGCGCGAAGCGTGCGGGCGCTGTTCCTCGCATCGACCGGCGTGATCGTCGCGACCGCCCTGTTCGTGCCCTCGACCTCGGGACGCGCGGCACTACTGCTGCCGGTCTATCTCGCTCTGGCTGCTGTGATCGAGGAGCAGCGCATCAGGCGGGCGCTCGCATTGCTGTTCCCGACCGTGATCCTGCTCTCGGCCGGCGGGACGCTGATCGGCGCCGGCGCCCATCTGATCGCGATCGAGATGATCCAACGCAGCGGCGGGCCCGGCCATGGCTATCTCGGCTGGCTGCTGCTCGGGATGCCGCTGGCTTTGCTGGCGAGTTTCGGAGCGGCCTTCACCATCCTGCTCGCCTTCTTGCGCCCGGCGGAGCGGGCGCAGGTGATCGTGCTGCCGTCGGCTTCGGCCGAGCCGCTGTCGGGCCAGCAGCGTTATGTCGGTGCGCTCGTGCTGCTCGTCGTCATCGGCTGGTGCACGCAGCCGCTGCACGGCATCGATGCCGCCCTGGTGACGCTGTGCGGCGCGATCGCGCTGACGCTGAAGCCGCTGGCGCCGGTCTCGATGAAGCAGGCGGTGAAATCCGTCGAATGGCAGCTCATCCTCTTCCTCGCGGCGACCACACTGATGGGGCAGGCGCTGATCGCGACCGGTGCGGCCAGCAGCCTGCTGCAGCCGCTGCTGACGGCGCTGCCTGGTGACGCGCTGGCGCAGCCCATGACGGTTGCCGCGCTGGTGACCGCCATCGCCCTCATGTCCCATCTGCTGATCACCTCGCGCAGCGCCCGCGCGACGGTGCTGATCCCGCTGCTGGCGCCGCCTCTGGCTGCGCTCGGCTATGATTTCGGCGCGCTCGCCATCCTCATCGTGATGGGGACTGGCTTCTGCCAGAGCCTGCCGGTCAGCGCCAAGCCGGTCGCGCTCTATGCCGATCTCGAGCACGAGACCTATCGACCGCGCGATCTGATCGGGCTGTCATTGCTCTTGCTGCCGACGATGGGCGCGCTGCTGCTGGTCTTCTCGCTGTGGATCTGGCCGCTGTTCGGCCTGTCCCTACGCTGAGCACGCCTTTCGGAAAAATTTGAGCCGGCAACGGAATAAGCAGATCAGGCCATCGTTTTCAGCTGCAGAGGCGCTCGACGGCCTCGGGATTCCGAGAGGATTTGCAATGACCCTCAACATTCTGATCGCCCCTTCCGGCTTCAAGGAATGCCTTGATGCCAGCGACGTGGCCCGTGCCATCGCCGATGGCGTCAAGACGGCCATGCCGCAGGCCAGGACGATGCTGGCGCCGCTGGTCGATGGCGGCGAGGGCTTCACCCGGGCGCTCTGCACCGTGACCGGCGGCATCCTGCACGAGCGCATCGTGACCGGCCCGGTCGGCGATCCCGTCACGGCGCAGTTCGGTTTCCTTGGCGGCGACAGTCCGAAGACCGCGGTGATCGAGATGGCGGCTGCGGCGGGTTTGGCCCGGGTGCCGCGCGACCGGCGCGACCCGACGCTGACGACCAGCTATGGTGTCGGCGAGCTGATCGCGGCGGCGCTCGATGCCGGGGCCGAGCGCATCCTGCTCGGCTGCGGCGACAGCGGCATCAACGATGGCGGCGCCGGCATGGCGCAGGCTCTCGGCGTGCGTCTGCTCGACGCCAGAGGTGTGCCGGTCGGCCGGGGTGGTGCGGCGCTCGCCAGGCTCGCCAGCATCGACCTCATCGGGCGCGATCCGCGCCTCGACAGCGTCAGGATCGACGCCGCCGTCAACTGGCACAATGTCCTGCTCGGCCCGCGCGGCGTCGCCCGCGTCTTCGCCCCGCAGAAGGGCGCCAGCCCCGAGCAGGTCGAGATTCTCGAGGCGGCGCTCGAACGCTATGCCGACAGGCTGCACGCGGCGACCGGCCGGGATGTCTCGATTGCTCCTGGTTGCGGGGCGTCCGGCGGCCTCGGCGCCGGGTTGCATGCGCTGTTGGGTGCGACGCTCTACCCGCGCTATGACATCGTGATGCGCTATCTCTCCTTCGAAAGCATGCTGCGCCGGGCCGATCTGGTCATCACCGCCGAGGGCTGCCTCGACGAGCAGACCCCGTTCGGCAAGATCCCGGCCGAAGTGGCACGTCAGGCACGCGCTCGCGGCATTCCCGTCGTCGCCCTGGCCGGCACGATCGGGCGCGGCAAGGTCCGGATCAATTTCGAGCATGGCATCGACGCCTTCGCCAGCATCCTCAAGCGGCCCTGCACGCTGGAGGAGGCGATCGCGGAATCGGAGAAGCTGCTGCGCCGCGCCGCCGAGGACGCCATCAGGATGATCGGGGTCGGCATCCGTCTGCCTCGCGAGAAGGTGGCAGCATGAACTGCGCCCGCCTTCGCCGCGGCCTGCGCGCCTCGCTGCTCGGCCTCGCGCTCGCCGGTGCGCCCTTTCTGGGCGTGCCGGACGGCGCGGGTCGTATCCTTCCTGCGCTCGCTGATGACAGCGATGGCGACGATGGTGGTGAGGGCGGTGGCGGCGGCGGAAGCGGCGGCAGCGGGGGTGGCCAAGGCGGTGGCGGCGGCAGCTCGGGCCGCTTCCGCACCGGTGGCGAGCACCGGATCGACGCCGGCCGCCTGCTGCGCTTCTTCGGCATCGAGGGAAACCGGCCGCGCCGCGCCGAGCGCAGCGCGCCCCGCTCGGCCACTATCGCGGTGCCGCGCGAGATCGTCGCCGCCGGGTTGACGCAAGCCGAACTCGACGCGTTGAGCGGCGAAGGCTTTCGTGTCGTCGCACAGCGCAATCTCGGCCTGCTCGCCAATCTGACGGTGAGGCTGCGGGCTCCTGCCCGCCTGTCGATGCAGCGCGCCATCGCGCGCATTCGCGCGCTCGCCCCTGCGGCGCTGGTCGATCTCAACCATCTCTATCGCGGCGCCGCCAGGCCTTGCCCCGAGAACCAATGCTTCTCGCTGGTGGCACAGGAGGCGCGGATCGACGGCGCCTGTCCGGCGCGCGGCACCATCGGCATGGTCGATACCGGCGTCGACACCGAGCATCCGGCGCTCGCCGGCAGGCCGGTCGAAACGCAGACGATCCGCGGCCCCGGCCACCGTGCTGCCTCGACGCAGCACGGGACCGATGTCGCCATCCTGCTCTCGCGCGATGCCAAAGCCGGCGGTCAGGAGCGCATCATCGCGGTCGATGCCTTCCATCGGCGCGGCGGCGCCGACAATGCCGACAGCTTCGATCTCGTCGGCGCGCTCGACCTGCTGGCGCAACGGAAGGTCCGTGTCGTCAATCTGAGCCTCGCCGGGCCGGCCAATGCGCTGGTCGAGCGGATCGGCCGCACGATGCATGAGCGCGGTGCCGTGCTGGTGGCGGCTGCCGGCAATGATGGGCCGGGGGCCGAGGCGCGCTATCCGGCCGCCTATTCCTGGGCCGTTGCAGTGACTGCAATCGACCGCGACGAGCGCATCTATGCCCGCGCCAATCGCGGCAGCCACATCGCCTTCGCCGCCCCGGGGGTGCGCATCCAGCTCAGCGACAAGGCGATGCGCCCGGCCGCGCCGCGCTCGGGTACCTCCTATGCGGCGCCCTTGGTCACGCTCGCCTTCGCGCAGCGTGTCGCACGGGAAGATGCAACGCGGCCTTCGACCCTGCTGGCTGCCCTGTCGGTGGAGGCGCGCGATCTCGGCGAGCCCGGACATGACCCGGTCTTCGGCTGGGGCCGGCTCTCCTGCAGCCCGTGACGGAAGCGAGCCACGGCGATGCATGAGATCGGCACCAGCCCGCAAGGATATGCCGCTCCTGCGCAGGCAGCGGCATCCTCGCCCTTTGCCACGGAGTTGATCGCGCTGCTGCCGCGCCTGCGCCGCTATGCGATGACGCTCACGCGCTCGGCCAGCGAGTCAGAGGATCTGGCGCAGGCGGCCTGCGAGCGGGCGCTGCGTGCGCAGGCGCAATGGCAGGAGGGGACGCGGCTGGACGCCTGGCTGTTCAGCATCGCCCGCAACCTCTGGATCGACCAGTTGCGCAAGCGCCAGCGGGAGGGCGCCAGCGAGGCGCTCGACCTGCATCCGGAGTTGCAGGGCGAGGATGGCAGGCAGGTCACCGAGAGCGCGCTGACCGCCGGCTCGGTCCAGCAGGCGCTGGAGGAGATGCCGTCCGAGCAGCGCGACCTGCTGCTGCTCGTCTGTGTCGACGGCCTGAGCTACCGCGACGCCTCCGACCGGCTCTCGATCCCGATCGGGACTGTGATGAGCCGGTTGTCGCGGGCGCGCCTTGGCCTGGCCCGGAGATTGGGAATGGAACCGAGATGACGAAACGCGCTGTGACCGACGGGGAGCTGGTGGCGCTGGCCGATGGCGAGCTTGCGCCCGATGCGGCGGAGCGCCTGCATGCGCTCGTCGTCGCCGATCCCGATCTTGCGGAACGCTTCGCGATCCTGGCGGAAACCCGCTTCCTGCTGGAAGGAGAGGCAGAGAGGGCGCAAACCGTGCCAATTCCTCATGCGACGACGATCGCCGCGGAAGGCAGCCTGGCGGCGGCATCGCCTCCTCGCCTCTCGGTGATCGCAGGCCGAAACCCGGCCGCTCCGGACACGACATCGGCGCGTCGCTGGCCGCGTCTCACTTTGCCGCTTGCCGCCAGCTTACTGTTCGTCGCCGGCGGGCTGGCGGGCTATCTTGCGGGCGGTGGCGGTCGCTCCGAGAGCGGTATCGCGCTGGCCGGTTTCTCCCGGCAGGGCATCGATGCAGCCTTGTCGCAAACTGTCAGCGGCGCCGAAGCCAGCCTGCCGGGCGGCAAGTTGCGCGTGATCGCCTCGCATAAGCTCGGCGATGGGCGGCTCTGCCGGGAATACTCATTGACGCGGGCCGCCGAGCCGGGCTGGGACGCGGTGGCTTGCCGAGACGGCGGCACTTGGCGCACGGAATTCCTCGCTGCCAAGGCGCCGCCAGCACCCGGCTATGCGCCGGCGAGCGGCGATACGAGCATCGGGGCCTTCCTCAGCGAACGCGGCGCCGAGCCCGTCTCGCCCGACGAAGAACGTAAATTGCTCGGCGCCGGCAGATAGCCAGATTCCGGCGATGTCTCCTGGCTTGCTCGCTGATGCCGGGCAGCAAGCATGCGACTGAGCCGCAGCCTGAGTTTCCGCCACCCAACACGGTTCCCGATCATCCGATGACGGACAATGGCGACCCGCGGCTTCCCATCGCCCGCCGGCATGTTCTAACTGTTCCATGCCGCAAGAGCCCGCCACGCAGACCACCGCCGAGACCGCCGAAGCCGACCTCGCCGCCGCAGGCATAAAACCTCATGACGGGCGCTATTCGGCGTTCGCGCCGCTGCGCCATCCAATCTTCCGAGCGGTCTGGATCGCCAGCCTTGCCTCGAATTTCGGCGGCCTCGTCCAGATGGTCGGCGCCGCCTGGCTGATGACCTCGCTCTCCAATTCGCCGGACATGGTCGCGCTCGTCCAGGCCTCGACGACGCTGCCGGTGATGCTGTTCTCGCTGGCCGCCGGCGCGATCGCCGACAATTACGACAAGCGTCGCATCCTGCTGACGGCGCAGAGCTTCATGCTCGCCGTTTCGGTCATGCTGGCGATCTTCGCCTGGCGGGGGTTGCTCACGCCCTGGCTGCTGCTGACCTTCACCTTCCTGCTCGGTTGCGGCAACGCGCTCAACAACCCGGCCTGGCAGTCCTCGGTCGGCGACATGGTGCCGCGTCCCGAGGTGCCGGCGGCGGTGACGCTGAACAGTGTCGCCTTCAACATCGCTCGCAGCGTCGGCCCGGCGATCGGCGGCGCCATCGTCGCTGCCTCCGGCGCGGTCGCCGCCTTCATCGTCAATGCCTTCAGCTATATCGGCCTGCTCGTCGTCCTGGCCCGCTGGCAGCCGCCGCGCGTCGAACGTCTGCTGCCGCGCGAGACGTTCCTGATCGCGATGGGCGCCGGTCTGCGCTATGTCGCGATGTCGCCCAATATCCGCGCCGTCATCCTGCGCGCCTTCCTCTTCGGCTTCGGCGGCGTCGTTGGTCTCGCTTTGATGCCGCTGGTCGCACGCGATCTCGTGCGCGGCGGCCCGCTGACATTCGGCATCCTGCTCGGGGCGTTCGGCGCTGGCGCAGTCGCCGGGGCCTTCGTCAGCGCCCGGCTGCGCCGCCGCTTCAGCACCGAGACCCTCATACGCCTGACCTTCCTGGCCTATGCGTCCGCCGCCCTGGTGGTCGCCCTGAGCCGCACCCTATGGCTCACCATGCCGGCGCTTGCCGTCGCCGGCGCCTGCTGGGTGCTGGCGCTGTCGACCTTCAATTCGACTGTGCAGCTCTCGGCGCCGCGCTGGGTAGTGGGGCGCGCGCTTGCGCTCTACCAGATGGCGGCCTTCGGCGGCATGGCCGCGGGCAGCTGGGCCTGGGGCTGGGTCACCCTCCAGTCCGGCCCGGCCGGCGGCCTCGGCGCAGCGGCGGCCGCGCTCGTGGTCGGCGCAGCCGTCGGGTTGCGCTACCAGCTGCCCCCGCTCGAGGCGCTCAATCTCGACCCGCTCAGCCGCTGGCGCGAGCCCACGGTCGCGGTCGACATCGAGCCGCGCAGCGGCCCGGTCTTCGTCACCATCGAATGGCGGATTCGGCAGGAGGACGTGGTCGAGTTCCTGAAGGCGATGGAAGAGCGTCGGCGCATCCGCCGCCGCGACGGCGCCCGCCACTGGTCGCTGCTGCGCGACCTGACCGACGCCGAGCTCTGGATCGAGCGCTATGACAGCCCGACCTGGGTCGAATATATCCGCCAGGCCCAGCGCGCCACCCAGGCCGACGCCGAGATCGGCGACCGGGTCAGGGGCCTGCATATCGGGCCCGAGCCGCCGGTCGTCCACCGCATGGTCGAGCGTCAGACCGGCGTGCTGCCGCGCGAGGTGCTGCGCGCGACCCGGCAGGCGCAAGCGTCGCTCTGAGTGACTGCGCTGGAGACTCTGGAACTGATTGCCTGGACAATCGCGCGCTTCGCGATGCGTCCAGCGCGACGGATAGTCAGGCTGGAGCGAGTGCGGCTTCGACCTGGGTGCAGCGCACGAGCCGGCCTTCGCCGAGCGCCACTGCCGGCGGCAAGCCTGTCCGACAGGCGTCCTCCGCCTGCTTGCAGCGCGGCGCGAAGGAGCAGGAGGACGGTGCCTCGTTCAGTGGCGGCGGCGCGCCTGGGATGGCTTCCAGCCGCTCACCCTTCTTCGCGCCATGCAGGTTGGCGGCGAGCAGGCCGCGGGTATAGGGATGGCGCGGATCTCTGAGCAGCTCGCGCACCGTGCCGGTCTCGACGATCTGGCCGGCATACATCACCGCGAGACGGTCGGAGACCTCGACTGCGACGCCGATGTCGTGGGTGACGAAGATCACGCCCATGCCGAGATCGCGCTGGAGCTGGCGCAGCAGCAGGAGAATCTGGATCTGCACGGTGGCATCGAGCGCCGTGGTCGGCTCGTCCGCGAGCAGGAGCTTAGGCCGCGCCGCCAGCGCCAGTGCGATCATGGCGCGCTGGCGCATGCCGCCGGACATTTCGTGCGGGTAGGCCTTCAGGCGCCGTTCCGGCGAGGGGATGCGTACCAGTTCGAGCAGTTCGAGCGCGCGCTTCATCGCGTCTCGTGCGCTCACTTTCTCATGCCGGATGATCGCTTCCGAGATCTGCTCGCCGACCGTATAGACCGGGTCGAGCGCCAGCGCCGGATCCTGGAAGATCATCGAGGTGACGGCGCCGCGATAGTCGGACAGCTCCTGCGGCCCGAGCGCCAGCACGTCCCTGCCGTCGACCATGACCTTGCCGCCGATCTCGGTGCGGCTCTCGGGCAGCAGGCGCAGCAGCGTCTTCAGCGTCACGCTCTTGCCGGAACCGGATTCGCCGAGGATGCCGAGGACCTTGCCGGGCTCCAGCGTCAGCGAGACGCCATTGACCGCATGCACGGTCTGCGCGCCCTTGAAGCGCACGGTGACGTTCTCCATCGCGACGAGAGGTGTCGTCATGCGGCATCCTCCAGCGCAGGGGCGCGACTGTGGCCGGAGCCGGGGATTTCCATGTGGCAGGCGGCGAGCCGCTCGCCGGCTCCGACCGCAGTCAGCGCCGGCTTGGCCTTGGAGCAGACGGTCTGCGCCTGCGGGCAGCGCGGGTGGAAGCGGCAGCCCTCCGGCGGATTGATCGGGTTCGGCGGATCGCCGGCGAGCGGCGCCTCCATCGTGCGATGGTCCGGGTCCATCGACGGCATCGCCGAGAGCAGCGCCCGCGTATAGGGATGGCGCGGATCGTCGTAGAGCTCCTCGACCGGTCCGATCTCCACGACCTCGCCGAGATACATCACCATGACGCGGTCGCTGATGAAGCGGACGACGTTCAGGTCGTGGCTGATGAAGATATAGGTCAGCCCGAACTCCTCGCGCAGATCCATCAGCAGGTTGAGCACCTGCGCCTCGACCGACTTGTCGAGCGCCGAGACGGCTTCGTCGAGGATGACGAGGCGCGGCCCGAGCGCCAGCGCCCGGGCGATGTTGACGCGCTGGCGCTGGCCGCCGGAGAGCTCGTGCGGATAGCGCGCCGCGAAGCGGGCGGGATCGAGACCGACACGGGCAAGCAGGTCCCGAGCCCGCGTGATCGCTGCCGCCTTCGGGACGCCATGCACGGTCGGGCCGAAGGCGATCGAATCCTCGATGGTCAGCCGCGGGTTGAGCGAGGCGAAGGAATCCTGGAAGACCATCTGCGCCTGGCGGCGATAATCCTTCAGCGACAGCGCACTGCTGCCGACGGCTTCGCCGTCGAACAGCATCTGGCCCTTATCCTGCGGGATCAGTTGCATGACGACGCGCGCCGTGGTCGACTTGCCGCAGCCGGATTCGCCGACGACGCCGAGCGTCTCGCCCTTCATCACCGCGAAGTCGACGCCGTCGACGGCGCGCACCACGGCGCCGCGACCGAGCGGGAAATGCTTGGTCAGCGTCCGCGCCTCCAGCAGCGGCGTGCCGGCGCCGCCACGATCGATTGCGTCCTCGGCATGGAGCGAGAGCGACATGGGTCAGCCTTTCACGTCCATGGCCGAGCGCAGCCCGTCCGACAGCAGGTTGAAGGAGATCGAGGTGATGAAGATCGCGACGCCCGGCAGCGCGGCGACCCAGGGCTGGACATAGATCGCCGTGCGCAACGTGTTCAGCATCAGGCCCCATTCCGGCGTCGGCGGCTTGGTGCCGAGGCCGAGGAAGGAGAGGCCAGAGGCGAGGATCATCGAGACCGAGATCAGGCTTGTGGCATAGACGAAGATCGGCCCGAGCACGTTGCCGAGCACATGCACGCGGATGATCGTGCCAGAGCCCGCCCCCGAGGCTCGCGCCGCCTCGACATAATCCATCGCCCTGACCTGCGTCGTCACGCTCTCGGCGATGCGCGCGATCGGCGGGATGAAGACGATGGTCAGCGAGAGCAGCGAGTTAAAGATGCCGGCACCCAATGCCCCGGAGAGCGCGATCGCCAGCAGCACCGAGGGGAAGGCGTAGAAGATGTCGACGGTGCGCATCGTGATCGTATTGAACTTGCCGCCGAAGAAGCCGGCGGCGACGCCGATCAGCGAACCGAAGAAGAAGGCGATGAAGACCGGTACCACACCCATGAACAGTGACAGCCTGGCGCCGTGGATCAGGCGCGAGAGCATGTCGCGGCCGAGCTCGTCGGCGCCGAGCGGATAGCCCGGCGTGCCGATCGGGCGCAGGCGCCGCAGCATTGAGGAGCGTGTCGGGTCGGCCGGCGCGATATAATCCGCGAAGATCGCCATCAGGATGATCGCCAGAACGACGATGCCGGCGCCGACCGCGACCTTGTCCTTGCGAAAGCGCCTGAAGACACCGGACCAGTAGCCGGGAGAGCGCACCGGCTGGGATATCGCCGCTGCCGGTACTGCGGCCGGGGAGGTCACCGCACTCATCTCAGCGCCTCCTGACGCGTGGGTCGAGCAGGCCCTGGATGATGTCGACGAGGACGTTGAGGCCGACGAAGAACATGGCCAACACCAGGATGGTGCCCTGCAGCAGCGGCAGGTCGCGCTGGAAGATGGCGTTGCCGAGCAGGAAGCCGGTGCCCGGCCAGGAGAAGACCGTCTCGATCAGGATCGATCCGCCCAGCAGATAGCCGAGCTGGAGGCCCATCACCGCGAGCGCGGTCGGCGCGGCGTTCTTCACGACATGGCGGAAGACGCCGAAATCCATCAGCCCCTTAGCCCGCAGCGCCGGCACGAATTCCTGGTTCAGGATGTCGGCGACCAGCGCGCGGACCGTGCGCGAGATGATGCCCATCGGGATCACCGACATGGTGACCGCGGGCAGGATCATGTGGCTGACATGCTCCCAGTCCCATTTCCAGGCGGCCGAGCCGCCAGGGCCGGCGCCGCCGGGCGGCAGCCAGCCGAGCTGCACCGAGAACACGATCACCAGCACCATGCCGAGCCAGTAATGCGGGACGCTGACGCCGAGCACGGCGAGCAAGGAGGCGAACTTGTCGAGGAAGGAGCCGCGGAAATAGCCGGCGACGAAGCCGAAGAAGCAGCCGAGGACGAAGCCGATCACCGTTGCGAGGCAGGCGATCATCAAGGTGTTGCCGACCGCGCGCCAGACCTCTGCGGCGACCGGCCTCCCGGTCGCGATCGAGGTGCCGAGATCGCCCTGCAGCGCCTTCCAGAGCCAGAGCCCGAACTGCACCGGCAGCGGCCGGTCGAAGCCGTAGAGCTTCCTGATCTCCTCCTGCATCTGCTGCGAGGCGTCCGGCGGCAGCACAGAGGTCAGCGGGTCGCCCGGCGCGATATGCACGAGCAGGAAGCAGAACAGGCTGACGCCGAGCGCCACCGGCAGCACGTAGAGGATGCGCTTGGCGAGATAGGTCAGCATGGCCGGCCCCGCGTCATTCGCTGCTCACTTGTCCATCGAGATCGGCGAGAAATCCTGGAACCAGTTCTGCGCCTGGACGAAGCCCTTGACCTTCGGAGACAGGGCGCGCGGATTGACGTCGTGGGTCACCATCAGGAAGAGCGCGTCGTCGACGTATTTCTCGTGCGTCTTCTGCAGGATCTTGGTCTGCTCGGCCGGATCGAAGGTGGTGCGGATCTGGTCGAACAGCTTGTCCATCTCGGGGTCGCAATAGATGCCCCAATTGGTGCCCGCCGGCGGCTTCAGATCGCATTGCAGATGGCGGATGAAGCCGGTGAACGGGTCCTGGATGAAGTAGGTGTAGTTCATACCCGTCGCCTTGCGTGACGAGTCGTGGTTCGCGCCGGCCCGCCAGATGTTGATCAGCGTGTTCCACTCGACCACTTCGAAATCGACCTTGATGCCGACCTCGGCGAGGTTCTGCTGGACGAACTCGTTCATCGGCAGCGGCTGCATCTGGCCCGAGCCGGAGGGCGAGATCAGGATGCGGGTCTGGAGCGGCTTGGCCGGCGAGTAGCCGGCCTCGGCGAGCAGCTTCTTGGCCGCCGCCGGATCATAGGCCAGCTTGAAGCTCGGCTTGCCGAACCATTGGTGCCCGGGCGGATAGAAGCCCTCGGCCGGGATCATCATGCCGCCGAGCAATTCCTTCAGCCCGGCGCGGTCGATCGCAAGATTTGCCGCCTTGCGCACGCGGATGTCGTTCCAGGGCGAGCCCTCGACGCGCGAGAGATGCCAGGTCCAGTTGTGCGGGTAGGCATTGGTGACGATCTTGTAGCCGGCGCCTTTCAGCGACTCGACGAGATCGGGCGCCGGCGCCTCGATCCAATCGACCTGGCCGGAGCGCAGCGCAGCGGCGCGGGCATTCGGCTCCGGCAGCGGCAGCAGCACAAGCTTGTCGAGCTTGGGCACGCGCGCCTTGTCCCAATAGTCCTTGAACGGCGAGAGCTCGGCCCGCTCGCGCGGCTGGAAGGCGGTGAGCTGCCAGGGACCGGTGCCGGACGGCGTCCTGGCGAAGGCCTCCCAGTTCCTGCCGAGCTTCTCCCACTGTGCCGGCGAGGACATCATCACCCAGGCGAGCTGATAGGGCAGCGTCGCATCGGGCGATTTCGTCGTGATCTCGACCTTGTACTTGTCGATCACCTTGTAGGCCGCGACCGCCGGGATACGCGAGCGCCCTTGCGCCGCCTGGCGCTGGTCGAATTGCGGGCTATCGTTCTTGAGCAGCTTGTCGAGATTCCAGACCACCGCCTCGGCGGTGAATTCGGAACCGTCATGGAACTTCACGCCCTCGCGCAGGGTGAAGGTCCATTTGGTCTTGTCGCTCCCATCGACGGCCCAGGCGGTGGCGAGGCCGGGCTTGAGGTCGGAGGGCTTGTCGGCGCTGGAGAGGTCCCAGTTGATCAGCGCGTCATAGACCGTATAGCCCATGAAGCGCATGCCCTCGCCGCCCTGGTCGGTCTGGCCGGTGGTCAGCGGGATATCCGAGGCGGTCATGCCGATGCGCAGCGTACCTTGCGCGACGGCCTGCTGGGCGAAGAACGCAACGCCGGCGGCGAGCGAGAGGGCCAGGGCTGAACGAAGCATCGGGCACCTTTGATCTGGAAGGGTTCTGAACCGGCTCAGCAAGGGCTGTGCCATGGGCGCAGACGGAGGGGCGGCGAGCCTCTCCGTCATGCTCGCCCTCGTGGCGAGCATCCACGTCTTGAGCGCGGCCTTGGACCAGTGAAGCTAAGACGTGGATGGTCGGGACGAGCCCGACCATGACGATGAGCGGTCGGGCCTATGGCCTCTTCACTCCATCGACATCGGCGCGAGGTCGATGAACCAGCTCTTCGGCTGGACCACGCCCTTGACCTTGGCGCTCATCGCGCGCGGCCCGACATCGTGCGCTACCCAGACGAACGGCGCCTCCTCGACGATGCGGGCATGGAGCTTGGCGAGCGCCGCATCGCGCGCCGTGCCGTCGAAGGACGTGCGGGCGTCGGCGATCAGCTTGTCGAACTCGTCATTGCCGAAATAGCCCCAATTGTTGGAGACCGGCGGGAAGGTCTTGGTCGAGACGAAACGGACCATGGCGAAGAACGGGTCCATCGCCGCATAGGTGACGTTGGTGGCGTTGGCGCCGCGGGCATTGGCGTGCTTGGCGCCCTCGCGCCAGTTGGTGAAGACGGCGTTCCACTCGCCGACCTCGAGCGCGACGTCGAAATAGCAGTCCTTCAGCGCCTGCTGCATGAACTCGTTCATCGGCAGCGGCTGCATCTGGCCGGAGCCGGAGGCCGAGGTCAGTACCTTCACCTTCGCCGGCTTGGCTGCCGAGAACCCGGCCTCGGTCATCAACTTCTTGGCGGCGTCGAGATCATACTTGATCTCGAATTTCGGATTGCCCCACCAGGGATGGCCGGGCGGCACCGTGCCCTTCGGCACCTCCATCAGCCCGCCGAGCAGCGTCTTCAGCTCCTCGCGGTTGACGCAGAGATTGGCGGCGTGGCGCACCTTCTTGTCGAGCCAGACCGAGCCCTCGGCGAAGGAGAGCTGCCAGGGCCAGACATGCGGCTGGGCGTTGGTGTAGATCGAGAAACCGCGCTGTTTGATCTGCGGCACGGCGTCCGGAGCCGGCGCCTCGATCCAGTCGACCTGACCGGAGAGCAGGGCGGCGGTGCGGGCGTTCGCTTCCGGCAGCGGCAGCAGCACGATCCGGTCGACCTTCGGCACCCGCTTGGGGTCCCAATAGGCCTTGTTGGCGACCATCTCGAAGCGCTCGCGCGGCACGAGCCTGACGCCCTTGAAAGGGCCAGTACCGGACGGGTCGGCCGAAAAAGCGGTCCAGGCCTGCTTCGAACGCTCAACCGCATCGGTCACCGAGGCCGGCACGGCAGCCAGTTTGGCGGCCCAATGCGTCGGCGAGGCCATGTAGAGGTTGGTCAGGTTGATCGGCAGGAAGGCGTCCGGCTCGGAGGTGGTGAGCTCGACGGTGAGCGGATCGATCGCCTTGGCCGACTTTAAAGTCGGCATGCGCGAGACGGTGACGCCAACCTGATCGGCAGCAAAGTGCACTGCCTCTTTGTTGAGCACCTTTTCGACATTCCAGACTACCGCTGCGGCATCGAAGGCCGAGCCATCCTGGAACTTCACGCCCGGGCGCAGCTTGAACACCCATTTGGTCTTGTCGCCGGCATCGACCGCCCATTCGGTGGCGAGGCCGGGAATGACGACGCTGGCCTTGTCGGCCGAAGACAGGTCCCAGTTGGTCAACCCGTCATACATCGGGATGCCGGTGAAGCGGTTACCCTCGAAACCCTGATCGGGCTGGCCATGTGTGCGCGGGATATCGGCGGCGGTCATGCCGACGCGCAGAACCTTCTCCTGCGCCAGCGCGGCGCCCGCGAGCGCGGTCGAGAAACCGAGCGCCAGCATGGCGGCGCGCGTGATGGATGTGGACGACATGACGGTACTCCCCTCGAGGCCCGGCGTTGGTTCGCGCGGATCGAGGGGAAACTAGCAACCGGCGTGCCATTGGTGGGCGTCTGCCTCCAACGGCTTTTCGGCACTCCATCAGCTGTCAGCTGCGCCATTCGGCGAAGAGCGTAGAAAGCACGGTGAACGCCAGCTTGCGGGTCGTCTTGTCCTCCGCGATCAGGCCTTTCCGGTTGAAGCCTTTCTGGAAGCTGGTCTGGCGACGCTCGGTGCGGAAATCGTAGAGCAGCCAGGCCGCGATCCCGGCGACGTAAGGTGTCGCCGCCAGGCGCCTGACCTGCTGGCGATAGAACTCGGCCTGCCAGTCCTCGGTGAACAGGACGCGGCCAGCGCCCCTGTGGCCAGGCAAAGCGTCGGCGCCGGTCTCCGAGACGATCACCGGCTTGTCGGGGCTTGAATTGGCGAGCAGGCGGTCGAGGCCAGAGAAATCCGGCTCGTACCAGCCGAAATACTCGTTGAGACCGATCACATCGAGCTGTTCGGCGAGCCGATCCTCGATGGCGAAGCTCTCGCGATTGATCAGGCAGGCGGCGCCGACCAGCCGGGTCGGGTCCGCGGTCCGCGCGGCTTGCGCGAGGCGCGACATGAAGGAGAGGCGCGCATCGGTGTCGGCATTCTCGTTGCCGACGCCCCAGAGGATCACGCTGGCGCGGTTGATGTCGCGGGCGATCAGTTCGCGCAGCTGGTTCTCGGCATCGGCATAGGTGTCCGGATTGTCGAAGGCGATCGCCCAGTAGACAGGGATCTCGGCCCAGAGCAGCAACCCCATCTCGTCCGCGATCCGCGCGACATGCTCATGGTGCGGATAATGCGACAGGCGCAGGAAGTTGCCGCCGAGCTCTTTGACGTGACCGAAGCGGCGGCGCACGTCGTCCTCCGTCGAGACCTTGCCGAGCGCGAGGTCATCCTCATGCACGCAGACGCCCTTGAGCAGGATCGTCTCGCCGTTCAGCAGGATGTCGGTGCCGCGGGTCTCGATGGTGCGGAAGCCGATGCGCTCGCTGACCCGATCATCGCCGCAGGAGAATTCGACCTCGTAGAGCCGGGGCGTATCCGGCGACCAGAACTGCCCGGTGAAGGGCACGATCATCTCGCCCTTGCCGCCGCGGACGGGAACCGAGAGCGACAGCCCCAGTTCCGGGGCGCTGACCCGCACGGCCGTGTCCACCGCCTCGGACAGGGCGATCGAGAATGAGGCCTCCCGTCCGCCGGGTCGAAGCGTGGCACGCGCCTCGCGGATGAAGAGCGCGGGTAGGCGCATCAGCGAGACGTCGCGATAGAGCCCGCCATAGTTGAACCAGTCGATGTGCTGCATCGGCACGCGCACTGCGGAGCGCCGGTTCTCGACCATGATCTGCAGGCGATTGCGGCCGTCCCGCAAGGCGTCCGTCAGATCGAGGCTGAACGGCGTCGAGCCGCCGCGATGGCCGCCGACATGGCTGCCGTTGACGAAGACGAGCGCCGCATAGTTCGCCGCACCGATGTTGAGGATCGCCCGTTCGCCGGCCGGGCCGCATTGCCAGTCGAGATGGCGCGTGTACCAGGCGGCGCCCTCGAAATAGGTCCATTCCGGCTTCAGCACGTTCCAGCAGGATGGGACGGGAACGAGCTCGCCCGCCTCGATCTCGTAGTCGCGCGGTTGCGACCATTGCGACGGCGGCGTCTCGTCGAGCGCGAACCATTTCTGCCGCAGACCCTCGTCGAAGAGATCGAGCGTCAGGCGCCAGTCGCCATCGAGCGAGATGACCGGCCGGCCATTGACCGGCACATAGGCCTCGGCGCCGGCGAGCCCGGCGAGATACGGCCAGGCGTAGTCCTCGTCATGGAGATGGTGGAAGGGATCGTCTACCGCCATCACCGTGCTCCGAGCCGGTAGCCGATGCCGATCATCCGCCGGAAGCGCCAATCCCAGCGTCCGGGGAAGAGTACATCCGCAATCATCGCGATCGCGATCCAGCGGAACCAGGTCGCGAAGCCATTGGAGAGCCCTTGCGGCTCCTCATAGCCCTTCACCCAGCCATCCTGGCGGCGCGTGCCGACCCGGACGTCGCAGAAGCCGCCATCGGCGTTCTGGTCGGCGAGCAGCGCATTGAGCAGGCTGGAGAGCCAGCGACGGATGTCGTCCCGGCGATGGTCGAGCAAGGCGAGGCCATGGACCAGCACATCGACCGCGTCGACGTCGATGCAGGCGGAATCGACGCGCGGCGGCAAATAGAGAACGTAATCGACGGACCGTTCGAAGGCCGTCGGAACGCGGCCCTCATGATACCAGATGTGGAAATTGTGCATCGAGCCGGCGAAGGCGTGCAGCAGGCGGGTCGCGTCCGAGAGCTGGCCGACGCCCCAGAAGCCGGTGCTCGGCTCACGGTTGCGGTCGTGCCAGCCATAGAGGATGTCGAGCGCCGCATCGACCCGCGCTTGCATCGCGGCGTCGCCATCCCGCCGCAGCAGCAGGAAGAAGCTCGCCAGATTGACGATGTTGTTGCCTTCCTGCCATGGGTCGTTGAGGTCGCGATCGGCGAGCCAGGCCTTCAGCGTCAACGGATCGAGGAATGGCTCGGCGAAGGCCAGGTTCGGGCGACGGCCCGGTTCGAGCGCATCGATGGCGCCGAGCGTGTAGTTGGTGACGTGAAAATCGATATAGCGCCAGGTCTCGTCGCGATCGGGCTTCTTGAACACCGCCTCGTCGGTCATGCCGGGCACGCGGACGATGCCATCAGGACGGCGATGCCTTTCGAGCCAGAAGACGAGTGCCGTCCGCTCGGCCTCGGAGAAGCTGTCGAGCCCGCCGATCAGGTCGAGGCACATGAGGCCGTTATAGGTGCCGTAGAGGCTGACGCCTGGCCAGCTCGCATGGTCCTGAGCCGACGACATGCGCATGACGCCGCGCGGTTCACCAGGCACTTGCATCGCGGCGAGCCAGTCGAGCGAGCGCTGCCGCGCGGTCTCGATGGCTGCAACGCGGGTCGTATCGGACATTGGGTGGAACATCAGATTCATCCCTTGACTGCCCCTGCCGCCATGCCCGCCATCACCCGCTTCTGGGCGAGCAGGAACAGCCCTGCCACCGGCAGGGTGGTGATGACGGAAAGCGCCATGATGCCCTGGAAATTGGCCCCCAGCTCCGTGTTCATCGACAGCAGCGCCACGGGAAGCGTGTAGGTGTCCGGCGTCTTCGAGATCACCAGCACCGGGAACCACTGGGCCCAGTTGAGCAGGAAGGTGATCAGCGCGACCGTCGCCGTGATCGACGAGGCCATCGGCAGGACGATGCGGAACAGGATCTGCGCCTCGTTGGCGCCATCGATGATCGCGGCCTCGATGACCTCGCCCGGGATCTTCCGGAAGAACTGCTCGAACAGGAAGAACTGGATCGGGCCGAGCGCCAGGAAAAGCACGATGCCGGCATAGGAGCCGAGCAGCCCGAGCTTGAACATCACCAGATAGACCGGGATGACTAGCAGCATGTAGGGGTACATGATGGTGACGAGGAAGCCGTAGCGCAGCGCTGCGAACCCCGGCAGTTGCGGCTTGCGCGTCAGGGCATAGGCGCCGAGCGCCGTGACGACGACGCTCAGCACCGTCGAGGCCGTGGTGATCGCCAGCGAATTGGCGATGTAGCGCGCCAGCGAGACGCCGCCGAGGCTGGCGATCTCCGTGAAGATCGAGAGGTCCAGCGTCTCCGGCAGCAGCCGCAGCGGATCATCCATGATCGCCCGCGTCGAGCGGAAGGCGCTGACCAGCATCCACCAATAGGGATAGAGGAAGGCGAGCGCGACCAGCCCGGCGAAGACATAGGCCACGATCTGGAGCGGCCGGCTGATCCGCGTCATCTGCACATCGGCACTCATCGCGCAGCCTCCCTGTCACCCAGGCGATAGATGGTCAGGGAGACGCCGATCACGATCGCGAACAGCACGCTCGCCATGGCGGTGGCCTCGCCGTAACGGCCCTGATCGAAGAGCTGGTAAGCGTAATAGGAGACGAAGTTGGTGGCTTCGTTCGGTCCGCCCTTGGTCATCACCACAACGACCGTGAAGGTCTTCAGGAACTGGATCAGCGCATAGACGGTGTTGATGATGAAGGCGGGCTTGAGCTGCGGCAGGATCACATAGCGCCAGCGCTGCCAGGCCGTCGCGCCGTCGACATGCGCCGCCTCCTCCAGCGCCCGGTCCCGGATGGCGAGATTGGCGTGGAAGATCAGCATGTAGAAGCCGGCATGGTGCCAGAGCTCGGCGATCAGGAGCGAGATCATCGCCGTCGGGCCGGTGGTCAACCCGGCGAAGGCCGGCAGGCCGACGGTGTCGAGAAGCGCGTTGATCGCGCCGAAGGAGCGGTCGTAGAGCCAGCGCCAGACGACATAGCCGGCGACGTCCGGCGTCACCACCGGCAGGAACAGCGCCAGGCGCAGGAGCAGGCCGCCGCGCTTCAGGAGCGGTGAATCGATCAGCACCGCCATGCCGAAGGCGAAGCCGACGTTCGCCGCGACCGCCGCCGCCGTGTAGAGGAAGGTGCGCAGCAGCGAGGCGAGGAAGGCCGGATCGGCGAAGATCGCGGCGTAGTTGGCGAAGCCGACATAGGTCGGGTTCGGCCGCAGCGCCGTCGCCGATGCGGTGAACGACACCATGATCGACAGCACGATCGGCCAGACGCCGAACAGGATCGTCAGCGCCGCGAAGGGCAGGACGAAGAGATAGAAGATCCGGTTATGCCAGACCGTTTCAAGGGTCGTGGTCATGCTGTCTGCCCTTCGGGAGGAGGTTCGGCCGCGGGCCGCGCGAAGCGGCTCGCGATCGCGGTTATCGGCTAAGGCTATTTGGCCTTCAGCTTGGCCGCGAGCTCGCGCATTTCCTTGGCCGTCTCGGCGATAAACGGCTTCCAGTCCGCCGGAGGACTGGCGATGCCGGAGAGCAGCTTCTTGTGGAAGGCCGCTTCGAGCTCCGGATAGAAGGGATGCACCGCCTCGGGGAAATCATAGGCGATGAGCGGCGCCTCGGCCTTGGCGAAATACTGCGAGCGAGGCGACAGGGAGGCGACGTCGAGATCGCCGCGCACGGCCGCCCCGACATTGTCGAGCGAGGCCTGCTGGGCCGCCTTGGTCAGCATGAACTGGGCGAAGTCCTGCGCCAGCGCCTTGTTGGGCGCGTTCTCGGGGATGGCGATGCCGCGCATGCCGCCGATGACGACGTAGTTCTTCTCGTCAGCTGCGAATCTCGGCCATTTGCCGACGATGAAGTCGCCGTTCAGAACCTTCTCGCCATCCCACTTCTTCACGTTCCAGTCGCCGACCCGGAACATGCCGCCGCGGCCGCCCTCGATCACCTGGTACATCTCGGTGAAGGAGTGGTTGATCGTGTCCGGCGCGACGAACTTGTAGCTCGTATAGCTCTTGAGGAACTCCTCCAGCACCGCCGCATGGCGCGGCTCGTCGACGGTGATCTTGCCTTCGGGATCGATCAGCGTGTGACGCAGGCCGGTGCCGAAGCTGAAGAGATCGAGGATGTGGATGAGATCGCGCGGCTTGGCAGCCTCGAGCGCGAAGCCGAAGGTGTCGGCCTTGCCGTTGCCGTCCGGATCATTGTCGCGGAACTTGCCTGCGACGCGCTTGGCATCCTCCCAGGTTTCGGGGAACTTCTCGCCGACCTTGTCGAGCCAGCTCTTGCGCACGCCGAAGCCCATCTGCACGCGCTGGATCGGGATGATGATCTGCTTGTCCTTGTAAGTCGCGACCTTGAGATCATCCTCGCTCAGGAAGGCCTTGTCGGTAACCTTGCCGAGCAGCGCCTTGAGGTCCGAGACCTTGCCGGTCTGGTCCTGGATGCGGATGACGCGCTCGTAATTGTTGTAGATCAGGTCCGGCGCGGAACCGGTGTTCAGCGCGCTGATGACGCGGCCGAACCATTGGTCCGTCGGATAGCTCAGCGACTTCACCGTCACGCCCGGCCGCTGCTTGGCGAACTCGGCAGACATCGCCTCGAACCATTTGAGGCCGTTGTCGCCGAGGTCGTGCCAGACCGTCAGCGTCTGTGCGGTCGAGGGTAGCACGCCGGCCATCACGATGCCCGCGGCGGCGGCAATCCGATTCAAGAACCTCATCGCTTCCTCCCTTGAACGCTATTGCGCTGCGCTCTTCTGTTGCGTCGTCTTGTTGAGGGTAAACGTTTACCCTTGCTGCACCCTATGACCTCCCGCTATAAAAGTGCAAGCGTTTTGTGGCCTTGGACCGAATGACGGCAATGACGACGCGGCGTACGGCGCTCAAGCCGCCTGATGCTCAGCAGGCATCGATCGCCAATGTGGCCGAACGCGCGGGCGTTTCGATTGCGACCGTGTCGCGCGTGTTGAATGGCGTCGCGAACAAGGCCTCGACGGAAACCGTCGCCAAGGTCAGGCAGGCGGTGGCCGAGCTCGACTATCGCCCCTCCAGCGCCGGCAAGTCATTGCGGCAGAAGCAGAGCAGGCTCGTCGCGGTCCTGGCCGCCAACCTCGCCAACCCGACGATGGCGGCGATTGCGGCCTCGACCGAAGTGGCGCTGCGCGAGCGCGGCCTGGTGATGGTGCTTTGCGACACCCATGACAGCCCGGAACTGCAGGACGAGTATCTGCGCGAGATGCGGGCACAACAGGCAAGGGCCATCGTCTTCCTTGGCGCCGTGGCAAGTCCGATGCTGGATCTGCTGCGCGGCGGTCCCACGCCGCTCGTCTTCGTCAACCGCCGCGATCCCGGCGATCCCGATGGCGATTTCGTCGGCATCGACAATGCGCAGGCCGGGCGCGACGTCGCCGCGCATGCGCTCGCGTCTGGCATCAGGCGCCCGGCGCTCATCCACGCCCCGCTCGCCTCATCGGCGACTCGGGCCCGGGTCGAAGCCATCACGGAAAGCTTTGCCGAGGCGGGGCATCCGATCCCGCCTTCCCTGGTCCTCGGGCCGGCCGAGAGGGAGCATCTGGCGCTCGGTCATGCCGCCGCCGAGCTGCTGATCAACAAGCGCACCGACTTCGACGCACTGATCTGCACGGGCGATCTCATCGCCTTCGGCGCCCACCGCTTCATCGTGGAACATGGCAGCGCGATCATGTCGCCAATCTACGGCTTCGATGACAACCCGCTCAACGATTGGGTCGCGCCCTGGCTCTCATCCGTCCTGATCCCTTACGGCACCTTCGGCCAGGCAGTGGCCGAGCTGATCACGGGAGATCTCGAGAAGCCCGAGCGCCAGCGCGTTCTGCCGCACAGGCTGATCGATCGAAGGCCGTCTTAGGCCACAGCGAGCTCGCGGATGATACCGGCAAAATCCTCGGCGTTGGCCGAAAGCGCTTCGCCGCTGCGGTGGATGATGCCGACGATCAAGCATGTCCGCGCCTTCACCGTCCGCGACGGAGGCGCCGACTGTCGCGACCAGAAGGGCGGGCATTGGATCGACAGCGAGATCGCGACGCCGATGTCGCGCTATCCCGAATATCGCCAGACCCGCTCCTCCTTCGGGCTCAACGTGCTCGACACGCTGGTGATCGAGGTCGATGACGGGACCATCGGGTTTGCGGTGACGACGGCTAAGCGCCTTGGGATCTATCGGCCAAGGCAATCAAACTGACGTCGATCGTGCCCGCCCTGAACCCCGCCTCGCAGTAGCACAGATAGAACTCCCAGAGCTTGCGGAACGGCTCGTCGAAGCCCAGTGGAGCGATCTGCGGCCAGCTCTGCAGGAAGCGGCGCCGCCACTCCTTCAAGGTCTCGGTGTAGCTGGCGCCGAAATCGAAGCGTCCGATCGTCGCCAGGTCGACCCGCTGCGCTTCGCGCTCCAGAGCCGCGACAGAGGGCAGGCAGCCCCCGGGGAAAATGAAACGCTGGATGAAGTCAGTGCCCTGCTGGTAGGGCTCGAACACGGCATCGTCGATGGTAATCGCCTGCAAAACCGCATGGCCGCCATCAGCCAGCGAGCGGTTCAGCGTCGCGAAATAGCTCGGCCAATAATCGCGCCCCACCGCTTCGATCATCTCGATCGAGACGATGCGATCGTATTGTCCCGCAATGTCGCGATAGTCCTGCAGGCGAAGATCGACCCGATCTGCCAGGCCCGCTTGGCTGATCCGCTTTTGCGCATAGTCCAGCTGCGACGGGGAGAGCGTGATCGCCGTGACGCGGCAGCCTTCGCGGGCAAGGCGCTCGGCCAACGCGCCCCAACCACAACCGATCTCCAGGACATGCTCGCCACCCGAGAGCGCGAGCATCTCGACGATCCGGTCGAGCTTGCGCTCCTGCGCAGCCTCGAGCGTATCCGTTGGTGCCTCGTAGAGCGCGGACGAATAAGTCATGCTCTCGTCGAGCCAGTGCCGGTAGAAGTCGTTGCCGAGGTCGTAATGCGCGGTGATGTTGCGGCGGCTGCCGGACCGGCTGTTGGCATTGCGCCAGTGCCGCAAGCGATTGAGCAGGCGCGCCATCCAGGTGCCGGAAACGAGTTTGCGAAGCGTTGCATCGTTGCGCGCGCCGAGCTCGATCAGGGCCGTCAGATCCGGCGTCGTGAAGTCTCCGTCGCGATAGGCTTCGGCAAGCCCGATATCGCCGTCGAGCATCAGGCGACGCATGGCTCGCCAGCTCTTCAATACGATCGCAGCTTGCGGTCCAGGTTCGGCGGGGGCGCTCCACAGCTGTTCGCCTTCCGGCGTGACGATGCTCAGCCTGCCGATGGCGATATGCGACAGGAGACGACGCAGGAACCAGCGGGACAAGCCGATCCCGGTCGGCACCGAAAGCGACTGCTCGGCCAAGGGCGCCTGGCGTTCGGTTTCAGGCAGTCTCATGGCTGCATTTGTCCTTTTGCATGAGGCGCCGCCTGGCCCGCGCTGAAGCGCTGCTCCGGTGGAGCAGGGTGTGTCCACAACGGGATGCGCTTCGCCAGGAGGCGCAGTGCGTGCCAGTGGATCGCTGCGGTGACCTTCAAGGTGAGCAGGGGATGACTCGCCAGGAGGCGCAACAGGGCGGCGTCGTCGAGGATACGACGCCGGCCGCCCAGCGATGCCGCGATCAATCTCCCGTCGCTGTCGTGGCCTTCGATCGCGACCGAGACGCGCTCGCCCGGCGGCTCGACCTGGAAGGCGTAGCGCATGGCGAGGCCCATGAACGGCGAGACATGGAAGCGCTTCTGTGCCTCCTGCCGCAAAGGATGGGCCTGCGCGCCGGCCGGTGCGACATAGCTGTGAATCTCGCCGAAGGTGTTGTGCACCTCGTAGATTGTCGCTCGCAGGCTGCCGTCGTGGCCGTAGCAGAAATAGGTACTGAGGGGGTTGAAGGCGTAGCCGAGGATGCGCGGCATGGTCAGCAGTCGGACGCTGCCGCCATTCCACTGAATGCCAGCTGCAGCCAGCGCCTCTGCGACCTGTTCCTTCAGAGGCCTGCCGCTGCGATCGCCATAGTCGGCATCGCGGAAGGCATAGAGGTTGAAACGGTTGCGGGAGAACAAGCGCAGCTGCACGGCAATGGCGTCGATCTCGTCGAGGTCGAGCAGCATCCAGAAGACGCGATAGGACAGGGCATGCGGTTTCGGGCGGAAGCGATGGTGCCTCACCCGGCCGACATAGAGGGCGGAATGCGTAATCATGCTGCCAGCTCACGCGGGGTGGCGAGCGGAATGCGCCCGGATTCGTCGCGAACCTGCCAAGGCCGCCGCACGCCGCCGAGCGCCTCGGCGACGGCGAGACCGGCCTGCAAGCCGTCTTCGTGGAAGCCCGAGCCGAAATAGGCACCGCAGAACCAGCTGCGCCGGGCGCCCTGCAGGGCCCAGAGCTGCTCCTGCGCCGCGAGCGCGGCTTGATCGAAGATCGGATGCTCGTAGATCTCTTCGTGCAGGATGGTGTCGTGGCGCAGCGTCGCGGGCGGGTTCAAAGTGACGAAGAACGGCCGGGTCCCAGGCAGGTCCTGCAGCCGGTTCATCCAATAAGTCACGGCGCAGGCGGCATCCGGCTTGTCGCGCTCCCCGATATGGTTCCAGCTTGCCCAGGCCCGGCGACGCAGAGGCATCAAGGCCGCGTCACCATGCAGCACGGCGCGATTGCGGCTGTAGCGAAAGGCGCCGAGCGCGGCAGTTTCGAGCGGGTCGGGATCGGCGAGCAGGGCCAGCGTCCGATCGGCATGCGTCGCGAAGACGACGTGGTCGAAGGCCTCGCTCCAGCCGTCTCCCGTTACGAGCACCTCGTTCGGCGAGCGCCTGACCTGGCGCACGGATGTGCCGAGCCGAACTTTTCCACTGAACTGCTCGTGCAGCCGCGCGACGTAGCGGGCACTGCCGCCGCTGACCGTGCGCCAGATCGGCCGGTCGGTGAGCTGGAGCAAACCGTGATTGTGATGGAAGCGCAGGAAGGCCTGAGCGGGGTAAGACAGTATCTCTGAACAGGGCGCCGACCAGATCGCCGCGGCCATCGGCAGGAGGTGGTCATCCCGGAAAGCGGCGCCATAGCCGCCGGCCGCGATATAGTCGCCGAGCTTCATCTCGGTGACGTGTCCCGCCTGCGCGTCGCGGGTCGCGTCGCGATAGAAGCGGACAAGGCCCTGGAGCATGGCCCAGAAGCGAGGGCTCGCCAGATTGCGCCGCTGCGCAAACAACCCTGCCAGGCTGGTGCCGCTGTATTCGAGACGTCCGCCGTCCAGCGAAACGGCAAAGGACATCTCGGTCGGCTGCGTGGCGACGCCGAGCTCATCGAGCAGCGCTACGAAGTTCGGATAGGTCTTCTGATTGTAGACGATGAAGCCGGTATCGACAGCCGTCTCACCGCCCGCCCCATCCGATACTAAAACGGTGTTGGCGTGGCCGCCGAGGCGAGACTCGGCCTCGATCAGCACGACATCGTGAGCCTGCCCCAGCAGCCATGCCGCCGACAGCCCGGAGATTCCGGCGCCGACGACCGCAACTTTCTTTGGATGTCCGTGAGCGTGCGCCATGGCCATTCCTTGCGTTTCGGAAGGCTATACGCCGGGTGCTCCGCTTTGGATTTGTGGTCAGGGCCGAGAAATCGCGCGGCCGGGTGAGCCGGTCGCCACTGCCAGACGTACCTGCTCAAGGCAGTCGGAGAAGCGGGTCAATGCCTATGTCTGGTTTGAAGCGTCTGCTTGCAGCGACTGGTTCATATGCCGCCCATCCCGAGCCGCGTGCGGCGATGGCGAACACGGTGGCGCTGGTGATCGTCTCGAACCAGCCCTTCTATCCGCTCTACCTTTATTGGGCGGTGTCACCCGTGATCTCGCCGTCCTTCCTCACATTCATCTCGACGCCGCTGTTCGCATTGGTGCCGGCCGTGATGCGCCGCAGTTCCAGGCTCGGCCGGTCCCTGATGCTCGGCGCCGGAATCGGCAACACGCTGCTCTGCCGCTTCGCCTTCGGCCCATCGTCAGGTGTCGAAGCTTTCCTGTTCCCCTGCCTGGTGCTGGCGGTCCTGCTCTTCCGCCCCGACGAACGCTTTTATGCCGTCGGCTTCACGGCGCTCAGCTTCGCCGCCTATCTGCTTCCGGTCGATGCCATCACCAACCCTCTGCACCTCTACCAGCCGCAGGAATACCTTGCCCTGCAGCGCCTGAACTTCCTCAGCGCGGCCTCGCTTACCGTGCTGATCGGCTGGCTCTTCGGCCAGCGGCATCGGGAGATGCCCGCGGGGAAGTGAAACCGAACGAGGTTCACGAGCGTAGAAGGAGAGCAACGCGGAAAGGACATCGCATGAGACGTCTCCTGCTCGCCTTGGTCGTCATCACGCCATCAGCCGCCGGCGCGACCACCCTGGACGGCACCTGGCTACGCGACGATGGCAACGCCCGGGTCCGTATCGCACCCTGCGGCGACAAGATTTGCGCCACCAACCTATGGATCGGCGATACCAGCAAGGGCGAGGCGGCCGGCGACAAGCTGATCATGACGCTGGCGCAACAAGCTGACGGGAGCTTCTCCGGCACCGCCTACGATCCCAAGCGGGACTGGTCCTACTCCATGACGATCAAGACCGCTCCGGGCGAACTCACCACGCGCGGTTGCATCGTCGGCCGGCTGATTTGCCGTGATGTCGGGTGGAAATCGGCCAACTAGCGAAGGCTGGCCAGGTATGGTGATCCGTTTTCGCAACGCCGCCGTATTCACGATATGGCCGCCGCATTCGCCCTTACTATCCATGACATGCGCGCAGCGACGGCGGCGCAGCGAGAGCGGTTACTTGCCTTGTTCGACCCCAATGCCCTGATCGCGGCGATCGCGCGTTCGGGCGACCGGAGCGCATTCGCCGAGCTGTTCGACCATTTCGCGCCGCGCGTGAAGGGGCTGCTGATGCGTGGCGGGGCCTCGGCCGAGCTGGCCGAGGAAATCGCGCAAGAGACGCTGTTGTCGGTCTGGCGCAAGGCCGGGATGTTCGACCCCTCCAAGGCGAACGCCTCGACCTGGATCGCCTCCATCGCGCGCAACCGGCGCATCGACATCGCCCGGCGGGAAACTCGCTCGCGGCTTTCACAGGTTTACGAGATTCTGGATGAAGAAGGCCCTCAACAACCTGATGAGACGGTCTCGGGCGCTGAACGCGACGCGCGGGTCAGGGCGGCGATGACCGGCCTCTCGTCCGACCAGTATCGGGTCGTCGAGCTCGCTTTCCTCGAAGGGCTCACCCATCAGGACGTGGCAAAACGATTGGCGATCCCGCTTGGCACGGTGAAGTCGCGCCTGCGCCTCGCCTTGTCGCATCTGCGCGCCAGGCTGGAGGATCTGCGATGAGCATGGCCCATCGCCCGTCCGACGAGACACTCGCTGCCTTCGCCTGCGGCCACCTCGACGAAGGACTGGCGCTTGCCGTCGCCGCCCATGTCGAGTTGAACGAAGAGAGCCGGCTGCTCGTGCAGGAGCTCCAGGCGGTTCAGGGCGCTCTGCTCGATCGCATCGAGCCGGCTGCGATGTCGAGTGGTATTCCTGATCCGACCGAACAGAAATCAGCCATGGGTAATGCCGTCATCGGCCTCCCACCGGCCGAACCCGGCGTGCCGAATGTCTTGCGGCCCTACGCGTTAGGGCCGTGGCGGCCGATCGGCATCCGGATCGCGATGCGCCGCATCGAGGTGCCCGGGGCGCAGGCGCGGGTCTTCATGCTGCGAGCTGGACCCGGCATCGCCTTGCCGCACCACAAGCATACGGGCCTCGAGTGGGCGACCATCCTGTCCGGCGCCTACGAGCACGAACGCGGCCGCTATGCCGCCGGCGATTTCGACGAGGCCGATGTCGAGCATGAGCATACGCCGCGCGTCGATCCCGTCGAAGGCTGCACCTGCCTGGTCGCCATGACCGGCAACGTTCTGCTCCAGGGCTGGCTCGGCAGGCTGCTGCAACCGCTGGTGCGGCTGTGACCCTGGCGTCGCTGGCTGCGGCACTGCTCTTCGTCGCGGTCGCGATGTCGGCGACCATGCAGCTGGCGACCCGGATCGAACGCCGCACGGGCAACTCCGGCTGGATCGACGTGGTCTGGACCTTCGGGCTTGGCGCGACCGGGGCAATGGGCGCGCTGCTGCCGTTTGGTGAAGGACCGTTCGGCCGCCGCCTCTTCGTCGCTGCGCTCGTTGCCGCTTGGGCGCTGCGCCTCGGCCTGCACATCGCCGGACGGACCAAAGGAATCTCCGACGATCCGCGCTATGCCCGGATGAAGCGGGACTGGGGACCGCGGGCGCCCGCCAAAATGGCCCAGCTGCTGCAGTTGCAGGCGCTGGCAAGCATCCCTCTCGCCATCGGGATCATCCTGGCGGCTCACAACCCGGCCGCATTTGGCCAGGCACAGGATGCGCTCGGTCTGGCGGTCTTCCTCGCAGGCATCATCGGAGGCGCGATCGCCGACCGGCAGCTGCGTGGCTTCGCACAATCGGGGCTGGGCGGCATTTGTGACACAGGTCTTTGGGCCTTCTCGCGACATCCCAACTACTTCTTCGAAGCGGTGCTCTGGACCGCCTATGCGGTGATCGCGTCGGCAGCGGCCTATCCGTTCGGCTGGCTCGCCTGGCTGGCGCCTGCGGCGATCACGCTGCTGCTCGTGCGCGTCTCCGGCATTCCGCCGCTGGAGCAGCACATGCTCGCGAAGCATGGCGCCGCCTATCGCGACTATCAGCGTCGAACCAGCGCCTTCATTCCACTCCCGCCCAAAGGAGCCACGCCATGACGATCATGCAGAGGCTTTCGAGCTGGGGCGAAGCCTTGCCCGTGCCCGACGCGGTCAGCCGTATGGTTATCGCCTCGCTGGTCGCGCGAACGGACCGAGCGCTTGCGACGCAGCTCGACAATGCGGAGAGCTTCGCCAGGACGATGGCGGAGCAGCCGATCGCGCTGCATGCCGACGCCGCCAATGCCCAGCACTACGAAGTGCCGGCTGCCTTCTTCGACCAGGTGTTGGGCCCAAGGCGCAAATATTCCTGCTGCTATTACGCCGACCCGGCCGATAGTCTCGCCACGGCCGAGGAGACGGCACTGGCGTTGACGGCGGAGCACGCCGGGCTGGCTGACGGACAGGAGATCCTCGAACTCGGCTGCGGCTGGGGCTCGCTCTCGCTGTGGATGGCGCAGACCTATCCGGCGGCGCGCATCGTCGCGGTCTCGAACTCGGCCTCGCAGCGCGCCTTCATCGAACAGCGAGCGCATGAAGGCGGGTTCGACAATCTGCGCGTGATCACCGCTGACATGAACGACTTCGCCACAGGCGAGCGCTTCGACCGTGTCGTCTCGGTCGAGATGTTCGAGCACATGGCGAACTGGCATGCTTTGCTCCGGCGCGTCCATGGCTGGTTGAGGCCGGAGGGGCGCTTGTTCATCCACGTCTTCGCTCATGCGCACGGCTGCTACCGCTTCGATGTCGGCGACGATGCCGACTGGATCGCCCAGCATTTCTTCACCGGCGGGATCATGCCGAGCGCGGCGCTGGCGCACCAGTTCTCCGACCTTTTCGCTGTCGAGAAGGAATGGCGCTGGAGCGGCGAGCACTATCGCCGCACCGCCGAGCACTGGCTCGTGAATTTCGACCGCAATCTGCCGACGATCGACCCTATCCTGCGCGGCGTCTATGGCGAGGACGCACCGCTCTGGCGGCGGCGCTGGCGTCTGTTCTTCCTGGCGACGAGCGGGCTGTTCGGACATGCAGGCGGCGAGTCCTGGGGCGTCAGCCATTATCGGCTGCGGCCGCTCTGATCGGATTCTGACAGGCCGAAGGGCTGCCAGCTCCTAGCCAGCGACCCGGCGGGCGACTTCATAGGCAATCCAGCTGCAGAAGCCGACGACCACCGTGCCGTAGACGATGTCTGCAAGCGTGATCGTCAGCGTCCAGGGCCGCAAGGTGGCGTAGTTCGTGAGGTCGTAGGTCGCATAGGCCAGCAGGCCGATCAGAGCGCCGTTGACCAGCGCGTCGCCGGCTCCACCGCCACGCAAAGCGGGCATCACCGCAAAATGCAGGACGCCGAGCGGAAAGCCGAAATAGAACAGAGCGGCCGGCACATAGCGGATCGGCTCGACGATCAGGTCTCCGAGTGCCGGGCGGTAGAGCCTTGTCGTCATCGTGCCGAGCCAGATCGCGTCACAGATGCCGAAGGCGACGAGAAAGGCGACGTAGCCGGCGACGAAGCGCATGACGACCTCCGAAAAGCATGTACCAGCTGATACGCAGGAGCTGCTTCTCCGGATTACCTTGCGCAGATCGTCCGACCGGCGATCCGGAATGCCTTGTCCGGCGTATCCATGACGAGGCCGGTAACGCGAAGGCGCCCATGACGATCCTGAATTCGAGGCGTGCCATCATGGCGGCGCTTTCAACACTCGTCCTTGCGGGTTGCGCTGCCTTGCGGCCAGGCGCGCTGAGCGCGGGCGCGCGCGATGTCGCCTATGGCCGCCACCCAAGGCAGGCGATGGACATCTACGTCCCGACCGGCGGCGGAGCGGGACGACCAGTCGTCTTCTTCATCTATGGCGGGTCATGGGCCAACGGCGCCAAGGAGAGCTACGCCTTCGTCGGCGATGCCTTGGCTTCGCGCGGCTTCGTCACCGTGATCGCCGACTACCGGCTCGTCCCGGAGGTGCGCTTCCCGGTCTTCATCGAGGACGGCGCCGTGGCGTTGCGCTTCGTTCGTGACAATATCGCGCGTTTCGGCGGTGACCCGCGCCGGATCCATCTCATGGGGCACTCGGCCGGCGCCTACAATGCGATGATGCTGACGCTCGACCGGAGCTATCTCGCGCGCGCCGGGCTTTCGTCGACCACCATCCGGTCAGCGATTGGTCTCTCGGGCCCCTACGACTTCCTGCCGCTCGACCTCGACGTCACAAAAGCTGCCTTCGGCAATGCGCGCAGCCTCGAACAGACGCAGCCGGTCAATCTCGTGCGCAAGGACGCCCCGCCGATCCTGCTCGCCACCGGCGCCGACGACACGACCGTCCTGCCCCGCAACAGCGAAAGGCTGGCTGCTGCGCTGCGCCGTGCCGGTGCACCTTCGGTGACGCTCAAGATCTATCCGGGCCTCGGACACGCCGGAACGGCAGCTGCGCTCGCGCGCGCCATGAGCTGGCGCGCACCCGTACTTGATGACGCCGTTCGTTTCTTCGAAGCCGCCTAAGCGACTTGGAACGCTTGAACAGTGCAGGGCGCTCGCTCGACAACTACAGTCTCCACGCACTGCGAATGTCCGCCTAACGGTGTCGAACCGATACCCGAGGCTCGCGCAGATTTGCCCCGCGGAATCGTCGCAGTACGGACGCCTCCAGCGGCAACCAGGGGAGCGGCAGCCCTTCGGCCGACACAAGCAGATGGCTATGCGGTGGCCAGCCGGTGCGACGTCACTCTCCTGCGGACTGGAGGGGGCGGGGCAAGGCGCCGTCGTTAGCGCTCTGTACCGGCTTGCCGTTGTCAGCAAGGCGCAAGCTTACCTGCCCAGACAGCCCCATGCAGCTGGTGTGGAGGCGATGGAATGCTCGCGAGCAACGATGTGCAGGATGCGACTCAAGGCCGGTCGCAAAACGGGCGGCCAGCCGTCAAATCCTACCCTGTCGGTCGCCTGCGAGGTATCGCGGTCCGGCGGTCAGCGAGCCGGCCATGGTCGGTTCGGACCAACAATATCTGTCCGGTGATCGGCGTGTTCATCGACGCCTGGCATGAGGGGCTCGGCGAAGACGAGCGATCACTTCTCGATGCGTTGGTCCCGAGCATTGTCCAGACACGGGCGACGCCGCGTATCGAAGAAGCGCGCGCGCTGATGGCCGCCGACTGGCTGGTCCGAACCTACACGCCGGTGTGGCTCAATCTTGCAGGCCTGCAGCAACAGGCTAGGCAACTTTATGACCTGCCTCAAATCACCGAGGCTTCGCAGGTGTTCAAGCTCCGGCCCGTGCTGGCCGCGGTCAGCCACCTGGCCAATGCCGAAGCGGTGCATGTCGATGAGGCCGGCTGGATCAAGGCATCGGATGACTGCTGGGCATCCGCCTGGGCCGGAGCCTATGAGGCGACCCGCCTTGCCGCGCACGATTCCGCCTGGGTCAGCGCCGCTGCCGCAGCCCGGGCTGCCGCCGGCCTGGCTGCGGAACTGACGACAGATGCGTTCAGGACTGCCTTGCAGGCGTCCGCTGCCGAGCTCGTTCTGCGGATGGCGAGGTGCGGTAGCCCGGCCAGCCTCTGAGTGTTCCAGCGATGCCTCGTCGCTCAGGCGCCTGCAGCCGGCTGGAAGCCGAGCGCGAACGTCGCCGTTCCGTCGGAGGAGGAGACAGCGACATTGCCGCCGAGGCGCGTCATGATCGCATCGACGATCGATAGGCCAAGGCCGCTGCCACCGGTACGGCGATCCTTTTTCCAGAAGCGCTCGAACATCGCCTTGCGGACCTCTTCGGGGATGTCGCTGCCGGTATTGACGACCGAGACGCTCCTGTTGTCGATCACGACCCGGATCGCGCTCCCAGGCTGCGAATGACGGATGGCGTTGTCGACGAGATTCCGCAGAGCGATTTCCGCCAGCCCCGGATCGCCGCGCACGAGGGCCGGCTTGTCGCTGGCGAGCTCAACGGCGATATCCCTGCCGGAGGCGAGAACCGCCGGAGCCATGTCGCCCACCACCGCTTTCGCGAGTGCCGTCAGGTCGAGAGGCGCAGCCATGTCGATCGGCCTGCTGTCGGCTTCGGCCAGTGCGAGCAGTTGCGCCAGCAGGCGGGCGACCTTGTCGAAGTGAACGGCCAGGAGCGAGCGCGCCGGCGCCGGAACGATAGCCTCGACCTCGGCCCTCAGGGCAGCGATCGGCGTGCGCAATTCATGCGCGGCGTTGGCGGTGAATTCGCGCTGCAGGCGCCAGGCCGTGTCGAGCCGCGCCAGCAGATCATTGAAGGCGCGGACAAGCCCGCGCATCTCGGATGGCACGCGATGAACCGAGAGGCGCCGATCGAGCGTCGCCGCCTCCATCTCCTGGGCCTGCCGGGACACACGCCGGATCGGCTTCAGCGTCAGCCGGACGATGATCGGAATTGCGATCATCGCAAGCAGCAGCGGCAGGAGGATTGCGAGGAAGGTGCCTTCGGTGAAGGTGTAAAGAATGTCGGCGATCGCGATGTTGCTGTCGAGCAGCGGCATCGAAGCCTGTACCAGCAGGCCGTCGCGGCCCACGACCGTGACGACGACCCGCTGCTTGCCGTCGGAATCGGGCAGGATCAGCATGACCGGGTCGCCGCTATTCGGATCGAGCCATCTCTCGATGGAAAAGCCGAACGGATCGTCCGTATCGTAACGCTCGATGACGGCCGGCGATACATCGACGCCTCGGTGGCCCCAGGACTGGATCACGCGTCCATGTCGATCGAGCAAGGCGTAGGAGACCGCTTTGCCGGCCTCCTCGGCCAGCTCGCCGAGCTCCAGCGTCGGCTTGCCGTCCACGACGCGGATCCGTTCCTCCAGCGTGTCGACCTGCACCGTCAGGCTGTTCCGCTGAACCCGGAAAAGCCCGTATTTCGCCTCCTGCACCAGCACGGCGAAGGTGCATGAGAGTGCGGTTATGAAAACGAGCGTCGTGGCGATGACGAGCCGGAGACTGAGTGAGTTCAAGGTGCACCGCCTATGACGTGCCGTCGGCAACCATGATGTAGCCCAGGCCGCGAACCGTTCTGATCGACAAGCGCGCGCCGCTGCTCTCCAGCTTGCGCCTGACGCGGTGGACATGCACCTCGACGGCATTGTCCGTATAGTCTTCGTTGAAGGAGTAGATGCTTTCCGCCAGCTGTTCCTTCGTGACGACGCGGCCGAGGCCGCGCATGAAGCGCTCCACGACGATTCCCTCGGCCCGCGAGAGCGGCACGTGGTCGCCATCGACCGACATCATGCGCGACGTCGGGTCGAAGCTTGCATTCTCGGCGGCGAGCACCATCGCGATCGAGGTACCGAGCCGACGTTGCAGGGCGCGCAGCCGCGCGATCAGCTCGTCGATCGAGAAGGGCTTCACGAGATAGTCGTCGGCTCCGGTGTTGAGCCCGGTGACGCGATCGTCCACCGAGCCGAGCGCCGTCAGCAGCAGGACCGGAAGATCGAGCCGCGATCGGCGCACTTCGGCCAGGGCCTCCAGCCCGCTACCATCGGGCAGCAGGATGTCGAACACGGCCGCATCGTAGCTGTGCGATCTCAGCGCATGCAGCGCATCGTCCCGGCTCTCGACGAGGTCAACGACGAAGCCGGCGGCGGTCAGCGAAGACGCCGTCGCCCGGCCGACAGCCTCGTCGTCTTCTGCAAACAGAACGCGCATCTCAGCTCCTCCGCGCCACGAATGGCCCCAGCTAGGCACGCTACCTTGCACGAACCTTTCAAACGCTCCGCGGCCGCGCGCCGGCCGCCGTAAGGCGCTTGTAAGGTAGCCGGCCGATCTCCGGACCGCGAGGCAGCAGCCAAGCATTTACGGAGATTTGCATGCGCATTCAGGAATACGCGATCCTTCTGGCGGCTCTGGCTGCTCCGGGCGTCACGCTCGCCAGCGACCTGCCTTCCCGGAACCGACAGCCGCAACCGCCCGCCGAGAAACCACGCTCGGACTGGAGCGCCATGCTTGCGCTCGGGGGCGGCATGATGCCGGAGTTCCCGGGCTCCAAGCACTACGAGATCATGCCGTTCGGCATGGGCCGCCTAGCCTACCGCGACTACTACATCGAGATCCTGGGCCCGCGCGCCAAGCTCAACGTCATCCCCGGCGGCATGATCGAGGCGGGGCCACTCGTCGCTTACGATGGCGGCCGCGACAACAGCGTGAAGAGCCGCCGGCTCAAGCTGCTGCCGGAAGTCGATAGTTCGGTCGAGTTCGGCGGTTTCGCGAAGCTGAACCTGGAGCGGTTACTGCTGCAGAATGACAAGCTCTCTTTTGGGGTCGAGTTCGCCAAGGCGTCCGAGGGGCATGAGGGGTATACCGTCAACTTGCAGACAAGCTATGGCATCCAGTTCACCCGCACCTTCTTCATGTCGCTCGATGCCGAACTGCAGTTCGCCGACAAAAAATATTCGAACGCCTATTTCGGCGTGAGCGCCGCCGGCACGGCGGCAACCGGATTGCCGACCTATACCGCATCGTCCGGCCTCACCCAGGCCGAAATTGGCCTGAGCGCTCGCTACGCCTTCACGCCGAACTGGGGAATCACCGGCCGCGTCGCCTATGGCCGCCTGCTCGGCGACGCTGCGAAGTCGCCGATCGTCAAGCAGGAGGGGTCCGAGAACCAGTTCAGCGGCGGACTGGCGGTCGCCTATCGCTTCTGAGGTTCGAACAGCGAGCCGCGAATCTCGATGCCTCCTTGCGATATTCAAACAATGCGCACCATCGCTCGCCTTGTCGCGATCTGCGTGTTCGCTTTCCTCGGGGGCTGTCTTGCTCCAGCCCGCATTCCTTATCAAGCGGGCGCCGCGGCGGCCGCCGATATCGAAGGCTTCGACGATATCCGTACCTATGCGGATGCGACGGGCAGCCTCCCCCGAGCCCGTGCCTGGCTGCCCGTTTCGCGGCATCGGGCGATGAATTATCTCGTCCTTTCGGGTGGCGGCGCGGGCGGCGCATTCAGCGTCGGCGCATTGAAGGCCTGGTCGGACAAGGGTGGGCGTCCGCAGTTCGACATCGTCAGCGGCGTCAGCACGGGAGCGTTGATCGCGCCATACGCCTTTCTCGGCTCTGCCTATGATGAGACACTCGTCGAGCTCTACACGAGCGGGCTCGCCGAAAAGCTTGTGGATGTCGGTTTTCTGCCAGCGGGCTTGCTCGGCGCGAGCCTGTTGAAGCAGGAGCCGTTCCGCGAGCTTGTCGAGCGTTATCTGAGCCGCGACGTTATGGCGAAGATCGCCGCCGAGCATCGCAAGGGGCGTCGCCTTCTTGTCCTGACGTCCAACCTCGACTCGCAGAGGGCGGTGATCTGGAACATGGGCGCGGTGGCGAACAGCGACCGGCCCGATGCACTGAAGCTCTTCCAGGACATCATCATGGCGTCCGCCAGCCTCCCCGGCCTCTATCCAGCCGTGCTGATCAAGGCCAGCGCCCGCGGGCAGAGCGTCGAGGAGATGCATTCCGACGGTGGCTCGGCCTCGCAGATCCTGACCATCCCCGAGGGCTGGATCGCCAATGCGGACAAGGAACAGTGGCCCAGGAAGGCAAGGCTCAACATGTACATCCTCGTCAACAACGCCATCATGCCGGAATTCGCCATCACGACGAACAACACCTTCATCGTCATGGCGCGGGCAAGCTCCTCACTGATCAAGGCCCAGACCCGAAGCGCGCTCCTAGCCACCTACGCCTATGCCAAGAAAGCTGGGATCGCCTTTCGCATGGCTTCGATCGACAAGGAGATACCTTACGAAGTGACCAATCCATTCGATACCGACTACATGCGCGCCGTCTACAGACTGGGATATGACGGCATGGCGGGCGACAGCTTCTGGAAGGACCGCCCCTCGTTCACCGACACCGCCGCGGAGGCAGATCCGGCCCCGGCACGATAGCTGCACCTGTCGATCCGAATGGGCGCTGATCTGCCAGCAGGCAGCTTCCGGGAGTGCGCAATGAACGTCCACTGGAATGAAACCGGGAACGACGGTGCCTTCATCGTGCGCAGGCGCGTCGTCATCTTCGATTTCGACGGTACGCTGGCCGACAGTATCGGCTGGTTCTTCGGGATCGTGAACGACGTCGCCCAGCGCTACGATTTCAGGCAGATGACGGCCGAGCAGCTCGAGGAGCTTCGGCGCAAGCCGCCACAGGATATCCTGAACGCGCTGGGAATTCCGAAATGGAAACTGCCGGCGATTGGAATGCACATTCAGGCGCTGGCGGCGCAGAATATCGGCCAGATCAAGCTTTTTGAATGGGTCGGAGACCTGCTTCTCGACCTGAAGTCGAACGGGATGACTATCGCCGTGGTCAGCTCCAACTCGTCCGCGAATATCCAGTTGATCCTCGGCCCATATGCGTCGCTCGTCGACCACTACGAGACGGGAGCTTCACTCTTTGGAAAATCGGCGAAGTTCAGACGGGTCCTGAAGGCCCTCAAAGCCGAGCCGAACGAGGCCGTATCGGTCGGTGACGAGGTCCGGGACGTCGACGCCGCTCACCGCGCGGGCGTCGCCAGCATCGGCGTGGCGTGGGGGGCCTCCCACGACGAGGCGCTGGTCGCGGCGCGGGTGACACAACTGGTGGCCACGCCCAATCAGCTGCGAGACATTTTGCTGTCGCAGTGATCACGCCCCCGTTTTCCGGGATCTTACGTGGCTGGACGGAAACAGATGTCCCGCGCAGTTCGCGGAGCATGTGCTTTCGGACAAGGATGCAGAGTCAGCTGTTGGCGATTGGGTCGCGCTGATTGGATTGGAGCCTGCTCTCTACGGCACCCATAGCCTCAGCCGTACGAAGGTCGCGTTGATTATAAGCTCACAGGGCGGTCCGGCCGAGCATAACAGAGCCCGCCTCGAGCGGAGACGGACAGGCGTTAGGCGGAGGATGGCTGAGGTCCAGTTCTCCAGTCGCTAACGTCCGCTTGTCGGCGATGCGTTAGGGTGAGCTATTGGCGCGTTGCGGTCTTGCAGCGCGCGTGCGGTCCGAATGCCGTGCTCGTCGCCAGAGAAACCGGCCCCTGTTTGAACTCCCGAGCTGATCGGCAGCAGACGTCGCTGTTCCAAGCCGCCGCGCGGAACTCACACTTTCCTCACGCGCATCTGCCGGTAAAGCGGCGTTAGATCATCCTGCCGCTGCGGCAGGAGGTATGTGAACGCGAAGCTTCAATCTCGCAGTCGACCCAAACGGCGTGTCTTCGCGCCGTTGATCCATCGCGATCCTCCCCTCCTCCTTTGGTCGTATCGCGCACCTGAGCCTTGGCGTCGGCGCTGGGCCGACGTCTCCATTTCTAGGGAGCACTCAAATGCGGAGAATCGCTGCAGTTCTCATGATGTTCGCCTTCGCCTCTCAGTCCACGAGCGGCCAAGGCTTGTCATCAAGCTCGACAGAATATCAGGTCGCGGCCTGCCAGACCTGGGGTGACCAGCTTCGGGCAACGGTCCGGCGCTTGCACGACCATGCGCTGCTTCCCTCCGACGACGCGTCCGCCGTCAATGGCCTGATCGAGGTCATGGGACAGCGCTGCTCCGGTGGCGATGCCACGCGTATCTCAACGCTCTATGCGATCCTGCTCGATACGCTGGTCGACCAGAGAAACCAGCCGTGACGGCGCCAATCGCGCCGGCGGAACTTGTCGGCTTCGCCGCCGCGGTCGCCACGGTGATCGCCTTCTGCTGCAAACGCATGGGCCCGCTCCGTGCCACGGCGATCACCGCAAATCTCCTTTTCATCACCTATGGCGCGCTCCTCGGCCTGCTACCTGTGCTGTTGCTCCACTGCGTGCTGCTGCCGCTCAACATCGTGCATTTCGGCGCCTGCCTTCGCGAGCGCCAGCGCGGCGTTCGACACTCTAACGCGCGGCATGAGCTTCCCGACCGCCGCGGATCGCGTGGGACAGAATGCTCAGCCCCGACTCGCATTCAATAGTGCTCTTGGTCGCGTCGCTCGCGGTTCCTTACGCCCTGGTGCTGGCTTCGCCTGGCCCGAACCTGCTTGTGATGCTGCGGGTCAGCTTTGCGTCGCCGATCTCGGGGACGCTGGCGGCTGCCTTCGGTATCTCGTGTGGTGCAACATTGGCCGCGGCCATCGGCTATCAAGGCTCGCTTCTCGTAGTCTGGGCGGACCAGCTCCAGGGACCATTCGCGATACTCCTCGCCGCGATCCTAGTCCGGTCCGCGATCCGCATGATGCGCCTCAACAATGCGAGCCGTGGCGGGGTGCAGAGCGAGAACGCCCTGCGAATGTCAAAGGCCTTCGGACTCGGCGTCGTCTCCTCACTGTCGAATCCAATGACGGTGCCGTTTTTTTTGAGTTTTTTCCTGGCACACCAGACACTTCGCCCATTCGCATGGCTGGCGCCCGCAGTCGTGTTCGTGATGGCGGCGATTTGGTTCTCATGCGTCGGGATCGCTCTCGGCAAGATTTCGACGATGCAGGTCAGCTCGGCGACGAGGCTATATGCGAGGTTGGCGATCTCGATCTCAATGATCGCATACGCCACTCATATTATTTACACGCTTGTCTGACGCTGCCTGTCCCCACATCGAAGTCGTTGAGCGCTAGAGCTTGCAGTCAGCGAGATCGCAGCGCGCCGACCGCCATAGCGGCGGAACCGAACGGCCACGGCGGCGTTGAGATGCCGTCTCCCTTGCCCCATCTGAGACGAACCTTCGCCCCGCCGGTCGCGCCGGCGGGGCTTTTTAATGTCGTCTTGGTGCGGAACACCGGGAGACGCCACCCGTTCATTCGGCACGAAGAACGAGGAGGAAGCCATGGACCATTCCAAGCATGTGCGTCTTGCGCCCGCCGAGCTCACTGCCATCACCCTCGAGGGTGCGACGATCTATGGGCCAGGCGACGACAAGATCGGCTCGGTCTCGCACATTCACGGCGCCGGGGCGGCCGCTCAAGTCGTGATCGATGTCGGCGGCCTCCTTGGCATCGGCGCGAAACCCGTGGCGGTTGCGGTGAGCGAACTTGATTTCATGCGCGACGAGGATGGCGAAGTTCACGCGCTGACGAGCTGGACCAAGGATCAGCTGAAGGCGATGCCCGAGCATGTTGACCCTTAGGTCATTGAAGCTGGGAACCTGATGCCGACGCGGACAGAGATGAGCGTAAGGCGTTGGCAGGGCAAGTCTAATGCTTGCAACGCCAACGCATAGGGCAATTAGATTTCCTGGGTGCCCAGTGTCATCGGGCGCATATACGGCAGCTCGGAGACGATCAGTCCGCGCGAGATTGTTTCAACCCGGTTGATCGCCCGTTCTCTTGCCGCCCTCAGGTGCTGCTCCATAGCCTGCGCGGCCTCCGCTACTCTGCCGTCCAGAAGGTGCGCGACGATCCTTGCATGTTCCGGCAGGAAGGGTTCGGTGGCGAACTGCCCGGACGAAGCGGCGTAGAGGAAAGTATGAGCCACCAGTAACGACTGATAGAGCCGCAGCGCCTCGACAAGCGTCGCGTTGCCGCAATATCCGAGAAAGTCGACGTGCAGCTCGGTCTCGAGCTGGTCGAGTTCGCCGCCGGAGAGCGCATCGGCACGCAGCATGGCGTTTGCAAGGTTTTCGTTCATTCGAACGAGAATCCCGTGCGGGACGTAATGGCTGGCCTTGGCTAGCGCCAGAGGTTCAAGCGACCAGCGCATCTCATAGAGCTCCGAGATGTAGTCGGCGGTGAGTGCCGGCGCATTCCAGCGCCCCTTGTCATCCCGCTTCACCAGACCGCGCTGGTGAAGGCGCGCCATGACTTCGCGGGCAACCGTGCGGCTGACACCGAAATGCCGGGCGAGATCAACTTCGACGATCCGCCAGCTGGCCACCGAAATCCGCTCGACGATGGCCTTCTCGACCACCTCATAGATCCCTTGCCAGGTCGGCTGCAGCGTCAAGGCGCCATCGGGTGGCGTCGCGACCTCCGTGGCCGGAGCGGCCAGCCCTCGGTCCTCGACCAGAAATCCGCGCCCCTTAGCCCGGCGCAGAATCCCTTCCGAAGTCAGAACGGCAAGCGCGTGGCGCACCGGCGCGCGGCTCACTCCCAATTCCAGCGCCAGCGGGCTTTCCATCAGCCGCGTACCAGCCGCCAGCGAACCTTCGCCAATCCGCCTGCGCAAGACCGCCAGCACGCGAGTGTGCAGCCGCGGCGATCGACCTGGCGGCAGCGCTACACCCGTTCCTGACACAGTCATCGCGCCTTCGCCCTGCCCTAAGCAAGCTCTAGCGCCACTTGGCCGGCGATGACAGTCATGTCTTGCAACTCATTTCGTTCAGTGTATGCATTAGACAATACTGATGGACGTTCGACGCGAGGGAAACGCCGTTGCGTGCTTCGGGCAGACTCGCGGGGAAACGCGCGGTGGTAACGGGCGCCGGGCAGGGAATTGGCCGGGCGACGGCGCTTGCCTTTGCATCGGAAGGCGCGAGCGTGCTCGCCATCAGCCGCAGCGCCGGCAAAATGACCGATCTCAGGCTGCACGGGATCGAAATTCGGGAGCTCGATCTCACCGAAGCGTCTGCTGTCGAAAGCGCGCTGGCTGCAGCCGGCCCGGTCGACATCCTCTTCAACGGCGTCGGCTGGGTGCATGATGGCACGGTGCTGGACTGCAGCGCCGAGGATTGGACGCAGAGCTTCACCATCAACGTCACCACGATGTTCACGACGATCCGAGCCGCGCTGCCGGGGATGATCGCGCGCGGCGGCGGCTCGATCATCAATGTGGCCTCCGTCGCCTCCTCATTCACCGGCGTGCCGCGCCGGGCTGCCTATGGCGCCAGCAAGGGTGCGGTGATCGGGCTGACCAAGGCGGTGGCACGCGACATCATCGCCAGCGGCGTGCGCTGCAATGCGCTCTGTCCGGGCACGACCGACACGCCCTCGCTCAATGAACGCATGCAGGCTCAAGCGGACCCCGAGGAGGCCAGGCGGGCCTTCGTCGCGCGCCAGCCGCTCGGTCGCCTCGGCAGGGCCGAGGAGATCGCCGAGGCCGCCGTCTATCTCGGTTGCGATCTCAGTGCCTTCGTCACCGGCACGGCGCTGGTCGTCGACGGCGGCCAGACGATGTGAACAAGCGAGTCAGAAAGGGAGGAAGGGACATGGCGAGGAAATGGCTGCGGATGGCCGCAACGGGTTTGTTCGGCCTCGGGATCGCTGGGGCGGCTGTAGATGCCGCCCAGGCGCAGAAGACCTTCACGCTGCGTTTCAACCATGTGCTCGGACCGAGCGAGCCCTATCATCAAGGCTTCCTGTCCTGGGCCAAGCGTGTCGAGGAGCGCACCAAGGGCGGGCTCAAGATCCAAGTCTTCCATAGCGCCCAACTCGGTGTCGAGGAGGACATCATCGAGCAGCTCAGGCAGGGCGCGAACATCGGCCAGAACACCGACGCTGCCAGGCTCGGCACCTATGTGAAGGGTCTTGCCGTGCTGAACGGGCCCTATTTTGCCGAGAGTCTCGATGACGTCGCCAAGCTCTCCAAGGCGCCGAGCATCGTGAAATGGCAGGACGAGCTGGCCCAGAAGCACGGCCTCAAGGTGGTCTGCTTCGATTGGGTGCAAGGCTATCGCCACTTCTTCACCAACGGGCCGGTGAAGAAGCCGGAAGATCTGAAAGGCCAGCGCATCCGTACGCCACCCGCGCCGATCTGGCAGGAATCCATCCGCGCGCTCGGTGCGGCGCCGACAGCCATGGCCTTCGGCGAGATGTATCCGGGCCTGCAACAGAAGGCGATCGACGGCGTCGAGCTCGTCTACAACAACATTCCGGGCGGGCGCTTCTATGAAGTGCTGAAATTCGCCAATGAGACCAAGCACATCATGCTGATCAACTTCCAGATCGTCTCGACAGCGTTCTTCAACGGCCTACCGCCCGAATTCCAAGCGGCCCTGACCGAGGAATGCGCCAATGCCGGCCGTGAGACTTCCGAGAAGATCCTGGCCTCCGAGAAGACGGTTCGAGAGGACCTGAAGAAGCGCGGCATGACGATCGTCGAGGATGTCGACCTCGCTGCGTTCAAGGCAGCAGGCGAGAAAGCCTATCAGGCGCTCGGGCTGAGCGAGGCGAAGGCCGCGGTCCATAAGGAAATCGGCAAGAACTGAGCGCGTGAGCGCGGCCGCGCAGGTGCTCCCGCGCTCACGACCATCGGCGGAAGCGACGAGATGAGACGAGCCTATGACTGGCTGTGCCGCACCGAATCGGTCGTCGCGGCGGTTTGCCTGGTGCTGATGGTATTGCTGATCTTCGCCGGGGGACTGGCACGCCTGATGGCGCAGCCGCTGAACTGGACCACGGACATCGCGACCTGTCTCTTCGCCTGGGCCTGCTTCCTGTGCGCGGACATCGCCTGGCGACGCGGCGAGCTGATGTCGATCCAGCTCGCGACGGAGCGGCTGTCGGCCGGCGCGCAGCGGCTCGTCACCCAGCTGAACTACGCGATCCTGAGTGGCTTCCTGATCTATCTCATCTATGCCGGCGCCAGATTGGCCTGGACCAGCCGGGCCCGCAGCTTCCAGGGTCTCGCCGATGTCAGCTATTCCTGGGTGACGGCGAGCCTGCCGGTCGGCGCGGCGCTGCTGCTGCTCACTACGCTGCTGAAATGGCGAGAGCTGCTTCGCGGTAGGACGATGGGCGCTGTGAAGGAGAACGGGCCGTGCTGATCGTCTCGATCGCCTTCGCCGTACTCATCGTCATGGGCATGCCGGTCGCCTTTGCGATTGGCATCGCCGGGGCGCTGTTCTTCGTCCAGAACCCGGATCTGCCCTTCACCATCCCGGTGCAGGTCACTGTTTCGCAGACGCAGAATTTCGCGCTGCTGGCTGTGCCGCTGTTCATCATTGCCGGCAATTTCCTCAACAAGTCCGGCATCACGCGCGAACTGCTCAATCTTGCCTCGGTATTGACGGGGCGGTTACGCGGCGGCCTAGCGCAGGTCTCCATCGCCCTGTCCGCGCTGATGGGCGGCGTCTCGGGCTCTGCGATCGCCGACGCTGCCATGCAGTCGCGCATGCTCGGTCAGGAGATGATCAGACGCGGCATGTCGAAGGGCTTCGCCGCCGGCGTGCTGTCCTTCGGCTCGCTGCTGACGCCGATCATTCCTCCCGGCATCGGCATGATCCTCTACGGCACGATAGGCCAGGTCTCGATCGGGCGGCTCTTCGCCGCCGGCTTCGTGCCGGCTATCGCACTTTGGATAGCGCTCGGTGTGACGGTCTCCCTGATCGCGCGTCGGCGCGGCTACGAACCGGAACGCAAGGTCGCCCCTTCGCTCCCGGAGATCGGCCGTGCTCTGAAGGGCGGCATCTGGGCCTTGCTGTTTCCGGTGTTCCTTCTGCTTGGATTGAGACTAGGTGTCTTCACGCCTTCCGAGATCGGCGCCTTCGCGGTGATCTACGCCGTATTCGTGGGCGTCGCCTTCTATCGCGAGCTCGACCGAAGGGGCTTTGTCGAGGCGCTCGACGGCAGCCTGTCCGACATCGGGGCGGTCATGTTCCTGATCGCGCTATCGGCGGTGTTCAGCTACGGCATCGTCTACGATCAGGTTCCAGCGCTTATCTCGGACGTGATCCTCAGCCTGACCGAGAACCTCGAAGCAGTGATGATCCTCATCCTCGTCTTCGTACTGATCGCCGGCTTCGTGATCGACGGCACCGTTCTGATCATCATGCTGACGCCGATCTGTCTGCCGCTGATGCGCCAGCTCGGCGCAGACCCTGTGCACTTTGGGCTGGTCTTCATCATCGCGGCGACGATCGGCAATTTCACGCCGCCGGTGGGCGCCGCCATGTATGCGGTCTGCTCGATCCTCAAGACCACCATCGGCGAGTACACGCGCGAATCCATCCCCTTCTTCGTGGCGGTATCCCTCGTGACGCTCGCCCTCGTCTTCTTCCCTGGACTGATCCTGATGGTTCCGAACCTGCTGTTTGGCCCCTGAATCAGGGCGAAAGGGAGTTGGCGGAACTGCGTTGCCGAGGCGGCCAGGGCCCGTATCGGGCCGGCGGATGTAGCACGTTCTCCATGTCTCGATCAGCCGACGGGCGCCCGGCAGAGTCTGGACCATGTACGTTTAGGCATTCGTCCCGAAAGCGGCCCTTCAGGCTCTTGACGAAGCGGTTCTGCATGGGCTTGCCCGGCGCGATGTAGTGCCACTCGACCTGGCGGCCTTCCTGCCATTGCAGGAGCGCGCGCGGGGTCGGTTCGGTGCTGTTGTCGCTGACCACCGTGAGTGGCCGGCCGCGGAGGCGACGAGGGCATCGAGCTCCCGGACGACGCTGGCCGTGGAGCGAGGTGTCGACGACGAACGCAGGCACTCTTGCGTAAAGTCATCGACGATGACCAGGACGCGGAAGCGGCGGCCGCCGACGAGCTGTTCCGCGACCAAGTCGAGGCTCCTGCCTTGGGCGCAGACAACAAAAAAGCCGCCCCTGGAAAGGCGGCTTTGAGCACCGAGGACCGGCGTTCGGTCGATTTGGTTGCGGGGGCCAGATTTGAACTGACGACCTTCAGGTTATGAGCCTGACGAGCTACCGGGCTGCTCCACCCCGCGGCAATGGGTGTTTTAAACGGCTACGCGGCGCTGGGTGCG